>Ga0207716_100002_pt1 | contig 1305285 bp, 1125 predicted proteins | sample TtaePargueraPR_FD_187739 | JGI IMG/M metagenome (GOLD analysis project Ga0207716, IMG submission 187739) | Aerobic enrichment media microbial communities from Bioluminiscent Bay, La Parguera, Puerto Rico - Tt and P2 (5) (SPAdes) | ecosystem: Environmental > Aquatic > Marine > Unclassified ... | reverse complement strand
CCAGGATCAAACTCTTCATTGTATTTCCTTGAATGTCTGTCCGACACCCGGAATACCGAGTCCCTGCATCAAAATGGTTCATTTCTTAATTCTACGCTGTCGTTACAATATGTATATGAACTTCTTTGTTTTTTTCTCTCGTTTTTCAGCCTCTCGGCCTTTCGAAAGCGCCCTGCCTTATCAGCTAAGCGGGTGCAAATATACGCACGTTATTTTCTTACCGCAAAATGTTTTTCGATATTTTTTTCAAAAAAAAATCAATTAATTTATAACTACTTGTTTTTCAGGTTTTCGTTTTTTACTTCTTAACGAATTTTATGAAAATAAATTCCAGACCAACCCAAATCTGATGACAAAATCGCGGTAGGGATAATTTGGAGCGGAGTAATAATTAGGCTCTGAAAAGATAGAATTCAAGTGTTCTGCCTTTAAATAAATCCGGGTCTGTTTTACCTTGGCGTTAATAAAAACATCCAACAAGGGATATCCTCCCAACTCTTCGTTGTTCTGAATATAAAATTCCCCCAACAGGGGATTGTATGCATCCATATTATATGATGTGAAGTATTTAAAGGTCACCCCTGTTTGCAGAAACATCGCTTTTTTAAATACATCACTTGAAAAGTATAGGCTATTCCGTGTAACCACCTGTGGAAGATTGAGCACTTGATTTCCTTGATCTACCTCTTGATACATTACCGTATTCATTAATGCCCACTTTCTCCATTTTATTTCTTTTTCATATTTAACTTTTAAGTGGTTGACCGTGCCGGATTCTTGAAATGGCCTTACGAATGCCGTTTCCTGACCCAACCCTATTTCTTCCTCTGTTGCCGTGGATGCAAAATATGTATAATTATCCAGCGTACTGTACTCAGCACTCAAAAGGCCGTAGCTTCTGGAATCAAAACCAAATTGTATACTCTTTGTACGAATGTTATCAAAGGTGTCCGTATTTTGCCAATTGAAGTTTCGATAATCACTTTGATACAACAAGTAGTTAAAATCAGGCATTCTAGATGATATATGGATAGACCCCAATAATGAATTACCTTCATTCAATGTATATCTTGCCATAGCATCGAACTTATTCCCCGTAAGTTCGCCTACCACCGTATAATCGACACTTCCCTCCAAATATAAAGGCCCTATGCGGTTATGGTAACTACCCCCAACCACAATTTCTTCCCCTTGCAGCTTATTTTGTATAACACCTTCATCGGTGAACAATACACTATTGAAAAAATAATTATAGTTGAACAATGACACCCGACCTGAGATCCTGCCAAGAGTCTTGTTTGAAAATTCTATAGATCCTTTATTGAACATTGTTTTCAATCTTGCTCTATCTTCTATAGGAACCAAGAATGGGTCTTGTCCAAAGGCATCGTTCTGCTGCGTTTGTTCAAAGTCGTACATTTTGGTCTCATAGCTGAACTCATGACCTATGGCCAATGTAGTGGGCGATTTGTCTGTGGAATCCCTTTTGTGGTTGACCAATTTGAACTGGTGGTCCAAGAAATAGCGTTTCCCCAATATTCGATTGTTCGCATTGGTGTAAAGAAGGTCGATTTTTGCCCTATCCTGAAAATCGGGCAGGTCGTCCTCAAATTGACTCTTGTTCCGTAAACCTCCACTTTCCTCGCTCTGCATTTCTTGAGCCGCAATATGACCTCTCAGGGCATACCTTCTATTTTTAGTTATATAATTGAAAGTAGCCCTAAATTTTCCATCCTGCGTTTCCTCGTATCTGTACTTTCCCAATGATCTAAATCCATTGTAAGCGACCGACATATTAAACCGTTCGGACACGTTAAAGGTCAGAAGCGCATCTAAATACTGACCTTGCTCAAATGTTGTCTTGAACATGAGCTCCGTCATCGGGGTAGGAACATGATAATAATTCACGTCCTTCTTCTCAAAATAACCAGGATGTTTGGCCTTAGCTCCTATCCGAGGATAATACGGCATGGAAGAAAAGCTTTTACCGAGCTCATTATAGGGCTGCCCCATATTAGCAAAGGGCATTAGTTCAAAATCATCTTTTCTTAAATAATTGTAGATGTAATCTTTTCTGATGGTAAGGGTCGTATCAACTATAGTAGTGTCGCCATAATATGAGATTATTTTGTAATCCCTTATACCCACAGAATCTTTTTGTTTGGCCTCTAATTTAGCAGAATCTCTTCTTTTGGGCTTTGCAGGCATTGAATCTACGGCAACCGAATCCTTTTGCCGTAACGCAAGGGTATCTTTTTCCTGTAGTCTTATAGAGTCTCCCTCTTTTTTTGGAGGAATCGAATCTTGTTGCGCCAAGACTGATTGGCCAATCAATAAAAGTAGGGTCAATGCTAAATATCTCATTCCATGATATTGGTTGGGCAAAGGTAAAAGTTTTGTTTCTAAAGAAATGTGAAAAGTTGAGCCATAAAAAAACCCCGCCGATTGGGCGGGGTTTTAAAACTATATGCTTAGTGATATTATTCAAAAGGAACTACAGCATCTGAAGATTTATTGGCCACTAGTATATCGTTCAAATCAATTACGGTACTCGCAGTTGTTGAACCAGGAACGTAGTTGATAGCATCCAAATCACCAACAATTGCCGCTATAAATGGAGGAATCACAGGAGTAGTCCCCAAATCACCTTCATTGATATTATCATTTAACAGAATCTCATTCTCATCAATGACCAACTTTACACCCATATCAACAAACCTTAAACCTTCGGCAATAAAAACTTCTTGTCTAGTTCTGTACAAGAGAGAAAGCCCTGCATCATTGTCTTGCATAGCAGTAATGTCATCAGCAGTTAAGGAAGTGCCTGATACAGAAGGAACATCGATTTCACCAGATTGACGATCTAACACCAAACCTTCTCTACCGTTCACAACAATATCGTCGCTATCAGGCCTTGAAGCTTCTTCAACCTGAGTTCTTTGCTCAATCGAGTCATCAATTGTCCTTACTTCCCTGGTAGAAATTAAATCCAATAATGAGTTTAAATTTGCTCTGGCCGCAACTATATCATTATCAGCAAAATTAGCTTCAGCTAAAATCAAATAAGCCTCTTCTGCTTTTAAATAATGTACTGGAGCATCCTGAGAAGTACTCAAGAAGGAATACTTAGGATCCAAAAAGTCCAAAGTTGGAAGTGGCTGCAAATCATCGAAAGTTGCCCTTTGATATAATGCATTTTCAAATATGTTCTGAGGTAGGTTAGCCTCATCGAACAAAACGAATCTATCAAAAGTCGTACTTAGTGCTAGTGAATTTGCCGCTGCTGCCACAGCTTCAGATTGATTACCAAGATAATAGTTTGCCCTAGCTTTTGCCAAGTAATACTCTGGCTTCGCACTTATTGCAATTGCTGCATCAAAAGCAGCAATCGCATTTTGATAATGCGTTTCAGATGTAACCGGCACACCTTCTGGCACTTGCGGCAATGCAGAAAAATACATTGCAGAAAACAAATATGACAACCCTTCGAAGAAGTTGAATTCAGCTTCCGTTTCAGCATCATAGTTAGGATCACCAGGGCCCACCTCATTTAAACCAAAAATTGCAAGTTCTCGAAGCCTTTGAATCTGCCTTTGAGTATCCCTCATATCAGGATCAGTAATCTGAATCTCCAGACCATCCATAAATTGGTTGTAGAAGGTTTGCGTATTCACATAATTATCTGAACCTAATTCGGACAAAACCAATGTCTCGTTAAAAACGTTCGCCAATTGTCTTTCTAAACCGGAAAGCCAGATAGAAGCAGAGTTTGGCTGACCCACAACCGATTCTTCGGAAAGGTTTGGGTTTTCTATATCTTTAAAATCAACCACGTCGCCAAAATCACCTGTACAAGCTATGGCAAGCATGGTCAAAGAAAATATTATAACTTTTTTCATTATTATTTTTTTTAAAATTCGAATCTCAATGAAGCAACATAAGTCCTTGGTGCAGATTCTGTACCATAGGCGAAACCACCACTCGCAAAACCATTTTGAGCACCGATACCGGCTCCTGTCGTCTCTGGGTCAAAGTTACCTGCTGTCCAGTTGAACGGATTGGTCACGGTTACACCCAATCGGATATTGCTGAACAATGGCTTGGCTATGTCTCCAAAGCTATAAGAGGCACCGATGTTTCTCACTTTTAGGAAGTCGTTGTCAAAAACAAAGAAGTTTGTGTAGTTAAATGGAGAAACAACTCCATCAAGTTCTTCTGGAATTCCAGTGGAGTCAGTTCCCCTTAGATTTCTTAGCAAGAAACTTAAGTCCGTAATCTTTCCGCCAAATTGATAATCCGCTGTTGCAAACAAGTTGAAATCTCCCCAAGTGTAATTAAGACCCATTGATCCGAAATTAGGAGCAAATGTATCACCCAAGGCAGTATTTGGCTCAAAGGCATATGTGCCATCGTCTTGTAAAATAGCAACTGTACCTCTTAGATATCCCAAGCTCTGTCCTTCTTCAACAACAGACCCCAATACCGTAAACCCACCAACTACGAATGGGGGTGCTCCACCGGAATCAGTAACTAAGTTTTCATTAGTATTGTAAGAGAGGTTAAGACTTAAGCTATGTTTTTCTGTTTGAATAGGGGTAGCCCTCAACTCAAACTCATAACCTTTGTTCTCCACCTCACCAATGTTCTGAATCTGGTTCAACTGACCGGTAGATGGCGCAGACTGTGGCGTAAACAATGCATCTTCTGTGATACCAATATATCTTGTACCACTCAAAAACAATCTATTGCTAAAAAATCCTAGCTCAATCCCAAACTCGGTTGTTTTCACTCTTTCAGAAACCAACTCATCGTTACCTGGGTTATCAAAAGTAAAGGACGGCCCCCCTAAAAATGGGTTCTGTGCAAATGTCCTATCCTGTTCGAAAGGCTGGGCAAAGTTAGTTGCCTCACCGTAATTTGCTCTCAACTTAATTGTCGACAATATATTATAAATACCTGCTTCCCTGTAAAAGTCATGGTCGCTTATATTATAGGTAATACCAACTTTAGGCAACAATAAAGGATCTGTGTTAGAACCTGAAGCGGTGTTTCTATCCAACCTTGCTCCAAATTCAAGGAAAGCAACATCAAAAATACCGACATTCTCTAAGAAATAAAGTCCGTAGTTGGCGTTTTCCAAAACAAAATCCGAAAAGGCTTGTTCTGAAAAGTTATTCAAAGAACGAGTACCATCAACACCACCCGATCCGTTCAATCTATTCTGACGATCTGATGTTCTAAAAAATTGACCTCCTAAAATACTAACAAAAGAAAAGTTGTCTGTTTCCGCTCTATGAGTAATGTTCAAGTCTGTTGTTAAAGTAAAAGCAGACCTCAAAACCCTAGTTAAGCTACCTTGATCAGTAGTACCTGGCGCTATAGAACCCAACTCAACTTGAAGTGAATTGCTCAAAAGTTCTTCCTGAACAGTATTCCTGTTGTCGATACCAATTGTTGCATTCACTTGCAAGGCATCACTGATATCATAGATAAACTTATTGGAAGCAGTTATACGATTTGTAGTACTGGTAATATCCACTAACTGGCCAATCCTTCTATACCTAGCTAACTCATTTTGCCATTCTGCATCTGTAAACCCATCTGTTGCACCTCGGGCAGAACCTTCCAAGTTTGAGAATCGTGAAAAACTTGTATTAGCATTGTAATCCAAGTTGGATTCAAAATTCACATACGAAAAAGATCCTTGATAACGCAATTTATCAGTCACCTTGGCCGTCAAACCAAAAGTAAAGGATCTTCTTATTTGTTTATTGATATCGTTAAAGCTATCATCGGTATACAAGTTCCCTCCAAAATTATAAGAAAACTTTTCAGAACCCCCGTTCAAACCAACTTTATATTCCTGAGAAACTCCGGGCCTAAACAATGCTTCAGCAGTTCTATCGTATCTTAAAAAGTCTTTTGTTGCCTTAATCACTCCTACATTACTCTCAAAGAAAGCGGAACTTTTACCATCTTTACCTTTTTTAGTAATGATTTGGATAATTCCGTTCGCAGCATCCGCACCATACAATGTTGTTGCGGCACCACCCTTGATGTATTCGATTTTTTCTATCGATTCTACAGGAATATCTGCAAGCGCAGAAACATTTGCACCACCTGTTGCTATACCTAGCTGAGGATTTGAGTTAAGATTATCAACCCTAACCCCGTCAATAATTATTACGGGTGTTGCAGATGAAGCAGCAGAAATAGGACCTCTAGTCCTAATTATAGCTGCCGTACCTGGTTGACCTGAACTTAATCGAATCTGGGCACTTGGAGTTGTAGATTGCAACAACTGGTCAATTTGGTTCGCCGGTAATTTATCAATTTCTTCAGCATCCAACACATCTACAGTAGTAGAAAGTTTCCTTCTTGCTATACCAGAACCTTGTCCTGTCACAACAACTTCTTCCAAAGCCTGCGCATCCGCAACCATTTGTACATTTAAAGTTGAAGAAGCTCCAACTATTTGCTCCACCGTTTTTTGACCTATATAACTAAAGCGAAGTGTTCGCCCTTGTTCTACAGAAATAGAGTAATTACCGTCAAAATCCGTTTGAGTCCCATTAGTTGTACCAACAACCACAATAGACACACCAGGTAAAGGAAGGCCGGTCTCGTCCGTCACGTTACCTGAAACTGTTTTCTCTTGTCCAAAAGAGAAAGACATGCATAACACCAATAAAGGCGTTAGCATCCATGCTAACTTAGCTTTCATTTATTTCATTTTTTGAATTAGTCCGCTCAAAAATCAATATAAAAAGTTAATATTCAAAAAAATTAACAACCTTGCAGCCTCTATGTTACTGAAGTATTAATCAATAATTTTGATAATTTTAACATATTATCCACAACTAACAACCCCGTTTATTAGACTTGTAAGATTTTTTTTAACTTTTCCTTGGCAAATATGTTTTTCTTTAATTTTCAACTGTTAAATTTTTAAGATGTATGTTAAAATCGTGTTACCGATCATTGTTGGAAGCAGGGACAGATGAAGCTGGAAGGGGCTGTTTGGCAGGTCCGGTAACGGCTGCAGCCATAATCTTGCCGGAAAAATTCAACAACATCATCTTAAACGACTCCAAACAGCTTTCTGAGACAAAACGTGATCTTTTGAAGCCGATTTTGGAAGAAAAAGCCATTTCTTTCTCTGTTTGTCATGTTTTTGAAGACGAAATCGACGAAATAAACATTTTGAACGCCTCTTTTATGGCCATGCACCGAGCAATAGAAAAATTGCAGCCTACACCCGACTTTATCATAGTTGACGGAAACCGTTTTAAGCCCTATCCCAACATAGACCATGAATGCATAATTAAAGGGGACGGAAAATATATGAGCATTGCCGCCGCTTCGGTTTTGGCCAAAACATACCGGGACGAGTATATGGCCAAAATACACGAAGAGTTTCCCATGTACAACTGGAGAAAAAACAAAGGATACCCTACCAAAGAACATAGGGAGGCCATCAAAAAATACGGTATCACCAAATATCACAGAAAAAGCTTTAGACAACTCCCAGAACAATTGACACTGGATATTTAAAAATCCTAACTTTGTGTCAAACTGCTAAAATGAGATTAAAGGTACTTTTTTGTTTGCTCCCCATACTTATCGCATCATGTACGAAAGAGGTGAAGACCAAAGACTCTCTTTTGGAACATTTGCCTCCAAATCCGGCACTCGTTCTAAAAATCAACAACCTCGGCAACTTCAAAAGCGAACTTAAAAACAATTCTATCCTTAAAAATATTGAAGGCTTTGCTCATATTGAGGACATCTCCAACAAGACCCAAGGACTAAATTACCTGAAAACCAATAAAACAATAGTGCTTGCTTTTTATGAAGTTGGCAAGGATAATTATGATTTCATAATGGCCACTAAAAACGTTTCGGGACTTTTTAATGTGGACAGCGTGGCCAACAAAACAGTGGAAACATTGACTTATGAGGGCGCAAACGTCACAAAGTACAATGTCGACGGCTTGGAAATGTTCAGTCTTGAAAAAGAAAATGATATCCTAATGAGTTCTTCCATGATGCTGATGGAAAACCTCATAAGGACAAACGAGAACACACCGGTGGACCCTACGTTAAAAAAATTGTACCAAGCAAGTTCTACCGACAAATCCGCTACCTTATTTATAAATCCGAGTGGAAATACTTCCCTTCTGGCCCTCAAGGAACAAAATGAATCCAGAAAGAACCCATTTTCTTCATGGGTTTCTTTGGATTTTACCGCGAATTCGGACGAGGTCAACCTGAACGGCGTGGCCATGGCTCCAGATTCAACTAAAAATTTCATCAACTTGTTCAAAGGCACCTCCCCGCTTGCCAATAGAACACCTTCTTATGCCCCATTGAACTCGCAAGCGATCATTTCCTATACTTTTGATGATTACCAAATTTTCGCAAAAAACCAGAACAACTATCTGGACAGGGTAAAACCAACCGATTCCCTTTTTAACACCATAGAGGAAGTTGGATTGATTTTTTTAAACAATGAGAAAGTAGCATTGTTGAAATCTTTCGGCACCGAAGGCTTATACGATTACCTTAGCAGTAGAAAAACTAGCTCAGAAGATTATCAAGGAAGTGAAATATTGGTTTTGGACGCTCCAGATTTAATAGAACAAAACTTCACCCCTTTAATAAAGAATTTTACATCCAACTTTTGCACAATACTGGAGAACAGTTTTATTTTTTCAGAAAACAAAGAAGCCTTACAGACCATAATCAGTAATCATAAAAGCTCCTCGTCTTTCGATAACGATCAAGGATACAAAACAGCAAAAGCTTCCCTAGCTAGCGAATCCAGCATTCTTATGGTATCCAATGCTTCGGGTATCGACTTTTTTTCCGAACAGGAACTTTCCCCTGAGGTGGTCGAGGACATCAATGAAGATGATTTGGACGGACAGGTGTTTGCCTCACAAATGGTAATGGACAATGGTTTTGGGCATTTCAATATTCTCGCCTCAAAAATCATAAAGAACCAAGAGAAAAATACGGTTTCCCCACTCTTCACCCTCGAACTGAATACAGACTTGGCCACAGACCCCCAGTTTGTAAAAAACCACAGAACACGACAGCAGGAAATTGTGGTTCAGGACGAAAACAATGTACTGTACCTAATCTCTACCGATGGAAAAGTACTTTGGACCAAACAACTGAATGGTAGGATACAGGGAGCCATACAACAAGTTGACATCTATAAAAATGGAAAACTGCAGCTCGCCTTTACCACAAACGACCAATTCTTGATTTTGGACCGAAATGGCGACGAAGTTGCCCCTTTCAATATTGATTTTGAGGGCGGAAACCTGAATCCATTAGCAGTATTTGATTATGATGGCAGTCGGAACTACCGCTTTGTTGTTACACAGGGTAGTAAAGTATTCATGTACAATAACCAAGGTAAAATAGTCCGTGGGTTTACCTTTACCGATGCCCCTAGCAATATCTTGGGCACTCCTCAACATTTTAGGGTGGGCAACAAAGATTATCTCGTCTTTAAACAGGATAACAGTACCCTTAGGATTTTGCACCGTGTAGGTAGCGACAGAATTAAAATTCCAGAAAAAATAGATTTTTCCAACAATGATGTTTTCCTATATAAAAATAAATTCTCCGTTACCAACAAAACAGGAGTGCTCCATCAGATTGACACCAACGGAAAATTGACGGCCACAAACTTCAACCTAAACCCAGACCACGGATTTTATGCCACGACCAACACTTTGGTACTTATGGATGACAACGTACTCACCATAAAAGGAAAAAAGGTGGAACTGGAGCTTGGGGTTTATTCTAAACCTAAAATCTTTTATATCTATGACAAAATTTATGTTGCAGTGACGGACTTGCAAAATCATCAAATTTATTTGTACGACAGCCAAGCGGAACCCATTTCCAATTTCCCTGTCTTCGGAAGTTCTTTAATCGATCTTTCGGATATGGACAACGACAAAAAGTTGGAACTTGTTGCAAAAGATCAAGACAACTCCCTGATTGTCTACAAAATAAACTAGCAGGACAACATACGGTCAGTCATACATTAGTTAATGCAACACATACATTTTTAGACATATAGAGGCTTACATTTTAGTAGTTTGGATAGAATTGCTTTATCAACAACTAAAAAAATACTAAATGAAAACCTCGAACAAACTATTCTACTGTTTGTCCTTTGCCTTATTGATGGCTACCAGCGGAGAAGCACAGTTTTTCAAAAAATTGGCCAAGAAAGCGGAAAAAGCAGCTGAACGCACAGTTGAAAGACGAGTAGATAGAGAAACTACAAAAAAGACAGATCAAGCACTGGACAGTATCCTTGAACCTGGCTCGGGAGGAAAACAATCTCCTGGAAATCCGCAAGGAAATGAGAATCCTGGTGGCACAGTAGACGAAAACGGGACATCCAACGGTCCTGTTACTGCCGGCCCCAAAACCATAGAGGTTTACAGTAAATTTGATTATGTTCCCGGGGACAAACCTATTTTTTACGACGATTTCAACGACGATTTCATGGGTGATTTCCCATCCAAGTGGAACACCAACGGTTCCGGAGAAGTTGTGACCGTGGACGGCTTGCCCGGCAAATGGTACTCCATTGCCAATAGGAGCCTTACCCTACCCAATCTTGGGAGCCAGCTCCCAGAAGACTTCACGATGGAGTTTGACTTAAAAGTGACCAATTTGACAAGAAACACCAGTTCTTTGGCCACTTTGGACATCTATCTTTCAGAAACGCCCAACCTTACTACCAGCGAGAGCAATGTAATGGCAACACTGAATTTCTGCCAATATATTGCTGTCGGGGTAAAGGTCGACAACGACTTTAGAGACGACCCTTCCCCCATTACAAACACCCTTCAACGAGATTTGAGGGAAGTGTTCAAAGATGTGGCCCATATTTCCATAGCCGTGAACAAAAACCGGTATCGCCTTTGGATCAACGAGACCAAAATCGTGGATCTTCCTCAATTTGTTGTTCGTCCCAATCAGATTAATTATCCAAAATTCTATGTGTCCAATATAGACGAACAAGGCAATAAGGAAAGAGTTTTGATCAGCAACCTTAAAATTGCGGAAGGCGGTGTGGACCTCCGCAGAAAATTGATGTCCGAAGGAAAAATTTCCACCAATGGTATTCTCTTCAATTCTGGTTCGGCCGATATTCTGCCCCAATCCATGGGAATCATCAGACAGATTTCCCAAGTATTGACACAAGACAAATCCATTAAACTAAATATTGTTGGACATACAGATTCTGATGGTTCGGATGAAAGTAATCTATCTCTATCCGAAAACAGGGCCGAAGCTGTAAAAAAGGCATTGATATCCGTATATGGTATCTCTTCGGATAGATTAAGTTCCGAAGGGAAAGGAGAAGGGGAACCGGTAGCCGACAACAATTCAGCCCAAGGCAAGGCACAGAACCGTAGAGTAGAATTCATTAAAAAATAACAACGCAGACTATGAAAAAATATATAGTATTAGGTCTAATAGCCCTTTTTACAGCCTATCATTCCCAAGCTCAATCCAATTGCAGCAGTTATTACCCACTGGTTGACGGAGCCAATTTTCAATACACCAATTATGATAAAAAAGGTAAGGAAGATGGCCAAATCACTTACAAGGTAACAGATGTACAAAGTAGCAGCAGCACTACCAACGCCATCATGATGATGGAAATGACGGATAAAAAAGGAAGAGCCTACACATCCGATTATGAAGTTACTTGCGAAGGCGATGTGATAAAAATTGATTTTAAATCCTTGATGAACGAACAGATGCTCAGTCAAATGGGTGATGTAGAAATGGATATCTCGGGTACCGATGTGGAATTGCCCAACAACCTATCTGTAGGACAGGAGCTTCCGGATGCCAATATGGAGGTGAAAATGAAAATGGGCGGAGGCATCAACATGAACACCAATATTGAGACCTTGAACCGAAAAGTTGAAAAACAGGAAAGTGTGACAACTCCCGCTGGGACTTTTGACTGTTATGTAATCTACAGCGAGACCAAAACCAAAATGATGATGACCAACCAGACCTTTCCTTCACGCATTTGGCTGGCCGAAGGAGTTGGCATGGTTAAACAGGAATCCTACAACAAAAACGGAAAATTGATGGGCAGCATGATCTTGACCCAGTATAGCAAATAGTAGATTTACTTTGTAAAAACAAAAAACCGAGGTGCGAGCCTCGGTTTTTCATTATTCTTCTATTCTTTCCGTAAAGGAGAAATCATTATGTGAGCCTTATGCGTCCCTGGATCCATGATCCAAGGATGGTTTGAACCCAAAGGCTTTTCGGGAAGTCCTGTAGACTCTGCCGTGGCAAATGGCAAATACACCACATAACGATAATGGGCCCCTTCCACTTCGTGGGTCTCAGGATTGTATTGGTCACTTTCCCCATAATAAATATGTAGGGTCGCTCCCGGTTTTCCCATATCCAGCTTGCCCGATTTCGCTTCTTCTTCCCTAATATCAAAGATTTCAGGCCCTGTTTTGCCTTCAGCCCGTAATTCCCGACCTCTTGCCATAAAAGGTTCCAGACTTTTGTGATAACAGGCCGCATTAAATCCAGATTGTTTTGGGTTATCGGCCAGGACAATAAATTCATTATCTCCCTCTCTGAGCGTCACAAAATCACCGACCATGTTATAACCAATCACTTTACACCCATCTCGGCTTTCTTCTGGAGCTGCCATGAGTGATGCAGCAATCAATGCTTCGTCGGAGTCAATGGGAACGTAGTGGGTTTCGACTTTATCAACCGTATTGCTTTCCACTGTTGTGGAATCGTCCCCATCTTTTTTGTTTTCGCTGGTGTTCTTGCAGGAAAGCAAGGTTCCTGTCAATACAAGTACTAAGAGAAGTCTTTTCATGGTGCGTTGAATTTAGTTGCATACAACAACATCGAGTGCAAAAATTGGTTTTGCCGACATGAACTCAATATCTAGTTATGCTGTGCAGTAGTAAGTTAATGGTTTAAATTGGATATAGAGGGCTATCGATAACGTTAAAGAAATTTTACCGCACAACATAATGTGGGCAAGAACATCGTACTCTTTCACAAATCAATTATTAATTCAAATAAAAGTTCATTTGAAGTATCACTTACTAAAACCGATACTAGCTCCCCCTTTTTTCTTATTAACCAAATTATGTTTAAGATTTTCAAACTCTTCCTCAGAGATAATATCCTTTTCCCTAAGCCATCCAAGGGTCATCAATTGAGGTTCAACCGGCATCTCTAAATCGATTTTAGCATACTTTGACTTTAAGAACAGGGTTATCTCATCAGACAGTTTTTTAATAAATGCTTCAAATTCATCCTTGTTAGGCTTGTTTTTAATGAACTCCAAATAACCGTTATTATGGGTAGGAATCAACAACACATTTTTTGACTTTATATATGTGATAAGCCCGCTAAGACAAGTAACAATGAATAAGAATATGGAAACACCTATTAAACCACTCCCGTCGGGATAGTTATCAGGATTGAATATGTTAATTAGAAAAAAAGCACCAAATACCAAAGTAACAATTAACATCACGTTATCGGTTTCCTTTTGCCAAACAGTTTTCGAAAAATCTATTTCCTCATAGGGAATATTGAACTCTTCAGAGCTAGTTAAATTTCTAAATTGAATTCTCAAGAATCCTTTTTCCAAAGTAAATTCTCGGACCAAGAAAAGTTTTTTCTGCAAAAGATTCATATGTAAGAGCTATTCATTGCAAAGGTTTATTCTTAAATCAAGATACCCATTATTTACGAATTCAAAATGAATATTTCAGTATGCTTAAACTTGTGCCCCTTCCTTCACCAACTCCGCCTCAAAAAGTGCGGTAAAATGCTTGAGCAGTTTTTGCTTCACCTCTTCCATATCCACTTCCTTCTGACCCAATTCCACATTCAAAGAAGTAACCGCTTTGTCTCTGATGCCGCAGGGAATCATCATATCAAAATAGCCCAAATCGGCATTTACATTAAGTGCAAAACCGTGCATAGTTACCCAACGACTGGCACGTACACCCATGGCACATATTTTTCGGGCAAACGGAGTGCCCACATCTAACCAAACACCGGTTTCACCCTTGGAGCGTTCGGCTTTAAGACCGTATTCGGCCAAAGTCAAAATCACCATTTCCTCCAAAAATCGAAGGTATTTATGGATATCGGTAAAGAAGTTGTCCAAATCCAGAATCGGATAGCCCACCACTTGTCCAGGTCCGTGGTAAGTAATGTCTCCCCCACGGTTGATTTTATAAAACGTAGCCCCTTTTTCAGCTAGTTTTTGTTCATCGACCAACAAGTTGTTGATGTCGCCACTCTTGCCTAAGGTATACACATGCGGATGCTCCACGAACAAAAAGTGATTAGGGGTTTCAAGGTTGGCCTCCTCTCGCCTATTCCGAATCTTGGTATCCACAATGTTCTTAAAAAGAAGCTCTTGGAAATCCCAAGTTTCTTTGTAATCCTTTAATCCTAGATCTTGTAGAGTAACTTTCTTGTTCATGCTACAAAGATACGAAGCATGCCAATGGAAAACTATTTCTCCAGTTCCACCTCCAAATCCAATACTGATGGATTCTTCATCAACTCCATGAAGTTGACCTCATAGATCAAGGTTTTTCCATCCTGACTAAAGGTTGCGTCTTCCGCAGTGGTCGATTTTATCTTTTTAGGGAAGTGATATTTTAAGGTGTACGTAGATCCCGAAAGAAACATCTCTGCTCCCTGTAAGCTGTCCAATTGTTGCTCAAACAATTCTTGATCTACAATTTTAGCGGTACGGGTAAACTTATTTTTATTAAAAGTATAATTCACCTCAGTTGGTTGCTCAGCAGGCTTCATTGGGCCTTGCTGAGGATTTGATTTGCCCCCAATGGAGCTGGCATCTTGAAAAGCGCCAAAAGCATCGTTCACCTCACTCACGTTTTTGAACTCACTGAACAAATCGAACATCATTTCCTTTTTTTCAGGATTCATAACCATGCGCATATGGAACGGTTCCAGTTTTTTTAGTTTTTCCTGCTCTTCCTTGGGCAACTGTGCGATACTATCTTTCTTCTCTTCTAAAAAAGTTTTAAAAGAAATTATGGAGTCAATTGGCTTTTCATTGGTTTTGGCCATTTCTTCCCCGGCCATTTCCATCATCTCGGAACCATCAAAATTTATGGACAGTTTCCCGGAACCATCTTCATTAATGTGTATTTCTTCGGTAAAATTACATGCACTGGCAAGGGCAATCAACATTGCCAATAGCAAGATTTGGACTTTTTTCATACAATATTTAGTTAGTGTTGTTTAGTATGACCAAGGCCCCGATTACTCCGGGAACCCAACCACACAGGGTTAAAAGTAATACAATAAGAACAGAGCCACAACCTTTTCCGATGACTGACAAGGGTGGGAACAATATGGCCAATAAAACTCTCCAGAAACTCATTTTTTTTGATTTTGATTGATGATACTTATAGGTAGCCCAAATACATGTTTTGTTACAGAAAAGCGCTATTTTTAGCCAAAATCGGGTAAAAAATGCGGTTTTTCTTCCTTTTCTTATTTCTGGCACAAGCACACGTCCTTTTAGGGCAATACCATTTTTCGGGCCAAGTTTCCGCAGAGAACAATGGTAATTCCATTTATCTGTCATTGGTCGAGGATTATCGTAAATCTGGACGGGTATACTTGGACCAAATTGTACAAAAATCAGAAGTGGACTCTTTGGGTCATTTTTCCTTTGAGGGCAACAACCTTAATGACCAAAACCGTATCTATCGTATTCATTTGGATGGCTGTTCGGACAATACGGGCAGTAATCACTTTTTGGGCCGATGCAACAACAGTAAAAATGTACTGTTTATCGCCAACAATAAAGATACTGTTAGCTTTCCCACCTCTTTTGAAGACCAATCGCTTTGCACCATATCTTCCACCAATCCAAAATCCGGGCTCTTATTGGAAATTGATGGTTTAAAGGAACATATGGCCTACGATTTTGCCGATTATCCTAGCGAAGCCAATAAAAAATTGAATCTGGACAAATGGTTCCAGACCCTGCACAACTTTGGCAAAGAAGTAAACGAACCTCTTGCAGAACTTTACATTTACGATTTCTTGTCGGACAAAAGGAACGAAACTTTTCGATTTTATCTGGAAGACCTGACCATAAACGATTACTACGATAATTTGTCTGAACGATTATCAAACACCTATCCCAAAGCCGAGTTTACCCAACAGTACCAAGCTGAAATTTCTACCGACGAAGATTTGGCGAGTTTCAGCCGTCCACAATCCTCTAAATGGAACCGGACCATTATCACACTTTTGGCAGTATCGCTATTGGGCAATTTCCTATTCTTTCTTGGTAAACGAAAAAAGGACAGCACCTCAGAATTACTTGAAAAACTGACTCCCCAAGAGCAAAAAATCGTCAATTTGATTTTACAGAACAAGACAAATAAAGAAATTGCCTCCGAGCTTTTTGTTAGCGTCAGCACTATCAAAACGCACATCAACAATCTCTATAAAAAATTAGATGTAACCTCGCGCGACGAGATGCTTCAACATTTCAAAAAGTAAAGTTCAACCCCCGGTCTAGTACCCATTTCCAACGCAGAAAAGTTCGTTCAGCCATTGATTTTAGTGAATTTGGCCTTCAAACCATAAATCACATAAAATCATGAAACATCTTTTATTCGCATTCCTCATGCTATGCATTACCTGTGCTTCTGCCCAAGAATTCAACAAAGAAATCAAAACGGAAAATGGACAACAATTCTTGGTCGGGCAAATCAATTTGGAAGGCTTACAATCCCAACCCTACGGCAACTGGTTTCAAAACCGATATGAAAACTTCCGCCCCGACGAAACCATGGTTGCACTTTTCAAAGAGAAATTGGCAGAATACGACATCAAACTATTTTTGGGAACTTGGTGTGGCGACAGTAAGCGAGAAAGCCCCAAATTCATTAAAATATTGGAAGCTGCCGACTTCCCCATGGACCAACTGGAAATTGTGGCACTGGATTATCGAAAAGGTCATTACAAAACCAGTCCCACAGGCGAAGAAAAGGGTTTGAACATCATTAAAGTACCCACCATCATCTTTTTTAAAGATGGAAAAGAAGTCAACCGAATTGTGGAAAGTCCACTGGAAACTTTGGAAGAAGACATTGCACAAATTGTTTTCCAAAAGAACTATGTGCCCAATTATGCATATTAAGTTGGGACAAGGCAAGGATTTAAAGCGCAAAAGTGTAATTTTGCGCTTTAAATTTTTTACAGACTATGCAACTATCGGAACAAGAGATCGTTCGAAGGGAAAAATTGACCAAACTCAGGGAAATGGGCATCGACCCATATCCCGCAGCACTGTATCCTGTTGATGCCACTTCCAAGAGCATCAAGAATGATTTTGAAGAAGGAAAGAAAGTGGTTATTTCCGGTAGATTGATGTCGCGCAGAATTCAAGGAAAGGCTTCCTTTGCCGAACTTCAGGACAGCGAAGGACGCATTCAGGTCTACTTTAACCGTGACGAAATTTGCCCGGATGATGATAAAACTTTGTACAACGATGTGTACAAAAAATTGTTGGACATCGGGGACATTATCGGTATTGAAGGAGAGCTGTTCAAAACACAAGTCGGTGAGAAAACCGTAATGGTGAAAAACTTCTCGCTGTTGAGCAAAAGTTTAAGGCCATTGCCCTTACCAAAGGTAAACGACGAAGGAAAAGTATACGATGCTTTCAACGACCCGGAACTACGCTACCGCCAGCGATATGTGGATTTGGTAGTAAACCCGCACGTTAAGGACACCTTCATCAAAAGAACAAAGATTACCACCAGTATACGGGAATTCTACAACCAAAAAGGATACTTGGAGGTGGAAACACCGATATTACAACCCATTCCAGGTGGAGCGGCCGCTCGGCCGTTCTTAACACACCACAATGCTTTGAATGTGCCCTTGTACCTGCGAATCGCCAACGAACTCTATCTAAAAAGATTGATTGTCGGTGGATTTGACGGTGTGTACGAGTTTGCAAAAGATTTCCGTAACGAGGGAATGGACCGCACCCACAATCCAGAGTTTACCGTAATGGAACTCTATGTAGCCTACAAGGATTACAACTGGATGATGGACACCACCGAAGAACTTTTGGAAAAAGTGGCCGTAGATGCCACAGGAAGTTCCAAAGTAAAAGTGGGTAATCACGAAATTGAATTCAAGGCTCCTTACCCAAGGGTTCCCATTTTGGAAGCCATTAAAATCCATACAGGCTATGATGTTTCCGGCATGGAAGAGGACGAGCTACGCGAAGTGGCAAAAAAATTGGGCATCGAAGTGGATGATACCATGGGCGTAGGTAAATTGATTGATGAAATCTTTGGTGAAAAATGTGAGCACCACTACATCCAGCCAACTTTCATTATTGATTATCCGAAGGAAATGAGCCCATTGACCAAGGAACATCGGAGTAACCCAAGACTTACCGAGCGTTTTGAATTGATGGTAAACGGTAAGGAATTGGCCAATGCCTACTCCGAGCTCAACGACCCCATTGACCAACGCGAACGTTTTGAAGATCAGCTGAAACTCTCCGAAAAAGGGGATGACGAAGCCATGTTCATCGACCAGGATTTCTTGCGTGCTTTGGAATACGGAATGCCACCGACTTCGGGAATCGGTATTGGAATAGATCGTTTGGTGATGTTGATGACGAACAACTCCTCTATCCAAGAAGTATTGTTCTTCCCGCAAATGCGTCCCGAGAAGAAAAAAGTAGAGTTGACCGAAGAGGAAAAAATTATTGTGGACATTATAAAACCCGTTGGTGAAATGTCTTTGTCCGACCTTAAAGAAAAGGCTGACTTAAGTGGTAAAAAATGGGACAAGAGCACTAAGGGTCTTACCAAACACGGACTTATCAAAGTGGAAAAAACCGAAAATAATCTTTTGGTAAAATATACGGGATAGCATAAAATCTTATCCTTACTAAATATAAACCCCTGAGCCTCAAAACCGGCTCAGGGGTTTCGTTTTTAAAAAAATTTCTATCTTACCCCGATTTTCATCCCTAACGGAAGAAGATTTCCAGCAGCTTACCCCACTAATCTTACTAAAATCTACTTATATGAGAAGAATGAAATTAGCATTCCTTTTCGTGCTGTTGGTATCCTTTACCGGAATGGCACAAGAGGTAACAGGAACCGTTTATGACGACCAAAATGTTCCCTTACCGGGAGCTTCAGTCCAAGTTAAAGGAACAACCACGGGAGCCATCACCGATTTTGATGGCAACTATTCAATCGAAGCTAGCACCGGGGATGTCCTCGTATTCTCCTACGTTGGATTCAACACACAAGAAGCGACCGTAACCGGCAACACATTGGACGTTACACTACAAGCCGGACTCGAACTGGAAAATGTTGTAGTTGTTGGTTCCAGAAACGCCAACAGAACCTCTACCGACTCGCCAGTGCCCGTAGATGTGCTGGATGTTACAGAATTGGTACAATCTGCCCCTCAGGTTACCGTAACCGAAATCCTGAATTACGCGGCACCATCCTTCACATCAAATCCACAAACCATTTCTGATGGAACGGACCATATTGCTCCCGCTGCTTTGCGCGGACTCGGCCCTGACCAAGTATTGGTTCTCATCAACGGAAAAAGAAGGCACAAAACTGGACTGGTCAACGTAAACGGAACATTTGGTCGAGGAAGTGTCGGTACCGACATGACCACCATTCCATCAAACTCCATCTCCAGAATAGAAATCCTAAGAGACGGTGCTGCCGCCCAGTACGGTTCCGATGCCATTGCAGGGGTCATCAATATTGTTTTGAAGAATACCGTGAACGAACTTCAGGTAGATGTTAACACTGGAGCCCATTTTACCAGCGAACATAGTCCACAAAAGAAAATCGACGGTGAAAAAGTAAGTCTGGGACTGAATTACGGATTGCCTATTGGTAAAGATGGCGGGTTTATCAACTTTACGGGGAATTTTAATCACCGCGGATGGACCAACCGTATGCAGGAATGGGAAGGAACCATTTTTAATAGCTATAATTCCATTGAAAGAGTTGCGGCGGCCGATAATTATGATACATCCCTATTGCTTGATGATGATTTGGCCGATATATTCCAATATGCATCAGCTGCCGGAATTGCCCTGAACGGAGATGAAACCAAAGAGCAACTTCAAGACATTTTGAGCGCTGATGTAACCGAATCAGAATTATTGGCAAGAGGTCTGCAACGAAGCGATTTCAACATGAGAGTCGGTCAATCCAAACTCAGAGGCGCACAGTTCTTTGCCAACCTCTCTATTCCATTAGATGAAAACTTGGAGATTTATGGGTTTGGAGGATTGAGCTTCAAGAATGGTAACGCTGCCGGTTTTTATCGTATGCCCAATCAGTCAAGAACCTATACTCCGGCCTATCCTAATGGCTTTTTGCCGGAAATCAATTCAAATATTATTGATAAATCTGCCGCATTAGGTATCAAAGGAGTGATTGGGGATTGGAATGTGGATTTTAGCAATTCCTACGGTGGAAATGAGTTCCTGTATCGCGTAACCAACTCTAACAATGCTTCTTTGGTAAATTCAACCCCTTTTGAAGCAGATTCAGGTGGCTTTAATTATAGTGAAAACACCACTAATTTTGATATGAGCCGTTTCTTTGAAAACTCTTTGTCCGGATTGAATATTGCCTTCGGTGCCGAATACCGTGTGGAAAATTACGCCATTATAGCCGGCGAGGAAATCTCCTACACCCAATACAATACTTTTGGGAACCCTCATGACCCTACTGACCCGGATTCCATTGTACCTACAGATTTTTTTGGAAACGATAGGGATGCCGGTATACAAGTATTTCCGGGGTTTAAACCCGAAAATGAAGTAAACGCCTTCAGAAATACCATTGCAGGCTACTTTGATGTGGAAGCCGATTTTACAGAATCGATTTTGCTTAGTGGGGCCGTACGCTATGAAAACTTTTCAGATTTTGGGGGCACCCTGAACTTCAAAGTCGCCACAAGATTGAAAATCTCGGAAAACTTTAATTTTAGAGGTGGTGGGCAAACTGGGTTTAGGGCTCCATCACTACACCAAATACATTACAGTTCCACTTCCACTCTATTTGTGGACGGAGTTCCAAACGAAGTGGGTATTTTTCCCAACACATCCAGAGTTGCTCGCCTTTTGGGCATAGAACCTTTGAAGGAAGAGACTTCGGTAGGTGCCACTGCAGGGTTTACGGCAAAAGTACCTAGTGCCAACTTAAAATTCACATTGGATGGTTATTTGATCATTATAGATGACCGTGTAATCCTCACCGGCCAATTTGATGATAACGGTAATGCCGAGTTGGCCAATTTGTTCCAACAGGTCAATGCCACCCAAGCCGCCTTCTTTACCAATTCGGTTGATACGCAAACCAAAGGTTTGGATTTTGTAGTTGATCATAAAGCAAACATCTCGGACAACGTTTCCCTGACCAATACATTGGCGATGACGGTATCCGAAACAACTGTAGAAAGTGTGAAGGTTCCCGAGGCAATTGCCGATGCAGGGCTGAGCGACACCTATTTTGACCCAACAAGTAGAATTTATTTGGAATCAGCCGTACCCACCACAAAGGGGAACCTGTCCCATAATCTAAAAGTTGGGGATAATTGGAGTTTCTTTTTAAGAAACGGTTATTTTGGTGAAGTTAGGGAAGCTACCAATGAAGTTGACCCTACTATTAATTACACCTTTGGTGCAAAAATAGTGACCGATCTAACTATCGGTTACAATTTTACGGATAGCGCTAAACTAACCATTGGTGCAAACAATCTATTGGATGTTTATCCGGATGAGAACGACCCTGCTTTCCGCTCCGAAGGCAGATTCATTTATTCAAGACGTTCTGTACAGTTTGGTCAAAATGGAAGATACGTTTTCGGTCGACTGACATTCAAAATCAAATAAATACAATTTTCTTTTATTAATTTATTTGGAAGCCTCGGCAAGGGGCTTCTTTATTTTTATCTTTTAACAAAAAAGCATAGCTTAGAACCCCGATGGAACTAAGCAAAAAAATTGGGCTGGTCCTTGGACCGGTTATCTTTCTTGTATTGAACTTGTTGCCTTTTGAAATGGTCTCAGAAAAAGGTGACCCTGTAATTTCAGTAGCGGCATGGATGCTGACATGGTGGATCACCGAAGCTGTCTCTATTTCTGTTACCGCACTCCTACCCTTACTTTTGTTACCTATTTTAAAGATTCTGCCCATTGCAGAGGTTGGTGCCAATTATGGAAGTCCCATTGTATTCCTCTTCTTTGGAGGTTTTGTTATGGCCCTTGCCCTTGAAAAGGTAAACTTGCACCGTAGAATAGCCCTAAATATTATCAGACTCACCGGAACCACACCGAACAAGGTAATTTTAGGTTTTATGATCGCCACGGCCACTTTGAGTATGTGGATCAGCAACACGGCAAGCACCGTGGTGATGTTGCCCATAGCCGTTTCCGTAATTAACCTATTGATCAATGACGAGGATGGTTTTACCAAGAACGATCAGAATTTTGCGCTTTGCGTGATGCTCGGCATCGCCTTTTCTGCCAATGCAGGTGGCATTGCCACGGTAATCGGGACACCACCGAACTCTGTTTTAATAGGACTATTGGAAAACGAATACAATACGGAAATCTCCTTCTTAAAATGGATGACCATAGGTTTGCCTTTCTCCATCATTATGATAGGAATTTGCTATTTGGTCCTAGTAAAATGGATGTTCCCCAACAAAGATTTAAAATTCAATGCATCCAAAGAAGTTATACAAACTGAGCTACATAAATTAGGACCTACAACTGGTAAGGAAAAAATGGTGTTGGTGATTTTTGGTATAACGGTTTTCCTGTGGATTTTCAGGACCTTGATCAATAGCATCTTTCCAAGCTTGGGGCTTACGGATACCATGATAAGTATTTTTGCTGCAATCGCTCTTTTTGCTATTCCATATAATATGAAAAAGGGGGATTTTATCATTACCTGGAAAGATACTTCCAAACTGGCATGGGGAATTCTAATCCTTTTTGGTGGAGGGCTCGCTTTAGCACAAGGAATGTCGACCAGTGGTATCGTGGATATGGTGGCCAACGCTATAGCTCAAAGCGAAATAAGCGTATTGTTCACCGCTGCATTATTGATATTCTTAATGCTTTTTATGACAGAACTGATGAGCAATGTAGCATTGGTTGCGGTATTGGCTCCGGTAGTGGCGGGTATTGCCATTGGCCTAGATGTTCCGATGCTTTACTTATTGATTCCTGTAACCATTGCCAGTAGTTGTGCATTTATGTTGCCCATGGCAACACCGCCCAACGCTATTGTATTTGCCAGTGGGTATGTGAAAATTCCGGAAATGGCACGGGTTGGTGTTATACTGAATCTGATAGCAGTTGTTTTACTTATTTTGGTTTTCCAGTTTATGATTCCGTTGCTGTTCTAAACCAAAAATGCCCCTCCGGGCGGAAGGGCATTTTCACAAACTAACTAACTCAAAAAAATGTAAGAAACTAACTTAACCAACGCTTCAACTCTTGACAAGCGAAGCGTAACTCTTTGTTAGGTACAAAGTTATAACCCTTTTTTGTGAAGATTATTATAATTAGTTTTTTGTTAACTTCACAATAAGAACCTAAAAGGTCTATCCATTTTTACAGTTTTCGCCATTTGCTGAAGTAATTTTATCAAAACATCCAAATGACTGAATTATCCTTACAATAACAGCTATTTTGCTACAAATACCAATGCCATATATACTGGTGTTATTTTTTTGTTAACCAGTCACTTATTAGATTTTCTTAACAAAGAAAAAATCTTGTAAAAACAAAAACCCCTCGATCGAGGGGTTTTCATAGCTAACTCAAATAAGTTGTAAAATGAGAACATTTTACTGCATTGATCCTGAGTATGGATCAAAATTTTCAGGGAGATACTTGGAGGTATCAAACCCCAATTCCATATCTTCTTCCTCCATGTAGTTTACCGAAGTAATGGCTATTACATCCGTGTAAGGATCAAAACCTTCTGGCAACAAATACTCGCTATTGATTCCCAATACAAGTTCGGTTTCTTCCTCCAAGTAAGAAATCGACTTTAAATCCACATACATCTCGTAAGGAGAAAAGCCTTCGGGCAGGTAATCCTTGGTATCAAAACCTAGATCCATATCCTCTTCCTCCATATAGTTGATGGAATGTACATCCACCACATCCGTGTAAGGGTTGAAATTCTCGGGCAAGTACTTTTGGACATCAAAGCCCAATGAAGAATCAACATTATTTTCGAGATATATGATGGAATTCAAATCAAAATAGCTTTTGTAGGGGTTAAAACCTTCTGGAAGATAATCCGCGGTATCAAAACCTAGATGTACCTCTGGCTCTTCCTCCAAATACACTATTTCATTTAAATTCAATTCATACCAGGCATAATCTGCCATTTCTGAAGTTGAATTGTTTAACTCAGCACTGATGCTCAAAGTGGTTAAACTGTTTTCTAAACTACCCTGTGTCTCGGATTGTACCTGGACAACCTTGGTATTTTGTTGGTCGTTGGCTATGGCTGTACTACTCAATAATACACTACCATAAATTAATAATAACTTGTTCATTTTTTGATTGAATTTTGTGATTGATGATATGCTTATAAGACTGACCAAAATCTAAAATGTTACAGTCTTTAGGAAATTTTCACAAATTCCAAACACCCGTTAAGCCCAGTTATACGGGGCGATTTTCTCCAAACCCTCAGTAAAAGGCAGGATTCCCAAAGGTTGAGACATAGCGTTAAAAAAACAGCCGTTAATATTTATTTAACAGTTAAATCTCATGAATTTTAGGTTCTTTGAATCTTCATACTTATTCAAACGGACATATAATGATCAAAAATTTACTACCTCGACTACTTGTAGTCTTTATTTTATTGGGCACCGTTCAAAACATTGACGCCCAACTTTTCAAAAAGAAAAAGAAAGAAACCGAACAAAAAAAGGACGACAAATCTAAACCGGGTGATATAAAACCTTATGATAAGGTCATCACCAAAGATGCAAAGACCGACAAAGGTCTCTTCCGTGTGCATACTGTAGATGACAAACATTACTACGAAATTCCAGATTCCCTTTTCAATCGTGAAATGCTAATGGTGAGCCGTATCTCCAAAACGGCAACAGGCATCGGTTTTGGTGGAGGAAAAATCAATACGCAAGTGTTGCGCTGGGAAAAAAAGGACAAAAAGGTATTGGTACGAGTTGCCTCTTATGAAAATGTAGCGGCAGATTCCCTTCCGGTGCACGAAGCAGTGGTAAACTCCAACTTTGAACCCGTGCTTTTTTCTTTCGATATTAAGGCTATCAACAAAAAAGATTCTTTGAACCCTGCAACGGTAATCGAAATCGACCCTATGTTTACCGATGATGTAAAGGCCCTTGGGTTTCCTGATGGGTACCGAAAAAGATACAAAGTAACAAGAATGGATGGAGACCGTAGCTATATCGAATCCATCAAAAGTTATCCTTTGAACATAGAGACGAGACACGTAAAAACATACTTATCCAACGAACCGCCAAGCAACTCAAGTTTGGGATCCATTTCTTTGGAGATCAATAACTCTATGATTTTATTGCCCAAAGAACCCATGAAACGCCGTTATTTTGACAGACGTGTAGGATGGTTTGCCAGAGGACAAGTAGATTACGGACTTGAAGCCCAGGAAAGCAAGACGGTTACTTACCTAGATCGCTGGAGACTCGAGGTAAAGGAAGAGGATATTGAAAAATACAAGGCCGGAGAATTGGTGGAACCTAAAAAGCCAATTGTTTACTACGTCGACAGGGCCACTCCCAAAGAGTGGGTTCCATACATAAAGCAAGGTATCGAAGATTGGCAAGTTGCCTTTGAGGCCGCTGGTTTTAAAAACGCCATTATTGCCAAAGACCCACCATCTGTTGAAGAAGACCCAGAATGGTCTCCCGAAGATGTTAGGTATTCTGTGGTTCGTTACTTGGCCTCTCCTATTCCAAACGCCAATGGTCCGCACGTAAGCGACCCAAGGAGCGGTGAAATTTTGGAATCGGACATTAACTGGTACCACAATGTGATGAGCCTGTTACGTGGATGGTATTTTGTTCAAACTGCAGCCATTAACCCTGAAGCACAAAAAACACAGTTCAAAGAAGAGATTATGGGGCGCTTGATACGATTTGTATCATCCCACGAAGTTGGACATACACTTGGATTACCGCACAACATGGGGAGTAGTGTTGCTTACCCCGTTGATTCCTTACGCTCTGCAAGTTTCACCCAAAAATATGGAACGGCTCCATCCATTATGGATTATGCCCGCTTCAATTATGTTGCCCAACCCGGTGACGAAGGTGTTGCTTTGATGCCAAACATCGGTATTTATGACAAGTATGCTATCAAATGGGGATATAAGCCTATTTTGGACAAAACGGCCAAAGAAGAAAAACCAATTTTGAACAGTTGGATCTTGGAACATGCCGGAGACCCTATGTACCGATTCGGTCACCAACAAGTGGGCGATATTCATGACCCGAGCTCACAAACAGAGGATTTGGGCGATGATGCCATCAAAGCTAGCTTATATGGTATAGAGAACCTGAAGCGAATTGTTCCCAACCTAATGCAATGGACCACGGAAGATGGTGAAAACTATGATGACCTTGAAACCATGTATGGCCACGTAGTAGCACAGTTCAGTAGATATATGGGGCATGTATCCAATAACATTGGAGGTGTTTATGAATACCACAAAACTGCAGATCAAGAAGGTGCTGTGTACACCTATGTGAGCAAGGAGCATCAAAAGGACGCTATGGAGTTTATGCAAGAACAACTCTTTGAGACCCCGGAATGGTTGATAGACCAAAATATCTTAAACAAGATACAATATTCCGGTTCCATAGAACGAATTCGAGCCACACAAGAACGTTACTTGAACACCATGTTACATTTAGGAAAATTGGCTCGAATCATCGAAAATGAAACTTTGAACGGGAAGGAAGCCTACGGATTGGTAGAGATGATGCACGATCTTCGTAGAGGTATTTGGTCCGAGACACGAAGTGGAAAAACCATTGACACCTACCGTAGAAACCTTCAAAAGGCACATATTGACCGATTGGAATACTTGATGACTGCTGATAATCAGGGTAAACAACCTGATTTTGGTGGTTATAGGAAATCGACACCTATCAATACAAGCCAGTCAGATATTCGTTCTGTGGCACGTGCCGAACTCAACAATCTTAAAAGCGATATTAGAGGCGGCCTTGCAAGAATTTCGGATACCATGAGCCGTTACCATTTGCAAGATGCAATGGAGCGTATCGACCTAATTTTGGAACCTGCGAAATAGGTATTTTTAAATAGATAAAACACCAACAAGGTGTGATCGTTGCTGTTCATCGATCACACCTTGCTTTTTTTTAAGTACGCATCCCTTAGCAGTCCTTTCACAACATATACGTGAGATTGCCAGTTGTTTTCACTACTTTAGTAATCCAAATCTCACATTCATGAACTACAAGACAAAAAGCTTAATCTACTTTTCCTGTTTCGTGGCAGCCGCTACTTCCTACTATTTGATTGAGGAACACGATAAATTTAAAGATGATTTAAATTCCAAAACTTACGTTGAGACTCATTTCGAAGATGCAGATGAGTATATCGATGATTCTGAAAAAACAACCCCAGAGGAAGAGCTCAAGTAATTTTCACAACACACCTTTTTTTACTGTTAAAAGCTTCACAAACTATTTCTTGATGATTAAACCTTTTGGACCAAGTAGATGTCCAAGAAACAAATCATTAAAAATTGAACGATATGAAGCAATTAGCAATTTTATTGGTTATGCTGACAACAGTGAGCATGGCCGCCCAAAGACATGATGGCCCCAAAATGCGAAAAGGTCCCAAAATGGACATGACCGCGGAACAAATGGCCACATTTCAAACAAAACATATGACCTTGGCATTGGATCTAACCGAAAACCAACAAGACCAGGTCTACAAAATCAATTTGGAAAAAGCTCAATTTGGAAAAGAAAAATGGGCAGAGATGAAAGCGGCGAAAGAGAGTGGCGAATGGGAAAAACCCACTCCCGAAGAGAGATTTGAAATGGAAAATGCCCGTTTGGACCGTCAAATCGCAATGCAGGAAAAAATGAGAACGATACTGGACACAAAACAGTATGAGACTTGGAAAAAGTTCTCCAATCGCAAAAAAATGCATGGCAAGAAAAAAATGCAGGAAAGAAGGAGAAGATGATAGTGTTTTTTGTTGATTTAAGAAGCCGCGCCAGCCATGGTCGCGGTTTCTTTTTATATACACCTAAAAATTATCTACTATTTTACAGATATATTTTTTTATCTGCTATTTTACAGATATATTTGAATATCTACTAATAAGCAGATATTTGTCATCATGATAGCGATACTCACAGGGGACATTAAAAACTCCTCGGAACACAAGGCCAACAAATGGATGCCCTTATTAAAGGAAGCCTTGGCCAAATACGGTAAAGAACCTAAGGATTGGGAAATTTACCGCGGAGACAGTTTTCAACTGCAGACCTCACCAGAAAATGCCTTGGAAGCTGCTATCTATATTAAGGCGAGCATCAAACAAATTCGCCAGTTGGATGTAAGGATATCCATAGGCTTGGGCGAAAAAAATTATGATTCACCAAAAATCACGGAATCCAACGGCACCGCCTTTATAAACTCCGGAGAGCGTTTCGAGAACCTCAAAAAACAGAATCTGGGCATTAAAACTCCTAACGAGAAGTTTGATGAGCACATTAATCTACTACTGGAATTGGCCCTTCTTACCATGGACGATTGGACGCCCGCCATCTCCAGAACTGTGCAATGCGCAATGGACAATCCAGAAATGAATCAAAAAGAACTGGCATCGCTACTCAATAAATCACAAGGGAACATTAGTGAAGAATTGAACAAGGCAGGATTTGATGAAGTCAAAAAAATGATCCATTTTTACAAAGCACAACTCGCCCAATTATGATGCTTTTGGCCCTAAAACTTATACTTGCCCACTTTATTGGAGACTTTGTCCTTCAACCAGCACATTGGGTCGAGGATAAATTGGAGAAAAAGGGACGGTCCAAATATCTATATTTTCATGTGGGGGTACATCTACTGGCGCTGTTGATTATACTACAGTTTCAGCATATTGTCCCAATCATTATAATTGTAGCGACACATTTCCTCATCGACTTGGGCAAATTATCACTTACCAATCCCAAAAACTATCGCTGGCTATTCATCTTAGATCAAGTATTGCATCTTCTGGTCCTTGCCGGTGTACTGTATTGGATATCGCCGTTTCCTTTGGATTTTAGCACCTTGTTTACCGAAAAAACCTTGCTGCTGATTACTTTTCTGGTATTTGTGACCTATGTGTCCGGTATTGTAATGCGCATGTTGTTGGCCCCTTATATTGATGAGGTCGCCAAAGACGATGCAGATACAGAAGGGGGTTCGCTTAAAAATGCAGGAACCTATATCGGTATGCTGGAAAGGATATTTGTGTTCGGCTTTATCTTGATGCAACAATGGGCCGCCATCGGCCTGTTGATAGCTGCAAAATCCGTGTTCCGTTTTGGTGACCTCAACAAGGGCAAAAACCGTAAGCTCACCGAATATGTCCTTATCGGGACACTATTGAGCTTTGGTCTCGCCATACTTTCAGGAATGTGCTACATGTACCTCGCCGAACAGCTATAAAACCTCCCAAAAACGAAAAAGCCATCCTATTAAAGAATGGCCTTTTCTGCTACTAATTAAATCGAAACACTTGCTTAAAAAACGTTCGCATTTTTTAAAACCTGTAAACTTTCCAATACATTGCTTACGGCAAGCGTCATAGATTTTGCGGACACGGTAGCCCCGGATATTCCATCAATATCTTCTCCGTAAACCAATTTTTCACCGGATTTTCTTCCAATGAACTGTTTAAGCCAACGTTGGCTTCCCACTTGACGCCCATGGTCTTCGCGATAAATCAATATTTTGGATTTTTTTACGCTCAAGTCAGGGTTCAGCAAAACCACATAGTCAAAGGTTTTCTTTAAACTAGGGGCCACTCCAACATAGATATATCCCAGCTCCTTATTGGATGAAGTTATCTCAAAAAGATTTTCTCCTCCCAATTCAGATGGAGTTTGCTTGTTCAAATCAGACGGAATCTCAATCAGGTTCATCGTGAATTCCTCTACCTCGTACGTTCCTTGTACGGCATTATCAATCTTTTCTTGAAGCTTTGGCGATATCTTGTCCGCCTTAAACCCAAAAAATAATAACGCGATTAGAATCACTGCTGCTGTATGTCCCTTAAACCTACTGGCCAGCATTTCCTTTTGAAGCATTGTCCGTTACAAATTTGTTGATCAATTCTAAAATTTCATCTTTATTCGCATTAGCTGCTTCCAGCTCATAAAACTGCATAAACATAGGTTGTCCATCCACTTGCTTTAGCAAAGTAAGGTCTCCTTCCCTCTCATAAATGTCTTCCCAAGCATCGCGAGCCACGGCCCAGAAATCTTTGTGCTTTGCCCACCAATCGGTTGCGGCCTTGCATCTTTCATCTGCTACTTTCACATACGTATTGTATCCTTTTTCTTGGGCGAGCAACACATCATCCTGACCATCTTTACGGATAATTTTATCATTGTCCTGCTCGTGTACCCATCCAAATGATGTGATTTCTTGACGATTTCCCCTGCTCATGACATTGTAATCGCTCCTTTTGGAATACTCTCTTCGCGGTAGTGGAGAATCACTTTGGTTTTCCCAATAATGTTTTCCATCAAAATGAACCCATGTAGAAGACCCTGCATACCTTGGGCTATCGTCCACCTGATATACTTTTTGTGTCCACTGCCCCCTCACTTGGTCGGCAGGCAGTTCAGAGAATACCCAGTTATTGTCCTTGTCGTAATGGAAAATTTGCTGGTTCTCGTACAACCAATCCTGTCTCCAGTGTTTGATTACCATGGTATCGTTGAGCACCAATAAATGCTGTAACGATATCTTATTGTCCTCGTCCACTATGGGCAATGCGAGCTCCAAAGCTTTGGAAGTATAATCCAAGTGTTTCTCGTAGTCGATTTCCGGGGCAAAAGTCTCGGTGTATTTAAAACTCACCTCGTAGCAACCGCACATATCTAAAATTGCGTCGCGGTCCAGTTGCTTCTTTTCTTGTGATGTGGCCAAAGTTGTTGAAAAGGCTAAAAACAACAAAGGCATGATTGATTTTTTCATATTGGTGTGTGTTAGATTGTTTTAAAAAATGTTCTGGTCAAAAATACTAAACTTATTTAGATTGAATAAAAATAAAATATATATTTGTCATCAAATTAAATAGAATGAGTCTAAATAAAAATACCAATCTCTTATTTTTAACCTTCTTTTTTTCTGTAATAGGACTCGCTCAGGAATCTAAAAAACAAGAAAAAGACTCATTGTCCATGCAGCAATTGGACGAGGTGATATTGACTGGGGAAAGCAAGGTAATGTCCCTCAGTAAAAAATTGTTCTCCGTAGGCACCATTGATCAAAAGGACATTGCCAAGGTTGCCGGAAACAATTTAGCGGACATACTTAATTACAACCTCAACATCACCGTTACACCGGACCCGTCCACAGGGCGTTCCACCATAAGTATGTTCGGGCTCGATGGACAATATGTAAAGGTGCTTATTGATGGTATCCCCTTGGCCAGTGACAACGGAATGGGCAACAATATAGATATCACCCAGATAAACCTTGAAGATGTGGAGCGTATTGAAATTGTGGAAGGTTCCATGGGTGTTCTCTATGGAGACAATGCCGTTGCCGGTGTTATCAATATTGTAACGAAGCGAGGATTGGAAAACAATCATAAATGGCAATTGCAACTATCGGTGCAGGAAGAAACCGTAGGTAGCGAGTATGCCCTATTTGATGAAGGCCGCCACATACAAAATGTAAAACTTAGCCATCAATTGAGTGATAAGACCAGTGTTGCCATCGGGGGTTCCCGGAACGACAATGCTGGTTTTTTTAATGGTTATCAAGGAAAAAATTATGTAAAAATAGAGGAAAATGAAGTGGTAAACGACAGTCTTCGGGGTATGGAGTGGAACCCAAAAGAGCAATTGACGGCCTTTGGAAACCTCAACACTTCCATAGGAAAACATAACATTTTCTATAAAATCCAATATTACGATGAATCCGTTCCGGTATACAACCAATTTGTGAACGGTAGGTTGGATAGCAATACAGGCATGCCAAACCCAACAGCTTTGGACGAGAATTTTGATACAGAAAGGGTGATGAACAACCTCAACATCTCAGGGCCTTTAAAAGGCTCTACGGTCTACAACCTCTCGTTGTCCCATCAAACCCAAAAACGGTATTACAAGCAACTTGTGTACAACATTCTCCAGCAGGGGATAGAATCTGTCATCGCCGACGATTTGAGTCAATCCAGTAAAATTTGGTACTCCAAAGGTTTTGTAAGCAATATTGTACCCAAAGCAGATTTCTACAACCTGCAATTGGGTTACGAGTTCAACCACCAAACCGGCTTCGATGCCATCGCTACGGGCGAATACTCAAGTGACGTGGTGGAAAACACCTTGGAGAATTATGACATTTTTGGAGTAATGGATTTTAATATTACCGACAGGTTCTCCATATTTCCCGGGGCAAGGTTTACCAACAACTCCCAGTTTGGCAACAAGCTGATATGGTCCCTCTCCTCTACCTACGACCTCAGTAACACATTCAAGATAAAAGCTGTGTTGGGCTCCGCCTTTAGGGCACCCAATTTTGAGGAGCTCTTTTTCTATTTTGTGGATTCCAACCATAACGTGCAAGGTAATCCCAATCTTGACCCCGAAGATGGCCTTTCCGTATTCTTAAATGTGGAGGAAAAATTCCGATTGTCCGATAGCAGCATGCTCAAAACCGCTCTAAAATCCTTCTATTTCGATATCGATGGTAAGATTGCCTCTATTATAAGCACCGACGACCAAGACCGCAACCTATTCACTTTTGACAATGTGGACCGTTCCCAAATCTTGGGTTTTTCATTGGAGAACTCTCTTATGATGAACCGTTGGCAAGCCTCTTTGGGGATGACCTACATGGGAGAATCTACCACCATTGATGCCTCCGAAGGAATAAGCAGTGACTTTTTATGGAGTTTCAATCTGCAATCTGCTTTAAGTTATAGCATTCCGTCTATCAATACCATGTTGTCCGCACAACTGAAATACACCGGCAGGTCTCAAGTTGTACTCAGTGGTACGGATGGCTCTGTTGTAGGCCAAACGGACGATTTTACTTGGATGGATGCTTCGGCACGTACCAACATAACCAAAGATTTAAGCCTAACGCTAGGCGCACGGAACATCTTCGATATTGTTCGGGTGAATGCCTCGGATACACCCACCGGGGCCCACGGGAGCGGTGGAGCTCCAAGTCGTTTGTTCGGCAATGGAAGATCATATTACCTAAAACTATTATACAATCTAAATTTTAATTAAAACCAATGAAAAAAACTATCCTTTTAAAAGCAATCGCACTCCTTCTTATCATCAGTTCTTGTAGCGATGATGAAGGCGAAGACCTCATAGACTTTACAGTAAACTTTAGCAGTGAAACCGTTGGCACCACAGAAGAGGACACTTCAAAAGAGATTACCTTAAGTTTTTCGAGGCCTGCATCCGAGGCGGGGACCATCAACCTGACCTATACGGGTGCCAATGCAGAGTACGGAACCGATTTTACGACATTGCCCAATGGTGAATCGGGTACCATTGCTATCTCTGTGGCAGCAGGTGACCGAAATGCTTCGTTTACTTTCAACAAATTGTCCAATGCCATCGAGGGATCCTCAAAATCCGTAACGTTCTCCATAGAAAGCTTCGACCAAACCGACTGGTCACAAGGCTCTACAGCGTCCACTTTGGTAAGTTACACAGCCGTTGCCGCTACCAGTGGGGTCATCGATTCGGAAAACGGAGGCTCCAACATGCCCAACCAAGTCTATTTTGATTTTAGTTCCGCGACCCAAACCGCTGTTCAACGTGACACTTGGGAAATTGCGTTCTACAATGGAACGGAAAACCGTGTATTCTTGAATCCTGCGTTGGCCGTATCCGCAGTTGAAATCACAGGAGAAACCGACCTTTTGTCCATTACCGAGGCCAGCGACCTACCTGCTCCAATGGAATTGAACGGATTAAATGCCATGTTCCAGCCAGAAGCCGTTACCGTGAGTACAGTTGCCGAACTTTTGGAAGGCCTGCCCGTAAGCTATTACCAGTATGGAAATTTGGATGAAGGTATTTCCTTTACCGATAATGCCCAAGGAACTTTGGAAGGAACCGCCTTTTCCGAAGTATCCACCACAGCGGAAGAAAATTACGTTTACATCGTTAGCTTGGGGTATGAAATTCCAGAACCTGCAGAAGACGTGGGAAGCATTGAGACCACCGGTGACCCCAGAGGTTATATGAAGGTCAGGGTGTTGAGCGACGGCAATAGTTACACCGTTCAATATGCAGATTTGGCCGAAACTGAGTCGTACAATGAAGTAACCGTTGCCAAAAATGATGCGTACAACCTTACCGCTTTTAGTTTGACCAATGGCGAGACCGTAAGTGTTGAACCCACCAAAGAACAGTGGGACATCAACTTGAGCGGAGTATTCTCTTATTACGGTAGCTCCCAAGGTTTAGTGGCAGGGCTCACCTATTCCGATTATGTACTGCACAATACTTTAGGAGGAACAGGGCTTTATCAAGTAACCATTGAAGAGGGAGTACCTACCTACGCCAACTTTGCAATGGCCGACGTAGATGAATCTTCCTTTGTTTACGATAACAGAGCCGTTGTTGGAAGTGGTTGGAGAGATGCCTTTAACGGTACGATCAATGAAAATGTGTACTATATACTTAAAGATGTGGATGGAAACTACTACAAATTCGACTTTACCGCCTTCACCAGCACCGAAGGGGAAAGGGGACATTACCAGTTTACTTACGAACGTTTATAACAATTCATTTATTCAGATGCTCATAACTCGACCCACCATACCTTTTGTTATCCCATCATCCTGAGTGGTTAGGTTTGAGTTAGTTTGTGTGAGGAGCGGGGCTTTTGGCCCCGCTTTTTTTTATCCTCTTTTACGACACTAAAAAAATCGATAGCGTTAAGGCAAAACATCAAAAAGCGGTTACTTTAATCTAAAATACATCATAATGAAGGACGACATGGGAGTAATAGCAACAGATAACAGAAAAATACAATTGTTCTATAATGGCGATACCAATAAAGGACAACAAACATTTGCGTACCTTAAATCCAGCAATAAAGAGGTGCTGAACATAGACCTTTGCAAAACAAAGGTTACGGCTACCCAATGGGCAGAAATAGCCGAATTATTGAACAAGCCCATTAAGGGACTGATCAATACCGATCACGCCGATTTTATTAAAGAATATGGGGAAAACCCTGATTTACAACGCGAGGACGATTGGTTGAAGGTCTTGGAAAATAACCCCAAAGTGGTAACGCAGCCCATTATTGTAAATGGCGACAAAGCAATTCAAATTGATACACCTTCCGAGGTAATGCCCTTTTTGGAAGAAGAAGAGGAAGAACAGGAAGGCTAGAGTTCCACTCCCCCTCCCACATGTTATAAACACACCATTAACACATATATGCCGCAAAACAAAAAATCACGCATTTTAAAAATTGGGGTCGGAATCGTTTTAGTATTGATTTTGGCCTCAGTTGCGGCACAATTGTTTTTCTCCAGCAAAGTAAAGACTATCCTGAATGAAAAGATCCCAAAAAAACTCAACTTCACCTATGGTGATATCAGCACTAATGTATTTTCGGGAAAAATCAGTCTGACCCAAATTAGTGGCAACGACCCGGACAACTCCATGGATTTTAAGGCAGAATCTATTACCATATCAGGGCTGGAATATTGGCCTCTGCTTCAAAATGGGGACGTAATCATAGGTGAACTCGATTTGGTATCACCAAATATTGTGTATCGTCAAAAAGAGCGGGATACCTCTTCAAAAAAGAAAACAGTAGGTCCTAAGAAAAAATATAAAGTAGAAAACTTCCGTATCAAAAACGGACGCTTTCAAATGCTGAACAAGGATGCGGACAGTACTGCTACCGTTCAAGGTATTGACTTCACCCTCTCCAACATTAATTTTGACGAAAACACGGCCAAGGAAAAAATTCCCTTTGCCTACGGGGATTACGAATTGAACACCGAAAAAAGCTATTTTAACATGAGCCGTTTGGAGTTCATTGAATTTGGGAACATGCAATTGACCCCAGATAGCGGTAGGTTCCAACAATTTGTATTGCGCACCAAATATTCCAAGACCGAACTCTCGCGAAGACTTGCCGTGGAGCACGATCATTATGATCTTACCATTGATACAATTGCACTGAAAAACTGGGATTTTGATATTGAAAAACAGCTCCCCTATTTCCATTTGGAAGAAATGCAGCTAAAGCATCCTGTTTTTTATGTCTATCGGGATAAGCTATTGCCGGACGATACCACGCACAAAAAAATGTACAACCAAGCGCTTAGAAACCTACCATTGGACCTTCAAGTGGATTCGGTCCAAATTTTAAATGGAAAAATAGGTTACGAAGAACGAGTTAAGGAAGATATAGAGCCCAACAATCTAATATTCACCAATATTGATGCTACCATTGGCAACCTGCACAGTCGTGGTCTGGGCAATGTGGATATTGATATCAATGCCAAACTTATGGACAATGGTCCCTTTACCTTGGATTGGTCTTTTGACCCCCAAAGCAAGGCCAATAACTTTGTGGTAAAAGGTTCTCTGTCCAATTTCCAGTCCCAGAGCATTAATCCATTTTTAAAATCCAATTTAGGGGCAGAGGTCAAAGGCAACGTGCAACAACTCTATTTTACCATTAGCGGAAATGAACTCGAGTCCCAAGGCGATATGAAGATGAAATATGAGGATTTTGAATTCATTGTCCTAAAAAAAGACCGCCTGGGCGTAAACAAATTACTGACCGCAGTAGTAAACCTGTTTGCCAACAAGGGCGACAAGACCGATGAAGACGGTTTCCGATATGGAAATTTCAAAGTAAGTCGAAATCAAGATAAATCCTTCTTCAATTATTTATGGATCAACCTAAAGGAAGGCTTGGTGTCAACCATGACCGGCCGCGGTAAAAAACGTGACAAATAGGATGGCCAAAAAGAAAATATACAAACGGAAGCGGTACCTGGTCCCTTTGATTATTCTCATTTTGCTGATAGGTCTCCGGATTGCGCTGCCCTACATTGTAAAAAACTATGTGAACAAGGTTTTGGCCGATATTCCCGGCCACTATGGCCATGTGGAGGACATTGACCTCTCTTTGATTACGGGTGCCTATACCATTCATCAACTGTATTTGAACAAAGTGAACGCCGATACGGAAATTCCCTTTCTCAATTTTGAACGGACGAATATTTCCATTGAGTGGGCTTCGTTGTTTAAGGGAGAGATTGTGAGCGAAATCAATATGACGCGCCCCGAGATGATTTATGTGTTCGAGGACCAACAAAAGGCAACGCCCGAAGATGCCGATGTGGAGGATTGGTCCAAGGCACTTACCGATTTGGTACCCATCGACATCAACAAGCTGGAAATACACAACGGCAAGGTTGCCTTTGTACAGTTGACGGCCGACCCCAACATTGACCTACATCTGGAAAACTTGGAGCTCTATGCGATCAACCTTCGCAATGTGGTCCGGAAAGAAGCGCGATTGCCCAGCAACCTATCTGCCGATGCGGTAAGTATTGGTGGTGGCGACCTGCATTTGGAAGGTCAAATGGATTTGGTAAAGCAGATTCCCGATATGGACCTTTCCTTGACCTTGGAGAATGCCAACGCCACATCCCTCAACGATTTTACGAACCACTACGCAGGACTCGATTTTGACAAGGGCAATTTTAACCTGTATAGCGAAATGGCCATAGCCGATGGCTACCTGAAAGGCTATATAAAACCCATTATCAAAGATGCCAAGCTCATTGGCAAGGAAGATGCGTTTTTAGAAACGCTGTGGGAAGGCTTTGTGGGCCTTTTTAAGTTTATCCTAAAAAACCACAAAGAAAATACCCTCGCCACCAAGGTACCCATTGAGGGCGATTTAAAGAACGTAAGGACGAAAACATGGCCTACCGTGACCAACATCTTTAAAAATGCCTGGATCAAAGCATTCAAAGGCATCATAGACGATGATATCGAGTTTAAAAACGTACAGGAAACCGCGAAAGAACAAAGTGAGAAGGACTGAGTAGGAGTTAGGAAAGCTATATCGTTTATAGATAATCTACATGCTCCCACCACCTTTTCCACAAAACCGTTAACCCTTAACCTTTTTACCCTTTACCGCTTCACCTTCACCCAAAACCGACCCTTGCCTTCGTACTTCCAACTTTACACTTCGTATTTATGGAAAACCCCTAGTTTTTTTTAAGGTTTTACTGCAATGTCAATTTGCTGGCAAATAGTATTTTGCGACCTCAACCTCCCATTAATTTATTTCAACACGTATTGTAACTATGACCCAATGTCATAGGATAACCCCCTATACCTGTTAGTCTAAACACTAAGAGGTTACAAGCGGACTGACCATCCAACGTCAAAACATGTGAAAGCCAAAAAAAGACACCAAAAATAATTGGACGAGTATTCGAAAATCGAAAGAGTAGGGTATTACTAATATCTTAAATCCAACAAAATGTTCAAGTATCATAAAACGCTTAACCTCATTGTTATTGCAATTCTATTGTTTACTTCTTGTTCTGACCAACAAAGTGATTTGCTTCAAGAAACCAGTGAGCTTCGTGCAACTTTCCTAACCGGTAAAGAGTATAGACAAGTAAAAACTGACTATTCAAGTCTAAAAGATTCAGCAAAAAATGATTTATGGATAGAGAAACTCAATCAATTAAAAGGTCTACACCTATCACCAAATCATGATAATTTAATAGACAATTTGACACAGCAATTAAAAGATGATTCTTCTGATTTAGAAAAAATATCATTGTTGGCTGTTGAACTTGCCAAAATAACTCCTGAGTATGACTTTCTAATGATGTTTGGCTCCTTGGAAGACTATTCACCAAAAAACAATGGTGGTTTTCATGACAATGTTATTTCGATTGACCTACAAGAAAACTTACTGAAACTAGGCTCTTTGGAAAAGAAAAAGAATATCAATATTACAGGAAGCTCACCAGACTGCAATTGTAGCTGGACATGCGATTGGTACAACAATGGTTATTCAAATACCAATTGTAACGAAACGACCACAGGCTGCGGGTTCTTATGGTTGCAAAGTTGCGAAGAAGTAGTTTAATTTCTAAAATCTGCCCCTGATTTTCAGGGGCAGAAAAGCCTTCTTATGAAAACAATATTCCAAAAACTCAAATACTTTATTGTTCCTGTTGCCTACATGCTAACGGGCCTTATTTCGTATGGGGATCACTTCTATATTTTACCCACTACCTTAATCGTGTGTTTTTTGACATCCTACTTTCTAATAGGAAAGGTAAAACAACAAATGCTTTGGGCTTTTTTGCCCCTATGGCTATTGATTTTAATTCCTTCTCTGATAGACATGGATTTTAAGAGGTCTATCCTTTATTTAATCTTTATTCCGGCTTGTATCCTTTTGGGCAGATGGGCAAGAATATCCCATTTTTTGCCCAAGTTTATATGTACCTTTTTGTTTGTGATATTTTTGGGTAAATACGGTTATCCAAGTATGTTCTTGGCCTTGACCGACGATTCCAAATTTTATGTAGCCAAGCCTTTTCCCACAAACTTGGTTTTTACAAATAAAGACAAGGACACCGTTCCATTTGATAAAAAAATTACTGTATTGGATTTTTGGAACACCTCTTGCAAACCTTGCTTTGAAAAATTTCCATACTTCGAAAGAATAAGTGAAAAATACCAACACCCGGATATTGCCATTTACTCCGTAAACATACCTTTAAAAAATCAAGGTTTTGAAGAGCGCATCCAGGTCGAGGCCAGATTGGGACACTCTTACACCACCATTTATGGGGAAAACATGAAAAAGGTACAGGACACTTTGGGGTTCAACGCTTATCCACATTTGATCATTCTAAAAGACAGCACCATTATCTACAGCGGTAATTTTGTGACTGGCGAGAGTATTTATATTGATAATCTGGACCGACAACTTCAAAAGATTATCAAGGAAAATGGTATTTTAATTCCCGAGAATCGTTAGCGCATGAGAACTAAAGGAGTATCGAACGCTTGTCTGTTTTGCACACTAATTTTAATAGTTTCTTGCGGTCCCTTTAACAAGGTTGACACCACGGGAACGGAAGTCCCGGCGCAGGAATCCGAGAAACAGCATTTGGTGCTGCGGAGCTTGCTCAACAAGGAAGGCTCCGAAGGGTATCAAGAACTTTGGGTCAATGGCAAACCATATCCCATAAATCGATTGGAAACCATTTTGGATACCATAAATCCCGATTACACCATCGAAATTAAAAATGATAGCCTAGCCAACAAACAACGGTTAATCCTCAAAACCCGACCCTAACCTTTTAACCTAAATTATTGATTGTATTTCACTGATTATTAGTATCTTGAAAACAATTCCCCTTCCTTTATTTTCAAAAATAGACCTATAATACCTTACATAACGATGTCGGTACATTGCTAGTTCGTTCACCTTACTATCCAACTAAACGGTTGTTCTATGAAAGCAAAAAGAATGTTGACCTTCATTTTCTGGACAGTCATTATAGCTATTTCCGTTTATTTCTATTACTATAACGTCTTTGCCTATTTTTATGGTTATAGGAACGAACGATTTGGCACTACCCTGTTCACAAATCAAATTTGGTTCGTTGCCCACATGGTAGGAGCCACCTTCTCTCTCTTTTTGGGGCCGGTGCAGTTTTGGCCGTCCGTTCGTAAAAAATATATCAGCTATCACCGAATGGCTGGCAAACTATACATTGTTGGCTCGCTCATTGCCGGAATCTCAGCCTTACGACTTTCATTGATCAACGATTGCGCTGGATGCCGTTACCCTTTGTTTTTACTATCGGTTCTGTTTCTACTGACCACCGCGTGCGCTTGGATAGCCATTCGCAGGAAAAATATAGTCGCCCACCAACAATTTATGACCCGAAGCTATACCCTCGCCTTGGCTTTTGTTTTTGTTAGATTGTACCAAATACTGCCATTGGATTTTTTATATGGTCCAATCGATAATGCAGAAGTAGAAAGAACGGTTAATGAATGGATTTTCTCTTTTGTGCCCTTGATCATTGTTGAAATTGTGATGATATGGCTACCTAGCCTCAAAAAAACGAGAAGAGCAAACCATAGGTAGAAAACCAATTACTTCCCCCTTCAACCTTTAACCATTTAACCTTTAACCCATTCCACCCTTAACCCGTAACCCGTAACCCGTAACCCGTAACCCGTAACCCGTAACCCAAAAAATTGACAATTGTCAACGGTTCATTGCAAATTGCAGAAAACCCCTAGTTTTTTTAAGGTTTTTCCGCAATGGTAATTTGTTGGTAATTAGTAATTTGCGCGTTAGCAGCCCCTTTCCCTAAGAACTTTACGGCACATTATGCTTTGTCATAAAAATTAGCAGATACATCGGTAATGCCCCAGTTTGGATGTATAAGAGTATGTTTTATGCTTATATAAACAAGTTAGGCAACATTATAGGCAAATAAATGAGAATAAAAGAGGACATTCCAATACTAGGAAAAGTTACAGTAAACTTCTTTGATTTAAGTGCAAAGTTATATCAGCATTATATCGATGTTAATGAAATAGATAGACAGAAGAAAACAGCTCATTTAGGTTTAATTTCTCACGCTTTTAAAAATTCTAATCACAGTAGATTTGATTATTTAATATTGCAATGTGTAATATCAGAATTAATTGAAAATACTTTTAAGGGAACAACTAACGCCCAAGGGAATATAACAATAAACGGAGATAAACATTTTGGAAATGATATAATTAAAACTTGGATTTTACTTTCTAATTTTGGGCATTGTAAAAATACCATTGGTGATGAAAAAACAATTCTTCTTCATTGCATTCAAAATAAGTCTTTCAAGAGAAGGCTATTAAATTGCATTAAAGACGCTAGACTAAAAAAATGGTCCGAAGAAGTAATCACTAATTTTGACTATGTAAGCTTTCATCATATCATAAGTTTTATTAGAATCTATAAAACATTCACAAGACGGGTTGCAAGACAAAACGAACTACTAAAAATATATAAGCTCTTACTTTTACCAGAAGAAGAAAACGAAGGAATTGCAAGTTCAAATCAAATATCTCAATTAAAGAACATTTATTATATACTAAGAGATATTTCTATGATTGCCTTAGATTCTAGAAATAGCTCTCTACCTTTAAGTATAGACATTCTTTCAACAGTTTTATCCTTAGATTCATTTGAAAATAAATATCAAAATAAAAGGATTTCAATCATATTGGAACCACTTATTTCGATACTATGCGATAACCTATATCTAAACATTAAGAGTCAAACTCATCAAAGGTCTTACGAAATAAATGCATCTAAAACAATTGGAACAGATGTAGTCAAAAACCTTAATCAAGCCATAGAGAATGGATTGTATAATCCTACAGTTTGCCATTTACACCATTTTCTAAGAATTCAACTGGATAAAAAAAATATGGTTTTTGAAGAAATCTCAAATGCCACTAGACAAATTTTGACTGTAAAAAAAGGAATAACTGGTGTTGATGCATCAATGGACTTAAACCCTTTCACCGATGAACGAGTTATTGATTTCTATATAGAGGATAATTTTGACATTAAACACTTTTCAACTTTCATCATAATATTGGAAACATTACTATTGGACAAATTATCGGAACTGCATCTAATGAATTTAACAAAACTAAAAAAATCAATGATATAATCGATGCCAATCTAAATAAACTACCAATTACGGAAGCGCAAAAAACGGATTTTAAAAAACCAATCCGAGAACACATTTCTTCCAATATCAAAAAAGCCTTATTAAATAAAAACTTACCCATATTCAAAAATATACTTTGGGCTGTATTACGTTATCACTTAGACCCAAAATATCATTTTGACATAGATAATCACTCTGTTGAAAAATATGATTATTTTGGAGTTAAGGTTGCAGGTTTAAACCCACTAAAAGAAAATTTGGATAAAGCGATAGTTTCTGAAAAAGATTTGGATAGGAAACACGAGTTAAATCAATTAAAGCAATCTGCCTATAGAAAGTTCGAAGGGACTGTGCTAATTTGTATCTCAAGAATAAAAATTTACAACTACTCGCTAGCACCAGATAAAAGAATTGTAACTGATATTGATGGAGTTGTTTTAAAATTTAATGAAGACGTTTTAATTTTAGAATTACACGAAAGTAAGAATACGGCTAAACCTGTAAAAGATGCATTAAAAGATATAAATGATAAATTAATTAAAACAATTGACAAGAAAATAAAAGGTGTCAAAATTAAAGAAGTAACAAAATATGGAGGAAAGATTTATATCCGTCATAAAAAATAACGTTGCCTAAAACAATGTTTAAAAATAATAGCGGTTTAATAGCTGAAACGAAAGTAAGTAATTATAAAAAAGGTCTGTGTTTAACCGAAAAGTCAGTGCGTGAAAATCCGCAACTGTTCTTATAATAAACCGTTTCTCAAACACATTCCCCATAGGCTCAATCATCTTTACCACCCAACAGCCTGCGGTAACATGCTTCAGCAACAGGCAAAAGATGTTCTCCCAAATAAGTAACTGGATATTCAGCAGCTTTATCCAAGTAACTACCATAGATTTCTGCAAAGTTTTCCATTTTCTCTGGTGGTACTTGCATTAATTGGGCAACCAGCGACATCAAATCCAAACTGTACAGTCCACCATCATCCAAACCCAAATTCCGTAAGGCCTCGGTAAGTTGGCTGTGTTTTAAATCTTGCTGTATCAGATGTATGATTTGGGACTTGTCAATCATAATAAAATTATTGTAATACAATATAAATATATATCATATTATAATATTTTACAATACTTTTTTGTATTGTATTTTGCTATACTATAAATAAACAGATTACAATACATTAAACATATATATTACAAAGTAATATGTTCCTGTATTGTTTTTTCTTATGAACAGAATCAAAGAGGTATTAAAACAACAGGGTAGAAGCCAAATGTGGCTTGCGGAGCAATTAGACAAGAGCTACGTAGTGGTAACCAATTATTGCAACAATAAAAAGCAGCCTAGTATTCCCATTTTACGACAAATCGCAAAGATTCTTGATGTGGACGTTCGGGAATTGTTGGTGTCTACAAAATCATAACACCCGCTAAATTGTCATTTCGAACGTATGTGAGAAATCTCAGAATACAACCATATTTCTCAATCGTCGTTTCACTCCTCATTTCGAAATGACAAGCTCTACGCCAATCAAACCGACCACTGGGAGTGTAAAACCTCAAACTCAATTGGATTTCTCGGTCGCTTCGCTTCTTCGAAATGACGAATTAAAACACCTTCGCCACTGCCTCAATCGTCCTATCCAAATCGGTATAGCTGAGGGCATCGTTTAAAAAGTAGCTTTCAAAAGCAGAGGGGGGTAAGTACACCCCGTTTTCCAACATCCCGTGAAAGTATGTTTTAAAGGTATCGTTATTGCCCTTCGCAGAGCTGGCAAAATCCACCACAGGCTCATCCGTAAAGTGTACGGAGATCATGCTGCCATAGCGGTTAATCTGGTGCGCCACCCCTTTTTCGGTCAAGGTTTGGGCTATGCCCTTGTGCAAGTATTCTGTTTTTTCGGCCAAACTGCTAAAAATCTCAGGTTGGTTGTTCAGGGCGGTAAGCATGGCCAATCCTGCACTCATGGCCAATGGGTTTCCGCTCAAAGTTCCTGCTTGGTACACGGGCCCTTCGGGCGCCAAATGTGACATAATCTCGGCTCGGGCCGCAAACGCCCCAACAGGCAGTCCGCCCCCGATCACTTTTCCGAACATTACAATATCGGCATCAATGCCCAAGGCTTCCTGCGCCCCTCCTTTTCCTAAGCGAAAGCCCGTCATTACCTCATCAAACAATAACAAAATGCCTTCTTGGGTACAGATGTCGCGCAATCCTTGTATAAATTCATCTTTAGGGATAATACAGCCCATGTTCCCCGCTACGGGTTCCAAAATAATGGCGGCAATCTCGCCTTTATTGGCTTCCACCAAGGTTTTTACGCCTTCGAGATCATTATAATCAGCTAATAAGGTATCCTTGGCCGTACCCTTCGTTACCCCAGGGCTGTTGGGACTACCAAAAGTAACGGCACCGCTCCCCGCTTGTATCAAAAAAGAATCGGAATGGCCGTGGTAGCAACCCGCAAATTTGATGATCTTGTCCTTGCCCGTGTACCCTCGCGCAAGGCGCACCGCACTCATACAAGCTTCGGTCCCGCTGTTCACAAAACGTATCTTGTCAATGTTAGGCACCATGGACACCGCCAGTTTGGCGAGTTCCGTCTCAATTTCGGTGGGCGTTCCAAAGGAAGTTCCTTTTTTGGCCTTCTCGATTACCGCATTGATCACCGGTTCGTAGGCATGACCTAAAATAAGCGGTCCCCACGAAGCAATGTAGTCGATAAGTTGGTTGCCGTCCTCATCGTACAGGTAAGCCCCTTTGGCCTCCTTGATAAAAATAGGGTCGCCCCCTACGGCTTTAAAAGCTCGTACTGGTGAGTTTACGCCTCCGGGAATGTATTTTTTGGCCTCTGCGAACAGGGCACTGCTTCGTTGGTAGATCATATTTGTGTTGTGTCATTCCCGTGCGGACACAGGAATCTATTTTAGTATATTTTGTTCAGCGCCCTTCGACTCCGCTCAGGGCACAAATCCTATGTCAGTTCGAGGGCAGTCGTGAACCGCATCATCACATCTCGACTGCGCTCGATGTGACAATACAAATCCGATAAGACTTGCGCTACGCAAAGGTAATGAGGATAAAACTTTTTGGGAAATGATTTTGTCTTGCACCTTCCGACTCAGCTCAGGGCACAAATCCTATGTCAGTTCGGGGTGTCATCCTGAGCGGCGTCGAAGGAGCAGTCGAAAACCCCATCATCACATCACGACTGCGCTCGATGTGACAACACGGAAAACCATCAACCAGAAACCATCAACAAAAAAACTATTGCGAAACCCGAATGTTCAGCACCTGCCCAACCGAGATAATATTATCGTTCAAGTTGTTGAGTCTACGAAGCTCATCCACCGAAATATCGTAACGTCTGGATATGGCATAGAGCGTATCGCCCTTTTCCACGGTGTGGGTGAACACATCGTACTGCTTGGGTTGGCGTACCGGAGACAGGCCAGTTTCCACCACCGCTTCGTCATACTCGTGAAGGTCGTAGCGCTCAATAATGGCAATTAATTTTTCTGGATATTTTCGGTCGGTCGCGTAGCCCGCTTGTCGGAGTCCGTGTGCCCATTTTTTATAGTCGTCCCTTCGGTAATTGAACAAAAAGGCATATCGCGAACGGGTGGATAAAAATATGCTGTGATCTCGGAAAGAGTACATAGGGTGGTTGTATTTTCTAAAACATTCCCCTTTGGCATCGTCATCATGAAAATCGAACTCGCCCTGCCAGCCTGTATGGCATTTAATCCCAAAGTGATTGTTGGTTTTTAGGGTAAGCTCGCCACGACCGGAGCCACTTTCCAAAATGCCCTGCGCCAAGGTAATGCTGGCGGGAATGCCAAAAGCACGCATTTCGTATTGGGCAATTTCGGCAAAATTGTCAATATAATCCTCGGTATCGGAAATGGGGAAGCGTTCAAAGCGACCTGTATCCTCTGGCATGGGAAAAAGGTCGAGGGTCTCTTCGGTATCAAGATCGTTCGTAGTTTTAGTCGTCGGTTTTTCCGTCTTTACCACAACGGGAGCACCTTTTTTTTGAGTCGACCTTCTTTTTTTGGCACCACAGCTAGAGAGCAAAAGAGCCACAATCAATACATATCCTATTCTCCTGATCATACGTCCAATAACGGTAAATTTTTCTTTTTCAGTATTTGGTTCATCCCCTCGATGCCCTGCAGACCACCCGTATGAATGGCCAAAATTCGGGTTTCAGGTGGATACACACCCTTTTTTACAAGGTCAAAAATACCAAAAAGCATTTTTCCCGTGTATATGGGGTCCAGGGGTATCCCTGTTTTACTTTTAAAGAGGTTGATGAAATCTATCAACTGTTGGTCCACTTTGGCATAACCTCCAAAATGATAGTCGGTTATAAGTTTCCAACGGTCGTTGTGAACAAATGTACGAATCTCTTCGATTAAAAAATCACCCTTTAACGCAGGGAACCCCAAAACCGTTTGGTGTGATTGTGCGGCATTGATCAATCCGGCCACAGTGCCACCCGTTCCGGCAGCGCTGCAGATGTAATCGAAGGTTGCATCCTCCTCTGTCAAAATTTCGGAACAACCTTTCACTGCCAAATCGTTGGTTCCTCCTTCAGGAAGTAAATAGACATCTCCAAATGTATCAGTTAACCGTTCTAGAAAAGCAGCTTCATTTTTGAGCCGGTAATCGCTTCGGGATACAAAATGGAACTGCATGCCATGCTCATGGGCCAGATTTAGGGTCGGATTATCGTGCCACTTACCTTCCAATTCCTCTCCGCGAATCACGCCAATGGTCTTTAACCCTTGTTCATGTCCAGCGTAGGCCGTAGCCGCAATGTGGTTGGAATATGCACCACCAAAGGTGAGCAAAGTGTCCTTGCCCTGTTTTTTGGCTTCAAGTAGATTGTATTTGAGCTTTCGATATTTGTTTCCAGAGATATGGGGGTGGATGGTGTCCTCCCGTTTTAGGTAGAGGTCGATGCCCTTGTCACGAAGAAGGGGCATATCAATATGATCATTAGGTATGTTCAATCCAGATAATTAACGGGTCAGGTACTGCAAAAATCCAAAAAATCTCCGTTTGGAAAGATACTGCATATCCTTTTCATTGGCATACGCCTCCCGTTCAAAACTGATGTTCTGGTAGGCACGATAACTATCCAGATAAAGTACTGTTCGAAAAAGCCATTCAGAAATATATAGGATATAAAACGGTAAAATCAACAGTTCGCGCTGTTGTTTTAGGTGGATGCGCTCATGGTTGATGAGCACCTCATCGGCCTTAAGGGAATCTTCCTTTAGGAATATGAACGGCCAAAGGGATAGGCCCACATAATTTTTATAGAAGAAATGTTTAAAGACTAATATCACCTGCTCGTTATCAATAGGTTCACAACAAATATAACTTCAAAAAAGCCCGAAAATTTGACCCGATTGAAAATAAGATTAACATTTTCGGTGAATAACCTTGTATTGAAAAGGTTAAAACTTTCGTCCTTTTCTTTTGAAAGCCTTACATTTAGATAGCAAAATCAGTGCCTTACATGAAAGAACGCATTCCCTTGGAAGAGGGTGATTATTACTTATCGGAACAAGGGTACCGGGTGTTTACCGAAAAATACCTCCTTAAACGCGGGTATTGCTGTGAGAGTGGCTGTCGACATTGCCCCTATGGATATAATTCAAAAACGAACACCCAAAATTAGTTTTTCGGCATAATATTTGTGACTTAATTGATTACATCTCAAGAATTTAAAAAAAAAATGTACTATGAAAAGATTACGACACTTAGCACTCATTGCCTTCTCCTTTGGCTTATTGGCTTCTTGCAGCTCTGTGAGGGTTGTCTCTGATTATGATCAAAAAGCCAACTTTAACACCTACAAAAGCTATGCTTTTTATAAAACAGGGATAGACAAGGCTCAAATCTCGGATTTGGACAAGAAAAGAATTTTGAGGGCCATCGAGGCTGAATTGGATTCCCGCGGATTTGTTAAATCCGACAACCCAGATGTTTTAATCAGTATTTTTACCAAGGAACGTGAACGTGTCGATGTCTACAACAACTACGGTTGGGGCTGGGGCGGTTTCTATAGTCCTTGGGCCTGGGGTCCCGGTTGGGGCTGGGGCTGGGGCGGCAACAATGTGAGCACCCGCACTGAAGGTTCACTTTATATCGACGTTATCGATGCCAACAAAAAGGAATTGGTATGGCAAGGTCGTGGCGTAGGCACACTGAACAATACCTCGAATATCGAGAAAAAGGAACAGCGCATCCAAGAATTTGTTGCGCAGATTCTTGAGGAGTATCCACCACAAATGACGGTGGCCTCCAACTAAAAATACAGACCGCCCAATGGGCGGTTTTTTATTGGCCTTAACTTTCCTTAAGAGAATTTCCATTCTCTATTTCGTATCTTTAATTCGCACAAAAATCAATCTATGAGCTACGAATCCAATCCCATACTGGACAAACTTCCAAAGCACCTCAAGCAATTCATCAAACCACAGAATTATGAGGAGTACACTGCCATAAACCAAGCGGTTTGGCGGTATGTGATGCGGAAAAATGTGGATTACCTAAGCCAAGTAGCCCACACATCGTATGTGGATGGATTAAAAAAGACGGGGATTTCCATAGATCATATCCCGAACATGTACGGCATGAACCGTATCCTAAAGGAAATTGGCTGGGCCGCTGTTGCCGTAGATGGTTTTATCCCTCCTTCCGCCTTTATGGAGTTCCAGGCCTACAATGTTTTGGTCATTGCTTCGGATATTCGTCAGCTTGAAAATATTGAGTACACACCTGCACCGGACATTATTCATGAGGGAGCAGGACATGCTCCTATCATAGCCAATCCAGAATATGCCGAATACCTGCGTAGGTTCGGAGAGATTGGTTGCAAGGCCATATCCAGTGCCAAGGATTATGAACTGTACAATGCGGTGCGGCACCTTTCCATCATTAAAGAAGCAAATGGCACCCCTCAAGATGAAATTGAGGAAGCGGAAAAACATATCGAACACCTGCAACAAAATATGGGCGAACCCAGTGAAATGGCCTTAATCCGAAATCTACATTGGTGGACGGTGGAATATGGTTTGATTGGCACTGTGGACAACCCTAAAATTTATGGGGCGGGATTGCTTTCCTCCATCGGGGAAAGCGCATGGTGCATGACAGACAAAGTGAAGAAGATTCCCTACTCCATTGAAGCGGCGCGTACCGAATTTGATATCACCAAACCCCAACCCCAATTATTCGTAACCCCCGATTTTGCCTTTTTGAGTCAAGTCCTCGAAGATTTTGCCAATACCATGGCCGTTCGAACAGGCGGGTTATCCGGCATCAAAAAGTTGATTGGGTCCCAAGCGCTAGGAACCATCGAACTGAGCACTGGACTTCAAATCTCGGGAGAGTTCAGCAATGTCATTGAAAATGATGGCAAGCCCATTTACATTCAGACTACAGGAGGTACCGCATTAGCGTACCGCGAAAAAGAATTGGTGGGGCATAGCATTGCCCACCATAAGGATGGCTTCGGTTCCCCTATCGGTAAATTGAAAGGCATCAACATCGCCATCGAAGATATGGGGCCCCGTGACCTCAAAGCCTATAAAATTTATGAAGGGGAGCAAATTGTTCTTGAGTTTGAAGGCGGCATTAAAGTGGAAGGAACCATCATCACCGGAACTAGAAATTTGATGGGAAAAATCATCCTGATCACATTTGAGAATTGCACGGTTACCCATAACGACCAAGTGCTTTTCCAACCTGAATGGGGATTATACCATATGGCTGTGGGACAACACATTGTTTCGGCCTACAACGGCCCTGCTGACCTTAACAGTTTTGACCTGATTACGCATAAAGTAACTGGAAGCACCATCAAATCGAAAAAAGATGAAACACGTGCACAACTTGAACTTCTTTACGAACAAATACGCCATTTTAGGGAAGGAAAGAACACTACCATTTCTAGAAACAAAGTATTCCAAGCCTTAAAAAAGTATCATCCGAAAGATTGGCTATTGTCCGTGGAATTGTATGAATTGGCCAAGCAAGACAACAATCTGGAATTTCAACAAGAGATTTTGGACCACTTGGAACATATTAAACGGGACAATCCCAAAGTAGGCCATTTAATAGATGATGGGCTTCAATTGGTGAACGCGACCTTGGTAAGCTAAAACGCCAATTTTTCAACATTTTCGGGAGTGGACTTCAGCTGGGGCACGGCGGCTTTGGTGACTGGGTAGAAAGTAATATTGAACTTTTCCCCATCACGCTCTAGCCCCAATTCTACTTCATGATCAATTTGTCCTTGCCAAACGCTGCGAGAAAACACCTTGTCGCTTTCGCGCACACCGGCTTGCCATGCTTGGCTGCCCTCGACTACGTTGGCAATTCCCTTTCTGTCCTCCGTAAATTCAAATCCAAGCTCATAGATATCGCTTTCGGGTCTGTAATCCAACCCTAATTCATCAAACAGTGCTACCAAATCTACTTTTTGACCTTCCTCGATATGCTTTTGGAAAACGGTTTCAAAATCATTGTCCCAAAACGTATCCATCACCCCAATAAAATAATCATGGGTCAGTTTTTGATCTTTGCCAGTGGCATCAGTATAAATCTGATGCATCACATCATCCAAACTTTTTGAGCCACTGCTGATCCTTTGTATTTTTTGATCGAGATAAAAACCGAAAATAGCCCCACGCCAGTACGGCAATTTGGAGTACTCATAGTTGGTCCAAAAATTATCGTAATTCACCTCAACATTTGGAGCCTCTACCACTGATGACGCATAGAGATTGCGTATGGTCCTGTTCAGTTCCTCTATAAAAAAAGTGCCATCCAATCCATTGATCTTGTTCTTCGCGATATTCTTGAACGTATAATATTCGGTAAACCCTTCGCTGAACCAATATTGTTCCTCTTCGTTATCGTTTTTGATGGTGTGCCCAATCCAATTGTGCATCAATTCGTGGTTGAAGAGATATACCATTTGACCTATATCCGTGTGATCATTGTTCGAAACTGAAGTGGCAAACGAGTTGGTAAGCCCGGTTCCTTGAAAACTGCTTCCGTTCTCCTGTGGGAATGGCTGCATGGTTACCGTGAAATATTTCTGTGAGTGATCGTTCCAAAAATTACGTTGGTACGTGAGGGTCTCTTCCAAAACCTTAAAAACTTCTTCGTCCGTAAATGGAATCCATTTGCCCCTTGTGGCCAAACTGATTTTATTCCCTGCTATCTCACCATGGAATACCCTAAAATCGCCTCCGACAAAAATGGCACTACCGAACAATCCAATATTTTGGTTTTTAAGCAACTGCACCTTTTCCTTGCTGCCAAAACTGTTGTGAACGGTGTATTCTTCCGGCAAGAAAGTCCAATCAAGCAGGATATCCATAGCATCACTATCCGACGCATCCTCCGGAATCATGAACATATTATGCGAAAACAAATGGAAATAATCGTTGTTGATGATGGGACGGTAGATTTCCTTGGTAGTTATGTCCCCATCAAAATCTTGTTTTAGATGATACTCAAAAACCAGCTTTTTCACATTTTTGGGATGCATCAGAACAATACGACTGCTATCTGCGTCCTTTTCCACAGCTCCCTCCACATTCAGCAATTGCATTTTGCCCAACGAATTGTAGAGGCCTTCCTCACCCCAAGCTTCATCGGGAAAAGATAAGGTTGTGGTCCCGTCCTTATCGGCAGCCAATGTCATTTTTATTTTAAGTTGCGGGATACTGTCCACCGTTACGGAAGAAATTTCATAACTGATATCCGATTCGGGCTTTTGTTGACAGGAAAATAGAAAAGTGGATAAAAGGGCGGTTAGCAGTACTCTTTTAAACATGGTATTGATTGATTGATGTATCTTATAGACGCATCAAATCTAGAAATGTGACAGATTAATCCAAAAAAGTTTTCAACTGTTCCGAATTTTCAACCGGAGTGTTGTTGTACACCAAGGTCCAACCCATGGTATTGGTCAGTACCAAGATTCGCGAGAGTTCGCTCACCAAACGATTTTCTGCATTGGATCTAAGTGAGGAGGCCTCTATTTTCTTCATCAATGATGCATTCACATTCCGTTTAATGGCATTATAATCATTGGCGTTGAACTGATTCAAATAATCCGCCGTTACATCGTAATATTCAAAATCGGGACTGATCTTGATTTCTGGCTCTGGAATTTTGGTAATGGTCAGCATCTTGTTCTCTTCGTCCACATCATAATTGATTTGCGACAGGTCATAAGCTATGGTCACATCAGCATTTACTACCACTAGTGCTTTTTTATGGGCAGTGATCAACGGACCGAACAGATCTTTGGAATCCTTGTAATTGTACACCTCTGCAAAATGCCCTTCGGTAACCACCAATTTGGATACATTCTTCAATTCCTGCTGAATCAGCATGGAACTCTCTTCTAATATGGATTTTTGTTCGCGGTCATCGGCACAGGATCTATAGATCAAAACCGAGGCCAACGCTATAACCGCTCCTACTAATATTCTCTTCATTTATTCAAATTTCATAAAAGGAAACCTTTCTTGAAGATACGTAATTTTTGCACGGAGCGATGTTTTGAACTTTTGATGGCCTTCGGAATCGGGGTTGAACGGACGGTGCGACAATCCTTTTTGAACGGCGTCCACCTTATCCATCACGGCATTTGATTTTGAAGAAATCCAGACCGATTTAAATTTTTCCCAAATGTAATCCACTGCTAACTGATTGGGGTGCACCATATCCGTTCCATAAAAACGGTAATCGCGCAACTCGTCCATCATAATTTCATAGGATGGAAAGTAGTGAAGTTCTCCCGTCAGTGCGCGAGATGACAAAACGGAGTGAACAGCAGTTATTAAATGAGCCTTGCTTCGTTGATTCTCCACAAAACCATCCTTTAAATGACGAACAGGTGAAATAGTGAAGATAATCTGTGCTTTGGAATTCACTCTTTGAATCAAGCTTATTATGTTTTGAAGACTCAACTCAATTTCGGCTACGCTCAATAACTTTTTAGTGAATTGCTTCTGCGGAACCTTATGGCAATTCGCTACCGTTTTCCCTGATGAATTATGCTTGTAAACCCATGTCGTTCCCAGTGTGACGATGATATGGGATGCTGTCTCCAGACTTTCCTTGGTTTCTTTCAACCTTTGGTTGAGCAGATGCAATAAGGCTTCTGGATTATCTGAACGCAAATCGGAATGGGCATCAAAACAGCGCCAAATCCCATCCTGCTCAAAAATTTCCGCTTGCTGATACGTTTTCCCTTCAATGGCCCTTTGCACCAAATTCTCTATGGCCAAGGGATGGAACAATATCCCAAAAGGATTTTGCAATTGTTGAAACTGAAAGTAGTCCAGCTTTGCGCCAATATTTTCCACAAAACAAGACCCTAATAGCACCAACTTACTTTGATAATCGATGGGATTATCGCTGGGGGCTAAAGGTATTTTGGTTTGTAGTTCCATTGGGTTTGCTAAAAATGTCAGTTCGGGCGCAGTCGAGAACAACATGACACCACATCTCGACTGCGCTCGATGTGACAAATGAATTCTCGGAGAATTATTTCAAATATTCCCTCACCTTATCCAATGCTTCGGGGATTCCCGCAGGGTTTTTGCCCCCCGCTGTGGCAAAGAACGGTTGTCCTCCACCGCCACCTTGAATGTACTTGCCCAGTTCACGGACAATGGTACCTGCGTTCAAATTCTTTTCAGCCACCAAATCCTTAGAGATATAACAAGACAATACGGCCTTACCATCATTTTCGGAAGCCATCAACAGGAACAGGTTATCTACCTGACCGCCCATTTCAAAAGCAAGATCCTTGATACCACCTGCATCTAAATCCACCTTTTTGGACAAGAATTTAGCATCTCCCAAATCTTCCAATTCAGAAATCAACTCGTTTTTGAGTCCTTTGGCTTTGTCCTTCAATAATTGCTCCACCTGCTTTTTAAGGGCAACATTCTCTTCTTGTAAACTTGCTACCGATTTTACAGGGTCTTGTGAGTTCTTCAACATATCCTTGATCTCGAATAGCATACGGTTATTGTTGAAGTAAAATTCTTTAACGGCATCAGACGTAATGGCTTCAATTCGTCGGATTCCAGCTGCAACAGCGCCTTCTGAAACAATTTTAAAGTGCCAAATATCAGCCGTGTTCTTTACATGGGTTCCTCCACAAAGCTCAATGGATTGCCCAAAGCGGATGGTCCGTACCGTATCACCATATTTTTCCCCGAAGAGCGCCATGGCACCTTGCTCTATAGCCTCTTGCATAGGAACATTCCGGCTTTCTTCCAAAGGAAGGTGTCCATCGATACGAGCATTCACGAAATTTTCCACTTCCCGAAGTTCTTCCGTGGTCAATTTGGAAAAGTGAGAGAAGTCAAAACGTAGATATTTGGAATGTACCGCGGAACCTTTCTGTTCTACGTGGGTACCCAAAATTTCCCGCAATGCCTGATGCAATAAGTGCGTAGCAGTATGGTTGCTCTCCGTTCTTCTGCGTTGTTTTTCGTCCACTACCGCCTTAAAGGTTCCTGAAACTTCTTTCGGTAACGATTTAGCAAAATGGACAATCTCGTTGTTCTCTCTCTTGGTGTCTACAATATAGGTTACATCGCCATTTGGAGCTTCCAGATAGCCCTTATCCCCTACCTGTCCACCTCCTTCGGCGTAGAAAGGGGTCAAATTGAACACCAATTGATACTGATCACCCTCTTTTTTACTGGTGACTTTACGATACTTGACCAATTTTACGTTGGCTTCCAAACTATCATAACCGATAAATTCCTGCTCGGCATCGGTCATCACTATATTCCAATCGTCCTTGGACACTTCTGATGCTGCTCGTGAACGGTCCTTTTGTGCTTTCAATGCCTTTTCAAAGCCTTCTGTGTCCAATTGATATCCTTTCTCTTCCAAAATAAGTGCGGTCAAATCTATCGGAAAGCCGAAGGTATCGTATAGTTCAAAAGCCTTTTCACCTTCAATAGTTTTATCTGTTGATGATTTGATCACGGAATCCAACAACACCAAACCTTGCTCCAAGGTGCTCAAGAAAGAACTTTCCTCCTCTTTGATGACGTTTTCAATCAGTTGGTATTGTTCTTTTAATTCTGGAAAAGCTTTGCCCATTTGTTCGCTCAAGACTCTTACCAATCTGTGGATAAATGGTTTATTGGTATCCAAAAAGGTAAATCCGTAGCGAATGGCACGGCGTAAAATCCTTCGGATGACGTAACCTGCTCCCGTGTTGCTTGGCAACTGCCCATCAGCAATGGAAAAAGCTACTGCTCGCACGTGGTCGGAAATGACACGGATAGCAATATCGGTTTCTTCGTTGGTTCCATATTTTTTGCCCGTGATAATTTCCACCTCGCGGATAAGCGGAGTAAAAACATCGGTATCGTAATTGGATTGCTTGTTTTGGAGCACCATACAAAGGCGCTCAAAGCCCATTCCTGTATCGATATGCTTTTCTGGAAGTGATTCCAAGCTACCATTGGCCTTGCGGTTGAACTGCATAAAAACCAAGTTCCATATCTCCACCACTTGTGGATGGTCTTGATTGACCAAGGAAGCACCATCAATTTTTGCTTTTTCTTCTTTGGAACGGATATCCACATGGATTTCGGAACAGGGGCCGCAGGGACCTTGGTCGCCCATCTCCCAAAAGTTGTCCTTTTTGTTCCCTTTGATAATTCTGTTCTCAGGAACAATGGCCTTCCACAGATCATATGCTTCTTGATCGAGCGGGAGATTATCATCTTCGCTTCCTTCAAAAACAGAAACGTAAAGACTGTCCTTGTCAATTTTATAGACCTCAGTGAGCAATTCCCAAGCCCACGCAATAGCTTCTTTTTTAAAATAATCCCCAATGCTCCAGTTTCCCAACATCTCGAACATGGTGTGGTGGTAGGTATCCTTCCCCACTTCTTCGAGATCGTTGTGCTTTCCGCTTACCCTCAAACATTTTTGAGTATCGGTAAGGCGTTTGCTCTTAGGAACGGAATTCCCCAAAAAGTACTCCTTGAACTGGTTCATACCTGCATTGGTGAACATCAGTGTAGGGTCGTCCTTCATTACCATGGGTGCCGATGGCACTATCTTGTGGTTCTTTTCTTTGAAAAAGTTTAAAAACTGGTTTCTAACTTCTTGGGATATCATTGAATTCCTAGGGTTTTCTTAAATTTAACAGTTTAAGCAAAACAATTTTTATATTTGTTTGTTCTGATTAAAATGAGTGAGCAAAAATAGGATAAAATCCATTCATGTCTAAAGTAAAGTACTATTACGATCCGGATACCCTTTCATACAGAAAGATCGAGCCGAAGAAGTCCAAAAGATACAGGAATATTTTCTTGTTCTTGCTGGGTTCCGCCCTATTCGGTTTCCTTGGACTCATTATTCTTTTGAATACACGATGGGTAAATACACCCAAAGAACTTTCTCTTGAACGTGAGGTTCGCAATTATGAACTGCAATACGACATCCTTAACAGGAAAATGGACCAAATGGAACAAGTGCTTTCCAATATTGAGGAAAGGGACAACAATATCTACCGTTTATATTTTGAAGCGAACCCGATACCCGAGGAACAACGAAGAGCTGGTTTTGGCGGTATCAACCGATATAAAGACCTTGAAGGTTTCAATAATTCAGAAATAATTATTGATGCTACCAAACGTTTGGACATCATCCAAAAAGAGATGGTGATCCAATCCAAATCCTTGGACGAAATTGCCAAATTGGCTGAGGAAAAAGAAAAACTTTTGGCTTCCATTCCGGCCATACAACCTGTAAGCAATGAAGACCTTACCCGGATGGCCTCTGGTTACGGTTGGCGTTCCGATCCATTTACCAAGGCTCGTAAGATGCACTGGGGAATGGATTTTACAGCTCCCAGAGGTTCACCCATATATGCTACCGGTGACGGAAAGGTAGTCCGTGCGGACAATAGATCTTCCGGTTATGGAAAGCATGTACGTATTGATCACGGGTATGGGTACATTTCGTTGTACGGACACATGAGTAAATACAACGTTACCGTGGGCCAAAAAGTCAAAAGAGGCGATCTTATCGGCTTTGTTGGCAGTACGGGACGCTCGCAAGCACCACACGTTCACTACGAAGTGTTCAAGGACGGGGAACGCATCAATCCTATCAACTTCTACTATGGAAGTTTATCTGCCGAAGAGTTTGACAACATGCTCCGATTGGCCAACCAAGAGAACCAATCACTGGATTAATGCACGTAGATCTACCCGAAAAACGATATTATGGCATTGGCGAAGTGGCCAAAGCCTTTGGGGTAAACACCTCACTGATTCGTTTTTGGGAGAAGGAGTTTGATGTGCTACAGCCCAAGAAAAATGCCAAGGGCAATCGTAAATTTACGCCACAGGATATTCAGAATCTCCAATTGATCTATCATTTAGTCAAGGAACGAGGATTCACTTTGGAAGGTGCCAAAACCCATTTGAAGGAAGAAAAACAAAAGACCCTTTCCAATTTTGAAGTAATTCAGAAGCTTCAAAAAGTAAAAGCAGAGCTTCTCAAGATAAAAGATCAACTGTAAACACTTTAACCAATAAAAAATGAAAAAAGGTATCATAGCCATTATTGTCCTTGGGATTTTAGGGGTAATCATTGTGGGTTGGTATGTAAGGACCAATAACAACCTCATCAACATGAAAGGACAGGCCACGAAACAATGGGCCAATGTGGAGAGTTCCTACCAACGTAGAAGCGATTTGATAGGCAACTTGGTCAAAACGGTCCAGGGCGCTGCCGATTTTGAGCGAGAGACGCTTTCAGATGTTATTGAGGCAAGAGCCAAAGCTACATCCACAAATATTGATGCAAACAATATTACACCAGAACAGTTGGCTGAGTTCCAACAGGCACAAACGGGTCTATCCTCAGCTTTATCCAGATTGTTGGTTACCGTTGAGCGTTATCCCGATTTGAAGGCCAGTCAAAACTTTTTGGAACTGCAATCACAATTGGAAGGCACCGAAAACAGAATCAATGTGGAACGAAACCGTTTTAACGACCTGGCCGGTGAGTACAACATCAAAATCCAACAAATTCCAACCAATATTGTTGCCAGTATCGGAAATTTCGATTCCATGCCATTGTTTAAATCTGATGCCGGTTCTGAAAACGCTCCCGATGTAAACTTCGAATTTGACTAAACCATGTCGCACGTAGAAGAGTTTTTAACTGCTGAAGAAGAAAGGGACATTGTAAATGCCATTGTTGAAGCCGAAAAAAATACTTCGGGTGAAATTCGTGTCCATATCGAGTCCACTTCAAAAATAGACCACTTTAGCAGGGCCCAACAGCTGTTCCACTTCCTTAAGATGGACAACACAAAAGAGGGTAACGGAGTTTTGCTATACGTAGCCGTTGACGATAGAAAGTTTGTCATTTATGGTGGTGAGGGAATTGACAGGGCCGTTCCCAAAGGATTTTGGGACAGCACTAAGGATGTAATCGCTTCCCATTTTAAAAAAAGAGATTTTAAACAAGGAATCGTCGAAGGTATTCTTATGGCCGGGAAAGAACTGCAGTCACATTTTCCATGGAACCACGACGACATCAACGAATTGAACGATGCAATATCCAAAGGCTAGTTTTTTACTGTTGTTTTTATGGGCCTCCCTGGCTTGGGGGCAATTTACCATACCTGAAAAACCACAGAAAGAAACGAGCGTATACGATTATGTGGACCTATTGTCTCTTTCACAAAGTAATACCCTTGAGCAAAAATTAATCCGATATTCCGATAGTACCTCCACTCAAATTGTAGTGGCCATAATTAGTTCCACCAAAGGTGAGAACATTAACTTTCTGGGTGCGCAATGGGGGCAAAAATGGGGCATTGGACAAGCGGACAAGGATAACGGAATACTGGTGCTATTGGCCCGGGACGACCGTAGAATTGCCATTAATACCGGTTATGGTGTAGAAGGCAGCCTTACCGATTTACTCTCCAGACGCATTATCGAAACAGTGATCATCCCCGAATTTAAAAAAGGTGATTATTACAGCGGTCTGGACAAAGGTTCAGAAGCCATTTTCAAGGTTTTGACAGGCGAGTTTACCGAGGACCGCACTTTTGGTAGGGTCAAAAAATTCCCAATTGATGCAATTTTCCCGGTAATTATCTTTTTTGTAATCGTTATTATTCTTTGGAGCCGAAAGAATAAAGGCGGAGGTGGTAATGGTGGCCGGGGAGGTAGAGGCCCCAGTATCTGGGATATGATCATCTTGAGCAACATGGGCCGTAGTTCCGGCTCTTCCGGCGGATTTGGCAGCGGAGGAGGTTTTAGCGGCGGTGGTTTTGGTGGAGGCTTCGGAGGAGGCGGATTTGGCGGAGGTGGTGCCTCTGGAGGATGGTAGCCCAACTTCCATTTTTACAACCTCCTAAACCTTCCACCTCTTTGTTGTGGTGCCCCACTGCCACCAAATGAGTCGAATTTTATGGTCAAACTGCCCATGAAATATCTTCTAAGTGCCGTGCCCTGAAAATCCTGTATAAAATCCTGTCCCGTTGTTCTTCTGGTATTTATATTTTGATTGAGCAAATCATAGGCCAGCACCTTTAAAGTCGCCTTCTTTTTGAACATTTGTACGCCCAGGCTCATGTTCCAGAAAATCGCATCCTTATCAAACCCAGCTCCAAGGTTACCATTGTAACTATAGGTAATGTCATTACCCCAGACCATGTTTTCCGGCCAATAAGAAGTGAGTTTAAAAGATAGATTGTGGGTCGTAAAATCAACATCTTCCACATTGTCCAAATTATATCGCGTCGCATTTACCGCCAAAGTGTACTCGGGCTCAATTTCCAACATTTCCTTATAGTTGAACAATAGTCCCGCACTGGGCCTTATCGCAAAAGAATTCGATTCCAACTGTGCCCCATTAGTGAATCCTACTTGCTTGTTAATGCTCGCATTGGGCCTTAGGGTAAATTTTAAAGTATAGAGGCTATCCTTTTTAATCTGTTTTGAGTAATTGATTCCCATTGCACCATTATAATTGCCTTTTACATTTTGGTAAGTCGTCGTCCTGATGAAGTCTTCATCCGTTGTGGTGCTCGATACTATCCTATCCTCATCTATTCCCAAATTGGCCCAAAAGAAAATTCCGGTTCTCTCTCTCCAATTGTAGTTATTGAAATTCAAATAAAAGTTATGATTAATTTGCGGGTCCAAGTTGGGGTTACCTTGAATAATGTTCAACGGATTGCTCACATTGGGCACAGGTTGCATTTGATTTATGGATGGTACCTGCAATTGGGAACGATAGTTAAAACTCATCCGTTTGTTATTTCCCAAATCGTAATTGGCGTAAGAACTTAAAAGCAAGTTGCTATAGTCCTTGGAGAACGATGTTCCCTGTATAAAGTCCTCGTTTTGCAACCTATTCCTCTCCAAACGTGCCCTAAGGTTAAACCTCAACTTTTTACCATTGGAACCAACTCCTACTTCGGGAACGTGTTTGTTCACTTTAAAATCAAAATCGGAACTTAGTTCCATGTTGTAAACATATTGACCTGTGAGCTCATCAAAATCTGAGACCGTTCTTTGGTTCTGCTGCTCGTTTTTCTCATAACTATATCTAAAATCCAAATACAGTTCTTTGTTAAGCGGCTGTCTGTAGGAACCTCCCAACTCATAATTATCATTGGAGTTATCTACCAAAGTTCTTTGGTCCAAAAGTACTTGGCTCGGGTCGTCCCCATAAATATTTCTTTCTGAATTGAGCAAGGTTTCGGAATCGCTCACCCGATTATCATTGTTAAAATAGACACGGACATATTTGCCCAAGGAATCCAAACGTTTCATAATCTCCAACCTATTGCCAAAATTTCTCTGGAAACCATCGGTAACCTGTAAAGATGAATTATCGTTGATCAAATTACCATCTTCATCAGTAGAAACGGTATTCTCTAGATTCGACGAATTGGTGTTGTTTACACTAAAATTAGGTTGTATGGTTATCCTTGTGGTCTTGTCCACATCAAACTCCAAATTGGCCGCAGCTTGGTTAGATATGGTCCCGCCCACAAAACTGCTCTCTGTATCGGTAAAAAAACTTCCATCGGGTAATATATTCTCCCTAGATGTCCGCTCATCATTGTATGAATCGCTATAGGCATAAAAATAGTTTCCGTCTACCTTATATTTCCCTTTATCCTGATTGGCATAACTCCCCCCTATGGTAGAAGAAGTAACAATGCCTTCGCCAAAACCGAAGGACATGTTTCCTATGGAAAAGGAACCATTTCTATTAAAATTGACACCCCCTCCCCTTGAATTACCTACCATTTCATAGATTTCATCGAACGAAAACCCTGGATTGTTGATGTTATTGCTACTGCCCAGAACACTTATGCGTTCCGTATCGTTAAAATAGTTGAGTAGTCCGTTTGCCTGATACCTATCATCCGTGCCATAACCACCGGACAACCTGCCCATGTATCCTTTGTTCTTATCCTCTTTTAAAGTAAGATTGATAGTTTTGGTCTCGCCGTTTCCTGATTCTCCGATAAATTCCTGTTCCTTGGTCTTGGTATCCGTAATCTGTATTTTACTGATTACATCCTTGGATAAAGATTTTGTAGCCACTTTGGGGTCGGTACTAAAAAACACCTGACCGTTTACAAGCACTTGGTTCACCTCTTTTCCATTCACCGTAATGGTTCCATCGCTGGCCACTTCAACCCCAGGAAGCTTTTTCAGCACATCCTCCACGGTAGCATCCGGTCTGGTTTTAAACGAATCTGCATTAAATTCAAGTGTATCCTTCTTCACTGTAATCGGTACGCGCTCACCCACCAAATCAATACCGTCCAATTCCTGTACCCGCTCCTCCATTTTGATCGTCCCGATCTCCATCAAAGGCTCCAAAGTCACTTCTCGGGTTTGAGGAGCAAAACCATTGCTGGAAAATGCCAATCTCGCTTTTTTGTATGCCGTTCTTCCCTCCAATGCAAAAATCCCTTCTGAATTGGTTATTGTGTAGGTAATTAAAGTACTATCCCTTAATGTTTCCGCATAAATAGTGGCAGCCTCAATTGGAGAGCCCGTAGCAGCATCCACGATTTTACCTTTTACCAAAAAGTCTTGGGCGTGAACGGAGGAGAATGAAAAGCATACTAAAATTAGAACGTAGTGAATGTAGTTTTTTGTCAATTTGAAAGTGTCTTGTTTGGTTACTTGTGTGTTTAGACTGCTAAATATCGGTTTGGTAAATTAAGTGAAGGCACTTTTAACGAAACTTTGAGAAAATTCCCATAAAATTTAGACTTTGCCTTCATACGTGAACTCAAAAGCACCATCCGTAAACTTATGCCCTGCTGCTTTTCAATTTTAAGTATCTTGCTTTCAGATTAACTTTTGAATAAAAAACACTGATCTTATCATGTCTCAATCCTACAAAACCATTCTTTTTGCCCTACTTATTCTAGCTGCATCTTGTAAAAAAAAGAGTAGCTCCGAAACAGATAATCTTTTCAAATTCAAGGATTATATCAGTTATCACACCAACGGAAATCAAAGCATCTCTACCCCTATCTCCATTGCGTTGGCCCAGCAATTGGATCAGTTTGAACTGACACAGGAACTTCCCAAGGAATATTTGGACATCTCGCCAAAGGTGGATGGCCAACTGATCATTGACAATGGAAGGGAAATCACCTTTCAACCCACAGAATATTTACAACCAAATACGGAATACACCGTTAGCCTGAAGCTCAACAAACTCTTCGAGGATATAAAAAGTGAGTTTAAAACCTACACATTTAGTTTTAAGACCATTGCCCCTAATTTCAGAATCAATCTAGGGGATTTACAATCCTACAGCAAAGATTGGCAATATCTCACGGGCACCTTGGATGCTTCGGATGTTTTGGATGCGTCAAAAATAAAAACAGTACTTTCTATAAAACAGGGTGATAAAACCGTTCCTGTAAAATGGGACAACACTTCGGACAACGCACAATATTATAGTTTTAAGATTGATAGCATTTCTAGAAAAACGGACGATAGTGAACTTATCATCAATTGGACAGGCGATGCTTTCAACATTGACAATAAGGGCTCGGAAAATTATACGATTCCCGGTAAGAACAAATTTGTGATTATTGACGCCAGAACTACTTCATCACCCAATGCGGTGCTTACCCTAAACTTCTCCGAACCCTTAAAACAAGACCAAAACCTGAATGGTTTGGTGACCATTGAAAATGCGGAAAGCCTTCGCTACGAAATCAACGGAAACGTTTTGAACGTCTACCCTTCCAACCGCATTTTGGGTGAAGTGCGTGTCAATGCCTTTCAAGGTATCAAAAGTGAATATGGCTTTACCTTGAAAAATGATTTTTCTGAACTGGTCTCCTTTGAACAGCTCAAACCTGCAGTGCGATTGATTTCCAAAGGAACTATTCTCCCCAATGCTTCTTCGACGCCGATTTATTTTGAAACCGTCAACCTTGCTGCCGTCGAAGTTCGCGTAATTCAAGTATATCAAGACAATATGCTTCAGTATCTTCAAAATTATGACCTTACCGAAAGCTATAGTCCCGATTTTAGACCCGTTGGGCGCAGGGTAGCCTACAAAGTGATTCCGCTCACAAAAGACGGCAACCAAAATTCCAGCTACTGGCAGGCCCACGGTCTCGATTTGTCGGAGTTGATAAAAATAAATCCAGGTTCGCTATATCGGGTCGAGTTCAGTTTCAAAAAAGAACACACCACTTATGATTGTGGGAATAGTGCCGAAACCGAGGAATCCACCACCGAATATGCTTTGGAGCAAAGCTCCGATGAAGCATCAGAAGAAGAGCGCTATTGGAACAACGAAATCTACAACTATAGAAATTATGATTACAATTGGGAAGAGCGGGACAATCCTTGCCACTCTGCATACTACAACTACGAAAGAATAGCAGCTACCAACTTGTTGGGCAGCGATTTAGGGCTTATCGTTAAAAAAGGAAGCAATCGCTCCCATCATTTTGCAGTGACCAATCTGCTCACCACCCAACCCGTAGCTGGCGCAAAAATAAAGCTCTACAATTACCAACAACAATACATCGGCGAGGTTACGACCGATGCTCAAGGACTTTCAGTTTACGACAGCGATAAGGGCATTGCCTTTGCCGTGGCCGAACACAACAATAATTTTGCCTATGCCAAACTTGCCGATGGAAATGCATTGTCCCTCAGTAAGTTTGATGTGTCCGGAGAAGAGCTACAAAAAGGGCTGCAAGGCTATTTATATACCGAAAGAGGCGTACACAGACCTGGTGACATCATCCATTTGACCTTTGTGTTGGATGATAATGCAAATCCCCTGCCCAAAGGGCATCCCGTAGCTTTGGAAGTCAGTGATGCACGCGGTAAACTGGTGCAACGCCATGTTTTAAAAGAAGGAAGTATTCCTGTTGCTGATGGCTTATACGCCAAAAAAGAAAAGAATTTTTACTACTTCCCCATTCCAACAGAAGCTACCGCCCCTACCGGAAACTGGTCTGCCAAAGTGATTGTGGGAGGGGCACAGTTCAGTAAAACCCTGAAAGTGGCAACCGTAAAACCCAATCGATTAAAAGTGGATTTTGCTTTTGATGATGAAGTACTGGAGGCCAATTCCATCAACAGGGGAAAAGCCGAAGTAAAATGGCTGCACGGTGCTCCTGCACGCAATCTTAAAATAGACATCAATGCCACCTTGAGCGAGACGTCCACGGCCTTTCCAAAATATAAAGATTATGTTTTCCAAGATCCTGTTCGAACTTTTAATCAGACTGAATTGCAGTGGATCTCATCAAATTTGGATGCCAATGGTGTACTCAACATCAACAAAAAAATAGATGTGAACGGCAATGCACCGGGTATGTTACAGGCAACTTTTACAACAAAAGTCTTTGAAGGAGGCGGGGACTTTTCCATAGATGTGTTCTCCAAAAATTTGGCACCTTTTTCCAACTTTGTGGGACTCCGCTCACCAGAAGCAAAACAATATGGTTCTTTCTTAACGGATGACAACAATACATTTGATGTGGTTACCGTCGATGCGCAAGGAAATCCATCGGGCAATCGAAAATTAAAAGTACAAGTGTTCAAAATTGAATGGCGCTGGTGGTGGAACCGTGGATATGACAATCTATCCCGGTACGAAAATGCCACCGTTCACCGCCCTTTCAAAGAAATGAATATAACCACAGGGAGTGACGGTAAGGCTAATTTCAATATCAATGTTCCCGATGAGCAAGGTGGACGTTACCTCATCCGTGTGATGGACGAAGTTTCGGGTCATGCTACGGGTCGTACCGCCTATTTTTACCGCAATTGGTGGCGAAGACCCTCATCTGCGGATGCTGAAAGCTCTAAAATTTTGATTTTCTCTACGGACAAAGAAAAATATACTCTTGGGGAAGAAGCAACGGTAACCTTCCCATCAGACAAAGGCGGTCGTGCTTTGGTCAGTATCGAAAACGGTACCGAGGTGCTCTCCCAACAATGGATAGAAACCTCTGCCAAGGAAACTCGGGCGACCATTCCAATTACGGCAGAAATGGCACCGAATGCCTACGTGAACATTTCCTTGTTGCAACCGCATAGTCAGGTTAAAAATGACTTACCAATTCGTTTGTACGGTGTCGTTCCGCTCATGGTGGAAAATCCGGCCACATTCTTGGAGCCAAAAATCAGTATGCCCGATGTACTGCAACCAGAAACATCATATAAGGTCACGGTATCCGAAGCCAACAAGAAACCAATGACCTATTCGTTGGCTGTGGTAGATGATGGCCTTTTAGACTTGACACGCTTTACCACTCCCGACATCCATAGTGCTTTCTATGCCAGACAAGCCTTGGGCGTTAAGACCTTCGACATTTTCGACGATGTGATGGGAGCCTACTCCGTGAGCGTGGACAACATCTATGCCATTGGTGGTGGTGGCATTGGAGCTGGCGCCAAAAACCGAAAGGCACAACGCTTTAAACCCGTCGTTACCTATTTGGGTCCGTTTACCTTGAAGGCAGGTGAAAAAGCATCACACACCATCGATATGCCAAACTATGTGGGTTCTGTCCGGACTATGGTAGTTGCTGGCAACCCGAACAGTGCTTACGGCAATGCCGAGAAAACAACCCCGGTGCGCAAACCTTTAATGGTTTTGACCTCTATTCCACGAAAATTATCACCCGGCGAAACTGTGACCATACCAGTTACGGTATTTGCGATGGAACCCAAAGTAAAAAATGTAAAGGTCAATATTGATGCAGGAAAAGCATTGGAACCCATTAATGGAACTTCCAAAAATATCACTTTCAATGCGGTTGGGGAGCAAATTGTCAATTTTGATTTTAAAGTCAATCCAACATCATCTTTCCAAACCATAAAAGTGACCGCTACGGGGGGTGGCGAAAGCGCATCCAACGAGACCGAAATCGATGTGGAAAATCCAAATCCTGTAACCACCAAAAGTGAATTGTACACGCTCGACCCAAATGGTGCTCAGACCATCACAGTGGAAACTTTTGGCACATCGGGCACCAATGAAGCATTCATAGAATTCTCTACGCTTCCACCGATGGATTTCTCCAAACGAATGGATTATCTGCTACGCTATCCCCACGGATGTGTGGAGCAAACAACCTCCGCAGCATTCCCTCAATTATTCTTGGCAGATGTGTTGGACATCACTTTTGATAAAAAGAAGGACATTGAGAAAAATGTAAAAGCTGCCATTGACAGACTAAGCGATTTCCAAGTTCCCAATGGCGGATTGAGCTATTGGCCTGGTTATGGCAATGCCGACGATTGGGGAACCTCCTACGCAGGTCATTTTATGCTCGAAGCCAAACAGCAGGGATATCAACTTCCGTTAACGTTTTTGAGTAATTGGTTGAGATACCAAAAGAATGCCGCACGCCAATGGAGCAACCAGAGCACCTATTACAACGATGATGTTACACAGGCGTACCGATTGTACACCTTGGCCTTGGCCCAACAACCCGAACTGGCCGCAATGAACCGTTTACGGGAAACCGCAAACCTCAGCAACGAGGCCAAATGGAGATTGGCGGCTGCTTATGCCTTGGTCGGGAAAAAAGAGGTGGCTGAGGCCATCGCCCAAAAGGCAAACATTAACTTTAAACCCAATAACTACAATTACAGAACCTATGGTTCGGTATTCCGAAACCGTGCGATGGCCTTGGAGACTATGGTGATTTTGGGCGACACGCAACAAAGGGAACTGGCCGTTTCCTTGGCCAAAAATCTATCATCCCAGCAATGGTACAGCACCCAAGAAACAGCTTTTGCACTCTTGGCAATGTCCAAAATGGTTATGAAGAATGGAGGAAGGTCCATCGACCTTACTTTTACCAACAATGGAAAGGACATTAATGTCAAAACCGATAGGGCCATAGCACAGCGGGAACTTTCCGTGACTTCCTTTAAAGAGGAAATCGAACTGAAAAACAATCAAGGAAACATCATTTACGCGACCCTTACCCAAACTGGAAAATTACCCGTTGGCGAAGAGTTGGCACAACAACAAAACCTAAGGTTGTCCGTGAACTACCAAGATCCATTGGGCAATTCCGTCAATATAAATGAACTGAGACAGGGAACAGAATTCGAAGCGAAAGTGACCATCTTAAACAGTTCCGATGACTATATCGACAATGTTGCCCTGACACATATCGTACCTAGCGGATGGGAAATCGTGGACACCTCTTTTGTAAGTGGAGATAATGAGAATGCATCCAAAGCGGATTATGTGGATACCCGGGACGACCGGACACATCTGTATTTTGATTTGGATGCCAAAAAATCAAAAGTCTTTACCATCAAATTAAATGCATCGTTCTTGGGTGATTACTATTTGCCCGGTGCCCAAGCTGAAGCGATGTACGACAACAACTACCAAGCCCGAAACAAAGGACAATGGGTCAAAATAGTTCAGTAATGTTGAATGAGTGAATTTTTATCGCCAGTAAAAAGAATCCTGATCAACCATAAAATCAAGTTAGGTGTGTTTTTCATCGTTTTGATTTTATGGTTGTTTTGCCTGCCCAAAAATCTGTTCGAGGACCCAACATCAACGGTTGTGGACAGTTCCGAAGGCTCCCTCATCGGAGCACGTATTGCAGCTGATGGTCAATGGCGATTTCCTGAGATGGATTCGATTCCCGAACGCTTCGAGCAGAGTGTTCTACTTTTTGAGGACGAGTATTTTTACCAGCATCCCGGGTTTAACCCAATTTCCATCATTAAAGCCATTGGGCACAATCTTACCAAAGATAACCGAAGGGGAGGCAGTACCATCACACAGCAAGTGATACGGTTAAGCAGAAAAAACCAAAGTCGAACCTATTGGGAAAAACTCATCGAGGTTTTTATGTCCACTCGTTTGGAGTTGCGCCACTCGAAGGAAGAAATTTTAAAGCTCTACGCCTCCCACACCCCCTACGGAGGCAATGTTGTGGGTTTGGAAACCGCAGCTTGGCGCTATTTTGGCATTCCCGCTCACGAACTAAGTTGGGGACAATCCGCCGCCTTAGCCGTTTTGCCCAATGCCCCTGCCCTGATTTTCCCCGGTAGAAACGAACAGGCCTTTCTGGATAAACGAAACCGATTATTGAAAAAATTATGGGAGAAAGAAATCATTGATGAGACTACCTACGAATTGGCCATAGCCGAACCATTGCCACAAAAACCTTTTCCATTGCCCGATGTGGCACCGCATCTTACCGAGCGCATTCGAAACGAGCATCCGGGACAGCGGGTGACCACTTCGATTCAACGACCCTTGCAACAACGATTAAATCTCTTGGCAGAACGCCATTATCGACAATTGCAAAGCAATGAAATCCATAATCTGGCCATTCTGGTGCTCGATGTGGAAACCCGAGAAGTGCTTGGTTATGTAGGCAATTCACCATCGGATGGGTCACACGCCAATTATGTGGACATCATCACCAAAAAAAGAAGTACGGGCAGCACATTAAAACCTTTTTTATTTGCTTCACTCTTGGACGAAGGTCAATTGCTGCCCCATAGCTTAGTAGAAGATGTTCCAACGGTAATCAACGGGTACCATCCTCAAAATTTTGACCTCAAACATGTTGGTGTGGTTCCTGCAAGCAAAGCCTTATCGCGTTCGCTTAACGTGCCCGCCGTCCGTTTGTTACGTGAATATGGACTTCAAAAGTTTTACAACAAGCTCCACAAAATGAAGATGGAATCTTTGGACAAGCCTTCATCCTATTACGGCCTATCCTTGATTTTAGGCGGTGCGGAAAGTTCCCTTTGGGAAGTAACCTCTACCTATGCTTCTATGGCTTCTTCTTTAAATTATTTTTTGACTCATTCCAGTACCTACCGAAACCAAGAATTTACCGAGGCCTCCTATTTACAAAATGAGGCAAAAGACTTTGGTGAGGAACAATTTGACCCTTTGGTTTTTGGCGCGGGAGCCATATACAGCACATTTCAGTCGATGTATGAGGTCAACCGACCTGAAGGTGACGAAAATTGGCAGTTTTTTGATTCCTCCCAACCCATTGCATGGAAAACCGGAACCAGTTTCGGTTTTAAGGACGCTTGGGCCGTAGGAGTCACACCAAAATATGCCATTGGGGTCTGGGCGGGCAATGCCGATGGTGAGGGAAGACCGGGGCTTACGGGCATCACTGCTGCCGCACCCTTGCTTTTTGATGTATTGGATGCACTACCACAAAGCGGTTGGTTCCAAGAACCTTTTGACGACCTTGTGGAGTTGGAAGTTTGTGCCCAAAGCGGTTTTCGGGCTTCAGTGTATTGTGATGACATCAAAAAAGAATGGGTGCCCACACACGGAACGCGAAGTGGTCCGTGCCCATATCATCAGCAAGTGTTTTTGAATGCTTCGGAACAGTATAGGGTAAACTCCGAATGTTATCCTTTAGAAGATATGGTCGCCAAAAATTGGCTGGTGCTCCCTCCTATTTTGGAATATTATTACGCTTCTTCGAATCCAAACTACAAGCCTTTGCCCCCTTATTTGGAAGGTTGTTCTGCTTTGGAAAACAATTTGATGGAATTTATCTACCCCAAAAGAAACGAAGCCGTGCTCCTCCCGAAGGATTTGGGCGAAAAAAGTATGGAAATCGTTCTAAAACTGGCCCATCAACAATCCAACGCTATCATTTATTGGTATTTGGATGAGTTATTCATCGGCAAGACGGAAAATTTCCATGAACTGATTCTACCCATTGAAGCCGGTGAGTTTATGCTCACGGCCGTGGATAATCAGGGCAATCGAATTCAACAAGTAGTGAAAGTGCGTTCCGCTTCGGGAGAATAATTATTTCTTCCGCATAAAAATGGTCATCGGAACTCCGGTAAAATCAAAATTCTCCCTGATCTTGTTCTCCAAAAATCGTTTGTAGGGATCCTTTACATATTGTGGCAAGTTGCAGAAAAAGGCAAATTGCGGATATGGTGTGGGCAATTGCGTGCAGAATTTTATTTTAACGTACTTCCCCTTGGTTGCCGGAGGCGGCGTTTTTTCAATAATGGGAAGCATAATATCGTTCAACTTGCGCGTTGGAATTTTTTTGGAACGGTTTTTATAAACATCCACCGCAGTTTCAATGGCCTTGTAGATACGTTGTTTGTTCAACACGGAAATAAAAAGAATCGGAACATCTTCAAAAGGTGATATTATTTCGTGAATGGCCTTTGTATATTCCTTTACGCTATTGGTCTCTTTTTCCACTAGGTCCCATTTGTTTACCAAGATGACGATACCTTTGTTGTTGCGCTGCGCGAGCCAAAAAATGTTCTGTACCTGTCCATCAAAACCCCTTGTGGCATCCATCATCAAAATACATACATCACAATATTCTATGGCCCTTACAGAACGCATAACGGAATAAAACTCCAGGTCTTCTTTCACTTTGGATTTTCTTCGGATACCTGCGGTGTCCACCAGATTGAATTCAAATCCAAAACGATTGTATTTGGTATCGATACTATCGCGGGTAGTACCGGCAATATCGGTCACAATGTATCTATCCTCACCTATCAACGCGTTGATAAAGGATGATTTACCTGCATTGGGCCTTCCCACTACGGCAAAACGAGGGAGTTCGCTTTCTTCATCCTTTTCGTCGGGCAACACCTCAACAAGCGCATCCAATAATTCTCCCGTTCCACTACCATTGATACTTGAAAGCGTGTAATATTCACCCAATCCCAACGAATAAAACTCTACGGCATCGGCCATACGTTGGGTATTGTCCACCTTGTTTACGGCCAAAAAGGTAGGTTTGTCCACCCTGCGAAGAAGCTTGGCCACATCCTCATCCATTCCGGTTACTCCCGACTCCACGTCCACCATAAAAATGATGGCATCGGCCTCATCAATGGCCAACTCCACTTGTTTGTCTATTTCCTTTTCGAAAACATCGTCGCTGCCCAAGACGTAACCACCTGTATCGATTACGGAAAACTCTTTGCCGTTCCAGTCACTTTTACCGTAATGACGGTCTCGTGTTACACCGCTTACGGCATCCACAATCGCCTCACGGCGTTGAATAAGTCGGTTGAAAAAAGTGGACTTCCCAACATTGGGTCTTCCTACAATGGCTACGATAGCTCCCATCAGGTTTAATTTTTGGCAAAAGTACCATTTATTATGAAGAAAAAATGATACCTTTTTTCATCATTTTCAAATGATTATGAGCGACTTGACCAAAGAGATAGTTTTACGTCCCCGTTTTCGCCTCTCCTTGAGAGCAAATTTAGAGCAATTGGAGTCTATTTTTGACAATGCCACAGCAAATCCATTTCTGATCAAAAGACTGGATGAGCACGTTTTTGTCAAGTTCAAAAAAACGGAAACCAACTTTTGGACACCGCAACTTCATTTGGAACTATCTTCTTTTGAAGAAGGCGTGAGCAATATTCGTGGCGTCTTTGGCCCCAATCCCACGCTTTGGACCTTTTTTATGTTCCTCCATTTTGGTGTGGGCACCATTTTTATCATCATGGGAATTTTTGCCTATTCCAATTACTCTTTAGGCAAGGATGTTACCTTCTGGTTGGTGGGCATGTTCTCTTTAGTGATGATTTGGTTCGCACTTTACGCTTTTGGCCGTTTGGGAAAATCGAAAGGAAAAGACCAAATGGAACAGTTGAAACAATTCGTTCGGGACACTATTGCGCCTTTTGAACGAATCAATAGCGATGCCTAGCCATTGTACCCAAATCTCCTAAGTTGCTGGGAGTTGCTTCTCCAATTTTTGTTCACTTTTACATAGAGTTCGATGTGCACCTGCTTGGCAAAGAACTTTTCAAGATCCTTTCTGGCTTCCACCCCTACTTTTTTAATGGCACTGCCCTTGTGCCCGATAATGATTCCTTTCTGGGTATCGCGTTCCACCATAATCACCGAACGGATGCGGATGATGTCCTCATCTTCTAAAAATTCCTCGGTCTCTACCTCAACTGAATAAGGGATTTCCTTTTTATAGTGAAGCAAGATTTTTTCGCGGATGGTCTCGTTCACAAAAAACCGCTCCGGTTTGTCAGTCATTTGGTCCTTTGGGTAATACGGCGGAGCCTCGGGCAACAATTCCAAAATACGGTTGAACACTTCGGTTACATTAAAGTTTTCCAAAGCGGATATGGGATGAATTTCTGCGCTGGGCAATTGCTCCTGCCAATACTGCATTTGTTCTTCCAATATTTGCTGATCGGATTTATCAATTTTATTGAGAAGGAGCAATACTGGAATCTTGCTGTCCTGCAATTTTTTGAAGAAATTTTCGTCTTTGAGCGCTTTCTCTCCTATTTCAACCATATAGAGCAGCACATCAGCATCCTCGAAGGCGGATTTCACAAAATCCATCATGGAGGTTTGCAGCTCATAGGCCGGTTTGATAATACCAGGGGTATCGGACAAAATCACTTGGAAATCATCCCCATTGACAATGCCCAAAATACGATGACGCGTGGTCTGCGCCTTGGAGGTGATAATGGACAGTTTCTCCCCAACAAAGGCATTCATCAATGTAGACTTGCCCACATTGGGGTTTCCGATAATATTTACAAATCCTGCTTTATGCGCCACCGTTCTTTCTTTTTTCAAAATATTGTTTTGATGCTGCGTTCACCTTTGGTGAAAGGTACAACACAGCGATCATATTTGGAATGACCATCAATGCATATGATAGGTCAATCAAGTTTTTTACCAATTTCAATGATGCCACTGCGGCAAAAACAATCATCACTATAAAAAATACATTGTACCACTTTCCGATTTTGGCATTCGTTAAAAACGACAAGCTTTTCACACCATAATACGAATATGTGAACAGGGTCGATAATGCAAAAGCTGCCACGATTACCATCAAGAGCACATCTCCTATTCCGTACAAGGTGGTTTCAAAGGCGGACATTGTCATGGTAATTCCACTCCCATCCTCAAGATAGGCACCACTCAAAATAATCACCACCGCTGTAAAGGTACACACTAAAATGGTATCGATAAATGGACCCAACATGGCAACGAGTCCTTCTTTTGCCGGTTCATCATTTCGGGACTGCCCGTGATACATAGGTGCACTACCGAGACCGGCTTCGTTGGAGAACATGGCCCTTCGGACCCCCACTATTACGAGGCCCCAGAATCCGCCCGTAACGGCGGTATCGAAATTCCATGCTTCGACCAGAATCATTTTTAGAGCTGGCCAAACTTCGCCTGCATGGCTAGCCATCACAAAAATGACAGCCAACAGATAAATTCCTACCATAAATGGTACAATGGCCGATGCTACTTTGGCGATTTTGGTCAATCCCCCAAAAATTACGATGGATGTGATGATGGCCAGAAAAAAGCCTATTCCCAACTTCCAATTGTATTCGCTTGTAGCAAAAAGAGTTTCATGTGGTTGCACAACGCCCATAAATGCTTCGGTAAATTGATTGGCGGTAAATACCCCCAAAAACCCAAACAGCCCACAAATACTAAAAAAGATGGCCATGGGCTTTGCCCAATTCCCCATTCCTTGTGTGATATAAAACATAGGCCCTCCTTGCATGTGACCATCGGAATCTGTTCCACGGTACATGATGGCCAAGCTCCCTGAATAAAATTTAATGCCCATACCCAAGAGTGCGGTCATCCAAATCCAGAATACAACGCCAGGCCCTCCATCGTGAATAGCAATCGCTACTCCTGATATGTTTCCCAATCCTACCGTTGCCGCTACTGCTGCCGATAATGCTTGAAACGAACTCACATCTCCTTTTGCATTTTTGTCATCGTACTTTCCCGAGACCACGGCAATGGCATGACCAAAATGGCGGAAGGGTGCAAATTTGGAGTAAAAAGCCAGAAAGAGCCCGCCACCAATAAGCAGAATGAACATGGGCCACTCGGTATATGGCAAAAGTGAAGATATAAAATCGTTGATTGCTTTCATAAGGTAAAAACGGCCAATTTATGGATTTTGAGCGGGATAGACGTTAAGTAAAAAGGAATATTAGGTTTAAGTTTGGAAATGATAGAAAAAGGGTTGTATATTTGCCGTCCACATCGCGGGGTAGAGCAGTAGGTAGCTCGTCGGGCTCATAACCCGAAGGTCGCTGGTTCGAGTCCAGTCCCCGCTACTAGAAATAAAAAAAGCCGAGAAAGATTTTCTCGGCTTTTTTTTATGCAATCTTCCAAAACCTACATCTCTACAGGTATTCCGAGAGTAAACTTTTATCGGGACTTACCTACTTTAATAGTTTGTTAACGTTTTTAACACGGTATTTTCATAAATTGTTAATACTAATTCATCATCAATCAAAATGAGACAATCTACTAACTATATTGTCTTACTCTTTCTATGGCTAAACCTCACGTTTGCCTATAGCCTTACCGTAAACAGCGGCTATGGTGGTTTTCCCGTACCCACGGCAGAAACCTTTAAAGACTCATTGGATTGGGCAGACTATTATTTCAATATTCACCGATTTGAAGAGGCTGTCCCTTTATATCAAAAGAATCTTGATGTTACCAATCAAGAGGATAAAATACATGTTTTGAAAAAATTGGCCCTTAGTCAGGCTGCATTGAAGAAACCAGAAGAGTCAATTGGACATATATACGATTATTTCAAAATCGATTTTCAGCCCACTTTTTTATTACATGAGGACTTTGATGGAATTCGAGACAACCAGGAGTTCCAAAAATTGTCAGGCACTGTTTTGCCAAAAATAAATACGTGGTCCGTATTTTACTTTTTTGTGTCTCTTATTGGGTTCTACGTAACATTCATGCTGGTCATCAACAAAAAAGTTGATAAACAGGCCAGAAATCTTATTGCCACATTTGTATTTATACATTCCCTGTTCATTTTGAATATATGCATCAACCAGACCAATTATGTGTTCGTATTCCCCCACACCTATTTGATGTCGACCTGGTGTTCCTTTTTATATGGGCCCCTGCTTTTTCTATATTTCAAAAGGGTATCAAAATCATCGGATTTAAATAAAACGGATTTGTGGCACTTTCTGCCAACAGTAATCCTGACAATCTATCTCATATTTACAGTTTATGGGTTTTCCGGGACAGAAAAAATCAACCAAATGCTGCAAAGACTGGAAGAAGGTTTAAATCCTGGGGATTCAACCAAACTAGTGCTAATGGTTGCACTCAAATCCTTATCCCTCGGGATATATGCTTTTTTTGTTCACTTGATCTTGAGCAAGAATACATCCGAATTGAGCAAAAAGACGAGGACTTGGCAAAAGAACATCTATTTAATACATGTTAGCTATGTTGCAGTCTACCTTATATATGGTGTGTACATTATTAGCGGGAACAATAGCGGAATCCTTTACCATGCACCCATTGTTCTTTTAAGCACCATGGTTTTATATGTGGGATATGCCGCCAATGTTCAGCCCGATGTATTCAGTGGACGATATGCCTATACCAATCCTCTTTTTCCGAAATACGTAAAATCTGGTCTAACAGATAGTCTGTCGCAAGAACTGAAACATCAGTTGAGTGACCTCTTCCACAATGAAAAATTGTACAGGAAAAGCGATATCAATCTGGACATGGTCGCCGAAAAATTGGACACGACACGCCACAATGCCTCGCAACTCATCAATGAGCACTTTAATATGAGCTTTCGTGAGTTTGTAAACTCCCATCGTATTCAAGAAGCAAAGGAACTGCTGGCTCAAGAAAATGAACTGAACATTATTGATGTTGCCTACGAGGTCGGCTACAACAACAAAGTCTCTTTCAATAAAGCTTTTAAGAAAGATACCCAACTTACTCCCAGCGAATACCTCAATGCCCTAAAGCAAGGGTAAACTCTTATCGGGAACACCTAAAAACATTGGTTTTCTGATTAACTAGTAGTCATCAATCAAAAATCATCAATCAATGAGACAACTACTAAAACAATTCGTTGTGAAGTACGTTGGGAACCATGAACGGACTTTGGACCCAACGGACAGTCATGAAAAGTACAAAAAGTCCGGATTAACCGAGGAGGAAGCTGTTTTGATTCGAAGGAAAATCAAGAATGCCTTTGATCAGAACAAGATCTACCGGAACAATACCCTTTGCCTTGATGACCTTGCTGATCATATTAAGGAAAACAGGTATAAGGTTTCACAGGTCATCAACACCTTCTTCTCCAAAAACTTTTATTCGTTCCTGAACGAATATAGAATTGAAGAAGCGAAGGACCTCTTGGTCACGGACCCCTCCCTCAGCGTAAAGGCAATTATGTACGAAGTTGGTTTTAACAGCAAAAACAGCTTCTACAGCGCCTTTAAGAAAACCACAGGGTATAGCCCCAACGATTACCGAACTGCAGTAAACACCGGTTTCGATAGGCAACACGAAATGCAGATGGCATAGCAGCGGACTCTAAATCGTTTAGAGCTATTCCCACAAAACCTCTTGGAACACCAAGGGGTTTTTTAATGATTCATTATCAAATTGTTATAAAACATTGCGATAAGTGTTAAAAACAGTCCTTCCCCAAGGGCATCCATTTTTTTAAGGTTCTAGCCGTTTAAAAAGTACCTCTTCGAACTCGCTAATAAGTTGATTTGTTATGCAATTGTAAAGGTAGGGCGGTGAGAGGCTCTACTTCTTAAAAAGACAAAATCCATTGAGTTTTGTTCACTTCCCAGAAGTATTATTTGAATTAGCTATCAATTTCCTAGCGCCGTCCACCTTTCTCAGTTGCACTAACTCAATTCAAATTACTAACAAAACTTTATTCGTATGAAAGTAAAGAAACTGTTTGGAGCGCTATTGGCCATGTGTCTATCCATTGCATTTGTCCACGCTCAAGAAAAAACGGTTACCGGTACGGTCACCGACCAAGACGGGGTACCCTTGCCCGGTGTCAACATTGTTGTGAAAGGCACCGTTGAGGGAACCCAGTCCGATTTTGATGGCAACTACGTCATCGAGGCCAACGAAGGAGATGTCCTTGTATTCTCCTATTTAGGGCAAAGAACACTTGAAAGAAGCGTAGGTGCAGCAAGCGTTTTGAACGTTCAAATGGAGGAAGATGCATCGCAACTGGAAGAAGTGGTAGTCACCGCACAGGGTATAGTCCGGGAAAAGCGTTCTTTGGGATATTCCGTAACCACTGTGGAATCCGACAAAGTGGAATCCAGACCGGAAGCGGATGTTGCCAGAGTACTGAACGGTAAAGTTGCCGGGGTAAACATTACCTCGAACAACGGAATGTCCGGCTCCGGAACCAACATAATCATTAGGGGCTATTCTTCAGCAACACAGTCCAATCAACCCTTATTCATTGTCGATGGGATTCCTTTTGATTCTGGCACCAACACCCAGACGAACTTTTTGGATGGAAATACGGAGTCCAGCCGATTTCTTGACCTTGACCCGAACAACATCGAAAGTGTAAGTGTATTAAAAGGGTTGAGTGCCACTGTACTCTACGGTAACCGGGGTAGAAATGGTGTGATATTGATTACAACAAAAGGTTCTGCCTCCGGAGATACTCCATCCAAAACGGAAGTTTCCGTCACACAATCCGTATTTATGTCCAATGCCGTGCTTCCTAAGTTTCAAAACAACTATGGCAGTGGATTCCATCAAGGATTTGGATTCTTCTTCAGTAACTGGGGCCCTCGTTTTGACCGTACTGACGATGATGGTATTGCCACGGCAGCCCAATACATAAGAACTGGCCCAAACGGAGTGGCATTGACGCAACACCCGTTCAACTATATCGCCGACCCAACCTTAATTGCCGGTTTTGAAGATTTACTGAGTGTTGAATATCCATACCAACCCTACAACGGAGTTGAAGAATTCTTCAGGACGGGATATGTATACAGCACCTCCGTAAATGTTCGTGGTGGTTCCGAAAAAGTAAATTTCAATGCGAATTACGGCCGTACGGAAGATATCGGGGTCACCCCTGGCAACAAGTTGCTACGTAACAACTTCAGTTTAGGTGGAAATGCGGTACTATCCAACAACTTTACCGTGTCCGGGGTGTTCAATTTTGCCAGAACAGGTTACAAATCACCTCCAAATGCCGTGAGTACGGGTAGCGGTGCAGCTTTTAATGGTTCCGCTATATTCGGGGACGTACTTTACACGCCTAGAAACATCGATTTGACCAATCTCCCCTTCCAAGCGGCGGATGGCCGAAGCTTGTACTATAGATCAGGTAACGATATCCAAAATCCATACTGGACCGTTGCCAACTCAAAAACCAGTCAAGAAACCGACCGATTTACAGGAAATGTTTCTATGAGCTATGCCTTGAACGATTGGATGAACCTAACTTACAGAGTAGGTCTGGATACCTATACTGAATTAAACTCATACGGACAGAACAGAGGAGGTGTTGATGGACCTACGTTGGGAATCCTACGAACTACCTCCGTTCGAAATTCGATTTGGAACCATGATTTGATTCTTAGTGCAGAGAAAAATCTTTCCGAAGATTTGAACCTTACCGCCACGTTGGGTGCCAATAGTCGTAGGGACACCTATGCACAGGACGGTATAGAGAGTCAAGGACAATTGGTTTTTGGAGTGCTTGAACATTATAATTTTACGACTCCATCCTCCATAAACTCCTTTTCTGGTACCGATCTGAATCAAAACTTCGAGGAAAATCTTGTTGGTATTTATTTGGATGCAACCCTGTCCTATAAAGATTTATTGTATTTAAACGTAGTGGGGAGAAACGACTGGTCGTCCACATTGGAAAGAGAAAACAATTCCCTGTTTTACCCGGGAGCCAGTTTATCCTTTATTCCTACCACAGCCTTTCCTGCATTGCAGGGGAATGTACTCAACTATGCAAAACTTAGGGTAGGTTACGGTTCATCCGCAGGTTTCCCAACTCCATTTAACACTAGGGATGTACTCACCTTGAATTCCAGAACATTTGTAGACCTCAATGGCAACGTGGTTTCCGGAAATACCGTTTCTGATGTACTGGGTAACCGCGATCTCTCGCCAGAAAGAGTGCAGGAGCTGGAAATAGGTCTAGATACACGCCTTTTCAATAGGTTGAACTTTAATGTCAGCTTGTATCAAAAATCGACCACGGACCTTATTACCAACCGCACATTGGACAGTTCAACAGGTTTCCGCTCCACCTTTGTAAATATTGGGGAGGTTGAAACCAAAGGTATAGAAGCCGATTACGACCTTACCATACTCAGGGAAAGCGAAGCAGGCATCGGTTTTAACCTTGCAGGGAACTTTACAGCCAGCGAAACCACAGTAACCGACTTGGCAGAGGGAACCAACAACATCCTATTGACCTTCGCTGTGGCCGGTGAGGCTGCCAACTACGCCGTGGAAGGCAGACCATTTGGGGTATTGCTCGGCAGCACCATCCAAAGAGATGACAACGGTAACAAAGTGGTAGGACCAAATGGTAGATACCTGGTGGACAACAACATCACCGAAATTGGTGACCCAAACCCAGACTGGACCACTGCCATGATTCCGACTATCAGTTTTAAGAACTTCACCCTTTCGGCCAACTTGCAATATCGCCATGGTGGAGATGTGTATTCGGTAACAACGGCAGGACTGATAGGTCGTGGAGTTGTTGATCCCGACAATCCTATTGACAGGGAATCCAACTACATACTCCCGGGCGTTTTTGCCGATGGAAGTCCGAACAATGTGGCCATTACAGCAACCGAGTTTGGTTTCAACACCTTTTTTGGGGGGGATATCAACGAAGTAAACGTGTTTGATGGCACTACCATCAGGTTACAGGAAGCTTCATTAGGATACTCCATTCCTAAGAAAATGTTGGAAAAAACCCCTTTTGGCAGTCTATCACTAACACTGTCCGGTTCCAATCTTTGGTACAAGGCAGTGAACTTCCCCGATGACGTTCGATACGACACCAACTCATCGAGTACAGGAGTTGGTAACGGACAAGGAATTGATTTCTTCACTGGGCCATCCACCAGAAGGTATGGTCTTACCGTAAGAGCATCATTTTAATCGCAGCTAACAAGAATCAGAAACATTATGAAAAAAATATCAAATATACTAAGTCTCATCATCGCTGCACTGACAGTTATGCTGGGCTGCGAGAGCACTACTTTGGATGTAGTGGAGAGCCCCAATGCATTAAATCCGTCGCAGGCGAGCGTTGATTTCTTTTTGAATCAAATACAACTAATGACCGCCCAGATTCATTCCGGTGAAGAAGGCCGTGCCGAAAATGGCCTAAGTCAATTTGGAATGGAACCAGTGAGAATTCAACATGGTTTTGGTCCCACCTATCGGGAGAATTACGACCCATCTGATTTTGATAGGGTTTGGGACAATGTGTATGCCCGTGCCTTGATAGATATTAGGACCATGAATCCTTTGGCAGAAGAAGCCGGTCAGTTCACACATATCGCCATTGGCCAGATATTGGAAGCGTACATTATGATGTCCATGGTTGATTTCTTTGGAGATGTACCTTACTCTGAAGCCGCAATGGGCGGCGAGGGAATTTTAAATCCAACTGTTGACTCGGGAGCTACCATTTACCAAGCGGCGGACCAACTTTTGGTGGATGCTATTGCCAATTTGAACAAGGACGAAACCTCCCTCCCATCGGATGATCTATTTTACAATGCCAATGAAGACCAATGGAAGAAAGTGGCAAACACCATGCGCTTGAAGTTATATCTTCAAACTCGTTTGGCATCTGCCGAAGGTTTTGGGGCATCCGTGTCCACTTCGCGCATCAATGAATTGATTGCGGGCAACCAACTGATTTTGGACCCAACCGATGATTTTTTCTTTCAATGGGGAACCAATAATGCCTCTCCGGATAGCAGACATCCCTATTTTGATGCCAACTACGACGGTGCGGGGCCAAGTTCGGACTTTTACACCTGTAATTATTATATGAATTTGATGGCCAACCAATATGGAGAACCTGATCCACGGATTCGCTACTATTTTTACCGACAACAAGAAGACTTTTCTGGTGCAGATGTAGTTACCAAGGAATGTGTTACCGAAATATCACTTCCTTCATGGTGGGACCCTTCCGAACCCTACTGTTTGGTTCCCGCTACCAATGGTTTGAGCGGATATTGGGGCAGAAACCATTTGGACGATGACGGTATTCCTCCAGATGATGCCTTTAGAACGCTGCACGGAACTTATCCAGTTGGTGGACCGTTCGATGACAACTCTTTTAGAAATGTATCCGGCTCCGGAGCAGTGAACGAGGGCCTCGTAGGTGCGGGAATATCCCCTATTCTGATGTCTTCCTATACCTACTTCATGTTGGCTGAGGCTTCTTTGACATTAAACACCACCGGAAGTGCTAGAGATTACTTAGAAACAGGTATACGGCAATCCATCGGCACCGTTATGGACTTTGGGGCATCACTGGCAGAGGGTTCGGGATTTGTGCCGACCTCAACAGCCGTCGACAACCATGTTGCAGAAATATTGGCAACCTATGATGCCGGTAACGATACCGACAAACTTCGAATTATTGTGGAGCAATACTTTATTGCGTTGTGGTGCAACGGAATTGAAGCATACAACACGTATAGAAGAACAGGTCAACCTGATAACCTGACGCCTGCCTTTACCACCAACGACCCAGGACCATTCCTAAGGTCTATGTGGTATTCACAGACCGCTGCGGACAGCAATACGAACATTACACAGAAAAGTGCACCAAGTACTCCCGTGTTCTGGGACACCAACCCCGATGGATTCGTTGATTGATTTAATTCTAAAAACAATACTTATGAAAAGTAACTTTAAATATATACTCGGTCTATCACTACTGATTTTGGGAATAGCGGCCTGTGAAGACGAGGACAAAAATCCACTCAACGTGTTTGAGCTGGAAGATTCGGCCGCACCTTATGTAAGGATAAAATTGGACGAAACCATTGTTGCCAAAGGTGACTTGGCCAATTCCACTTTCTCCGGTACTGTTGACGACCCAAGTGACAATGTCGCTTCGTGGGATTTGAGTGTAACTTTGGAGTCTGGCGGGGTATCTTCCGACACCGTACCATTGGCAAAAATAACAGAGTTCCCGAGCGACCTTTCCATTCCTTATACCGACATTGCCAGTGCACTGGGTATAACAGTGGACAATATCTCCGGAGGCGACTTCATCAGGTTTTTGGGAGAATCTACAGGAACAGATGGAACAGTAACCACAGTGGCCAACTATAGTGCAACCCTGACTGGGCAGCCAGAACAATTACAAGCATTCAACTTTATTGTACTTGTAAAGTGCTCCCCTATCTCAGGGACTACGGTACCAGGAACTTGGGTAATAGAAATGCAGGATCTTTACGGTGACGGTTGGGACGGTGCCTTTGTAACATTCGAGATTGATGGGGCAACCACAGATTACACATTTACAGCTGGTGATGCAGCGACGTTTAACGTGGATGTCCCAGCAGGAACCAGCAGTTTGGTGATTTCGTATACCAGTGGTGCCTTCGAGGAAGAACATGTTTACACTATTGAAACACCAGACGGAGAGGTTTTGGGCCCTTTTGGACCGAATCCAGCTCCCTGTATCAATTGATTTTTACATATTCATTCAAAGAAAGACTCGCTTTAAATAAGAGCGGGTCTTTTGCTTTTTGGCAAAAAAAGGTTCTTATAAATCGGGAAAGAGTACTTGTGGTTGAGGGTTTCCGAGAAAAAACAGTTGTTACGCTAATTTGGGAACAGATTAATCAACAGCAAATAACAGCCTTGAACCCAAAATATCCTTTCAAAAGTATTTGTTTCGTTTTTTGAATGTATTTGAATTAGTCCAAACTTCAAGGCTGTTTATTTCCGTAAGGTAATTGAATATAGAATTAAGCCAATATCCTTGCTTAGGAATTAAGTGATTCCAATTACCTTTGTCCTCTTAATAAAATAAGCTTGGACAAGACTTCGCGATCAACCAATAAAAAAGCCCTTTTATCTCTCGCCATCGGTGGTTTCGGCATAGGCCTTACAGAATTTGTAATCATGGGTATCCTTCCCAATATTGCCGGTTCTCTTGATATTTCCATTCCTAAAGCGGGACATTTCATAGCCATCTATGCCCTTGGGGTAGTTATAGGTGCGCCCGTAATGGCAAGGATCACCAACAACCTCAATCCAAAGAAAACCTTGTTATTCTTAATGGTTTGGTTTACCATTTTCAACACATTGTCGGCCTTTTCTGACAATTATTGGACAATGATGTTGTTCCGTTTTCTTTCCGGTATGCCTCACGGAGCATTTTTTGGTATTGGTGCTGTGGTATCGGGTTATTTGGCCAAACCGGGCAAAGCTGCTCAGGCCATGGCCGTAATGTTTTCAGGTTTGACCGTCGCCAATATTATTGGAGTACCGCTAGGCACATATATTGGACAGGAACTGCATTGGAGTTATTCTTTTATGTTGGTAGGGATTGCTGGTATTGCCACTTTTTGCAGCCTTTATTTTTGGATGCCAAAAAAAGGATTGGATGAAGCTGATAATTCCGACTCTAAAAACCCTTCACCCGGCCTAAAAAACAAAAAATTATGGGCCTTGATTGCCCTTACCACTGTGGGTACCGGCGGCTTTTTTGCCTGGTACAGCTACATTGCCCCTTTGGTTATCAACGTAACCAAGCTTCCCGAAGCAAACGTTGGATACGTTATGATCGTAGCAGGATTTGGGATGTTTTTTGGAAATTTTTTAGGGGCGAGAATGGTCGAAACTTTCAATCCCGTAAAATCCGTGGTCATAAGCATGTTTAGCATGACAATGATACTTCTGCTGAACTCCATTTTCGCAAGTAACGACATTGCCATATACGTACTTAGCTTTATTGTCGGCGTTATTACCTTTTCCATTTCGGCACCCATCCAAATAGCCATCATAAGAGCTGCCAAGGGCGCAGAGAAACTAGGGTCTTCCATGAACCAAAGCGCTTTTAATATGGGAAATGCCTCGGGTGCTTATTTTGGTGGTCTGCCCATGGTTTTTGGACTTGGGTTCAACTACGCCAGTGTGGTTGGAGGTATTTTGGCCTGTATCGGTGGTGTGATAGGAATTGTGATTCTTTACATGGATAAATTATCCAAAAGCAAAAAAGAGTCTTAGTTTTACAACGTGATTCGTCTTTTACGAAATAGCACTTTCTTAAAGATATTCTGGAGTTTGATGAGTCTCTACCTGTTGAATATCAGTGTTGACTCGCCAGACAGGTATCCAGATTACATTCCTGAGGATTTATCCATCAACGACCAAGAGAGTATTATCGAAATCTTGGTTGAAAAGGTCCTGGGCTACGAGGATGTATTTAAAGAATATGACGACCCTGATAAAGAAGACCATAACAGCGGTTCCAGTTTTAAAATTAAGCTAACCGTACATCAACCCACCCCTGATTATTCCCGATACCATATTTTGATGGGTAAAAAGAAAAAGTTTCCAGATAAGAACTCTCTCTTGACCCATCTATACATCCAGAAGGACACCCCTCCTCCCGAAGTATGATTTGTTTTCTTAGCCAAACCCGTTCCTTTTCACAATAAGGTTCGGGCAATTCAACATTCACATAAAACAAATCAGAATACATGAAAAACATCATAAAAAAAATGATGCCGATAGTTCTGTTGGTATCATCCAGTATAGCTTATTCCCAAATTAGTAATACCGAAAAAGACAGTCTTTACATAAATCATGTCGAGGAAAAAAAACAACCTGCCAAGGTGCTGCACGCAGAACCCTTATATATTGACCTGATACGTGACCTTGGCGCACGAAAAGGGGAACGGGAATGGAACCTTGGACTTGGTCTGACCGACGAGCTTACTTTTGATTCCTACGAAGCGCTCATTGAGTACGAATGGGCGCCAATGGATAGATTGGGTCTTGAAGTGGAGCTACCCTTTACGTTTTATTCTCCTTTGGCGGACAATGGCGGGGTCCAAACACCTTCCAATAGATTGAACAGTATCAAAATTGCGACTCAATGGTCGTTCTTTGTAAACGAACGAATGGCCACCTCAATGGCCATAGGTTACATTAATGAGTTCGAACTATCGGACTTCAGAAATTTTGGCAAGCCCTTGATCTCTGGAAATGTATACAACCCTTTCTTGGTGGTTGCCAAACGTTGGGGCAACAATTTCCACTCCTTGGTGTATACCGGTCCTATGATAGGTCACGAATACGAAAGCGGGGAAGTACATACATCCTACGATGTTAACACTAGTTTCCACTACATGATTCCCGGTACACGGAACTTTATTGGTGTAGAGTTCAACAAAACCTGGGAGAGCAGTGATTTTGATATGACCATGCGCCCTCAAATGCGACTTGGAATCGCTGATAATTTAATGATAGGCATTATCGCGGGAGTTCCCATTAGCAGGGAGAATGAGCGTTTCAGTTCATTTTTGCGACTTATTTGGGAACCAAAACATAAGTAGTTTACAATCCATACAGAAATCAAGGGGCTTACCATAAAAGCCCCTTGATTTTATCCAAACAGATAAAAAAGCGAGTTTTAATTATAGTACTTACCTTTATCTTTAAAAGTTTTGATGCTTAATTAAATCGGTTCCCTTTGAGACTCCTAATCGTTTTTTTATTATTCATATTTTCTTCAACACTCGTTGGTCAGGAGCTTCCACCCATTAAAAATTATACTCCAAAGGAATATAATGGGGAATTTCAGAATTGGGGAATCACACAATCCCCTTCAAAGAACATATATGTGGCTAACCACACCAGTCTTTTGGAGTTTGATGGCAGTAAATGGCACCAATATAAATTACCTACATCTCCTGTAATTCGCTCGGTAATGGCCGTTGGAGACAAAATTTACACGGGATCCTACCGTGAATTTGGTTTTTGGACCAAAAAAGCAAATGGCGAACTTGCATATACCTCATTATCCCAAAAAATGGAAACCCCCATTTCGGAGGACGAGGAATTTTGGGATATTGTTGTCCTGGACCAGTGGGTCCTCTTCCAATCACTGGACAGAATCTATATCTATGACAACCTTGAAAGCAGCTTTAAGGTGATCGAAGCAAAATCGGACAAGGCAAACATGGGCGTCGTAAACAACAATGTTTATTTTCAAATTGCCAAAGAAGGTTTGTTCACCATCCAAAATGGAGAGGCACAATTGGTAAGCAATGACCCTGTATTTACCAAAGAGCCCATAGTTGGGCTGTACGGTGTTGGGAATGACCTATTGATCCTTACCGAAAGTTCCCGGTTCTACAGATACGATTCGGAGACTGTTACGCCGTGGGAAACCGCCATGGATGATTTGAACATCAAACTATATAGCAGCATTCGACTAAACGATAGTTCTTTTGTACTCGGTAGTATATCTAACGGTTTTTATCACCTCTCTCCAGATGGTGAGACCATCATACGGAACATCGATCAGGAAAAAGGATTGAACAACAATACGGTTCTATCCCTTTTTGAAGATGCTGAAAACAACTTATGGCTTGGTCTGGATAACGGTATTGCGACCGTAAACCTATACTCCCCCTTTAATGAATATGTCGACAAATTGGGCAACCTTGGGCTGGTATACGCCGCATTGAACCACGAAGGACACTTATATTTGGGTACCAATCAGGGCTTGTTTTACCGAAGGACCGCCTCTCAAGATCCTTTTAGGTTGATTGATGGCACGCAAGGACAAGTATGGAATCTTCAGCTTTTGGATTCCACCATCTTCTGCGGACACAATAATGGCACTTTCATTATCGAGGAAAACAGGGCCGAACTTATTTCGGATTATCCCGGGACATGGGGCGTAAAACCTATAAAAGCACATGACAACCTTTTATTACAGGGAAATTACAACGGATTGAGCATTCTTGAAAAGGTAGATGGTTCTTGGAAATTCCGGAATGCCATCGATGGCTTTACCATTTCCAGTCGTTTTTTTGAGATGGATTCCCTTCAAGTAGTCGTGGACCATGAAAAAAAAGGACTGTATTTTATCGAGCTCGATCCAAGCTTCAGAGAAGTTAAGCAGGTAACCAATGTGGAACGTATCGGTCACAGTTCGAACATCTTTAGTTTTCAGGATGAACTTTACTATAAAACCAATGCAGCCATCTACAATATTGATGGAGAAAATGATATTGCACTGGACAGCACTTTGACCCAAATGATCTTTAATGAAAGTAATGGGCAAATCAGTATTATAATTCCCGAAGATTCCGAACAACGGCTCTGGTTTTTCACAGATTACGGCATACAATATGTTACCCAAAGTACCCTTAGCAATAAACTTAGTACTTCCCATATTTCCATACCTAAGGACATCCGTGCCAATTTAGGGGTCTCTGGATTTGAGAACATCTCAAAAATATCTGACTTCAAATATTTGATAGGAAGTTCCAATGGATTTGTTTCTTTGGACCTTACCAAGGTTGAACCTTCAAAACAAGAAGTACAGATAAATTCCATTTATTTTGGGAGCTACCAAGAGTTGTCCAACAAAGCACCTACCGATTCAAACGGGACATTCGTGCATGCGAACAATAATATAAGGTTCGAATACAGTGTGCCAGAGTTTGATAAATACACCGAGGTACGTTATCAGTACAAAATGGAAAACTTGTTCGAAGGCTGGAGCGAATGGTCAGAAAACACCGATGTTACCTTCAAGAACCTTTCTTTTGGTGATTACATATTTACCGTAAGGGCCATGGTGGGCAATAACTTGAGTTCGAATACTGTTTCGTACAGTTTTACCATATCTCGCCCTTGGTACCTATCCGACCTCGCCCTTTTGGCATATACAATGGCGGTTTTACTCATATTTATAGTGGTACACAGGCTTTACAACAACTATTATCGAAGGAAACAAGAATCCCTTATTAAGCAAAACCACAAAGAACTGGAACGCAGGGAACTGGAGAAGAAAGAACGTATTGCTCAAATACAGACCGAAAAGCTTCAAAATGAGATTGACAACAAGAATCGTGAACTTGCCATTTCCACTATGAGTTTGGTCAAAAAAAATAAGTTTCTTTCCTCTCTAAAATCACAACTTAAAGAGGTGCCCAACAAAGACAGGAACATTAGAACCGTAATCAGGGAAATAGACCAGAACATAAACAGCGAGGATGATTGGAAGTTCTTTGAAGATGCATTCAACAATGCTGACAAAGACTTTTTAAAGCGAATCAAGGGTAAACACGATAGTCTAACCAATAACGATTTAAGATTGTGTGCCTATTTAAGGCTGAATCTTTCCTCCAAAGAGATTGCACCACTTCTGAATATATCGGTAAAAAGTGTAGAAATGAAGCGCTACAGGCTCCGTAAAAAATTCGACCTACCGCACCACGATAACCTTATAGATTACATTTTAAACTTTTAGGCGACTCTACTTTCCCACATCACAACTCTACAATTCTTAAAATTACCCCTACAACAACTCTACATTTTTACAAATCACCTCAGATTCAGCGATTTGTCAGACAGCATAATCATACACCTGTTTTTTTTCAAATCATCATATTTCAAGGGCTTTAAATAGCAAAACATCAATTTTAACCCCATAAAATTACCGATGTAGGTTTTTTATAGAGGTAGCTGCTTTGTTAAGAAGACGTTAAGCCATTTACTTTTATGTCCAAACTAAATTTACTCAAAAATGAGATATGGATTTTTAACATGGATAGTGCTTTTATGTACTGCCTATGGATATTCACAAACTAAAACTGTAACAGGTACAGTATCCGACAACATGGGACCCATGCCCGGTGTAAACGTACTTGTAAAAGGAACAACCAATGGGGTTGTTACCGATTTCGATGGAGAATTCACCATCGACGATGTTTCCAATGATGACACTTTAGTGTTCAGTTACATTGGTTTTGTATCCCAAGAGGTGCCCGTTGGCACACAAACCGAAATCAACATTACATTGAGCGAGGACACACAAGCCCTCGACGAAGTCGTTGTTGTAGGGTATGGTACCCAAAAGAAAAGTAACGTTATTGGTTCCGTTACCAGTGTCGAAGTAGAAGAAGCCACCAACGTGCCCACAACCAACGTTTCCGAAATGTTGCGGGGTAGAGCCGCCGGTGTACAGGTAAATCTAGGTGATGCACGACCCGGAGGTAATTCCAATATCGTGATTCGGGGTAACGTATCGGTAGCTCCCGGAGGAAATTCCCCTTTGATCATTGTGGACGGTCTACCTTTTGATGACCTTAATGATGTTGCGCCGGACGATATTGCCAACATTGAGATTCTAAAAGATGCCTCCTCAACCGCCATTTATGGTTCCAGGGCATCAAACGGGGTTATCTTGGTGACGACCAAAAGAGGTAAGGTAGGAAAAGCCACTGTAAACTATCACGGTTACACCACCGTACAAACGTTGACCAAAAACTTTAATCAATACACTGGATCACAATTTATAGACCTGAGAAGAGAGGCCAATAGAAATAGGTTCACCGGTGATTATTTAAGTGACGAGAACATCTTCACTCCTTTTGAACTTGAGGCCATTGAGAACCAAAACTTTGTGGATTGGGAAGATTTGGTACTTAGGGACGCCGTTATCCAGAGCCATGCACTAAGCTTTACCGCTGGTAGCGAAAAGACCAAGGTTTTTTCCAGTTTCAACTATTTTTCACAAGAAGGTATTATTCCAAATTCAGGTTTTGACAGAGGCACATTCAAACTAAACTTAGAACAAAAAATATCTGATAAATTGACATTCCTAGGAATCATCAACTATCAGAATGCAAAACAAGACCGCGAAACAGGAGGAATAAACTTTACCACTATAACACCACTTGCCCAGCCTTACACTGCGGACGGTGAGCTCCAGAAGTTTTATTTGGGCCCATCCAATACGGCCGTAAACCCCCTGTGGGACCAGAGAGAATCCGTAGATGAGACCAAAATCAACCTTACCGATGTTAACTTGAGCCTTATCTATGACATAGCGCCTAATCTAAGCTATACATTGAAAACCTTCTTAAGAAACCGTAATACCAACCAAGGAGTGTATCGGTCCTCATTGCATTCTGCCGGTGATGAAGGCATTGATGGATTGGGAGTGTTGTCCAATACCTTGTTCAAACAAGTGCTTGTGGAAAACATCCTGAACTACACCCCTCAAATCAACGACCAACATAGTCTTGACTTGACCGCTGTGCAGGCATTTGATGAACGCCGTACCGAGTATACACAACTCGATAAATCCGGATTTACCAACGATGCACTTCGTTTTAACGGCAACGCCACCGAGCTACTGAACAATGTAAGGGATGTTTCCCAACGTAGGTTACTTTCTTTCTTGGGTAGGGTGAGATATGGTTATATGGACAAATACCTTTTGGAAGCAACTGCCCGTGCGGATGGTGCTTCGGTATTTGCAGAGAACAACAAATGGGGTTTCTTCCCAGCGGTGTCCCTAGCATGGAAAATGCATATGGAACCATTTATGCAAGATATAGATGCCATTAACGAAATGAAGTTTAGGGTGAGTTATGGTGCCACAGGCAACCAAGGAATCAACCCATTGGAATCGTTAGGTGTGGCCGACGATCTACCCTATGTTTTTGGTGATGAAACAGTGGCAGGTGCCACCGCATCATCCCGACTTCCCAACCCTGACCTTAAATGGGAGACCACGACCACGTTGAACGCCGGTGTCGACTTTAGATTGTTCAATAACCTTTTTCAAGGAACTTTTGAATATTACAAAGCCAATACTACCGACTTGTTATTGGACAGGGCCATTGCCGGAACCACCGGTTTTAATGTAATTCGATTCAATTCAGGTGAAATTCAAAACCAAGGTATTGAAGCTTCTTTGACCTCTAACATAATCCGTAAAGAAGATTTTAGTTGGTCTTTAGGACTTGTTTTCTCCAGAAACAGAAACGAAGTTATATCTCTTACAGGAGAACTTGATGACGAAGGAAACCCTATCGATATCACCGATGCAAATTCAGGAAGACGTTTGTCTGTCGGACAGTCCATCAACAATATATGGTTACCAAAATATGATGGAATTTATCAAGAAGGCGATGACATTGCCGGTTCCGGAAACCCATTGGCCCAACCAGGTGATGTTCGTGTGGTAGATCAAGACGGCAACGGACAAATAGATAACCGTGATAATGTTTTCACAAACACCGACCCGGATTGGTACGGTTCCATCACCAACACCATCACCTACAAGAACTTTGACCTGTTTGCCGATATCTACATTGTACAAAATGCAACAAGATTAAATCCTGTACTTGCCAACGGAGAACTTTGGAAGGGTGCCATAAACGGTATCAGAACCAAATATTACACCCCGGAATATCCATCGACAGAATATCCAAGACCAAAACCGGATACGCACTTGCACCTGTTCCCTTTTGCTGTAAGGGATGCATCCTACGTGAGATTACGTACGCTTACATTGGGCTACAACATCCCTAGAGATACTTTCTCCAAGATTGGATTGCAAAGTGCCAAGGTATACTTAACCGGAACCAACCTGTTCACCTTTACCGATTTTAAATCGTATAGCCCGGAACAGACGCCTTTAAACAATGATCAAAATGGCTCTGCTTTCCCTGAGACCAGAAACATAACCCTAGGTGTAAAATTAGGATTCTAAAAAAATTGTCATGAAAAATATATTTCAACATTTAATATCTAAAAAAGCAATGGCAATATTCCTTGTCGTTGCCACATTCGCATCATGCGAAAAAGAATTGGAGGACGAACTGTTGTCCGATACCTCGGTCGACTTCCTGTACTCCACGCCGGAGGGCTTGGAAAATGCCGTTGTAGGCCTTTACACCCTCAACAGAAACCTTTACCAAGATTTAAGCTTGAATGGAACCTATCCCCTGATTCCACAGGCCAAAAGCGATTTGGGCGTAGGAATCACCGGAGAGGTTTCCCTCTACAGCCGTTTGCTTTGGGGAGCCAGCTTGGGGGACTATGGTACCACCTCGGGCATTAATGCCTATTGGGTGAACTACTATAAAATAGTTGACCGGGCCAATGCCGTGATTCAAGGGGCAGAGAATTTGGAAGATATCGAGGAAAGTAGAAAAAACCAGATTCTTGCAGAAGCCAAATGTATGCGTGCCCACGCCTACTTCACGCTTTACCGCCTGTTCAATAACATCTTTATCACCACTGAGCCCACTACGCCGGAGAATGCATTTGATGTACCACAGGACAAATCTTCTGAAGAAGAGATTTTTTCATTGCTACGTTCCGATTTGGATTTTGCCATCGCAAACTTGGATTACGCCACGCCTCAATTTGGACGTTGGGCCCAAGGTGCCGCAAGACACCTGAGAGCCAAAGTGGCCATGTGGGAAGAAGACTGGACAGAAGCCGCCGCTCAGACTGATGCCATCATAACAAGTGGCAGTCATAGTTTGACCGAGACCACGGCAGAAGTTTTTGCCGGAGAGCTTAATCATTCCGAGACCCTTTTTGCCATCAATTTTGAAAGGCAGACCATTGGAGGTGGAGACCCCCATATCATGAACTGGAACATGGTTTCCAGCTATGCTGATGCCCCCGGTCTGATTCAGTCCGTGGAAAATGGAGGTGCTGGAGCTGGATTTATTTCCTTGAACCAGTACACCATCGACCTTCTCAATGAAGACCCGAACGATACCAGAAAAAATGGCACTTACTATATTTTCGAATATCTCTATAACGATGAGACCGCAGTGCCAGCTGGGAGCGAAATTGGCGACCCATTGGACCTGTACGAGAACAGCGAAGATGACCAGAACGAGTTTATGCTCTACTACAGAAGGCAAAACCCCGGGATTATTAAGTTCCTTGATGAGACTGTAGAACCCACTGATAGAAATCATTACAAGAACATTATGATCTATCGTTTGGCCGAAACCTATTTAATCGGTGCCGAAGCACATATGATGCTGAACAATTCCGCCAAGGCATTGGAATACCTTAATGCCGTACGAACCAGAGCGAATACCGCTCCAGTGAACAGCATTGACCTAGAAACCATATTGGAAGAACGGGCACGCGAACTTGCTTTCGAAGGCCAACGTTGGTTTACCCTAAAACGTACCGGATTGTTGTACGATTATCTTTTGGACCATATGAACAACGACAATATGAACGAGTCTTACCCAGAGGGGAATCCAAAAGACATTCTTAGGGAGTACATGCAAAATTGGCCCATTCCACAGCAACAAATGGACCTTTTGGGACCCAACTACCCACAGAATGATGGGTATAACTAAACCGGCACAAACTAGAATTAACTTATAACATTGAAAGATGAAAAAGCATAATAATAACATGAACAAATCTAGTTCCAGACTACCCTTATTGGTTGTCCTAATGGTGATTGGAGTTTTGGGCACAATCATTTCTTGCGAAACGGAGGATGACATTCCGCCTCCTTCCGCCTATGTTCCACCAACGCCGGAACCAGAGCCCGAACCAGGTGAAGACTGTACCTTTTCTACCATTGTTCCCGAATTGTCCGAAGGTATGGATTTTGAGTGCGGAGGACCTGAGGTCACTTTCTTTGGAGAGAAAGACGGTTCCTTTACCCTTGAATACGTGGAAAATCCAGACCCATCCGGCATCAATACCTCGGAAACCGTGGTAGAATACACACAAACAGCCGATATTGAACCATGGGCAGGCTTCTTTTTTGATTTGGCCAGCAAAGTGGATTTCAACGAAATGCAGACCGTAAAAATTAAAGTGTACTCGCCCGCTGCAGACCAAATCGTATTAATGAAGTTTGAGGACAAGACCGATAACTCCATTGCAAAAGAAGTCCAGGCGACTACAACCGTCGCAGGTGAATGGGAAGAATTATCATTTGTTTTCTCGCCCAGTGATTCCAACAAATTTGATAGAATGATTCTGTTCTTTGACTTCAACGGAGAAAAGAGCGCCGAGACCACGCACTATTTTGACGACATCTTTATGAGCGAAGGTGGTGAAGTGGAAGAGCCCGTTGAAACGGGTGAACCAACCATTCCCGCTCCCGACCCAACTATCGACCCAATAGAAGTAATTTCATTATTCAGCGATGTGTACACCAACGTTGCTGTGGACACTTGGAGAACCGATTGGTCCAATGCTACATTAGAAGACATCGAAATTGATGGGAATGCAGTTAAAAAGTATAGCGAACTTAACTTTGTTGGGATAGAAACCACATCAAGTCCAATCGATGCTTCCGGAATGACCCATTTTAGAACGGATATCTGGACCGGTGATGCAACGGAGTTCAAAATCAAATTAGTGGACTTTGGAGCCGATGGTGCTTTTGAGGGAGGTGATGATGTAGAGCACGAATTGACATTTGAAGCACCCGCACAAGAAGAATGGGTGACCTTGGATATTCCACTATCTGATTTTACCGGACTAACAACAACAGAACATATTGCCCAGTTGATATTCGTGGGTGCCCCTAGTGGAGCAAACACTGTTTATGTGGACAACGTTTTATTTTATAACGAAGCAGGAGTTTCCGACACCCCTTTCTCAGGTGCTCCGGCACCTTCGGTTCCAGAAAACTTTGTGATTTCGGTATTCAGTGATGAGTATACCGATATTTCCGGTACCGATTTCAATCCAAATTGGGGGCAAGCTACTGTAGTTACACAGGAAGATATAGCTGGCAACAATACCTTAAAATATGATGGCCTAAACTACCAAGGAACTCAATTCGAAAATGCATTGGATGTTTCTGGAATGACGATGATTCATCTGGATTATTGGACACCTGATTCTTCTGACCTCAACCTATCATTAGTTAGCTCTGGACCTGTTGAAACACCATATTCCATTGAAATCACCACTGGTGAATGGGTAAGTGTAGACATTCCTTTAACCGAGTTCTCCGGAGTAGTGGATTTATCAGACGTAATCCAATTGAAATTTGATGGAAATGGAACCATCTTTTTAGATAACATTTATTTCTTTTCACCACCTCCTACAGAACCTGTAACTGGGGCACCGACCCCAACCTTGGCACAGGCAGATGTATTATCTATATTCAGTGATACCTATACCGATGTTGCCGATACCGAATTTAATCCGAATTGGGGGCAGGCAACCGTGGTTACACAAGAAGACATAGATGGGAACAATACCTTAAAGTATGCAGGTCTCAACTATCAGGGAACACAATTCTCATCTTCACTGGATGTTTCTGGTATGACGATGATCCATGTAGATTATTGGACGCCGGATTCATCGGCCCTTAATTTATCTTTGATAAGTACAGGACCGTTAGAAACTCCATATGCATTCGAAGTAACTGCAGGAGAATGGGTAAGTGTAGACATTCCTTTGACAGAGTTCTCCGGTGTAGTTGATTTAACCGATGTAATTCAGTTAAAATTTGATGGAAATGGAACCATTTTCTTAGACAATATCTATTTCCACTAATCATATAATGAAAAACAGATCATAAATTGATTTGAGTTAGTTAATTAAGCAAACGGATGAGCTCCTTTCATACAATAGAAAGGAGCAAAATCCAACTAAGGTTTTCTATGAAAAACAAATTGTACATTCACCAAATAGTTAAAATGAGCATTTTCAATATTTCCATACTGTCCCTCCTACTGACAATTTCTTGTAGTTCGGGGGATTCAGACTCCAACGATATTCCTACTAACCTCAGCGTGGACATTTCTGTTGTTGGGTCAAACGACAACAATCCTAATGGCGATGGTTCAGGAACGGTGCAGATAACCGCTTCGGCCAATAATGCGGTCAGGTATGCGTTCCGTTTTGGAACAGGGGACCAAATCGACAGCGAATCTGGAAATATCGAACATACCTTCCTTCAAGATGGAACAAATAATCACAATATTACCGTATGGGCCTACTCCGGGTCCGGGGCGTTCGTTAACGAAAGTTACAGCGTAGATGTTTACAGGTCCGACGAAGCCTATGCTACTTTGGTTTTTTCTGATGAATTTGAAAACGAAGGTAGACCGGATGACCAAAAATGGCATTATCAAGTTATTCCACCAAACAATGGCAGCTGGCATAATGACGAATTACAGCACTATACCGATAGGGAAGAGAATTCATATGTGAACGATGGAACCTTAAAAATAAAGGCCATCAAAGAGCAATACTCCTATAACGGAAGTACAAAAGAATATACCTCGGCCAGATTGAACGCCAAGTTCGCCTTTACTTACGGACGCATAGAGGTCCGTGCCAAACTTCCTAAAACGGCAGGTACATGGCCGGCCATTTGGACGTTAGGTGCAAACTCGAATGAAACCGGAAACTATTTTGGAGATCAATACGGCAATGTAGGGTGGCCTCTTTGCGGGGAAATCGACATTATGGAACAAACCGGATGGGATAAAAACAGTACCATTTCACATTATCATTGGGGAGATTTGAACACAGAGGTGTACAGCGATGAAGGAGGTGAAATAGCCGTTGAAAATGCAGATTCAGAGTTTCATATATACTCCATGGAGTGGGACAGCGAAAGTATTAAAACCTATGTGGACGATAACTTGGTATATGAATTTCAGAATGGTAGTAACAAACCATTTAATCACGAGCACTATTTGCTCCTAAATATTGCGATAGGTGGAAATTTGGGTGGGGATGTACCTGCAAATTTTACCGAAGATATCTTTGAAATTGATTATGTAAGAATATATCAGTAAACACAAATTCCAGTGCAAAGGAGTTAGATTGCTGAGCATTGCGATTTCAAGATTTTGGAAAAGTAAAAGCTATTAACTTATTCCAACCAACCAAAAGCCGGAGTTTATACTTCGGCTTTTTTATTGTCCAAGTTCATTCGGTTCAAAATAAATTAACTCCTGATTGCTAAACTTTGCCGTAGCCTCGATGGGATTACAACATACTTCGCAATCCTCGACATAGGTTTGTTGCGGCACAGAGCTATCCAACAAAAAGGAAATTTCTTCCCAACAGTACGGACATTGAAAAAAATGCTCGTACATGGCTTAAAATTCTACATTGAGCAGTTGACCACTAACTTGAAGCATTTGAAGTTCCGCCAATTTTGCATTGTATTTGGCTTGGCTCTTGGCCAACTCAGCATTTAACAAATTCAACTGGGCTTGGCGAAATTCTATGGAAGTCACCTGACCAAGTTTATATCTTTCATCCGTACGGTTGAAGTTGTTCTGGTTGGTCTGCAAATTTTTCTCTTGGACCTGCAGTACATAAAGTGCGTTGGTATAACTGTCCCATGCGTTACGGATATCCCTTTCTACCTCCAACTGAATCTGTTTCTTCGCAATCTCTTGATTCTGGTAGGCAATTTTGGCATTTTTTATCCCAGTTATGGTAGTTCCTCCATCAAACAAGTTCCAAGTAAGGTTCACGGTACCTGTTACCCCGGTAGACGTGTTTTGCAAAGCAAAGGCCAATGGACTGTTGTTGTTGGACTCGTTCCAACCATACGTTCCGGTAAGTCCAATGGTGGGCAAGTAGCCACTTTTGGCTATTCTGATGTCGTTGAGACCCATGTTTATGTCCTTTTCCACTATTTGAAGCCTAACGTTGTTCATTTGGGCCTCATTGTACATATTTTCCATTTGAAGACCAGGAACAAAAGTCACGGTAGTATCCGCAGAAAAAGTAGCCGATAGATTACGGTTAAGAATAAGGTTCAGATCCCTCATTGTATTTCGCAATTGCTGTCTGGAATTCAACAAATTGATGCTATCCGTATTGATGTCCACTTCGGCATTTAACACATCCAAGCCGGTATTTTGCCCAAACTCAAACTGGTACTCTGCCCTTTTAAGCCTATCTTTTGAAATTTCAAGGGCCTGTTCCAATGTCGATGTATTCTCGGTAAGCCGAGCTGCTTCGTAATACACGGTAAAAAGCTGTAAAATGGTATTCTCAATAGTCTGTCTGACCTCCAATTCGGATTGTTCCGACCTTTCCTGAAAACTTTTGTAATTGTAATATCTGCCAAGACCGTCGAACAACGTATAGTTTACGTTCACTGCAGCACTGTATCTTCTCGTCTCTGCTCCTTCCGCTCTTCTTGTATCTCCGTTGGCCAAAACACCTTCCGAGTTTTGCTTATCTATACTGCCGCTGGCATTCCCAGTAACCGAAGGCAAGTAACCCGAATTTAGAATATCTGCGTTGTTCTCATCAATTAACTTGGTATTTCTAGCGACCTTAATATCCAGATTGTTTTCCAAAATTAGGTTGATTGCCTCCTGCTTGGTAAGCACTTCATCCTGAGCATTTACGGATAAGCCAAGAAATATTAATATCAGGGGTAGTCTATAAAAAAAACTTTTCATTATCTGGTCTCTTCTGCAACGTTTGGGGTTTCTTCTCCGTTTTGTGGCATATTGCTACTGTCAGTTCCGTTAAGGCTTAGATTACCTAACTGCATTTCTTCTTCTTCATGCTGTTCGCGAATGGCTCGCTCCACTTCCTCCGGTGTAACTTCTTCACCGGTCCACAAACGTTTTGCCATAACTTTGACACTGTTTCCAAAGGAAAGCAGTAAAGGAAGCATGAGCAACGTCAAAATAGTGGCAAAAGCGATTCCATACGCAATGGAAATGGCCATTGGTTTTAAGAACTGTGCTTGACGGCTCTTTTCCAAAAGTAAGGGTGCCAAACCGGCAATAGTAGTAACCGATGTCAAGAAAATGGCCCTAAAACGTGAACGACCAGCTTCATAAATGGCATCATCGAACTTCATTCCATTTCTTAGATTGATGTTGAACTTGCCAATGAGCACCAATCCATCGTTTACCATGATACCAATGAGTGCGATAATTCCCAACATGGAAAGAATGTTGATCGGGAAACCGTGCAACCAATGTCCCCATGCCACCGCTGTTAAACTGAAGGGTACCATAAAAATCAACAATAAAGGTTGACTAATACTTCTAAAGGTGAAGGCTATGGTTATAAAAATCAGGAACAATACAATTGGACCTACAAATCCAAGTGAACCGATAAGTTTATTGGCCTCCCTGTTCTGGCCTTCATAAGATGGGCTTATGGTTGGATATTTTGCCAGAATATCGGGCAATACCTCGTTACGTATCCACAACATGGCATCTGTACCACTAGTGGTCTCGGGGTCCGTTAAATCGGAAGATACCTGAATTTCCCTTCTACCTTCCAAATGGTTGATTGCCACATCTCCTCTTTCAATGGTATACGTAGCTATTTCTTTTAATGGAATCCGGTCACCGCTTGGGGCCAGGATTCGCATCTCGTCCAAATCAGAAATTGATGATCTGTTCTCCCTATCATATCGGACCCAAACCCTTATTTCATCCTGTCCTCTTTGGAAACGCTGCGCCTGTGCGCCGAAGAATCCGCCACGAACCTGGTTCATTACCGTACGAAGGTCCAATCCAAGCAAATAGGCATTTTCTTTGAGTTCCAAACGTATCTCTTTGATTCCGGCCGGATCATTGTCCGTTACGTCCTTTAGGTTGGAATTGGCTTCCATAGCTTGCTTAAGCTCCATTTTGGCCGCCTTAAGCTCTTCAATATTGTTACCCAATAGCGAAACTGATACAGGGTTCCCTCCAAAGTTACCTCCTGAGCCATAAATCAAGCTTTCCACTCCAATTACCGGGCCTACGAGTTCACGAAGTCTGGTGGTTACCATGTCGGCACGTATACCATCCGGTCTTTCCTCTCCAGGCAACAGGTTGATTTCCAATGTTGCCGTGGATGAACCGGGTCCAAGGTTTTTAATCATGTTCACAAAAAGCATTTTATCCATGCCCTGTAAATATTCATCAGTCAATTCTTGGTTTACGATATGTGCTTTATCCTGTATTAGACTGATAATGGAATCAGTCACTTTCTCGTTGGTGCCGTTGGGCATTGTAAGATTTATAGATACTTGGTCACTGGCAATTCTTGGAAAAAATGCAGTTCGGATAATTCCTCCTCCAATGGAACCAAGTGTTAAAGCCAAAGCCATAAAGAACAGTGCAAAGGTCAAAAACTTGTAGTTCAGCATAAAATGGAGTGCCGGGCTATACCACTTATCCCGCATATAATTCATTATCCTATCTCCTATTTTGTTGATGACCCGTAGTTCGGCAAATACCTTGGCAATGCCTGTTTTGGGTTTATCACTTTGTGGGTGCAAGGCTTTTGAATGTGCCAAGTGAGCGGGCAATATAATCAATGCTTCTACCAAGGAAACCACTAAAGTGAGAATCACTATAACAGAGACCTCACTAAAGAATTCGCCAATTCTACTATCAAGGAACAAGAAAATAGAAAATGCCAATATGGTAGTGATGATGGCCGAAATAATTGGCGGTATCACCTCCATGGTCCCATCCAAAGCGGCCTGCACGGGTGATTTTCCATCCTCGTAATGTTGATAGATATTCTCTGCTATTACAATTCCATCATCCACCAGAATACCGATTACAATAATCATCCCGAAAAGGGATAGTACATTGATGGTGACATTGAACATGGGGGCAAAAACAAACATCCCCAAGAATGCAATGGGAAGACCAAAGGCCACCCAGAATGCCAATCTTGTATTCAAAAAGAGGGACAGGAATACCAATACCAAAATCATTCCTACAATGGCGTTCTCGGTCAAGAGTTCGGTCCGTTGGGTCAATGTTGTTGAACGGTCATCGATTACATCCAACCGAACATTGGTATATTTCTCGTTGAAATCGCCGATATATTGCCGAACGTTTTCAGCAGAACCCATCAAATCCTCCGTATTTGTACTTGTAATCGTTACATTTACAGCAAGTTCCCCATTAAAATAGGAAGCGTTGGGGGTTTCGGAGAACCGGTCGCGGATAATGGCGACATCCTTTAAACGCACTGCCCTTCCTTCCACATCTCCCCGAACTACGATATTGGATAGCTCATCCCCATAATACGAGCGGTTATTGGCTCTTATCAGATATTCTTCTGTTACTGTTTTGATATTTCCTCCCGTTACAAGGATATTGGCGTTGGAAACGGCTTGGGCGACATCGGCAAAGGACAGATTGTACGCCAAAAGACTGTTCTCGTCTACTGCAATCTCTATTTCCTCGTCAGGATAGCCATCTATTTGTATCTGTGAAATACCGTCAATCGCTCTAAGATCGTTCTCAATCTGACGGGCAATTTGTTTTAATGTTGCCAAAGGAATATCCTTTCCGCTTACCGCAAAACTGATGGTCGGCCTTACAGGTTCTTGCTTGGCCACAATCAAAGGTTCCATTCCCGTTGGGAAGGTCGGCACACGATCCACCGCATTTTTAACCTCCAATAGCATAAAATCAACATTCCGTTCCTTTTCAATCTCTACATTGATGGTACCACTGTTCTCCCTTGAAGTAGATGTTACCCGTTCTACTCCTTCGAGTCCTTTGAGGTTATCCTCTATTTTTAGAACAATTCCTTCCTCTATTTCTTGTGGCGAGGCGCCTGGATAAGCAATAGTTATGGTAATGTTCCGAGCTTCGTTGAGTGGAAAAAATGATGATTTCAAGGAAAGAATCCCTACAACCCCAAAGACAAAAAATGCCAAAATAAAGACATTTACTGCCATGTGGTATTTAATAAAATACGAGATGAGATTTCTCATGGCGGGGTTTTTTAAGATTTGCTTTCGTCAAAAGTGCGCACCAACATACCGGCATAGGCACCCGTCATCGGTTTGGCAACGATCACTTGACCGTCAGGAACATTTTTGAGCACAACGGTCTTGTCCGTAAAAAATACGGGGTCAACATCCATTAAATCCAAAATGGAATCACGTACCACAAAAATTTGGTTGTTTTCCAATAAAAGTGATCTATTGATCTCAATGGCATTGGGCTCTTCCTTGGCCTCGAGATTGGCCTCGAGATATTGGCCTTCTTTCAAATTATCTCCTTTGACCTCTATGTACACCATTATGGTCTGGGAATTTTGGTCTACCCTACTATTTACCCGTGTGACCTCGCCCATGTAGGTCTGGGTCTTTTCTAAATTACTGAGTTCTACCTTACGGCCCACTCTTAAGAAATCTCCGTAGGTTTTGCTTACGGATACTCCCAATTCATATAATCCAGTATCAATAAACTCACCTAGTTTTTGTCCCGACCTAACCAAAGTCCCCTCAGTGACCAAAGCCTCGGTCAATACGCCGGTGAATGGAGCTGTTATGGTATACTTGGACAAACGCTGTTCCAAATTCTTGACATTGTAGTATGTTGTGATGATTTCCCTTCCAGTTATAAAGAACTTTTCTTTTTCGGAATCCAACTGAGGAAGTTCCGGTGTGGTCTTCTCCAAATCGAATCCATTAAGATATTGCTGCCATTTGGGATAGATTTTTGGATAATCAAGTCTAAGGTCTGGCATTATGGAAGTAAGCAAATTGTACAGATTACTTTTGGCGGATTGTACAGTGGCATAATACTCGCTGGCATCTATTCTGATAAGTGTTTGGCCAGCGGCATATTCCTGTCCTGTTCGGAACAATTTACTTCCCGGCCTAAAAACACCTTGTACCTCGGAATAGAGTTCGACTCTCTTTTTAGCTTGAAGATTTCCATTTGCGGGAACCTTTATCGGTACGGTGGTATTCTGAACCGTATCCACAAAAACTGTCTTTACTATTTTTTGTGATGGCGGTCTTCTATTGTCTTTGCTATCGGCGATTAAGCCAGCAAAATATAGGGAGGCAAAAATAATTACACCTCCAAGAACAGCCGATATTATTAGCTTTCGCATGCGCTAGTTGGTTTAGTCGGTGCAAATCTATCCCCTACATTTTTTACAATGGTTAAATATTTCATAAAATCTATCGAAAATTTTGTCACAAAAAAAATGGGGATACACGCCTGTATCCCCAAACCAAACAAACTAAAGTAATACTAACTACTCGTTTTCGTTTTCGTCCTCGAATTTGGTATCTGCCATTCGAGTACGGTCTATTTTAATTTCATTGAACTTTGGAGCCAAAGTCTTATCGTCAGAATCAAAAACCAGAAACTGCTTGGAATCCATGTTGTGCAACACATTAAAGGAATTGAACCTGTTGTTTTGAAGTTGCAATATCTTTAAACTCGCCAATTGTCCGAATTCGGCTGGAATCTCCCCACCCAGTTGGTTGTTAGACAAAACCAGTTCCTTCAGCTGAACCAAATTCCCAATTTCCGCAGGTATCTGTCCTTCCAATTTGTTCTCAAAAAGACCCAAAGCCTCCAAGTTTGAAAGGTTACCTATAGATTTGGGTATATCTCCTTTTAGATTGTTGCTCGATAAATTAAGCTCTTTCAAATTTTTAAGCTCTCCAAAGCTTTCAGGTATAGTTCCCGTTAAAAAATTATTGAACATGGAAAAAATTTCCAACTGTTTAAGATGGCCTATCCCTTCAGGAATTTCACCTTTGATTCTATTCATCTCTAAACGCAACATTTTGAGCTTCTCCAATTTGACCAAATCTTTGGGAAGTACACCCGTAATCTGGTTAAACGCCAAGTTTAACGTAGAAATATGCTTAAGGTCGCCCAAACTTTCGGGCAACGTACCATTTAAATTGTTCATAAATAAGGTAAGCCCAACCACATGTCCCTGACTGATTTCCACACCTTTCCAGGTGTTGACAGGGGCATCCAAATCCCAAGAAGAGTTCCATTCCTTGCCATTGGTACTGTTGTAAAGGTCTACCAATGCAGATTTTTCTTTGGGGGAAACCTGTCCATTGGCCAACGATATACCAGCTGAGGACATCAAACAAAAGAGAAAAATCGTAATACGAAGCATTATTTCTTATTTAGTTGTAGGAAATTTACATACAAAATAATAAAAATGAGAAACATCTTACAAGTTTTATCGATAAACTCACAGCTATATGTTGTGAATTCACAAAAAAACGTTGTAAGAAAACGGTAACTTCTCTTAATCCAATGCTTCTAGTTCATGGGATAGGGTTTCCCAGTCTTCCATAAGACCTTCCAATTCTTTCTTTTTTCCTTCATACTTGTCAAAAAAGTTTGGTTTGGCAATGGTAGTATCATAGTCCATAAGAAGGTTGTGGTCAATATCTGCAATTTCTTTTTCCAATTGCGATATTTTCTTTTCTACACCACTGAGTCGATTCTTCAGTGATTTTTGCTTTTTCTGGATGTGGTAATCACTTTCCTTTATTTTTTCTTGGGGCTTTTCCTCTTTCTTTTGATCTCCTTTTTCAACACTTCGGAAATCATCCATTTTACGCTGTTCCAAGTAAAAATCAATATCGCCTAAATATTCCTTGATTCCCCCTTCCTTGAATTCGTAAACTCTATCCGTCAATCCCTGAAGAAAATCACGGTCGTGGGACACCAATATCAGTGTACCTTCAAAACTTTGCAAAGCTTGTTTCAGCACATTTTTGGATTTAATATCCAAGTGGTTGGTAGGTTCGTCCATCACTAGCACGTTAAAGGGCTGCAATAACATCTTTGCCAATGCCAAGCGGTTTCTTTCACCTCCTGACAATACTTTTACATACTTGTCCACATCATCGCCCCTGAACAAAAATGAGCCTAAAATATCCCTGACCTTACTCCGGTTGCTCTCGTTGGCCGCATCGATCATAGTATCCAAAATGGTTTTGCTGCCATCCAGATACTCGGCTTGGTTCTGGGCAAAATACCCTAGCTGCACATTATGTCCGATTTTTAGGTTTCCCTGATAATCGAGCTCACCGACCATAATCTTGGCCAAAGTGGTCTTACCCTGTCCGTTTTGGCCGACGAAAGCTGTTTTGCTTCCCCTTTCCACCAAAAGGTCGATATCCTCTAATACTCTTTTAGAACCGTACATTTTTGAAACACCATCCAATTCGGCAATCACCTTCCCAGGATTTATGGACACAGGGAAACGCAGGTTCATTACACTGTTATCCTCTTCATCTACCTCGATCCGCTCCATTTTATCCAACTTCTTGATCAAGGATTGCGCCATGGAAGCCTTACTGGACTTGGCCCTGAACTTTTCTATCAACCTTTCGGTCTGCTGAATTTGTTTTTCCTGATTTTTTTGGGCACTCAATTGTTGTTCCTTGATCTCTTTTCGGTGCACCAAAAATTGTGAATAGGGTTTACTGTAATCATATATCCTTCCCAAAGAAATCTCGATGGTACGGTTGGTGACATTATCCAGAAACATTTTATCGTGGGAAACGATTACCACTGCTCCTGTAAAGTTCCTTAAAAATTGTTCCAGCCATATGATGGACTCGATGTCCAAGTGGTTGGTAGGCTCATCGAGCAAGAGCACATCGTTACTCTGGAGCAACAGTTTGGCAAGTTCGATTCGCATCCGCCACCCACCGGAAAATGTATCGGTGAGCTTGTTGAAATCTTCTCGCTTAAAACCTAGTCCAAGAAGAACCTTTTCGGTATCGCCTTGGTAATTATACCCTCCCAAAATTTCATATCGATGGGTAACATCGTTCAGATCCACCATTAATTGGTGATAACCATCGCTTTCATAATCTGTACGTTCGGCCAAAGCCGTATTGATCTCGTCCAGCTTCAACTCCATCTCCTTGATCTCGGAAAATGCCTGGTAGGATTCTTCCAACACGGTTCTACCTTCCTCAAAATCGATGTCCTGTTTTAGAAACCCAATCTTGACGTTTTTCTCGGTTGCTATGGCACCTTCGTCCAAAGACATTTCCTTGGCCAAGAGTTTGAGCATTGTTGATTTTCCGGCACCGTTCTTTCCGATAAGCCCTACCCTGTCGCCCCCATTGAGACGAAAAGATATTTCCTCGAACAGGTATTCCCCTCCAAAGGCTACGGATAGATTATGAACATTTAGCATTTTATGTGACCTTGATTACAAAACATTAATTGGCGAATGTGTACTTTTGTACAAAAGCCGTGCAAATGTTAAAAAAAGGAACCAAAATGTACAGCATTTTAACAGGAAACTGTCCAAGATGCCAAGAGGAGAGCATGTATGAAAAGTCCAATCCCTATGTACTTTCCAAAATTTTTAGCATGAAAGAAAGGTGTTCGCATTGTGGCTTAAGATATAAGATAGAGCCTTCTTTTTTTTATGGAGCCATGTATGTCAGCTATGGTGTGGGCATTGCCTTTGCCGTAGCCGCCTTTGTAATCTCATTCTTGTTCCTGGACGCTTCATTACCTACGACTTTTATTGCCATAGTGGGCACTTTGGTGGTTTTTATGCCGGTTATTATCAGACTCTCCAGAAACATCTGGATCAATCTTTTTGTAAAGTACGATGCTACCTCTGCTAAAAAGCACGAAACCGCATAAAGCTAATTTGAGTAGTATTTTTTAGTAAATCGTTGAACATTCATTTCTGGGTCGAGCTCGGATTTTGTTTCTATATAATCGAAAAGTTGTTTGGAAGCGTACGGCCCGATCATTACTCCCCTTGAACCAAATCCGTTTAACACATAAAGGTTTTTGTGTTCTGGATGTCTTCCCACCAATGGTCTACGATCCACAACCGTTGGTCTAATACCCGCTACATGATCCACAACCTCAAAATCACACTTTAAAAAGGTCTTCAACTTTTCCAAAAGCTCATTTTTGGACTCCTCCGTGGGCATATTGGTCTTGTCCTTCCACTTGTAGGTAGCGCCGACCAAATACCTGTCTTGACCCATCGGAATGGTGAAAACGGATGATTTTATAACGTTGTTCTCTCTATATTCCGGAGCATGGATCATCAATAATTCCCCTTTGGTCCCATTTAAAGGCAGATATCCAAAATAGGGGTCTTGCTTGAGGCCAAAACCACAAGCGAACACGAGATTTTTTGCCGTTTCATTCTTGTACGATACGGTTTCATCGGTAGTTGATATCGCATTAAAATCCAGCGATTCCTCTAAAAGCAAATCTCTATTCTTGAGATAACTTCTGTACGACCTCACCAAAGCGGCAGTATCAATTCTACCTGTATATTTTACTTCTCCGAAACCATACGGAGCGTCAATGGCGGGATTGTTATTGGGGAGCAATTTAGTGGATAGAAAATAATCCAGATTTGGACGGTCAGAAGCTTCAAACCATAGGTTCTGCTCTTCAATAGAGGCAAATTTCCGGAGCACAGGAAGATCATTATCGATAGTGATCCCTAATTTTTTTTCTAAATTTTGATAAAACGGTTTTGCTACTTCCAATTGCATTTTGGCTTTCCACGCCATGGTAAACCGCTTCAAAATAACTGGGTTGTACAATCCACCCGCCACTTGGGACGCCTGTTGGGATTCATCGGTAATCACCTTAAAGGTTTTTTCGTTTTCTTCCAGAACTTCACAAAAAGAGATTCCCGCCAAACCTAGACCTACTACAATATAATCAACCATACCACAAAATTAGCGAACTGAGCGAATCCTTGACATTTTCATTTGACTTTAAACCAAAAAAAACGCCGCACTGAGTGCGGCGTTTTGCTTTATTGAATTGGAAATATTCTATGAACGATTAATACGCCCACATATCTTGTTCCCTATCTCGTATACCCTCTTTGATTCTTTGGGCTTCCAAGAGCTGGAACAGTGCATTATCAAAAATGTAATCGCTTATCTCACGATCTTCGTGAACGTTTTCTTCTTTATAGATGACACCGTTGAATCGACGTGCGTTCAACAGCATATCAAAAGAAATGGGCCTTGCCGAGTTTTGCTGGTTGTACACCTTGGCATCGTGCAAAATTTTACGTGCCGCTGGATACCAAACCCAGAATAACTCTACTTTGTTCTCCCCCGTTCCCATAGATTCATCGTCTATGAAGTTTACGTCAGGAGCAACTGGGGCAATTCCCAATAAACGATACTTAAGCTCACCTTGGCGCTTATCGAAATACCACATTCCTTTGATTCTGAACTCCTCAATATCAGCGGCTGTCAAATCCCTTCTGTTGATAAACTCAGGGGATATTTGCTCACCGGCATTCAATTGTTCATATCCAAGATCAGTGGTATCCACTTTACGCAAGGTTGCCGAAAGGTCTTCCAACTTTCTCTTCTCTGTAAAGTAAGAGTCTGCATATACCTCGGTAAGGTTACCGTTTCTGATGTTTTTCATCAAAACGTGGTATAAAGACCTTCTATCGGCACCAATACCTATGGTATCGGTCGGATAATACAATGGAAAGTTAACTCGCTCGTCAAGATCGATGATTTCCCAGACGGTCTTGGACCAAAGGATATCCCTATCGTCCACATAACCGTATGCTAAAGGCTCATCGGCATCTTGCTCTATTTGAGCTTGGGTTTTTTTACCGATATCTTCGGGCAGCTTGGCATTCAAAATGTTTGCCTGCGCCATGATTGATACTGGCAATATGCCCAACAATCCTATTAATAATGCGTTTTTCCAATTCATGATCACTTGTATACTTTTTATACTTCTTAGTTTGTAAGCTCAACCACTACAGGAGATACTTTTTTCAACTTGTAGCTCTTGTTGTTGGTGATGTAAGCTTGGATATCGAATATCTGGACAGATTCACCTCTATCTGCTCTCTTAAGTGCAGATTTGGCTCTGGCATCCAATTTGTTTCCATTTACAACTACAGTAGGCTGACCGGGAACTTTGAACTTAAACTGGCTTACAGCAAGGTTCAAGTCAAAATCAAAGTCTTCCAACATAGCACTAACAGTGGAAATTTCCAGGTTGTTTCTTGGCATCTTAACGCTACCGGACTCACCTCGAACGGTACCGCTCGGTCTTGGGATATCCTTGATACGGAAAGTCTTTTTTGAAGGAAAAGATTTACCGTCAATAACTCCAGTAACATTAATAGTTACTTCTCTTCCTGTTCCGGGGTTCATAATATAGTTACTACCACTTCTTTGGCTTAAACCAGGGGCAGATGCTTTTACATTATTATCTGAAACTCCTGGCATGGATATAGTGATAGGATTGGCAACACCACGGTACACAACATTCATTTTATCCGCAGAAATTACAGCTTCATTTGGCCTTGGTATTGTTGTGAAAGTATCATCCACTTCAACAGGAACTTTCTCACCATCTTGCATAAAGAACATTGTTCCTGCAATTTTATGATCTCCTGGATTCCCTGTACCAATAAGCATTTTGATGCCCCCAGCTTCCAATTCGTAGTCCTTACCTTCAGTTAAAGCCCTACCATCAAGAGTTATTTCAGCTTCGATTGGCGTTGAAGTATTGTCCGTCTTGCTAACCCCTATTTTACCATCGTATTTTTCACCACTATAAAAAGCGGATCTATTGGCAAACAATGAAGCTTTGAAATTGTTCAAAGAAACAGCTTCTGTCAACTCACCTTCCAAAAGAGTTTTCAACACCTCTTGCTCGGTAGATTTGATGTCAGCTTGCAATTGGGTCATCTTGGTCAAAGAAGCCACCAATGGGAATCCTTCGTAGTGATAGTTGATCCAATCTTGACGGGTTCCGTCTCTTTTCTCAACTTTACCATCTTCATCACCTGTAGCAAAACGAGCTTTTACTGCAGATTTCAAAGATTCGAACTTCCCTTCTGGCAATGCATTGATCACACCATCCCGGTAGTTGTTGATGTATTCCATAAACTTTTTTCCTTCTGGGCCTAAATTGTCACCTTGAAAGAATTTTTGGTCCAAGTAGTCGGATTTGTCCATAACCACATAATCTTTTGGGTCCTCCAAATCTGCGGTCATTTCTTTTTTCAATCCTTCCAAATAGCTGTAGTAGCTATCGGAAAGTTCTTTTACTTTTTGAGCATCTTCGTAAAGCGCTCCGTACTCTTCAGCATTTTCGGAAGCTTTGGTTTCCAAACTAGCAAAGAAGCTAGCGTTATTGGAATCCATACTGGTGTTGGAAGTTTCCAACTTTTCGTTCATAAGTCCGAATGCAGCAAGTACTTCCTTGCTCATATTAAGGGCCAACATCGCGATGAAGATCAAGTACATGAGGTTGATCATCTTCTGACGTGGTGTTTGTTTTCCTCCTGCCATGTTTTTCTAATTAGATTTAATAATTAATTTGATTTGGTTTGTTTTCTGTTGATCAAACTCTAATTAGTTTCTTCCGCCCATGGCTGTAAGCATACCACCGTAAACACCGTTCAAAGAAGAAAGGTTAGTGGCCAATGATTGCATTTGGTCTTTCAAAGCACCTGCGTTCTGTACAACTTCCTCGTTGATGGAAGCTTGTCTGCTAGCACTTTCCAATTGTACTTTGTACAAGCTGTTCAAAGATTCCATTTGAGCTGCTGCGTGAGACAATTCCTCAGAATACTTCTTAGTGTGTTGGATAGCATCTGTTGTAGGAGTGATATTCTTAGCGGCACCTTCAAAACTCTTGATGCTTTCGCCCAAGTTGGCAAAAAGATCAGAATCGATTTTGGCTTCTTTTAGTAGGTTGTCCAATTTCTTGGAAAGAAGACCTTCAGCTTCTTGAGCATCTTTAGCTTCTTGTTTTCTGGAAGCAGATTGCTGACCACCAGCTAATTCTGGATAAACCAAAGACCAATCGTACTCATCGTCTACTGGTTCAAATGCAGAGATAGCAAAGATCAATGCTTCGGTAATAAGACCAACAGCAAGAAGAAGTCCACCTGTAAGTGGTCCAAACTCCCAGTGAAGGATCTTGAACAATGCACCAATAATTACTACCGATGCTCCAAGCCCATAGGCCATGTTAAACAGCTTTTTTGTTGATTTTGACTGCGCCATAATTCTAGTTTTAATTAAGTTATATAAAAAATAAGTATTTGGTTACTACTCTTACTTGTTTATATAATGTTCTCTCTTTGTTTTATTATAGTCCGCTTCTGCTACCGTTGGTCGAATCTTCTTCTCCCATGTAATCTTGAACGGTTCTGAATCCAATGTAACTTCTTGCTGAATCTTGGTATTCGTAATCCCTGGTACTTACTTGCAGGAAGTAGGCAACATCTTTCCAAGAACCTCCGCGGATTACTTTACGTTGGTTGTCCTGTGAACCGATATTCGGGTTCATGGTCGACAAGTATTCGTATGCACCTTGGTCAAAACTTGAGTTTGTCCATTCGGAAACGTTACCGGCCATGTTATACAGGTTGTACTCGTTTGGCTCAAAAGATTTGGCCTCTACAGTATATAGTGCCGCATCGGCTGCATAATCACCACGTTGTGGTTTAAAGTTGGCCATAAAACATCCTGTGTCGCTGATCACATACGGACCACCCCAAGGATATGTTCCGCCTTCGATTCCTCCTCTTGCAGCGTATTCCCACTCTGCCTCGGTAGGCAACCTAAATTGGTTCACAAATTGCTTGCCACGACTTTTTTGGTCATCGTTCTTGAACTTGGTTCTCCAGTTACAGAAAGCTTTTGCCTGCATCCAGTTAACACCTACTACAGGATAATCACTGTAAGCATCGTGCCAAAAGTAATCGTTGTGCATTGGCTCGTTGTAGCTGTATTCAAAATCTCGAATCCATACCGTGGTATCAGGATAGATCTCCAATTCTTCATGCTTGATGAAATCTTTTCTGTTACCGGTTCTTGCCCTGGCAGCAGCTTCGATATCCATCCAGCTGTACTTGTACTTTAATTTGGTTACATCCACACTTCTCAACCCGTTGTAGCTCTCCTCTTCAGGAAGGTAAATGGAATCCATTACCTCAGCATAGTACTCATCTGGATATTCGGATGTGTCCCATACCAAGTCCACATCTTTGTTCAATGCCCTTCCTTCGTAGCCTGTTGCTCCCAGACCCGCGTAGTTATCAAGCATATACTTATCATAAACGGAAAGTTCGGTAGTGTCCGTATCCTTAAAAGCATACTCCCCGATACCTTCATCCTCTGGGCTTATTCCCAGCTCGTCGGCCAAAATGGCCAATCTTGTTCTTACTATGGAATCCTTGACCCACTCCACGAACTGTCGGTACTCACTATTGGTGATTTCCGTATCGTCCATATAAAAGGAGCGTACGGTAACCGTTCTTGTGGGAGCGTTCAATACTTTTGCCTGATCCTCTTCGGCTTTACCCATAACAAAGGCGCCGCGGGGAATCAGTTCCATGCCATAGGGTTTTTCTGGATGCCATTTTTTACCACTGACCCCAACTAGTTCACCTTTTGATCTTGATTTAGAGCCACAACTGGTAAGCAAAAAAACAAGTGCTATAGATGAAAAGAATAGCTTTCTCATACTTTAGGTTAAATTATTCGATTCAAGATTTTTAACTGTTCTACACAGGTTCATTATTTTCAAAACTGATTTTTGAATGAATTATTGTGCAGCAAACAATTAATGGTCAAAATTTAATTTAATTAGTTCAGCCCTTTTCTGTAGGCTTTGAACCACCTTTCGGGAATGTTCTGGTTGCAAGCATCCAGATAGTCCTCTTCGGTGCATGGTAATAACGCCACCGAATTTGTTTTAGTATGTTCAGCTAAAATTGTTGGCACTTCTACCCACCATCTTTCTGTAACATGGCTTTTGAAGAAGACCAATTCCTCGGTGTCCGTAGGCACGGTAAACTTTGTGAAGTCTTCGCTCTTAGAGCTTGGGTATTCTTTTATTCTAAAACTCAACCCTTCTATAAAGTACCAAATGATCTGTGCGATCATCTGAAAGGCTTGGTATGAATTCTCTCCCTCGTAAATACCGAACAAGGTTACTTTATCGCTGATACCGGCGTAACGGGCAATGGCACATATCTCCCTTCCGGTAAATCCGTTGGGGGAAAAATTTCTGGAGCCGCCCATTTCGCTTGCCCGAATCGCCCTTAAATCCAGGCTTACGATATCACTACTGCGCAATACCGGTTCCGCTAATTCTATGTTGGCAACTATCTCTCCCAATCGGTAAGCATCAAAAAATAGACGCTCCATCAAATCCTTTTCCTCTTGGGCATTAAAGTAACTCTGGTAGCCAATGTTGGAAAAATTGAAAAGGTTGTTGGGCTTATCAGTTATGATTTTACTCATGTAGGAATGTGATGAAATCAACTCGTCATCCTCACCAAAGTCGAACCGGCTATCGATGGAGACTAGATTCACCATATTCTTTATTTTATCAAAAGCACGGTAAGTAGGAAAGGTAATATCCTGGGTAAGCCCCAATACTATAGGTATGATGTTCTCCTCGAGCAGACCTGCAACAATTTCTTTTACCACAAAATAAGTATCCTCGACGGTATTTCCTTCCTCTACGTCGCCAATATCTATAATAGTGGAGTTCCAATTACCCATCATAAGACGGTAAAGCTGGATACGGACCTCGTCAAGATCCAATTTTTCGGGCTTTTTCTCGAAAGCGTTTCTGGATTCCAAGACGCCAAAAATGGCGACATCAGCTTGAGCGAATACAGGTAGCCCATCCTTTTCGGTATGCATGTGAACGTTCTTGCCCAATGCTTGTTCTGGCAACAATTCGGAATGTGCCAATACCTTGTCCTTGACCGGAACCAGAAAGTCGAACGCCATAGTTATTTCTTAGCTTTTGTCTTGGCTTTTTTCTTTGGTGATTTTTTTTCCAATAGGGCCTGCGCTTCTTCCAAGGTGATTTTTGTGGCATCCACATCCTTGGAAAGTTCCACTTTCACTCTACCTTTTATAATATTATGTCTTCCCCAACGGGCTTTTTCTATTCGTATCTTTTCCTCTGGCCACTCTTGAATAAGTTTCTCGGCCTCTTTTTTCTTTTTAGCCTCAATTAGTTCAGCAATATCTCCGTCGGATAGATTATCAAAATCATATTTCTTGTTCACGTTGATGAACATACCGTCCCACTTGATAAATGGTCCAAACCTACCCACTCCTTTGGTAACATCCTTTCCTTCATATGTGCCAATGGGCGCATCCGCCTTTTGCTTTTCCTTGATAAGCTCAATGGCACGGTCCATATCAACATCAAAAGCACTTTCTCCCTTATCAAGTGATATAAACTTTTTGCCAAATCGAACATAAGGACCGTATCTACCTACATTAGCTTCTACTTCTTCTCCTTCGTAAACACCTAACTTTCGTGGAAGCTCAAAAAGGGTCATGGCTTCTTCAAAAGTAATGGTACCTATGGACTGATCTGGCAGCAAGCTGGCAAACTCCGGTTTTTCTTCATCATCCACGGTCCCGATCTGAACCATCGGTCCAAAACGGCCCAATCGCACGGAGACTTGTCTTCCTGATTTTGGGTCTGTTCCCAAAACACGCTCGCCACTGGCACGCTCGGCATTTTCCTCCACTTCCAATACATTCGGATGAAAATCTTTATAGAAATTCTTCATCATTTCCTGCCAATCTTCATCTCCTGAAGCGATTTCATCAAAATCCTCTTCTACCTGAGCAGTAAAGTTGTAATCCAAAATTTGTGTAAAGTGAGTCACCAAAAAGTCGTTTACGATCATCCCTATATCGGTAGGTACGATCTTTCCTTTTTCGGAGCCGACCATTTCGCTCAACTGGCTATCGGACACTTTTCCATCTTCCAATACCAACTGTACATATTTACGTTCTGAGCCTTCTACGGTGCCTTTTTCCACATAGCCCCTGTTTTGAATGGTAGATATGGTAGGTGCGTAGGTAGATGGTCTTCCGATGCCCAACTCCTCCAATTTCTTTACCAAAGAAGCTTCCGAATAACGGTAAGGGGGCCTTGAAAATCTTTCGGTTGCCGAAATAAACACATTTTGAAGCGGTTCCCCTACTTTCATGGCCGGAAGCATTCCATCTTGCTCCTCCCCATCTTCATCATCGGTACCTTCCAGATATACTTTAAGGAAACCATCGAACTTTACAACCTCTCCATTCGCGGAGAATTCTTCGCTGTGTGTGCTCGCTTTTATTCTGACATTGGTACGTTCCAACTGCGCATCGCTCATTTGGGATGCCAGGGTACGCTTCCATATCAATTCATATAATTTGGCCTGATCTCGCTCCAATTGGGGCGATTGCAATTTCATATCGGTAGGGCGGATGGCCTCGTGAGCCTCTTGTGCCCCTTTGGATTTGCCTGTAAAGTTTCTGGTTTGACTATATTTTTCACCGTAGTTATCCAGAATAGCATCTTTTGCCGCAGCCAATGCTTCGTTGGAAAGGTTGACACTATCCGTTCTCATATAAGTAATAAGACCTGCTTCATATAAACGCTGTGCCACCTGCATGGTGCGGCTAACCGAAAAGTACAGTTTTCTAGAAGCTTCCTGTTGCAAGGTAGATGTGGTAAACGGTGCTGCAGGGGATTTTTTTGCCGGTTTCTGGGCCAAATCGGAAACTGAAAAGTCCGCCCCAATATTTTCCTTTAAAAATGATTCTGCTGCTTGCTTCGTCGGAAACGTAGTGTTCAGCCTTGCTGCAAATGTATTTCCTTCGTTGGTCTTAAATTCCGCTTTGATACGAAAAGAAGCCTCTGGCGTAAAGCCTTCGATCTCCCTTTCGCGCTCAACGATCAAACGTACCGCTACGGATTGTACACGCCCAGCCGAAAGTCCCGGTTTTATTTTCTTCCAAAGAACGGGTGATAGCTCATAACCCACCAACCGGTCCAAAACCCTACGGGCCTGCTGTGCGTTAACCAAATTATAATTAATATCCCTTGGATTTTCTATTGCCTTTTGGATAGCCGATTTGGTAATGGAATTGAAAACAATACGCTTTGTCTTGCTTTTGTCCAACCCCAACTCTTCTGCCAAATGCCAAGATATGGCCTCTCCCTCTCGGTCCTCATCACTCGCAAGCCATATGGTTTCTGCTTTTTTAGCCAAGTCCTTGAGTTTTTTTACCAAGGCTTTTTTCTCCTTGTCAACAGTATATTTCGGCTTAAAATCGTTCTCCACATCTACTCCAAGCTCTTTCGAGGGGAGGTCGGCAATATGCCCAAAACTGGACTCTACTTGAAATTCTTTTCCTAGAAACCGTTCAATGGTCTTTGCTTTGGCGGGGGACTCTACAATAACTAAATTCTTTGGCATGCACTTGGTTTTGTCCTAACAAAAGTATATCAATTTTTCGATTTTGTGGTTTTGCCCTTTACCAATAAAAAAATATCCCACTAAAAGTGGGATAAGAAAAGTTGATTTTTCATCTAGTTAAGACCTATCTGACTTATTAGTTTAATACCTCCGTCTAGATATTCATATTGATATAGTATACCGTCACCTACCATGATCAAGTAATTTTCCATTGGGATTACGTCATAAGTAACTATATCTTCAAAATGGTTCAGCTCTATCAAATCATTGATATCGGTCTTATCATAAACTTTAAGACCTGAATCACCATCGCAGATAAAGATTTTTTCATCCTTGATGCCAAGACCATATGGCCCATCCATAGGATAGGTTATGGCCAGTTCAGGGTTTTCTATATTGGAAATATCCACGATATATAATCCGCTCTCGGTAGCCCCGCACATATTTCCGCCCCTTAAAGTCACGTAAGCATAATCGCCATCCACCACAACAGGGTCACAGGCCGTGCCATGTTGGAACTCCGACACAAAAGTTGGTGTAGCAGGAGATGAAATATCATAAATGTACATTCCCCTCATACTTCCCAAGAACAGATAATTGTCCCGGTTAAAAATGGTTTCGATATCAAAACCTGCATGCACATCGTCCAAAACCTGCGGGTTGTCCAAATCTGAGATATTGAAAATATTGATATTGTGACTATCGACAGCGTACAGATAATCCTCTACAATTTTGAACCTTGCCAACGACCCACCTTGACCAGTTCCTCCACTGGCATCGTTCGCTACTTCGGCAAAAGCAATCCCAAAATCCCCGAAACGGGATTGATACTGTTCCTCCGACATACGTTCGGAAACCATTTCCCATCCTATAATAATTTCATCAGAGTAATAATTATAATCGCCATAATCCACCAAATCTGCCTCAAATGGAGCTACCACATAACTTTGCAACACGTTTTCGAGTCTATTAACTATCGTGATATTATCCAAATCGGAAATATCCAGCACCACCAGATCCATTAAACTATCGGCAAATAGATAATCGTTCTTCACCGAAATATCAACATTCCCAGGAATTTGAATAAAGGCCACTTTAACGGGCTGGTTCGGATTACTGTTGTCTATAACATGCACCCCCCTGTACTTATCATTAATAAAGATATAATCTTGATAGGTATAAACTTTTCCCGATTCCTCTACGGGTCGAGGAGCGATAACATCCACACTGTTGGCAAACTCGGTCCGATTCATAATCAATGGACGGGCCACCAAATATTCCTCATATTTGCCGTTTGCATCATCATCGGAGCAAGAAGTGATTAACAAAAAATTGATGCATAAAAGTAAGAGCAGCTTGGTTTTCATAGCGGTTTGTGTTTTACTTACCTAGATGCAAACCAAAACATTACGTTGCGCCGTTGGGTACAAAAAATTATACATCCATCGAGATGCCCACAGCATCTTTGTGTATAAAATAAATCGGTATTTTACTGAACATTGCAGTAAACAATACTCCGACCAAACATAGGATTACTCCCAGTTGACCAACCAACCCTGAAACAAGTATCAGGAGAAATATCATCAACCAGTTTTTGTTGCCAAGGGCAAAACTTGCCTTCACCACTTCCAAAGCGCTAAGCTCCTTCTCAAAAGCAAAAAATGCAGGGAACAGAGACATAGGCACCATTAAATAAATTATTCCCAAGCCGCAAGCCAAAATACCTAAAAAAGACAGACCGACCATAATCAATGAAATGACCAAAGCCTTTCCCAAGTATTCCCTTTTAAAGTAAAAGAAGTAATCATCCTTTCCGGATTCGTTCAAATCATATTTCCTACAGATTCTTAAAAAAGCGGCATTCAAACAAATACCAATAGTCATCACACCAATCATAAACAAAGGCATCGCTAAAGTCATCAATCCAGCAAATAAAGGCGGCATTTCTTGCTGTTCAAAAATATCAGGATCACTGATGCCCATAGCTATCATTGGCAAGTAGATCAACAAATAGAATGGAAGAATTGCTACAAATGTCAATACAAGCGTTATAAAACCTTGTAACCATACTTTTTTGAAAAGTTCCACGGAATTGTTGAACACGGACCCAAATTCTACCGGAGCACTTTGCTGTATTCTATCGGAAAGACTGTTGAAATTCATTGTACTGTTTAGGTTGCTATTTAAGGCGAAAGGTACTATTAACAGAGGATATCGCAATATATTATTAAAAAATACTGCCATATTGTCACTAAAATGTAATAAGCACTATCTTTGCAACCCATTGAAACATTTATGATAGAGGAAAAAAGCGTGGAAAAGATAATAGACGAAAGCCAACAAGGAAGTACGTTATCGCTGGAAAACAATGAAAAGAACGGTCGAAAACTCTACATTGAGAGTTATGGTTGCCAGATGAACTTTTCGGACAGTGAAATTGTTGCATCCATTTTGGCAAAGGAAGGTTTCAATACCACCCAAGACCTGAACGATGCAGATTTGGTTTTGGTAAATACATGTTCCATTCGTGAAAAGGCAGAACAGACCGTTCGCAAGCGTTTAGAAAAATTCAACGCCGTAAAAAGAACAAGACCCAACATGAAAGTGGGTGTTTTGGGATGTATGGCCGAACGTTTGAAGAGCAAGTTCTTGGAAGAAGAAAAAATAGTGGACATGGTGGTAGGCCCCGATGCTTACAAAGACCTGCCCAATTTAATACAAGAAATTGACGAAGGCAGAAATGCTGTTAATGTTATCCTTTCCAAAGATGAGACGTATGGCGATGTGGCCCCGGTTCGATTAAATACGAACGGAGTCTCTGCTTTTGTTTCCATTACCCGCGGCTGTGACAATATGTGTACTTTCTGCGTGGTTCCGTTTACCCGGGGAAGGGAACGTAGCCGCGACCCGCAATCCATTTTGGAAGAAGTAAACGACCTATGGGACAGAGGTTTCAAAGAAATCACCTTGTTGGGTCAGAATGTGGACAGCTACCTCTGGTATGGTGGCGGATTAAAAAAGGATTTCGACAAGGCAACGGACATGCAAAAGGCCACTTCCGTAAACTTTGCCGGACTTCTGGAACTCGTTGCACAGGCACAGCCCAAGATGCGCATCCGTTTCTCTACATCCAACCCACAGGATATGACCTTGGACGTAATCGAGGCCATGGCCAAATACAGAAACATTTGCAAGTACATTCACCTGCCCGTCCAAAGCGGAAGCAACCGTATTTTAAAGGCAATGAACCGTTTGCACACTCGTGAGGAATATTTTGAGTTGATCGACAACATCAAAAAGCTGATTCCAGATTGTGCCATAAGTCAGGATATGATAACCGGTTTTCCTACGGAAACCGAAGAAGACCATCAGGATACCTTAAGTTTGATGGAATACGTGAAATATGATTTCGGATTCATGTTCGCCTATTCCGAACGTCCCGGAACGCTTGCAGAGCGAAAAATGGATGACGACATTCCTGAAGAAACCAAAAAAAGGAGATTAACGGAAATCATCGACCTTCAGCAAAAGCATAGCTTTTATCGCACGCAACAACACGTAGGAAAAACCGAAGAAATCTTGATTGAAGGGACATCCAAAAAATCCGACGCTCATTGGATGGGACGGAATTCACAGAATACGGTAGCTGTTTTCCCAAAAGAACACTACAAAGTAGGTGATTTTGTCAACGTTAAAATTAATGAATGCACCTCGGCTACACTTATCGGAGAAGCAGTAGGATATTCAGAAAATAATTAGTAACCATTTGTTATTCCGCACGGATGCTGAGCGTAGTCGAAGCACTATGCGGAATACAAAAAAATAAGATTCCTGCCTTCGCAGGAAAGACAATACATGGAGAGTGTACAATCCATAAAACAACGGTTCGAGCTTATCGGAAACGATGTAAAACTCAACCGGGCAATAGAAAAAGCAATACAGGTGGCCCCTACGGACATTTCCGTTTTAGTAACGGGTGAAAGTGGTGTGGGGAAAGAATCCATTCCCAAAATTATACACTCGCTATCGCACCGAAAGCATGCCAAATATATTGCGGTAAACTGCGGTGCGATTCCCGAGGGAACCATCGACAGTGAATTGTTCGGGCACGAAAAAGGTGCCTTTACTGGAGCCACCCAAACCCGTAGCGGTTATTTTGAAGTAGCCGATGGCGGAACCATCTTCTTGGACGAGGTCGGCGAACTTCCACTGACCACACAAGTACGTTTGCTAAGGGTACTCGAGAATGGAGAATTCCTAAAAGTGGGTTCATCACAAGTCCAAAAAACCAATGTTCGGATTGTGGCCGCCACCAACGTGAACATGTTCGAGGCCATCGAAAAAGAAAAGTTCCGGGAAGATCTTTACTATAGATTGAGCACGGTCGAAATCAATTTGCCGCCACTTCGCGACAGAAGGGACGATATTCATCTGTTGTTTAGAAAATTTGCTTCCGACTTTGGTCAGAAATACAAAATGCCAACCATTCGTTTGGAAGACGATGCGGTGAACCTGCTCTTAAAATACCGTTGGCCCGGAAATATCCGTCAATTACGGAACATTGCAGAACAAGTTTCCGTACTGGAAGAAAACAGGAGTATTTCAGCTTCGACCTTGAACAGTTATCTACCCAATTCCACTGGTTCCAATTTGCCGGCTGTTGTGGGTCAGGCCAAAAAGGAAGGCGATTTTAGCAACGAGCGCGAAATCCTGTACAAAGTGCTCTTTGATATGAAGGGTGACCTCAACGACCTCAAAAAACTCACTTTGGAATTATTGAAGGATAACGATTCCAACAAAGTGCAACGCGAAAATGAAGGTTTGATCCGTAAAATTTATGGCAATCAAGAGCATGAAGAAGAAATAGAGCACGAGGAAACACCTGCCGAATTGCTCCATTTGCCCGAGCCAGTTTTGGAACCATCAACTCCTACCCCGTCACAATTACCAACGGAAGACAGATATCATTTTGCAGAGGAAATCGAAGAAGAAGAAACCCTATCTTTACAGGAAAAGGAAATCGAGTTGATCAAAAAATCATTGGAGCGCAACAAAGGAAAAAGAAAAGCCGCAGCCGCCGAGCTAGGCATATCCGAAAGAACGCTCTACAGAAAAATAAAGCAGTACGATCTTTAATTTATACCCAAACCAGTTACACATCAGAGATGAAAAAAAATGGAATTAAAATCGGATTGCTAGGATTGGTATTTTTCTTGCAAAGTTGTGGTGCCTATAACTTTTCCGGCGCCGATATCGGTACAGCACAGAGTTTTCAGGTTAACTTTTTCCAGAACTATGCAGACCAAACACCAGGTTCGGTAATCGTACCAGGGTTGGGGCGGGATTTTACCTTGGCCCTTCAGGATATGATCAACAACCTTACTAGCCTGTCCTTGACGGGAAGCAATGGCGATTTGGTGTATGAAGGTGAAATTGTGGAATACAAAGTAATACCCATGACGGCCACTGCCGACCAACGGACCGCTCAAAACCGATTGACCATGAGCGTTAACGTACGGTTCTACAATACCACCAAAGAAGACGCAGATTTCGAGAGAAGGTTTTCCTTCTTTTACGATTTTGATGCCGCGGCTCCCCTGCCATCCGTACAGGCCGCTGCGCACGAGGAAATTTTTGAACGACTTACCCAGGATATCTTTAATGCTTCCTTGGGAAATTGGTAACACTATATGAACATTTCAGATTTTATACATATTCTTCAAAATTCAAATACCATCCTATCTCCCAAACAGACTCGGGAACTGGAAGATATTATTGAAGAGTATCCCTATTTTCAAGCTGCCCGAGCCTTGCATTTAAAGGGACTCAAAAATCTGGACAGTTATAAATATAATAATGCCTTAAAGATAACGGCCGCACATACGGCTGATAGGGACGTACTTTTTGATTACATAACCTCCAAAGAATTCGTTCAAAACAATATTGCAGATGCCATTGCCGGACGAGGTGCCAAACTTGAGGACCAAGAAGCGGTGTCCGAAGAAATTCAGCCCAATCCAAATACGGCAAGCATGCTTTCGGAATCCAGTGAACCTGCCCTGCCTCAAAATTTGAACGAAGCGGAGCAAATTCTGAACCCCAAACTATTCGAATCCAAAAAACCTGAGCCCAAGGTTGAAAAAGTTGAGGAGCCTAAAAAAGAAACCGGCTCCGATTTAAATTTGGGCAAGCCCATACCGTTTACCAAAAAAGAGAAACATTCTTTTACCGAATGGCTTCAGCTTACATCCTCGAAAGAGGAAGCTGTTGAGAAGCCAGTTGTCAATGAGAACCATCAGGATGAAGATGCGCAGGATGAATTGGAGCGTAAAAAGAAGTTTGAACTATTGGACAAGTTCATAGAGAACAATCCCAAAATAGTTCCCAAAGAGACCCTTCCAAAAATCAACATAAAAGAGTCGACCAAGATTGACAAAAACGAGTTGATGACAGAGACTTTGGCCAAGGTTTATTTGGAACAAAAAAAGTATAGAAAAGCCATTCAAGCTTTTAAAATATTGAGTTTGAAATATCCAGAAAAAAGTGGTTTCTTTGCAGACCAAATTCAGGCAGTGAAGAAGCTGCAGAAAGAAAAAGAATAAGAAATGAGCACGTTTTCAATTTTTTTGGTACTGATAATCATCGTGTGCCTTTTGTTAATCTTGGTCATTATGGTCCAGAATCCTAAAGGTGGTGGATTATCCTCATCCTTTGGAGGAAGTGGCAACCAAGTTGTTGGTGGTGTTAAGAAGACTGGGGACTTTTTGGACAAGAGTACTTGGACACTTGCCACCTTGTTGATCGTTTTGATTTTGCTTTCCAATGTTTCCTTAAAAGGAAACTATAGCCAAGCAGATTCCAAATTACTGCAGGGAGACGATACTGAAATACCAGAAACGGTTCCAGAGGAAGTACCTGAACAGCTTCCACCGGCCAGCACTACAAGTCCAGTAGACACTATTGGATAATACAAAGTGACAAAGCATAGAAAAATGCCAGCTTGAAATGACAAGCTGGCATTTTTGTTTTCCAGAATGTCAGTTTTTGTGCATTGGCACAATTTCTGTCTCTTATGTTCAAGAATTTTTAAAACAAACACCTAAAAATTAAAAATATGGCTAAAATCAATATCAAACCATTGGCAGACAGGGTTTTGATCGAGCCGCTACAGGCTGAAACAAAAACTGCCTCCGGTATCATCATCCCGGACAACGCGAAAGAGAAACCACAAAAAGGAACTGTTGTGGCCGTTGGACCTGGAACCAAGGACGAAAAAGTGACCGTTAAAGTAGGCGACACTGTTCTTTATGGAAAATATGCCGGCACCGAACTAAAGTTCGATGGCACCGACTATTTGATGATGCGCGAAAGCGATATTTTGGCAATTGTATAATTAAAATCAACTAAATAGAAATGGCAAAAGATATTAAGTTTGACATAGATGCACGTGACGGACTGAAAAGAGGCGTTGACAAATTGGCCGAGGCAGTAAAAGTGACCTTGGGACCAAAAGGTAGAAACGTCATCATCAGCAAATCATTTGGAGCACCACAAGTAACCAAAGATGGTGTATCTGTAGCAAAAGAAATCGAATTGGAAGACGCACTAGAAGATATGGGTGCGCAAATGGTGAAGGAAGTTGCTTCCAAAACCAACGATCAAGCCGGTGACGGTACAACAACAGCTACCGTATTGGCTCAGGCTATTGTAAAAGAAGGCCTTAAAAATGTTGCCGCTGGAGCAAATCCAATGGATTTGAAACGCGGTATCGACAAAGCCGTTGAAGCTTTGGTGGCCGATTTGGAAAAACAAGCCAAAAAAGTAGGTAACGATTCTGACAAGATCAAGCAAGTAGCTTCTATCTCTGCAAACAACGATGAAGCTATCGGTGACCTTATCGCCACTGCTTTCACCAAAGTAGGAAAAGAGGGTGTTATCACTGTTGAGGAAGCAAAAGGTACCGACACATACGTTGACGTAGTGGAAGGTATGCAGTTCGACAGAGGATACCTTTCTCCTTACTTTGTTACCGACACAGATAAAATGATCGCCGATTTGGAGAATCCTTACATTCTTCTTTTCGACAAGAAAATCTCCAATCTACAGGAAATCCTTCCTATCCTTGAGCCAGTCGCTCAATCAGGAAGACCACTTTTGATCATTGCTGAAGACGTAGAGGGCCAAGCCCTTGCCACTTTGGTAGTGAACAAATTGAGAGGTGGACTTAAGATTGCCGCTGTTAAAGCTCCAGGTTTTGGTGACAGAAGAAAAGCTATGTTGGAAGACATCGCTATCTTGACAGGTGGTACGGTAATCTCTGAAGAAAGAGGGTTCTCTTTGGAAAATGCCTCTTTGGACATGTTGGGTACTGCTGAGACCGTGACCATCGATAAGGATAATACAACTATCGTAAACGGTAGCGGTAACGCTTCTGACATTAAAGCGAGAGTAAGCCAGATCAAAGCTCAAATCGAGACTACAACATCTGATTACGACAAAGAAAAACTTCAAGAGCGTTTGGCCAAATTGGCCGGTGGTGTTGCCGTACTTTATGTAGGTGCCGCTTCTGAAGTTGAAATGAAAGAGAAGAAAGACCGTGTGGATGATGCCTTGCACGCAACCCGTGCCGCTGTTGAAGAAGGTATCGTTGCCGGTGGTGGTGTTGCCTTGGTAAGAGCCAAAAAGGTTCTTGAGAAATTGGCTACGGACTCTTTGGATGAAACCACAGGTGTACAGATTGTGGCCAAGGCCATCGAAGCTCCTTTGCGTACTATCGTGGAGAACGCCGGTGGTGAAGGTTCCGTAGTTATTTCCAAAGTATTGGAAGGCAAAAAAGACTTTGGTTACGATGCCAAGTCAGACCAATATGTGGATATGCTAAAAGCAGGAATCATTGATCCCAAGAAAGTAACCCGTATTGCTTTGGAGAACGCTGCATCTGTTTCAGGAATGATCTTGACCACCGAGTGTGCCTTGACCGATATCAAGGAAGATGCACCAGCTATGCCTCCAATGGGAGGTGGCGGAATGCCAGGCATGATGTAATAACATCTTATTCGGATATAAATAGGAACGCCCCGATTTGCATCGGGGCGTTTTCTTTTCTCTTAAGTTGTACGGCTCTCCGAGAGAACCAAAACCACAAGTTACTTCTTCTTACCAGTAGCTTGGGCAGTCTTCTTTGCAGCAGGTTTTACCGCTTTTGCAGGAGATGACTTTCCGTTTGACTTTGCTTGTTTCATCAGTCAATAAATTAAAAACTGAAGTAAATGTATTTCAGATTTGAATCCGTAGATTTTATTTGGCTAAAAATTAACTAAAATAAAAATCAGTCAATTGTACCCACTACGCTACCGCAGGTAAGCATAGCATCTCCATAGTACGGATTCCGTATTTCCTCCTCCAAACTCAACCAATTGGCACCCTTATCATTATTGGCCATAGGACAATGTTGCACATAAAGTTTTGAATCCAAACCTTGCATTTGTTGACCAATTTGAATCATGTTCTCGGAAAGCGGGACAAATACTTCGCGTTGACCTTCTAAGCTAGTTTTGGTGGCCAATTCGTTTAGTTGTTTCTCCAATTGTGAGATGTGGCTTTTACCCATATCGTCCATCTGTAGCCCAGAAATGTTTGATGCCATACCCACGGCCCTTTTTGCCAATGTTTGCGTTTTCTCCTGATCAGAAACGACCAACGCATCTTTCAAATTAAGATACACTTTTAAAAGTTCGCTAAACTTTGTGGCCGCTTCTTCGGAAAATTTCATTTTCATGGCGCCGCCCATCCCAGAATGCCCTTCGTGGTCCATTTGTATGACTTCTCCTTCCTGGTTCATCATGGACTTTTTACCTTGTAATTGTGCTGCAGCATCCACCGTAAAGGTTCCTTTAGCAACGATCATTTCTCCCGATTGCAATCCAGAATTGACCACGTAACTACCGTTCATCAAATTACCGAGTTCAACTTCCCGCATTTCAAAAGTGGAGGTACTAGGATTGGGCTGTACATAGACCAAAGAACGTTTCCCGGTCCATAATACTGCACTTTCAGGAATGGTCATCACTTCACCATCTTGCTTGTTTGCCACCTCAACCTCTGCTTGCACAAACATTCCCGGTTTTAGCATTCCTTGTTTGTTTTCAAGTTCTGCGCGTACCTGCAAAGTTCTGGTCTGTTTGTTCATTAATGGTGCAACAAACGAGACTTTAGCTGTAAAGGTCTCATTGGGATATGATGTTGTGGATACATTCAGTGTTTGACCTTCCTTAAACAAACTCAATTGGTTTTCATAAGCATCGAAAATGGCCCAGACCGAATTTAAATTGGCTACTTTGACCAAAGGTGAACCTGTTTTAATATAATCACCTTCTTCCACCATAATTTCTGAAACCACTCCACTCACATTGGCATACACGGGAAAGTTTTCCAGCACCTGCCCCGAACCTTCTATTTGATTTATTTGTGCATCCGACAACTTCCAAAGCTTCAATTTGTTCCTTACGGCTTTGTATAACTGGGGTTGCGATTCCTTCAATTTGGCTGCCGTCAATAGTTCTTGTTGGGCCGAAACCAAGGCCGGGGCATAAATCGTGGCCAATCTTTGCCCTTTACGTACTTGTTCTCCCTCAAAATTGACATTTATGCTTTCAATCCTTCCATCAAAATAAGCAGATTGCACCGCATCGGATTCTTGGTTGACGGCCACCTTTCCAGAAATCTTGATATGGTCTTCACCATCAACGCCGGAACCTACCATTATGGTTTCCACACCGGCCAACACCATGGCATTCTCCGTCATTTTAATTTGATTTACAGCCAATCCCTCACCTCCATTATCCGCAGGAATCAAATCCATTCCACAGATAGGACACGAGCCGGGTTCTTGCTGCATGATCTGTGGGTGCATGGAACAGGTCCACATTTCGCCAGAAGTAATTTCTGTGCTATGATCATGCTCGTCCGTGGTAGAAGTTTCAGTCTTACCACTAAATATGAGGTATCCGACCAGTAGACCTACTATGACAGCAATTCCAATGTATATGATGTTTTCCTTTTTCATAATGCTATTTTTTTTGTTTAACCACTTTTCTCATCGTAGGCGACGAGGTAAACCAAAGTAAAAATCCGCTCAAGACGGTAATCAACCCTAAAAGGGAGAAAGCTCGTAGCACAGTAGTGTTGAAGTCATCACGTCCTTCATAGTCCATGGTGTGGGTCATCCAAAGAAAATCGAACCTCCTCCAGTCGCGATGCCTTACGGTTTGAAAAGAACCATCGGCTACCGAAACGTAGGCTTTAATATTTTCAGGAGAGTCGTAGCTGATTACATAAGCAGGCAGTTTCTTTTCGCGATACTCGTGATGCCTATCGGTCTCATCAATAATTTCAACTCCTTTTACTTTTAATTCAGATGACATTTGACGTTCAGCAACGGCCAAGGCTTCTTCCTCTGAAACCCCTGCTTTTAGATTTCCAGTTTTGGCATCAACTAAAAATTCATTGTTAATCCAATAGTGGGGTTTTCCTGCTATTTCCTTTAAGCTTAACGAACTGATTTTAACGGGCAAGTCAACCTCCGAAAACCCAATAAGTCCATCAAAAACAGTGGGTTCATAATCCATATTCCTGAAATGATCTCCATGGATTTCATCAATATCCGTCCAACTGAAATATAGTCCACTCGCTGTCCACATAATGAATTGGATTCCCAAGAAAATTCCTAAATATCTGTGGGCCTTTCTAATTTTAATCGCTGTTGTCCGTTTTACCATTTTGTTGTTAGTCGATAGATTTAGTTCGTAATCTCAATGCATTGGCAATTACCGATACCGAGCTAAAGCTCATGGCAAGCGCAGCGATCATTGGTGAGAGCAAAATCCCAAAAAAGGGATAGAGAACTCCAGCTGCCACAGGCACACCAATAGTGTTATAGATCAATGCAAAAAATAAGTTTTGTTTTATGTTTTTCATGACGGCCTCACTGAGGTTCCGTGCTTTTACAATGCCGTGTAAGTCTCCTTTTACCAAAGTAATCATGGCACTTTCAATGGCCACATCGGTTCCTGTACCCATGGCAATACCCAAATCACTTTTTGCCAATGCAGGTGCATCGTTTATGCCATCACCCGCCATGGCAACCACTTTTCCCTCATTTTGCAGGCGCTCCACTTCTTTCATTTTATCTTCTGGCAGGGTTTCGGCTTTAAAATCATCTAAATGCAGTTCACTGGCGACGGCTTTGGCCGTAGTGGCATTATCACCGGTGAGCATAATCACCGCAATCCCCTTATCTTGAATGGCCTTGATGGCTTTGGCACTTGTGGCTTTGATTTTATCCCCAATACTTACGAAAGCATGACACTTTCCGTCAATGGCCAAATAGGAAATCGTTTTTCCTTCACCTTGTGCTTTTTTGACTTGGTCTTTCATTGCATCCGAAACCTCAACATTCGCCTTTTCCATCAACTTGATGTTCCCCAAAAGAATTTTTGCACCTTTGATTTTCCCTTCAACACCCATACCCGTAACGGCATTAAAGGATTCCGTTTTTAGAATTTTGATATTCTGCTCCTTACCATATTTCACGGTAGCTTGAGCCAAAGGGTGTTCGCTATTGGCATTTACAGATACCAAATATTGCAATAAATTCTCCTCAGAATAGGTGTCTGAAAACACTTCCAAACGGTCAAAAGTGGGTTTACCTTCAGTGATGGTCCCTGTTTTATCAATGATCAAAGTGTCCACATCTGCCATTTTCTCCAAGGCCTCTGCATTTTTAATGAGTACTCCGTTTTGAGCACCTTTCCCCACTCCAACCATTACAGACATCGGCGTGGCAAGTCCCAATGCACACGGACATGCAATGATCAAAACGGCAATGGCATTGATCAAGGCATAGACATAAGCCGGTTGTGGTCCCCAAATGGCCCAAACACCAAATGTGATGATGGAAATAATCACCACCGTGGGCACAAAATAGGCCGATACTCTATCTGCCAAATTTTGAATCGGTGCACGGCTTCGGCTGGCATCGTTCACCATACTGATGATTTGAGATAGCAGCGTATCACTTCCTACTTTTTCAGCTTTCATCAAAAAGGATTGATTCCCATTGATGGTTCCGCTGCTCACTTTATCCTCAACTCCTTTTTCAACAGGAATGGGTTCACCAGTAATCATGGACTCATCCACAGAGGTCTCCCCTTCTGTGATTACACCATCCACTGGTATTTTTTCTCCTGGTTTTACCCGTAAAATGTCACTAAGCTCAATAGCATCGATGCTTACCTCCATTTCTTCCCCATCCACCACTTTTATGGCTTTGTTGGGCGCCAACTTCAACAATTCTTTTACAGCGTTATTGGTTTTACTGTGTGCTCTTGCTTCCAACAATTGACCTAACAACACTAAAGTGAGGATAACGGTCGCTGCCTCAAAATACACATGCACAGCACCCGTTTCTCCTTTAAACTGATCTGGGAAAAACCCTGGGAACAACAATCCCAGCACACTGAACACAAAAGCTACCCCTGCTCCAATACCAATAAGGGTGAACATATTTAAGTTCCATGTTTTTATACTTCGGTAAGCACGTTGGAAGAACATCCAAGTAGCATAAAAGACAACAGGAATCGACAGCGCAAATTGCACCCAATTCCAGTATTGTGGCGCTAATAATTTATGGAGCGGATTATTGGGAATCATGTCGCTCATGGCAATCAAAAAGATGGGCAAAGTAAAGGCGACAGCTATCCAAAACTTTTTGAGCAGTTTTTTATAGGTCTTTTCCTCTGCACTGGCTTCGGGTTGCATGGGCACCAAATCCATTCCACATTTTGGGCAGGAGCCTGGACCATCTTCAACCACTTCGGGGTGCATGGGGCATGTCCATTTTTGTTTAGAATTGGAAGAAGTGTTCTGCTCCTCCACCAAATCCATTCCACAAACTGGACAGTCACCAGGTTTGTCGTAAGTTTTATCACCCTCACAATGCATGGGACAATAAAAGGTTCCCGTTCCATTTGTTGGGGTTTGCTTTTTTTCTTGTTTTGGTTCATGATGATGTCCAGGCATATGAATGCTATAACTACCACCATCCTCTTTCATTGCTTTTTGAAAGGTTTCGATTGGAATGTGTTCCTTCATCTCGATCACAGCTTCGGCTTTTTCCAAATTCACCTCAACTGAGGTAACCCCATCCACTTTAGATAGGGTTTGTTCCACATGGTTTCTACAACCATTGCAGCTCATTCCGTGTATGTGATAGGTATGTTTCATCTTGTTTGTTTTTATTCAAAACTAGCTGAACACCAGTTGGAAGCTTTTTACAATTATGGGTGTTTTTTATATAATTTGATCTAAAGACTTCCTATTCCAATCTTTTAATTTTTTATAATCGCTCATAGACATGCCCGTTACGGTTTTAAACTGCTTCGCTAAATGACTACTGCTCTTATAATTTAGGTCGTATGCGATTTCTGAAAATGTTTTTGCTCCCATTTGAATGTCTTCTTTAACCCTCTCAATTTTTAAAAGGATGAAGTATTTTTCAATGGTCAACCCTTCATTAATACTGAACATTTTACTCAATATCGAATACTCCTTGTTCATTTTTTCGGAAAGGTATTTCGAGAGATTCTGATGGTTATCGTTTTGTAAGGCATTGATCAAATGTTTTTTGATTTCAGCAATGTAACTGTTGCTCAAATCATCTATCAATTCAAAACCATTACTTGTCAGAACCTCCCGAATCCTATCCATTTGTGTTTGGGCATTTTCAGCAAACTGAATTTCACCCAGGTCCATTTGCACCACTTCGATTCTAGCCTTCCCAAACTCTTGTTTTAGGACCGCTTTGCATCTATCGCAAACCATATTTTTCACCTTAATGCGCATCTTCGGTACGAATGAATTTTTAATTAGTGTTGGCTGTGGTCTTCCATTTTAAAATCCTCGTTCAACACGTAGGTCATACCACAAACTGGACATTTACCCTCTTCGTCACTACCGCTACCTTCGCAGTGCATTGGACAAACATATTTAGAGGTGTACTCCTTACCTTGCTTATCTGCGGTCTCCATATTGTCCATATCATGTCCTTCATGGTCCATGGTGGCCTCTGTGGAGGTTTCCTTTGCTTCCTCTGTTTTTCCCTTACACGATACAGTCAGCACCAAAACTGAAGCGAATGCGATTCCGATAATTGTTCTAATGTTTGTTCTCATTTTGATAAAATTAATTTACTTGTTTATTAAATAATTGATGATAGCAGATTGTAAATAATACAACTGCACCGATTGTATTTGATTGGTTTGAAATTTTAACTGCAACTCCTGAATATCCAACACATCGTTAAAGTCAATGGTGCCCGTTTCGTAGTTTTTGATGAGGATTTCTTCTGCATCCTTGGCTTGTTCTAGGTTTTTTTCTTGCGTTTGATGCGCTATTCGGGCCTGGTTCCGTTGCGAAATGGCATTGGCATAGGCATTTTCCAAAACGTTCAAGCGCTCCACTTTTTGCAGTTCAATCTCCTTTTGACGAAGCTCGTTCTGCTTGGTGGTCGATTTAAATTTATTGTTGAAAATGGGCACAGAAAAAGTGACCATCGGCATTACAATATCCTTTCCATTATCACTAAAGACCATATCATCTCTTTCTGATACAGGAATATAATCCAAACCAATTCCAAAGCTTGGCGCATTTTCTTTTTGGTTGAGCAGCTCCGATTGAGTAACCGATTCATATAACTGATCGTATTTCAGTAATTCTGGATTCAGGCTCAAATCTTCCTTGTTCAGTATCGGGTCATTTTCTGGAATGTCCATCACTTCCACCACCTCAACGGCAATACTTTCATCACGGTTCAACAAATTATTGAAGACGGCTTGCTCTGCCATATAAGATTGTTCCAACTCTTCTTTTTGTTGTTGTAATTCGTTTTGTCGAATTTGAAGTTTCAAGACATCTACAGCTGAAGCTTTTCCTACTTCCACAGAGGTCAGGGCCAACGTTTCGTAGGTTTGGAGCAATTGAATGTTTTCCTGTAGCACCTTTTGCTTGGCCAGGATTCCATATAGTTTATAGTACGACTGTGCTACGGAAAGAGCTAATTTTCTTTTAGCGATCACAACTTCAGCATACTCGGTCTCCGCCATGGAACTTGCGTAGTTCTCCCGCGCCGTGATGGTACCAAACCAAGGCAACATCTGCGAGACCGAAAACCGAGCCCGCTGTGCTCCTGTTCTGGTTTCTGGTTCGCTCACAAAATATCCTGCGGCTACAGTTGTGTTGGGCAAAGTGTTTACTTCGTTCACCTTTTCTTTTGCAATGTTGTAGCGCAGTTCCAATGCCTGAATCATGGGACTGTTCAATTCAGCTTCCTGAAGATAGCTCTCCAAGGACTGAGCATGCACTCCAAAAGTTGCCAAAGCAATTACTATATAAATGAAGTTCTTTTTCATCGGTTTTCACTTTTCACTTTTAATTCTGCTTTCCAGCTAAACAATACAGGTACTACAAACAGGGTAATCAAAGCAATCAACATGCCTCCAAAGCTTGGAATGGCCATGGGAATCATTATATCACTTCCTCTTCCTGTACTGGTAAGGACGGGCAATAGTGCCAAAATGGTGGTTGCAGTGGTCATTAAACAAGGTCTTATTCGTTTTTCACCTGCTTCCAAAACCGAAGCTCGAATTTGCTTCAAGTTGTCCGGTTTGTTCTTATCAAAAGTTTGGGTTAAGTAGGTTGCCATTACCACCCCATCATCCGTAGCGATTCCGAAGAGTGCTATAAATCCGACCCAAACAGCCACACTTAAATTGATGGTGTGCATTTGAAACAAGTCCCGCAGGTTTTCACCCATAAAACTAAAATTGAGGAACCAATCCTGACCATAGAACCAAATCATTAAAAAACCACCGGCAAAAGCCACCATTATTCCAGAAAAAACCATCAATGATGTGGCCACCGACCTAAACTGAAAGTATAGAATCAAAAAGATGATAAACAAGGCCAATGGGACTACCACGGACAACGTTTTTTCAGCACGCAACTGATTCTCATAAGTTCCCGTGAACTGATAACTGATTCCTTTCGGAACGGTCAATTCCCCATTATCTATTTTTTCTTGAATCTTGGCCTGTGCATTTTCCACTACATCCACTTCGGCATAACCATCTTGCTTGTCAAAAAGCACGTAGCCCACCAAAAAAGTATCCTCACTTTTAATGACCTGTGGGCCTTGCTCGTACCGTATGCTCACCAATTCGCTCAACGGAACTGGACTGCCTTTTTGCACAGGAACATAAATATTCCCGATATCCGTAGGATTTTCGCGAAGTTCTCTAGGATAGCGTACACGAACACCATAGCGTTCTCTTCCTTCCACAGTTTGGGTAAGCGCCATCCCGCCGAGGGCTACCTCCAAAATTTGCTGTACATCTTCTATGACCAAACCATAGCGGACGAGTTTTTCACGGTCAATATCGATTAGAAGATAGGGCTTGCCCACGATTCGGTCCGCAAAAACAGCTTCATCTTTAACTCCTGCTGCTTCTTTTAAAATAGGTTCCAGTTGAAGGCCAAAGTTTTCGATTTCTTTCAAATCCTGACCTTTCACTTTAATGCCCATCGGAGCACGCATTCCTGTTTGAAGCATCACCAAACGCGTTTCAATAGGCTGCAATTTTGGTGCTGAAGTGACTCCTGGTAATTTGGTCACTTTCACGATTTCATCCCAAATGTCATCTGGACTTTGAATCTCTGGTCTCCAGTTTCTAAAATATTCCCCATCATTATCAGGAATCAATAAACCCCTATCAATTCGTAAAGGTTCACTTACATGATTTTCGGCATAGTTCTGTTCATTGCTTACTTCCGAATTAGGATTGGCCAATACTTTTCCATTTCGTAACTCAAAATACCCGTCGTTGTTAATTTTGAATCGCTGTGGACTTCCTTCTTCATTTTTTTGATACTCCGAACGGTATTGGATAATGTTCTCGTACATAGAAAGTGGTGCAGGGTCCAAAGCGGATTCCGTACGTCCTGCTTTTCCCACTACCGTTTGAATCTCCGGGACAGTGGCCACCGCCATATCCAACTGCTGCAACACGCGTTTATTTTCTTCTACACCTGCATGAGGAAGTGAAGTGGGCATCAACAAAAAGGAACCTTCATTTAAAGAGGGCATAAATTCCTCCCCTGTATTCCGCATGATCATAAATCCAAAGACTACAATCACGGTCGGAATGGACAAGAACAACAATTTGTTATTCAGTGCCCACATTAAAATGCGGCTATAATATTGTCTGAAGAGATAAAAAACACCCAACAATACACCACAAATCAATCCAACAAAAAACAAATTGATTGCAATACTACGATCAAAGCCCAAAGGCCTCCAGTAGGTGGCCAACATGAATATAATGGTCACCATACAAATGACCACATTGAGCAATCCCGCTTGTTTTTCATCAATAATCCCCCTCAATTTGAGGACTCCAGAAACTCCAAAGGCTATCAAGGCCAAGCCCAACCAGTAACCAAAAGCAATGGCTACCAATCCCAAAGCGATCAAAACACCGTTCCAAATGTATTTCAATGTTTGATTCGCACTTTTCTTTCTAAAAATGATGGCCGCAAAAGGGGGAATCAAAAACAGGGCAACAACAATGGATGCAGTCAATGCCATGGTTTTGGTAAAGGCCAACGGTCTAAATAGTTTTCCCTCGGCGCCTACCATAGTGAACACGGGGATAAAACTGATGATAGTCGTGAGCACAGCTGTGACAATTGCACCAGAAACCTCAGCAGTCGCATTGTACACTACTTCGTTGATAGATAGGTCCTGTTCGTTTTCATCCATGTGCCGAATTATGTTCTCCGAGAGAATAACCCCTACGTCGACCATGGTTCCGATGGCAATGGCAATTCCCGAAAGTGCCACAATATTGGCATCCACCCCAAACATCTTCATCGAAATAAAAACCATCAAAACAGCAACAGGCAACAAGCCAGATATCAAAATAGAAGCTCTCAAATTGAACACCATCACCACAATCACTAAAATGGTGATGAGAATTTCTAGGGTCAAAGCTTCGTTGAGTGTGCCAAGGGTTTCTTGGATGAGTTCGGTTCTATCGTAAAAAGGAACAATAGTAAGTTGCGAAGTGGTTCCATCTTTCAAAACCTTAGATGGAAGTCCAGCACTTAATTCATTGATTTTTTCTTTTACATTATTGATGACTTCCAATGGATTTGCACCATATCGGGCCACAACCACACCGCCTGCGACTTCAGCACCCTCTTTATCCAAAATACCACGACGAACCGCAGGCCCTAAGGCAACACGAGCTACATCCTGAACACGAATAGAAGTATAATCGGTGGCGGTCACCACAGCATTTTTGATGTCATCCAAAGATTTGATGTAACCAAGCCCACGCACCAAATATTCTGCTTTGTTGATTTCCAACGTCTGTGCGCCAATATCCCGATTGCTCTGTTTAACGGCTTTTACGACCTGATCTAAACCGACATTGTATTGCTTCATCAATTCGGGATCCACATCTACTTGGTATTCCTGCACAAATCCTCCAATAGATGCTACCTCGGACACCCCCGCTGCGGATGACAATGCGTATTTTACATAGTAATCCTGCACACTACGAAGCTCCTGTAAATCCCATCCTCCAGTGACATTGCCGTCTTTATCGCGACCTTCCAAGGTGTACCAGAAAATCTGTCCCAAAGCCGTGGCGTCTGGCCCCAAAGCGGGATTTACACCATCTGGCAATAGATTATTGGGAAGCGAATTGAGTTTTTCCAATATTCGGCTACGGCTCCAATAGAATTCCACGTCTTCCTCAAAAATTATGTAGATGCTCGAAAAACCGAACATGGAGGAACTACGAATGGTTTTCACTCCCGGGATACCCAATAAGGAGGTGGTCAACGGGTAGGTAATCTGATCTTCGATATCCTGAGGAGAACGTCCTGGCCATTTGGTAAAAACAATTTGTTGATTTTCCCCAATGTCCGGAATAGCGTCCACGGCAACGGGATTGCTTGGCAAAATGCCCTCGGTATCCCAATTAAATGGAGTGCTCACGATGCCCCATGCCATAAAAAATAACAGGAGCAACACGGCTACCAATTTGTTCTCTATTAAGAATTTGATGCTTTTGTTCAGCATAAAGCTTTGATTTAAACATTAGATCGACACAAAAAAGCGTATAAACGCAACTGCCCAACCAATCGGGTCGGGAAAATTCAATCAATGCTTAAATCAAATAAGGAAAGTCTGGTCAAGAACCTGCACATCCCGTATCAATGGTGGTGGGTTGTACTCACTGAAAGTGCTTGGTTCTTCGGAATCAATTTCGAAAAGATGAAAATAGGTTTGGACAAAGCTTACCAAGAACACTTGCTGGTCCAAATCAAATTTCTCGAAAGAAATTTTTAGGTCATCTTGACCTTGAACGGTGAAAGATTCATCATCACAACAAGATTTTTCCATCTCCATATCCATTCCACATCCCTCGGCATGCGAGAACAGGGAAATATCCATCACTCGGCCCATACAAATATGCTTGTCCACCGTCCACGAAACCGTGGAGGCCAAGACCAAAAGGGCCATCAATGAGGATAGTATTTGATGAAAAATCTGTTTCATTCGACTACAAAACTACAAAATATTAACATTTATTGTTTTGCTTAACAGAACTTTATCTGTTTTTGACCTGTAAGCCTTCCTTTTGTTTGTCGTACAAATCCACTATTCAATACATTTGTAAAAAAATATCTCATGCTAAAATCATTGGAACCCAAGGTGCTCGAAATAGTGAAGGATGGAAACAAATCCGCGGATACCCGTTTGGGCGAAATCTGTGAACTTTTACGCAGCAATGTGGATCATTACGATTGGGTTGGGTTCTATTTTAAAAATGGGGATAAAGAAGAACTAAAGCTTGGGCCCTACGCTGGTGCTCCTACCGATCACACTATTATCCCATTTGGAAAAGGCATTTGTGGGCAGGTTGCCGTGAGCAATGAAAATTTTGTAGTACCCGATGTGGCCGCACAAGACAATTATATCGCATGCAGTATTACCGTAAAAGCGGAGATTGTTGTTCCCTTATTTGTGAATGGCGAAAATGTGGGGCAAATCGATATTGATTCCAATACTCCCGACCCGTTTACAGCAGAAGATGAGCGCTTTTTGGAATTCATCAATGCCGAAGTGGCCCAAATTCTGTAAAACTTAACGAATTTTGTTGATAAACCGTTCTGCATTTTAGCTTCAAAAAAAGTACTTTTGTGCGCTTAATAAATTGATTCTAAGACACAGAAGATGACTGCTAAAAAAGCCTCCGCTGCATTAATTTCAGTATTTCACAAAGATGGTTTGGAACCCATCGTTAAAAAATTGGATGAACTCGGTGTAACTCTTTATTCCACAGGAGGGACCGAAAAATTTATCCGTGACCTTGGTATCAACGTGGTGCCTGTTGAAGATGTGACCAGCTACCCATCTATTTTGGGAGGTCGTGTGAAGACTTTGCACCCAAAAGTTTTTGGAGGTATTTTGAACAGACAGGACAACGAAAGTGATGTTGCCCAAATGGAGGAGTTTGAGATTCCACAGTTGGACATTGTGATCGTAGACCTGTATCCATTTGAAAAAACCGTTGCCAGTGGAGCTTCGGAACAGGATATTATCGAGAAAATCGATATTGGTGGAATTTCCTTGATCAGGGCTGCTGCCAAAAACTTCAAGGATGTACTTTGTGTTTCATCTATGGAGGATTACGGAGACTTTTTGAACGTGATCACTGAAGGAAACGGAACCACAAACTTGGAAGATCGCAAACGTTTTGCCACTAAAGCGTTCAATGTTTCCTCGCATTACGATTCAGCCATCTTCAATTACTTCAATCAAGAAAAAGAAGAAACTGTACTAAAGATCAGTGAGACCAAAGGTCAGGTATTGCGTTACGGTGAAAACCCGCACCAAAAAGGATATTTCTTTGGTGATTTTGATGCGATGTTCTCCAAATTGCACGGCAAGGAGCTATCGTACAACAACCTTTTGGACGTTGATGCTGCGGTTAACTTGATGGGGGAATTTAAAAATGACGACCCAACCTTTGCCATCCTAAAACATAACAATGCATGTGGATTGGCCACACGAAGCACTATTAAACAAGCGTATGTGGATGCATTGGCAGGTGACCCGGTTTCCGCTTTTGGAGGTATTTTGATTTCCAATGTTGAAATTGACAAACCTACTGCAGAGGAAATCCACAATCTTTTCTGCGAAGTGGTCATCGCTCCAAGTTATTCTGATGAGGCTTTGGAAATATTAAAAGGCAAGAAAAACAGAATCATCTTGATTCAAAATGAGATTGAATTGCCCGAAACCTTGGTCAGAACTTGTCTGAACGGTGTTCTGGTTCAGGATAAAGATTCCAAAACCGATGGTAAAGAAGATTTGAAGCCAGTTACCGACAAAAAGCCCACTTCCGAAGAAATCGAAGATTTGATTTTTGCTTCCAAATTGTGCAAGCATACCAAAAGTAACACTATCGTTTTGGCCAAAAACAAACAATTGTGTGCCAGTGGAACGGGACAGACTTCAAGAGTTGATGCCTTGAACCAGGCCATTCATAAAGCTAAGTCGTTCGAATTCGATTTGGAAGGTGCTGTTATGGCCAGTGATGCCTTCTTCCCATTCCCCGATTGCGTGGAGATTGCAGACAAAGCAGGCATTAAAAGTGTCATCCAACCTGGAGGGTCCATCAAAGACCAATTGAGCATTGATTATTGCAATGAAAACGGAATGGCGATGGTGATGACAGGTACTCGACATTTTAAACATTAATTTTAGTACTTTAGCCGATAAATTTTACCGTTAATCCGAAATAGACGCTTTTTTTATGGGATTTTTTGATTTCATGACCGAGGAAATAGCTATTGACCTTGGTACTGCAAACACCCTGATCATCCACTTGGACAAAGTGGTTGTAGACAGTCCTTCCATTGTAGCGAGGGACCGCGTATCAGGAAAAATTATCGCGGTGGGCCGCGAAGCCAATATGATGCAGGGGAAAACCCATGAAAACATCAAAACCATTCGACCGTTAAAAGACGGGGTTATCGCTGACTTTGATGCATCGGAAAAGATGATCAGTATGTTCATCAAAAATATTCCTGCGCTTAAGAAAAAGTGGTTTCCGCCTGCCCTTCGCATGGTCATCTGTATTCCATCTGGTATTACCGAAGTGGAAATGCGTGCGGTCCGTGAATCTGCGGAACGCGTAAACGGTAAAGAAGTCTACTTGATCCATGAGCCTATGGCAGCAGCAATCGGTATCGGTCTGGATATTATGCAGCCCAAAGGAAACATGATCGTGGACATAGGTGGAGGTACAACGGAAATTGCAGTCATCGCTTTAGGCGGTATTGTTTGTGACAAGTCCGTAAAAATTGCGGGTGATGTTTTCACCAACGACATTATTTATTACATGCGCACCCAGCATAACCTTTACGTAGGTGAAAGTACTGCTGAGGCCATCAAAATTGAAATTGGTTCTGCAACCGAGGATTTGAAATCACCTCCAGACGATAAATCCATTCAAGGTCGTGATCTTTTGACAGGTAAACCAAAACAAGTTCAGGTTTCTTACCGAGAAATCGCCAAAGCTTTGGACAAAAGTATTTTACGTGTCGAAGATGCCGTAATGGAAACACTCTCACAAACCCCACCTGAACTGGCGGCCGACATTTACAATACCGGAATTTATTTGGCCGGTGGTGGTTCCATGCTACGTGGCTTGGACAGAAGACTTTCTCAAAAAACGGATTTACCGGTCTACATCGCAGAAGACCCTTTACGAGCGGTTGTACGAGGGACGGGTATCGCGCTTAAAAACTTGGAGCGCTATAAGAGTATTTTAATCAAATAGGATTATTTTTAGCCTATTACCTTCAAGGTGGTGATAAACCCTTTTTAACGATACGATTGCATGCAACGGATCATCAATTTTGTCTTACGCTATCGAAATGCATTTCTATATGCTTTCCTTGCGTTTATATCCTTAGTGATGACCATTCGATCGCATTCCTATCATCAATCCAGATTTTTTAATTCGTCCCGATGGCTAACCGGAAGCATTTATGGGGCAGGATCCAATGTTTCGTCATACTTCAATTTACAGGAGGAGAATAAAAGGTTGGTAGAAGAAAATCAACAGTTACGAAAAATACTGTTCAACACCTTTAATGACAGCATTCAACCTTTGGATTCAACTTTGGCCGTATATCAAGTATTGAATGCGAAACTTATAAAGAACAGTTTCACCTCTCCCAGAAACTACGTGTTGATCGATAAGGGAGAGAAAGACGGTGTACACCAAGACATGGGGGTAATTACCACAGATGGTATCTTGGGAATTGTGGAAAACGTGTCGAATAGCTTTGCTACGGTGCAAAGTGTGCTTAACACCAAATCCAACATCAATGCTAAAATCAAGGGAACAGAATATTTCGGTTCCTTGATTTGGGATACCAAAGACTACAATGTCGTTCAGTTGATAGACATTCCACGATTGGTGCCGCTCGTTGTTGGAGACACCATCGTAACCGGTGGCATGTCCAGTATTTTCCCTGAAAATGTACCCATTGGAACCATAAAAAAATATGATTTGAATGATTCCAAGAGTTTCTACAATATAGATGTTCAACTGTTTTCGGACATGGCCAACATTAAAAATGTGTACTTAATAGAGAATCAGGATAAGGAAGAAATAGAGGAACTTGAATCCAGAACCATAGAATGAACAATTCACTCATCATAAATATTCTACGTTTTGTGCTGTTGGTCATCACACAGGTCCTTATATTCAATAACCTGAATTTTTTGGGTTTTATCAACCCATTTGTGTACGTGATTTTCTTTTATTGGTACCCCATCAAAGGGAATCGCGCCATTTTTATGCTTACAGCTTTTTTATTGGGGCTTGTCATTGATATTTTCTCGGATACACTTGCTCTAAATGCTTTAGCATCGGTAACCATTGCTTATGCTCGACCATCCATAATGCGTTTTTGTTTTGGCGTGAATTATGATTTCCAAAATTTTAGTTTTAAAAACACGACCAAGTTGCAGCGAATTACTTTTATGGCGCTTCTTATTTTTATTCATCACCTGATATTCTTTTCCTTTGAAATTTTAAGTATCGCCCATATCCTGTTAATTTTGAAAAAAGTTTTTGCCACAGGAACGGTAACTTTGATACTTTGTGTATTATTCAGTTCACTTTTTAGTCCAAAGAGCGAATAAAAACGTAGTTTTTATCGTTGGGTTATATGTGCAACTCAAGAATTTAGGTCTATCATGAAAAAATTATTGCTTTCATCCGTCATTGTACTTATAGGCTTCACCTTTATAGGAAGGCTTTCCTATTTGCAATTGTTCCGGTTTTCGCCAGACCAAATATTGGATGATCCCGCAATAAAAAAAGTGTACGACTACCCGGAAAGGGGCTATGTATATGATAGGGACGGAAAACTTCTGGTAGGCAACCAGCCTGCATACGATGTTATGGTAATCCCCAGGGAAGTAAAACCATTGGATACATTGGAGTTTTGTGGTCTATTGGGGATTGAAAAGGAGGAGTTCCTTTCCAAAATGGAAAAAGCAAGGGTCTACTCCCCCAGGCTTCCATCTGTTTTGGTGCCCCAGCTTTCCAAGGAGGATTATGCAAAACTTCAAGAAAAAATGCGCCACTACAATGGCTTTTATATTCAAAAACGTTCCTTGCGTTACTACAACACCAAAAGTGCCGCAAATGTGCTCGGATACATCAGCGAAGTGAACGAGTGGGACCTTAAGAACAACCCCTATTATGTTGCAGGCGAGCTAAAAGGTAGAACGGGTATTGAGCAACAGTATGAGGAAATTTTAAGAGGTCAAAAAGGGGTAAAACACATTCAAAAAGATCGTTTCAACAGGGATATAGGCCCTTATAAGGATGGAAAACTGGACACCTTGCCACAACAAGGCAAAGAAATCCATATTACACTGGACAAAACCCTGCAAGAGTATGGCGAAAAGTTGATGCACGGTAAACGCGGCGGTATCGTTGCCATTGAACCAAAGTCGGGAGAAATTTTGGCAATGATATCCGGTCCAACTTACGACCCTGCATTATTGGTTGGCAGGGAGCGTTCCAAGAATTACAGCAAACTGCATTACGATACCATATCCAAACCCACATGGGATCGTTCTATTTTGGCTCAACCATCTCCTGGATCACCTTTTAAAACATTAAATGCACTTATAGGTCTCCAGGAAGGGGTAATAAATGAGGATACCAATTTTAGATGTTACCATGGTTTTTATGTAGGCAATACACTTCGTGGCTGCCACTGCGGAGGTGGTATCAGGGATTTAAACTCTGGGATATATCAATCCTGTAACGCCTATTTTGCGGGTGTGTTCCGAAAAATCTTTGATAAGTACAACACCACTGACCAAGGCATGAATGTTTGGGAAAAGCACATGAAAAGTTTCGGCTTGGGCGGTTATTTGGGTACAGACCTTCCAACGGGAGCCCCTGGAAGAATTCCAGATGTTGCTTATTACGACAAATGGTACGGGGATGGCAGATGGGCTGCGTCCACCATCATATCCAACTCTATCGGTCAAGGGGAAATCGCAGCTACCCCATTGCAATTGGCCAATATGACCGCAGCGATTGCCAATAGAGGCTATTTTTATACGCCCCACGTCATAAAGAGCATCGGTAACAATGGAAAGATAGACCCTAAGTATACCGAACCCAATTACACCACCATCGACAGAAAGCACTTTGATCCCGTAATCGAGGGAATGGCAAATGTATATAATTACGGAACTGCTCGATGGGTAAAAATTCCTGATATCGATATTGCAGGGAAAACCGGAACCGTAGAAAATTATATCCGAATTGATGGTGAACGAATGCAATTGACGGACCACTCCGTTTTTGTAGCCTTTGCTCCTATTGAAAATCCTCAGATAGCCTTGGCAGTTTATATTGAAAATGGGTACTATGGGGCTCGTTATGCAGGTCATATTGCCTCACTATTGATTGAAAAATATATTAAAGGGGAAATTACAAGGACGGACCTGGAAAAACGCATGTTGGAAAAAACTTTGGAACACGAGTATGCCAAACCCTACAGCGGTGAACCTTTCAAGATAAACGAGTATGTCTGGTAGAGGGCCGTTTGGCAGATTGGATTGGATCAGTGTAATCCTTTATGCGCTTTTGGTTTTTATAGGATGGCTTAACATTTACTCAACTTCGGTAGGAGATGCGGACACATCAATTTTTGATTTCTCTACCCTTTATGGAAAGCAGCTCTTTTTTATGGGTGTGGCTTTTTTGGGAATCATCTTCGTGCTTTTTGTTGAATCTACCTTTTTTGAACGATTTTCTTCAATTTTCTATGTGGTCTCCATAATTCTCTTGTTAGGATTGTTTGTTTTCGGAAAAACCATAGCTGGAGCCACATCATGGTACGATCTTGGTTTTTTTAACCTGCAACCCTCGGAACTGGCAAAGGTTACCACTTCGTTGGCATTAGCTAAGTTTTTAAGCGATATACAAACTGATATACGAACAGGAAAGCATCAAATTTATGCCTTGATAATTATTCTGTTGCCCGCTATTTTGATTTTACCACAGCCCGACCCTGGAAGTTCGTTGATATATTTTTCGTTGTTCTTCGTACTTTTTAGGGAAGGCTTCCCTATTTATTATTTGGGAATATTGGTCTTCGCCGTGGTCTTGTTCGCCACTACCCTGATGTTCGGAACTGTCTGGGTCTCCATTGGATTGATTATTCTCACCTTATTGATCTATACCTTCAAAAAGGCTTCGGTTAAAATCCCCTTGCTCCCCGTATTGGGTGTAATTGTGGTTTCCATACTGTTTTCCCTGTCCGTGAATTTTGTTTTCGAGAACGTTTTTGAACAGCGTCACAGAGACCGATTTGCACTGTGGTTGAGCTTGGAAAAGGATGAGGATAAATTGGACGAAATCCGCAAGACCATAGGTTACAATACATATCAATCCGAAAAAGCAATCGAATCCGGTGGGTTTACAGGTAAAGGATTCTTGGAGGGGACCCGGACCAAGGGTGATTTTGTACCTGAACAGCACACTGATTACATATTTAGTTCCGTTGGCGAAGAATGGGGATTTTTGGGAACAGCCACTGTAATTTTATTGTTCTCCCTATTCTTTTTGCGGTTGATATATATAGCCGAGCGTCAGAAGAGCGATTTTAGCCGAATGTACGGATATGGTGTAATCTCGATTTTGGTATTCCATTACTTTATCAATATAGGAATGGTAATCGGACTGTTGCCTACTATTGGGGTACCATTGCCCTTTTTTAGTTATGGTGGTTCCGGTTTGATTTTCTTCACGATGCTGTTATTCATTTTCCTGAAACTGGACTCCAACCGCTTGAAGGACGGCATTTAGAATTTCCAGCCTTCGGCATCTACTTTTGATTCGATTCGCGACTGCCAAGCATCGGGCTGTCTTTCAAAAAAATTGATTCCTGTCCTTTTCTCGACCTCGTCCACGGAAACCAAAAAATCCTGTAATGGTTTTTGACTTTCTTCCGCAGGAATCAAAAAGGCAAGAACCTTTGTATTGTCCCCTGAACCTTTCATCACAATTTTATAATATACTCGGGGCACATCCACATCCTCATCCCCTATTTGTGGCAAACCATCTTCCAAAACACCTCCGGTAACCACAAAGAGTTCCCCATACTTTTTGCACCAATAACGTACTTGCTGTTCTAAACGATTCCAGATTCCTGCATTGAAATCTTTGTCCTGAGGGCTAATGTTACTGGTATAAAAAGTTTCATTGTAGGCCTGCTCCGAGAACCGGCGATCACCTGCTGGGAGCAAATGTCCCCTATCATATCCCGAACGTCTGTAATTGCGCCTATCGGCCGACTTTGTGGACACCATTGGGTCCTCGATGAAATATGGCCGTTCCCTATCATCGTGCGTTAGGTGCTCTTGTTTGAGCGTATATGCCACCCACTCCGCTTGCTCATGTGGTTCGCTATAGGATAAAGTATAGAAACTATGTTCGACTATTTCACCTGTGGTGGACCTTGGCAACAAATTGGCTTCGACAGCATTGGTTTCCGGCCCATTGGATTTGGAATAGGTTTCTGGCGTATAAAAGTTTTCGAACAGCCAAAAGCCAACGATACAAACAAACATCAATATTGCATATAGGGTTCTATTCTTCATCAAATGGACTTGAATTTGATTTGATGGTCCAATTTTGCAAATAAATTCATTTTAAAAAAATAAAACTCCTTTGGTCATATTTTTATATAGCAACTGAACAGAACAAAAAAAGCCAACTCCGAAAAGTTGGCTTTTATATTTTATCATTTATTGAATATCCTTAGCCTTTGTTGACACTGGCCAATTCGCCATCTTTTTTCTTGATATTGTTCTTATGAAGATCCTTGAGCACGTTTACGGCCTCTTCCACATAAATATCACGTGCGAGATCCTTGTGCCATCTATCTCTTTTTTCCCTTAATACAGAATCTTGGGTGAACAATTCTTTCTCATAGTTTAGCGAACTAAAGGACAATTTGGAATCGTAATCCCTTAAGCTTTTGAATTTTTCCGAACGCTTCTTTGCTTCTTCTTCTTTGCTCACGTATTTATCATAGTTAAGGGAAATAACATTTTCATCCTGTTGCTCCTTGAGCCATTTGGCATTTTCCTCGATAAGCTTAATCTGCTCATTCTTGGCCATACGTTCCTTGCTCTTTTTAACGGCATCTTCAAAATCGATGTAGCCATCCCATACTTTGTAGTCGGCAGCGGTAATCTTATCCCAACCCAAAGGATTCTGTTGATCTCGTTCGCCCAAATCGATATAGCTATATCTGTCCGGCACCACTATATCGCTTTTTACACCTTCCAATTGGGTAGAGCCTCCGTTGATACGGTAAAATTTTTGAGTAGTCAGCTTTATCGCTCCTAAATCTCCATGTTCGTTCCCTCGCACTATATCATCCAAAGGAAATATATTTTGGACGGTTCCCTTTCCGAAAGTTTGTTTGCTTCCGATAATAACGGCCCTTTTGTAGTCCTGCATTGCAGCCGCCAATATCTCGGAGGCCGATGCGGATAATTCGTTCACCAAAATCACCAATGGACCATCCCACTGGATTCTTTCGTCTTTATCCTCATGGACTTCCTTGCGCTGACCGGAGGAACGCACCTGTACTATAGGTCCGTCCTTGATGAAGAGTCCTGCCATATCAACCACCGTTTTCAAGGATCCTCCGCCATTGTCCCTCAAATCCAGGATGATTCCTTCTGCACCTGCTTCTTTGAGTCGCTCCAATTCCTTGGCAACATCGGTAGCGGCATTCCTTTCGGCATAATCTTCAAAATCAATATAAAACTTGGGAAGGTTGATCAATCCATATTTATTCTCCCCGGCATCGATTGTCGCGGATTTTGCATAGGATTCTTCAAGCTCAACTACATCCCTTGTAATGGATACTGTTTCAATAGTTCCATCTACTTTTCTTACGGTAAGGTCCACTACGGTACCTTCTGGACCTTTGATTAATTTGATGGCGTCTTCCAATGGCATTCCCACAATATTGATGGGTTCCTCTCCTTCTTGACCAACTTTAAGGATTTGATCGCCAACTTCAAGACTTTGGTCCCTCCAAACGGGTCCCCCGGAAATGATTTCCACGATCTTTGCTCCTTCTGGTTTCTTCTGTAATCTGGCACCGATTCCTTCAAACTTACCGGACATACCAATATCGAACTTCTCTTTTTCTTCTGGGGCAAAATAGAAAGTATGAGGGTCAAATTCTTCTACGATGGTGTTCAAATACTGAACAAACCAATCCTTACGTTCCAAATCGTCCACAAAATCGAAAAATTCATCCAAGGTATTTTTTGTGACCTCTCTGGCTTCTTCTTCTGTTGTGACCTTATCTATGGAACCTGGGATTTCGTTGAAGGCATAGGCAGCATCAACCTCCAAATCTGCTTCTGAATCAGCTATCTGATTTTCAATCTTATTATCAAAAACGTTAAGGGTATTGTATTTCAATTGTTTTCTCCAACGCTCCTTAAGCTCTTTTTTACTGGTAGCAAACTCTTGCTTGTCGTAATCTATTTCAATGGTTTCATCTATAGTATAATCAAAAGGCTGGGCAAGGACATCACCGTAAATTTCCTTTGCCTCTTGCATACGCACCATCAAACGTTGATACACAACATTGAAGAAGGTGATATCGGTATTCCTGATCTCATCATCGATCATGAACCTATATTTTTCAAACTCGTCGATATCACTTTGCAAAAAATATCTTTTGGTAGGGTCGATAACCTCTATAAAGTCATCAAAAACATTGGAACTGAAGCTATCGTTAACTTCTTTGGGCTCATAATGCCCTTTTTCGAGTACGTAGGAAATCAATTCCAATAAAAATTTATCCTTGTCGTCATTATCAAAAGACTTATTGGTAAAACTGCAGGAGGCTACTGCAACAAGAATAACCAATAGTGCCAAAATAAAGTTCTTTTTCATAATCTCATTTTTCTGGAGCGAAACTATCTGACCTCAAACCGTCAAATCTTTATTGCGCCATCCATCTTTTCTAATTGTATGAATTCTCTAAGATACAGAAAAAACCGTGCCAGTCCCGATGGCTGGATTTAATTTTTTGTTAAACGGACAAAGCTCCATATCCTTATGAAAAACGTATTTTTATGCTTTAAATTATCTAACATGGAAAAACCCTTGATTCTTGTCACCAACGACGATGGCATCACGGCACCTGGCCTTAGGGCGTTGATACGTACCATGAAAGAACTGGGCGACGTTGTGGTCGTGGCTCCGGACAGTCCGCAAAGCGGCATGGGGCATGCCATTACCGTGGACAGCACGTTGTTTTCCAAGCAGGTAGTAGTGGACCACAAAGAAGGGGCACCAAGTGAATACAGTTGTAGCGGAACACCCGCAGACTGTGTAAAATTGGCACTTCGGGTATTACTTGACAGAACTCCGGATATTTGCGTAAGCGGTATCAATCATGGGTCCAACTCATCCATCAACGTAATTTATTCCGGTACCATGAGTGCGGCCATCGAGGCGGGCATCGAAGGAATACCGGCAATCGGGTTTTCGTTATGTGATTATTCATGGGATGCAAATTTTGAGCCTGCATTGGAATCCGTCAAAAAAATAGTTGCGGAGGCATTGACCAACGGAATCCCAAAAGGCACCGTTCTAAATGTAAATATTCCGAAGACCGAAAATGGACCAAAAGGCATAAAAATATGCCGGCAGGCACGCGGTAACTGGAAGGAAAAATTTGATAAGCGTACCAGTCCATCGGGCAAGGATTATTATTGGCTCACCGGAGAATTTGAGCTCTTGGACAAAGGAGAGGATACAGATGAATGGGCGTTGTCCCAAGGTTATATTTCTGTAGTTCCAACACAGTTCGACCTTACCGCACACCATGCCATACAACAAGTAAATAACTGGAACTTAAATGAAAAATAGCAAGGAAATCATCATAGGTTTTATCGTAGGAATCATTGCAAATACGTTTGGCACCCTGCTTTACATTCTACTTTTTTCTGATTTGGGAATCGTGGAAACTTTTAATGCCGCCATTGAGCAAGGCCATATTGGCAGTTTATTGGCACTTGGAGCCATATTGAACTTGGTGGCCTTTTTTGGGTTTTTACGAATAAAGAGAGATCAAAGGGCCAAAGGGGTAATGTTGGCAACCTTGGTTACGGCACTTGTTATTATGATGTACAAAGTGATGTCCTAGATTATACACCCATGAAATACTATATAATTGCTGGTGAAGCATCGGGAGACCTGCACGGGTCCAACTTGATCAAGGCCCTAAAAAAAGAAGATTCCTCGGCAGAGATTCGTTGTTGGGGCGGTGACCTGATGCAGCAAGCTGGCGGTGAGCTGGCAAAACATTACAAGGATATGGCCTTTATGGGCTTTTTGGAGGTGCTGATGAACATTCCCACCATTTTCAAGAACATTTCCTATTGCAAGGAGGATATCCAACGTTTTAATCCCGATGTAGTAATTTTTATTGATTTCTCCGGCTTTAATCTCAGAATTGCCAAGTGGGCCAAACAAAATGGTTTCAAAACCAATTATTATATTTCTCCCCAAATTTGGGCCTCAAGGGAAGGGCGTATCTCAAAAATCAAACGGGATATAGACAACATGTACGTTATTTTACCTTTCGAAAAAGAGTTCTACGAAAAAAAACATGGATATCCCGTCCAATTTGTTGGCCATCCACTTATTGATGCCATTGAGAACACCCCTCTGCAGGACAATGTATCTTTCCGACAAGAAAACAATCTTGATTCTGAAAAACCTATTATTGCCTTATTGCCCGGAAGCCGAAAACAAGAGGTACAAAAAATGTTGGAGGTGATGCTTTCAGTAAAAAAGGATTTTCCCAATTATCAATTTGTCATCGCCGGTGCCCCTAGTCTTCCTGACGAGTTTTATGCACCGTTTCTGAAAGGCGACAAGGTAGAGTATGTTTCCAACAAAACGTATACGCTCTTAAAACATTCCCATGCCGCATTGGTAACCAGTGGAACGGCCACATTGGAAACAGCGCTTTTTGAGGTGCCCCAAGTAGTTTGCTATAAGGGCAATTGGATTTCTTATCAAATTGCAAAGCGAATTATCACCTTGGACTACATTTCTCTTGTTAATTTAATCATGAAAAGAGAAGTCGTAAAAGAACTTATCCAGAATGACCTGACCACTAAAAACCTTAAATCCGAGCTTTCTAAAATAGTTGAAGGAACGGAACGGGAACGCATGTTGTCGGATTACAAATCATTAAAAGAAAAATTGGGTGGAAAAGGAGCCAGTGAAATGGCCGCCCGATTAATTGTGAAAAATGTGTAGTTTTATCATCCAAGAAAGTAAATCTATTCTTGGATGTTACGAAAAACCATAATCTTACTGTTGTTTTTTGTCATTACTGCTTGCGGACCAGGCAAAAAGCGACGCACCTACAGCAAGACCCGAACCGTTTCGGTAGAGGGGTCCACCGAAGACACTTCCCCTAAAAGTGAACCTAAAAAGGAAAACAAACGAGAGGGGCGTAAAAATGTTAAGGCAGATGAAATTATCTCCACTGCATTAAGCTATTCCGGAACCCGGTACAAGTATGGGGGCACCACCAAAAAAGGTATGGATTGCTCCGGCTTGGTCTATGTTTCCTTAAAAGAGAACGACATTATGTTCCCAAGAACGTCCTACCAAATGGCTTTGGAAGGCAACAAAATTAGGGTCAATGATGTTGAAAAAGGGGATTTGCTCTTTTTTCAGACCAGTAAAACGGGACGACGAATCAATCATGTTGGATTGGTAGTAGACGTCAACGGTGACGACATTAAATTTATTCACGCCACAACCTCACGAGGCGTATTGGTATCCTCATTACGGGAAGGATACTGGAACAGCGCTTTTGTAAAGGCTATGCGCATCCTGTAACGTGCGCCAACTTAATTTTGTGTCCATAAAACTGACCATTTGGTTGATGATGGGCATCGTTATTGGTTTTCATTTTGAGATAGCTCCACTTCTCCCCCTCACAATTATGCTGGTTTTTTTGCCAGTAGCTTATTTGCTCGGCAAAAGACAGCAGCGTGAAGGGTTCCCGTTTTTTGAAGTGTTGATTGTCCTCACAACCATTAGTTTGGGCATTTTGGTGGTCGGGCTTTCCTTGGGTCGTGGAATGTCATCCCATTACAGCACCAAAAACCTTGAAACAGAAGAAATTTGGCGGTTGAAGGTCGAAGAAGTCCTAAAACCCAACGACTTTTCCCAAAGCTATATAACCCGAGCCCTTACTGTGGGCGATACACAAGCATCCGGAAAATTACTCCTAAACCTGACTTTAGATTCCGTTGGAAAACCCTTAAAGGTAGATGATGAGCTTCTTTCCCTTACCAATCCTGAAGCAATACGGCCATCACTGAATCCACATCAATTTGATTACCAAGACTATCTTCAAAAACAAGGTATCCAACATCAAATCAGGACAAACTATCGGTCCATTATTGTAAAGCAAGGTTCCAAAACCTTGTTCGGCATGGCCTCCAATTTTAGGGAACACATCATTTCAAAATTAAAACAAAAAAACTTTGGCGAGGAAGAGCTCGGCGTAATTCAAGCCTTGATCTTGGGTAAACGTGATGATATTTCGGAAGGCACCTACAACAACTACAAAAATGCGGGGGCAGTTCATATTTTAGCGGTTTCCGGGCTGCATGTAGGCATCATTTTATTTTTGTTGGAGTTTCTTTTATCTCCATTGGAACGTTTACCTAAAGGTAAAACCATAAAACTCATCTTTGTGGTTTTGCTACTTTGGAGCTACGCCTTTGTGGCAGGTCTCTCGCCTTCCATTGTTAGGGCTGTTACCATGTTCTCTTTTGTTGCCTACTCGCTCTACCTCAACCGACCTACCAACTCATTTAACATTATAGCACTATCCATGCTGTTCATTTTATTGGTAAAGCCCTTGTTTTTGTTTCAGGTGGGGTTTCAGATGAGCTACGCGGCAGTTTTTGCCATTGTTTGGGTCTATCCCCAACTGCAGAAATTTTGGTTTCCAGATAACATCGTTGTGCGAAAAGCATGGCAGCTGCTCTCGGTAAGCGTTGCGGCCCAATTAGGCGTATTGCCGATTAGTTTGTTCTATTTTCATCAGTTTCCAGCGCTGTTTTTTGTTTCCAACCTAATTGTACTTCCCTTTTTAGGGTTGATTCTGGGCTTCGGAATCTTAGTGATTGCCTTGGCCATGACTGACTTTTTACCCAAATTTTTGATCGAGGGTTTCAATTGGGTCATCCACCTGATGAATTCGATTGTTGGTTGGGTCGCTCGCCAAGAAGGTTTCATCATCAAAAACATTCCATTTGATTCCGTTCAGATGATAGTAGGGTATTTCACAATCATTGCTCTTGTGCTATTTCTATCCCAACCCCGACAGAAATCGGCTTTGGTGTTCTTTGGTGGACTGATTGTTTTTCAGAGTTGGACCATCTGGAATCAGGTGCAAGTATATCAAACGGAAACCATTATCCTAGCACACAAAACCAGAAATACCATTGTACTGCACCAGTTGGGAAGTTCAGTTACCATAATCACTTCGGATGCTTCCAACATTGGAAACATTGTAAACGATTATGAAGTTGCCGAAAGAATAAAAAACTTGGATACGATTCAGCTAAAGAACAGTTATGAATTGGATGATAAAAGATTGGTTGTCGTGGACAGTTCGGCCATCATCCCTTTGCAAAAAAATCCAGATTACTTGCTCCTGACCCAATCGACCAAAATTAATTTGGAGCGATTGATTGATTCCATTGGACCGAAAAAAATATTTGCCGATGGCAGTAGCTATCCGAGTGTAATATCCAAATGGAAGACGACCTGTATGGAAAAAGAAATCCCTTTCCACTATACCGGTAAAAAGGGATGTTATGTTTTTAAATTCTGAGTTGGTTTCTAGTGTACGTTGCCCATCAACTTTTTTATTAAAGGCGAGGCTAAAATCACCAAAACTCCGGCACCCAATGCGTACTGAGCAATGAGCATAAACCCATCCGTGTAAACCGTAAGGGTACTGAATCCACTGATATCCGCATCAGTGCTCTCAATGGCCAATTGTTTACCTATAAAGCCAACTACTTGAAATGCGAATGCAGAAGAAAGGAACCATACTCCCATCATGAAAGCGACTATGCGTTTTGGTGAGAGGTCGGTAATCTTGGACAGTCCTACAGGGGACATAAACAATTCCCCAACCGACAATAAGAAATACATTAGGAGTAGGTATGTGAACGGTACGAATCCATTTTCATTGGCACTTGCACCACTAACGGCCAATGCATAAAAACTGATACCTGCAAACAAGAGCCCCATTCCAAATTTATACGGCGTTCTTGGATTCAAGTTCTTTTTGGACAGCCATTGCCACATTAGAGAAATGGGTATTGCCAAAATAATGATCCACATGGAGTTCAAAGAATTGGTCTGCGATGCGGACATAATTCCTACCAAATCCACATTACGAGCTGCAAAGAGTGTTATAACACTTCCGGAAAGCTCATGGAATCCCCAGAAAATCGTCATAAAGAACGTAATAAGGACAGCTACAAAAAGTTTTTTCCGCTCTTCTACCGACGCCTTGAACATAATGTAGCCCAGATACAACAAGATTGAAATACCAATCAACTTGAAGATGACATTTACAATATTCTGGTCATCAAAAAAAGTACCTTCAGCACCCAATGCCTTGTATGAGGATAATAAATATGCTATCACCGGAACCGAAGCGAATGCCAGTACCGGAACCAAGATACCTTGTTTAAGTCCAAAGACCTTTTTTTCTATGTTTCCATTTTCTGGAGGTAAGCCTTTATCACCAAACACTCCTTTTTTTATACCGCTCCAAAAAACAATCAAGCCAGTAAGCATTCCTATCCCAGCCAGTCCAAACCCGTAGTGCCATCCATATTTGGCGGCCAAAAATCCGCATAACAAAGGAGCCACCCATCCACCGATATTGATTCCCATATAAAAAATGGTGAACCCTGAATCCTTTCGTGGGTCACCATCCTTATATAAAGAGCCAACAAATGTTGAAATGTTCGGTTTAAAAAATCCATTTCCTGCTATAATTAGGGACAATGCAAGAAAAAACGTGATATTGTTTTCGATGGCAAGGACAAAATGCCCCAACGACATTAAAATTCCTCCTAAAAAAATAGAGCGTCGCATACCCAAAATACTGTCCGAAATTCTACCCCCAATAACTGTGGAGGCGTAAACCAAGGAACCATATGAAGAATAAACCGCAGCAGTGGCATAATCCCGTTCCATTAAAGCAGCAAAGATGACATCTACCATATAAAGGGTAAGTAGGGCACGCATTCCATAAAAGCTGAAGCGCTCCCATAGCTCGGCAAAAAAGAGATAGAACAACCCTCTTGGATGACCGAACAACTGTTTTTCTTCTTGTGGTTTGGTTATTTCTGACATAACGGCTATTTATTTTTTAAAATACTATAAATTCTCTTTAACAAAGTTGGTCAATTTGGTATACAGGTGAAGGCTGGTGTTTCCGCCATAAATACCATGGTTCTTGTCCGGGTAAATGGCCCAATCAAATTGTTTGTTGGCCTGCACGAGTGCTTCTATCATTCTCATGGTGTTCTGCACATGTACATTATCATCACCGGAGCCATGTACCAAAAGATATTTCCCTTTCAATAATTCTGGATAGTTGAACGGTGAATTATCATCGTACCCAGTTGGGTTCTCTTGTGGGGTCTGCATATAGCGTTCGGTATAAATAGTGTCATAAAAACGCCATGAGGTCACGGGTGCTACGGCAATGGCCATCTCAAAAGTGTCGTTCCCTTTTAATATACAGTTAGTGGACATAAAACCTCCGTAACTCCAACCCCAGATTCCCGTTCTATCCTCATCGATATAGGGTAGTTCGCTCAATTTTTTGGCCGCGTCAATTTGGTCTTCAACCTCATATTTGCCCAATTCCTTTTGGGTCAATTTTTTAAAGTCGCGCCCTTTTAACCCGGTACCCCTGCCGTCTACACAAGCAACGATATAGCCTTCCGAAACCAATAATTGATGCCAGTAGTCCCTGGTTCCCATCCATCTGTTGGCCACCTGTTGCGAACCGGGTCCGCTATACTGGAACATGAACAATGGGTATTTTTTGTTTGGGTCAAAATCGGCGGGTTTCATCATATACATATTAAGGTCGTACCCATTTATATTGATGGTAGAAAACTCTTTCGGCGCAATCTCATACCCCTCCAATTTATTGAGCAGCTCCGAGTTGTCCTTGATTTTCTTTACCAATTTACCGTTTGATGCATCGTGCAAAGTAAACCGATATGGCGTGTCTGCACTTGAATATGTATTGATATAGTACGTAAAATCACTACTGAAGGAAGCCGAGTTAGTGCCTTCATCCGTAGATAATGCTTTCTTTTTCTTCCCTTTACTGGAAATACTATAGACTCCCCTATTAATGGAACCATTTTCTACGGACTGATAAAAAATACGGTCGTTTTTCTCATCATAACCGTAATAACTCGTTACTTCCCAAGGTCCTTCGGTAATCTGATTTTTCAACTTTCCACTACTGCCATATAAATATAAATGGTTATAGCCGTCGGTTTCACTGGTCCAGATAAAGCTGTCATCGGCCAAAAAGGTTAAATCGTCATCAATATCCACATAAGCATTATCGGTCTCTTCCAATAAAACGTTCGCTGAATTGTCACTGGCATTTACTTTGTAAAGTGTCAAGCTGTTTTGATGCCGGTTCATGGTCTGAACGCTCAAATGGTTCGGATTGTTCATCCATTTAATTCTTGGAATATAGTATGGGGCATCCAAATCCACATCTGAAATAGTTCCAGACGCTACATCAAACATATGTAATGTTACAATGGAATTCTTCTCTCCGGCCTTGGGGTATTTAAACTCATGCTGGGAAGGATACAGTTCCGTGCCATAAACATCCATGGAGAAATGGGGAACCTCTGTTTCGTCAAATCGGAGAAAGGCAATTTTGGTTCCATCACTGTTCCATTCAAAAGCGCGGACAAAACCAAATTCTTCTTCGTACACCCAATCTGTAACACCATTTATAATAGTGCCTTTATTACCATCCGTAGTGACCTGTTTGGTAGTGCGCCCGGACAAGTCCATTACATATAAGTTATTGTCCAAAACATAGGCCACCTTGCTACCATCTGGCGAAAGTGTGGGCTCCTGTATTTTTGTTTCTGATATTTTCACCAGTTCTTTCGATGCTATATCGTACACATAATAAATCCCTAAACGGGAACGTCTAAATATAGGTTCAACTTCCGTCGCCAAAAGCACTTGGGATTCATCATCACTAAAACTATAGGATGAAAAATATGGTACGGCATCCGATGATGCTACTATGGTCTCCACTTTTTGCAAAGTTTCGTAATCGTACTTATCCAGACTACTGGAACGCGGGGAACGCGATGTATTTAATATGGTGTATTGTGTACCATTGTTCATGGATCGTAGGACATCCATGTATTCTGTCCTGAACTCTCCTCCAAAAATCTCTTCGAGGGTGATTTTTTTCTTTTGTGCTGTAGAAAAAGTAACAACTCCCAATAAGAATAGGAATAGAAAAGACTGTTTGTTCATGAAGTGAAAAAATTGATTAAAAACTCCCAAGTTTACTAATATTTATCCGAAAAATAAATTTTGATGTTGCATTTGCAACATATTTTAACCTTTGGTTCCAGCGATATTTTTTCAGAAATCGAACTTCATTCGGTAAATATCCATTATCCGTATATTTGAAAGCTTTAAGCCAGCTTTATGAATACGCCCGTTGAAGGATTTTCCAAACTTACCAAAACCCAGAAAATTGACTGGATTGCCATCAATTGCACCAAAGACCCCGAAGCCACCAAACAACTGTTGAAACAGTATTGGAATACGGACCCAAGGGTACAGCAACTGCACGATGAGTTTATTGAAAATACCGTTTCCAATTACTATTTGCCTTTTGCAATAGCGCCAAATTTTAAGATAAACGACAAGCTTTATGCCATTCCCATGGCCATCGAAGAAAGTTCCGTTGTTGCAGCGGCCAGCAAAGCGGCCAAGTTTTGGTTGGAACGCGGCGGTTTTAAAGCTGAAATCATAGGTACCGAAAAGGTTGGGCAGGTACACTTTATATATAAAGGTGATAATCAAAAACTTTTCAGGTTCTTTGATTCCGCCAAACCTGAACTCATCAAAAGTGTTTCCAGCATTACACAGAGCATGGAAAAGCGTGGCGGAGGCATTAACAACATTGAGTTAAGGGACCTATCAAATAAGATTGACGGTTACCATCAACTGCATTGCACTTTTGAGACCTTGGATGCCATGGGGGCCAACTTCATCAACTCTTGTTTAGAGCAATTTGCAAGAACATTTAAAGAACAAGCCCTTCTATTTGATGCTTTTTCAGAAGAAGAAAAGAACATAGAGGTGGTAATGAGTATTTTGTCCAACTACGTGCCAGATTGTTTAGTACGGGCAGAGGTAAGCTGTTCTATTTCGGACTTGGGCAATGCCGATATGCCTTCCAAAGATTTTGCCGAAAAGTTTGTAAGAGCGGTCAATATAGCCAAAGTAGAACCTTACCGGGCAGTTACGCACAATAAGGGCATTATGAACGGGATAGACGCCGTTGTCCTTGCAACAGGAAACGATTTTAGAGCGATTGAGGCAGGCGTGCACGCGTATGCCGCCAAGGACGGACAATATTCCAGCCTTACCCATGCGAAGATAGAAGATGGCATTTTCAAGTTTTGGATAGAAGTGCCTTTGGCACTGGGTACTGTTGGAGGGTTGACGAGATTGCACCCCATGGTAAAACTTGCATTGGAAATCCTTCAAAATCCATCCGCCAAAGAATTGATGCAGATTGTTGCCGTTGCCGGACTGGCACAAAATTTTGCCGCAGTGCGGAGTCTGATCACCACGGGCATACAAAAAGGACATATGAAAATGCACTTGTTGAACATGTTGAATCAATTGGGAGCCACCGAAGCAGAAAAACAAAAACTGGTCACTTATTTTAAAGATCAAACCGTAACAAATGCCTCGGTGAAGGAGGCTTTGGAAAGTCTAAAATCAAAATAATGAAGAAGGAGTTTTACAGTAACGGGAAATTGTTGGTGTCTGGCGAGTATGCCATTTTGGATGGTGCTTTAGGATTGGCCATTCCCGTTAGTTACGGGCAATCGCTGAATGTTACTCCGACCACCACGGGCTTGTTGGAGTGGAACAGTCTCGACGAAAGTAATGATACGTGGTTCTCCGCAACGTTCAACCTAGCTAATTTGAACGTAGTTTCCTCTTCTGATTCGGCAATGGCAAAGACTTTGAAGGATTTGCTCTTGGAGGCCAATGCGCAAAATCCATTGCTATTAACGGATAGTGAAGGTTTCTTGGTCGAAACACAGCTCACATTTCCAAGATCTTGGGGGTTGGGCACTTCCTCAACACTCATTAATAATTTGGCCCAATGGGCAAGGGTCGATGCGTTTCAACTATTATGGAAAGCGTTTGGCGGAAGTGGGTATGATATTGCCTGTGCGCAATATAATTCACCGTTGACCTATCAATTAAAAAATGGCAGTCCACAAGTAGAAGAAATTCACTTTGATCCTATGTTCAAGGACTCGCTTTATTTTATTCATCTAAATCAAAAACAAAGTAGCAAGGAAGCCATTGCCAATTATAGGGAACAACAGTTTGACAAACCACAACTGGTTAAAGAAGTTTCAGATATTACCAAAAAAATGATTCATGCTATCACCTTGTCCGAGTTCGAAACCTTGATGGAGGAACATGAGACATTACTTTCCAAAGTTCTGAAAATACAGCCCGTAAAACAGCGCCTTTTTCCCGATTATTTTGGGGCCATAAAAAGTCTTGGCGCTTGGGGCGGGGATTTTGTTTTGGCCACAGGAGACGATAAAACCCGCTCCTATTTCAAATCCAAAGGTTTTGAAACGGTGATTCCATATTCTAAAATGTTGCTATAATTTCTTTCACCTAGGAGTCCCGTTTTTCCCAATTTTTGCTCATCCATCAATCCAAACAGGGCATCCGTCAATTGACACCCTACTAAAACTATTCTTTTTTGCATTTTGAGACCAGAAGATAAAATTGATAGCTATGTCGTTCTGGGAAAACACACCTTTGTTCACAAAAAGCAAAATCGGTCCTTTTACCAAAAGACTGTTTTTACTCTTTTCATTTCTATTTTTTTTCTCCCTACTCATAACCATTTATAGTTGGTCCAATATAGGTCATGGTTTTAGTTCAATCACGCTATATGCTCAAATCCTACAATTGATTGTGTATTTGGTGGTCATCTACCTTTTATTTAAAAATCAAAAGAATATAGCTCTAAAGGATAGTAATCTATCCACTTGCGATAAAAAGGACAAATATGAAAAAACCGGATTATCCGAATCCTTTTCGCTCGAACTCAAAAATAAACTGGAGCTATTGATGAATGAGGAAAAGCTTTATCTAAATCATGAGCTTAGACTTGATGATATTGCCGAATTATTGGATATATCCCGCCATCATGCATCACAGGTTATCAACGAGAATTTTAACCTCAGCTTTTACGATTTTGTAAACTCATACCGAATCGAAGAGGCCAAAAACAGGCTATGTTCGGACTTTGAAAGCACTTCGGAATCCATTTCAGATATTGCTTATCAATGTGGGTTCAACAATAGAGTCTCCTTTTATAAAGCTTTCAAGAAAGTCACACAGGTAACTCCCAAGGAATTTGTACATGCCGCTGCATAAGGAATACAAACTACAAATTTGTAAATGTAAACTTCATTCGGCAAATATGTAAAGGTTAATAAGCGCTTACAGCACCCGTCATTTCTTTCCCTTTTTTTATGGCGCAATCCACAAGGTAGGGGCTCTAAAATTACTCTTCCCCGAATCATTGTTTTTCATTGTCAAGGAGGATGATTATTTGAATTAGCCTACAAATAAGTTTTACCCCCTGCTTTGTTTGATTGCACTAACTAACTAATAACTCTTTAATTTATGAAAGCAAAAAACTATGGCATGTTGCTGGTATTTTTAATGTGCTTATGCGCCACAACACTAGCACAGGAAAAAAATGTAACTGGTACAGTTACCGACCAAAATGGACTGCCGCTCCCTGGAGTTTCTATTATGGTAGTAGGAACTACAAACGGAGCACAAACCAATTTTGATGGAAACTACTCTATCATGGCCAGTACAGGACAAACCCTTCGGTTTAGCTACATTGGTCAGGCGACTGTTGAGAGAACTGTTGGCACTTCGTCAATTATCAATATACAAATGCAAGATGACGCCCAGGCCTTAGACGAAGTTGTAGTTACCGCCTTAGGTATTGCCCGAGAAGAAAAGGCTTTAGGGTATGCGTCCCAAAAAGTAGCAGGCGACAACCTTATTAAGGCTCGTGACACAGATGTGAACAATGCTCTTGCCGGAAAAGTTGCCGGAGTACAGTTTCTTGGGGCTCCCAGTTCGGATTTTAGAAATTCAAGCATTCGTCTTAGGGGAAACACTGACGTTCTTTTTATTGTTGACAACATCAAAGTTGGTTCCGTATCGGATATAAATCCCGATGACATCCAAGAAATGACCATATTAAAAGGGCTTACGGCAACCGCTCTTTATGGCCCTGAAGGACGAAATGGCGCTATTGTAATAACCACCAGAAGAGCCAAAGAAGGAAAAGCCACAATTACCATAAATCAGAACACATCTTTGGAAAGTGTATACTTACTTCCCGAGTATCAAAATGAATATGGTGGTGGATACACCCAAGAATTTCCGACTTTTAACTATAATCCAGAACAACATCCATCATCATGGGCTTCTTTTGATGGCCAACCCATGGTTGAATATTACGCGGATGAAAGTTGGGGGCCCAAAATGGACGGAACACCTGTAAGACATTGGGATAGTTGGATTGAAGGTGACCCTGAATTCGGTAAACTAAGACCCTTCTCACCTAACCCTAATAATATTCGTGATTTTTATAATACGGGGATGACCAACAGAACAAACATTACCTTTCTAAAAGGAGGCGAAGATTATGGTGTTCGCACATCGGTCACACGTACTGAAAAAGAGGGTATTATGCCAAATACCAAACGTACACAATACGACTTCTCGACTAATGCCGACCTTAATATTAGCGAAAAGTTTAAAATGTATACGAACATCAACTTTCAAGTACGTAAAACAAAAAATTTTGCTGCACTAGGCTATGGAGGTCTTGGGTCCAATTTCAATCAATGGTGGCAACGCCAGTTGGATATGGATCGAGTAAAAGACTACAATAGAAATGGACAAATTGTATCTTGGAATATCAACGGACCTACTAATCCACGTCCACTTTATTGGGATTCCCCTTATTTTCTTTTGAATGAAAGTGTGAACAATCAAGTCAAAAATATGTTCAACGGAAGACTTGGCGGAACATATACGTTCAACGACAATCTAAATCTTTCCATTGAAACGCGCAAAACATACAACGCCTATGAATACGATAGCCGTAATGCATGGGGAGGACTAACCCAGGAAGGATATAGTGAAAATGAAAACACCGAGACCCGTGATGAATTATTCGGTCTTTTAAACTACCGAAACAACTTTGGCAAATTTGACATCAGTGGCAAGTTGGGAAGTGAGTTCAGCTTCTACACATTCAAAAACCTACTGGCTAGTACCAATGGTGGGATGACAGTAGAAAACTATTATTCTTTGGACACATCGGTAGACCGACCCAATGTGGATAGCAATCGAGAAAAATCCCAGAACAGAGCCATTTTCTCTGCTATTTCGCTAGGGTATGGAGGGTTTTTATACTTGGATGGCACAGCTCGATGGGATTGGAGTTCAACTGCTAACCCTGAAGATAATAAAGTGGAAACATATGGATTATCAGGAAGTTTTGTATTCTCTGAATTCATACCACAAAACGATATTTTTACTTTTGGAAAGCTTAGGGCAGGCTATGCTGAAGCACCTATCTTTCCAGAGGCCCACAGATTAAACCCAATATATTCCAACCAAAATCCTTATGGCAGCAGTGGTGCAATGACCGTTCCCAATGGTCTTCGGAACCCTGAACTTACCGGTGGAGTAAGAAGTGAAATTGAATTAGGGGGTGAACTTAAGTTCTTCAGAAACAGAGTAGGAATAGATGTTACTTATTTTGAAAAAACTGACACGAATCTCCCAGTAAGTTTGACATTAGATTCATCAACAGGATATACTGGTGTTAGCACCAATTCCGGCGAACAATTCTATAAAGGTTTAGAGTTTGGTTTAACAGTGACACCTGTAAGAACAAACAGTTTTGAATGGGATATATCTGCCAATCTGGCCACTCTTAATCGCTATGTAAACCAATTGGCCGAAGGTGTTACTGTAAACACACTAGATGGGACGTCTCAGGGTTGGGGCGGACTTTTGCTACAAGAACGTGAAGGAGAAGAATGGGGGGTACTTTACGGTAGAAAAGCCCAAAGGGATGATAACGGCAATCTAGTACTTTCTTCCAGTGGAGCGATACAATATGACACCAACCAATTCCTAGGTAATGTCCTACCCGACTTTACTGGTGGATTTACTAGTAATATGAGGTATAAAAACTTCGAACTATTTCTAGGATTTGACTTCCAAAAAGGAGGTCAGTATTTTTCTGTAACCGATATGTTCATTAACTATTCTGGTTTGGGCATAGAATCTGTAGGAGATAATGCTCTGGGCAATCCAAAACGTGACCCATTGACCGGAACCGGAATTGTGGACGGAATTACTGTTCCTGCAGCAACTGCAGGTCCAGATTCTGGAGGTATATTGGTGGAAGGAGTCGACTCAACGTCGGGAAATCCGGCCGCATATTATGTAGACCCTGTACAATATTATGGTAGGTTGTTCGGTCTTTCTGAATTTTTTCTACACGACGCTTCCTATGTAAAACTTAGAACTCTAAGGTTGGGATACAACCTAACAGGAAAACTCTTGGACCAAACGCCCTTTTCTGCAGCAAATATTGCTGTATATGCAAACAACCTTTGGTTAATCGATTCTGATTTAAACTTTGTTGATCCATCCGAGCTTGAAAACATTGGCTGGAGCGAAGATGCAAACAACTACAATTTCATTGAAGGTGGACAATTACCCCCTGCAAGGACTTTAGGTCTAAACATTAGCTTAACATTCTAAAAAGCAAAAAATAATGAAACTAAAAAATATAAAATACTTGTTAGTCTCCTTTATTTCCATATCCATTATCTCATGTGATAATGCGGATTTTGGCGACATCAATATTGACCCCAATAACCCAAGTGACCCTTCAACTGCGTCATTATTGACCAGTGCGCAAGTATCTCTAAGCGGCTATACTACAGCAACTACGCCCAATCTATATGTACAATATCTAAGTAACGGGCAATATCCAGAAGAATCACAATATGCAACTGTGAACTTTGATTATGGTGCTTATTACACAAATGTTCTTGTTGTTTTGGATAGGATAATAGAACTTAATATAGACGAGAATACATCTACAGAGGCGTCAGTAAATGGTTCCAACGATAATCAAATCGCTGTGGCTAAAATTCTTAGAGCCTATACCTTCCAAATGATGACAGACCGTTGGGGAATGCTTCCCTATTCTAAGGCTTTACAAGGATTGGAAAATATTTTTGCCTCATATGACACCCAAGAGGTCATCTATGATGGATTGTTCAATGAAATAGATGAGGCATTAGCTTTAATCGAAAACGGAGAAGCTGGACCAACAGGAGACATCATCTTAAATGGTAATATGGGAAGATGGAGACAATTTGCGAACACTCTTAAAATGAATATGGCAATTAGAGTATCAAAACGATTTCCCTCGCCTGGTGGATATGCATCCACAAAATTCAATGAAGCAATGTCTGGAGTAATCAAATCTAATGATGAGAACTTGTTTTACCCTTTTCTTCCAGAAGAAAACAATGACAACCTGTGGGAAGATCGCTTTCTTGCCCCAAATTATCGTTTGGATTATTTGCTCAGCGATACTTTTGTCGACTTTTTGATAGGTAATGGTACGCCATCTTCCCCAGAAGACCCTCGTTTGGAACAATATGCTGTACCTTCTGAGACCTCCGGCACCTATGTTGGAGCACCGTATGGACAAGAAAATGGAAATACACAAGATTACTCATTCATTACCCCTGACGTAATCTATAACCAAGAGGCTCCCGGCTATATTTTTACTTACGCCCAAGTGGCTTTCAATATGGCTGAAGCTGTAGATCTAGGGTGGATTGTAGGAAGTCCAGCTTCATTTTACGAAGAGGGAATAATGGCTTCAATGGAGCAATGGAATGTAGATTCTGCTGATGCCAATGCATATATAACTGCCAACCCATATAATGGGTTAGAAGATCTTGCCTATGAAAAATATGTAGCTCTATATCTTCAAGGTTATGAGGCTTGGGCAGAATGGAGAAGGTTTGGAAGCTATGCACCTAACTTGTCTCCCCCTGCAACCGCATTGAGTGGAACAGGTATACCACAAAGACAAGCTTATGCCACCAATGCAAGTGCTAGCAACGAGGAAAACTATAATGCAGCAGTTTCGCAACAAGGACCAGATAATTTGGATACTCAACTTTGGTGGGCCCAATAAATTTATACCTTAATAAATATTCACGAGAGGAAGCTACCGTTAATGCGATAGCTTCCTTTTTATATAAAAAATTCTGCTTTCTTCCCTTTCCATCAACTCAAACGGGTCATCCGTCAATTGGCACCCTAAAATTCAATCAATTGCTCTTATGTTTGACACCTATTCATCAAACTATTGAGAATAATGGCCCAAATCAGCAAAAAAACAATTGGAAATCTAGTGGCTGGGCTTCTTTTCCAGTCGACTACGATTGTGTTTGGTCAAAATGACACTGAAACACTATTAAGGCTCGATAACTTTATCAATTCCAGCTGTACTACCAATTACAACCAAATCAGGTCAGAATATATCCAAAGTATTCTAAAGCACGATGTATTCTATATCACACAGGAGACTACAAACATTTACGGTGAAAAAGAAAAAGAAGTGAATGAGTTTATAGTAGTGGATACTGGTTTGGAGGTGAAACGGTTTGAGAGAATCAAAACCGATACCCCACTACCCGAACTTAAGAGTTATATACGTGAAAACTTTGTCCTCAACCAGGAATCTGCACCCGATTTTCAAGCACTTTTAGATTATATATATCCCATTGCCGATTGGAAACCGGATAAACGTGAATTCTTTTTTAAAAATGGCAAATGGTATTTCCTTCGAGATGCGTATTTCCGTACCAAACAAGGTTTTGAAATCACGGTGAGTCCAAACGGCAAAATCACGCATATCTGTTATAAAATGCGATGGGATGAACATGAAACTAAATAAAAAGCCTCCCGATCGGGAGGCTTTTTTATATCATCTTTAGCTTAAATCCTAGTAGAATGTCGCTCTTTTATCTTCTATCTCTGCCTTATCTTTTAGAGCATTGTACACGGCCCCATTTACTCGGGCAGCAGCACTTGTTTGTAGATTTTGCGCATAGGTGCTGTAATTCTCCACATCGGCTGCTTCCGTTTTATTGGTCACTTTGATCATGTAAACACCAGTACTTCCCTCAAGCAAATCAGAAGTCTGGTCTTTCTCCATCGCAAAGGCCTTTCCAACAACAAATGGCTCTCTCCCTGCCCCTGGCAACGTTGGCGAGGACAACGTAACTGCGGATGCATTGCTAAGGCTTACACCATTGTCCGAAGCTATCGCGTCCATTGCTTTACCTTTGTTGGCAGCAATTATCTGTTCTGCTTTACGCTCCTTTCTGATGGCTGGCAACGCAGTAGCTGAAGCATCCTCTGGTGCCATAAGTCCTTTCTTATATTTTTTTGTCAATTGCACCACGGCATAACCATTGTTTACATTAAAGCGTTTGATATCACCAACACTGGTATCGTCGTTAAACGCCCATTGCACAATGCTGCGCTGTGAACCAAGACCCGGAAGGTTCTCTTCCATTTCCTTGATTTTGTTTACTGGACGAACGGTGTAGCTACTTTCCCTTGCAATATCCCCAAAGTTCTCTGGTTCTGCATCCATAACCGCCATTTCATACTTAGTGGCATCGGTGAACAAGGTATTGATGGTTTCTTCTGATGGCTCTATTTCTCTCGACAATGTAGCTACCTGAATCACATCTTGTTTATCGTCAACTTTGATTACGTGGTAACCAAATTGGGTTTCCACCAAACCAATGGTTCCTGCCGGATTACCAAAACAAAAATCATTAAACTCGTCGGCCATTACTCCTTCTTGGAAGTACCCAAGGTCTCCGCCACGTGGAGCGGACGGTCCGTCTGAATTTTCCCTGGCCAAAGTGGTGAAGAGCACATCTTCTTTTTTAGCCTCTGCCAACAATCTCTTTGCTTCGGCTTCGGCTTCTTCCTTGGTTCTGGTAACGGATGGGTTGGCACGCTCTGCTCCTTCCCAAGTAATCAAAATGTGGCTTGCTTTTGCAGTTCCATTTTCTTTTCTGTCCATTACTTTGGATACTTTATAAGCATTTCCATCTTTATATGGACCGTAGATTTCCCCAACACCCATTGCCATCAATGTATCGGCAACAACAGAAGGAAGGTCTTTTTTGGCCTTATAAATGGTATCGAACTTGGCATCGGAATGCCTGTCCAAGAAAGCGGCCATGTCCGTAGTGTTTCTAAATCCAAGGATGGTATCGTTGGCATCTTTTGCTTCTGAATATTCCACAGAGTTGTCCATGAGCGCGGTTATGGCCGTTTTGACACTGTTCTCATCTTCCGCAGAAGGTTTTTCCTCAAAATAAACGAAACGAATATCACGGGCCTTATCTTGTTTGAACAAAGCTTTGTGGTCGTCGATATAGGATTGGATATCACTTTTGGAAACTTCGATAGTGCTATCTGGAATCGAAGTGTATGGAATACGAACGTATTGCATGTCCACCTTGTTGTTTGCCATATCGTAGTTCAATTGGCCTTCGGTTAGGGTAGCAGTAACACCGCCTTTTACCAAATTGAAATACATACGTTCCTTAGCTGCTTGAATGATAGACTCTTCATCCTGCAACCAAGCATCGTAACGCAAAGGATCATTAGCTTTCCAATCAGCAATTGCACTTTTAAAGACCTGTTCGTTGAACACTCCATTTTCATCCTGAAAATCCGGAATCTGTGCATAGCCCGATGTTCTCACAAAATCCACGATTTGGTCGCTTTCCACATCAATGCCCAAATCTTCGAATTGTTGGTTCAAGATAGCCTTTCTGATTTCTTGATCATATACCATGTTCACCAACTGGGTAGATGTAACGGATGGTCCGTACCTTCTGGATGCTGTTTCAACCTGGGTTCTAAACTCATCAATTGGAATATTTTCCCCATTTACTTCTGCAACCGAGGAGCCCACTTTTCCACCAGCAAAATTATTACTGCTGAATACTCCTGATATTACGAATGCGAACAAAGCCAAACCAATAATTAGAATAAGAACTGTTGTCCGTTTTCTAATATTCTCTAATATTGCCATTTTACTGCTTGTTTTCTTTAAATTCAGTGGGCGAAAATACCACTTTCTTTTCAAATAGGAAAGCTAAAAAAGGGGTGGAAATTATTAATCTTCAGTATGAATGCGTACACTTACCAAGTCTATTTTGGTGTTGGACACCTCCAAAATTTTGAAGGTGAAGTTGTCCACGGTAACTTCTGAATCCTGTTCTGGAATCTCCCCGGTCTGATTTACGATCAATCCTCCCAATGTTTCATATTCTTCTCCTTCCGGAAGCTCCAATTTATAATTTTCATTGATGTAGTCCACTTCCAAACGGGCTGAGAACTTGTATTCATTCTCGCCTATCTGCTCTTCATGCAGGTCGGTGGAATCGTGCTCGTCCTCGATTTCCCCAAAAAGCTCCTCGATAATATCCTCCACGGTCAAAATACCCGAGGTACCCCCATATTCGTCCAGAACAACCGCCATACTCTTGCGCTTTTTGGTCAGTACGTTCAATATATCCTGGATAAGCATGGTTTCGGGAACAAACTCGACCGGGAGCAATATACTTTTAATGGTCTTTGGTTTTTTGAACAGTTCGTAGGAGTGTACATAACCTATAATCTCATCAATACTATCCTTGAATATCAAAATTTTAGAGTAGCCGGTTTCGGTGAAAAGTTTGGTCAGGTTTTTAGGTGTTTCGTTAAGTTCTACCGCTGTAATTTCGGTTCGGGGAACCATTACTTCCCTTGCCTTTACCGTGGAAAATTGAAGTGCGTTCTGAAAAATCTGTATTTCGGAATCTACGTCATCCTCCTCCTCTACGGTCTCCATTTGTTCGGTAATGTAGTCCCCCAATTCCAATTTGGTAAAGGACAGCTGAACTTCATCCCCTTCTGTTTTGAAAAATATCCTTAATATAAAGTCGGACACTTTGATTACGAACCAAGAAATTACCGAGAACAGTAGATAAAAAACATAGGCCGGCACCGCGAATACCTTGATCAGCACATTGGCGTATATCTGGAAAAATACTTTTGGCAAAAATTCGGCCGTCAATAAAATAACGAGTGTGGAAATAATGGTTTGCGACAATAAGCTAAAGTCCGTCAGCAGTAGATCAACAAGTTGAATATTGGAGGGAAGCAGGCTCTGAAACCACTCCATGAGCATATCCCCCATAAAAAGCCCATAAATTACCAATGCAATATTGTTTCCAATAAGCATGGTGGCAATGAATTTTGAAGGTTTATCGGTAAGCAAGGTGAGTACCTTGGCCAAGAAGCCTTCTTGCTTTTTTTCAATTTCAATATGGATTTTATTGGCGGAAACGAAGGCTATCTCCATTCCCGAGAAAAATGCCGAAAACAGCAAAGAAAGAACGATGATGATTACGGAAGAATCCAATGCTATTGTTGATTATCCTTGTTTCGCTGTTCAAAACGTTTCCGATATCTTCTCCTAAAGATGAACATGCCTATGGAAACCACGGCAAAGAAGATAAATATATAGGTTTCCTTTGGATCAACGCTCCAAAGTGTTGCAATCTTGTAAATGGAAATGGCAGCTACCGCCAAATAAAGGTATTCTGTATATCTTAAAACTTTGATCATCCTATTCTTCTTCTTTTATTGTCATTAAGCCATAGGTTTTATGAGCCTTAAAAAAGGTAAAATCTTTATTAAAGTCCATGCCCTCACCATCCATTACCGTTCCGTCCTCGGGGTTTGTATATGTAAAGGCGGCTTCGGTAAATATCCAATTGTTTTTTCTATCGTAATACAACTGGTCAGTTTCCAATTTTTTACCGTCATGACTTTTGATTATGACATTCCCCCTCAAATCTATCAAATTAGTCTGTGAATATACAATACCATAATCGGCAACGATTACACTTTTTTGACTTTTTTCATCGTAAAAATCAACCTGTAATCCTTCTGGAAAGGTACGAAACTTGAAAGCTTGGTTATCAAAATCCTCGGACAATGGACTTGACAACACAGCCACTACTCTGGAATTGGCGGAGTCTTGGGTACTCATTGCCTCGACGGTCTCGGTGTATGTCAAAGTAAAGTTTTGGGCCACACCTTGCGGGAAGAGGGGTTTAACAGCTTCCTCGCCCACCCTTTCATAACCATCACCACAGGACATAAAAAGGATTGCCACGGTGAATACCGTGGCAAAGCTCTTTAAAGTATGTTTTGATTTCTGTTTCACCTTATAGATTAGGTACGGCAACACTACCTCCTACCCAACAGCTGAAAGTAATGGTCTGACCTGCTTTTCCTGAACTAAAGATCATTTCTTTAGATGGTGCCTTGGCATCATAACTTGCTGCTGTTTGACTGGCTCGGCTACTCAAAGCTGGATCTACAGTACCTGCTTTTCTTGCCATGCTGGCCGCCTTCCAATATATGGCTCTTTTTTCAAAAGGAGTATCGCCACATGCATTGGCACTAGAGGCATACAGATTGGCAATCAACAAGTAAGCCTTACCGTTTGCTGGATTGGCATCTATAGCTTTTAGCGCATAGCTTCTTGCTTGAGACTTGCTACTGTTTCTAACCGTGGTCGCAATTTTATAAAGGATATCGGATTTTTTGTAAGAATCTGTTTCCAATTCCACTGCTTTGTTGAAATCAGCAAGTGCACCGTTCATATCTCCTGACTTTTGCTTAAGTACACCACCGTACATGTATGCATCGGCAGATGGGTCCAAAGCCAACTGAGCCTCGAACAGTTTTCTAAACATAGGGTCGTCGGTACATTCTTTGGAGAACATTCTACCTACGGCTCTCTTTACCCATTTTACATCATCTTTCTTTTCATCAAAGCTCTTTTCGTATAATGGGATAAGGTTGTCACAATCGGCAAGCGCACCCAATTTAGAATCTACACTACTAGCTACTTTACCGAAAGATTCTGAATTCACTGTGGCCACCTTAAGAGTTCTTTTCTCTTTGGAAGTAAGTGTACCCAAAGAATCCTTAGGCAACAATTTTGTAACTACATCGGTCAATTTCTTGTTTTCTTCTTCAAGTTTACCGGTTACATCATCGTATGTATTGAAAACATCTTGAAGGTCTCTTTTACCTGCATCGTGCAAATCTACCAAGCTGGAGAAATAAAGGTACAGGGCCCTTGGGTTTGTAAAGTTTTCCTGATCTTCTTGGAAGGCTTTGTCCAACATAGTGAACAATTCCTCGTCCGAAGCCATTTTGTTCTCGTACATCAACAATGCTTTGTCGATGGCCACACCTGCTTTGGTGTAATTGGTCGGAAAATACTTAAGACTGTTATCGTACAAGGACAACAAATCCTGAACGTAAGCATCTTTTTCAGCTCCGGTAGAATTCTCAACCTTTGCTTTCAAGATTCTTTCTCCATAGGAGAAATTCGCCTTGTTGATGTCCGGGCAACTTTCGTAAACCATTTTCCATGGCTCATAAGCTGCATCATAATTTTTTACCTTTACGTGTTCTGCGTAAATAGACAGATTGGTCATACACTCGGGGTTCTGTGCTTGGGCCATACTTAATCCCGTCAACATGGTGACCATTATCATTGTTAAGTAGTGTCTCTTTTTCATCTTTCTAATTTTAAAGCTGTTAAAGTACAAATTTTCATTAAAAAATCCCTTTTCAGGGCCTTATATGGGTGGTTATTTATGAATTTTTTAAAAAAAGGCTTATTAATTAATTTTTCTTTGTTGAAACCATCTATCATTTAACGATAAGCCTATATTGACTTTAAAATAACTTTCCTCTATAAGGTTTGCATCTGTTGTTCCGCGTCTTCCTAGTTCAAAACCTACATTTAGGTTAGAGAAATCTGCGCCCAACGGTAAACCTAACCCAAAAGTTATGCCAAAGTTGTTTATCTCTTTATTGTTGATGGTCATTCCGGTTACATCGTACCTAAGACCGGCCCTATATGTGATACGGTTAAAATACCCGGTCAACGAACGATAGTCGGGAATCCAATACCCTCCCAAAGCATAGGTGTTGGCATCGCCATAGTCGATATTATCCAGTCCTAGGAAGGTGTTTTCAAAATCGCCCATCTGTTGAAAACTGTATTCTGCTCCCAAAAACCATTTCTTGTTTTCTCCAAAACCGAGTCCAAAAGTGGTTCTAGTGGGTATTTTCAGCTCTGTATTTCTAAGATTGGATGCATCCAAGTCCACATCCACCACCTCAACATTGTTTCCTGTTACCAGTGAAAACGACCCCAATGTCTGGGTATTTTCCGAAGTAAGGTTTCCTTGCGTATTTACAAGTACCGATGTGTAAAGGGTATACTTGTCCTTAATGGTCGGGTTATAATTAAGGGCATATTTAAAATCGTATCCATTTATATTGGATTCGCGATCGTCCAAAGTCCCGAATTGTACACCCTCCACACTTTGAATCCTTTGATATTCCAAAGTTCCAAAATTAAAGTTGGCCGTAACCCCAAAACTCAAATTTTTAATAGGCTCAAACCCAATGGAAGCATATAACCGATTGAGCCCTCCTTCACCTTCAAAAAAGTTGGAGACCTCCCCATCGGCCGAGTTCGAAGTTGAATTCAAACTGTAGCCCACCGATGAATAGGGCATTATCCCGAAACCAAATCCTACGTTTTTCGCCAATGGAAAGCCAATAGCCAGATAATCCAGATTGGTCACCGCGGTTCTTTGTTGCTCGTTCCAACTCTTAAGCTGATACTCTTTGTGGGAGATTCCCGCAGTGTAGGCCGTTAACCTAAGTTTGGAATATGCCGCCGGATTTGAAAGGTTGATATGGATACTGTCCCCATACATACTCACACCACCCATCATCTGGGTATCCACTGCTCCTTTGTCCCTATCGTCGCCTATTCCAAAGTAAGAATATGGCGAAATGGTTCCATTTTGTGCAAACGCTCCATGTGCAACCACGCAGAGAAAAGCAATCAGAATCTTTTTAATCATTCAATTTGTATTGTATTCCAGTAGGCAATTAAGTCCTTCCAAGAGAAATTTGGAGTTCGCAAATATGGTGTTTTTTAGCCTTTTGGCAAAAAAATGGTAGTCTCCCCCTGTTAAAATAACTGTTAAATCTTGAAAACGAGAGCGATATTGGTCGATTACCCCATCAACTTCTTGCGACACGCCGTTTATTACTCCACTATGCATGCATGTTTCGGTACTGTTGCCGATAAAATCCAAAAGTTCGTCGGGAGCCAATAAGGGCAGACCGGCCGTTTGCTCGTGCATGGAACGGTACCTCATCCGAACGCCGGGAGAAATGGCCCCACCCACATATTCGCCTGCATTGTTCACCATATCAAAAGTGATACAGGTCCCGGCATCTATCACCAAGGTATTGCCTCGGGGGTTTTGGTAATAAGCGGCGGCGGCAAGTGCCAAGCGGTCCACGCCCAAGGTCTGCGGTGTGGCATAACTGTTCTTAAAGGGCATTTTGGAATCGCTGGTAAGCACGTGCACCTTGCAAAAAAGGGCCACTACGTCCCGTTCCTTACGGTCCAATTTGCCAACGGAGGATAGGATGGCCTTGTTTATCCGGGGATATTTCTCGAACAGCTCCTTAATTTTTGATAGGAACAATACGGATTCGAAACTATGGTCGTAGATGATGCTTCCGTTCTCAAAAACAGCGTATTTGACCAAGGTATTGCCGATGTCGATTACCAGATTCATGCTGCAAAGGTCGGGAATTGGAAAAAATCAAAACCTTTTTTTCAGGATTTTGTTTGTATATCCTAATTTTGAAATTATATTTGCACCCGCTTTAGGCGATGGTACCTTAGCTCAGTTGGTAGAGCAACGGACTGAAAATCCGTGTGTCCCTGGTTCGATTCCTGGAGGTACCACAAAAAAACCCGCAAACTTGGTTTGTGGGTTTTTTGTTTACACCCACTTGCTATCTTAAACCGCTATTGCTCATAAACCATGTTGTGCGGTAGGCTTTTCATTTATTTTCTTCAAACCATTTCACGATTGAGGGCATATTCCGTTCAAATCCGCCAGGAATAAAAAAGTTAAGAACCCCTGTTTTACGGTCGGTTCTGTTTTTAAAATCGTGAATGGTTTTGGCCGGAATTCTTATAAATGTCCCTTTTGCGGCGTCTATCCAGTTTTCTCCGATCAGTATGGAAGTCGTGCCTTCAAGAACATAAAAGACTTCATCGTTTTCTTCGTGCTGGTGTGCACCTGGTCCATTAGAATTCGGTTCCAGCCACCATTCCGAAACGCTGTACTTTTGGTTGGTCTCGTTTTCGTCCGCCTTAAAAATTGCAGTCATTGTACCACAGTTATAAACCCGTCCTTGCCCTTCTTCCAATATTAATGGGTTTGCATTATTGTTTTTATGTTCCATTCTATTCCGTTTCTATCGAGTTCAATAATTCAGTTTGTTAGTTACATTTACAACGGTCTCGGCGATGACTATGTTGTGGCTGGTGAACGACAGCGCAAAACGAAATCATTCCTTTAGGTTAATAGTTTTAAAAAGTATGAGATTTAGTTAAAGACAGAAGGGAGCAATAAATGATAGCTATTTCCACAAGGTCATCAACATCAAATTTGGAGTTGTCTCCGTAATGAATTTCTAATCGTGAAATATCAAATGTTTTGGAAAATGAACTGTCAAAAGCCCCTGGAGATATCCTGGTTTCTTTAATATAGACTTTTGAATTAGTCAGGTTTCGATGTTTAAAACTATTTACTAAGTCGTGTAAAATTTTCATTTTCAGGACATTCACTATAAACTTTAACCCGAAATTGTTCTTTAGTTAAGTTACTTTCTTTTTGTTTTTTATCTGACCAAACCCAATCAATAAGATGCCAAGCATCATCACAGGCTTTTTCAGCAAGCGATATATTAAGGGCATCTTTTTTTAACTCCTTATAGTTATTCTTTAGTTGTAAAAGTTTGTCTTTTGATGTTTTATTACCGAACATACAATTATTTAAATTGAATTGAGCTAAATTTGTGGCTAACGGTTTGCATATGCTTTGTGGCGGTTTCGAAGCTCTTTCCTGTCCCCTGTGACTAAAATTGGCTACGGAGCGAGAGCCATGCTGGTAGGCGTTCACCCGCCATAAGCTATAGCGTTGTTAGGTTGTTTTTTATTTCATTTGTTGGTAACAATCTAGAATCTTCCAATGCTGCTGTTCTGTGCCCCGCTTTTTTTAGATAGTTTGGGTTTTGGGCAAATTCCATAAACTTCAAAACAGACTCGTGCTCTACTAATAAAACCGCATCCCACTTTTCCGAGTCGGGTCCAATCAGAAAGTTTCGGCTCTTACCGAAATAGATTATTCGGCTTCCTACTTTCTCTAATTCGGGTAGAGTACTGTCCATATACAATTGGTAGGCCTCTTCTCCACTGATGTTTTTAGTAGGTTTTAATTCTTCTAAATTTGTGTAGTCAGCCGTTGCTCTAAATTTCAGTAAGTTCAACATCACTACTTTTCCTTTGTCATGGTAGTTCAGATAAAATTCTTTACCTGCTCCAGGGCTTGCATCAATGTGTTTGCTCATATTTACTTCAATTGCGGGTAGTTATTTCAAATATTTGTTAATTCCAATAAGTTCTAATTCTGGTGTGTCTTTTATCAATTGATTTAATATTTTTAAATGTCCTTGCCCGTAAATCACTAAAATCCTTTCTGAATTTGAATCGGCTAGTTGTCTAATATTTTCGAAAATTTTGATGTTTGACTTATACCAGTCTCCTACAGTCTCCGCTCCAATTTTATTTTCCTCATTTCCTATTTGACTTAACAGAATATAGCCAAAATGGTTTTTATTTATTGCTCCATCGGTATTGAGGTAGTAAACTGCATCTTGAATTTTACCGTCAAAAGCAATTTGGTCATATTCGTCTGCCAGCTTTGTGGCATTGTCAATAATTGAATCTATCAGTTTGGATTGTCCATTCCGTTTGGCAAAAGCAACAGTGGAGTCAAAAGCATAATGGACAGGGGAATATACTAAGTATAAACGTTCGTGGTTTAATTCTCTTGCTAAACGAAAAGCAATTTGGTCGGTCTCTTCCTCGGTCAGTTCATATGAACCTTTTAAATAATCCGCATACTTTTTGTTAAGTTCTTCTTCCGAGCGATAAGGTCGTTCCACGGCTATTTTTGTGGGATTGAATTTTTTAAGTGATTCAACTAATATTTTAATTTCAGCCTGTCTTTTCTCGCTTTTAACTTCAGTGAACTTTTGACTTACTGTATTGTTTTTTGAAGTGAAGTGTAACATTCCCAGTATTGCCACTTTTGGCAGGTCCTTATTTTCTGTGATTGGTTTTTCTTGTTTACTTGCTATATCATTACAAGAGAAAAATACAACAAGAAGCGAAGTAATTGTCAATTTTGAAATTAGGTTGGAATGCTTCATTTTGTGTTTAATTATCGCTAACTTATTTATGTGGATGTAAAATACATCCATATACACCCAAAATCAACCTCTAAACTCAAAAAGCAGGGAAACATCTACATCCAACGCTTCGGCAAGTAATTTTAAATTGGATATAGTAGTATTTACCTCGCCATTTTCAATACGCCACACTTGATTTTTGGACAATCCGGCAATGGCCTCCAATTTAGTCTGCGACAAATTCCGTTCTTCACGCAAAGCCCTGAGGTTCATGCCGAAATCCCGTATAAATAATTTTTCTTCAAGGCTCAATTTATTTCGCATGCTCCAATTTGCACTATATATAGAGATAAATCTTCCCTATATATAGGGGCAAATAAAAAATAGTAGTATCTTTAAATACCTACTTAATCAATTTAGATGCTAAAAAGCCCAATACAAACCATTAATAACTTCCTCCACCAAACTTCCCCTGCCCCGTTGCAAATGACCTTTGCAACCTTAGAAATCCACAATCACCAAAACGGGCAGTTCCTAAACCATGTTCGTCGCCCGCAGAGCCGCCTTATCCTTAAAAAAATACCTTGTAGCGATGTAGCAGAACTTACGGTGCTGGACAATCTGGTGTTCCGCTTTTCCTTTCAATTCCGTATGCCGCAAACCAAAAAGTTCCATACTATAGAAATGCTTTCCCTGCCCCGCCCCTTGGACCACGGCAAGCTGCTGGTAGATGAAGAAAAATTAATGCTATCCTTTAGGATAGATGCCCCGGACCCTTCCCTTAGGGTGGAGGTAACGCATACCTACCAAGGCATTTGCAACCTAAAAGAGCTCAATGCGCCCGTTCCAGAAAAAACGTTGAAGCTACACAACAAAGGCTAACTCCCCACCTGGGCACTTTTTTTGTTGTTCTTGAATTCACTGGGGCTCAGCCCAAATTTCTCCTTAAAGATCTTGGAAAAATAACTCCGGCTCGTAAACCCGATAGAGTAGACCACTTCGGAGATGTTCATTTCGGTGGTAGCAATGTAGTTTCTGGCCAGTTCCAAACGGGCATGCCTAATATATTCGGTCACCGTTTTGTTGTAGAGCAGCTTAAAGCCTTCCTGTAGTTTGGCCTGGGTGAGCCCGGTATCGGCCGAAATGTCCTCCAACGAAAAATCCTTGGCAATGTTCTTTTCTATCTTTTTGGCATAGTTGCGAACCACCTTTAACTCCCTTTTCAGCAAACTGGTCTGCGGTCTTTTGTCCAACACCTCTTTGTTGTGCTGGATCATGTGCATGGAAAGAATCTGGTACACCAGCCCCTCAATCATCATAATACGGATCATTCCTTTGGTCTTCACCTTTTTTATGGCCGTTACCACCTCGGCCATTTTTAGGTTGTAGGATCCATAGTAGGCAAAAACCTTTTCGTGATCGGTATCCAAAAATACTTGGTACAGCTTTTTATTGAGTTCTTCGCCCTGGTTCAATCTTTTGCGCAAAAATGGTTTTCTGCGCACCTGTATCACGGTTTGGGAAATTTTTACATCCTTGGGAAAATATCTGTCAGTAATCCCACCATCGCGATTGGTAAGGATAACGGACTGGAACTGCTCCATGATCTTGATCTTATCTTCTGGCTGGTATCCGAACTTATGGCCACAATAGCCCTCCAAACAATAATAAAAACTGATCGGGTTAAAGTCCGTTGTGTCCACTTCTATCAAAACCTCATCAAAAAAGGTAATGTCCAACTCCAACAAGCTCACTCCCCAGTCAAACGTTATAAAACGTATAGTGCCTTTTGCCTTGTCGTTGGACACTTTCAACTGGTGCTGCCCCCACTGCTCTTCAATAGCTCCTCCTAAAACATTTTTTATCTGCTCCACAGATTCCGCAGTATCTTGGGCCTTTACTTTAATTTTGATCATTGGGTCTACAACTGACTTTTGTTTGATTATTGGGTCTAAATCCTATAAATATACTCTTTGTTGGCCTTTGTACAAGGTCGGGGGCCTAATTACATATATCAAAAGCAACACGATTAAAACTATTTGCGTCAACCTTTCCGAGCTTCTTTTGCTTACTTGGGGTCATATTATAGAAGATTATGATTTACAAACTTTCAAATGAAGCTAGCACAAGCGAGATAGAAAAGGAGTTTGGAATTCCCTTCAGATATCCAAATTTATACACTCCCAACCCATTGATCAACGGCTTTAATGAAACCAACATAAGCGTGGTGACGATGGAAAACAAAAATGAGATAACATTTGCCATATGGGGCCTTATGCCGCAGGACTTTAAAGAAGATTGGCACATTTTCCAAGACAATGCCAATACTTTGAACGTGCAACTGGATGAATTGGAAAACGTTTCTTGGATGAAGGATTCTTTTAAAGAAAGGCGTTGTGTGATCATTGTCACCGGATTTTACACTCATTTGTTGGACAACGGCAATACCTGTAGCTATTATATTCAACAAGAATCTGAAAAACCGTTCTACTTGGCGGGCACATACAATATGTTGAACGACGGATTTTTATGTACCGCAGTGATGGTCGGCAAAACCGACAACTTTGTTTCGAACTACCACAACATCAGCAACCTTGCCCCCATTATTGTTCCAAAGGAAAAAGTATCGGTTTGGCTGAACGATGGCCATGACATGGAAAGCCTAAAAGAAATCATAGAAAAGCCACATAAGACCAAATTGAAGGCCAAACGTATTTCCAACGAATTCTTTCTAAAAAACTTGACCTCAAATTATCAGATAGATTCCCTGTTTTCCTGAAAAATAAAGACAAACCATTATGCATCAATCTATTAAGATTCTATTTTTTTGAGTCAACATATAATCGGAAAACGGCAAGCTTCGGGAAAAAAGTGAACGACATTTGTAATGTACCGATTAAAGGATAATCGGACACTAACTTAAAAAACACTACTATTATGTTACGTTGGACAATCATCTTTATCATCTTGGCCATTATTGCCGGTGTATTCGGTTTTGGTGGAATCGCTGCAGGTGCAGCAAGTATAGCCAAGATTTTATTCTTCATATTTATTGTGCTGTTTATCATATCGTTGATATCAGGAAGAAAAAGATTATAAAACCAAGAAACACAATAAAATCATTAACCCTTAAATATAGAACCCATGAGAAAATCAATAAGTTTATTCGCACTTTTTATTGCAATGGCACTTACCTTGAGTATGACGAGTTGCAGAGAAACAAATGAAGATAAGGCCGAAGAAGCCATCGAAGAAGTAGAGGATGCAGCTGAAGATGTAGGTGACGGTATCGAAGACGCGGCCGAAGACGTTGAAGACGAAGTAGAGGACGCTACAGACGACAGCCCTCAATAAAATAACCATTAGCACACACTAGAAAAACTCTGGCACCATCGCCAGAGTTTTTTTGATTCGCACCAATTTTACCACAAAATACGGGAGCGGTAAATTCATTTCGTTATACCTTAGGAGAAACAAACACCACCATTAGTTGTGAATACCGCTTTAACCACAATCTACATTCTCACCTCCATTTGGGCCATTGGGGCCGTTATCTACCACGGCAGGAGGCCATCGAGATCCATAAGTTGGGCGCTTGCCATTATTTTTCTTCCTTATTTGGGTGCGGCGCTCTATTATCTATTTGGTATGAACCGCCGAAAGTTCAAATTTTTTAATACCAAGGAGTTCGACAAAAGAAATAAGTACACCCACCCCAAGATTTCCGCCCAAGAAAAATTCTTGACCCATTTTGATACCGATATCCGTAAAGAACGGCTCAATAGATTGATCGAGACCAATTCCGACAGTACAGCAAAAAAAGGCAACTCCATAACAGCGCTCCAAGATGGGGGCGAAACCTTCAATGTTCTTTTTAAGGCGATGGAGAAAGCCGAAAAGTTCATCCACGTTCAATACTATATTTTGGAAAGAGGCACCCTACTGGACAAAATGCTGGAACTTTTTAAAAGAAAAATACGGGAAGGCGTAGAAGTTCGAATCATCTACGACTCCCTTGGAAGCTACAAGCTACGTGGGCGGCCCAGGAAAGAGTTTGAGGACATCGGCGTAAAAATATATCCCATAATGCCGATACGGCTGACCAATTTGTTGTTCTCCCTTAATTTTAGGAACCATCGAAAAATCGTCATCATCGATAACAAAATTGCCTTTACCGGTGGTGTGAATGTATCGGACAAATATATAAGTCGAAAAAATGAGCTGGGCAAATGGAAAGATATCCATCTAAAGCTCGAAGGCCCCATTGTAAACGATCTACACCTTATTTTTCTGAAAGATTACTTCTTTGCGAGCAACAAGGAAGATTTTCATATCCCTGATTACCTTACCGAACAGCAAAAGGCCGGCGATGTGGATGCACAACTCGTTGCAGGGGGACCAGATTCGAAACATCCCACTATAATGCAACAATACATTGGAATGATGAACCAGGCTCAAAAGTCCATTTGTATAGCAAACCCCTACTTTGTACCGGGAGAGGCCTTTCTGGAGAACATGAAAATAGTTGCCATGGAAGGTGTGGAAATACGTTTGTTGGTTCCCAAAAAATCCGATTCGCAAGCAGCTAAATTTGCTATGTTCTCCCACTTTGAGGAATTATTGGAAGTAGGGGTCAAAATTTATTTCCGGCCCGATTTTTCCCATAGCAAGATCATGATCGTGGATGATGATCTGGTCTCTATCGGTTCCGGGAATTTTGATATTCGGAGTTTTGAGCTCAACTACGAGACCAATATTCTTATCTACAACAAGGAAATAACAACAGAAATGATCGGCGAGTTCGAAAAACTATGTGAAAAAGCGGATTTGGTCACATTGGAACGCTATCAAAACAGAACCATCTGGCTAAGATTTCTTGAAGGTCTTTTCAAATTCTTCAAACCCGTCATCTAATCTTCCTGCTTATTTGAATCAATGATTAATTTATTTGAGATAAGCAGATTCTGGGACAGAATTACCTTTGTGTCAAAATAAAACTATCATGAAAAACGCAATTTTATTTCTATTTTTAATCGGAGCAACAGCACTTAGTGCCCAAAGTATATCCAAGAACGCATTGGGTATAAGAGTTGGCGACAATGACGGTTTTGGAGGGGAAATCTCCTATCAGCGTTATTTGCACGAGAACAACAGATTGGAGTTTGACCTTGGTTGGAGAGATTCCGATAATGTAGAAGCCTTTAAACTGGTAGGTCTTTATCAGTGGGTAATGCCCATAGATGGAGGATTCCATTGGTACGTAGGTGCCGGTGGTGGTGTTGGGTCTTTTGATGCAGGTGAAAACGATGGTGCATTTGCCCTGATCGCCGGTGATATAGGTATTGAATACGATTTTGATATTCCATTGTTGATTTCGTTGGATATGAGACCGGAAATTGGTTTCAATGATGACTACTCGGACGACCTTGACCTGGATATCGCCCTAGGGCTTAGATACCAGTTTTAGAAAAACAAATAATCACACTAAAAAGGGCAAATTGTAATTTGCCCTTTTTTTAACCCATAAATTTTGAAAAGAAAGCTAAAACTACTTTTACTACTGTCCCTATCGGTATTTTTAGTTATCAGTATTTTGAAGAAACCCAAAAATAGCATACCCGAGAGCATCGAGCAAGAGGCTAGAATTGCACTGGGCTACTTTCCGGAACTAGAGGGCATCCCTATTGAGTTCAAGTTCAAAAAGAACATAAAAAAATCCGTTATGCAGGCCCAACCTACTTGGAGTGGATTGGTTAAGCCCAAAAGCAGCCGCAGCTATGTAATCTTGATAAGTGAACAGTTTAAGATATCCGGCGAAGAATTCAGGACCGTGGATGTACCCAAAGATGTTTTGGTCGGGTGGATAGGTCACGAACTGGGCCACGTAATGGACTACCAGCAAAGGGACAACCTAAACCTCATAGGATTTGGCATTAGATACGTTTTGCTAAAAGAATTTGTGAAAAAAGCCGAGCGTGCGGCAGATTCCTTCGCCGTGTCCAGGGGAATGTCTGAATACATTCTGAAAACAAAACGGTTTATCCTGGACAATTCAGAAATTGACGAGACCTACAAAACGAGAATCAAACAGTATTACCTTTCTCCTGATGAAATTATGGAAATGGTAAAAGAACTGGACTCCATAGAAGGAAATGGTTAAGCTTTTTGGGATACAAAATCCTCCCACTCCTTAAAACGTTCCTCTCCCATGACACGCTCCATTTTCACTTGTCCTCCTTTTTTCTTGTTGGCACCGCTCCATTCGGCAAACATCTGTTGGGGCACAAAGTGCACTTTCACACCTTCCAAGGCTTTGCTACGCGCCACTTTGTAGTTTTTATTGGCCCCTTTTAAATAATTGTCCAAAACGTTGGCAGTTTTCTCTTCGTCCAATTTACTATCAGAACCCAAATACCACGTGTGGTAAAAACCATCATCAAAACGTTTCGCACAAAGGGTATATTCCGGCACTTTAATGTCCAATTCATCTTCCAAATGCTTCACGGCATCGTTCAGTTTGTTCACAGAAAGTTGAGAACCCACTGTATTTAAGAAGAACTTGGTCCGGCCGGTGATTTTAATCTCGGCCCTTTCCTTATCGGTAAAGGCAATGGTGTCGCCAATAATATAACGCCAAGCGCCGGAAACCGTGGATATGATCAAAACATAATCCACATCTTCTTCCACCTCGCCCAACGAAATGGATGGGGCATCGTCTGTTAGCGACCCATCTTGGTTTACATATTTAGGCTCAAATGGAACAAACTCAAAATAGATCCCGTTGTCGGTAATCAATTTCATGGCTGTGGTCTCAGGCCTGACCTGACAGGCAAAAAAGCCTTCTGAAGCCAAATAGGTATCAATTATTTGGATGGGACGACCCAACAGCGCATTAAAACTTTTCTCGTAAGGATCAAATGCAACACCACCTGATGTGTAGGCCTGCAAGTTGGGCCATATTTGATGAATATTGTCTACATTGTGATAATCGATTACCTTTTTGAGCATAAGCTCCATCCAAGATGGTATTCCGCTCAAGGCACCAATATCCCAGTTTTTGGCATTTTTGGCTATGGTGAGCACCCTTTCGTCCCAATCATCGATTTTGGCAATTTGGTCGCCGGGCTTATAGTATTTTTTAAACCAAAAAGGAATATTGCTTGCACTTATCCCACTAATTTCCCCCTCTTTTTTACCGTCTCGCTCTTGCAGGTTGGTAGAACTTCCCAACATCATGATCTCTTTCTCAAAAAAGTCCGCAGGCATATCAAAATTGCTCATCGCATAAACTTGATGCCTCCCTGCTCGGGTTATGGAATCGATCATATCTTCGGTCACGGGAATCCTTTTGGATTTTTTTCCAGTGGTACCTGAACTTAGAGCAAAAAAGTCAGGACTTCCAGGCCAAGCAACATCAGGTTCACCATCAATGGTCTTGCTCCACCACTCTTCGGTGATTTTATTATAATCGTGGTACGGTATGACCTCCGCAAATACTTTTTGAATATTATCCGACTCCAAAATGGCGGCAAAATCATATCGCTTGCCAAATTGGGTATCCTTGGCCCTGTCCAATAATTCATTAAGTACCTCCTTCTGTTCGTCTATAGGATTGGGTTCGCTGCTCAAGGCCTCTTTTGCCTCGATAACCCCTTTGATAATGTTTCCAATAATTGCCATATCGAATACTTTTAATAAAGTAAAATTACCCATATCCATAGATTGGGATTTACTCAATCCATTTTTTGATCAACGTAAATGATCTTAAAAATTAAGTGTAGCAAAAACAGGTGAAGAGATCTTGGAAATTTTCTTGGAAACGGGCTGTTTCAATTTGTTGGCAATTTTGGAATAAAGAGGTTCAGGTGTATCTCCATGCACCGAGACGTTGCCTTTGACCGCATCTATTTCTATTGCCACCAAAGAAAGATAAGGCATCAGATGTTCCGCCTCTTTTATTACTATCTTTACTACCTGAAGCCGCACGGCATACTCTAAATCCACCTTTTGTTTGTGGTCTAAAGCAGTCTTTCCCGTTAAGCTCTTCCAGATGATTTCCAAGTCAAAAAATTTTGGACCAAAAGTACTTCAAATAATGATAAACTTACAATTAAGTTACATTAATTTAACATTGAAATTGATTTGGACTTGTCGTTTTCAACAAATTGTCCAATAAAAAAGCAACACAGAATCAATTACTTAACACTTTTTTGACTATCCTATTTAGATTTTTTCAACACTTCACCAAGAGACTTCTTAATGTTTTCATAAATATGAAAATCAAATCGTTCCATAGGCAAAAAATATCAAACTAACTCTTATATTTAGCCGATTGCGAATAATTTTAAAAACAAAAAATGACCCACGAGTTACTACAAAAGGCGGAAGAGTTTGAAAAAAGGCCCATGAGCCATATGTCCACCAGCGATAGGGTTAAGGCCTCAAGAGAAGCAAAGAGCTTGATTCTTTCGATCAACGAGATTTATAAAAAGACAAAGGATTCCAAATTAATGGAAACCATGAAGAACATTACTGCTAAAAAGCGTAAAATAGAAAAACGGCTCAAAGGTTCTCCTTTAGCTTAAATCATCTTTTGGGGAAGGGTGTTGGTTATAAAAAATACATCTTTCCCCAACAATATCTTCATACTCCTCCCCTCAAAACATTCCTAACACACTGTTTTTCAGCAAACAAACCGTTTATTGAACAAGAGCCTCTATATTCCAAAAAGAGCGCTTTTTCCATTTACATAACTTTTACGACCAATTATGCCCAAAAAAGTGCAACCAATAAAAATATAGATTGCACACGGGTGTGTTTTGAATAATTTAGGGCTGAAGTTTTAACCCAACTAAAAACAAACACCAAAAAAATGAACACTGTAGAAGCAAAGCTTGGATACCTATTTTGGTACGCTGTAATTGCACTATCCGTTTACTCTCTTTTTAGCAGCATATACTTATACATTAGTTAACTATACTAAACACTGGCCCAATCCAAATTGCCCATAGTTAAGAAATGTGTCTCAAAAAGGGCCCCCTTACAGGTGCCCTTTTTCATTGCTATCCCATCCCTTCAAACAACCATATCTCTTTTTTTAAAAATCGTACCGGAAAACATCCTGTCCTCAGAATTACTCTCTATCTTTAAGCAGCGTTTTTAATCCCAGCTAAATCCAAATAAGTTGAGCAAAAACCTACTTTTAATTCTTACCCGCAACCCCGAACTTGGTAAATGTAAGACCCGATTGGCTTCTAATGTAGGGGATAAGGCCGCATTGGAAATTTATAAGTTTTTGTTGGACAAGACCGTGTCGTTCACCAAAGATTTGAAGGTTGAAAAATGGGTCTACTATTCGGAAGAGGTTTGGGAGAATGATATTTGGAACAACAACTTATATTCCAAAAAACTCCAAACCGGAACGGATTTGGGCGAACGGATGATGAACGCTTTTAAAGAGGGCTTCCAAGCAGGTTTTAAAAACATCATTATTATTGGAAGCGACATGTACCATCTGAATCAATCCGATTTGGAAGAAGCATTTTCAAAACTTGAACATCACAAGTATGTGATAGGTCCTGCAGAAGATGGAGGATACTATCTTTTGGGAATGAAATCTTTAAAAACAGCATTGTTCCAAAATAAAGAATGGGGAACAAACACCGTGCTTGCCGCTACTTTATCCGATATAAAAGAGGACAGTTTCGTTCTTTTGAATGAAAAAAACGATGTCGACTACTATGAAGACATTAAAGATATTGAGGCCTTTGCGCCATTTTTAAAACACATGAAAAAATGACAAAAAAACAGATAGCAGAATCCGTTGAATACTTAAAAAAAAGAGGGTTTGAAACCCCTGAAATTGGTATTGTACTGGGCACAGGGCTAGGACAATTGGTGGACAGCATTGAAGATTCCATTGAGGCACACTATAACCATATTCCTTATTTTCCGTTGGCCACAGTGGAATTCCACACGGGCAAATTGATTTACGGAAGCATTGAGGGCAAGAAAGTAATCGTAATGCAAGGACGCTTTCATTTGTATGAAGGTTATGATTTTTTGGATATCACCTATCCTATTCGTGTCATGCACCAACTTGGTGTCAAAAAACTGTTTGTCTCCAATGCTGCTGGCGCCATCAATCTTGACTTTAAAAAAGGGGAAATTATGCTGATCGAAGATCACATCAACCTTCAGGGAGGTTCACCTTTAGCATTTAAAAATGTATCCGAATTCGGCGACCGATTTGTGGATATGAGCGAACCTTATGACCCAGAAATGCGCAAAAAAGTCATTGCTATTGCAGAACGTGAGAGCATCTCATTAAAAAAAGGTGTATATGCCTCTGTAGTAGGTCCACAATTGGAAACCAAGGCGGAGTATCGGATGCTTAAAATAATGGGCGCCGATGCTGTAGGCATGAGTACCGTACCGGAAGTAATTGTTGCCAATCATTTACGACTACCTATCGTAGCGGTTTCCGTACTGACAGACGAATGCGACCCGGAGAACCTTGAACCCGTTAAAGTTGAGGAGATTTTAAGGATTGCTGGGCAAACGGAACCCAAAATGATCAAACTATTCAAAGAATTAATCAAAGAACTATGAGCTATTTAGACGCCACCCAAGACCTATACAAACAAGCAGCACTAACACCCGATGTGGGGCTTTGCTGCACCACTAACCCCATTTGGCAGTTCCCCGGGCTTTCCATTCCCAAGATCATGCAAGAGATGAACTATGGTTGTGGAAGCACGGTTTCCGCGCAAGACCTGGTAAACAATCCCAAGGTATTGTACGTGGGTGTCGGTGGCGGAATGGAGTTATTGCAGTTCTCTTATTTTTCTAGACAAAAATGGGGTGTCACCGGTGTGGACTCAGTTGATGAGATGTTGGAGGCTTCCCGAAAAAATTTCAAAATAGCCGAAGAAGAAAACAATTGGTTCAAGAGCGAATACGTGAATTTGGTGAAAGGTGATGCATTGAATCTTCCTGTGGAGGATGAAAGTATTGACGTGGCGGCACAGAATTGTCTTTTCAATATTTTTAAGATAGATGATCTTAAAAAAGCCGTTTCCGAAATGTACCGGGTACTGAAGCCCCATGGAAGATTGGTGATGAGCGACCCTATTTGCGAACAACCGATGAGTGAGGAGCTTCGTAATGATGATAGACTTAGGGCTCAATGCCTGAGCGGTAGTATTCCCTTGAAAGATTATGTAAAAGTGTTGACGGACGCTGGTTTTGGCACTATAGAAATTAGAGGTAAACGATCGTACAGGGTATTATCTCCCAACCATTATCCGACAAAAGAGATTATCCATATCGAGTCCATTGAAATAGCGGCTATAAAAGACCCTATGCCAGCGGATGGCCCCTGTGTTTTTACGGGTAAAACAGCCATCTATTTTGGGGATGAAGCCTATTTTGACGACCAGAAAGGGCATATGCTACTACAAAACCAACCTTTGGCGGTATGTGACAAAACAGCCGCTGCCTTGGCCAGTGCTTCGGATGAAATATTTATAAGTGAAAGCACATACCACTACAACGGTGGCGGATGTTGCTAGTTTATTTGGAAACAGCTTCTTTAGAAGACTCATAATCCAACAAAATTCCCTCGGAAATCCATTTGGCCAGTGCCTGGCGGTTATCTGGGTCTAGGATTCTACGTTGGTCTTTTTTGCTTCTGATATTGCCTATTTCGATATAGGCCATGGCGGGGAGCGTGTTTTTAACTACGTACAAACTGCTTCTCTCCATAAAAGTTCCGTTGTACAGTCGGTTGGGCTGGAATTTTTTATACTTTCTTAAAAATGTCTGGTGAATGCTCTCTGCCAGCCTTTTTCCGTTGGTACTCTTTTCGTGATGGTAGAAAAACACATCGATATTAGTGCCCTCGCCACGGCTATCTACGTGGGTGACCAAAAGACGTTGATATTTACCCGTGTTCTTTGTGTATAGATCATTGACCGCTTTGGTCCGCTGTTTCAATCGTTCCAATTGATCTAAAGGGATAGGCTGTGACTGAACGGTTTCGTCCGTATCCAATTCAAGGACTCTTTTGTCCCTGATACCATCATTCTCATCTTGCACTATAATATGCACATCTGCTCCGTGGGATATCAGCTCTCGAGCCAATCTTAGAGTCACATCATAGGCATACTCATCCTCTGCAATCAATTTACCATTATGCTTTTCTATGGCTCCCGGGTCGGGGCCACCATGGCCGGAAATCAAATAATACACTGTATTTTTTAATCTTGAACTTGCCTTGTCCACCTTTTTAAAATCCTCCCCAAAAATGGAATAGGTGATTCCCTCTTCTACCGTTTCAACCGTTTTTGTTTCCAAAGTATCGGGCAGCATATACTGCCTGCCCAGAATCAAGGATTCATCCTCGCCCAAATCCTCTGCATTTAGTTTCACAAAGTTGTTGTAATGTTTTGTTGGGCTCACCCCGTGTCTTCGCAGTAACGAATAAATACCATCACCTTCTTCCGCCATGACCTTGGGAAATTCCTCTTGGCCCCATAGGGTGGACTGCGCCAAAAACAAAACACTTAAAAATGTGGTAAGCTGTAAAAATCTCATTTAGTTCTCGAATTCTAAATCAACATAATCATTAATAATGCCATTGCTGATCAAATCGGCAAATTCTTTTTTATTTGGTTTGAGTGATATCTTGCTTTTAGATGTCTGACTCGTATTCTCTATCGTCATTATACTAATGGCGGGGAGAATATTTGTAGCCAGATACAAGCTGTTTTTGTCCTCAAAAACCAAACTGGATTCATCAATAGTGGTGCTGGAAACGTTGTTCTCCCTAAATACATTCTGTATATTCTCTGCAAAACGTTGGCCTTGGGTGCTTTTATCATAGTGGTATACAGCCACTGCCATGTTACCTTTCTCGATTACATTCTCTGCGCGGATCAACAACACCCGTTGGTATTTTCCAGTGTTCTTTATGTATCTTTTGTTGATGACCTGTACATAGTCTCCAAAAGTATTGTCAATAGGAACTTCTATATCCTCTGAGTCACTTATCAAGTGATCACCCATAACATACACATGGGCTCCATTCAATATTAATTCTCTTGCAATACGTTGCGTAACATCATTCACAAAGCCGTTATCCGTTTCAGAGCTATTCTCAACAATAAGATAGTATACAGCATCTTTCAGCTTATCACTTTTAAGGGACATCTGAGCAAGTTCCTTATCAAAAATGGGAGTTTCAGAGTCTTTTACCGTCTCGACCACTACGCCAGTTTTCTTTAAGGAATCATCCGCATAAGGAACCCTGTACTCTTCACCCAGTTTGAGGGCGGTTCCCTCTGCTATTTTATCAGAATTCAATTCCAAAAATTCCCCGTAGTGTTTGGCAGGGTCAAGACCTTGTTTGCGCAGCAGCGAAAAAATACCGTCACCCTGTTCGGCAACCACATTGTAATAGGTACTTTCCTGTCCCAAAATAAATGTACAGGCCCATACCCAAAAAAGAAGGAATAATTTTAGTCTCATTACTGTATGTTTTTGGGTGGGATGTATTGCAAATATGGGGAAAAAACACATAGCATGGTCACGAATTAGTCCAAAATTTCCGACAAACCTTTCCTTGTTCCTAAAGACTTGATTTCTTTCCGTGGGCATACTGTCTCCGTATAACGGATTCAGCCGGTTTGTTCTGCGGTGTAAAGCGGTTATCCTCTATACCGCCAACTTCATCATGCTGCATAAACCACTTCCAAACAAACCCTCCTGCAAACCAGTCTTCGTTCCAAAATTGATCAAATATTACTTGCGTTGCATCGGCTTGCGCCTTTAGGTTCACCCGTTCTTGGTTGCGGTCCACCAACCAAGGTTTCTTGCCCGTAAAATCCATACTTCGGTATCCGAACTCAGTGAATAAGATTGGCCTGCCCTCTTTTCTTGCAAGTTCGCGCATTTTAGTCTTCCAAGGCTGCCAGCCCAGCGTTAGTGTTTCAATTGTAGGATTTTGTTTTTCGCATAACGGGAAATAAGCATTCACGCCTATATAATCCAATTCAGCCCAAAAAGGAGTGTCATCATATTCGTCCCAATTGGAGGCATAGGTGATTTTACCGTTATAAACATCACGGACCTTTACAATGAGCTGGTTCCAAAAATCAGGTCGCTCCATCACAAAGGTCTTCAGCTCCGTTCCTATACAAAAGATATCACTCCTAGTTTCCTCCGCCATTTCAGCATAAAGCAGAATAAAATCCTCGTAGGAAGCCTCCAGTTTTTGCCATTCCTCTTCGGATGCCATCTCCATATTTCCGGTAAATTTTCCATCCCAAATCCAGATTTGGGGTTTCACCATCACTTTTATGCTGTTTTGATGTAGCTTTTCTATGTACTGTTTCGCACCTTCTCTTCGCTCCCCAAACCATTGTCTATCCGTATTGAAAATCAGTTCTGGAGAATCCAGATCACGAATAAATCCAAAAGGCATTATGGCCGCATAGTTAGCCTGTACATCAAGAACTGGGTCAATGTGATGCTGCGCCACTTCCTCTCTAGACGAGACAAAACTGACACCATTGACTTTGTCAATCTTGCTACTGGCGCAAGAAGCAAAAACAATAACCCATAAAAAATATAGCTTCTTCATACTAACTGTGAACCCCCTCTAAAAATAATAATTTTAAAACAGCTATTAGCTGCCAAATTCTTATTAATTTTCATTTTACTGTTAAGTTCTTTCCGCAAAACTCGACATACAAAACAATCAAACCCAACCCATGGAACACATCGTCATTATTGGAAACGGAATTGCCGGCGTTACAGCCGCAAGGCACATTCGAAAGCTTTCTGACAAAAAAATCACCATTGTTTCCGCAGAATCTGAATATTTTTTTTCCAGAACGGCTTTGATGTATGTCTACATGGGCCACATGAAGTTTGAACATACCCAACCCTACGAGAACCACTTTTGGAAAAAGAACCGAATCGATTTAATAAAAGGGTACGTTACCAACGTCAACACCAAAGAAAAATTCATACAGCTTGATCGTGCTGCAGACCTCCCTTACGATAAACTTATTATTGCCACAGGATCTAAACCCAACAAATTTGGATGGCCCGGTCAAGACTTGGACGGCGTTCAAGGACTGTATTCCAAGCAAGACCTGGAACTCCTAGAAGAGAACGCACCCAACAACAATATCTGTAAGCGAGCAGTAATTATCGGTGGTGGGCTTATCGGAATCGAATTAGCCGAAATGCTCCGCACTAGGAACATTCCCGTTACCTTTTTGGTGCGTGAGAAGAGTTTTTGGAACAGCGTGCTACCTGCGGGCGAATCGGAAATGATCAACGAACACATTCAGGAACACCATATTGATTTGCGCCTGGGTGCCTCGCTAAAGCAAATCAATCCGGACGAAAACGGAAGAGTGAAATCCGTGACCTTGACAGAAACAGGTGAAGAAATTGAATGTAATCTCGTTGGTTTAACCACTGGCGTTATCCCAAATATTGATTTTCTGATGGATTCGGGCATCGAATTGGGGCGTGGTGTAAAAGTGAACCGGTTTTTGGAGACGAATGTTGATGATATATACGCCATTGGTGATTGTGCGGAACAGCACGATGCTATTGGCCATCGACGCCCAATTGAAGCGGTTTGGTACACAGGTCGGATGATGGGCGAAACACTGGCCCAGACCATCTGCGGTAATCGAATGGAATACAAGCCCGGGCATTGGTTCAACTCCGCCAAGTTCTTGGATATTGAATATCAAACCTATGGTTGGGTATTTTCGGAAAGAAGAAAAAAAGAGAACGAAGTGCATTTCCATTGGAGACATCCCAAAGAAAAACTGTGCATTACCATAGCTTTTGATAAGGATTCCGAAACGTTGTTGGGCATCAACACCTTTGGGATTCGTTTGCGCCATGAAATTTTTGACCGATGGCTAAGAGAAAGTAAAAGCATCGATTATGTGATGGAGCATCTGAGAGACGCCAATTTTGATCCTGAATTTTACAAGGGTTTTGAATCTCAAATTGTTTCCAAATACAATTCCGATTTTACAAAATCCATCAACCTGAAAAAGAAAAACCTAAAACGCATCTTCCAACTGAATTGATTGGATTATGGTTCAGGGTTAATGGTTTTTTTAAAAGTTTAACCCCATAAAAAGATAAATTTTGATTTTGGGAAGTTGGTCGGAACTATTAGTCAAAAAACAATTAAAGCTGGGATAAGCAACATTGGAAAAGTCATCTCCAATTGGAAAATATCTGAATAAAGAAACAATGAACAGTCAAACATATCATAAAAGCATGGCCCTAACCGGCGAACCACCAAAAAGTTTGAGCATTGCTCAAAAACTTGCCGTCCTATTGGGATTTTCGGGACTGGGTATTTTGCTATTGGCCATTTTTAACGTCAATTTTCCTAATAAAACTTTGTGGCTGACCATGTCCTTATTGGCTATCAGTATTGGAACTATTTGGTTTTCATGGGATGCGTATTCCCAAAAAATCCCTGGCATTAAAAATGATGGCGTTTGGTTCAAGTCCATTTCCAGCAGAGGACTATGGGCGTGGCTAGCAGGGTTGGCCCTGACAGGTTTTTATATTGTACTTTATTTTTATCCAGAATATCTTGGTCTTGTCAGCGAAGGAGACAACAAAGGTGTAATCGGCCTTTTTGACCCGCTTAGCAAAGTATTGAACGGTAATCCGGCAAGTCAATGGTTTGTTTACGGCACGCTGTACACCGTGGCTATTTTAGTTTTCGGCATCAAGTTCCTGTGGAAATACCGCCATAACCGTTACGAAAGATTAAGAACGTGGAGCGTGATGTTTTTTCAATTGGCCTTCGCCTTCATCATCCCTGAATTGATGGCCCGCTTGAACGGACATAAAATTTTGGATGGTGGCAGCCTCCCTTATTACGACCTTAAAAATATTTGGCCCCTCAATTATTACAATTTTGAAAGCTATCGGATTAAAGCGTTCTTAACTTCGGGGGAAATTGGTTTCGCCCTTTTGATTTTCGGTATCCTGTCCATTTTTGTGATAACCCCCATCCTAACCTATAAATATGGTAAAAGATGGTACTGCTCCTGGGTCTGCGGTTGCGGGGGGTTGGCAGAAACTGCGGGAGATTCCTTCAGACAGCTAAGCGATAAATCCACCTTTGCATGGAAAGTGGAACGCTGGGTGGTGCACAGCGTTGTGGTATTCGTAACTTTGATGACCACTGCCGTAATCTACTCCTATTTGGGCACCGATACCAGCAAATACTGGTTGACCAAAAGCTCTTTCTTAATTGGCGTTGCCGTATTACTTACTTTAGTTTTTGGTTGGGCCATGATCTTTAAAAGAGACCAGCTTCAAAAAGATGCACAGTACGGGGCCATCGGTTACTTTATAATCATCATTGCCTTGATTAGTTTTCACTTTTTTAGTGGTGACGGAGAGGTTTTTCTTTTCAAATCAGGAACGCTACGTAAATCGTATTCCTTTTTGATTGGGAGCATATTTTCGGGGGTTATCGGAACAGGCTTCTATCCCATCTTTGGTAGCAGGGTATGGTGCAGGTTCGGCTGCCCAATGGCCGCCATCCTCGGTTTTCAGCAAAAACTATTTTCCCGATTCAGGATTACCACCAATGGCGGACAATGCATTTCTTGCGGAAACTGTTCCACCTATTGCGAAATGGGCATCGATGTACGCGCTTATGCTCAAAAAGGTGAAAACATTGTACGTGCCAGTTGTGTGGGCTGTGGAATATGCTCCGCAGTATGTCCACGTGGTGTACTTAAATTAGAGAACGGTCCATTGGACAAAAGAATAGATAGTAATCAAGTTTTATTGGGTAATGATGTGGATTTGATGACGTTAGTGAACAAAAACTAAACATCCAATAAAACTATATCCCACCTCTTTTATTTTTAGATATCCTTAACATTTTTTCGGTTTATTGGTTTAGTTTTGATCCTGCAAACACTAACTAAATCGATTCCCGGCCAATGGCTGATATCAAAGTAATTATTCCCGCAATCAACGAAGGAGATTCCATTGGTTTGGTAGTTTCCGAAATCCCTGATCATGTATCAGAAATTGTAGTGGTTGACAACGGTTCCGAAGACGATACCGTAGCCAATGCAAAAAAAGCTGGCGCCACCGTAATCACAGAAAACCGCAAGGGCTATGGGTTTGCCTGCTTAAAGGGATTAAATTACCTATCCGAACGATCCAAAACACCCGACATCATCGTATTTATCGACGGAGATTATTCAGATTATCCAGAGGAATTGGATAAGATTGTTGCCCCTATTTTGGAAAATGACATCGATTTTGTGGTGGGAGCGCGAAAAAAATCACTTCGTGAACCGGGATCAATGACCCCACAACAGGTTTTTGGGAACCAATTGGCCACATTCTTAATGAGATTGTTTTTTAGGTCAAAATTTACGGATTTAGGACCTTTTAGGGCGATAAAATATGAAAAGCTCAAAGAATTAAAAATGCAGGACACTACGTACGGTTGGACAGTGGAAATGCAGTTAAAAATTTTAAGAAAAAAAATGTCATACATCGAAGTACCAGTGCGTTACAAACGAAGAATTGGTGTCTCAAAAGTTTCTGGTACGGTAAAAGGTACTATATTTGCTGGCATAAAAATATTGGGTTGGATCTTTAAATACAGTTTAAAATAATGGGACTCGCTATCGTTTACATCATCATTGCTATTTATAGTACCGCCTTAGTTTTAATATTCTTTTACAGCCTTGCTCAATTGAATCTTTTGATCAATTATCTAGGCTATAAAAAACGAAACGAGGAAGCCCCAAAATTCAACCTTCTCGATCCCAAGGAAATCCCATACGTTACCATTCAACTTCCCATCTATAACGAGGAATATGTAATGGAGCGTTTGCTGGACAACATTGCCAAAATAGAATATCCAAAAAGTAAATTGGAGATACAAGTATTGGACGATTCCACCGACGATTCTGTCATCGAAACGGCCCGTAGAGTTACTGAACTTCAAGAAACTGGATTGGATATTAAGCACATCCGAAGAGAAAACCGACAAGGTTTCAAGGCCGGTGCACTAAAAGAAGGATTGGAAATCGCCAAAGGTGACTTTATCGCTATTTTTGATGCTGACTTTTTGCCTGAAGCAGATTGGCTCAAGAAAACCGTTCCCTATTTTAAAGATCAAGAAATCGGTGTGGTACAGACCCGATGGGGACACATCAACAGAGATTACTCTACCCTTACCCGTATCCAGGCCTTTGCCTTGGATGCACATTTCACCTTGGAACAAGTCGGAAGAAATTCCAAAGGACACTTCATCAACTTTAATGGTACAGCAGGTATCTGGAGAAAACAGTGTATCCTTGATGCTGGTAACTGGGAAGGCGACACCCTAACCGAAGATTTGGATTTAAGCTATCGCGCCCAATTAAAAAACTGGAAGTTCAAGTATTTGGAGGACGTGGAAACGCCAGCCGAGCTACCCGTAGTTATCAGCGCCGCACGTTCACAACAGTTCCGTTGGAACAAAGGCGGGGCCGAAAACTTCAGAAAAACCGTATTGAGCGTTATTACGGCCAAAAACATATCCTTTAAAACCAAATTCCACGGAGTAATGCACCTTTTGAACAGTTCCATGTTCCTTTGCGTGTTCATCGTGGCCTTGTTGAGCATTCCTATGCTCTACATTAAAAACACCTATGGTCATTTAGGATGGGTGTTCGAGGTAACAAGCTTCTTTATTTTGAGTACCATTATCCTGTTCGTTTGCTATTGGTTTACCTATAAGAGCATACAGGGCAGCAGTTTTGATAATTTTGTGGACTATATTAAACTCTTTTTTACCTTCTTTTCCGTGGCGTTGGGCTTTTCTTTGCACAATACCGTAGCTGTTTTGGAAGGGCACTTGGGAAAACGAAGTGAGTTTGTACGTACACCAAAATTCAACATCAACAGTATAAAGGATACTTGGAAGGGCAATAAATATTTGACCAAAAAATTATCGCCCAACATGATCTTGGAGTTTGCCTTGATGATTTATTTCCTTTTTGGAATGTACAGTGCCATCCCATTGAACGACTATGGATTGTTTCCTTTCCACTTAATGTTGTTCCTAGGTTTTGGTTTTGTATTCTTTAATTCCTTAACTTCCAAGGCATAAAACACCACAATGCAATCTTATTGGCGACTGCATAGATACCCGATATTATTTGCGGTCGCTTGTATTTTATTCTACTGGAGCTTTGCTTACAATTTGGTCCGCACCGATTTTGTTAAGCTGTTCATGCTATTTGGTGCACTTTTTTACCTCACCTCCAAAATTATTCAGTTCGAAAAATGGAATTTCAAGTTCCTATTAGTGGCTGGAATAGTGTTCCGTTTGGTATTCCTGATGGCAGAACCCAATCTTTCGCAGGATTTCTATCGGTTTATTTGGGATGGCGAGCTTATTAAGAACGGCATCAACCCATATTTGTACACTCCCGACCAAATTATGGAGCAAGGGACCATATCATTTCCCAGCATGATGGAACTACGTGATGGGATGACCGACCTTAATGCAAGACATTATAGCAACTATCCGCCTGTCAACCAGATACTTTTTGCCCTAGCCGCTTTCTTGGGAGGCAGAAGTGTCTTGGGCGCCACAATTGCCATGCGTCTAATCGTAGTCATTGCCGATTTTGGCGCGCTCTACTTTGGAAGAAAGCTGCTGCAAAACATGAACAAGGCCAACCATTTGGCATTTTGGTATTTTTTGAACCCATTGGTCATCATCGAAATCACGGGCAACCTCCATTTTGAAGGCGTAATGCTCTTCTTCTTTGTTTGGGCCTTGTATCTCATATCAAAAAACAAATGGTTATGGGCAACACCAGTTTATGCCCTGTCCATAATGGTCAAACTAATGCCATTGATGTTCCTGCCACTTTTTATAAAATATCTCGGGTTTAAAAAAAGTGCCGTTTTTTACTCCCTCGTCCTACTGGCTTGTGCCGCTTTACTTCTTCCATTTTACTCTTCCGTTTTTATTGATAACTATACAGACACCGTCGGATTATGGTTTTCCAATTTCGAGTTCAATGCCAGCATCTACAACGTGGTAAAAAAGATTGCCGTAAACTATTTCGAAGCCAAACCTTGGGAATTGATTGACTCCTACGGTTCGTTAATTCAAAAAATTGTACTTGTCTTAATCCTATTGTTCGCTTTTATTCGCAAAAATAGGACTTTGGAAAGCCTTATTACCTCCATGGTATTTGCACTGGCCTGCTATTATTTTCTATCTACCACGGTTCATCCTTGGTACGTAGTCTTCTTGTTGGGCTTTGCCATCTTCACCGACTATCGGTTTCCCTTGGTCTGGTCCTGTGCTATCATTTTGAGTTATTATGCCTACACCAATCCAGACAATAAGGAGAGTTTATGGTTATTGGCGATTGAATATATTCTGGTCATCGGCTTTTTTATTTATGAAATGATAGGAAGCAGGCCGAAAAAGTTATATTTCTTCAAAAAGTAACCACAACTTCAGAACAATTCGAATTAATTTGTACTTTAGCCTTCATAATGAAAGGACACGAGTACATATTTTCTTCTTTGAGCATTGCTGCTCCCATCAGTCCATTTACCCCCCGTCGTCGTCGCCCGTAAGGGTGCATTATATCAATTGGAAATAGGTGAGTCCATTTCCGCAGAACGACCAAATATATTTTTTTTTTAATTTTTTCAGAATAATCGCTTGCAATGGAAATTATTGTTGCTAACGAATCTCATTTTAAATACGCACAGATCATAAGTGATACCATCACCGAATCGGCAAAAGTCCGCGGCACAGGTATCGCCAGACGCACACCAGAATATATTATAAAAAGGCTACAGAACGGCAATGCCATAATTGCCTTGGATGGCGATAAATTTGCCGGCTTCTGCTATATCGAAGTATGGGGCAACAAAGACTTTGTGGCCAACTCCGGTTTGATCGTACATCCCGATTACAGAAACCAAGGATTGGCCAAACAGATTAAAAAAGCTGTTTTTGACCTTTCTCGAAAAAAATTCCCCGAGGCCAAAATATTTGGCATTACCACTGGACTGGCCGTTATGAAAATGAACTACGAGCTGGGTTATAAACCTGTTACATTTTCCGAACTTACGGATGACCCCGAATTCTGGAAAGGCTGCCAGACCTGCAAAAACTTTGATATCCTAACACGTACGGAGAAAAAAATGTGCCTTTGCACGGGAATGTTGTACGATCCAGCATCAAAAAAGCAGGAAACCAAAAAATTGAACAACAAGGCATTTCAACGCCTTAAAAGCATAAAGGAACAACTGTTTCTAAAGAAGAAAGACAAATAAAATATTAATTCGAGCTCTAGTGCAAACAAATACATCTCCACTACGCTCGATGTTACAACATAAAGAATCAAGAAATGGAAAAATTAGTTTTAGCATATAGCGGCGGATTGGATACTTCATACTGTGCCAAATATCTATCTCAAGAAGAAGGATATGAGGTACATGCAGTAAGTGTGAACACAGGAGGTTTTAGCAAGGACGAAATAAAGGAAATCGAAGAAAAAGCCCTTGCTCTTGGTGCTTCCAGCTATACTTCCATAGATGCCGTAGCCACGTTTTATGAAAAAGTAGTAAAATTTTTGATCTTCGGAAATGTATTGCGGAACAACACCTATCCCCTTTCGGTGAGTGCGGAACGAATCGTACAAGCAATCGAGATCGTAAACCATGCCAAAAAAATTGGTGCAAAGCATATAGCGCATGGAAGCACCGGAGCGGGTAACGATCAGGTAAGATTTGATATGATCTTTCAAATATTGGCACCGGAGATTACCATAATCACCCCCATCAGGGACAAAAAATTGGCCCGGGAAGAGGAAATCAACTACCTACAACAAAACGGTATAGATTACTCTTGGGAAAAAGCCAAATATTCCGTTAACCGTGGCTTATGGGGAACATCTGTAGGCGGTGATGAAACTTTGACCTCCCACCTATCCTTACCCGAGAGTGCCTATCCGAGCCAATTGGAAAAAGAACTATCAAAAGTTCTGAAGCTCACATTTAAAAAAGGGGAATTGGTCGCTCTGGACGGCGAACAGGACATACCCGTGGCCAATATCGAGAAGTTGTCGGCCATTGCCTCTAAGTATGCCATAGGCAGGGACATTCATGTAGGTGACACCATCATAGGCATTAAGGGAAGGGTTGGTTTTGAAGCCGCAGCACCGTTGATCATCATTAAGGCGCACCACCTATTGGAAAAACATACCTTGAGCAAATGGCAGCAATTCCAAAAAGAACAGATGGGCAATTTTTATGGTATGTTGTTGCATGAAGGAAACTATCTGGATGAAGTAATGCGAAACATCGAAGCCTTTTTGACAGATACCCAAAAACATGTTTCCGGAGATGTCTTTATTACCCTACACCCATACCGATTCGAGCTGAACGGGATCACTTCCGAACATGATTTGATGAATGCTTCCTTTGGAAGTTATGGTGAAATGAACAAGGGATGGACGGCAGATGATGCCAAAGGATTCATCAAAATTTTGTCGAACTCAGGGAAAATAGCCAACCACGTAAACCAAGATTCATGATCAAAACAGGAATCATAGGAGGTTCGGGTTACACTGGCGGGGAATTGATCAGGATTCTGCTCAACCACCCTCAGGCCCAAATCGATTTTGTATATAGCACCACAAGAGCGGGAAAACCGATTAGTTCTGCGCATCAAGATCTATTGGGACTTACCGATCTCCAATTTTCCGGTGAGATCAACCCAGAGGTCGACGTAGTTTTTCTATGCCTTGGCCATGGCAATTCGACCTCATTTTTGAAAGAGAACCATTTTTCGGCCTCAACAAAGGTCATTGACCTCAGCAATGATTTTAGACTGCAAGCAGATTCGGTTTTTAACGGGCAACGTTTTATTTACGGGCTTCCAGAACTAAACAGATCTTCCATTCAATCAGCGGAGGCCATTGCTAACCCTGGTTGTTTTGCGACAGCCATCCAATTGGGGCTTTTGCCTCTGGCTAAAGCAGGTTTGCTTGGGGAAGATGTACATATCAACGCCGTCACCGGCAGTACCGGAGCGGGCGTAGGATTATCGGAAACATCCCATTTTAGCTGGAGGAACAACAATGTTTCGTGGTACAAACCTTTTACGCACCAACATTTGGGAGAAATTGGAGAAAGCTTGAATTCCTACGGGAAGTCTGTAGGCAAATTGATGTTCTTGCCGAATAGGGGCAATTTTACCAGAGGAATTTTGGCGACCGCTTACACAAAATATAGCGAAACCCTTGATGAAGCTACGAAATTGTACCATGATTTTTATAAAGATGCCGCCTTTACCCATATCTCGGATGAAGAACTGCATCTAAAGCAAGTAGTAAACACCAATCAATGCCATATCCATTTACATAAACACGATGGCCTTCTTTTAGTGACCTCGGTCATCGATAATTTATTAAAAGGGGCATCGGGGCAAGCAGTACAGAACATGAATTTGATGTTCGGTTTTCCTGAAACCGAAGGTCTGTTGTTAAAAGCAGGAGTATTTTAAAACAGGCACCCTGAGCGGAGTCGAAGGGTGCTAATAAACCAGATTCCTGCCTGCGCAGGAATGACAAACAAAAGAACAAATGAAAATAGCCATTATAGGAGCAGGAAACTTGGGCTTGGCCATTGCAAAGGGCATTTTGCACAGCAACGGGGCCACTACCATGTACCTCACCAAACGAAACACCAGATCTATTCAGGAGTTTGAAAAATATGGAATAGTAACCGTTACCTCGGATAACAAGGAAGCGGTAACCAACTCCGACATTCTCATATTTGCGGTGCAGCCAGGTCATTTTGACAAGATATTGAACGAAACCAAGGACCTTCTTACCGAAAAGCATGTGATCATCAGTACCATCACGGGTTTTAAAATCCCCAGAATTGAGGAAATCATCGGATCCGACAAGTTTATCATCCGGAGTATGCCGAATACTGCGATTTCCGTGGGCAAATCCATGACCTGTATTTGCAGCAACGAATTGGGCAAAAAACGAATCGATCTGGCCAAGGCCATTTTTAACCGTATGGGACATACCATGGAAATTCCAGAGGATCAAATGCAGGCAGCCACAGTAATCTGTGCGAGCGGAATCGCATTTTGGATGCGTTTGATACGTGCTACCACACAAGGAGCCATTCAATTGGGGTTTGATGCCAAGGAGGCACAAGAACTTGCTATGCATACCTGTAACGGAGCCGCAAGCCTATTGATAGAATCGGGCAGTCACCCAGAAGAAGAAATTGATCGCGTGACCACCCCAAAAGGATGCACCATTGAAGGTTTGAACGAAATGGAACATCAAGGATTGAGCTCATCATTGATCAGGGGAATTGTATCCTCGTTCGAAAAAATCAGTCAAATCAGAAAAGGATAAAGATATCAGGTCGAGCGATTACAAATAAGAAATTATGAAACTATTCGATGTATACCCCTTATATGATGTCACGCCGGTAAAAGCCTTGGGCATCGAGGTCTGGGATGACAAAGGACAAAAATACTTGGACTATTATGGCGGACATGCCGTAATATCCATTGGACATACACATCCGCATTATGTAAAGCGCATCAAGGACCAATTGGAACAGATGGCTTTTTACAGCAACTCCGTACAAAACCCGTTGCAGGAAGCCTTGGCCAAAAAGTTAGGTGAATTGTCAGGCTGTGAAAATTACGATCTTTTTATGTGCAATTCAGGTGCAGAAGCCAATGAGAACGCCCTGAAAATGGCCTCTTTTCACACTGGCAAATCCAAGGTAATTGCTTTTTCCAACAGTTTTCACGGAAGGACCTCGGCCGCAGTTGCCGCTACGGACAATCCAAGCATCAACGCGCCCATTAACCGACAACAGGAGGTCACTTTTTTGACGTTGAACGATTTTGATGCCTTTGAAAAAGCTATTGAAACCGGCACCTATTGCGCCGTTATTCTAGAAGCCATTCAAGGTGTTGGGGGATTGGACGAACCTACAACCGAGTTCTTTCAATTTATCGCGGATAAGTGCAAGGAACACCATGTGGTCCTAATTGCGGACGAAGTACAGTCAGGATACGGACGTAGTGGTAAGTTCTTTGCTTTTCAGCACCATGGCATCGAACCGGACATCATATCCATTGCCAAGGGAATGGGCAACGGTTTTCCCGTAGGCGGTATTTTGATACATGAAAAATTTAAACCATCATACGGTCTTTTGGGAACCACTTTCGGCGGAAACCATTTGGCATGTGCAGCCAGCTTGGCCGTATTGGAGGTTCTGGAAGACGAGAACTTAATCGAGAACGCCGCAACACTTGGTTCGTATTTTAAGGAAAAAGCAGCCGAAATACCCGAAATTAAAAAAGTAAAGGGCCGAGGATTGATGATAGGCTTGGAATTTGATTTTGAAGTGGCCGAGCTCCGTAAAAAAATGATCGTGGAGCAGCACATGTTCACCGGAAGTGCTAAAAACAAAAAATTGTTGCGATTTTTACCAGCACTGAACATCACTAAAAACGACATTGACCTATTTTTTGAAGCGCTGAAAAAAGCATTATAATGAAGCATTATTTATCCGTAAACGATATAGAATCCCTACCCGATTGGGTAGATGAAGCAATAACCCTAAAAAAAGACCCATATCGGTTTGAAGATTTGGGCAAACGTAAAACCATATGCCTGTTGTTTTTCAACAATAGCCTTAGGACCCGTTTAAGCACGCAAAAGGCGGCCATGCACCTTGGTATGGAAGTAATGATCATGAATTTCGGCAACGAAGGCTGGGCGCTGGAATATGGTGATGGCACTGTAATGGACCAAGGCACTTCGGAACATATCAAAGAGGCCGCACAAGTGGTTTCCCAATATTCCGACATTGTAGCCATTCGCGCTTTTGCAGGTTTGGTGGACAAAGAAAAAGACGAAGCCGAGGAGGTAATCAATGGATTTGCCAAATATGCCACAATTCCAGTGGTGAACATGGAAAGTTCCGTAGGGCATCCGCTTCAGGCTTTGGCCGATGCCATTACTTTGAAGGAGAATGAAGTAAAAAAGAGACCGAAAGTAGTTTTGTCCTGGGCACCCCACCCCAAAGCATTGCCACATGCGGTGGCCAATTCCTTTATTCAGATGATGAAACTGCAGGATGCCGATTTTGTCATCACTCATCCCGAAGGATATGAACTTAATCCAGAACTGACTCAAGGTTGCACAATTGAATACGATCAGGACAAGGCACTGGAAGATGCGGATTTTGTATACGTGAAAAACTGGAGCAGCTATTCCGATTACGGGAAAGTATTGAACAAGGATAAAAACTGGACCATTACCAAAGAAAAATTGGGACATGCCAAATTTATGCACTGCCTTCCCGTTCGAAGAAATATGATTGTCGAGGACGCTGTTTTGGACGGAGAACAATCATTGGTGGTGGAACAGGCCAAAAACAGAATCTATTCCGCACAGATCGTATTGAAAAAAATATTGGAGGAAAAATGAAACTCAAGGACAAGGTCTGCATAGTTACAGGCGCAACCAGTGGAATGGGAAAAGCCATTGCCGAATCCTTTTCTTCTGAAGGGGCCAAGCTAGTACTTTCTGGTCGCAACCAAGAAAGTGGCAAAGCATTGGAAAACGGCCTTAACAATGTGCTTTTTGTTCCAGGTGATGTTACCGACCCATCCTACAACAAAAAATTGGTGCAAACCGCTATGGAAACCCATGGCAAGCTGGACATCCTATCATTGAATGCGGGCATTCTTGGATTGGGAAATGTCCAAGAGCTGTCCATTGATTCGTGGCGGCACACCATCGATACGAATTTGAGTTCCATCTTTTACCTTTGTAAATACGCACTTCCACAGTTGCAAAAACAACCGCAAGGCAATATTTTAATCAATGCATCAATTGCAGCCTTCAAGAGTTTCCCGAACCATCCCGCTTATTGTGCTTCCAAAGCTGCATCCGTAGCCCTGATGAAGCAAATGGCAGTTGATTATGCGCCAAAAGTCAGAGTGAATGCCATTTGTCCAGGCCCTGTGGACACCCCTTTGTTGTGGGAATCCGCCCAAGCTTTTGAGAATCCAGATACTGCTGTCGAAAATGCGAAAAGGACTACATTGTTAAAAAGGTTGGGGACGCCCAAGGATATTGCTAAACTTGTACTTTTCTTGGTTTCCGAGGATAGTTCTTGGATTACAGGAACCACAGTGACCATAGATGGAGGGATTATAAATACATAAAATGAAACAGAAATTATCCGTAGTAAAAATTGGTGGCAATCTTATTGAAGATGCTGCAGGATGCAAAAAGGTATTGGACCTGTTCTCCAAAATGGACGGCAACAAAATTTTGGTCCATGGCGGAGGCAAAAAAGCTACCGAATTGGCCAATCAGATGGGGGTGGAATCCAAAATGGTCAACGGCAGACGCATTACCAATGCTGAAACCCTCGATATTGCCCTAATGGTCTACGGAGGATTGTACAGTAAAAAAATAGTGGCCAAATTGCAATCGTTGGGTACCGATGCCATTGGAATGAGCGGTGCCGACGCCAATGCGATACGTGCCCATAAAAGACCCAAGAAAAATGTAGATTTCGGTTTTGTGGGCGATGTGGACACCGTGAACACCTACGGAATCTTTAAATTGTTGCAGGCAGGTTTCACACCCATATTTTGTGCCTTGACCCACGATGGTAACGGACAAATGTTGAACACCAATGCCGATACCATTGCCGCGGAAATCGCCATCGCCATGTCCGACCAATTTGAGACTACCCTTTATTATTGCTTCGAGAAAAAAGGGGTGCTTCAAGATATCGAGGACGAAAACTCGGTCATAAAGCACATCGATTCAAAAGGGTACGACGAGTTATTGGCATACGGCATCATTGCTGATGGTATGTTGCCCAAAATGCACAATTGTTTTTACGCATTACGGAACAACGTTTCCAAAGTATGTGTTGGAAACACGAACATGCTCGAAGCCAACAATTCTGAATATACGACATTGACTTTATGAACATAACCCAAAACATATTAACGGAAAAAGCCATTGAACTTCTTAAAACACTCATTCGCACCCAATCTTTTTCCGGGGAAGAAGACAAAACAGGGGATGCGATAGAGGCATTTTTGAGAAGCTTTGGTATCGAGACCAAGAGGCAACACAACAATATTTATGCTTTCAACAAATATTTTGATGAGAGCAAACCGACCCTGTTGCTCAACTCCCATCACGATACCGTAAAACCGAACAGCGCCTATACCAAAGACCCATTTGATGCCCATATCGAAGACGGCAAACTTTACGGTCTTGGCAGTAATGATGCAGGCGGATGTCTGGTGTCGCTATTGGCCACCTTTGTTCATTTTTATGAAAAAGAAGGGCTAAGTCACAATATTATTATGGCTGCCACTGGTGAAGAGGAGGACGCGGGAGAGAAAAGCATTAGGGCCCTGCTTCCAATTTTACCACAAATTGATGTGGCCATTGTAGGCGAACCCACATTGATGGACCTGGCGATTGCAGAAAAGGGATTGGTGGTTTTTGACGCTGTTGTCTCTGGCACACCATCTCACGCAGCACATCCGAATGATGACAACTGCATCTACAATGCTATTGAAACCTTACAATGGTTCAAGGATTACTCGTTTGATAAAGTATCCGATGCCTTGGGCGAAGTAAAATTGACCGTTACCCAAATAAATGCCGGTAAACAGCACAATGTAGTGCCTGCACAAGTGGATTTGGTGGTCGATGTAAGGGTAAACGATTGCTACTCCAACCAAGAGATTGCGGACATCCTTCAAAAAGAAGCCCCATGCAAAATGACCCCTCGTTCCCTACGGTTGAACTCATCCTGCATTGATCCCGATCATGATTTGGTTAAAAGCGGATTGGCACTGGGCCGTAAAACCTATGGTTCTCCCACCTTGTCCGATCAAGCCGCTTTGAACTGTCAATCGGTAAAATTGGGGCCAGGCGACAGTACAAGATCACACTCCGCCAACGAATTTATTTTCGTGAGGGAAATTGAGGAGGGCATAGATATTTACATCAAAACCCTAACGGGATTTTTACAATAAACAATGACCAATCAGCAATTTACATTCATCTATCGTTTATTGCTCATTGACAACTGATAATTGAATAGTATGAAACTCTGGGACAAAGGATTCAGTACCGATAAAAAAATAGATCACTTTACCGTAGGCAACGACCGCGAACTGGATTTGGTCTTGGCCAAATATGATGTCATCGCCTCAAAAGCACATGCAAAAATGCTGGGTAAAGTAGGCTTGATCACGGAGGAAGAGGCCACCGATCTTGTTAAAGCCTTGGAGGGCATTGCCAAGGATATAGAAAAGGGACATTTTACCATAGAAAACGATTTTGAGGACATGCACTCCAAAATCGAATTTATGCTAACGGAAAAATTGGGAGATACCGGTAAAAAAATCCATTCGGCCCGATCTAGGAACGATCAAGTTTTGGTTGCCATGCAATTGTTCCTCAAAGATGAATTGACCGAAATCAAAAATCAGGTCAAGGAACTTTTTGACTTATTGATGAAGCTTGCCGATACCCATAAAAATGTTTTGCTACCCGGTTATACACACCTTCAGATTGCGATGCCCTCCTCTTTCGGGCTCTGGTTTTCTGCCTATGCAGAAAGTTTGATAGACGATTTATATTTTGTTCAAGCAGCCCATAAAGTTGCCGACCAAAATCCGCTGGGCAGTGCGGCAGGCTACGGTAGCTCCTTCCCTATCGATAGAACTTTCACGACTGCCGAAATGGAATTTTCCACTCTCAAATACAACGTAGTGGCCGCCCAAATGGGTCGTGGCAAAGTGGAAAAAGCAACCGCCTTCGGAATTTCCAGCGTTGCCGCTACCCTATCCAAAATGGCGATGGACATTTGCCTGTACATGAGCCAGAATTTCAATTTTATCTCGTTCCCGAACGAGCTGACCACTGGAAGCAGCATTATGCCGCACAAGAAAAATCCAGATGTATTTGAGCTCATCAGGGCCAAGTGCAATAAAATTCAAGCGGTACCCAACCAATTGATCATGATTATGAACAATTTGCCCAGTGGATACCACAGGGACCTTCAATTGGTAAAAGAAGTCATTGTTCCCGTACTTCAGGACATGCACGCCTGTTTGGAGATGATGACGTTCAGTTTAAAGGAGATCAAAGTGAACAAGGCCATTTTGGAAGACCCGAAGTACGATTATCTCTTCAGTGTGGATACCTTGAACGAGTTGGTTAAAAGTGGAATGCCTTTCCGTGATGCCTACAAAACCATGGGCAAAGCGATCGAAAATGGCAACTTTAAGCCCAAACGGGATATAGAACATACCCACGAAGGCAGCTTGGGCAATCTGTGCTTGAAACAGATAAAAGAAAAAATGGAGAAATCCTTAGATTCCTAAAGATACCACTACTTATCAAGTGTTGATTTCTGGTTTATCAATCCTAATGGGGGCATTGATGAATTGTAGCTAGAATTTGAACCCGAAAAATACTAACTTCACTTATCGTACGCTAAAAACCATTGAAACGATATTTAGCTAACCGATAAGTGCCATTCCAAAAACTCCCTTTTTTTAATTTTTGGGTTCCCTGCAAAAAGTCACGCAGGCTCTTTCCCAAAATTGTATCTTGAGCCATCAACTATAATGGTTTATTTATGCAACTTCGAACGGTAACCTTTGTTTTCACTTTTATTTTTGCTTGCCTTACTGGAAATGCCCAAGACCTCTATGCCAAAAATGAAGCGGTAGATGTCCAAAACTATGTCTTTAACCTTCATTTAAACGATACCACCAACGAAATCAAAGGAGAAACCCAAGTAACAGTTCATTTTAAAAAGGGTGTAGTGGCTTTCGCTCTGGACCTCATCCAAAAGTCTGGAGAATTCGGTATGGAAGTTACCGAGGTGAGTGACCATGGTTCACCTATCAGCTATACTTATGTCGATAATAAAATTAGGATTGCTCCGAAGGCTTCTTCAGATTCTGTAAAGACCTTCACGATAAAATATCAGGGGGTGCCCGAAAAAGGCTTGGTCATAGACACCACCAAATTTGGAAGTCGTTCCTTTTTTGGGGATAATTGGCCCAACCTGGCGAGACATTGGCTGCCATCCGTGGACCATCCGTACGATAAGGCCAGTGTTGAGTTTCAGATTACAGCTCCCGAGAACTACGATGTAGTGGCCACAGGAAAAAAAGTAGAAGAAAGCAATCTCGAAAACGGCAATAAACTCACGATTTACAACGAGCCAGCCCCGGTAGCCACAAAAGTAATGACCATCGGGGTTACCGAGTTTGCTTCCCGAGTAGTGGACCAGGTGGATGGTATCGAGGTTTCTGCATGGATATATCCACAGAACCGGTTGGAGGGTTTTGGCGATTATACAGTAGCAGGACATGTGCTGGAATATTTTATAGATCATATTGGACCCTATTCGTATGCCAAACTGGCCAATATGCAGGCGAAAACACAGTGGGGTGGACTGGAAAATGCAGGCACCATCGCTTATTTTGAAAATTCGGTGACAGGAAACAAAACAGTTGAACCTTTGATTGCACACGAAATTGCACATCAATGGTTCGGTAATTCAGCAACCGAAAAAAGCTGGAACCATGTGTGGTTGAGTGAGGGTTTTGCAACCTATTTCTGCATTCTCTATTTAGAAAACGAATATGGTGATGACCGCAGAAAAGAGGAGTTGGCCATCGATAAACGGCAAATCTTTGAGTATTACCGAAAAAACCCCGTCCCCATTGTTGACCTTACCATTAAGGACCCAATGAAGGTGTTGAGCACCAACACTTATCAAAAAGGAGGTTGGGTATTGAACATGCTACGTCACAAATTGGGTGATGGCGTATTCTGGGAAGGTATCAAAACCTATTATTCCAAGTATCAAAACAGCAATGTGTTGACGGATGATTTTAGAGTGGTAATGGAAGAGGCATCGGGAGAGGATTTGGAGTCCTTTTTTGAGCAATGGTTGTTTGTGAAGGGGCATCCACAAATCAAATGGAACTGGGATTATAGCCATGGGAACATCAATCTCAACATACAACAACTGCAAGACCATCATGTATTTGGTTTTCCTTTGGAAATAGGTGTTGTAAAAGATGGAAAGTTGACCATAAAAACCATTGAATTGGACCAGCGCAACCAAAACATCCAATTGGAAAGCAAAGACCGACCCGATTCCATTGCTTTAGATCCAAATGAGTGGACTTTGTTTGAGGATATGGGAAAATTATAGCATCCGTCAATTGAAACGGGGCATTGGTCAATTTCTTCCTTAGTTTCGACCGGAAAACCTCTAACTTAACTCAGCGAAGACCTAAAATTCAGTTAATGGCTACAGTTGAGACAGAACACTTGAGACTAATTCCGTGTAACAGTGAAATTTTAAAAGCAGCTATTAAAGGAAATGATAGCATTGCCCAAAAACTGGGTGTTGTCATTCAGGAGAATTGGACAGAGTTTGGTGTTGGCGCTTTACAATACTCACTTGACAAGCTTACGGAAAATGAAGACGAAAAGGATTGGTGGACCTATTTCCCTATTCACAAAAAGGATAACAGATTGATAGGAAGTGGTGGTTACAAAGGCAAGCCCACGTCAGATGGAACCGTTGAGCTTGGATATGAAATCGCTCCGGCCTACCGTAATCGTGGGCTCGCGACTGAAATGACAAAAGGGCTTATTGAAAATGCGTTTAAGAACAGTAGCGTAAAAACAATAATTGCACACACCCTCGGATTTGAGAACCCTTCAACCAAAGTGCTGCTGAAATGTGGTTTTGAAAAAGTTGAAGAAATCAACGACCCGGATGATGGGCTTATTTGGAAATGGGAACTACAAAGACAGAATAGGGGTAGCAAAGTGCGGTAAAACAATATTTCTGCTTATCGGGCAAAAAGGCAGTGGAAAATACTTTACAACAAACTTTATGGGGGAAGAAGTGCTATTAAATCCATCAATTCAAAACAGCCATTCGTCAATTGATGTGGAAATTTCTGGCCCATATTCACTAACTTCATTATTTGATTTTTTCCAATCCCCCACTAGATAGACTATTAACATTCAACATTTCCATGGGTTGATTCATTAAAAATTAGGATTGTGGTAGAGGTTTCAAATATAAAAGCTTGGTTGGGTTATTGGAAAAAAACGCTGTTAGATGTTGACAGAAAAAGAATTGATGTTTCCACACACCCGATTCCAGTAGATTCCTACTTTATACAGCAAGTACCTCAAAAACACGCAAAATTCTTGTGGAAAATTTCTGAGGCCAACAGAGATACGCCATATATAAACGTAGATATTTGCCCTTGTTCAATCCAACCAGAATTTGAGCATGCACGATCAAAGGAACTGGAGGAAGAAATAGTCTACCCTTTTTGGATTCCAGCAATAATGTACAAAGATGGGACACTTGAGCCACAAAAATCCAATAAGGGTGTATACAGACCGTTTTTTGTTAGGGAATACCTTTCCCCTACCTACAAAAGTTCCTGTAGTATCGCATCCATAAAAGATGTTGATATTGCCTTACAGAAAGTTGAGTTCAAAGACGATTCATGGGAAGCATACTGGAAAAAGTGTGAATCCTTTTTTTCGATTGTAACAGCGAAGAACTTTGATGAGTTCAACACAAAACATGAAAAACATATATTCATACAAAAAGGCGAACTACGCGGCCTAACCGGAAATATCCGAAAACTATATAAAAGACTCGAAGAGGCGTCTCCTAAAAACAGTTTGCTCAATAGCCTAATTGATGCCGGGAAAGTAGACTGCATGTCGATTCCTGATAAATCCACGATCATTCGGAACAAAAATCACATTGGGCAAATGAGTGGAGAGTTTCCCCTATCCGTATCGCAAAGAGAAAGTATTGCTTGTTTTAATCTTCTCACGGATTCAAATATCTTGGCTGTAAATGGCCCACCAGGAACTGGGAAAACCACCTTTTTACAGTCCGTTGTTGCAAATAGTGTGGTCTCTACTGTTGTAAATCAGCAAAAACCAGAATTACTGGTCGCATGTTCCGCAAACAATCAAGCCATAACAAATATACTTGACAGTTTTGTACTGGACTCAAAGGATAAATTGACCCAACGTTGGTTACCTGGTTTATCCTCTTTAGGGCTATACCTATCCACCAATGAAAACAAAAAGTATCAGACCTGTACTTCTGAATTTGGAAACGGTTTTATAAATGATTTTGAAAGTGACCCGGTTGATGATAAAAAAGAGTTCTTTCTAAATGAGTTCGAAGCATATATTGAAAAAAGCAAGGATATTGAAGAATGCAAACATCAATTATTCAATATAGTTCAATCAAAAGTCAATCACATTAGGGAGCATCTTGAAATTGCTGAAAACTATGAAAACATAGGTCTGCTTTTAGAAAAAAGTGGATGTTCCAATCTTGATGATTTAAAAGAACTTGTTTCCTCTATTCAAACCAAGGTTGAGAATTGCAACGCTGAAATTCAACAAATTTCGGATGCAGAAAAGAATCTGATACAAGTAGAAAAACAACAACCATTTATCCAAAAAGCATTTTCCTTTCTTCCAAAATTTAAGGAGCGAAGGGCTTCACTATTTCAAAGAACACTGTTACATATTGACTTGAAGGAAGTTTCGGACTACAGCAGCTACAGTGCTTTGATTCATTTGCTCAACGAGAGAATTATTTCAAAGACCAACTCGGCCAAACAACTAGACATAGAGTTGACCCATGCCATTGACTCTAAAAACAAGGTTGAGGAGTTTATTTCCAATTATCAATCCTGCATTAATGGCTGGAACAACAATTATGGCGACCAACTAACCAAACTTCAGTCCATGACCGGCAAAGAATATCAAAATTTGCAACCGTTGGAGGATATGCAGGTTAGAATGGATATTTCATTCCGTTATGAAGCTTTTTGGTATGCCATACATTTTAGAGAAGCTGAATACTTGCTGAACCTTGAGGCCAAGCTCCAAAAAAACAGCAAGGATAAAGAGCGGGGCAAGATTGGTTATAAAGAAAAACTACAGCGGTTTGCCGGGGTAACGCCCATTTATATCTCCACCTTTCATTCAATTCCAAGGTTTAGCACCTTTTACGATAATGCCGAAGGTGAACAAGCCTATTACGATTTGTTCGACCTGATCATTGTTGATGAAGCTGGACAAGTTGCTCCAGATATTTCAATACCTTCATTTTCCTTGGCAAAAAAAGCAATTGTTGTAGGTGATGTATTTCAGATAGAACCTGTTTGGTCCGTAGAGGAAAAACTCGATATTGTCAATCTTAAAATGAACAATATCCTGGCCAAGGATGCTTCCGATGATGTAATCAATAACTATAAGGATTCAGGGTTACTATGTTCGTCCGGTAGCTTAATGAAAATGGCCCAACGTTCCTGTTTTGTGAAAGATGGTGAACTCGGAGGTACACTTTTAAAAGAACATAGGAGATGCCCGGACAAGATTATTTCCTATTCAAACAAAAATGTATATCACAACAAACTAATCCTGACCAAAGGGAATAAAAGAAAGGTGGACATAGACCTTCCCTTAAAAGGCTTTATGCATATTGAAAGTACAAGTGAGAAGGTTGGAAATAGCAGAAAGAACCTTCAAGATGCCATTACCATTGCCAAATGGATTGACAGCAAGAGAGCTGATCTTGAAAATTCTTTTGGCAATAAACCTATTTCAGAAATACTGGCCATAGTTACCCCCTATAAATCCCAAGCTTCTCTTATTAAGGAGGAGCTGCTAAAAATTGATAAAAAAGCATATCAACCGTTAATATCAGGTACGGTTCACGCATTGCAAGGTGCTGAAATCGATATTGTTATTTTTTCAACTGTACTTACACCAGGCGACAGTACATTCTTTGCCGACAATCTAAATATGCTCAATGTAGCCGTTTCGAGAGCAAAATCAAGTTTTCTTGTTTTTGGCAATCTAAACGCCATTGATGCAACAAAGAACAATCCGTTGGGCCGTTTAAAACAATGGCTACAAGAAGATGAAAATTGTGAGTTGTCCAACAAGATTGTTTTTGATACTACAGAAACAAATCACGATGTAATTCGCGTCGCTGACTTAAAAACACATGTTGGCACACTTAACCGAGTTTTCGAAATTGCAAAATCCGAATTGATTATTGTTTCCCCGTTCATTTCTTCAAATGCGATAGAATGTGATACAATCAAGTGCTATGACAACAATGACAAAAGACAATTGAACTCAATTAAAATTGATTCTGTAAGGGAACAACTAAGCAATACCGTCAATAAAGGGATAAAGGTTACCATAATTACGGACTCAACACTTGACCTACAAAATAATCAGCTAAAAACTTTAGCCCAGAAAGGCCGTGAGATAATTATGCAAAGTGGTGCGAAATTGAAATTGGTAAACGGCATCCATAGCAAAACAATTATAATTGACAATGACATAATTATTGATGGTTCGTTCAACTGGTTTTCTGCACTTCGTGATGAAAACAGCAAGTATTTTAGGAACGAATCATCTATCGTGGTAAAAGGTGAGCCTGCCAAAGCAATGATCAAAAAGGCTAAAACATTTTTGGAAAAGGCAATCAAATAAATTGCGTACTCCGCAAGATTGATATAGATGCTTACTGCTAAAAATCTTCTTAGACACATCAACCAATTAATCTTTTGTCTAAAAATATGGCAAATTAGAGCATCCGTCAATTGAAGTAGGGCATTGGTCAATTTCTTCTGGAGATTCAACCGGAAATCTGCTAACTTCACTTATCGGTCGTTGGCGTTAATTTGAAAAAGATGAATCATACAATTAAAATGTTTCTAAAAATTGGACAAGAAGAACATATAAACGACTTATATGAGAATGGGACCGTTTACCTTAACACCATTGAATATTTCAGGAGGATTGAAGACGAAGAGTTACGAGGAGACGGATATGAAGGAGCCTCTGAAATAATCAACTCTCTCCCCGGAACATTCAGAATTCCTGGAATTGACCGTGACTTCAAATATGAGAAAGTACATATCAAAAAATCATTCGACACAGTCCTTGGAAATATTTACAGTCTCTACTGCATTTCATCTAAAGGATTTCCAAATCCGTTATACTTTAAATTTGATGAAAGGAATTTGCGATTTGGCAGCCATTGTTTAATGATTATGGACAACCAATATTTCTTTGACAAAATAAAATCTGAACTTAAAAACAAAGGATTTGACTATCGACACGGTTTTGTGGAATATTATGACAAAGATAAAATCAGCAATAAAAAATTGACCCTATTCGATAAACCCAAAGAATTTGAATATCAGAAAGAATTTCGATTTTACATTCATCACCAAGAGTTGAAACCCATTAAAATACAAATTGGAAGTTTAAGAGGAAAAGCAGAAATCATTGAAACAAAAAATCTAACTGAACTAAAACTTGAATTAAAGAAAAACTAACGCCAACGACCGATAACTACAACACCTAAATCGCTCCCAACCTCTTCATCACAAATCCATCAATTCTGACTAGACATAGTTATTTGACAATATAACCGTGATAGTTTTAATTCATTGTTAAAAAACAAAGTAAATCATTACATTTACTCCACTAAACAAACAATGATCAACCGAACCAACCTCACCCCCGTCCTCATGGCATTGGCCATGTTCTTTTGTGTGTTTTTACATGCCCAAAAGAAAAATGCCGATTACAAAATCCATCTGTATAAAACCGACGAAACCTTTACCATTGACGGTATTGGCAACGAGGACACGTGGCAAAAAGCAGAACCAGCAAACGACTTTTTCATGGTTTTGCCTATGGACGACCGCAAGGCCACACAACCCTCCGAAGTAAAAATGGCTTACGATGACAAACAACTCTATCTGTTGGCCACTTTTTTTAAGACTCCCGGTAACACCTATGTGGTGGAATCGCTCCGCAGGGATTTTTCTTTTGGAGGCAACGATAATTTTTTGTTGTTCATGGACCCGTTCAACAACCAAACTACAGGATTTAGCTTTGGCGCCAATGCCTATGGCGCACAATGGGACGGCACCATGTCCAACGGCGGTAGTATAGACCTCAATTGGGACAGCAAATGGGTTTCGGAAGTTCAAAACTACGAGGATAAATGGGTGGTGGAAATGGCCATTCCCTTTAAATCCATCCGGTATGAAAAAGATGTGACCGAATGGGGCGTCAACTTTTCAAGGCTAGATTTAAGCACCAACGAAAAATCGAGCTGGACACCTATTCCCCGTCAGTTCCCTACTGCTTCCTTGGCTTATACGGGGACTATGGTTTGGGACAATCCGCCCCCAAAACAAGGGCTCAATTATTCCATTATCCCCTACGTATTGGGCACTGTCGGCAATTCGAGTATCGAAAATCTCGATTATGAAAATGAATTTAAATTAGGTGGCGATGTTAAATTAGGGCTCACCTCATCTTTAAATTTGGATTTGACGATCAATCCCGATTTTTCACAAGTTGAAGCCGACCGTCAAGTAGCCAATTTGACCCGGTTTGAGCTCTTCTTTCCCGAAAGGCGTCAGTTTTTTCTGGAAAACGCTGACCTCTTTGCCAATTTTGGGTATGATGAGATTCGTCCTTTCTTTTCCCGCAGAATCGGATTGGGAGTGCCCATAATTGCCGGCGCAAGGGTAAGTGGCAACTTGAATCGCAACCTCCGTCTGGGCATGATGGACATGCAGACCGACAAATTGGACGAAACAGGTCTACCAAGCCAGAACTTTGCGGTACTCTCTTTACAACAAAAGGTGTTCTCGCGTTCCAACATTGGTTTGATGTTCGTTAACAAGGAATCGCTGGATTACAATTCCTTGGCCGATAGTCTTCAGACCCAATACACGAAGTTCAATAGAAACCTTGGACTTGAATACAACTTGGCCTCTGCGGACAATAAGTACAATGGAAAAGTTTTTATGTTGAAATCCTTCGGTCCCGACTCTTCTTACAATGGAATTGCTCAGGGTGCCCATTTACAATATAGCAGCCGTAGATGGAATTGGCGGGTACAGCAGGAGTATATTTCCGATGATTTTACTTCGGAAGTGGGTTTTGTGCCCCGTACCAACTATATTAAACTAGAAGGTTCCGTAGGTCATTTGTTTTTACCAGCCAGTGAAACCGTAGTGAGTCATGGGCCTCAATACACCGGTTTCTATTATTTTGACCCTAATATGAATTCCACAGATTATGTTTCCATTTTAGGGTATACGGTAAACTTTATGGACCGTAGCTCATTGGGCGTGGATGTTTTTAATGAATATGTGCAGCTTTTGGCACCTTTCGACCCCACTAACACGGGCAAGGAGGAACTGGCAACCGGTACCCGCCACCATTGGAACGGCGTATACCTTTCGTACAATTCGCGTCCTAAAAGTTTGTTCACCTATAATCTGACTACCCGATTGGGCCGCTATTTTTCTGGGGGATACCGGACCAACCTAAATGCGGAACTGGGATATCGTTTTCAGCCCTACGTGAGTTTGGGCGCTGTCCTCAGCTACAATAATCTTGATTTGCCCGAACCTTGGTATACCACCGATTTTTGGCTGGTGGGCACGGAAGCGGACATCACCTTCACCAATAAATTGTTTTGGAACACCCTTTTCCAATACAATGAGCAGATCAATAATTTTGGCATCAACTCGAGGTTGCAATGGCGGTATGCCCCAGCTTCCGATTTATTTTTGGTATTCAACAACAATGAGCAACTATCGCCGCTTGAAGGAAATTTATGGTCGTTGACGCTCAAATTCACCTATTGGTTTAATCGATAATTGCAATCCATCAACCCAAAAGGGCCATTCGTCAATTTTAGGTAAGCTGTCCTCCCGAAATTGCAGAACTTCGGTCAAGTTATATATAAAACACGAAGAGATGTTAGACAAGAATACCGGCACTTTGTCTATTGACGAGGGGATAAAATTTGGTCCCCATACCGGTTTTAATATGATAAAGGATTTCATGCTTGGCGAAAACCCAGAAGTAGTTGGAACCTCTGATGCTCAGGAACAAAAAATAAATTTTAGAAATGTATCGGTTGATGGCAGGTATTTTATTTTCCGTTTGAACTTCACCAACAACAAATTATTCCTTCTTGAAATTTTTATCAGCCCAGTCCCCTTTCAATTCAATCAAGATTGGAACAGTTGGAATTATGAAGACGAAATGAAACATCTGGAATATTGTAAAGCCTGGCTTCAAAAAGAAGTTGGGAGTAAACGAAATTTTAACTGGGGAAGCATCTGGTGCGGCTACGATAGTCTAGGCGGATTTAGCAGCATAAAAATCAGATATAGTTAAAAAAACAAGCATCCGTCAATTCATAAGGGGCATTCATCAATTGGTGGCTACCGCATTGGACAGTTTTATCCATCTTTATTTTTCAAATCTGAAAAATAATGAGCAGCCTACTTAAATTTTCCATCAAACAAAAGCATAGGGAATACCGTAAAAAGAGAAAGGAAAAAATATTCAAGGGAAATATTGTCCAATGTTCCATCTGTAATTCAGAGTACCGGGAATTTGGACCATTTGGGAATACAAAAAGGAAGAACTCCAAATGCCACAATTGTGGTTCATTGGAAAGGCATAGATTGGTCTGGAAATATATTCAGGACAAAGAGTTAATCAACAAACCATTGAGATTACTCCATTTTGCACCCGAAAAAGTCTTTTATAAGATTTTTTCAGAAATACCGGAAATAGATTATTTCCCGTGCGATCTGCATCCGCATATTTATAACTACAACGGCAAAACCCCAGTCAGGAAGGCTGATATCACCAAAATTCCGTTCGAGGACAACTCTTTCGACTTTATTTTATGCAACCACGTTCTGGAGCATATTCCAAACGATTCGCTTGCCATGGCGGAATTGTACCGGGTAATGAAACCAAATGGTTTGGGCATATTCCAAGTTCCCATTGATTATGATCGCGACAAAACTTATGAGGATTTTTCCATAATATCCCCCAAAGCAAGGCTAAAGGCCTTTGGAAGGCGTGACCATGTGCGGTGGTATGGCAAAGACTACAAAGAACGGTTGACAAATACTGGCTTTGAGGTAACAGAGGATGATTATATTTCTTCCTTTACAAAAGAAGAGCAGTTTAAGTACGGTTTTGACAGCACCGAGCTGATCTACCTCTGTAAAAAACCAATGGAGTAAAAGTATAACTTCAGATTCTTGAAATTGATAATTTCACTTACTGGTCCGTAATGATTTAAATATGACTAGAAAGAAAAAAGTATTACTAAATTTATTTGCCATTAACCTATTGTTCATCGCATTTTTCTTTTTTGGTATGAACAGCTTCCTTGGAATACAATCACAACCAGGGTATACTTACGGAACAATCATCGAGAACTGGAAGGTAGGGAGATACCACCATTACTATTCCAGATATCAATATCAGGTTGATGGTATTACCTATTGTGACAGACAATCAGGGGAATTACCCATAAACTCTTTGTTTGTAGTTGTTTATGATAAAAAAAATCCAAAAAATAGCATGATTGCTGATTACCCATACACTTTAATAGCACAAAACGGAGATGTCTTGCCCATTGACAAGAAATATGTAGAATATGACTGGTGGGATTATATCTGGGATAAATAGAAAGGCCCAGTGAAATAATAAAATGACCGAAAACTTTTAATTAATTTAAAGCCTAAAAAGCAACTTCTCTCAAGCTGATGTTGGATGTGAATTTCAATCTTAAAAAAGCTGATTTCAATTTGTGGCCGATTTAATTCATTTAAAAACGAATTATATCTTTCAACGTTATGTGCCATTTAAGAAAACCATGAACTTCAATTTCGTAGCAAGCGACAATTTCGACATAAAAAACTTCAAGGACATTGAAGACTTTGTTGGCAATTTCCCTGATTTTCAAACTATGGTTCTGAACAATGAAAATGAACTGAAATTGTTGCTACAACTATTGGACATCCATGTATTCAGGGAGCATGAAGTTAACGACTCCGAATTCTTTTCTAAATATTGGGACTTATCTGATAATAAACTGCCAGAGCTAAATATCAACAGTTTGAGCAATTTTACAAAAACTGGATTAAAAAATCCAAAAAAGAAAATACCATGGACGAATATGGAAGTTTGATTTTTCTTCGAGGACTCAGCCACCGTTGGAACAATCTGAATTACAGGTTAATTATAAAAGAAAAATAAAAACGGCCAAACATAACATACAGATGCAGCTCTCCCCCCAACCCTTAAAAGAGACTACTTCAGATTCCTCAAATTGACCACCTCCTGCTCGGTCAAGTGTCTCCAGTGCCCACGTGGCAAATCCTTTTTGGTCAACCCGGCGAAGATTACCCGATCTAGTTTGGTCACATTATAGCCCAAGTGTTCAAAAATGCGGCGTACAATTCGGTTTCTTCCACTATGGATTTCTACCCCTACCTCACGCTTTGGTGCACCTTGAATATAACTTACACTATCCACGGTAATTGGACCATCCTCCAGCTCCAGACCGGCCTCAATTTTATGTAGGTCGCCCAAACTAAGGTTATTGTCTAAATGTACATGGTAGATCTTACGGATATTGTGCTTTGGGTGCGTCAATTTTTTGGTGAGGTCACCATCATTGGTAAAAAGTAACAAGCCAGTCGTATTTCGGTCCAATCGGCCTACGGGCAACAAACGGTTGTTCGATGCGCTCGAAATCAGTTCCATTACGGTACGCCGCCCTTTTTCATCACTTGTTGTAGTAATGAAGTTTTTTGGCTTGTTCAGCAACACATACTCCTTTTTTTCCAAACTGAGTCGCTTTCTATCAAAACGGACATCATCGGAACGCTTTACCTTGTAGCCCATCTCCGTTACCGCTTTCCCGTTTACAGTAACATTGCCCGCAGCAATATAGGTGTCCGCTTCCCTTCTGGAACAGATTCCTGCATTGGCAATGTAGCGGTTCAACCGAATCTCATCTGGATTGGATTTTTTCTGGGGTGCGTTCTGCTTGGGTCTTGAAGAAAAATTTTTATTGAACGGCTTCTTTCTTTCACCGCCCTTAAAGTTTTTGGAAGGTCTTTTACCTCTGTTGTTGTCTGATTTCGCCATCAGTCGAATTTTTTGCAAATGTAATCTTTTTAAGTTCCAAAAATCCTAAAGAACAAAGAATTACAAAATTCGGTTCAGTACCACATCCACATCTATCAACAAAATACTGAAAACGCCCACCACAATAATAAATTTGATGATGTTGTGCAGCCAAACGTAGTGTCTTTTTCCTTCCGCTTTCCATAAAAGTGCCAAGAAAAAAATCAAAAGTACCACGCAGGCCATAAAGTAGTAATGCATATACCCAACATCAAACGTTTTGATAAGCAGAAGGGCGGGAACCAAAGTGAGTACAATCAAAAAGGTGATAATGGATTTTGAGACACCAGCCCCATATAATATAGGAATGGTTTTATAGTTCTGAGCCAAATCGCCTGCCATATTCTCCAAATCCTTGATCATTTCCCGAGCCAAAATCAACAGAAACAGAAAAAGAGCATGCACAAAAATGACGGTCTGGAAATTCTGATAGTAAACAAACACCACAAAGAATGGGGCAATGGACAAGGTGGAAGCAACCAAGTTTCCGATCAGAGGAATACGCTTCAACTTATGTGAATATATCCAAATACCGAAAATATAGGCCGAGAAAAACAGAACGGCCCTGAATGAAATATAGCTCGCCGCAAATACCGATAAAAAGTTGAGGATAAAATAGGTGGTCAGTTTAAAGCGTTGACTCACCAAACGATCTAACATACTTTTGGTGGGCTTGTTGATCAAGTCCTTTTCCGCGTCATAAAAATTATTTATGATATACCCGCTCGCTATGGTAAGTGCAGAAGCAGTTACGATAAGGAACAAATTTACATCCAAAACCACTTTACGCAAAGGTATGTTGGGTGACAATATGTAGATAGAGGCCAAGTACTGTGCAAAGGTTATCACGAGGATATTGTAGCCCCGAACCACAGAAAACAGACTCAATAGCTTAAACAGCAAGAGTTTGTTTTTTCTACTAAGCATGCGTTTGCTTTTAGAAGTTGTACACTACTTCCAGATTATGGCCTTTGAGTGCTTTTTTGGCTTTTTCCAAGTCCTGGGTAAAGCCTAAAATATATCCACCGCCACCGGAACCGCAAAGTTTGAGGTAATAATCGTTGGTTTCGATACCTTTTTGCCAAAGTTGGTGAAACTTAGCCGGAATCATTGGTTTGAAGTTGTCAAAAACCACGTGGGAAAGTTGTTTTAAGTTTCCGAACAAAGATTTCACATTGCCGTTCAGGAAGTCTTCCACACAGGCATCTGTATGTTTGATGAACTGGTTCTTGATCATATTACGGAAACCTTCCTGCTTCATGTTCTCCATAAACAATTGTACCATGGGTGCAGTCTCTCCCGTCATACCACTATCCAATAAAAAAACTGCACCCTTTCCCTCCGTATTCTGTGAAGGAATGCTAGTAGATTCGATATTGTCCTTGGAATTGATAAGTATGGGTAAGCTCAAATAGCTGTTCAACGGGTCCAATCCAGAGGACTTACCATGGAAAAAAGATTCCATTTTCCCGAAAATCTTCTTGAGTTGAAGCAATTTTTCGCGGGTCAGGTTTTCCAGTACTGTTATTTTATCCGTCGCATAACGGTCGTAAATAGCAGCGACCAATGCACCGCTACTGCCAATTCCGTAGCCTTGGGGAATGGAACTGTCAAAGTACATTCCATCAGCTACATCTTTTTCCAAAGCTTCAATGTTAAAAGAAACCAACCCTGGATTTTCGAGTTCAAGGTTTTTCAAGTATTCGGCAAAAGCCTTCAAACTTTTGTTGGATGCTTGGGCCATTTGGGAATCGTTTTTGTCCCTTTTGAGTGCTCCCTTAAAAAAATTATAAGGTATGGATAGTCCTTTGGAGTCTTTGATAATGCCGTACTCCCCGAACAATAATATCTTGGAATAAAATAATGGACCTTTCATATGATACTACTAAGATACAAACAAATTTTGTTTAATATTTGACAAACATCGATAAACAAATCGATTTTATCCATAAAAACTGCTCCCGTCCGCCTAAAATCTTGGCAAATAACGTAAAAAAACAGCTTAGCTGTTCATTTTTAAGTGTTTATTTTGATAGCTCCCTGCCCTACTTGGTCGTGGATATACTGGCCGTTTTCGCAATGCTTGGCCAATGTATTTTTGATGAAATCGCGCACTTTTTCCTTTTCCGCTTCGGGATAGAGCAAATGCACGTTGGCGCCGGCGTCCAAGGTAAAGCAGACGGGGATTTTGGTGGTTTCTCGGTATTCCCAAATTTTATTGATGATTTCCAAAGTATCCGGTTTCATCAAAATAAAATAAGGCATACTGGTCATCATCATGGCATGTAAGGTCAATGCTTCACTTTCCACTAGTTTGATGAATTCTTCCAAATCGCCACTTGCCAAGATAGGTTTTAACTTGTCCAAGTTATCAAATGCCTGTTGAAATCGATTTTCCGCATACGGGTGACCGTGCATCAATTGGTGGCCCACCGTGCTACTGACCTGTTTTTGTCCCTTGTGCACCAACAAGATGGTATCGCAATAAGTTCTAAAAACTGGGTTCACCTCGAACGGGTATTCAATTCCGTACACATCAGAACTATTTGGAATATTGTTGTGCCCTCCCCACTGAACCAGACTGCCCTTAATACTTCGGCAAGCACTTCCAGAACCCAAACGGGCCAAATGCGAAGCTTTGGCATAAAAGGATGCTTCATCCAAGGCATGGTCTAGTTGCTTTTCTATATCCATCAAACATAATGACAGTGCTGCCATGCCACTGGCAGAGGAGGCAATACCACTGCTATGCGGAAAGGAGTTTGAGGTCTCGATGGTAAAATAGTATTCCTTTAAAAAGGGAAGGTACTTTTCTATGCGCTCCAAAAAGGTTTGGATCTTCGGTTTAAAATCGTCCTTCGGTTTTCCCTCAAAAAATAAGTCAAAAGAAAAACCTGTGTTGTTGTCTTTTTTTTCAAAAGCTACGGATGTGGTCGTTGCGCAAGTATCCAATGTAAAGCTTATGGATGGATTGGCAGGCATTTGAACGGGACGTTTTCCCCAATATTTTACAAGGGCAATATTGCTTGGTGCTTTCCAGGCAACCTTGCCTTTTACTGGCAATTTTTGATAATTACCGGGCAAAAAATCATTTTCCGTCATGGAGGATGGATTATTTCAACAAATATAAGCAGCGACAAACTTACTGGAAATCGGATGCAAATAAATTCTTATTTTAGTCGAAGTTGTACCAACCATGAAAAAAAGAATTATCTACATAACCCTGAGCGTTTTGGTCTGCCTTGCCATTGGTTTTTTGGCGAGCATCGCCACCCAAAGCTCCGTTAACGATTGGTACGTTACCCTGAACAAGCCTTCTTTTACGCCCCCAAACTACCTTTTTGCCCCAGTATGGACAGCATTATATATTATGATGGGTGTGGCCGCCGGTCTGGTTTGGTCCAAGGGCTATCACCATATTTGGGTAAAAACGGCATTGTACCACTTCGTATTTCAGTTATTGCTCAACGCCTTATGGAGCATCGTTTTTTTTGGTCTAAAGAATCCATTGGGCGGTATGATTGTGATTTTGGCCCTCTTGACAATGATCATACTTACCATAAAATGGTTCAAGGTCATCAGTAAGACTGCTGCCATCCTAATGATACCCTATGTCCTGTGGGTAGCCTTTGCTTCGGCACTGAACTACAAAATTTGGGAGCTCAACGCCTAATCCGAAACCAATTCCAATAATTTCAACATGGTTTTGTGGTTACGGGTGGTCGCCTCTACCTTGAGTTTGTTTTCAATGAGATTGTTGTTGAGTTTTGCCTTACCATAGCCACCTTTACAGAAAAGATATACGCAGGTATCGGTGATTTTAAAACCTTCATGTTCAAATTGAAGCTGATTGAACTGCTCAACCAGCACTTCTTTAGGGGTACTTTTCAGCAAAACATAATACAGTTTGTTTTCCTCCGCCTCTTCGTGAAAAGGATTTGCTTTCAATATGTGTTCCACATCATTCTTTCTAAGCACCAAGGTAGGTACATCAAATCCAAATTGTTGACGTATAATTATCGCTATTTTTTCCTGAAGTGCACTCCTATCCACCGGTTCACTATCAAAAATAATATTGCCGCTTTGGATATAGGTTTTTACGTTTTTTAGACCATTTTCTTCCAAAACTTGCCTTAAATCGGCCATTTTTATCTTTTTTTGACCACTTACATTGATTCCTCTCAGTAAAGCTATATATGTATTCCCCATAATGACGGATTCCAAACCCGGATTAATTTTAGTAAATTCAAACGCACTTAAATTAGCAAAATGAATCAATATATCCTTGCCTTGGACCAAGGCACTACAAGTTCCCGTGCCGTGGTCTTTGATCAAAAGGGAACCATTATTTCCGTAGCACAAAAAGAATTCACACAGATATTTCCAAAACCGGGATGGGTAGAACATGATCCCGATGAAATCTGGTCGACCCAAGCAGGTATGGCCGCAGAAGCCGTTAGCAAGAAAGGATTAAAAGCATCACAAATGGCTGCCATTGGTATTACCAATCAGCGGGAGACCGTAGTGGTTTGGGACAGGAACACCAGTGAACCGGTTTATAATGCCATTGTTTGGCAGGACAAGCGTACCGCGGATTATTGCGATGAGTTGAAAAAAGAAGGCAAGTCCCAAATGATTCGAGAAAAAACCGGTCTGGTCATCGATTCCTATTTTTCCGGTACCAAAGTAAAATGGATTTTGGACAACGTTGACGGGGCTCGAGAGAAAGCCGAAGCAGGTGATTTAATCATGGGAACCATCGATTCATGGCTCATTTGGAAAATGACGGATGGCGGGCTTCATATTACCGATGTTACGAATGCCTGTCGCTCCATGCTGTTTAATATCAACACCATGGATTGGGACGATGAGCTTTTGGAATTACTGACGATTCCCAAGAGCATGCTGCCCGAAGTGAAGCAATCCAGTGAAATTTATGGTGAAACAACTCCTAATCTATTTGCTACTCCCATTCCGATAGCTGGAATTGCAGGTGACCAACAAGCCGCTTTGTTCGGGCAAATGTGCACCAAAAAAGGGATGGTCAAGAACACCTACGGCACAGGTTGTTTTATGCTGATGAATATTGGGGAAAAACCGATTGTTTCGGACAACAACCTGCTGACCACGGTCGCTTGGAAAATCAATGGAAAAACACAATATGCCCTCGAGGGAAGCATTTTTATTGCCGGAGCTGTGGTGCAATGGCTACGTGACAGTCTAAACATTATAAAAACCTCAGCTGAAGTGGAAAAACTTGCCAGTTCCGTAGCCAGTACAGAAGGAGTGTTTTTTGTTCCTGCCTTTGCTGGGCTGGGAGCTCCACATTGGAACCAAAAGGCGCAAGGAACTATTTTTGGGCTTACACGAGGTAGCACCGATGCCCACATCGCGCGGGCAGCACTAGAGTCCATCGCTTACCAGACTATGGATATTCTTAAAGCTATGGAAGCGGATTCTGGAATTTCCATAAAAGAACTACGTGTTGATGGCGGTGCCACTGTAAATGATATGCTGATGCAATTTCAGGCCGATGTTTTGAACACTGTCACGGTACGACCAAAAATTGTGGAAACTACCGTAATGGGAGCCGCCTATTTGGCAGGCTTGGCCGTTGGGTATTGGGAAAGCGCAGAAGAAATCCAAAATATTTGGCAAACCGACGTGCATTTTAATCCAACTAAAGAGCGTGAAGCCATTGATGAAGGTATCAAAGGTTGGTATAAAGCAATAAAAGCGTTGGAGTTCTGGACCGAGAACACTTAATTTGTCATGTAACATAAACACTAACACTTTCTTTATATGACTCCATTTGTATCTGAAATTGTAGGTACTTTTTTGCTGATGGTACTCGGATGTGGTGTAAACGCCAACGTATCCCTACAAAAAACCTATGGTAACGGCTCTGGCTGGATTGTAATCACTACAGGCTGGGCTTTTGCTGTTTATACCGGTGTTGTTGTCGCTGGCCCATACAGTGGTGCGCACATAAACCCTGCAGTAAGTATTGGATTGGCCGTTGCTGGTGAATTTCCTTGGACAGAGGTTCCCTCATATATATTGGCCCAGTTTATCGGTGCAATGTTTGCGGCTCTCTGTGTATGGTTGGTCCATAAAGATCATTTTAACGCCACAGAGGATGGAGACACCAAGCGAGGAGTTTTTTGTACAGCGCCAGCTATCCCAAATACATTTATAAATCTGTTCTCCGAGGTATTGGGAACATTTGTATTGGTCTTTTCCGTACTCTATTTTACAGACGCAGTACTATCTACGGAGAATGTGATTATAGGTCTGGGTTCTCTGGGCGCTTTGCCAGTTGCTCTCATTGTTTGGGGCATTGGTTTATCACTAGGGGGAGCCACAGGCTATGCCATTAATCCTGCACGGGATTTGGGTCCGCGCATTGTTCATGCACTTTTGCCTTTAAAAAACAAAGGAAATAGTGGATGGGGCTATGCTTGGATACCTGTTGTTGGACCTATTTTGGGAGCCTCGATAGCTGCATGGATTGCTTTGGCCTTATAATAATTTTTTAGGAAGCAATGGCTTGCGCAGCAATGTAAGCACCTGTCCATGCATTTTGAAAATTGAACCCACCTGTGATAGCATCCACATTAATGATTTCTCCTGCGAAATAGAGATTGGGATGTAATTTACTCTCAAAGGTCTTAAAGTTGATTTCTTTTAAATCCACTCCCCCTGCAGTTACAAATTCTTCCTTGAAGGTACTTTTCCCCTCAACCTTAAAGGATGAAGCTGTCAGTTGTTCGGCCAACGCAAGTAGCTGCTCTTTATTTATATCGCCCCAGCGTTCATCTGGCATTATATTGGCTGCTTCCACCAAGCGCTTCCATAAACGTTTGGGCAATTCCGTAACATTGGTGCGCATAACAGTTTTTTTGGCCTCCACCTCTTTGAGTTCTTTAAGGTAAGCCTCCATGGATTCGGTACTGTATTCGGGCAACCAGTTCACTCTTATTCTGAAAGAATAATTATAATCGTGCAAAATATTCGCGCCCCACGCAGAAAGCTTCAGAATGGCAGGCCCGCTCAAACCCCAGTGTGTAATCAAAAGTGGTCCATCTGAATAAAGAACCGGTTCATCTTTTACGTTACTCTTAAGGTTCAAGTTTTTTTTATCGGTATGAAAAGTCTTTTTTGGAAGTACCTCTACGGTAGCATACGCACTTATCCCTTGAATTCCCTGAATCCTTTTATCCTTTATATTGAATGTGAACAAGGAAGGTACGGGAGATATTATTTGATGTCCCAATTTTTGTAGCTGTGCCCAAATTTTAGGGTTGCTCCCTGTAGTCAGCAGTAACTTTTTGGTATGGTAATGCTTGTTCATGGTTGTTACCTGCCAACCATCATTCAATTTATCGATGACCTTTACCGAACTGTTTTTTAAAACTTGCACACCTAAACGCTCTGCCTCAGTGACCAAGCAATCTATTATACTTTGGGATGAATCACTTTTAGGAAAAACCCGTCCGTCCTCCTCTATTTTGAGTGGCACTCCCCTTTCTTCAAAAAATGCCATAACATCCATTGGGGCATATTTATGAAAGGGCCCTAAAAGCTCTTTTTCTCCACGAGGATAGTTGGTGGCCAATTCTTTGGGAAGAAATTCGCCATGCGTTACATTGCAACGTCCCCCGCCTGAAACCTTTACTTTGGAAAGTACGGTTTTACCTCTTTCAAAAATGGCTATATTTAACTCCGGCGACAATTCCGCAATTTGAATTGCCGCATAAAATCCTGCTGCTCCTCCCCCTGCTATAACAATATCGTACATTACTTCACACGTTCCGGATAATTGGTAATGATTCCATCTACCCCGAACTCGGTCATTTTTTGGATGTCCTCGGGTTCGTTAACCGTCCATGTGTACACTTTTAGTCCTTCTTCTTGGATTTTTGCCGTATTCTCTTTCGTGAGTGTTTCAAAATGAGGGTTTATAGCAACGGCCTTCAGTTCTTTGGCCACAACAATCGCTTTGATTGGGTCTTCCGAAGTCAGTATAGCAATTTTTATATCTGCATTACGGGACCTCATATCTCTTAGTTCATCCCAATTAAAACTTGAAATCACAAAATTCTCCTGACTCCATCCTTTGGATTTGATGTAGTAATCTACAATGTAATTTACCCTATCCGCGGTCCCGGGACCTTTTAGCTCTATGTTCAAAACAACTTTGTTGTCTATCTGTTTTAGAATATCTTGAAGCATGGGGATTTTATGCCCGCCATCCAAGATAAGTTGTCGAAGTTGAACAATATTATATTCTTCAATATTGCCGCCACCATTTGTCAGCCTATCCACTTTTTCATCATGAAAAACGACAATTTCACCACTTTGAATTTTAAACACATCTATTTCTATCATATCCACACCTAAATCAAGTGCTTTTTGAACGGATGCCAAGGTATTCTCGGTTTCGTGCCCCATAGCACCTCTATGGCCAATTACCAATGGTTTCGATGTTTTCATTTCACAACTGGTTAAAAATAGAAAAGCTCCTAGAGCTACTAGCAAGGTCTTATTCATGTTGGTTAGGTTTTTAGAAATTAAAAATACAATTTGAAAATGAAAAAAATGAATCATTCATCAACCTTAAAAATATAAGATTGAAGCGGTGCCAACTCGAGTTGTATTTTTCCCTGTCCATCAGCAACGGTCATATCCGTATTGAGCGTTCCGTAGAGCTCCTCTTTTAGCGGATATTTTCCATCTTTTAATTGCCATTCGGCCACTACATCTTCCGGTATTTTGAGTTCGAGGGAATAGCTTTTGTATTCATCAAAATTGGTAAGCACAATGATTTTCTCGTTGTTTGTCCATCTCACATAAGACAAAACCCTATAGTCGTATCCCTCTGTATTGTCTTTATTATAAAAATGAATTTCTTGGTATTGGCCCATCAACGCTTCACTGTTGATAGTGAAATTTAGGAGGCGCTTGTAAAAATCCCTGAGAAGTTTCTCTTCATCCGACAATTGGCCTCCATCATATTTTTTGTTGTTGAGCCACCTTTGGTGGTGCGGCACCCCGATGTAATCAAAAATGGATGTTCTTGTAGGCTTTCCGAACCCAGCATCTTCTGCGGCCGGCTCACCAACTTCCTGACCAAAGTATATCATCGTTGGGGACGTGCTGATGGTTGCGGAAACCACCATTGCGGGTTTTCCCAATTCTGCATTGCCAACAAAATCGGGACTGGCAATACGCTGTTCGTCGTGGTTTTCCAGAAAGTGGAGCATATGGTGCTCTATATCGGCCATTCCTCTTTGCACTACGGGGATATGGTCGGTCCAACCATACCCCTTCATAATATGTTTTATACTATCATAGAGTTCTACCTTATCATATAGGTAATCCATTTTCCCTTTCTGAATGTAATCGCGGTACAATCCTGGATTATATACTTCGGCCAACAGGAATGCATCTGGATTTGTCATTTTGATGTTGGAGTTAAGATAGCTCCAAAACTCTACGGGTACCATTTCGGCCATATCAAAACGGAAGCCGTCCACACCAAAATTTAACCAATATTGGGTAATATCCTTGAATTTGTGCCACGAATCGGGCAATTTTTTATCCTTCCAAAATTTGTAGTGCTCACTATAATCCTTTTGACGATATTCTTCGGGTAATTCCTCAAAATCCTTGGTCCCATCGGGGCGTACACCGTAATTGATCTTTACGGTTTCGTACCAATCATTAAAATGAGGCTGCGCCAATCGGGAGCCGTTTCCTGTCCATTTTGCCGGGTTTTCTTCAAACTTGGAATCTGCCAACGTATTCTCGTTACCTCCCAATGGCAAATATCCATCTTGCCACTCGGGTACTTTAAAGGCTTGGCCTGGGATATAGTAAAAATTGTTGTTGATGTCGTATTCCTTGGAAGTATCGTCGGCGGCCCCAAAATCTTCTATGCCCTCTGGATTTGTAAGCCCCTCATAACCTCGGGCCACGTGATTGGGAACAATATCGATTATGACTTTTAAACCTGCGGTGTGGCTTCTTTGAATCAACTCCTTGAACTCCTCCAAACGGTTGGCAGGATCCACGGCCAAATCGGGGTTTACATTATAGTAATCCTTTACCGCGTAGGGAGAGCCTGCTCTTCCTTTTACTACATCAGGATCGTCGTTTGAGATTCCATAATCCGAATAGTCTTGGATAACGGCATGATGAGGCACCCCTGTATACCAAATGTGGGTCACTCCTAACTCCTTGATCTCTGACAAGGCTTTTGGGGTAAAGTCGGCAAACTTGCCCACTCCATTTTCTTCGATAGTGCCCCATGGCTTGTTGGTCGTTTGGGTATTTCCAAAAAGTCGGGTAAATACCTGATAGACTACTGCTTTCTTTTTCATGGGCAACGGGCTCGTCTTTTGGTCTGGTTTATCTTTACACGAAGATAATATGACTAATACTAGGAATAAAATAGGGCCAAATAGTATTCTCATTCAAAAGAAATTAGGCCAGTTTGTTACGTCAATGGGCTATAGAGTCCCTAATGACCAAGGTAGGCTCAAGAATTTTTGTTTGATAGGTCTCTTCTTCTGCCTCACTCTCAACCTTATCTATCAACATCCTTGCCGACTCCTCACCCATTTTTTCACCATGCTGTGCCACAACGGTTAGGCTTGGATTGGCATATTTGGATAAAACTCCATCAGTAAATCCGATAAATGCAATATCCTCGGGTATTCTAAGACCTTTTTTCTGGACAAATCGCATGCCGCAGACGGCAAAGATTTCATTTACACATAAAACGGCATCGGGCTCCTTCTTATCCAGAAAGGTTTTGATGGCTGCCTCGTCCATTTCCATAGAGGGCATTTTTAAGATCATGGATTCATCGGCCCCCATTTCACTTTCCTGCAATGCTTTCCAATATCCCTTGGTCCGGGCCTTGCTGACACTTAGGTAATCGTCCGTGGTAATCAGTGCTATTTTTCTCTTACCTTGGTCTATAAATTTTTTTGTTGCTTGGTAAGCACCAAGCTCATCATCAATAATCACTTTATCGCAATCTATCTCGTGTGTGATCCTATCGAAAAGTACAACGGGAATACCTTGGTCGGTAACTTCCTTTAAATGGTTGTAGTCCCCTTTCTCCTGTGTTTGGGAAGAAAGCGACATGATAAAACCGTCGATACTACCATTGGCCAACATTTCCATATTGATGACCTCCTTGTCAAAAGACTCCTCAGAAAGACAAACGATAACATTATAACCGCGCGCATTTGCATACTTCTCAATACCACGGATAACGGTGGTAAAAAAATGATGGACGATATCCGGAATTACAACCCCGATGTTCTTGGTCCTCTTGTTTTTTAAGCTGATTGCTATATTATTTGGCTTGTAATTATAAAGCTTAGCAAAGGCCTGAACCTTCTCTTTGGTATCCCTACTGATTTCCTCGCTGTTCTTTAGTGCTTTGGAGACGGTAGAAATGGACACCTCAAGTTCTCTTGCTATATCCTTTAATGTAATCTTGGCTTTCAATTATATTTATTTTGTGGTAATCTAATTCGGTTTTGAAAATTACTCAATAATCAAACAATGTAGTCTACGTGTTTTACTTTTTTAACAAAACATGAACGTCCATTGTCTCAGTTGTCATCAATAAAAATATTGTTCAAAAAATAAAATTGCTATATTAGAGGGATTATTGCTGATTTCGCAATTCCCGTATACTTAATTGGGAATTAAACAAACTTGCAGATTTAAAATTGTGAAATCCACACCTCATAAAGTTGTCAACACGAAAACGGTTTCGTTGAATATTGCAATATACTTAAATTTCGATTAACCTTTTTTTTATATATGTTTAACACTTGAATTAAAATTAACTAAACTTAAAATTAATTATTTATGAAGATTACGCTACTAAGGAGCTTTTTAATGCTCGGAGCATTCCTGTGCTTTGGGTTGGTAAAAGCCCAAACAGTATCAGGTACCGTTTCGGATGCGAACGGACCTTTGCCAGGGGCAAGCGTATTGGTAAAAGGCACTACCAACGGTACGCAGACCGATTTTGACGGTAATTATACCCTAAACAATGTAGAGGATGCCGCAACCTTGGTATTTAGCTACATTGGTTACAAAACCCAAGAAATTGCAGTCAATGGGCAATCTACCATTGATGTTACCTTGGCGGAAGACGCTCAAGCATTGGACGAAGTTGTTATTATTGGTTACGGTCAAACGACTGTAAAAGATGCAACAGGTGCCGTTTCGGCAGTTACTTCGGAAGATTTCAACAAAGGTGTTATTTCTTCCCCAGAACAATTAATCCAAGGTAAAACAGCTGGTGTGCAGATTGCACAAGGTAGTGGTGAACCTGGTTCTGGTGTTGCTATTAGAATTAGGGGTACTTCTTCTGTAAGATCCAACAATAATCCTTTATTTGTAGTTGACGGAGTTCCGTTGCCTTCTGGGGATACTTCCTCCGAAGGAACAAACATTGGTGTTGGTTCAAGCTCTGCAAGAAACCCACTTAGCTTCCTTAACCCTAACGATATTGAAAGCATGAGCATCCTTAAAGATGCTTCTGCAACAGCGATTTATGGTTCTAGAGGTGCAAATGGAGTGGTAATAATTACGACTAAAAGTGGAAAAACCGGAGCCAGAGGCGGAACTTGGGAGTATTCTTCCGATTTGAGCTACTCTACACCAGCAGAAAGTTACGACCTTCTTAACGCTTCCGAATTCCTTGATGCCGTTGATACTTTTGGAGGCTCAGCAATCAATGCCGGAGCAGATACAGATTGGCAGAATTTGGTAACAAGGTCTACTGCTTCAACAAATAACAACTTAGCTTATTCAAGGAACTACGGTTCTGGGAATGTTAGAGCTACTTTCAATTACGGAAAACAATTTGGTGTCATTGAAAAATCATCGCAAGAAAGAATTACTGGAAGGTTGAACGCTTCCCAAAGATTTTTGGATGACAAGTTACGCATCAATTTACAAGGTACACTGTCAAGGGTAAACGATGAGGCCCCACCATTGAGTGGTAGTGCTGGTTCTACCGGTGACTTGTTGGGTGCCGCATATGCAGCAAACCCAACTTGGCCCGCCAATCCAGAATTCAACCCTGGGGATAGGATCAACCCATTGAACCTATTGAACAACTGGCAGAGTATGACATACACTGACCGTGTATTAGTAAACCTTTCTGCGGAATATGACATAACCGATGAATTGACAGGAAAGGTTACTGTAGGTTACGATAAATCAGATTCAAAAAGAGAAGCTTCATTAACATCAGAATCGTTCAACGTTGCGCGTGGTGCCGGCAATAACGGTAGAGGTGCTTTGAACGACTTGATCAATGAAAACCGATTATTGGAAGCCACATTGAACTACACCAAGGAATTTGACAATTCAAACTTGGACGCTTTGGTCGGTTTCTCTTACCAAGATTTTAATAGAAGAGGAAGAAACATAGAGGGATGGGGGTATGCAACACCAGATTTAAATCAAATGCCAAGAGACCTTTCCAGTTCTGCTTCTACACTTGAATCAATGATTTCAGGAAATTATCAGCAGTATGGTTACTCTTTCGATGTACCCAACAATCCCAATGGTCTTTTTGTTAACCGTTTGTTTCCCAATCCAGAAACAGAGTTTTTAGGAGAAACCAGTGGTGTGGCAGTTAGAGCACTGTTTGCTGACACATTCGACAATACGGACGAACTTCAATCTTTCTTCGGAAGGGTAAACTACACCTTGGCCAACAAATATTTGTTTACCGCCACCGTGAGAGCTGATGGTTCTTCGCGTTTTGGTGAAAACAATAAATATGGTATTTTTCCATCTGCAGCCTTTGCTTGGAAAATCAATGAAGAAGATTTCATAGGAGATGCAGTATCTACCCTTAAATTAAGATTGAGCTATGGTATCACAGGTAACCAAGATGGTATTGGCTACGGTAGATTCGTAAGAAGAGAAAGATATTCAGGAGGAAGTGTAGGTGACGGTGGCGCTGTAAACGTACCTGGTACCAGTACAGTGGATTTTGCCAATCCCGACCTTAAGTGGGAGGAAACAACCCAATACGGTGTTGGTATTGACTTTGGTTTTGGCAATGACCGCCTAAATGGTAGTGTGGATGTGTATCGTAAAGAAACTAGGGATTTATTGCTTAGCGTTGAAGCTGCACAACCATCCCCTCAACCATTCTTTTTCCAGAACTTGGACGCAATGGTCTTGAACCAGGGTGTAGAATTCTCCCTTAACTATGATATTTTACAAGGTGAGGACTTCTTTTGGACAGCTGGTTTCAACATGGCATACAACAAAAACGAAATTCAAGATTTTGAAGGAGCAATTCCAGCGGGAACAATTAGAGGTGCGGGTCTTACCAATGCTTTCGCACAACGTTTACAATCTGGACAGCCACTTTACTCGTTCTATTTGAGAGAGTTTACTGGATTTGATGAGAACGGAAACCCTGTTCACGAAGGCGGTACGGATAACCAAAAATTTGTTGGTAAAAGTGCGCTGCCCGATTTCACAGGAGGTTTCTCAACCTCAGCAAACTATAAAAACTGGGATGCTTCCCTATATTTCACTGGACAATTTGGGAATTACATTTATAACAACACAGCTAACGCCTTCTTCACAGCAGGTGCAATTGGAAGTGGTAACAACGTTATAAAAGATGTAGTGGCCTTGGCAGGAGAGGAGAGCCGTTTTGCAGAAGCATCAGTATCAACTAGATTCTTGGAGAAGGGTGACTTTGTTAGATTGCAAACAGCTTCCATAGGATACAACGTTCCTCTTTCAGGTGATGGACTATTCAAAACAATGAGGTTGAGCATCACAGGCCAGAACCTATTTGTAATCACCGATTACAGTGGTTTGGATCCTGAAGTAAGTGTTACCCCAGCGTCCGGAGACCTTTTGAACGGACTTCCAATTGCCGGTATCGATTACTCATCATTCCCAAGGCCAAGAACATACACCTTTGGCTTTAGTGTAACTTTTTAAAAAAAATAAGCATGAAACTAGAAACATATAAAAAATTTGTTTTTGCTTCACTCTTAATACTAGGTCTTACCTACTCTTGTACCGATTTGGAAATAGAGGAAACAGACTCGTTGATAAGTGAAGGAACAGGCGACACTGGGTTTACAGGGGTAACCAACCCTTCCAGTGCGTTAAATGATCTGTACAACAAGGTTGGTGGCGATTTTGCTACTCAAGAGAACATGTACTCGTTGTCTGAAGTAACCTCTGATGAGCTGTTGGTTCCAACAAGAGGAACAGACTGGGGAGACAATGGTGTTTGGAGGCAGTTGCACACCCATACCTGGACTCCTGACCATGCCTTTGTTAAAGGAGCATGGAACAACCTGAACCAGAATATCTTTAGAGCTTCTGAAATCATCGAGACAACAAGTGCTGAAACCAGTACTGTGGCCCAAGCAAAGTTCTTAAGGGCATTTAACATGTTCTTTGTAATGGACCTTTTCGGATCTGTTCCTTTCAGAGGAGTAGATGAAGGTCCAGAAATAAACCCTACGGTACTAACTAGACCTGAGGCCTATAGCTTTATCGAAACAGATTTGACCGAGGCTATAGCTGCTTTGCCATCTGTTGGTCCAGGAGTAGCCAATGTTGGAACAGCCTCTCAAGAAGCGGCTAAGTTCCTATTGGCTAAACTCTACTTGAATGGGCATGTCTACAAAGGAACAGGAACACCAGACAATGCCGATATGCAAAACGTAATTGACTTAGTTGACGAGATCAATGCTAGCGGCTTCGATATTCAGGAAGGTTATTTCCAGATTTTTGAGCCGACCGACGATACTGAAACTATCCTATTTTTGAGAAGTGACCTTGGTGCCAGAATTTGGAACAGTCTGCACTATAATCAAAACTCACCGGACAATACTGGTGGAGGTTGGAACGGTTTCTCAACTTTAGCCGAATTCTACGACTTGTTCGAAGGTGATCCAAACACCAACTACGTGGGCGATGGCCAAGAAGAAAGAAGAGGATTTGTTCCTGATGCCGCTACAGCCAATGAGCAAAATTTGGGAATTGGTTATGGTTTTTTAATTGACCTTCAATACAATGAAGATGGGACCCCGTTGACCAACAGACAGAACCAACCATTGGTTTTCCAAAAAGAATTCCCTTCCCTAGTTGGTAATGGTGAAGCAGAAGGAGTTCGTGTTATCAAGTATCACCCTTACGACCCAACAGATGAAGAGGATGGAGTAAACTCATACAGACAGCACCAAATCATTTTTAGATATGCCGACGCTCATTTGATGAAAGCAGAAGCAATGATGCGTATGGGTGGAAATCCAACCACAATGGTAAATGAGCTTAGAAGTTTAAGAGAAGATACACCTGACCTAGCTAGTGTCGATGAACAAACCCTTCTTGACGAAAGAGCTCGTGAATTGTTCATCGAATTCTGGAGAAGAAACGACTTGGTAAGATTTGGCCAGTTTTCTGCACCATGGGGCCTTAAGGAAGTTAGTGGAGATGATAATGTAAATCTATTCCCAATACCGGCAACTGCACTCTTATCCAACCCTAATCTAGTTCAGAACCCAGGTTACTAACATAAAGTTTAAGCTGTTTTAATATAAATGCCGTCCTTATCTCAAAGGGCGGCATTGCTTTTTGACTCAAACAATAAAAAATAGCAAATAAAGGATTAATGAAATATTAATGGCCGTTAATAATTTTGAGATAAACACCCAACTTGGTAGATTGGTTGCTTCGCACAGATTATTTAGCACATATTGATGAACATGAAGAAACAAGCTGATATCAAAAACTAAAAAAATCTGTGTGATTGCCAGAAAAATTGTAAAGTAAGCATCAAAGGGGAAGAGGAACTTGTAAGGTTATGAATGGTGACACCCCCATTTTTTGGTTAAAAAAGAACAATAAATGAAACTGAGATATAGCACAGTTAGCCTTCTTCTATTAGGCCTTATTATTTCCTGTAACAATAAAGAAACACCCAATTCTGAAGAGGAAAAAAAAGAAACCCTGTTCACACTGTTGAAACCAGAGGAAACAGGTGTCAACTTTATAAACAAGGTAGAAAACCAGAAGAATTTCAACATCTTTAAGTACCGTAACTTCTACAATGGAGGCGGTGTGGCCATTGGCGATATAAACAACGATGGTTTGCAAGACATCTACCTGACCGGTAACATGGAGCCCAATAAGCTTTACCTAAATAAAGGGAACATGCAGTTTGAGGACATATCTGAAATGGCTGGAGTATTAGGAAACAAACCTTGGTCCACTGGTGTAGTAATGGTGGACATTAACAACGATGGTCTTTTGGATATTTATGTATGCAATGCAGGAAACATGGAAGGCAATAATCATGACAATGACCTATATATTAACAACGGTGACCTAACCTTTACAGAAAAAGCTGAGGAATACAATCTCGCCAAAACAGGATTTACCACCCATGCCTCATTCTTCGATTATGATAAAGATGGTGATTTGGATGTGTACATTCTTAACAATAGCAATATTCCTGTAAGTAGTCTTGGATATGCAGAACAGCGTGAAGTTCGTGCGCAGGACTGGGAAGGCGTTCCTGACATTTTTAAAGGGGTTGGAGACATGTTGTTAAGGAATGATGACGGCAAATTTGTGGATGTAAGCGAAGAAGCTGGAATTTATGGGAGTTTAATAGGGTTTGGCTTAGGAGTTTTGGTCACTGATTTCAATGGGGACCTGTACCCAGACATCTACGTGTCCAACGATTTTTATGAACGAGATTACCTGTACATCAATCAAAAGGACGGCACTTTTAAAGAAGAAATCAAGGAATGGACATCGCACATGAGCCTTTCCGCGATGGGAATCGATATTGCCGACATCAATAACGATGGTCACAACGATATTTTCATAACGGACATGCTTCCAGAAGAAGAATCCCGGGTAAAATCCGTAATGGAATTTGAAGGCTACAACGTTTTTAACCTAAAACAGAGCAAAGACTTTAGCCAGCAATATATTCAAAACACTTTGCAGCTCAATAATGGAAATGGCACCTTTTCCGAAGTAGCCTATTATAGCGGCATTGATGCCACGGATTGGAGCTGGGCAGGACTTATGTTCGACATGGACAACGACGGCCTAAAGGACATATTTATAACAAACGGTATCAACCACGATTTGACCGATTTGGATTTTGTCGACTTCTTTGCCAACGAGATTGTCCAAAAAATGGCCTTAACGGGTAAAAAGGAGTCAATAGACTCCATTATCAGCAAAATGCCCATCAAACCCCAGCCCAACTACGCTTACAAAAATAATGGCGACATCTCCTTCAAAAATGCCAACAAGGAATGGGGCTTCGAATTGCCATCTCGCTCCAATGGTGCCGCCTATGCAGATTTGGATAATGACGGGGACCTTGACTTGGTCATCAACAATGTGAACACCCCTGCTTTTATATATAGAAACAATACCGAATCGATGTTGGACAATAACTACATCCAACTCAAGTTCAAAGGCCCAAAAAACAACCCTTTTGCTGTAGGAGCACTCGCTAAACTATATTTTGATGGAAACATCGTGAACCAAGAGTTGATTCCTTCAAGGGGCTTTCAATCTTCAATGCAATACGAGATGACGATTGGTTTAGGGAAAACTACACAATTGGACTCTATTAGAATAGTTTGGCCTGATATGCTCACTCAAAAATTGGAAAAAGTAGAAGCAAACCAAATGTTGACCTTAGACTATGCCAATGCAATCGAAACCTATAAATTACCGAAGAAACAAATCAAAAAATCCCTTTTGACAGAGTTGGATAATAGTTCGACCGGAACCCACAAAGAAGACAATTATAACGATTTTGACTACGAAGGTCTTATCTCCCATAAACTTTCGCAAGAAGGACCATCTTTAGCCGTGGCAGATGTTAACGGTGACGGTAATGAGGATTTCTACCTTGGCGGTGCGAAAGGTCAATCAGGATCCATCTATATACATCAAGGAAACGGAAAGGTTGCTCTCAAAAAAAGTATGATTTTTGAAGAGGACAAAGAATATGAAGACGTCGCTGCAGCCTTTTTTGATGCTGATGGAGATGGAGACATGGACCTGATCGTTGGCTCTGGCGGAAATGACGTCGCCATGCAGCGAAACTATCGGGCCAGATTATATCTGAACGATGGTAAAGGAAACTTCTCCAAATCAGAAAACGAACTTCCATCAACATTTAAAAATATTTCCACCATTTCGGCTTTTGATTTTGATGAGGATGGAGATGTTGACCTCTTCATAGGCTCTCGAAGTGTGGTAGGCGTTTACGGAGTTTCCCCCGACCACCTGCTTTTGGAAAACAATGGAGATGGCACCTTCAACAATGTCACCGAACGTTTGGGGTATGACCTCAAAGACGCAGGAATGGTTACCGACTCCAAATGGGTAGATATTGATGGGGATGGCAAAAAAGACCTTGTAGTAACAGCAGACTGGGATACCCCTAAGGTTTATAAAAATACAGGAAGAAGACTGACCAAAATGACAAGTTCACTCGACAGTCTTTATGGTTGGTGGAACACGGTGGAAATAGCAGATCTGGACGGAGATGGCGACCAAGACCTTATTTTGGGCAACCAAGGTCTCAACCTACATTACAAACCCACGGAATATGCCCCAATGCGAATGTACATCAACGATTATGACAACAACGGGACCATTGAGCAGATTGTAACCGTGCAAGAAAATGGGGGCGACTACCCAATCCATCAAAAAAGAGAACTTACCGAGCAACTTCCCTTGCTCAAAAAACAGAATCTAAAAGCATCGGACTATGCACACCGCACCATACATCAACTTTTTCCTAAGGAAGTTATGGATAAATCCATTGTAAAGAAAGCAGAAACCTCAGCATCCGTGATTGCCATAAACGAAGGAAACGGAAAATTCTCTATCAAGAATTTGCCGCCGCGCGTCCAACTGTCATGTGTTTGTGATATTACCTGTACCGATGTTAACCAAGATGGAAATCTGGATTTGATCATGGCCGGGAACAATTACGAGTTTAAACCACAGTTTTCCCGATTGGATGCAAGCCAAGGAAACCTATTGCTGGGAGACGGAAAAATGGGATTCACTTGGCAAGATTACGAAACCAGCGGATTTAAAATCAGGGACGAAGTAAAATATTTGAAACAATTCAAGGATAAAAACGGTAAAATTTACGTCATTGCTGCCGTAAACAACAACAAACCAAAGATTTTTGCCCTAAATGAATAGGTTTCCCTTCATATTGTTTCTTGCCATTCTGGCCATTTCCTGTGACAAGGGAGGTAGTCTTTTTGAAAATCCCGACACAAAAAAAACGGGGCTGGATTTCACCAATGTTCTAACGCCCACCAAAGACTTGAGCATTTTGGACTACCTGTATTTTTATAATGGAGGTGGTGTATCCATTGGCGATATCAACAACGACGGGCTACCGGACATATTCTTTACCGGGAACCAGGTAAAAAACAAACTCTACCTCAACAAAGGAAACCTCAAGTTTGAAGACATATCAAGTTCTGCGGGAATCGAAGGGAGCAGTGATTGGAATACCGGGGTTACCATGGCCGATGTAAATGGTGATGGATTCTTGGACATTTATGTGTGTGCCGTGGTCGGTATCAACGGGTTCAATGGTTTTAATGAACTGTACATCAATAATGGTGACAACACTTTTGCGGAAAGAGCCGCCGAATATGGACTGGATTTTGACTCCTATAGCTCCAACGCTGCCTTTTTTGATTATGATTTGGATGGCGACCTTGACATGTACCTGCTCAACCATGCTGTACACACACAAAATTCCTTCGGGCGTTTTGACCTTCGGTACGACAGACTATATGAAACCGGTGACAAATTGCTCCGAAACGATAATGGAAAATTTACCGATGTCAGCGAAGAGGCCGGTATTTACGGAGGTGTGAACGGTTATGGTCTAGGTCTGGCTATCTCGGATTTTAATCAAGATGGATACCCGGATATTTATGTAGGCAACGATTTTCATGAAGATGACTATTACTACCTGAATAACGGGGATGGCACTTTTACAGAAAGTCTAAAAAAATATTTTGGACACACTTCCCGCTTTTCCATGGGTAACGATGTTGCTGATATCAACAATGATGGCAGACCCGATTTACTTTCGTTGGATATGCTACCGGAAGACGAAGTGGCCCTAAAATCTTCGGAAGGCGATGACAATATCCAGACCCAAAAGATGCGGATAGACCGTTTTGGGTACCATTATCAGTTTACACGTAACATGCTTTTTGTAAACCAGCCCGATGGCAACTTTATGGAAACCGCATTGATGAGCGGTATTGCTGCAACCGATTGGAGTTGGAGTGCCCTTTTTGGCGACCTTGACCTAGACGGTCGCCAGGACGTGTTTATTTCCAACGGAATACCCAAAAGACCCAACGACCTTGATTTTATCAAATTCGTCTCCAACGACCAGATCAAGAGCAAAATAGACAATACCAAACTTGTAGACCAACAAGCTTTGGACCTAATGCCATCGGGAAGTGTGCACAATTATGTCTTTAAAGGTGGTGAAGACCTTCATTTCCAAGACATGTCCAATAAATGGATTACAAAAGACACCTTGGTTTCCGGAGCGACCGCCATGGGCGACCTCGATGGCGATGGTGATTTGGATTTGGTTACGAACAACATTGACCAGCCCGTGACTTTGTACGTCAATAAAACAAACAAGAAAGGAAAGCATCTCAAGATTAGGTTTAACTATTCCCAAAACAATAAGTTCGGAATTGGAACCAAAGTATATTCCTATGCCAATGGAGGGCTTCAATTCAAGGAATTATTTACTACAAGAGGGTTTCAAGCATCCTCGGAACCCATGGTTCATTTTGGATATAAAAATGTCGAAAAGGTAGATTCCATCAAAATAGTTTGGCCGGACAAGACCTATCAGGTTTTACAAAATATACCAGTAAATCAAACGCTGACCGTTGAGCCCAAAAACACTAAGCCTTTTGACTACAATTCGCTTCGCGAAAGCAAAAAACCCCTGTTCAGTCCAGTAGATAATAATCTAGGTTTGGATTTTACACATGTTGAGGACAACTACACGGACTTTAACCGTGAAAAATTGATTCCGTATCAAATCTCGGACAGAGGGCCTGCATTAGCTATGGGAGACTTAAACAATGATGGCAGGGAAGATATTTTCATCGGAGGTTCGAAATATATATCATCCCAAATATTTGTACAACAGGATTCCATTTTTGTAAACCAAAACATTGAAAGCCTTCAAAAAGATTCTATTCGAGAAAATATCTCGGCAGGCATAGCTGACTTTAACAATGACGGAAAAAACGACCTGATCATAAGCTCTGGGGGAGGTGACTTTTTTGGAAAAGCAGAACCCTTATTGGATGCCTATTACGTTCAAAAAGACTCGATTTTCCAAAGTCTCGAACTACCTGAATCCTATCAAAATTCGTCAGTTGTTGCCCCTTTTGATTTTGATGATGATGGCGACATGGATGTTTTTATCGGCGGGCATACCATTACAGCAGAGTTCGGTGCTCTTGCCAATTCTTATCTATTGGAAAATGAAAATGGCTCATTTAAAATAAATAAAGCTTTTCAGAAGTTTTCCAAAGGCATGGTAACCGATGCCATTTGGAGCGATTTTGATGGTGACGGTACCACCGACCTTATTCTGGTCGGCGAATGGATGTCTCCAAAGTTCCTACAATATCAAAATGGTACTTTTACCGAAGTGAAGCATGTAAACATTCCCGGACTATGGCAGGCCATTGAAGCTTTTGACATTGACGGAGATGGGGACACCGATTATCTTTTAGGAAACTGGGGAACCAATTCAAGGTTCAAAGCCTCCGAAGAGCATCCCATGAAGTTATACTTTAACGATTTTGACGATAATGGTCAAACGGAAACGGTAACGGCCATGGAAAAAAACGGAAAATACTATCCATTGGAGACTCTGGACGGATTGGCATCACAGTTGGTGTACCTAAAAAAGAAATATACCACCTACAAATCCTTTGCTGGCGACACGATGGAAGAAATTTTTGGGGAAGATGTCCTGAAATCGTCCACCCAACTACAGGTAAACACATTGAAATCCGGTTATTTACGGAATGACGGTGGTAGCTTTGTTTTTGTACCATTTAAAAATGAGCTGCAGGTGTCCCCTATTCTTTCTTTTGCTCTAGCTGATTTTACCGGAGATGGAAATACCGAAGTGCTGCTAGCAGGTAATTATTTTGGCATGAAACCTTATCATGGGAGACTGGATTCGTTTCCGGGAGCCCTCATCAAAAGCGATGGCAGCATTATATTGGGCAACCAATTGGGATTGGATTTCACCAAAAAATCCATCAGGCACTTAAAAACAATTACCCTCAATAATAAAAAATATTTGTTAGCTATATTCAATAACGATAAAGCACAAGTTTATAAAATCAATGATTAATCTCTCAAGGCCATGAAGAAAAGAATAAGTTTAATCGTAGCAGTACTATTGGTTTTAGCATCATGCCAAAAAAAAGAGGAACCCGTTGAAGTTTCTCCGGAAGAATTCCATGCCTCTGTGGACAAAGTAATCGAAATAATGATCCATGATATATTCTCGCCTCCTGTGGCCAGTAGGATTTTTGCCTACTCCAACATTGCGGCATATGAGATTATTGCCAAGAAAGACGATAATTATAAATCCTTGGCGGGGCAAGTAACGGATTTGGAAAATATTCCAGACCCCACCAATAGTGAGAATATCAACTACGAGATGGCCGCCCTCATCGCCCATATGAATATTAGCAAGAGGCTTATCTTTTCCGAAGAAAGAATGGAAAGCTTTAGGGACAGCCTATATTCTACTTGGAAGGAAAAGAACGAAACCGTTTTTAATGCCAGTAAAGAGTATGGACTGGAAGTAGCCAATTTTGTGGGAGACTGGATGAACAAGGACAACTATAAGGAAACACGCACCATGCCCAAGTTCTCCGTAGATTCGAACGACCCTTCTCGCTGGCAACCTACTCCTCCGGCCTATATGAACGGGATTGAACCACATTGGATGAAAATACGCCCCTTCGCTATTGATTCCGCCCAGCAGTTCAAGCCTGTTCCTCCACCAGAATTTTCTATGGAAAAAGACTCCAAGTTTTACCAAGAGGTCATGGAAGTATATGAGGTTAGAAAAAGTATGGTGGGCAAAGGTGATAAATCCGACGAGATTGCAATTGCACAGTTTTGGGATTGTAATCCTTATGTTTCCGTGACCAGAGGGCACCTAATGTTCGCCACTAAAAAGATTACTCCCGGGGCCCATTGGATCGGCATCACTAAAATTGCTGCAAGAAAAACCAATGCGGATTTTGCAAAAACCGTATATGCCTATACTAAAACCTCTATTGCCATCGCAGATGGATTCATTAGCTGTTGGGACGAAAAATATAGAAGTAACCTAATTCGCCCAGAGACCGTGATCAACGAATACATTGATGACAGCTGGGAACCTGTATTGCAAACACCGCCGTTTCCAGAGTATACCAGCGGACATAGTGTGGTATCGGGGGCGGCCGCAACTGCATTGACCGATATATTTGGTGACGATTTTGCCTTTGATGATGACACTGAAGTAGCATATGGCCTACCTGTACGCTCCTTTACGTCCTTTAACCAAGCGTCGGACGAGGCCGCATTGAGCCGCATGTACGGAGGTATTCATTATCGTGCTGCAATTGAAGTGGGAATTAAGCAAGGGCGGGACCTAGGAAAATTTATCGTGGACAAACTGGATATGACAAAAGGCTAATCCGTATTTTTGCTCCTTAGTTATGAGGAAGATTATTTCTATAATCCTAGCCCTTGTGGTAGGAGTAATTGTGTGGTACCTATTCTTAAAGCCCCAAGATTATCAGGTCAATTTTAAGGCGAAGGCAATTCCTGGGACCATATACGAAACCGTAAAAGCATGGAACAAGGGCTTTGATTCCGTAATCCCTTTGGATTACAAAACTCCAAGCCATTTTGAGCAGACCATTCTTGTTAATGACTCGGTACACATATATGATTGGAAGATAACCCGAGTGCACGATTCCCTTAGCGAAGTTCAGGTAAACATCAAAGATTTATCCCATTCCCTTGGCAATCGTTTATCAGTCCCCTTTTCGGATACAGATTTTGAAAAAGGCTCCAGAAAGCTATTGTTGGATTTCAATTCTTTATTAAATGAGCACATAAAGGGTTTTAAAGTATCCATTGAAAATGAAGAAGAAACACTTTCATCATTTTGTGCCTGTGTCAAACTAAATACTTCTCCCGAAGACAAAGCAAAGGGCATGATGGCAAACTATAATTTCTTGGACGGCATCCTTGCAGAGAATGAGGTGCAACTAAACGGTCCTCCTTTTGTGGAAGTCTTGGATTGGGATTTAGAAAATAATCTGCTTTCGTACAACTTTTGTAACCCCATTGTAAGATCGGAAAAACTTCCGGATCACCCAGATATCGAGTATAAGCGAATGTTCAGTAAAAATGCGCTTAAAGCGGTTTACCATGGCAACTATATTACCTCGGACCGTGCTTGGTATGCTTTGCTTGATTACGCCAAAGAGAACAACATCTCCATAGAGAAAAAACCAATTGAGGTTTTTCACAACAACCCCCACATTGGCGGGAATGAACTTGAATGGACAACCGAGGTGTTTATGCCCATAAAGGAATCCAATGAATAAACTTGTCCTTATTTTTTTAGTAATAGCAGTAAGTGCCTGTGCTCAACAAACCTATTTAGGTGAATTGGACAAACTTGGAAAATTTCCTTCCAAGCTCAAAGAAGTTTCTGGTTTGGAGGTGACCCAAGATGGCAAGATATGGGTTATTGAGGATAGTGGAAACAAAGACAAAATTTATAGAGTCGATAAAGAGGGTAACATTAAGGAATCACTGAAAATTGATCACGCCAAGAACATAGATTGGGAAGATTTGACCATGGATACCGAAGGTAACCTCTATATTGGAGATTTTGGGAACAATAGGAATGCTCGGGAAGATTTGGTCATTTATAAGGTTACCAAAGATGAAATGGGGAAAAAAGAGCCCAACTCGGATAAGATTGAGTTCTCTTACCCTCAGCAGAACGATTTTCCACCAGAGAAGGACAGCCTCTATTTTGATACAGAAGGTTTTTTCCACCTAAACGATTACCTCTACATTTTTACCAAAAACCGCACACGACCCTATTCTGGAAAAACTTTGATGTACCGTGTGCCCGATAAAAAAGGGGAATATGAGGCTGAATTTTTAGGTAACTTGTTCCTATGCGGAGATCAGAATCATTGTTCGGTGACCAGTGCGGATATTTCTCCCGATGGAAAAACCATTGCGCTGTTGAGCTATGGGTTTGTTTTTCTACTGACGGATTTCAGCGCTCCGGATTTCACAAAATCATCCATTAAGATAATTGACCTACAAACCGACACCCAGATTGAATCAGTGTGCTTTTATGATGATAAAACCCTCTTGGTCGCAGATGAGGAAAACAAGTATGGGGGTAGAAAGCTTTATGAGTTGACATTGAATTAAAACCCAAATCCGAGCCCAAAAGCAAAACGTAGCCCATCCACACTGTTGAAAAGCCCAAAGTTGGCCGTAAGCACATCCACTCCATTTAAGAAAAATCCTCCTCCGTACGAATTGTGCCATTTATTCGATTCTTCACCGGGATACCAAACGCGGCCATAGTCAAACCCTCCATAAATTCCCGGCGTTATGGGCATCAGGCCGGTCTTCATACTTCTAAAGCTATACCTAAGGTCGGTATTTTGAAAATAGGCTGTTTTGCCGGAAAATCTTTGGAAACGGAACCCTCGTAACCCATTGTTTCCACCAATACTGGCGGCTTGATAAAATTCGTAGCCATCCCCGATAATAAAATGTCCCTTGAACTTGGTAGCGAGCACTAACATGCCATCGGCAGTAAGCTTATGATCTAAAGAAAATGATGGAATCACATATCCGAACGACTTGGAGGAATCATCCAAATTGGTCTTGAACCCACCTTCGAGGGCAAATGCCATTCCCAAAGTTGGAAAGGCTTCATTATCGGTATTCGAATAGCTGTATTCTCCATCGACACCAAAAAAGCTCAAATGGTTTTCCTCTCCATTTTCCAAATAAAACGCATTAATGAACCTATCCTCGGTTTCCTCTATTTCAATGTTCTCATAGGATACTCCCAATCGTGCCTTGGAGCCGAAAAATCCGCGCCACACCAATGATGGTGCAAATCTCAAGTTTCGGATACGGACACGGTTATAATCCAACTCCAAGGGTTCTTCATCATCATTATTGACCGTCTCATTCCCAAAACCAAAAAAGTTTTGGGTAAAATTAGGACTGGTGAATCTTGCATGAAGTTCCAAATTCACCTTATTGAAAATATGGGCAAATTCCCCACGATAACCCAAATCAAAACCATCCGTCGCAAAATAGTAGGCTGCACTTACCGTATGCTGCTGCGTAAATGGATTTTTTCTGAATCCATTAAAGGTATAGGTGTTGGCCAAACCTATCCTAACACCATCGTCTGGATTGAATCCTACAGTGGGCAACGTTTGATTGTTACTGCCCTTTATGTTCAAAAAGTCATACGTATTGGTATTATAATCATTAACCAATCTTACCTTACCGCCGTAGGCTTCTTCCAAAGTGTTTTTCTTTGATTTAAAATCATAGATCAAAAGCCTTCTTGAATCTTCCGAGACTTTATAAACGTCATTGTTTTGACCTCCAGCGATTCGCACCTTTATTTTAGATGTTTCCGTATTGGCCTCAAAAATATCTTCATCATCAAGTCCATAAATCCATATTTCTTTGGTATAATCGGGACTATACACCTTATTGAAGAACAGATCCGTATACTCCCCTCCTTTGATTCGGTACGCCCTCACCTCAACATCCCCGTTGGGACGGGAGACAATATTGAAATAATCATCTTTATCCGTGCCCGTAATTACACTGTATTTGTTCAAAACGGCATAGTACTCACGTGCCGTTTGCACCAAGTTTTCTTTTCGGGCCAAAAGAATTCTTTTGATTTCTGTCAAGGTTTCGTCCCTCACCTCTTCTGGAAAGGCCAAAAATGCCTCATCGATTATTTCACCTGTCAGATTTTGTTGGATAAATTTGGCCTGGTCTATCCACATCTCCATATCGGTTTCCGTAAGCAAGGCCATATCCAAGGCAAAGGTTCGGGGTGAAGAGGTCAACCCTTTCACGCTTCTAACCTCTTCATGAAATCCTTCAAAAATACGAAGCGCCGGAACTGCCCTGGATCCAAAGTTCATGATGAGGCCATCTCCCCAACGGGAAAACACCTGATCTCTATCACGGGCAATAGGTTTGTATACCTTGTTTCCGTCTTCGGTTTTAAATTCTGCCCAACGCCATTGGTCCACATGCCTGTCCCAATCCCCGATCAAGATATCGAACAAGCGTGCCTTTACGTATTCCCTTTGGTCTATGCTATATTCCTCATCTTCGCGGAGCTTGTCCATAAGATCGTAGGTGCTTTCTATTTTTTTGGTGAATCCAAAGCTTTCCAGGTTATCATGATCGTCCGAGACATGCTCCTCGATCATATATAGGCCATCACCGAACTCCTTGTTGTAATCCCCCAAAACGGATTGCTTTGGCACATAGTACAATTTAGGGTTGGTGTGGTACATTCCAAGTGCGTCCGATAGTCTATCAATGGTAAATGGTGCATACGGATGCGCACCTGTATATAGATCCAACAACAATTTTTCGGGGTACGTGTCCTCGAACTTTCCAATGACGTATTGATCCTGAAAAGCTATGGCCTGAAGGTATCGCTCTGCACTTTTTCGCAAGCCCCTCATCACATACTCCCTACCATCTTTATCGGCCAATCGTAAAGAATTCGATTGGTTTCCTCCACCTTTTCGAACAACGGTCAATCCACCAAAGAGGGTATCTAACCGAACGGTGGGCGCCTTTACTTTGGTTCCATAATACTTCCTGTACCGTTCGCCCCAAAGCAACTTGTGAAACCCACTCTTCTCGATCTCTTCCGGTTCGTATACGGACGCCATTTTATATGGAGGAAAATCTTCGGCCAGTCCCAGCCGTTCCGTAGATCTATCGGGAGGTAGCACTTCAGTTTGATATAGCAGTGCCGTTGAATTGGCATCGGCACCATAAAACTTTACTTGTGATGAGCCATCCGTATACACCCTTAAAATTGCATAGCCGGTCCTGCCTGTTGAAAATTTACTTCCGTTCAACAGTCGGGTGGTACCCGTCTTGGCCCCCGAACCACTTACAATTTGAGGTTTCCCATATTCCTCGATGTACTGAAGCGTATGCTCATGACCGGATGCAAATATGATCTTATCGGAATATTGGGAAAGGGTCACAATTCTTTGCTTAAGCTCGTTATACTTCCTGTTGGATATATCTTCGGAAGTGGCTCCTGAAGTTTTTCGTAGCAGATTAATAGCAGACCCCAAAATAGGCAACGGAACTTTTCCTCCGTTGGGATATATGCCTTGCTTAAATGAAAATTGACCTCCGTGCGATCCATAGGTAAACATAGGATGGTGCATGGCCAAAATGATGGTTTTGTCCCTATTTTTCTTGATTATGCTCTCCAATTCCTCAAAAAAACGGTTTCTGCTCTTTATTTCGCAATCATCATTTATAGTGGGATGCTTGTCCCAATTTACAATGTACCACTCTGTATCAATGGCGACGACCAAGACCTTGTCATTGACCTCTATCTCTTCAATGGGGCATCCGTTCTCTGGCTGAAAAGCATCATTATCATCCAGTGCTTCCTCCACATATTCTTCTTCTCGTTTTAGGCCTTTGAGCCCCTCCGTGTACCAATCATGATTTCCAGGGATAAAGAGCTTCTTCCCCTTGTAGTTCTCCAAAGTGCTCAATTGGGCATCCAAATGGTTTTTGGCTTCCAGATATGCAATGGTGGAATCCTTTTTATCGGGTAGGCCAGCAGGATAAATATTATCTCCCAAAAAGATGGCGGTACTATTGGCGTCGGCCTGATCTAAAACCTTTTTAAACGCTTTTAGAGTAGGGTTTACATCACCCATCGGGGATTTGCCTGCATCACCAATCAAATAAAATGTGTGTTCGACCTCCTTTTCGATTAGAACATTGTGTGCGGAAAAAGGCTCTGCATATTTGGCTTCATATGTTGCACAAGCAGAGACCAAGACCATTAAAAACAGTAAAAAGTAATGTTTCTTCATATACACGAGGTTGATTCCAAAATTTTGTAATTTGGATGCTCTAATCTGGAACTATGTCGGAAATCGTTGAAAAAACTGAACACTTTGTTTCTGAACTACTAACAAAAGAACTAGATGCAAGGTTCTTGTACCATAACTTGCGACATACCCAAAGAGTAGTCAAAAGTACTAAAGAATTGCTCAACTATTATAACCTGAGCGAAGTTGAAAACGAAAGGTTAATGTTAGCTGCATGGCTACACGATACGGGGCATACCAAAGGTTGGGAAAACCATGAGGAAAACAGTTGTGAGATTGCCAAAGATTTTTTGGAAAAGAATGGGTATGACGCTGAAGGGATTGAACAGGTTTGTTCGTTGATCATGGTCACCAAAATGTGCAACGAGCCATCCAACCTTTTGGAAGGGATTATCCGAGATGCCGACATATCCCATTTTGCCAAAAAAAGCTATTGGGAGACCACCGATTTCTTAAAAGAAGAACTGAAAGCTTTGGGAATTGCCGATTATTCCAACAAGGAATGGCGGGACAAAAACATTAAAATGTTCCGCACCAAACATAATTTCTTCACCGACTATGCCAAGGAAAATTGGGAAGAAGGCAAACAACAAAACCTTAAAAAATTGTTGAAAGAAAAGAAAGAAGAAAAAAAGATTGCCAAAAAAGAAGCCTTGAAGGCCAAGTACAAAAATGAGAGCCCCGATAGAAGCGTTCAAACCTTGTACCGGGTCACACTAAAAAATCATTTAAAATTGAGCGATATTGCCGATACCAAAGCGAACATATTGCTTTCGGTCAACGCTATAGTCATTTCTTTGGTGCTTGCCAATCTATTGACCAAGTTGGACAATCCGTCCAATACCTACATGATTTATCCTACCTTGATTTTGATCATGTTCAGTGTTGTCTCCATGGTACTTTCGGTATTGGCCACCAGACCCAATGTCACGAGTGGTAAATTCACCAAGGAAGATGTGGAAAAAAGAAAGGTAAACCTCCTGTTTTTCGGAAACTTTCACCAAATGGAGCTTTCCGAATACGAATGGGCACTGAAAGAGCTGGTAAAGGATAAGGATTATGTATACTCTTCCTTGACCAAAGACCTCTATTACTTGGGCGTTGTCCTTAACAAAAAATATAAAATACTACGGATTACCTACAATATTTTTATGTTGGGCATGATTATCTCCGTAATCTCTTTTATAATCGCCTTTAGGTATTTTGGCCCGGAAAGGCTGATTTTCTAATCTAGGAGTTTAGTTCTTCCATTAAATCGTCGTAAGTATAGGTGCGCTCCGATTTTTTGTCCTTTTGATAAAGAATCTCTGCCCGTATCGCTTTTAATCCAGATACACCTTGAACTCCTTCGAGCTCGACGATTTCAATATTATTGGTAAAATAGCCTTTCGCCTTTAGGAAGCTGATATATCGCATATACTCCTTTTCATCTTTACGTTGGGAGTACACAATGGCCAATTTGCCCTTTTGTGTCAAACGCTCATTGGTTCCCTTAATGAATGATTTATCGATACGCTTTTTGATCACTTCGTAACGTGCATTGTAGGTGCCGTCCACATCAAAACGCTTCTCGTCCATTCTAAATCGTATTGCCAATGATGTGCTGTACACCAAAACCAAGGAAGCTACGTCCAGTTTTACAGGTAATTTTGGTTTTAGGCTATAGTATTTATTTTCCATTTCGCACATTACCTGAAGCTGCCACAACCTAAGATTGCTCAAGAACAGTTCACTGAACTCCCTATCCTTGGTAATGGAACTTCCGATATACATGTTGTGCTCAACGCCATCGGTTTTATAACGTTCAAAATAGTGCGGGAACATTTCCTGTGCTTCTTCCTGCCTTTTATCAAGAAGAGCGGCAAGCTTCATATTGGCCTCCATTACACTATTATCATAATTTCTACGATGATCGTAATAGCTCTCAGTGGCCTTATCTATTTTTTGATTGTATTGCTCCAACAAACCGGCAATTTCTTCATCTTCTTTTTGGAGATGATCAAATACAGGGTCTACTTCTTCCTTCACAAAATCAAAAACGGCTTGCTCTGTATGTGTGTACAAGGCTTCTTTTACCTCGCTCAAATAATTATTTACCCTAAATCGCAATTCTTCGTAAATAGGGAGTTTATATTTTTGAAAAGCAATATCCAGAACATCGTTGATTTCCGAAAGTTGAATCATTAAATCCCTTTGGATGGCGAGATTTCGCTCTTGGGCCGAATCTTTAATGTCAATTTGGCCATACAATGGATATACGTCCTTGAAAACCACCTCCTTGAATACAGGTTCGTTGCCCGCCAGTTCGTCTGCCATAAAACGCTTGGCTTCTTCTTGGAATTTCCAATACACGGATGGATGGACCGAGGTACACTCATGCTGGATTACGGCATCGATCAAGTTTTCCTCTTCTTCTATGGTCCGCATCACGGCTGCGACTATGTAAGGCATCACATCATCCAATTTGTTTGCGTTGACGCTATTGAGTTCGTTGACCTTGCCCGATACCAATTCCAAAACGCCCAAAAGGTTCCCGTTAACGGCAATGGGAGCCAATATGGCACTTTTGATGCCTTGCTCCATCAAACTTTTATAAGGTTGAATCTCACCGTGCGACCCTTCAAAATATTTTTCTACATTGGAGATGGCGAAATACTTGTTCTCCTTGAACAATTTTCCATGGGTATGGTTACAGAACATGGAATCACATTCTTCCATATCCTTCCCGTTAAGGATATAACTTTCCATCCCCTTGCCATATATCTTAAAAAAACGATTGGCACTGGAATCGTATCCCGAGAAACCAACTTTGATGTCGTTAAGATTGAAGAATGACCTAAAGGTGTCCTCAAAACTTTCCATAAAGGTATCCTTGCCCCTTTGGGCACGGCCTATCAAGGTCGATTTTATTTCTGATACGGAATGTTCCGATGTTACATCGAACATATTGGAAATAACGAAGCCTTTGGCAATAAAACTATTTGGCGGGATTTTATCCCTCCATATGTCCAAATTGTAAAAATTGTCAAGCAACTCGTCCACATCTTCCTGGGTAAGTTCCTTGGCTTTTTCGGTAGGTATGATTTCCATAAAATCCGCATTGTACAAAATACGGTACCTGCGCATCACACCATTGGTATCTGGAATATCGTAAAAGAAAGGACGTTTAAAATCAAGGTTATATCCGTAATGGAATTTTAAAATCACGGTACACCTCATAATGTAATCAAACTCCCTAGGGATATTGGTGATGGTTAAATCAAAATCTTCGCCTGCATCCTTCAAGATCTGACGAAAACGCTCGGAAGAGTTGAACACCAAATTCTCAAATGGCGTGGAAGCGGTTTTGATCTCGTTCTTCGTTAAAATGGGAGAAAAAGAATCCTCCAAAATTACTCGAATCACATCCTTGTGCTTTTCCAACAAGGACAAATCGGTGAAACCTTCCCTCAATACCGGGTACGGAGCCTGTTGGTCCAAGACGTACTTTGCTCGTTCCACTTCATGAGCATTGTCGCTATTGAGCAGTTCATCGTAATGCTCCAACAATTTATTGAAGCTTACCAATTGAACCAGGGGGCTCTCTGAATTGAGGTTATGATTCATACCCAACTTAGTCGTGGTTTAGGTCACAAAGTTACAAAAAGTACAAATGGAGTTCCAATATTGTGGTTCTTTATGGACAAATCACCATTTTTAAGGATATTTAGCAAAAACTTTTAGATGTCCTCATCAAAACGATTAGACAGAGCCTACAAAAATGCTGTGACGATTCCATTCGACGAAGATTCCAAGTTTATCTTTTTCAGCGACTGCCATCGGGGGGACAATAGTTTTGCGGACGATTTTGCCAATAACAGGAATATTTATTTCCATGCACTCAATCATTACTACCGCGAGGGGTTTACCTATATTGAGTTGGGGGATGGTGATGAACTTTGGGAAAACATCAGTTTTGAAGCAATTTTTGAGGCGCATAAGAATGTTTATCAATTATTAAAACGGTTTCATTTGGAAAAACGCCTCCATATGCTTTGGGGCAATCATGATATGGTTTATCGTGATTCTGAATATGTTGATAAACACCTCTCACATTATTTTGAGCCCATCGACGGCTCCGACAAAGAACTTTTTGAGGGAATCACCTACCATGAGGCCCTTATTTTAAAACATACCAAAACGGGTCAGGAACTTTTCTGTGTTCACGGTCACCAAGCGGATTGGTGGAACTATGTGTGTTGGCGCATTGGTCGTTTTTTGGTAAGGATTTTATGGAAACCGCTACAGGTAGTGGGTATTGCGGATCCTACCAGCCCTGCCAAAAACTATAAGGAACTGATACGTATCGAAAAACGAATCAAACGGTGGATATTGAAAAAAGATTTGTTGGTCACGTTAGCAGGTCATACGCACAGGCCCAGATTTCCCGAACCGGGCCAAATTCCTTTTTTTAATGATGGAAGTTGCGTTCACCCACGGAGCATCACCGGCATCGAGATTGTAAAGGGTGAGATATCACTGATCAAATGGTATATTGACACCAAACCAGATGGCACCCTTCAGATTGTAAGGGTATTATTGGAAGGTCCTGAAAAATTGGCTGATTACCAGACTGAATAAAAATGCAGGCAGTACAACACATCCTAGATCAAATCCCTATCCGGCACGACGTATCCTCGCATATTATGCTATTGGGCATTATCCAAGGATTGTTTTTGGCCCTGGTTATTTTTTTAAGGGCCAAACGGAAATCGGCCATCACTCTCTTTGGATGGTCACTTTTAGTACAATGTCTCGTTTTTTTGGATGTATACCTATGTTACACCGGACTCATCAAATATGCTTTCCACTTAAATGATTCCACGGAATTCTTGGTATTGATGATCATGCCCACCATGTACTTTTTTTTGTATACCCTTTTAAACAGAAAACCATTTACCCTTAAAAAACATTGGCCGCATTTTGTGCTCCCACTGCTCTATTTAATCTCTCAATTCAACTATTACACAAGTCCAATCGAAGTAAAAATAAATGCATATTTAGGTGCCTATTATAGGAATTTGGGCTTTTTGGATGTGCCAAAAACCGTGGATTACTCCTACCATCATATCAAAGATGAATTTAGATGGCTGGTACTCCTGAGCTTTACTTTTTATCTCATCCTGTCCATAATATTGGTTATAAAGTCATGGAAAAAGGGATGGACCTCATCCAAAAACATAAAGATGGACAAGTATATTTTCTCAAGAAATACGGTTATCATCTTTTTGGTACTGATGTTTACCTTGCTTTTAATTTATCTGAACTATGATGATGATGGCGGTGATCACATCATAGGAATCATGCAGACCATTACTATTTTTATTACATCATTTTTCATTCTTTCGGAATCGCGCTTTTTTGAAAAATCATGGATTGCAGATAAATATGAGACCATTGCAGGGAATCCCATTCAATTTGAAGCTGTTGAAAGTTTTATTTCCGAGGCCCAGTATTATACCAAGCAAGACATCACGCTAAAAAAAGTGGCAGAGCAGTTGGACACCAACGCTAATGCCATTTCCAGACTCATCAATTCGAAAACCGGCACAAACTTCAATGAATACATCAACCAAAAAAGAATTGCTTTGGCGCAAGAAAGATTGTTGGATAAAGAATTTAAACATCTTACAGTGGAAGCTATTGGGGCCTCTGTCGGGTTCAAATCCAAGTCTGCCTTTTACAACGCGTTCAAAAAACATACAGGTCAATCGCCCTCATTATTTATGAAGCAATACCGGGGTTAATTTCTCCAGAATTACAATTCAGGACGTTTCCCGACACAAAAAGCAGTTCATTCTGAACGGCACTTTCCATCTTTGAGAAAATTTAAAACATGGAAACATCAATCAGGCGTTACGATTTGGACTGGCTTCGGGTTATCGTATTTGCATTGCTCATATTTTATCACGTAGGAATGTTTTTTGTTCCTTGGGGCTGGCACGTTAAGAACAACATTATTTACGATTGGCTACGCTGGCCCATGCTATTTCTGAACCAATGGCGTCTTCCCATTCTATTTGTTATCTCCGGTATGGGCACCTATTACGCATTGGGAAAAAGAACCATGGGAAAATTCATGTGGGAGCGTTTCCTTCGTTTAGGTATTCCTTTGGTAGCAGGTATGGTTTTGATCGTGCCGCCACAAGTATATTTTGAACGTTTATCAGAGGGGCAGTTTACGGGTTCATATTGGCACTATTTTACTACCGTTGCTTTTGATGGCGTTTATCCGGAAGGCAATCTCAGCTGGCACCACCTTTGGTTTTTGCCCTACCTTCTAGCGTTTTCGTGGATTTTGGCCCCATTGTTTGTCTATTTGAGAAGGTGCCAGACCACTTTTATTGAATGGGTCAAACGTTTGATTCAAAAAACGTGGGGCATTTATGCATTTGTGATTCCGCTCTACTTTGTAGAATCGCTGGTCGAACCTTTTTTTCCCGTCACCCACGCCTTGGTGGACGATTGGTTTAATTTTATATTTAGTATAATCCTATTTTTCTATGGTTTTATATTGATTGCCACTGGGGATGTGTTTTGGCAAACATTGACAAAAGTAAAATCCAAGGCCATAATCCTGGGAATAGTAGGATTTGCATCCCAAGCTTTTATATGGCTGTTTTTGGAAGATGGCTACCTTGTCCATTTTACCGAAGCATTTTTAAAAGTGGTGAATATCTGGTCTTGGATATTGGTATTGTTCGCCTACGCTGCCCAATACCTCAACAAGCCCAGCAAGGGGTTGGCTTACTCCAATCGAGCAGTTTACCCCTTTTATATTTTGCACCAGACCGTCACCGTTGCCATTGGCTATTATTTGATGGATTTGAGATGGGGATTTCTACCAAAAGCATTTGTTTTGGTCGTGGGCACATTTGGAATCAGTTGGTTGATCTATGATTTGATTATTTTACGGATTCCGATACTGCATCCGCTATTTGGACTTAAAAAGAAAAGGCCCGCCAAAATTTAGCGGGCCATTCACTTTTAGTTTAAAAATAGTAGGATAGACCAATCAAAATATTGGATGAATCCAGATTTAGATCAAAACCATTACTAGTTGTTTCTGAACCAGAATTTTCAGATTTAATGGAGGAGTATCTCAGAATTCCAAAGGAAGATTCCAACGCCAATTTTTGAGAAACAAAGAAAGATATCCCTGGTCTGAAAGCCACATAAAACTGATCGCTTTCCATGCTCATCCTGCTGGTCACGTCAGAAATGGTTTCAGACCAAGCACCCACATATCCTGCTTCGCCTTGGGTGTAGAACAATAGACTTTTTCCTAAATTAAAATACTTTCTAACATAGGGAGCAAAGAGAATAGCTTCGGTTTTACTTTCGGATTGGTTAAAATTTGGTTGTTGATTCAAGTCATTATCAACTTTCGTGCGGCTATACCCGGTTCTTAGACCAACCATCCAATTTTCAGAAAAGGCATATCCTGCTCTTGGGAACAGTCCTAACGAAAACCTATCGGTATCCACTGATGAGGCTTGGGTCTGAGATTCTGAATTGGATACATTGAAATTCGCTTCCAATCCCAAATTCCATGTTCCTTTTGAAATTGTTCGTCGGTCGTCATCCGAATTTTGTGCTTGAAGGGTTGCAAAGCCAAACAACAGGGCAAAAAATAATACTTGTTTCATTTTGGGTTGAATTTTTAAGGTTAAAGCAGAAAAATAATCAAGCATTGTTCCATTTTTTCACAAAAAAAAATGATTTGGCAAGACTTTAACGAGAGATTGCTTTTTAACGATTTAACGTCAATTTATAACGCTGATGGCAAGGTATTTGCTAAATTTATAAATGGATTTAGACCCGTCTTGCCATGAAAGAGAAAATTTATATCGTTTTGGGAGCAGTTCTGTTTAGCCTACCCATGTTTGCCCAGGGCGATTTGCCCACCACGCGACCATTGAAGATCGGGGATAACAATAAGCTCGATGTAAAGGCAAGCAACCAAGGTACTTTGCTTCGAATGCCTTCTGTACTCGATGAAAGCCTTACCTCCAAAAACGAAAAGCCCGGTGTAAAAATGTTGCCCGACAGGGAACTTCTTCAGGCAGGTCACGATATGGTCATAGACCCCAAGGTTATTGAAAAAAGGGAAAAGGGAGCCAATGAACATTTTGGTGACCAATATCTGGGTGATTTCAAAACCACGGCAAAATTTGTTGGCATTGTTGCTAGGGACCATGAATATGTGGACGGGGACCGTATCAAAATTTATGTGAATGGTGAAGTAGTAGAATATAATTTACTGCTTTCAGGTTCTTACAGAGGAATCAACCTAGATCTTGTAGAAGGTTTCAACCGAATTGAATTCGAAGCCCTCAACCAAGGTTCTTCAGGACCAAATACCGCCCAAGTCGTAGTTACGGACGATAAAGGTGCAGTTATACACAATAACCGCTGGAATCTTTCCACAGGCTCCAAGGCCAGCCTAATTATTGTAAAGGAAGAGGATAGCGGAATTACAAAGAACAATTAAATTTTTGCTCAATATTTCTCGCCCGGGGAGTACGTTGCTTCAGCCCGCTTTAGCACATCCTCCTTGTTATATGCCGCATCCTTGAATTCCATGTCGGCATATCTTTGTGCCTGATCATTAAAATGTGGTGATTTTGGATTTCCACTCTGCCCACCTGCCAACATTGTCTTTGCTTTTACTTTATCTCCAAATTCCACAGCAGCCACAAAACTGTTGCCCCGTGTTCCGTAAATCTTTTTAGTATTGTTGTTATATCTAGCACCGTATGCGGCCAAAGCTCCCCATGTTCCGCTGGCAAAACCAATGGGAATACTGGGTTTGTCATCATCAAAAGGTTGACGAATGTCGCCATTTAATCTTTGATAACGGTTCACCTCGCCCCAAGGCATTTTCCAAGTGCCAAAATCATTTTCCAATTTGGACAATGTTTCTTGAAAAAATTCCAGTTTTTGAGCATCCGGCCAATCACTGCCCCAATATTCGACCCACTGCATGGAATACATTCCTTCAGGACGTTCTGCTTTGGAATAGCAAAGTGTACCATAGTAATGCGCCAAGGTCATAGCAACGGATTGTTTTGAGGTGTTAAAATCCCATTCTCTCAGAATTTCAATAGGTTCTTGAAGCTCTGGGTATGCTTTTGCATTTTCATTATAGGCTTTCACCAAACCTGGAATCAATGCTTCAAAAGCTGGCAAGTAAGGGTCATGCGCCAGTTCGATAAGTCCATCCAAGGTATATCCGCTTCTGCCGGTCAAAAGTTTTATAGCATGGATGCCCCTAAAGTTCTCCTGATCTCTCGACATATAATTGGGGTAATCTTCACGCTTTGGACTGAACTCCAACGCTGAAGTATACGGTGTAGAATTACAGTTTTGTATCCAACCGTTTTCAGGGTTCAGCACCAAAATATTTTCATCTACGGTATGTAATCCTTGCCAATCTGTTTTGGGGTTGCTGCCATCCACAGGTTGGTTATAATCGAATATAGTATCCCGCTTTGGCACAAAATTTCCGTGAAAATAGGCAATATTCCCTTCTGCATCGGCATACACTGTATTGTTCGATGAGTTGGTACGAATATCCATCATTTTTCGAAAACCATCATAACCATCTTGTTTGGTTCGGATATAGGATTGTTCCAAAGCCTTCACCGGTTCCCACATCATGGCGGAAGCTGTCCATTGGTCATTAACCTGATGGGTAATCGGTCCGTGATGGGTGTGGTACATTGGGAATGTTTTCTCCTTCATACTTTCCCCATCTTTATATTTTAAGGTAACCGAACTGGAATCCACAGGTCTCAGCTCCTCTCCATATTGATAAAATAGTTTTCCGTCATTTTTTACGATGGTTTCCTTGAACTCGTCCATCACATCGGTATAGGTAGAGGTGTGCATCCAACCCGTTTTCTCATTGAAGCCTTGGTACACAAAAAACTGACCCCAAGTCACGGCGCCATAGGCGTTCAAACCTTCTTCGCTTATCACGTGGACCTCTCCCCTAAAATAAAAGGAGGTATGCGGATTGATCAATAGCATTGCATTACCGGATTTGGTCAAGTCACCTGAAATAGCAATACCATTGGAACCTTGTGGCTCTGCCATTTCTTCCTCTTTTTGAATTTGTAGGGCCTCCATTTCGGGCAATTCCATTCCACTTTCATAAAAACTTTTGATTTTTCTAGTGGATATGCGCTCAATATCGCCGCCGATGGAACCCTCACTAAAATACATGGGCATCCAAGGTTCAAAACGGGTCAGTAATTTAGGCTTCACCTCGGGGTGGGTATGTAGATAATAATTGATTCCATCCGCAAAGGCATCACAAAGTTCTTTCAGCCACGCAGGACTATCTTCATAATGGGCCTTTGCTTCTTCCTCTGTCATAAAAAGCTTTGCACGAAGATCGCTGTACAAGGCATCCTCACCTTCCACTTCGGCCAAACGTCCCGTGGCCCAAATGTAGTTTTGTTCCACTCTGTTAAAATCATCCTCACACTGGGCATATAGCAAACCAAAAACGGCATCGGCATCTGTTTTCCCATAAATATGGGGAACCCCAAAATTGTCTCGTATGATTGTAATGTTTTCAGCTTGTGCTTCCCATTGTTCCACCTCCGTTTTGGGCTTTTCAGAACATGAAACAACTAAAAAAAGTGCTGCAAGGACAATAATTCTCATCTCGGGATTGGTTTAGTTAGTTTGTGTGAAAATACGTGAAATCGGCAACAATTACCAACTTCCACTTGCTCCTCCACCTCCAGAACTACCACCTCCACCAGAAAAGCTGCTGGACGAACTGCTCCCAGAACTGGAACCAAAAGAATGGGTACCCGAAGAAGAGAAGGTTTTTTTCATATAAGTCTTATCGGATTTAAAAAATGAAAGCTTAAGATTCTTGTCTCCTTTTCTCCTGATTTTTAGGATGGCCAGGAGTATCGTAACCGCTATAAATACAAGAATCACCAATAATACCCAAGTAAAGTCTTTTACAAATCCATTCAATACATCATCTAAACCGAGCTGCATGGCCATAAAAAACAAGGGCATACCCATAAAAACCAATCCAAAAATCAAGGGAAACATCATAAAAACTGCCATGAAAATTCCTCTAAAGACCGCTAATTTTCCAATGAAAATACCTCGTATTATTTCAATAAGCGTGGAATAGCCCTTATAAAAAACGAACCCTCCAGCTGCAACGAACATTAACAGGAACAAACCAATGATCAAAAACAACCACCAAGGTGTTTCGGCTTCGGCCTCGATTTCTGCTTTGAATTCTTCCAAGGCTTCAGGGTCGTTCAAAAATTCTATGATCTGGTCGGTAGCAAGATCTATCCCTTCAAAGTAATCTTCATCCTTGAACCTTGGAATCATGGTATTTCGGATAATTCGCGAAGCAACGGCATCGGTTATATAGGATTCCAATCCATAACCCACCTCTATCCGGACCTCTCTATCGAACTTGGAGAACAGAATCAAAATGCCATTGTCCTTCCCTTCCTGTCCTAATTTATTTTTATTGAAAACTTCTAACGCATACGTTTCAATGGTTTCGCCCTGCAAGTTATCAATGGTCAAAACTACTAACTGGTTGGTGGTTTCCGATTCAAATTGATATAACTTGGTACGTAGCCCATCAAGCTGTGGCTGGGTTAAAATCTGCGCGTCATCAACAACAATTTCGGACAACTTAGCGTACTCCTCCTGCGCAGCACAAAACGAGAACATCAAAAACAAAATACCGAACCAGTTCGCTTTTAACATGACTATTTTAGTATTGTAGCTATTAAATATAGTGTTTGTAATCTTTCTGGACTTAAAACTAAACGATTCGGCATCCTTTTTAATTTGCCGTAACTTGCAAACTCTTTCTACCAAATTGATATGCCCGATAAAAAAGTTAGCATCCTCACAGCGTTCAAGACCATTATTTGGCCAAAGCGTAAACTCGTATTTCTTGGTCTATTTTTGATTGCAATCAGCAAAGCGGCAAGTTTTGTTGCTCCGATTGCTTCGAGATATTTGATTGATGATGTCATTGTAAAAAAGGATGTCGACATGCTCAAGTACCTTGTTGCCGGTGTCATGTTGGCAATTTTGGTACAGTCGGTCACCTCCTTTTTATTGACCAAAATATTAAGTGTTCAAGCGCAATACCTTATCTCTGAACTTAGGGCACAGGTACAGAAAAAGGTGCTGGCCCTCCCTGTTAGATTTTTTGACAATGCCAAGTCTGGCGCATTGGTCTCTAGAATTATGTCGGATGTTGAAGGTGTTAGAAACCTTATTGGTACTGGCTTGGTACAATTAGTAGGCGGCATTATTACGGCAGTTGTTTCTTTGATTTTGTTGATGAGAATCAGTGTTTTTATGACGCTCTTCACATTTATACCTTTGACCATTTTTGCCATAATCGCCTTAAAGGCATTTAAAATTATCCGCCCCATATTTAGGAACCGGGGGAAAATAAATGCCGAAGTAAAGGGTAGACTAACGGAAACACTAGGAGGTATTCGTGTCATCAAAGGTTTTAATGCTGAAAAACAAGAGGAAGAAGTTTTTGAAGTAGGTGTAGAACGATTGTATCAAAACGTAAAAAAGAGCTTGACGACCACTGCATTTATGACCAGTTCCTCCACTTTTTTGTTGGGTGTAGCGACCACCAGCGTTATGGGTTTTGGTGGGTACAAAATAATACAGGACACCCTTACCGTAGGTCAATTTGTTGAGTTCACTGTACTGCTTGGCCTTATGATTGCTCCAATCGTACAAATGAGCAGTGTTGGCAGCCAATTGACCGAGGCATTGGCAGGACTGGACCGAACAGAGGAGTTAATGAATTTGGAAGAGGAATCCGATGATGAAAACCGCACTGTTGAGTTAAATGGAATTGTGGGACGAATGTCGTTTTCAGGTGTCCGTTTCTCCTATGAAGAAAACAAAGAGGTATTGCACGATATCAGTTTTAATGTGGAGCCCGGTCAGGTAATAGCTTTAGTAGGAAGCTCGGGCTCTGGAAAATCCACGATTGCCGGTCTGGCTGCAAGTTTTTTGAACCCAGATTCCGGTACCATTACCATTGATGGACACGACCTTTCCAAAGTGAATTTGAACAGTTTTAGGCAACATTTGGGCGTGGTTCTCCAAGATGACTTTTTGTTCGAAGGCACTATACGGGAAAACATCCTTTTCCCAAGACCCGATGCCGGGGAGGACAAACTATTGGATGCGGTAAAAGCGGCCTATGTAAATGAATTTACAGACCGTTTCGATAAAGGCCTGGATACCTTGATAGGGGAGCGAGGGGTTAAACTATCGGGCGGTCAGCGACAGCGTATTGCCATTGCCCGGGCCATTTTGGCCGACCCAAAAATTTTAGTGTTGGACGAGGCAACGTCCAGTTTGGATACGGAATCGGAAGCATTGATTCAGAAAAGCTTGGGTGAACTTACCAAAGGCAGAACAACATTTGTTATTGCCCACCGACTGAGCACCATTCGCAAAGCGGACCAAATTCTAGTGATTGAAAACGGCAACATCTTGGAACAGGGAACCCATGAAGAATTAATCGCTTCCGAAGGAAGATATTTCAATCTGTTTACCTATCAAGCCAGGATTTAAGCTTCTTCCGGAGCCAATTCCACCTCTAGACCGTCCAAATCCTCAGTGATATGGAGCTGACAGCCCAAACGGCTATTGTCCTTCACATTAAACGCCTCCGACAGCATTGCTTCTTCGTCATCGGACATTTCAGGAAGTTTATGGTCGGATTGCACATAGCATTGACAAGACGCACACATGGCCATTCCCCCGCAAATTCCAATAGTTCCCTCTGGAGCAAGTTCGTAGGAACGTACTACTTCCATCAAGTTCATGTTCATATCGGTCGGGGCATCCACCTCATGTGAAACACCTTCTCGGTCTATAATTTTTATTTTAATATCGCTCATACCTATTTGAAGCTTGATCAAGCTTCCTAACGATTAATTGGTTGTTTTATTCTTAGTCGATTGCCTTAACAACAGCTTTCGGCGCTTCTTTTTTACTTCCGTCAAATCCTGTTACACCACCTACTGTGGTATACTTCATCACATATTTTTTATCTGGATTGATTCTTTGATAGGCGCTCTGGCACATCAAAGTGGCTTCATGGAACCCACAAAGTATCAATTTTAGTTTTCCCGGATAGGTGTTGACATCCCCAATGGCATAAATTCCCGGAATATTGGTCTGATAATCGTACGTATTGTCCACCTTGATTGCATTTTTTTCAATCTCTAGACCCCAATCTCCAATAGGTCCCAATTTGGGCGACAAGCCGAACAATGGAATAAAATTATCGACATCGATATCCCTTTCTTCGGATGTACTTGTATCCTTAACGGTCACTTTTTCCAAGTGGGATTCACCTTTCAGAGCAACCACTTCTGCAGGAGTTATCAAATTGATTTTGCCCTCATTTTTGAGTTGCTGTACCTTCTCAACCGAATCCAATGCCCCCCTGAACTCATTTCTTCTGTGTACCAAGGTTACTTCTTTGGCAACATCGGCCAAAAAGATGGACCAGTCCAAAGCGGAATCCCCACCTCCTGCGATCAGCACTTTTTTGTCTCGATACACTTCAGGTTCTTTGATCATATAGGCAACACCATTATCCTCAAACTTTTCCAAGTTTTCCAACAGTGGCTTTCTTGGCTCAAAGCTTCCAAGACCTCCTGCTATGGCCACAACGGGCGCATGGTGCTTGGTGCCTTTGTTCGTGGTAACGATAAAGGTCCCATCATCCAGTTTTTCAATGGTATCTGCACGTTCGCCCAAGGTAAAACCAGGCTGGAACGGTTTAATCTGTTCCATAAGGTTATCCACTAAATCACCTGCAAGCACTTCTGGGTATCCAGGGATATCATAAATGGGTTTTTTCGGATATATTTCGGAGCACTGACCACCCGCTTGCGGCAATGCATCGATTAAATGACATTTGAGCTGTAACAGGCCTGCTTCAAAAACAGCAAAGAGACCCGTAGGTCCCGCTCCAATTATCAGAATATCTGTTTTGATCATAAAATAGAGGTTTTGGCGCGCAACTTAGTGCATGCCCCAAAAAGGAATAATGATTTTAATCAGTTAGGAGATATTAATAACCTCTTCAATCTGCGGAGCGTACTTTTTTATGGTCATCTCCACACCGCTTTTTAAGGTCATCTGGTTTACGCTACATCCGATACAGTTTCCTTCCAAACGGACTTTTACTGTATTATCCTCGATGGATATCAATGTAATATCTCCTCCGTCGCTCTGCAAAAAAGGTCGTATCTCTTCCAACGCTTTTTCTACATTGCTTCTTGTTTCTTCTGATGTCATTGTTGTCATGCTCATTTCTTTTTAACAGCGGAACAACCGGCCATTGTTGTAATTTTTATTGCTTCGGTCGGGGGAAGGTCGGTATTTCTTCTCACCAACTCCTGCACCACATTTTTAGTAAGGTCCTCAAAAGCCTCTTCGGTCGGGGTTGCCGTTTGCAAGGCTGCAGGTCTTCCTACATCTCCCGCTTCTCGAATGCTCTGTACCAAGGGAATCTCTCCCAAAAAGGGAACTCCCAAATCTTCCGCAAGATTTTTTGCGCCGTTCTCTCCAAAAATATGGTACTTATTATCAGGTAGCTCCGCAGGTGTAAAATACGCCATATTCTCCACGATTCCCAATACCGGAACACTTATCGCCTCTTGTTGAAACATCGCTACTCCCTTTCTGGCGTCCGCCAATGCAATTTCTTGCGGTGTACTTACCACTACGGCACCGGTTACCGGTAGGGATTGCATTATGCTCAAATGGATGTCACCTGTTCCCGGTGGCAAATCCAGCAACAAAAAATCCAGTTCGCCCCAGTGCGCATCAAAAATCATTTGGTTCAATGCCTTTGCTGCCATCGGTCCTCGCCAAATAACCGCTTGGTTGGGCTCGGTAAAAAATCCGATGGAAAGTAGTTTTACACCATAGTTTTCGATGGGCTTCATTTTGGCCTTGCCCTCTACGTTGATGGACAGTGGTTTTTCCGAAGCCACATCAAACATAATGGGCATGGACGGACCATAGATGTCCGTATCCAAAAGACCCACCTTAAAGCCCATTTTGGCCAAGGTTACCGCAATATTTGCCGTTACCGTAGATTTACCAACCCCTCCCTTACCGGAAGCAACGGCAATGATATTTTGAATACCGGGAATCGGATTTCCTTTGATTTGGTTGACCTTGGGCTGAGCTGGAGCATCGACCTTTAGGTTGACCTTTATTTTTGCTTTTTCGTATACTTCCCTGTGGATACACTTCAATATTTCCACCTCGGTCTTCTTCTTTGCCTGAAGACTTGGGTTTTTAATAGTCACGTCCACCTCGACCTCATCGCCAAAAACCTGTACATTGGTCACAGCGCCACTTTCCACCAAGTTTTGTCCTTCACCGGGTGCTGATATTTTCTCTAAAGCCTTGAGAATATCTGTTTTTTTCAACTTCATGAATCAAATATTTTAAACCAACTGTTTGAACTGGTTCTAAACTACAAAGATACGGTGTTGGCTTTAGATTAAGAAGTTGTGTTGAGGAATTTCAAAAAAATCACAAGATGAATTACTGGGAATAGAATAAATCAATCCAACGAACTTAAATTCATGTGATTATTGTGTAAGTTTTTTTGAAAAAATGTAGTTTAGAAGCTGCTATTTCAAATAACCCACCAACATGCCAATTAAAACCAAAGTTCCCTATCTGTTCCTCTTACTGATTTCCCTTATGTGGCTATCATGCTCCACAAATAAGGACACATTCAACAAAAGGGACGTAAAAAAGTCTGAAAAATTAATTGGTCTTCATTTTGCCAATAAAGACATTGATACGCTTTACCCTTACCTCAAAAGGAACCGAAGCGGTTTTGATTCCTTACGCAAATACCCATTGGGAAATAATGTTTTCCCTGCAATTCGCTTTGACCCAACTCCTTTTGGATTTACCATGCCCGAGCAACAAAATGGAACCGAGTGGAAGATTCCAGATAATGTTGAAGTACCCGAACCTTATGATTTGTTGGCTTTTTATACGATTCCCCAACTGGCATCGCTCATCAAAAACCAAAAAATTACGCCCACGGAACTCACGAAATTTTTCTTGGCACGACTCAAAAAATATCAGCCTACGTTACAATGCAGCATCTCCATCACTGATAGCTTGGCATTGGAGCAGGCCAAGCGAGCCGACGAAGAAATCAAAAATGGGAAATATCGGGGAATCCTACACGGTATACCCTATGGCACCAAAGATTTGATGGCGGTTCCAGGTTATCCCACCACTTGGGGGGCTGCGCCGTACAAAGACCAATTCATCAACGAAACGGCTACCGTTGTTAAAAAACTGGAGGAAGCGGGTGCGATTTTAGTGGCCAAATTGGTCTCCGGGGCATTGGCCCGAGGTGATGTATGGTTCGATGGAAAGACCAAAAACCCATGGGATACAACCCAAGGCGCCAGTGGTTCCTCTGCGGGGTCAGGTTCGGCAACGTCGGCAGGACTTGTGCCTTTTGCTTTGGGAACGGAAACATTGGGGTCGATTACTTCGCCAAGCACACGAAATGGCGTAACCGGCCTTAGGCCCACTTACGGGAGAGTAAGCAGACATGGAGTGATGAGCTTGAGCTGGTCCATGGACAAAGTCGGCCCATTGGGACGAAACGCGGAGGACTGTGCCATTGTTTTTGAAACCATTCAAGGGAAGGATAAAAATGACCTCACGACCATTGACCTTCCATTTGGCGTAGATTGGAAAAAGGACATCAAAGATTTAAGGGTGGCCTACTTAAAAAAAGATATTGAAAAAGATACAACAGAATCCGGCGATAATCTTAGAAAGGCACTTGCTTCACTTAAAAAGATGGGTATCGAACCCACTGAGGTCGAAATGCCGGATGAGGTACCCTATCGTGGGTTTGATATTATTTTGAGGGCCGAAGCAGGAGCATTTTTCGATGAATTGGTGCGTTCGGGCGGAGTCGACATCATGGTAGAGCAAGATCAGCGGTCCAGGGCCAACTCGTTAAGGCAAAGTAGGTTCATTCCTGCAGTTGAGTATATTCAGGCCAATAGACAACGTCAGGTACTCATTCAAAAAATGCAGGATTTGATGAAGAATTATGACGTGTTGATCTCACCTTCTTTTGGGAATGATCAACTTACTGCCACCAACCTCACCGGTCACCCAGTGATTGCAGTTCCTACGGGTCTAGATGACAAAAACCATCCGACCAGTATGACGTTTGTTGGCAATTTGTACGATGAGGAAAGTATTCTACTGTTGGCCAAGGCGTTTCAGGACAATACCTCTTTTGATGAATTGCATCCTCCAGGATATTGATTCAAAGTTCTTGGGCAGGATCCCAAAAATATTTTCGAAAATCGACGATTTGATTGTCCTTTACTGGAATGCCTTCGTTTTCGAGAAGCTGTTGCATAATGTTGGACCCATCAAAATGGTGCTTACCGGTTAACACACCTACCCGGTTTACCACGCGATGTGCCGGAACATCTTTGGCCAAGGAATTGTTCATGGCCCATCCTACCATTCTGGCGCTGCGGGCAGCTCCCAAATATTTGGCAATGGCACCATAAGAGGTCACTCTGCCAAAGGGAATCTGCTTGGCGACTTCGTACACTTTATCAAAGAAGTTTTTTTCCTCCATATCAGCGGTACATTATGCGAATCAGGGTAATTATGAGCAACAAGAGCATCAACGCGCTCAAAATGTAGTTGGAGTTCTTGGAAAAACGGTTGGTCTTTGTCTCCATTTTATCAAAATAAAAAGTGTAGAGGTATAAAACAGAAAATGTCCCTACTCCGGCAGCCACAACAAAGGTGGTGATGTCCTTGGCCTCGAATTTAATCCACCCAGCCTCGTTCCACATGGCATTTAATCCACTATAGTATGGAATGGTCAATAAATTGAGAGCTGCCAACAAAACCCCTTTAAAAAAACTGTTCTTTTTGCTCAGATTGACGTCTTTGATGGCCTGCGACTGAGTTTTGTTGCGCTTGGCCATAATAAAAAAATAGACGGCAAAAAAGGCAAAAACAGCGACCGCAATCTTAAATAGAACATCAATCACCTCTGGATTACGGTACAAAAATTTAGAGATATAAACCGCAATATAGGCCTGTACCATAATGGTGCCGGAAACACCCAAACTAAAAATGATCCCATTCAATTTTCCCTTTTCAACACTTACCTTGGCTGCGTTCATATTGAGCAAACCGGGAGGTACGGTGGCCATAAAGGCTGCCGAAAATGTGGCAAAAAAGAGTATGAGTACGTGGGTCATTGGTTAGTTGATCCTAAATTGGATATAGGTAATTGATTTTCCTTTTTCAAGATACTGATTTTCGTAGAAAGTCTGAATTTTAAGAACTTCAGATGGTGCTCCTTCGTTCTTGTAAACATCATGATTCGCATACACAATTTCGTGTCCCAAGCCTTGTAAAAGTCCTAAGGTGTAGCCGTGCATATACTCGCTATCGGTCTTTAGATTGATTAATCCCCCGGGAACAAGAATCTTTTTGTAGCGCTCCAGAAACTCAGGGTTTGTCATTCTATGTTTGGTTCTTTTGTATTTGATCTGTGGGTCCGGAAAGGTTATCCAGATTTCACTCACCTCCCCTTCTGCAAATAGATGATCTACCAATTCTATTTGGGAGCGTAAAAAGACAACATTGTCCAAGTTTTCTTCCAAAGCGGTTTTTGCTCCTCTCCAAAATCTTGCACCCTTTATATCGATTCCGATATGGTTCTTTTCTGGGTTTATTTGGGCAAGCCCAACAGTATACTCACCCTTACCACAGCCCAGCTCCAATACGATCGGGTTGTTGTTTCCAAAAAAGGAAGCCCACTTGCCTTTGTATTCGAATCCAGCCATAACATCTTCCCTCATAGGTTGGACCACATTGGTAAATGTTTCGTTCTCTTTGAACCGCTTCAATTTATTCTTACTTCCCACTTTGGTGTTTTATTGAGCAAAAAATTAATGATTTGGCAAAACTAAGGAAATCTAAAAGCAATTCGCATTTTGTTTTTTTGTGGGTATGAATTCTTCCAAACGTATTCTGGTGGCCCCGTTGAATTGGGGACTGGGACATGCTACTAGGTGTATCCCTATTATTCATGAATTATTGCGACACGGTCATCAACCCTATATCGCATCGGACGGCGTGGCACTATCACTGTTGAAGAAGGAATTCCCCAATATCCTAGCATTTGAACTCCCATCTTACAAGATTTCATATGCAGAGAAGGCCAAAAACTTTAAAATAAAAATGATTTGGGACTCACCAAAGGTGCTAAAGGCCATGGCAAAGGAGAAAAAGGCTGTGAAGCAATTGGTGAAAGAACATGGTTTGGACGGAATTATCTCCGATAACCGATTGGGTGCCTACTATAAAAAAGTGCCCTGCATATTTATTACCCACCAGCTCAACGTCCTTTCCGGCAACACGACTTGGATGAGCTCCAAAGCACATCAAAAAATAATAAAAAAGTTTGATGCCTGCTGGGTCCCCGATGTTGAAGCGAAACCCAATTTGACAGGTAAGCTGGGACATCTAAAAAAATCCAAATTGAACATTGTGTATTTGGGTCCATTGAGCCGATTTGAAAAAAGACAATTTGCCATTACCAACGACTTGATGGTTTTACTGTCCGGTCCGGAACCGCAACGAACAATGCTGGAAGAAAAATTACTGAGTGAATTGCAGCAGTTTGAAGGTAATATTCTCTTCGTAAAAGGTAAAATTGAGGATGAACAGGTTGTGGAAGAGATCCAAACGCCAAGAGGAAAAATACGGCACTACAATTTTATGAAATCGGAAGAACTGGAAAATGCTATAAACCAGAGTGATAAAGTGCTATGTAGATCGGGATACACCACGGTTATGGATCTAGCTAAATTAGAAAAGAAAGCATTTTTTATCCCTACACCAGGGCAATATGAGCAAGAATATTTGGCGAAACGGATGCAAAAGCAGGGACTTGTCCCTTTTTCCAGTCAAGAGGATTTTACTGTGAAAGATTTATCCAGAATCGAAGAATTCTCAGGTTTGGCTCAGTTTGAATCGACCACTGACTATTCCTCCTTGTTTGAGGTTTTCTCTGCTACGGACACAGGAGCCTTGGCTTTTTCCAGTGTAAATGAGAATTCGGAACCTACGTCGACCTCGCTCTCCACATAAATTTTTTCGCCGTGGCCTTCCACAATGTGCTTCACAATGGAAAGTCCAAGACCGGACCCTCCCTCGGCTCGGCTGCCACTTTGGTCCACACGATAAAATCGCTCGAACAATCTTGGAATATGCTGTTTGGGGATACCCCCTCCATTATCCGTTACCCGCACGATCACCTTATTTTTAATTAGGTTTTCCACACTTACCTCCGTGGTTCCTTTGGGCAACCCATATTTAATAGAGTTCACCAAAAGATTACTTATTACCTGCTGTATTTTTTCCTTGTCCCCGTTCACGTAGATAGGATTCAGGTATTCCATGTCAAAGGTGAGGGATATCTCCTTGCGGGCAGCCTTCATTTCCAATAGGTCAAAGGTGTTCTGTATAAGCTCGATGATATCAAAATCCTCTCTTTCCAATTTCAGTTCACCGGCTTCCAGTTTGGTGATAAGATCAAGATCCTTTACGATATATATAAGCCTTTCTACCCCTTTGTTGGCACGTTGTAGATATTTTTTTCGCAGCTTTTTATCCTTCATGGCACCATCGAGTAAGGTCAAAATATAACCTTGGACCGTAAATAGTGGTGTTTTTAATTCATGGGAAACGTTGCCCAGAAAATCTTTTCGGTATTCTTCTCGGATTTTAAGCGTGTCTATCTCTATTTTCTTTCCCTCGGCAAATTTTTCAATTTCCTGTACCAAAGTGCGCATATCGGTGGTTACAGGTTTTGAGGAAAAGGAAGATGATTCCAGAAGGGAGACATCATCATAAATTCTTTTGATTCGCCTATAAATGAAGCGTTCTACACGGATTTGAATGATGGCAAAACAAATACCAAAACATATCAAGGCAAAAAGTAGGGTGTGCGACCAATCTATATGGTCAACATCCATATGAAATCCTATAAATACCAGAGTGATCAAAATGGTGATAACCAAAGAAGATCGAAGTGCAAATTTGTATGATTTCTTTAGTTTTATGGCCATTAGAGTACAAACTTATACCCCACACCCTTAACGGTTTTAAAGTGGTGGTCGCCGATTTTCTCACGTAATTTTCTAATATGGACATCTATGGTTCGGCCGCCAACAACCACTTCATTGCCCCAGACTTTATCCAAGATCACTTCTCGCTTAAAGACTTTGTTTGGCTTGGATGTTAAAAGTGAAAGGAGTTCAAATTCCTTTCTTGGCAGGACCATTTCTTCACCATCGTTGACAATTTTATACTCCTCCCTATTGATGATAATCTCTCCGACTTTGACGATATCTTCCACTTCCTTTTTATCATCTTTTAATCGTCGCAGCAAAGCCTTGACCTTGCTCACCAAAACTTTTGGTTTTATGGGCTTTGTAATGTAATCGTCGGCCCCTGCATCAAAACCGGCCACTTGTGAATAATCTTCACCACGAGCCGTTAAGAAAGTGATTATAGTATGATCCAACCCCGGTGTGTTCCGGATCACTTCGCATGCCTCAATACCATCCATTTCCGGCATCATAACATCCATAATAATCAGATGGGGGCTTTTCTTCTTGGCCTTGGCAACTCCTTCCACTCCGTTTTTGGCAGTGAATACTTCGTACCCTTCCGCAGAGAGGTTATAACTTATAATTTCCAGAATATCAGGTTCATCGTCTACCAATAGAATCTTAATGTCCTTGTTTTTCATGGGATGGTATTTCTGTGTTAAACGCCCAAATGTAAAGATAATACACTTACGGGATAAACGCTTAACGTTGATTTAATCTAGTAACCTTATTGTAACAAAACTGAAATAAACACTTAACATACAACTAACACGGCTTTTACAACCTGTATCGTTATTTGCAACCGTAACATAAGTGAAAACACTTGATTTATTTAAACGACAAAACAATAAAGATTATGAAAAAAGTTCTTTTTTCTTTACTGACCATTGCTTCATTTGCTGTTAGCTCTTGCAGTAGTGACGACAATGGAGGTACAACCCCTACTGACGACGACCCAACTCCTCCTGAGACAGGGGAGGAAATCACTAAAACCGGATATATTTCAGAAGACGAAACTTGGGAAGCTGAGAATGTATATATCTTGGATGGAAAAGTAATCGTTGCCGATGGTGTAACTCTTACCATCGAAGCAGGTACAATTATTAAAGGTGAAGAAGGACAGGAAACCCTTGCTTCTGCCCTTGTGGTTGACCAAGGTGGTAAATTGATGGCCGAAGGTACTCCAAGTGCCCCTATTATCTTTACTTCTGTGCTTGATGGTATTGAGCCAGGTGAAACTACTGGAACATTGACCACTGCAGATACTGGTCTTTGGGGTGGTGTAATTGTTTTGGGTAAAGCTCCTATCTCTGTAAACGGTGATATCGAAACTGCCCAAATCGAAGGTCTTCCTGCCGATGAGGATTACGGACAGTACGGTGGTACAGATGCCGCCGACAACTCTGGTTCCCTTAAATATATCTCCATCCGTCACGGTGGTGTAGCCATTGCTACCGATAACGAAATCAATGGATTGACACTTGGTGGTGTTGGTTCTGGAACAACAGTAGACCACATCGAGATCGTAGCCAACCAAGATGATGGTATTGAATGGTTCGGTGGATCTGTTAACGTGACCAACGCTTTGGTATGGTCTCAAGGTGATGACGGTTTTGATGCCGATCAAGCTTGGACAGGTTCCTTGACCAATGGTGTAGTTGTTATGTCCACTGAGTCAGGTTCCGCTCTTGAACTTGACGGTCCAGAAGGTAGTGTGGCTACTGAAGGAGGTTATACCCTAGAAGATATTACACTTATCGGTGCTGGTACTTCCAGCATGTATGCTGACCTTAGGGATGGTCTTATTGCAAACTTGAACAACATTTTTGCTTATGATTTTGGTGCCGAGGCTACAGTAAACATTAACGGAGCTGATTCAGCTACGGAACTTACAAACGATAGAATCACTTTCTCCAACTGGGAAATAGTATTGCCAGAAGGTCTTGTTATGGCAGATATCTTTGCCGGTGATTATACAGAAGGTGATGAAAGTAAATTCTTGGACAACGCAACTGCTGTTGGTGCAGGGAGTGTTGGCGCCAATATCGATGTATTCTCATGGACATTAGCTGCTTCTGAAAGTGCTATTCCCGCTGAACCTTTAGGGACAACCATCACAAAAACTGGTTTCTTGACCGTTGATGAAACTTGGACCTCAGAGAATATTTACGTTTTGGATGGAAAAGTCATCGTTGCCGACGGTGTAACCCTTACTATTGAGCCCGGCACCATTATTAAAGGTGCGGAAGGACAGGAGACCCTTGCTTCTGCCCTTGTAGTTGACCAAGGTGGTGTATTGATGGCCGAAGGTACTGCTGATAGTCCGATTATTTTTACTTCCGTTCTTGACGGTATTGAGCAAGGACAAACTACTGGAACATTGACCACTGCAGACACTGGTCTTTGGGGTGGTGTAATTGTTTTGGGTAAAGCTCCTATCTCTGTAAACGGTGATATCGAAACTGCCCAAATCGAAGGTCTTCCTGCCGATGAGGATTACGGACAGTACGGCGGTACAGATGCCGCCGACAATTCTGGTTCTCTTAAGTACATCTCCATCCGTCATGGTGGTGTTGCCATTGCGACCGACAACGAAATCAACGGTTTGACACTTGGCGGTGTTGGTTCCGGCACTACAATTGACCATATAGAGGTTGTTGCCAACCAAGATGACGGTATCGAGTGGTTCGGTGGATCTGTTAACGTGACCAACGCTTTAGTTTGGTCCCAAGGTGATGACGGTTTTGATGCCGATCAAGCTTGGACGGGAACATTGACCAATGGATTGGTAATTATGGGGTCCGAATCCGGTACAGCCCTTGAACTGGACGGTCCAGAAGGTAGTGCAACCACTGAAGGTGGATATACTCTAGAGGATATTACCCTTATCGGCGCTGGTACTTCTAGCATGTACGCCGACTTAAGAGACGGCCTTATTGCCGACCTTAACAATGTATTGGCCTATGGTTTTGGTGCCGAGGCTACAGTTAATGTAAATGGTACCGATTCCTCTACAGAGCTTACCAACGATAGGATCACCTTCACAGGGTGGGAGATTGTATTGCCCGAAGGAGTTCTTTTAGCTGATATTATTGCCGGAGATCTCGTTCCTGCTGATGCTGTGAAATTTACAAACAACGCTACAAGTATTGCTACTTCAGGTGATGCAACTGTTGGCGCGGATACTTCTGTATTTGCATGGACTTTTGCCTCTAGTGAAGAAGCATTCTAATCCCAGATAATACTCAAAATTTATAATGTCCAAAGGCTCTTTTTTAAGGCCTTTGGACAATTTTGTTAAAAAAAAATGTTACTTAAATCAAAGAAATGCTAAAAAATATTCTTGTGGCGGCCACTTTTATACTTGCTCAGTGGTGTTTTGCCCAAACTGGAACCATAAGCGGGAAAATTATGGATGGTGAGTTTAACGATGTACTCCCGTTTGCCAATGTTTTGGTAAAAGGGACCACCGTAGGTGCCACTTCGGATTTTGAAGGTGCGTATACCCTGGATGTTACACCAGGAACTTATACCTTAACCTTCTCGTTTCTTGGATATACAACACAGGAAATTACCGGTATAATAGTCGAAGAAAACCAAACAGTTGAAGTAAATGCCACGTTACAGCCTGCTGCATCCCAATTGGATGAGGTGGTATTGACCACTACTGTGAGACAAAATACCGAAGCTTCAGTTTTAAACCTTCAAAAGAAATCCGTGACCCTAATGGATGGTCTTTCTTTGGAATCTATAAATGCAACTGGGGCGAGCAATATTGCATCGGCAATCAAACAAGTGCCCGGTGTTTCCGTACAGGAAGGAAAATATGTTTATGTTAGGGGGTTAGGAGACAGATATACTAAATCCATATTAAACGGAATGGACATTCCTGGTTTGGACCCTGACAAGAACACGGTCCAAATGGACATTTTCCCTACCAATATTCTAGAAAATGTAATTGTTTTAAAATCTGCCGCCGCTGATTTGCCCGCCGATTTTACCGGGGGAGTTGTAAATATTGTCACGAAAGATTTTCCTACTCAAAAACAAATGTCGTTCTCTGCTTCCATCGGTTACAATCCCAGCATGCACTTTCAGGACAATTATTTAAGCTATGAAGGCGGCGGAACCGACTTCCTAGGCTTTGACGATGGCACCAGAGAAATACCTATTTCTCCGAATGCAGATGTGCCCAGTCCTTCAGATTCTCAAAACAACGGGGCCCTGGAAGGAATTACCCGTTCCTTTGACCCAGTTATGGCCGCAGAGCTACAAACTTCAAAGCCAGACTTTAGCTTAGGTTTCAGTTATGGAAACCAGTTTGATGTTGGTGAAAACAAATTGGGTTTCATCGCATCTTTGGATTATAAAAACACAACCACTTTTTATGATGGGTTCGAAAACGGTATTTATCAAAAAAACCCTGAAAGCGATATATATGAACTTAGATTCGACAGGAGACAGCGTGGAGATTTAGGTCAGAACAATGTATTGGCTTCAGCTCTTGCAGGCCTTTCATACAAAACCGGTAAATCCAAATACAGATTAAATCTGTTACATATTCAAAATGGAGAATCGAGAGCCGCTTTATTTGAGCAAAGAACAGAAATATCAAACGCCATTGATGTTAAAAAAGATAATTTGGAATATTCCGAAAGATCTGTTTCCAACTTACTACTATCAGGAAAGCACACTTCTGAAGATGCTTCTTTTGTAACTGAATGGAGTGTTTCTCCAACTTTTACAAGTGTACAGGACAAAGATGTTAGGTTAACTACTTTTATCATCAACCCAGACGGCTTCACTATTAGTTCCGATGCCGGATTCCCAACCCGTCTTTGGCGTGATCTAGAAGAAGTAAATGCTATTGGAAAGCTTGATTTCTCCAAAGATTATGAACTGTTCGGAAACAAATCCATCTTAAAATTTGGTGGACTTTATAGTTTCAAACAACGAGATTACAGTATTTACAACTATAACATTGCATTCTTTAACTTTCCTACTGCTGATTTAAATGGCGAACCAAACGCTATTTTGGCAGATGAGAACATATGGACCCTCGAAAATGGTTCTGGATCTTATATTCGTGGTAATTTTCAGCCTGCCAACAGTTTTGATTCCGAACAGAATACCATGGCGTTCTACTTATCCAACGAATTTAAGTTCGCTGAAAAATTTAGAGCTATTTTAGGGCTAAGGGCAGAACAGTTTACTACTTTCTTTACTGGACAGAACAATTCAGGAACTGAAATTTATGATAACGAAAAAACCATTGACAAATTGGATTTTTTCCCTTCTGCCAACTTAATCTATGAATTTAAGGAGAATACTAACTTTAGATTATCCTATTCCAGGACTACGGCCCGCCCTAGTTTCAAGGAATTATCCATAGTTCAAATTCCCGACCTATTAACAGGTGTCCTATTTCTTGGAAACCTTGACCTTCGACCTACATACATAGACAATTTCGACTTTAGGTTTGAAATATTCGGTGACAGGGCTCAAATGATGGCCATTAGTAGTTTTTACAAAAAGTTTGACGATCCCATAGAAATTGTGGCGTATGATATTACTGCCCCGAACCAATTTACACCTAGGAACTCCCCTTCGGCAACGGTGATCGGCGTAGAGCTTGAAGTCAGGAAGAACTTTGGATTCATTGCTGAAGACCTTGAAGATTTAAGTCTAAACCTTAACTTATCCGTTATTGATTCTAAAATTGATATGGCAAGAGGGGAAAACCAAGAATATGAATCCCGTCAAATATTTGCCAGGGATGGCGAGACCATTGAAGACAACAGAGAACTTCAGGGACAGTCACCATACCTGATCAATGCTGGATTAAATTATGATAACAGGGATATGGGTTTGGAAACAGGTATCTTTTACAACGTTCAAGGAAAAACCTTGGAAGTGGTCGGTTTTGGGCAAAACCCAGATGTTTACACACAACCATTTCATAGTTTGAACTTCAACTTCTCAAAAACCATAGGAAAAGAGCAGCGTTCAAAAATAAGTATCAAGGCCAACAACATCCTCAATGATGATAGGGTGAGTCTGTACGAGTCATTCGGAGCTACAAAACAAAACTTCTCTTATAGAGAGCCTGGAATGTCATTTTCATTGGGTTATAGCATAAACTTCTAAGCTTACTTTTCTATTTAAAAAAGAGAGCCTTCGAAAAATCGAAGGCTCTCTTTTTTGCATTTCATCGAAAAGCATCACTCTAATTCTCAAATGGTTCAATAATCACACCACTATTTTTATATATTTGTGGCATACCGTTTGCAACCATTAACGTATGAAGCACTTTTACTTCATCATTTTCTTTTTTATCTGTTCACTTGGGTTTTCTCAGCAAAGCGCCAGTTCAAGTGCGGATATTGACGGATTTAAGCTGTATCCCAACCCTGTTACCCAAGGCAAGGTTTATATAGAAACCAAAGAAAACGGTCCAAAGAAAATTCTGGTTTTTGATGTATTGGGCACACAAGTCCTTGAGACCACCATCTTAGGCAGAGAGCTCAACCTATCAAACCTAAGCAAAGGAGTTTATATTTTAAGGGTTTTTGAACAAAACAAAGTAGCTACTAGAAAGCTCATTGTGAAGTAGTTCACCGATTTTCACAACTTTTCTGCCAATCGTATACCACAGCTTTCAACGCTTTACAACCCATTTTAGTACTTTCACAACATAAAATGGTGAACAATACCCTGTTTACCTACTTTTATCATGCACATAGACCCCAAATCAGCTTGCATGAAGAAAATCTACTTTGTTTTACTTATGGCTTTACCACTACTCTCATTCGGTCAAGACCTAGTTACAGTTAACAACGAGCCCGTACAGGAGCTCAAGGGTTTTAAAATGTACCCGAATCCAGCTTATGGCAATGAGGTATACATCTCTACAGAAACCAACGGCACCAAAGAAATAAGGATTTATGACGTTTTTGGTGAAGTAGTGCTAACGGAAAGAATCAGTACCAATACTTTGGACATTTCCCGCCTGGTACCTGGCGTTTATGTACTCCAGGTTACGGAACAGAAAAAAACAATGACCCGAAAACTGGTCGTCAAATAAAATCAAACAGCATATTACATTTTAAGCCCTTTTCCCGAAGGGCTTTTTTATTTTTGGGTACTTTTGATCCACAATGAAACAGTTTGATACCCATCGGATTTTCAATATCAACAATGCGGACAAATTTGAAGAAGTCGCATTGGATATTTTCAAGTTTCAATACGAAAACAATGAGGTGTACAGGGACTTTTGTATCCATTTAAGAAAGTCTCCCCAAAGTGTTTCAACCACTTTGGACATACCTTTCCTACCCATTTCCTTCTTTAAGAAACATAGGGTTATTTCAACTCAAAAAGAGTCACAGACCATCTTTACCAGCAGCGGAACCACGCAAAGCACTACTAGCAAGCATTTTGTTCCTGATATCGGTCTTTACGAAGAAAGTTTTTTAAGAGCGTTTGAACTTTTCTACGGAAAACCCAAAGATTTCTGCATTCTAGCTCTTTTACCTTCCTATTTGGAAAGAGAAGGATCTTCATTGATCTATATGGTAAATAGCCTGATTGCAAAATCCGGACACCCCAGTAGTGGATTTTATCTTCATAACCTTGATGAGCTTCGTGATAAGTTAAAGCAACTGGAGCAAAAAGGCACCAAAACGTTGCTCGTTGGAGTTTCCTTCGCACTTTTGGACCTCGCTGAAGCATCTCCACTTTCCTTAAAAAACACCATAGTAATGGAAACCGGCGGCATGAAAGGACGTCGCAAAGAACTGATTCGGGAGGAACTCCATCAAATCCTAGAAAAGGCATTGGGTGTTGAACATATCCATTCGGAGTATGGAATGACAGAACTGTTGTCCCAAGGCTATTCCAAAGGCAGCGGAATTTTTGAAACACCACCTTGGATGAAAATTCTAACACGCGACACCGAAGACCCGCTCAGCATTCAACCCCACGGAAAAACAGGAGGAATCAATGTGATCGATTTGGCGAACCTATACTCCTGCTCCTTTATCGCTACCCAAGATCTTGGAAAAATACACCCAAATGGAACCTTTGAAGTTTTGGGTCGTTTTGATGATTCGGATATTAGAGGATGTAATTTGATGGTACTTTAGACTTATAAAGGCAATAAACTCTCCCATCTACACAAAATACATTACCTATTATATAGCGATAACCTACATGTTATCAAAGTTTTGCGTACCTTATTATGGTAACCAAACAGACTTTATAATGAATAGAAATGCTTTTTTAAAACGTAGTGCACTCTCGGCTGCTGCACTTGCTTCATTGCCGACATTTGCACACTTTTCATCAAAGGATGAAAAAACCTTGGACCCTAAAATCGTTAGGAACGGGGAAGGCAAACAAGTGAATGTCATCGGTGACCAACAAACCTTTAAACTGACCGGAGCAGACACCAATGGCCAATTTACATTGATTGAAGAGGTAAATCCGCCCGGAACAATGATTCCGCCACACGTGCATACGAAAGAAGACGAAATCTTTAAAGTATTGGAGGGCGAACTCGAAGTTACAGTTGGCAATGAAACCACCATTTTAAAAGCAGGTGATTTGGCTTTTGCTCCAAAAAATGTACCTCACATGTGGAAAGTAGTGGGAGACCAAGATTGTAAAACGATTTTAAGCGTATTCCCTGCGGGACTGGAATCGATGTTCGAAGAACTAGGGAAACTACCTCCAGGACCGCCAGACTTTGCTAAAATAAGTGACATTTGTGGCAGATACGGAATCACTTTTTTAACGTAACAAAAAAGCCATCTTTAAAAGATGGCTTTTACATTTTTACGCTACTACGAGCACAAAATAATTCTTCTTGCCGCGCTGTAACAGCACAAATTTATCATTGATCAAATCCGACGCTGTAATCAGGTAGTCCTCCTTCACCTTTTCCTTATTCACGGATATGGAGTTTTGCTTCAATTCCCTTCTGGCTTCACCATTGGAACCCAAAAATCCCGTTTGGGCGGCCAAAGCCCCAATCATATCCAGACCAGTTTCAAGCTCATCTTTACTTACAGTAGCTTGCGGAACACCTTCAAAAACATCTAAAAATGTCTTCTCGTTAAGCTGTTTTAAATCCTCCGAAGTTGATTTACCAAAAAGAATGTCACTTGCCTTTATGGCATTATTAAGGTCTTCTTCTGAATGCACCATTATGGTCACTTCCTCGGCCAGTTTTCTTTGCAATGCTCTCTGGTGAGGTGCATCTTTATGTTCTGCAACTAATATCTCAATTTCTTGTTGACTTAAAAAAGTGAAGATTTTAATGTACTTCTCTGCGTCTTCATCAGAAGTGTTCAGCCAATACTGGTAAAATTTATAGGGTGACGTCCTTTCGGCATCCAACCAAACGTTCCCACCTTCGGTTTTTCCGAATTTGGTCCCATCTGCCTTGGTGATCAACGGACAGGTAAGGGCAAAACCTTTACCACCACCGATTCTTCGAATCAATTCTGTACCGGTGGTAATATTTCCCCACTGATCGCTACCTCCCATTTGCAAGCTGCAATTGTGGTTTTGATATAGGTATAAAAAATCGTACCCCTGAACCAACTGATAGGTAAACTCGGTAAAGGACATTCCTTCCTTCGCGTCCGAAGAAAGTCTTTTTTTAACCGAATCCTTGGCCATCATATAGTTTACGGTGATATGCTTACCGACATCGCGGATGAACTCCAAAAAGGAGAAATTTTTCATCCAGTCGTAGTTGTTCACCAATACCGCGGCGTTGGCCTCGCCACTTTCAAAATCAAGAAAACGGCCCAATTGCGCCTTGATTGCCTCTTGGTTATGACGCAAAGTTTCCTCGTCCAACAAATTACGTTCCGCAGACTTGCCCGAAGGGTCCCCGATCATTCCCGTGGCACCGCCTACCAAAGCGTAAGGTTTATGACCTGCCAATTGGAAGTGCCTCAACATCATTACACTTACCAAGTGTCCGATGTGCAAAGAGTCTGCCGTTGGATCTATACCCACATATGCTCCTCGCATTTCTTCCATTAAGTGTTCCTCGGCTCCTGGCATCACATCGTGCACCATTCCCCTCCATTGCAGTTCTTGAACAAAATTCTTCGTCATGATCAGTTTTTTCGAATAGCTGCAAATATAAAATGAAGTTGGGATTTGACTCAATTTTTACGGCACAAATAGGTACTTTTACCTTATGATTTTGGTTACAGGAGGCACTGGACTGATTGGTTCCCATTTACTTTTCCGTTTAATCAGCAATGGAAACAACGTAAGGAGTAATTATAGGACTCAAGCATCCATAGAAAAAGTGCGTAAGGTTTTTGGTTATTATACAGACAATCCCTCCGCTTTGGTGGAGAAAATTGATTGGGTACAGGCCGACATCACCGAACTTGGTGGATTGGACAAATTATTTGACGGTATTGAGCAGGTATACCACTGTGCGGCATTGATCTCGTTCGACCCCAAGGATTTCAAACTTTTGGAGCGCACCAATGTTGAGGGTACGGCCAACATGGTAAACCTTTCCATAAAAAATGGTGTAAAAAAATTGTGCTATGTCAGTTCAATCGCGGCAATAGGCGCTAGCTTAAAGCAAAAAGAGACCACCGAAGAAAATGAATGGAACGAAGCAAGGGCCACAGTTTACGGGATTACCAAATATGAAGCAGAACTCGAAGTTTGGCGCGGCTCACAGGAAGGACTTGACATTGTTGTTGTAAACCCCGGTGTTGTAATCGGGCCGGGATTTTGGAAATCTGGCAGTGGATCGTTCTTCACCTATGCTTCTAAAGGAAAAAACTACTTTATACCCGGAGGAACCGGTTTTGTAACCGTGACCGATGTGGTCAACGCCATGACCTTATTGATGGATTCAAACATCCGGACAGAGGGTTACATCTTGGTCAATCAAAATATGACCTACAAAGAGCTTTTCGATAAAATTGCACCTAACCTTGGAGTCTCCCCTCCCACCAAAAAAGTTTCAAAATTTATGATTGAGTGCTTTTGGAGATGGGATTGGGTAAGGAGCAATATTTTTGGCAAAAGAAGAAAATTGTCCAAAGCTGTCGCCAAAGGATTGTTCAATAAAGAAGATTACAGCAGCGAAAAAATAAAATCCGTATTAGACTTTGAATTCGAAGACTTGGATAAGGCAATCGAATTTTGCTGTGACAGGTTTACCGAGAAATAGTAGTATCTGGCTTTTTTACACCTTCCTTTTGCTCCCTAATGGCTTTTAAGGAATCATTTCGTTGAATACTTGCCTCGCGGATACTGTCGTTCAACCGCTTGCCGATAGCTTCCAAGGTATCCTTTTGCTGCTTCAGTCTAGCTTCTACATCTTTGTATATGGTTTGGTATTCCAAAGGAATAGACGCATAATAAAGGTCGCTCTCCGCAAATTGGGTGCTATCTATATCATATTTGGTATATAGGAATTCCATGATATCGATACCTGAATCCTTAAACTTTCTCGAGGCGCCAGATTTTGAAGCATTTAAAATCGCAAGATCATGAAGAATCTCGGTCATTTTCTCCTTGGGAATAAGGTTTTCCGGCTCATCCACTACCTTTTCGGCACAGGACACCAAAATGATGAAACCCAAAATGTATGTAACGATATATTTCATCCCTAACGATTAAACGTAAGCCTCCTTGCTTTCTTTTCTGCACTAAAATTGCCATTCTCGTAGGCCAAAAGACCATTTACAAAGGTGCGCTTTACTTCCGAATCAAAGGTAACACCCTCGAACGGAGACCAACCACATTTATAGAAAAGATTGGCTTTTTTAACCTCGTTTTTGGAACTCTGGTCAACCTGAACCAAATCGGCATAATATCCCTCGCGAATAAACCCACGTCGGTCAATATCAAATAATTTTGAAGGATTATGACACATTTTCTCGACAATTTTCTCCAAACTGATGATTCCTTCCTTTTCCTTTTGGAGCATAGCCAGCAAGGCGTGCTGTACCAATGGCCCTCCCGATGGTGCGCTGGTATATGGATTATCCTTTTCTTCTAGCGTATGTGGGGCATGGTCAGTGGCAATCACATCAAAACGGTCGTCCAATAATGCTTCCCAAAGTTGGTCCCTGTCCGACGCCGTCTTTACGGCGGGATTCCATTTAATATGGGTGCCTTTTTTGGCATAATCCTCATCAGAAAACCAAAGGTGATGAATACAAACCTCAGCGGTAATTTTCTTCTCCTCCAATGGAATCTTGTTCGTGAACAAATCGGTTTCAATTCCCGTGGACACATGAAACACGTGTAACCTTGCCCCTGTTTTTTTGGCGAGTGCAATCGCATTTGAAGAGGAAAGGTAACAGGCCTCCGCACTTCGAATGATCGGGTGCATTTCAATTGGAATATCATCCCCGTACATATCCTTGTACTTGGCCAAATTGGCCCTAATGGTGCCTTCGTCCTCACAATGGGCTGAAATCACCATTTCGGTATTACTGAATATTTTCTCAAGTACTTCCTCATTGTCCACCAACATATTTCCCGTAGAAGAGCCCAAGAACAGTTTTACACCCGAACATGCATTTTTGTCCAGTCGTTTTAGCTCTTCCAGATTATCGTTTGTTCCTCCAAAAAGAAATGAATAATTGGCTGAAGAACCCTTAGCGGCAATGGCAAATTTTTCCTCTAGTTTTTCAATGGTGGTGGTCTGCGGAATGGTATTGGGCTGTTCCATAAACGTGGTGATGCCCCCGGCAATCGCCGCCCTACTTTCCGTTGCAATGGTTCCTTTATGGGTAAGCCCGGGCTCCCTAAAATGTACTTGGTCGTCTATGACCCCTGGCAATAACAGGTCACCTTCCAGATCTATCACCTTGGCATTGCCATCAGAAATGTTTGAATCAATTTTTGATATAAAATCCCTGTCCAGTAGCACATCCGACTCAAAAATGCTGTTCTCGTTTACGATTTTGGCATTCTTCAACAGTATTTTTGACATAACTAAAAGCTCTTTTTAAAAAATATACTTCTAAACTTCATGGCTATCACCCCAAAAATGGCCTCACGAATAATGGCAGAGTTCATTTTTGACTTTCCGTTTACCCGATCGGTAAAAATAATTGAGACTTCCTCTATCTTGAATTTTCTGAGATAGGCCCGGTACTTCATTTCTATCTGGAACGCATAGCCAATAAAGCGAACGTTATCCAAATTGATGGTTTCCAACACTTTTCTTCTGTAGCAGACAAATCCAGCGGTAGGATCGTGTACCTTCATCCCTGTAATCAACTTTACATAAAAAGACGCTCCGTAAGATAGCAGGATTCTTGCCAAAGGCCAGTTCACTACATTTACTCCCTTTTTGTATCGGGAGCCTACGGCAACATCTGCACCATTAAGGCAAGCCCTGTGCAAACGGGACAAATCTGCTGGCCGATGCGAAAAATCGGCATCCATCTCAAAAATATACTCGTACCCCTTTTTCAGGGCCCATTTAAAGCCATGGATGTATGCAGTACCCAGACCCGATTTCTCTTTACGAACCTCTAAAAAAAGACGATCAGGGTAATCCGTCTGCAAGGTTCGTACACAATCTGCCGTACCATCGGGTGAGTTATCATCGACAACAAGAACATGAAAATCCTTTTTTAGGTCGAAGACCGTCTTTGTTATGGCCTCGATGTTCTCGATTTCGTTGAATGTAGGTATGATCACCAAGCCGTCTGCCATTCGCACTGGATTAGAATGTTCAAAAATACGGTTTTCTAAATTGTACACGCAATAGATAATTGGATGCTTAAACAGGACTTCCCCAATATTTGTAACTTTGCCCCTTTAAAATCACATTTTGATGTCTCAAAAGTTTCCCAGACTTTTTTTTGTTCTCTTGGCCGTTCTATTTGTACTCAACCTGCTGCAATCATCGGTAACAGAGCTCATTTATGATGAAGCCTACTACTGGTACTATGCGCAAAATATGGCCTGGGGATATTTTGACCATCCGCCCATGGTCGCATTTTTGATAAAACTCAGCAGTTTTCTTTTTGATGGGGAACTTGGGGTGCGATTTATGAGCTGCCTACTTTCTGCTGGAACCTATGTGCTATTGTGGTCGATGGTGGAAAATCCAAAGAAAAAGGATTACGTAATACATTTTTTCCTTTTGGTATTCTCCTTTACGTTGATGAATGCCTACGGCTTTTTAACCCTTCCCGATACATCCCTTTTATTTTTTACCGCACTTTTCCTTTGGTTGTACAAGCGCTTTCTGAAAAAGGAGGACATCCTGACCACAATCGGATTGGGGTTGGTAATGGCCGCATTAATGTACAGCAAGTACCATGCAGTATTGGTAATTCTTTTTGTGTTCTTATCCAACTACAAGCTCATTTTCAACAAAAAAGCGTGGTTCGCCGTAATTTTGGCCCTAATTTGCTACGCCCCTCATTTTATATGGCTCTACCAGAACGATTTTGTTTCCATCACCTTTCATCTATACGAACGTCCCAACCAAGCGTATAAGTTTGATGAGTTTACCCTAGGCTTTTTCTTGAACAACATTGTGATCATTGGACTTCTATTTTACTGGGTGTACGGTGCATTTTTCAAATATAAATCAACAGATAAGTTCTCTAAATCTCTGATTTATTTGATTTACGGAATACTGATTTTCTTTTTCGTATCCAGCTTTAATAGAAGGGTACAAGCCCAATGGACCATCGCCATTTCAATCCCTTTGGCCGTAATTGCTTTTGACCATCTTTTAAACAACGCCAAAAGCAGAAAATGGATGTACCGAATCGGTATAGTGAGTTTTGTGCTTTTGATGTATGCCAGGGCATGGATGGTACATTATGAATTATTCCCGATGCATTTTGAGACACACGGTAACAAGGAGTGGGTGAACGAGCTCAAGACAAAATCCGATGGGGTTCCCGTTGTTTTTGAAAACTCTTACCGCCGTTCCTCCATGTATGAGTTTTATTCAGAAGTCCCTGCCATATCACTGAACAACTTTATGTATCGTAAGAACCAGTATTCCATTGATAACTCTGAGGAGCGAGTGCGCGGAAAAAAGATTTTATATGTTTCCCAGTACAGAAAAAGTGGCGACATTAGTTATATGCATCTGGACAGTACAGTTTTTCACGGTATATATATTGATGATTTTCAGTCATACCGAAAATTGCAATGCATTGTGGAAAAACCGGAGACCGGCATCAAATATTCACTCAAGGTTTACAACCCATATCCTTTTGATGTGCCTTTGGAACAATTGGAATACACTATTTCTTACTCCAACGAGCACAAGCAAGTTAAGCAGATGCTTCCCTTAAAGGTTGAGAACTCCTTACCCCAAGAATTTTTGTTGAGATCCAAAGACACCATCAACTACTCCTTTGAGCTACCTTTATCCAACATGGAAAGACCATCATATTTTAGGATTGGAATCGCGGAAAACGGCCTTCTTCCCGGACTCAATGGAAAACCTGTTAAAATCGAATAATGGAACCCATTGAAAAAACAATAGTTTCATTGGATTGGATGACCATAACATTGTTTACGAGCTTGGTTGTTTTGGCCCTCGGCAAGTACCTGTTCCATAAGAAGTTTTTAAACTTCATCATTTTACCTTTTAATGATAAATACATCCTGCTCCATAACAAAAAAGGACAGTTTTCTCATTGGTTCCATCTGCTATTGACCTTGTTTCAGCTTGTCAACCTATCCTTTTTTATTTTTCTCATCCTTCATAGTTTCGACTTGGTCTCCCAAGATAGCACCTTGACCAACTATTTGATCATTCTAGGGTTTTTGGCCCTATTTGAACTTGTCAAGTTCTTGATACAAATGTTTACAGCATTCGTTTTCAACAACTTAAGTTTGATCTCTAGTTTTGTTTTCAGTAAAATTTCTTACCTCAATTATAGTAGCATTATAATCTGCGTTGCCAATATTTTATTGATTTACATCTCAAACGACTCAAAAACAATAATATACACGGCATTGGCCCTGATTTTTCTTATTAATGGCATCGGCTTGACCAAGCTATTAAAGAACCATCAAAAAACACTCCCCCCGTATTTTCTGTATTTTATTTTGTACCTTTGCGCACTCGAAATTGCGCCCTTGGTGTTAATTGGAAGCTATTTAAAAGGTTGATAACTTATGAAAGTAAAAACAATTTTGGTTTCCCAACCAGAACCCAAAGTCGAAAACTCCCCCTATTCAAGACTAATTGAAAAAGAGAAAGTTAAAGTAGATTTTAGACCTTTCATACACGTTGAAGGCGTAGAGGCCAAAAATGTGAGACAGCAAAAAATCGACTTGAACAACTTTACGGCAATCATCCTAACGAGTAGAAACTCCGTGGATCATTTTTTTAGGATTGCCGATGAAATGCGCTTCAAAGTTCCGGATTCCATGAAATATTTTTGTCAGTCGGAGGCTGTCGCCTACTACTTGCAAAAATATGTGGTGTACAGAAAAAGGAAGATTTACGTTGGGAAAAGAACTTTTAACGAGTTGATTCCCTTGATTAAGAAGTATAAAGATGAAAAGTTTCTATTGCCTTCTTCCGACTCCTTAAAGCCTGTTGTTCCAGAATTGCTGGACGAGCTGGGTGTAAATTGGACAAGAGGAATCTTCTACAAAACGGTAATCAGCGACCTTTCCGATCTTAGAAATGTGTATTACGACATTTTGGTATTCTTTAGTCCATCAGGAATTGAATCTTTAATGAAGAACTTTCCCGATTTTGAACAAAACGATACAAGAATTGCCGTTTTTGGCAACAGTACGGTAAAAGCAGCAACAAGTGCAGGTCTTAGGATAGACATTCAGGCTCCAACGCCAGAAACTCCTTCAATGACCATGGCATTACAAAAGTACATTACCAGCGTTAACAAGTAATCTTGACACTGGTCTTAAAACAACAACGCCCTCGGAATCCGAGGGCGTCTTTTTTTTCTAGAAGGCATACCGTTGTGGTCCTCCCCTTCGGATTTCCTCACTGGCGTGCTCCTCGAACTTTTTAAAGTTTTCCCTAAAGGCATTGGTGAGCTTAAAGGCCGTTTTGTAGTAGGCCTCGTCATTGTCCCATGTGGCCCTTGGGCTCAATACCTTAGTAGGCACACCCGGGCACTCCCTCGGCTGGGCCACCCCAAAGACCGAGTGGATGTGGTACTTCTCATAATTGTACAGTCCCAGCTCCCCGTTCAATGCAGCGCTGATCATTGCCCTGGTGTACTTCAGCTCCATGCGCGTGCCCACTCCGTAGGGACCGCCCGTCCAGCCCGTGTTGACCAACCATACGTCCACTCCGGATTCCTTCATCTTCTTGCTCAGCATCTCCGCATACCTGGCCGGGTGCAATGGCATGAACGGCGCCCCGAAACAGGCCGAAAAGGAGGGCTGTGGTTCCACAACACCGGCTTCCGTTCCCGCTACCTTCGCCGTATAGCCAGAGATAAAATGGTAGGCAGCCTGTGCAGGGGTCAGTTTCGAGATCGGAGGCAATACCCCAAAGGCATCGGCCGTAAGGAAAAAGATGTTCTTTACGTTCTTCCCTATCGATGGCCACTGGATGTTATCGATATGGTGTATCGGATAGCTCACCCTTGTGTTCTGGGTGATCGAGGTATCTGTAAAATCGACCTCGCCGTTGTCGTCCATTACCACGTTTTCCAAAATAGCACCCTTTTTGATGGCTCCGTAGATCTCCGGTTCCTTTTCTTTTGATAGGTCGATGACCTTAGCATAGCAGCCTCCCTCGAAATTGAACACCGTGTTGTCCGGGGTCCAACCATGCTCGTCGTCCCCTATCAGTTTTCTGTCCGGGTCCGTGGAGAGGGTCGTCTTCCCCGTTCCGGATAGTCCAAAGAATATCGCCGTGTCCCCCGATTCACCCACATTGGCGGAACAGTGCATGGGCAATGTATTCTTATATACGGGAAGGATGAAGTTCAGCGCGGAGAATATCCCTTTCTTGATCTCACCCGTATAGCCCGTACCACCGATAAGGGCGATCTTCCTGTCAAAGTTCAGTATCGCAAAGTTGTGCTGTCTGGTGCCGTCCTCCTTTGGGTCGGCCATAAAACCGGGCGCGTTGACCACTGTCCACTCCGCGTCAAAATCCTCCAGTTCCTCCTCAGTGGGACGAAGGAACATATTGTAGGCGAACATATTGGACCATGGGTACTCGTTGATCACACGGATGTTCAAGCGGTAGTCCTGATCGGCACAGGCGTACGCATCCCGAACATAAAGTTCTTTGGTGTTCAGGTAGGCGATGACCTTATCGTACAGCGCATCGAACTTTTCGCTGTCGAATGGAATGTTGATGTCGCCCCACCAGACCTTGTCCTTGGTGATATCGTCCTTCACGATGAAGCGGTCCTTTGGGGACCGGCCCGTGAACTCGCCCGTATCAACGGCCAAGGCACCGGAAGAGGCCTCACGGCCCATGCCCTTGTCGATAGTGATGTCCTGGAGCTCTTCAGGGGTCAATTGGTAATGGATGTTGTTGTGATGTATCCCGTAAGCATGCAACGAAATCGTTTTCGTGGTTGAAGCAGAATCCTTCATGTTTTATGTTTTGCGTTGGTACAAAGCTAGAAAATATTCAGTTTTAGACCTTTTAAAACTTGCTTAATTGGATGATTTTGGGGTTAAAATGTGATATCACAAATAATTCTATCAAAATATTGCAAAACATCCTTGGTCTTTCTTAAAAAAACAAAAATCGCATGAACAATTGAAGCTAAAATCATAAAAGTCAACATTTTTTTAATAAAAACACTTGATTCGTCAATTCAAACCGCCCATCCGTCAATTGGGGCAACCATTTTATAGCTGTTTCCTATACATTTCCGACTCAAAACTATACCGATATGCAAAATGTAAAAAGTATTACCCTAATCTGTACCGTATTTTTTCTATGCTTTAGCTGTAATTCAAAATCAGACAAAAAAGCTGGCAATTCTGAAAAATCCGATTCTTTTGAAATCGGAGCATCCGATAAAAGTGATTTTATAGACGAAGTTTCCATTGCGATATGTTTATGGCCCAAAGTAGGACTGCGGGATAAACCTGGACGAAAGGGCACAAAATATCTTACCACCATCTATTTTGGTGAAACCGTGGCGCTTCTTGACGAAAAGAAAAAAGCAGAAGATGATAAGGAATATCTAAAAGTCAGACTTTCCGATGGAACCGAGGGATGGGTCTATGAGCATCTTTTTGCCGTTGGCGGGGAACTGGCAATCATAGATAAAGGCACAGAGCTTTACAAAAGACCTGATATTATGACCTTTGAAGGAAAAAAATTGGAGCCTATGGACATGGTCGTTCTTTTTAAAAATGAAGAAAATGAGGGGTGGCATGAGGTGACCAGTATGAAACGGGAGAAAAAAGGCTGGATTCAAGGGGATATTGATGCAATCCAGAATGAAATTGATGTAAAATTGGGGATTCTGTATTGGCGGGCCATGGAAGAATCGGCCGAAAAAAAGTTTGAACTATTGGAAAATATTCTGGCCAATCCCAATTTTAAAAAATCAAAATTAATAGAAAACGTAAACAAAGCGCTTTACGATACCAACCAAGGTGAGGCCTTCTATATTGAAGAGCTTGATTCGTTTGAAAACCTTTCGTCCAACAAATTGGGAATACAGACAGATTTGGCCAATGCAAGAAGCGAACCTAAGACCAAAAGTGATGTTATATTCCAACTTGAAAAAGGTGACATTTGCCATATAATTGCACAAGGGGAATCTTTGCAAGAAGTAAATGGTGTTACCGACCGTTGGTACAAAGTTAACTTTAATGGCCAACAAGGTTGGGTATTTGGATATTACACCACCAAGAGAAGGGAGTAATGTTCCAATACATCCTATTGGGACCTAATAATGCGGTAGGCCAAGGCCAGCCAGCCCAAAATCATGAACAGACCTCCAATCGGTGTTAAAAAACCGATTACGGAAAAATCAAAAGAGGTCAAACTATTCAACGTGAGCAGGTAAATCGAAAAAGAAAAAAGAATTACACCAAGTAGAACAAAGACAAACACGATTTTTTTATTCTTTTCAACCATTCCTGCATAAAGCCCAAGAAATAATAAAAATAGGGCGTGGTACATTTGGTACCTTACACCAGTTTCAAAAGTATTTACAGCATCGGCGTCCACCAATTTTTCCAACCCGTGGGCGCCAAATGCACCCAAAATAATGGCCACCATGCCCATTATAGTTCCTGTCAACAAAATTGTTCTGTTCATAACTTTAACTTACTATTTTTTTAAAAATATAACATTTTAATACCTTAGTGACCATACAATTCAAAAGTAAACAAAACACATGGTCCGTACTATTTTAGTTATAGGAGCAGGTAAGTCGACCTCATACCTTTTAGATTATTTCCTAAAAAAATCAAACGAAGAAAACCTACATATAAAAATTGGGGATCTTCGACCCGAAAATATTCCCGACTCGGTTGCAAAGCATCCAAACTGCACTGTATTCGGATTGGATATTTTCAACGAGGCTGAGAGAAAAAAAGCTGTTGCCGATGCCTCCATTGTAGTTTCCATGTTACCGGCAAGTTTACACATTAATGTTGCCCTTGATTGTGTCGAGTTTGAAAAACATTTTATCACTGCTTCATATGTTAGCGATGAGCTCAGAGCACTGGACGCCGAGATAAAAGAAAAAAAACTTGTTTTCATGAACGAAATCGGCCTGGATCCCGGAATCGACCACATGAGCGCCATGGAAGTTATAGACCGGATACGGGATGCGGGCGGTAAAATGCTGTTGTTCGAATCTTTCACAGGTGGGCTTGTAGCACCAGAGAGCGACACCAACCTTTGGAACTATAAGTTTACGTGGAACCCAAGAAATGTGGTCCTGGCGGGACAGGGGGGTACGGCAAAATTCATTCAGGAAGGAACATACAAATACATTCCCTATCAAAAATTGTTTAGAAGAACCGAATTTTTAGAAGTAGAAGACTATGGTTCTTTTGAAGTCTATGCCAATAGAGATTCCTTAAAATACCGCGAAGCTTACGGATTGCAAAATGCACTTACCCTTTATAGGGGCACCATGCGGCGGGTCGGTTTTTCAAAGGCATGGCAAATGTTCGTTATTCTGGGGATGACGGATGATAGCTATACCTTGGAAAACTCGGAAGGAATGTCGTACCGGGAATTTGTAAATCTTTTTCTTCCATACTCCCCTACGGATTCGGTTGAATTAAAACTAAGGCATTACCTAAAAATAGATCAAGATGATATCATGTGGGGTAAACTCTTGGAGCTTAACCTTTTTGATTCTACAAAAAAAATACCCTTGAAAAATGCAACGCCAGCTCAAATGCTTCAATATATATTGGAGGACAGCTGGACCCTTAAGGAACACGAGAAGGATATGATAGTAATGTACCATAAGTTCGGATATGAGCTTAATGGTGAAAAAAAGCAGATTGATGCCAATATGGTTGTAATCGGCGAAAACCGCGCCTATACTGCAATGTCTAAAACTGTAGGATTACCCGTTGCCATGGCCACTTTACAGATACTGAACGGAAAGATTACCACACCGGGGGTTCAAATTCCAATACAGAAAGAAGTGTACAAGCCCATTTTAGAAGAACTTAAAGCCCACGGGATACAATTTAAGGAATATGAAGTCCCTTACTTAGGATACAATCCAGATTCTGTTGCAGGTTAATTTCATTTATATTTTCAATATATTTGACTTCAAATCAAAACAAGTATTGTGAAAAACAATAACAATTCGGTTAAGATTGATGGTATCGACAAAAAAATCCTAAGATACCTTATGGAAGATGCCCGTAAACCCATTCTTGAAATTGCAAGGAACATTGGAATTTCAGGTGCTGCGATTCACCAAAGGCTACGTAAACTGGAAAGTTCGGGGCTCATTTCCGGTTCCAAATTTGTCATTAACCCGAAAGTTTTAGGCTATTCAACCATGGCTTACATTGGTATTTACTTGGATAAGGCCATGACAAATCCAAAAGCTGTAAAACAACTGAAAGATATTCCAGAAGTATTGGAGTGCCATTACACCACAGGAAACTGGTCCATCCTTATCAAAGTATTGTGCCAGGACAATGAGCACTTAATGCAGGTACTCAACAAAAAAATTCAGCAAATAGAAGGAGTTTCCCGTACCGAAACCTTTATATCATTAGATCAACAAATTGACCGACAAATTCAAATTTGATATTTGTATTGAATCTAAATAAACATTACATTTGTTCCATGAATGTAATATTTCAATCCACATATTACACCTTATACCAAGCTGCCAACGAGCGCTGTTTTTATGTTGATTTTGGTCAAAAAATGGTTCGCATGTCTTTGTGCCAGCTGCTTGCACTTCGCCATAAGGTGATGAGCATAGCTATTGAAAACCATTTTGACAGTGATTTGAACGCTCATGGATTTGAAGTCCTAATGCTGTGCAACAAGGAGCATCTTTTTGTTCTGAACACATTGGAAATATTGGATTTGAAACGACTGGTCTCCAACAGTTTTGTATCCTTGGGGCTTTCGGTAGGAGCCTTGGAAACCATAACTTCCTAACCCCACGGTTTTTTCCTTATTTTTATTCAGTCTTAAACTGCCTTAAAACTAGGCCGTTACTTTTTATACGGCCATAAAATCCGTAAATTTGTTAATATAACAGGATAAAAAAATCATAGTAACTATGAAAGATATAGCAAGACAAAGTATGAGCATTAAAGTGGAATCCATGGATTTGCTCAATGGACAGATAAAAATGGAGGCACATGCTTCCGCCACCTATTTGGCCATGGCCTCATGGTGCGAACAAAACGGTTTTTTCACCAGTGCCAAGTTTTTCTTTAAACAAGCAGAGGAAGAACGTGAGCATATGATGAAGATTTTCAACTTTTTGGTGGACACGGGCGGAAATCCCATTTCTCCAGAAGTAACGGGAATCAATCATGACTACTCATCCATTGTTGATGTTTTTGAATCTACCTTGGAGCATGAGGTAAAAGTGACTAAATCCATTCATAACATTGTAAAAAAAGCTCGGGAAATCGGCGATTTTGCCACTGAACGCTTCTTGGACTGGTTTGTAATGGAACAAGTCGAAGAGGAAAACACCATCAGGGACATCTTGGATATGATAGAGGTGACCGGCACCGAAGGCGTGGGACTTCAAATGATAGACAACAAGGTTATAGATTGGATTGATTAAAATTCAACCACATATAACAAAAAAGGGAGCCAAATGGCTCCCTTTTTTATTCCGTAATGTTATCATTTCTTAATCCCTGCCACCAAAAACCTGAACGGCCCAGTATAATAAGGAAGCCAACGCACCCAATGCTGCCACCAAATAGGTTCTTGCTGCCCATTTTAGAGCATCTTCAGCACCCGCATATTCTTCTTGGCTCACCATGTTCTTTTGTTTTAACCAAACCAATGCCCTTTTACTGGCATCATATTCTACAGGAAGAGTAATAAAACTGAACAAGGTGGCGAAGCCCATCATGATCAAACCGGCTACGGCGATATAAAAACCGATACCACCAGCAACGCCTGTGGCTGCCATCAGCATAATACCACCAAAAACCACCCATGTGGACATTCCTGAAGTAACGCTTACAACCGGCACCAATTTGGAACGCATGGTCAACCACTCATAGGCCTGGGCATGCTGCACCGCGTGTCCGCATTCATGGGCAGCAACAGCTGCTGCAGAAGCATTACGTTGGTTATAGACCCCTTCACTAAGATTAACCGTTTTGTTTTTAGGATTGTAGTGGTCCGTCAACATCCCTGGAGTAGAAATGACCTTAACATCTCGAATTCCATGATCATCGAGCATTTTTTGGGCAATTTCGGCCCCGCTCATACCATTTCTTAGATGGACCTTGGAATATTTTTTGAACTTGTTCTTCAATTGATTGCTTACCAACCAACTGACCAGTGCAATTGCACCGATCAATATATAATATGTCATCATAACTTTATCGTTTTACGTAGATATAAATATACCATATAAAAGCAAAAACCCCTCCAAATAAATGGCAGGGTTTATTTTCTGTCAAAATGTTAGTTGATCAAATAAGGACTGGCTCCAACTGAAAGGTTTCAGCTATTTCCTTGTAAACAATCTCACCTTCGACCACATTCAATCCTTTTTCCAAGGATCTGTCCAACTTGCAGGCACTACGCCATCCCATGTTGGCCAATTTTAGCACATAGGGCAGTGTTACATTCGTCAAGGCAACAGTAGAAGTATAAGGCACTGCCCCTGGCATATTGGCTACACAGTAATGGACCACATCATCAATAATGTAAATAGGGTCCTCATGGGTCGTTGGTTTGGTGGTTTCCACGCATCCGCCTTGATCTACCGCTACATCTACAATAACGGTTCCTGGATGCATATCCTTGAGCATATCCCTCGTAATCAAATTAGGGGCTTTTGCTCCTTTTAATAGGACACCACCGATAATTAAATCGTTTGTTTTTATATGTTTTCTGATATTGAACTCATTCGAAAATCCGGTCACTACATGGCTTGGCATAATGTCGTTCACATACCTGAGACGTTTCATGTTTACATCCAAAATGGTTACTTGGGCACCCAATCCTGCTGCCATTTTAGCAGCCTGAATACCCACCGTACCAGCTCCAAGGACCAAAACCCTCCCAGGCGACACTCCGGGAACCCCTCCCAAAAGCACTCCTTTGCCCTTTACAGGTTTTTCCAAATACTTGGCTCCTTGTTGAATCGCCATCCTACCGGCAACTTCGGACATCGGGGTCAATAAAGGTAACGTTCCATCTTCATCCTCAACAGTTTCATAAGCGATACAGATAGCCTTACTTTTGATCATGGCCTTGGTCAACGCTTCGCTGGAAGCAAAATGGAAATAGGTGAACACTATCTGCCCTTCTTGAATCAAATTATATTCCTCAGCGATGGGTTCCTTGACCTTTACGATCATATCGCTCATGGCATACACCTGACCGATGGTATCCAAAATAGTGGCCCCGGCCTGTTGGTAGTCCTGATTAAAAAATCCACTTCCTTCACCAGCACCGGATTGTACATAAACAGTGTGGTTGTTCTTCACCAATTCAAACACACCGGATGGTGTCATCCCAACTCGGCTCTCGTTGTTTTTGATTTCTTTAGGTATCCCAACAGTCATTTTGTTGCTATTAATTGTTTCTGGGGCCAAAGTTGAATAAAAAATTTAGATTAAAACACAAATACTCGATAAAAAACAGGGGTGATTCGTTAAAATTAGTGTTTTTTAACATTTAAACCCCTTTTTCATAGGGGTTATAATGTTTTTAAAATGATTTTTTGACACGTACCCCTTACTTTTTTGGGGTTATATTGGTTTAAAATAAAAAAGCATGCCGATTGGCATGCTTTTTTGGGGGTACGGTATATTTTTATTAAAATTTTCGGCTAATAATCCAGTTTTACAATTAACCTACAATATTCACAATCTTTCCAGGCACTACGATTACCTTTTTAGGGTCACGTCCTTGTAATTGCTCTTTTGTTTTTTCGTGGGCCAAAACTGCAGCTTCAATATCTTCCTTGCTCATATCCATGGGCAACTCCAATTTGAAGCGCATTTTCCCATTAAACGATATCGGATATTCCTTACTGCTCTCCACCAAGTACTTCTCCTCGAACTTTGGAAATGGTGCTTCGGCAATAGAACCTGCCTTACCTAAACGACTCCAAAGCTCTTCAGCAATGTGCGGCGCATAAGGTGACACCAAAATAGCCAAAGGTTCCAAAATAGCTTTGCTGCTACATTTTTGAGATGTCAACTCGTTGACGCAGATCATAAAGGTGGACACCGAAGTGTTGAACGAGAAGTTCTCGATATCTTCTTCCACTTTTTTGATGGTCTTGTGCAAAGTTTTCAAGTTTTCGGCGGTGGGTTCTGCTTCGGCTCCCTGCCCGTCCGGCAGGCGGGCGCTCAGCGACCCATCTATGAAAGGGGAATAGAGCTTCCACAATTTTTTAAGGAAGGAATGTACTCCGGTAATACCTGCCGTGTTCCAAGGCTTGGATTGTTCCAAGGGACCCAAGAACATTTCGTATAAACGTAACGAATCCGCTCCGTACTCCTCACAAATGGCATCGGGATTGACGACATTGTATTTGGATTTGGACATTTTTTCTACCTCACGGGCTACAATATACTTCCCATCTTTAAGAATAAATTCTGCATTAGCGAATTCAGATTGCCATCGACGAATTTCATCAACATCCAATTCGTTGGAAGAATTAACTAAAGATACATCTACATTTATCATCGACAAATGTTGATATTTTAGATATACCCTATCTTCAACAATTCCTGTTAATTCTTTAAGCTTATTTTTCCACTGTGATAAAATATCTTTTTCAAAAGAAACTTCATTTAATAATTTTTCCAGTTCATCATGTTTAAGGCCTACAATGTCAGATGTTATAAAAACTGATGGATACTTTTTTGGCAGCTGTTCTTTGAATTTATGAAATTCATTGGGATAATCCTCAGGAAACAACGCTGACTCTACCGAATACTCAATTCTATACACAAATGCACTCGTCCCCGTGATCATCCCTTGGTTGATCAATTTTTGGGCAAATTCGTCTTTGGGCACATAACCCATATCAAACATAAACTTCTGCCAAAAGCGAGAGTACAACAAGTGGCCCGTAGCGTGTTCGCTACCTCCTATATATAAGTCCACATCTTGCCAATAATTGATGGATTCGGGAGAGAAAATAGCGTCATCGTTCCGTGGGTCCATATACCTATTAAAGTATTGGGAACTTCCCGCCCAACCCGGCATGGTGTTCAACTCCAAAGGAAAAACGGTTTTATGGTCAATCAAATCGTTGGAAACGACTTCATTCTTATCGGTATCCCATGCCCACTCGGTAGCATTGCCCAATGGCGGCTCGCCTGTTTCTGTAGGAAGGTATTTTTCTACTTCGGGCAATTGCAAGGGCAAATGCTTCAAATCGATCATTTGCGGCATCCCGTCCACATAATATACAGGGAATGGCTCTCCCCAATACCGCTGACGGCTAAATACGGCATCACGCAAACGGTAATTCACCTTTCCTTCACCATGTCCAATTTTTTCCAATTCTACAATTGCTTTCTTCATGGCATCCTTATAAGATAATCCATTCAAAAAATCAGAATTGGCAATAATCGTAGTTTCCTTATCGGCAAAAGCCTCTTCGGAAATATCTACCCCTTCAAAAATGTTTGGAATAGCAATTTTATCTGGGCCAAAATGTTTTGCAAAATCGTAATCACGTTGGTCACCACAGGGCACGGCCATTACGGCTCCCGTTCCATAACTGGCCAAAACGTAGTCGCCAATCCAAATGGGAACGGGCTCTTTGGTGAATGGATGCTCTGCATAAGCCCCTGTAAACACCCCTGAAATGGTTTTTACATCGGCCATACGGTCACGCTCGGAACGTTTTGCCGTAGCTTCCACGTAGGCATCCACCTCAGCCTTTTGTTCTGGCGTAGTAATTTTGGCCACCAACTCGTGCTCCGGGGCCAAGGTCATAAAACTTACTCCAAAAATGGTATCGGGGCGGGTGGTGAAGACTTCAATATCAAGTGATGAGTTTTGAGTTTTGAGTTCGGAGTTTTGACTCTCGCTCACTCTTAACTTTTCACTCATAACTCTAAACTTAACCGTGGCTCCCACAGAACGTCCAATCCAGTTGGTTTGTGAGTCTTTTAGTGGCTGCGGCCAATCAATTTTGTCCAATCCGTCCAACAAACGTTGGGCATATGCCGTAATACGCATACTCCATTGCGTCATTTTTTTGCGAACTACAGGATGGCCTCCACGTTCGGAAACACCGTTCACGATTTCATCATTGGCCAAAACCGTTCCAAGGGCAGGACACCAGTTCACTTCGGTATCCGCCAAATAAGTGAGTCTATATTTTAGGAGGATTTCTTGCTTTTCCTTTTCTGAAAATCCATTCCAAGTTGCGGCATCAAAACTTGGAGTATCATCATCACAAGCGGCTTCAACATTAGCATTTCCTTCTTTTTCAAAGATGGAAATCAAACTGGAAATGTTTTCCGCTTTATCGGATTTCTTATTGTACCACGAGTTGAACAATTGGATAAAAATCCATTGCGTCCATTTATAATATTGTGGGTTGGAGGTGCGTACTTCGCGGCTCCAATCAAAAGAAAAACCAAGTTGGTCCAACTGCTCGCGGTACCTGTTGATGTTGTTTTCCGTGGTAATCGCTGGATGTTGCCCCGTCTGAATCGCATATTGCTCCGCAGGCAATCCGAAGGAATCGTAGCCCATTGGGTGCAATACATTGAATCCTTTATGTCTTTTATAACGTGAATAGATATCCGTGGCAATGTATCCCAGTGGGTGCCCTACGTGCAAACCTGCCCCAGATGGGTAAGGAAACATCGACAATGCATAAAATTTAGGTTTATCGGAATCGTTGGATGCCTTAAAAGTTTCATTTTCTGCCCAATACTTCTGCCATTTGGCCTCAATCTCGCGGAAATCGTAATTCATTGTTAATCTTGTTCAATTTCGTGTGCAAAAATAGGTTTAATCCCCTAAATACAATTTACTTTTCTATTTTTACATACTGATTCTACTATATGAGCCAATATATTGAACGATATCAGCGTCGAAAACTGATTTCCTCCTACTTTTCTGTGGCTTTGAGCATTGCCCTGGTCCTGTTTCTATTAGGGGTTCTGGGACTTTTGGTGCTCAATACCAAAAAATTAGCGGATCACTTTAAGGAGCAGATTACCATTTCGGTGTTTTTGAAGGATAGTGCGAAGCCCGTGGAAATAGATCAGTTGCAAAAAAGTTTGGCCCTTGCGGAATACACCAAGTCGGCTGAATATATTTCCAAAGAAGATGCTGCCGAGCAATACAGCGAAGATATAGGGGAAAATTTTGAAGAGTTCTTAGGTTACAATCCCCTAAAAAATTCTATCGATGTGAATTTAAAGGCCGATTTCGTCTCTCCGCAACAAATTGATGAGATTGCAGAGGAACTGGCAGCCAAGGCCTACGTGGACGAGGTAAGCTACGACAAACCTTTGATTTCTTTATTGAACAACAATGCACGGAAAATCAGTTTGTGGATATTGGTGGCCAGTGCCATTTTTACCGTAATCGCATTCTTATTGATCAATAGTTCCATTCGACTGTCCATTTATTCCAAACGGTTCATCATCAAAACCATGCAAATGGTTGGCGCGACCAAGACCTTTATCCGAAGACCTTTTATCTGGACGAACATTAAACTAGGGATGGCGGGAGCCTTTGTCGCCTTGATCGGACTTGGCGTTTTAGTGTATTATATCGACAAAAATTTCCCCGAATTAAATCTTTTGCAAGATTATATCGTACTCATTATTTTGTTCGTTAGTGTATTTGGTTTGGGCGTTATCATATCTTGGGCAAGCACCCATTTTGCGACGCAACGCTTTTTAAACCTGAGAACGGACGATCTTTATTATTAACTTTGCAGCATGAGCAAGAACAACAACAACGGTCAAAAACCTACGAAAGATTTTGTTTTCCAAAAGAAAAACTATCTCTTTCTATTTATAGGTATTGCCTTTATTGCCCTAGGGTTTATTTTGATGAGCGGTGGCGGTAGCGACGACCCCGAAGTATTCAATCCAGAGATATACAACTTTAGAAGAATCCGCCTTGCACCCACCTTGATCCTAATCGGTCTTGGCATTCAGGTTTATGCCATTTTGTTGAATCCTCACAAGAAAAAGAAGGAATAATTGGAATTAATTGACGCCATCATCCTTGGTATCATCCAAGGATTGACCGAATTTTTACCTGTTTCCTCCAGCGGTCATTTAGAATTAGGGAAAGCTATTTTAGGAGCGCAGGCCGTTCCCGAAGAAAGTTTGTTGTTTACCGTAGTGCTTCATTTTGCGACTGCATTGAGTACCTTGGTAGTCTTCCGAAAAGATGTTTTTGAGATATTGAAAGGTCTTTTTCAATTTAAATGGAATGAGGAAACCCAGTTTTCCTTAAAAATCATCATCTCCATGATTCCCGCCGCTTTGGTCGGTCTTTTTTTGAATGATTTTATCGAGGTGTTTTTTGATGGTGCCATCGTCATCGTTGGTATCATGTTGGTGATTACCGCATTTTTGCTGTATTTGGCAGATTTGGCCAAGACCACTGATAAAAATGTATCCTTCCGCAGTGCTTTTGCCATAGGAATGGCTCAGGCAGTTGCCATATTACCCGGAATTTCCAGAAGTGGGGCAACTATTTCGGCAGCCGTACTTTTGGGGGTTGACAAGACAAAATCGGCCCGTTTCTCCTTTTTGATGGTAGTGCCTCTAATTTTAGGCAAAGTAGCCAAAGATGTGATGGGCGGGGACATTACCTTTCATGGCGACCAAGCTGTAGCCATGGGAGCAGGTTTTGTCGCAGCGTTCATCGCTGGACTTGCCGCCTGTACTTGGATGATCAAATTGGTACGCCAGAGCAAGCTCACCTATTTCGCCATCTACTGTTTAGTGGTAGGCCTTATCGCACTCGCGTGGAGCATTTGGGGATAGATCAGTATATTTGCCCAAAACCCCAAGTTTTTGAACACCAAGAAAGATTTTTTAAACGGTCGGATTCTTTTGATTGACAAACCATTGGAATGGAGCTCCTTCCAAGCGGTGAATGCGCTTAAATGGGCGATTCGTAAAAAATTTGGCCTTAAAAAGATAAAAATTGGTCATGCCGGAACATTGGATCCTTTGGCTACAGGTCTGCTGATCATCTGCACGGGAAAATTCACCAAAAAAATTCCAGAGCTTCAAGGGCAGGTAAAAGAATACACTGGAACTTTTACCTTGGGAGCCACCACGCCATCCTATGACTTGGAGACCGAAATAAAAGAGACCTTTCCAACCAAACATATTACAAATGAATCAATCCTAGAAGCCACGACACAATTCTTGGGAGAGATCGAGCAAGTACCTCCTATTTTTTCAGCCTTAAAAAAAGACGGTAAGCGCCTGTACGAATTGGCACGTGAAGGCAAACAAGTAGAAATAAAATCGCGGAAAATTGAAATTTCCGAGTTTGAAATTACCCGAATCGAACTGCCCGAAGTTGATTTTCGGGTGGTGTGCAGCAAAGGGACCTATATCCGTTCTTTGGCGCACGATTTTGGCAAAGCCTTGGACTCTGGAGCCTATTTATCCAAGCTAAGAAGAACCAAAATAGGGGATTTCAACGTAAATAATGCTACAAGCCCCAATGTTTTCAAGGATAATCTTGAAGCAAACGTTTCTCCTTAAATGTTGGGATAAAATAATTTTGAAAAAAAGCGGTTATAGTTAAACCATGAACTTAAACAAGAGCCAGTTATCACTTTTGATCACTTTCTTCGCTATGTCCATAGTGATATTATTGCTGTTCAATATTCACTTAGGGGGCATACAAGAGGATGAGTACGTCATTGAAATGAGCTTGGCCGATGAGGATATTGAGAAACTTCTGGAAGAGGAAGAGGAGCGATTGGAAGAAATGGCAGCCAATAGTGACCCCATTAAAAGTCACATGGCAGTGAACGAGACCGCAAAACCCAGCGTTGGCAACCCTGAGCCCTTAAAAACGTTGGAAGAACTAATGGAAGAACGGGCCATGAGCAGCGAATCGGGGGAGTATGCCGATAACTCAGGTTTTGAGGACCAACTAAAACAGTTGAAAGCACAACGGGACGAGAAAAAAGAAAAACTTGGTGAACGCGATGCTCAAAAAGAGGAGTTCACCAATTATTTAAAAGATAGACGTACCTCCATCTCCTATTCTTTGTTGGAAAGAAATGCCTACTATCTTCCTCCACCCATCTATACTTGTATTGAAGGCGGTAAGGTTGTGATCAACATTACTGTGGACGAAAATGGATATGTAAACGAGGCCACTTTCAACGACAAAAGTTCAGGAACCAGTAATGGTTGCTTAGTGGACAATGCTATCGCTTATGCACTAAAGGCACGTTTTAGCCCGGATTCCAAAGCATCCCAAATCGGGACGATAACCTATCTGTTCCAGAGCAAGTAATTCCAGAATATCTTCCAAGATATTTTGACCCTTATTTTTATTGTACCAAAGTTGCAGTTCTTGTTTGAACTCATCGGTCAACTTCCCATGCTCTCTTTTGTAATCTTCCACCATTTGGGTAGCAATACTAGGTCTTGGACCCCACTCGCCAATGATTTCATTATTGACTTTGTCAAACACAATCACTTTGGGAATTGATCTAGCACCGTTGGTAAGGAAAATATCCATTAAATCTAGACTTTCATCCCTTAACACAATCTTTAATGAAATACTTGGGCTTGCTTCAGCTATTTTATTCATAATAGGCAAACTGGCCGCTGCATCACCGCACCAGCTTTCGGTAAGTACGAGCAGGACCAATTCCTTATCGTAGGATTTCAATTTTTCCCGGACCTCCTCGGAAATCTTGAATGTTTTTTCCCAACGCGACATCCGCTTGTCGCCCAGTTTGGTGTAATTCACATATATTTCGGATTGATTGGGACCGGTGGAACCACCTGTCAAGGCCAATTGAGAGACCAATGCACGATACCTTGGATAATCCATTGCCTTTGAGATGTATTCCTGAACCATTTCCAACCTGTTCTTCTCCAGTATTTCCATAAAAACATTTTTTCAAAAGTAGCACCATGCATTTAGCGGTTAGGTGACTTTTGTCATTGGTTGTTTGTTAGATTGAAACCTTACAATGTTTTTGGGTTTATGGCCAAACTCTTGAACAACATGGCCTTAGTGTAGAAAAACTTGTTCTGCATCTCATTCTGTTTCAAGTAGGCATCAATAAGCTTGCTTTCCCGCGAATTGATCAAAAACAGGGAACTCTCTCCAAAACTGAACTTTCGCTCCTCGGCTTGCAACATAGTTGTATAGTCTTTAACAATGTCGGATATCAACTGGTTTTGTTGCGTAAAGGAATCCAGTTCGTTATAAATAGCAATCACCTTGTTCTGAATTTCGACTTGTGCGTTGTCCCTTTCGTACTCTGCGTCCCTCAACTTAAACTTGGCCAGTTTTAAATCTCCGCGTTCCTTCCGTAGGAAGATGGGCATCTGAAAACTTAAGCCAGCCTTATAATTTTCGGTCACAAAAGAATCGATAAACTCAGGGGTCTCAGTGATAAAATTGTATTCAGCTTGTAATTTTGGAAGCAATTTATTCGCCTTCAATCTTTTATCAACTGCTAGCCCTTCTATTTTATAATCCAAGGACAACAGCTTTGGATGTGTCTCCAGATTAAAGCTGTCCAACGGTATACCATCTATCTCCAAGGTTGAATTGATATCTATTTCGGGTTGCAAATTAGGAGCTATACCGGGCTGAAGTTCAACGGGAACGTCCTCTATCCATAAAAAATTACTGAGCTCCAATGATTTTTTCATGAGGTTGACCTTTGCCTGCTGATAGCCCAAATCTCGGTTTCGAACGGCAATTTTAGCCTCAACGGTATCAATCATGGCAATATCGCCTGCCAGGGCACTTTCTTTTATCCCTTGAAAACGTATCTCGGCATTCTCCAAAAAATCTTTGTATACCTCAGCATCCCTATAGGCCTTTAACCAATCAAAATAGGCCAAGGATGCATTGTACAACACTTGGTTAACCTGCAGGTCTTGGTCGGCTTTGGTCTGCTCCCTAAAAAGCTTTGCTTTTCTGAGGGTGGCCATACGCTCGTTGATCCAAAACCCCTGTAAAACGGACATGGATACCCCGGCACTGTACAGCCCATCATCGGGCAAGGTTTCATCAGGATTGAGGTAGTACCCTTCATTTTGCTGAAAATTTCCTTTGAGCTCTATCCCAAACCAGGTAGGTATCTTAAAGGTGGCATTCAAGCGGTCCCAGTATTCGGTTTCTTTGAACTCCTTGGTATTGTAATCCACTTCGACCTTGGGATCAAACCCTCCTCTGGCCTTCATCAGATTGGCCTGCCCTATGGCAATGTTCAATTGGGCCTGCTTGGCTACGGGATGATATTTTTTTACATAGCCCAAATACTCTTTAAACCCCAGAACCAAAGAATCTTGCTGAGCGTAAAAAGAACCTACAGTAAAGAAAAAGAGGGTACAAAATAAAAGTGATCTTCTATTTCTTTGCGGCATCTGCACTTGTGTTTTGAGGTTGATAATAGTTTGGCGGGAAGCCATTCAGTTGCCTCCATAGTTCGTACCAAATGGGGACATCTTCCAACAAGGCCATGGTACTTGCTCCTGAGCCCACCCGAATATCCTTGGGCCAAGGAGCTTCTTCCTCGTCCGGGGCCAGCAGTATGCGATATTTCCCATTAGGACTGATAAAATTCTCGATAGCGACCACTTTGCCCCCAAAAGTACCGTAGGAAACATTGGGCCAACCACTAAATACAATAGCTGGCCAACCATCAAATTGGATACGTACCTTCTCATCCACGTGAATCAAAGGCAAGTCGATGGGATCCACATACGTTTCTACAGCTATATCATAATCTGAAGGCATGATGCCAACCAATTGGGCTCCTTCCTTAAAAGTTTCCCCAATTCCAGACTGTATGGCCTTGGTGATATACCCATTTTGAGGGGCCCGTATAAACAGCATATCACTCCTCATCTCATAATTGGTATACTGGTTCTCCAGTTTTGTTACCTGCGCTTCTGAGTCGAACTGATTGGATTGGGCCGTATAAAGATCACTTTGTGCTTTTGAAATTTTATCGGTGTACTCTGCCTGCACTCGATTGATCTCCACCTGGGCATTGATTACATCATTTTTACTGGCCAACAATTTATTTTCTTGACTAATGAGCTTTGCCTGTGTCTCTTGCAATTTTAATCGTTTTTCTTCTAGATCGGTAACAGCCTTTAATCCCTCATCCTGCAATTTTTCAACTCGGTCGTACTGTCTCTGGGCAATCGAAATATTGGTCTTGGCCGCTTCTAGATCTATACTATCGCTTTTTACCTTTAGTTTTGACTGCATCAACTTGTTCCTAGCTTGTTCCAGTTTCAAACCGAGTTCTTGGTTCAACGCTTTGATCTGCTGGTTCAAGGCTTTTACTTTTTCCTGATAGGACGTCACGGACATGGACTTGGCCTTAATCTGCTGCCCGGTTCGCTCTACCAAATTTGGGTCAAAATATTCGCTCTTTACCTCGGAGATATGCAAAATAGTATCTCCCTTTTCCACATATTGACCTTCTCTCACATACCATTTTTCAATCCGTCCGGGTATTGGCGACTGGATTGTTTGAGGTCTTTGATCCGGAGTCAAAGTGGTAAGGTACCCTCGGCCAGATATGTTCTGGGTCCACGGCAGAAACATCATAAAAACAACAATAATGGAAAAGGATGCCAAGAAGCGGTTGAACTGCTTGTAGTGCCTCTTATGGAACACTTTTTTACCAGCTTCGTAGCCGGTAAGGTCCACCTTTTCGTTCAGTTTATTATTTGAAGAAATATTCAGCATGAACTTTAATTTACGTTGATCAATCTACCTTTTTCCATACGGATTACCTGATTACAGCGTTTTGCCCATTTGGGATTTTCGCTAACAACGACCAAAGCCCATCCGTTGGCAGGATCTGTTAAGAAATCCATCATTCTTTCCGTTTCTTCCTCATCATATTGTTCCAATGGATCCTTGAGCACCATTAATTTGGGACGGGTTACTATGCTTCGGGCCAAAACAATTTTTCTGGAGATAAAGTCGGGGAATTTTTTTCCTTCAGGATACAGGACGGTTTTTAACCCCTGCGGCTGCTCCTTCACAAATTCTGAAAGACTTACTTTTTCCAAGGCCCAATACACATCTTCCATAGAGATGTCCTTGTTACCGAAGGTAATATTGTCCAATAAGGTTCCTTCAAAGGGATATTCCTCCGTTAACGAATGACCAAGATATGATCTATACTGGCTCAATTTGATTCCTTTAAGCGCTACATTGTTCACATATATCTTGCCTTCATCCGGTTCTAGAATACCGGCAATCATTCTTAGCAACGTTGACCTTCCCGATCCACTCTTTCCTTGTATCAGCAACTTTGTTTCTGGTTTTATTATGAGTGATACATGGTCTATTATTTTCTTATCCAATCCGGGCACCTTGTAAACAATATCTTCCAGCTCCACCGTTAATCCTTCATTTTCCTTGAACGGGGTTTCCCCTTCTTGTGGCTCCAATTCCTTATCCACGACCTGCCCCATTTTTTCCAAAGAAGTCAATAGGTCATAAAATGTCTCGAGACCCAAAATCAATTTTTCCACAGAACTGATGACCAATAGAATAATGATTTCCGCCGCCACGAACTGACCAATGTTCATCTGCTGCTCCAGTACCAAGAGTCCCCCGATCAAAAGCAACCCTGCGGTAACCAAAACCTTGAAACCTATCATCTGGATAAATTGCAATACCAACACTCTAAAGTGACTTTCCCTTGCATCCAAATAGTCATCAACCAGCGTGTCGTTCTTTTCAAGGGCATGGGAGGTCTTACCAGAAAGTTTAAAACTGATAATGGAACGGGCGATTTCTTGAACCCAATGAGCTACTTTGTATTTGATCTTGGATTCTTCCAAACTGGTATCCAAGCCCCTTTGTGCAGTAAACTTGAACACTATATAAATGAGTACCAGTAACAACAATCCATAGATAATAAAGAAAGGGTGATAAAACGACAGCAACAATAGTCCGAAAACTATTTGTAGCAGAGCTGCCGGGAAATCTATCAATATTTTGGATAAGGATTTTTGTACGGTAAGAGTATCAAAAAAACGATTGGCAAGTTCCGGAGGATAATAATACCTGAGCTCACTCATCTTGATTTTTGGAAAGCGGTAGGCGAACTCAAACGATGATCTGGTGAAAATCTTTTGCTGCAAGTTCTCGATAATCCTTATCTGCATTAACTGCAAAACTCCAACAAAGGCCACACCCATGGTTACAAGAACCACCAATACAATCCAAGAAGTACTCACACGGGCCCCTTGAATCAGGTTAATAATGGCCTGTATTCCCAAAGGCAAGGAAAGATTGACCAGTCCCGCAAAAATGGCGTAGTAAAAAATTTGAAGAATATCCTTTTTGTCCAAGGAGAGCAAACCGGTTAGCCGCTGCCAGGCAGAGAGTATTTTTTTATTGGCCATGTACTTTTTGATTTAGTGTGCGGAATATCAAATCCGTGAAAAATGCGGTAGGGGTTACCTCTTCACTACAGTTTGTGAGGGATGGAAAGTGCGATTTTAAAAAATTCTGGTGTAGTGAACCTTCAAGGACATTACTGGCCAGACTGGTCGGAAATTCATAATCACCGTCCACATCAGAAATCATTTTGCTTAGACGACCCACCAACCTTTTGCATATAATAAAGCTCCCTTCCGCCCCATCATTGTTCATTTCTTTCACAAGATAGGACTTTGAATACTCGTTAATGATTATCTTGTTGAGTACCACTTCGTTAATATGCGAAAAGGAGGAATCTTCCTCTACTGTCTGTGTCAATACTTCAATGGAAGCTGCCAATTTTTCCACTGGGTCGGAAATTGCATTGGTAGAAAAAACCATCTTGTACTCCACCCAACCCCAATACCAAGAGGCCAGATAAAGCAATAGCTTGTGCTTGTTCTCAAAATATCGGTAAATCGAACTCTCGTTTGAGTGTATTCTAACACCCAATTTCTTAAACGTAAAGGATTCGAAACCAATTTCATCAATCAACAATATACTCTGCTCCACGATTTTCTTCCCCAAATCTGACGATTCAGGGTCTTTAACATAGAGTTTTTCATCGATTTCCAGTTTCACAGATTGTAGTAAAATGTCCATGCTATTCCATTTTTAAAACAAAGTCTCGCAAAAATAATAGCATTACTATTAACATGCATCACTTTAACTTGCACTTAACGATTTCTTATTTTGCCTTACTTTTACTTAAAATTGATTGCTATGGACAAACATAGATGTGGCTGGTGCATCGGCGACACCCTTTATGAAGCCTATCATGACGAGGAATGGGGCGTTCCTGTCAAAGATGATGAAACTCTTTTCGAATTTTTGATCTTGGAGACCTTTCAAGCGGGCCTGAGTTGGATAACTATATTAAGAAAACGTGAAAATTTTAGGCAGGCCTTTGACCATTTTGACTACAAAAAGATTGCAAAGTATGATCAAGCTAAGATTGATGCCCTTCTACAAGACCCGGGAATCGTTAGAAATAAACTAAAAGTCAATGCCACGGTCACCAACGCCATTGCTTTTATGGAAGTCCAAAAAGAATTTGGTAGTTTTAGTAAATACATTTGGGGATTTGTAGGACATAAGCCCATTAAAAACGAGTTGAAAAACTACAAAAATGCTCCGGCAACCACCGACTTATCCGATACAATCAGTAAAGATTTAAAAAAGCGTGGCTTCAAGTTTGTGGGAAGCACAGTAATTTACGCCCACATGCAGGCCACAGGCATGGTCAACGACCACGAAGTAAACTGTTTTAGATACCATGAAGTTTAAATACCTCCTATTTGTAATCGTTGGTACTGTGCAAATCACATCTGCGCAAAACAAGTACGAACAGGAATCCAGAATAGACAAGGCCGACTTCCCGAACAGCGCCTATCTGTTAATTGAAGATTACCTGAAAGATGCCAAACGAGTACGTTTTTACCAAGAAACGGATAGTACCAAAAAAAGCTTTGAAACCAAATTTAAAAAAGGGCGATTGCATTACAGCGTTGAGTTCGATGAAGAAGGAACACTCGAAGATGTAGAGTTTAAGATAAAGGAAAGGGACATTCCGAACGATACATGGAATACTATCCAATCCTATTTGGATGAAAACCACTACAAACACAGAGTAAAAAAAATTCAACAGCAATATCCCTTACGAGAAAAAAAGTCGGTTGAAAAGACTTTACACAACGCATTTCAGAACTTGATTCTGCCCGATGTAAACTACGAATTGGTCTTTTCTGCCAAAGAAAGTGGCGATTTTCAAGAATATGAGGCGCTTTTCGATTCTGAAGGGCAGTTGATACGATTGCGAAAATCCTTTCCCCCAAGTTATGATCATGTACTTTATTAAACGGATTTTACTTGTTTCGTTATTACTGTTGATGACTTCCGTATCCGTAAAAGGTCAAGAAAACCTAACGGGTTACTGGCAGCCACAATTTGCTGTAAACTATAAGGTAGCGAGTGCGTACTCCCATAATTTTTCCATCGCTAACAGAAACTTTCTCTATGAGAACGAAGATTTTACATTTAGGGTGAAACAATTGGATTTTACCCACTTTTCAAAACTTGAGATCAAGGATAACCAAAGTATTGCTCTTGGTGTAATGTACAGGTTTTACAATAGCAGGGAGAACGAACTTAGATTCACCCAACAATACAACGTTACCCACAAGCCGTTCGCCATACGTTTTGGACATCGGTTCCGTGCCCAGCAGCGTATCACCAAGTCCTTGACTACCCATAGATTTAGATACCGCTTTGCCCTGGATTTTCCATTAATGGGAGAGAAATTAAATCCCGGTGAACCTTATTTTGTAGGAAGCTTTGAAAATTTGTTGAGTGTGGCGAAACAAAACTCACCCGAATACGATATACGCTTGGTCGGGCAAGTGGGCTGGGAATTGTACGGTGGCATGAAATTGCAAATAGGGGTAGAATATCGTATGGAAGATTACACTTCCAATGTTCCGGAACATATCCTTTTTCTACTGACCAGTGCGCAAATTTCCTTGTAGTAGTTTAACGAACTCTTTTCTAGGAATAAGTTCGGCACCCAAACTTTCCAAATGATCGGTGTGCACTTGACAATCTATAACCCGATACCCTTTCTCACCCAATTCTTTGGCCATTTGTATAAATGCAAACTTTGAGGCATTGGCCCGTAAGCTGAACATGCTCTCCCCGCAGAACACATGCCCTAGGTCAATTCCGTAGAGTCCTCCTACCAAATCTTCGTTTTCCCAGACCTCATAGGATTTTGCATGCCCCTTTTCGAACAACTTCATGTAAGCGGTTTTCATTTCGGGCGTTATCCATGTACCATCTTGGCCTTTACGACGAATTTGGGCACAGTAGTCGATTACCTGTTCAAAGCAGGTGTTTTGGGTTAGCACGAATGATCGATCCCGAATTACTTTTCGCATGCTCTTGGACACTTTTACTTTATGTGGAAACAGCACCATCCTTGGGTCGGGCGTCCACCATAAAATCAGTGAGTCATCATTGAACCATGGAAAAATCCCATTTTTATAGGCCAGCAGCAATCGCTCCGGTGAAAGGTCTCCACCTACTGCGAGCAAACCATCTTCACTGGCATCATCAACGGGAGGAAACTCCAATCTCTTGTTCAAAAAATATAAGGGAGTGTTTTCCAAGGGCAATTTTTTCTAAAAATACAAATCAGCCCAAAAACTAAAAAATCCGAACATAACGTCCGGATTTTCGAATTCTATCGATGGTAAATCTATCTATTAGAATGGAAGATCGTCGTGGTCTTCATCATTATAATCATCGGCAGGCTCAAAGGCTTCCATAGGTGGAACCGGAGGCATATTGTCACCTGCAGGCTCAGACTGAAGGTTCTCTATTCGCCACCCTTGGATGGAGTTGAAATATTTGGTTTCTCCTTGAGGGTTTACCCATTCCCTTCCTCTCAGGTTGATACTGATCTTCACCATTTGCCCTACGGAATAGTTGTTGAGCAAATCACATTTATCCTGAACAAACTCTACCAATATGTGCTGCGGATATTGTTCTTCAGTGGTCACGACCACCTCTCTTTTTCTGAAACCGTTGTTGCCATAGGTTTTGGTCTCATCTATCATTTTGATTCTTCCCTGAACTTCCATGCAATGTTAATTTTTGTTGAAAATTCAAAAGTACATAAAATGAATCCTAATGACATCCGTTATTTAAACTAACTATCAACATGTTTTCCAATTACCTATCTTTAAAAAGAATTTGACCACCAATGGATTTTAGTACCAAACGGAAAACCTCCAATATTATACTGCTGGTATCGGCATTCATCATTGTAAGTCTTATTCTATGGAACACCAATAGCTTTTTCCGAAAGTTTAAGGAGGAGGAACGCCTAAAAATGGAAATTTGGGCAACAGCGCAGTTGGAACTTGTCCAGTCATCGGTAGATCAGGAACTGGGTAACCTTACCCTCAAAGTTCTGGGCAACAACACCTCTACCCCAATGATTCTGGTTAACGAGGAAGGTTCTTATAAAACCCATAATATTCCCGAGGACAAAATTGCCGACAGCGCATACATCCAGCAAAAGATAGCACAGTTCAAAAATGAGAACCAACCCATTCAAATCATTCAGGAAGACGAACTGCTCGAAACTCTGTATTATGGCAATTCGGAGGTACTCAACAAACTAAAATATTATCCACTTGCCCTTTTGTTGATTATTTTTTTGTTCGGGGCAGTGATTTTCTTTTTCTTTCGAACCAACAAAGCATCGGAACAGAACAAGCTCTGGGCCGGTATGGCCAAGGAAACGGCGCATCAAATCGGAACGCCGCTCACATCTCTTTTGGGTTGGAACGAACTACTGAAATCTGAAGATATCAATCCTGAGGTGACCCAAGAAATAGCAAAGGACATTGATAGGTTGGAAACCATTACAGAACGATTTTCCAAAATTGGTTCTATTCCAGAATTGAAGGACCATGATATTGTAAATGAAACCAAAAAGGCATTCGAGTACCTGAAGCAACGTAGTTCCAAACTGGTACATTTTTCCTTTAGCTCCAATATAGATGAAGCCCACGTGCTTATGAACCCCCCATTGTACAACTGGAGTATAGAAAATCTGGTAAAGAATGGCATTGATGCCATGAAGGGTAAGGGAAATATTGCCATCCAAATAGAGAAAAAGGGACAAAACATCAATATTCTGGTATCGGATACCGGCCATGGAATCCCCAAAAGTGATTTTCAGAACATCTTCAATCCCGGTGTAACTTCCAAGCAAAGAGGCTGGGGATTAGGGCTTTCGTTGGTAAAAAGAATTGTTGAAGAGTACCATAAAGGAAAAATTAAAGTATTTTCGTCTAGTAAAGAAGGAACTATCATGCAAATTACCCTACGAGCACTATAAATTTGAATTATGGCAAAAGAAAAGCAACTCGTAATACAAGAAGCTGATATCACCAACAATTGCCCCAAATGTTTTAATCAGGAACTTAAGATTACGTTTTATCAAAAACACACGTTTAATGCACTGTACCACAGAACTACCGGTGTGGTGACCAATGAGATCAAGTGCAAAAAATGCAACTCCACCATATATCCTGTGGATTGGACACCCGATATTGAAAGGGTTTTTGATTACTACAACAAATTGGTAAAACCAGACAGGCCCGCGGTGCGTTTTACCATGCTATTTTTTGTGGTTTTGGTCCTAATGCTATGTCTTGTAGCGGCCGGCGTCTATTTTATGATAGAGGGCTAAAGATGTGACTTGATTTGTTCCGCTACCGCTTCAAACTCATCTGAGGTAAGACTCTCCTTATTTTGAAACGTAGCATTGGCCATACTTTGCAACGGAATTAAATGTACGTGCACATGAGGCACCTCTAAACCAATAACCGTCATCCCCACTCTTTTACAGGGCACTGCTTTTTGTATGGCAAGACCAACTTTTCTTGAGAAGGCCATGAGTTTCATGTAAGATTCCTCATCAAGATCCAAAATCTTGTCCACTTCCTTTTTTGGGACACATAGCGTGTGTCCTTTGGAATTGGGGTTAATATCCAAAAAAGCAAAATGATCTTCGTCCTCCGCTATTTTATAAGAAGGCATATCTCCATTGATAATCTTGGTAAAAATGCTGGCCATTTTAATTCAGTTTAAAATAAAAAAATCCCGTGCTATGACGGGATTAAATATACCAATTTAGTTGCTGTTACTCTCGAGTGATCTCTAAAATCTCAAATTTGAGTGTTCCATTGGGAACCTTGATCTCGGCAACATCACCTACTTTTTTGCCCAATAGTCCTTTGCCAATCGGAGATGTCACGGAAATCTTACCTGCCTTTAGATTCGCTTCGCTCTCGGCCACCAAAGTATACTTCATTTCCATCCCATTGGCCTGGTTCTTTAGCTTCACGGTAGAAAGCACTAATATCTTGGAGGTATCCAGTTGTGATTCGTCTATCAAACGGGCATTGGCCAAGGTTTCTTCCATTTTGGAAATCTTCATTTCCAAAAGCCCTTGGGCCTCTTTGGCCGCATCATATTCCGCATTTTCTGAAAGATCTCCCTTGTCTCTTGCTTCAGCAATGGCCTGTGACGCTTTTGGACGCTCTACATCCTTAAGTTGATTCAACTCGTCCCTCAATTTCTTTAATCCTTCGGGTGTATAGTATGATACTTTGCTCATATCGTTAATTTTTAATGCAAAGAGGCATTGAAGAAAATCAAAAAATTTCCCCAATGTACTCTTCCTCTACAAATACAAAAAATCCTCAACGATGCCCATGACCTGCATGGTTTTTGCGAGGATTTAACGCAAATATAGAGAATTTTTGTTCAACTTTGTTGCCGTAACATACTGAAACTATCGAACATGAAGCACCTCTGGGCCATAGTATTATTGGCACTGGTATTATCCTGTAGCTCCGATACCTCCAATAGAAATCCTTATTTACAGGAGGTACGATTTCGTTTTGAGTTGAACCTTAACCTGCCCTTATACAATAATTTACAAAACATTGGAAATCCTGTTTACGTGGGTAACAATGGAGTGGGAACTCGAGGCGCTTTTGTTATCAATACAGGGTCCAGTTTTATGGCTTGGGAAGCCAGTTGTCCCAACCATGTTCCCAATGAATGTTCCACCATGACAATCGACGGGCAGAACGCTGTATGTAGCTGCGAAGGTTATACCTATAGTTTGTTTACAGGACAACTATTGGACCGGCCCGATGATGGAAACCGATACCATGACCTCTTATTTTATAGGGCTACCCAAAGTGGAAACGTGGTCATCATATCTAATTAGTCCTGAAGAATGAAGTATAGAAAACTAGGAAAAACAGGAATAGAAGTCTCTGAAATCTCCTTGGGTACTTGGCAGGTAGGTGGAAAATGGGGCTCTGGATTCAATGATGCTTTAGCTGAACAAATTATTAATGAAGCAATAGATGACGGTGTAAACTTTATAGACACCGCTGATGTCTATGAAGCCGGTGCAAGTGAGGCAGCCGTTGGCCGAGTGGTAAAATCAAGGTCCGAAGAAGTTTTTGTGGCCACAAAATGTGGAAGACAAATCAATCCGCACATTAATGAAGGATATACCCCGGAGGTGCTTAGAAAATATGTGGAGGACAGCTTAAAAAACACTGGGCTGGAATGCTTGGATCTGATTCAATTGCACTGCCCTCCGACGGAAGTGTACTACCGTCCCGAAATTTTTGAATTGTTCGACCGATTAAAGGATGAGGGCAAAATAAAAAACTTTGGTGTTAGTATAGAAAAAATAGAGGAGGGTTTAAAGGCCATTGAATATCCCAACGTCAAAACGGTCCAAATCATATTCAATATGTTCAGGCAACGCCCGTTGGGACTGTTCTTTGAACAGGCAAAGAAAAAAGACATAGGTATAATTGTCCGCGTGCCTTTGGCCAGCGGGTTGCTTACAGGAAAATTTTCTCAGGACTCCACTTTTGATGAAGAAGACCACAGGAATTTTAACAGAGATGGTGCAGCTTTTGATAAGGGCGAAACCTTTAGTGGCGTTCCTTTTAATGTTGGGCTGGAAGCCGTAAATGAACTTAAAAAGGTATTTCCTGATAGAGAAAGCCTGGCTCCCATTGCACTTCGTTGGATATTGGATTTTCCCGAGGTCGGTTGCATTATTCCCGGAGCATCCAAAGTTGAACACCTGAACAGCAATATTAATGCTGCTAAACTACCTCCGTTAACAAAAAAAGAGAAAGTTGCCGTCAACGACATCTACGAAAAGTACATCAAAAAACACGTGCATCAACTTTGGTAGCACCTTAAAGTGTTCCCAGAATTTTTTCCATAACCCAACTGGTATGTAGCCCCGTTTTTCCCGTTGATGGGTGTGTCGCCTTTTCAAGAAGGTGAAGTTTGATATTCTCTGCGTGAAATTCTTGAATGTGTTGGGGGTGTACAATTTCCAATGCTTGATGTCCTGATGCATTGTTCAGTTCAATGGGAGCCTCATCCAGAACGGCAAAACGAATACTGCCTTCGGAACCTAATATTTCAACCTTGTCCGTCCGATCATGGGTGCCAAAGTTCCAATTACCTGTACCCGTTATCCCTCCATCATGCATCCAATGGGCCGCTACTGCATCAAAAGCAGTATATAGCCCTAGTTGATTGGTTGCTGTTCCATTAACCTCTACAATATCACCCAACAGAAAGATGAACAAATCCAGACCATGGCTGGCCAAATCATCAAAATACCCTCCTCTGGCGATAGCCAAATCGGTACGCCAGTTGTATTTTTTACTCAAATCCAGTTCACTGGGCGGTTTAGTCTTTTGCCAATGGATATGGCGGACTTCACCGATCAGACCATCATCCAACCATTGCTTGACTTTCAAAAATCTGGGCAAAGAACGGCGATAATAAGCTATAAAAAGAGGAACATCCCCTTTCCGAAAAGCTTCATAAATGGCCAAACTATCATCATACGTAGGGGCCATGGGTTTTTCTATACAACAAGGTTTCCCCGCTGCAACTACTTTTAAAGCGTAAAATTTATGGGTATCGGGAGGTGTAGCAATATAAACTGCATCAATATTTGGATTGCCGATTACTTCATCAGCATCGGTCGTCCAATGAGGAATCCGGTGCCTTTTGGCATAATCTTCAGCTTTTTCCGAATCGCGCCGCATTACCATGGCAACCTCAAAACCGGGTGTAATCTTATAGGCTGGCACGCTTTTTATTTCGGCTACGGCACCACAACCGATAATGCCCCAGCGCAGGGGCTTTTCTTCTGAAAAATTAAAACGGGATTCTGTCATTATGGATAAATTTACAGAATCCCGTTCTTTTTACACCTTAAAAGTTGATGGTCGCTCCCACAAGAAAATTGATTCCTGCTTGTGGATAGTAACCGGCACCTTCAATTGTGGTAATGGTTCCAGGATTGGAATAGTCATCATCAAACGTGTAGAAATATCCGTTGGAGACAATATCGGCATCAAAAATATTGTTCACCAAACCGGAAAGTTCAATACTCTTTATAAAAGAGTTCATGTTGATCGTGTACTGAATATTGAAATCCGTTTGGGTATAGCTATCCAAAACCGAGCCTTCGGAATCTATATTGCCCATGTATTGTTTGCCTACAAACTTTGAAAGCAATGAAACCTGAAAGTTGGTGTTGGGCTGATAGGTGATAATGTTGCCCGCAATCAATTTTGGGGAGAAGGCAATATTTGTATTTCCCAAATCTTGAAGCTCTCCATCCCGCTCAAAGAAATAATCTAGGTTCCTGTTATCGCTCAAAGCAATGTTCGGTCTCCATTTAAAGGAATTGGAGAGCGTTACGTTGGCATCGATTTCCAATCCTAAACGATAACTATCACCAACGTTGGACCTCAACGGGGCCCCTACATCATTCAAACCTCCAGTCAAAACCAACTGATCTTTGTAACGCATATAGTACACATTGGTGTTCAACTGAAAACTTGGTGAAACGTATCTCCAGCCCAGCTCAAAATCGTTGAGTTTTTCAGGTTTTGGGCTTCCGCTTTCGTAATCGTTACGGTTGGGCTCCCTATTGGCTCGCGCATACGAAAAGTAAAAGTTATTGTTTCGGTTCAAATCGAAAGTGACTCCAGCTTTCGGGTTAAAAAAATTGAATGTATCGTCCACTAGACCAGTATCCTCGCCATTGGCCTGATAACCAACACCACGATATTGCACATCTCCGAACAAGGACCACTGGTCCGTAAGCTGATAATTAGCCTTTGTGTAGAAGTTTATATCTATTTTGGTGGAATTATCGTCATAATACCTATCACGAATTTCACTATTGCGTGCATATTCTGCCCATATGATTTCGCCAAAGTGGTCTCCTTTGTATTCATTGTACCCCCCGCCCATAATTAGTTCTAGGCTTTCACTTTTGTAGGTAGCGGAAAATACGGTTCCATAAAAATCATTGTCCAACCAACGGCGGCGAATCAAATCGGTAGTTTCTACCAATTCTCCATTTACTGTGAAAGGTTCCAGACCATAAGTAGCAAAATCGTCTTCTTCCCTGTATTGCTCAAAAAAGCCCCGGCCTCTTGTATAGTGAACGGCCAAATGCGTGTTCCATGCGGAGTTCCAAGTCTCGTACCAGTGCAATTGAAAATGGTCTTGCTTATAATTGTCGACCTCATTTTCATAGTATTGAGTATTTCCGTTATCATCGGTATATTCCCCGGCCGAGTTGTAGGTACGGTTATCTTCCAACTGGTCTGCGGTTATACCGTTCCACGCCTGATAGGTAATTTCGTGTCCACCAAAAAGCAACGCCTTGATCAAGGTATTATCATCTTTATAAGTTCCTTGCAGAAAATAACTTTCCAATTCAGAGGATGCCCGATCTACGTAACCATCTGAAGTTACCCGTGATAAACGTCCAGAAAATTCAAAATGGTCGTTCATTAAACCCGTGCTAAACTTTACGTTGCTGCGCAGTGTATTAAAACTTCCTACTGATGATGAGATTTTGGCATATGCTTCCTCCGAAAAAGCATCGGTAAGCATGTTTAAGCTAGCCCCAAAGGCACCTGCACCATTCGTAGATGTTCCCACGCCACGCTGCAATTGCAAACTTTGGGTAGAGGAAGCAAAATCGGGCATGTTCACCCAAAAAGTACCATGCGATTCTGCATCGTTATACGGAATACCGTTAATTGTAACGTTGATTCTTGTTGCATCGCTACCACGAACCCGCATACTGGTGTAACCGATACCCGCCCCAGCATCCGATGTGGTCACAACGGCTGGCATAAAATTCATGAGAATCGGGATGTCCTGACCGAGATTTCGAGGAGCCAGTTCCACCTTATCCAAATCAGAAAAAGTAATGGGGAAATCCTTGGTAATCCTTATGGATTGTACTAGAACTTCATCCAGAACAACTTTTGTTCCCTCAAGGCTGTCAACAGGTTCTTCTTGTGCACTTAAGGAAAGTGCCAGGCCAAATAGGGCCGTACTTGCAAATAGCATTTTGGTGCGATGTCCTTTAGTTTTTTTCGACGGTCGCAACGAGCCAGAAAAGACTCTTTTTTGAATAATTGAATAGAGTTTCATTCGTAAAAATGTTACGAATAAAAGGGGTCATTATTCTTTGTTAAAAATTGATTTTTGTTTCTAAAGAAACATAGAAATTCCAAGATGCGGCCAGCGCATTCCCTTGGCAGCATTACCCGCCCAGGTTCATTGGGTATAATCTCAGCCTTTTGTTAAAAGCACCCCTTTGAGATGCCGCAAATGTAAGCTGCCCGTATTGATTTTCATAAAAAACATCTTAAAAATTTAACTTTTGCTAACAACCATGCACCCCAAGTGCAAGCGTATATAAGAGTATGCATCCAAAATCAAAAAAAAGGTTTACCCTGAAAATTGTAATGAGCTATGTTACGCTCGGTCTTCTTGCATCTCTGGCTGCATTTTTCATCTATAATGAATTCAAAAGCTACGCCTCATCCAAAAACCAGGACGACAGCAATGAAAAGCTCTTGAAGACCAATATATTGCTCACACAACTCTATGATGCTGAAAATTTATCCAAATTGGCCCTCCAGACCAAAAAACCAGAGGATTTAAAATCCTATGCGCAAAAAGTGGACTCTATTACGGCCTTCATCGATTCTCTAAAGCCGTTGGTAAGATCAGATTACAGTCCCCTAAGTTCTGAATTGGACAGTGTTCAAGAATTACTGAGCCAAAAAGTCTTCAACAATGCAGAATTGCGAAAACTTAAGGTACGGAACGAAAACAATACTTCGTTGGATTCGGTTTTAAAGGCTTTCCATGATATGGAAGTGGGTATGGGAAGAATTACCCCGGAAACCTTTGCTCCGAACTTTGACAAATTATCCCCAGAAGCAAAAGAGTCCATACGAAAATCTGTGGCCATTCTTAATAAAAACATCCCGAACTCAGATGGGGGTGCGGACGCCAACAATATCGATTCCATTTTAGAGGTTTCCAAATCCATTATAAACAAAGCCATCACGGAAACTGCCTCCGCCGAGAGGACAGTGCTTCAAAAGGAACTCGAAATTTATCGTACAGACCTTGAGCTTTCCCAAAAAATGAGAGGGATTTTATCGGATTTTGAAAGAGAAATGGCCCAGAACACATATCTGGATGCTCTTCAGCAAGAAGAAGCATTGAAAAAAAGCACGCGTTTGGCTGGTGGAGCGGTGATCTTAGGGTTAATTATCGTAATTGTGTTCACTTTTATGATTTCCAAAGATTATTGGAAAGTCCAAGAATATCGGGAACGTCTCGAAAGGGCTAAAAAATATTCGGAATCGCTTTTAAAAAGTAGGGAGCAGCTCATATCGACCGTAAGCCACGATCTGCGTACCCCTTTAAATACCATTAGCGGTTATTCTGATTTGATTGGGCAAAGCGGACTAAACTCCGAACAATCGAATTACTTAAAAAAGATTCAATCTTCTTCCAATTATGTAGAAAAACTGGTGAACGACCTTTTGGATTTTTCAAAATTAGAGGCTGGCAAAATTCAATTGGACAAAGTTCCTTTTTTGCTGTCACAGTTAATAGAAGACACGGCAACAGATTTTGAGGAGATGCAATCCAAAAAAGGAGTGTCGTTACAATTGAAAGTCTCCGAAGATTTAAAAACACCCATCATAAACGATCCATTTAGAATACGACAAATATTATCCAACCTGATTGGCAATGCCTTTAAATTTACCGATGAAGGATATGTAAAGGTTACCGCAACTGTGGTTGAAAAAAGTAAATCCAAATGGGCAAAAATCGAGGTTGAGGATACAGGAATTGGAATACCTGTAGAAAAACAAGAAGCCATTTTCCAAGAGTTTATCCAAGCAGGGGAATCCACAGAGAAAAAACAAATTGGGTATGGCCTTGGCCTGACCATTTCCAAAAAACTTACCGAATTATTGGATGGCACTTTAAGCTTGAGCAGCGAAGTGAACAAGGGGAGTACCTTTACAGTTGAGATTCCTGTTGAGTTTACCAATATCGAAATCAAAGAGGACAATTTCGAAACTCCAATTGTAAAACCTGATGATTTATCCATTTTGGTAATCGATGATGACGAAAATATGTTGAGTCTTATATCAGAAGTCTGTAAACTCAACCAGGTAAAAACCGCAACTTATACAAACTTTGATGATTTTCACATTTCCGAAATCCATCAATTCGACGCGGTTATCACGGATATTCAAATGCCTTCGATTGATGGTTTTTCAGTATTGGAAAAAGTCAATAATACAGGTTATTCAAAACCCATAATAGCAATGACCGGTCAACAGATTGGAAATAAATCTGAATATTTGGATGCAGGTTTTACCGAAGTTCTGCAGAAACCTTTCTCAGCAACAGACCTATTAAAAGCTTTGTCGTTCGTCAATAATATGAGTTTCAAAAACGAAATCCCGGACACAGCTTCTTCCTTGTTTACCATTCGAAATATTTCCGCATTTCTAGACAGTTTTGAGTCGGTCAAAGAAGTTTTGCAGGTCTTTTTGGATAATTCCCTCAAAAATATGGAGCTCATGTTTTCCGCCATTGGCAATCAGGATTATACCGATATTAAGGCCATATCCCACAAAATGTTACCCATGTTCAGGCAATTGGAAGTCCATGATGCCATCCAATTATTGGAGGTTTTGGAACATCTTTCCGATGATGCAACAGGAGAAAAGGTATTTGAAATTTTAACAGAACTTCAAACAGTCCTGAACAATCTTGACGTTGAAATCCAAGCGTATCTGGCTAAACATCCAATTGATATTGATTGATTTTGTTGTAAAGTGTCTTTCGGGTAACCTGCAACAGTTTTGCTGCCTTGCTCTTGTTAAAGTTGGTTTGCTTTAATGCGCTCAAAATCCTTTCTCGTTCAAAATCGGATTTAGAGAAATTGACTTCATGCTCTTTATTGGCGCCATCGACCACCTCATCTGCCAATGCATTGGGGAACATGGTTTCCGTTGGGGAGAAAAGTACAGCTCTTTTGATCACATTTTTCATTTCTCTTAAATTTCCGGGCCAATCGTACTTCTGCAGAATATTTTTGGTTTCCTCGGAAAATTCAAGCACATTTTTGTCCAATTCGGTATTGGCCCTGGCCAAAAAATAATCGGCAAACAGGAGAATATCTTCCCGCCTGTCCCTTAAAGATGGTACTTCTATGGAAAATTCATTGAGTCGGTGGTACAAATCTTCCCTAAAATCGCCTTCTTCGACTGCTTCAAGAAGATTTTCGTTTGTGGCGGCTATAATTCGAATATCCACTTGGATTTCTTGGGTGCTACCCACACGTTTTATCTTACGTTCTTGAATGGCCCTGAGCAATTGTACTTGGTGTTCATATGAAAGGTTCCCTACCTCGTCCAAAAAGAGCGTTCCGCCATTGGCAGCTTCAAAATGACCTTTTTTATCATCTATAGCTCCTGTAAAACTACCTTTAATGTGACCAAAAAACTCGCTTGTGGCTATTTCTTTTGGTATGGCCCCACAATCCACGGCCACAAAAGGCTTATTGCTCCTCTTACTTGCCAAGTGAATGGAGTTGGCTGTCACCTCTTTTCCCGTACCGCTTTCGCCAGTAAGCAAAACAGACATATTTGTGGGGGCGACCAACTCTACATACTGTTGAAGTTTTTTGGATTTTTCTCCCTGTCCTTTTAAAAAGCCAACGGGCTTCTTCTCCTCTATTGGTGCCTTTTTAGAAGGTTCAACAGCCTTTTGTGTTTCGACGACCTGTGTTTTCAATGCTTCTTTGATCACTCCAAGTATCGCCTCTGGTGTAAAAGGTTTTGAAATATAGTCGAAAGCACCTTCTTTGATGGCGTTTACCGCGGTTTTCACCTCTGCATAACCCGTCATCAGAATAACCTGCGTTTTTGGAGAATCGCGTTTGACCTGTGCAAGCAGAGTAACTCCGTTTCCTTTGGGCAATCTTACATCGGACAATATTAAATCGAAAGTTGATGATGCAAGATGTTCCTCTGCTTCTTTGATGGAGAAACCTATGGATACCTCAAAACCGTTCTTGGTCAAAAACTTTTGAAGCATTTGACAGAAAGCAGTATCGTCTTCAATGATTAGGATTTTGGGCATAATTCAGTTACCTAATATACGGCCCATATCTTTTTAAAGATGATTGCTTTCTTATAAAATTATCACAAAAAAAAGGGCTGCATACTGCAGCCCTTCATCAACCAAACTAACTATTGTGGGGTGATATATCTAATTACATGTCAATCCAGTTCCCTTCAGCATCGGCATATACAGTTCCTGATGTACCGTCTTCAAGGGTAAGTTCCAATTTATATTGGTCCTTATCGTTTTTGTATGCTTTATCGATTTTAGCGGTAGGGTAGTTAGACTCTACTGCGCTAGATACAGCAGAAGGAAGGTCAGACACGCTGATTTCTTCAAAATCTCCTACTACAATCTCGATTGCACTGTTATTTTCTAGTTCTGGAGTTTCAACATTTGCAAATGCTGTGATTCCTACAAATGATAGTACTGTTGCTAAAGCTAAATTTTTCATGGTATTTAATTTTATTGTTAAACTTGCTTATCTAACTGAAAACATAGTGCCAACACCAGAAAATTTTTAAAAATCCAGTTAATTTATTGATTTTTAATGTCTTATGTTTTGATGCCAATTTTAATAGTTGTGTAAAACTGTGTAATACCGTAAACAAAGTGTGTAAAAATTATACAAGAAAGGCTGCCTGGGCAGCCTTTCGTATTTGCCAATAAATGGTCACAAGGAAAAAAGACCATGGTACAGATTGGCAGAAATGGATAATACATGGCTAGTGTTTATATAGCATCATCCTGTTTTTTGATATGTTTATGCTTGTTTCTGTTCCTTAAGTAGGATATCAATATATATAGAGCCAAGCCCAACGATACCACGTTTAAAAACAATATTATTTTGTAAAACATATATGCCGTTGTCTATCTTTTTGAACATTAATGAAAAGAAAGCCGTACATAAAGCACGGCTATCTTACCAAATCAACCAACCTAGTTAAGACAACCCCGCAAGGATTATCAAAAAATTTAATCATGTCACCGGAAACGATTCCGATTATATTTTTAGACACATCTTTTAAAACCAAGTCACATTTGAATATAAAAAAACCCGCTACTTTTTCAGCAGCGGGATTAGTCTATTGTTAATTAATCAGTTATGCCTGATGAGTTGGTTTTAAAAGATCATTAACCGTTTTAACCGGATTAAAGGTCACCAGTGGCACCTCTACAAAAATGGTGTTCCAAAAAGCCATGGCGCCGTTCCATAATCCGGGAAGTTCCAGTGCCTTCAATTCTTTTCCCTCTTTGGTTTTACCGGTAATAAAACCTTGTTTGGTATCCACAAAGTCCAAAAGGTCAAACTTTTGTCCTTTATAGTCCCGTACCCCACATACGAGATCCACCGGGTTAAAGTGTGTAGAGTTTTGTAGTATCGCCGCTTGGGCATTATCCTCCATATCTATTTGGGCGGACTCTATTATCTGAAGGGATATATTTCCTTGTGTATCTTTTATCCAAAACGGACCGCCACCGGGCTCACCTTCATTTTTGACCATACCACATATACGTATGGGACGGTTGATTCTGTCCTTCAACATCGTTTTTTGCTCCTCTACTCCAAAATCATCATAGTTCTTGGGCATACGAACATTAAGGTCTTTCTCCAAAAACGCTTTGATCTCGTCTGTTTTTTCAATGGAAACTTCATCCTTGTCCAAAAGTCTGGCATAGGCGAACGCTTTGTCCTGAACTTTTTTAAGGACACCTGCCAACATTTTTTTACTGTTTGATACGGTCTCCAGGTTTTTATCGATGACCACATTATCTATATTCTTGATGAAGATAATATCTGCATCCTGATCGTTCAGGTTCTCTATGAGGGCACCATGTCCTCCCGGACGGAATAAGATGGAACCATCGTTATTTTTAAAAGGGTTGTTCTCCATATCTACTGCAATGGTATCAGTAGATGGTTTTTGATTGGAATAGGTAATATTGAAAGAAGTATCTGTTTTCTTGGAGATTTTTGGCCCCACAGTCGCTTCCTCTTTCGCAAACATCTCATCATGCTGTTCCGATACGGTAAAATGAAGATTGGCGGTACCCTTTGTTTTTGCATAGAGGGCGGCTTCTTTCAAATGCTCCTCGAAGGGGGTTGCCGTACCCGTTTTATATTTATGGAAAGGCAAAAGACCTTTGGGATAAAAGCCATAGTTAAGACCGCTGTCCATCAACATTTCCTTTACAAAAAGATAGGCTTCCTCATCTTTGTTGGAGGCTTTGCCCTTGATTCTGGACATGATCAAATCATAAAAGGGAAAGTCGGAAAGATTCTTGGTAAATTTTTTAGCATCTTGGTCTCCTGTGCGTTCTATGTATTCGGACAGCTCTTCTTTTGATGGGTCATAGCTGTCCAAGAAATTGAACATGGCCTTGAACATACGGGATGCCGCTCCGGAGGCTGGAACAAACTTTAATAGTTCAAGTTCCTTTCTATTATCCTCAAAATATTGAAGCAAATCCAACTGCTCCTTTTCCGAGAACCGAAGTATTCCATTGCCCACTACCGCTGCTTGCGATAGTTGCACGAATGGGATGCCTTCTTTAAATGTTTGTATTTGATTATTTACTTTTTCTTTGGAAATTCCTTTGGAGTCCAGTTGTTCCAAGTCTTTAGGACTTAATTTTATCATGTTTTTGGAGAAGTTTATCTATGTGTTCTACTGCTGTGGAAAGCCTTGACGCTTTATCTCCCCTCAAATTAATGAATTTCCTGTTATTATCCTCCAAAGCTTCTTTAAAATGCATAAACATTCGTTCTCTCTCATCCGGCTTATCCCTGAGGTCATCTGCTACCCAAGGTGTGTCGATATAGGTCAGAAAGTAGAGGTCGTAACTGTTTTTTAGGGCGTATTCTTCCAAAAGAGGGTCACATGTTCTGTTGTAGTATGCTTCGGAATACACCTTTGTCTCCAAAAGGTCGGTATCACATATAAGTACTTTATTTGCTTTTTTCGCCAATTGGTTCTCTAGGCGCATTTGTCCGTAAGCAATGGGCAACAAATCGTGTGGTTCGCATGTTTTTTGTTCTCTGTCCCATTTATCTTGTAGGTATTCGCGAGCATATTCGGGCACCCATTCGGTATTGTAGTATTCCGCCAGTTGTTTGGACAAGGTGGTCTTGCCTGTGGATTCAGGTCCAAAAAGGACCACTTTTATGAGGTTTGTGGGCTCTTGGCCAAGTTTTTCTTCCATGCTAGATATCCCTGTACAGCTAGAACAGTAAAAATGAGGTACTGTAAAGAGAACATACCCCATCCCCTGTAGGCGTACAAAGGTACGGTAATTAAATCACCCAATATCCAAAGGGTCCAGTTTTCCAGCTTTTTGTTGGCCATGTACCACATTGCCGTAAAGAAAACACCCGAGGTAAAGATATCCACGTAGTTTGTGGGCCCTATATCCGCTCCAAAAGCTTTGTAAACCCCGTATGTGACCAACATGGTCAACAGAAAAAAACCAATCCCGATAAATTTCTCCTTGGAATTGGTTCGTGTAATGTGTACCACAGGGTTTCTGTCATCCCTTCGTCTTGCCCAGTTCCACCATCCATAAATGCTCATTATGGAATAGTAGAAATTCATCATCATGTCCCCGAAAAGATTATCGACAAAAAAGATATAGGTCGTAATAACTGTAGCGACCAAGCCGGTAGGATATACCAGAATATCTTCCTTTTTGGCATAGACAACACTGGCAATACCAAAGAAAAATGCGGTGGCCTCCAAAATGATGAGGGACAGCTCACGACCTTCGTAAGGACCAAGAAAAAAATCAAAAATGGGGTTCATACTCGCTTCGGTCGGATTTTACCATTTTCATGGTCAGCACCACATGGTCCAAATTCTCAAAACTTTTCTTTATTTCTGAATTGAGCAATTCCATTACTTCATCATAACCCCCAAAAACCTGTGTGCTCAGTGGGTTCTCCAAAACAGTAAGTCCAGAGTCTCGCAACTTTTTGATAAGAGCGATTACCGGGGCCTCAAAATCATCCTGAAGCGGAGATAGCGTAAGTTCAACGGATATTCTCATGGAGCAAATAATTTCAGGGTAAAACTACAAAAAGGAATTGTTATCCTCCCATCATTTTAAGGGCATAAACGCACGTAAACCCTTCAAACTCCAAAAACTCGATTTCGTAATGGGTCCTTTTGCCATGGTACAGTATTTCGGCAACGGTTCGAGTATCCTCAAAAGAAAAATCGATGACATTGATATGACGTAAAAAACTGAGCCCCTGTTGTGCATAAATTTTATAGAGCGATTCTTTTGCCCCCCAAACTATGGTCAATTTTCGTATGAGTGCTTCGGAATTGGCCAACGTTTTATACTCTTGGATAGGTGTGAATTTGTGAGCTATCTTCAATATTTTATCGCGTTGCATCTCAATATCTATACCCACTTCATCCGTTTCACTGATGATTATTCCTGTAAAGTTGTGCGAATGGGTAATGGATATAAACTTACCATCTTTTAGATGGGGCTTCCCAAAATCGTCATAATACAAATCATGGTCCACATAACCTGCCTCGGCCATAAGGTGACGAATACTCAAAAAAGCCCGTCGGTGCGCCATGGATTTCATGCCGTCCATCCTAGTTTGACAATGCTCTGTAAGCTCCACATTCTTAGAAAGTTCACCTTCTGGTTCGGTCACTTTCCAGATGTAGACCTTAGTGGTCGGAGAAACTGTTATTGTTTTGTAAAGAGGCATTAACTTAAGTTAAGTGAATTTGTATCTTTGTCGCACTACAAAAGCGAAGCTACAAAAGTAAATTTATATAAAGTATGAGCACAAAGACAATTCCGTATGTTCCTTATAAAGTGAAAGATATCTCTCTTGCCGATTGGGGAAGGAAAGAAATTGAGCTTGCCGAAGCAGAAATGCCAGGTCTTATGGCCCTGCGCGAAGAGTATGGGAAACAACAACCTTTAAAAGGTGCTAGAATAGCCGGTTGTTTGCATATGACCATCCAGACTGCTGTTTTGATTGAAACATTGGTCGCACTGGGTGCTGACGTTACCTGGAGTTCTTGCAACATTTTCTCTACTCAGGATCATGCCGCCGCTGCAATCGCCGCTGCTGGAATTCCTGTGTATGCCTGGAAAGGTATGAACGAAAAGGAGTTTGACTGGTGTATAGAACAAACCTTGTTTTTTGGTGAGGACAGAAAGCCGTTGAACATGATCTTGGACGATGGTGGCGACCTTACCAATATGGTGTTGGACCAATATCCAGAACTTGCAGGAGGTGTTAAGGGATTGTCAGAAGAAACTACCACAGGAGTGCACCGCTTGTACGAAAGAATGAAAAAGGGAACACTTCCGATGCCCGCCATCAACGTGAACGATTCTGTTACCAAATCAAAATTTGATAATAAATATGGTTGTCGTGAAAGTGCCGTGGACGCCATTCGTAGAGCTACCGACACTATGTTGGCCGGTAAACGCGTAGTGGTTGCAGGTTATGGCGATGTTGGAAAAGGTACCGCAGCTTCATTCCGTGGAGCCGGTTCCATTGTTACCGTTACCGAAATCGACCCGATTTGTGCCCTACAAGCCTGTATGGATGGTTTTGAAGTGAAAAAACTGGAAACCGTGGTATCCAATGCAGACATCGTGATTACCACAACAGGTAACAAAGATATCATCCGAGAGGAGCATTTCCGTGCCCTTAAGGACAAAGCCATTGTATGTAACATTGGCCATTTTGACAATGAAATAGATATGGCATGGTTGAACGGTACCTATGGAAATACCAAGAATGAAATAAAACCTCAAGTGGACAAATACACCATAGATGGCAAAGATGTGATCATCTTGGCAGAAGGTAGATTGGTAAACCTTGGTTGTGCCACCGGACACCCAAGTTTTGTAATGAGCAACTCGTTCACCAACCAGACCTTGGCGCAAATCGAGCTTTGGAACCATAATGACAAATATGCCAACGAGGTGTACATGCTTCCGAAGCATTTGGACGAAAAAGTGGCCAAACTGCACTTGTCTCGTTTGGGTGCCGAGTTAACAGAGCTTAACGAAGAACAAGCTGAATATATTGGTGTAACCGTAGAAGGTCCTTTTAAACCTGAATACTACCGTTACTAAACACCAAAGGATTAAAAAGCAAAAACCCATGGTGCTTGCCATGGGTTTTTTATTGGGGAAAATTTTATTAATCAGCCAATAGGGTCTCTCCATAGTAGCAGGTCTTGTTTTCTTCCAACAAGGCCAGACCTTCTTCCCTTGTGCTATTTGGGTCAATCTTTATTTCTTCACCATTGGGCATGTAAACAATATAAAATCCTTCTTCAAAAGAGGAAAGTTTAATAATCTCACCGTTAGGACGAACGGCATTCCAAGATTTTTCATCCGGTTTGTACACCAAATCGATTTTCTTTCCTTTTTTTGGGCCTTCCACCACGGTTACCTGAATTCTGTTCTTGGTTGCGATCATTTCAAAAGTGTTGCCATCGTGCTCCACCATTTGGGTTTCCGACTCTCCATCTTTCATGGCTATCGGGTTGGATCCGGACCAAAATTCGATTACGTTGAAGATAAGGGTATCTCCCAAGAAAAAAAGTGGATATACCGGCACAATGTTCAATCCCCAAAAAATGAGGTTGTCCAAAAACCTACTATCCGTTAATCCCTGGTTCCAATCTTTCAAATTATTGAAAGCGCTAAAAGAACCTAAGCAGCTGGTAAACAAAATAGAGCAGGCTAAAAGTGAAGAAATAATAACTTTTTTCATGATATAAGATTTATAGTTAATGCTATTGAAGGTACAAAAGATTTTGATTTTAGGTTTTCTAGAATCTCATTTCGACACATTTAATTGGTCCGCCGGCAAAAAAATTCCTAGGCATCAAATCTTGATTCTTACCTTTATTGGTTCAAAAGAGGAATGTTATGAATGACCATTGGTACGAAATTGAAAATATTGAAACTGTTGATTCCCCATCCATCTCATTGTACTTGGAACATCTCAAGTTCAATATAGAAGAGATGGTTTCGATGGTCCATGGACAAACAGATAGATTGATGCCGCACATAAAGACCAACAAAATGCCCCGGGTAATGGAGCTTTTGTTGGGCTCGGGAATCTCAAAATTCAAGTCTTCCACTATTTCCGAAGCAGAGATTGCCGCAGAGGCTGGAGCCAAAGCCGTTCTTATTGCCCATCAATTGGTGGGACCAAAGTTGGATCGTTTTTTACGTTTGATGGAACACTATCCCAATACGGAGTTTTCAACTTTAGTGGACAACGTGGACAGTGCGGAACTTTTGAACCAAAAAGCCGAGGAAACAGAGCTCACGGCCAATATTTATATTGATATCAACAATGGAATGGACCGGTCCGGAATCCAAATTGGCCCAGGGCTGGATGAGCTCATCAACTATTTGAAAATATGCAAATCACTCAATTTTAAAGGGCTGCACGCGTACGATGGCCACCTAAGGGATTCCGATTTTGAGGTGCGAAACCAAAAGATAGAGCAAGGGGTTATGGATGTGGTGGTTTATTTTGATGCGCTAAGGGTAGATTACCCCCAAGCTCAATTGATATGTGGTGGAACGCCATCGTTCACATCCCATTTGCTCCAAGAAAACAGAATCACCAGCCCTGGCACATGCGTACTTTGGGATTGGGGTTACGGAGAAAAATTGACGGAACAAAATTTCAAGCATGCTGCACTCTTGGTTACACGGGTAATTTCCAAACCAACCGAAGGGATTATAACCGTGGATTTGGGACATAAATCGGTAGCGGCCGAAAACCCAATTGACAAGCGTGTGAAATTCCTCAACATTGATGGCTATGAACTGCTCTCACAAAGTGAGGAACACGGGGTGATCAAAGTAAAGGATTGGGACAAATACAAAGTTGGTGATGTCCTGTACGGCATTCCATATCATATTTGCCCCAGTATCAATCTTCATGATGAAGTTTCGGTTATCGAGAACGGCAAAAAAGTGGATACCTGGGAAATTACCGCCCGAAAACGAAAACTAAGGTTTTAAGTCCAGCGCCTTTTTCAGGTCGTAGAAATAAAAGTTTTTTTCATCATTCATGGCGGCGAAAAGACCGTTTGGAAAGGTGTCGTTCAATGGCATAGTGACCACATCGCAACCATCGGTTTCCAAGGTAGATAGGTTTACGGCTTTTACAAAACTATTGTCCTTTCGGGAGAATATGTTGAACTGTCCGCGTTGCTGGTCGGAAACTATAATATATCCTTCTCCGTTGGCGTATCTGGCAATGGCAATACCTTCTATATCCTCCAAGAACAGTTCACCACCGAAACAGGCCAATTCTTCATTGCCCATACTTGGTTCAGCGTAATATTTTTTTACGCATTCTCCTTCATCGGAATAGTAAACGTAACCCATTTCGTTATCCACTGCTATGGCCTCGATTTCCTTTCCTCCTGTAAAACTCCCGAATTTACGCACCAAATTGGACGAAACCCCTGTGCTGTCCGATTCCAGTTTATACTGATACAAATACGAACCGCTTGGTCCTATCTTTCTGCCGACAATCGCATATAGGGATGAATCCTTTGGGGATTTGTACAGACTGATTCCCATGGCCAAACGTTGCTCCACATCCGTTTCATCCTCGAATACTGGAAAACCACCGCCATCGAGCGGTTTCATCTCGGGCACGGAGAACAATCTGATCTGTTGTTTTTCCCGTTCGGTAAAAGCGATTACATCAACGGTAACGGAATCGTTCAGCTGAAAGCCATATTCCAAATCCACATTGTTGGGTCTTTGGATGTTTTTGATGGATTTCTCCTCAATGATCTTACCATCAAGGTCAAAGGCATAAACACCGCCGTTGGTCTCTTTATCGGTTCCGAACACAATACTTTTGGATGCATCGTCCGGATTGATCCAAATAGCGGGGTCATCGGTATCGTTCGGCGTTTTTTCTGTGATTATATCTGGGGCAATAGCTGGCAGTTTGCTTCCTTGATTGCAAGAGGTCAATGCAACAGCAGCTATAATTGGTATAAATATTTTTCTCATATTGATAATTAAGATAGGAAATGCCAGTCCCAAGCGCCCACCCTTATTGGCAGGCACTTGTTGTGACACCGTATATAAATATACTACCTGAAATTATTTTCTAAACAAATCGTACTTTAAACCAAAGGTGAATCTTACGCTGTAAAATTCTGCTTGTTGAGTTCTTTCCTTTACACTTTGGAAATAGCGTAGAGGCTGGTTTGTAATATTGTTCACATCGGTATAGATTCTCAAATTGTTGGTGATGGCGTAACTGGCATTAAAATCCAAGAAAAACTGGGTATCATAATACCTATCCTCAAAAGCATTGCCTCCTATTTCATCAATATAAGAATCCGAGAAGTTAGCGGATAGCCTGGCGCTGAACCTTTTATCGGCATAACCCAAGGAACCATTGAACATATTCGGGGAGGTGTTTGGCAAATCCAAATCGGTACGCTCGTCACCATCCTCGTTACGGATACCATCAGCGTTTGATGATAGGTAAGTGTAGTTCAGATAAACGCTAAAGTTCCTGGCAAAACCGGGCAAGAAGTCCAATTGTCTTTGAAAAGATACCTCAGCACCAAAAATGGAAGCAGAATCGCCATTCAAAGGCTGAAACACATCATAACCCGTAGTTCCGGAACCAAATGCATCATCTTCTGCTTCGGTGATATAGGTGTAGATAAAATCATTTATCCTTTTGTAGAACATTCCCCCGGATATAATACCAACACTTTCAAAATAGTGCTCGGCATTCAAGTCAAAGTTCATGGAGGTAGTTGGGTCCAATTCCGGATTACCTACGATAACCTCCTCGTCCTCGTTTACGATTTCCGACCTCGGGATAAGGTCCACGTAATTTGGGCGCGCCAAAGTATTTGTCCATGCAAACCTTAAAACAGTGCTGTTGTCCAAGTCATATTTAAAGTGAATGCCCGGCAATACATTGGTATACGAATTCTCGTCCGAAACGCCTTCAACCTCTATACTTTCTTCGATTCCTGCATCTTCGTCTTCCTCTATATAAACCACTCTGTTTCCTTCGGAGTCAAGTTTAGTATTCTCTACCCTAACACCTGCCAATACACTCAATTTCTCGGAAAGTTTTTGGTTGAACATTAGATAAGCTGCTAAAACATTCTCCTTTACCTCGAAATTCCCAGGAAGGTACTCGTCCGGTAAAGCTTCGCCGTTTGTACTGTTCAAATCAAGTGCCCCCAACCATTCTTCGCTTGCAAAAGTTCCCGCTTGGAACTTCTCTCCTGCCAAGTAATCCGGGTCAGTGTAATTTTTTACAGGAACTGCGCCCAACGTTGGGTACAAATCCTCCAAATCATATTCAAAGAAATCATTGTTTCTCAATTTGGTCTTAAAACGTCCTCGTGCTCCAAATTTGATGAATCCATCACCTTGGCCAAAAATATTGGCTGGCAGTTCAAAATTTGCAAAGAAGTTGACATCCTCTTCTTCGGTGTATTGATTTTCATTGGTAATCTCATCAAACTCAAAGTTATCCAAGTTATTAAAGTCGCTTGGATCCGCAGCCGTCATAATCGGATACTTGGAGTTACTGTTATCGTTGTTGACGATATATTCGGCAGCATAAGCGGCGTAACGCTCGTTCAAACGTTCTTCTGATGCTTTGGCATAAGCTCCCATCCAATCAAATTTTAGATTCCCAAAAAGATGATCACCTCCCAAGGTATAATTCTGCATACGTTGGTCCTCCAACCTACGGTTCTTGTTTCTACCACCCGCTATTCCACCTTTGGATTCGCGCACGGCCTCAATCGGAAAACGTGTAGGAACTCCATTGGTTATGGTAAAATCCCCCATTTCTATATCCTCACCGTCCAATATCTCTTGGGCAAATGCAAATCGGTTTTCGCGGTCATCCCTCCAGTTGTACATCGTTTTTAGGTAAATGTTGTTGGCAGCATTGATCTGATAATCAAAATTGGCAGAAAAACTTCTTCTTACCCTTTGCACCAAATAGGTGCGTTGCTCGGTAACATTGGTATACGGATTTACATCCATTTCTTCAAGAATGGGCTCGCCCTCTTCATCTTCGACCCCCGTATTGTATTCAAATTCGTTATCCCACTCGGCTTCGATATTATCGGAACCAAAATCGTTATCGTTGATTGTTGCGGAGAACATGTAACCAAACTTTCCATCGTTGGTACGGTCACCCACTAAAATGGAACCGTTCCAAATACGCTTGTCGGTAATAAAGTTAACTCCCGAACCCGCGGTGGCAGAAAGCCTGAAACCCTGTGGCGCCGTTCTGGTCACCAAGTTTACAGAACCACCCAGTGCATCACCGTCCATATCGGGGGTAACCGCCTTGTTCACTTCAATGGTCTGGATCATATCCGAAGGGATAAGGTCCATCTGAATATTTCTGTTATCGGATTCTGCAGAAGGAATCCTGCTTCCGTTCAAGGTAACAGAGTTTAACTGTGGAGAAAGACCACGAACAATTATATTACGTGCCTCACCTTGATCTACTTGCATGGTGATGCCCGGAATACGCTTAACGGCATCACCAATGTTAGCATCGGGGAATTTTCCAATCTGGTCGGTAGAGACCACGTTGGTGATGTTCATATTGTTTCTCTGCGTATTCAATGCTTTGGATTGTCCACTAAGTCCGTAAGCACTCACCTGAACTTCATCCAATTCCATATTCGAGGATTGAAGCGTAATACTCACAGGGGTGGTTTGTCCCGCACTCACAGTTACTTCCTGCTCAACATCGGAGTAGCCCATATAGGTTATCCTTAAGGTATAGCTCCCTTCGGGGATGCCCACCAAAGTAAATTTTCCATCAAAATTGGAAATGGCTCCTTTTACCAAGGATTCGATATACACATTGGCACCGGGAACATAGATACCGTTCTCATCGGTAATCGTACCCTGAATATTTCCTGATTGTGCTTGGCCCATTGCCGTTCCGAGCACCAGAAATAGCGTTACAAAAAGTAGTTTTTTAAGGTTCATCAATTTCATTTTGGTTTACGTTAGAATGTTATCCAAAACTATGTATATCAACTCTTTATGATTTAAATTAAAGGGAAACAAAAAGGAAACAAAAGTGAAAATCGATAGAAACAAGAGGGCAACAATTACAGTTTTTTTACATTGGGATAACCTTTCCTCAAAAAGAGAGGTATTAAGAGGTTAAAGTTCAATCATAAAGTTGACCAACTCTTCTTTTTGGTCAATGGGTAACTTTTTTCTCAATCGGTAACGGGCCACTCTAACGCTATCCGGAGTAACACGTAAAATGGATGCAATTTCTTTTGAAGAAAGATTTAGACGTAATAACATTCCCAATCGTAATTCTGCCGGAGATAATGAATCCTCCGAAAGCATCGAAAGTTTCTTGATAAACTCTGGGTGGATCTCCTTAAAAAAAGTCATAAACTCGTCCCATTCCTGTTCCTGCTTTAGATTAAAATCTATCTCGTTGACCAGTTCCTTTATTTTGTCCGAAGTATTCATATGTTTTCGTGAGACCATATTCCGAAGTGTGTTTGACATATCGAGCAAAATCTTGTTCTTTTGGGAGAGGTGCAGGCTATATCGCGATAATGAGGCTGCTTTTAACTGCACTTCGCGCTGTAAGTTTTGTTCCTCAATGGCTTTTTTGTCCAACTCTGCCTTGAGCATACGGTGTTTATACTCCTGAATCTTCAACGTAGCCTTCCGCTTTCTGCCCATATAGTAAAAGAGAATTATAAAAATAACGGCTATGGCGAATAGTGCAACCCAAAGTAAATTCTGATTGGCAACACTTACCTTGTTCTGCTCCTTCAATAGTTGAATCTCTGCTTCTTTTTTATTGGTCTCATAAATGGTTTGGAGCACGTTCAATTGGTCATAGTTTTGTGACCTTAGCATTTCACTATTATATTCTTCAGCAAGAAGCAGATGCTCGTGCGCCTTTTCAAAATTGCCCATGAGGGCGTAGTTTTTGGAAAGGTCTTTATGCGCGCTCTCCAATTCATGGAGATCGTTCAACCCCTTGGCCAAGTCCAAAGCCATTGTGGTATAGGCTAAGCCTATTTGATAATCGCCCCGTTTTCGGAATGAATCACCAAGATTATTGAGCACATTGATTTCCTCGGTTGTGTTTTTACCTTCAAAATAACGATAGGCCTTATTAAAAAATTGGTAAGCGCGGTCGAACTGTCCCAAATCCTCATATATGCTGCCGATATTTTCGTTGGTGATAGCAACTCCATAATGGTCATCCAATTTTTGAAAAAGCTCTAAACTTTGGGTTTGGTCCTGGAGGGCTTCGTCGTATTCGGATTGTTTTTCGTGGCTTGCTCCCAACAGCCCTAGTGAAACGGCCAAACCCTTACCATCTTTGAGTTGTTCTGATGCTTGTTTGGTTTCCTCAAAGTACTTTTCGGCCAATTCAAAATTGTTCAACGAAAGATATACTTTACCAATATTATTGTTGAGTGTGATGTATAGAGAATCCTCCAAATTGGACCCTAACTGTTCCAATGCAGAATTGTATTGCGCTATGGCTTCGGTATACAGACCAAGTGTATGATAGTACTCACCCAATTGAAGATAGGCTTGTGCAATTTTGGCCAGGTTCTCAGGATTCTTTTTTGCAATCTCCAATTGATTTTGAAGTGCATTGTAAATGTCCGTAGTTTTTCTATTCGTTATAGGGACATTGGTCTGTTGTCCCGAACCGCCCATCGGAATCAATAAACTGAACAAAAAAACAAAACCAAAAACATTTTTCATGGTGGGTTATTGAGCAAAAAGCAAAAGTTCAAGTACGCTTTTGATTCTCACTCCAACATCACCATTGGGTTAACAAACCATTAAAAATAAAGACAACAAAAAAGGCCCTGCAAATGCAGGGCCTTTCCGTATTAACTTTTATAAATCGCTGTTATGCTTCAAAAGGTTCGATGGAAACATAAGATTTACCACCAACTTTCTTTTCAAACTTAACCACACCATCTACCTTGGCATGCAAAGTATGGTCTTTTCCAGCGTACACGTTTTCGCCAGGATTGTGCTTGGTACCACGTTGTCTTACAATAATGTTACCAGCAACTGCTGCCTGACCACCAAAAATCTTAACACCTAAGCGTTTCGATTCTGATTCTCTACCGTTTTTTGAACTACCTACACCTTTCTTGTGAGCCATGATATATAAATTTTAGTTCTTTTCTTATTTGCTTAACGCTTCAATCAACTCGGCCTTCTTCATGGAAGAGTAACCGGTAATTTCCTTGGCTTTTGCCATATCTCTCAATTCAGCAACAGTTTTGGAGCTCAAGTCCTCGGTTGCTTTTGGAGCCTCTTTCTTAGGTGCTTCTGCTTTTTTCTCAGCTTTTTTAGGTTCTGCTGCTGGCTTGGATTCTTCCTTTGCCTTTGCAGGAGCTGCTTTCTTGGCACCTTTTGTCAAAATTCCTTCAACAACGATCTCTGTCAAATATTGTCTGTGACCGTTCTTTTTCTGGTAACCTTTACGTCTTTTCTTTTTAAAGACGATTACCTTGTCTCCTTTTAGGTGCTTTACAACTTTGGCCTGAACAGCCGCACCATCTATGACCGGGGCGCCAATGGTTACGTTATCACCATCTTCCAAAAGAAGAACTTTATCAAAGGTAACTTTGTCACCTTCTTCTCCTTGCAAACGGTGAACGTACACTTTTTGGTCTTTAGCAACTTTAAATTGCTGCCCTGCCATCTCTACAATTGCGTACATAATGCGTTAATTAGATTAAATTTATTGCGCTTTATCAAAATTAGCGGGTGCAAATATACTGCTAAATCCTTAATCCACAAGTATTCCTCACGGATTTAGCCCATTATTTTTTTTGAATTGTTGCTTGTCTTAAAAAGTTGCATAAACGAAAGGGTTAAAACCAAGGTAGTGGCGAACCCCATTATGGCCACGGTGAAAAACACGATTCCCTGGAAATTCCTATAATCATTGGACCAGGCAACCGAAAGTTTGTCCAGAAAAGCACTATCCAATTCCGTCGCATAGAGTGCAAAGAAAATAGTAAACAACAATGTTGCGATAAAGCCAGTGGTTATACCGGCCGTAAACCCATTTCCATAGCTGAAAGACTTACCCTGTTTTATCTTGGTATATTTAATGGTCTCATAAATTCCAAAACCCGTGATTACACCATTGAACAGGCTATAAAACACATTTGTATGCTTGCCCATTAAGGCCAAAATCAAAAAATACGCAATCAGCACAGCACTCGTGACTATGCCAAAACGAATCGGGAGAGTTAAATTTTTCATATTGTATTTTTTTGAATTCATTGTATAATTTACTGAATGTTTGTGAATTATCCCACTCTTTGAAACCAAAGACGAGGTTAAAATTTATCTGCTGCCCGAAAATATTTTATATTTAGCGTAACATCGATTGATAAATCGATACCAACCTCTTAGCAACATCAATTTTTAAATACTGACTATTAAAATGAAAAAACATTTGTTTACTGCATCTGCCATGCTCTTTGCAGCAACTAGCCTTTTTGCACAAGAGGTGGTTTTTGAAGAGTATGACCTGGACAACGGGCTCCATGTGATTTTGCATCAAGACAACGGTGCTCCAGTGGTGACCACATCGGTTATGTACCATGTGGGATCTAAAGACGAAGACCCGGACAAAACGGGTTTTGCACACTTTTTTGAACACCTGCTCTTCGAGGGCACCAAAAACATTGAACGAGGTGAGTGGGACCAAATAACGGCCGCCAACGGAGGAAGGAACAATGCCAACACCTTTTTGGATCGCACCTACTACTACGAAGTTTTCCCTTCCAATAGTTTAGAAGTTGGACTTTGGTTGGAGTCTGAACGTCTGATGCACCCGATTATCGGGCAAGTTGGCGTAGACACCCAAAAAGAAGTGGTACAAGAAGAAAGAAGACTCAGAACCGACAATGCCCCCTACGGTGCGTTTTTTGAGCAAATTTTGAAAAACCTCTACACAAAGCACCCTTATAGATGGGGAGTAATTGGTTCTCTAGGTCATTTGGCCAGCGCCACTTTGGAAGACTTTAAAAAATTCAACCAAACCTATTATGTCCCCAACAATGGGGTTTTGGTAGTAGCGGGTGATTTTGAAACCGCAAAAACCAAAAAAATGATTGAGGACTATTTTGGTCCGATTCCAAGAGGAGCCGAAATAAAGAGACCCAATATCAAGGAAGACCCTATTACCGAGACAAAGTTTGCCAAATATTACGACCCGAACATTCAAATTCCTGCCATTCTGTTGGCATACAGAACACCAGGGCAGGGACAACGCGATGCGTATGTGATCAACATGATCTCTACCTATTTAAGTGATGGCGAAAGTTCCAAACTGTACAAGAAATTGGTCGACGAGAAAAAAATGGCACTTCAAATACTTTCTGTTCCGATTGATGCCGAGGACTATAGCTCGTACATTGTTGGCGGTCTTCCTGTTGGCGACAATTCCATTCAGGATATCAAAAAAGAAATCGATGAAGAGATTTTGAAGCTTCAAATGGAATTGATTTCCGAAAAAGATTATCAAAAACTTCAAAACAAGTTCGAAAATCAATTCGTGAATGCCAACAGCAGCGTTGAAGGCATTGCAAATTCCTTGGCTGAAAACTATATGCTAAAGGATGACACGAACCTCATCAATACCGAAATAGATATCTACCGCTCCATTACCCGCGAGGAAATCATGGAAGTGGCCAAAAAATATTTGAAGGTGAACCAACGTGTTGAGTTGGAATATTTGCCAGAACAAAAAGACGCTAATTAAGATGAAAAAGTATTTAGTTTTAGCTGCGCTGTCATTGTTCATGACAGCCACATACGCACAAATAGATAGAAGCACGCCCCCTGAACCAGGGCCTGCACCAAAAATAAATTTAAAGGAACCCGCACGTTTTGAACTAAAGAATGGTTTGAAGGTACTCGTAGTGGAAAATCACAAGTTGCCACGGGTCCGAATCCAGCTGTCCATAGACAACCCACCTATTTTGGAGGGGGACAAAGCAGGAGTTTCCGCCTTGACGGGAAGCATGCTCGGCAAAGGATCCAAAAACATCCCAAAAGACGAGTTTTATGAAGAAGTGGATTTTTTAGGAGCCAATATTTACATCGGTGAGCAAAGCGCCTTTGCAAGTTCCTTATCCAAATATTTTCCAAGGGTTCTTGAGTTAATGGCAGATGCCGCGATCAACCCAGACTTTCTCCAAGAAGAGTTTGAAAAGGAAAAGGAGAAAGTGATTACCGGAATCAAATCGGAAGAAAAGGATGTTTCAGCGATTGCGGACAGGGTTCAAGCAGCGTTGGCGTATGGCAAAAACCACCCGTATGGCGAATTTATGACCGAAGAAACGGTAAACAATGTTTCCCTAGTGGATGTGGAGCAGTTCTACCGGTCCTATTTTGTTCCAGCCAATGCCTATTTAGTAGTAATTGGTGATGTGGAGTTTGACACAGTCAAAGAACTTGTCACAGAAGCATTTACGCCGTGGACCAAAGCCGTACCGCCATCCCTTAGCTATTCGGACCCACAAGACGTGCAGTACACACAAATCAACTTTGTTGATGTTCCGAACGCTGTTCAATCCGAGGTGGCGGTGGAAAACATCACGAATTTAAAAATGAAGGACGAAGACTATTTGGACGCCCTTTTGGCCAACAGAATATTGGGTGGTGGATCACAAGCCCGTCTGTTCAAAAATTTAAGAGAGGACAAAGGGTATACTTATGGTTCGTATTCAGGTATCCGTGCCAACAAATTCAGCCCAATGCGGTTCAATGCCTACGCCCAAGTTAGAAATGCCGTAACCGATAGCTCGGTAGTCGAAATTTTGAAAGAAATCGATAAAATGACCTCCGAACCGGTATCCGATGAGGAATTGGCCAATGCCAAGGCCAAATATGCCGGTAGTTTTGTAATGGCTTTGGAAAAACCTGAAACAGTTGCTGAATACGCATTGAACATTGAAACAGAAGACCTTCCCAAAGATTTTTACGAAACGTATTTGGAGCGTTTGGATGCCATCTCCAAAGAAGATGTGCTCAATGCTTCCAAAAAATACTTTTCGACCTCCAATGCCCGTGTAGTGGTCACCGGAAAAGGAACAGATGTACTGGAAAATTTGGAGAAAGTGAATTTTAATGGTAAAGCCGTTCCTGTTCTTTATTACGATAAGTACGCCAACAAAACAGACAAACCGGAGTATGGCGCTGAAATTCCAGATGGAATCGATGCCAACGCGGTTTTGAAGAATTACATTGAGGCCATCGGTGGAAAAGCCAAATTGGATGCCGTAGAATCGTATTCTATGATGGCAGAAGCCGAAATGCAAGGCATGAAATTGGAGCTTGAAATGAAGAAAACAACCCAAGACCAATTCATGCAAAACATAAAAGTGCAGGGCAATTCCATGCAAAAGCAAGTTTTGGATGGCGACTCCGGATATATGGTAATGCAGGGCCAACGCAAAGATCTTTCCGCTGATGAGGTTGCAAAAATCAAAGAAGAATCAGCGGCGTTCCCAGAGCTAAATTATTTGGCCGCAGGCGATGTTACCCTTGAAGGGGTAGAGCAAGTTGATGGTAAGAAAGCCTACAAACTCAAAATTAGCGATGGAAAAACCGCTTTTTATGATATGGAAACCGGTCTAAAAGTACAAGAAATCGTTACCCAAGAGGTGCAAGGTCAGCAAATGACAAGCACTATCGGGTATGGCGACTACCAAGAAGTTTCCGGCATCAAGTTTCCTTTTAAGTTGATGCAGAGCATGGGACCACAGAACATGGAGTTCATAGTTAAGGAAATCAAAGTCAATGAGGGTGTAGATGCCTCGGATTTTAAGTAAAAAGCCTAAATCAATAATTTAAGGGCGCTCATTTTGGGCGCCTTTTTTATTTGTGCCCACTCCCAATAATTATCGGTTAACACTTATTAGATATTTATTATGCATTGATATTCCACATATCGTTATTTTTGTAACTAAACAATACACCATGAGAAAAGTATTACCGTTGCTGATATGCATCATTTTGCTTTTGAGTTTTTCCTGTAAGCAAGAGAAAAAAGCCACTGAAGAACAAACCCAAATGAAAGAGGTTATGGCCATCCACGACGAGGTGATGCCGAAAATGAGCACAATAGGCAAATTGGTAGGGGAGCTTAAGCCAAAAGTAGATTCCACCGAAATGGGCCAAAAATATGAAGTGGCCATGAAAGACCTTCAAGATGCCAACACCGCAATGATGGATTGGATGAAAGATTTTGGCGATCGCTTTAACCATGAGGAAATCTTGAACGGCAAGGAACTATCCGAAGAAAAGCAACAATGGCTCGATGAGGAAGAAGAAAAGGTAAAAGTGGTAAAGGAAAAAATCAACGGTAGTATAGAGCGCGCCGAAGCACTTCTTGCCAAGGACGCCGTTCAATAGTTAATTTTTCCAACGCAGACTTTCCATGATCCTCCGAATATCGTTCTGAAGGTACATCGCCGCGGGAAGAATGGAATCGTAATTAGGTTTGGCGTAGAAATACAAGGAACCTGTCACAAAGTGATTAATGCTGTCCGTTACATAAAACTGGGATTGCGATGCTGCGTTTCCGCTTACTTCGTAGAACATGCCATAAACTCCATCCTCTTCGTTTAAAAAAGGTTGTTCCACAATGTTATCCGCTTTCACCACATGTTCGTAGGATAGTTTCTGAGCATCAACGAGCAAGGTATCCAAGTTTCCTTGAACGGGTTTATAAGTCAGATAAATGGACCCTTTCATCATAGGATAGTCGAGCACCATAGAGCAATCTTTACTTTCTTTTATTTCTGAAAGGGTGTTCTTATCAAAAGTATATACACAATCTGGGCCGGATTCCACATATTCAGCCGTAGGATAATCCAATCGCAACATGGCCTTGGGTTTTGGCAAGACTTCTTCTTTACAGCCCATAAAAAGCATGGTTACAACTACGAAAAATAAAATCTTATGCTTCATGTGGCAAGGTTACTTTTATGCGTTTCAATCTTTTTTTATCCATGCTTTCCACCACAAAAGTGTAATTGTTGAACAAAACCTTCTCTGCTAATTTTGGAAAGCTTCCGGAAATTTCCAGTACAAATCCGGCTATGGTCTCGGATTCTCCCTTTTTGCTCTCAAACTCATCTTCCTCTTCAATTTTTACCACACGGTAAAAATCCTTCAAAGCTGTTTTACCGTCAAACACATAGTTGTAGTCGTCCAATTTGGAAAACACGAGGTCCTCATCATCAAATTCATCACTGATATCCCCAACGATTTCTTCAATAATGTCTTCCAATGTTACAATTCCGGATGTTCCTCCGTATTCATCCACCACAACGGCCAAGTGGTTCTTCTTGTCCTGAAACTCCAACAATAAATCATCCAGCTTTTTGTTTTCGGGAACAAAATACGGTTCGCGTATAAGCGACATCCAGTTAAAGGTTTTTCTATCAATATAAGGCAACAAATCCTTTACATACAGAACGCCCAGAACATTATCCATATTCTCCGAAAAAACCGGTATTCTGGAATAACCATTTTTCTTTATTTCTAGAAGAACCTCTGGAAATTTCATCTTTTCATTTACCGCGAAGATGTCTATCCGTGGTCGCATAACTTGTTTGGTATCGGTATTACCAAAGGTTACGATTCCTTCCAGAATCTTTTGTTCCTCTTTGGTTGTATCACCTTCAGATGCCAGTTCCAAAGCTTGGGAAAGATGGTTAATGCTCAAGTTGGATTTTTTCTTTCCTAATTTATCCTCCATAAACAAGGTAACAGAGCGCATTGGCGCACTCAATGGCGTAAAAATATAGCTGAGTACCTTTAAGGGCACGGCTATAAATTGCGAAAACTGTACTCGGTTACGATTGGCGTATATTTTGGGAAGAATTTCCCCAAACATCAATATTAGGAAGGTAGCAGTTACCACTTCCAACAAAAAACGCAGGGTTCCGTCAATCTCGGCAAAAATGGTATTACCAATGGAACTGAACAACAGCACAATTCCGATATTAATGGCGTTGTTGGTAACTAGAATAGTGGCCAGCAGCTTTTTTGGCTTCTCCAATAACTCCACGATCATTTTTCCACGGGATGAGTTGCTTTCTTGCATTTCGTTCAAGTCGGTCTGCGATAGACCAAAAAGGGCTACTTCAGCAGCCGAAATCAAAGCAGAGCAGGCCAAAAGAAGTATAAGTACAACTATCTTTAAAGTGAATATTCCACTGTTAGTGGACAAGTAAAATGCCAAACTATGGGGCTCGGGATCCAATTTAGTATTGCTTTAGACTTTTTATTTTAGAATGGTAGGTCATCCTCTTCTTCTGAATTATCGATTGGTGTCGCTGAACCTTGATTGTTACTGGGCTCTTGGTAATTGGAAGGGGACGAACCTGAACCGGATGATTGCGCATTGGCCATACTTTCCTTTTTGGTGGTTAAAAAAGTAAAGTCCTGCACATGTACCTCGGTAGTATATCTTGTATTGCCATCCTCACCTTGCCATTGCCTGTTTTTTAAGCGGCCCTCTACGTAAACTTTATCTCCCTTGCTAAGGTATTTTTCACAAACTTCTGCAGCCTTGTTTCGCACTACAATGTTGTGCCAATCCGTATTGGTGACCCTTTCTCCGGTTTGCCTATTTGTATAGGTTTCGTTGGTGGCCAAAGGGAACCTGCCAATACAGTTTCCGCCCTCAAAATAGTGCATTTTTACTTCGTCTCCCAAATGCCCGATCAGCATTACTTTGTTCAATGTTCCGCTCATATCTCTCTTAATTAATCAAAAGTACTAAATTTTCAATGTCCTGATAAAATCTGCTATCAAAACTGGTACGGGAAAACCATTGATTTGTTCCCATGGTGTTCCTTCCCTTAATATATCAGAAGTTTTTAGGATCCAAAATTGTGTGTATAAATGTTGATGTGACAGTTTGTGCACGACCGGTTCATTATTATATAATGATAATGATTGTGTTTCTGGCACCGTAGTATTTTTACTGATCAAAGGCATCAATTCTTCGGCCTGAAGCATTTTCTCCGATTCCACTAATGGAAACTGGTACAAATTCTGCCAAATACCTTTTCCTGTGCGTTGCTCCAAAATAGTGTTGCGATCATCATCCAACAGTACCAAATAATTAAAGTAACGGTTCCTGATTTTGATCTTATTCAACTTTATTGGGAGTTGGTCCACTTTGTTCTCTTTCAACGCCACACAGCTCTCCTGTAACGGACACAACAAACAATAAGGTTTTTTTGGCGCACATTGGATTGCACCGAACTCCATAATCCCTTGGTTGTAATCCCGGATGTTCTCCGCGTCCATGATCTCTCGGGCAAGCTCTTTAAAATATTTGATGCCTTCAGTACTATTAATAGGTATATCAATTCCAAAATATCGGGACAAAACACGGTACACATTACCGTCCACTACGGGTTCTGGGACATCAAAACAGAAGGATGCTATCGCACTGGCCGTATAATCACCGACACCTTTTAACGATTTTAGCCCTTTGTACGTCTCGGGAAACTTCCCATCAAAATCCTCCGCCACTATCTTTGCCGTGGCGTGCAAATTACGGGCCCGTGAATAGTACCCTAACCCTTGCCACAGTTTAAGCACCTGTTCCTCAGGCGCATTGGCGAGTTCATTAACGGTAGGAAATGCTTCCACAAACCTAAAGTAATAAGGCATTCCCTGAGCAACGCGGGTCTGTTGGAGAATAATTTCCGATAGCCAAACTTTGTATGGATCGCGCGTTTGTCTCCAAGGAAGATCGCGCTGATGTTCATAGTACCAATTCAGTATTTTTGGGGCAAAAGTCATGTAAGAAAGTAATAAAGCTCAAATGTATCAGTTTATATACTTAAAATTAAAGGGTTAAAGGGAAAGATTAATTATAATGTTTATATTTGCAAGCCGAAAAAAATTAGAAAATTAATAATACAAAATGACGAAAGCAGATATTGTAACTAGGATCTCGGAGAAACTAGGTATTGAAAAAGGAGATGTGCAAGCGACAGTGGAATCCTTTATGGAAGAAGTAAAATCATCCTTGGAGAATGGTGATAATGTTTATTTAAGAGGTTTTGGTAGCTTTATCATCAAGACCAGAGCGGAAAAAACAGGTAGAAACATCTCTAAGAACACTACCATCAAAATTCCAGCACACAATATTCCTGCATTCAAGCCAGCCAAAGTTTTTGTGGAAGGCGTAAAGACCAATGTACAAGTAAAATAATATAATTAACAACACTAAAGCAAGAGCATATGCCGAGTGGAAAGAAAAGAAAAAGACATAAGGTAGCGACGCACAAGCGTAAGAAGCGTAGAAGAGCTAACCGACACAAGAAAAAGTAGTTGTTTCAACTACTTTTTCGTTTTATCCTATCACGTTCTTTGACATAGAGATTCAAGAAACGAATTTCAATCGGTCCGAAAAATGGCCGATTCCATATATTGTTTAATCATTTATCCCAAAATTCATGTGGGATAAATAAAAATCGATTCAGGTGAATAGAGAATTAATCGTAAGATCTACGCCAGAAGCAGTCGATTTTGCCTTACTAAAGGATGGAAAACTAGTAGAATTACACAAAGAAGAGGACAATAACAACTTTTCCGTAGGGGACATCTTCCTAGCCAAGATAAGAAAACCCGTTACAGGCCTAAATGCAGCATTTGTCAATGTAGGTTATGAAAAAGATGCGTTCCTGCATTACCATGACCTGGGCCCGCAACTGTCTTCCATGTTGAAATTCATTAAAAAAGCTAGAACAGGGAAACTCAAAGATTATTCCCTTAGAAATTTTCCATTTGAAAAAGACATTGACAAGAATGGCAGCATCAACGATGTGTTGAAGGCCAATCAGTCATTACTGGTACAAATAGTAAAAGAACCCATATCAACAAAGGGACCAAGAATCAGCTCCGAACTTTCCATAGCAGGGCGTTACTTGGTAATGGTTCCTTTTTCCGACAGGGTCTCGGTATCCCAAAAAATAGCGAGCAAAGAGGAAAAGGATAGACTTATTAGACTCGTAAAGAGCATTAAGCCCAAAGGATTTGGTGTAATCATCCGTACCGTTGCAGAAGGCAAAAAAGTTGCTGAACTGGACAAAGATCTACAGAACTTGTTTTCCAAATGGACAAACATGTGCAAGAAATTGCAAAAAGCGCCCCATCCATCCAAAGTATTGGTGGAGTTGAACAGGGCATCATCCATCCTTAGGGATGTATTCAACGATTCTTTTACAGGAATCCATATTGATGAAGAAACACTGTACAACCAGATCAAGGATTATTTGCACGAGATTGCACCACAAAAAGAATCCATTGTCAAGTTGTACTCGGGTCCCGCACCGATTTTTGAAAAATTCGGGATAGAACGTCAAATTAAGACATCGTTCGGCCGAACAGCATCCATGAGCCGTGGGGCTTACCTTGTTATTGAGCACACAGAAGCTTTACACGTTATAGATGTAAACAGTGGCAACCGCTCCAACAAGGCAAAAAACCAAGAAGATACCGCTCTAGAAGTAAACCTATTGGCCGCTACGGAAATTGCCAGGCAATTACGTTTGCGCGATATGGGAGGGATTATAGTGGTAGATTTTATTGATATGACCAAAGGTGACCACCGACGAAAGTTATTTGACCACCTAAGGGACGAAATGAAGGACGACAGGGCAAAGCACAAAATTTTGCCGCCCAGTAAGTTTGGACTTGTACAGATTACAAGACAGCGCGTACGTCCAGAAATGAATATCAAAACCAGTGAGGAAAACCCGAACCTTTCGGGTGCCGAGGTGGAAGCGCCCATTGTCTTGATAGACAAGATCCAAGTGGATTTGGAGCGTATCCTTAAGCGTAACCAAAAAATAAACGGACTTGTATTGAACATACATCCATTTATTGCTGCTTACCTTACCAAAGGATTCCCATCCATTCGTTCCAAGTGGTTCAAAACCCATAAAAAGTGGGTTAAAATTCAACCCAGGGATGCTTACAAGTACCTTGAATATAGTTTCAAGGACAAAGACGGTAAGAAAATCCAAATATAATCAGAAGCGACTCCAGAAATGGGGTCGCTTTTTTTGTTTTATGTACTTTTGAGATATGAATCATACCAAAAGCTACACCTTGGACGAGGCCACCAAAAAGATGGAAAGCTACTGCGCTTACCAAGAGCGCTGCCATAAAGAGGTTATGGAAAAACTAAAGGGTATGAACATGATTCCGGTGGCCATAGATCAAATAATGGGCCATTTGATCCAAGAAAACTACCTCAATGAAGAGCGTTTTGCCAAGGCCTTCGCCAGAGGCAAGTTCAACATCAAAAAATGGGGAGCCAACAGAATCGTGAGGGAATTGAAGTTCAGGGACATCTCCCTCTACAACATTAAAAGTGCGTTGGCCGAAATACAGAATGAAGATTATTTGAAAACCTTTGATGAACTTGCCAAAAAGCGATTAGATCAAATAACGGAAAAGAACCCCCTCAAGAAAAAAAAGAAACTTGCCGACTATTTACTTTACCGAGGCTGGGAAAGTCATTTGGTTTACGAAAAAGTGAGCGAACTCATCAAATAAATCAATCCTGCAACAATAGTTTCTGAGTCCGTTTAATGGCTTTTTCATTCTTCCAGTCAATCCATTGTTGTCCTTTGAGTTTGCGCATGAAGTTGTCAAAATGTCGCATTATAAAAATGTTGTAAATGGCCTTGCTGAGATTTTTTGGTTTACGAGCAATTGCCCTCAAACTCATAGAAAAACCTGGTGTAATATACTTCATATGGTGCCAATACCCTTCGGGAATATATAGCACATTCCCGTGTTCCAAATGCGTGATGTGCCCCTTGGCATGTTGGAGTGCAGGCCACTTCTCCAAATCAGGGTCTGCAAAATCGATATCCTCACGCGTAATCAAAGAATGTGGAATCTTATATAAGAATTTGGTTTCGTCCTGAGAAAAAAGAATACATTGCTTTTTCCCTTCAAAATGAAAATGGAAAATATTGGCCAAATCAATGTCATAATGCATAAAAGTATACGAGTCCTCACCACCAAAAAATAGCATGGGCAAACCTTTCATAAGCCGAAGACCAAAATCTGGAAAAGAATAGTCCTTTTGAAGCTCGGGAACTTCTTTTAAGATATTCCAAAGAAAAATACGGTATTTTGTTGGCCCGCTTTTGAGTAAGTCCACATAATCGGCCATCTTCATTTTGGCATGTGGCTCGTTGAAACCTTCATCGTGCTTTACGGGGCGGTCATCATACAAAGGCACTTCCTTGTCTCCTGCAATTTCCTTCATGTAATCTAAGTTCCATTTAGAATATGCTGGCCAATCCTCAATAAAGCGCTCAATTACAACGGGCTTTTGGGGCTTGAAATATTTTTGGATAAACTCCTTTTTGGAAAGGGTCTTCTCCCGAGGTATCTGTTCAAGATTCAGCTTCAAAATTTCAAGGAATTTGAAATCGCTAAATTACTAAAACGTTTTTAAATGTTTACTAGGTCTATTCTATGGAAACCAATTTGCCTTTATCTTTGGCCGTTTGGTTAGATTTGACCTTATGCAGGAATCCCCTTTTGCTCCTATTTAAAACTGTATCGCAAACCAAATAGAACATTGCTTGGCGGCATAGGTATAAAACCAGACTCTATGTAATCTGCATCGAAAATATTACTTGCAGTAAGGGTAAATTCCGCCTGTTTTACTTTAACAGCCAATGATGCATCCCAAACATTATAGGTTTGTCCTGTAGTACGCTCTGCATACTTATAAATTATATTCTGACGTATATTTTTAAACAATTGCGTGCTTAAGCGCGTGGTGTATTGGTGTTTTAGCGTGTTTAAAGAGTAACGGGACAATTCTTCGTTTTGGTCTAAAATATTGTCATCTAAAAACGCATAGCCAACACTTAAAGCTTGCGTAAAGTCTTTGAACTTAAAATTATACATAGCATCCAACTCCAAACCTTTGGTATTTACTTCCGTAATGTTTGTTGCTACAAATACATCTTCAGAAACATCGTTTCTAATAAAATCGATTAGATTATCCGCGTCTCTATTAAAAACGGCTACGCTGGCATTAAATTTAGGCGTGGTGTACTTTAAACCCAATTCTTGTGCAAAAGCTTCTTCTGGCTCCAAATTTTCGTTACCACTGGTTACAGGGTCGTTATAGAACAAATCCGTATACGTTGGTATACGGTAGGTATAGCCAATATTACCATATACTTTAAACGTATTGGTAAGGCTATAACCTATATCCAATCCAGGAAATGCTCTAAACTTAAAGTCGGAAAAATAAGTAAGTGCCACACCTGGGGTAATATCCAACTTGTTGTCCGCAATACTAAAACGATGTTCTAAAAACACATTGGACATGAAACGGTTTCGGCTACCTAGGTTATTGCTTCTTAGGTAGATTTTGGAAAACTCTACTCCAAAACCAGTAATTCCCAATTTAGAAGCATAAGACGCATTGGTCTCTACCCCAACCTTATTAGAAATATGCATATTCCTGTAAAAACTTGGTTCGTTTCTTCTCAAGAGGAACAAGTCTTGATTACGTTTCCAATAAATTCTTGGTTGAATTTTCAGTTTGTTGTTCTTAAAAGTGGTAGAAACCGCCAAAAGACTATTTTGGGTTTCTTCGTACTCATGAAACGTGGGGTTAGTGGTATAAAAATTCTCGGCGCCAAAATTACGCTCCAAGAAAGTTGCTGTCATTTCTATAGGCTGGGCGTTTTTATTAAAAACACTCTTTAAATAGTAATTGCCATTATCGTAATCTGAGTTATTTCTATACCCCTCAGATGTCATCCTTCCCACATGTATTATATGAGTCGAGTTTTCGGTATCCACGCCAGCAGTTGCACTACCATTCAATTGTCCAAAGGAACCCGCTTCCACATTTAAGGAAACAGAATTATCCAAATTCTTCTTGGTTATGATATTAATGGCCCCAGCAAAGGCATTTTGCCCAAAAACCCGCGCTGCCGGACCTTTTATAATTTCAATTCTTTCTATTACCTCTATGGGCAAAGCTGCGTTCATGGTATGGTGCCCCGTTTGAGCATCGTCCATTTTAACGCCATCTATCAATAATAAGGTTTGGTCAAAACCACCTCCTCTTATATATAAATCTGCTTGGCTACCACCAGTTCCGCGTCTTCTTATATCCACACCTGCAACTTGTTGTAACAAATCTGCCACATTTACGGCAGCACTGTTTTTAATATCATTGGAAGTGATGATATTAATGGTTCTTGAATTTTCCTTGAAAGGAAGATTAATTCGGTTTGCGGTCACCACAACTTCGCTTAGCGAATCCACCTTTACGGCAGCATCGTTCTCTTGCGCTTTTACTTGAAAAGCACCGACCAGTAAAATCGCAAATAATAAGATTGATTTCTTCATTATGTAAGCTTGTAAGGTAAGTTTTTAAGTCAATTAATTATATGCCGCAAAAGTCTTAACTTTCCGGACGATTAAACTAGTCCAGTTTTAAAACAATGAATAGTCCGGTTTTTGATTTATTGGTCCAACTTACATCTATAGACAAGTCCATTGTTCAGCCTGCATATGTGCAGGTGGCACAACAAATCATGAACGCCATTCAACGTGGTTATCTGGAAAAAGGCAGTAAGTTGCCCGGAACACGGGCTTTAAGTAAGTTATTGAACGTTCATCGCAATACAGCTGTGGCTATCTATGATGAATTGGCCTCGCAAGGTTGGGTAGACATCATACCCAACAAGGGAACTTTTGTGATAGTTCCAGAAGATTCCAAAGTAAAGATCAAAGCGACCACACAGCATATCAACCAAGTTTACGAGTATCCAAAAATTCCAGGATTCCCGTTCCAACAATCCTTTAATCTAGCATCGACCAAAGTGGAGATTACCGCCAAATATTCCATAAATGATGGTAAGCCCGATTTAAGATTACATCCCGTGCACCAATTTTCTAGGTGGTATAGCGCCGCAATGAAACGAAAGCCATTAATAAACAAATGGAATAGAACCAGTGCATTGATTCCTTCTGTTTTTAGTACGCAACTTTGCAACTATTTAAATGCCACCAGGGGCTTCCATATAAAACCAACCTACTTATTGAATACCCGAAGTACGGAAATGAGCCTGTATATTGTTTCGCAGGTATTGATAAACCCAGGTGATTTGGTGCTGGTTGGACAACTAAGCAACTATGTGGCAAACATGATATTTCAACAAGCAGGGGCAAAAATCAAAACAGTACCTGTAGATGAGGAGGGGTTGGATATTGGGTATATAAAAAAGCATTTTATACATGAGCCCATTCGTTGTATTTATGTTTGCTCGAACAGAGACTATCCAATAACCACAACGTTAAGCTCCAAAAGAAGGCTACATTTATTGGAATTGGCCAAAACCCATGGTATAGCCATTATTGAGGACGATTTTGACCATGATTTTCAGTTTGAAGGGTCTTCCATGTTGCCCATGGCAAGCGCAGATGCCAATGGTAACATAATTTACTTGGGCAAACTGGGACAATCATTATTTCCGAGTTTTCATACAGGATTTGTCGTGGCACCAGAACAGGTAATCGCCGAAGCCCATAATTACTTGCAATTATTGGATACCCAAGGAGACCTGATACAGGAACAAATGCTTTCTGAACTGATATCCGAAGGCGAAATATACCGTCTCAAGAAAAAAAATATAGTAACCTACAAAAAACGTAGAGATACTTTAGGCACTTTATTAAAAGAACATTTTGACAATATAATTGATTGGCAAATACCCTCTGGTGGACTTGCCATGTGGTTACGGTTTAAAAATCCGATATCCTTGGTACAACTAGCCGAAGAAGCTGAAAAATTGGATTTGTTCATGCCAAAAACCATTCTTTATCAAGATAAAAATATCTGCGCCATACGTTTCGGTTATGGACATTTAAACCAAGATGAACTAAAAATCGTAATTGAAAAGCTAAAGCAAGCGTACCTAAAGTTGGTAGCTGTTTAACCATTCAAATTTATCTATATTGCAAATATGATAACTAACGACCAAAAAGCTGAATGCCGCCGTGTTTAAAAAATTACGTTTTCTGAGGTATCAAGATTTGGACTGGAAAACGGTCTTGCTTATTTTGGTCATTGTTTCTGTCTTTGTAAGATTTCCATTCTTTTTTAGGGATTATGTGGATCGCGATGAGAGCACTTTCATCCTCATGGGACAATCTTGGGTGAACGGACATTTGCCTTACACTCAATTGTGGGATTTAAAACCTCCTATTACGTTTCTGTATTTTGCCATCATCATCAAAATTTTTGGGAAAAGCTTTTTTGCCATTCGGTTGTTTGGAGCGGTAATGGTGGCCCTCACCAGTTTATTTACGTATGGTGTCGCAATAAAAATCACTACAAAAAAAGTGGCATTCTGGACCGCTATCTTCTGTGTATTTTTCCAGAGCCTATTTGGCAGTTTACAGGGTGTAATGTCCGAACATATTTGCACCTTCTTTTTTGTAGCGGCCCTATATCTTTTGGTTTATCAAAACGATGCGAAGTGGTTCTTTACCTCTGGACTGTTGTTGGGCTTGTCCGTGATGACGAAGTTGAACATGGCCTATCCTGTTTTCTGTTTGGGACTCTACTTTTTGTGGGAAGGATTTTATGGAAATCATGCATGGAAAAACATTAAAAACTTAGTGTTTATGGGCACAGGTTTTTTTGTGACCATTGCATGCACAGCAATTCCGTATTACCTTCAAGGAGACACTCAAGTTTGGTGGAAGTCCGTTTTTGAGGCACCCTTGGCCTATTCCGAAGGGAGGTTCCACTCACCTTGGAGAACATTGCCCTACGTGGGCACCATTATACTGCTGTTGGGCTCAGGATTCTATTTAAAACTTATCGATTGGAAATCAAAAAACATACAATTGTTGACCATTGTCGTCATAGGGATTCTAATCTCCTACGTACAATCGGGCAAAGTGAATGGCCACTACCTCATCCAACTCTATCCATTTATATTGATTCCTTTGGGCATGGCAGTTGCCAAACTCCCGCCCATTCAAAAAAAATACCGTGCTGTAATCGCTGTCCTTCTCATATTGGTTCCCATGGAATCCTATTTGGAATATGGCAATGTCATCTCCAACAAAATAAAAAAGGGTTCTTTTTACAATGGTGAGGGCATTGATGTACCCAGATACATTATAGACCATAATCTTAAAACCGAACATATCTTTTTTACCGAGTACCACATCGGTTATTGGATCTTGGATGAAACCCCTCCCACCAAACCAGCTACGCATCCTAGCAACATTACTCGCGAAGAGCTATTTCCCTATATGAACAATCCGCGAAAATCTGGGGTCGAAGAACTCAAATATATTATGGAAGTGATTCGGCCAAAAACTTTGGTGGCCAGAAAGGGCAAAAAAATCTTTGACAAAAAATTACTAGGTTACAACAACTATATTGATGAGTACCTGGAAAATCATTACCAATTAGAGGCCACCGTGGGCAGAGGCCTTATCTACCAACGGTTAAAATAATCCCAGTTATAACTAAAATCATTTAGCGGGTCTGGTAATAAAATTGCACTGCATGCACCTGTACTTGGTGGATTCAAAAAATGGAAATAGCTTAAAAAACAAATTCTTTCTCGAATAGTAGATTTCGGAACGACTTGCCTTGCAATTCGGGCATATGATGGGATTTCCAAAATCGTCCGTGGCGTAACTTCTGACCTCATCAAAAATCTGCTTGGCCCTTTCCATATCCGAAGAATAGACCTGAAGCCTAACACCTCCCATGGCATTGCTCACCATTGAATAGGAGTTTATCGTATTCTCATCCTTTAAGAATACTGGGATTCCTTCTGCTTCGAGCTTACCTTTAATGACCACGGCATCCGCAGGAAACTCAAATGTACCCAAAGTGTGAAACTCCTTTTTCATGTGGTTAAATAATTCATCAGCAATTGCAAAATTCGTCATATTTCCTCATAATACAAATGTAGCACTTACGGTGATTAAACAGTATCTTAGTCGTTCTTAAACCTATTCCAAAAATGAAATTTATCTTTTCCTTTTTAGCACTATTCACAGGGTTGCTTAGTACTGGCCAGACCAATACTTATCAAATTTCTTTTGATAATGCCGTTCATCACGAAGCGGTTATAGAAGCCACCTTTCCTAATTTGACCGATGATATCGTTGAATTCCGAATGAGCAGAACGTCCCCTGGACGTTACGCGCTTCACGAATTTGCCAAAAACGTATATGGTTTCGAAGCTACGGACAGTAAAGGAAACACATTGACGGTTACCAGGCCCAACCCTTATGCTTGGCATGTCAGCGGACATGATGGAACCATCAACATCAAATATATTTTGTTTGCCAATCGCGGTGGCGGCACCTACTCTCAAGTGGATGAAACACATGCCCATTTGAATATTCCCGCAACTTTTATGTTTTCGCCCGAACTCAGTGAACGCAAACTTGAAGTGACATTCAATGTACGCGAAGATTTGGATTGGAAAGTGGCCACGCAGCTTCCTTTGGTCTCGGGCACTACCTATTCGGCTCCGAACCTCTATTATTTTATGGACAGCCCTACGGAAATCAGCAACTACATGCTTCGTTCTTTTGGGGTGGACGGAAAGACCATCAATCTTGCACTCCATCATAATGGAACCGAAGCAGAGGCCGATGAATATTTTGAAAAAGTAAAAAAAGTTGTTCTTGCTGAAAAAGAGGTTTACGGAGAGCTTCCCGAGTTTGATTATGGCAATTACACTTTCTTGGCCTGCTATATTCCCAATGCCTCCGGTGATGGTATGGAGCACCGTAATTCCACCATTTTAACCAGTACCCGTAGTTTGGCAGACGGCGGAATGGAACGTAATATCGGGACAGTATCACACGAGTTTTTCCATGCGTGGAACGTGGAGCGCATCCGCCCTAAAACTTTGGAGCCTTTTGACTTTGAAGAAGCCAATATGAGCGGGGCACTATGGTTTGCCGAGGGGTTTACAAGCTATTACACGGGTTTGATTTTGTGCAGGGCCGGACTTGAATCTCCTAAAGAATACGTAGAAGGGTTGGCAGGAACCTTCAATTACGTTTGGAACTCTCCAGCCCGCCAATTTTTTAATCCGATTGAAATGAGTTTTCAAGCGCCTTTTGTGGATGCCGCTACTTCTGTTGACCCAGTAAACCGGGAAAACATGTTCATCTCTTACTATTCCTACGGAAGTGTATTGGGTCTTGCGTTGGATTTGTCGCTAAGAGAGAAAGCTTTAAACCTTGACGATTATATGAAGCTCGTTTGGGAAAAATATGGTAAAACGGAAATTCCATATACCATCCAAAACCTTCATGATGCCTTAAACGAATACGCTGGCAAATCCTTTGGCGACAATTTTTTCAACAGTTACATCTACAAAAGTGAAATGCCCGACTATAAAAAACTCATGGAATCCGTTGGTGTTGTGTTGGAACAACTGGAAGCATCACCATATTTTGGGGCCTACGTCTCCATGGGAGCTGACGATTCGGGGTATGCGGTACGTAGAAACACTTCCATTGGAAGTCCGGCATACGAAGCTGGTCTTGACAATGGTGATATTATTCTGAGCATTAACGACAAACCTGTTACGACAGGTCAATCTTTTGAAGATTATCTGGCTCAATTTAATTTAGGCGAACCTGTAGAGGTTAAATTTTCTAGATACGGAATTGAGAAAACAACGGAAATGGTCCTGACACCTAGCCCAGATTACACGTTTAGTTTGATGGAGGATAAGGAAGCAAAACCATCCAAAAAGATGCTAGAGCAACGAAAAGAATGGCTTAAGGTGGAATAAATGGTCATTTACAAACAAGCGGACTCTTTGAAGGAACTGGAACAGATTCTAGAACTTCAGCAGCGAAATTTACCCAAAAACATAAGCGAAGACGAAAGCACCAAAGAAGGTTTCGTGACCGTGGAACACACCTTGGATGTGCTACATGCCATGAATGAGGTGTGCGGACATATTATTGCCGTGGATGATAATCAGGTGGTAGGTTACGCCTTGTGTATGCACCCAAGATTCGGCAACGATATTGAAGTACTTCGCCCTATGTTTCAAGAAATCGATACAATACTTGAAGATAAGGTCAACTATATGGCCATGGGACAGATTTGTGTGGCCAAAAGCCATAGGGGGCAGGGACTTTTCCGAAAGCTCTACGAAACCATGAAGGAGAAACTGCCCAAGGGTTTTGATACCATAATCACCGAAGTGGATGGCAAAAATAAACGGTCTTTGGTGGCGCATACGGCTATAGGTTTTAACACCTTGACCATATACAATTCAAATGGAAAAGAATGGCATGTGTTATCATGTTATAAATAAAAAAGCCGCTCCAAAAGGAGCGGCTTTTTTATTGTGAATCTATTCATTTACCCTAGTCGGCCAAAACAATCACTTTATTGTCTTTCATTTCGACCGTGCCGCTTGAAATGTTCAAGATAGTTTCGCCATTGCTTCCTTTGGAAAATTTATCCGCAAAGGCTTCATCAATGGTGATATTACCTTTCACTTTTACTTTTCCAGCTTGCAAAAGAGACACGATTGCTGCGTGGTTCTCCAGCATCTGAAATTCTCCATCCACTCCAGGTACGGTAACCGAGGTTACCTCGCCTGAGAATAAAGTGGCTTCGGGTGATACTATTTCTAAATACATATTTATTAGTATTGAGATATTAGATATGAGTAGTGAGATGTGCGTAGTTGAGATTTCTAACTACTCAATACTAGCATCTCAAATCTTTTTTATGCTTCCGCCAACATTTTCTCTCCAGCCTCGATAGCCTCCTCGATGGTTCCTTTAAGGTTAAAGGCAGATTCTGGAAGGTGATCTAGTTCACCGTTCATGATCATGTTAAATCCTTTGATGGTCTCCTTAATATCAACCAACACCCCTGGAATACCGGTAAACTGCTCCGCTACATGGAAAGGCTGAGACAAGAAACGTTGTACACGTCTAGCTCTACCTACGGCCAATTTATCCTCTTCAGAAAGTTCTTCCATACCTAAGATGGCGATAATATCCTGAAGCTCTTTGTAACGCTGCAACAACTCTTTTACACGTTGCGCACAATCGTAATGTTCTTTACCCAAAATCTCAGGAGTCAAAATCCTAGAAGTGGAATCCAATGGATCTACTGCTGGATAAATACCCAACTCGGCAATCTTACGGGATAGTACGGTAGTTGCATCCAAGTGAGCAAATGTTGTCGCTGGTGCAGGATCCGTCAAGTCATCCGCAGGAACGTAAACCGCCTGTACAGATGTAATGGAACCTCTTTTGGTTGATGTAATCCTTTCCTGCATGGCACCCATCTCTGTTGCCAATGTTGGCTGGTAACCTACCGCGGATGGCATACGACCTAAAAGTGCGGATACCTCTGAACCTGCTTGGGTGAAACGGAAAATGTTATCTACGAAGAAAAGAACGTCTTTTCCTTGTCCTTCTCCTGATCCATCACGGAAGTACTCAGCAATGGTCAAACCGGACAATGCCACACGGGCACGTGCTCCTGGTGGCTCGTTCATCTGACCGAACACAAAGGTAGCTTTGGACTCCTTCATGGCTTTTTTATCTACTTTGGACAAATCCCATCCTCCTTCTTCCATGGAGTGCAAGAAATCGTCACCATATTTTATAATACCAGACTCCAACATCTCACGAAGCAAATCGTTTCCTTCACGAGTACGTTCTCCAACACCTGCGAACACGGACAAACCACCGTGGCCTTTTGCAATGTTGTTGATCAACTCCTGAATCAATACCGTTTTACCTACCCCGGCACCACCGAACAATCCAATTTTACCACCTTTTGCATAAGGCTCGATAAGGTCGATTACCTTGATACCTGTGAAAAGTACCTCGGTGGAAGTGGAAAGATCTTCGAATTTGGGTGCTTCACGGTGAATTGGAAGTCCATTGTCTCCAGTTTTAGGCAGTTCCTCCAAACCATCGATAGCATCACCGATCACATTGAAAAGACGTCCGTAAACATCTTCACCGATTGGCATTTGAATTGGATTACCGGTAGCTACTACTTCAACTCCTCTACTCAATCCATCGGTAGAGTCCATAGAAATGGTTCTTACTGTATTCTCACCAATGTGTGATTGTACTTCCAAAACCAATCTTGAGCCATCAGCTTTTGCAATTTCAAGGGAGTCATAAATTCTTGGGATCTCTACCCCTGATTCAAACTCAACATCAATGACCGGGCCTATAATTTGGGCAACCTTACCTGTTACTTTAGACATTAGTATGTTTATTTATAATTGAATACGCGGAAAATAACCGCTATTTTTTCGGCTGCAAAGATATGCTTTTACATTTTTATTCAGAAACCGATTTCAGCTTTTTTTTAAAGAAAAAAGGCGTTAGAAATTCCAACGCCTTTAGTTTTGCTTTTTTACTGTCAATTAAGGATTTATGGTCCAAGATAAATAGTAAATCGAACCTATGAACCCTGTACCGATGGCAGTGTAGTACTCATCGCCCAACAGGTTAGATCCTCCCAGTTTGAAAATAGACTTTATGGATGGTACGGAGTAATTGACCTGAGCATCCAAAACGGTATAGGCAGGAATATCTCCATCTGCGAAGGAGGCCTCCCAGAAATAGCTATCGCTCCACCTGTAGTTTACATTGAAACCGAAGTTTTTAAACAATGCCGCATTACCAAAAGATGCTTTCACCTTGTGCTTTGGGGTGTTAAAATTGGTCCTAAGGTCTGGGTATCTTCCTTCGTCGATATCCAGCTCAGCAAAGGTATAGTTTACTCCCAAATCAAAGTTTCCAAGTTTGGTGTCTACGCCGACGGTAGCGCCATAAGAGTTAATGTCTGCTTCTGAGTTGGTATAGGTTTGATAGACTTGAAAATCACCATTCTGTAAAGCCAACAAGGAAAGACCCCCGTCTCCTGCTTCACCGTAGAATGGAACTGCAGTGGTTGTATTCGCTAAAAAGTTGGAATAACTGTTGTAATATCCACTTAAATCGATAGTAAATTTACCCACTTGACCTCTATATCCGGCCTCAAAAGCGGTAATTTCTTCTGGCTGCACCAATGGTGTGTTCACGGCCTCAGGCGCTCCTGCCTGCAAGGAAGCTGTTGAGTATGCATTCTCATATGCATCCCTTCCCACAAGCTCTACCGTGGATTGACCAATAAGGGCTTGGCCACTTTCACTAACTTCAAAAGTACGTACATCCCTATCCAAGTTGGCCGGTGCGGACCCTACCAAGATAGCACGGCCTGCATTCAAGCCGATGAACAAATCCTGAGTGGTCGGGTTTCTGAAACCTTGCTGCACGGAAACCCTTAAGTTATGATTTCTTTCTTCTCCCAAGGTATATGCGAACGAAACTCTTGGTGAAAGGAAACCATCAAAAAATTCGTTTTTATCATAACGGGCAGAACCGGTAAACTTTAAACGGTCGTCCAAAAACTTTTTCTGAACTTGAAGGTAAGCACCGTATTCGTTGTATTTGATAGGTCCATCAATATCCGTAAAGATGGTTCCTTGGGAATTCAATTCATATTCCCTGAACGATCCACCGATTTGAATATCGGCCCAATCATCAATCAAATGGGCGATGTTATAATTACCGTTTACGTGACGGAACTTGGTCTTATCAATAAATTTGGCTCCCGTAGTCAAATCTCCATTGTTAATTACAGTGTTGAAAGCACTTTCAAACGCTGGAGTACCAGGAATCAATCTGCCTTGGTCGGCCGCCTGCCTACCTGCAATGTGGGCTTGTGCAGAGGCTTCCTCCGGGGTCAGGCCTGCTCCTTGAATACTCCCTAGGTATGTTGGTATATATGCTCCGGCATAATCGGTAAACCATTGTGTATCGGATTTCCATGCTCGGTTTACGTTGATAGCTGCAAAACGTGTATCGTAGGCGTCTCCTGAATTTTCAGAAACAATGTATCCTCTTAAAAAGAAATTGTCGTTTTTGATTTCCAGTCTATGCTGCTGCATCGTAAATCCTGCTACGGCATAGCGGTTGGCTCCTTGATAAATAGTGGTACCTCTACCTATTCTACTGTTCAGAATCACTTCTAAATCATCGGCGAAGGGCCTGATGTGGACAGCGAAATCTGCTTTTACACTCTCTGCATTATAATTTGCCAAATCGGCTTCATCATAACCTGTTCTGGAAATAGTGGCTGAACCGACTGTTCCAGATGGGAATCCCGCAGCTGCATCAAAATCCAACGTTGTAGAAACCTCATCACCATATACGTTCAATCCATCGTAAGCGGGATTGGAGCGGTCAGCTCCGGGATTGTTCAAATCCACTCGGCTATTGGCATGCCAATCTTCACCTGTCAAAACGGAAAGGTTGGCTTTAACAGCAACCTTATCGCTAAATGCGTGTGCCGCTCTTACACCAAAATCTTTATAAAAATTGCTCCCTGCAGCATCTTGAGTAGTTACACCGCCTTTGGCGTATGCACTTATCCCTTGAAAATCGAATGGGTTTTTACTGGTCATGAACAAGATACCGTTAAATGCACCCGCACCGTACAATGCAGAAGATGCACCAGGTAATATCTCAACGCTCTGTACATCCAGTTCGGACATCCCCACCAAGTTACCCAAGACAAAGTTAAGACCGGGGGCGGTGTTGTCCATCCCATCTACCAATTGCAGGAACCTGTTGTTGGCAAATGTGGCAAAACCCCTTGTGTTGATGGACTGGAATGTTAAACTATTCGTGTTTATATCCACTCCCTTTAAATTTTGAAGCCCACCATAAAAGGATTCTGCGGTGGTATTCTTGATTTCCCTGAGTCCAAATCGCTCCACCGATACAGGGGATTCAAAAATACGCTCGGGCGTCCGGGATGCAGAAATTACAATCTCGTCCAACATGGTGTTGGCCTCCGAGAGGGTAATAGTGAGCGTTTGGTTGTTTGATGTAACATTTGTTATAAAATCCGAGAAGCCAATACTTGAGAATTGAAGTCTAAACGGAGGGACTTCGTCCGTATTAAAAGTAAAATTTCCATCAAAGTCCGTAGTGGTTCCTTCCGCTTTCCCTACCAGCAATACATTAGCTCCCGGTATGGGCTCATTATTTTCATCAACTACCTTTCCCTGTACGGTGGTTTGACCATAGGACGCCAAACCCAGCAGCATTAGGGAAACAAACATAAGTTTTTTCATTTGCTATGGATTAGAGTTAATTTAGTTTTTGTGCGTGTTAAGTATCAATCGGGAAGATACATTTTTTTTTATTCCGATGATACAAATTTGAAAAAAATTATGCATGCATAATACTTTTTTGGCAAAAAATCCTATTCAAATATACGTATTCAGCAAAAAAGGCACTGTTTCCAGCGCCTTTTCAATCCAATATATATGTTTTGTAAGTCTTACTCGACAGTCACCGATTTTGCCAAGTTTCTTGGTTGGTCCACATTGCACCCTCTCATTACAGCTATATGGTATGATAGTAATTGCAATGGTATGGTGGTCAGAAGCGGAGACAGACTTTCCGATGTTTCCGGGACTTCAATTACGTGGTCTGCCAATTCTTTTACAGTTTGATCGCCTTCTGTAACAATAGCAATAATCTTACCTTTTCTAGATTTGATTTCTTGAATGTTACTGACCACTTTTTCGTAGTGGCCTTTCTTTGTAGCAATCACCACAACCGGCATTTGCTCATCGATAAGGGCAATTGGACCATGCTTCATTTCAGCCGCAGGATACCCTTCGGCGTGGATATAGCTAATTTCCTTCAACTTTAAAGCTCCTTCCAGTGCTACAGGGAAATTGTAGCCCCTACCCAAATACAAGCAGTTCGCTGAATCCTTATATGTTTCTGAAATTTCTTCAACCAATGGATTGGACAACAGTGCTTTTTCTACCTTAGTGGGTACTGCCTCCAATTCTGCCAAATATTCGTGGTATTTGGATTGGGACAATGTTCCCTTTTCTTGCGCCAATTTCAAAGCAATCAAAGTCAATACTGTAATCTGGGTAGTAAACGCCTTGGTGGAAGCCACACCTATTTCCGGTCCAGCATGCGTGTAGGCCCCTGCATGGGTCTCCCTTGCTATAGATGAACCCACCACATTACAAACTCCAAAAACAAACGCTCCTTTTTCCTTTGCCAATTTAATCGCTGCCAAAGTATCTGCGGTTTCACCGGATTGGGAAATGGCTATCAAAACATCCTTTTCGGTTATTACTGGGTTACGGTACCTGAATTCCGAAGCATATTCTACCTCTACCGGTATCCGCGCCATGTCCTCAAAAATATACTCCGCAACCAAACCTGCATGCCAAGAGGTACCACAAGCAACTATTATAATCCTATTGGCATTTAGGAATTTTTCCAAGTTTTGGTCTATCCCTGCCATTTTAACTATGCCCTTGTCCGCCAATAGACGTCCACGGTATGTATCCTGTATAGCCTTGGGCTGCTCGTAGATTTCCTTGAGCATAAAGTGGTCGTAACCGCCCTTTTCTATCTCTTCTAAATTAAGTTGAAGTTCCAAAATGTTCGGATAGGCGATGGCATCGTCCTTGATCTTACGCATTTTGATTTCCTTGCCTATTCTTATAATGGCCATCTCCTCATCTTCGAGATAAACGGCATTGTTGGTAAACTCTATAAAGGGAGAGGCATCAGAGGCAATAAAATATTCATTTTCCCCGATTCCGATTGCGAGTGGGCTACCCAATTTGGCAACTACGATTTCATCCGGTTTATTTTTATCAAACACTGCAATGGCGTATGCCCCGACCACTTGGTTCAATGCAATTTGTACGGCTTTTCCAAGTTTTACCCCTTCTTTGTTCTTAACTTCCTCTATCAAATTTACAAGCACCTCGGTATCCGTATCGGACTCAAAAGTGTATCCCCTTTTGATCAATGCCTGCTTTATGGATTCATAATTTTCGATGATTCCATTGTGAATAATCACCAAGTCACCTGAATTTGAGTAATGCGGGTGGGAGTTTACATCGTTTGGCACACCATGGGTTGCCCATCTTGTATGGCCAAGCCCCAATTTACCATTGGTAGGGATAGTGGCTTCGGCCTTGGTTTTTAAATCCTCGACCTTTCCTTTTGTTTTGGCCAAATGAATGTTTTTTCCATCGAACAAGGTCACCCCGGCACTATCGTACCCTCGATATTCGAGTCTTTGCAAGCCTTTAATGATTACCGGATAGGCGTCTCTATGTCCGATATAACCAACTATTCCACACATAAGATTTTTTTTAAGTTAATAACCATTTGGGGGTTAGTCATCAAAATTAAAAGGTTTGGCTTAAAATGTCAGGTTAAGATGTTTTAAAACGATGAACGTTCAAAAAACCACGATAAATCAATCCCAATTAGTTGGCCTGAGTATAAAAAATTTCCAGTTTTAGTTTTTTATCCTCAAACTCGTTGGACACATTGCTTCCATAAAGAACAGTGCCCAAAGGACTAACTGTTCCGGCAATGGGATAATCGACTCCTTGCATGTCAGTACCAATCGCTTCCCGAAGTCCAAGCAAGGCCATATTAGGCGTTAATGTCAACCCTAATCTTGCATTCGTGGAGTCACGAACTATAATATTGTTGATATGCTCTGTAATACGTATTTTATATTTTACTCCCCTATTATTTTCTTGCTCCAATATACCACCATGATTCAGATAATATTGTAACGGGTTTGTTCCTCCATTTATATTAGGATCTTCGTTCGAAGCATCGAAAATTGGTCTGTTTGTTTCTGCATTGTAGATGTAAAGCCTTGGTGGTTCAACTACCGAAGCATCCACAGCCTCTTGATCCACATAGAATACAAGATTGGCCTCGTTGATTATCCAACTGTTCTGTTTAATCTGATTGATTACATCTTCCCCACCATTGATTACCTCGTCAAACAAACGTACCTCTGTAACGGCAGCACCTCCCTTTACATAAATTCTAGAAGCGTTTTCTCCATTGTCCATTGCGCTTACCACCTCTGGGGGCAACATTTCATTCTCAAAAACATTTACTGCATTACCAGTAACCCCTGTCTGTTGTGAACTAATCAAAAAGTTCAAGACGAAGTCTTTTTCCTCCGTAACGGTTTCTTCGGCCTCGGCATCATAGTCATCGTAAGTATAGGTTATGGTAATGTTTGCGCGGGTGAGATCCAACAAAAACATTAATTCTTCCATATCTGTTCCCGTCAAATGCACTCCCCGAAGGAAATTTTTAAAATTTGAATTGTTCAACAGCTCAGACTGACCTTCTTTATCCAAAATATTCTGTTGGAAAAAATCAGGGTTCAAAGGAATATGAATCCCCGGAGGTATTCTATCATCTACAACAGTTTTCGATTCGTCCACATCGGTATCGGGATCATCCTCAGCCATTACAACTGTCTCAATATCATCAATTATCACGGTGTTTTGACCTGTAATGGTAAGCTCTTCACCAATAAAGCTGGAGAAATCCTGGTTGGAGTAATATTCTTGTGCTTCCTGAAAGTTTGAATTTGGATCCAAATCCCTAAGAAAGTAGTTAGACCGTGAGACTACGATATCAAAAGTTTGGTTTCTATCTCCGTATATACTATCCAAATCGAACCTATTGGGATATACATTGGGAGTAAAATTGTCTCCGGTTCCATCTTCATCGGGATTATACGGATTAGAACCGATTATTCTTTCTTGATTATCAGATACACCGTCACCATCCCAATCAGAGTTTGGGTCATCGGCATCATCTCCATTTTCAAGGTCGTCAGGAACTCCGTCACCATCCCTATCGGGTGAGGGAGCGGTTAAAAAAGGAATGTTTAAATATACCTCGGTTACGGTCTCATTCTCTTGGTCGTTATCGGGGTCATCCTCACTTGCTTGTGACAAATCCCCAAATGTTGGTGAACCCGCACTCAATTGAAGCTGCGAAATAATACTCGCCTTTCTTTGACCATATATGGGGTCGTTGAAGGTACCTAGTTGATACACGGGGAGCCTATTGGTCTGAACAGCGGTTATACCCTTGTTGTAAGCAAACACGTCATATTCAACTTTACCTGTTGTAAATGGCTCACCATCAATAACTCCTTCACCTATGGTATCCAACTCCTCTTCACAAGAGACAATTAGTAAAAACAAAGTTCCAAACAGTGCCGAAACCTTGAAAATATTGGAAAATCTCATTCAATCTATTTTAAAACCTCTGTATTGTAGAAATTCGTGTATGCCTCTTCCGCTTCTTGAAGTGGAACGTATGGCAAAACTGGTACGGAAAGATTGTCAATATGGCTTTTTAGGTCATCGGACAAATCATCCGCGGCTAAAATAACGGCATCGGAATGATCTACGGCAACCTTTAACAAATTATTATACTCGGGCTTGGACAGTACCGAAACCTCCTCTTTGTCAATACCATCAAAAGCAATTTTATCGATCATTGTAGCATCCAGCTCTCCTTCAAAATCTTTACCATAGACAGAAGTAACTATCCTACTTTCGGAGAACAATGGCTCATCTGCATAATACTTTCTTAGGTAAAGGGGAACCATGGAGGCCATCCAGCCATGCACATGGATAATATCCGGGGACCAGTTCAATTTTTTCACTGTCTCCACAACTCCCTTAGCAAAGAAAATGGCGCGTTCGTCATTATCAGGGAACAAATTCCCGTCAGAATCGGCAAAAGTGGCCTTTCTTTTAAAATATTCGTCGTTATCTATAAAGTAGACTTGTATTCTTTCCTTAGGTATGGAAGCTACCTTTATGATCAAGGGCATATCCATGTCGTTGATCACCAAGTTCATCCCCGATAAACGTATGACCTCATGTAGTTGATGCCTCCTTTCGTTGATGTTTCCGTACCTTGGCATAAAAATGCGAATTTGACCACCATTGCTGTTCACCATTCTTGGTGCTTCATACGACATTAAGGAAACAGGATTCTCTGGGAGGTAGGGAACTAATTCAGAAGATACAAACAATACCTTTTTACCATTCATAAACGCTTTCTTTTGTTTATCCGAAAAACATAGCTGCAAAAGTACAAAAATTATGCTGATTAGCTGTATTTATAGTATTTTTGCACCCTTTTGTACCTGTATATGAAGATATTCGACCTTAAAAAAGAACTGAACGCCTTTACCCAAGAACAGCGAAAAAAAGACCGTAGCATTGGTCTTGTACCCACCATGGGCGCGCTCCACACGGGTCATATCTCCTTGGTAAAAAAAGCACTTTCGGAAAATGATTTGGTCATTGTCAGTATTTTTGTAAACCCTACTCAGTTCGACAAAAAAGATGACTTGGACAAATATCCAAGAACATTCGAGAAAGATATTGAGCTCTTAAAGCAGGTTTCGGACCAAATTGTAGTGTTTGCACCTACTGTGGATGAAATTTACGGAGGTGATATCACTTCTGAATCCTATGAGTTCGATGGTTTGGACAAGGTAATGGAAGGGGAATTTAGAACAGGCCATTTTGATGGTGTCGGCACTATCGTGGAGCTTTTGCTCAGAACCGTAGCCCCGGACAAAGCCTATTTTGGCGAAAAGGATTTTCAGCAACTACAGATTATCCGAAAAATGTCCGAGATCAAGAATTTACCCTACACAATTGTTGGATGCCCCATTGAACGGGAACCGAATGGCTTGGCCATGAGCTCCCGCAACGAAAGACTGTCAAAAAAAACCCGCGAAGAGGCTGGTTTTATTTATAGTATGCTACAATCTGCCAAAACAAAATTTGGCACGGAAAGTGCAATAGATATTACGGATTGGGCAACATCTGAATTTGAACAACACCCCTTGTTTGACCTCGAATATTTTGAAATCGCCGACGAGAACACATTAACGCCGGCCTTAAAAATTCAGGACAACCAAAAATATAGAGCATTTATCGCCGTTTACGCAGACGGTGTTCGCTTAATTGATAATCTAAGATTGAATTGATAATTTTGCACCATGCAAGTAGAAGTCGTAAAATCTAAAATACACCGAGTAAAAGTTACCGGGGCAGACCTTAACTATATAGGAAGCATTACCATAGATGAAGATCTTATGGATGCCGCCAATATAATTAGGGGCGAAAAAGTGCAGATCGTGAACAATAACAATGGCGAACGATTGGAGACTTATGCCATTCCTGGTCCTCGAAATTCCGGGGAACTTACATTGAACGGTGCCGCAGCCAGAAAAGTGGCCGTAGGAGACGTATTGATCCTGATTACCTATGCATGGATGGATATCGAAGAGGCAAAAACATTTAATCCAGCATTGGTATTCCCCAACGAGGAAACCAATCTACTCCAATAAATTTTGGGAAGATCCCTCAAAAAATTCCTTAAAATATTCATACCCATTGCCTTTGGGTTATTTTTGGTTTGGTACTCGTACAATTCCACCACACCAGAAGAACGAAAGCAAATCATCCACTATATTTCCAATGCCAGTCCATTATGGGTGTCGATTTCCGTAATCATTGGCATATTAAGCCACATTTCACGAGCCATTCGCTGGAAATACCTTTTGGAACCCTTGGGCTATCGCCCCAAGACCGTCAACACCATATTCATTGTATTGATTTCCTATTTCGCCAACTTGGGAATACCCCGTTCCGGTGAGATATTAAGGGCCACCGCACTCACCACTTACGAGAAAGTTCCTTTTGAAAAAGGATTTGGGACCATAGTAACCGAAAGGGTCATCGATTTGTTGATGCTCTTGATCATCATTATGATCACTTTGGTGCTTCAAACCGACTTCATCCTTGGCTTTTTGGAAGAAAGGGGCGTGAACATTATCGGTGCTATAGGAATATTGCTGGTGGGTATCGTAGGACTCTTTTTAGGGTCTTATATCATCCGTAAATCCAAATCACCTTTGGCCATCAAACTCAAGGAATTCCTCAACGGATTAAAAGAAGGCGTGCTCAGTCTTTTTAAAATGAAGAACAAGTGGCCGTTTATACTTCATACTTTGTTTATCTGGATAGCCTATTTTGGTATGTTCTGGGTCATAAAATATACCGTAGAAGAAACCATTCCACTATCCCTTGGCGAATTGTTGGTTGCCTTTGTGGCCGGTGCCTTTGCCATGTCCACTACCAACGGAGGAATTGGCCTTTACCCCATAGCTGTGAGCGCAGCCTTGGGCATTTATGGCATCAGCTCTGTTTCCGGGGACGCATTCGGGTGGATCATGTGGATAGCACAGACGTTGATGGTCGTAGTTTTCGGTACAATATCCTTCCTAGTATTACCGTTATTGAATAGAAATCGGTAAGCCCCAGCCGCCTAAATCTTAACCAATGAAAAAATGTCTATTTCTACTGATAGGCCTTACTTGCTTGAACCTGAGCGCTCAAGTAAAAAAAGAAATATTTGAGTCCTTCAAACTTCAAGAACGAAGGGATGTTTCCTACTATTTCCCCGAAGACTATTCCGATGAAAAAACATATCCATTGATAGTTGTTTTGGACGCGGAATATTTGTTCGACCTTGTTGTGGCCAATGTAAAGTTCCAAAGCAAGTTCGACCGCATGCCAGAAGCTATTGTAGTGGGCGTTGACCAACTAAAAAACGATTTGCGCTGGGAAGATTGCGACTATGACGAAGTATCTGGCTTACCCACCGAAAAGGGTAAAATGTTCTACGAATTTTTGGGAACCGAACTTATTCCCTACTTGGCCACCACTTACAACATTGCGCCTTTTAAAATGTTTGTCGGATATGATATTACGGCCAATTTCGGCAACTACTTTTTGTTCAAGGACCAATCCTTCTTTAACTCCTATATCAGCATTTCGCCTGTTCTCGCCACCGAAATGGAAAGCAGGGTCCCTGCACGACTATCCGAATTGGACCAGACCATTTTTTACAATCTGATTGTAGAAAAACAACCTACGGACGATAGGCAACGAATTCTTCAAATGAATGCTAGCATCAACTCCATTACCCGAGAATCACTACATTACTTTTTTGATGAATACGAAAATGCAGACCACACTTCCATTGCAGCCTATGGCATAAGCAAAGCTTTTGATAATGTATTCAGCATTTACAGACCCATTACCCCTGCCGAATACAAATCCGATATATTGACATCGGAAGAACCAGTTTACAATTATTTGGAGAATCGTTACGAAACCATTGAAAATCTGTTCGGTTTTGAAAAGCCGGTGGAACTTAACGATATCATGGCCATTTATGCCGCCTGTCTGAAAAAGCAAGACTATGAATCCTTAAAGCCGTTGGCAGAACTCTGCAAAAAACAATTCCCCGAAACCATGATGGGCTTTTATTTTGAAGCTGAACACTATGAATTTATCGGGGAACCCAAAAAAGCGTTCAAAACATTCGAAAAAGCATTCCAATTGGAAGAAATTGACTTTTTGACAAAGGATATGGCCCTAGAAAAAATTGATGCGCTTAAAGCGGACTTTGGATACTAAAACCTTGGATTATTGGATTGATCCGATATTTGGATCGACTTGACTAAAAATCTATCGGTCCAAAAATCCAAGAATCTAAAAAACCATCCAATCCATCATCTAAATCCATATCTTTAGGCCCCTCATTTAGTTTGAATGGCCAAGACCAAAACAGCATTTTTTTGTCAAAACTGTGGAACCCAATTCCCCAAGTGGGTAGGGCAATGTTCCTCCTGCAAGGAATGGAACACCATTGTGGAAGAAGTCGTCCAAGAAGAGGATAAAAAAAGTTGGAAGGCCGATACCGTAGCCAAACAGGCAAACAAGCCGCTTCGGGTTTCTGAGATTACCCAAGAAAAAGAACTCCGTTTGGACACGTTGGACCAAGAATTCAATCGTGTTCTGGGTGGTGGGCTTGTACCAGGATCTCTAACTTTGTTAGGAGGTGAACCAGGCATCGGAAAAAGTACCTTGCTGCTCCAGATTGCTTTGAAGCTGCCTTATAAAATTCTCTATGTTTCAGGCGAGGAAAGTCAAAGGCAAATAAAAATGCGTGCGGACCGTATTCAACCTAACAGCGAAAACTGCTACATCCTTACCGAGACCAAAACACAGAATATTTTCCAACAGGTTTCGACCATCGAGCCCGATTTGGTGGTCATCGATTCCATTCAGACCCTGCACACCGATTATATCGAATCCGCTGCGGGAAGCATTTCCCAAATTCGCGAGTGCACCGCCGAGCTCATTAAGTTTGCAAAAGAAAGTCACACCCCGGTGATTTTGGTGGGACACATTACCAAGGATGGCACCATTGCCGGACCTAAAATTTTGGAGCATATGGTCGATACCGTCCTTCAGTTTGAAGGCGACCGAAACTATGTGTACCGTATTCTTCGATCCCTTAAAAACCGATTTGGTTCCACTGCCGAGCTTGGTATTTACGAAATGCAGGGAAGTGGACTACGCGAAGTGAACAACCCGTCGGAGGTACTGATCTCCAAAAACGACGAAGACCTCAGCGGGACCGCTATTGCTGCCACCGTGGAAGGTATGCGACCCTTGCTTATCGAGATTCAGGCTTTGGTAAGCACCGCCGTTTATGGCACGCCCCAGCGCTCTGCCACTGGGTTCAATGCCAAACGTTTAAACATGCTGCTGGCTGTTCTGGAAAAACGCGCAGGTTTCAAATTGGGAGCCAAAGATGTGTTCTTGAATATTACAGGTGGAATCTCCGTGGACGACCCTGCTATCGATTTGGCCGTTATGGCCGCCATTTTATCCAGCAACTCCGATATCGCCATCGAAAAAGGCATCTGTTTTGCCGCAGAGGTTGGACTAGCAGGAGAAATAAGACCCGTGCAACGTGTGGAGCAACGCATTCTGGAAGCTGAAAAACTGGGCTTCTCCAAAATTTTTGTCTCCAAAAACAACAAGATTGGACTAAAAAAGTCTGGTATCCAGATTCAAAAAGTCTCCAAGATTGAAGATGTAGTGGCCCATCTATTCGGATAGAACAGTAATTGCGTGTTTCTTTCTATATTTAGTGAACATTCAAACTGCGCATGAAAAAATATTTACTGCTAATTCCCCTATCCATTCTTATTTCCTGTAACGATTCAAATCCAACTAATACAGACAAGGCCTATTTCACCACATGGGAACATTATTTGGGCGACCCCGAACGGACACATTTTTCCAACCTTGACCAAATTGACACCACGAATGTTTCTCAATTAAAACTCGCTTGGAGTTACAAAAGTGGAGGGCTACAAGAAGGTAGAACCACACAGATACAGACAAGCCCTTTAATGGTTAAAAATGTACTTTACGGGGTAAATGCAGCCGTTGAGTTGTTTGCTATTGATGCGGCAACGGGAAAAGAACTCTGGACTTTCACACCTCCTATAAGGGATGAATCTGGGCTGGGGCTTAACCGGGGCTTGAATTATTGGAAATCCGACGGCACAGCACCCAGTCGCATCTTTTTTTCATCAGGTCCAAAACTATTTGCTATTGATATTGAAACAGGAAAGCCTTTTTATTCATTTGGAAACTACGGAAGTATCGACCTGCGTGATGGTCTGGGAAGGGACCCGAGCAAATTATCCGTAGTCTCTAACACGCCGGGGGCGGTTTTCCAAAACATATTGATTCAGGGTACCCGAGTGGGCGAAGGACCCGGCTCTTCTCCGGGACACATTCGTGCATACGATGTGCTCACCGGCGAAATTTTATGGACGTTCCACACCATTCCACAACCTAGAGAGTTTGGTTACGACACTTGGCCTGACGAGGCATATAAAAAGGTCGGCGGTGCCAATAGCTGGCCCGGCATGGCATTGGACAACGACCAAGGCATTGTCTACATTCCCACCGGTTCAGCAGCGTTTGATTGGTATGGGGGCGACCGCGAAGGGTCCAACCTTTTTGCAAATTCGCTTTTGGCTCTCAACGCAAACACCGGGGAACGCATCTGGCATTTTCAAATGGTGCACCACGATATTTGGGATAGGGATTTGCCCGCACCACCCAATTTAGTTGATATTGTTAGGGACGGAGAAACCATCCCTGCCGTTGCTCAGGTTACCAAAAGTGGCCATGTATTCGTGTTTAATCGAATCACTGGGGAACCCTTATTCCCTATCGAGGAAAAAGCATATCCAAGCTCCAAGTTGGTTGGAGAAAAAGCATTTGAAACACAGCCATTACCATTAAAACCAGCACCATTTGCACGACAAATTTTAACAGAAGAGGATTTATATGCCCCAGACCGGACTGCCTTTGTGGATGATTTGGTGCCAGGCAACGAAACCGATAAAGCACCCACTGTGCTAGAAAAATTCAACTCCATTACATCACAAGGGCAATTTACCCCCATGGATACCACCGGAGTGATTCTATTTCCAGGGGCCGATGGTGGTGCCGAATGGGGCGGGGCCGCACTTGACCCCCGTGATGGTGTAATGTATGTAAACGCCAACGAAATGGCTTGGATCATTAAGATGAAAGAAGTTGGTGGCGGGTCGGAAGGCTCAAGCGTTGGTCAAAGTTTGGCACAAATTCACTGCGCTAGATGCCATGGTGGCGATTTGCAAGGTTTGAACGGGATCCCTGAACTTCAAAATGTGAAGCTAAGGTTGGAAACCGACTCAATAAAAACCATTATCAAAAAAGGCCGCGGTGCCATGCCGGGCATGCCCAATCTTTCTGAAGAAGAATCCGCTGCCATTGTAGAGTTTTTAATGGGTATGGAGAAACCCAAAGACCATAGGGTTGAAGATACAAAAATAGACGTGCCCTATTCCATTTCCAGCTTTGCAAGATTTAAAGATGACAGGGGCTATCCCGTGGTAAAACCGCCATGGGGAACTTTGAATGCCATCGACCTCAACTCAGGTGAATACTTATGGACTGTACCTTTAGGGCACGAAGAAAGTTTGAACGACCCCAACATTCCCGTTTCAGGGCTGGAAAATTATGGGGGACCTGTTGTCACCAAAGGTGGCGTGCTTTTTATTGCGGCTACCAAGGATGAAAAAATACGGGCGTTCCACATGAAAACGGGCAAAAAACTTTGGGAAGACCAACTACCTGCAGGTGGGTATGCCACACCTATCACTTACCAAGTTGATGGCAAACAATACGTAGTGATTTCCTGTGGTGGCGGCAAAATGGGCACCGCTTCCGGTGATGAATACCGTGCTTACGCTTTGGAATAATTAAGGCGCTGGATTCGGAATAGCGTTGTGGATTTCCTCAATGCCTTCCAACACCTCATCGGAGAGGTCCACATAGATACTACCAATGTTTTCCTTAAGCTGCTCCATACTGGTAGCACCGATAATGTTACTGGTCAAGAATGGTCTGGTGTTCACAAAGGCCAATGCCATTTGGGCCATGCTCAACCCGTTTTCTTTGGCCAACTGCGCGTATTGTTCCGTTGCGGCAACAGCTGTATCGCCACTATATCTGCTGTAATTTGGAAACAAGGTCACCCTCGCCTTTCTCGGAGGAATCTCGGTAAGGTATTTTCCGCTCAATGTTCCGAATCCAAGAGGGGAATATGCCAAAAGCCCAATCTGTTCCCGCATGGAAATTTCTGAAAGTCCCACCTCGAACAAACGGTTCAAGAGGTTATATGGATTTTGAATGGTCATCATTCGGGGCAAGGATTGGTGTACTTTGCTTTCTTCCAAATAGCGCATAGTGCCCCAAGGGGTTTCGTTTGATAACCCCACGTGTCGAATTTTGCCTTCGGCAATTAAATCACGGAGTGTTTCCAACACTTGGTGGATATTATCATCCCAAACATCGACCGCATGGGCATTGTATCCCCGCTGTCCAAAATAATTCGTGTTCCGCTCCGGCCAATGTAGCTGGTATAGATCAATATAATCCGTTTGCAAGCGCTTTAAACTGCCTTCTACAGCACTGATAATGGATTCCTTGCTAAAACCTGTGCTGCGTATATGCTTTGCGGCATGTCCAGGTCCAGCAATTTTGGATGCCAGCACCACTTTGTCCCGATTCCCGGTTTTTTTGAACCAATTTCCGATAAGTTCCTCGGTTACCGCATACAGCTCCTTTTTTGCGGGAACTGGATAGAGTTCTGCGGTATCGAAAAAATTCACTCCTTCATCCAAGGCATAATCCATTTGTTCGTGGGCTTCATCTTCATTGTTCTGGCGTCCCCAGGTCATGGTGCCCAAGCAAATTTTGGATATTCGGATATCGGTATGTGGTATTCTGGTATATTTCATCTGTTACAATTTAGGACGCTTAAAGATAGTCAAACAGAAGTATCGGACATTACGGAACTGTTATTAATCCACCTCCAACAAAATAGGACAATGGTCACTATGTTTAGCTTCGGACAAAATCACGGACCGTTTCAACCTATCTGCCAAAGGTTCCGCTATCATACCGTAATCCAAACGCCATCCCTTGTTGTTGGCCCGCGCATTGGCCCTATAGCTCCACCAAGTATAGTTGTCCGGTTCTTTGTTGAAGTGCCTGAAACTGTCAATAAAACCACTATCCATAAAACTTCCTATCCATTCACGTTCCACAGGCAAAAACCCGGAAACGTTTTTGTTTCGGACAGGATCATGGATATCTATTGCCTCATGACAGATATTGTAATCTCCCAAAACGATCAAATTTGGGCGCTCCTTTCTAAGTTGATCCGCATATTTCTGAAAATCGGCCATATACATCAGCTTGTGGTCCAAACGAGCCAAATTGGTCCCAGAAGGCAAATACATGCTCATTATAGAAAGGTCTCCATAATCTGCACGGATGTTCCTTCCCTCAAAATCCATATAATCGATGCCCGTTCCAAACTCTACATGGTCAGGTTGCTCTTTGCACAGCAATGCTACTCCACTATACCCCTTTTTTTGGGCACTGAACCAATAGTGGTAGGGATAGCCGGCTTCTTCAAAAAGATGGGTATCCACTTGTTCTTCCATGGCCTTGGTTTCCTGTAGACAAATAATATCCGGTGAAACAGCCTGTAACCAGTCCACAAAACCTTTGTTCATTGCGGCACGGATTCCATTTACATTGTATGATGCAATTTTCATGTATTCAAATTTGTTCAAAAATAGCTATTGTAGACGGCTCCCAAAAATTGACTTTTGCAATGGCATCATCAATCTAAAGAATCTCAGGCTCCTTTCTTAAAGATTTCCCTTAATTTTAGGCAAATTTCATCCTCATGACCGCACTTGTTTTGATCGATGTCCAAAAAGGGCTTCAAGAAACTTCATTTTATGGCACGGAGCGAAACAATTTGGATGCTGAAAAAAATTGCGGGAAGTTATTGCGGTTTTTCAGAACTAAAAGTTTGCCCGTTTTTCATGTAAAGCATAATTCCTCCAATATTGATTCACCGCTATATCCCAACAAAATGGGCAATGATTTCCATCCGGAGGTACGTCCATTGATCAGTGAGCCGGTTTTTGAAAAAAATGTGAACAGTGCATTCATTGGAACAAATTTGGAAGCAAATCTAAAAGCAAAGAACATAACAGATGTGGTAATTGCAGGACTGACTATTGAGCATTGTATTTCAACTTCGGTTCGAATGGCCTCCAACTTGGGTTTTAATGTAATTTTGGTCTCGGATGCAACCGCTGCTTTTGATAAAATAGGATATGATGGCAATGCCTATAGTGCAGAGGTAATTTTTCATTCGGAACTCGCCAACTTAAAAGATGAATTCGCAACCATCATGGATACCGATACCTTGTTGGACAAACTTGAACTTAACATTTAGTCACTATTTTTATAGCATTAAAAATCCAGTAATCCATATGGCACGATCAGTCTTTTTCTTTTTGTCTTGTTTGTTTTTTACAAACACACCCCTATTTGGCCAATCAGACCCTCTTAAAATTGGTATTGCTGGACTCACGCACACCCACGTACATTCTATTTTAGGCCGTGAAAATATTGGAGATATAAAAATTGTCGGCATTGCCGAGCCCAATCACGAACTTGCCAAAAAATATATTGATCAATATGAGCTTTCCATGGATTTGGTCTACAACAGTTTGGAAGAAATGATCTCTGCCACCCAGCCAGAGGCGGTGACCGCTTTTGGCAACATATATGATCACCTGGAAGTAGTTCAAATCTGCGCACCAAAAGGAATACACGTAATGGTGGAAAAGCCTTTGGCCGTTAGTATGGAACATGCCAAAAAGATGAAAGACCTAGCCGAGGCACACAACATACATTTACTCACCAATTACGAAACAACATGGTATCCTACCAACCACCGGGCCAAAGACCTTTTGGACAATGGAAAAATTGGAGCACTACGAAAAGTGATTGTTCGTGATGGTCATCGAGGACCTGTAAAAATTGGTGTAAACGAAGAGTTTTTGGAGTGGCTCCAAGACCCTATTTTGAATGGGGGAGGTGCCATAACGGACTTTGGTTGTTACGGAGCCAATTTGGTGACATGGCTTAAAAAAGGGGAAAGACCCAATACCGTTACCGCCGTGACACAGCAAATGCAATCAGAAAATAATCCAAAAGTTGATGATGATGCGACCATCATCCTTACCTACGATGATTCACAGGCCATTTTGGAGCCTTCTTGGAACTGGCCCATAGGAAGAAAGGATATGGAACTCTATGGACTAACGGGAGCCATCTATGCGGATAACGGCAAGGACCTAAGAATTCGTATGGCAGAAGGGTATGATGGTTTTCAAGAAGAGAAAATGACCCTGCCCAAAAGACCTGCTCCTTATACTGATGGATTCTCATTTTTGGCAGGCGTAGTGAACGGTTCTATCAATATGGCGCCATTTGATCTTTCTTCTTTAGAAAACAATATGCTGGTCATTGAAATTTTAGATGCCGCTCGTGAAAGTGCTGAAAAGGGAGTTACCATCTTCCTCGAAAAATAATTTATTTTGCTAACGATTCCCTTAAATTCTATGAAATATTTACCCTGTGCATTATTTCTCCTTATCATGGCAGATATGATAGCTCAAAATACCCAGAAAGATTCCATAACCCGTTTGGTCGAGGTGGTGCTGACCCAAGACGCCATCCCCAAAAAAGCCACGGGCATAACAGTCTCTTCCAAAATAGCAGGACAAACTTTTGAACGGTTCAACCCTGTTGATATTCCTTCGGCTATCAACCAAATTTCCGGGGTCTACATTCTTTCCGGAGCCATCAACACCAACCGTATTACCGTACGGGGCATGGGCGCCAGAACACCGTATGGCACCAACAAGTTGCGAATGTACTTTAATGGAATTCCTGTGACGAACGGAACAGGCTCCTCTACTATCGAAGCCTTCGATTTTGAGAATCTAGGCGCGGTAGAGGTTATCAAAGGTCCAAAAGCTTCAGCATTTGGGGCCAATCTGGGTGGCGCTATTTTACTGGACACCAAAGCGACCGTTCAAAATAGGACCCAGCTTATCAATTCGTTCACAATCGGGTCCTACAATATGCTCAAGGACAACCTGACCTTCTCCCATTCGGAGGATGGCCTTGACATGTCCCTTAGCTATAACCATTTGGAAACCGATGGCTACCGCCAGAACAGCCAGTTCCAACGTGATGGGCTGCTCTTGAACACCAAGTTGCGAACGGGACAAAAAAGCAGTCTTGCCCTTTTAGTTAACTATATCGACTACACGGCGCATATACCGAGTTCCATCAATCTTACCGATTTTGAGGAAGACCCTACGCGGGCACCTTCGAACTGGTTTGAATCTCAGGGCTACGAAGCCAACAAGTATATTTTGACAGGCCTATCGCATTCTTATCAATTTTCAGAGCAGTTACAGAACACTACCAGTGTCTTCTACACCTATTTGGATCATTACGAACCCAGACCGTTTGACATTCTGGACGAATTCACCAATGGTTATGGTTTCCGAAGCCATTTTACGGGCAATTGGGGAAAGGCGGATATCAGTTTCGGTGGCGAGTTTTATAGGGACGAGTACCATTGGGGAACGTTTGAGAACCTTTACCAGGAAAATAACGGTAATGGAAGCCTGCAAGGCTCACAACTTAGCGACAATTCTGAATTTAGGAGACAGTTCAACCTGTTTGGAACCTTCACATATCCTATTACTGAAAGACTCTCCGGCCAAGTGGGCCTTAATTGGAACAAAACCCATTATGATTTTAGGGACCTCTTCGGCGATGGATCGGACAATGCCTCGGCCAAGCGTGATTTTGATGCCATATTGCTTCCGAACGCAGGGCTCTCCTATCAAATCAAAAATGGAAGCATCTATGCCAATGTCAGTAGGGGATTTTCCAACCCAAGTTTAGAGGAGACATTGACCCCTGGAGGTGTCATCAACCCGGATATTGCCCAAGAAACAGGAACTAACTATGAACTTGGTACCGATTGGATGCTACTGCAGAAAAAACTATCGGTCAACCTTGCGGCATATCGAATGGACGTGAAAAACCTTTTGGTGGCCCAGCGGGTCGGTGAAGACCAATACATAGGAAGGAATGCGGGAAAAACACGCCATCAAGGTGTGGAGGTTGATTTACTGTATAGAGGAAAGCTATCTCCAGCAATCACTTTTTCACCCTATCTCAGCTATACCCTGAACGACCATAGCTTTGTGGATTTTGTGGACGGTGACAACGATTACTCGGGCAATCCGCTCACCGGGGTACCGAAGAACCGATTGAGCTCAGGAATAGATTTTAGGCATTCCAATGGTCTGAGATTGAACCTGACCCATCAGTTCGTAGACGACATTCCCATGACGGATTCCAATTCTATCACCAGTGATGCCTTTAATGTGTTCCATGCCAAATTGGGGTTCCGAACATCGCTTTCATCCAATATAAGTCTAGGGATAAACGCGGGCATCAATAATATTTTTGATATCAATTATGCCCAGTCCGTATTGATCAACGCTGTTGGATTTGGAGGGGCACAACCTAGATATTACTATCCTGGAAATGGACGAAATTATTTTGGAGGCCTACAATTGAACTATGTCTTCTAGTTTCACGTTGACGCTTTTGACCTATCTTTAAGACCCAAAACGAGCTGACCGTGAATGAAATAGATGAATACATTTCCAAATTCCCCGAAGAAGTTCAACAGCAACTTCAACAAGTACGGGCTATCATTAAAAACATAGCGCCCCAAGCCATTGAAAAAATGGCTTATGGTATGCCGGGTTATAAAACCAATGGGAAGCCGCTCGTATACTTTGCAGGGTACAAAAATCATATCGGTTTTTACGCAACACCTTCTGGGCACGAAGCATTTCAAAATGAGCTTTCTAAATACAAACAAGGAAAAGGTTCTGTGCAGTTTCCTCTGGACCAACCCATTCCTTTCGAGCTCATTGAACAAATCGTTAAGTTTAGGGTTGAGGAAAATGCTAAGACCAAATAAAGTTTCATGCATCCACGAATAGAAATACTGCCCAAAACTATTTTGGTTGGGAAAAAGTCAATCACCTCCTTTGCTCACAACAATACCTTTGAACTATGGAAAAGCTTTTCACCCCGTAAAAAAGAAATAGAGCACACTATCCATAATAAAAGCTATGCGGTTGAAATATACCCAACTACAACATTCTTTCAAAATTTTGACCCAACCCAAGAATTTGAAAAGTGGGCGGCCATTGCCGTTACCAAAATAGACAAGGTTCCCAATGGCATGGACACCCTTATAATTCCCGAAGGATTGTATGCCGTGTTTCCATACAAAGGAAAACCCAGCGAGGGCATGGAAACTTTCAAATATATGTATGGAGAATGGCTTCCAAATTCGGAATACGAAATGGACAGCCGTCCCTATTTTGCACTAATGGGTGACAAATACAAAGGGGAACATCCAGATTCTGAGGAGGAGTTTTGGGTTCCTATCAAGAAAAAATAAAAAATCGTTTAGCCCATTTCAAAGTGCTAGGAGAAGTCGTTTTCAAAAACAATGATCATACGTTACAAGGCATTGGTCCGTAATCCGTATCTTAGTTATCCTTTTGCCAAGTATATGATTAGAAATTTTGTCTCTCTTATAGTTTTACTATTGATTTTTTCCTGTACCGAAAAAGCACAGAAAGAGGTAAGTTCCATTGACCCCGTGAACTGGAGCAACAGAACTGCCACCATTTCAGTTCAAGACTCATTAATGAGCGGAACATCGTACCTATCCGTATACTCCGAAATTTACAGTGAAACGGAACACCGCACCCACAATCTTACGAGCACCATAAGCATGCGAAACACCAATCTAAGGGACACGATTTACATCAATAAGGCAGAGTATTTTGATACCAAGGGTAACCCTATCAGGACATATTTTGACGAAACCATCTATATTAAACCAATGGAAACTGTAGAAATCGTTATCGATGAAAAGGACCGTTCCGGAGGAACAGGAGCCAACTTTTTATTCCAATGGTCCATTAAGCCCTCCTCTCACGAACCCTATTTTGAAGGTGTTATGATTTCCACCTCTGGCCAACAAGGACTCTCTTTTACCACAGAGGGCAAACGTGTGGAATAGCTTCTCCACATGCACAAATGTCATAGTTTTACTCAACCGATTATAGTATCTTGTAGATACATTTTGGAAATTCCTTTCCATGTACACATAAGAATTTACTATGACAGATTTACAAATCGCCAAAGGCGTTTCGCTGCAACATATTTCCTCCATTGCTGAAAAATTTGGTGTCGACCCTGACAATATTGAATTGTATGGAAAATACAAGGCCAAACTTCCCCTGAATGCCATAAATCGGCAAAAAGCTCAGAACAGCAATCTTATTTTGGTATCGGCCATTTCGCCTACTCCTGCCGGCGAGGGCAAAACCACAATGTCTATTGGGCTATCAGAAGGATTAAACCGTTTGGGCAAAAAATCTACCGTAGTATTGCGCGAGCCTTCGTTGGGCCCTGTGTTCGGTATCAAAGGAGGGGCCACAGGAGGTGGTTATTCCCAAGTGTTGCCCATGGAGGACATCAATCTACATTTTACAGGTGATTTTTCCGCCATAGAAAAAGCACATAACCTATTATCGGCAATAATCGATAATAATATCCAAAGTAAAACCAGTTCATTGCTTCTAGACCCCCGAACGATTGGCTGGAAACGCGTAATGGATATGAACGACCGTTCGTTACGACACATCATCGTAGGTCTGGGCGGTACTACTTCGGGTGTGCCCAGAGAGACCGGTTTTGACATAACCGCAGCATCTGAAATTATGGCGATTTTATGTTTGGCGGAAAGTTTGAGCGATTTAAAAAAGCGATTAGGAAATATTTTTGTCGGCTATACCTATGATAAAAAACCAATTTATGCCAAAGACTTGAAAGCCGAGGGCGCCATGGCCGCTTTATTAAAAGATGCCATAAAACCCAATTTGGTACAGACCATTGAAGGAAACCCGGCCATTATTCACGGTGGACCATTTGCCAACATTGCACAGGGTACCAATTCCGTAATTGCCACCTTGATGGGAATGTCCTATTCTGATTACACAGTAACCGAGGCTGGTTTTGGTTTTGACCTCGGAGCCGAAAAATTCTTTGATATCAAATGTCAAAGTGCCGGCCTAACTCCAAAAGCTGTTGTACTCACCACTACAATTCGAGCTCTAAAATATCACGGAGGAGCCGATTTAAAATCGTTAACGGAACCCAATGTCGAAGCCTTGAAAAAAGGACTTCCTAATCTGGAAAAGCATTTGGAAAATATCGGTAAGTTTAAAATGGTGCCTGTAATCGCCATCAACAAATTTGTATCTGACACGGAGGAAGAGATTGCCGTTGTCAAGGCATTGGCAGCGTCCAAAGGAATACGGGTGGCCGTGGCCAATGTTTGGGCCAAGGGAGGTGAAGGTGCCGAGGAACTCGCCAAAGCGGTCGTCGATATCGTATCATCCAAAGAATCATCATTTAAACCTCTTTACGATTGGAATAGCAGCGTAACCGATAAAATTGCTACTATTGCGACCGAAATTTATGGCGCGGAATATGTGGACTATACCGCGAAGGCGAAAGCTAATTTGCGTAAAATAACGGATTTAGGACTAGATCATCTACCGATTTGTATTGCCAAAACGCAAAAATCGTTATCCGATAATCCAAAACTTTTGGGCAGGCCAAAGGATTTTATCATTACCGTTCGGGAAATTGAAATAGCGGTCGGAGCTGGCTTCCTAATCCCTATCACAGGAGACATCATGCGTATGCCAGGATTACCAACACGCCCCTCATCCGAAGGTATCGATATAAACGATGACGGGGAAATTACAGGTTTGTTCTAACACCCTACCATCTCGTTCGGATTCGAACGATTATTGAGTTAAAATACTGAAAACAGGTCTCGACTGCGCTCGACCTGACAACCTTTACGAAATTTAACAAATTAGATTTTTTGTAACCAGTAACGCATGTCCACTTCTTTGGAGATGATATCTTTCACCTCTGAAAGTTTCACGCGTTTTTGGTCCATGGTATCCCTGTGGCGAATGGTCACGGTATCGTCTTCCAATGTTTGATGGTCCACGGTAACACAGAAAGGCGTTCCAGCCGCATCTTGACGACGGTAACGACGACCTACGGCATCTTTTTCATCATAATCCACATTGAAATCCCATTTTAACTCATCGACCAATTTTTGGGCAACTTCTGGTAATCCGTCACGTTTTAACAAGGGCAGAACGGCAACTTTGTTTGGTGCCAAAACTGCTGGAATCTTCAACACAGTACGAGTGGAGCCATTTTCCAATTCCTCTTCTTGCAACGAGTTGGAGAATACGGCCAAGAACATACGGTCCAAACCAATGGAAGTTTCCAAAACATAAGGGGTGTAGCTCTTGTTTTCTTCGTGGTCGAAATATTGTAGTTTTTTACCTGAGTATTCCTCATGCTTGCCCAAATCGAAATCGGTACGGGAGTGGATTCCTTCCAATTCCTTGAATCCGAAGGGAAACTTAAATTCGATATCAGCTGCAGCATCGGCATAGTGGGCCAATTTTTCATGATCATGGAAGCGATAGTTGTCCTCGCCCATTCCCAGTGAAAGGTGCCACTTCATTCGTTTTTCTTTCCAAGCTTCGTACCACTCCATTTGGGTGCCCGGTTTTATAAAGAATTGCATTTCCATCTGTTCAAACTCCCTCATTCGGAAAATAAACTGACGGGCTACAATCTCGTTACGGAAGGCTTTACCGGTCTGGGCAATCCCAAACGGAATCTTCATCCTTCCGGTTTTTTGTACGTTCAAAAAGTTGACAAATATACCTTGCGCGGTTTCCGGGCGAAGGTAAAGGTCCATCGCACTATCTGCAGAAGCTCCCAACTTGGTGCCGAACATCAAATTGAACTGTTTTACGTCGGTCCAGTTTTTAGATCCAGAAAGTGGACAGGCAATCTCCAATTCCTCGATCAATGCCTTTACATCCGCCAAGTCTTCATTGGCAAGGGATTTACCCATACGTTTTAGGATACCATCGGCTTTTTCTTGATAGTCCATAACCCGTTGGTTGGTGGCAAGAAACTGTTCTTTATCAAAGCTATCACCAAAACGTTTTTCCGCTTTGGCAACTTCCTTATCGATTTTAGCTTCAATTTTGGCCACATAATCTTCTATAAGGACATCGGCACGGTATCGCTTTTTGGAGTCCTTGTTATCGATCAGTGGGTCGTTGAAGGCATCCACGTGGCCAGAGGCCTTCCATGTGGTGGGGTGCATAAAAATGGCCGCATCGATGCCCACGATGTTCTCGTTGAGCTGCACCATGGCCTTCCACCAATATTCACGAATGTTCTTCTTTAGCTCGGCACCGTTCTGACCGTAGTCGTAAACTGCACTGAGTCCATCATAAATCTCACTGGATTGAAATACATAACCGTACTCCTTCGCATGGGAGATAACCTTCTTAAAAATGTCTTCCTGATTTGCCATTGGGCAAAAATAGAATTTTACCCAAAAAGTAGTATGCTATTTCAGCTGAAATTCAGTCGAAGCCAACAATCTTTCGTCCTCGAACACATTCAGGGTATAAATTCCTTCTACCAACGAGCCCTCTGGAACGGTGATGGCATCGCAAATACTGATCTCCTTTCCAGTATAAACAATCTCTACCTTTTTGCTATAGGTATTCCCGCTAACCGAAATGGTATTGGCATTGTCCTCGATAATGGCCATATTGGGGTCCAAAAATTGTAGATATAGCACCTTTATGTCCCCTCGAGAACTGGCGTCGCTTAAAATGGTGACACATCCTCTCAACTTCTCGATTACTGAAGCCTTGTTCGTTTTGATGGGCCTGCCCGCCCTTAATCTAAATCCGCTTCCTTCAGCATCCTGTAATTTGAGATAACTTTTGATACGGAGTTCCTTAGTGAGCTCCTTATTGGTTTCGCGAAGCAAGGATTCCGTTCGCTGCATATTGTTGGCCCTGCCCCGAAGTTCTTCCAGTTGTTTGATGGTTTCATCGTACTTGCTCGCCAATAAACTGTTGTTATAGCGCAAAAAGTTGTTCTTGAGCTTAAGACTGTCAAAACGCAATTCCAATTTTCGTAGTTCTTTTCTAGTGTCCTTCAGTTTGGTAATACTAAAGTTTAACCTTCCTACCGAGTCCAGAAGTTGCTGTACCCGAAAACGTGATGTCTGTAGCTCAATTTCGTTCACCTCGTTCAATCCCGATAACCGGTCGACCTCAGCCCGCATCAATGTCAAATCTTTTACCAAAAGTCCTTTTTCCTCTTCTAGGTAGATCATTTGATTTTTGGACTGTGCATAGCTGTAATAAAAGGCAATAAGTATACCCACAATGACCGCTGCCATTGCGGCAAAGATAATTTTGTAGTTGAAATTATTATCTTGGGAGTTCATGGGGTTGACAGACTACTCTAAATTGTATAAGATTTGACACCAAAAAGGTTGGCTAAGATAATAAACGAGATTAACAACATCCTATTGCCAAGGGTATGTTTTGGATGTAATACCCAATTATTTAGTGGAGAACGTATTTTGTGTGCCGTTTGTCGACATGATGTGCCACTCACCGATCATAACTATCTGGAAGAAAATGCAGTGGACCGTAGATTTTATGGTAGAATCCCGATAAAAAAGGCTGCTTCTTTTGTTTTTTTTACAAAAAATGGCCTTGTTAAAAATTTATTGCACTGGTTAAAATACAAGAATCAGGAAGAAATCGGAGGCTTTTTTGGGGAATGGTGTGGTGCCCTTTTAATGGAAAATGGGCAACTAAACAATATTGATGCTGTAGTACCAGTACCTCTTCATCCAAAAAAACTAAAAAAACGCGGTTACAACCAAGTGGCCCTGTTTGCCAAAACCATTGCAGAGCAAATTGGCACGACCTATTGCGATGATTGGCTGATCAAATCAAAAAACATAAAGACTCTTACCAAAAAGAATAGGCAAAGCCGTTGGAAAAGTTCAAAGGATGCTTTTACTCTGAATACGGCAAACCATCGTAATTTTAAACATGTGCTCTTGGTGGACGATGTGATTACCACGGGAGCCACCATTGAATCTTGTACCAAAACACTTCTACAACAAAAGGGCGTATCGGTTTCGGTATTGACCATGGCCGTTGTGCCAGAGGGTTAAAATTTATTAATGCGATGCCCAAGTTTTCAAATTAGTTGTTTCTTTGTTCCACATTATTTTTAGGCATGGTGTACTTAAAAAAACTGTTGGGACTTCTTTTTGTCACCTTTATGGTGCTTGCCCTTTGGCAATGTGCCAAACGAGGTTCCCCGAGCGGTGGCCCCAAAGATATTACACCTCCTAAATTAGTGCGGGCGGAACCTGATAACTTCAGTACGAATTTTAAGGCAACAAAAATACGCCTCTATTTTGATGAACTCATCAAACTGGAAGATGTGCAAAACCAATTGGTGGTTTCACCTCCATTTAAAAACCCGGCCACAATATCTCCCATGGGAGGTCCAAGCAGGTATATTGAAGTGATAATTAAGGATACGCTCCGCGAAAACACGACCTACACCATTAATTTTGGACAAAGCATCGTGGACAACAACGAAGGTAATCCCAATAGCTTTTTGAGCTACGTATTCTCTACCGGGGATTATTTGGATTCTCTCACCTTGAGCGGTGCGGTAAAAGATGCGATAAACAGAAAAGCAGATGATTTTATCAGTGTAATGCTGTATGAAATAGACAGTGCTTACACAGATTCCACTATTTACAAACAACCACCCTTATACATCACCAACACGGGTGATAGTCTTCCATTTTTTGAGCTCAGGAACTTAAAGGCAGGAAAGTATGCCCTATTCGGATTGAAGGATGTGAACAAAAACAATATGTTCGACCAAGGACAGGATAAGATTGGCTTTATCGAGGACACCATAACGCTACCCACCGATTCTATTTATGGACTAAACCTGTTTCGTGAGCAATTGAATTACAAACCTTCTGTGCCCAGTTTGGCGGCGAACAACAAAATCATTTTTGGTTATCAAGGTGATTATAGGGATATGGTGATTGAAACCTTGACGACCTTGCCCGATTCGGTAAGCAGTACCATATTAAAAGAAAGGGCCAAGGACACCTTAAATTACTGGTTTACGCCAACGGATTTGGATTCCATTATTTTTACGGTAAGGAATGATAAGGTTCAGGTGCTGGATACATTCACGGTAAAGATGCGAAACTTGCCCATGGATTCCTTAAAACTATCAGCCTCGGTGAACGGAAAGTTCAATTTTGAGGACACGTTCAGCATTTTGGCCAATACGCCGATTGCTGCTATGGACACCAGCAACATATCCCTAATGGTGAGCGATTCCATCCCTGCGGCATATACTTACGAACTGGATACCCTTCGCAACAAAATAGATTTTGATTTTGAAACGGAGCCCAACCAAAAATATTCCTTTTCGTTGTTACCGGGCGCGATAACTGACTTCTTTGGCATCCAAAACGATTCTTTGGCCTATAACCTATCCACCAGTAGCTTTGCAGATTATGGTAATTTAACAATGATTTTGAGCGGAAACGTTACTTTCCCTGTAATTGTTCAGCTAACCAATGAAAAGGGTGAGGTACAACGGGAGATTTTTGCCACCGAACCCCAAGCTTTTGAGTTCAACAATTTGAATCCGGGGAATTATGTTGCCCGTGTTATTTTTGATGAAAACGGTAACGGGAAATTGGATACGGGAAATTATCTTGAAAAAAGGCAGCCTGAAGAAATTAGCTACTATCCCGGAACTATTGAAATTAGGGCGAACTGGGAAAAGGAGGAAACCTTTATCCTATCAAACTAAAGTTATCGCGGTCTTCTAAAAATCGTAGTTGCTTTCTGGTGGATGAAACATGCTCTTTGTTCAAGGTAGCATACAGAACTTCTTGATCTCGAGAAAAGGCCAATGGTTCTCCAAGAACATCGTAAACCGCTGAATGTCCTGGATATTCGTAATCCAATCCGTCGATTCCTGTTCTGTTTACCCCAATACAGTAGGACATGTTTTCGATGGCCCTTGCCTTTAGTAGTGTGTCCCAGGCATTGATTCTCTTACTTGGCCAATTGGCAACATAGATCAGTACATCGTAATCCTCCAGATTTCTGGACCAAACCGGGAATCTAAGATCATAACAGATCATTGGACAAATTTTGAATCCTTTGTATTCAAAAATGAGTTTTTCCTTGCCAGCCTCGTATACCTCATCTTCACCTGCCAGCGTAAAGGTGTGCTTTTTGTCGTAGGTTGCTACAGTTCCATTGGGGGATGCAAAGAACAATCGGTTGAAAAACTTTCCGCTTTCTTGAAAAACAATGCTTCCGATAAGCGCCGTGTTGCTTTCTTGGGCGATATTTTTCATCCAATCGAGTGTTCCCTTGCTTTCGGGCAGTAAAATTTTTTCAGGCTTCATGGTAAAACCTGTGGTGAACATTTCGGGAAGTATAATCAAATCCACATCGTCCGGAATGCCCTCAATCTTTTCTTCAAACATTTTTCGGTTGCTTATCGGGTCTTCCCAGTACAAATCAGTCTGAATCAAAGCAAGGTTCAAAGTGGTGGACATCTAGTATTTTTTTAAAAGTTCTTCCAGTTCTGTATTTCCCTGTTCCACTACCAGGTCCATCGCGGTTTTTCCCCTGGCGTCTTTAACCGTGGTATCTGCCCCATGTTCCAACAATAGTTCGGTAATCTCTTTCCTATTGAAGGTTACGGCATAAATAAGACAGGTGGCGCCCATTGCATTTTTTTGACTCACATTGGCTCCGGCATCAATCAACTTTTTTGCGATATCCGTGTATCCTTTGAAGCAAACGCCCATTAGCGCGGTATTTCCGGAACTATCTAAGGCATCTACTGTGGCACCTTTGTCGAGCAAGAATTGTACAATGTCCTCATGCCCATAATAAGCGGCCAACAACAATGGGGTAGAGCCTCTTTGATCTTTGCTTTCCAAAAATTTTGGGTTGTTGTTCAACAGGTTCTCTACAGCTTGTGAGTTCCCGTTTCGTATCTGGTTAAAGAGTTCTTCTTTATTGTTCATAGGTGATTGAAAGTTATAAAAAAACTGCCATAACCGAGTGGGCCATGGCAGCATTTGCAATTAATTTTCTTTTTCTATTTTTTGCTTCGAATGGATTAATCCAAATCAAAGCGATCTAGGTTCATCACTTTGGTCCATGCTGCTACAAAGTCTTCAACAAATTTTTGTTTTCCATCTTCAGCTGCATAAACTTCGGCTACGGCACGCAATATAGAGTTGGAACCAAATACCAAGTCCACACGTGTTCCGGTCCATTTTACTTCGCCAGACTCACGGTCGGTTCCTTCGTATAACGATTTTTCCTCATTTATAGCTTCCCATTGCGTACCCATGTCCAATAGATTTACAAAGAAATCGTTGCTCAACACACCAACTCTATCGGTGAATACTCCTTTCTTTGAACCATCAAAATTGGCGCCCAATACACGTAATCCTCCAACTAGAGCCGTCATTTCGGGGGTGGTAAGGGTAAGCAATTGAGCCTTGTCCACCAATAGGTGTTCCGCTTTAACTTTTACCCCTTCCTTAACGTAGTTCCTAAAACCATCATACTTTGGCTCAAGATAGTTGGTGGACTCTATTTCGGTCTGCTCCTGTTTAGCATCATTACGGCCAGGGCTAAATGGCACCTTAATCGAAAAGCCTGCATCACTGGCTGCTTTTTCAACAGCTGCACTACCGGCCAACACAATCATATCAGCCAAGGAAATTTTCTTTCCTCCAACAGCATTTTCGCTGAATTCATTTTTGATACCTTCAAGTGCAGAAATCACTTTACCAGTGTCCTTGTTAACCTCCCAACCGTTCATGGGTTCTAAATTGATACGGGCTCCGTTGGCCCCTCCGCGCTTATCGCCGCCACGGAAAGTGGAAGCCGATGCCCATGCAGTATACACCAAATCAGAAATGGATAGCCCAGATGACAATACTTTTTCCTTTAGCTCTTTTACATCCGCATCGTCTACCAAAGTATAATCGATTGCTGGAATAGGGTCTTGCCAATCTAGCTCCTCTTTTGGCACCTCTGGACCCAAATAACGGGAACGTGGTCCCATATCACGGTGGGTCAACTTAAACCATGCACGCGCATACGCATCGGCAAAGGCTTGTGGGTCTTCCATGAATCGGCGAGAAATTTTCTCATATTCGGGATCAAAACGAAGCGACAGGTCGGTAGTCAACATGGTCGGTTTCTTGTTAGGTCCTCCAAAAGCATCGGGAATTATGGCATCAGCATCCTTTGCCACCCATTGGTGTGCTCCTGCAGGGCTTTTTGTCAATTCCCATTCATATTTGAACAAGAACTTAAAGAAATCGTTGCTCCATTGTACCGGAGTAGACGTCCATGTCACTTCCAATCCAGAAGTAAAGGCATCGGAGCCCTTTCCTGTACCATTTTTATTGACCCATCCAAAACCTTGTAATGCCAAATCCTCTCCTTCGGGGTCTCCACCTACCTGCTCTGCATCTCCATTACCATGTGTCTTGCCTATGGTATGCCCGCCAGCTATTAGTGCCACGGTTTCCTCATCATTCATCGCCATACGCTTAAAGGTCTCCCTTATATCGTGTGCTGCAGCTATCGGGTCGGGATTTGCGTCAGGGCCTTCTGGGTTTACGTAAATCAATCCCATTTGAACAGCGGCCAATGGGTTTTCCAAATCACGCTCCTCTTTATTGTGGGAGTAACGGCTATTGGGCGTATCGCTCAAGGCCAACCATTCCGTTTCGCTTCCCCAATATACATCTTGGTCTGGTTCCCAAACGTCCTCACGACCTCCTGCAAAACCAAAAGTTCGGAACCCTGTGGACTCCAAGGCCACGTTTCCGGCCAATATCATAAGGTCTGCCCAAGAAATTTTCTTGCCATATTTTTGTTTGACGGGCCATAACAGTCGACGTGCTTTGTCCAAGCTCACGTTGTCCGGCCAGGAATTTAAGGGCGCAAAACGTTGCTGACCACGTCCTCCTCCTCCGCGACCATCACCGGCGCGATACGTTCCTGCACTATGCCAAGCCATACGGATGAACAATCCGGCATAACTTCCAAAATCAGCCGGCCACCAATCCTTTGAATCGGTCATTATGTCCAAAATATCTTTCTTCAAAGCTGCGTAGTCCAGTTTTTTGAATTCCTCCGCATAATTGAATTCCTCTCCAAATGGATCTATTTTATTTGAATGCTGGCTCAAAAGTTCCAATTTAAGCCTATTGGGCCACCAATCTTGATTTTGGGTACCGCTTCCGGCCACTTGCTTCAGTTCGCCGTTCAGAAAAGGGCACATGCCCTCATCTGCACCATTAGCCAATTCTTTACTCATGATATTATAGTTCTGTGTTAATTAATAGCTTCTGTAAAATTACATGATTCACTTTCCAAACAATAGATAATCGATATTAAAATACTATTAAATAATAGTCATCATCTATTTTAATCCATCTGAATAATGTGTGTGCTGGACGCATCTGCATGCTTTCCTAAATTTAAGGATTTCTTTACTCATTCGTTAATTTATTATTTGATATTACTATTTGAATTATCTTTAAAGTACTAACTATTAAGAAACTGTATAAAAAAATAAAAACGCCATTACAAATGAAAAAATTACTCTTCCCTTTAGCCATTGTTCTATTTTTCGGTTTTACCAAAAATCCAGGAACACAACTTGACCCAAAGGACAAAGAATGGATCATGAAACATTTAACAGAAAGTCGAGAACACATGAAACAAGTATTGGATGGACTTTCCGATGAACAGCTCGACTACAACCCCGACCCAACTTCATGGTCCATCGCCGAAAATGTGGAACACTTGGCATTGACTGAAAAAATGTTTATTGAAATGCTCCATAAAAGTATTGCTGATGGCCCAAAACCAGAACTTAAAGATTCCCTTGTTTTTAAGGATGACCTAATTATGCCCATGATAGCCGATAGGAGTCAAAAAGTTAAAACCGCAGAACCATTTGAACCAAGCGGTCAGTTTGGTTCTACAGAGGAGACCTTGGCTGCGTTGCTTGCCATACGCCAAGAACTTATGGAATATGTGGAAAATACGGATGATGATCTAAGGAACCGCTACGCCAGCCTGCCCTTTGGCAATGTGGATAGCGCCCAACTTATCGTTTTTATCGCCGGGCACATGGAAAGGCACGTGCTACAAATGGAGGAGGTTATGGAAGATGAGGATTTTCCGCAAATGTAATGGATAAATTATAGGCTTTCCTTAACAATAATTAGCAAACCCTTTCCAGACAGGAAGGGGTTCTTTATTTAATTTTGGATAACCTAAAATAAGATTTTATGAAAAGGATACATTCAGTTGTGATGCTTACCATTTTTCTATTTGCCATTTCCATATCGGCCCAAAGTAGAAAAGATGAAAAAATAATGGCCGATGCTGAAAAGGCAAAATCCACTTTATTGGAAACCAGTCCTAACTTGGACGGTTTTTTTGAGAATTCTGCCGGTTATGTCATATTCCCCAATGTTGGCAAAGGTGGTTTTATTATCGGCGGCGCATCCGGTAACGGTGTGGTTTACGAAAATGGCACCGCTGTGGGTATGGCCGACCTTAAAAAACTGAACATTGGCCTTCAGGCTGGTGGACAGGCCATCATCGAAGTAATTTTCTTTGAAACCGATGTAGATTTGCAACGCTTTAAGACCGAGAAGTTCCAGTTTGCTGCTGAAACCTCTGCCGTGGCTTTAAAATCGGGCATCGCCTTTAATGCTAAATACAAAGATGGCGTAGCTGTTTTTGCACTTCCAAAGGCAGGTCTTATGGCCGATGCTTCGGTTGGTGGACAAAAATTTAGTTACAAGGCATTTTAAAAACTAATCCCGAACCCCTGGGGAAAAATCCTCGGGGGCATTTTGGGGCAGATTCGTAGTGCCCGCATCTCCCGAATCGTTAAAAATGGTCCATTCACTAAAAGTGTAAACAGGATTTCCTTCCAAAATATCAGGATTTCGGATGGCGCGGCCATCAGTAAATTGATGATTTGTGCCAGTCCCCTGTTCACCAATTACCCCAAACATATCTATTACTGTTCCAAAAGGGTCAACCAACTCCAAATTATCATCGCCATTGGAATCTGCCGGACTGTTGGTGGACACACCCAAATCGGGAGCGAATCCGTAGACCAGTTCAAATTCTGCCGCGTTGGGAGAAATGACCAAGATACTTCCAGAGCCAATCATCAAACCTGACAAATCGATTGTGGAACTTATTTCTGTGTTTTCATTCGTATACCTGCGAAGGGTCCATAAGTTTAAATCCAATGGTTCGGATGCGGAGTTGTACAATTCTACAAAACGGGCTCCGGCATTGTTATCGGGGTCGGCCAATTCCGAAATAAAAATTTTATTGGAAGTAAACTCTGTTATAATTTCTGGGCAACGTTCTTCGGTAAAATTCACATCTTCCAAAGTTCGAATTCCAAGTTGTGGCAATTTACCGTCTTTGGTCAAAATCGCGGTAAGCATTCCATTTTCCTCAGGTAATGTTTCCGATTGGAAATCGGCATAACCACTGTTCACAAGCTTAATCCCGTTTTCTTCGCAATCCACTAGTGTTCTTTCAGTTTCTTCTTGGGCAACAGCATAGGTTTCGCCCAAAATTTCTTCAGCAAATTCAACACTTTCCAATTGCACCAATATGTTCGATGGCAAACTGTCCATTTCGGGAATGGTGGCAATCAATGGTTCTGGAAGGCCTGCTGCATCACAGGAAACCAAAAGATGCTCAAGAACTTTTCCCTTGGGCAATCTTCCTATGGAAAGGTTCCCAAAAGAAGAAAAAGCACTCCCGATTCGAATATTGCTTCCTCTTTTGCCCAGATATAGGTCTTTTAGCTTCACCAAGACTTTGCTCCCGACCGGAAACAGTAAATGTGATTCCCTCAAATCCATTTCCAGTTGAATCCCTTTTGATGGATTGCTCAATGCATTTTGAAGATACAGCGCCCCGAAAAAGTTACCCGCCCGATCGGATGAAATCACATACCCTTCCAAAATCAAATCGTCTTGAATCTGAATTACATCATCTTGCACCAGGGAGTCCAATTCTTCAAAAGTGATGTTCGCTGCCAAATCGGTTGTGCAACTTGAGTCTAGTTCATCAAATTCTCTTCCATCCACGCAACATACAACAGACATCAAACTGATGGCTCCCATAATTTTAAAAATCAATTTTTTCATAAGTAGGTTTTAAAAGCTGATAGCCAAGTTCAAGAAATAGGTTCTTCCGTAACTGTACCAATATTTTGGGGCGAAGGAGGGCGAACCACTCTGGTTGTCTTGTTTCAGCTGTCCAAAATTTCCGTTCCTGCTCTGTTCATAGCCACCGGTGCGGAAAACTGTATCAAAAACGTTGTTGATGCTTGCAAAAAAGCTAATGTACTTTCCATCAATCAACCAAGATTTACCCCCGACCAGATTGAGTAAGTAGATATCGTCCAGTTTATTTTGCTTTAGCAATTTTGACACATTTTCTTCCGAAGCATCGGGAAATGGTTTGCCTGTTTCAGGATCCATCAAGAAACTGGACGTTCTGGTAATGGTGGAAAGATTGCTATAATTATTCGTGAGATAATTGGTCGTGCTGCTTACCCACCAATATTTTGGAGCTCGGTAGGATACGCTGAGCGCCAATGCAGTTTGCGGCCCTTGGGCCAATTTTAAATCCTTTAGGTCGGCAATGCCCAAATCTATATTTCCTTCGGGAGCAATCAGGTCCTCTTCGGCACCTGCAGTATCAAAATTGATTTGAACGGAGGGGTCACTGGCATACACATAATGCCCCACATTTCCTGCTGCGGTCAACTTTACGCTGGATGATGCTTCGTATTCAAATCCGAACTCGATGCCCTTGTGAAGCCTGTCCAAGCCCGTGATTACTTCCTGAACAAAATCGGAACCCAATCCTGAATCCACAAAAAAGAAATTGATATCGGTGGTATGCTGGAACCTTGTGTAAAATGCACTGACTCGTCCCGTTAAACTGGGCAAACGGACAAAATAGCTTAAATCGACACTGCTCACCACCTCTTTCTGAAGCTCGGGAACTATTTCATTGTTTTCCCGTGGATTGATAAATATATTCTGAATGATGGGAGGTCTTTCCACCATTGCCGCATTGGCCGTAAACCAATGTCGTCCCGTTAAAAAATAACTGAATCCACCTTTGTATGCCAAGTTGGAAAAGGTGATTTTCTCACCCGACCCAAAGGAATTTTCCAAATAGCGCTCATTTTTGAAGAGTCCATCACGCTGTACATTAAAATTGGAGTACGAAGCCGACACAAAACCATTCCACTTCTTCGAGGTAAGTTGTACTTGGGCAAATCCTTCCATTTGAGATGCATCCAAACTGTAGTGATAATTGAACTTTTCTCCTTCGGTTTTCTGTAGTTCTCCATCGACATTGTTTAAAGTATTGGAAAAGGTGTCCATATCCTCGTGATACGAAGCTGCCAATAAATCCAAAATCATGGCATAATTCTCAGAGGCGGTGGTCTTATAATTCCCTCCAAATCCCAGTTTGATGAAATCATTCAACGTGTAATTGAAATTTGTGGCTCCCGAAATGGTGGTATTTTGGGCAACATCATCATAAAGCAAATAAGCTGCCTTATCATTATTGTTGGTATTGGCTTCATACAATTGTTTCCAATCTAATTGTGGGTTTTCCAAAAACGCTTCTTTGGCCAAGTTTGCATTGATAAAATCTGCTCCAATAGAACTGTTGATGTGGTAACTGGGCAAATAACGATAGTACGTTGGGTCGGGATTCGGCGCATTGTAATAGCCTAGCCTGCTTCTGGAATTGATTCCTGTTTGATAGGCAACACCAACATTCCAATTGAATTTTTTCTTGTTCAGAGCATAGTTGAAAAGGAACAAGGGTTCAAAAATCTCTCGCTCCCGTGAATTCCGGATTGTACCGTCTTGCTCTCCCCAATACGGATTGTATTGACCTCCCATTAAATCAAAAACTTCTTCCGTCAAGGCAGATGAGCGTCCACGACGGTTTCGTGCCAAAATCGAGGTAAAAGTGATACTATTTTGTGGATTGAATTGGTATTCCACTGCTCCAAAAAAGGAATAGGCATCGTACAATGTGCCCTCCACATAGCCTTCCTTGGCCCATCTACGCGAAGCGGACACGGAATACGCCAGCCCGCTTGGCTTTTCTCCCGAATTATACGTCGCCATTAACCTACCGCGATAGGTTCTGTTGGAAAATGATGAGGATAACCTTAGGCCTGGGCGGAAACCAGAGGGTCGGGTATTAATGTTGGTATTGCCCAAAATTCCACCGAACGTGTACGGATTCAACGTTAGGCTATTGGTAAATTCTTGGTTCCGGACTACATCATTCAGTCCACCCCAATTGTTCCATTGGGGTCTGCCATCAAAAAATTTGTTCATTGGGATTCCGTTCATCAATACTTGCCCATTTCGCGAATCATAGCCTCGGACCTTAAAGAAGGCCTGTCCAAAATCAAAAGCCGCACGGTTCAGAAATATATCCCTAGTGGATTGCAACAAGCCCATCGAGCTGGAAACAGATTCGAAATCGTCAGAGAGGTCTCCATCGGTAAGGGAAATCAAGTTATCGGTTTGTTCGTGGGCAATGTCCCTCTCTAGATAAATTATTCCCAAATCAATCGGGTTTCCTTCCAAATAGACCGAAAATCGCTTAGAAATAAAATCCAAAGCTGATATTCGAAGCATTTGTCCCCCAGTTTCGGTCAAGGTTATTTCAAACTTGCCTTCGTTGTCGGTTACGAATTCTTGAGAAGTGTTTTCTATGGCAATTATGGCATTGGAAATAGATGCATCCAACCCTTTCTCCATCAATTGCCCTGTAATGCGAGTACTTTGTTGTGCGTACAGCAAATTGGAACAACAAAGCAAGGCCAATGCTGTGGCTAGCCTCATATCTTATTGTAGGTTAAGTAAGTAAATAGGGGTTGTAATTGCTGTACAAACTGCGAAAAAGCAAACAATTCTACTTATTTTAGCTACAAAATCAAAATAAAATGCGATTATTAATATGCCTACTTGTATTAATATCGACCTCACTTTATGGACAAAAGTCCAAGACATATACCTTAAGAACCATTGCTTTTTACAACTGTGAAAACTTGTTCGATACGGTAAATGATTCACTCACTTTTGATGATGACCGAACTCCCGAGGGTAGTTATCATTGGACGCAGGAGCGCTATCTACAAAAGGTAGAGAACCTATCCAAAGTCATTTCGCAAATTGGTGCCGAAACTTCCAAAACCTCCCCGGATATTGTGGGGCTTTGTGAAGTTGAAAATTTAGATGTGCTGGAAGATTTGGTGCAACATCCCAATTTACGGGATAAGGATTATGGTATCATTCATTTTGATTCTCCTGATGCGCGCGGTATTGATGTGGCGCTACTTTATAAAAAGGCGGCGTTTATCCCATCGTCGTTTAAAAGTCATCGGCTTTTGTTGTTTGATGATATGGGAGACCGACAATATACCCGTGACCAATTGGTAGTGGGCGGCACCATGGATGGTGAAGAAATTCATTTTATTGTAAACCATTGGCCATCACGCAGGGGCGGGGCTGCTAAAAGTTCGCCTTTACGTGTTCGTGCAGCTTTGTTGAACAAGCGAATTATTGATTCCATCCAAGAATTGGATTTGGATGCCAAAATCATTTCCATGGGTGACCTAAACGATGACCCCATTGATGACAGTTTGAAAAAAATCCTGAAAACGAAGGGCAAAAAGCGCCAATTGGATAGTGTCAGCCTGTACAACCCAATGGAAGCGATGTTCAAAAAAGGAATTGGTTCATTGGCCTACCAAGACAAGTGGAACTTGTTTGACCAGATTTTTATGACATCCAATTTGGTGACCGAAGACCACACTACATTATCCTTCTGGAAAGCCGGTATTTTTGCGCCAAAATTTATCCGAACCGATGCAGGCCGGTTTAAAGGTTATCCGTTGCGCACCTACTCGGGTGGTAGCTATACGGCTGGGTATAGCGACCACTTTCCTGCGTATTTGTTTTTATTGAAGGAGATGGAATGATGGATTTCCAACAAATAATCACATCGAGTGCAGGCGAGATGTTTTGTCTGCCTTTCGACTGTGCTCAAGGTGACAAAACATTTAATATCTTTAGCTCATGACAGTAAGACTTCCCAAGGACGAGGACAAACATATATCCGGCACCGAGGATATTGCCCGCATTATGCAAAAGGTGCTTTGGAGACAGAACAAAATCCACAGGCAAAAGGAATATTTCTGGACCATTGGACTCAACGCTGCGAATGACATTGAATATATTGAGCTGGTGACCATTGGTACAAGCAACCGAAATATTGTTACGCCAGTACAAGTTTTAAGTTTGGCGGCAGCCAAGCAATGTCATAAAATTGTCCTCTGTCATAACCATCCTTCTGGCAAATTAGAGCCAAGTGAGGCGGACATAGCATTTACAGACCGTATGGAAAAAGCTGCTGCTATTTTGGAAATAGAACTACTGGACCATATTATAATCACAGAGGTAAACTACGTGACCATTTAAGGAAAAAGGTTACTAAGTAAACTGTGTAAGATTCCCGCCTTTGCGGGAATTACTTTATGCAAACCACTGTCCCCAAGGAATACGGCTCAAAATCAATAACAATCCAAGTCCGTAAAAAATAGAGATGGTCTTGAACTTACGCTCACTTTCCATCAATTTTTTGTGACGGGACCAACCTATGGTTATCAAAACCAAAGCAATAATATTTATGAATGGATGCTCTACCGCCAAAAGTCTTGCAGGAGCATTCAATCCACCCATTCCCAAAGTCTGAACGGCCTTTAGTCCGTTTCCAGAGGTGAAATACAACAATAGGCCCACTAATAATTGAATATGGCTTAAAATAAGTGCAAACAAGCTTATACGAAGGTCTTTTTGAAGGGTGAAGTCCTTTTTGCCCAACCAGCCCGCTATGGCATTGATTACTGCGATAACTAAAACGGCCAAAACCACATAGGCCAAATAAGAGTGTAGGTTCTTGATGATTTCCATTAGGTATAGTTTGTGTGTCTAAAAATACGGAATTTTGGGCATAAAAAAACCCTACCAATTGGTAGGGTTTATGAAAAATTGTTCAATACTAGTTAAAACTATATCTAAGTCCTAACTGCATCTGCCATCTAGATGATTGTAATCCAGAATCATCAATAATATTTCTTGTTTCTTCAACACCTGGATCAAACGTAAACTCAGGCGTTGTACCATCATCGGCAAAGCCTTCAAAATTCAACAATTGTACTTGGTTAAAGTTAGAGAAGGTTCTTACACCCCATTCCTTGTTTAATAAATTGGTGAAGTTGAAGATGTCTGCAGTAAATTCCAATTTGTGGGTATTCTCGCCAAACTTGATTCCAAATTCTTGTGCAAATTTCAAATCAATAATATGGGTCCAATCTGAACGGTCAGCGTTACGCTCCGCAAATTTCCCTCTTCTACTCTTTAAGTAATCATCTCCTTCGATAACGGCATTTAATGCGCTCCATTGTTGAGCGGCACTTAAATCGTCAGAGTCAATTAAATTAGCCTCTGATTCGTTCGCAGGCACATAAATCAAAGCAGAGAAGGATCCTGTATCGGATAATAAACCACTTCCGTTGTAAACATAGCTGAACGGAGATCCTTCAGCTCCTTCGTAAAATAGACCCAATCTTGTCTTAAGATTATCTGACCATTTAAATTCAAAAGTTGAATTTGCAATTACTCGGTGACCTGGTGAGAAATCTGAAATGGATAAGTCTGGTCTGTTAGACCCATTAACCGTTTCTAAGTTTCTGAATTGAGAACTGTTTTGTGATGAAGTTCCATCCAAAATTCCATCAGACTCTCCGTAGGAGTACGATGCTTGGGCGGTAATATCCAATTTTGGACTGTAAAAGTTCTTTGATAATGTACCAGTTATATTGTAAGAACTTCCGGCTCCCGTATTTGTCGCCAAATATATATCGCTATAAGTGTTGTCTATAGACGCATAACCATAATTAGGTCGTGATCCAGCCCCTGTAGTCATGAACTGAGGACCTCTAAGGTTTAAGTTTTCATATGCAACCGCTGTAATATTATCGTTCCAAATAAAATCTGCTGAAAAGATAATGTCACCTGGTAATCTTTGGTCGACAGCAATATTTGTTTTGAACACTTGAGGTAGTTTAAAATCAGGTGCGAACAAATCAATTTGTCCACCAACAGATCCCGTACCAGGTTGTGGTATAGCCAATTGACCTGTAGGGTCTGGATTAAAGTCAGGAACATCATCTCCTGTAAGCTGAATGAATCCGGCAGTAATACCATTATTGTTATATGTTCCTCCCGGCCATACCAACGGAACTCTGGATGTGAATATTCCTAAACCTCCTCTTATCTGGGTAGTTCTATCCCCTTTCAAATCCCAATTAAAACCTAATCTTGGCGAAAAATGAGCATTTGGATTTATCCCTTGGCCCACTCTTGCTCCTTGCAAGTCTTTTCCTGCAGCTTCCAACAATGCAACGGTTCTTGTGTTGAAGTCTTCATTTTCAAGACCATCTTCCCAATAAGGAATGTCTATCCTTGCTCCGATGGTAAATTTGAAATTGTCTGTAATATCTACTTGATCTTGTACATAAACTCCAAATTGGAACAAATCAAACTCTGCTGCTCCTTCTGAATCATCACCAAAACCTCCCAATAGAGAGTATCCATACCTATACCTATTGGCAGACTCACCATTTAAGAAATCACTAAGACTGTTGAATCTGTAATCTCCAAAATTCTGACGAAAGAAAACATTCTTTGCAGAGGAGAATTCATTGTTAGTCCCTATGGTTATGGTATGTCTTCCTGAATAGATTTGGAAATTATCGGTAAGAGTCAATACTTTCTGCTCTAATAGGTTAGCTGTTGAAAATGCCTCTGAACCAAAAAATATCGAAGTACCCGCTGCATCAAAAATCTGAACTGCAGGGAAAGGGTTACCAGCTGGATCTCTATCATCATTTACAGTTGTATAACCAACTACTAAATTATTGGACATATTGCTCCCGATTTGGGAGTTCAGTTCCAAAGCTGTTGAATTTGTAATCGATTCAAAATTGATAGCTCCGTTAATAAAACTAATAGACCCTGTATTTGAAGAAGGTGCATCAAACTGAATAGCCTTAACATAACTGTGCTTAAGAGAAAGTTTGTTCTTATCATTAATGTTCCAGTCAATTTTCGCAATCAACTTATCACTCTCCAAGCTAGAGGTATTATTTGCATAACCTCCAGGATTATATCCATAGTTATTAACCAAAAAACTAGATAGGTTATCTAAGTCTGCCGCTGTGGCATCGCCTCTATATGTTGAAATGTTAAATGGTTGTGGAGTTTCATTTTCCTGTCTTTCATAATTGACGAAGAAAAACAATTTGTCCTCAATCAAAGGACCACCCAATCGTACTCCATAAGTTTTTGCAGAAAATTCATCCAATTTTTCTCTTTCTTCACCTTCACCAACCAAACCTACAGGAGTCTTGCCTGCAAAACTCTCGTTTCGTAAAAAACCATAGGCAGATCCTATAAACTTGTTAGTACCGGATTTGGTAATAGCATTGATACTACCTCCTGCGAAACCAGACTGACGAACATCAAAAGGGGCAACATTTATTTGAAAAGACTCTATGGCATCCAAAGAAATAGGGCTCACACCAGTTTGTCCTCCATTCGTGCCATTTGCTGCAAGTCCAAAAACATCGTTATTTACGGCACCGTCAATATAAATGGCATTGTACCGGTTGTTCTGGCCACTTATTGAAACCACATCGTCCCCAGTCACTTTAGCTTGTGGTGTAAGTCTAGCAAAATCCGCAATATTCCTGGATATTGTTGGCAAATTGTTCACTTGTCTTTGGCTTACGTTGGTCTCGGCTCCAGTTTTCCCAGGATCAAAAAGGCTTCCTGCGGCTCCTCCAGTAACTACGACCTCTTGTAGCGCGGTCGCCGATTCCGATAATTCAGAGCTTATTCTTTCCGCTTGACCTAAATTAAGGTATATTCCTTCTTTAACATCTTCGTTAAATCCTACATAAGAAATTGTCACCTTGTATGGCCCCCCCGTCCTCATACCTGAGATACGATAAAATCCATCAAAATCAGCTGCTGCTCCATATGTGGTTCCCGAAGGAATATGAACAGCTACTATACTCGCCCCTGGAAGTGGTTCTCCAGTTTCGTCTGTTACCTTACCTCCCATAGAAGAAGTAGTAACCCCTTGTGCAAATGCCATCGCGGAAACCAAAATCGCCGCAATAGCCAAGTAGATTCTTTTCATTTAATTCAGTGTTTAAGTGTTTAATTAGCGCTGCAAATGTGATCCATTTTTGACATTCTACGATTAAGTCAAAGTTAAAATCAAGCAAATATAGTTAACACTAAATTAACAAAACAAATTATCTGACAGACAATTGTTTAGGCTTTATGCAGGGATTTGAGCAGATGGCAATTTACTCCTTAAAAAAATGCAAAAGGTTCAATGTTGAACTGTCGTGCTTGCCAATATCTGAATTTTCAATATCGTTCAGAATATTTTTGGCCAACTGCTTACCGAGTTCCACGCCCCATTGATCGTAACTGAAGATGTTCCAGACCACGCCTTGTACAAATATCTTGTGCTCGTACATTGCGATGAGCGAGCCCAAGCTTCTAGGGGTAAGCTGCTCTATTAAAATGGTATTGGTAGGCTTGTTGCCCTCGAAAACCTTAAAAGGAAGCAGTTTTTCCAGCTCTTCGCCAGATAATCCTTGGGATTTCAATTCTTTCCTTACCTCTTCCGCGGTTTTTCCGTTCATTAGAGCCTCGGTCTGTGCAAAATAGTTTGCCATCAATTTATTATGATGGTCCACATCGCCGTGCAAAGATTTCTTGTAGCCGATAAAATCGGTCGGAATCAATTTGGTTCCTTGATGAATCAACTGGAAAAAGGCATGTTGCGAGTTGGTGCCGGGCTCGCCCCAGATGATAGTACCCGTTTCATGACCGACCCTGTTCCCGGCCCTATCCATGCTCTTACCGTTGCTTTCCATGATACCTTGTTGTAGGTAGGCAGAAAAACGGTGCAAATATTGTGTGTATGGAATTATGGCCTCGGTCTCCGCTTGATGGAAATTATTGTACCAAACACTGATCAAGGCAAGAATGACAGGAATGTTCTCGTTAAACGGGGTTTCTTTAAAGTGAACGTCCATCTGATGGGCGCCATTCAAAAGGGCCTCAAAATTTTCGTAACCCACAGAAAGTGCTATGGATAATCCAACTGCACTCCAAAGGGAGAATCTACCTCCGACCCAATCCCACATCGGGAACACATTTTCATCTGCAATTCCAAATTCCTTGATCTTTTCAAGGTTGGTAGATACGGCCACAAAATGGTCGGCCACATCTTTTTCTGATGCTGTCTTCAAAAACCATTTTTTAATGGTCAGTGCATTGCTCAAGGTTTCTTGTGTAGTGAAGGATTTGGAAACGATTACAAATAAAGTGGTCTCGGGGTCAAGTTCTTTCAATACTTCGTGCACCAGATCACCATCCACATTGCTTACAAAATGAGTCTTTAAATCGTTTTGATAAAATTTCAAGGCTTCAGTCACCATTACCGGCCCCAAATCGGAACCACCGATACCAATATTTACAATATCTGTAAATGCTTTTCCCGTATGACCTTTGCGCTCTCCGGATATTATGGCTTCGGAAAAAGATTTGATTTTCTCCTTTACCTCAAACACTTCATCTACAATGTTTTCGCCATCAACAAAAACTTTCTCGCCCTTGCTGGCGCGTAAGGCTGTGTGCAATACGGCCCTGCCTTCGGTTTGATTAATGAGTTCGCCATCAAAGTAACCTTTTATGGCCTCGGTAAGGCCCACTTCCCCGGCAAGTTCCAATAGCAACTTAATGGTTGTATCCGTTATTCTATTCTTTGAATAGTCCACCAAAAAATCCTCCCAATGGATGGATAGGTTTTTGCCCCGGCCTTTTTCGTTAGAAAATAGTTCCCTTAAATGGACGTCTTTGGTTTCTTGATAATGTTGTTTAAGTTTTTTCCAGGCCTCCGTAGTTGTGGGGTCGATTGTGGGTAGTGCCATTACTGGGTGTATGATATTAAGGTTTCTTCGGGTTCTGTAGGTGCTATGTCAATAAATTCTATGCAATCCAATTGTTCTTTTAACGGGGATATGTGTGCCATATAATCCATTCTTAAAGAATCGGCGATGGGGTCGGCTTCGGGTAATTTTTCCTTTAATGGGTCCACCTGTCTTCCGTTCTTCCAGAAACGATAACAAACGTGCGGGCCTCCAGTATTACCTGTCATTCCCACCCATCCAATTACATCACCTTGTCGGACGAACTCTCCTCTTTTTACCTTTTGGGCTTTCATGTGGAGGTATTGGGTACTGTAGGTGCCATTGTGCTTTATCTTCACATATTTTCCATTTCCGCCTCTTCGAGTCGACTCGGTCACGGTTCCATCTGCAGTGGCAACAATTGGGGTTCCAACAGGTGCTGCGTAATCGGTTCCTTTATGTGGGCGCACTTTGTAACCGTAGTAGGCAATCCTTCGTTTCAGATTGTATCTGGACGATAGTCGGTATCCAAATTTTATGGGCGCTCTTAGGAATGTACTTCTCAAGTTATTGGCATCTTGATCAAAATAATCCAATATGTTGTTCACGGAATCTGCTACATACGGAAAGGCATACACGGTTTTTCCCTTGTGCTCAAAAAGTGCAGCCTTAATGGGCCCTCTTCCTGCATATATAGTATCATTAATGTATCGTTCATCAAAAACGACTTTGAACTTGTCACCTTTTTCCAGCCGGAAGAAGTCAATGGTCCATGCGTAAATCTCGGACAAACTCAAAGTTACGGTGTAATCGACCCCCAAATTATCCATAGCCTCGGATAGACTGCTATTTATGACACCACCTACCTCGCGCTCCCTAAGCGTAACTTTCTTCTTGTTCTTATAGGCAACGGCCGCGGTATCGCGCAAATCCACCACGGTATAGTTTATTTTGTCATTTTGATAGATAAAGACTTTGGCCACCTCAGAAGTGTCCTTGGATTTTAGGATGATATAGGGTTTGCCCACCCTGATTTTGCGGACATCAAAGGTATCTCGGTAATTCTCTGAAATCTGGGCTATTTTGGGGTAATCCACTTTGTTCTTCAACATAAGTTCCCCAAAACTGTCGCCGTTACGGACCGTATCGTGGACTACATTGAATTCTTCAAGATTAAAGCCATAATGCAATACGGGAAGTTTTTCTATTACTTCAACTTTTGCAACTTCTTCTACCGGTTGTTCCTTTGTCTGTTTGCAAGATGCTGCCAGCACAGCAAGCATCAAAATTGCCCCAAAAATTTTCTGCATTTTTCTTCTATTCCTTGTATTCTTCTTTAGCGGGGTTAAAAACGTGGTCCACCCATTGTTTACCCCAAGTGTCCAACTCTTCTTTGGTATGCAAAGTTGGGAAAAAAATTATTTTCTGAAAACTGGGCGGCAAATAGTCCTTCCAATTAGTTCCGCCAGTCGCCTCTACATCCTTGCCCTCCCGGGCCAAATATCTATGGGACGAACCCATGTGCATCAATGGCCAATTTACGTTGGCGTTCAAATCCAACTCTTTTAACGCCGAAATTAGTTCTTCATTGCATTGGGACGCCTCTGGAAGTTGTAAATATTTTTGATATACTGTATTGTCCTTCACCTGGTTGGCTATTCGTAAGAGTCGAGGCGTATATCTTACCTCGAACTGCTTTAAGGTCAATGTTTTTTCTCCTGTTTCCAAATCAGTGGCTCCCTTTTTCCAATACACATGCTCGAACAGTTCTTCTATACTGTTTTCAGAAGAAAATGAGTCTCGCTCGGATGAATGCACCATATTCTCCAATGGCGTTGCATAAAATTCAATCATCCTGTACTGTACGGACTGGAATCCACTGGCCGGAAGAAGTGCCATACGGTAACGCAGGAACTGTTCTCGTTCCATACCCTTGATCATAATACTGAACGATGATATAAGGGCCTTAAAATAACTATTGATTCTCCTGACCTTTTCAATAAAAAAAGCTACATCCTGGGATTTATCCTCAACAATTTGTTTTTGTTCGTGCAGAATAAGCTTGAAATAGAGCTCGGTTATCTGATGGTACATGATGAAGATTTCCTCGTCCGGGAAATGAGTCCTTGGTATTTGAAGGCTCAACAGCGTATCCAAGTGGATATAATCCCAGTAAGTAAGATATCTTTCGTAAAGAAGACCGTCCAAATAAGAGCTTAGGTCTTGGCCCGAGTTTTTGTATTTTTCCTCCAGCTTATTGATTTGGGAAGCGATTTTTGCATCCTTATCCATTAACACCTATATACTAATCCATTATTATTTTAAACTGGTTTTTCAGTCCGTTGTAACCATCTAGATCGGCCTTAAGGGAGCCTACGGCCAAATCTGCCTTGATTCTGATAGGTATCTTGTTCCAATCGTTGGAAACCCATAGCGTTAGACTTTCCTTTTCCTTAAAAACCCGACCGGACTGAACCAAAGGTCTAAATTTAAGACATTCTACCTTTCCAAACTTGGTCCTTAGGATTTCTTTTCCCAAATATTTCAACTGGAACTTAAAAACGCCATCATCATCAAAGAGCATATCCAAATTAATGGATTCGCCTTCTTTAAATTCTTCCAGATTATAATTGCTCCTTAGAAAGTATGAAGCTGAGATAAGGTCCTGTATTTGATTGTTGATCGTAAAATTCTGTTGTGTCCCATTTTTGTGGTCCATGAGAACAGCTTTGTCCTGTGTGTAGTCAAAATCAATCTCAATATCCTTGGTATATCCACCCTCATCTATTTTTCTAATGAACTTGTACGGTCTGCCATTTTCTCTATTAAAATAACTTTCGTAGGTGTCATCAACCTTAAAAAATATACTGGCAAACCCCGTGGTTTTACCCTCTCCGACCACGTGGTACACAGGAACGTTATTTAATGTTTCCGATGTAAGATGCAACGTGGCATAGCTGGCATTTAGAAACCCATAGTGAATCCTAAACTTAAGCCACTCCCCTGGTTTAAAGGCCGGGCGCGGATTTTGTGCCGACGCCGAGATTGCAAAAAGAAGGCATAATGTATATGTGATTATCTTTTTCATGTGCAATTTATTGGTATAAAATTAGTAAAATCAGTTTAGGGGCTACACTGTTCACATTTACTTAAACAAAACTTATTCCAAAATAGTATAAACAAAAAAAAGCCCAGTCTCGAGACTGGGCTTTTCCTAAATAACCAACCAAACTTTAAATTATGAAAAACCAATACTTAAAGTTATAAGGGAACCACCCCTTATGTGGTGTAAAGATACGGCAACGTTTTGTAGGAAAAATTGTTTTTAACGGACTTTAACTAAACCTCTGTATTATTGATTGGTTTTACTGGTTTTTTTGACAAATTATTAAGAAAATCGAGCCTTTTGATCAAGTAGTTTTTATTAAAACCAATACCCGACACTAAAGAAAAAATTACCCTCACTGATTTCTGGCGACCAAGAATAATATATTTGGATAGGGCCCAAAAAAGATTCAAAGCCGTACCCAAGTCCATACCCTGAAAAACTTGGTTCCTCAAACCAATCTCCCGTCCTGAACAAATCGTCCGCAACGGTGGCGTAGTTGGCAGAAAAAAGCACATGGTGCTTGGGGGCAAAACGATAATCCATACGGCCGAAACCCTTTACGTAACTGTTGCCCGGCAAACTGAGAAAGTCATAGCCAAAAAAGGGCACAAAGTTGTTTACAAAATCGTTTCCAAAGCCTCCCAAAATAAAGTCAAAAGAACTTACTGGAGTAGTTCCTAGTTTAAACCCGGCATCCGCTTCCAATTTGAAGCTCAAATTGTGGACCGGGGAAAAGACACCTCCAAATTTTCCTTTGGCCACGGCAAATTCTGAAAAGTTTTCGTTGTAATCGGACGAGAAGGCATAAAAATGAAAATCGCCATCAAAAATCAACCCTCTGGTGGGAAAGTACTTATCATCATAAGTGTCCAGTTTTATTTGGGAGAACGCACTAAAATAGTTCGAGTTTTCGAAGTTGGTCCTTTGATTTCCGTTCGAGGCATCATTTTCCACATTTGGATCCACATCCAACTGGCCCAGTGTTCTTGTGCTATAGTTTAAAAATTTATGCTCCGCCCCTATGGTAAACGCAAATTCTTCCTTTAATACGGTTTGAAGATATATTTGGTTGGTAAGGTCTGTTACATCTACGTTTATCCTTTGGATATTTGGGTTAAGGGGAACATCAAAATTACCTTGAATGAGGGAAAAATCAATTTCCGAATCAAAATCGGTCAGTTTGGAATTTATCCCGAAACTCCAATAATATCCTTTGTCCAGATAATACTGCATATTGTATCTGATGTGGTCCCCAAGAATAAAATCGAACGAGGCCACATCGTCCTTCATCAAAAAATTCTTTTTGGTAAGATTGATGAGCGCCGCACTCTTGTACAAATCATCGTAGTGAGCGGACATTTTAATGAACATTTTGGTCGGATTCTCCTTAAGTTTTAAAATTAAGTCCGTTCCCAGACCATTGGAAATCAAATCATAACGAATAGCTTTGAAATTTCCCGTTGCTGATAGGTTGCTCATTCCCTGTCGTAAATCATCAAAAGAGATTTTTTCCGCCAGATCAAACCGCAGTTTTCCTTTTATGTATCCCCGGGTATATTGATCATTCCCCTCAATGATCATCCGGTTAATGACAAGGCTATCCGCCACCTTGATTCTCTTTCTAGGTTTTGGGGCATGACTTTGTCTTAGGGCAATTTCTTTTAGTTCATCCAATTTTTCCTCGGCCGCCTTTTCTCCGCTTTTTATGATCTGTTTACCCCTGTCAAAGGCAATTACGGAGAACTCATCAATATCCGGTCTTATATAAACGTCGGTTTCCTTGGACTTCTTCCTCATATCGTTGACAGTGCGGTAATTGTTGATCTGCAACAAAATTTCCGTAGCTGAAGAAAGGGATTCCCTTGTGGCCAGATCATGTTGTACATCCACCCCTATTATAATATCGGCTCCCATTGCCTTTACTTGGGCGATCGGGTAGTTGTTCACCACGCCACCATCTATTAAAATTTGCTCGTTTATCTCGGCAGGTTCAAAAAGGGAGGGAAAGGTACCACTCGCCACAATGGCCTCCGGTAGATAGCCGTGATCCAACAAAATCTCTTCTCCGGTCTCCACATTGGTGGCCATACAGAGAAAGGGTATGGGCAATTTGCCAAAATCCTGCACATCCTTTACGTGGAACAATAGTTGAACCAAAAGGTTGTATATGTTCTGCCCGCCAGAAATGGCCTGTGGGAAGGATACTTTAAAGTTTTCGAAGGGCAGCGAAAGCGCGTAGCGTTCCGAATCTTCCTTTTCATAAAATGTTTTGGCGCTCCTTGGTACATTATCCTGTATTAAATCGGTAAAATCGGTGCTCCTGAATATGGAATCCAATTCTTGGGAAGAATAACCGGATGCGTATAATGCGCCTACAATGGCACCCATACTGGTTCCGCCAATATAGTCTATCTTAACACCAGCTTCCTCGATTTTCTTCAATGCTCCTATGTGAGCCAATCCTTTGGCTCCACCTCCACTGAGCACAAGACCTACTTTTGGCGGTCTGCTTTCCGGGGAATCCTGGGCAATCCCCTTTGAACAGAGCAAAGCAATTAGAACCGTAAATAGTATTGCCTTGTTTCCCATGGTCTATTTATGAAATGTTTTGTAAATTTTTTTGGCCTTTGATGCCCCCACTGAGGCCGTTAATGTTTCCAACGATGCTTCTTTGATTCGTTTTACCGATTTAAAGCTTTTCAATAATTGTTGGGCAGTTTTTTCTCCTACACCATCAATATTAACCAATTCTGAACTAATCGCGCCCTTGCTTCGTTTGTTTCTGTGATGGGTTATACCAAACCGGTGGGCCTCGTTCCTTAGCTGCTGGATTATTTTCAGGCTTTCCGAACGTTTATCCAGATACAATGGCACTGGGTCATCCGGAAAATAAATTTCTTCCAAGCGCTTAGCTATACCGATGATGGCTATTTTTCCACGCAGTCCCAGAACTTCCAAGCTTTTTAAAGCTGAAGACAATTGTCCCTTTCCTCCATCGATCACGATTAACTGTGGGAGTGGCTCTTCTTCGTTCAGCAACCTTTTGTACCTCCTAAAGACCACTTCTTCCATACTGGCAAAATCATCGGGGCCTTCCACTGTTTTTATGTTGAAGTGGCGATAATCCTTTTTGGATGGCCTGCCGCCCTTAAAAACCACACAAGCCGCAACAGGGTTGCTGCCCTGAATGTTGGAGTTATCAAAACATTCAATATGCCGTGGCTCCTCCGACAATCGTAGATCCGATTTCATCTGGGCCATGATCCGTTTAGTGTGACGGTCGGGGTCGGTTATCTTTATCTGTTTCAGTCTGTCTTGGCGATAAAACCTCGCGTTGCGTTCGGAGAGATCCAAAATTCGGCGTTTGTCACCCAATTTGGGAAGGGTCATCCTCACATCTTCCTCTACGGTAACGGGGAAGGGGAGGTATACTTCTTTAGATGTTGAATTGAAGCGCTGCCTGAGCTCCGTTATCCCCAATTGCAACAACTCTTCATCGGTTTCGTCCAGCTTCTTTTTAATCTCCAAAGTATGCGACCGAATTATGGCGCCATGAGAAATCTGTAAAAAGTTCACATATCCGTGGGTTTCATCAGAAATAATGGTGAACACATCCACATTGTTGATCTTTGGGTTGACCACCGTGGATTTTGCCTGGTAATTCTCAAGGACATCAATTTTATCCTTCACCCGTTGCGCTTTTTCAAACTCCATCTCCTCCGCATACTGCTTCATCTGTTGTTTAAAGGCCTGAATGGAGTCTTTTAAATTGCCCTTAATGATCTGCCTAATATCTTCAATTTGATCGTGATACTCTTTCTCCGTTTGAAAACCTTCACAAGGCCCCAAACAATTGCCCAAATGGTAATCTAGGCATACCTTGTACTTTCCTGCGTCTATTTTTTCTTCTGACAAATCATAGTTGCACGTACGCAAAGGATAGAGGCTTTTAATCAGGTCCAAGAGCGTCCGGACCGTTTTCATGCTGGTATAGGGTCCAAAATACTCCGAGCCGTCCTTGATCAACTTTCTTGTGGAGAACACCCTAGGAAACCGTTCGTTCTTGATACATATCCAAGGATAGGATTTATCGTCCTTGAGAAGCACATTGTACCTCGGCAGCAATTTTTTTATGAGATTGTTCTCAAGTAAAAGGGCATCTGACTCGGTAGGCACCACAATATGTTTTATGGAATCAATCTTCTTTACCAGTACCCTGGTTTTTCCGTACTCCTGCTTTTTGTTGAAATAGGAAGAAACCCGCTTTTTCAGGTCCTTGGCCTTCCCTACGTACAGAATTTTGCCGTCCGCATCATAAAACTGGTACACTCCCGGGTTATTGGGAAGCGCACTCAATTGTACTTTTAAGGATGTAGATTTGGACATGGATTGCTCTAAAAGTGACCTGTTCTTGACTTTATAACAAAGTTATATTTTAATTGTCTTGATTATTGTTAAACTTGATGAATTCCTATTTTGGATTGACATATAACCCTTCTTAATTAATACTTTTTTAAGTGAGTAGAAAATGCGAAAAATTTCCTGAAAAATTCCATATTCATCAAAACTGGGGATTTACCACAAAAAAACTATGGGAAACCTACAATCAAGCGCTTGGCAATCAATAAGTTTTGTTAAACTGTTGCTAAAAATCATGCATTTCATCGATAAAAAGTGCATTTCATGGTATTCTTCTCAAATGTTTTACTTACATTTAACGATATAATTACAATCCTATGGAAAACTATATTATCGTTTTGGGAATGTACTTGATTTTGATGCTTTTCTTCAAAATCTTTTTCTCCGTTGCAACAAAAGGAGAGTAGTAGTCCATTGTCCCCAAACAACCCCAAAATCTTCAACAGTCAATGTTGAAACATGAACTGAGAAAAAAATACAAAAATCTGAGAGCGGAAATTTCTCCAACAAAAGCCTCGGATTTAAGTTTGGCCTTGGCCAATAGTTCGCTTCAAATCCCTATTTGGGATTTTTTTTATTACCATATCTTTTTGAGTATCGAAGACAAGAACGAGGTCGATACGCTGCCCTTGATAACGTTGTTGCAAGGCAGGGATAAGAATATAGTAGTTCCCAAAGTGGTTGGCCCCAACAGCTTGGAAAACTATTTGCTCACGGATAACACTGCTTTTAAAGAAAGTGCGTGGGGGGTTCCTGAACCTGTTGACGGCATTGAGATACCGGAAAATAAAATCGACTTGGTGTTTGTACCCTTGTTGGCTTTTGATGAAAAGGGAAACCGTGTAGGATACGGAAAAGGATTTTATGATGGTTTTCTGAACAAATGCCGAAAAGAAACCCTTAAAATAGGCCTATCGTTCTTTGCAGCGGAACCTGAGCTTATATCCGATGTAAATGAAAACGACGTAAAGCTGGACTATTGCATCACCCCAGTAAAGGTTTATACATTCTGATCGGAAACTTCTTCATTCTTTTCCGAACTTTTTGGAAATGCTTTCTTATTGAACACAATCAATATACCCACTCCTGTACTTATTGCTGTATCCGCAATATTGAACACGGGTTCAAAAAAACGGAAACGTTTGCCTCCGACGGACGGTACCCAATCGGGCCAAGTAGTATCCACCAATGGAAAGTACAGCATATCTACCACTTTGCCATGGAACAAACTTCCATAAGGCTGATCGGCAAAAAGGGTGGCCACCTGCCCATTGCTATGATCAAAAATAATTCCGTAAAAAACCGAATCGATAATGTTTCCGACCGCCCCTGCAAAAATCAGAGAAACCGCCAAAATCAAAGTTCTTGGGGACTGTTTCCGAATAATATCCCACAACCAATAACCTATCCCAAAAACAGCAAAAATCCTGAAAATGGTCAATATTAGTTTACCCACAGGTTCGGATATGGGTAAAAGGTCACTCAATTTGGTTCCCCAAGCAGCCCCCTCGTTCTCTATAAACAAAATTTTGAACCAACTGAACACTTCGTGGGCCTCACCCAATATAAAACTGGTCTTGATATAGATCTTGCTGATCTGGTCCACCACTAGGATGAGTACGATGATAATAAGGGACTTCTTTAAACTCATGCTGTTATTAAAAGGATTGCAAAAATATGCATATTATTTTGTTTTCGTCACTAGGATGTCTCCTTCCACAGTCTTCAGAAAAAATCGATCGTCCCCGAAAGGAATAGTTTCCTTTTGCACCCTTCCATAAGTACTTTCCGAAACAATATCACCACTAGGAGCCGAGAGCAGAATATCGCCTTTCTGCGTAGTCACGGTTACGGATTCTGAAACATTCAGCAGCGTGCAACGTCCATCTGATAGGGTAATTTCCAAATCTTTGTATTTTCCTGTGGCGTATAGATTTGTTTTTGTTCCAAAAACACCCACATTTTTGTACTCGGGTACACTTATTTCCAAAGCTATGGAAATTACCTTATGTGCACTGAGCTTGTCATTCGGGTTAACAAAATTGGGCTGAAAATCTGTACTGATTACGGCAGTTGTACCACTTTGCTCGATAGAGACCAATAAATCCATGGCATATTCCCCTTCCATGGTTGCCGAAACATGCACCTCATCAGTAGGCTCTGTCTTCAGGTCGATTCGATAACAGTATTGTGCATCAACTTGAATAGTTTCCGTACGAGGGCCAATAAATGCTTTTTTTACCAATTTCTGCCCATGGACATGGACCAGTGCAAAAACGAATATCAAAAAGATCTGTGCCCTCATAAAGAAAAAAACGCCCAAGGGCGTTTTTAATTATTTCTGCATATTCTTCGCCTCTATGCTCAACGTAGCGTGGGGCACGAGCTTTAAACGCTCCTTATTGATAAGCTTTCCTGTAACCCTGCAGATACCGTAGGTCTTGTTTTCAATTCGCAACAAAGCATTTTTAAGATCGCGAATGAATTTCTCCTGGCGAATGGCCAACTGGGTATTCGCCTCTTTGCTCATGGTCTCGGAACCTTCCTCGAACGCCTTAAACGTTGGAGAAGTATCGTCCGTACCATTGTTGCCATCATTCATATAAGAGCTCTTTAAAAGCTCCAAATGGTTTTTGGCCTTTTCCATTTTCTCCTCGATCAATGTTCTGAATTCCGCAAGGTCCTTGTCGGAGTATCTTACTTTTGAATCTTCTGCCATTTTCTTAATGTTTTTGAATAAACAATTTTGTGTTCACCTCATCAAAGGCTATTTCCGTTCCCTCTTCAAGCTCTTCCTCAAAGTTGAGCTCAGCGGTCAACGTTTCCGTTTTGATATAGTCCTCATTACTGGAAACCGCATTTTCCACTAGGCCATCCTTCAATATTTTTATGTCGATTTTATCAGTTACCTCAAAACCTGATTCTTTCCTTAGGTTCTGGATTCGATTTACCAATTCCCGGGCAATACCTTCCCTTTTCAAGTTTTCATCTATGGTAACATCCAGTGCCACGGTCAACGGACCTGAACTGGCTACCAACCAACCCTCTATATCTTGGGAACTTATTTCTACATCGGTTAACTGTAAATTAACGGTTTTATTTTCCAATTGTAGCAATAATTCTCCCTCTCGTTCAATTTTTTGGATATCCTCTTGACTCAAGCTGGATACTTTGCCGGCAATTGCCTTCATATCCTTACCAAATTTCGGGCCCAACACCTTAAAATTCGGTTTTATTTGCTTTACAAGCACTCCCGAAGCATCATCCAACATTTCAATTTCCTTCACGTTGACTTCGGATTTTACCAAATTGGATACGGATGCAATATCCTTTCTTTGCTCATCGTCCAATACCGGAATCATAATTTTTTGTAGCGGCTGACGCACTTTTATCTTTTCCTTTTGACGGATGGACAACACCAAAGAAGAAATCTTTTGTGCCAATTGCATTTTGCGCTCCAAATCCTTGTTTACCATATTGGCATCATAAGCCGGGAACTCGGCCAAGTGCACACTTTCAAAACCTTCTTTTTTGGAGGAAGCATCCAAATCCCTATACAATTGCTCCATAAAGAACGGTGCAATCGGTGCGGATAATTTGGCAACGGTCACCAAACAGGTGTACAATGTTTGGTAAGCTGAGATTTTATCCTTCTCATAGTCACCTTTCCAAAAACGTCTTCTACACAACCTCACATACCAGTTACTCAAGTTTTCCTGAACATACTCCGATATCATTCGGGCCGCACGAGTTGCCTCATAATCCCCGTAAGCTTCATCCACATTCTTGATCAATGTGTGCAACTCGGACAATATCCATTGGTCTATTTCCGGTCTTTCTTCCAAAGGAATATCTGCTTCGGAATAATCGAACTCATCAATATTGGCATAAAGCGCCATAAATGAATAGGTATTGTACAGCGTTCCGAAGAACTTACGTTTTACCTCAACAACCCCTTCTATATCAAACTTTAAGTTGTCCCAAGGATTGGCATTGGATATCATATACCAACGGGTGGCATCGGGGCCATGCTCTGGCAATACCTCAAAAGGATTTACTGCGTTACCCAATCGTTTGGACATTTTCTTTCCTTCCTTGTCCAGAACAAGTCCATTAGAAACCACATTTTTATAGGCTATGCTATCAAAAACCATGGTTCCGATGGCATGCAGGGTATAGAACCATCCTCTGGTCTGGTCTACCCCTTCGGCGATGAAATTGGCAGGAAATGCCGTGCCCTCATCAATCAAATCCTTATTTTCGAATGGATAGTGCCATTGGGCATAGGGCATGGAGCCACTATCGAACCAAACATCGATTAAGTCGGCCTCACGCTTCATGGGCTGTCCCGATGGGGACACCAAAGTGATACCGTCCACAATATTTTTATGTAGGTCGACCTTATCGTAGTTCCCCTCGCTCATATCGCCCACAACAAAATCCTCAAAAACATCCTTGTCCATAACCCCGGCCTCAACGGCTTTGGTCATTTCGGATTTCAATTCTTCCACCGAACCAATGATCAGTTCCTCCTTACCATCATCGGTTCGCCAAATTGGTAATGGAATACCCCAATATCTGGAACGTGATAAGTTCCAATCGTTGGCGTTTGCCAACCAGTTACCGAACCTGCCCTCACCAGTGGATTTAGGCTTCCAGTTAATGGATTGGTTGAGCTCGAACATCCTATCCTTTACATTGGTCACCTTAATGAACCAAGAATTCAATGGGTAGTACAAAATAGGTTTATCCGTACGCCAGCAGTTGGGATAGCTGTGCACATATTTCTCGACCTTAAAGGCCTTGTTCTCTTCTTTTAGTTTGATGGCAATCTCCACGTCGATGGACTTTTCCGGGGCTTCGCCATCATCGTAATACTCGTTCTTTACATACTTGCCACCAAATTCCTTGAGCTCCGGTCTGAACTTCCCTTGAAGGTCCACTAATGGAACAGGGTTGTCGTTCTCGTCCAAAACCAACATGGGCGGAATCTCGGGAGTGGCCTGTTTTGCCACCAAAGCATCGTCCGCACCAAAAGTAGGGGCGGTATGCACGATTCCGGTACCATCTTCGGTGGTCACAAAATCCCCGGAAATGATACGGAAGGCATTTTCCGGGTTTTGATATGGCTGTACATAATCAATCAACTGTTCGTACTGAATGCCGACCAAATCTTTCCCTACAAAAGATTCTCCCACCAAATAAGGAATTTTTTTGTCTCCTTGCTGGAATGCATTCAACTCCTCTTCTGTTTCTACCTTGGTAAATTTTCCTGAGAAATTATAGTTCACCAAGTTCTTGGCCAACACTACATTGATAGGTTCAAACGTATATTGGTTAAATGTTTTTACAAGCACATATTCAATCTTCGGGCCTACGGTCAATGCCGTGTTTGATGGAAGCGTCCAAGGTGTGGTCGTCCATGCCAAAAAGTGAATATCACCGTCAATATTTTTCAAGAAACCTGGTAGTGAATCAGTTTTGGCCTTGAACTGTGCCGTTACCGTAGTGTCCGTTACATCTTGATATGTTCCCGGCTGATTAAGCTCGTGCGAACTTAAACCTGTACCGGCCTTTGGCGAATAGGGCTGAATGGTATAGCCTTTATAGATCAGTCCTTTGTCATAGATTTGCTTTAACAACCACCAAACAGATTCCATATACTTGGACTTGTAGGTGATGTACGGATCTTCCATATCCACCCAATAACCGATTTTCTCGGTCATTTCGTTCCAAACATCCGTATAGCGCATTACCGCTTTTTTACAGGCGGCATTGTAATCCTCTACCGATATTTTTTTGCCGATATCTTCTTTGGTGATGCCCAATTCTTTCTCCACCCCGATCTCAACGGGCAAGCCATGGGTGTCCCAACCGGCCTTTCGCTTTACTTGGAAACCTTTCATGGTCTTGTACCGTGGAAAGATATCCTTAATGGTACGCGCCATTACGTGGTGAATCCCGGGCATTCCGTTTGCAGATGGAGGGCCTTCAAAAAACACATAGCTCTCCTTGCCTTCCCTAGTGGAAATGCTCTTTTCAAAAATCTTTTTATCCTTCCAAAAGTCTAGAATCTCTTCTGATACCTTTGGCAAATCCAATCCCTTATATTCCGCAAACTTCATATACTGCTTCTTCTACTAGAATTCAAGTTTGCAAAATTATAAATTTAGATGGAATTAAGCCCTGCCTTTTGGGATTAGAATTCACATAAATCCCTTAACCTAAATATGATAACCACCTCATCACTTATTTACGTTAATTTGTTTAAATTTCTTTTAATTAACACATAACCATCAAAATCATGAAAAAAGTACTGTTTGCCGCAATGGCATTGACTTTATCCTTATCCGTACTCACCTCTTGCAAGGACTCGGAAGACAAAGCAAAACAGTCTTCTGAAGATGCAGCCAAAGTGCTCGAAGAAGCTGGAGAGGGCCTCAAAGAAGCCACGGAAGATGCTGCCGATGCGATAGAAAAGGCGAGCAAAGATGTAAAAGAAGAGGGCCAAAAGGCATTGGATAGCATTAAAAAGGCAGGAGAGGAAATGAAGGATGCTGCAAAAAAAGCCATCGATAGTATGTAGACAAGCGCGAAAAAAAAAGAAAAAGGCTCGGAAAATCCGAGCCTTTATTTTTTAAAAAACATAACCCAATCCCAAAATAAGATTCGTGCCCGGGGCGGCGATTCCCGAGGAATACATTCGATACCTTTGATTGGTCATGTTCTCCAGACTAACGGAAGCCTTTAATGCTGTGGTTATTTGATATTGCGATCTAAAGTTGAGCGTATACCAAGATGGTGAAAAAGGGTCGCCATTGGCATCGCTTGCATACATGTAGGTCTTACTTTGTTCTGAAAGGGCCAAATCATCATTGCTCACCTCCCCATTATAATTGACAAAAATATCTGCTTTCAACTTTTGGTCTTGCCATATAAGATGGACATCACCAAAGGTAGGTGCAGCGTGCCTTGACGGGCTATCGGTTCCATCGTCATCTTCTTCCACACCTTCCGTCAACGTTAGATTTGAATTTAGCGACAGATGCTCATTAAAATAGGCCTCCATACCAAATTCAAATCCATAAACATAAGCCCTGGCCGCGTTTTGGATGGCCTGAACATTACTTGGTTCGCCATTGTATTCAATTTCGGTCTGGCCTCCAAAAGAAAAATCCCTTCGGACCAGTGCATCTACAAGATACGTATAGTAGGCCGCTCCTTTGAGAACTAAAATATCATTAAAGTTTTTTCTGAGACCCAGTTCGCCGTTGTAAGCATACTCCGGTTCTAAATCCGGATTTGGAACCACGACCGAACCGGGTTCGGAATCGAATATTTTCCCGATATCATCAATGTTCGGTGCCCTGAATCCGGTCGAACCGTTCAAAGTTACCTGAAGGTCGGACCTAGGGAACCAACTGAGCCCCAAGCTACCGGTAAGCGCTCCTGTTACGATATCGGCCTCATCAAAAGGAAAAGGATAATAGGTAGTATCAAAAGTCGCATCTACCCAAACTTGACTGTACCTAACCCCCGACAACAGGGATAAATTGGGCTTTATTTGATACTCTCCATTGATATAGCCTGCAAGCGTCTGCCAAGTAGAACCATCAGGATACCTTGATGCGGTCTCCTCAACTTCATCGGTTTCTATATTGCGCATACTGCCCATGGAATGGACTTTGTTGAAGACATATTCGGCACCGTAATATAGGTTGAGCGCCCCGATTTTCTTGTTTTCAAAATCCAAGTTTACGGATAGGGCATCAACTTTTTCGCGGGTGGAATACAATTCTACATCCTCAAAACCGCGGTCATGCCTACTTTCCTCAAAAAATTGATAGGCGGTGGTCAATTTTACTCCATCATAAAATTTATTCTTTCCTTTTTGGGTGATTTGAAAGTTCCCCATAAACCATTTCTGTGGGCCATAATACCATTCTGCGGAACGAAGTCCGTCCCCATCCCTGTTCGGCCGAATTAATCTATCATATCTTGAATAATCAGAAGTTTCCGAATAATAAAGCCCCAAATCGTAGTTCCAAGTACTATTGGGCTTGTAGGTAAACTTTTGAAGAAAGTTGACCTGGTCATATCCTGAGGTGACCTGTTTTTTAGGGTCGTTGTTATCTACCAGTACATCGGTACCATTCTCACTGATTACATAATTGGGTCGCAAATAGGAATCCGGACCATGCTCCCCCATTTTCAAATCATCAAAATTGTTATAGGTAAAACTGGTGTACGATGCCCATTTTTGCTTGCCAAAATTAAAATCCACATGGGCAGTGTTCTCATTGTTGGCCGAGGAATATCGGTAATTGACATTTCCTGAAAATGCCAAACTATCCGCGTAGGAAAAACGCGGTTGCTGGGTATAAAAGTTCATGACACCACCTATAGCATCGCTACCATAGATTACGGAACCCGGACCGAAGGTTACCTCGGTTTTTTTAATGGTAAACGGGTCAACGGATATTACATTCTGAAGGTTTCCGCCCCTGAAAATGGCGTTGTTCATACGTACGCCATCCACGGACAATAAAATTCTATTGGTGGCAAATCCCCTGATCATGGGGCTACCTCCACCCAATTGACTTTTTTGCACAAAAATCTTTCCACTATTCTGCAATAGGTCTGCCGATGTTTGTGGTGCAGTGAAGGCAATATTACGGGCATCAAAGGTCTCTATCTTTTGAGGAATGTGCTTTTTTTGCTGTTCCCATTTAGAAACGGACATGACCACTTCCTGAAGTTCCTCGGTCTTTAAAAAAAGATAGACCCGGTTACCCCTTCTATCAATTTGGCTTTTTGTGGTGGAATAAGGTTCGTAGCTGATGTGCTTGAACGTTATTTTTTCATTGGGGCCGAAAATATCCAAATCCCCCTTACCATTGGCATCGGTGACAGTGGTTTTGGTCTGGTCCTTGTTAAAAATGGCGATATTGTCCACCGGGATTCCCGAATCGGCATCCAGTACGGTTACTTCTTGAGCATACAAGTGAAAGGTTAATAAGAAAAGAATTAGGGTTAAGGTTGGTTTTAGGTTTTGCATTTTACGTAAAAACTGCATTTAAAACGGCGAGTGACTTTGGTTCACGAAATCCGTGCACATGAAGACCATAATACTGGATCATTATTTTTAAGAGTTCTCGCCTGTTAGACTTAGTTAGTTGGATCGTTTGTAATGCCACAAAATCCGTGCCTAAAAATTTCTTAAAACTTTGCAGGTTCTCACTCTGAATCAATGGATTAAGCGATGGTGTTTTGCTAAAGCTCCCTTCCAACAAATCAAAAAAAGGCGAGTTTTGATATGAAGTATCAGGATAGAACCCCAAATACTTGGTCAAATTAAATAAAAACAGAATATGAAAATTGGATGATAGCGGATGCAAATCCATCCATTGAAACGCATATTCCAAATAGTTAAAAAGACTCTCGTCCTGCTCTTGTTCCTGTATACTGTTGCCCAACATTTCGGCCAAAAAAAGGACTACACTATTTTTGACCACATCGGTATGCATTGTTTGATAAGGCACTGCTACCTTAACATCTCGCATACTTTCCAGAGTTCCTTTGTTCTTATGGGTCGCCACTATTTCCAGTTGCATCAAAGGAAGAAAATAGGCCGGGCGGATTTTCGCCTTTTTGGAAGCAAGTACGCCTTTGAGCAAATAGGATTTTACGCCATCTGATTGTGTGAAAGCTCTAACTATAAGACTGGTATCCCCATATTTTAGGGAGGAAAGAACTATGGCCTTTGTTGTGACTTGCATGTGCGAATAAAAAAAGCAGTTACCAGAAGTGTAAATGTAACCACTCCTTCTGGTAACTGCCAACCAAAAACCATTCTAGATGGCTTTATGTTATATCACTCCTTGGGCCAACATGGCATCTGCAACCTTTACAAAGCCAGCAATATTGGCTCCTTTTACATAATTGCAATATCCGTCCTCGTCCCCGTACTGCATACAAGCATCATGTATATCGGACATGATTCCTTTGAGTCGTTTATCAACTTCTTCCCTGGTCCAGCTGATACGCAATGAGTTCTGCGACATTTCCAATCCTGAAGTGGCAACACCTCCTGCGTTGGATGCTTTACCTGGAGCAAACAGAATCTTGGCGTCGTGGAATGCATGTATCGCTTCTGGTGTTGATGGCATGTTAGCGCCTTCAGCTACCGCTATACAACCATTTTTAATCAACGCTTTTGCATCCTCTCCGTTCAATTCGTTTTGAGTGGCGCAAGGCAATGCAATATCACACTCAACTTTCCATGGAGTCTCTCCCTGATGGTATTCGGCAGAGGCATATTTATCTGCATATTCAGAAATTCTTCCACGTTTGTTGTTCTTTAAGTCCATTACAAACGCTAGTTTTTCCTCATCAATACCATCTTTGTCGTAGATGTATCCTGCAGAATCGGAAAGTGTCAATACCTTACCTCCTAGATGAAGCACCTTTTCAGCTGCGTATTGCGCCACGTTACCAGAACCTGAAATCACGACTTTTTTACCTTCAAAAGTTTCGTTTTTGGTCTTTAACATGCTATCGGCAAAGTAAACCGTACCATAACCGGTAGCTTCGGGACGAATCAAAGATCCTCCCCAAGAAAGTCCTTTTCCTGTCAAAACTCCAGTAAATTCGTTACGGATTTTCTTGTACATCCCGAACAAGAAACCGATCTCACGGGCACCTACACCAATGTCTCCAGCCGGAATATCGGTGTTTGGTCCAATGTGTCGGCACAGTTCTGTCATAAAGGCATGGCAAAAACGCATGATCTCATCGTCGGATTTCCCTTTTGGGTTAAAATCTGAACCACCTTTTCCGCCACCCATGGGCAGGGTAGTTAAGCTGTTCTTGAATACTTGCTCGAATGCCAAGAATTTAAGAACGCTGGCATTTACTGTTGGGTGAAAACGAAGTCCACCTTTGTAAGGGCCAATGGCCGAGTTCATTTGAATACGATATCCACGGTTAACGTGAATTTCCCCATCATCATCTACCCATGCCACACGGAACGATATCAATCGCTCTGGCTCTACCATTCTTAATAGAATGTTCTTCCCGTGGTAGATGTCGTGCTGAACAATATAAGGTATTACGGTCTCGGCAACCTCTTGTACTGCTTGGATGAATTCGGGCTCGTGACCATTCCTGGAAATCACCTCATCCATAAACCCTTTTATCTTATCTTCTATTCTTTCTTCCATATACGGATAAAATTATTTGTCTTTCCGCTTACAAAAAGCGATTTTTTATTGAATTGTTATTATGAGGGCAAAATTATATTATTTCAATAATTTGAATATTTATTTTTTATAAATTTTTCAAAATATTTTAGTTAAGGGCCTGTTCCAAATCGTTTATTAAATCTTCCACATCTTCTATCCCTATGCTCAACCTGATCAATGCATCTACCACCCCATTTTTCTCTCGTTCTTCTTTAGGGATACTTCCATGCGACATACTTGCTGGATGTCCCACCAAACTCTCGACACCTCCTAACGATTCCGCAAGGGTAAATAGTTGAAGGTTCTCTACAATTTTAATGGCATTCTCATAACCTCCGCCTTTGGGCACAAAGGAAATCATTCCGCCAAAACCTTCCATTTGCTTTTTGGCAACTTTATGATTTGGATGGTGCTCGAAGCCGGGCCAGTATACCTTATCCATATTAGGGTGGCCCTCCAAATATTTGGCCACTTGCTCCGCATTTTCACAATGGCGCTGCATACGCACGTGGAGCGTTTTTATCCCACGAAGGGTCAAAAAACTATCCATGGGCCCACAGATGCCTCCGCTCGATTTTTGAATAAAGTACAATTGGTCCGCTAGTTTTTCATCCTTTACAGTTAAGGCTCCAACAACCACATCGCTATGACCCGCCAAATATTTGGTCGCGGAATGCATAACAATATCGGCACCTAAATCCAAAGGACGTTGCAGGTAAGGGGTAGCAAAGGTATTATCCACCGTCAACAATAAACCGTACTGTTTGGAAACCTTGGAAACGGCTTCAATATCAATAATATTCATCATGGGGTTAGTAGGCGTCTCCACCCAAATCAGTTTGGTGCTATCGGTAATATGGGAGGCAAGTTCTTCCATATCCACCATGTCTGAAAAACTGAACTTGATTCCAAATTTCTCATATACGCCCTTAAAAAGTCGGTAACTGCCCCCATACAGGTCGCTGGTACAGATGACCTCATCACCGGGAGCCAATAACTTCAAAACGGTATCGATTGCAGCCATTCCACTGCCGAAGGCCATACCAAATTTGCCGTTCTCCAAACTTGCCACTGCATTTTCCAAGGCGGTCCGCGTAGGATTAGCACCTCTGGAATATTCATACCCTTTATGTCCGCCCGGAGTGGGCTGTGCATACGTGGAAGTTTGATAAATGGGCGGCATTACCGCTCCATAGGCCGCATCGGGCTGTTGCCCTCCGTGAATCGCTTTGCTATTGAATTTTAACTCTTTTTTGCCCATGTTGAAACTATCTACATACAAATGTATCGTTATCTTTCCGAAGTATTATTTTTGATGACCCAAAACCTCAAATCATGAAAAAATATATAGCCACTATACTTTTCCTAGGCGCCTTGATGAGTTGCCAAACGGAGAGCAAGCTCACTTTTGAACCTACGCAATTGCTGGGCGAAATCTGTGCGGATTGTCCAAAAATAGCCATCAACATTCCCAATGCTTTGGACGACTCCCCTGTTTCTGAAGCCATAAATCGTTCGTTGAGGGAGGAAATCATCAGTATTATGTCCTTTTCCGAAGACAGGACGATTGACACGATGGACAAGGCACTACAATCTTTTACGGATAGCTACAAGGAGCTTAAGACCAAATTCCCCGATGAAATCCAGTGGGAAGCCACTATTGATGGCGAGGTAATCTATGAAGACGAAAATGTGGTCACGTTGATATTAACCTCGTACTCATTTACGGGCGGTGCTCATGGCTACGCCTCCACATCTTATTTAAATTTTGACAAACAGACGGGCAAAGAGCTTGAAAATGCAGAACTTTTTACCGACTACGAGGGCTTTGAAGATTTTGCGGAAGAGAAGTTCCGTAAGCAGGAGGAGATCCCAGCAAGCAAAAATATCAATGCCACGGGATTTATGTTCGAGGGAGACTCATTTCATCTATCCAACAATGTGGGGTACACAACGGAAGGACTTCAACTCATTTATAATCAATACGAAGTCGCTTCTTATGCAGATGGCCCAATTGTTCTGGTATTGCCGTACAACGAAGTCAATCCGTTCTTAGAACGAAAGGTAAAACTTTAAAAATCTTTCTACTTAAAATAATAGCGCAGTCCAGCTCCCAAGAGCAGCGTGGAATCATTTAGGTCGCTATTAAAATGATAGTATCCGTTAATGGGAACTATCAAAGAAAAGGCATCGGAAACAAAAAAATCCATTTCAAAAGATGCATAGGCGCCATATATAAAACTGCTCTCAGCTTCTATGGCATCAAATGCAAAATTGGTTTCTCCATTATTGATGTGTTTATAACCCACCGAAGGGCCACCTCCAAAATAAAAGGAGATGCCTCGCTTTTTTGAAGTTAGGATAGTGGTAAAATAACCGAAGTTCAGCCAGTAATCATCATACGGAAATTCCACGCCAGCGTTTGGTTTTTCCTTCGAAAATGTGGCCACCAAGGACACCTGTAAATAATCGATGGCACTATGGTAATGATTTGCATTGAGTTGAATCCCGTACCCATCCGTTTTATATGTTGGTACCGCCCCGATGGACAAATAACTCCTTTGGGAAAAACTTTGTTGTACAGGAAAAATCGTGGCAGCCAGTAGCAGCCAAAAGCATAAATGGTAGTGTTTCATTGTGATTAAGATTTGGGTTCTTAATATAATTTGCCACCAAATATAACTGATTTCCTTTGTGTTAGAGTTACCCAGTCAATTTTTAGAAAAACACTAAAAGAAAAACTAGTTCCTGGCCAATGCCTTTTTTAAGGCAAGGATGGCCCCGAGATGAAGCCCCTCATGAAAAACATTAAAGGAAAGCGCATCTTCTGGACTACTCAAACCGATTTTGGGAGTGGTCATGTATTCCTGAAAATTCTTAAACTTACCATGCTCATAATCCAATTGGATATGCTTTATGGTACTAAATAAATAAGCGCTTATTTTCTCTTTCTCTTCATCGGAGGGTTCACCTTCTGGGAAAGTCCCTTTTCTGTACTTATTGACCAATTCTTCCTCAATGGTAAAGTCCAGACCGCTCAATTTATACATCAGCAATTGGGGAGTAACCACCACGTGGGCGATGTTCCACCAAATATTATTGTTGAATCCCTCCGGGACCTTGAGCAAATCTTCTTTGGGGGTGTTCTGCAGAAAATCATGCAATATTTTCCTGTTCTTCAGTATAATATCAAATGTTTTTTCCATAATCCTATTCAATTTAATTGGCTATCCTATCGCATTGCAAAATTAGCCCTAAAATCTTAAATGGTTTTCGACATACTAGACTTAAAAACAAACAACACCTCCAAAAGCTGTTGAATTTACGTCTTCGTAATGGCTTTTGATGGATTTTTAACGTCCTTTGTAAATCCAACACTACAACAATGAAAAAGATATACCATCTGGGCAGTTGCTCTACCTGTAAACGTATTTTGAAAGAATTGGAACCTTTGGATGGAGTGGAGCTCCAAGAAATCAAATCCGAACCCATTACACCTGAACAATTGGAACAAATGGAGGCGTTGAGCGGAAGTTATGAGTCCCTTTTTAGCAGAAGGGCCATGTTGTTCAGACAAAGGGGACTTCACGAAAAAGAGCTTTCGGAAAAAGACTATAAAAATTTAATTCTGGAGCACTACACTTTTCTGAAAAGACCTGTGATTATAGTGGGCGACCAGATTTTTGTTGGAAACTCGAAAAAAACGGTCGAAGCCGGCAAGGAAGCTATACATTGATGAACAAAAGAACGCTGGCCATTTTTGCCGCTATTGGAGCAACCGTTATTTACGGTATAAACCATACTGTGGCCAAAGGGGTCATGCCCACTCATGTACGGCCCTTTGGGTTCATTTTTTTAAGGGTCGGCGGAGCTGCCATTCTTTTCTGGTTGATTTCCATTTTTGGCCCCAAGGAAAAAATTGAAAAACGTGATTGGGGACGTATGCTCGCATGTGCATTGTTGGGCATGTCCATAAACATGTTGTCGTTTTTTAAGGGACTGGAGCTTTCAACGCCAATAAACAGTGCTGTACTAGTTACCGTATCGCCCATTATAGTAGTGGCTCTTTCTGCGCTTTTTTTAAGCGAAAAAATCACCCTGAACAAAGGACTTGGTATTTTCATGGGCTTTGTTGGCGCAGTCGGCTTGGTTCTTTTTGGAGCGGAAGCTCGCCAAGATGCCCCAAACATACCTTTGGGCAATTTTTTGTTCATTATAAATGCAACCGCTTACGGCTCTTACTTAATATTGGTAAAAAAATTGATTGAGAAATACCACCCCTTCTCCATCATGAAATGGCTCTTTACAGTAGCCTTTGTCATCAATCTTCCCATAACCCTTCCCCAAGTTTTAGAAGTGCAATGGTCTTCTATGCCTCTTTGGGCATATGGTTCCATAGCTTTTGTCGTAATCGGCACTACGTTTTTGACCTATCTTTTCAACATTTTTGCGCTTACCCAACTCAAGGCCTCATCGGTAGGTGCATTTATTTATATGCAGCCCTTGGTGGGGATACTTTTTGCTCTTTTTTCGGGAAAAGACCACCTTACCTTGGTCAAGGTTACAGCCATGTGCTTTGTTCTGGTTGGCGTATATCTGGCCAGCAAAAAACCGAAAAGGAAATAGGCTGCCAATTGTAATAGGGCATTCGTCAACTCAACCGGCGCATTCGTCAATTAAGGGGTTTTTGTAGGGCACTCACCGATTATCTTTATCCGATTATTTACCCTGAAGTACGTTATGATTTTAATCGGTATTCTTATTGGCATGTTCATTTTTGCATTGTACATGGCCCTTTACGCTATCCTTAATAAGGCATATAAAATTAATCCATTATTGCACCTTGGTGGCTTTTATATAATGGTTGAGGTTCTTGATAAAGCAATTCTTAAAGCCATCCCCGAAAGCTATAAAACCAAACAAATTGAGGCCCCTTTTCAACTTGATGGCCACATCGGATTTATTTTTCGTTTGAACCAGCCCAAAATGTCCGTTTATGATATCGCCATGACAGTTTTGATTACCTGTTTTTTCCTCTTTTTTATATATAACGTAGGAATAAAGCAATACATCAAAAAGAAGAAGCTTCAAGAGAAATCAAATCAAACGCGAAACAACTTTCCCCACTAAAATTGTACCCCTTGGAAACAATCGATTACACCATGTGCCACGAACAAATTGCTCGTCTCAAAAAAAAATTACAACGCGCAAAAGAAAGAGATCATCTTTACAAGGTATTCGGGGCTGGCAGTCATCGGTACGAATTAAATGCCCCTGCATCCTGTTCCATTATTGATGCCATTGAACAACATTACGAAATACAATTGCCAGAGTGCTATAAATCGTTCGTGCTTAATATTGGTAACGGCGGAAGGTCCTATCTATGTTCTGGTGCAGGTCCTTTTTTTGGTATTTACCCTGTCGGAGAGAATTTGGATGACCTGATACACGGTAAGGTTGAGCAGCATTTAAAAAAAAGTTGTTCCATATACCCAAACATGTCAACAATACAATGGGATAAAATGACCGATTCACTTTATGATGATGATATTACAGATGAAGATTACGAAGAATTAAACGGTAATCTTTATGGCGGCCTATTGCCTATTGGTTCGCAAGGTTGCTCTTACATACACGCGCTAGTTTTGAACGGACCTTACAAAGGCAGAGTAGTAAACATGGATAGAGGGGAACAGATACCTCCGCGATTTTCTGAATACACTAACTTTTTGGATTGGTATGAAGGCTGGCTCGATGAAATTATCTCAGGAAAATTGATCACAATCACTCCGAGCTGGTTCGGCTACCCCAAAAATTGAAACACTCCCTTATAAAATTTCGATATCCTTTGGCACTTGAACATGCTTTCGGGTATCTTCTTTGGTCAAAATTTTAAAATCCTCCGCCTTTTCCATCGATTCAAAAGAATTCAAGAATTCATCGGGCAGACCTGTAAGTTTTCTGCTCTTTAAATCGATCCAGGCACCCATCATCTCACAACGGGCAAAGTTTTTGCCGTTATGATCATAAAAGTTGTGCCTAAACTCAAAGAACATCCCATCCTTGCTCATACCAACAAACTCTAAAGAAACCTTTACTGGCATCCCTGGAAAAGCTTCTTTAAAATAGTACACGTGTTCATAAAAGACCACCGGTCCAATATTATGAGCACCCATACTTTTTTGATTGAAGCCAAGCAATCCCAAATAGGCCATTCGGGTGTGGCTCATAAAATTGATATAAGCCGAGTTCGCCAAGTGTCTGTTAGCGTCCGTATCGCTCCATCTGATCTCAAATTCTTTAAAAAACATAGTGGGTTGTTTTGTTATGCATGCATAATAATTGTAAAAATACCATAGTTTTGGAAACTGATTCCAAATTGAAAGAAGAATTGTTCCTATTTTTAATCATAGTTAAAACACAAGAACCATGAGCCAAAAAGCTGAATTCATCAAAAATCTATCGCTTCCTGTTATTGCTGCCCCAATGTTCCTGATTTCGGGACCAAAATTGGTGGTGGAATGTTGCAAAAATGGGATTGTGGGTACTTTCCCCGCCCTAAATCAACGGACAAGCGAAGGTTTTGAGGAATGGCTCGTCCAAATAAAATCGGAGTTGAAGGCCTTTGAAGAGGAAACCGGTAAAAAAGCGGCCCCGTTTGGTGTCAATTTAGTGGTACACCCCACCAACCCAAGGCTAGAGGCCGATGTGAAACTATGCATCAAACATCAGGTTCCATTGGTTATTACCTCCCTCGGCGCCGTAAGTCAGGTGGTAGATGCCATTCACAGTTATGATGGTTTGGTCTTTCATGATATCATTAAAAAGCGACATGCGGAAAAAGCAGCCGAAGCCGGTGTGGACGGTCTAATATTAGTATCCGCAGGAGCAGGCGGCCATGGAGGTACCATTAATCCAATGAGTTTGATTGCCGAAGTGAAGAAATTCTTTGACAAGACCATCATCCTTTCGGGATGTATCAGTACGGGAAGGGACATTGCCTCTACTTTACAAATGGGAGCTGACCTTGCCTATATGGGCACCCGTTTTATCAATACCGAAGAAAGTAAGGCCTCGGAAAAATATCGTGAAATGATTATAAACGCAGGTGCCAGCGATGTGGTCTACACCGCGGCTATATCGGGAGTGCATGCCAACTTTTTGGCCGCAAGTTTACAGGCGGCGGGCATTACCGAAGAAGATTTGAAGAAAGACACAAAAATAGATTTCGGGAAAGAACTCGACACCGAAGCCAAGGCATGGAAAACCATTTGGTCGGCCGGACAAGGTGTAACTACCATTGACAATATATTACCGGTATCCGAACTTGTCGATAATTTGAAAGAAGATTTCAAAATGGCAATCGAAGCGCAGGCAGAGCTCTTAAACATATATCCAAAGGAATAATCGAATGCCCCAACTTACTTCCAATTATTTGCCCCCATTTCTTTTTAGAAGTGGACATTTTGCTACTATTTATTCCGGTATTATACGTTCGGTGAATGGTGTTGTTCAAAAAAGGGAGCGTATCATTCTTTCAGATGGCGATTTTTTAGATCTCGATTGGAGCGATTCATCCGCTCCCACCCAAAAATTAGTGATCTTGCTCCATGGACTGGAAGGAGATGCCCAGCGTCCCTACATTACAGGGAGCGCCAAAATACTGAATCAAAATGGGTATGATACCTGTGCCGTGAATTATCGCAGCTGTAGCGGAGAAACCAATACAACCTATCGTTCATATCATTCCGGGGCAACGGAAGACTTAAGGGAAGTAATCGATCACATCCTGAACACTAAAAATTACTCGGAAATTTATTTGAAGGGCTTCAGTTTAGGAGGTAACCTATTGCTCAAATATTTAGGCGAGGGCAACGATGTTCCAAAGCAATTGAAGGGTGCCGTGGCTGTCTCGGTTCCTTGCAATCTTTATGATTCCTGCAAGCAATTACTAAGTCCAAAAAATATATTGTACGCCATCAGGTTCAAAGGAAACCTATTGACCAAACTTCGCCAAAAACAGCAGCTGTTTCCTGAAAAGATCACCGATTCCGACATCAAAAAAATTAAGACCTTAAAAGATTTTGACGATATCTACACCAGTCGAGCCCATGGTTTTAGAGATGCTATTGACTATTATCAAAAATCCAGTTCACTCCAATTTTTACCTACCATTCAAGTTCCAAGCTTGATCATCAACGCGAAAAACGATTCGTTTTTGGGCAAGGAATGTTTTCCATTTAAAGAAACAGAGGAAAATCCTTCACTTTATTTAGAAACCCCAACATTTGGTGGTCATGTAGGTTTTTGGGGCAAAAATAACGTCACCTACACAGAAAAAAGAGCGTTGGATTTTTTCGATTCCCTATAATTCAAACGTTTTCATAAGCGGTATTGTGATGATCTACACAAAAACACCCGGATTATTAATGGCTAATTACCTATCTTAGTGCCTTAGATTACACAAACAAACTTCAATAGAATCAGAATGAAAAAAATTGTAATGTTCTTGGCCTTAGGAGCCATGATAGTGAGTTGCGGAGGTAAAAAAGAAGAGAAAAAAGATGGTTTTGAAGTAAGCCGCACCAAAACTGAAGATACCAAAGCACAATCTAAAGAAGGTGTGCCCGTTGATTTGGACAACAAAGGTGTGGGCCCTATAACCGACCTTGAGTTCCCTGAAGAAATCAATGATGAGATGGCCGCTCGCGGCAAAGCAAAATTTGATGCCATTTGTGTGGCTTGTCACATGATAGACCAACGCATGATCGGCCCAGCTTTAAAGGGCGTTTATGATAGAAGAAGTCCAGAATGGGTGATGAACATGATTCTTAACCCTGATGGAATGCTGAAAGAAGACCCTATTGCAAAAGCCTTGTTAAAAGAATACAACAACGCCATTATGCTCAATCAAAATCTTACAGAAGACGAAGCAAGGGACGTTGCCGAGTACTTGAGAACACTGTAACAAACCAACTCTATTATATGTAAGGGCTGCTGTTTTAGAAAAACAGCAGCTTTTTTTTATTACCTTAATACAAACTTTAGGTAATGAAAAAAGTAATGTTATTAGTGTTATGTTCCTTAACTGGATCTATCCTGGCAGCCCAAGATTTGCTTGGTGCGTGGACTTATACAGAATCGTCCGATGATGGACAAAAAGTGGAACACATTCTTATTTTAACCGGTCATTTTTTTTCAGAGGCCTTTTTTAAGAAAGCCGATGGAAAATTCTTGGGAACCAAAGGCGGCAGCTATGCTGCAACAGATGAAAACATTGAATTCACTTATGAGTTTTCCACGCAACACCCCGAAACGGTGGGAGAAATGGAGTCTAAAGTCTATAAATTGGGGGATCTCAACCTTCAATTGGATGGAACTACTTGGACCCATGTTGATGATGGAACCCCTGGAGACCTTTTTGGTGCATGGTTGATATCGGGCCGAAAGCGTGATGGCGAAATCGTAAAACGCGACACCTCAGGACCACGTAAAACCATGAAGATTCTATCAGGTACCCGGTTTCAATGGATAGCATACAATACCGAAACCAAAGAGTTTATGGGAACCGGAGGAGGTACATATACCACCATTGACGGAAAATACATTGAAAACATCGGTTTCTTTTCTAGGGACGATTCTAGGGTCGGGGCCAGTTTGGAATTCAATTATGAGTTAAAAGAGGGAGATTGGCATCATTCTGGTCTAAGCAGCAAAGGAGACCCCATTTATGAAGTGTGGAGCAAACGAAAGTTATAATGGAGATTTAATCCAACCATAACCACCGTAAAATCAAACAATGGGGATTTTTTAGTATTTTTCTGAAACATTAACCATTAATTTCTGTCAAAATGAAAACTACCATTATCCTATTTTTTTCTGCCATTTTGCTGGCAGAATCTTGCGGTGAAGCGAAGTCTAGTGCGGAAGCGCTGTATGGAACTACTTGGGAACTTGAATATATTTCTGGGCCACGTATCGCTTTTGAAGGACTTTTTCCGGAGAAAAAACCACAGATTACTTTTGATAAAGAATCAGGCAAAGTATCGGGCACCGATAGTTGCAACGGTTACTCTGCTGATTACGAACTTGCAGAAAACACCATAGTTTTCGGCGACCCTGGCCCGACCACGATGATGTTCTGCGGAGGTAGCGAACGACAATTTCTTGAAATGATGAAAAAAATAGATGGTTATTCCTTTGAGGACGGCAAACTTAATCTGTTGGTTGGTGAAGTTCCGATGATGCGATTTAAAAAAGTTGAGTAATGAAAAGAGCTCTATTCCTAGCTGGTATTTTCCTCATTTTTTTGAATTGTGCCGAGAAAAAGAAACAAGATCCGACCGAAGCATCCGAAGAAATTTCGGCGGATACCGTTCAAATCGAAGAAAAACGAACCATGGAACCCTTGGCCGTGCAACCGGACGGCAGTTACTTTAAGGCCACTGGTACCGAGCCATTCTGGGGCCTAAAAATCTACGGCGATAAGGTTCAACTGCAGACCATGGAGGATACCATAACCACCCCTCCTTCGGAAGCCATCAAAGCCCAAGATGCCAATATTAAGATGTTCCGAATCAAGACCGAAGCCACCGAAATGGATGTAATCATCTCACATAAGGAATGCACCAATGCCATGTCGGGAGCAGTATCGCCCTATACCGTAACCGTTTCATACAAAAGTACTGGTGGTGGAGAAATCCGTGTTTTGGAAGGCTGCGGTTCATATATTACCGACTACAGGCTACACGATATTTGGGTATTGGAAGAAATGAAAGGGACTTCGGTCTCCAAAGATGACTTTAGTGGCCGTGATGTTCCCAATATGGAAGTCAACATCAATGACAATAGGTTCTCTGGTTTTTCAGGCTGTAATAGAATGACGGGCAGCCTGTTTTATGAAAATGACGTGCTACGCTTTACGCAGGTGGCATCAACCCGAATGGCATGTCCCGGCATGGAAAAGGAATCCGAATTCCTTATGGCCTTGCAATCGGCCACTTCCTATAAAATTGAAAATAACAGATTGTATTTATCCAATGGCTCCAAGGAGAATTTATTGGTATTTAAAAAAATAGATTGATCATGAAAAAAATAATAGTTGCTTTACTATTGACTACAGTTTTTGTAAGCTGTAAGAACAACGAAAAAAAAGAACAAAAGGAATCCATAGTAGAAACCCAAGAAGAAATGGTTGAATCACCCGCGGCTCCCAATCTGGAAGTTGGTTGCTATGCTTACGATGAAAACGGCAGTAAGATTGTTTTGGAAATCACCGAAATCAATGACTCCATCATGGGCAATCTCAATTATGCTTTCAAAGAAAAGGATGCAAACACAGGAACTTTTTCAGGCGTTTTAAAAGACAGTGTGCTTATCGGAAGCTACTCCTTTATGTCGGAGGGAATGGAAAGTTCCCGTGAAGTCGCTTTTTTGGTTAAAGAAAATCAACTTATCGAAGGATTTGGCGAACTGGATGAAACGGGCACAGGCTTCAAAGACAAGGATAACATAAGCTTTAGTTCTTCCATGCCTTTAACTAAAACTGAATGCGATCAGAAGTAAATCGGAAAAACATCATATTTTGGATACTAACATTTAAGCTATGAAAGCAAGAGCAGCATTTGCACTGGTTTTTCTATTCATCATTGGCAGCAAGGCCCAAACCGCATCCGATTTAACCATTGTGTTTAAAGGACAGGCCAAGGTAAATGCGCTTAAAAGCGATAGAAACGCTATAAAATCATTTTTCGGGAATACCCTTGGACGAAAAATCGAATCCAAGGAAAATGCGGATCTTGTACATTTTGATGATGGTGGTTTTGTGAAGTTTGCATACCACCCCAAAGCAGAAGTGCTTGATTCCACCCAATTCCATAAATCCATGCAATTGGCTCTCTTGGTGCCTGCTTTTGAATACCAGAGCATTGTAGGAACCATCAAAGATTACGGAGCCGCACCTCTGTTGCCCAATGTCGAAAAATACCAAGACCATTCCAAGTACTACTATTTTCATGCACCTGGAGGCCAAGTATTTCGTATCGTGAACTCCGTAAACACCTTCCCGAAAAGTGGAGAAGGCTATGTTTACGATGCCGACAAAGCATCTAAATATGGAGCGGATGATTATGGCATGAAAAAATACATTTTCGCTTTTTTAAAACGAGGACCCAACCGTAGCCTTCCAAAAGAAGAAGCAGCTCAATTGCAAAACGCCCACCTGCAAAACATTATGCGACTGGCAGAAGAAGAAAAATTGATTCTCGCCGGGCCCTTTTTCGGGAATGATGACCTACGTGGCATTTATATTTTTGATGTGGAAACGTTGGAAGAGGCCAAATCCCTTACCGAGACCGACCCAGCCATTAAAGCGGGAAGTCTGGTTATGGAACTCAAAGAATGGTACGGGTCTGCAGCACTGATGGAGGTGGCTAAAATTGGAATGACCTTACAAAAGAAATCAATCACCGATTAAAGGTCCAAAATGAAAAAACTGCTCTATTTTTTAATCCTATTTATTTTCATGATCAATCATAATATTGAAGCGCAAGAATCCATGCTGCCATATAGAGAAATACCAGAATACCCATCTGATTTTAGCCCAGGAAACCTAATCTCAAGAATGATAGATGGATTGGGCTATCGATTTTACTGGGCAACCGAAGGTTTGACGGATGACGACCTTACCTACAGGGCATCAGAAAATGGACGATCCATTTTTGAAACGGTGGAACACATCAATGTAATGTCCAATAATATTCTATTGGCCCCGGATGCAAAACCTTTTGAAAAACCCAAAAACCCACCCCAATTATCTTTTGAAGAATTGCGCACATTGACACTCAAAAACCTCAAAGCAGCTAGCAAAAAAGTTTTGGGCGCAACGGAAAAGGATATAGAAAACTACAAGGTGATTTTTAAGCAAGGTGACAAAACATCCGAATTTCCGTATTGGAACATGATCAATGGTATGATTACGGATTGCATCCATCATACCGGTCAAGTAGTTTTGATGCGGCGTGTCAGTGGTAATCCACAAAATCCAAATGTAAACGTCTTCCTTGGGAAAACTCGTGAATAGCCATTAATTGTCAACCACAACCTTATAGGTAGGGTCTTCCAATACGTTCACTTCGATAATGTCATCGGCATTGGCCAGCAAGCGTCTACAGTCACGGCTCAAATGTTTCAAGTGTACTTTTTTGCCTACTTTTCGGTAGCGCTCTGTGATTTTGTTCACGGCCTCAATGGCGGACATATCCACCAATCTACTTTCTGCAAAGTCAATCACCACTTCTTCGGGGTCGTTCAGTACATCAAACTTTTCGGCAAACAATGTGGTACTCCCAAAGAATAAAGGACCGTAGATCTCATAATGTTTTACTCCGTCATCATTAATGCTTTTTCTGGCACGGATGCGTTTGGCGTTGTCCCAAGCAAATACCAAGGCGGAAATAATAACTCCCACCAACACTGCCAAGGCCAGGTTATGGAGGAATACGGTCACCAAAGTTACAAGTACCATCACCAACACATCTGATTTTGGCATTCTGCGAAACGTCTTTAAACTTGCCCATTCGAAAGTTCCCAATGCCACCATGATCATTAATCCTGTTAATGTGGCCATCGGCACTTTTTCAATCAAGCTGGAACCGAACATGATGAATACCAGCAACATTAAAGCTGCAAAAATTCCTGAAAGACGTGCACGCGCGCCGTTGGAGGTATTGATCAAACTTTGACCGATCATAGCACATCCTCCCATCCCTGAAAAGAGACCGGAAAGAATGTTGGCCGTGCCCTGTGCAACAGCTTCTTTATTACCACGACCTCGGGTTTCGGTAATTTCATCCACAATGTTCAGGGTCAACAAACTCTCGATCAAGCCAACACCTGCCACGATTGCTGCGTATGGAAAAATAATTTGCAAAGTTTCCAATGTAAATGGTAGATCAGGAATATGAAATGGGGGAAATGTTCCTTCAATGGAAGCGATATCCCCAATGGTGCGTGTATCCAATCCAAAGAAAAATACAATTCCGAATACCAGAAGAATTGCGGCCAATGATGCCGGAATTACTTTGGTCAACTTAGGAAGTCCCCAAATCACCACCATGGTCAACAGCACCAATCCCAAGAAAATATAAAGTGTGCTTCCGCTCAACCAATCACCATCGGGCGTTTGGAACTGACTCATCTGCGACATAAATATGATAACGGCCAAACCGTTCACAAATCCAAAAATTACGGGATGGGGCACTAAACGCATCAATTTTCCAAGACGTAGAAAACCTGCGGTCATTTGTAATATTCCGGCCAATACCACGGTTGCAAATACGTATTCAACTCCATATTGTTGTGCCAAACTTACGATTACAACAGCAACGGCCCCTGTAGCTCCAGAAATCATTCCAGGACGACCTCCCAAAATGGAAGTGACCAATCCCATTACAAAAGCTGCGTACAAACCTGTTAAGGGGGACAAACCTGCAATAAAGGCAAAGGCAATGGCCTCGGGCACCAAGGCAAGTGCTACGGTAAGACCCGATAAAATTTCTGTTCGGTAGTTTACTTTTTGTGAAAAATCGAAAAGGTTGAGATACTTTTTCATGGCTTCTTTCTTGAAGCGCGCAAAAATAGCATTATTAAATGCAAGACCCTAATCACACGGAAATTTTTAAGAATTTGATAATCTACCAGTTAGTAAGCCCCAATAACTTTTCTCCGAACAGACTTAATTTGGCGGAATTGTATCAGATTTGTCTCTTTTTGACCTTCTTGCATAAAAAAATCGCCCTGTGCATGTTTGCCCAAGGCGATTCTTAACTAAATAACCAACCAAAAAAACTGTTTGTATAGTCGAACAATTTTGTTCTTCCTTACATATTTCGTTGACGGGTTACGTCCATTACAGGGTTATTGGTCTTTGAACGTTTTTTACCTGTTCCGTCTCCTGATTTCAAATATTGAATGTATCCTCTTCCCTTAAATTCGTACACCGTTCCGCTGGATACATGGTACAACTCTATGGTACTATCATTGATAACGTACAACTCAAAATAATCATTGCCCAAGAAGTCATAATCCAGTGTTAAAGTTTTAAGAGATGCATCATTGGCGACATCATATACTTCATAATCGCCTTCATAATCCCATTGTAAGTTGGACAATGGTATGCCCTGAGCATCTACCGACGACCTGAAATATCCACCTCCATCATTAAAGAACTGTAAATAATTTTCTTCATCAAACTCGTTCAATGCCCCAAGTTCGCTGGTATATGTTTTTTCCCAAACTTGATATTCTTGTAAAAACAGATGGATGTTGTCATAAAACACCATATCATAATCAAACGTGTTCCGTTGATATCCCTCCAATATATAGGAGGTATCCGAGCGGGAATCATAGAGTTCCAAAGTATTATAATCCAAAGCGAACACTTCCAATAACCATAGACCGTCTACATCATGGTCTATTTCCACCTGACCGCTATACGTGGCATAAGCACCTACATCAATTCCTAGTCCGTTACCTGTTTTACCCAAACCTGAAAGATTGTTGTTTGCATAAATAATCCCCCTGTCAAAAGATATGGTAAAGGCTCGTTGCAAAAATGGAACCTCTCCGTTTCCACGGGTTTCGTTAATATCCACATACCAAAGGTCGTGAGATTCCAAAACCAAGGCGGTATGTATTGGTGGTTCCGAAATCAAATCATCTTCGACAATAACCTCGGTGTAGCAAGAACTGGCCAAAAGACCAATGAACAAAATTCCAAAGAGTAGTTTTCTATTTTTCATAATCGAGGTTTTAAAGTTCCCTTTACGTAAACCAAGCACTATGCCAAATTTTTTAAAGTATTGATAATCAATAAATAACAAGCTGATGAATTTATTTTTTAGCTTTACATCCTAATTTGATTTCATGAAAGACCAACTTACGTTTGGAGTTTTTGGAGGTGGTAGCTGGGGAACCGCCATTGTGAAGATGTTGACCGAAAATTTGGAACAGGTCAATTGGTATATGCGGAGCGATTCGGCAATTCGTCATATTAAAAAAGAATGGCACAATCCCAACTATTTAAGTTCCGTAGAGTTTGATGTGGACCAACTCAAGATGAGCTTTGACATCAATGAGGTTGCCGAAGCATCCGACGTGCTCATTTTTGCCATTCCTTCTGCTTTTTTGGAGAGGGAACTGCAGAATTTGACGGTTCCCTTGAAAGATAAAATCATTTTTTCGGCCATTAAGGGGATTGTTCCCGAAAGTGGACGCATAGTTGGGGAACACTTCAATGAAAAATATGAGATCCCTTTTGAGAATATTGGTGTGATCACAGGGCCATGCCATGCCGAAGAGGTCGCCTTGGAACGCTTATCCTATCTTACCATTGCCTGCGCCGATGCCGATAAGGCCAAAATGGTGGCCAGGCATTTAAAGAGCGACTATATCCGTACCAAAATTTCTGATGATATCATAGGTACGGAATACGCGGCCATGCTGAAGAATATTTATGCCATTGCCGCGGGCATTGCGCATGGATTGGGCTACGGGGACAATTTCCAGAGTGTTTTGATGAGCAACGCCATACGGGAGATGAAGCGTTTTATTGACCGTGTGTACAAAATGAAGCGCAACATAAACGCCTCGGCATATTTGGGTGATTTATTGGTAACGGGCTATTCGGTTTTTAGTAGAAACCGAATGTTCGGGAACATGATCGGTAAGGGCTACACCGTAAAAAGCGCGATGATGGAAATGAACATGGTGGCCGAAGGCTATTATGCGACCCAAAGTGCCCATGATCTTATGGAAAAACTACAAAAGAAGTCCAAAACGCCCATTATCAACGCAGTATACCAAGTACTTTATAAAAACAAGAGCCCGAAAAAGGTATTTGAGAAGTTGACGGAGAAGTTGGATTAATTGCCCGTTGAGAGTTTGACAAGATTGAAACTGTAGCTTATAAATGGCAGGATAAAAGTTGTCTTCTTATCAAAATACTTTGTGTTTCGAGATATGTATATACCCAACATTATCTTAGACCTGCCTTTTCCATAACCAACGAAAATTTTGTTTGCGCTGAAATTATAATTGTCCAAAGAGGAATTTGAACCTACAACCTCTCCTTCTTCATTTAAAATAGATTCTGTTCTTACATACTCACTATTTCGGTTGAGCAAGCTAAGGCCGGCACCGACGAATAATTCGCCTTTTTGGAATACTTGAAAGTGATAGTTCAAGTTAAAATGATAGCCGAACATCAACCCGCGCTCTGTTTCTGAAGCTGTATTTTCAATACGAGTTGTTATAAGGTCATAACGAAAGGAGGTTTTGAATCCTGCACTAAAATTTTGAGTAACATAATAATCAACCCCAAAATTAAGTGCAGGGCCAGAATTTTGTAAATCAGGATTAATAAAATTTGTTGCCAGGGCCTGATCTCCTGATTTGTAAATGGGGGTAATTCTATATTCAGCACCAAGGTTTAAAAAGAAATTTTTCTCTCTTGAGTTATCTTGAGCTGCAAGATATAGTGGCAGTAAAAATAGGAATAGAAGTATGCGCATTTTCATTTTAAAAATGATTTATCTAATACGAAGGACTAAAATGATATTCTATAACAGAATTTTTAATGACATTCCCAAAACCATTTAAAACGAAAAAATTGTCATATTCAAAAATATTACTGGCCTGTACCTGTGCTGAAATGTATTTTTGATTGTAGGATCTATAACTAATCAAAGCACTAGTTCCATCCGGACGATTAAAATAAACTGATTTCAACGGTGCTGGAAACCCGTCATATTCATAAATTATATATGATATGAATGTACATGAGGATTCACTTTTATTCATAATATGTTTATTAATGGTCTTAAAAACCCCATTATTTACGTCACTATTAGAAAATTTACCTAATTTATATTCAGGGTTATTTCGAATTTGAGCCCCGTCTATTGTCACCCTATCCCCCCAGTAATATCCCAGGGGATAAAAAAAATACACATTATCAGACATGGCATACCCATAAATATGCACATCTGCTTTTTCCAACCATGATTCCTTTTTATCCTTAATCTTTATTTTTTCAATTTGCAAATCTTTGGGTATATTACTTCCACCACCAGAAGATCCACCGCCTGAAGAACTCCCTTCCCCTCCTTCAAACCCTTCTTCAGCGATAGGGTCTGGCAACATATATTCTTGATCTTCTGGAGATACTCCAAGCACATAAACATCATTTTCTAAAGCTTCTGGTTTAGGGTTAGGGCCAAAAACATCCTCTTCTAACAAATCCCGATATTTTAATTCCAACTGTCCAGCAGCATCCAGTTTGTATCCCTGCACAATTTCTTTCTCAGTATCTGGGTCGTAACTATTAATCAGAAAGAAAGGTTCGCTTTCCCTTCCTTCTTTAATTTTATACACATATGGATGCCATGAACCTCCATCCAAATCGATAAAAGCGTTTAAGGAAAATTGAATACTGTCATTTATCTCTCTTTTCCCTTTGCCCTCTAATGTTTCACTCAGTAAATCCTTAAAATATGAAGCTCCCATATGCCCCCTTTTGCTTGACTTGGAAATTCCGTGTTCGTCAAAATCTGGCTTAGATTGAAGTACTTCTTCCATTAAAAAAGTAAGATGATAATTTTTATAGGCTAATTTTTCCTTTAACTCCGCCTTTTCAATACCCTCTTTATCAAAGAGCAAAGAAGTAAATTGGCTTTCCTCAAAAAAAATGTTTTGTTCCTCTTCATTTTCACACGAACCTAATAGTATTGCCAAAACAAAAATTACGGTTGTAAAAAAGGCATTTTGATTGACCGAGGGTTTTATCCTATAGAAATGCATTAAGTAGGTATTTTTAAGTTAATAGAATCAAGATTGGTGTCAAGCTATGTAAAATTTATCTTTCAAAACCCTCTAAATCAATAGATGCCCCTTTTGGGTTGACGTAAGGTGGTTTTGAATTGACGGATTGGCAATCCTGAGTTTTTTTAACGAAAAATCGTGTCAAGAACTGGAACTCGACAAAATCCTATGTATTTCCATCAATTTGATGGGATTTGAAAAGAGAAGAATATATAACAGGTTGGATTAACCCCGCTCCAAAGAAAAATCGGAATGCTCCTTTAACTGCGCATCCAGTTCGGCAGAAAAGACCTCCATTTCTTCCGTGGAGTAATTGTAGGCTTTCTGAAATTCTTCGAAAATCGAGGCTTTGTATTTTCGCACACTCTCTATATCAAAATACAATCGGCCCGTTCTTCGTATAAAAAAGTCCAAGGGATTCAGTGCCATTTCGTGGGCTATGGTAAATTGCGCTTCGGCCCTTATCAATCGTTCTTTGGGTTTGTCGCCTTTTATGTTGGTATAAAGTTCCAAAATGGATTCGGTCTGCTTCCCATAAGTGGTCACCAAATACCACGCATCATATTTGGCAAAACCATCCGATTGAAGTTGGTCTTGAACGGTGGCGATGTATTTTTTAACGTGTTTGAACTTTTTAAAATCGTTCCCACAAAGTGGAATCTTGTCCGTGGTACAATGCTTCAACTCTATATCATGGTCCTCCTCCATTTTCTTGGCGATACGGTTCACTGTACGTTCTGCCATTTTACGGTATCCTGTGAGCTTTCCTCCCGCAATGCTGACCAATCCCGTATCGGAGGTAAAGATTTCATCTTTTCGTGATAGTTCAGATGCCGATTTCCCTTCTTCGTGAATCAGTGGGCGCAGTCCGGCCCATGATGAAACAATATCATCCAGTTCCAATTCTATATCGGGAAACATATTATTGACGGCTGAAATCAGGTAGATGGCATCGGCAAGTTCCGTGGTCACATGGTCCTTGTCGGAATTGTAATTGGTATCAGTCGTGCCAATGTAAGTGACCTTGCCACGTGGTATGGCGAACATCATCCGCCCGTCGGGAATATCAAAATAAACGGATTGTTTTACCGGGAGTTTTTCCTTTGGAAACACCAAGTGTACGCCCTTGGTCAAATGCAGCCGCTTGCCTTTTTTGGATTGGTTCACGCTCCGGAGTTCATCCACCCAAGGTCCTGCAGCATTGATTACATACTTTGATGAAACATGGTACTCATCACCAAACACCTCATCCGTAAACTTGACACCTGCTACATTTTCATCCTCATAAATAAAATCAGTCACCTTGGAATAATTGAATATCTCTGCACCAAACTGAAGACTTGTTTTTAAGTTTTCAAGCGTCAATCGGGCATCATCGGTTCGGTATTCGGCATAATAGCCTGCTCCGTTCAATATTTTTTTGGGCAAAAGGGGCTCCAACTTCATGGCCTCCTTTTTCTCCAGCATCTGTCGTTTATCACCCCCGGAAACTTGGGCCAGGATATCGTATACCTTCAGTCCGATGGACGTCAACCATTTTCCATAGGAACCACCCTCGATAAGCGGGAGCAACATTTTCTCGGGTAGCACCAAATGTGGAGCCAATTTATGTACAATCGCCCGCTCAGAACCTACTTCTTTCACCAGCCAAAAATCGAATTGTTTTAGGTAACGTAGCCCTCCGTGTATCAATTTGGTGGATTTGCTACTGGTACCCGAGGCAAAATCGCCTTTCTCGAGTAACAATACCTTCATGCCGCGAGAAGATGCATCCAAAGCGATACCTGCTCCCGTAATACCACCGCCGATTACAACAAGGTCGTAGGTGGTCTTGGCCGCCTTTTGCAGTTTGTTCTTTCGGTCTATGTTGGAAAAAGCAATGTTCTCGCCCATGTTTCTATTTGTTGAATTCGTATTCGCGTTCCACCTTGCAAATCCGGACCTTGTACCAGGAATACCATGTTTTTATGCCATTTTTCTGTGCCTGTCGGTGATCCATATTGGCTTTCCAGTCGGCAATGGCCTCCAGACTTTCCCAATAACTAACGGTAATGCCCAAGCCATCACGGGCACTTTCTATATCCAAAAAGCCAGGTTGTTTTTTGGCCAATGTTTCCATTTCTTCAGCCATTTTAGCATATCCTTGGTCACCATCTGTTCGGAGACTGGTAAAAATTACGGCATAGTATGATTTTTTTGGCTCCATTTAGGTAATGTATTCCTTTTCCATGAAATAATTCACCAAGGCCTCCTTCATCAATACAGTTTGCTCTCCAGCTTTCAATGGTGGTAATTGTTCTTTCATGGTATAGTGTGGCCATCCGTCATCATCAAAAAAGTCAAAATCGTAGTAACCATACGGCTCCAATAATCGGCAGATGGCAATATGCATCAGGTTGACTTTTTCGTCCTTTTTAAATTTACGATGAAAATCGCCCAATTCCTGAACGCCCACCAAATAAACAATCCCGTCCAGTTCCAAAGGGTCGCCATCCGAAAATTGCGCGGATAGTTTCTTCACCAAAAACTCCCACCGCTCTTTTAATTGTTCGTCTCTTGACATGTGTTTTGATATGAGTACCAAAGGTACAAATCAATATTCTATATTTGTTAAAACCCGTGTATGAGCTTTTTGGATATAATCATTGGAATTCTTCTGGTCTGGGGCCTTTACAAAGGCTTAAGGAACGGTCTGTTTGTTGAACTTGCCTCTTTGATTGCGCTGATTACCGGAATATACGGTGCTATCCATTTTTCGTACATCACTGGAGATTACCTTGCCGAACGTTTTGATTGGAGCGAGCAGTACCTTAAAATAGCTGCCTTTTTGATTACTTTCTTTGCCATTATTATTGTAGTGAACTTAGCCGGGAAATTCCTGACCAAGATTGCCGACTTTGCCATGCTCGGACTATTGAACAAAATTGCCGGAGGTATTTTTGGGGTTCTTAAGGTGGCCGTTATCTTGGGTGCTTTTTTAATTTTCTTCGAAAAGTTAGCCTCTCCATTGGGATTCATCAACGAGGGAACCAAAGAACAATCTATTTTTTACGAGCCCATCAAAGAATTGGGTGATTTGGTCTTTTCCTACGTATTGGATGATGTGGAAACTACTCCCTCTCCAGAGGTTGAGACCACACATGAAATCATATAAACGGCTTGTTTTTCTCGATAAAGGGACACCCTATACTCCCAAATAAGTCTATTATACACAGCTTGTTGTATTTCAACGTGATAATCTATCCTAACATGGAAATTTCATGGAAAAGGATAGTCTCTCCCTTAGTTTAGCAATAGAGAACATTAGGGAATTGAACACTCCCGAAAAACACCCCGAAAATGAAAAGATTATATGGCATCTTACTGGTCATAGTACTCGCTATTGTCCTAAGTTACTGTAGTACATCATCTGTACAGCAAGAAGAGCAAAATTACACCGAAGCAACTCTTGGCAACGAAAAAATTACGGTAGACCCCGTTAAAATGGAGGAAGACCTATTAAACCTGGTCAATCTTCACCGTGAATCTATTGGGCTGACCATTTTGGACAAAAGCGACCCCGCCTATAAATATGCCGAAGAACACAACGACTACATGATTTCCAAAAACATGCTGAGCCACGATAATTTTCAATCCCGGGCTGAAAAGATTGCCGAGGAGACCAATGCAATCAGTGTATCTGAAAACGTTGCCAGATACTACGTTTCAGCAGAAAAAACTTTGGAAGGCTGGCTTAATAGCTCTTCACATAAAGAAGCCATGGAAGGTAATTTTTCTCATACCACCTTGAGCGTTCAATTGGATAAGCAAGGTAGGCCCTACTATACGCAGATATTCATAAAAGTGGAATAAACCATCCATTATACCATCTATTTTAAGACCTGCCAACAAGCAGGTCTTTTTTGTTAATCGCTATGTTGACAGCAAGGTTTTTTTTACCTTTCGTAAAATCTTTGAACATGGCAATACAGGAACCTTTTAACCTAACTAAGTGGATTGAGGAAAACCGAGATATCTTAAAACCACCGGTAGGCAATAAAAATCTTTATAAAGAATCTGGTGATTACATTGTAATGATTGTAGCTGGCCCCAATGCCAGAAAGGATTATCACTACAATGAAACAGAGGAACTTTTTTATCAATTGGAAGGCAATATTGAAGTCCATATACAAGAAGATGGCCAAAAAAAGACCATGAAACTGGGTCCGGGTGATATGTACCTTCATCCAGCCAAGGTGCCACATTCTCCTACTCGACAAGAAGGTTCTATAGGATTGGTGATCGAACGAAAAAGAGCTGATCTGGATGCTGAAGATGGCCTGTTATGGTTCTGCGATAATTGCAACCATAAATTGTACGAGGTCTACTTTACACTGAATGATATAGAAAAAGACTTCTTGGGTCATTTTAAGCACTTTTACGGTTCGGAAGAACTGCGAACCTGTGATAATTGCGGGACGGTAATGCCTGTTGATGAACGATTTATTGCCAAGGAAGAATGATACTCGTTTTCGCAAAGATCATCATAGGAATTGTCGCATTGCTGCATATTTACTTTTTGTGGCTAGAGATGTTTGCTTGGACCACAAGAGCAAAAAAAGTGTTCCGCTCTTTGCCGGAGCACTTGTTCGAACCCACCAAAACCTTAGCGGCCAACCAAGGACTTTACAACGGGTTTCTCGCGGCCGGACTCATTTGGTCCTTACTGATTCAAGATATCCATTGGCAAATTTATGTGGGGTTGTTCTTTTTGGGCTGTGTTGCCGTTGCGGGTATGTATGGAGCAATTACCGCATCAAAGAAAATTTTCACGGTACAGGCACTTCCGGCACTTGTCGGCATAGTTCTTTTGTTGGCTCATCTATTCCTGTAAACCGTTCATTCTCTAAGAGATTATTTGTATAATTGTAAAAATATAACAATACACTCTTAAAAAGTTATAAATGTCAAAAACAGCAACTGCTTTTGGAATAGAAGAGGCCCTAAAAGAATTGGGACTGAACGAAACAAATAATGGTACTTCCACAGGAAAAGATTGGTTTTCCAATGGGGATATCATCGAATCATATTCCCCTGTTGATGGAGCCCTAATTGGAAAGGTGAAGTCGACAACACGGGAAGATTACGAAAAGGTGATTACCTCTGCCCAAACAGGTTTTAAAAAATGGCGTACCATGCCAGCTCCGCAAAGAGGTGAAGTGGTTAGAAAATTTAATGATGAACTTCGTAGGTTAAAGGAGCCACTTGGCAAATTGGTGTCTTATGAAATGGGCAAAAGTTATCAAGAAGGCTTGGGCGAAGTACAAGAAATGATTGACATCTGCGACTTTGCAGTTGGTTTATCCCGTCAATTACATGGATTGACCATGCACAGCGAACGCCCCGGCCACAGGATGTACGAGCAGTACCATCCGCTAGGAGTGGTCGGTATTATTTCCGCGTTTAACTTCCCGGTGGCCGTTTGGTCTTGGAACACCGCTCTGGCCTGGGTCTGTGGAGATGCCTGCATCTGGAAAGGTTCCGAAAAAACACCAATGACCTCGGTTGCCTGTCAAAATATAGCCGCAAGGGTATTCGCTGAAAATGATGTGCCCGAAGGAATATCCTGTTTAATAACAGGAGACTATATCGTAGGGGAGTTCATGACCAAAGATGAAAGAATCCCCTTGATCTCGGCTACAGGTTCTACCAGAATGGGAAAAATAGTGGCCAAAACCGTTGGTGAACGACTAGGTAAATCTTTATTGGAGCTTGGAGGTAACAATGCTATCATAGTAACTCCCGATGCCAACATAAAAAATACAGTGATCGGCGCCGTTTTCGGAGCTGTGGGTACTTGCGGACAACGTTGTACATCCACACGCAGACTGATTGTTCACGAAGATGTATACGACAAGGTCAAGAACGCCATTGTGGACGCGTACAAACAAATCCGTATTGGCAATCCATTGGATGAAAACAACCATGTTGGTCCGCTTATCGATAAAGATGCGGTACAGAACTATTTGAAAGCTATCGAAAAAGTAAAAAGTGAAGGTGGTAACATTTTGGTTGAAGGAGGCGTTCTCGAAGGTGAAGGATATGAAAGTGGTTGTTATGTGAAACCAGCCATCGCTGAAGCTGAAAATCATTACGAGATTGTCCAACATGAAACCTTTGGGCCCGTTCTATATATTTTGAAATACAGTGGTGATTTGGAAAATGCATTGGATATGCAAAATGGGGTAAGACAAGGTCTGTCATCGGCCATAATGACGAACAACTTAAGGGAGGCCGAACGATTCCTATCCGTTGAAGGTTCGGATTGTGGAATTGCCAATGTGAATATCGGTACTTCCGGGGCTGAAATTGGAGGAGCCTTTGGTGGCGAAAAGGAAACCGGAGGTGGAAGAGAAAGTGGTTCCGACGCTTGGAAAGTGTATATGCGAAGACAAACAAACACCATCAACTACACTACTGAGCTGCCGCTCGCACAAGGCATTAAGTTTGACCTATAAAAAAGAAAAGCCGCCCATTTAGACACAGTGCTGAATGGGCAGTCTTTAAAACCAACTTAACTAACTCAAACTTAACTTTAAAACCCTATTTCAGTGCCGGATCATTGTCGGGAGAAACAGGGTTCTTCACTTAATGTTGAATTCCAAATTTCAATATATTTCTTGGAGAAATTAAAGGGTATGTTACAGTTGGTTCCGAAAAGTGTATAGTTGGTATATTTTATTTTATTTTCTGTTTTCGAATTTTCTTACAAATCCCTGTGATTTATAAATATTACTCAGTTTCTTTCTATTTTATTTAGATTTTTAAGGTTTTTTTATTACTTTATATAAACAGTTTTCATTGTTTATATAAAGACTATGGATTGGTTAAGCTCTTCTATGTGGTATTGGCTCTGTTTGGCCATTACTGGAATAATCTCCGGGGTTTTGGGATATTTTTTTGGTAAATCCGATGCTCCTTCCTCTTCGGATAATTTCTTTGAATTGAACTCACTTGAAATAGAAAATGCAAAATTGAAATCAGACCTTGAAACTTGCAAAAAACATTTGGATTCCGATCATATCAAAACCAAAGTCCTTAATCTTGATTCCGAAGTAAAGTTTTCAAAAAGTGAAGATTTCATTTTTCAAGTAAACGAAGCCAAAGCTATTTTCGGAAAGACCATCAATGAAAATGATCTAAAACTTATCGAGGGCATTGGGCCTAAAATAGAAGAGCTGTTCCATAATGTTAACATCAAAACATGGAAAGACCTGTCTGAAACCTCAGTGGACAAATGCCATGAGGTGCTCAACTCCGGCGGAAGACGCTATCGCATCCACGACCCGGCGTCTTGGCCCATGCAGGCAAAAATGGCCTACGAAGGCCATTGGGAACAACTATACATTTGGCAGGAAAAGCATAAGGCTGGAAAATATTAACAAAAAGACCGACCAGTCTTTCTACATCATCCCATTGGCCTCTACCCATTTAAAAGTGTATTGGTCCTGCGAAAATTGCATGCGCTCCGAAATCCTTTGCAAGCGCTCTGGCAATTTCATCAAATATACCCTTGCCTTTTCCGCCTGGTCGGAGAGACCACGAAGATTTCCAATATCCCAATAATCGTTCAACTTTTTCAGGATATCAATATAATCCTGCGCCGTATACACTCCCAAACGTTGTGCACAATTGGAAAACTGCTCAAAGGCTTCACCTATGCTACCTCCAGATTCACGTAAAAAATGGGCTGGCATCACGATTTTTTTCTTCATCATATCTGCAAAAGCCAAAACCATCCCATCGGGATCTTGCCCCATAATGGTCTTCACAAATTCGCGATATGCCAAATGGTGCCTCATTTCATCACCCGCAATGATAGTGCACATTTTCGCCAAGAGACCATTGCCTTTTTGTTTGGCCATTTTACCGACCCGCTTGTGCGAAATATTGGTGGCCAACTCCTGAAAAGTAGTGTACACGAAGTTCTTATATGGATCTCTATCCGTTCCTATATCAAATCCATCAGAAATCAAATGCTGGGTGGTTATCTCGATTTCACGCATGTTCACGCGACCTGATAGGTACAAATATTTGTTCAAAACATCGCCATGTCGATTTTCTTCTGCCGTCCAGGCACGTACCCATTTGCTCCACCCGTTTTCTTTGCCGCTATGCTGATCAATGCCTTCCACATCCATCAACCATGATTCGTAAGTAGGCAGCGCCTCTTCGGTAATAGTATCGGCGACAAGCGTCACCCAAAAATCATATCCAAGTTCTTTGGCTTCGCCACGAAGCTTTTCTACCTCATCAAAAAATTTATCACTTTGGGAATCTGGCAAAAAATCTGTGGGCTGCCATATTTTTTCAGTCGGAATCAGAAACTCGTTCATAAAACCGTCAACCTTGGGCTCAATGGCCTGCATCACTTCCAACCTTACATTCTTTATCGACATAAATACGGGGTTTTTACAAAGGTCTTTATAATTTACTGAAATTAACTCAAATTTCTCCCTCTTTCTCCTGGATAAAATTTATGGACGGGGTCACTTTGCCAAAATTCTTTGGTTTCTACATCCAACATCGTCAAACCTCCCATAAAAGCCGCTCCGGTATCCACGTTCCAAATATTGGCCCTGTTCTGGGGCTCTACGAACTCTCTTTTGGATATTGGGGTATGTCCAATAAATACTTCCTTGTAATGCGTTAACCGCTTCGGAAACTTGGAATCGGTGGGCTTTAAACTGGGGTCTAGCGCAGTAGCCAGCTCCCACAAGGTGCGATCCCAATAAAATGATTGCTGAAAATACTCGTAATCTATCCCTTTCAGGTTGGTATAGCCTGCATGCAGGTACAATCGGTTATCCTCTGCTAGGTAGTAGTTTTGCAAATTTTCATAAAAATCAAGGTGCATTCTCCACTTTTCCTTATCAGCATTCAAATAGGAATCTCTAGTTGCCGTGCCGCCATGCGCCAACCATTGCGGGTTTTCCTTTTGATCTATTAACCAAGCCTTGCAGAGCTCATCATGGTTACCTCGGATAAAGGTACATGTGTATTGGCTTTGCAGCTGAATCAAAAAATCGATGGTCTCCACCGCCGTACTCCATCCATCTACATAATCGCCCAAGAAAATAATATGATCCTCTGGGGTAACCTTTGCCTTGTCCAACAATTGCTCCAAAGCTCTTACTCCAGAATGTATATCGCCCACTACCAGTGTTCGCATAGAAAAGTTTTTGACAATATTACACACAAAACCTTGGCCTATGAAAAATCATTGGGGCTTTATCACGCATTTAACCTAGAATTCAAATAAACCTAACTGTTTTTTGGACATGGTATTATTTTCTATGTACCTTAGAATATTCCGAAATCAATATGAAGAAAGTTTACTGCATCGGCGAAGTGTTGATAGATTTTGTTGCCGAACAACAAGGAAGCGACCTTTCCAAAGCAAACCATTTTACAAAAAAAGCTGGGGGAGCACCGGCCAATGTGGCCTGCGCCATTTCAAAATTGGGAGGGAATGGAATTTTTATTGGTAGCGTCGGGGATGATCCTTTTGGTAAATTTCTTTTGGAAACGTTAAAAAATGAAGGGGTTGATGTTTCGCTCACCCAATTATCCGACACATTTACGACCCTTGCCTTTGTTTCCCTCGCGGAGGATGGCGAACGTGATTTTGTTTTTAGCAGGGGAGCCGATAAAGAACTAAAATACAATCCAGATCTACGGAAAAATCTTCCAGGAAACATTCTTCACCTTGGAGCAGCGACCGCACTTTTGGGTGGGCCTTTGGAAAAAACATATGGCAGATATCTTTTTGATGGACTCACAAAGGAAATGTTTATTTGTTTTGACCCCAATTTTAGAATAGACCTTTGGAAAAATGATGAGGAGACCTTTATTAAAAAGTGCATGCCCTTTGTTGAGAAGTCACATTTATGCAAATTCAGTGCGGAGGAAGCCCAACTTATTTCAGGAAAAGAAGATTTGCATGATGCTTGTGACTCGCTCCATAAAATTGGGACCAAAATAATTACCGTGACCATGGGAAAAGATGGAACTCTGCTGAGCATGAACGGTACTAAAAAAATCATTCCCAGCGTCAAAGTAAGTCCAGTTGATACCACAGGAGCGGGCGATGCTTTTATAGGTTGCTTGTTGTACCAAATTTCAGATTTCGGCAATTTTGAGCCGGTCTTCGAAGATTTTTCCTTGGTGGAGAACATGGTGGCTAAAGCCAACAAGGCAGGAGCCATTACCACCACAAATTATGGCGCCATTGTGGCCCTCCCTACGAAAGAACAGCTCGAAAAGTAGATGAACCAAGCGAAATTACATAGGCTCCTATCCCAAAAAGGGAAAGACTCCCAAGAACTCTTTAATCAACGATTGGCTACTAACCTTACCTTGATTCAAAAACAGTTCTTCTCCCTCTACCCCGAAGAGCAGCATGAAAAACATTTTCAAAAACTATTGAAGTTGCTTCCCAAGTTATTTGCGGAGCGACCCGAAGCATTACGAAAGCAGGATTTGGAACGGTTGCAATCGGGCAACTGGCATCAATCCGAAAAGTTGATGGGCATGCAAGTTTACGTGGAGCATTTCAACAAAGATTTGAATGGGCTACGAAAGAAGATACCGTATTTTAAAAAACTTGGAGTCAACTTTTTACACCTGATGCCCATAACAACAAGACCCGAGGGAGAAAGCGATGGCGGCTATGCCGTGAACAGCTATTTGGAAGTGGATAAAAAATACGGCTCCAAAGAAGATTTGTTGGAGCTCACCAAGGCATTTCGTGAAAACGGTATGTATTTGATGCTCGATTTTGTGGTCAACCACACCTCCAACGAATTTTCATGGGCAAAAAAAGCCAAGAAAGGGGATAAGAAATATCAGGGTTATTATTACATCTACGGGGATTTTACCATTCCGGCCGAATTTGAAAAGACTCTGCCAGAGGTATTCCCGGAAACATCACCCGGCAATTTTACCTATATCCCTGAAATGGAGAAGTGGGTAATGACGGTCTTCAACGGTTATCAATGGGACCTCAATTACACCAATCCCGAAGTATTTCTGGAGATGCTCACCAACTTGGTAAAGCTAACGGATATGGGTGTGGATGTAGTCCGTTTTGATGCCCTTGCCTTTCTCTGGAAAAAAATCGGGACCATTTCCCAAAACTTGCCAGAGGCACACAACCTTATCTCTCTATTCCGGATGTGCCTACAGGTAGTGGCTCCAGGTTCCATCTTGTTGGCAGAGGCCATTGTGGCGCCAACCGATATTGTAAAATATTTTGGAGAAGAAGAGAAAAGGGGCAACGAATGTGAGATTGCCTATAATGCTTCTTTGATGGCCCTCTTATGGAACTCCATTGCCACAAAAAAAACACAATTGCTTTATAAAAGTTTGATGCACGTTCCACCCAAACCACAAGATTGTACGTGGATCAATTACATCCGTTGTCATGATGATATTGGATTGGGGTACGAGAACCACCTCATCGAAGAATTAGGATGGAATCCTGAAATGCACCGAAAATTCTTGTTGGACTACTATTGCCAGCGGTTGGATTGGTCCCCGGCCACCGGAATGCTTTTTATGTACAATCCCAAAACAGGTGATGGAAGGATAACAGGTAGTGCGGCCTCTTTATTGGGATTGGAAAAGGCCATCAAAACCAACAATGACGACCTGATGGAGGCATCGGTACGTAAAATTGTGATGATGCACGGCATCACACTGGCATTTGGAGGTATCCCATTGATCTACGCAGGAGACGAAATTGGCACACTCAACGATTATTCCTTCCAAAATGATGCATCCAAAAGAGGTGACAGCCGATGGGTGAACCGCCCCATGCAAGATTGGAAGGTCATTTCAAGGCTGAAAGAGCAGGATTCTCTTCAATCCAAGATATTTCATGCTCTTCAGAAGCTTATCAAAATAAGGAAGGAGAACAGCATTTTTGCCGACAAAAACAACCTTGAACTCTATCATACAGGGAACGACCATATCTTTTCGTTTGAAAGAACAGAGAACCAAAAAGGGTTGTTGGTAATCTGTAATTTTGATGAAAACACTCGGGTCATCGACAGCAGTTGGATTAAAAAGCTCGGTTATTTCAGTAAGGGGGAACCATTGGATTTGGTATCGGAAGAAAAAGTAAGTCTTAATAGCGCACTTTTGGAAATCATGCCCTACCAGATGCTCTGGCTCATGAAATTTTAAGAGTACCTTACTTTTCTCAATATTCTTTGCGACTCCTTTAAGCTTTGGTACACATGGGTGTCGTACGCCTTCAGCAATGTCCTGGAACCTTCCATTTTGTCCTTCGCTTCTTCAAAACCGTTTAGGTAGCAAATCAAATAGGTAGCGGGCAAGTGAGTAATGTCCGTGTGCTCCGAATCGGTCAATGGAATATGGTTTTCCAGTTTTTTGAGCAAGGCATTATTGGTATTGTAGACGTGATAGAGCGTTTTTTTATCAAACTGTGGAGGTTCAAATACGAGTTTGCTGCTGATGGTGTACTTACCATTGTCCGAAAATGTGATCGTCATTTCTTCCAAAGGGTAATATTTTTGGTGAGAACCCAAACCCAATTGCACGTACTCCAATGTTTTGAAGGAATCGTCATCGTAATCAATAGTGATTTCATCCAACGCAGAATAGAACAGTTTCACTTGTTCGTTGATGAGTTCTATATCTACCCGGGAATAATAGATTTTCCCCTTTACCTTTTTCTTGTTGCCCGCCCAGCAGACGACAAACTGTTCCTTGAATACTTTATAATCGCTCGTTAAATCTGGATGTCTTGTATTGAAAAAGTTCAAGACGGCATCCAGCGTATATTCAATATTGTTACGGGCATGCTGCTCAATGGTGGCGACTTTTTCTGAATTGATGTCCTTTAATTCTATCCCAAAAGCCTTGGGAAGGCTAATGCTCCCTTCCCTAAAAAAAACAGCGCCTCCGTAATATTTCCAAATGTTCTTTCTCAGGGCACAGACCTTTCCGTTCGACCTAATGGTAACCAACCCGACCACCTTGCCTTCGGGCAAATGGGGAAAGGGAATGTTTTCGTATGAAATCAGAGGTGGATTGTCCAGATAGGCGTTGACAAGATTCTGGATTTTGCTGTCATCAAAAAAATCGACACCAACAATTTTGTTGTCCTCGTCCTCGACACCGATCACGATAAAGGAATTGTTTTTGGGGTTGCTGTTGGCCAAGGCACAGACATGCTTTAAAAATTTGGCCTTACCTTCCTTTTCTCCAATGGATATAAAACGCTTTTTGTCGTAAAAACTATTCTCGTCGTTGTGGGCCAATAAGTTTTTTACGAGCAGGCGTTTATTGATCATATTTTAGAGTTTCGAGATTTGAGATACGCGTTGTGGGATTTAATCATACTTTGCTCCTTTTCTCTCCGATTTTTTGAGATACGACATAAATGCACCTATCTTTTTTCCTTCGGTGATTGTTTTCGAACAAATACTATCAAATTGTGCTTTTGTTATATGTTCCCTATCTAAACATCGGTACAATTGAGACCTCAATTCTCCACAAGAAGCTTTTGCAATACTTAAAAACTGAATGAGTTCGCGATTTCCGTTTCGCTCAAATCCTTCTGCAATATTATCCATAATCGACCCAGAAGAAGCATTCATTTGGTTTTTGAGACTGTAATCATTACCCAGAGAAGTATTTTCAATTAGTATCCAGACCTCATTACAAATTTCTCTTGCCAGTTTCCAAACATCCAGTTCCTCAAATCCATTCATAAATTGCTATTTTAAACTTTCAACCCAAAACCCGCAACACCTAATTGTTTTTATTCACAATTGTGCTACTGGCCTGAGCGGTGGGCATTACTACAAGGTCGGCAATGTTCACATGATAGGGCCGGGTAACCACAAACAGAATAATGTCCGCAATGTTCTCTGGTTTTAAAGGTTGAAATCCTTTGTAGACGTTCGCCGCCCTTTCGGAGTCCCCCTTAAACCTAACATCGCTGAATTCCGTTTCTACCAAGCCCGGGTTTACGGCACCCACGCGAATTCCGTATGCATTGAGATCTATACGCATACCTTGATTGATTGCATCCACAGCATGCTTGCTGGCGCAATATACGTTTCCATTGGGGTAAACTTCCTTGCCCGCTGTGGAACCAATATTGATGATATGGCCCGATTTCCGTTCCGTCATTTTTGGGATAATGGCCTTTGAGATGTAAAGCAATCCTTTTACGTTGATGTCCAACATGGCATCCCAATCATCCGGGCTGCCTTTATCAATCGGGTCCAGACCATGGGCATTCCCCGCATTGTTGATTAAGACATCTATCTCCGAAAATTCTTGCGGCAAACTTTCTATGGCCGAGAATACATCTTCGCGATTTCTTACATCAAAATTGAGCGTGAAAATTGCAGTGTCTCTTCCCAGCTCATTTTTTAGCTCGTTTAGTCTTTCCTCCCGTCGCCCACAGAGTATCAAATTAAAGCCCTGCTTTGCAAAAAGTTCGGCAGTTGCTTTTCCTATTCCACTGGTTGCTCCGGTTATTAGTGCTGTTTTTGACATGGTATATATTTTCTAAGGAACATCATGTCCTTGGGCGGCCACCAAAAGTGTGAACCAATCCTGAAGTTCCAAGTCTATCTTTGCGGCCGCGGCCGATTGTTCAATTCTTTTCTTATTCGTTGTTCCAATCACAGGGTGAACATGGGCGGGATGTTTTAATATCCAAGCCAAAAGCAATTGGCTTTCATTGGCGTCGTACTTATCCAAAAGTGGGCCCATGGCTTCCTTTATCCGTTCAACTTTTTCGTCGGTTTCCCGAAAAAAGCTCCCCAATGGACTCCATGCCATTGCCATTCTTTTGTTGGCGATGCAATCATCAAAAGTACCATCGTACATGGGGTCGTGGTGCGTTAAGGAGAACTCTACTTGGTTCCCTTCAACAGGAATCACATTGTCCAACATGGCCACTTGTGAGGTCGTAAAATTGGATACCCCAAATTGTTTGATTTTTCCACTATCCAGCAAATGCTGTGCAGCTTCTGCTATATCGCCAGGATGCATTAATGGACTTGGTCGGTGCATTAAAAAGAGGTCCAGATAATCCGCATGTAACTTTTTCATGGATTCTTCGGCCGACCAAATAATATACTCTTTATTGTATTGGTAATGATTGACCTTGTTGTCTCTACCTCGGGTCATTTGGATGCCGCATTTGGTAATCAACTGGATATCTTCCCTGTTGACACCACTATTGGCATATGCTGCACCAAAATCCGCCTCCGTGGAGTAGCTCCCATATATGTCCGCATGGTCAAAAGTGGTGAGTCCACATTCGATGCTGTGGTGCATCAATTCGATCATTTCTTTTTTGGAAAGTTTTTTTCCCCAACTTCCCCAGGTCATTGCTCCCGATATAATGCGAGAAAATTTCGTTGTCTGTTCCATATGCGCTGAAAGTATAAAATTAAACCCTTAAATCCTTCATAAAACTAGGGGTTTAGCGTTTTTTTTAACCATTAATTAACAGGCAGGTTTTAAATAAATTTTCATTTTGCACACCTTAGTAAAAACCCCGACCTTAACACCAAACAATAAAAGTATATAATGGAAGAAAACACTACTATTGATATTAGTGCTGTTAATGAGAAAATTGCCCAGGAAAGCGCTTTTATTGACCTCTTAAGGGTTGAAATGAACAAAGCGATAGTAGGGCAAAACCATATGGTAGAACGCCTATTGATAGGTCTTTTAGGAAAAGGCCACATTCTCCTTGAAGGTGTTCCCGGATTGGCAAAGACTTTAGCCATCAACACATTGGCAAAAGCCGTAAAGGGAAGTTTCAGTAGAATACAGTTTACGCCCGATTTGTTACCGGCAGACGTTGTCGGTACGCTGATCTACAATATCAAAGAGAACGATTTCTCCATTAAAAAAGGACCCATTTTTGCCAACTTTGTCCTAGCGGATGAAATCAACAGGGCCCCTGCCAAAGTGCAATCCGCGCTGTTGGAAGCCATGCAGGAAAAGCAGGTGACCATCGGCGACGAAACCTTTGTTTTGGACAAGCCGTTTTTGGTAATGGCCACACAAAACCCTGTGGAACAAGAAGGAACTTATCCACTTCCTGAAGCTCAGGTGGACCGATTTATGCTGAAAACGGTAATCGATTATCCGAAACTCAACGAGGAGCAGCTTATCATTCGTCAAAACCTAAAAGGTGCAACCGAACCCATTAAGCCTGTAGTTTCCTTGGAGCAAATCCTTAGGGCCCAAGAAACCGTTCGTGAGGTTTACATGGACGAAAAAATCGAAAAATACATACTCGACCTCATTTTCGCTACGCGATACCCGGAAAAATACAACTTGGAGAGCTTGAAACCTCTCATCAGTTTTGGTGCCTCCCCAAGGGGTAGTATCAACTTGGCCAACGCGTCCAAGTGCTATGCGTTCATCAAAAGAAGAGGTTACGTGGTTCCCGAAGATGTAAGGGCCGTAGTGCACGATGTACTTCGTCACAGAATCGGAATCACTTATGAGGCCGAGGCAGAAAATATTACTTCAGAAGAAATCATCAACAAGATTGTAAACGAGGTAGAAGTGCCTTAGCGGTTCAATGTTTATCGGACTAAGTAGCAATACTTTAACCAACCCGAAAACCTATTTTTCTTGAACCAAATGGATACAAAGGAACTACTAAAGAAAGTACGCAAAATTGAAATTAAGACCCGACGTCTTTCCGACCATATTTTTGGTGGGGAATACCACTCTACGTTCAAAGGTCGGGGGATGACGTTCAGCGAGGTACGCCAGTATCAGTTCGGGGACGATGTTCGAAGCATTGACTGGAACGTGACGGCACGCTACAATGAACCTTACGTAAAGGTCTTTGAAGAGGAGCGCGAACTTACCATGATGTTGATGGTAGATGTTAGTGGCTCGGAACTTTTTGGAACTTCCAACCAATTCAAAAAAGAAATTGTCACAGAAATTTCCGCTACGCTTGCCTTTTCCGCACTTCAAAACAATGATAAAGTAGGTGTGATTTTGTTTTCCGATGAAGTAGAGCTTTTTATCCCTCCTAAAAAGGGAAAAAGCCACGTACTCAGAATCATTAGAGAATTGCTGGAATTCCAGCCAAAAAGCAGTGAAACCAATCTAGCGGAGGCATTAAAGTTCCTCACCAATGTGATGAAGAAAAAAGCCATTGTTTTTGTGCTTTCAGATTTTATCGCGGACGACTATGACAATACGCTTCGCATTGTGGGCAACAAGCATGATGTTACAGGAATACGGGTGTATGATGAGCGCGAAGAAACCATCCCAAACTTGGGCATGGTGCAAATGCAAGATGCCGAAACAGGAGAGATTCAATTGGTGAACACCCAATCCAAACAAGTACGTTCAGCTTACGGACAACATTACAAGGACAAAGTGGCCTATTTTTCCAATTCCTTTAATAAATCTGGATGTGGTGTAATCAATTGTCGGGCCGATGAAAGTTATGTAAAAAAGCTGTTGGGCTATTTTAAACGAAGAGGATAATGCGAATGGACAACCTACATAAAATTGGAAACATAAAAGGAACCCAACACATTTTGGGTGCTTTTTTGTTACTATTGCTTTGGCCCATGCTCGGTTTTTCGCAAACAGTACCCAAGGTAAATGCCGAAGTAGACACCTTGGCCATCAAAATAGGGGAACAAATCGAATACAAAATCACGGTTGAAGCAGACTCCACCGATATTGTCTTTTTCCCCGAAGGACAAACCTTTTCTCCTCTTGAAACCGTAGAGGCTATAATGGCCGATACCATTAAAAATAATGAGAAGGTCATTCTTCAAAAAATATATTCGCTCACACAGTTTGATAGCGGTGCGTACACTATTCCACCACAGCGAATCGCCATCAACGAGCAACCTTTTTTCACGGATTCCTTCCAAGTGAAGGTCGCCGATGTGGTCGTGGACACTACCAAACAAAAGATGTACGACATAAAACCCTTGATTGAGGTAGAGCGAAGCACGGCCGATATATGGCTTACCGCACTTTGGATTCTTTTAGGACTGATTGTGGTAGGTGGATTGGTCTATTGGTTCTTTTTGCGCAAAAAGCCATTGACCGAGGAAGAGAAAGTCGCCTTGCTCCCTCCCTACGACCGGGCTTTGATTGAATTAAAAAAGCTGGAGAATTCGAGGTATCTCATTCAGGATGAGTACAAACAGTACTATTCGGAGCTTACCGATATTGTTCGTTCCTATTTGGAAGAAGATGTACACGTAACGGCCATGGAGAGTACTACTTCGGAGCTCATCACCAAATTGGAAATGTTGCGCGATGCCGGTGAACTTAAGTTAGAGGATGATACCATCCAACAATTTCAAAAAATATTGCAAACAGCGGATTTGGTAAAGTTTGCCAAGAACAAACCTGCATCATCCGTTGCAGAACAGGATAGAAAATTGGTCGAGGAAATCGTGACCAAAACGCATGCGGGACTACCCGAGCCAACCGAAGAAGACTTGTTGTTGGACGAGGAATATTTGGAAGAACTTGCAAGAAAAAAACAACGAAAAAGAATCTATTGGGCCGCGGCCATTTTTGCAGGAATCATTGTTCTGGGCGGTATTGGGTCTACCATTTATTTTGGAACCAAAAAAGTGCGTGACACCGTCTTTGGTTACCCCACCAAAGATTTATTGGAGAGTGAGTGGGTGGCCAGCTCGTATGGTTTTCCTCCCATTCAAATAGAAACTCCGGAGGTTTTGGTGCGCCAAGAGCCACAACTACCTAAAGAAACCGAGGAACTCATCAAAGAACTTCAGGCCTTTTCCTATGGAACTTATGTCGGCATTTTTTCCGTAAGCACAAGCTCTATCACCTTTAAAGAAGAAAAAGAAGAACCTCAATTTGATGCGGTTATCGGTTCCACCTTAGCCAATTTTGAACAACTAGGGCTTAAAAACATTATTACCAAACAAGAGGAATTTGTTACGCAATCCGGTGTAAAAGGATTGAAAACTTATGGCACCGGAACTCTGGAACGACCCAATGGAGACTCCAAAAGGGCCAAATACAACATTCTCACCTTTGGCGGTAAAGGTTTTGTCCAACAGGTGGTAATCACTTGGGAAGAGGAAGATGAATATGCAGAACAGATCGTTGACCGGATTTTAGGAAGTCTTGACGTAAAAACACAAGTATAAATGTTTGAGAATATAGAATTTGCAAACCCTGAATTTTTCTGGCTGCTATTACTGCTGCCATTGGCTTTGCTATGGTATTTTTTCAAACGGAAAAATGAAATGGCATCCCTCCGTATTTCCAGTATCAAGGGGTTTACGGTAAAAAGCTGGGCCTCAAAATTGAAACCCATCCTGTTAGTAATCCGCCTTTTGGCCTTGGCTGCCATAATAACGGCATTGGCAAGACCTCAAACGGAGGATATTTCAACGAGGACAAAAACCACAAAGGGTATCGATATTGTGATGGCTATTGACGTCTCTTCAAGTATGTTGGCACGTGACCTTAAACCGGACCGCTTGACCGCCTTAAAGGAGGTAGCGGCAGATTTTATCGAAGGGCGCCCAAACGACCGAATCGGTTTGGTAAGTTATGCCGCTGAAAGTTATACCAAAACACCTATCACCAGTGACAAAGCCATTGTACTGAATTCATTGGAGGAAATCACTTATGGGGTATTGGAAGACGGTACGGCCATAGGAATGGGACTGGCCACATCGGTTAACCGCCTAAAAGAAAGCAAAGCCATCAGTAAAGTTATCATTCTTTTAACGGACGGTGTCAATAATTCTGGCTTTATTGAGCCTAGAACCGCAGCCGATCTTGCAATCGAATTCGGGATTAAAACATATACCATTGGTATTGGCACCAACGGAAATGCTTTATCCCCGATCGCATATAACAGAGATGGGTCTTACAGATACGGAATGCGACAAGTAGAAATCGATGAGGAATTGCTTGAGGAGATTGCCGATGTAACCGGTGGAAAATATTTCCGTGCTACCGACAATGAGTCTTTGGAAGCTATTTACGACGAGATCAACAAATTGGAAAAAACAGAAATAGAAGAGTTCAAGTATTACAAATACGAGGAAAAATTCAGGCCATTGATTTTCTTGGCCGGAATTTTATTGTTGTTGGAATGGGGATTGCGAAACTCGATCTTTAAAAGTTTTATTTAGAAGATGATTCAGTTTGACGAAAAAATATATTTCTACCTCTTGGCCATAATACCGGTTATGGCCCTGGCGTTCTTTTTTCTTCAAATTTGGAAGAAAAAAGCACAGAAGCGTTTTGCTGATTTAAAGCTATTGAGACGTTTGGCTCCAAATAAGTCAAACTTTAAATCCACACTTAAATTGGTGCTCTTATTAGCGGGTATTTCGTTTTTGGTTTTGGGACTGGTGAATCCAAAAATCGGCACAAAATTGGAAACCGTAAAACGTGAAGGAGTAGATATTGTATTCGCACTAGACGTTTCCAAAAGTATGCTGGCAGAGGACATTGCGCCCAACCGATTGGAAAAATCCAAACGCATTGTCTCGGAAATCATCAACCAATTGGCCAGCGACCGAATCGGTATCATTGCCTATGCCGGCCAGGCCTATCCCCAACTCCCCATCACTACGGACTACGGAGCGGCAAAAATGTTCTTACAGAGCATGAACACCGATATGTTGTCATCACAAGGAACCGCCATCAACGCAGCTATAGATTTGGCCAGCACCTACTATGACGATTCCCAGCAAACGAACAGAGTACTTTTTATTGTTTCTGACGGAGAGGACCATTCCGAAAGTTCTACCATAAATGCTGTTGAAAAAGCTACACAAAATGGAATCCGAGTCTATACCATTGGGGTAGGTAGCACCAAGGGAGCTCCGATTCCCATCAAGCGAAACGGAATCGTGGAAAGCTTGAAAAAGGACAACAATGGCGAAGTGGTCATCACCAAACTGAACGAAAACGTATTGACAGAGATTGCCAATCAGGGCAATGGCGAATATATTGATGGTTCCAACACGGAAAATGCCGTGGAATACATCAAAGAAGAACTAAACCGAATGGACAAAACGGAATTTGAAGCCAAACAGTTTGCCGAGTACAAAGACCAGTTTCAATGGTTTCTTGCCGCAGGTTTTTTATTTCTATTTTTGGACATCTTCGTTTTGGATAGAAAAACACAATGGTTGAAAAAACTGAATCTTTTTAATGAGCATGATGATGAACAAGATTAAGTTGATGTTTGGACTATTGCTATGTTTTGGCGCGGTCCAAGCCCAAGATGACATTACCGAAAAAGCCAACAGAGAAGCAGAAAAAGCATTGCAAGCTTCTAAAAACCTCACCTTTGAGGCCAATGAAGAGCTTACCTCAAATGATTTTGTAACGGCAGAGGCCGACTACAGGAAAGCCATATCCAAAAGCAATAAAAATGCCGTGGCAAAATTTAACCTAGGTAATGCTTATTATAACAGGGAAAGTTTTGGCGAAGCCTTTGGACGTTACAAGGAAGCCAGTGATACTGCCGAAGAAAAAGGAGAAAAGCACAAGGCATTCCACAACATGGGCAATGTGTTCATGAAACAAAAAGACTATAAGCAAGCTGTTGAGGCATACAAACAGGCATTGCGAAAAAATCCCAACGACGACGAGACCCGTTATAATCTTGCTTTGGCCAAAAAAATGCTGGAAAAACAACAGGACGAGCAAAAGAACGACCAAAATCAGGACAACGAAGACAAAAAAGACGAAGAAAACGAGGACAAGGACAAAAACAAGGATCAGAACAACGAAGGGGGAGATAACGAGAAAAAGGACGAGGGCGAACAAAAAGAAGACGAAAACAAGGATAAAGGTGACCAAGGTGATAATGGTGAAAACAAGCCCGAAGAAAATAAAGAGGGCGAAGGCGATAAGAAAAAAGAGCAAGAGAAGAAACCTAATGAAGGTGACCAACCCAATGACAAACAACAACAGCCAAGGCCCAACCAACTTTCTGAACAGCAAATCCAGAATTTACTAGAGGCCATGCAGAACGAAGAGAAAAAAGTTCAGGAAAAAATGGAGGCCCGTAAAGTACGAGGAAAAAAGGTCAAAAACGAGAAGGACTGGTAATGAAACTGTTGAAGAGCAACATATTGCTTTTTTTGGGAATGTTCCTCCTTGTGGGGGTTCATTCGCATGCCCAAGATGAAACCGAAGGGGTAGAGTTCACAATGAACTTGAGCAAACAGGAATTGGGAGTCAATGAGCGTCTGAGGGTAGATTTTACCATGAACAAGGATGGAGACAACTTTAAGCCACCACAATTTGAAGGATTCAATGTGGTTATGGGGCCATCACAATCTATCAGCTCATCTTGGATAAATGGCAAAAGAAGCTTTTCCAAGACCTATACCTATATTTTGGTTCCCACTGCAAGAGGCAGCTTTACGATCAATCAAGCGACCATAGAAATCGAAGGGCAAACCTACAAGACCACACCACAAAAAGTTGAGGTGACCGCAGCGGTGGACAAACCCAATTCTCAGAAAACCGTAGACGATGTTGCCGACGAAAACCTTCATCTGGTGGCAGAAGTATCCAAAGGCAACCCGTACATGAATGAAGCCGTTACGGTCATATATAAACTGTATGTGAGTCCTAACGTTAGTGTCACCAACTATCGACCATTGGACAACCCTACGTATAACAATTTTTGGAGCCAGGACATTCCTGTGACCAAGCATACTGCACAAAATGGCACCTATCAAGGCAAACCATACCGCTACGTGGTCTTAAAGCGTGTTGTGCTATATCCTCAAAAATCCGGTCAATTGAACATTGAACCGCTTTCCTTGGAAATATTTGTGGACGTTCCAACGAACCGTCGTGACTTTTTCGGCGGAAGGATTTATACCTCAACCAGCAAGACGGTATCCGCAGGAAGCAGAACCATCAATGTCAAACCATTGCCTGAAGCAGGAAAACCAGCAGGTTTTAGTGGTGCTGTTGGTGATTTCGACTTTTCGGTAACCACTAGCAAAACACAGTTGAACGCCTCGGAATCGCTACAGGCAAAGGTGGAGGTTTCTGGAAAGGGCAACCTAAAATTATTCCAACTCCCGGAACCCGAACTTCCCAGTTCATTGGAGGTCTACGATCCAGAGTATGAGGAATCCATAAATACATACAGCTCTGGTATGGAAGGCAAAGTGTCCAACAATTATACTATTGTACCATCATTTAGGGGAAAATACCCCATACCCAGTATATCTTTCAGCTTCTTTAATCCAGCTACAGGCAAATACGAGACCATTCGTTCGGAAGAAATAAATATTGAGGTGGTAGAGGGACCAACAGCCAGTTCAGGAACTTTGGCCGGTCCATCATCCAACAAACAAGTGGTTGTTCCTACGGGAAATCAATTCCACTTTATCAATATAAATCCAAATCTAAGTGCCATAACGTCGGAACGATTCTTTGGTTCCAACCTGTTCTTCATTTTATTGTTTGCTCCATTAATATTGATTCCCATTGCCATTTTTACGTTTAAAAAACGAGAAGCAATAGCTAGCGATGTTGTGGGCAATAAGATCAAAAGAGCAAACAGATTGGCCAGAAAATATCTTTCAACGGCCAAAAAAGAACTCGGTAACAAAGAAGCCTTTTATGTGGCCTTGGAAAAGGGTCTTCACAATTATTTGAAAGCCAAATTGCATATTGAGACATCTGAGTTCAGCAAGGATAAAATTACGAGCATCCTTTCTGAAAAAAAAGTAAACAATTCGGACATCCAAGGCTTTATAAGTTTATTGACCAGTTGTGAAATGGCACGTTACAGTCCTTTCTCCAATGTACAGATGCAACAGGATTATGAAAAGGCGAGTGAGATAATCTCTAATTTGGACAAACAACTATGATCATGAAGAAGATTGCATTTTTGATATTTCTGCTTTCCTTCTCTTTTGGTTTTGCCCAAAACGAAGCGTTATTTAATAGAGCAACGGAACTGTATAATGATGCCGAATATGCTGCAGCTATAGATAATTACAAGGAAATTCTTGATAATGGCCAACATTCCGCTTCGTTATATTTCAATTTGGGGAATTGTTATTACAAACTCAATGCCATTGGGCCGAGTATTTACTACTACGAAAAAGCGCTGCTTTTGAGCCCCAATAACAAAGAAATCCGAAATAATTTAGCATTTGCGCAAAATATGAGGCTTGATGCTATAGAGGAAATGCCAAAAACGGAGATGTCAAGAATATACAATTCCGTTGTTGGAACGTTCACATCGGACCAATGGTCTTACCTGGCCATTGCACTTGTCTTTTTATTTGTGCTTGCGTACATGGCCTACTACTTCTTAAGGCCTGCCAACCAAAAGAGAGCAGCCTTTATTTTCAGTATGCTATCGCTTGTTCTCTGTTTGGTCTGTGTTTTATTGGCTTACCTTAACCACCAACAGAACAAGAACGACGACCCTGCTATTATATTTGCAAAAGAAGTCACCGTAAATGCAGAACCGAACGTAAACAGTAGTACAACTTTTACTCTTCACGAAGGAACCAAAGTGAACGTTTTGGACGAACTCGACGAATGGAGGAGGATTCGTATTGCAGATGGACAAACAGGTTGGTTACAGGTTGACAGTATCAAGAAAATAAAGGAGTTTTAGACAAAAAACCCCCTTTGCTTGCCCAGAATTCCTTATTTTAGATAAAATTGATGTTTTTGTGAAGACACTCCTGTTCCCTATTATATCATTGTTACTGATATTTGCCTTATCAGTATCCCCGATTGTTCCCTTGTTGGATAAAGAATTGGGCAAAACAATGATTATTGGTGCGGCAGAAGAGGAAAAGAGCAGTAAAACTATCACCATCAAAAAATTTGATGAGGCCGATACGTTCTATAAATACTTTTTTGAATCACATAATCAACACTTCTCACAGGATAGCTCTATGGGGTATCTTGGGTATATTTTCCCTTTTTCGGATTATACCGTAGAAATCTTGGACCCTCCCCCCAGAAATTTGGTGTAAACTTTAAACCTTAAGTTCTAAATCAAATTTTTAACCTTCTTCTATAAAAAACCTAACCAAAAAATAGAAGAGTAATCATACACATCATCATGTTCAAGTATATTAAAAATGACTTGCCTGCCAGTATAGTGGTCTTTTTTGTGGCACTCCCCCTTTGTTTGGGTATTGCTTTGGCCAGTGGCGCCCCGTTGTTCTCGGGACTTATTGCAGGTATTGTAGGCGGAATCGTCGTAGGGGCACTTAGTGGCTCACAAATTGGGGTAAGTGGTCCTGCTGCAGGACTTGCAGCTATAGTACTTACCGCTATTGGAACACTTGGCGGATATCAAAATTTTTTAGTGGCCGTGGTATTGGGCGGTATCATCCAACTTGTTTTCGGACTTTTGAAAGCAGGTATCATTGCCTATTATTTTCCATCATCTGTAATTAAAGGAATGCTTACAGGTATAGGTATCATAATAATCTTAAAACAAATCCCCCACTTTTTCGGCTATGATGCCGATCCAGAAGGCGACTGGGCATTTTTTCAGGTGGACGGTGAAAACACCTTTAGTGAGATCATCAACTCCATCAACTATATAAGTCCAGGGGCGACCTTAATCGCTGTAATTGGATTGGCCATCCTCTTATTATGGAGTACGGTATTGACAAAAAAATCAAAGATATTTGAATTGATTCAAGGGCCCGTTGTAGCAGTTGTGGCCGGTATCGTTTATTTTACTATTACCCAAGGAGACTCCACTTGGGGAATTTCTGCCGAGCATTTGGTAAAGGTTCCCGTGCCAGATAGCTTCGAGTCTTTTATGGGGTTTTTTAGTTTCCCCAACTTTTCCGCTATTTCCAATACGGATGTTTGGGTAACGGCCTTTACCATAGCCCTTGTTGCCAGTTTGGAAACCCTATTGTGTGTAGAAGCTACAGACAAGTTAGATCCCGAAAAACGGACCACGCCAACAAATCGCGAGCTTATGGCTCAAGGAGTTGGTAATACCCTTTCCGGACTTATCGGCGGTCTCCCCGTTACACAAGTAATTGTTCGTAGCTCCGCAAACATTCAATCTGGTGGAAAAACAAAAGCGTCCGCAATCATTCACGGGTTTTTCCTATTGGGATCGGTAATTTTGATACCCAAGCTACTCAATATGATACCTTTATCCGTTTTGGCGGCAATCCTATTTGTGGTGGGCTATAAACTTGCCAAACCAAGCCTTTTCAAGACAATGTACCAAGCAGGATGGAAACAGTTTATCCCTTTTGTGGTAACAGTTGTAGGAATCGTTTTTACCGATCTTTTGGTCGGAATTAGTTTGGGCCTAGGTGTTGGTATCGTCGTAGTCTTGATAAAAAGTTATCAAAACTCCCACTTTTTGCATATTGAGGACAGTGGTAACGGGTCCCATAAAATAAAGATGACCTTGGCGGAAGAAGTTACCTTTTTTAACAAAGGTGCCATTTTGAAAGAACTGGACAGTATTCCAGAAAATTCTTACCTAACTTTGGATGTTAGAAAAACACGTTATCTTGACAATGATATCGTAGAAATTCTAGAAGATTTTTCAAGCAAGGCGAAGAACAGAAACATTGATATTAAAATTATTTCGGAAAGAGGTGAAATCGAAAACCCTGAAAGCTATATCGAGTTTTTTAATCTAAGACCTAAAAAAACAGCATAAAAAAATAGAAATGAAAGCACATACAAAAGAAACACAAGCGACCATGTCGCCCAAAAAAGCTATTCAGTTTTTGAAGGAGGGCAATGAGCGTTTCCAACGAAATTTAAAGGCGAACAGAAACCTTTTGGAACAGGTAAACGATACCAAGGACGGCCAGTTTCCCTTTGCCACTATATTAAGCTGTATAGACTCTAGGGTGTCTGCGGAATTGGTTTTTGACCAAGGACTTGGTGATATTTTCAGCGTTAGGATTGCGGGAAACTTCATCAACCAAGACATTTTGGGGAGTATGGAGTTTGGATGCAAACTGGCAGGAACAAAGGCCATTGTGGTATTGGGCCATACCAGTTGCGGTGCGGTAAAAGGTGCCTGTGACCATGCCAGAATGGGCAATTTAACCAGTTTGATCAATAAAATTGAGCCTGCGGTTTATGCGGTAAAAGAGCCAAAAGATGAGGAACTCAGAAATTCGAAAAATCTGGATTTTGTGGATGCCGTTGCCATGAAAAATGTGGAGATGGCCTTGGAAAATATCAGAAACCAAAGTGTCATCTTAAAAGAAATGGAAGAAAAAGGTGAAATTGCCATAGTGGGTGCCATGTACGATATCTCCGATGGAAAGGTTACTTTTCTTTAATCCAATAACACTTCAAATATACAAGCCGATGGTTCCATCGGCTTTTTTTATGGAGGATATTTGGAGATGCTCGTAGCATTGCTGTATTTTACCACTTTTCTATTTAATTATAACATGATTCCAATAAAATTTCCTAATGATTCTGGACCCATCTATTTGGAAACTCTGGAAGGAAGGCTTCCCGTGGAACCTTTCAATACCTTTAGCAACCTAATCTTTTTGGTCTTGATCATGTATTGGGGCTTCAAAGTATATAAAAACCCGTCGCGACACCGATTTTTAGCTTGGGTACTTCCTGTTATTGGAATCAGTTATATAGGAGGAACCATCTATCATGCTACCCGAAGCCACGAATTTTGGCTTCGTTTGGATTGGATGCCGATAATGTTTCTTTGTGCCGCATTGGTGGTCTATTTTATTTTCAAGCTCGTTAAACCTTGGTGGCAAAGGCTTCTATGGATCATAATACTGCTTGGCGCTTCTTTTTTATTACGGATTCTTCGCCTGCCATCTGGGTTGAGAATTTCTTTGGGTTACATAATAACTGCAACAACCATACTAGTTCCCGTGACTTGGTATCTAATAAAAACCAAAGGGAAAAATTTGGGCTTGGTGGTAACCGCCTTCATCATTTTTGGGGTTGCGATTTTCTTTCGGAGCATAGATCTTCATCAAAACTTCTTCCCTATGGGGACCCATTGGCTTTGGCATCTTTTGGGTGGTATTGCAGTTCATTTTTTAATTACCTACATATTCAAGGACAATTTGCTAAATTTGTCCGCCAATAGCCAAAGTAGTCATGATTGATACCATAAAGGAACATATTGCCGAAGTTGAAAAGTTCACTTCGACATCCAAAGAAGAAATAGAGGCTTTCCGAATCAAATATTTGGGTAAAAAAGGTCTATTGAACGGTTTCTTTGCCGAATTCAAAAATGTTCCCAACGAGCAGAAAAAGGAGTTTGGACAAGTAATCAATCAATTAAAAACCACGGCTACTGAAAAAGTCAATGCATTAAAGGATGCGTTAGAGAGCCAAGCAGAGTCCGCCGGAAAATATGGTGATTTGACCCGTCCCGGTGAGCCAGTCGAAATAGGGGCTCGACACCCTATCAGTATTGTTAAGAACCAAATCATCGATATTTTTTCACGTATAGGCTTTAATGTTTCTGAAGGACCAGAGGTTGAAGATGACTGGCACAATTTTACAGCTTTGAATTTGCCCGAGTATCATCCGGCAAGGGATATGCAGGATACCTTTTTTATTCAAACCGACCCAGATATATTGCTACGTACCCACACCTCATCGGTTCAGGTACGATATATGGAGGCCAATAAACCGCCCATTAGAACCATTTCTCCCGGACGTGTGTACAGGAACGAGGCCATTTCTGCCCGCTCACATTGCTTTTTTCATCAGGTAGAGGGATTGTACGTAGATAAAAACGTGTCCTTTGCGGATTTGAAGCAGACTTTGCAATATTTTACTTCGGAAATGTTCGGTAAGTCTAAAATAAGACTGCGTCCATCCTACTTTCCCTTCACAGAGCCAAGTGCCGAAGTTGATGTGTACTGGGGACTTGAAACTGAAACCGATTACCGTATGACCAAAGGCACCGGATGGTTGGAAATTATGGGCTGTGGCATGGTGGATCCTAACGTTCTAAAGAATTGTGGAATAGACCCTGAAGTATATTCGGGGTTTGCTTTTGGTATGGGAATAGACCGTATTGCTTTACTGCTTCACCAAATTTCCGATATTCGATTGCTCAGCGAAAATGATGTCCGCTTTTTGGAACAGTTCAAAAGCGCACTGTAAACCCAAGTCATGAAAAAGGATATTGAAATTCCTGTAGCCAAGGATGTCCACGTTGTGGTCATCAGTGAGTGGAACGATGAATTTCTATCCAAAGAATGGAACGTGTACCTGATCAATAACCGGTCGGATGCCATTGAAATGACCATTGTAGTTTCCAAAGGTTTTGACGGAGACAAGAAAACATCCACCATGCGTCACGGTATTGGGATCGTGGAAGCAAAGTCCTTCAAAAAAATTGAGTTTCTACAAGAAGAGTTGCTAGCCCTCAATAATGAGTTCTTTGTTACCTTTTTTGCCGAGAACAAACTCTTTGAAAAAAGATTCATGTTTCCCAAAAACTCCATAACGGAAAACAGTCTTACCGCCATTCCCATGATAGAAAAAGATGGGATTCTTCCTGAAGGTTGATTTATCAAATAAAATCAAGATTTAACTTTTAACAAACATTTAGGTTCATTTAGTTCGGTTGGTTCCGAACCAATTGTAAATTTGCGCCTTCAAAATCCATTTTATGGAAAAATCGAAGGAAGAAATTGTAGAAACTATTGGTCTCCACTTAGAAGAGGAACATAATCTACCTCCTTTAGCCGCTCGAATTTATGCCGTCTTAATTTTAACCGATAAGGACGGGCTTACATTTGATAGTTGTTTGGACAGGCTCAATGCCAGTAAAAGCTCTATATCGACATCTCTCAATCTTTTAGTGAATATGGGGCTCTTATCCTATTTCACAAAGCCCGGTGATCGAAAGCGGTATTTTAAAACTGCGAAGAAGAAAACTTTCTTTTTATCCAAACTTCAGGAAAATTTAAAACGTATTGAACGTGAGAAGCACATTATCACTTTGGTAATGGGTTATCACGAAAAATACTGTCCTAAAAAATTTGAAGAAGGACAGATTCGTACCAGAGTATATCTGGACTACGTAAACGAATCCGAAAAAACCTTGAAAAAATCAATCAAGAAACTCGAATCAATTTTAAATGAGTAGTCACTCCAACAACCAAAAAAGTAGCAAAGTAATTTCGTACATGAAAACAATCAAATCAATCTTAGCATCATCAAGTGTACTTTTATTCATAGCCTGTGGGGGTAAAAATCAGCAACAACAGGCCCCTGCACAGCAAGCACCGTCGCTAAAAGTAAACACTTTGGAAAAGCAGGATATAACGCTTTTCGATTCCTATTCCACAAATATCCAAGGTGTCCAAAACGTTGAGATCTGGCCGAAAGTCTCTGGTTTTGTTCAGCATATTTATGTAGAAGAAGGCCAAAAAGTAACCAAGGGCCAGTTATTGTTCAAATTGGAGACACAAACTTTGTCACAAGACGCAGAAGCGGCAAAAGCTGCCGTAAATGTCGCTCAGGTTGAAGTGGACAAATTGGTTCCATTGGTAGAGAAGAACATTATCAGCGAGGTACAACTGGAAACGGCAAAAGCCCAATTGCAACAAGCAAAAAGCAATTATAGCAGTATTACCGCAAACATTGGCTATTCCAATATTGTTAGCCCTGTAAACGGTTACATTGGCGAAATACCCTATAAAGTTGGTGCCTTGGTAAGTAGTACCATGGGAAATCCATTGACTGTGGTGTCCGATATCAGTGGCATACGCGCCTATTTCTCCATGAACGAAAAACAGCTCCTAAAAATGAAGAGACAAATGACAGGCGATGGGTCTACAGCTTCTTCGGAAAACGCACCAGAAGTTGAATTGGAGATGATCAATGGCGAGACATACCCTCAGAAAGGGAAAATTGCGATGGTGAACAATATCATCAACCCAACTACCGGAAGCGTGACATTGAGGGCCGATTTTGACAATCCGAACCTCTTGCTGAGTTCGGGTAGTACAGGTACCATTAAAGTTCCTTCCACTTATGAGGATGTATTTGTTATCCCTCAATTTGCGACTGTTGATCTTCAGGGCACCAAAATGGTGTACATAGTAAACGATGATAATACAGTAAAAACGGTTCCATTGACCATTACGGCACAGACCAATAAGGAGTTCATCGTGAAAGATGGATTGGAAAATGGAAGTACCATCGTTACCGAGGGCGTATCCAAACTTAAAGATGGTCAGACCATCAATCCTGTAAAACAATAATCACCATCAATCATATAGAACAAGATATTTATGTTCCAAAAATTTATAGATAGACCTGTACTCTCTACGGTAATATCCGTTATCATAGTGATATTGGGTATCCTTGGTCTTACGACTTTGCCCGTAGAACAATATCCAGAGATTGCTCCACCGACCGTTCAGGTTACCGCCAACTATACCGGTGCGAACGCCGAAACGGTACTTAAGAGTGTCGTTATTCCGCTGGAAGAGCAAATAAATGGTGTGGAGGGAATGACCTACATGACCTCATCCGCTAGTAACGACGGAGCTGCCAACATCAGTGTGTTCTTTGAACTTGGTGTTGACCCGGATATTGCCGCGGTAAACGTACAGAACCGTGTGGCTAGGGCAAATAGCTTATTGCCGCAAGAGGTAATCAATACCGGTGTTACCACCCAGAAAGCACAGAACAGTGCCTTGTTGTTCTTCTCTATTTTTTCTGAAAATGAGGACTACGACGCCACTTTTGTGGAAAACTACGCCAAGATCAACTTGGTCCCCCAATTGCAAAGGATCAAAGGTGTAGGTAACGTAAACGTATTCGGTTCCAAGGATTATTCCATGCGTATCTGGATTTCCCCTGATAAAATGGCCGCCTATAACTTGGTTCCGGCTGATATCCAAGCCGCTTTAAGGGAACAAAACACCGAAGCCGCCACGGGGAAAATAGGAGAAAATGCCGATGGTATTTTCGAATATGTGATGAAGTACAAAGGACGATTGTCCGATGTCGCCGAGTATGAAAACATCATTCTTAGGACCACGGATGACGGCGGATTCCTTCGTTTAAAAGATGTTGCCGAAATTGAGCTGGGCGCATTGAGCTATGTTAGAAAAAACTCTGGTATGGGAAACCCCGGTGTTGCCGTGGGGGTTTACCAAACCTCTGGTTCCAATGCAAAGGAGATCATCGACGAGATCGAGAACATCCTGGAAACTTCCAAAGCGGATTTTCCAAAGGGGATGGATTATGTAATCCCGTTTAACTCCAAAGATTTCTTGGATGCATCCATAGATCACGTGGTCCAGACCTTGATAGAGGCGTTTATTCTCGTATTTATTGTGGTATTCCTGTTTCTCCAAGACTTTAGGTCCACATTGATTCCGGCCATTGCGGTTCCCGTGGCCATTGTGGGTACGTTCTTCTTCCTGCAATTATTCGGATATTCCATCAATATGTTGACCCTTTTCGCCATGATCTTGGCAATCGGTATTGTGGTGGATGATGCTATTGTTGTAGTTGAAGCGGTGCACGCCAAACTTGAAGAAGGGGCTGATTCGGCCAAAACGGCGACCAAAAGTGCGATGAGCGAGATTTCCGGGGCCATTATCTCCATAACATTGGTAATGTCCGCGGTATTTATCCCCGTGTCCTTTATACAGGGTTCGTCGGGTGTATTCTACCAACAGTTCGGTATCACCTTGGCGGTGGCCATCTTGATTTCGGCCATCAACGCCTTGACCTTGAGCCCGGCATTGGCGGCGTTGTTCTTAAAACCACACGACCACGAAAAAGGTAAAAAATCCAATTTCTTGAACAGGTTTTTTAACGCCTTCAACGTTGGGTTCACGGCAATGACCAATAAATATACCAATTCCATAGGGACATTGGTGAAACGTAAATGGGTAACTCTTGCTCTTTTAGTGGGCTTTAGTATTTTGGCCATCTTCTTGTTTCGATCAACACCATCCGGTTTCGTTCCCGATGAAGACCGTGGAATGATCTTTGCCAATGTGAGCATGCCTCCTGGAACAACAATAGAAAAGACAGAAGAAACTATCATGAAATTGGACTCCATTTACGAGTCCATGGACGTGATCGATGCACGGATGAGTGTGGCCGGTTTCAGTTTGTTGAACCGAGTGAGTGCAGGTTCGTATGCATTCTCCATTATGAAATTGAAAGATTGGAGCGAGAGGGATGCGGATTCACTATCGGTGAACGCCACCATGCAACGTTTGTACGCTACCACGGCAGGCTTCAATGATGCCGAGATTATTTATTTTACACCTCCGAGTATACAGGGTTTCGGTACAAGTTCAGGGTTTGAGGTACAGCTGCAGAGCAAGACCGGCGAAGATTGGAACTCCATCAACGATGTAAAAAATCAGTTTTTGGGAGCCCTTAATGCCAGGCCCGAAGTGCAATATGCGATATCCCAGTTCGACCCAGGTTTCCCTCAGTTCGATTTGGATATCGATATGGAAAAAGTGAAAATGGCCGGGCTTACAGCAACCGATATTTTCAACGCGCTACAAGGCTATTTTGGTGGAATCTATGCTACGGACTTTAACCGATTTGGCAAGCAATATCGTGTAATGATACAGGCCAAACCGGAAGATAGGGCCAATGAAAATTCGTTAAATCACATTTTTGTAAGAAATGGTGATGGCGAATCCGTTGCAGTAAGTCAGTTTGTGGGTCTTAAAAAAATATATGGTCCAGAAGTGGTACAGCGATTCAATTTGTTGAGTTCTGTGAGCATTACAGGTGTTCCAAATCCAGGTTACAGTACCGGTGATGCCATTGCGGCCATCGAGGAGGTTGCCGCCCAGGTACTTCCGAATTCATATACCTACGATTATTCTGGATTGACAAGGGAAGAGAGCAATGCGGGTTCGCAGACCATCATCATCTTTATCTTGAGTTTGATATTCGTCTATTTCCTGTTGAGTGCTCAATATGAAAGTTACATTTTACCACTTTCCATATTATTATCGTTGCCATTTGGTATTGCGGGAGCTATTCTGTTCATAAATCTGGCCGGGTTGCAAAACAACATCTACTTCCAGATTGCATTGATCATGTTGATAGGTCTCTTGGCCAAAAACGCAATTCTGATCGTGGAATTTGCACTTCAACGTAGAAAAGCAGGTCTATCATTGTTCGATGCCGCTGCGGATGGGGCACGAGCAAGACTCCGTCCCATTTTAATGACATCCTTCGCTTTTATTTTTGGTCTATTGCCTTTGGCACTTTCATCGGGAATCGGGGCCATCGGAAACCAATCCATTGGTGTGAGTGCCGTTGGGGGAATGCTAGTGGGTACCATTTTGGGTGTGTTCATCATACCGGTGCTCTTTGTAGTGTTCCAGGCACTTCAGGAAAAAATATCAGGTAAGCCGGAAGAACTTCAAAATGTAAACAATGCATAATTATCCTTTGATCAAACAAAGTATATCAACCATGAAAATAAAATCCATATATAAACTGCTCTTGGTAATTTCGGCGCCCCTTTTATTGCAATCATGCTTTGTGGCCAAGAATTATTCAAGACCAGAAATAGAGACCGAGAATCTCTATCGAACAGATAATCTGCCACAGGACAGTATTTCCATGGCGGATGTATCTTGGAGGGACCTGTTCAACGATGAACAATTGAGGTCATATATAGAACAAGGTCTCGAAAACAACATCGATATTAGAATAGCCCTACAAAATGTGGTGGCTGCAGAAGCCTACGTAAAACAGGGTAAGGCTGGATATTACCCTACCCTTTCCGGAACGGCCAGCTTTACAAGGACCAAAAACTCAGCAAACAGTCAGTTTGGTAGCTTTTTCACCAGTGCGCTGGAACAATATGAACTTTCTGGAGCCCTATCATGGGAAGCTGATGTTTGGGGAAAAATAAGGAGCAATAAAAGAGCTTTTGGCGCATCCTATTTACAGAGTGTATCGGCACATCAAGCTGTCAAGACAAATTTAATCGCCAATATTGCTGCCACCTACTACCAGTTGATGGCATTGGACAAACAGTTGGAAGTTGCCAAGCAAACCTTGGAGGCCAGAAAAAATAGTTTGGAGACCACAGTAGCGTTAAAAGATGCCGGGCAGGTGACCGAGGTGGCCGTAAAGCAGACCGAGGCACAGGTACATACCACCGAAATTATTGTAATAGACCTTGAGAACAACATCAAACTGCTCGAAAATGCCTTTAGTATTCTGTTAGGTGAAGCGCCAAAGGAAATTCAACGTGGCAAATTGGACGACCAAAGCATTGAAACTGAGTTGAGTACAGGCGTTCCTTATTTACTTCTTGCAAACCGGCCAGATGTAATGCAGGCAGAATATGGCCTAATCAATGCTTTTGAATTGACCAACGTTGCCAAAAGTAGTCTATATCCGTCATTGAGCTTATCGGCGACCGGTGGCTTTCAGAGCCTCGAATTTGACAACTGGTTAGATGCCAGCTCACTCTTTTCGACTTTGGTCGGCTCGCTGACCCAGCCTATTTTCAATGGCAGACGATTAAGAACGCAAATGGAAGTAGCCAAGGCACAGCAGGAACAGGCACTGTTAAATTACAAACAAGCTTTGCTCACCGCTGGCAGAGAGGTTAGCGATGCCCTCTACACCTATGAAGCAGAAACCGAAAAATTGGAGGCACGCTCCAAGGAACTCGATGCATACGCCACAGCGGAGGAATATTCCGAAGAACTGCTGAACAATGGTCTGGCCAATTATTTGGAAGTATTGACCGCACGTCAAAATGCATTGAACTCCGAGCTTAACTTGGTAGACTCACAATATTTACGATTGAGTGCCATTGTGGAACTGTACAGGGCTCTAGGAGGGGGCTGGAAATAAAATTTTTTGCTCTGTGGGGGATAAAAAGAACATATTGGTCTATGCCATCAAGAACTTCACCAAATTTGGAAGCAAGCGCTTCTCCATGGATGAACTGGCCAAAAGCCTTGGTATTTCAAAAAAGACCCTTTACAAGCATTTTAACAGCAAAGAAAAACTGGTCAAGGAGAGTCTTCAATATTACTTGGATAATATTAGGGCCAATGTAGATAATTATATACTTGAAAACCCTAATGAAGAAAAGCCACTTACCACAATAATCTTTATATACAAGCAAGGGTTGATCACATTTCAGGAGATCAACCCTGCTTTTTTATACGGGCTCCATAAATACTATCCGGAGGCCTATGAAATATATTCCCAGTTAAAAAAAGATATTGTTTGGGATATTGTTTGCCCGCTATTACAAAAAGCACAACGATTGGGACAAGTAAGAAAAAATGTAAACGTCCAATTGGTCTGTACACTTTTTTTGTCCCGGATGGAAGAGACCGTCTATTCAAAACCAAATTTATTTGATGAATACAGCATTCATGAATTGTTGGAGCACATTATTATCAACAATCTAAGGGGCATACTTACGTTGGAATATCTGCAAAAAAGCCCCCTTCAGTAGTCTTCAGACTGTCAAATCCTTAAATAACACTTCAGAATTTTAACATATTCGTTCTCAAATAGCTGATTTTTACGTTTTTAGCATTGATTTTAACAACATCATCGTCTAATTTTAAATTCTTCTAAAAACTAAAAACCAATGGGAACTACAACTAACATCAACAGACGTGATTGGATAAGAAAAAGTATGCTCACTGCCGGCGGGGCAATGGCACTGCCCTATATTGGATTGGCAGAGACACCAAAGGCACCTTTGACCCTCGATGCAGAGGGCAACGCAATCTACAGTCCTTTCTTTAAAGAATATTTACCAAAACCCGAAGCGGCCCTTCCAGAACTTGCGGCCAAATTGAATGCCAACGAAAATCCATACGGGCCTTCCCCAATGGCTTTGGAGGCGTTCAAGAATTCAGCTTCTGGCGGTAACCGATATGCTTGGAAAGAATTGTATCAACTTGTAGATAAGATTGCCGATTTTGAAGGAGTAGAGAGCAAAAACATTATGATGGGTCCTGGCTCCTCCGACCTTTTGGAGAAAACGGCCATGGTTTTCTTTATGAACGGAGGAAACGTGGTATCCGCAGACCCTGCCTATATGTCTCTTATCCGCGTTGCGGAATCAGTTGGAGCCACTTGGAAACCAGTTCCGTTGAAAGACGATTGGTCTCACGACCTTGATGCAATGGAAGCTGCCATTGATGATGAAACAAAATTGGTTTACATCTGTAACCCGAACAACCCAACGGGTTCCATGACAGACCATGATAAATTGGTCGATTTTTGTTCAAGAGTATCTGAAAAGGTGCCCGTTTTTGTTGATGAAGCTTACCTGTGGTTCTTGGAAGATGGTGCCAAAAAGAGTATGGTATCCTTGGTAAACGAAGGTAAAGATGTGATCATCGCCAGAACTTTCTCAAAAATACACGGTATGGCCGGTTTACGTGTGGGGTATGCCGTTGCATTGGAAGAAACCCTCGGAAGAATACAAAAAATTACCCGTGGAGGAATGGGTATTTCCCTTCCTTCCGTATATGCCGCCATAGCTGCAATGGACGATGACGCATTTATAGAGAAGTCCCGTAGCCTTAATGCCGAATGTAGGGAATATGTCTACAAGAGTTTAGATCAGTTGGGCATTACCTCTTATGTTCCTTCCTCGACCAGTTTTATCATTTTCCCGATTGAAATGGAAGGACAAGCATTCTTGGAACAAATGACAGAGTTGAAGGTGGGTGTTCGTGCTTTCCAGTTTATGGACCAAAATTGGTGCCGTGTAAGTATGGGAACCATGGACGAAATGAAAACATTTACCGCCGCACTCAATAAAGTGTTGGTATAGTGGATATAGGCATTCAAAAAACTATTGTATTTCTTTTTTTCATCTTCATTGGAGTACTGCTTAAAGTCAAGTTCAAATCCAAAGAGGAGATTTCTGGAATAAAAAAAATAATTCTAAACCTTGCCCTTCCAGCAACCATTTTTATTGCGTTGTTGGGGGTTAAGGTCGAGTTACATCTATTAATATTGCCTTTATTGGCCCTTGGGCTTAACCTATTGTTGTTTTTTTCCATGCCCGTTATTTTGCCCCTTATGGGAATTGGAAAAGGGACCTCCGAGTATAGAACCGCTAAATTGTTGGTGCCTTCCTTGGCACCTGGATTATCCTCTTTCCCATTTATTTTGGAGTTTTTGGGGGATGAATATTTGGCCAAGGCAGCCATGTCCGACCTTGGAAATAAGGTTTTTGTACTCTTTTTTCTCTACTTAGTCGCGATGAATTGGCACTACAGCCTTCAGTCCAATCAAAAGAAGAATGGAGGAACTAAGCTAAAACCATTGATCAAGGCCATGATTTCGGAACCTGTAAATGTATTCATCGCGGCAGCACTTGTTTTACTTACTTTTGGACTACATATGGATTCCCTTCCCTTCTTTTTGAGCGAAACCCTTGAAAAATTAAGCTTGATCATGACGCCGTTGGTATTACTCTTTATAGGTCTTGCGGTAAAAATCAAAAGAAAACAGTTCTTCCAGATTTTTTCCTTGCTCTGTACACGTGCAGGCTTGGTACTGTTGATTTCAGCGATATTCGTAACGGTAGCCGGAATAGAAGCCCGGAATGAAATTTTGTTGACCCTGGCCTTTGGACTTAGCGCCTGTAGTTTTTGGCCCTATGCCCACATAGCCGCCGTAGATAGCATGGAAATGGATAAAAAGTCGAAAAGAAGAACATTTAGTGGCGATTTTGGAGTGACAATTCTAGCATTGTCGTTCCCACTTTCAACAATGCTCATATTGGCAACCTTGAACAGTGGATCATTCTTTGTGAATCCTATCAATATTTTTATGGTCGCCGTTGCTCTTTTAGGGATTGGTTTTATAATTCCCCTGTGCAGTGGTATCAGTAAAAAAAAGTGGTCGGAGCAAAAATTGATTGACCACGAAATAAGTTCGACCGCCACAGAAAAAGCTGCTTAGCCATTTTAGCATATTTTTCTTTCTAATTACCTATTTTTAAGGAAACCAAGAAATTATGAGACAACTGTTCATCACTTTTCTTTCCATTCTTTTAATTGGGACCCTATCAGCACAGCAATCCAATGTAAAAGTAGACCAAGACCGTCTTGAAAAGAGAATTTTCGACCTTGCAGAATTTGGGATTCAACCAAATGGCGAAACGGAGCGTGTTGCTTTTAGCGATGCTGATATAGAGGCTAGAAATTGGGTAATTAAAACGCTCGAAGATTTTGGAATGGTGGTGAAGGTCGATGCTACCGGCAATATTATCGGCACTAGAAAAGGGAGTGAAGCATCCTTTAAACCAATTGCCTTTGGCTCTCATATTGATAGGGTTCCCAACGGAGGAAATTATGACGGTTGCGTGGGATCTATGGCTGCTTTGGAAGTTATCGAAACCTTGAACGAGCATAACATTTCCACCAAACATCCCCTTGAAGTCATTATTTTCCCAAACGAGGAGGGCGGCGTTATGGGAAGCAGAGCCATGGCCGGAAATTTGGGAAAATCCGCACTTGGCGTAGTGAACTCGACAGGCTATTCCATGGGAGAAGGCATTATGAGAATTGGTGGTGACACCACAAAGCTCATGGAAGCAAAACGTGTAAAAGGCAGTTTGGCGGCTTTCTTGGAACTTCATATTGAGCAAGGGGGCAAACTTGAAAAAGAAAACCTCGATATTGGTGTGGTAGAGGGCATTGTAGGGCTTAACTGGTGGGACGTTGTATTTACCGGATTTGCGAACCACGCCGGTACCACGCCCATGAACGCGAGACAGGATGCCCTGCTTGCAGCTGCCAAATATATTATTGCGGTAAACGAGATAACCAACAGTTTCGAGGGCGCCCAAGTTGGCACGGTAGGTCGAATCGAGGCAGAGCCCGGAGCCCCAAACGTAATCCCAGGAAAGGTAACTGCAAGTCTGGAAATTCGGGACTTATCCTTGGAGGTCATTCAAAAGGTCTATCAGGCCATCAAGAAAAAAACCGAGGAAATCGCCGAAGCTTCCAATGTTACCGTTGAGTTTTTACTGTTGGACACCACAGCAGAACCGGCCCTGACTGATACCGCTATCCAAAACGAAATAGAATCCTCCGCGAAGGCCTTGGGACTTAGCTACAAATATATGCCCAGTGGTGCCGGACATGATGCGCAGGATATATCCAGATTTGCTCCAGTTGGGATGATTTTCGTTCCCAGCAAAGGAGGCATCAGTCATTCACCCAAAGAGTTTACATCAGCCGAAGATATGGCCAATGGAGCCAATGTGCTCTTGCAAACTATTATGGCTTTGGATAAAAAATTGGATTGATTTTACTTTACTGTGGTCGAGGTTATTCCTCTCACAGCATTTGCGATCAATCCGATACTCAACCAATAAGTACTCAAAATCAATGGCCCTGAGAGGTAAAACGGGCTCTTGAATTTGGAAATCGCCAATAGTGCATCAGAAAGCATAAAAAATAATACGGCCATAGCCATAAGAGCATGTGCGTTGTTCCTTTCCCTCATGTACAGGCCAACTCCTTGCCATGCCATAAAAGTTATTATTAATACATACATGGAAACAGGTAGCAACAAATCTCCCAAACCAGGTCTTAACCAATAGAACAGAACTCCGGCAATACCGAAAAGAACCAGAAAAGCAATCCAGTTTTTGTAAAATCCCATGTATTGGATAAATGATACGGAGAATAAAATATGGGCCACTAAAAATGCCACAAGTCCAAATAAAAAATATGCGTCAAATAGCAACAGAACATCCCCCAACAAACAGAACACTAAACCAACGATAACCAATCTTCCAAATGTAACATGGCCATTCTTTGGCGCAAAAAATGGTAAGGCAATTACCAAAATCGTAGTCAATGGCTTGAAGAACATAAAAAGTGCTCTGTCATTGTAAAATCCAAAATAAATGGCCAAACATGCGGAAACCAATATAAAGATATTGATGAGCTGCCTTGTTCTGTTAGATTTGGCTACCATTCTTTATACGGTTTTATACTCAATTGCGAATTGTAATATTGCACTTGGCCGGTGACTTCTTGGCCCAGCCAGTCCGGTCTTTCAAAACGTTCATCTTCATGTGAGAGCTCCACCTCTGCCAAGACAAGTCCCTTGTTCTCTCCCAAAAACTCATCCACCTCAAACGTATGCTTGCCCAACGGCACTTCAAAACGGACTTTTTCGAGTATACCGGCTTCACACAGGTCGATAAGATTAGCTGCCTCTGCAACCGAAATTTCGGTCTCCCATTCAAAGCGCGTGGTCCCCGATTCGTTACTGGCGCCTTTTACTGTTAAAAAGCCCTTTTCTCCCCTGATCCTGACCCTAACGGTCCTTTCCGGGTCCGTATTCAGGAATCCCTGTACAATTCGGGCCTGTGATGTGGCCTGCTCTTTGAAGGTCTCCGATTTGACCAAAAATTTTCGTTCTATTTCCAAATGTTCCATCAAACTAAATATACCCTAAATTTGAAAATGGACTTTGATTTTCCCTTAAGAAAAATAATTCATGTGGACATGGATGCCTTTTATGCGTCCGTAGAACAGCATGATAACCCAGAATTAAAAGGGAAGCCCATTGCCGTTGGTGGTGGTTCCAAGCGGGGGGTGGTATCCGCAGCAAGCTACGAAGCACGGAAATTTGGTGTACGAAGTGCCATGGCAGGCAGTATTGCTGCTAGAAATTGTCCCGAGCTCATATTCGTAAAACCCCGCTTTGACCGTTATAAAGAGGTTTCGATCCAGATTAGAAGTATATTTTTTGAATATACCGATTTGGTAGAGCCCCTTTCCTTGGACGAGGCCTATCTTGATGTAACCGAGAATAAAAAAGGGAATCCCTCTGCTACCTTGATCGCTAAGGAAATACGTCAAAAAATCTTTGAAAAAACCGGGTTAACGGCCTCGGCAGGAATTTCCATAAACAAGTTTATTGCCAAAGTGGCCAGCGATTACAACAAACCCAACGGGCAGAAAACGGTAAACCCCGAAGAGGTAATCGAGTTTTTGGAAAACCTGGACATTCGGAAGTTTTATGGCGTGGGAAAGGTGACCGCGGAAAAAATGTACCGTTTGGGAATTTTCACGGGCAAGGACCTTAAAGAAAAGTCAGCGGATTTCCTTGATCAGCATTTTGGGAAAAGTGGCGGTCATTATTTTAATGTAGTAAGGGGAATCCATCTCAGTGCCGTAAAGCCGCATCGTATTCCGAAATCCGTTGGGGCGGAACGGACCTTTTTTGAAAATCTGAGCAGTGAAATCTTCATGCTGGAAAAGTTGGAGAACATTGCCAGTGAACTGGAAAGAAGGCTCCAAAAATCAAAAATTGCCGGGAAAACGGTCACTTTGAAAATCAAGTACAGCGATTTTACCCTACAGACCCGCAGCAAGACGCTTCCCTATTTTATTGCCAGTAAGGATTTGATATTGGAAACCGCCAAGGAGCTTTTGTACCAATCCACTTTGGAAAATTCGGTTCGATTGCTGGGTATTTCCTTGGCCAACCTTAACACGGAAAAAGAGAAAAAGACCGAAGAAAAAGAATCGGTGCTCGTTCAGCTCAAATTTGATTTTTAAAAGAAAAGCCCCCCTTTCGGGAGGCTATCCTATTTAATTCTTGATATCCGTTTCCGTAGGTTTTACTGCTGGTTTTTTAGGATTCCCATCCGCATCGATCTCAACAATATTATCAAAACCAAGCGCATCCAGTTTGTCGATGATCTCGGCACGATCTCCCACCATAAACCAGTTCACTTTTCCAGGCTGAATCACCTCATTACTCACTTTCTTTATATCATCCACAGAAAGGCTTCTAACATTCTGATCATACTTTTGATAGTAATCATCGGGTAGATCATACCGAATCAAACTTCTTACTGAACTGTTTACCGAACTATTGGTTTCCCATTGTCCGGGAAGCTTCAATACCTGATTGGTCTTCACCTTTTCCAACTCTTCGCCGGTGGCAGGCCTTGTAGAGGTAAATTCGGATATTTCCTTTCTTATTTCGGTCACGGATTCTGCTGTTTTATCCGTCTGTACCGGTGCATAAACAATAAAAGGACGTTCTTCTTTGGAACCCAGCACAAATCCGCCAGCTCCATAAGACCAGTGTTTGTCTTCCCTCAAATTCATATTGATTCTAGAAGTAAAATCTCCACCGAGGATATTCACCATTTGCTCCAGTGCTATCTCATTGACCCCTCCGTACTTTTCGGTCAAGTGCCCTGCCAAAATAACAGATTGTTGGGATTCTGGTCGGTTCATTAAATACAGTGTATTACTGGAACCTGTCTTCGGTTGGTTGAATGTGATGTTCGGAACATCTCCTTTCTTCCATTTGCCCAATGTTTTTTCCAATTTGGATTTCAATTCGCTCATTTCCACATCCCCTGTTACTATCAATGTGGAATTGTTGGGCTTGAACCATGTGTTATAGAAATTAACTACATCCTCCCTTGTCAAGTTGGAAACCGAGTCTTCATATCCCGTACCTGTATAAGGGCTACTGTAGGGATGGTCCTCTCCATAAAGATATTTGTTCATCACCCGCAATGCCATAGTGATGGGCTGTGACTTCTCCTGTTTTATATTGTTGATTTGCTCCTTTTGCAATCTTTCAAACTCCTTTTGAGGAAATACCGGGTTGAGCAAAACGTCCATGAACAAATCCAGACTGGCATCCAAACTTGGCTTTAGGGTACTCATATATACATTGGACTCATCTTGGCTGGAGAAAGTACTCAAAGAGGCTCCCAAGAGCTGTAATTGCTCGTTTATTTCCAAAGAGGTCTTGTCCTTTGTTCCCTCATCCATTAAGTTCATGGCCAAATTTGCCGTACCGGGGCTGGACAAATAATCGGTTTTGTAACCGGCATCGGCCACCAAATTGATGATTACCGTGGGCACCCCCTTACGCTGCGCCAACACCACGTTAAGTCCGTTGGATAATTGCATACGCTGCAGCTCTGGGAATTTTGAACTTTTTGGCGCTCCGAGCTCTGGCAATTTGCTTCTGTCCACCGAAGATTCTACGATGTCATATTCAGGAAATGGTCGGCAGATTAAAATATGTTTCCCTTTTGTTAGCCATTTTTCCGCTGTTTTCCTAAGGTCTTCGGCCGTTGCATCTTCAACATATTTTAATTGTGTTTTGTAGTATGATGCATCACCATGGTAGGTTTGATTGGAAGCCAGAATATCCGACACTCCTCCAAATCCACCGATGCGTTCTAAACCTTTGATAAAGTTGGCGAAGTAATTGGCTTTTACCCTTTTCAGTTCTTCTTCGGTAGGTCCTTCTTTGATAAATCTTTCGATTTCGGCCTCAAGTTCCTTTTCCAATTTTGCGGCATCCTCTCCTTGCTTCACATTTAACCAAGTGATGAACTGGCTTGCAATTTCGCTGGATGATTGAAAAGAGACCGCGGCACTGGCCGATTGGTCTTGATAGATGAATTTTTGGTACAACCTTGAGTTTTTTCCACTGGTCAAAATAGCGGAAATCAAATCAAAGTGAAGGTCTTCCCTTGATCCAAATGGAGGTGTGTTCCAAGCGAACAATACTCTGGTCTCCGGAACACGGTCTTGATATTCTTGACGGGAGTCGTAAATCTTATTGGGTATGTTGACCTCTTGTCGCTCTACCGTAGGGCCTGAGGGTATATCCCCAAAATATTTAATCACTTTTTGATGCACTTCTTCGGCATCAATGTCCCCTGCTACGGCGACCACCGCATTGGCAGCACCATAATAGGACTTGAACCATTCCTGCACATCTTCCAAGGAGGCAGCGTTCAAATCTTCCATTTCTCCGATTACGGTCCAGGAATAGGAGTGCCCTTTTGGATACATGGCCTTGGTCAGATAATCCCATTGCATCCCATAAGGTTGGTTTTCGCCTTGCCTTTTTTCATTTTGAACAACCCCACGTTGCTCATCCAGTTTTTCTTGGTCAATCGCTCCCAATAAATGTCCCATTCTGTCAGATTCCAAGAACAACACTTGATCTAAAGCAGAAACAGGTACATTTTGGAAGTAATTGGTTCGGTCCGTGTTGGTTGTTCCGTTCAGGTCGGTACCCCCGATACTCTCCAATGCTTGGAAATAATCGGTGTTGTAGTTCTCACTTCCGTTGAACATTAAATGTTCGAACAAATGGGCAAAGCCACTTTTACCCGGCTTCTCGTTTTTGGATCCTACGTGGTACCAAACATTCACCGCAGCGATTGGTGCTTTGTGATCTTCATGGACCAAAAGCGTGAGTCCATTTTTTAAAGTGTAGGTTTTGTAATCGATGTCGATGTCATCGGCTTTGAACTGAAATCCTTGTCCAAAACCCATGGAACAGGACAAAAGGCCCGCAATAGAGGCCAAAAGTAATTTTTTCATTTCTGTTGTTTTTAGTTATTTGATTGATAAATTATGATACACAATATAGGAAAATGTTTACAATGAGCACTATGCTAGACTGTTAGCATTCTTCTTAAAAACTAAAGAATGTAATATTTCTTGGTTTAGACCAGAATAATAGTTGATAGTTGGGGCTTTGATTACATATTTTCTTTTTTAATTTGTAGAACCATCGACCACCATTAACTACATTTTACTCATTTATGCAACGAAACGAATTGCACGAGCACATTATATCTTCAGCGGGAGACCTTTTCTATTCGCAGGGATATAATTCAACGGGGGTCAACGAAATCATTACCAAATGTGACATAGCAAAAGCTACGCTATATAGTCATTTTAAATCCAAAGAAGATATTTGCATTGCCTATCTTAATCAGCGACACAGTGAGTTTATTAAGAATCTCAAAGGTTATGTGAACGATAGACCAAAAGGGAAAAATCAGCTATTGGCCATATTTGACCTACTGCGGGATATGTACCTCGAGGAAAATTTTCAGGGCTGTTGGGGACTCAAGACGCTTGGCGAGCTTTCTCCTGACCAAACTACCATTCTTAGTGTAATTCAACAGCAGAAGAAAGAATTGCTCCTGTATTTGGGCGAGGTGGTTGGCGATAACATTTCCAATTTGTCCAAAGCAGAAACGGAAAAAATTTCGGGCGGACTCTACCTTTTGTATGAAAGTGCAGTTACCGAGAGCCATCTGTTCAAAAACGACTGGCCTATTTTTATGTCCAAAAGTATCGCGCCATCTCTTTTTATGGACGCAGAGCTGGTATAAAAAAGCCCCTCCAAAATGAGGGGCTTTTTTAACAAGGGATTCACTTAGATTAAGCTTTAACTCCTTCCAATGGTTGTGCCTCTGGGAAATCCACAGGAACTTTTGTTGTTCTATGGATATAGTTTGTGATTGTTTTATCCCCTACTAAAACTATGGTGTCGATCAAATTTTCCTTGGTCCACCCAGCGGCAAAAAAATCAGCCAGAACTTGCTGGTCTGTTGCTCCCCTATTTTCGGTAATGTTCTTGGCCAAACGTGCCAGCGCATCCAGTTTGCTATCAAAAGAAGCTTTTCCAGCTCTTAACTCTAGGATCTGCTCATCTGTAAAACCGTTCATCTTGCCAATAGCCGTGTGTGCGGATAAACAGTAAATACAGTTGTTGACTTGGCTTACGGCCAAATTCACCACTTCTTTTTCCTTGGCCTTCAATGAGGTTTTCGCATTGGAAAGGGCTAAATAATTGCCCAGCGCATTTTCGGAGTGTGCATAGGTGGCGAAAAGGTTGGGAACAAATCCCAGCGTTTTTTCCAGATTGTCAAAAATGGCCTGATTGGCCGTGCTTACTTCTTCTCTTTTAGGTACATTGATTGTGCTCATAATTGAATTTTTAATATGAATTATTTTTAAATGATTAATACGTCTGTACAAAGGGTTGTTCCGCATCACAATAGAAATCGTGATGATACTTTTGCTCACAGTGTTCCGCAACAGTAGCTGTTTTTACTTCGGTTTTCTGTGACGTTCTAAAAATCTCAATGAGATTAAAAATTGATCTTTCTGTGGATTTCATCTTTTATCTGTTTTTTTTATTACAGGGCAAAGATGCTCCGAAAAAGAGGGTGGGTGTTAGGAAGGATTTCCCGATGGCTTGACCAAATTTCCTCTAGGCCATCAAAAAGAGGTTTTCACGGTATTCTGATGGGCTCATTTGTGTCATCTTCTTAAAAAAACGGCTAAAATGTGCGGGGTCGGTGAACCCAAGCTCAAACGCAATTTCCTGATTTTGTTTATCGGTAAAATTGATGAGTCGTTTGGCCTCCAATGCGATTCGTTCCAGAATAATTTGTTGTGGCGACTTTTGATTGTAAATGGCAAAAAGATTGGATAGTGTTTTGGGGGATTTGTGCAACAATTCAGCATAATCGCTCACCTTCCTCTTGGTTTTGAAGTTTAGGTCCACTAACACATTGAATTTTCGGATGGTTTCGACTTGATCGTTCCCCAATGCTTTGACCATGAGCTGTTCTTTTGCCAATCGCGTGCTCATTATAATCATTCTTTTTAGTAGCATTTGGAGCATATCGCCCTGAATATTATCGGGAGTGGAAAACTCCTCAATGAAAATACCGTGCAGCAAATTAAACTTGTTCAACTGTTCTTTTGGAATAGTGATGATAGGGATATCCTGTGTTCCAAAAAACAAAATCCCATTACAGGAAACCTCGCTGTCATGATCGAATATACAGTAAAACTCCCTGTTAAAAAGTATGGCTGTAAGGGGCAATTGCATTTTGGAATAGGAAACGTGTTGTAAATATGTAACGGTAATAATCTGATTGGGCAAAAGTTCCAAATCCATTCCATCTATTTGAACCGTCAGGGGGCAATCGTTCCGGTTCCATAAAAATTTAATGGTTTTTGAGGTTGTGGAGAATCGTTCCTCATCATTTTTGATATCATCCGAAAATCCTAAAATGGCTCCTAACTTGGAATCCTTGTATTCGTATCTCATTGGGAAGATTGTTCCGTTACAGAACGATTAGTCCTTCTATTTCGCTCATACTTACAGCCCAAAAGAATTAAAATCAAACAAAAAAGCGCGCATCCAAAGATGCGCGCTTTTTATAAATCTGTTTTTCTATTTTAGAAATTGCAGCTTTCTATCTCTGTTACCCTCAAGGTGTTTACCATACCTTTTTCTTTAATGGGCATTGCTGCCAAACTTACGAGCATATCGCCTACTTCCAAGAAACCTTTTTTACATGCTATCTGGTTTACATCCTCGATGGTCTGGTCAGTGGAGACAAACTTGTCGTAGTAGAACGCTTTAACCCCCCATAAAAGGTTCAATTGGGTCAATATTCTCTTGTTCGATGTAAACACAAGGATATGTGCGGCCGGTCTCCATGCTGAAATCTGGAAGGCCGTGTACCCACTGTTGGTCAACGTTGAGATAGCCTTTGCGGAGATTTCGTTTGCCATTAACGCAGCATGGTAACAAACCGACTTGGTAATATATCTTTTGGTACGTATGTGCGGCGGGGTTTGTGGTACTTTGATCAAACTGGAGCTCTCGACACTTGAAACAATACTTGCCATTTTCTCGATAACCTGTACCGGATAGTTCCCCACAGATGTTTCTCCCGAGAGCATTACGGCATCGGCCCCGTCCATTACGGAGTTGGCAACGTCGTTCACCTCGGCGCGGGTAGGGGTTAAACTGGTAATCATGGTCTCCATCATCTGGGTAGCGATGATTACAGGAATTCTTCCTTTTTTGGCACTCAACACCAATTGTTTCTGAACCAATGGGACCTCTTGTGCCGGGATTTCTACCCCTAGGTCACCTCGAGCCACCATAAGTCCGTCGGAAGCTTTTACTATCTCATCGATATTGTCCAGTGCTTCTGGTTTCTCAATCTTTGAAATCACTGGGATTTTATGCTCTGTGTGCTGCTTTATCAGGTCGTGGAGATCATACAGGTCTTGTGCATGACGTACGAATGATAGTGCTATCCAGTCCACATCTTGCTCTATTGCAAAAATGGCATCTTTGATATCTTTTTTTGTAAGTGCCGGCAAAGAAATGTTCGTGTTGGGAAGGTTTACCCCCTTTTTAGATTTAAGAGGCCCTCCTTGGATAACCTTGGCAACTACCTCGTTTTCTCCATTGGTAGATTTTACTTCAAAAATAAGCTTGCCATCGTCCAAAAGAATACGCTCCCCCGCCTTAACATCTTTGGGAAAGCTCTTGTAGTTCATGTACACCCTTTCGGCGGTGCCCTCAAACGGTTCGCCCGTTACAAAGGTAACCTCATCACCTGGAGCAACTACGGCTTCACCGCCCATTACCCCAACTCTTAGTTTGGGGCCTTGTAGGTCGGCAAGGATGGCTATATTAACTTCCAATTCCTCATTAAGCTCCCTAATCATTTTAATTCGCTCGGCAACATCTTCGTAGGCGGCATGGGAAAAGTTTATTCTAAAAACATCCACTCCTGCAAGGATCATTTCCCTTAGGGTCTCTTTTGTACTGGTGGCAGGTCCAAGGGTTGCTACAATTTTAGTCTTCTTTCTAGTTGGCATTTTTAAAAGATTAAATTTCTTTTTGATTTTAAATTCTGTGCATCCAAAGGATATGCTGTTATCACTTTGGCTATTGTGTTGATTGATTTGATTTTTTTGAGAAACAACGCTTCATCTATCGTATCTACCTTTAAAAAATAATCTACTTCTTTGCGTTCTTTCACCAAATAATCTGTTCTTCGGGAAACATTGTTTTCAAATAATCCCACAGAAGGCATTTCCTCCTCAACTTCGCACTTGTTGGAAATCAGCGTCCAATACATCTCACTCATCTCATCGTCCCAATCAAACACGGAAAAAGACATTTTTCCATTTAATTGAAGGTCCTTTTTCATTCGTTTTAGATACAGTCCACAACTGGAATTTATGGCATAGGTGATGGCATAATCTTCCAAATTACTGTGAATGGCGATGAGCGAAAAGCTTTCATCGTACAAGTCCGCCGATATCTTATGCGTCGTTAATATGCCCATAACACGAACCGTAAATATAGGCTTAATCCAATTGAATGCCTAGTCTATACAAAACAATACACTTATAAATCAAGCGAAAACGTTTGAGTTTACCATTATTTAAAGTTACTTGTTGTCTATCCTACTTTGCAGTGCAAAATAGGCTCTCTTGGATGCTTTTTCTTCAGCTTTTTTCTTGGATGTGGCCCTTGCTTTGGCGAGCATTCTATCCCCTATGGTCAGCTTTACCGCAAAGTGTTTGAGCTCATCGTTTCCGGTGTCCTCGTAAACATTGTAATTAAAGGGTTTCTTTTCTTTTTGGCACCACTCTATCACCAAACTCTTATAACTTATTACCTTGCCCTCCAACTGTTCTATATCGACATAGGGCTCAATTACCCTCTCGTTGATGAATTTTTCGCAGTAATTGTACCCTCTATCCAAATAAATAGCTCCCACGAGTGCCTCGAAAACATTTCCATGTATATTATCACCAAAATGTGCCTTGGGAATCCTGCTCTCCACATATTTGAGTAGACCGAGGTCCTTTCCCAATTCGTTTAGATGTTTTCGGCTGACCACCTTGGAGCGCATTTTGGTAAGATATCCTTCGTCCCCTTCCGGCACTTCGTTGTACAGGTGTTTTGAAATTATGGTACCCAGCATGGAGTCTCCCAGAAATTCCAATCGCTCGTAGTTCACCGGATTGCCCTCATCGTCCTTTTTGTTCATGGAACGATGCAGAAAGGCTGTTTTGTAGATTTCAAGACTCTTGGGTTTAAATCCAAGTATTCTTTTCATTCCCAAAAAAAAATCCCCATCCGAGCTTGGATGGGAATTGAATATTTTGGAAGTAAGTTTCATGTTACAAAACTACCCTAATTTTTTGAATAGTACGCAAGCGTTGTGTCCACCAAAGCCAAATGTATTGCTCATGGCAACTTTCACTTCACGTTCTTGTGCCTTGTTCAAGGTCAAGTTAAGTGAAGGGTCTATTTGCTCGTCTACCACACTATGATTAATAGTTGGGGGCACCAAACTATGTTCCATGGCCAGTATTGATGCGATGGCCTCGATTGCTCCGGCCGCTCCCAACAAGTGTCCTGTCATGGACTTGGTAGAATTGATGTTGATGTCCTTGGCATGATCCCCGAACACTTTGGAAATAGCTTTAAGCTCGGCCACGTCCCCAAGTGGTGTAGAGGTTCCATGAGTATTGATGGCATCAACGTCCTCTGGTTTTAATCCTGCGTTCATCAAACAATTTTCCATCACCTTTACTACCCCAATTCCTTCAGGATGTGGTGCGGTCATGTGGTGGGCGTCACTTGACAATCCTCCACCCAAAACTTCTGCATATATTTTAGCACCACGAGCTTTGGCGTGCTCATACTCTTCAAGTATAAGTGCTCCTCCTCCTTCTCCCAGTACAAACCCGTCGCGCGTTGCGTCGAACGGTCTGGATGCGGTCTCTGGACTGTCGTTTCTAGTGGAAAGTGCGTGCATGGCATTGAATCCTCCCATACCTGCAATGGTAACGGCGGCTTCACTACCCCCGGTTACGATTACATCGCAATGGCCCAATCTAATATAGTTAAGCGCATCAATCATGGCATTTGCCGATGATGCACATGCGGATACCGTAGTATAGTTTGGCCCCATAAATCCATGTTTTATGGATATGTTACCCGGTGCTATATCGGCAATCATTTTAGGAATAAAGAAAGGATTGAAACGTGGTGTACCATCTCCTTCGGCATACCCAATCACTTCGTTCTGAAAAGTTTCCAGTCCACCAATTCCGGCTCCCCATACAACACCTACCCTAAACTTGTCCACAACGTTCAAGTCTATTCCAGAGTCTGCTATGGCTTCGTCGGAAGAGACCAAGGCATACTGGGCGAACCTATCCAACTTTCTGGCCTCTTTTCTATCAAAGAAGTCGTTTGGATCGTATCCTTTAAGCTCGCAAGCAAACTTTGTCTTAAATTTTTCGGTATCGAAATACGTAATGGGGGCAGAACCGCTCTTACCAGTCCGTAGTCCTTCCCAATAAGCTTCTAAATTGTTACCTATGGGGGTCAATGCTCCCATCCCGGTAACTACAACTCGCTTTAACTGCATTGAACTATTTTTTTTACCCTTTAGACCTAAATTATAAAAAAAATTATCCATGCGATAACCACCACATGGATAATTTTAAATCTTTAGCGATATATCATATAATTACTTAGCTTCTTCGATGTAGCTAATGGCCTGACCAACAGTGGCGATGTTCTCTGCTTGGTCATCTGGTATTTGGATATCAAATTCTTTCTCAAACTCCATGATAAGTTCAACAGTGTCCAAGGAATCCGCTCCTAAGTCGTTGGTAAAGCTAGCTTCAGCTACAACTTCATTCTCATCTACACCTAGTTTATCAACGATGATAGCCTTTACTCTTGATGCAATGTCTGACATAATTATTGTGGTTTTAAAAATTTAAATCGTTGGCAAAAATATAAAACTTTGGATTAAATACACTATTTGTCGATAAAATGTGATGCAAAATAAACATCTTAAAATACTGTACCTTACTTTAGCCGACGTAATTTAGTCCAAAAACCTATCAATTCCTAACGAATGAAACGAATTGTAATCTTCGCATCGGGCAGTGGGTCCAATGCAGAAAACATTATATCATTTTTTCGTGAAAAACCAGAGGTTACCGTTGTTGCGGTGCTTACTAACAAACAAACGGCTACCGTTCTTAATAGATGCGAAAGGTTAGATGTGCCCGCATTTTATTTTAACAAAACTGCCTTTAGGGATTCCGATACCGTGGTTCGGTTGCTAAAAGGTTTGCAAACAGATTTAATTGTCCTCGCTGGCTTTCTTTGGAAGATTCCATCCAATCTTATCGAAGCATTTCATGGTAAAATCATCAATATTCACCCCGCCCTGTTGCCCAAATATGGTGGAAAAGGCATGTATGGGGATAGGGTCCATCAGGCGGTGAAAGAAAATAAGGAGTCCGAAACAGGCATCACTATACATTATGTAAACGAAAATTATGATGAAGGCGCCATTATCTTTCAAGCTAAAACCGATGTTGTTCCTTCAGATGATGCAAATTCAATTGCCCAAAAAGTTCATCAACTCGAATATGAACATTTCCCTAAAGTGATAGAAAAACTATTGTCCTAATGGCCAAAAAGAAAAAGTTTTATGTAGTGTGGCAAGGCAAACATCCTGGAATTTTTGAATCTTGGAAAGATTGTAAGGCCCAGATTGAAGGATATAAAGGCGCCCAATACAAATCCTTCGCCACGTTTGAGGAAGCCAAGAAAGCCTATAACGGCAACTATTTGGACTACAAGGGCAAATCCAAGGGAAAAAGTGAACTCACCCCAGAGGAACTTTTAAAAATCGGAGACCCCAATTACAATTCTATTGCTGTAGATGCCGCATCGAGCGGAAATCCCGGAAAAATGGAATACCGCGGTGTGGACACCAAAACCAAAAGAGTACTTTTTCACCAAGGCCCATTTGAACAGGGAACCAGCAACGTCGGGGAATTTCTTGCACTTGTGCATGGACTTGCATTTTTACAACAGAAAAAGAGCGAGCGTATCCTCTATTCCGATTCCCGAATCGCCATCGGGTGGGTTCGAAAGAAAAAGTGTGGTACAAAATTGGTCAAAACCGCCAAAAATGCCCAACTGTTCGAATTGATCGAACGAGCGGAGAATTGGCTGAAAAAAAATCGGTTCAATACCCCTATCGTTAAATGGGAGACCAAGGCATGGGGCGAAATCCCCGCCGATTTTGGAAGAAAGTAACCGTTTGCACGAACAAAGAAGCCATTTTTTGATAATTGGAACATCCATACCGTATATTTGCACAAAAAATTAGGGAATGGGCAAATTACTGATCGTGGGAACCATGGCTTTTGATGCCATTGAAACACCGTTCGGGAAAACTGGAAGAATATTGGGAGGAGCAGGAACCTTTATCGGTCTGGCCGCATCACAGTTTAAAATAGACTCTGCAATAGTATCCGTGGTGGGAGATGATTTTCCACAATCTTACATGGATATTTTAAAAAACAAGAACATAGACCTTTCAGGTGTTGAAGTTGTAAAAGGGGGCAAAACCTTCTTTTGGGAAGGCAAATACCATAACGACCTCAACTCCAGGGATACTTTAGCCACCGAATTGAATACCTTGGCGGACTTTAACCCCGTTGTTCCCAATGATTATACCGATGCCGACATTGTAATGCTCGGCAATCTTCACCCTAATATCCAACTGAGTGTAATTAATCAGATGGAAAAACGACCAAAACTAATAGTTTTGGATACCATGAATTTTTGGATGGATAATACTTGGGATGAATTGATGACAGTAATTTCAAAAATTGATGTCATTACCATAAATGATGAAGAGGCGCGACAAATGACCAGCGAATATTCCTTGGTCAAGGCAGCCGCAAAAATTCAGGAAATGGGACCTAAATATGTGGTCATAAAAAAAGGGGAGCACGGAGCACTTTTGTTCCATAAGGACAATATTTTCTTTGCACCTGCACTTCCGCTTGAAGAGGTGTTTGACCCGACCGGGGCCGGAGATACTTTTGCTGGTGGATTCGCAGGTTATTTGACGGAGTCACAAAACATTTCTTTTGAAAGCATGAAGAACGCCATTATCCATGGATCCAATTTGGCTTCGTTCTGTGTGGAAAAATTTGGCACGGACCGCATGGTCGATTTAAAAAAGAGCGAGGTCGAGGCCCGCTTGACACAGTTTAAAGAGTTGACGCAGTTCAATATTGAATTAACATAATGTTTGCCCTGAAAATTTCGGGGCTTTTTTATTTGTAATTGTTATGAGTGATCCCATTAAGCACGAATGCGGAATATCGTTGATCCGATTGCTTAAACCCCTGGAGTACTATAAAGAAAAGTACGGTACAGCTTTTTACGGCGTAAACAAGATGTACCTAATGATGGAAAAACAGCATAACCGCGGACAGGACGGAGCCGGTTTTGCAAGTATAAAAATGGACATGCAGCCCGGTGAGCGCTATATGAGCAGGGTTAGATCTGCACAGCAGCAACCCATTCAGGATATTTTTGCCCAGATCAACAACCGTATCAATACGGCGTTGACCGAAAACCCGGAACGCGAAAATGATGTTGACTGGCAAAAAAAGAACATTCCCTACATCGGCGAGCTTTTGATGGGGCACGTTCGCTACGGTACCTTCGGAAAGAACAGTATCGAGAGCGTTCACCCGTTTTTAAGACAGAACAACTGGATGCACCGTAACTTGATAGTTGCCGGTAACTTTAACATGACCAATGTTGATGAGCTCTTCGGAAACTTGATCGAATTGGGACAGCATCCCAAAGAAAAGGCCGACACTGTTACCGTAATGGAAAAGATCGGTCACTTTTTGGATGATGCCGTGGCCAAACTGTACAAACAGATCAAAAAGGAAGGCTACACCAAAAGGGAGGCCTCTGCCTTGATCGCCGAACGGTTGAACGTAGCCAAAATTTTGAGAAAGGCTTCCAAAAACTGGGATGGCGGATATGCCATGAGCGGACTGATCGGTCACGGTGATGCATTTGTGATGCGAGATCCTGCGGGTATCCGACCTGCTTATTACTATCAAGATGATGAAGTGGTGGTCGTAGCATCGGAGCGTCCGGTAATCCAGACGGTTTTCAATGTTAATTTTGATGATGTTCACGAACTTGATCCCGGTCATGCCGTAATCATTAAAAAGAGTGGTTCCATGGCTCTTAAAAAAATCCTGGAGCCTACCGAGCGCAAAGCGTGTTCTTTTGAACGCATCTATTTCTCCCGTGGCAGTGACAAAGAAATCTATCAAGAAAGAAAGCTATTGGGCAAACTTGTTTTCCCAGAAATATTGAAATCGATAGACAACGATTTGGAGAATACAGTTTTCTCCTATATTCCCAACACCGCGGAGACCTCGTTCTTTGGAATGGTGAAAGAAGCACAAAACTACCTCAACAAGAAAAAAGAGGAACAGATTTTGGCCCTGGGTTCCAAAATGACCGCCGAGGAACTTCATAATATATTGAACATTCGTCCACGCATTGAAAAAGTGGCCATCAAAGATGCCAAACTAAGGACCTTTATCACCCAAGACAGCAGTAGGGACGATTTGGTGACCCATGTTTATGATATTTCCTACGGTTCCGTGAAGCCTACGGATAATCTTGTAATCATAGATGACAGTATTGTTCGGGGAACTACGTTGAAGCGAAGTATCCTAAAAATTCTGGACAGATTGTCTCCCAAGAAGATAGTCGTGGTATCGTCTGCACCGCAGATTCGTTACCCTGACTGTTATGGTATTGATATGGCGAGATTGGAGGACTTTGTGGCATTTAGGGCCGCATTGGCACTTCATGAAGATCATGGCACCACGCACAAAATCAAGGAGATCTATGAAAAATGTCTAACGCAGACGGACCCATCCAATAAAAATGCGGTGAACTATGTGCAAGAGTTTTACGCTCCGTTCTCCGCAAAACAGATATCCAAGAAAATTGGTGAAATTCTAAGTCCGGAAGGCATCAATGCAGAAGTTGAGATCATCTATCAAACAGTAGAAGGTCTGCACAGTGCCTGCCCTAAAAACCTTGGTGATTGGTATTTCACAGGAAACTACCCGACTCCAGGCGGTAATAGGGTGGTAAACAAGGCCTTTGTCAACTTTTTCGAGGGAAAAAAGGAAAGAGCATATTAGGACTTAACAAGATAAAAGAGCACATTACCGTGCATTTTATCGATGAAACTAGCAGAATAGCGGGTTTTTATACAAACAGAAACCCACAAACCTACTTTAGTACTTGCCATAGCATAAGTAGGTTAAGTTCATGGTAAGATTTGGGGCAAAAAAGGTGGAAGCTATTCCACCTTTTTTATTTTCTGCACTTCAAATCATCCCTATTTTCTTCTGATTTAGCACCTCTTCGACATGCAATTATGGAAAAACCCCAGTTTTTTTAAGGTTTTTGTCCTATCCATTGTCAAAAAAAGTTGTTAGTTTAGTGGAAACACAATCCCCATTACTTGTCAAGCGCAGCAGAAATGTACATGAGCACAACGCTCATATACAACGTGTTGCTTTACATTTTTAAAAAAGATTCCCCAGATCTTATTGAACTTTAAACTTGACAAGTAATGAAACTACTGAAGAAACTACTCCCTGTAGTGCTAATGACCCTATTGGCGTGGAATTGTGAAAAAGAGGACGTAATTCCAGAAAAAATTGCAACAGAAAAAGAATTCTCCATTGAAGAAATAAGCTTTGAGCAGTTGAGCAATAAAGAACTGGTCTCGGAAGTCTTCCAAAAAATAAAGAATTCGCCGAAAGGAAGTCCTGCGGAGAAAGCAAAATTATCCAATTTTACTATCGACTCATCCAAGGTGAAAAAGTTGATAAGAAATGGAAAAACCACATACATTTTTCTCGTAAAGAGAGACAGCTTGGACCTTGAACGCTTCGAGAACCTTGTTGTTTTTAAGGATAGCAACAATACCACAAAAGCATTTTTGCTCGAATATCTTACCGAACATGCAGAACTTGCAGAACCTCATAGCTCATTTTCTTATGATGGAAAACCAAAAATAACACCCCTTTCAGAGACGGAAAATATTGGTGCGGCCGCAAAACAGCTACAGATCTGCTATTCGGTTACTGCTACCTATTGCACCTGGGGCGGCACACATATTGCTGGAGCAGCATGTTTGGCCGCAAACGACGACCGTACATACACCGTAAACCAGACCAATTGTATCTGGTTCGATGACGGAAGTAGTAGCGGAAGTCCCGGGGATTCTGGAGGTGGCGGAGGTGGTGGAGGACCAAATCCAGAGGATGGGTTCGACAACTCACCACTTGGAGATGATCTCACATTTAAAGTGAAAAACTTTGTGAAGTATTCCCTCTCCATAACAGAAAGACAACGGTTCTATGCTGCGTCCGACACCTTTAGGAAACAGATGGCTGTTTTTTTAGATGCACACAATTTTTCAGGAAACGCAAAGACCCTAGCCAAAGAGATGGTAGCGCTCAACCACCGACTCAATTATTCAATGGGTCACTCAGAACTGTCCTATCTGATAGAGAATCCATATATGGCGGAAGAAATCAATAACTTTTTAGATATAAACACTTCACCAGAAGCCAAGGACTACGCAGTTGAGACATTCATAGATTTTGACAATGCGGAATTAGAAGATTTTGAACAAGACTACAAAGGGAGAATGTCTGTTTCTGAAAGAACAATATTCGATTCCATGACAAGGTTTAAACAGCTTGGTTATCTGCTAAATGCACAAAAAGCAACATGGGAGTCTGAAAATCTCTATCCAAATTCCCTCTACAATGGAAAGGGGGACGCCTTCAGGCATACCTACTTTAATGGATTAAATGCTATTCTATTGGGGGCCACATTGGCAGAGGACTTGGCAACCGCCCATGAAGATAAGCCTGCTCCACCGAATTACCCCAATTATTTTAAAGAAGTACAAATGGACCTGTTCAACAATGCAGTGGGCAGAAATAAAAGAAACTGGCTATCCGATGGTTATGATTCTTTATCGGAAAGCATTCAGGATGCCACGGTAAACGGTGAGTTAAGGTACTTGTCAAATCTTCAGGGAAGTGGCACAAGTGGAAGGGCAACCAGCCAATCGCAGTTAATCCCAACAAATTAAACAAAATGAAAAAGGTATTATTTATTTTTCTTTTATCCATCCTATTCTTGTCCTGTGATTGTAAAAATTGCGGAGATCACAGAAATTTCGTTGTTACTGATTTTTCAAAAAAAAGAGTAGATACACTTATCCCATATAAAAACAAAACCTATGTGAGTTACTTTATTAAAGTCAAAGGCAATGTCAACGATACTATCAAAATCCAGATGGTAAATTATGGAGGCCATTACTCCATTCCCCCCGGAGAAATTGATACACTTTTGAATGCAGACTATTATGGGAAAGATACTTTAATTTGGGCTTTTGACCCCTATAGGGCAACCAAAGGAAAACTGAAAATTGAATATGGGCTTTAGATAAAAGAGTCTACAGATTGCAACGTTCCTAAATGCTAGCTAGTAAAAGACCAAATGACTCTATAATTGGTAATAAGACATAAAAAAATAATGAAGGTAGTAGGTTATATTTTATTGGCGGCCCTCATGGTCATGTGCAAGCCTTTACATATAAAGGAATTTGAACTTGAAACAATTCCTAGTTTGAGGGGAAAGGTAGAAAAAATGGTGATAACGGATGTTGGTTACGACAGTGATTCCCTAAATACGGGCAATACAGAGATATTAAGAACCGTAAGCACTATTCTTTTAAACAAAAATAATAAGACCTTAAAGCAAATGGACCTTTATCTGTATTCTAAATCAAGGGAAAGACCCATTGTTGCCGATTTCCATTATCAAGATAAATTATTGACCTCTATTGAATCCAATGTATATGGCAGAAGGGACAGGAAAGAATACAAATATGATAAAAGGCGGAATTTAATTGAGACCAGGGATTTCGAAAATGACACCTTGGTTTTTATTCTATCGGTAAAATATGACATGAAAAACAACCCTGTTGAAGTAAAAAGACATAGGATTTCATCAGGAAAAACTTCGACCGAAGAATATAAATATGACTACAAAGAGGGAACTGTCACGATACAAACTGTTCCCGTCGAACATTCAAGTGATTCAAGAGAATACTACGATGAAAATTATTTAAGGAACCACTATGATAAAAAAGGGCGCATAACAAAAACAGAAATCATAACCCAAAATAAGGTCATATATCACACCACTATTTATCAATACAATGCCCAAGGAGATGTTGTTAAGAGCTTCTCTCTTGACGAAAACGGCTATACAATTGGTATACTTAAAAGTTATGAATATACATATGATACCCAAGGGAACGTAATTGTTAAGAAAATTTTTGAGAATGGTGGATTGGTCGGCAAAACGACTTATGATATAAATTACAGGTAGGAAGAAAATATAAAGAATTTCAAAAAGCATCATTTAACTGGTACTAATAGCCAAATCAAAGATCCTAGTGCAGCAAGTGGCCAATACAGGTACATAATGGAAGTCTTGTCAAAAAAAGGTGGAAGCTATTCCACCTTTTTTATTTTCTATACTTTTCCAAACAGGTCACCTTATCCTTTGTTTTCTTGACATTTATCAATAATCGGGCCTCTTTTAACACTTCAACCCATTTAAGAGAGTTTCATCTAAAAGCTTATAATAAAAATCAGCTCTTGGCTTACATTTGGAGGACCATAGCATAAGTAGGTTAAGTTCATGGTAAGATTTGGGGAAAGAAGCCGGAGCATGCTCCGGCTTCTTTATGTTTGACTACCAAGGTTTTATCCATTTTATCGATGAACTGCACGTTTTCTTTTTTCTTTTAAACGCAAAATATTTTTTAAAACCCTTTGTTATTTTACACAATACCAGTATTTTAGTCTCGCCATAGCATAAGTAGGTTAAGTTTATGGTAAGATTTGGGACGAAAAGGGTGAGGACTTCCTCGCCCTTTTCTATTTTAAAAAAATTCAACAAAAAAAGCCGTGCACTTGGTGCACGGCTTTTTTATTTATGAATGAACTAGTTATTATTTACTAGCCGCATAATTTTCAGAAACTTTGTCCCAGTTGATTACATTAAAAAATGCAGAAATGTAATCCGGTCTCAAGTTTTGATAGTTTAAATAGTATGCATGCTCCCAAACATCCAATCCCAAAATCGGGTAACCGCCACAACCTACACCGGGCATAATGGGGTTATCTTGGTTTGGAGTTGAGCATACCTCCACTTTTCCTCCTTTGTGCACGCACAACCATGCCCAACCTGAACCAAACTGGGTAGCGGCAGCAGAAGAAAACTTATCTTTAAAGGCATCAAAAGATCCAAAAGCATCGTCTATTGCAGAGGCCAATTCACCAGATGGTTTTCCTCCACCGTTTGGGGACATTACTTCCCAAAAAAGACTGTGGTTAAAAAATCCGCCTCCATTGTTCCTAACTGCAGCGTTGGACATATCCAAACCGGAAAGGATATCCTCGATTCCCTTGCCCTCCAAGTCGGTACCTTCAATCGCACCGTTCAATTTGGTAGTGTAACCATTATGGTGCTTGGTATGGTGGATTTCCATGGTCCTAGCATCTATATGAGGTTCCAATGCATCGTATGCATACGGTAATTTAGGTAATTCAAAAGCCATATTTTTTGTTTTTTTAGGTTATTAATCAATTTATGTAAAAATACGGATTTTAACATTTATATTCCGCTAAAACCATGTTAACATCAGGTAAGGAATCCTTAATTTGCAGGAAAAAGGCTTTTGAAAGGCTCCAATTTTAAAATATACAGCGCATCTGCAGGCTCGGGCAAAACATATGCCCTTGCCAAAACCTATCTTACTTTATTGCTTTCCAACAATTCTGCTACAAAATTCCGTCAGATTTTGGCCATTACCTTCACCAACAAGGCGGTGGACGAGATGAAGACCAGAATTTTGGACAACCTGTTCGCCTTTGGTCAAGATACAGTTCCTGAAAAACAGAAAGGTTTATTCCAATCACTTTGTGATGAACTCTTGCTCTCTGAAGAACAGTTGAGTCAACGATCGCGAATCATTCTCAAACGCATTCTTCACAACTATTCTTTTTTTGAGATTTCGACAATCGACAAGTTCAACCATAAAATCATAAAAACGTTTGCCCGAGACCTTCACCTATCCCAAAATTTTGAGGTGGAACTTAACCTGGATTTATTGCTGGAAGAAGCCGTGGGCAGAATATTGGAGCGAGCCGGTAATGATGAAAAGCTCACCGAAGTCCTCATCGCCTTTTCCCTCGAAAAAATTGATGACGACAAAAGCTGGAACATCACTTACGATCTTATAGAAATTGGCAAACTGCTGTTTCAAGAAAATCATGTAAACCACATTGACCCATTGCGGGATAAATCCATCGGGGATTTTCAAGACATTCAAAAGCGGATAGCATCGGAAAGCAAAGCTATCGTAGAGAAGGTAAAACAATTGGCTCAAACTGTCCTTCAGGAAATAGAGAATCAAGGTTTTGATTTTGCCGATTTCCCTAGACAAACCTTGCCCAATCATTTTAAAAAAATGGTGGATGGGGAACTTGACCCAAAAAAATTGTACGCCGCCAAAACTTTGGAACCCAATCTGATTGAAGGAAAATTGCTCAAGGCAAGCGACAAAAGGGATGTTACCCAATTGGCCGTAATCCTTTTGGAACACTACCTCATTATAAAAAGACTTGTGTATCGGTACAGCTATCTCCAAAACATATATGGCAACATCGTACCCATGACGGTCCTGAACGAAATCGCCAAGGAGATAAAGAACATTGAGTTGGACCGGGACATCATTCCCATTTCCTCCCTGAACGCAATTCTGTCCAAGGAAATCAAAAACCAACCTGTGCCTTTCATTTACGAGCGGATGGGCGAAAAATACCGTCATTATTTTATAGATGAGTTCCAGGATACCTCAAAAATGCAATGGGAAAACTTGGTGCCCCTTATTGGCAACGCCTTGGAAAGCGAGGACGAAAAGCACGAACGCGGTTCCCTATTTCTGGTAGGCGATGTAAAGCAGGCCATTTATCGTTGGCGTGGCGGGCGGGCCGAACAGTTTCTTAATCTTATCAATGGAAAATCACACCCGTTTGTGGTGGAACCCACCATCCATTCCTTGGACACCAACTGGCGCAGTTCGGATGAAATCGTAAACTTCAACAACAGCTTTTTTACGGAAATGGCCCCTGTACTCGGTAATGAAGATTATCGCAACTTATTTTTGAACGATTCCCATCAAAAAACAAACAATAAGCCGGGAGGTCATATTCAAATGACGTTCTTGGATGCGGATAAGGAAGACAAGGATGATGCTTATTGCGAAGAAACCTTAAAATCCATCCACCGTATCGTTTGTGAGAATCATGCTTATTCGGATATTTGCGTGTTGGTACGCGACAATAAAAAAGGAATGTTGTTGGCGGACTTTTTGACCCAACAGAACATTCCCATCATTTCTTCGGATGCACTTTTGTTGGCAAAGAATGAGAAAGTCATTTTTTTAATATCCATCCTCCTAATTTTTGAAAATACAAAAGATAGAGAGGCAGCATACCATATATTAAAGTATGTGTCCCCCGATGAAAAAGGCAAGCACAGCTTTATTAGCAAACACTTGGAGGATATTGAAACCTTCTTGGCCCAAGAATATAACTTCAACATTACTGACTTAAAAGGAGAGCCGGTTTTGACCATTCTGGAAACGGCCATAGTACAATTTGAACTGTATCAAGGTTCCGTGGCCCACCTATCCTTTTTAATGGACGAAGTGCTGGATCTGGAAAAAAGAGAAGGTCCCAGCGTGTATGCTTTCCTTAATTATTGGGAGGTAAAAAAAGAATCCCTGTCCATTGCAGCGCCCGACGGTGTAGATGCGGTAAAAATTATGACCATTCACAAAGCCAAGGGACTCGAGTTCCCTTTTGTGATTTTCCCTTTTGCCAACGCTATTTTGGATGACAAGCGGAAGAAAAAGAAAGCATGGGTTCCTGCCACAACCGACGACAAAGCTTTGGGGCTGGATGAATTCTTGATCAACAACAATAAAGATATGTTGGAGTACAACGAAGTGGCCCATCAAAAATATGTGGACGAAGAACAAAAAACGTTGCTGGATTCCATGAACGTGCTCTATGTGGCCCTCACCCGCCCCGCAAAAGGACTATTCATCATCACCGAGAGCCCAAAGAAAGATATAGCTTCGATTGATGCTGCCACATCCTACTCCGACCTTTTTCAATTGTATGTGAAGCAGGCCAATATTCCCGAAAAGGAAAGTGGCGTTTATAAGATAGGAACATTTCCTTCAAAAGAAATGGTGGAATCTTCTTCGGAATCGACCGAAAACCACATCCGTTATGTGACCCGACCCAAAGATGATGTTGGGTTTACGATTTCGACAAAATCCGGCCGCTTGTGGGACGATGAGCGGATGGAGGCCATTGAAATGGGGAATGTGATTCACTTTGCATTGAGCCAGATTGAAACAGTTTCCGATGTTGATATCGTTTTGGAGCGTCTGGAGATTGAAGGACATTTTCCACAGGAAGCAGCAGATGACATCAAACAAAAGATCATGTCGGTGGTGAGCCATCCAAAATTGAAGGACCTGTTCCTCGATGGTCTTGATATTTTGAACGAAAGAGAGATTTTAACAAAGGACGGGCTTTTGCTGAGGCCCGATAGAATTGTCATTTCTGGAAAAGAAGCCACCATCATAGATTATAAGACAGGGAAACCGTCCCCCAAGCACAAAGAGCAGATTGCCAATTATGCGGATATCCTAAGAGATATGGATTTTAAAATCAAACAATCTGTTATTGTTTATATTGACCAAGAAATAGACCCTATTTTTGTATAAAGAGAATTAAAGATATGTACGGAAAAATAAAAGAACATTTGGCCAACGAATTGAAAGATATTGAAGAAGCTGGCCTATTTAAAAAAGAGCGAATCATTACATCTCCACAAGGGGCGGTGATAAAAATATCTACAGGTGAGGAAGTCATCAATTTTTGTGCAAACAACTACTTGGGTCTCTCCTCGCACCCAGATGTGATTCAGGCCGCAAAGGATGCCATGGACACTCACGGATTTGGAATGTCTTCGGTACGGTTTATTTGCGGGACGCAGGATATCCATAAAGAACTGGAACAGAAAATTGCAGATTTCTACGGAACGGAGGACACCATATTATATGCTGCTGCTTTTGATGCCAACGGAGGAGTTTTTGAACCTCTGCTCACCGCAGAAGATGCTATAATATCCGATTCACTGAACCACGCCTCCATTATTGATGGTGTGCGTTTGTGCAAGGCTAAGCGTTACCGTTATGCCAACAACGATATGGCCGACTTGGAGAAAAGCCTTAAGCAAAGTGTTGCCGATGGTGCACGCTTTAAAATTATCGTTACAGACGGTGTATTCTCGATGGATGGTCTCGTGGCTCCTTTGGATAAAATATGTGATTTAGCGGATAAGTACGATGCTATGGTTATGATAGATGAATGTCATGCCGCAGGGTTTATTGGTGAAACAGGCCGTGGTACGTTGGAAGAAAAAGGCGTGATGGACCGCATTGATATCATAACAGGAACATTGGGCAAAGCACTAGGCGGAGCCATGGGAGGTTATACTACAGGTAAAAAAGAAATCATAGAACTCCTACGCCAACGCTCCAGACCTTATTTGTTCTCCAACTCCTTGGCACCTGCCATTGTTGGGGCATCGATTAAAGTTTTCGAGATGTTGGACACAGATACTTCGCTACGTGACAAGTTGCAGAGCAATACGGAATATTTCAAAAAAGGCATGAAAGAAGCTGGCTTTGATATCATTGATGGCGATTCGGCGATCGTTCCAGTAATGTTGTACGATGCCAAGCTATCGCAAAATATGGCAGATATGCTATTAAAAGAGGGTATCTATGTAATCGGCTTCTTTTATCCCGTTGTCCCAAAAGACAAGGCCAGGATAAGGGTGCAGCTCTCCGCAGCCCATGAAAAAGAGCATTTGGACCATGCTATTAATGCCTTTATAAAGGTAGGAAAGTCGTTAAAGGTCATCTAAATTCGACGAAATGCAACAATTCTGACAGCAAATGAGTCAAAAAAAAAGAAATTTAGATTTTGTTAATAAGTCTTAACAACTTACATTTGCTGCTGATAAACACTTAAACTTAAAATTTTGAGCATGAAACATCTTAGCAAATTATTGGTTGTTGCTCTTGTATTTGTAGGGATCAACAGCATACAAGCGCAAGACGAAAATAATCCCTGGCAAGTTAGCATTGGGGTGAATGCGATAGACACTTATCCTACTAACGACGAGAACAATCCTTTTTCCAGTACAACATTGTTCGATGAGTACTTTAATGTATCCGATCACTGGAACATTTTGCCTTCCGTTTCTTATGTAGCCGTTTCCAAGTATGTTGGTGATGGTTTCTCTGTTGGAGCTAGAGGTTCCTTGAACAGAATTGAAAAATTGGGAGATTTTGAAGTTGATGATCTATCTCACTACGCTATAGATGGTACTATCAAGTACAACTTCCTAAAAAATACTACCATCGATCCTTTCGTAGAAGTAGGTGGTGGTTATACTTGGGTTGACGAAATTGGTGCAGGTACAGTAAATGGTGGTGTTGGTGTTAACTTTTGGTTTTCTGACAACCTAGGTTTGACACTTCAAACACAATACAAGCACGCTTTCGAAGATTACTTGGTTAAGCATTTCCAACACATGGCTGGTATCAGCATCAAATTTGGTGGAACTGATACAGACGGTGATGGTATCTACGACAAAGATGATGCTTGTCCAGAAGTTGCTGGTCTAGCTGCTTTCAACGGATGTCCTGATTCTGACGGTGACGGTATTGAAGATTCTAAAGATGCTTGTCCTAACGAAGCTGGTTCCAAAGAAATGAACGGATGTCCTGATTCTGATGGTGACGGTGTTGCCGACAAAGATGATGCTTGTCCTAACGAAGCTGGTCTTCCTGCACTAGCTGGTTGTCCAGATGCTGACGGCGACGGTGTTGCTGATAAAGATGACGAATGTCCTAACGAAGCTGGTCCTGCTGCAAACAACGGATGCCCTTGGCCTGATACTGATGGTGATGGTGTTCTTGACAAAGACGACCAATGTCCAGAAGTTGCTGGTACAGTAGCTAACAAAGGATGTCCAGAAGTAACTGAAGAAGTTCAAAAACAATTGAACGATTACGCTAGAACTATCTTGTTCGATACTGGTAAATCTTCTATCAAAGCAGAATCTACTTCTGTAATGGTTGACATTATCCAAATCTTGAACGAGTACCCAACTGCTAAATTTACAGTTGAAGGTCACACTGATAGTGTAGGTAGCGACAAATTGAACCAGAAACTTTCTGAAGAAAGAGCTAACTCTGTTAGAGATTTCTTGATCGACAAAGGAATCGATTCTTCTAGACTGAGTGCAATTGGTTACGGTGAAGAAAAACCAATCGCTACTAACAATACAAGAGCTGGTAGAGCACAAAACAGACGAGTTGAAATCAACTTGGTAAAATAATTAGAAAAAAAGTTTTCTAGAAAAAGGCTCCGCAAATGCGGGGCCTTTTTTATTTTTAATCCATGCATAACACCTTCCTTGAACATGTGCTGGATGACCTTGCCCAAAAACAGTTGGATATAACCAAATGCACCTATGTACTTCCCAGTAAAAGGTCGGGCACTTTTTTAAAAAAACACATCTCCGCCAAATTGGAGAAAAACGTATTTAGTCCTCAGGTTCTATCCATTCAAGAATTCATCGGAAACCTTTCCGATATGGAGCAAGCAGCGAACATTGATTTGTTGCTCCTTCTTTTTAGGGTTTACAAACAATCTCAAATTGACCAACCGGATGACTTTGCATCATTTGTAAACTGGGGTCAAACACTTTTGCAGGATTTCAACGAAATAGACGGTTATCTAATTCCGGCTGCCGACATTCTAAATTACTTGTCCGCCATTAAAGAAATCAACCATTGGTCGGCCAGCAAAGAAAAAACGGAACTGGTAGAGAACTATCTTCAACTTTGGAAGAACCTAGAAACCATCTATAATAATTTTTATGAAGCACTACTTGAACAAAAACGGGGCTATCAGGGACTAATACAACGGGAAGCTGTTAAGGAAATTCAAAGCGGAACTAATCCAAAAGTCGATGGTAACCCCATTATATTTATTGGTTTCAATGCACTAAATGCCGCAGAATCGACCATTATTCAACATTATCTGGAACAAGGTAATTCATACATCTATTGGGATATCGATTCCTATTTTTTGGAAGACCCCATACATGATGCCGGCTTGTTCGTCAGGGATTATCAATACAATTGGCCATACTACAAGCACGGACATAAAATAGAGGCCCAGAACAACTTTCTTAAACGGAAGAACATCCAAATAGTTGGCGTTCCAAAAAACATCTCACAAACTAAATATGTGGGGCAGTTGTTACAAACCATCGAAGCAGACAGCACAATTGATTTGGGCAAAACTGCTCTCGTCCTCGCGGATGAAACTTTACTGAACCCGATGCTCAATGCTGTTCCCAGCACCATTCCCGAAGTTAACATCACCATGGGAATGCCATTGAACAAAACTGTGCTCTATTCATTTTTCACCACCTTTTTGGAGTTACATCTAAATGTTTCTGACCGCGGATGGTTCTATAAACGGGTAATGGAATTTACCTCCAATCCCTATACACTGACACTCTCGACCGAAGAGCAAGGAAGCTTTGCGCAACACTTATCCAAAGGCATCAAAGAACGCAATATACTGTACATTAATGCCTTAACAATCGAGAAATATCCAAAGGCAAAAGAATTATTATCCATCATTTTTCCGGAAAAAACCATGACCCCAATGGATTGGATAAGCAATTGTTTGGAATTGATAGAACATCTGAAGATTATCTATCAAGAAGAAAAAAATGCGCTGGAACTTGAATATCTATATCGGTTTTATGCCCTCTTCAACCAGTTGGGACAATATTTGGACAAGGTGGAATTTATGGGGGAACTCAAATCCATCAAAAATCTATTTAAACAATTGGCCAATATGGAAAGCTTGGATTTTATTGGCCAGCCATTGACTGGATTTCAAATTATGGGGATGTTGGAGAGCCGGAACCTCGATTTTGAAACCGTTATCATAACCTCGGTCAACGAGGGCATTCTCCCTTCTGGCAAATCCAACAACTCGTTTATTCCTTTTGATGTAAAGCGAGATTATGGCTTGCCCACATACAAAGAAAAAGATGCCATATACGTCTATCACTTTTATAGGTTGATACAGCGCGCCAAGAACATTTACATTACTTACAACACCGAACCAGATGTTTTGGAAGGTGGAGAAAAAAGCCGATTGATTACACAATTGCTGACAGATAAAAATCTAAAACAACATATATCGCACACCATTGCCACGCCCAAAATTTCCATAGAACCCAAATCTCTCATACAGATTGAAAAGGATAGAAAATTTATGGAGGACTTGAAGGCTTTTGCTCTAAGCGGATTTTCTCCCACATCTTTGACCAATTACATCAGAAACCCGATTGATTTTTACACCAGAAACCTACTTAAAATCAATGATTTGGAAGAGGTAGAGGAAAATATTGCCGCCAATACCTTCGGGACCATTATTCATGATAGTTTGGAGCAGCTTTATACACCGCTCGTCAATCAAGTATTGACGGAAACAAACATCCAGTCCCTAAAAAAGCAAGTACCCGAGGTTGTGCAACATCACTTTACCAAGAACCTATCCGGGGTGGATGTTTCAAAAGGTAAGTTTCTGCTGGTCTACAATGTCATCCTAAAATACCTCCACAACTTCTTGGATGATGAAATCAAGCAGCTCACGCGTCATCAAATCAAAATATTGGCCCTAGAGGAACGCTACGAAGAATGGATCACGGTACCCGGGTTGGATTTTCCCATCAAACTAAAGGGAACCTTGGACCGTGTCGATGAATTTGACGGCACAGTGCGCATCATAGATTACAAAACGGGAAAAGTGGAAGCCAAAAACGTGAAAATAACGGATTGGGAAACGCTCATCACGGATTACGACAAGAGCAAGGCGTTCCAATTGCTCTGCTACGCCTACCTGTATTCCAAAAAAAAACACGGCATAAGCGATGTACAGGCTGGAATTATTTCTTTTAAAAATTTAAGCAAAGGATTGTTCCCGTTTTCAGAGGACAAGGATAACCGAATACATTCGGATACCCTTGCAACCTTTGAAAATTATCTATTCCAATTGATACGTGAAATCTGCAATGCCACAGTGCCCCTTACCGAAAAACTAGATTGATTATTTTAAATCGGGGCGCGTAGGGCGTACTTCTATTTTACTTGGCAAGGTACGTGGGTGCATGGTCAGCAAATCAACGACCAATTTACCGATGTCCTCTGGCTGTATTTTCCATGCATCTTTTTCCGATGGTTCGTGGTCGTTAAAGTGACTGGCAACGGAACCCGGCATAATGGTAGTTACCTTAATATTGTACTGTCTCAAGTCCAACATAGCGGCCTGGGTAAATCCAACCACCCCAAACTTAGTGGCATTGTAACCTGCTGCCGTAGCAAAGAAATTGGTTCCGGCCAAACTGGCCAAGGTCATATAATAACCTTCAGATTTTTTCAAAGCGTCCACCGAGGCTTTAAGTGTGTGATACACTCCGTTCAAATTTGTATCGATCATTTGATGCCATTTCTCGTCCTCCAATTCATCGATTGGAGCAAAATGTCCAACGCCTGCATTGGCCATTACCACATCCAATTGCCCCCATGTATCCAGAATGGCGGCCACGGCTTTTTTCTCATCATCCAATTTGGACACATCAGATACCAATCCCAATACATTGTTCGGGTTGTTTAAGCTTTTTACAGCGGCATCTGCGCTTTCTCGACTCCGTCCGCTAATGGCAACCTTCATGCCCTGCTCCAATAAGCTTTCGGCAATTCCATATCCGATACCTTTGGTTCCTCCTGTGATGTATGCTACTTTTCCTTCTAGTTTCATGTTGATTTTGTTTTGAAGTAAAGTTCAAAAAAGCATGCGGCAAATACAAAAAATAGGTATTAAAAGGATGGTAAAGTTTGGTGCGAGAAAGGGGGTGTTACAAAATTATGATGTAAAATATGGTACATTTACGATTCCTGAAATAATTCATAAATAATACATGGGAAAAACTGGGTTGATTATTTTTCTGGTGCTGTGCTTGAACCGTGTAATCGCACAGAATCAAAACGAGGTCACGCAGTTTAGCAGTGTCCTTAACCAATTCCTGAACGTTCGTGATTTTTGTATTTCCGAAGATGGGAACGAGGCCTTTTTCACCATCCAGAGTCCGTTACAGGATATCTCTCAAATCGTCTTTATTAAAAAAGAGCTTAACGGATGGACCGAGCCCGAACTTATGCCCTTTTCAACTTCATACATGGACTTGGAACCGTTTTTGTCCCACGATGGAAAGCGATTGTTCTTTGTTTCCGATAGGCCATTGAATGATTCGAGTAAGGAAAAAAAGGACTTTGACATCTGGTATGTGGAACGAAATGGCTCACAACAGGAATGGTCCATTCCCAAAAATATTGGCTCACCTATAAATTCCGAACTCGATGAGTTTTATCCCACCGTAAGCAAAAACAACAACCTATACTTTACCTTGGAATCGCCCAACGGACTAGGCAAAGATGATATTTATCTATCACGCTGGGAAAACGATGCTTATTCAACCCCACAATTATTGGATGAAAACATCAATACTTCCGGATATGAATTCAATGCCTTTATCTCCAAGAATGAAGATTTTATTCTTTTTTCAAGGTATAACGAAGATGACGGTCTAGGTAGTGGTGACCTCTATATTTCCATGAAAGATGAAAACGGAAAATGGGACAAGGCAAAGAACATCGGAGCTCCCATCAATACAAAATACATGGAATATTGCCCGTTCTATGATGAGACTAACCAGACGCTCTATTTCACCAGCCGCCGAAACAATTTGTCCCCAAAGCCATTTGATTCGGTATCCGACTTCCAAGAATACATCAACCAAAGCAATAATGGCTTAAGCAAAATTTATAAGACTCATTTTGAAATTAACGGACTTGAATAAAAAATAGAAGTATCAATAGCCATATAGAAGAACATATCGCTCCCGATATTCCCGAACCCCAGCGGCTACAGGAGTACGGAGTAGGTATTTTTAAAATGGTCCCTACCAAATCTGCACTTAAAAAAGCTTTAAAAAAAGGCTACATTACCGTAAACGGTTTCATTGCCTCGACCGCTACCATAATCAATGGTGGCGAACGTATTGTTTTGACCATTCCAGAAGATCCTACACCTAATAAACGACTCATATTCCCCCTCCAGGTGTTATATGAAGATGAACATTTGGCAGCCATCCACAAACCCGCGGGAATCGAAGTGAGCGGCAACAAGTTCAAGACCATGACCAACGCTTTACCGCAAAATCTTACACCCAGTTCGCTTCCCGATGCCACTACCCCTCAACCCGTACACCGATTGGATTATGCCACAACGGGCATTGTTTTGGTGGGCAAAACTCACAGCAGCATCCGAGCTTTAAACAACATGTTCGAGGACAAACTCATCTCTAAAACCTACTATGCCATGGCTATTGGCAAAATGAAGCCACGGGGAACCATAAACTCTGATATAGATGGAAAACTGTCACATTCCGATTACAAGGTTGTCGGGTCGGTTCCCTCGAAGCGTTTCGGCACCCTCAACCTAGTAAAATTACATCCCAAAACAGGTAGAAGGCACCAATTGCGCAAACATCTCTTCAGTTTGGGCAATCCCATACTCGGAGACAAAGAATATGCTTTAGAGGGCCTAATTTTAAAAGGCAAAGGGTTGTACCTTCACGCCCACGCCCTGAATTTTGAGCATCCATTTACTAAAAAGAAAATCTGTATTACCGATGAGCTTCCGGAAAAATTTCATCGAATATTCAGAAAAAAAGCACCCCATTTATAAGGTGCTTTTCAATTTTCGTGGAGAATACCGGATTCGAACCGGTGACCTCTTGCCTGCCAGCAAGAGGATTACCATATCAATCCAATACAAATAAATACATAATAAATTGTTTTTCAGTATTTTAAATAATTTCGTATTCATTTAATTTCAAATAAAATCACCCATTTGCGTGCAAATTGCGTGCAAATTTTTTTTACCTTTGATTAGGATGAATACCAATATAAAACTTTCTTTAGATACGCGTAGGAAGAAAAAAGATGACTCCTATCCTATTATTTTACGGTTAACCCATTTTCGAAAAACAACTTCCATAAGCTTAGGGCAATCAATAAAAAAGGAATTTTGGGATAATAAAAACGAGAAAGTTAAAAGAGCATTCAAAGGAACTTCATCAGTTAGTAAACTCAATAATCAACTCTTAAAAGAAAAGACCAGAGCGGTCGACATAATTAATGACCTGAACGAAAAGGACGAGCTTAACTTTTTATCCATTTTGCAGCTGAAGAAGAAGATTGTAAAAACCGCATCATTGGATTCATTTTTTAAGTTTAGCGAGGATATTGTCGATGAGTTAAAAGCAGCTGAACGTTATGGTAATGCAAACACATACTACGCGGTAATTAAGGTATTGGAGAAATTCGCTGATGGAAATGATATCAAATTCAACGAAATCAATTATGATTTTCTCAAAAGATTTGAGAACTGGCACTTTTCCAAAGGTAATTCTGTTAACAGTCTATCGACGTATATGAGAACAATCAAAGCGGTCTTTAACAAGGCCATTAAGTCTGATGTTGTTTCTAGAGATGCTTATCCTTTTACACATTATAAGATTAAAACTACTCCTACAGAAAAAAGAGCGCTTGACATTAAAAGCATCAAATCAATTATGCTTTTAAAACTGGAAGAAACGGATAGTCTGTTTCACTATAGAAATTACTTCCTTGCCTCTTACATGCTTTATGGTATTTCCTTTATGGACTTGGCTTTTTTAAGGGTTCAAAATATCATTGACAACCGAATTAAATTCCAAAGAAAAAAAACGTCAAAGCCTTATGATATTAACATCACGCCTCAGTTAAAGGAAATCCTCTCGTTTTATCTTAAGGATAAAGAGAGGTCTGAATTTATATTTCCAATCATTAAAAGAGCCACATTTGAACTTCAATATAAAGACGTCTTATGGGCACGGAAGAGATATAATAAAGGGCTTAAAGAAATTGCAAAAAAATGCAAGATAGAGCAGCGGTTGACCTCATATGTATCTCGTCATAGTTTTGCAACCCAAGCTATGCTGCAGGACGTTCCCTTACAAGCTATTTCTTCCATGCTTGGCCATAATCGACTATCAACTACTCAAATATATCTGAAGTCCCTGCCGAATAATATACTAGACAATTATAATCAGAAATTGGTTAAACTGTAACCTTAACCCTTCCTAGTCCCAAATCCTTACTCACAACTTCAGCGCATGGATCCTGGCCTATTTTTGCAGTGTTTGGGAAGATAAGCGTAAAGCAAAAATAGGATAGGGCGCTGTCCTACTTTTGGCCATTATCCTCCAGCCATTTTTGATATAGTTCCTTTGCCTCTGGGCTTTCTTCAAAGAATGTCCTGTAGTGTTCAATTGCATCATCTTGACCTTCTACATATGCAACCTGTTCTTTCTTGGATATCCTTGACACCTTGTAGATTGAAAAACCAAGGACCAAAAGGACCGTGACCAACAACCCCCAAGTAAGTTTTATGGCCCAACTGGGCAAGAGAACGGACCGCTCTACTTTATGAAGAATCCTTTCCATCAGTCTTTGTTGTTCCTTAATGTCGTTTTTTTGTTTGTTGCCATACTCTTTTAGAAGAGCATTTAATTCGCTGGTATCTGGCCTTAATGGAAGGTTTTTGAAATCCTCATGAACCTTTTCCAATCGGCCGATACTCTTTTCAAATCCGTTGATCTCCTCAGTCAACAGTTCCGCTATCTCGTCCAGTTTTGCCATATTGTTTTGTTTAGATTCCTATTCCAGTGTCCCTGACCACTTTGATGGCCAGTTTGATGGTCTTTTTTATGATGGTCTGGGTCAAACTTTTTGGGACATTCACTGTCCTCCCCAAAAGCTGCATGCTCTTGTCCTTGGCAATCCGCTGTGCCATGTTCCTTTCAAAGTTCATTTGACGGGCGATCCTGCCCATGGACATGGACCGGTGCACCTCGCTTCCCTTTAGGTTCGTTCCCTTATGCTCAAAACGGAAGCCCTGCAACTGGTTCTGCCTGTTGATGCTCGGGATGACTTTTACATTGTTCTGCTCCATCGATTTGATATACTGGTCAAAATCCCTTGGCCGTTCCTTGGCCATGACCTTTTCATGGATCTTCTGTATTTCCGATCGGACATATTGCATCCGGTACAGTTTTTCCTGCTGAACTTCCCTTACCGTGGTCAGGTCCATTTGTTTGGCCACCCTTTCCGCCACTTGTTGGCTCCGCTTGCCGATGAAGCTGTCGTTATAGGCCTTCCCCTGAAAGTTTATCCGGTTGGCATACAGGTGGACGTGCACGTGCTCTTTGTCCCTATGGACAAAGGCAATGGCCTGGTGCTGCTTGAGGTTCATTTCCTTGAGGAACCGTTCGGTCATTTCCTTGAGTCGTTCGCTTTCCAGTTTCCTGCCGTCCTCGATGGTGGGGCTCAGCACAAAGCTGAGCGTGTTCTTCCGGCAGAGTTCATTCTGTTCTTGGATGACCTTGAACTCCTCGGTGATCTCCCTCGGGGTCTCCCCGGCCAGATATTGGCTGTGGATAATCTCCGATCCCTTCTCCTGGTTCATCCCGTAGCTCATGGAGGCCGATGTGTGCGATATGGATTTGCCCATGCCTATCATTTCTTGAAATTTAAAAAGTGTTGTCGTATCTCTTTGGCCAACTGGGCCGTTTCCTCGGCCAATCTAGGGTTACGCTTGCGGAACATGTTGGTGATCAGCTTGAAGTTCCGTTGGTATTTGACCAATAGCTTATAGGCCTCTATCTGTTCGTCCGTCATCCTTTCAACTATCCTATCATCGAATGCGGCACGGCGGCAGTACTCACTGATGGAAAGACCGCTCTTCCGGGCCTTGATCCTCAGCAGTTTCTTCTCGTAGACCGAGCACCGGAACTGTACGAACTCTTTCTTCATTTTCACATCATCTTTTGCGACCTACGGGAGCAAAAGCAAGATTTGTCATGACAATGACACATCTTGAATTCGTTTCCGAACTTCATCCTTCGCGCTTTTTACCTTCCATTCGTTTATATCTTTAAAACCTTCATAGAGGAAGGATATATCCCTACTGTTCGGGCACTTTTCCAGTAACAGTTCCGTCATCCCCAATCCCGTTTTGTCCCTATCAAGAAACAGTTTTACATTTTCATAATCCTCTATTTCTTTTATCATCCGTTTTACAAAGGCAGTTGTGTTCAATACCAGAAGGTCATGGCTGTTTACGATATCCGCCATCAGCTCAATTAGGGTGAGCATATCGAACATGCCTTCTGTAATCGCCAATTTCTTTGATTTGTTCCCCATCATCGAAACATCCTTTGGCGAGGTGGAGCCTTTCCAATAGCTGTTCCGCAGTTCCCAGCCTCCAGACCTGTTTTGGAGTCCGATGCCAAAGTATGTCCGTCCTCCTATTCGATAATGGATTTCCTTGCAAAGTATTCTTGCGGTTTTGATCGAGATACTTCTGGAGCTTAGATAGTTTTGCAGGGCCCTGTGCTCGATTTCCTTTTCCTCGATGATTTCAATCGGGTTGACTCTATGTTCCGCTTTGGTTGGATTCGGCCGCCGGTGAAAAGAAAAATGGTCCATGTTCCCGGACAATCGTTCCAATGCCTCCTTTACGGAACAGTTCTCCATTTTCATGACCAGGTCTATGGTACTTCCCCCCTCAAAGGTTCCGAAGTCTATCCAATAGTTCTGTTTCAATGATACCTTGAAAGAGGCTTGGGTCTCGATCCGGAACGGGCTGAGGAACCAAGCTTCTTTTTCCGTTTTCCGGACTGGAAAGTGCCCCAACTTGGCCAGCGTGGAAACGATGTCAATGTTGCGGGCTTTTTCGCAGTCCATTCTTTTTTCTTTCATGGTTCTGTTTTTAATCGATTTTTGATGATTTGATGACAAACCTCTGGGAGGCCCTTTAAATACTGGTAGTTTCCCCGTCATCATTTTGTCATCGTTTCATCGTTTTTGTTTTTTTTCTTCATAGTACCTGTCATCATTTTTTATTTTGATGACAGAATGATGACAAAGTGATGACAGCCTAAACCCTTATAAATACTGGGCTTATATCAATCTGTCATCAAATCATCAAAATTTTGGACCAAAAAATTCTTTTTTATGGTAAAGTACCTCCCTTTTGCGTCCTCGGTGTTGATCTCACCGTTGTTCCAGATGGTGATCTTTTGGTACTTGTTGGAATTGGGCTGGTTGTCCAGTTTCCAATCATTTTTCAGCAACCGCCTCAATTGGGTCAGGTCGGTCTTGACCCTTGTGCGGTTGAGCATGTGCAGGGCATCGATGGGACAAAGGTCCACGGAGTCCATCTCGAACTTTTCCATGGCACTGAGCAGTAGACTGGCCAGTTCCTTCTCCACCCTGTTCCGGTTATTGTTTACCAGTTTCTTCAGCGCTGGTGTATGCACCTGTTTTGGAGTGAACCACATTCGTGTTCTTTGCTTGGTACTGTATTCCCTTTTTGAAAGGAAATCCAAAAAAGCGGGCACCTCCCGGGCCAGTTGGTCCAAGAAATCGGTGTCCTCCCTTTTAAGGGATGGGATCTTCCTCACCCAGAACCGTGTCTCATGGGCATCGATCTTGATAAAACTGTCCTCGTTGTTGCTGCAGAGAATAAATTTTCCGAAGAATTCCACTTCCCGTTTGTCCTTGCCCTTGGCCTCAAGCTTGTTCCGGTTGGTGGTGCTCAGGTACTTGATTCGCTCGGTGAGTTCCTCCTTGTTGAACAGTACCTCGTCGACGCATATCAGCAACTTGTTGGCCCAGTCCGCATTGAACTGGCTTGCAAAGCTGTCGTTGGTCAGATAGGTCAGGTTGTTGCCAAAGATTTCCTTGAGCCATTTGAGAAAGGTGCTTTTCCCGGTGTTTCTTTCGGTGGATACCAGACAGAGGATGGGGAGCACCTGCACCGGTCTTTGGTACAGGAGTTTCAGATAGTCCAGTCCCAGCTCCAGTTGATTTCCGAAGATATGCTTCAAAAAGCCCCGTGTCCTTATTATACATCCCTCTTTCGGTTCATGCGTCAAAGGGGAATAGGTATTGTAGAAACCATGGTGTTCCTTTTTAAAATTCACATGGCAAGGAATACAGGCGAACCCGTCATATTTGGGCACCTTGCCCAGATAGTCCTTGCCATGGTCCTGCTTGATGATATGCTCGTTCCACGGAACCAGCTGCTCGTTGAAATGTCCCGAAATGGTAGGATACTTTACAATTTTATAGAAAGACGTGCCCACCCTTATATAAGGTACTATTTTCATATTTTGAAATTTTTGAAATCTTAGGGTTTCTATGAAATTATCGTGAGTCCACAAATAATTTAAAGAGGAATTCGACTAGGGAATCGAATCCCCGATCGTTTTGCTTTCCGGTAAAGGCTTCTGTTGGTTCTGCAGCAGCCAACGCACTATCTTTTTCCTTTCGAAGAAAATCAGTTTTCCATTGGGCTTGGAGTGCGGGATATGCCCCGCAGCGGTAAGCTTGTACAGATAGCTTCTTGATATGCCGGTATAGTCACAGGTCTCATCGAAGGTCAGCACTTCTTTATTGGCGATCAATAGCCTTTCCAAACGGTCGAGCCGTTCCAGTATTAAAAAATTGTCCATTTTATTTCTTTTTAAAGATTAGAAATGAACAAAAGCGCTTTTGTTTTCTTTTGAAGAATTCTTTGGATAAAGATAAAAATAAGGAGGAGGGAAAGTAAGATTGACCGATTGATTTTATTCACAAATAATTGATATACAGTTTTTTATGTTAAAATAGTTCAAATATAATGGTATTGATAAACCCTTAGTTTTATTTGGTTTCATTTGATACCAAATGGAACTGTTCTTATTTTGGGCAAATAGGTGGTTTAATGGAAGAAAGCAGAGTTATCAACAATTAAGACTAGGGGAGTTAGAAAATAGGCACTTTAAAAAAGCATGTTTTAATCTTTGGATTGTCTTAATGAAGTCTGATACTTTGATACTACTTTAAGAAAGTCTAGCGCTTTTTTGAAAAATACTGTCTTGAAAATCGTTCCTTTTAAAAAACTACGCTCAAAGCCATTCTTTGCAACCCAATTGCACTATAATTCTTTTACCTTTGCAAGGTGAAATTTTTTGCGATTATATTATCCATCTACTTTCTGGCACTCAATTTCGTGCCTTGTAGCGATGCCAGCAGTGTTGATGAAGGCACACAGGTCGTTTCTGTAATGGATTTCGATGGCGAACACGGACAAGACTGTGAACTGTGTTCCCCATTCTGCCAGTGCCAATGCTGTCATTCACATACCATCGATTTCCGTTTGGCTATTTTTGAACCCATCGAGCCTATCGTTTCGCTAGAAAATTTTATCCACTTCGATAGTTTGGGCAAGGATATTTCACTTTCCCTTTTACAGCCACCTCGGGCATAATCCAGTTTTCATAGGATAGCTATATCCTGTTTTGACGTGTCCATCTATTGGATTCGTCAACATTGTGCATTGCTTTTTATTCAATGTGCTCAACAAGAATTTCAACTGAATTAACATCCTTATCTATGATTAACAAAATCATTGATTTTTCAATCAATAACAAATTTATAATCGGTCTGTTTACATTGACTCTTATAGGTGTCGGTATCTGGTCAATGGCAACGGTAAATCTTGGGTCTGTGCCAGATATTACCAATAATCAAGTGCAAGTCATCACACAATCGCCCAATTTGGGAACGGAAGATATTGAACAGTTCGTAACCTATCCCGTAGAACTATCTATGGGTAATTTACCAGGCGTTACAGAAATAAGATCTATCTCACGCTTTGGCCTTTCCGTAGTTACTATCGTTTTTGAAGACGATATGGGAACCTATCTTCCTCGACAGCTGGTACAGGAAAAACTAAACGAACTGGGCGAATCTATCCCTGAAAAATTTGGAAGTCCATCTATGGGTCCCATCTCTACTGGTTTAGGTCAGATCTATGAATACACTATAAAGCCAGAGGAGGGTTTTGAAAACAAGTATTCGCCTATGGAACTGCGCACCGTGCAAGATTGGGTTATCAAACGACAACTCACATTACTGGAAGGCGTGGTAGAGGTCAACTCTTATGGAGGCAGTATTAAACAGTATGAGGTCGCTGTCAACCCAGATAAGTTGAATAGTTTGGGTATTAGTATTTCACAAGTGTATGAGGCTCTCGCTCGGAACAATGTGAATACAGGCGGTGCTTACATAGAAAAAAATAAAATGTCAAATTTCATAAGAGGTGAAGGTCTTATTCGCTCTTTGGAAGACATTAAAGATATTTCGATTATTAACGAGGGCAACATTCCCGTAACTATTGGAGATGTTGCAACACGCGTCCATTTTGGGAATCAGGTACGTTATGGTGCTTTTACGCAAGACGGTAAGGAAGCCGTGGGAGGAATAATAATGATGCTAAAAGGTTCAAACCCTAATGCGGTTATTCAAAATGTTAAGAATCGTATGGCAGAAATTGAAAAATCCCTGCCAGAAGGTCTCACTATCGCCCCTATCATTGATCGTAGTGAGCTAATTGCCAGAACGACCGATACCGTTAAAACCAATTTACTGGAAGGTGCCCTAATCGTGATATTTGCCCTTGTTTTATTGTTGGGTAGTTTAAGAGGTGGCATCATAACGGCCACGACCATACCGTTGTCCTTGCTTTTTGCCTTTATCTTAATGAAGCAATTTAATGTATGGGCAAACTTAATGAGCTTGGGAGCTATAGACTTTGGGATTATTATAGATGGTGCCGTGATTATTATAGAAGGAACGGTGTATGAGATCCAAAAACGGATTAGGTCTGGAAAGCTAAAATTCAATCAAGGCGTAATGGATAAAGTAGCCTATGATGCCGGAACCACGATGATGGGTTCTGCTTTTTTCGGGCAGATCATTATACTTATAGTTTTTACACCTATACTTTTCCTTACAGGTGTAGAGGGTAAAATGTTCAAACCGATGGCATACACCTTTGGTTTTGCTATGATAGGTGCAATTATTCTGTGTCTTACGTATGTCCCAATGATGTCTGCGCTTTTTATGAAACCAGTTCAAAACACCAAAAGCTGGTTTGGCAAATTTGAGCGTTGGCTTGAAAAGATAAGTGATAAAATTATTGGTGCTATACATAATGCTTATAAGCCATTATTAAAAGGCGCACTACGGCTTAAGCTTATCGTGTTATCATCTGCTGCTGTTCTGCTTATTATTGCTGGATTTATATTTTCTAATATGGGTGGAGAATTTGTGCCGCAGCTCGATGAAGGAGATATAGCAATGCAGGCGTTTATAAGACCAGGAAGCTCGCTCACAGAATCCATTGAAGTTTCAAAGAAAATAGAAACTATCCTATTAGAAAATTTTCCTGAAATTAAAACGGTAACAGCACGTATGGGTGTGGCAGATATACCTACAGATCCTATGCCTATGGATATTGCAGATATGTATATCATCCTTAATAAGGATATGGACGAGTGGACAACTGCTTCTACTAAAGAAGGTTTGATTGAAGCCATAAGGGATAAACTGGATGATGAACTCGTCGGGGTTAATTTATCATTTACCCAACCGGTCGAATTAAGATTTAATGAGCTTTTAGAAGGCGTAAGAGAGGATATTGCAGTAAAGCTATATGGCGAAGATTTAGAGGTGTTATCAGACAAGGTTCAGGAAATGGCAGCTATTATAAAGACCGTTCCTGGCGCGGGCGATGTGAGTGCAGAACGTACAGCTGGACTACCACAAATGACCGTAAAGTTCAGACGAGATAAAATGGCGCAATATGGACTGGATATTCAAAAAGTAAATGATTACATAAGTACTGCTTTTGCAGGTGGTACCGCTGGCGTCATTTTTGAAGGCGAGAAACGATTTGATCTGGTGGTACGATTTGATGAAAGCCATAGAAAAAGTATTGATGACCTGCGCACGATGTACATCGATCTTAAGGATGGAAGCCAGGTACCCATTATTGAAATAGCAGAGATTGAATACGTGCCTGGACCTATGCAAATCTCACGTGACAATACGTATAGAAGAACCTATGTAGGTGTAAATGCACGAGGCAGAGATGTGGAGTCTGTTGTAAAAGATATACAACAAAAGTTAGATGAAGAACTGGACTTGCCATCAGGATATTATATTACCTATGGTGGAGAGTTTGAAAACCTACAAAGCGCTAAGGATCGTTTAACAATTGTTGTGCCCATCGCCCTGTTCTTGATATTTGTACTGTTATACTTTGCCTTAAAATCCTTTTCACAATCGCTAATGATTTACATCGCGATTCCCTTGGCGGCCATTGGTGGTGTGTTTGCTTTATGGCTTCGAGATATGCCATTTAGTATTTCGGCAGGTGTAGGATTTATTGTGCTATTTGGTGTCGCAGTTCTTAACGGGCTGGTACTTATTAACCGATTTAATTCTTTAAAGGAAGAAGGTGTTACAAGCATAAAGGATAGAATATTTCAAGGGACTAAAGAACGTATTCGCCCCATTATGCTCACGGCTACCACAGATATTTTTGGGTTTTTACCTATGGCATTTTCCACATCAGCCGGTGCAGAGGTGCAACAACCGCTCGCTACGGTAGTTATTGGTGGGATGCTTACGGCCACCCTACTCACGTTGATAGTACTTCCTGTACTCTATATCTTTATAGAAAAGCGACGTGAGCGCAAAGACCAGAACAAGATTGGTTCGTTTAATCCGCAAGCATTGACCACGATTTTAATACTTGGTTTTATGTTAGGTGGTACCGCTTTGGCGAAAGCGCAACAAACACAAGCACCTGTGCCAGACCTCATTGTTCAGGATAGCATTACACCCATTACCTTATCTCGGGCTGTAGAAATTGCCAAAGAGAATTATCCAGCACTCAAGACGAGCCAACTCGAAATAGAAAGACAGAGCGCACTCACGGGCAATGCCTATGACTTCGGTAATACTAAAGTATTTACAGGTGGCGAAGAAGTGGCAGATGGTCAGGGCATTTATACCTTGATAGGTATCGGGCAACAAAATATTGATCTATTGGGAATAGGTGCCAAAAAACGCTTGCAACAACAACGCATCCAGTTAGCCGAAACAGCTTTTGACCTATCTGAAATCCAGATAGAACTGGAAGTCAAAAAAGCCTGGTCAGAAGCTTTTCAGGCAAAGAAGAAATTTGTTCTTTATCGAGAACTGGACAGCATTTATGGTCAATTTGCACAATCTGTAGAACTCAATTTTGAAGTCGAAGCCATTTCGAGACTGGAATATGCTGCTGCGCGCAATCAAGCGTTACAGATAACCAACAGGTTTCAGCAGGCAGAAACAGATTATTTAATCGCATTACAAAAACTCAATCTTTGGTTGACACCAGATACGATGTACACCGTAGCTGATGAATTTGAAGCTACCGAAATTTCGGTGTTAGAGACTGATGATACATTGGATGAACATCCCGAGTTATCGCTTTCGCGAAAGCGTATAGACGAAGCACAAGCAAGCTATGATGCAGCAAGGGCAAGCTTACTGCCCCAGTTTAATCTGCAAGGTGGCCTGCAACGTGTAAATGGCGATAGTGGTTTCTACACCTATCAGGCAGGGATTTCCATACCGCTGTTTTCTGGCCCAGACCGCAGCCGCGCAAAAGCTGCTAAACTGGATGCACAGATTGCAGAAACCAATGCCGCATTCAAACAACGCGAGCTGCAATCCCAATATACACAAGCACAGCAAAATTATACACGATGGCGAGATACTTGGTTTTTCTATAAAACCGAAGCTCTGCCACTTGCCATAGACCAGCGCAAAGGCGCATTGCTCGCCTACAAAGAAGGTGCGCTTGATTATGCAGCATTCACGCAAATTATACGTGATGCCATACAGACCGAAATGGATGCGCTGGACGCACTCGATAATTATTTAGAAGCCTTGTTTAAACTACAATATTTCCAAAACTAAAAAAAGATGAAAAAATTAAAATATATACCGATTACCACAATGCTTATGGCATTGACATTATTCAGCTGTGGCGAGTCAAAAACTGAAGATGGCCACGATGAAGCCACCCATTCTGAAACAGAAGAAAATCACTCTGAAGGGGAAGATGAAGAAGATAATATGGAAGGCGAAACTAAGGAAGTAATGCTCACGGCACAGCAGTTTGAAGCCTTACAGATGGAAATTGACACGCTCTCACAACGTTATATGAGCGGTTATGTAGAAGCAAATGGCACGCTGGAAGTACCACCCCAAAACGAAGCATCCATTACCGCCATAACAGGAGCAAATGTGGCATCCATAGAAGTAATAGAAGGTGATGAAGTGAAAAAAAATCAAGCGGTTGCCTATCTCTCACATCCCAGCATCATACAGATACAGAGCGATTACTTAAATGCACACAGCAACAGTCGGTTTTTAAAACAAGAATACGAACGTCAAAAAAGGCTTTATGAAGCTGGTGTGGCATCTGGTATGAATTTCCAAAAGGCAACGGCAGACTATCAGTCATCTACCGCAATGGTAAACGGGCTGGAAGCACAATTGCGACAGTACAACATCAATGTGAATGGCGTGCGCAATGGCACTATCTACCAGCGTGTTGCATTGCGCAGTCCCATTGCAGGGGTTGTAGAAAAAGTTTTTATAAAAACTGGACAATATGTGGAGCCACAGACCAACCTAATGGAAATAGTAGATACAGACCACGTACACGCAGATTTAATGGTTTTCGAAAAAGATGTTGATAGGGTAAAGAAAGGTCAACAAGTACGATTTAGCGTTCAATCAAGACCAGGAACGGAACTCGTTGCCGAAATTTATTCAGTAGGAAAAACCTTCGAGCAAGATCCTAAAGCGGTGCACGTACACGCAGAAATTGAGAACAAAGGTGGTGGTCTTATCTCAGGAATGTACATTAAAGGTAGGATTGAAGTTGATAACGATGAAACCGCTGAAACCGCATTACCAGAAAGTGCCATTATTACAGAAGGTGGTAGGGATTATGTGTTTAAAGCGCAAAGGGAAGGCAACACTTGGAGTTTTATACCAGTAGAAGTCACTACGGGCGAGAAGGATGGTGACTGGATAGCCATACGTTTTTTTGAAACCCCAGACCCAAATACTCATTTTGCCTTTAATAATGCCTATTACCTTATGGGAGAGATGAAAAAAGGGGAACTTGGTGACGATGATTAAAATGGAATGAAAGAAAAAAGAAAGAAAAACTTAAAAGTAGCAAGAACCTTACAGATTTGGAACGTCATCTACGATGTTATTGAAGTTGCGGTCTCGCTTATTGCTGGATTTACAGCAAATAGTTCGGCTCTGATAGGTTGGGGATTGGACAGCACGATTGAAGTGGTTAGTGCGGGAACATTAGGCTGGCGACTACACGGCGAGATTAAAGGTATCGATGAAGAAAAAGTAAAACGAAGACAAAAAATCACGTTAAACGTAATTGCAGTTTCCTTTACGCTCATCTGTATTTTCATTTCCTACGATTCCATTACAAAGCTTATAAATAAAGAAACCGCAAACTGGAGCACGATGGGACTGATTATATTATTGGTTTCCCTGGTTGTAAATCCTATCCTGATCTATTTCAAAAGAAAGTATGGAAAGAAATTAGACAGTCCAGCCTTGCTGGCTGATGCTAAAGACACCTTTATTTGCTTATACCAAACCGTGGTCGTACTTATAGGATTGCTATTGGTCAACTGGTTAGGCTGGTGGTGGGCAGATCCTGTGGCGGCATTACTTATCGTTCCGTACGCTGCAAAAGAAGGCTATGAAGCCTACAATAAAGCTAAAAATATCAATTATAACACCGCACAAAATGACTGAAATTGAAAAAACATTAAATGACCATAACGTGCGTCCCACCGCAATGCGCATCTTGATTTATAAGTATATGGCCGATAGGGATGCCGCCATCGCCCTGACTGATATTGAGAATGCTTTCGCAAAAGCGGATAGAACCACATTGTACCGAACCCTAAAAACGTTTGAAGAAAAAAACGTGGTGCATCACATAGATGACGGAACTGGAATCTCTAAATACGCACTTTGTGAAGAAGGCTGTAATTGTGAAATAGAACAGGATTTGCATTTACATTTTCATTGCACTAACTGTGACGAAACAGTTTGTTTAACGGAACTAAAAATCCCGCATATCAATTTGCCAGATGGATATTTGGCAGAGGATGTTAATCTCGTGGTTACGGGAATATGCGAAAAATGCAGCAGTAATTTACTTTAATAAACAAACGAACAAATTAGATTGATTTTGAAAAAAAGCACTTTTATAATAACTAAAATGGACTGCCCTTCAGAAGAGCAGATGATTCGGATGAAGTTAGAGTCTTATGCTCAAGTAAAACACTTGGATTTTGATATTCCAAACAGAAAATTGGAAGTATATCACGTGGACGACGTCAAGGCGATAAAAACGTCTATAGCCAGCTTAAAACTTGGGGATTCCTTAGAAGGAACCACAGAAGCCGAACCACCCGTAATGGAAGACCAATCCAAACAAAAAAGAATCCTATGGTGGGTCTTGGGCATCAACTTTGGCTTTTTCGTTATCGAAATGACCACCGGTTGGATTTCTTCTTCGATGGGTCTTGTGGCAGACTCATTAGATATGCTGGCAGATTCCATCGTATATGCATTAAGCCTATTTGCGGTAGGCGGTGCCATTTCAAGAAAAAAGAAGGTTGCGAAATACAGCGGATACTTTCAGATGGCATTGGCAACACTTGGGTTTGCAGAGGTCTTGAGAAGGTTTTTTAGCAATACCGAAACACCCTTGTTTCAATGGATGATTATCGTTTCAATTTTCGCATTGGCAGGTAATTTGATATCGCTCTGGCTCATCAACAAGGCAAAGAGTCAAGAGGCTCATATGCAGGCAAGTGCCATTTTTACATCCAATGATATTATTGTTAATGGTGGTGTTATAGTAGCTGGGGTGCTGGTTTATTTTCTGAATAGTAAATGGCCCGATTTAGTGATTGGCGGCATCGTTTTCACTTTTGTAATGCGCGGTGCATTGAGAATATTGAAATTATCGAAGTAGTTTTTAAAATGATATCAAACTTGATTAGAACATATGAAAAAGAAAAAAATAAACTTACGTGACTTAGAACCAAAAAAACAACAAGGCGAGCACAGTCACGACGATGGCCATAACCATAGCAGCCCTGAAGAAATTTCAAATTTCAGAACCTATCTACCGGCTATTTTCAGCTTCGTAATGTTGATAGCCGGAATTGCTATTGATTACTTTGATGCGTTTCCTTTCTTCAAAGGATGGATTCGCGTAGTATGGTACACGGTAGCCTATATCCCTGTGGGATTCCCTGTAATAAAGGAAGGCTGGGAAAGTATTAAAAAGGGGGATTTCTTTACTGAATTCTTCTTAATGTCCATTGCAACCCTCGGTGCTTTTGCCATAGGCGAATACCCTGAAGGTGTAGCCGTTATGCTATTTTATGCCGTGGGCGAACTCTTCCAAAATGCGGCCGTTAACCGTGCTAAGGGAAATATAAAAGCCTTACTCGATGTAAGACCCAATGAGGCTTTGGTTTATCGTGATGATGATTTTGTTTCAGTAAATCCCGAGACTGTTGAGATTGGCGAAAAGATACAGGTGCGTGTAGGCGAAAAAGTTCCGCTTGATGGCATTCTGCTTTCTGAAAAGGGTTCTTTTAATACTGCTGCCTTGACAGGCGAAAGCAAACCTGATACTATTGCTAAAGGTGATACTGTTTTTGCAGGAAGCATAAATCTTGATGGCGTAATCGAGATTGAAACCACAAAAGAATTTAAAGACAGTTCCATTGCACGAATTTTGGATATGGTGCAGAATGCAACCGCCAGAAAATCAAAGACCGAATTGTTCATTAGAAAATTTGCACGGATTTATACACCAATCGTGGTATTCCTCGCTATCGGACTTACTTTTCTGCCTTACTTTTTTATAGATGATTATGTATTTAGGGATTGGCTCTATCGAGCATTGATATTCCTCGTAATTTCCTGCCCTTGTGCGCTGGTCATTTCCATTCCTCTGGGCTATTTTGGCGGATTGGGTGCGGCATCGCGAAACGGTATTCTATTCAAGGGTGCATCCTTTTTGGATGCAATGACCCAAGTAAACACGGTCGTAATGGACAAAACAGGAACCGTTACCAAAGGCGTTTTTAAAATCAAGGAAATCAATTCCATCACATTTGAGGAAGCCGAATTTATGAAATACCTGATGGCGATGGAAGAACAATCTACTCATCCCATCGCAAAAGCAATTCTCGAATACAAAGCGGACGGGTCAGATTATGAAGCGACAGATGTATCGGAAGTTGCCGGAAAGGGATTGAAAGGAAAGGTCAACGGGAAAACGGTATTGGTAGGTAACAAAGCCTTGATGACCTCAAACAGCATAGAAGTCCCTTCGGAAACAGATGGTATTGTAGAATCAATCGTTATGGTGTCCATAGATGGAACATTTGCAGGTTATGTTACCATTGCAGATGAATTAAAGGATGATGCGCACCAAGCCATTAAACAAATTAGGGATGCAGGAATTTCCAAAATTATAATGCTATCGGGTGACAAAGACTCAATTACACAACAGGTTGCAAAAGAGTTGAAAATCGATTGGGCAAAAGGCGGACTGTTGCCTGAAGATAAACTCAATGAGGTTGAAGAGCTCAAAAAGCAACCCGAAACCAAAGTAGCATTTATTGGCGATGGTATTAACGATGCACCCGTTTTGGCAGCAAGTGGTGTAGGTATTGCAATGGGTGGTTTGGGTAGCGACGTTGCTATAGAAACAGCCGATGTTATCATACAGACCGACCAACCCAGTAAGATTGCAAGAGCGATTAAAATTGGTCGTTCAACGCGACGAATTGTCTGGCAAAATATTGCGCTTGCATTTGGTGTCAAGGTCATAGTCCTCATTCTCGGTGCAGGTGGATTAGCGACAATGTGGGAAGCTGTTTTTGCTGATGTGGGTGTGGCGTTTTTGGCTATATTGAATGCGATACGATTGCAGAAGATGGAATGGAATTAGTACATTCATGAAAATTCATTATTTCATGTATGGCTAAAAACGAACCCATCAAGCAACAATACATACCACGGTCTTACCTGAAAAATTTTGGTGTTGAAGGTAATAACGGCAACTATTTTGTTGATGCTTACAGATTGGAAGATGATTTGCTTCTTGAACAGATTAGTACAAAAAGTATTTGCTTTCAGAAAAATCTTTATACGATTCCGAATGCCGAGATTGATAGGAAATACGATTTGGAATATCATTATGCCGAACACGTCGATTCTGAATTCCCTAAGATTTATAAACTACTTGTCGATGAAAATGTGAAGATATTGACCTCTGAGCAAAAAAGGCAAGTACTATACGTCTGCCTATCCCTTTATTTTAGAACCCCGAGGTTTCTTAATCATCAGAACGCATTTACCGACCAAATTTTAGATAGAATGTTATTGTACGCCGACGAAAACGGCGATGTGAAATTTACATTTGAAGAAGAAAAGCACGAATTCAATATTAAGGATATTGGTAAAGTTAGACACGAATTTAAAGAGCGTAACAGGATTAAATTCTTGGTTCAACATTTGGAAAAATGGAAAGAATTTGTGGATTTCAAATATGATTGTACTATAAATGTCCACCGAATCAATGATGAGGATGCACCATTAATTACTTGCGATAATCCGGTATCAATACGCGGCGTAAAATCAACTCGATTTGAAGGCCTTTTTAATCCTGACTCAGTAATAACTTTGCCTTTAGATACCAAATACTACTTAGAAATCTTTCCAAACAGTATTGCTGATGGTCAAACCAGAATTAATAGGATGGTTCACGATAGGGACTATGTTTTTACTACAAATGGAATCGTTCAGATTAATGCTGAGAAATTGATAATTGGAAAACCGGGTACGATAGAACGACATTTTGAAATTCAATCGAGTTACGAGGATTCTGAAAATGGGGAACAATTTGTTGAAAAGGCAAAGTACAAGTTAGAGCAACTTCAGAAATTTACCGAACTTTTTGAAAAAAAGGGATTAACTTCAAAAGAAACCGTTGGTCAACTGAGAAAAATGCTAAGTCATGAATATTTCAAAGATGAAGACCAACTTATTCAAATGAAAAGGCTACTTATTGCTGCCGGACATTGGAATCAGAATCCGAAATAGAAATATCATAGTCCCCTATTTTTTTCACTGGTGCTACAAAAACTCGGTAGGCATTCGTCTATAAAAACTAAAACAAAGAACCAATCCAACTTCCTAAATAATATGTCTACAGTTTTAGTATATAAGTATTTGCTTAAATAATGATATATTTGTAGACGCGTTAAGTTAAAATTGATGAGCTTGGAAATAACCTGTACCCGGAATGAAGCCGACCATAAACAAATATCACGGTGCAAGAGGACAATAGAAAATTCTTCCGATAGTTTTAAGGCCATGAGCAAAATTTTGGCCCTTGCCGGAAGTGAGGTACGACTGAAAATCCTATTTCTTTTGAACATAGAAAATGAATTGTGTCCTTGCGATATTGCTGACATTCTTGAAATGAGTGTCCCCGCGGTATCCCAACATATCCGTAAAATGAAGGATGCAGGAATTATCACATCGAGACGTGAAGGTCAAACATTATATTATTCGTTGGTAAAGAGTGAGGATAATGTTTTAAATGGAATTTTCAGTTCAATTTCGATAAGAAAGAAAACAGCTTAGAAAGTTTAAATTATGGCATCGAATAATACTTCAAACACCGCGGCCTATACCAGTATTTTTACCGCAGTTGCAGCATCAATATGCTGTATTACCCCTGTCTTGGCACTGATTGCTGGAACAAGCGGCATTGCATCTACCTTTTCCTGGGTCGAGCCGTTTAGACCCTATTTTATCGGCTTGACCATTATTGTTTTGGTATTTGCATGGTATCAGAAATTACGGCCAAAAACAAAGGAAGAAATAGATTGTGCCTGTGACGATGATGCGAAACCTACATTTTGGCAATCCAAACAATTTTTGTTCATCGTAACCGTATTTTCGGGATTGATGCTGGCCTTCCCGTACTATTCCAACTTATTTTATGCACAGCCCACAAAGGACATCGTCTATGTCTCTCAATCCAATATCGAAAAGCACACGTTTTATGTTGAGGGAATGACTTGTGTGGGTTGTGAGGCACACGTAGAAAGTGAAGTCAATAAGTTGGATGGAATTATTTCGGTAAAAACCAGCTACGAAAATGCCAACACCATAGTGGAATTTGACAAGACCAAAACCGATTTGCCCGCAATCAAAAAAGCCATAAACAGTACAGCTTATAAAGTAGTCAAATAATGAGACCTCAGTTAATATCAACAATTACTTGCCCAAATTGCGGGCTTGAAAAAGAAGAGGAAATGCCAACAACGGCCTGTCAATTCTTTTATGAATGTGACAATTGCAAAAAAGTCCTTAAGCCAAAAGAAGGGGATTGTTGTGTCTTTTGTTCCTACGGTACTGTCGCTTGTCCACCTATTCAGAATAACGAAGATTGTTGCTGATTGATTGCCTACACAGTTCTCTAGTAAAAGAAAACTTTTTCGGTGCATTTAAAAACAGTTCATTTTAACGGCCCTTTTTTTGAACTTCTTTTCTATTTCAAAAATTCTGTTGTCATTCGGTCACATTTGTGGTCTCTTTTATTTGTTTCGTTAATTGACCTTTTATGGGACTTAGATTCATAAATCTAATACTGAAGCTAACGCATGTAATAAATGTGATACTTTTTCAAAAAATTATGCTATAAAGGATTAAAAAGCATAGAAATAGCCCAATTTGAATCAAATAATACCGAGCTTAATTTAAAACCAGTTTTGCGTGCAAATTGCGTGCAAATGAAAAAAGCTCCAAAAGTTAAAAACTCTTGAAGCCTTACTGTTACTGTGGAGAATACCGGATTCGAACCGGTGACCTCTTGCCTGCCAGGCAAGCGCTCTAGCCAACTGAGCTAATCCCCCAAAGAGAGCGCAAAGGAAATACTTTTTTCCGAAAGTATCAAAAATTGCACCACTTCCTTAATCTTTTTTAACGCTCAGTACCAACAAGGGTATCTTTACAAAGAACTCCGATTTTTGGATCGTGTTCTTTTCCCATAGTTTTTTGAAGAAACCCCGCTTCCTTCGAAACACGCACAACATATCCGGTTGTTCTTTCTGGAAGTATTCAGTTACCCCCAAATACGTGGTGCCGTTCTCAGTTATGGACAATTGTGTGCTCAAATCCATCAACGCGGTGTTTACCTTAAGGTCTTCCTCCGTATACCCAGGTCTCTTCACCAATAAAAGGCTTACTTCCGACCGGAATTTATTTTTGATAATGATTAATGGGTTCAGAATGCTACTTCGCTTCAATATACCGGAACCAAAAGCTGTCAATATCTTTTTGGCAGGTTTAAAAACGGTTCCTTTGGGAACTATAAGGGTGGGGATTTCCGTCTGTTTGATAATTCTTCCGGATGTATTCCCTAAATAAAGTTCTTCTTGGATGTCGTTACTTTTTGGTGCAATAATGATCAAGTCAATGCCAAGTTCCTTATTGATGCTTTTTAATCCATCGATGATATCACCATTGTAAGTAGCCATTTTAATTTCTACCCCTTTGGTATCTACTTGATCAATAACCTCCTTTAAATGTTCCTTACTGCTTTTTGCCACCTTTTCTTCAACGTTCGCCAAGCTACCAACAGCCGTGGTTACGTTAAATACGTCCATTACATAGATTTTAGCTCCAAAATTAGAGGCAAAATCAACGGCGTATTGCAGTGTTTGATGAGAATCTGGAGAAGTTCCAATAGGTACAAGTATATTGTTCATGGTTTGGTGATTACGATTAAACCTTAAATTTACAATTAAATTGAAACGAATCAATGATAAGACGCGCAAAGATATCCGAAATCCCCGATATCTTGACCATAACCCAAGCCTGTTCCAAAAAAATGCAGGATAACGGCATTTTTCAATGGAACGAGCACTATCCATCCAAAGAAGCATTCATAAAGGACATTGAACGCAATGAACTTTTTGTGATTGAGGAAAACCATGCCATCCAGGGCACCATCGTCATATCCACATTGATGGACGAGGAATACAAACCCATACAATGGCTGACTCCAAACGGAAACAGCACCTACATCCACCGCCTGTCAGTAGACCCTAAACTTCAAGGCAAGGGATTGGCCCAACAAATGATGGATTTTGCCGAAAACTATTCAAGAGATAACAACTTTATCTCAGTACGCTTGGACACCTTTTCCCAGAACAAAAGAAACCAATGTTTTTACGAACAAAGAGGGTATCAAAAACTTGGGGACATCTACTTTCCCAAACAAAGCAAGCATCCCTTTCATTGTTATGAATTAGTGCTGTAACTTGTCGCCGATTTGAGCACACAGGTAAATTTTAAGAGCATCAACCAATTGGCAATCCCCGCGACCATTTCGGGTATTGCAGAACCCTTACTGTCCATTACGGATACGGCCATTGTTGGCAATATTCCAGTGGACGGATTGGAATCATTGGCAGCGGCAGGAATCGTAGGTTCCTTTTTGTCCATGCTCATTTGGGTTCTCGGACAGACCCGTAGTGCCATTTCTGCCATAATATCCCAATATTTGGGTGCCGGCAGGTTATCCGAAGTTAAAAATCTGCCTGCTCAGGCCATTTTTCTGAACATCTGTTTGAGCCTGGTAGTCCTGCTCACCACCATTTTTGTAATCGAAGAGATTTTTGCGCTATTTAATGCATCGGGCAAAATATTGGACTACTGTGTTTCCTATTACTCCATTCGGGTTTGGGGATTTCCGCTTACCCTGTTCACTTTTGCCATTTTTGGGATTTTCCGTGGACTCCAGAACACCTTTTATCCCATGGTCATCGCCATGTTGGGGGGCGGGCTCAACATCATGTTGGACTTTGTTTTGGTATATGGCATTGAGGGATTCATTCCCGCATTGTACTTGGAAGGTGCAGCATGGGCGAGTTTGATTGCACAGGCTATTATGGCAATATTGGCCTTTATCCTACTTGTGAAAAAAACCGATATCAGCTTAAAATTGACCTTCCCGCTGAACAAGGAAATCAAAAGATTGATATTTATGAGCCTTAACCTTTTTGTAAGGACCTTGGCCTTGAATGCCGCTTTGATGCTGGCAGTTCGCGAAGCCACCACATTGGGGGACCGCTTCATCGGAGCTCACACTATCGCTGTCAACCTTTGGTTGTTCGCCGCGTTCTTTATAGATGGCTATGCCGCAGCGGGCAACAGTATGGGTGGTAAACTTTTAGGCGCTGCTGATTATGATGGTCTGTGGAAATTGGCCAAGACCATTTTCAAGTACGGAATGATTGTGAGTCTCTCCCTCATGTGCCTAGGATTTATTTTTTATCGGCCTATTGGCCTACTTTTTTCCAAAGAAGAAATTGTACTCAATACCTTTTACAGCATATTTTACATTGTAATTCTAGGACTGCCTATGAATACCTTGGCCTTTATTTTTGATGGGATTTTTAAAGGAATGGGAGAAATGAAATATTTGAGAAATGTACTCTTGGCCGCTACCTTTTTAGGGTTTATACCTTGCCTCTATTTAGGATCATACGCCGGTCTCGGCATACATGCCATATGGATAGCTTTTGTTGTCTGGATGATGATTCGCGGATTCTCCCTGGTCTGGAAATTTAGAAGAAAGTTCAAACCCTTGGTGCAAAACCCTTAATTTAGTGCTCAAAGACATCTGATAATCTAATTTGATGACAACGGATAGAACCAACGGAAGTTTATACACCAAAATAGAAAACAGGATTGCCACGGTAGAATTTGGCCATCCGGCAAGCAACTCATTTGTTTCCGAACTTTTGGCCAGACTAGCCAAGGAGTTTGACCAACTTGGGAAAAATGATGAAGTTTCCGTCATTGTTCTTAAATCAGAAGGAGAAAGAGCCTTTTGTGCAGGAGCTTCTTTTGATGAACTTGTGGCCGTTTCCAATTTGGAAGAAGGCAAACAGTTTTTCAGCGGTTTTGCCAATGTCATTAACGCCATGCGCAAATGTCCCAAACCCATTATCGGGCGGGTTCAAGGAAAGACCGTTGGTGGTGGGGTCGGATTGGCTTCGGCCTGCGATTATGTACATGCTACCGAGGAAGCGGCCATTAAACTATCCGAGATTTCAATAGGAATAGGTCCATTCGTTATCGCTCCCGCTGTGGAGCGTAAAATGGGAAAAGCTGCCCTTGCAGAGCTCACTTTATATCCCACAGAGTGGAAAAATGCGTATTGGGCCAAAGAACAAGGTCTTTATGCAAAGGTATACGATTCCATTTCCGAAATGGACAAAGAACTGGACATTCACCTCCAGAAACTGGCGACCTATAATCCCGAAGCCTTAGCTGAAATGAAAAAAGTCTTGTGGGAAGGAACCGAGCATTGGGACGACCTATTATTGGAACGTGCCGAAGCATCAGGACGATTGGCTCTGTCGCCCAATACTAAAAAAGCATTGGAAAAATTTAAAAAATAAAAGTAATTATGAATGATTTGATTTTCCCCATATTGGCCCTTTTTGTGATTGTGGTGTATGTGGTCAACAGAATAAGAAGCAACAGACGTTACAAAAAGTAATGAAGCACATTACCCTGCCTAAAGGCAAGAAAGTCTATTTCGCTAGCGATAATCACCTCGGGGCACCTACCCGAAAGGATAGTTTGCCCCGCGAGAAAAAATTTGTGGCTTGGCTCGATTCCATAAAGGAAGATGCTGCTGCCATTTTTTTAATGGGTGACCTTTTTGACTTTTGGTTTGAATACAAAACCGTAGTGCCAAAAGGCTTTACCCGCACCTTGGGAAAGCTGGCCGAACTATCGGACATGGGTATTCCCATTACCTATTTTGTGGGCAATCACGATCTTTGGATGAATGGTTATTTTGAAGAAGAGCTCAACATACCTGTCTACCACAAACCTCAGCAGTATCTTATCAACGATACTTCCTTTTTTATCGGCCATGGCGATGGATTGGGTCCGCACGACAAGGGCTTCAAACGCATGAAAAAAGTATTTACCAATCCCGTGGCCAAATGGTTTTTTAAATGGTTGCACCCTGATTTGGGGGTTCGATTGGGACAACATCTATCCGTGAACAACAAGGTGATTTCCGGGGATGCGGATGCTACTTTTTTGGGAGAGGACAAGGAATGGCTGATTTTATATGCCAAACGAAAGCTGGAGCAACAACACTATGACCATTTCATTTTTGGTCATCGACACCTCCCCATGGAAATCAAACTCAATGAAAAATCTACCTATACCAATTTAGGGGATTGGATTTCCTATTTTACTTATGCTGTTTTTGATGGTGAAAAATTGACTTTGGAAAAACTAGAAAATTAATCTTCCTTTTCGTGCTCTTCAATGTCTTTTTGAAGGTCTAATCGCCTGAAGCTCGGCGAAACAATAGCCGTTGTTCCCGCTGTCAATAATGTCATACATCCACCGAAAACTACTGCGCTAACCGTTCCCAATAATTTGGCCGCCAATCCACTTTCAAAGGCTCCCAACTCGTTGGAGGAACCCACAAACATGGAGTTCACTGATGCTACCCTGCCACGCATATTATCTGGCGTCTTTAATTGTAAAATAGTCTGCCGTATGATCATGGAAACACCATCCACAGCACCGCTGAGGAACAAGGCAATCACCGATAGCCAAAACAATTCCGATAGCCCAAAAACAATGATGCAGACACCGAAGGCAAATACTGCCATCAACAATTTTTTGCCCGCATTTTTATGTAACGGAAATCTTGTAGAACCCAACATGGTAATGGATGCTCCTACCGCTGGAGCCGCCCGTAAAATCCCGAAACCTTCGGAGCCCACATGCAAAATGTCCTGGGCATAAACGGGCAATAGTGCTACGGCCCCACCAAAAAGTACGGCAATCATATCCAAGGTCAATGCCCCAAAAATGGCCTTGTTGCCAAAAACAAATTTGAGTCCATCCTTCAAACTTTGAAAAACGGGCTCTCCAATTTTTGGGTTCATAATAGGTTTTCTGGGAATCTGGAAAAGAAAAATCAACGCGAACAAAGAGAAACCGAAAATAACACACATGCTCCAATGCACCCCAATCCAGCTAATGGAAAAACCCGCCAGCGCCGGACCCAAAACCGAGGCCAATTGCCATGTGGAACTGCTCCACGTAGCGGCATTCGGATATATTTTTTTGGGAACGATCAAAGCAATCAATGAGAATATGGTCGGACCTAAAAACGAGCGCACAAATCCTCCCAAGAACACCAAGGCGTAAATGGAATACAATAAGGTTTTGGATTCCCATGATTCCTCAAGCCCGGGCCAGCTCAATAAAAACAATCCAAGACTGATTACGGAGAACCCTGCAATACAGGTAATCAATAGGTTTCGTTTTTCCTTTTGATCTACGATATGCCCTGCAAAAAGTGCCATGCTCACTGCAGGAATCACTTCCATCAATCCGATAATACCAAGCGAAAGTGGGTCCTTGGTCAAGGAGTAGACTTGCCATTCAATCACTATAAACTGCATGGACCATGCAAATACCATGGCAAAGCGTACAATCAAAAATATGTTGAATTCCTTATAGCGTAGTGCTGCGTAGGGGTCCATAAATTGCTAGCGAATATCTCTTAGTTTCAGTTGAAGGCTTACCGTTCCGTTCCATTCATTTTCATCTAACGAAAATACGGCATCGAACGGTTTTATCCCCTTAACTACATCTAATTTATCACCCAAATTAAAGCCAATGCCCCCAATGGGATCAAATCCCGGTTGATAGAGGCTACATTTTAAATGTTTTTCTCCTTCCCCCACTCCACGGGCATACCCTGTATCTTTTAATCCTTCGGCCATAAAAATCGGGGTCATGTTTCTCGGGCCAAAAGGTGCAAATTGCTTTAAGATACGCATCAATTTAGGTGTAACTTGGTGCATGGAGATTTTGGCATCCACGGCAATTTCTGGCTGCAATAATTTGGGGTCTATGGTTTCTGAAACTACTTTTTCAAACTGTTTTTTAAAGGCTTCGTACTGCTCTTCCAGCAAGGTAAGTCCTGCCGCGTACATGTGTCCCCCGAACTGCTCCAGACAATCCGAACAGCCTTCAAGGGCATTGTAGATATCAAATCCCTTTATCGATCGTGCGGATGCGGCCAATTTATTACCGCTCTTGGTAAAGACCAGTGTAGGTCTATAGTACGTCTCCGTTAATCGTGATGCCACAATACCAATGACTCCCTTATGCCAATTTTCGTTATAGACCACCGAGGTGAATTTATCCTCTTCTTGGTTTTCTTGAATTTGAACCAAGGCTTCCTGTGTGATTTCTTGATCTAAACTTCTTCGTTCGGTATTGAAAAGTTCAATTTCTGAAGCAAACAGTTGTGCCTGGGCAAAGTTGGTCTCGGTAAGTAGGTTTACGGCATGTTGCCCATGCTTCATCCGTCCCGCAGCATTGATTCGTGGCGCAATGATAAACACTACATCGGTTATAGTAAGTTCTTTCTTTTTGGTTTGGTCGATTAGGGCTTTTATGCCAATTCTTGGGTTTTCGTTGATGACCATCAACCCATAATAGGCGAGCACACGGTTTTCTCCCGTAATCGGAACGATATCCGCAGCAATGGCGGTAGCCACCAAATCCAGATAAAGTAAAATATCATCAATGGTTTTACCTCGTTTTGAAGCAAGGGCCTGTATCAGTTTAAAACCAACCCCGCAACCACAAAGTTCCTTGTACGGATATTCGCAATCTGCTTGTTTTGGGTCGAGAATCGCAACGGCCTCGGGCAGTTCTGTTCCTGGCCGATGGTGATCACATATAATTACATCTATCCCTTTTTCCTTGGCATATTGTATCTGTTCAATGGCCTTGATGCCGCAATCCAGAGCGATCATGAGGCTCATGTCGTTATCAGCAGCAAAATCAATTCCTTGAAATGAAATCCCGTAGCCCTCCAAATAGCGGTCGGGAATGTAGGTTGCCACGTTGGGGTAACTTTCCAACAGATAGGAACTCATTAAAGCTACCGAAGTGGTTCCGTCCACATCGTAATCTCCATACACCAAAATATTTTCTCCATTGGTTATGGCCTGCTCAATCCGATCCACAGCTTTGTGCATGTCCTTCATCAAAAAAGGGTCGTGCAGATGGTTCAATTCCGGACGGAAGAATGCCTTTGCTTCATCGTAATTGGTTATCCCTCGCTGAATCAACAATTGGGCAATCAAATCATCGACCCCCAGAGCTTCAGCAAGTCGGTCAATGGATTCTTGTTCGGGTTTTGGCTTTACGGTCCAGCGCATGAATGGTCAATTTCAAGTTCATCAATAAAATTCAAGTTCAAAGGAGACTTCTTTCGCTCATATTTTCAAACTTGATCTTGAGGTTGACCTAGTTCATAAATATAATTTATTTAACTGAATTCTGAACTGGTGCCCTGTACTTGAACTTTTTGTGAAAAATCTATTTGTTGTGATAGATAATCTTTATCTCCAACTCAGCAAATTTTCTGAACATTTCCATAACGCCGCAATATTTTTCAACGGAAAGGTCTACCGCTTTTTTAAGTTTGTCCTCGTTTAAGTTGGCCCCGGTAAAGTGATACTCGATTACTACGGAATCATAATATTTGGGATGCTCATCGGTAAGGTTCGCAATGGTTTCTATCTTGAAGTCATCAACTTCCAGTTTCATTTTTTTGATGAGCGAAGCCACATCCAAACCGGAACAACCGGCCAATCCGGATAACATCAACGCCTTAGGGCGCAAACCGGCTCCGGAGCCCCCACTATCTTCTCCGGCATCGATTCGTATGGTATGTCCGGAAGGGTTATTGCTCTCAAAGGCCATTTCGCCCAACCATTTGGTAGTTATGTGATTTGTCATGACAATATAATTTTTGTTTCTTGCAGGGTTCAAAAATACGATATATAATCTCAAAAATGGCCTTAGTACAACCCTTGTCGCCCGAACACGATGCAGAAACCAAAGAACTGGCCGAGTTCTTCAACGAAACCTTGGGGTTTTGTCCGAATTCCGTGCTTACCATGCAGCACAGACCGGCCATATCCAAGGCTTTCATTAACCTTAATAAGGCGGTAATGGCCAATGAGGGGCGAGTGTCTTCAGCCTTAAAACGGATGATTGCCTGGGTAAGCAGCAATGCTACGGGCTGCCGTTATTGCCAAGCACATGCTATACGGGCAGCGGAGCGATATGGTGCCAAACAAGAACAATTGGACAACATTTGGGAATACCGTACACATAGTGCCTTTTCTACGGCAGAAAAAGCGGCGCTCGATTTTGCCTTGGCCGCCTCACAAGTACCAAATACGGTTAATGCTGATATTGAAAACAGACTCCACCAGCACTGGAACGATGGCGAAATCGTGGAAATGATGGGGGTCATCTCACTTTTTGGCTACCTCAACCGCTGGAACGATTCCATGGGAACAACCATTGAAGATGGTGCTATAGAAAGTGCGGAAAAATATTTGGGTGAAGTTGGGTGGCAAAAGGGAAAGCATGATGGGTCCAAATATTAAATAGATTCAATAATCCAGCGTACCGGAAACCTTTTCTCTCAAATCAGATAAAACTTCTTCCTCAAACCATGGGTTTTTGCTCAACCAAAACCGATTTCTTGGCGATGGATGCGGCAACACAAAATAATCGGGCAAATATTCCTGATAGTGCTTCACCGTTTCTGTTAAATTCCGCTTCATCGTATTGCCCAAATAGTAGTTTTGTGCATATTGACCTATCAAGATTATCAGTTTTAGGCTTGGCATTTGTTTTACCAGCGACTCGTGCCATAAAGGAGCACACTCAGGACGTGGTGGCAAATCCCCTGATTTTCCTTTGCCCGGATAACAAAACCCCATTGGAATCAGGGCAAAAAGTTGTTCATTATAAAATTGTTCATCCGTTACACCCAGCCATTTTCTAAGCTGCCTTCCGCTAGGATCGTCCCACGGAATCCCCGTTTGGTGGACTTTGGTCCCGGGCGCCTGCCCAATAATCGCAATTTTTGATGCTGGATGGGCAGCAACAATGGGCCTGGGGCCTAGGGGTAAATGCTCCTTGCAATGGATGCAGTTCCGTATTTTGGATAGTAGTTGGTCCATCTGATGTGTTGGGTCGTAAAATTGTGTTGAAGTTAACAACTATTTCTTCCCACCAACTACAATCACAAATTCGCCCTTGGGTGCTTTATTGTTAAAATGCTCAAGTACCTCTGTAACGCTTCCGCGAACGGTCTCTTCATATAATTTGGTCAATTCCCTGGATACGGAAACGGGCCTGTCTTCCCCAAAATACTCGGCGAAATGTGTCAAAGTTTTAAGGAGCTTATGTGGCGATTCGTAAAAAACCATGGTTCGGGTTTCTTCGGCAAGTTCTAACAGTCGGGTCTGGCGGCCTTTTTTCACAGGTAAAAATCCTTCAAAAACAAAACGGTCGTTGGGTAAACCGCTATTTACCAGAGCAGGAACAAAAGCGGTGGCTCCGGGCAAACACTCCACTTCAATATCGTTTTCAACACAAGCGCGGGTCAATAAAAATCCTGGGTCGGAAATAGCTGGAGTACCCGCATCGGAAATAAGGGCGAAGGTGGCGCCGTCTTTTATTTTTTGTACCAAACCATCAATTTGTTTGTGCTCGTTGTGCATATGGTGGCTTTGTAATGGGGTGTTGATATCAAAATGCTTGAGCAACTTGCCGCTGGTCCGAGTATCTTCCGCCAAAATAACATCCACCTCTCTTAATACCCGTATGGCACGAAGTGTCATGTCCTCAAGGTTTCCGATTGGCGTTGGAACTAGATATAGCTTTCCCATGAACCAAAGTTACGGTCTTAAAATCAAAATAAAATTGAAAAAATGAATTTATGCGAACCTACGTTCAATTAGGCCTATAAAGCGGGTTTCATACTCTTCTTTACCTTCCCAGTTATTATACTCCGGCTTTACCATATTCTTTACAAAGGCGATGGAGCGTTCCTCGGTATCAATGGTGTTAAGTTGGGAGAGTACCCTTGTATAGTCTTCCATGTTATTGTTGAACAAATGCTTTACGAATGCAAGCTTATCGTTGAGGCCCACCTGAAAATCTTTGGCTAACCGATCATTCAATGATTTTGGCTTAATTGATTTTGAAGGTACTCCCACATTCTCATTGGGCGTTACCTCATCTTTGTCGTTTTTAATTAGATTTGGCTTGGCCACAAACTCGGCAAACACCTTTTCCAAATCCATATTGGAGGGCATTTCGGAAACAATATTCTTGATTGTGTCCATAGAAGGTGTATTGATAATATCCTCTTGGTGCGGATTGCTCTCCGGAACGGATGTGTTTCCACTTAAAACGGCATTGGCCATTTTCTCGAACCTTGAGGCTATCACGTTTTGGGACACATCTACCTCAACATCGTTCAGTTTTTCATCTATGAATTTTAATACGGCCAACTTTTCATAAATCTTTCTGGATTTTTCGTACAATGCCGCAAGATCGGTGTCCTCACGTGCAGTGATTATCTCTGTGGACAACTTGATCAACTCTTCCCTCAATTTCCGTATCATAGCTTTTCTTCTTTACTATAAAAATATAACGATTTTGCAAATACCCTATCAACAAAAGGTTAAAATCTTATTGAAAACAGGGGTGCATTTTTTTAGTAGCTTTGTGGTCGTCCCAATATAACGGGAAAACAAACAATTTCTTTCAAAAATACGGTATGTTTCTCGAAAACACAGTCAACCCTAAGGAACAGTTTGGATGGATCGAGGTGATTTGCGGTTCCATGTTTTCCGGAAAAACCGAAGAACTGATCAGACGGCTCAAGCGCGCCCAATTTGCCAAACAAAAAGTGGAGATTTTTAAGCCCATTGTGGATACCCGCTACCATGAAGAGATGGTAGTCTCACACGATTCCAACGAAATTAGGTCCACTCCCGTTCCGGCCGCTGCCAATATTCGCCTTTTGGCGGACGATTGTGATGTAATCGGCATTGACGAAGCCCAATTTTTTGATGATGAGATCGTAACCGTTTGCAACGATTTGGCCAATAGGGGCATTCGCGTGGTAGTTGCGGGACTCGACATGGATTTTAAGGGCAATCCTTTTGGCCCCATGCCAGCCTTGATGGCCACAGCGGAATACGTGACCAAAGTACACGCCGTGTGCACACGCACCGGAAACTTAGCTAACTACAGTTTCAGAAAATCCCTCAACGATAATTTGGTGCTGCTCGGTGAAACTGAAGAGTACGAGCCTTTGAGCCGTGCCGCATTTTACAAGGCCATGTTACGTGAAAAAATTAAGGGAATTGATGTGAACTCGGAAGAAGTCACCTCTAAAAAAGACAAAACCAATGGGTAAGGTCGGGGAAACCACGTTGATCCTGGACCTAGATTCCTTGGAACACAATTACAATTACTTGCGGGCCAAAATTAAACCGGAAACCAAGTTTTTAGGGGTAGTAAAAGCTTTTGCCTATGGCAGCGATATGGTGACCATTGCCCAAAAACTGGAACAATTGGGCGCCGATTATTTGGCGGTTGCCTACGTGAGCGAAGGTGTTTTGTTGCGCGAAGCAGGAGTTCGGCTTCCAATTTTGGTATTGCATCCCCTGGCTTCCAATTTTGATGATTTGATGGCCTACCAATTAGAACCTAGCCTCTACTCCAGAAATATTCTGAATCAATTTATTAAAGCGGCAAAGGCCAAGAAACAAAAAAACTATCCCATCCACATTAAATTTAACACAGGATTGAACCGTTTGGGCTTTTCCGAAAATGATGTGGAATTTATTGCCAAGGAAACGTTGCAAAATGGATGTATCAAAATAGTTTCCGCGTTTTCACATTTGGCCGCATCCGAAGATAAAAATGAACGGGACTTCAGCCTGAAGCAAATCGAATCCTTCAAAAAGTTGAGCAATGCACTTAAGGATAGCTTAGGGTATGCTCCTATGAGGCACATGTTGAACACTTCCGGTATTATCAATTATCCAGAAGCACAGTTTGAGATGGTGCGCAGTGGGATTGGCTTATACGGCTATGGTAACCAGACCGAAGTGGATGCACAATTAAAACCTGTAGCCACACTAAAGACCATTATTTCACAAATCCATCATATTGATGCCAATGAATCCGTGGGGTACAATAGAGCATTTAAATCCAGTCGACCTATTAAAAGTGCAACGCTACCTATCGGGCATGCCGATGGTATTGGCAGACAGTACGGAAAAGGAAAAGGCTTTGTAACCATCAACAACCACAAAGCGCCTATTTTGGGAAATGTTTGTATGGATATGATCATGGTTGATGTTACCGGAATTAATTGTAAAGAAGGTGACGAAGCAACCGTATTTGGGACGGAGAAATCCGCAGAAAAATTCGCATTAGGTGCTGGCACCATTTCATACGAGATTCTCACGGCCATATCACAACGTGTAAAAAGAGTGGTCACCGGCGCTTGATATTCCTTTTTTTACTTAACTTGTCTTTGATTAACCAATACTCAACTGTAAAATGGGATTTTTAAAAGAATTTAAAGAGTTTGCCATGAAAGGAAACCTGGTGGATATCGCCGTAGGTTTCGTTATGGGTGCTGCATTCAAAGAAGTAGTATCTTCATTCACGGGCGGAATTGTTTCCCCCTTGATCGGACTGCTGTTCAAATCCGATTTCAACGATCTGAAATATGTAATCACCGAGGGTACTCCGAATGATGCCGGAGAGATGGTCGGGGAAATTGCCGTACTGTATGGTGAATTTCTGACCAATGTTATCGATTTCATTATCGTGGCTTTTGTAATGTTCATGATTGTGAAAGGGGTTAACCGAATGAAGAAAAAAGAGGAACCTGCACCAGCAGCTCCAAAGGGCCCAACACAAGAAGAACTGTTGGCCGAGATTCGCGACCTATTGAAAAAACAATAAGCGTACCGGTAATTTACGGTACGACCGCTACATCACAATAACCTTTAAAAACCATCAATGTGTTTCGCTGACATGTTGATGGTTGTTTTATTTATAACATTTTGTTATTTTTTAATGATTGATAGTAAAAAAGCTTGTTTAACTCGCTGACTGAAGTACCTTTGCAACAAGAAATAATTTTACAATGAAAGTAGCAGTTGTTGGTGCCACCGGAATGGTAGGCGAAGTCATGTTGAAAGTGTTGGAAGAGCGTAACTTCCCTATTTCAGAATTATTATTGGTTGCTTCCGAGCGCTCCGTGGGCAAAAAGCTCACCTATAAAAATGAGGAATATACCGTAATCGGTCTGGCGGACGCTGTAGCCGCTCAACCAGACATTGCCATTTTCTCCGCAGGTGGGGACACCTCTTTGGAGTGGGCGCCGAAATTCGCTGAAGTTGGCACTACCGTAATCGATAATTCTTCCGCTTGGCGTATGGACCCGACCAAAAAATTGGTGGTACCCGAAATCAATGCCGGCGAACTTACCACAGAGGATAAAATAATTGCCAACCCCAACTGCTCTACCATTCAAATGGTATTGGCCTTGGATCCTTTGCACAAAAAATATCAAATGAAGCGTGTGGTCGTTTCCACCTACCAATCCGTTTCCGGAACCGGTGTTAAAGCCGTCGAGCAAATGGAAAACGAAGCTGCAGGAATCGAAGGCGAAATGGCCTATCCTTACCCCATCAACCGAAACGCATTGCCACATTGCGATGTATTCTTGGAAAACGGGTACACCAAAGAAGAAATGAAATTGGCCCGTGAGCCACAAAAAATATTGGACGACCGTTCTTTTTCGGTAACGGCAACCGCAGTTCGAATTCCAACCGCTGGCGGACACTCGGAATCCGTAAATGTGGAATTCCATAACGATTTTGATTTGGCCGAGGTAAGACAACTCCTTAGTGAAACCCCTGGAATCGTAGTACAGGACAATCCCGCTACAAACACGTATCCCATGCCCGCCTTTGCCAATGGCAAGGATGAGGTTTTTGTGGGCAGGATCCGCAGGGACGAGACCCAACCCAACACCTTGAACATGTGGATTGTTGCAGATAACCTAAGAAAAGGGGCTGCTACCAATGCCGTTCAGATTGCGGAGTATGTTGTAAAGCACTTTAGTCCGAAAACAGTTTAAAAAGTAGAGTGTCACCATAATGGTAAACTTTTATGGTGTCACTATTTGCTTCTTTCATTAATCTAAATTTCGGAACTACTTGCCTTAATACGTAACTTTCAGGAAGGTCATTGTCGTAATTAGCGAAAGCTTTCATGTTTTGAATTGGGCTGATTAATGGGGTTTCTCCATGAATTGCAATGCTATCTTCTAAAAAAAGAATTCCTTTTTTTGATTTTACTCTTTCAACCATTAAATCAACTTCCATATCTTTTGTAACCACCTTTGAATCATCAGATATAACTTCATAGAAAATGATTGAAATAAAAAGCAAAAAAAGTACAGAACCTAGCAATATGCCGGTTTTCCCTTCCCTGTAAGTAATGTTCCTAAGTTTATCTTCGAATCTCATCTGAAAGTTAAAAAACGTTAAGTGCTTTCTCTTTGCTGAAAATAGTCAATATTCATCGTATTTTTATCAGAATCAATCCGAGAAAACATGAAAAACATAAGTCTATTGGCTGCTTTGATTTTATTTGCGGCATGTAAAGAAGAAACTAAATCTAGAGAACCTATCACAGTGAACTATCCCGCTACCAAAAAAGTTGATACCATAGATAATTATTTTGGAACCGATGTCCCGGACCCATATCGTTGGCTGGAAGATGACCGAAGCGAGGAGACCGAGGCCTGGGTCAAGAAACAAAATGCGACTACATTCGGGTATCTGGAAAAGATTCCATTTCGCGAAGACCTTAAAAACCGATTGGAAAAACTTTGGAACTACGAAAAAGTGGGCTCTCCCTTTAAAGAGGGAAACTACACCTATTACTACAAAAACAATGGCCTGCAAAATCAGTATGTGGTTTATCGCAAAAAGGACGGTGGCGAAGAAGAAGTCTTTTTGGATCCCAACACATTCTCTGAAGATGGCACTACCTCGCTCATGGGCCTCAGTTTTACCAAAGACGGCTCCAAAGCAGCCTATCTCATCTCCGAAGGAGGAAGCGATTGGCGCAAGGGAATTGTAATGGACACCGAAACCATGGAAATTGTAGAAGATACTTTGGTCGATATTAAATTTAGCGGTATTTCATGGAAGGGCAACGAAGGTTTCTACTACTCCAGCTATGATAAGCCCGAGGGAAGCGAGTTGTCGGCAAAAACGGACCAACACAAACTCTACTATCACAAGTTGGGAACGTCACAATCGGAGGATAAAATCATCTTTGGCGGAACACCAGAAGAAAAACACCGCTATGTGGGGGGATCCGTTTCCGAAGACCAGAAATACCTTTTTATAACAGCATCGGTTTCCACCTCTGGCAACAAGTTGTTTATGATGGACCTATCCAAAGAAAATCCTGAACTGGTAACAATTTTGGACGATACCGATTCCGATACCTACCCGATCGAAAATGAAGGTTCCAAACTTTATTTGGTGACAGATAGGGAAGCCCCTAATAAAAAAATCGTGGTCGTGGATGCTTCCGACCCAACGCCCAACAATTGGAAAGATCTCATCCCCGAAACAGAAAATGTATTGACGGCTGGAACGGGAGGAGGTTACTTCTTTGCTGAATATATGGTAGATGCTATTTCCAAAGTGCTCCAATACGATTATGATGGCAATCTGGTACGAGAAGTAAAACTGCCAGGCGTAGGAAGCGCCGGTGGTTTTGGTGGCAAAAAGGAGGATAAGAAATTCTATTTCTCCTTTACCAATTACAACACCCCAGCTTCGCTGTACAAATACGACGTAGAAACTGGTGAGTACGAACAATATTGGAAGCCTCAAATTGATTTCAATCCAGACGATTATGAATCAAAACAAGTATTCTACAACTCAAAAGATGGTACAAAAGTACCCATGATCATCACTTATAAAAAAGGAACGGAACTTAATGGCAAAAACCCGACCATGCTCTACGGCTATGGTGGCTTCAATGTGAGTTTAACGCCCTCTTTCAGCATAGTGAACGCCGTTTGGATGGAGCAAGGCGGTGTGTACGCCGTTCCCAACCTTCGTGGTGGTGGCGAATATGGTAAAGAATGGCATATTGCCGGAACAAAGCTCAATAAACAGAATGTATTTGATGACTTTATCGCGGCTGCCGAATACTTGATCGAAAACAAATACACCTCAAAAGAATATTTGGCCATTCGTGGGGGATCTAACGGAGGCTTGCTAGTTGGTGCCACTATGACCCAAAGACCAGATTTGATGCAAGTGGCATTGCCCGCAGTAGGCGTAATGGATATGCTCCGTTACCATACCTTTACCGCCGGGGCAGGGTGGGCCTATGATTATGGAACTTCCGAAGACAATGAGGAAATGTTCAACTACATTAAGGGCTATTCACCTGTTCATAATGTAAAGGAAGGAACGGACTATCCGGCCACCTTGGTGACAACAGGTGACCACGATGACCGTGTAGTACCCGCACACAGTTTTAAGTTTGCCGCAGAACTACAAGAAAAGCAAGCGGGGGAGCAACCCACATTGATACGTATTGAGACCAATGCAGGTCACGGAGCGGGAACGCCGGTGAGCAAAACCATTGAACAGTACGCTGATATTTTTGGTTTCACTCTTTATAATATGGGGTACGATGAACTACCCAACCAAGCTGTGATAAAAGAATTCAAAGATTGATTAAATCCGTCAAAAACTAATCAAACATAACATTGTCTGCTCGAGCGCAGTCGAGAATAAAACACCAGTAAACCCATTGAGGTTTCGATTGCGCTCAAGCTGACATGTTTTAGACAGATGAGCCACTTATATTTATGCTTAAAGTCCAGATAGATTCTTTTGGTTACCGAAACAACACCATATTAAAGGGTATTTTATTTGAAGTGCCCCCAGGAGAACACGTGGCATTGATGGGCGAAAGCGGCTCTGGAAAAAGCACGCTGCTCAAAATCATCTATGGGTTGCTCCATGTGGAGGATGGCTCTATTTTTTGGGGCGATGTCGAAGCATTGGGACCCAATTTCAATTTGGTGCCCGGCGAACCCTATATGAAATATTTGGCCCAAGATTTTGATTTGATGCCCTTTATTACCGTTGAAGAAAATATTGGCCAGTTTCTTTCCGTTTTCGAACGCGAGACCCATAAAGCCCGTATCAATGAGTTGTTGGAACTCATAGAGATGAAATCCTTTGCCAAAACCAAGGTGAAATACCTTAGCGGCGGACAACAACAACGCGTAGCACTCGCTCGTGTTTTGGCTCAGGAACCCGAAATATTATTGTTGGACGAACCTTTTGGACATATTGATAACTTTAAAAGGAATTCGCTCCGCAGAAATCTTTTTTTGTACCTAAAAAAGCAGGGTATAACGGTGCTTACCGCAAGCCATGACCCTAGTGATGTATTGCCCTTTGCAAAAAGAACATTGATATTGGAGCAGGGTAAAATCATTGCCAACGAGAACACCCAAGAACTCTACAAAAACCCACCAAATTACTACACCGCCTCACTATTTGGGCAAGTAAACGAAGTACCCATGAAATTATTAAAGTCCTATTCGGAAATAGATAGGTCAGTATTAGTATATCCGCACGAGTTCAAATTTTCAGATTCATCGGGACTTAGGGTTGAGGTGATGCATTCTTTTTTTCAGGGCAACCATTATCTAAATGAAAGTTCCGCAGAAGACGGCACCCCAATCTTTTTCAAATCGGAGAAGAAGCAAGAACCAGGAACGACCATTTTTCTTAATGTATCTTTGAATACCATCAATAAGAGGCTTCAAGTTGGACAAAAAACAAATACATAGGGAACTGAATTTTAAGGCCATGCGAAGCAGTGGAGCAGGTGGGCAGCATGTTAACAAGGTTTCCTCCAAAGTGGAGCTCACTTTTAATATTGCTACCTCCGAAGGACTCTCCGATAGGGAAAAGCAACGAATCCAGCTTAAATTACAATCACGATTAACAAATGACGGGGCCTTGGTTCTTCAATGTGATGAAGCACGTAGCCAACATCGAAATAAAGACCTCGTAGTGAAGCGGTTTTTCGAAATCCTGAAAAATGCGCTTGTGGTACCCAAAAAGAGAAAACCTACCAAACCCACCAAAACATCCAAAGAAAAGCGGTTAAAATCCAAAAAAGTAACAGCTGAAAAAAAGGCTGCCCGAAAAAAACCTGATTTGCCCCGATAAGAATTTGATTATTTTCTATCCTTCAGATCATAAACCCATCAAAAAAAGTAAGTCTGCAACAATTCTAATCTATCGGATTTAATATCCTCGCTTCAATTGCTTAATTTTCAGTCAAATTATAACTAATTCAAAAAAATGACTTCTAAAATTACAAACCTCAAAACATTACTGATCTCAACAGTAATGGCTTTGTCCTGTGTCATGTTTGCCGTGGCGCAAACGGTACCCTCTCCTGAGGACGTGTACGGATTTAGGGTAGGGGCCGATTACAAATTGGCGGACTATTCACAAATTGAAGATTATCTAAACAAGCTGGATGCTGCATCCAACAGGATCAAAAAAATCGAGATAGGTGAAACGGTACTCGGCCGTAAAATGTATCTTATGTTTATCTCTACGGAAGAAAACCTTGCCCAACTGGATAAGTGGAAAGATATCAGCACTAAACTGGCAAGAGTTCAAGTAGATGATGCCGAGGCCCTAAAATTATCGCAGGAAGGCAAGGCAATTGTATGGGTAGATGGCGGGATGCACTCCACAGAATTGGCCCACGGACAAATGACCTCCGAGTTAGCTTATACATTGGCCACATCGGAAACCGCCGAAATGCAAAAAATCAGGGAAAACGTAATTACCCTTTTAATGCCCGTAATGAATCCAGATGGACTGGACATCGTTGTCGATTGGTATCGCAAGAATATGGGAACGGCCTATGAAACTTCCCGTCCCCCAATTTTGTACCACTACTATATGGGGCACGATAATAACAGGGACTGGTTTATGAACATTATGCCCGAAACCTATAATGTCACCAAAATCCTGTACAACGAATGGTACCCTCAGATTGTTTACAATCATCACCAATCGTCCCCTTCATGGACCAAAATTTCATTACCTCCCTACGCCGACCCTGTAAATCCAAGAATACACCCGGCAATAACGGCAGGGGTAAGTGAGGTAGGATCGGCCATGACCAAGCGTTTTTCCCTTGAAAATATGCCCGGTGCCATTGCCGATAACTTTTATACCATGTTCTGGAATGGAGGTGGACGTACCGTGCCTTATTATCATAACATGATCGGTATTTTGACCGAAACGGGCCATACCACCCCCACTCCCCGCTTCTATGACCCCGAAAAACTTCCTAAAACTGTGGCGGGCGGCACCCCAACCGATGGTACAGACATTATGTACCCAGATCCATGGAAAGGTGGCGAGTCCCATTTTAGGGATGCCGTGGATTATATGTTGACGGCAACCTGGGCCACTTTGGACCTTGCAGCAGACCGCAAGAGCAATTACCTGCACAACATTTACAAGATGGGTAAGTCTGCAGTTGAAAAAGGTAAAACTGAAGATTTGTTCGCCTACATTATCAGCAAGGAACAGTGGGATTCCTTTGAGGCTGTAAACTTGGTAAATGTATTGCTACAAGGTGGTATCGAAATTGAGAAAGCGACCAAAGATTTTACGGTAAATGGCAAAGAATATGAAGAAGGCTCTTATGTTATCTACACCGCCCAGGCATTTAGGCCATACCTTTTGGACTTGATGGAGAAACAGAACTATCCAACACGTTTCCAATATCCAGGGGGTCCTCCCGACACTCCCTATGATTTGGCGGGATGGACATTGCCTATGCAAATGGGCATCGATGTAGATAAGATTTCTGAATCATTCAATGCTCCAACAGAAAAAGTTACTGGTCTGGTAAAATACTACGAAGGTGAAGTCAACAGAAATGGCTCCTTCGGATATGCGCTAAGCGTTAATAGTAATGCTTCCGTAGTGGCCACAAACAAAATTCTGAAAGCTGGCGGAACGGCGTACAAGAGCATGTCAGAATTCAAAGCAGGAAAAGTAACGCTCCCTGCTGGATCGTTTATTCTTACCGGAGAAAAAGAAATGATAGAATCCTTGGCAGATGAATACGGCCTCGAATTTACAGGCCTTTCGGTCAAACCAGAGGTTCAATTGAAAAAAATCCATTTGCCCAAAGTGGGGCTGTACAAGTCCTGGGTGGCCAATATGGATGAAGGATGGACCCGTTTTGTTATGGACAAATACGAATTTGATATGGATACCTTGCACGATGCAGATATCAAAACAAAGGATTTATCCAAGTATGATGCCATCATCATCCCATCTCAAAGACCGAGTTCCATTTTACACGGACATGACAATTTGAGCATGCCGGAAAAATTCACGGGCGGGATAGGCCTAAAGGGTTCTTTAGCTTTGAGCGACTATGTTGAAGCCGGAGGAACCTTGATTGCCTTTGATGAAGCGAGTGACTACGTGATAGAACAATTCGGATTGCCATTGCGTGATGCTGTGGAAGGAGCTGACAGTAAAGACTTTTTTATCCCAGGTTCATTGATCAAAGCTGGAGTGGACACCTCTCATCCCTTGGCATTTGGAATGAAGGACACCGTTGCAGTTTCTTTTAACAGAAGTAGGGCCTTCACGATTGACAAACAACGAAAATCTGGTGAAGGAGGAACAGAGGACATCAAAGATGCTCCAGCACCCGAAGTTGAAGTAATCGCCACCTATGCCGCCAAAGATTTATTGATGAGCGGTTGGGCCATGGGCGAAGACAGGTACATTGCAAAAAAACCTGCATTGGTAAAAGCCAAATATGGTAAGGGTTCGGCAATATTGTTTGCATTCCGACCACAATTTAGGGCACAGCCTCGCGGAACCTATAAGTTGATCTTTAATGCGATTTACGAAGGCGCTTCGGAATAGCGGAACATATTAGTGTATAAAGAAAAGCCACATCAAATTGATGTGGCTTTTTCTATTCCTATTATAATTCTTGAACAAATTTATGAATGGTTTTGAGTTTCCAACTCCTTGGCAATCCAAGAAAAACTGTCCTGAACTTTTGAAAAGACTTGTTCTTCCGGAACCAAGTCGGGAATAATATCTATACTTTCAATAAGCCGTTTGGGTTGTTCCTGCAAGCCAGTTAAAACGGTTTTTACGTTTTTATTGGATAAATCAAAAATGATGGTTTCCAGAGCATAGACACCCGACTGATCGATATGTGGTACACGGTCCATACGGATGACAAGTACTTTTATATGTTCATCAATATTTTTTACCTGATCCTGAAAGTAAGACGTAAAACCAAAAAACAACGGACCATTTAAATGTTTGATAAATACTTGGTCCTTATATTTCTCGTAGAAACTCTCCTCATCTACCCAAGGCCTTTCCCCATCAAAACCCGCAAGGGTACCAACTTCCATGCCTTTTTCCCCAATATCACTGGCGCGTTTCATAAACAACAATGCCGCCAGCGTTACCCCAACACCAACTGCTTGGATCAGACTGCCAAATGTGGTCCATAATAAAACAATGATCAGTACCACGGAATCAGCCTTGGGCATTATCTTTATATGTTTGAGACCACGGGTATCGATAATTTTAAACCCAATCGGAATCAATATTCCTGCGAGCACAGCCAAGGGGATGTATGCTGCGAGTGAACTCAACCCCAATAAAACGGCCAAGAGAAATGTGCCGTGCAAGGCTCCGGAAAGCCTCGTTTTACCACCATTGTTTATGTTTACCACAGTACCCTTGGTTGCTCCTGCACCAGGTATGCCCCCAATCAATGCTGCCACCATATTGCCAATACCTTGGCCGATTAGCTCGCGATTGCTATTATGCTTGGTTTTGGTCATGTTATCCGCAATTACCGAGGTCAACAACGAGTCAATTGAACCCAAAACGGCTAAGACCAGTCCATATTCCAAAACCATAAAATAGGCTTCACTATCAATGCTGAAAAGGCCGTCTATTTGCAGTGAGGGTAATCCCGAAGGTATTTCTCCAATAATAGGAACATCCCAATTTATAAAATAGGAAAAGATGGATACCGCAATCAAAGCAACTAGAGCGCTGGGTACAGTCTTGTTGATTTTTGGAAAGAGATAATAAATTATCACCGTCATTGCTCCCAAAACCAAAGCTTGCCAATTAAACTCGGTAAAAAGTCTGGGTAAATCAGACATTACCTTTATAGTAGATTTTGCCGAATCCAAACCAACGAACGGGAATATTTGCAGGATGATGATAATGAGTCCCACACCGCTCATGAAACCCGAAATTACGGGGTAGGGAAAGTATTTGATATATCCGGCAATGTTTACTAGCCCGAAAATTATCTGTAATACCCCGCCGACAAAGAAACTCAGAATAATGATGCCCATTGCACTTTCCAAACTTCCTGTCAAGTCAATGGCACTGGCCACCAAAGCTGCCGAAACCACGGTCATTGGTCCGGTTGGGCCGCTAGCTTGTGTTTTTGTTCCCCCAAACAAGGCGGCAAGTATTCCAATTGCGATTGCACCGTACAGCCCTGAGATTGCACCGAGACCGGATTGCACACCAAAAGCCAATGCCAGCGGTAGCGCTACGATGCCCGCCACGAGTCCGCCGGTAATATCTCCTTTTAAATACTTTGTGTCGTAAAATTTTGCCATAATTGGAAAAGTTTCTGCAATAGGTTTAACTTTTATCGAAAATAGCAAATTTTGAAGCTAAACCTTGACCTTATTGTTTTTATATTGACCTCGACCTATTCATTTTCAGCCTAATAAATATCAGCATATGCTTGGCCAGCCAACTTGCCCCTTGGGTTTTCACCCTCTTAAAAGCCTTTTGACATAAGGCAATCTTAGCACCACAGGTTACACATCCAGCTCAAAAAATGACTTTCAAAATATCTGAAGAACACATGTGCTATCTAAATAGAATCGCTACCGCACCAATAGCGGTCACGATCAAAATGAAACGCTTGTAGTTTTTTTCGTTGATTTTCTTCACCAAGAAAACGCCCAAAATCAAACCGAGAAGAATGGCGGGCAAAAGCCTTAAGTTAATCAGAAGGCTTTCAACCGTAACCGTTTTCCAAACAAATACATGAAAAGGAAGTTTGAACAAATTAGTGATAAAGAACAGCCAAGCTGCCGTACCCACAAACTCGTTCTTGGGCAATCGCATGGCCAAAAAGAAAATATTGGTGAAGGCACCGGCCAAATTGCCGATCATGGTACAGATTCCGGCCAAAATTCCCATAGAACCCGAAAACAACCAATGGGTGGGCACGGTTTGGGACTTTCTTCTATCCCACCAAATGAGCATCGCCAAACTTATAAATATCACTATTACCATCCCCCATTTAAATTCCCATTCAGGAAGATCTTTGCCGACCAATACTCCGACGAGTATCCCAAGGATCATCCATGGAATAAACTTAAAAATGTATTTCCATTGGGCGTGTCGGTTGTAATAGACCACCGCAAAAATATCCCCAACAATCAGCAGCGGAATAAAAAGCCCCGTAGAAGCTCTCGAACCAAAGGCCAAAGCCATAAGGGTCACATTAAAAATGGACATGCCCTTAAGTCCCGCTTTGGAGACCCCCATCAAAAAAGCAGCGGTAGCGGCCATGGTCCAAGCGGCAACAGAAATGTCGGAGAAAGCAGAAAGAAACATGAGGATTTTTTTTGCGGGTTCACAAAAGTAACCCAAAAAAACTATCTTTAGCTCCAGCCAAACTGAACAAATGAAATTAGAGCTTTTAGATTACACCATCATTTTTGGATTTTTTGCTTTGGTCCTCTTCATAGGGATTTATGTTTCAAAAAAATCCGGACAAAATTCAACAGAATATTTTTTATCCGGCCGAAGTATGCCCTGGTGGCTTTTGGGATTGTCCATGGTCGCTACGACTTTTTCCACGGATACGCCCAATTTGGTGACCGATTTGGTTCGCTCCAATGGTGTTTCAGGAAACTGGGGGTGGTGGTGCTTTTTGTTGACAGGGATGTTGACCGTTTTTGTCTATGCCAAGCTTTGGAGAAAATCCAACGTAAAAACGGATCTGGAATTTTATGAATTAAGATACGGGGGAAAGGCAGCAAGCTTTTTAAGAAAGTTCAGGGCCATATATCTTGGGGTTTTGTTCAATGTGATCACCATGGCCTCCGTTACCTTGGCCGCCATAAAGATAGGTGGCGTAATGCTAGGGTTGGACCCTTGGGTAACTGTGGTAAGCGCAGGCCTTATCACTGTTATTTTTAGTGCCCTAGGTGGATTTAAGGGTGTTGTGTACAGTGATTTTTTCCTGTTTTTTATGGCAATGGCCGGAGCAATAGGAGCTGCTTATTATCTGGTTAATTTACCCGAAGTGGGCGGATTGCAAGCGGTTTTGGAAAATGAGAATGTAAAAGATAAATTAAGCATACTCCCCGATTTCAGTGATAAAAAAGCCTTGATCACTGCGCTGATCATACCCTTGGCAGTGCAATGGTGGAGTTCTTGGTATCCTGGAGGCGAACCAGGCGGTGGAGGTTATATTGCACAACGAATGTTGGCGGCGAAAAATGAGAATCACGCTATTGGAGCTACCTTCTTCTTTAATATTATGCATTATGCTTTAAGACCTTGGCCTTGGATTCTAGTGGCTTTGGCCTCCTTGGTAGTATATCCGGATGTTGCGAGTATCCACGAAGCCTTCCCCAATGTAACAGAGGATAAGCTGGGACATGACTTGGCCTATTCCGCCATGATGACAAAACTCCCAACAGGGCTTTTAGGTGTGGTTCTAGCCTCTCTGGTTGCGGCCTATATGTCCACCATTTCTACGCAATTGAACTGGGGTTCCTCCTACATAGTGTATGATTTTTATAAGCAACAAATAAATCCAGAGGCCTCAGAAAAACAAATGGTAAATGTGGGTAGGATTTCTACCGTACTGTTAATGGTGTTGAGTGCGTTTTTGGCATTGGCCCTACAGGATGCCATGGGAGTGTTCAACCTGCTTTTATCATTTGGAGCGGGAACAGGGCTTATTTTCATATTAAGGTGGTTCTGGTGGCGAATCAACGCTTGGAGTGAAATTACCGCCATGTTCTCATCAGGAATACTAGCGGTTTTACTCGAAACCACTCCTTTGCGAGGTTATTTGTTTGCTCCGGACACAGGTATTTTTCCTGAATGGGCCGATTTACCTTTTATAATGATAGTAACTTCCATTATCTGGTTAACAGCCACATTTGTTACCCAACCGGAAAGTAAAGAGGTGCTTCGAAGCTTCTATCTAAAAATTCAGCCAGGAGGTCCAGGTTGGGCCAAAGTTGTGGATGAAGCCAAAGTAGACAATGTGGAAATAGTCAAGACCAACGAAAAGTGGAGCGTTCCATCAGGAATTAAGGCAATGCTATCAGGAGTTGTATTGATTTACTCCATCATGTTCGCCACAGGCTATTGGATTTATGGTGAGTATCAATTGGCCATCATTCTAACTGTTGTAGTAGCCCTTTCCGCTTTTGTATTATTAAAGGTATGGCAAGGAATGAAAAACGTGTTTTAGCGGGTTACCCTCGCAACTCCAATAATCTGGAAACATATTTTCCAACCACATCGAACTCTAGGTTAATGGTGCCACCTACTTTGTAGGTGTGGAAACGGGTATGCTCGTAGGTGTAAGGAATTATCGCAACGCTAAAACTGTCTTTTTTGGAATCCACAACGGTCAAACTAACTCCGTCCACCGTAATGGAACCTTTTTCGATGGTCACATTATTGAGTCTGGAATCGTATGCAAAGGTATAGACCCAACTGCCATCCTTCTCCTCAATGGATTTACAAGTTGCGGTTTGATCCACGTGCCCTTGAACAATATGTCCGTCCAAACGTGCGCCGAGCAACATGGCCCGCTCCAGATTGACCACTTCACCAACTTTTAATTCACCTAAATTGGTTTTGTTCAGGGTTTCTTCAATGGCAGTCACGGTATACTGATCGGCATGAATGGAAACAACGGTTAGGCATACCCCGTTGTGCGAAACACTTTGGTCTATCTTTAATTCAGCTGTAATTGTGGAGGAAACTGTAATATGAAGATTTCCGCCCTCTTTTTCCAGCTTTTCAACTTTCCCTAAAGTCTCTATGATCCCTGTGAACATTGTGTCTTATTAATTGACTAGTTTTGTAATGCAAAAGTAGCCATAACGGCATTCATTTTATGAAGGAAAATCAAAAAATACGATTGGGGATCTCCATTGGGGACATTAACGGAATTGGGTGCGAGGTAGCGCTCAAAACTTTTGAGGATGCAAGAATGTTGGACTTTTGCACACCAGTACTATTTGCATCCAACAAGATTGTTTCACAACAGATCAAAGATTTTGGGCTGGATATCAAATTCAACGGTGTCCGCAATGCCGACCAGGCCTTGGAAGGAAAAGTCAATATCGTAAATGTGAGCAAGGATGTTCCCAGTATTCAGTACGGGCAGGCCACAAAGGAGGCCGGTGAATTTGCCATTACATCATTGAAGGCCGCCGTGAATGCCCTAAAAGAAAATAAGATCGATGTTTTGGTGACGGCACCCATCAACAAAAACAATATACAATCCGAAGATTTCAAGTTTCCCGGACATACCGATTTTTTGGCCCAAGAACTGAAAGGTGAAAGTCTTATGTTTATGGTAACCAACGAACTTCGGGTAGGTCTGCTTACCGATCACATCGCCGTAAAGGATGTGGCCAAGGCCATAACCCCAAAACTTATCCGTAACAAGGTCGTCACCATGGAGGAATCCCTAAAGATGGATTTTGGCATCCGTAAACCCAAAATTGCACTTTTGGGGATCAATCCGCACAGTGGGGACAACGGAACCATCGGAGAAGAGGATGATAAAATATTGAAACCGACCATTAAAGAATTGTTCGACAAGGGCACTTTGGTGTACGGCCCCTATTCGGCCGATAGTTTCTTTGGTTCTGACAACCATAAAAATTTCGATGCCATACTGGCGGCATACCACGATCAAGGGCTAATCCCATTTAAAACACTCTCTTTTGGAAAGGGAGTCAATTATACTGCAGGTCTAAATAAGGTAAGAACATCACCCGATCATGGCACCGCCTACGAAATTGCAGGCAAGGGCAAGGCGGACGACAGTTCGTTTAAAGAAGCAGTTTTTACTGCCATTCAAGTGTTTAGGAACCGGACCGAATACCAAGAACTCACCGAAAACCCTCTAAAAAAGCAGAAAATTAAGCGCGGAGGGTAAAAAGTTGTATTCATTTTGGATATTTGTTGTGGCAAGAATTGCAGTTTTGTAAATTAGTAGTATCTTTGCACCCGCCTTTAAAGGCTGGTACACAAACCTTAAGTGTAGAAATGATGAAGCTGAAAGAGTTTAATATCCCTTTTTCAGGTCTGAAGTTGGGAAAACATAACTTTGTGTACGAAATTGATGATGCGTTCTTTGAATCTTTTGACTACCAAGAATTTAACGGAGCTTCCGTAAAAATTGATGCCATTTTGGATAAAATGAGCACGATGATGGAACTTCAGATTGAAGCGGAGGGAACCATAAATGTGGATTGTGACTTAACGGGCGAACCTTTTGACCAGCCTATTGATTCCAAATTGAAGCTAGTCGTCAAGTTTGGCGAAGAGTACAATGATGAAGACGATGAGATCCTTATCATTCCACATGGAGAACACCAATTTAATATTGCACAGTACATATACGAAATGTTGGTGCTGGCCGTTCCACAAAAAAGGGTTCATCCCGGAGTGGAAGATGGCACATTGCAATCCGAAATCTTGGACAAGCTAGAAGAGCTTCAGCCAAAAGAGAATACAAAACCATCAGAAGACACAGACCCCAGGTGGGACGATTTAAAAAAGTTACTAACGGATAAATAGGTTTATAATGGCACATCCTAAGAGAAAAATATCAAAAACCAGAAGGGACAAAAGAAGAACCCACTACAAAGCAGTTGCGCCTACAATTGCCAAAGACTCAACAACAGGTGAAATGCACTTGATGCACAGAGCACATTGGCACGAAGGCAAATTGTACTACAGAGGTCAGATTTTGATCGACAAAACTGAAGAGGAAACAGCGGCCTAATCGCAAACACCTTAAAATAAAGCAACTCCCGTTCAATTTTTAACGGGAGTTTTTTTATGGGCCCACGTTAACACCCAAAAACGATTAATTTTGCCCATAAAGTCATATAAAATGACTAATTTTCACCGCTTTTGGGTCAAATTTGATTCTTTTTGACAATAAAGAGAGGCTAAAATGAAGAAAACAACAGCAGCAATAACAGCTGTAGGAGGATATGTTCCCGATTTTGTACTTTCCAATAAAGTACTGGAAACTATGGTAGATACCAACGATGAATGGATAACTACCAGAACCGGAATCAAGGAACGTAGAATCTTAAAAGAAGAGAATGCAGGAACATCTTTTATGGCCATCAAAGCCGCAGAAGACCTGCTTCAAAAAAGAGGCATTGAAGCTTCCGAAATAGATTTTGTGCTTGTAGCAACCGCAACCCCCGACTTGCCCGTAGCATCAACCGCTGCATATGTGGCTTCAGAAATTGGTGCTGTAAACGCTTTCGCCTACGACTTGCAGGCAGCGTGTTCCAGCTTTTTATACGGGATGTCCACGGCAGCCAGCTATATTGAATCCGGTAGATATAAAAAAGTATTGGTCATTGGGGCCGATAAAATGTCCTCCATAATAGATTATACGGATAGAACTACTTGTATTATTTTTGGTGATGGAGCCGGAGCGGTTCTTTTTGAATCTAATGAAGAAGGATTGGGACTTCAAGACGAATATCTTCGCTCTGATGGTATTGGTCGTCAATTTTTAAAGATTGATGCAGGCGGCTCTATTCTGCCTGCTTCTGAGGCAACCGTAAAAAACAAACAACATTTTGTGTACCAAGACGGTAAGTCCGTTTTTAAATTCGCGGTATCCAATATGGCAGATGTATCGGCACTGATCATGGAGCGGAACAATTTGACAAAAGATGATGTGCAATGGTTAGCGCCCCACCAAGCCAATAAACGTATCATCGATGCCACAGCAAATCGAATGGGAGTAGAACCAGAAAAAGTTCTAATCAACATCGACCGTTACGGAAATACGACCTCCGCAACACTGCCCTTGTTGTTGTACGACTTCGAGAAGCAGTTAAAAAAGGGAGATAACATAATTTTTGCCGCCTTTGGAGGTGGTTTTACATGGGGTTCCATTTATTTAAAATGGGCCTATAATTCTTAATCACGCAACTAACAAATCATATTCCATGGACATTAAGGAAATTCAAAGTTTAATCAAGTTTGTCGCCAAATCGGGCGCCAGCGAGGTGAAGCTGGAGATGGAGGATATCAAAATCACCATTCGAACGGGAAGCGCCGGTTCAGGTTCACCAGAAACCACAATTGTTCAACAGATTCCTGTTCCCCAAACAGCAGCGGCTCCAGCAGCACAAGCACCAGTAGCCCAAGAAACCGCTGCACCTGCAACATCTGAAGCCAAAAAATCAGATGATGACTCCAAATACATTACCATAAAATCTCCTATTATAGGAACTTTTTATAGAAAACCTTCGCCTGACAAACCAGCATTTGTGGAGGTTGGAACTTCCATCAGCAAAGGAGATGTTCTTTGTGTGATAGAGGCAATGAAACTTTTCAACGATATCGAATCAGAAGTTTCAGGTAAAATTGTAAAGATTTTGGTTGACGATTCCTCTCCTGTTGAGTTTGACCAACCCTTATTCTTGGTAGACCCGTCGTAGTGAATTTTAAATGATAGATTCTGGGCCATCAATATCATCGCCCGGAACCATTTAAGATTTAGAATTCCTAATTTAAGATTGTGTTCTATGTTTAAAAAAGTATTGATTGCAAATAGGGGCGAAATTGCCTTGCGGATCATAAGAACCTGCAAGGAAATGGGCATTAAAACGGTGGCCGTTTACTCTAAGGCGGACGAGGAAAGCCTTCACGTTCGTTTTGCCGACGAAGCCGTTTGTATTGGTCCCGCACCCAGTAGCGAATCTTATCTTAAGATTCCAAACATTATAGCAGCAGCGGAAATTACTAACGCGGATGCCATTCACCCAGGATACGGATTCCTTTCCGAAAACTCCAAGTTCTCCAAAATATGTGCCGAGCACGATATCAAATTCATTGGCGCATCCGGTGACCAGATTGATAAAATGGGGGATAAGGCCACAGCAAAGGAAACCATGAGAAAAGCCGGGGTACCAACCGTTCCAGGTTCCCAAGGTCTTCTTAAGGATGTTGATCATGCAAAAAAGGAAGCCAAAAAAATGGGCTACCCGGTCATGATCAAAGCTACCGCAGGTGGTGGTGGAAAGGGAATGAGAGCCATCTGGTCCGAAGACCAAATGGAGAAAAACTTCAACAGTGCCGTTACCGAAGCGACCGCAGCTTTTGGAAATGGTGGAATGTACATGGAAAAGTTGATCGAGGAGCCTCGCCATATCGAAATCCAAATTGTTGGTGACCAGTATGGAAAGGCCTGTCACTTATCCGAAAGGGATTGTTCCGTTCAACGTAGGCACCAAAAACTTACCGAGGAAACCCCGTCTCCATTTATGACGGACAAACTCCGTGAAGATATGGGCAAGGCAGCAGTTAAGGCAGCCGAGTACATTAAATATGAAGGAGCGGGTACCATTGAATTTTTGGTGGACAAACACCGAAATTTCTACTTTATGGAAATGAACACCCGTATTCAGGTAGAGCACCCGATTACTGAGCAGGTTGTGGATTACGATTTGATCCGTGAGCAAATTTTGGTTGCTGGTGGTGTGCCGATTTCCGGCAAAAACTACTATCCAAAATTACATTCCATCGAATGTAGGATTAACGCGGAAGACCCTTATAACGACTTTAGACCATCTCCGGGAAAAATCACAACACTTCATACACCAGGGGGCCACGGTGTCCGTTTGGATACGCATGTGTACAGTGGTTATATGATTCCTCCGAACTATGATTCCATGATCGCCAAGTTGATCACCACTGCCCAAACCAGGGAAGAGGCCATCAACAAAATGAGAAGGGCTTTGGACGAGTTTGTGATCGAAGGCGTAAAAACAACTATTCCGTTTCATCGCCAGTTAATGGATCACCCAGATTATTTGGCCGGTAACTATACCACCAAATTCATGGAGGATTTTAAAATGGATCCAAAATATAAAGAAGAACATTAATCAAAGCCCCGAATTTATCGGGGCTTTTCTTTTATGCAATTAAGTTACTGGGAACATAAAAGTTGGTTTTCCAATGTTGATTTTACCGTAATTGGCAGCGGTATCGTTGGTATTAATTGTGCCATAAGCCTTAAGGAAAAATATCCCAAGAGCAATATCCTGATATTGGAAAAAGGCAGTTTACCACAGGGGGCAAGTACTAAAAACGCAGGTTTTGCTTGTTTTGGGAGCGCCTCGGAAATTCTATCAGACTTGGAGCACCATTCTGAAGAAGAAGTGGTGAAGCTCGTCGAAAAACGCTGGAACGGCATTCAGAGACTACGTCATCTTTTGGGAGATAAAGCCATAGGATTCGAGCTCCACGGAGGTCACGAACTGTTTCCTTTGGAAAAACCTGCGTTTTATGAAAAATGCTTGGAATCCATTCCTTATCTCAACCGTTTGATGGAGCCGATTTTTGCCAAAAACCCTTTTGTAACCAATTCCAATTTCTTCGGGTTCTCCAATATTCAGGAAAAGTACATCACGCACCAGCTGGAAGGGCAATTGGATACGGGCAAAATGATGCGTTCCCTCATCCAAAAATGTGTGTCCATGGAAATACCGATTTTGAACGGGGTATTGGTCAAAGATATCGTAGAGTCCAGCGGCGGTGGGATTATCAAAACAAGCGACTTTGAGTTTTCATCAAAAAAAATATTTGTGGCCACCAACGGGTTTGCCTCAAGGTTATTGAAGTTGGAAACTGTAAAACCTGCAAGGGCACAGGTCTTGATTACGGAACCCATCCAAAACTTGCATATCAAAGGGACATTCCATTTTGACGAAGGCTATTATTACTTCCGCAACATTGATGATAGAATCCTGTTCGGTGGTGGAAGAAACCTTGATTTTGATAACGAGGAAACCATGGAATTTGGGGAAACGGAAATTATCCAAAACAAACTGGAAACCTTGCTTCGCGAAATGATATTGCCCAATTATCCCGTACAAATCGAGCGCAGATGGAGCGGCATTATTGGTGTTGGTGCACAAAAATCGCCTATAGTGAAACGAGTTTCAGATTCTGTTTACTGTGGGGTTCGTTTGGGGGGAATGGGTGTAGCCCTCGGCAGTCTTGTTGGCCAAGAACTGGCCGAACTGGCCGATTAAACCATTCGCCCGTCCAATAAATTGATGATACGGGAGCCGTATTCGGCATTTTTCTCCGAATGTGTCACTTGGATAATGGTCACCCCTTCCCCGTTTAATTTCTTGAAAAGTTCCATGATTTCCTCCCCTTGTTTCGAGTTAAGGTTTCCCGTGGGCTCATCGGCCAATATTAGTTTTGGGTTGGAGATCAGTGCCCTCGCAACACCGACCAATTGCTGTTGGCCGCCACTTAATTGCGCAGGAAAAAGGTCCTTTTTCCCAACAATATTGAAACGGTCCAACATATCGGCTACCATCGCCTTTCGCTCAGAGCCTTTTATTTTTTTATAGATCAGGGGCATTTCCAAGTTTTCCTTTACCGTAAGCTCGTCCAACAAATGATAGGATTGGAAGACAAAGCCAATATACTGTTTGTACAAGTTGGAGCGGTGTTTCTCCTTTAGGGAGTGTACGGATTCATCCATGAAATTATACTCGCCCTCATCAAAAGTGTCGAGCATCCCGATGACGTTGAGCAATGTGGATTTTCCGGAACCTGATGGCCCCATGATAGAAATGAACTCGCCCTCTTCCACCTCTAGGTTGATATCCTTTAATAAAAATATACGTTGGCCGCCCGTGGTGACCCATTTGAAAATATTGTTGAGTTGTAATAGCATAGTATGTTTATTTATTCGTCCCTTAAACTTTTCACCGGATTTGCAGATGCAGCTTTTACCGTACGTGAACCCACCGTAATAAAAGCGATCAATGTAGCCGTAAGTCCTGCAACAACAAAGAACAACGGACTTAAACTTACGTGCGAGGCATAATTCTGCAACCATTCATTTAAAAAATACCAAGAAATTGGGGTGGCTACCAAAAAGGCTAGGCCGACCAACTTTAAAAAATCCTTGGTCAGTAACAGCGCAACGGAAGACACGCTTGCTCCTACCACTTTTCTCACTCCTATCTCTTTTGTTCTTTGCGCCACCACTAAAATGGAAATAGCGAATAGCCCCAAGCAACTTAATATAATTCCCAAAATACTGCCACTTGTAATGATTGTGGCCAAGGTTTTCTCTCTTTTAAAGGTGCGGTCCACATTTTCATCTAAAAACGAGCCCAAGAACTCTGCTTGAGGCTCAATTTTTTCCCAGGCCGTTTTTATGGCATCAAAAGATTGTGCGGCATTTTTGGGCGAAATTTTCACGTATGCATAATATAGGTCCCAATTACGGTTGAGGAATAAGGTGAGCGGTTGTACTTCCTTTTTTACGTCTTGGAAATAATAATCCTTTATGACCCCGACCACCGAATAGGTAACGGCATCATCCATATTGATACGGATGGACAGTGGGTCGTCCTCTCCAAATTGCTTGGCCATGCTTTCGTTAATTACCAAACTAAGACTGTCGGTACTGTATTTTTTATCGAACATACGTCCTTCCAAAAGCTCAATATCCAAGGTTTTGGCGTAGTCGTAATCTACGGTAAGTGCATTTGTAATCAATCCCCTGCCTTTATAGTCGAATCCCATGGCACTGCTGGTAATACTGCCGTCCCTCCCTAAGCCCAAATTGCTATCAGAGCCGGATACGCTCAAAATATCAGGGTTTTGGGTAAGTTCATCCCGCAAAAGTTCTATAACGGCATAACTATCCTTTCTGCCGTTCAAGGGGATGGATACCACCTGTTCCTTGTTATAGCCCAAGTCCTTGTTCCGCAAAAACTCTATTTGTCCGTGCAAAACCAATGTCCCACTGATCAAAATAATGGCGATTGCAAACTGAAGCACGATCAAACCGTTTCTTAACCGGTTTTTACCAAAGTCCAACTTACCTTTCAGTGCTCTAAGGGTGCCCAGTTTGCTCATGATCAATGCCGGATAGCCCCCAGCAATCAGGGTAATTATAAAAATGGATGCGGCAAACAGAAGAATAATGGTGGGCTTGGTCACCTCGGCAAAAGTGGCCTTTGTTACAAATAGGGTTTTAAAGGGGTCTATGAGTAAATTGCTTAGCAGAAGCCCAAGTCCGATGGAAACCAAGAATACAACTACACTTTCCATCCAAAACTGGAAGAACAGTTGCTTTTTTACCGCCCCCAGTGTTTTGCGCATACCGATTTCTTTCAATCTTTTTTCACTCAGGGCAATGTTCATGTTAATGAAATTTGCGCAAACAATGAATATAATCACGATTGCCACCCCAAGAATCAAATAGGGAAAAGTGCGGGCTGTTTCGGCCTTTCCTTCCTTAAAGGATACGAAGTGCATGTCGGTAATAGGCAACAAATGGAACTGCTTAAACTGTCCATTTTCATCAGGGGATGCTCCATCCCTTTTATCGCTTTCGATACTTCCCCTATAATGAAGATTGGCAAATTCCCTTGAATTGACCTCGAACTGTTCTGTCGTCATACCCTCTTCCAATTGCAGATAAATCGGAAAAAACTGAGAGTTCCAAACATCCTTGTTAGCCTCAAATTCGGGATGGTTCTCGAACGGAATCACAATATCAAAATCTATACTGCTATTGGTCGGTGTGTTTTCCAAAACGGCCGAAATGGTAAAGGGATAAACATCGCTTCCCACTTTAACCTGAAGCACATCGCCGACCACATTCGTGTTTCCGAACATTTTTGTGGCTGTTTCTTCGGTTATGGCAACAGAATTTTTTGAAGGCAAAGGATTGTTAGTATTACCCGCAATCACGGGAAAGCTGAAAATAGAAAAGAATTCGGCATCAACGTATTCGGCATCCAAATCCAAATCTTTGTCCTGGTAGCTTACCAAGGCATCCTCGCTCAAGCTTCGGGTAATTTGCTTTATTCCCGAAACTTCTTCCTTAAGGGCGCTCGCCAGAGGGACTGGGTTGGATGTGCTCGTTTCTGCTCCTCTTGGGGTTTGGCTGGTCAGGTAGATTTGGTATGCACTATCCTTATTCTCGTGGAACTGATCAAAAGACAGTTCAAACAAAGCTGTCATGCTCAACAGAATGGCCACGGCAAAAGCGCAGGTAAGTCCTACAATGTTGGCAATACTGAATATTTTGTTTTTTATCAGATTTCTCCAAGCGATTTTAAGATAGTTCTTGAACATGGTTTTCGTTGTTTGTTGGTTCCTGTTATGTTTTGATTTCTTTTTAACTACTCGTTCCTTAAACTCTCAATAGGGTTTATATTGGCCGTTTTGTAAGTTCTTGCTCCCGTAACCAAAAGGGCCACCACGGCCATCCCGATTCCACTGGTCAAGAAAACCCACCAACTTAGCTCTGTCTTGTAAGCGAAGCTTTCTATCCATTCTTGGACCAAGTACCACGATATAGGTACTGCAATGGCGAAGGCAACACCTACCAAAATCAAAAACTCCTTGCACAACAAAATGTTCAGTTGGGCTAGATTGGCACCCAACACTTTACGCACCCCTATTTCCTTTACTCTGCGTTCCGTGGTATAGACTACGAGGCCCATTAGTCCCAAACAACTGATCAATATGGCCAGTCCCGTGGCCCATTTTAAAAGTTGGACAGCGCTTTTCTCCTGTCTGTAAAATCCTTTTACCGTTTCATCCATGAACCTAACTTCCAACTCCTCATCCGGATAAACGGAAACTAAAACTTCCTCCACTTCATCAACAATTTGGGTCCACCGTTCGGGATTGTTGCCCAAATCAAAATGGATACCGTCAAACCCTCTGCTATAGTGCCCTCTAACGGCCAAAGGCCTTATTTCGGACCGTAATGATCTTTGGTTAAAATCTTTCATCACCCCAACTATGGCAATTTTTACGGTATCCAACTTTACCGAGGTTCCAACCACTTCTTCCGGGTTTTGGAAACCAATGGCCCGTGCAAATGTTTCGTTCACCACGTACTCGTCTATACTATCGTTCAACCTTTCCCTGCCGGCAATCAGCGGGATTCCGTAGGTTTTTAAATAGGATATGTCACCTGTCAAAATTTGCGCTTCTTGATGCGTTTCATTGCCATCTTTATAGTAGGAAAGTATGGTTGATGACATATTGTTGGAGGCAGGCGGATTATCGCCCCAGCTTACTTGGGAAAGTCCCTTTATATTCTTTATCTGATTGAATACCCTTTCCTTCTTAATCTGGGACCTATCATTCCAAGGCAAGTTTACATATGCGACCGCCTCTGTTTTCATTCCCATGTCCTTCTGCATTAAAAAATGTAATTGTTTTGCGACCAAGAAGGTCGCGATTACAAATACCTGGGCCACCACAAACTGGAAAACAGTAAGGGTCTTGCGCAACCGAACTCCTTTGTCCCCTTTTGAGAACTGCCCTTTAAGCACCGAAACAGGCTTAAATTTGGAAAGTACAAAAGCGGGGTAAAACCCAGACAATAGACTTACCAAGACAACCAAAAGTACTATCCCTAAGACACCTTGACTGCTATACAATACGGACAAATCTATATCGCTCGGCAAAAAATCGGTAAACTGTCGCAACAATAGTGGCGCCATTAAAATTGACAGTACAGCGGCCAGTGTTGTTAAAATGAACGTTTCTCCAAGGAATTGACGTACCACTTGCTTTTTGGAACTTCCCAGTGTTTTTCTTATCCCAATTTCTTTGGCGCGGGTAAGTGCCTGTGCAGAGTTGAGGTTGATGAAATTTGCACAGCCTAACAACAATAGGAAAAGTGCTATAAAGGCAAGGCTTTTCAATACCTTCATGTTTGCTACATGGTTGGAATTATTAAATGGGTAATCGCCATGAGCTCCACCAAAATGTATTTCTGAAAATGGCTGGATTCGGAACCATCTTTCATCATTGACTGCCCAAGGTTCCCTATTTTTATGCTCTTTGGCCAATTCATCCAACCGAGATTGAATGTTCGGAACACTGGCCCCTTCACGTATCTTGAAAAAAAGTTGGTCTCCCGAACTTGTCCCGTTCCAGGCATCACTGGTTGTAAAATCACTTTCTCCGAACATTTTGGCCGATGACAAGGACATAAATTCGGTAAACCTGAGGTCGCTATTTTGCTTAAGGTCATCCACTACGCCCATTACCTTCACATTAACAGAATCGTTATAGACCAAGGTTTGCCCAATTACCTCGTTGACATTCTTATGTGGAAAATATTTTTCCGCCTTAATCTTGGTCAATACTACTTGTGCGGGTTCGGAGAGTGCTGTTTGGTTATCTCCGGCCAACCAATTGTAATCAAAAATCTCAAAATAGGCCCCATCGGCCAATATGCCATTGTTCTCATTTCTGAACACCAGGTCTTGTGCCTTATTTTCGATGGTGGAGAAATAGGTGCTCATAAATGGAGCCGATACCTCTACGCCCGAAATTCCGTTCTTGAACTCTTTCATTAAGGGAACGGAGACACCTCTGTTTGAAAACTCATTCTCTCCGGATTCAAAAAGAGTAGTGACCCGGTATATCCGATCTCCATCTTTATGGAATGTATCAAAAGAAAAATCAAAATAAACTATGGCACCGATAACGATAGATGAACACAGACCAATGGAAAGCCCAATTACATTTATAAAAGAGAACAATTTGTTCTTTAAAATACTTCTCCAAGCTACTTTTAAGTTGTTGAAAAACATGGCATTTGGTTATGGTTAGTGTTTATTCGGTCCTAAGACTCTTTACCGGGTTCACGATAGCAGCCTTTATACTTTGATAACTCACGGTCAATAGGGCTACTCCCACGGCCAACAGGGCCGATAGTGCAAAAATCCACCAAGGGATGTCTATTCGGTATGAGAAGTCCTCCAACCATCGGTTCATGGCATACCAACCAAGCGGTAGCGCTATAAACACGGCAAGGCCAACGAGCTTTAAAAAGTCCACCGATAATCGGTAAACAATTTGGCCAACACCTGCACCCAATACTTTTCTCACCCCGATTTCCTTTACCCGTTTTTGAGCATTGAAAGTGGCCAAGCCCAAAAGTCCCAAACATGCTATAATGATGGAAAGCACTGTGAAAATCATAAAAATCCGCCCTAAGCGCTGTTCCGCATCGTAACTGGAATTGAACGAATCGTCCATGAAATAATGGTCAAATGGCTGAGTCGGTGCCATATCCCGCCAAATGTTTTCAATTTGCGCAACGGTCTGGGAAACATCTCCGCCATTTAATTTAATGGCCAGGTTACTGGCAAATTCACCTCCATGGAAAAGGGCCAACGAGCCCACCTCATCCCTAAGTGTTTCGTAATGGAAATTCTTTACAACGCCTATTACGGTGCTTAACGATCCATTCTGAAAATCATTGACAAATTGGGTTCCGATGACACTTTCAGGGGTTTTTCCCAAGACGGCCACTGCTTTTTCATTAAGAATTACGGCCGAGGAATCCGTAGCGAATCTGTCCAGATCAAAAGCTCTACCGGAAACCAATGACAGTCCGATGGTGGATAGATAATCATCATCCACCGTCCATTGTTGCATGTTGATGGATTTCTCCTGACTACGATCTTCTGCCAACATGTAGGTTCCGCTGCTTCGTGAAGATGGGGTGGGCAGATAACTGCTCAATGTGGCGGTATTTACCTGGCTGAGGCGAACCACCGCATCTTTAAATGCCTGCCTTTTTCCTTCCAGACCGTTGACGCCGCCAATTATCAATACTTGGTTTTTTCCATAACCAAGATCCTTGCCCTGTATAAATCGTAATTGTTGAAAAACCGTAAGCGTTCCCATGATCAAGAATACGGAAATGCTAAATTGGAGTATGACCAGGGCATTTCTTATCCTTCCTCCACCTATGGAGTTGTCCCCTTGGCCTTTCAATACTTTTGCGGCAACAAAACGGGACATAAAGAATGCGGGGTAACTTCCAGAGAAAAGACCAAGGACCAAGGCTGCCATGATCAAAATCAACCAAAATATAGGGCTGGCATAGGGGATGGACAACTCTTTGCCCGCTAGGTCGTTGTACAGTGGCATAGCCAAGGATGCGATGATCAAAGCAAAAATTAATGAGCCCAAGGCAATTAGTCCAGATTCTGTCAAAAATTGACCTATTAAACCACTGCGCTGGGATCCCAATGTTTTACGGATGCCTACTTCTTTGGACCGTTTAAGGGAATGTGCCGTGGAAAGGTTCATAAAATTGACGCTTGCCAGCACCAAAAGGATCAAAGCGATTGCTCCCAAAATATATACATTTTTGATATCGCTAACCGTGCTGAATTCCGGGTTTCTTTTGGAGTATAAGTGAATGTCCATTAACGGAATGGTGGAGTAGTTCACATAATTACCGGAATCCAAGAACTGTTGTTCCGTTATCCCGGGGAAAAACCGTTGCGCATATGGAATCAGATACTTGCCGACCATGGCCTGCATCTCACTTTGTATATCTGCACCCTTGGCTCCGGGCACCAATTTCACAAAAGTGTAATAATTATGGTTTCCCCATTCTGCAAGTTGTGCATCTTCATATCCTGCCATGGATAAGAAAATGGGCTTGTCCCTAAAAATGGAGTTTTTGGGCAGATCCTCCAATACTCCGGTCACGGTAAAAACTTCATCATCATTAATAACCAAGGTTTGCCCTACTGCTTGATCAATTGGAAAATGCTTTTCTGCTGCCGTACGCGTAATGACCAGCGTGTTCGGCTCTGCCAAAGCGGTGCGTTCATCTCCATAAAGAAGTTGGATTCCGAACATTTTAAAAAAAGTTGAATCCGCATAAGACACATAAGATTCCCGTACGTTGTCCGTGGCCTCTTGTTCACGGATAAAAACACTCCCAATACTCCTGAACCTTGTAGCCATTTCCACTTGGGGAATGTCGTTCACCAATGCTTCCGCCATTGGTGCCGATACCTCAGATGTGTTTTCTACAGTGCCGCCGAATTTCATATCTGCATTTATTCGGTAAATGTGTTCCGCATCCGTGAACATTTTATCGTGGCTCAGGTCATCATATATATAAAGGCAGAGCAAAAGCCCACCAGCCATTCCAATAGCTAATCCAAATATGTTGAGGAAGGTGAAGAATGGCTGCTTTTTTAGGCTTCTCCAAGCGATTTTTATGTTGTTTTTGAACATGGTTCTCGTTTTTTGATGATGTTATTCCGTTCTTAGGCTCTTTATCGGGTTTGTGGTTGCCGTTTTGATGGATTGAAAACCAATGGTAGCCAAGGCCACTGCCAAGGTTCCTACTCCTGCCAAAACAAATATCCACCAAGATATAGGGGCCTTGTATGCAAAATTTTCCATCCATTTGTCCATAAACCAATAGGCGAAGGGTGACGCTATGCAAATGGCCAAAAGCACCAGTTTTAGGAAATCCTTGGACAATAATGTGGCTACGTTTTCCACCGATGCGCCCAAAACCTTCCTAATTCCTATTTCTTTTCTTCGCTGCAAGGCCGTAAACGTGGCCAAGCCGAAAAGTCCCATTACTGCAATCAAAATGGCAAAGCCCGTAAATGCCCCAAAAATCTTTGCCAACCGGTCTTCTGCTTTATACTGTGAGTCAAACACATCGTCGAGAAAGTAATACTCGAACGGCTGCTCGTTTTCATACTTCTGATAGATGATCTTCAATTCATCTAGTATTGTTGGAATATTGGTTTTAGGACCTACTTTGGCATAAAGCACCCCTCCCTGTTCAAGCCAAGCGTATGAAGGATCGTTTTTTACAAACAGGGATAGAGCTCCTATCTTGTGGTGTAACGAGGAGTAATTAAAATCTTTTAAAACCCCTTGGATTTCATACCTGTCATTAATTTTTTGATGAATAGGATTATCTTTTAAGCTTAATCTGGCAACAGCAGCTTGATTAATGATTACTGCAGACTTGTTCCCCATTTGGGCAATAGAATCCTTAGGCGGTATGGCCCAATCAAGCCCCATCATCGAAATAAAGTCTTTGTTAATGGTAAGGGTTGGCAAGAAAATCATCTCATCACCAGTATCGCTTTGGGCACTCATCATATTATGGCCCTTGTAAAGCGGTAAAATACCAGAGGTAGTTTCCACAATTTCCGAAAGGGAACTCACCTCTTCTTGAAAAGCTCCGAAGTGTTTGCCCAGGTTTCCGGAAAAAGGCAGCATTACAATATTTTCCCTGTCCACGCCCGTATCGGCATGCCTGAAAAAATCAAGTTGCCTATCCATCACCAATGCACAGATTATGAGTACTACGGATATACTGAACTGGAAAACAGTAAAGAACTTTCTTAGGGCTACTCCCCCTTGCTGTTTACTCATTTTTCCTTGTAATACCACAATGGGTTTAAACGATGAAAGTAGAATAGCGGGGTATGCCGCTGCCAAAAATATGGTCAGTAACAGAAGCAGTAAAAGTGACAGCAACATTTCGGGACTGTAGATGAAAGCTTTGTCCACTTCTACACCTAGAAGCTCAAAGAATTTGGATTGCGTGGTAAGGCATAAAAAATAACCGAAAACGAACGATATGACCGTATAAAGCGCGGATTCAAAATAGAATTGTTGCGCAATGGCCTTTCTGGGCGCTCCCATTACTTTTCTTACGCCAACTTCCTTTGATCGTGTCGTAGAACGGGCAGTGGATAAGCTTGCGTAGTTTACCAGTGCCAATATCAAAATCAAAAGGGCCACCAATGGAAATATTCTGATGTATTTGTTTTTGGCCCAGTCCTCACCTAGGTGCAAGCTACGTAATGGCTTCAATAAATACTTTTTTTGAAGGTCATCACCTGAGTTCTTTCCAATGGAATTTAACAGGCTTGCTTCCACCATTTTAGGGTCGGCCAATTCATCCAACAGAAAAAGTGTGGTGAAGTTCGAGTACCCTTGTTCAATATCCTCCTTATACTTTTCAATTCTCAACATACTGGAAATGGGCATGATAAAATCAAAATGTATACTTGAGTTAGAAGGTGGGTTTTCGGCAACGCCCGTAATGGTAAAAAGCATATTGCCAAAAAGCTGTAACGACTTCCCAATTGGGTCGGCATCTGCAAAATACTTTGTGGCTATCCTTTCGGAAATAACCATACTGTTCGGGTTAATCAAAACCTCCCTCTTATTGCCATTTGTAAGATTAAAGCTGAAAAACTCAAAAAAGTTAGGGTCGGCGAACAAAATATTATCCTCGGAAAACTTTAATGAAGGGGTCTCGGTATTGGTGACCAAAACATTTTCAGAAATCTTTTGGTACCTTAGGTATTCTTCAATTCCTGCTACACTTATTTTACTTTTCGGACCTTCAGAATAATCCAAATATGGAATGTAGATGGGGTCTTTGCCAAAGGTCATCTCCGTTTCGGCCTGGTAAATGTTGTCTGCATTACCATGAAACTTATCATAGCTCAACTCATGTCCAACATATAGAACTATCAGCATACATGCGGCAAGCCCCATGGATAGGCCGACAATGTTTATACTTGAATAACCCTTGTTCCTAATGAGTCCTCGCCAGGCTATTTTTAGATAGTTCTTAATCATGATTCTGTTCTTATTCCGTTCTTAAACTTTTGACCGGGTTGGATTTTGCCGCACGTATGGCCTGAAAACTAACTGTGAGTACCGTTACCGCTAGAGCTCCGAGCATGGCCAAGCCAAAAATCCACCATTTCAAAATCACTCTGTACGGATATTCTTGTAGCCATCCGTTCATCACATAATAAGCTATGGGCACTGCAATAAAACATGAGATTATGACCAATTTTAAAAAGTCCTTGGACAACATGTTCCACACATTGAAAACCGATGCTCCCAATACTTTTCTAACCCCAATTTCCTTGGTACGTTGCTCGGCCACAAATGAGGTAAGACCAAAGAGGCCCAAACAGCTTATTAAAATGGCAAGTGCAGTGAAAATACCGGATAGGGTTCCTATTCGTTCTTCAGATGCAAATTTCTCAGCGTATTCCTCGTCAACAAAATCGTATTGAAAGGGAATGTTCGGGAAATGCTCTTTAAATACTCTTTCGATTACTGCAATGTTCTGGCTGGCACTCTGTGACGGATTCAATCTCATATTGTAATAGGAAGAATTACCGTATTTATCAAAAACATACATACCTTGCTTTACTGGTTCGTACGGCGATTGTGCGATCATGTCCTGCACCACACCTATTATCTTTAATGGTGGCGAAGGGTCTTCCTCATCATCGTCTTTAATAAACTTTCCAATTGGGTTCTTGAGCCCCATATATTTCACGGCCGATTCATTTATCAGCACGGCATTGGAGTCCGAGGGGAATTCCCGTGAAAAATCTCTTCCCTCCACAATCTTTAAGTTGAGACTTTTGGCATATTCAGGAGACACTTCGGTCCATGCCAGGTCTTCTTGGAAACCTTCCGGTTTGCCCTCCCAAACAAATCCACTCCGGTTGGACCAAATGTTAGTTGTCGGGGCACTGGAAGTGGACATTTCCAAAATTGCGCCCGAATTGATGAATTCTTCCCTCATCAATTCAAACTTGCCGGTAAAATCCTGACTCATCGTTGGAATCTGTACCAGGCCCTCCTTATCGTACCCAATGGGCCTGTTTTTTGCAAAATTGATCTGTTGCATTACAATCACGGTTCCGATGATGAACGCTACGGAAACCGTGAACTGGACCACGACCAATATCTTTCTTGGTAAACCGGAATGCTTGCCTGCCTTAAAGGTTCCTTTTAAAACATCCACTGGTCTAAACGAGGATAAATAAAGAGCGGGGTAGCTACCTGCCAAAAGGGCGGTGACCGTTATGAAGAGCAAAGAAACTCCCCAAAATGCGAGGGAGCTCCAAGGGAAGGATATCTCCTTTCTTGCCAAATTATTGAACCCGTTCAGCGAGGCCACAACAATCAATACAGCAATTAAAAAGGCGAACGATACCACCAAAAATGATTCGCCCAAAAACTGGTTGATCAATTGGGAACGTTGAGATCCAATGGATTTTCTGATTCCCACCTCTTTTGCCCTTTTTTCCGAACGGGCGGTGCTCAGGTTCATAAAATTGATGCAGGCCAAAAGCAGCACAAATCCTCCGATAATTCCGAACAACCAAACATATTTAATTCTGCCACCTGCTTGCTTCCCGTTTTCGAAATTGCTACGGAGGTGCCAATCCTTCATTGGAAATAGAAATAATTGAGTGTTGAATTCCCTTGAGTTTTCGTTTAGCTTCTGTTTTACTTCCAGAATTTTTGAGGTAACGGATTCCATGGTTGTATTATCCGCAATTTGGACAAACATTTGAAACGAATTGTTCCCCCACTGATCTTCGGCATTTTTGATCCATTCGTTCACCGAGACATATTTGTCCCATGGCATAATGAACTCGGTGTCGTTAAAAGAGGCATTGAAAGGAAGATCCTCGTAAACTGCCGTAACCATCATATCGTATTGGCTGTTGACCTCGATTACCTTCCCGATTGGTTCCTCATCACCAAAAAGTGCTTTGGCGGTGGACTCGTTCAACATTATGGAGTTGATTTCCCGAACACCGTCCCTTTCTCCCTTCAAAATTTTTATATCAAGGATTTCGGGAGCTTCCCGCTGCATAAAATTGCCTTCACGTGAGATGCTTGTTTCCTTATATTTTAAATATTGAGAGGTGGTCCAAGAAGACATCACCAAATACTCAAAATTATCCATATAACCATCCCTGAAAGCTTTCTCCAATGGCCTTGGGATAGCGGGCCCGGTTCCGGTTTCACCATTGAACGTTTGTGACTGGAATATTTGGGCAATTTTGTCCTTTTTGGTGTTGTAATTGTTATAGCTCAGCTCATCTTGCACCCACAGGCCAATAATGAGCGTTACCGCCATGCCCAACGCAAGGCCTCCAACGTTGATTATGGTGTAACCCTTGTTCTTGGCAAGGTTTCTCCAGGCGATTTTGATATAATTTTTTAGCATGATTGATGGTGTTTTTTGATTGATTTATTCATTGCGCAGACCTTTGGTCGGTTGTAAAAAGGCGGCCCCTATGGACTGATAGCTGATGGTTAGTACGGCAATGCACAGGGCGATGACCCCTGCCATTAAAAAAACTTCCCATCCAATACTGATTCGGTAAGCGAAACCTTCCAACCACCTGTTCATAAAATACCAGCCAATAGGTGTGGCAATCGCAATTGAAATGATGATAAGTTTCAGAAAGTCAAAAGTGAGCAGTTTGTAAATATTTTGGAAAGGCGCGCCAAGTACTCTTCGAATACTTATTTCCTTTCTTCGTTGTTCTACCATAAATGCTGATAGCGCAAATAGACCCAGACAAGCCACAAAAATGGCAAATAGGGCAAAACTGTTGAATATTTTGCCCATTCGCTGTACATCTTCATGCATTTGGGCAAATTCCTGCTCCAGAAAAGAATAGTTGAGTGCTTGATTTGGGACATTTCTGTTCCAAACCTGTTCAATGGCAGCGAGCGCATCGGTCGGGTTTCCTTTTTCAAGTTTTACCGAAACAGCTCCATTGTCCTTTCCGATGACTAATGACAATGCGGAGATATCCTCTTTCAAGGATTTAAAATGAAAATCCTCTATCACCCCTATAATCTCAAAAACTTGGCTGTTGTTGTCCAATTTTTTACCGATTGGATCCTTTAGACCAAGCTCTGTGGCCATTTTGTTATTGATGACTATCGAATTGATGGAATCGTAGGCAAAGTCCTTTGAAAAAGTCCTGCCCTTATCCAATTGGATTCCCAAGGTTTCGGTATAGCCATAGTCAACCTTCCAAATCTGTGCAGCTACACCTCTTCCTCCATCATCCTGGCCATCGACCATAAAGGTGTTACCATTTCGGCTCCCTCCATCAATGGGCAAATAGTTGGTGGATGTCACGCTTTTCACCTGGGATAATGATGATAATTGCTCTTTAAAGGATTCTATTTTGTTGTCAAGAATATGGGTGCCCTCGAGTACTACCACACGTTCCTTGTCGTACCCCAATTCCTTGCTCACGATATAATCCATTTGCCGGTAAATAATCAACGTGCCAATGATCAAAATCACCGAAGTGGTGAATTGAAAGATGACCAATCCACTACGTAACCTTCCGCTTTTGCTGCCCACACTCAAAGTCCCCTTGAGAACATTTGCAGGTTTAAATGCCGAAAGATAAAATGCCGGATAAATTCCTGCCAGCACACCCACAAATAAGGCTGCAACGAGCAATGTGGGCACAAACCACCAATCGGTCCATGGCAATTCAATATTTTTTGAAGCAATTTCATTAAAGAACGGCAACAGTCCCCAAGCCAAAAGCACGCCCAGTACAAACGAAATAATACTGAACATCACAGATTCGGTCAAAAATTGGTTGACCAAACTGTTCCTAAATGCACCAATGGTCTTTCTTAAACCCACCTCTTTGGCCCTATTGGCAGATTTTGCAGTGGAAAGATTGATAAAATTGATAATGGCCAAAAGCAATACAAAAATAGCTATGGCCGCAAAGAGCCATACAAACTTGACATCGCCATGCTTCAATCCATCCTGCATTTTAAGATCCGATTTCAGATAAATGTCCGTCACCGGTTGCAGTTTGTACTCAGCGGTCCGCAACACATCTATAAAACTGGCCGAGCGGCCCCTTTCCATTTGCGCCGGAATAATGTATTTTTCAACAATGGAGGACATTTTTTGTTCCAATTCATCAATATTGGTGTTCGGATTGACCAATACATAGGTAAAATAGTTCTGATTCGTCCAGCTTCCATTGGTGTCCTCCACGGGAAGCATAAAATCAAAATCAAGATGTGAATTCTCCGGTATATCTTTCATGATACCTGTAACAGTATAGGGATTTGAGGTATCGTTGTCCAAGAACACAAGCTGTTCCAAAGCATTACCGCTAGGAAAATATTTCTCCGCTTTGGATTTGGAAATCACGATACTTTTAGGGTTGGTCAATGCTGTTGCCGGGTCTCCCTGTTCCAGCTCGATTTCCAATATTTCAAAAGCCTCTTGATCCGCAACAATAAAGTTCTCCTCAAAAGTGTTCTCCTGAGTACCGTTTATCCTAAAACCTCGCTTGCCCGCACCAAAAATTTCAATGGTGTTCACTTTTCCAGCCTTGGTTATTTCTGCAAAATCAGATTGGAGTGCATCGGCAAAAGGCAGTTGAAAATGAGTGCTCTTCATTACCTCTCCTTGAATCTCTCCTTGGAACACCACTCGGTATATGTGGTCTTTGTTTTGGTAATGGGTATCATAACTGGATTCATTACCGATGAAAAGAGTGATTAAAAGGCATGCCGCTATGCCCACGGCAAACCCTCCTATCTTTATAAATGTAAAGAGCTTATCCTTTTTAATGCTTCTCCATGCAATATTTAGGTGGTTTTTGAACATGTGATTGATGATTTTCGATTGATTTTATTCGGCTCTCAGACTCTTGGTCGGGTTGGTCAAAGCCGCCCTGATGGATTGAAAACTTACGGTCAACAGGGCAATGCCCAGTGCAATGGTTCCTGCAAGAGCGAACAACCACCATTGCATATCGATTCTATAGGCAAACCCCTGCAACCAGTTTTCCATGGAAAAATAGGCCACCGGAAAACCTATGAGCAAGGCAATAAGCACCAGCTTGGCAAAATCCATGGACAGCATTTGGCTTATCTTGCTCACAGAAGCCCCCAATACTTTTCGAATACCGATTTCCTTTCTTCGCTGTTCCGCCGTGTAGGCCGCAAGTCCAAAAAGGCCCAGTGCCGCCACAAAAATGGCCAGTATGCAGAATACGATACTGATCTGTCCCGCCCGTTTTTCGCGAGCATACATCCTAGCGATATTTTGGTCCATAAAGGAGTAATTGAAATCTAAATTGGGAACAACCCTGGTGAAAGTGCTTTTTAGATCAGCAACCGTATTGGCCAAATTCCCGGATTTAAAACGTACCAGCATGAACGATTTGCCTTCACTTGGATTGTTGTGGAATGCATAGGCCCCGATGGGTTGGTGCAGCGATTCGTAGTTGAAATCATCGACCACCCCGACAATGGTATTGGGCTTTCCGATATAAACTTCTTTTCCAATGGCATCTTCAGGGGAAAATCCCAAATAATCAATGGCTTTTTTGTTCAACACGACTTCCACCAATGTATCTTTTTCGCTTTTGTACATCGGCAAGCTACTGCCCGCCAAAAGATGCAGTTTAAGAGCGTCCACAATACCTGCATCGGTGACATTGGTCTGAATGTTCAAGCCCTGTTCGTCCGAGCCTTTTCTTTTAAGGGTTCGTCCACTGACATCCCTGCCCGGATATCCTTGGGCCATGGATACTGCTGTAACTTCTGAAAGGTTTTTGAACTCTTGTTCCAAGGCATCACGATTGTCGTTGTCGCGCAATCCACCCACAGAAATTGCCATAACGTTGTCAGCGGTAAAGCCAAGGTTTTTGTTCTGGATGTATTTCGTTTGTTGATAGATGACCATTACTCCTACGATCAACGCCGTGGAGGCCGCGAACTGCATCACCACCAAGCCTTTTCTTATCATTACGTTGCCCTTTCCGCGCTTTAATGACGGGGACAGGATTTCTTTCGGTAAAAACCGGGACAGGTACATGGAAGGATATAGCCCTGAAAACAATGTCGTTATGGTCCAAACTCCCAACGCTGCCAGTAAAAAAGTTGGGGTGAGCAACAAGTTCATGTTCAAGTGTTGATTCGTCAGGCTGTTAAAGCTTGGCAACAATAACATGGTCAAAGCGATTCCCAAAACCATGGAAATGCCCGTAATGAATCCGGTTTCCACATAAAACCGACCTACCAACGATTCTGAGGATGCCCCCAAGGTTTTGCTGATCCCCACTTCCTTGGAACGTTTTTGGGAACGTGCCGTGGTAAGGTTCATATAATTGACACAGGCTATCAATAGGATTAAAATGGCCAGATAGGTAAGGTTGCGTACTTCGTGGATATCGCCGATCCTAGAAGAATATGCGTTTCCATAGGAGGCTGAATACAAGTGTACCTTGCTCAATGGCTGTAAACCGAAAGAGTACCATTGTTCCTTCTTTGGGAGGTTTGCATCCAACATTTGGCCTATCTGTGTTTGGGTGGCATCCACCGAAACGTTCTTCTTTAACAGGCAATAGGTTTCAAAACTGGCATTGCTCCACGACGTAGTATTATAGAACCAGTACCCATTGCTGGATGCCATGATCTCGGCATCCAAAGTGCTGTTTTCGGGAAAATCCCGGTATATCCCCGTTACCTCTAACTCACGGTCGTTATCGACCAGAATCGTTTTGCCGATCGGATTTTCATTGTTGAAATGCGTTTTGGCCGCAGTTTCCGAAAGAATGACCGTACCCGGCCTGTCCAAAGCACTGGTCGCATCTCCCGCGACCAATTTGATGTCAAAAATGGTCAATAGCTCCTTGTCCACCCAATAGAAAAATTCTTCGGTAAAATTTTGATCGTTTATGCGCAAGGAGGCAGGTCTTCCAAAATTATGTTTTAATAACCTTGCAGCACTTTTCACATTGGTTACCTCTTCTTTCATGGCCAAGGCGGTTACCGGTGGGACCGTAGCCCAGGTCTCAAAGCCGAAATCACCAGTGGTCTTCAACAATACCCTTTGGATCCTGTCTTTTTTTGGGAACATGGAATCGAAGCTCCTTTCGTGGGAGATAAACAGAAAAAGAAACATGACGATGGTCAACCCCATAGAAAGTCCAACAATGTTTATTGTTGAAAACAACTTGTTGGTCTTTAGGTTCCTCCAGGCTACTTTTAGGTGGTTCTTGAACATGTGATTGATTTTTTGATTGATGAAAAACTCCTATACCATACTTTTCATGGGCTTATTTTGGCTTTCGGTCACAATTTGACCGTCGAACAGGTTAATCACCCTGTGTGCGTAATGCGAATCCCGGTCGGAGTGGGTTACCATTACAATAGTGGTCCCTTCTTGGTTGAGTTCCGTCAACAGGTTCATTACCTCGATGCCGTTTTTGGAATCCAGGTTACCGGTCGGCTCATCCGCCAAGATCAGTTTTGGATTGGTAACCACGGCTCTAGCTATGGCTACTCTTTGCTGCTGCCCCCCCGATAATTGCTGTGGAAAATGCTTTTCTCTATGGGCGATTTTCATACGCTCTAGCACTTTCTGCACTTTTTCTCTTCTTTCGGCCTTGTTCATTTTAAGATAGATCAAAGGAAGTTCTACGTTTTCAAAAACGGTAAGCTCATCGATCAGGTTAAAGCTTTGGAACACAAAGCCCAGATTCCCCTTTCGTAATTGGGTGCGTTGACTTTCCTTTAATCCGCCGACTTCGTGACCTGCGAAGTTGTAGCTTCCCTGCGTAGGGTTGTCCAGCATACCTATAATGTTCAGCAGTGTTGATTTTCCACATCCGGAGGGGCCCATGATCGCCACAAATTCCCCTTCTTCAACCTTAAGGTTTACGCCATTTAGGGCCAAGGTTTCCACCTCTTCTGTTCGGAAACTTTTTTTAAGATCTGTAATTTTTATCATTGTAATGGTTGTTTGATTGCTTTTTAAAGACTGTTCATTATTGATCATTGTTACATTTCTGCGGGTTATTTTAATACAATCCGTTCCGCATCGCCAAAACTATCGTAGTTACTGGTAATGACCTGTTCTCCAGGCTGAAGCCCCTCAAGGACCTCATAATATCTTGAGTTTTGTTTGCCCAATCGCACATTGCGCTTAATGGCCTCATTGCCATCGGGACTTACCACGAAAACCCATTGCCCTCCCGTGCTTTGGAAAAATCCACCTTTGGGAAGCAACATGGCATCGTTGGACTCGCCCAATTGCAGTCGTATGTTGTAGCTCTGACCTGCTCTAATGGTTTCGGGTTTATCGTCCACAAAAACCAAATCGACCCTAAACCTACCGTTACGTACTTCGGGATACACCTTGCGCAAGCGCAGTTTGTACTCGTTTCCATTTCGTTCCAAAGAAGCGGAAAGATCTCTCTTTACACGGTCGATATAATGCTCATCGATATCCGCTTCGATTTTAAAATCGGTCAGTACATTGATCTGGCCGATACGCTGTCCCTGTGAAATGTTCTGGCCGATTTCGGCATCCAAAAACCCAAGTTGTCCATCGGCGGGAGCGCGCACGTTTAGGTGGTCCAAACGCTCGTAGACCATGGATAAGGTCTTCTGCATACGATCTAGGTCCGTATCCAGACCCTTAAGCGAGGTTTCCCTGAGTTCGTCGTCCTGTTCGGTCTGTAGTTCAACGATTTCCAATTGCTTTTTCGCCAATTGATAATCTTCCTTGGACTTAAGATAGGTCTCTTTGGAAACCAATTCTTCTTTATACAGTTCTTCGTTCTGCTCGTAGGCCCGTTTTAAGCGCTGTACATCATATTGGGCCGTTGCCAAGGATTTTCTGCCTTCTACCTGTCTCGAATCAAAAGTAAGTTTGGTGGAGCGCAGGTCGTTCTGTTTAAGAGCCAAGTTACTTTCGCTCGCCAAAATCTGCTCGTACAGGGCCATGTTTTCCAATTTAAGAATGATGTCCCCTTGCTTCACCATGGAACCTTCCTCAATCAACTTTTCGGATACCCGCCCTCCTTCATATGCATCCATATAGATGGTGGCAATGGGAGCGACGTTTCCATTTATGGTTATGTAGTCGTCAAATTTGCCGTCGGTTACGGAGGAAATGGACAAACGTTCCTTCTCTGTCCTAAAAGTGGACATGGAGCTGGCAAAAATCAACTTATAGCCAACGAACAGAAGCAATACGCCCAGGGCGATGTAACCGTAATGCTTGAGCTTAAGTCCTTTCTTTTTTTCTAATTGTATATCCATGGTATATGTTAGTTGATGTTAAATATGGGCAGACCGCTGTAAAAATCAATGGTGCTTTGATTGACTTTTAACCTTAGTCCCACCTGTAAATTCTCGTTCTGTGCCACACCGTAAAGATTCTTGGCCTGAAACAGCTCCAATGCATTGATCAATCCCTTTTCATATCTTTTTTGAGCTATGGTGAAGGCCAATTCTTGTGCATCGACCTTTTGAATGCTCTGTTGGTACTCCGCAATGAGAGCCCTATTGTCCTGAACCAATTGTTGCAATAATTTAAACAATTCCTGCTCTTGTATCTCAAGGTTGTTCTTTGCCTGCATGTAGGCTATCTTTTGCTGTTTTACCCTGGAGTGATTGGCCCATCCATTGGTTATCGGAATGTTCAACTGGGCACCGACAAACTTGGATTGGTTATCGTTAAACTGGGTCTTAAATGGGATTACATTGCCATCCTCGTCCACATTGGTCTCAAAATAACTGGTTCCGTAACCTGCAAACAGGGATAAAGAAGGAAATAGGTCTCCGCGTACAGCCTGCATTTGCTTTTTAGCAGCGGAAACACGATACTCCTGCGCTTTTACCAAAGGCACAAATCCGCGTGCAGACCGATAGAGCGAATCCAAGGTCACATCTTGGTTGAGCGATGCTTCTTCAAGGGTTTCCTGAATTGTAATGTCGGTTGCACCGATCAGGTTCATTTCTTGTAAAAGCGCCAGTTTGGCATTTGTTAATTGGTTGCGGTTCTGGGTCAATAGAAACTTATCCCCCAAAAGATTGGATTCAGCTTCGTAAAGATCGGCCCCTGCCATCAATCCCAATTCCACCTGTTTTTCCACTAAATCGTAATTGGCCTGTGAAATTTCGAGCTGCTCCAACGTATTGGCCACCAAACCTTCAAAGAATTTGATGTCGTAAAACGCACTCATCACCCTAAAGGCCAATAAGAATTTTTCCTGTAGGATGTCCTCTTGGGTCGCCTTATAAATAAATTTTGATGCTCTTATCGAATTCATTTTTTGAAAACCACGGAACAGGTCCAAACTGGCATTGAGAGAATAGTTGTTACTGAAGAATTCCGTGTTCACATAATCGTTGGTCTGGGGGTCGGCAGACCTACCGTATCTTATCGTATAGTCGGTAGAACCACTTACCGATGGCAACAGGTCTCGTATGGACTGCCGATAAGATTCCCTGCTAGATTCATTGTTATACGAAATATTCTTTACCTGAAGGTTGTGCTCAATGGCATAATCCACACATTCTTCCAACGTCCATACTTCTTGGGAAAACCCAATGAACGAAGCCAATAATAAAAAGGTTGTTATGTTTATTTTTAGATTCATAGTGTATTACTGTGCCAAACTGTATTCTATTCTTATGCCAAAATATTTTAAAATTGATTATCAGACAGTTACACTCAATAAAGCGCGCTCAAGATAAAGTAGGTGTAAAAATTTTGTACAAAAAATGTCCAAATATTTTACAGTAAGGTCGTCCATATTGAAGCAATTACTAGTTTTGGTTGTCCATTTGAATACTGTTACCCAATGATTGATGCCAAAATCTTAGTGGTCGATGATAATAAGAGTGTGCTGAGTGCTCTGGAAATTCTTTTGCAGTTTGAGTATAAAAGCGTTCAAACCATCTTCAACCCCAACCAGATTTCTTCCTTTCCAAATTTGGAGGATATGGACATTGTATTGTTGGACATGAACTTCTCCGCGGGTGTCAACACCGGAAACGAGGGATTGTATTGGCTCAACCAAATTAAAAAAAGGTCGCCCAATACATCGGTAATTATGATGACTGCCTACGGTGCCGTGGATTTGGCGGTAAGGGCTTTAAAACAGGGCGCTTCTGACTTTGTGCTTAAACCCTGGAACAACGAGCGGTTGATGACCACGGTGAAATCTGCCTACGAGCTCAGAAAATCCAAACAGGAAATACACAACCTCAAGAAAAAGGAGAACAATTTAAAACAGGTCATTAATCAGGACCGCAATTTTATCATCGGCCAGTCCAAGGCACTTACCTCAGTGCTCAACCTCGTGGCCAAGGTTGCGAAAACTGACGTTAATGTGCTGATTACGGGAGAAAACGGCACGGGGAAAGAATTGATAGCCCGCGAACTGCACCGTCTTTCAAATAGAAAAAATGAAGTTTTTATAGGTGTGGATATGGGCTCCATTGCTGAGAATTTATTCGAAAGCGAGCTTTTTGGCCATACCAAGGGTTCTTTTACCGATGCCAAGGAAGATCGAGCGGGCAAGTTTGAGGCCGCCCATCAAGGTAGTTTGTTCTTGGATGAAATCGGGAACCTTTCCTTGCAGATGCAGGCCAAATTATTGTCCTCCATCCAGAACAAATCAGTCGTCCGCGTAGGTTCCAACAAACCTATAGAAGTGGATATAAGATTAATCTGCGCCACCAACTGCAATTTGGAACAAATGGTTGCCGATGGACTGTTCCGGGAAGATCTATTGTACCGCATCAACACCATCCATATTGAGGTGCCACCCCTTAGAGAACGTGATGGGGACATTTTAGTACTTGCTGAGTTTTTCTTGAAAAAATTCGCTCATAAATATGATAAATCTGGTTTGCGGATGAACCAAACAGCCCAAGAAAAACTAATGGAATACCCTTGGCCGGGTAATATAAGGGAGCTGCAACACACCATGGAACGGGCCGTAATCCTTTCTGATGGGAATGTGCTCAAGCCTTCCGATTTTTTATTGCACGCCAAACCCATGCAATCCATGGATCTCGAGCCCATGACCTTGAACGAGATGGAGCAACAGATGATCAACAGGGCGTTGGAGCAGAACGAAGGAAACTATAGCGCAGCTGCTGAACAATTGGGTATTTCTCGCCAAACGCTCTACAATAAATTGAAAAAAAAGTGATTGATGGCCAGTAGAAATTTTTATATACAGCTTATTCTCAGGGTCATTTTTATAACCATTACTGCTGTTGTATTGGCATTTTCAGTGGCCTTTAAATGGTATTTTTCCTTGGGACTCTTTGCCCTTATTTTAGGGGCACAGGTGTTTTCATTGATAACATTTATCAACCGGACCAACCGAAAAATCGCCTATTTTTTTGATGCCATTAAAAACGAGGATTTCACCCTTCGGTTTCCCGAAGGTGTTACCATTGAGTCCTTTAAAGAACTGAACCGAAGCCTTAACCGTGTCAATGGCCTTATCCAAGAGGTGCACATGCAACTCCAAATACGGGAACAATACTATCAAGAAATCCTAAAGCAGGCGAGCATCGGCATAATGACCTATAATGAGAAAGGCCACATCCTGTTTGCGAACCCTACCTTGGAAAAGTTGTTGGATTACACTCCTTTGAACCATATTAAACAATTAAAGCAGGTTGATGAAACCCTCTACCAGATATTTAAAAACTTCAATCCTTTTGAACGCAAGCTCTTCCAATTGTCCAATGAACGGGAACAAATTCAATTGGCACTCAAGTCCACGCCGTTGATGTTGAACGGTCAGTCCTTGCAATTGGTAGTGGTACAAGATATACATAAAGAGCTTGACGAAAAAGAAACCGAGTCTTGGGTAAGGCTTATTCGCGTGCTGACCCACGAGATCATGAACACTATTACCCCAATCGCTTCCATTTCGGATTCCATCATAAAGTATTACCGAAAGGGAGACAAGATCACTCCAATGGAGGAGTTGGAGGAGGTTCAAATTAAAAACACCTTAAAGGGCCTGGAAGTGATTAAGGAGCAAGGGGGTGACCTGATGGACTTTGTACAATCGTACAGAAGCCTACTGCACGTGCCGGAACCCAACAAATCTTTGGTCAAGGGAAAGGACCTTCTGGAAAAAATCGACGTGTTGATGTCGGCCAGATTGGTGGATGGGGAAAGTGAGTTCGCCACCGTTTGCCATCCAGAGGATTTAGAGTTCTACATTGATGAGAAACAAATTTCCCAAGTACTGATCAATTTGGGAAAAAATGCTTTGCAAGCGGTAGAGTCCACAAACGGAGGAAAGGTACAAATGATAGCCGGAATCGATGAAAACGGTTCCAAATTCATAGATATTCGCGATAATGGACCCGGTATTTCTCCTGAGGTAATGGACGAAATATTTGTCCCCTTTTTTACCACAAAGAGTGAAGGTACCGGAATTGGGCTCAGTCTTTCCAAAAGAGTGATGCAACTTCATGGCGGGAGCATCCAAGTGCGTTCAGTTCCCGGTTCAGAAACTGTTTTCCGACTCACCTTTGCATAACCAAATTATGAAAAAAGCACTATTGGAATTTTGTTGGGGCTATGTGAACGAACGCTCGGAACGCCTTAAAAAACAGAGTGAGGAGCTGCAGGAATCCTTAGACTCCGAAACCAAAAGCTCGGCAGGTGACAAGCACGAAACCGGTAGGGCCATGGTACAGTTGGAACAGGAAAAGCTCGGGCAACAATTACAGGAAATCGATACTACGCGCGGCATTCTCCGTAAAATCAATATTGACGGTAGTTCGGAGAAAATACGGCTGGGCTCCTTGGTACAAACCAGTATGGCACATTATTTTTTAGCTATTTCCGCTGGGGCTTTCACCCAAAATAATACGGTTGTGTACTGTATTTCCACAAATGCCCCTATTGCCAAATTGTTGTTGGGAAAAGAAAAAGGGAAGCGATTTACCTTTAATGGTAAACAACATGAGATATTGGAGGTAGATTAAGCCTCGTCTTCCACCAATTCCATATTGGGTTTATCACGATAAAAAACGATGATGAGAAAGAGTATCCCAATGATCACCAAGAATACAATTTCGATTCGGGACAGTAATTGGTTCATTCCTAAAGACCTTTTGGATTGCTGTGTCAGCTGTCTGCCCTCAGAAAGTTGAACCTCTACAAGTTCGTCCAGATTTGTACTGATGCTGTTCAAAACAGCAGTGATATCCTCTTCAGAAGCCTGGTCCTTCAAATGCTTCTCTTCCAAGGTTTTGAGTTCTGCGTAATTCTCTTTTAAGCTTGTTAATTGTAACGATTCCTCACGGGTCAAATCCGTCTTTTCGAAATCGGCCAAAATAGTCTTTATCTCAGGATATTGTGGAAGCGATTTTTCATCCAAGGAATTATATGCCAAGAACATTTCCTTTTCGTGAAACAGATTGTTCAGCCTATAAATATATTCCTGAACAACCAAGCGGTCCTCAAACACAGAATCCACTCCATGCTCCACTGTAGAAAAGTTTCGATTGTTCAACCGATTGGATGCAAGAACCAATAAAAATGCTGCTGCGAGTACAAAACCTGCATGAATTCGTTGTCTTATCGTTCTTTTTGGCATCCTTTCTGTTTTTTACATGAATTGAATTAAATAAAATATAAGTGAATGATATTAAAATTTTTACGGGGATGCAAATCCGCCCAGCCATTAGCTAACCATTCTAATTGAGCAAACCTAATGCTTGAGGCGGGCGGATATCATCAATCAACTACTACAGTACATTGAGCTCACCTGACTCGAGAGCATCTTTTAAATCTGCCTTAACCACCGGGTGACTATTAAAAAATCTTTTTCCGTCCGTTTTTTTGATCTTTACAACAACGGTACCATCTTTTTTCTCTTTAATGTCGGTCACTACAACTTTGTTTCCAACCACCGTTTTATAGTTGGCAATGCCTCCTTTTTTAATGATGAAGTTTGCCCTAGGAAAATCTATATGTTTAAATTGAGGTGCATCTGGACGACCAATTTCCAAGACGTCACCAACCTTGATTTCTTGTGGGTTTGCACTTTGTGCATTGATATTTGTGGTAGCCACCACGAACAGAATTGCTAAAACTATAATTCTCATAACTATTTAATATTTAGGGTTTATAATTGTTTTTATTGTTTTCTTAAAAGTCAAAACTGGACAATAATTGGTGTGACTGTTCTACACCGATTATTTTAAAGGATTGTATATCAGATGGAAAACCAAACTGAATTTGATCTCCTACTGCAAGGCCGACCAAACTGGCACCAAAAGTGCTCACCACGGAAATCATGCTTTTCTTGAAATCTCCCCGTGTGGAAGGAACCAGCTGGAACGTTTGCTGGGCCCCCTGTGCAAATTCCACAGTGACCTTTGAATTTAAACGGACCACATCGTCCGGCATGTCCGACTCATCCTCTACCAAAGCCCCGTCTATTCTCTCGCCCAACTGTTCCAAGGCATCCTTATGGGCATAATCCTCATAATACCTATGGAAGTTCAGTATTCTTTTAAGCGTTAGATAATCCTTTTTCTCCATGATCAGGCTTCCGTATTTCATTTTCATTTCTTAACGGACGGGATACTAAAAACGGCATCCCTGCATTTTGGACATTAAAAGGCAAAGCCTATGCCATTTGGATGTGCTACAAGTGAATTTTAACAATAATAAATTGATTATTAGTCAATTACATGTTTATTGGTGTTAAACAGAGGAGGTCGGTAGCGGGTAATTTTTACCCAGTCGGGGTATTCTGCCCCAGCGATTATTTGAGCTTCTCGCGAAGTGTTTTGCGGTTAATGCCCAAAATTTCAGCAGCCTTGGTCTTATTGCCTTGAGTGGATAGCAGCACTTCTTGAATATATTCCTTTTCTTTCTCCTCCAGTGTCTTAAAACCTTTTTTCGGAAAGTCGATTTTGTATTTTAATTCATCCGGAAGATGCTCCAAAGTAATTTTGCCGTCGCACATGATTACGGCGCGCTGCACTACATTTTCCAGTTCGCGGATATTGCCGGGCCAAGAATATCGCTTTAAGACTTCTAGGGCATCATCGTCCATACGCACAAATCGGTCCTTGTACTCAATGCCATATTTCTGCATAAATTTATCGACCAACAAGGTAATGTCCGAAGTACGTTCCCGCAGTGGTGGCACCTCCACAGTGACAACGGAAAGACGGTAGAACAGGTCTTCGCGAAAGGTTTTCTTTTGAATCAGTTCGTCCAGATCACTATTGGTGGCCGCTATCACCCGAACATCCAATTTTTCAGGTTTTTGAGAACCGATTTTGGTCACTTCTTTTTCCTGAAGCACCCTCAACAACCTATTTTGAACAGCCAATGGCGCATTTCCGATCTCATCCAAAAAGATGGTACCCTTGTGGGCCGCTTGGAAAAATCCGTTACGGTTTTCGTTAGCACCTGTAAAAGCACCTTTGGTGTAACCGAAAAGTTCAGCTTCCAACAAATTCTCGGGTATGGCCCCACAGTTCACAGCTATAAAAGGCGCCCGTGCGAATTTGCCCGAATAATGGATGGCCCGTGCCACTAGTTCTTTTCCCGTGCCGCTTTCCCCACGCACCAAAACCGTTGCCCGGTTGTCCCTTACCCTATCTATAATCTCGGTAACTTTTTGGAATGCTTCGGAATTCCCGATCATATCGGCATAGCCATTGCTGGGGATGGGTTTTACTGCTGATGTTTTAAAGGTTTCTTTTGCTTCCTTATGCGCTAAGGCTTTTTTTACGGCCATTTCGAGTTCGACCTTTGTAAAGGGTTTGGTCAGATAGTCGGTTGCCCCATGTTCGATTACGCTGGAGGCATCTTCAACGGAAGGAAAACCGGTCACTACCAACTTCGGCATATTTGGAAAATGTTCGGCCACATATTTCACCAATTGCAGCCCATCAATATCGGGCATATTAATATCGGTCACCAACAGGTCTATTTCAGTATCCTTTAAAATGTATAATGCCTCCTTTACCGAAATGGCCTTGTAAGTATGATAATCCATCGATTTTAAGTGCCGTTGCAACAGCTCAAGAATATCAATGTCGTCATCAACCAGCAATATGTTCTCCTTTTTCAACAAGGCGCTTACTTTTTTGGGAATTTTAATGTAAAGATAGTTCCTGTTGGGGTATTTGGCCTAACCGCGATACTCCCTTGGTGGCTCTGTACAATGCCGTGCACTACACTAAGTCCCAATCCCGATCCCTCGCCCACGGGTTTGGTAGTAAAAAAAGGGTCAAAAATATGTGCTTTGTATTCTTCCGGTATGCCAGGTCCTTCATCGGCAATTTTTAAAATGACATTGTCTTTTTCCATCATCAAAGAAACGGAAATAACGCTTTTAGGCGGCGCAAAATAGATGGCGTTCACAATAAGATTGAAGACCACTTGGGTCAGCTGAATTTTATCGATACGAAGTTCGATGGTGTCCTGGGAATGTTGAAATTCGCAGGCTACCTCATTTTGGCGCAACGTGGTCCGTAACATGTTGATGGCTTCCTCAATTACCTCTACCACATTGATGACTTCGCGTGTCTCGGGCATTTCGCAGGCAAAGAACATCAGTTTTTTGACCACTTCGCGAGAAAATATGGTGTTGGTAATGATCTTGTCCAAATCTTTGGACGCTTGTGGGTCATTGCTGACGCGCTCCTTCAACAGTTCGGTGAATCCAAGAATATTGGCAAGTGGCGTATTGAGCTCATGGGCGATTCCGGCCGTAATCTCTCCCAGAATCCGTAGCCTATCGGATTGTTCCACCTGTCGGCGAATGTGTTCTTCCTTTTCCTTGATTTCTTTTCGCTCCAACAGATTGCCCACTTTTAGGCATACATTGTCCAACAGTTGCTGTTCTTCCTCCAAAAAATCCTTGAGTTGGTACTTGGGGGACGGATACCCTACTTTGATTTCTCCCCTAGGTTTATTGAACACGGTGATGAACGACTCCAAAAACACGTATTCATCTCCTTTCTCCTCGGTTTTGATAAAATAATCAGAGTTGGATAGGAGCACGTACGTTTCCTCATTAAACTGCCAGGCCCGCTGCAAACACTGCACAATACCGAGCAATGCGGTTTCCATATCATCGTAATCACAGTTTACAATGAGGGAAGTTACCTCGTACAAACAGGTGAGTTCCTTGATACGTTCCTTGAGTTTTTGTTCAGCAGTGAGCATGTTCTTCTCCTTTTTAGCAAATTAGTGAATTCTTTGGACTCAATCCCCTCGGTCAAAAGGACGACAATATTGATTCTTCCAACAAAAAAATCCTTCCAAATCGAGATGATTTGAAAGGATTCATTTTCAATATGAATAGGTTTATTTAAACAACATCGGTGCGAATTCCGATAGGTAGATTCTCCAGTTGGACCACGTATGTCCGCCGGTACTTTCGCGATAGGTGTAGTCAAAATCATGTTTGTCCAGTTCATTTCGCATATCGACCACACTTTGGTACAAGAAGTCATCCGTACCACATGCAATCCAATACAATTCAGGGTCAGCGGCTTTTAAGGCTTCTATTTGCTTTCCTCTTTTGGAATGGTCTACCTCGATTCCAAAACGGCTCAAATCGGCAAAGCCCATGCTCATAACACCTATGTAATCAAAAAGTTCAGGGTTTTCAAAAGATGTGTTCATGGTCTGTAGGCCGCCCATACTCAAACCGGTCAAAGCACGGTTTTCTTTGTTGGCTTCCACCTGAAAATGTGATTCTATATAAGGAATCACATCGTTGACCAAACTTTTTTCGAACATCATATTGGCCATGCCTCCTGCAGGTTGTGTTGAAGGCTCAAGCTTAGGACTTACCGTCAAAGCCGAGGCCTGGGTCGGGTTGCCATTGGTCATCACTACGATCATAGGTTCGGCTTTTCCTGAATTGATCAAATTGTCCAATATATGGTTGGCAACCCCAAGTGTTGGCCAAGCCTCTTCATCTCCACCTCCGCCGTGCAGTAGGTATAGAACAGGATAGTTTTCGTTACTGTCGGCATACCCTGGTGGGGTGTACACATACATTCTACGGGTTTGATCCAAGGTTGGGGACTCGTACCAAATTTGGTGAACTGTGCCTTTGGGCCCTGTTTTGGCCCAATAGAGTTCGGATGCTTCGCCAGGAATGTACAATACATTTTCCGTTCTAAAAGTCCCATCACGTGCGACCATCAAATTTGCAGTGTCCAAGGTGTTGACGCCATCCACTACAAAAGTGTAGCCGTAAAGCTCTGGTTCCAAAGGCCCCACCGTAGTGGACCAAACATCATTTTCACCTTTGGTCAGTTCCACTGTTTCGCGTGTCATGCCCATACCATCATTGGGAACCATTGGCATCCAATTACCGGATAAGATTACCTTTTCTGCTTTTGGTGCCTTAATTCTAAAGGTTACCGTGTTGTCGTCAGCAATTTCCGGAGAGATAAGCCGCTCCATGGAACCTACTTCTTGGCCAATTACGGCCAAGGGCAGGATTAAGGCCACAAGCATTAATTGCATGCGGAACTTACTTACTTTGTTTACTGTTTTTTTCATTCTAATTTTGTTTAGTTGTTGTTTATGTGTCGCTTTCAGTGGATTGGTTTTTAAAAGAGCAAACCTTAAATACATTTTAGCCATCCTTGGAAAAATCAAATTATCACTGAACATAATATCACTAAGATATGATATTTTTCTTCATTGTAACAAATTGTTACAATGAAGATTGAAACATAAGAAATTTCTGGAGTCCAGTCTGGGATCAATTATAAAAATGGTGATTAAAAAATGATGATTTACAGAAAAGTAATTGGTTCTTTTTCTCTTTCTACGATTTTGGAAAACTGGTCGAGAAAATTATTATTAGGCAATTGACAGTATTAAAAAGCAAAAAATCCGTAACAGACCAGTTACGGATTTTAAGTGGTCCCACCTGGGCTCGAACCAGGGACCACCTGATTATGAGTCAGGTGCTCTAACCAACTGAGCTATAGGACCCGCAATTTGCGGATGCAATATTAGTGTTTATTTTTCATCATCGCAAGGTTTTAACGCCCCTAGCTTTCTTTTATTTCTTGGCAAAGCTCCACCAATACGCCATTGGTGCCCTTTGGGTGCAGAAAAGCAACTAGCTTGTTATCTGCTCCTTTTTTGGGTGTTTCGTTCAAAACTACGAAGTGTTCTCCCTTTAACCGTTCAATTTCAGAGACAATATCTTCCACGGCAAAGGCAATGTGGTGTATGCCCTCTCCTTTCTTCTCCAAGAATTTGGCAATGGGACTGTCTGGTTGAGTTGCTTCTAACAGTTCTATCTTGTTCGGTCCAGATTTAAAAAAGGAAGTCTTTACCCCCTCCGAAACCACTTCCTCGATTTTATAATGGGGCACACCCAACAGTTTTTCAAACAATATATTGGATGCTTCCAAGTTCTTTACCGCAATCCCGATGTGTTCAATTTTTTCCATATGAGATGATATGAGCGTTAAAATCTTCGCCTTTTTCCAAAATTACGGAGTGTAAATGGTTAATAGCGTGAGGATAGTCATTTATTAGCTTATTTTTGCAGTATGGAGGAAACACAAAGACAGAAAAAGATAGCTGGAATCATTCAGCAAGACCTAGCCGATATTTTACAACGGGCCGCCACGGATGGTGGTCTCAAAGGAACTTTGATTTCCGTATCCAAGGTATCGGTAACGGTGGATTTATCCTTGGCCAAGGTATATGTGAGTATTTTTCCGAACAAAGGGGCCAAAGAGCTTTTGGCGGGTATTAAAGAGAACCAAGTGGCCATTCGTTACGAACTCGCCCAGCGCACAAAACATCAACTAAGGCGTGTGCCAGAGCTCAATTTTTATCTGGACGATTCCTTGGAATACATCGAAGGGATAGAAAAATCATTGAAAAGAGAGGAGAACCCTATCGAGAACAGGGACTTGCTCGACAAACGTAAGAAATCCTGATTTTGAACTTTCCGCTTTATATCGCAAAACGTTACTTACGGTCCAAAAGCAGCCAAAATGCGGTAAATATTATCAATTTCATTACTTTTTTGGTGATTGTGATAGGTTCTGCGGCACTTTTTATCGTGCTCTCCGCTTTCGCCGGTCTCAAAACGTTCAGCCTTTCCTTTTCCAATACATTTGACCCCGATTTAAAAGCTTCACCTACCATTGGCAAGCATTTTACCGTTTCTGCCAACGAAGAAGCGCAACTTGGTCAAATCGAAGGCCTGGCCAATTTCTCCAAAGAATTAGAGGAGCGTGCCTACCTTACCTATAAAGAAAAAAGCACCATAGCCTATATAAAAGGGGTAGACGAAAATTACCGGGCGGTTACTGGGGTGGACAGTACAATAACATATGGCAATTGGGGATACGATGAATACAATACCGTAATCGGTTTTGGGATTTATAACCTACTTGGTGTCCCCGTGAGCAACCGGGCCGCACTGGAAGTTTTGGTCCCAAAACCCGGTGAGGGTTCATTTTCACAACAAGGATTTAATAATCCTAAACCTTATGACGACCTTTCCTTGGTAGTGAGCGGGGTTTATGCGGTTGAAGAGTCTTTGGATAAAAAATATGTATTTGCTCGACTACCGTTGGTCCAAGAGCTGTTGCAGAAAGATAGCACCGAAGTCTCCGGCATCAATTTTAAATTGATGGAAAATGCCTCCCTACATGATGTCAGAAATTCCATAAATTCCGTTTTGGGCGAAAAAGTTACGGTTTTGACCCGAAGGGAGCAGAATACATCTCTTTACCGGATGCTGAACACTGAAAATTTAGCCACCTATTTGATTTTTACCTTAGTGCTCATCATTGCCCTTTTTAATGTGGTCGGAGCGATAATCATGATGATTTTGGACAAACAACAAAACTCCAAAACTCTGTTCAGTTTGGGCACCACAATAAAAGAATTGCGTCGTATCTACTTTATTCAAGGTTTATTGGTCACCTCTTTTGGTGGATTTATAGGCGTCCTGATCGGTTCTTTACTCATTGTTTCCCAATTAGCGTTCGGGTGGCTTAAAATTACTCCATCATTGGCGTATCCTGTAGAATACAATTCAATCAACTTATTGATAGTAATGGGCACAATTGTAGTATTGGGTGTTATCTCTTCAAAAATTGCGAGCAGTCGAATCACAGAAAAATTGATTTCCACTTAAGCGAACTGAAAATCACCGAATTTTTCCTGGACCTCATCAAAAGCGGCAAAAACATCAGCAGCTTCATCGCTGGTCACCATTTTCATCCGGTATTCCTTAAAGTGCGGAATACCCTTAAAATAGTTGGTGTAGTGTCTTCTCGTTTCAAAAACACCTAGTTTTTCACCTTTCCAATCAATGGCCATTTGTAAGTGTCTTCGGGCCGCATCCACGCGTTCGAGCATGGTGGGCGGTGCTAAATGTTCGCCTGTCTTAAAGTAATGTTTCACTTCTTTAAAAAACCAAGGGTAACCAATGCTCGCCCTGCCGATCATGGCCCCATCCAGTCCAAATTCGTCGCGCATTTTTATCGCAGCTTCCGGCGTGTCCACATCACCGTTGCCAAATACTGGAATCTGCATGCGCTGGTTATTCTTCACCTCGGCAATAGGTTTCCAATCCGCCTCGCCTTTGTACATCTGTACACGCGTACGACCATGGATGGAAATGGCCTCAATGCCGACATCCTGCAATCGTTCGGCCACCTCGACAATCTTAATGGAATTGTTGTCCCATCCCAAACGGGTCTTTACGGTCACTGGTAATTTGGTGCGCTTAACGATTTCTTCCGTCAACTTGACCATCAAGGGAATATCCCGCAGAATACCGGCTCCGGCATTTTTGCAGACCACCTTTTTTACAGGACAGCCAAAATTGATATCGATAATATCGGGGTTGGATTTTTCCACAATATCCACCGCCTGTAGCATAGAATCCAGTTCGGCACCAAAAATTTGGATCCCTACGGGACGCTCCTTTTCATAAATGTCCAATTTGATGACACTTTTAGCCGCATCACGAATCAATCCTTCGGAAGAAATAAATTCGGTATACACCACATCGGCGCCCTGCTCCTTGCACAATTTACGGAACGGAGGGTCACTCACATCTTCCATCGGAGCTAGAAGAAGCGGAAAATCAGGGAGTTCTATGTTTCCAATTTTTGGCAAATCCTTCAGGTTTTTGGACTGCAAAAGTACAAAATAGACAATAACCTAAAAGCTAGTTCTGGGATTGTAGTCGATCACGCTCATTTTTATCGATTCCACGCTGGTTGTCCTCCAATCGGAAGTTTCCGAAATTATAGGTGAATCCAAACCGGATAAACTGTGTTTCGGGCCGTCTTCTGTAAAAATTATCTTGGTTGAGATACTGCGAACGATACGTGGGCACGTATTGCTCCAAAATGTCCTCAGCAGCAAGCGATAAGGTGATTTTATTATCAAACAATGTCTTCCTCAAGCCTATAGTCAAATTGAACTGCTCGTCCGAAACATAGGAACCAAACAAAAACTTGGAAATATACGTCGCGGCCACTTCGCCCGTAAAGGTCCCATCCTTGGAGAGCGTCAGATAATTGCCAAAATAGGCGTAAACACCATTTACTTCGTTAGTGAAGGGCACATTTCCACTCTCCTCGGCCAAAAAGGTCTCTTCTTCATGGAACAGAGAGGTATAGGCATACAAAAACCAAGCGGGCAAAATGGATTTGCTCACGGTAAAATCCAAACCATAGGATTTACTTTCCAGAACATTCTGCTTAAGTTCCACCAAAGTTTGGTTGTCATTATCCTGAAATACCAAATAGGCGATATTCCTACCGTTATCCCGGTAGTACACATCAAAGAAGTATTCGCTATTGAGCGTATAGTTGAAATTGAAATTGTTGCTAAAGCTTGGCCGCAACCCTGGATTTCCCTCTTCAAAATCATTTTCATTATAAAAAAAACGGAAAGGATTCAAATCATTGTACTTGGGCCTGTCGATGTTCCTTCCATAATCAAAAGAAAAGCTATGCTTGTCCGATGGTGAGTAGAGTACGTATACGGATGGAAACGGTTCAAAAAAGTCTTGCGTATTGGTCTCTCCCAACGTAATCGAGTTTCCTTCCGCTTTAGTGAGCTCACCTCGAACACCCAATTTCATGGACCATTTTTCCCAGTTTTTTATAAAGCTCATGTAGGCCGCGTACACCTTTTCATCATAAATATATCTATCCGATTGCGATGCATCTACGGTATTGCTACTACCATTAAAGTTGAAAAAGTTCATCGTATTTTCCGACGTAATCGTTGATATCTTTGCTCCCGATTCGATGGATGCATTTCCCACGGGGGTAAAATAGTCCAGTTGTCCGGTGAAAATTTTTATTTCTTGGTCGGAATCACTATCAAACCCAAAGTCCCTTAAAAAAGTACCGCTCGCATCAAAATAGTTGGAAGAGAGCCTTTGGAACATTTCACCATTAAAATAGGTATAGTGTCCATTGGCCCTGATTTGCGCTCCTTCTTTTTTCAGCTTGTGCACATAGGTTAGGTCGAATGCCAAGTTGGTGTTGTCCATGTTGGCATTGTTCCGCGTTGTAAATGTGGAATCCAATTGTGCCTGGCCGTTCCTCATTTCGTTGTTGAGCAAGGTTTCCTGCTCTTGGTCCAAATTGAATAAAAGATTGGATGTAAGGTTCAAGCTGTTTCTATCATCAAAATCATAATCTAGGATAAAGCTGGCATTTTGCGATTGCGACTTATCCGTTTGATTGTAATCGGTGTCCCATGTAGAGAACACATTATTGGCATCGTCCATAAAATTGATGCCCTTTTTGGTCTTGTTGATTTCCTTTTTTGGGTTGATGGTGTAGTTCGCAAACAGGTTGAGCTTGTCCGTTTTGTAGTAATGGCTTGTGCCGATACTGTATTTTGGAAAAACGGCCTGTGTGAAGGTTCCATTGACGCTTCCTTTATAACCCGGTACTATATTCTTGCTAGTGACAATGTTCAATATGGGTCCGCCTTCAGCATCGTACCTGGCAGGTGGGTTTGCGATTACCTCTACCGATTTGATGTTTGTTCCCGAGAGTCCTTGCAGCAAATCCTGAACCTCTTGACCTGAGAGCTGTACTTTTCTATCGTTGAGATAGACGGTAGCATTTTGGCCACGGATCATTAAATTCTCTTGATTGACAATGACCCCTGGCGTATTTTTGAGTATATCCCACGATGTTCCTTGTGAAACCACTGTGTTTTCAACCGTAAAGACCAGTCTGTCCGGCAACCTTTGTAACTTAGGACGCTGCGCGGTGACGACCACTTCGTCCAACTCGTTGCTTTCCATTGGAATGATCAAAGCCCCTAACGAAACGTCTTTTGTAATGTCCAGTGCCCTTGGCTCAGAGCCGCTTCCCACATAGCTCGCCTGCAACAAATAGAGATTGGCCTCTACCCCTGTCAGCTTAAAAAACCCTTTTTCATCGGCAGAACTCCCTTGAACAAAAGTCGAATCGGCCGCTTCTAGCAAAAGAATATTCGCATAAGGAACCACTTGATTTTGTTCGTCGACAACCTTTCCGGTTATGGTAAAGGTTTGGCCGTACGCGCCACAAATTGTAAAGGACACCAATAAAACAATAGAGGTGAGGTTCTTCATTAGAGGTTAGGGTTGAGCTTCAAATCTAAGAAATTATTTCTGAGCGAAATACGAAGGAATTTTCTTATTGAGAAAAAACCGTTTACAGGTATTTAAAACAATTATATTTGCAGTTGATTATATCCCTTTTTTAGGGTATGTTATTGTTGATATGGAGAAGATCAGGAATTTTTGCATCATTGCGCACATAGACCACGGTAAAAGTACCTTGGCAGACCGTTTGTTGGATTTTACAGGCTCGGTGACCGAACGCGAAAAACAAGACCAATTGTTGGACAACATGGACTTGGAACGCGAAAGGGGAATCACCATCAAGAGCCACGCCATTCAAATGGATTACATGCACAATGGTGAAAAATATGTGCTTAATTTGATTGATACTCCCGGTCACGTGGATTTCTCCTATGAAGTTTCCCGTTCCATTGCTGCGTGTGAAGGTGCACTTTTAGTAGTCGATGCTGCACAAAGTATTCAGGCACAGACCATATCCAACCTGTACCTGGCGTTGGAAAACGATTTGGAGATTATTCCTGTCCTCAACAAAGTTGACCTTCCCAGTGCAAATCCAGAAGAGGTTACCGACGACATCGTTGACCTTTTGGGGTGCAAACCGGAAGAAGTAATTCCTGCCAGCGCAAAAACTGGAATTGGAATAGAAGAAATTTTGACCGCGATCATCGACCGCATACCTTCACCAAAGGGAAATCGCGACGAACCGTTACAGGCCTTGGTCTTTGATTCCGTATACAACCCATTTAGAGGCGTTGAGACCTATTTTAGGGTGGTTAACGGTGAAATCACTAAAGGACAAAAAATAAAATTTGTAGCTACCGGTAGGTCGTATGAGGCCGATGAGATTGGAACCTTAAAACTTACACAACACCCCAAACAGAAGATTTCAACCGGGGATGTGGGCTATTTGATTACCGGTATCAAAGATGCCCGTGAGGTAAAAGTGGGTGATACAATCACCGATTCGGCCAATCCGACGAAAAACCCAATCGGTGGTTTTGAGGATGTAAAACCCATGGTTTTCGCCGGAATCTACCCTGTGGATACCGAAGATTTTGAAGACCTCCGTTCTTCCATGGAGAAACTCCAGCTGAACGATGCCTCCCTTGTATTTACTCCGGAAAGCAGTGCGGCATTAGGCTTTGGTTTCCGTTGCGGGTTTTTGGGCATGCTGCACATGGAGATCATCCAAGAGCGTTTGGAGCGGGAATTTGATATGACCGTAATCACTACGGTACCTAACGTTAGCTACCACGCGTACACCACAAAAGACAAAGAAACGGCCGTTATCGTAAACAACCCGTCCGACCTTCCCGACCCATCGACCGTAGACCGTGTTGAGGAGCCTTACATAAAGGCCACTATTATCACCAAGTCGGATTTTGTTGGGAACGTAATGTCACTTTGTATTGAGAAACGGGGACAGATCGTCAACCAGACGTATTTGACCACAGAAAGGGTAGAGCTCATTTTTGATATGCCATTGGCGGAAATCGTTTTTGATTTTTACGACAGGTTAAAGACCGTTTCAAAAGGCTACGCTTCCTTTGATTATTCACCGATAGGGATGCGTGTATCGAAGCTGGTTCGCGTAGATATACTTTTGAACGCCCAACCGGTGGATGCGCTATCCGCATTGGTCCATTTTGATAATGCACATACCATCGGTAAAAAGATGTGCGAGAAATTAAAGGAGCTTATACCAAGGCAACAGTTCGATATTCCGATTCAAGCCGCTATCGGATCCAAGATTATTTCCAGGGAAACCATAAAAGCATTGCGAAAAGATGTTACGGCCAAATGTTATGGTGGCGATATTTCCCGTAAGCGTAAATTGTTGGAAAAGCAGAAAAAAGGGAAAAAGCGTATGCGACAAGTGGGTAACGTGGAAATTCCACAGCAGGCGTTTATGGCAGTTTTAAAATTGAACGATTAATGCATAAAAGGGTGCAGTGCATACTCTGAATCAATGTTGTCAGACTGAAGCTGTTAAGGTATCATGAATATTGAGTCCTATGTTTTGAAGCTTGATTACAACTTTCTTGACGTTTGAATTGTAATGGCTAAATCAAATAAAGCTGTACCCCCAATAACTTTTTCAAGTTGAACTTCGGTATCAACAAACAGTAATTGCATTTCTGCACCACACTTTTTTACTATATAGTTGTATTATAGTTATGAGTGTCCAATTCTTGTTGGATTTTATCAATCTCCTCCTCCAAGTCAATAATATGGGCATCTCTTTCTTTTGTTTTGATGGATGATTCCCAAACATATGTCTCCGGTTGGGAATAATAAGTTTTTCCTGCGGGGGCTTTTCCCTCCGTAGTAGGAATGGTCTTTAAAAATTTAGCCAGTGTCTTGAGTTCGGACAATCGATATATTTTCTCTTGTACAGCTTGATTGGCTTTCGTAATCCTCGTTTTTATACTGACCAGCCTATCTATTGTATCATTGAGTTCTTCCAAAACTTTCTTGGGGTCGTATGCCCTTGGGTTTCCTTCAATAACACAATTATAGGTCGAAATCCTTTTTTGCAGTTCCAGAATATTTCTGATAAGTCTGTTCTTTTCTTTTAAAGCTTCTGCTATCGTCATATGGTTTAAATTTTATCTCAAGCTTGCATGACCAATAGAAACCATATTAATTTATACTATGGTTTGGTTTCGATTTAGCCGCAACTCACGGAAAAGATATATATGATTTTGAAAAGAGGCACCTGTCAATTGACGGATGGCCCATATCAATTGACGAATCGCCAAAAAAGAGGATTCTTGATTTATTTAAAAGGGAAAAAATACGGTATCACAAAAGTGGCCGCTATCCAAATAACAATATTGAGCGGGGTCCCGACCCTTAAAAAATCATTGAATTTATAGTTTCCCGGAGCATAGACCATTGTATTGGTCGGATAGCTTACCGGGGTCATAAACGTTAGGGAGCAAGCGAACATCACCGCAACCAAAAATGGTCTTTCGCTTATCTCCATTGCAGAAGCCAAATTGATGACTATCGGCGTCATCAATGCAGCCGTGGCCTTGCTTGAGAGCACATTGGTGCTCAAAAAAGTAACTAAATACAATATGCTCAGGGTCACTTGGGCGTGGTAATTTCCCAGCGTCTGTTCTATAAATTGGGCGATTTTTTCGGCCCCACCAGTCTTTTCAAGGGCCGTTCCCATAGAAAGCACTCCAGCCATCATAAAAATGACCTTCCATTCCACGGCCTCGTATGCCTCTTTTGGCTTCAAAGTGGATGTGGCCACCAACAACAATGCTCCTACCATACTGCTTATCAAAATAGAGGTAAGGTTGAGCGATGCCGCAAGCACCACCCCTACTGCAATAACAATGGCAGGGATGGCTTTTTTATAATTTACCTTTGCATGCTTGTATTCGGAAAGAGCCACCACCAAGCCCTGTTCAACCAGTGCATCAACATCGGCTTCAGTGCCCAAAATCAGTAGCATATCCCCCTCCATCAAGTTTACGTCGGCCAATTTTTCATACAAAATCTCCCCTCGTTGCCGAATGGCCAAAACCGACCCATTGTACTGCCTCCTAAAATTAAGTGAGCGGAGAGAGCCCTCGGTAAGCCTAGAACCAAAGGGAACAATAACTTCATAAATGTTTTTCTCCAGTTCTGATTTGTCAAAACGTTTGTCCCCTGTTACCCTATATCCTTTTATGTCCCGAATAGCATTCAGTGTTTTTGGTGGCACAAGGACCTTCATAACATCTCCTTCCAAAATGAATGTTTCCGGGCCGATACTTTTCTTGTTAAATCTATCTCTGGAAATATCCAATATCTGCACGTTATAGTCATTGACCAATTTGGACATGTGCAACGGTTTATTACTATCAAGGCAATCTTTTTCAACTAATAACTCGGTAATATACTTTTGGGCTTCTTTGGTAAGTACGTCTTGCTCCTTTTTTTGTTTTGGCAGTAGAAGCGGTGCCACAAAAAAGATATAGGCAAAGCCAATAGTTGCCAAACAAAGTGCTGCCAAACTGAATTCGAACATACCAAAACCTTCCAATCCATATTCTTGGGCGTAGCTGCTCACCAAAATGTTGGTGGAAGTGCCTATCAAGGTGCAGGTGCCTCCAAATAACGCCGAAAAAGAGATGGGAATCAACAACATGCCCGGGGCTATTTTGGTTTCCCTGCACACGGTCAATGCAATGGGCAAAAGCAGTGCCACTACGGCAGAATCGTTCACAAATGCGGAAAACATGCCCGCAATAAGACAAAAGGTGATGAGGGCAATGCTATAATGTATTTTGGCCAGTTTTATGATCCGGTCGCTAAGACCTCCTAAAATACCAGAGTTAAATACCGCGGCACTTACCACGAACATACACCCAAGGGTTATGGTGGCCGGATGATTGAATCCCGAAAAACCTTCTTTGGGACTAAGAACGCCTGCCACTATAAACAGTGCCATAATGATGATGGAGGTAGTATCTATGGAGAAATAGTCCTTTATGAACAGGACGATCCCTATACAAATGATCACAATGGTAATAATCAAATCGCTGCCCATATTGCGCGTAATTTAGAGTTCCATTCTTTTTTGGCCACCTATCTTTTCTGTGCCGGCTCTATTAATGGTAAGTGAATAGAATAGTCTCTAAACCATTTTCGATTCTTCTTCAGAAAACAATTTTACTCATTCTCAGGATTCTTTTCCTCTTTTGTCACTTCGATTTCTTTCCCCAAATAAACCAACTTATAGCCCTCACCTTTTGGATTAAAATCTTTACTATTGGCGGGAATTATCTCAATACTGCCATCCGGGGATTTGGTGAACAAAGGAACAATGTCCCTCTCTTCATAGGTAATGTCAATCAGCTCATCATAGTGCTCCTTGTCATCCAGATCAATTTCATGGATGGTAGGGTGCTTACGGACAGTGTCCATTAATTGGATAAAGTCATCGGTGTGCGAAAAAAGACCCTCTTTTGGATTATTGTCCGGGTCGTTCACCTCTTCGGTGTTTACAAGCCTGAAGGCCCCGTTCTCCCCAAATTGTCTTTGAAACTTGTTGATTGCGAACTTGTTGATATCCGAGTTTCCGGTCAAGGCCATTAAATAACCCATATCGTTCAGCTCGATATTGTCAGTAAGCGTATCTGAGAAAATATTGGCGGTAATGGCTTCAAGTCCCAGTTTTTTCGCCTTTTCCACATTGTTTTGGTTGTTGTCTATCAAGACCACGTGCCTATTGTTCTTTCTAAGATAGTTTCCAATGAGTCTGGAAAGTTTGGACGCGCCAATAATCAAAATACCCTCGGACTTCTTCAGGAAAACGCCGACCAATTTTGCGAAAAAACGGGCCGTGGTCGCGTTCAACAGTACCGTTCCCAGTACGATCATAAATACCAAGGGTGTAATATATTCGGCACCTGCCTCTCCCCTTAACACCAGTTTGGAACCAAAAAGCGAAGCTATACCTGCTGCAACGATACCGCGCGGGCCCACCCATCCTATAAAAAGTTTTTCGTTGAACTTTAAATTGGACCCCTGTGAGCTCAGAAAGACCCCAATGGGCCGTATGATAAACACAATTACTGCGAAAAGTGCCACGGTGTTCCAATTATAAATAAGCTCCAGATCGCTGATGTTGATATTGGCCGCCAACAGGATGAAAAGAATGGAAATCAACAGTACGCTCAAGGACTCCTTAAAGTATAGAAGTTCCTTAAGGTTGGGCAGATTCATATTTCCCATCACCATACCCATTACCACCACGGCCAACAGACCGGATTCGTGTGCAAACAGGTCCGACTCCACATAAACCAGAAGTACGGTGGAGAGCGAAACCACATTGAGCAAATAGTGCGGGATAAAATTCCTTTTAATGGCAAATGCCAATGCATGTGCAAAGGTGAAGCCAAAAGTCGTTCCGAACAGGATGATTTTACCGAACTCGATAAGTGCCGTTTGGGTAAAGGCCTGCCCTTCTCCAACACTAATGAACTCGAACACCAGTACCGCGACCAAGGCCCCGATGGGGTCGATAAGGATTCCCTCCCATTTCAGTACAGCCGAAACGTCCTTTTTCAAAGGAATGTTTCTAAGGATAGGCGTAATTACGGTGGGTCCGGTTACAATGATAAGACCGGAGAACAAAAATGAAATTTGCCAAGAAAGGCCAAAAATATAGTGTGCGGCAACCCCTGCACCAAAAAAAGTGACTATGGTACCAATAGTAATCAACTTGGTGATTACCGGCCCCACATTGGATATCTCGGCCCTTTTTAGGGTCAATCCCCCTTCAAAAAGGATAACGCTAATGGCCAAGGACACAAAATAATAAAGCCCTTCTCCAGGGAACAGTCCTTTTTCACCATTCCAGATCGGCTCTATCAGTTTTGATCCATCTTCCGTATATAAAGTAGCTATGGGACCCACCAGCAATCCTATCAAAATAAGGGGTAAGATTGCAGGAAGCTTAAAGCGCCAAGCCACCCATTGTGCAATAATGCCAAGAATTATGATTCCAGCAAGTTCGAGCATCGTCTAAGTTTTGTGGAAATTTACTGTTTTTCTTTTAGATAATCATTCTTCAATGTATGGGCAACACAATACGAAAGTTCATATTTGCCCAAACATTCCTGGGATTTAACGAAACTCGTCTCCTTTTTGTTAAAATACGGCCAATATATCTTTATTTTTTCGCCATTTGGGTCGTGCTTTTCTTATTTTGCACCCCATTTTACTTTCGGAATGACAATTTATCCCATAGAGACAGGTAATTTTAAGTTAGATGGTGGAGCCATGTTCGGTGTGGTTCCCAAATCTATTTGGAACAGGACCAACCCTGCGGATTCCAACAATATGATCGACCTTGCCGCCCGCTGCCTTTTGATAGAAGATGGCGACAGGCTCATTTTGATCGATAACGGACTTGGCAACAAACAATCCGAAAAATTCTTTAGCTACTATTATCTCTGGGGCGATCATTCATTGGACAGGTCATTAAAAAATGCCGGCTTCCATCGGGATGATGTAACGGACGTTTTTTTGACCCACTTACATTTTGACCATTGCGGTGGCAGCATTCAATGGAACAAAGACCGGACCGGGTATGAGCCCGCCTTTAAAAATGCCAGGTTCTGGACGAACGAGGCACATTGGGAGTGGGCCACCCAACCAAATGCAAGGGAAAAGGCTTCATTTTTAAAGGAAAACCTTTTGCCCATGCAAGAAAGCGGCCAATTGCATTTTGTGGACAGAAAAGAATCTTCTTTTTTAGAAAGTTCCGAACTGGGATTCGGCATTCACTTTGTGGACGGGCATACCGATAAGCAAATGCTGCCACATTTAAAATATAAAGGTAAAACCTTGGTTTTTGTGGCAGACCTCCTACCAACGGTTGGACATATTCCGTTACCTTATGTTATGGGATACGACACCCGACCTTTGTTGACCTTAAAAGAAAAAGAATCATTTTTACATAAAGCTGCAGAAAACGATTGGCTACTCTTGTTCGAGCACGATGCACATAATCAAATCTGCTCACTGAAGCAGACCGAAAAAGGAGCCCGTTTGAAGCAACTGTTTTCTTACGACGAACTATTTTAAGTACAATAAATCAACTTCACTCTTTTACAAATACATTCTATGAATCGCACATATAAAAAACTATCGTTCCTGTCGCTTTCCGCCTCTATTTTTTTGATGGGCTGTGGGTCTACCGCATTGGTCTCGACTCCTGTTGAGAATATTGATTCCGTACCCCTGAAAGTAGCCGAACTTACCGATACGGAAAAGAAAAACTGGGGCCATTTGGACCTGATCAAGGACACTATTCCCGGTATGAGCGTTGACAAGGCTTACGACGAAATCATCAAAAACAAAAAAGGAAAAACGATTGTAGTGGCCGTTTTGGATTCCGGCATGGATTTAGAGCACGAAGATTTAAAGGGCGTACTTTGGACCAATTCCGACGAAATACCCAATAACGGCAAGGACGATGACGGCAATGGTTATGTGGACGATATCCACGGATATAACTTTTTAGGGAAATCCTATAATGAGCAATTGGAATATGTTCGAATGCTTCGTTTGAACATTGGAGATGCATCCGAAAGGGCAGAAGCAAGACTTTTGCTCGACAAGGAATATCCGGAAGCCGTTCAGAACAAACAACAGTACGAACAAATATTTCAGGTGGTAAAAGGTGCCGATGAACTTGTAAAAAGTGAGCTTGGCAAAGAAACCTACACTAAAAAAGATTTGCTCTCCATAAAGGCAACAACGGCACAAATGGAGCAAAGCGTTGCGGTATTGACACAAATGTTCACTTATGGCGACACTATTCCAGAAGTATTGGAGGAGCTTAAAGAGGGCATTACCTATTTTACCGATCAAGCCAATTATAACCTCAACAAAGATTTTAACGGTAGGGAGCCTGTGGGCGACGACCCTTACGATATTACCGACGTTCCATATGGTAACGGAAACCCAAAGAACATGGTAGATACCGAAAGTCATGGAACTCACGTAGCCGGAATCATCGCTGCCCAAAGAAACAACGGTATTGGCATGAAAGGAGTTGCCAACAATGTTGAGATTATGAGTATTAGAGCTGTTCCCAACGGAGATGAATACGACAAGGACATCGCGCTGGGTATCCGCTATGCTGTTGACAATGGCGCGTCCATAATCAACTGTAGTTTCGGAAAGTCCTTTTCCCCAAAAGCCGAATGGGTGTATGATGCCATTAAATATGCCGCTTCCAAGGATGTATTGATCGTGCATGCCGCAGGTAACGATGGTGAGGACCTAGAGCTTCCAGAGAACAGAAACTATCCCAACGACGATATGGACAGTGAAACGGAATTTGTGGACAACGTGATTACCGTTGGGGCCCTTTCCAGCAGTTATGGCTCCGAAATGGTCGCGTCTTTCTCCAACTATGGGAAACAACGTGTGGATGTGTTTGCTCCCGGAGACGCCATATACTCCACCATGCCCAATAGCGAATACGAATTTCAAGGGGGAACATCCATGGCCGCTCCTGCAGTAGCCGGTGTTGCGGCCCTTATTCTTTCTTACTATCCAGACCTTTCTGCCTCTCAGGTTAAAAACATTATGATGCAGTCTGGGCTTAGGACCAAGACATCCGTTATAGTTGCCGGAGATGAGACCAAAGCAACCACTTTCGACAAAATTTCCAAGTCCGGCAAGATGGTTAATGCCTATAATGCCTTAATTTTAGCGGACAATATCTCAAACGGTAAAATGACCTTAGAGAGCAATTCAAAATAATATATGAAGCATTTACGATCACTCTTTTTCTCGGCCTTTTTTGGAGCTACCCTTTTTTTAAGTGCACAATCAAGTGACTGGCAACAGCACGTGGACTATGCCATGGATGTACAGATGGATGTAAAGACCTATCAGTACACCGGTACCCAAAAATTGATCTATACCAACAATTCCCCGGATGAATTAAGCCGTGTTTTTTACCATTTATACTACAATGCTTTTCAGCCCGGTAGTGAAATGGACATCAGGCTACAAAACATCAAAGACCCGGATAAAAGAATGATGGTCGATGGAAAAAGTAGGATTGCATCCCTTTCGGAAAGTGAGATGGGTTACCTCCATGCTGAATCGCTTACCCAAGACGGTCAACCTGTTTCCTTTACAGAAGAAGGGACCATTCTTGTGGTTGATTTGGCCAAGCCAATTCCTTCAGGAGAAAAAACAACTTTAGAAATGACCTTCAAAGGACAAGTTCCTCTTCAAATTAGACGTTCTGGTAGAAATAGTAGTGAAGGCGTTGCACTTTCCATGAGCCAGTGGTATCCAAAACTTTCAGAGTATGATTTTGAGGGATGGCATCCAAATCCATACATCGCCCGTGAATTTCATGGGGTTTGGGGCGATTTTGATGTAAAAATTACCTTGGACAAAGATTATACCGTTGGAGGTTCTGGATATCTTCAAAATCCGGACGAAATAGGTCATGGATATCAAACACCGGGAACCAAAGTAAAGACCAAGGGCAAAACCTTGACATGGCATTTTAAAGCACCCAATGTACACGATTTTATGTGGGCGGCCGACCCAGAGTACATTCATGATGTGTATGAAATGGAAGATGGTCCTACCCTTCATTTCTTCTACAAGGACAACCTAGAGTTCAATGAAAACTGGAAAAACCTTCAGCCAAAAACGGCGGAAGCAATGAAATTCTTCAGCAACAATGTTGGTAAATATCCCTATGAACAATACTCCGTTGTGCAGGGAGGTGATGGTGGAATGGAATATGCCATGAGTACCTTGATCACTGGCGAACGTGAATTCGGGAGCTTGGTCGGCGTAATGGTTCACGAAATGGCCCATTCTTGGTTCCAGCACGTGCTTGCGACCAACGAATCAGAACATGAGTGGATGGATGAGGGCTTCACTTCGTTCATCAGCAGCTTGTGCATGAACCAGATTATGGAACAGAACAAACAAAACCCTTTTGAAGGGTCATATCGGGGATATTACGCTCTGGTAAACTCAGGTCTTGAAATGCCCCAGTCCACCCACGCGGACAGATATACGACGAATTTTGCCTATGGAGTTTCTGCCTACAGTAAAGGTTCTATTTTCCTTTCCCAATTGGGCTATGTGATTGGACAGGACAAGTTGATGGAGACCATTCAAAAATATTTCGAAGACTTCAAGTTCAAGCATCCTGTTCCGAACGACATCAAAAGAACGGCAGAAAAAGTTTCGGGTATGGAACTCAACTGGTACTTAACAGATTGGACACAGACCACAAACACCATAGATTATGGCATTAAAAGTGTTAATGCCGATGGTGAGAGCGCCAAAGTTACTTTGGAGCGAATCGGTGAAATGCCAATGCCCTTAGATATTTTGGTTGTGGGAAAGGATGGAACACAAAAAACATACTACGTGCCATTGCGTATGATGTACGGCGAAAAAGAAAACCCATATCCAAATTTGGACCGTACCATTTTGGAAGACTGGCCATGGGCCTTCCCAACGTACGAATTTACCTTGGACATGCCCTTGGAAAATGTGCAGGCCATTATGATCGACCCGTCTCAATTGATGGCCGATGTGGATGGTGAGAACAACGTATACCAAGCAGAGGAATAAGCAGCTTTCCTTTAACAGAACAACAAGGGTGGCCGTTTGTGCCGCCCTTTTTCATTTAATCTCGGATTTATTTAAGTAATTTGATCTTTCCAAGGAACTCGTCACCATCACAATAATGTCTGAAGAAAATACAGGTTCAAACGATACTAACACACCCCTAAAGTCCCTTCAAGGGGACATTTCCTTCCCCAAAAAAGAGAAGCTGACCAATAAAAAATTGTTCGAAGCGCTTTTTACAGAAGGCAAATCCCTTCATGAGTTTCCGATTAAGCTGATCTACCTCCCTTCAAGTTTTAGGGATGGTGCCAGAGTAAAGGTCGCTGTTGTCGCCCCAAAAAGAAAATTTAAAACGGCGGTAGACCGCAACCGCATCAAACGATTAATGAGGGAGGCGTACCGGCTCAACAAGCCCCTCATTTTTAACAACATTGAAAGGAATTTTGCGTTCATATTTTTATACCTTGGCAAGAAGGCTCCAAGTTTTGATGAAGTAGAAACGGCCATGAAAAAGCTGTTGGATGCCTTTGTAAATAAAGAATCCCATGAAAAGATTGATTAAAAAGCAAGTTTTTATTCCCGTGTTGGCAATTGTGGTCTTGGTAGGGGCCAGTAGTTTTAAAAGTGACTTTTTTGAAATTGCCAAACAGATAGAAATTTTTACCACCCTCTTCAAGGAACTTAACATGAACTATGTGGACGAGACCAATCCCGCCGAGCTGATGGATTCCGCCATAAAGAACATGTTGGGAGAGCTAGATCCCTATACCCAATTTTTGAACGAGCAAGATGTCGAATCCTTCAAAATAAATAATGCCGGGGAATACTCCGGTATTGGAGCCTTGGTCCGTTCTTATGAAAACAAATTGTTAATCGTAGAGCCGTATCAAGACTATGCGGCAGATAAGGCGGGGTTAAAGGCCGGTGATGAGATTATCAAAATCGGTGAGACCTTGGTCGCTGATTTTGACGATAACGCAGGAGAATTGCTCAAAGGGACAAATAACTCCACCGTCGAGGTTACTTTTTTACGACAGGGGGAAACCAAAACCACCACCATTACCCGAGGTGGCGTGGAGGTTGATGCGGTCCCTTTTTATGATATGATCGATGATAAAACCGGATATATTGTTTTGTCCCGTTTTAATCAAAAAGCTTCAAAACAAACACAATCTGCTTTGCAGGACCTTAAAGGCCGCGGAGCTGAAAGGTTGATTCTTGACCTTAGGGGAAATCCTGGCGGGCTGTTGTCCGAGGCGATAAACGTAACCAATCTGTTTGTTCCAAAGGGCGAACTCATTGTTACCACCAAATCCAAGGTCAAAAAATTCAATCAGGAATATAGGACCCGAAATCAGCCGGAAGATGAAGAAATTCCGTTGGTGGTACTTGTAAACGGAAAAAGCGCATCTGCCAGCGAGATTGTTTCCGGTGGTCTTCAAGATTTGGATCGTGCTGTAATTGTCGGCGCACGGAGCTTTGGTAAGGGTTTGGTGCAACGACCGCTCAAACTGACTTATGGTACGCAGTTAAAAGTAACCATCTCCCGGTATTACACGCCTTCGGGAAGATGCATACAATCCTTGGATTATTGGAACAGGGATGAGCAAGGAAATGCTGTTCGGAACACAAAGTTCAATGAGTTCACCACTAGAAACGGAAGAAAGGTCTGGGATGGAGGAGGCGTAATGCCCGATATCACTATCGAATCCTTAAAAACAAATTCGTTGATTGATGCTTTGGAATCCAACAACATCGTTTTTGATTTTGCCACACAATATTTCTACAACCACAATTTTGATTCTGTCGACAACTTTAGCTTTTCCGACTCTGATTATAGCGCCTTCAAGGCCTATGCCTCACAACAAAATTTCTCTTATCAGACCAAAACAGAAAAAGTCTTGGAAGAAACCATCAATGGAGACGACACTTTATTGGGCGCCGAGGTGCAAGAAAAATACAAGGATTTGCTTTTGGCAGTAAATCGTGGAAAAATCAATGCCTTGGATACTTATAAAGATGAAATCCAGAAAAATTTGGAAGACGAGATCATTACCAGATACTTTTACAGGGAAGGTCTTTACAAATATTATCTTAAACATGATGATGCCATTCTAACAGCCACCGGATTACTCGCGGACAACAACAAATATTCCTCTATTTTAAAATAATAAAACCACCTGTACCAATTCAAACAGGGCATCTATCAATTCAAAACGTGTAACCGTCAAGTTGGGTAGTTAAATCATCTTATAAGATGGTATTTTAACTTAAAACTTGTTTATGACCTACACCATCCTAACGCTCACCATAATTGGTATTGTGCTTTTGTTTTGGCTAAACAATCTGATCAAGAATTGTTTTTCTCGTTCCTTCTGTATACTTAAAAACCGAAAAAGGAAATCTATAGAGACTAAGGAGGCCTCGATTATCTCCGTAAAAACCATCAAAAAGGGAAAAAAACCGCTTTTGGAGCTCTTGGTATTGTTCGAAAACTTTTCCGGGAGCCATATTCATAGAAAAATTAGGGTGTGGGACAGTAAACCCCATTTACAACGTTTTGAACAGGATAAGAGCATACCTATCGGGCTTAATATTGCTCGTAAGCCCAAAGATCCTATTTTTTTATCGCAAGAAGTCTGTAGGTTTTCATTCGTATTTGTTCTTATCTGCCTTCTAAAAATTCTGGTTTATGTTGTCGGGAGCTACATTCTGATAAGTGTAGCTTTGGAAAAAATATTTTCTTCCCCTGAAAAATATGAGTTTGTCCTAAGAACATCGCAAACTTGGCAAATTGGGCTTATTTTAATAGGTGTAAGCGTTCTGTTATACTTACTCTTGCAAAGAATTGGTGTTTTGGTAAATGGAAAAACCAACGAGCAAAATTGGAACCTTCTATATTACGGCGTGGGTACGACGGCCAATATTATAGATTACAAAAACACAGAACCATTTATAAAAAATGATAAGACCATTCAGTTTTCGTATGCATTTAAAACCTCATTGGGAAAGCGATTCGAAGGGTTTGACAAAAAAATTATTGATGGTGCAGATGTTGATTCTCTGTTAGAATCCGACCTATTGGATATTATGTATCTTCCCAATAATCCGGAAGTATCGCGTATCAAAGAAAATTTAGAATCCCAGGATTTTATCCATTTTCTCAACCGCTTGTTTATGATCGTGGTCTTTATCTTTTCTGTTGTTTTTGTGTTTTCCTTTTACAAAACTGTTTTTTGAGGCATGATTTAAAATAGTCAGTCCCCTTCTTCGTAATATATCTTCATCAAAGACAAAATATCATTCTCAAAAAAGAACTCCATAGCCCCGTAATCATCGGTAAAAACAATTATTGAAGCTAATAGCGCCTGAGGGTCTTCAATTTTCATGGCCTCTAAAAACGCTTGTTTTGGTGTCCCGATTTTAATTCCATCCAAAACTGATAATTTAGGGGTTGTAATATTGGAAAAATGAAGGCCTTCTCTGTTTTCATAAAATTTGATTTCAGTATCCTTACATGTTATTTTTACGAAAGCTTCTCTGTCTTCCTTTGATTCTCCTTCAGAATAATCAATTTCTATTGTCATCTCTTTGCCCAATATCGCTTTTAGCGTGTCAATTTGTAACGCAAAGTCATATGGATCATAAATGTCAACTTCCGAATCCACCACATACCTTTTTGCCTTGCTCTGTATTATTTTGGATTCCTTCTTATCAACATCTATTTGTTCTATGGAGTCTATTGTGGCTATGTCTTGATTCTTGGTTTGCTCCTTTTTTGGATCCTTGCATGCCATAACGGCAAAAATTAAAATGCCAGAGATAATTGTCGCTTTCATAAGTGAAGCTGTTTTTAGAAATTATAAATCCAAAATAGCTAATCCTCTCCATAGATAGCCCAACCAATTGACGGATACTATATTTGAATTTACGAATGGCCCTTCAGGACCTATTCGTCTGTTCGTAATACCCAAATTCGGTTAACTTTTATTCACATTTGGAGTTAAAGCCCATCATCACAAATTTGTATGACGATACTTCGTAAAAAAGGAATTAATTCTATTTTTGGGCATGCAACAACTTAAGGTCTGTGAACTTTTTGCGGGTGTTGGCGGCTTTCGCCTAGGATTGGAAAACACGAAACACTACAAAGTGGTGTGGAGCAACCAATGGGAGCCTTCTACAAAAATGCAGCATGCTTCCTTAGTTTATGAAACACGTTTTGGTGCCGAAAATCACTCCAACGCCAACATTGAAACCGTAAAAACCGACGAAATTCCTGACCATGATATTCTTGTTGGTGGGTTTCCCTGCCAAGACTACTCCGTTGCAACTTCATTAAAAAACTCCAAGGGTCTTATCGGTAAAAAAGGCGTGCTTTGGTGGTCTATTCACCGCATTCTTTCGGAAAAAGAAATTAAGCCCAAATACTTGTTCCTGGAAAATGTGGACCGGCTTTTAAAATCGCCCTCCAGCCAACGAGGTAGGGATTTTGCCGTAATGCTCCGCAGTCTATCAGATTTGGGTTATGCCATAGAATGGCGGGTAATCAATGCCGCCGAGTATGGAATGCCTCAGCGCCGAAGGCGCATTTTTTTTCTGGCCTATTCAAAGGATTCTCCTGTTTACCAAAAACTTACAGAGACCCTTCCTCTCGACTGGATTTTAAAGAAAAGCACTTTTTGCAATGCGTTTCCTGTAGATGAATCCACACAAAATTTGGTTGAATTTGATTTGGAAGAAGATTTGGTCAAACTATCCAAAAACTTCAACAAAGAACAAAATCTTTCCCCATTTTTGAATACGGGAATGTGTATTGATGGAAAAGTATCTACCCTAAAAACCGTCCCTGCTTACAGTGGCAAAAGAACCGTTCTCTCCAATGTTTTGAAAAAAGGTCCTGTTCCTTCTGAATATTACATTGATGGTAACGATTTGCCCAAATGGGAATATTTAAAAGGGGCAAAAAAAGAAATACGCAAGACCAGCACTGGTTTTGAATACAATTACAGTGAGGGCAGCATGGTTTTTCCTGATGCCCTTGATCAACCTTCTAGAACTATTATAACCGGGGAGGGCGGCAAGTCCCCATCCCGGTTTAAACACGTGGTCCAAACCTCCAAGGGACTGCGAAGACTCTTACCTGTTGAATTGGAACGGTTGAACATGTTTCCAGATAATCATACCCAATTGGAGGGCATTTCGGATGCCAAACGTGCCTTTTTTATGGGCAACGCATTGGTTGTGGGCATTGTGGAAAAAATAGGTGATTCTCTGTTCCAGAAAATAGCCGAACTTGAAAAGCAATTTCAAAGCTGACCTATCCAAAGAAAAACAACTGGCGCCTTTACTGGATTCCTACTATCAAAAACACTTGAAACACTACAGTTTTGAACGTGTTCAACATCGTAAAAAACAATTGCAGGGCATAGATCTTATCCTAAAGGATAAGTCCTCGGAAAATGAATTCTTTGTTGATGAAAAAGCACAGTTGGATTACATAAACGAAAGTTTGCCCACTTTTGCGTTTGAACTTTTTTATAACAAAAATGAAATACAAAAGCAAGGTTGGTTGTTCGATGTTGCCAAAAAGACCCATTTTTATGCCTTGGTGACCAGTATTTATTCGGATGAAGAAAACGTGTTCACCAGTTGCAATATTACTTGGGTTAACCGTGAAAAATTGATTCTTCGCTTACACGAATTGGGCCTGAACCAAAATAGTTTGAAAAAGGTATGCCTTGATTATACAGAATGCCATGGAAAACTGATATTGAAGCAACTTAACCCCAGAACGGAAGGATATCTCTTTTTTTCCAACACCAATAAGGCAGAAAAGCCTGTAAATCTTATTCTAAAACTGGATTTTCTGGAAAAAATGGGCGTAGCAAAGAGGTTGGTTTAAGACTTCAACATTCTTGTATGTGGAATACCATCCTCCAAATATTCTTCACCAAAGGGCGAAAAACCAAGCTCCTTATAGAATTTTAAAAGATAGGATTGCGCAGAAATCTCGATGTGCTTGTTTGGAAATTTTTCATCAATTGCCGCTAACGATGCAAGCATTATCTGTTTGCCCAAACCATATTTGCGTTGTTCCTTACTTACCACTACCCTTCCAATGCTCACATTTTCAAAATAATCACCAGGTTTAAACACTCTGGTATACGCTACTACTTCGCCTTCTTTAACTCCTATTACATGAAGTGCTTTTTGGTCCTTGTTGTCCACATCTTGGTACACGCAGTCCTGCTCCACTACAAAAACTTCGCTACGGAGTCGTAGAATTTGGTAAAGTTCTTTGGTCGAGAGTTCATTAAAAGTTTTAACGGATACTTGCATTAATCTTGGACTATTACGCTTTTGGAATCGCACTTATCAAACTCAGGCTGTATGTTTACATGGTTGATGCCATGCTTGTGGTATACGTGCTCTTCAATTTTTTCAAGAATCTCATCAAACTCGGAAAGTCGTATATCGTTCTTAAAATCAATATGGGCTTCCATGTGCACTTCATCTTCATTGAGTTGCCAAATGTGCACATGGTGCACGTTTTTTACGGGCTCAATGGTACAGATAGATTCCACTATATCTTGGATTATCACCGATTTTGGCGTAAAAAGCATCAATACCTTGGTGGATTCCTTCAATAGGTCATATCCCATATAGATAAGGTATATACCAATGATCATGGTCAAAACTGCATCTACCCAATAAATCTGGAAATATTTCATAAGAATTCCACCTATCAGTACGGCCACGGACGCCATCATATCGGTAAGTAGATGTAAATAGGCCGATTTCATGTTCATATTGTCCTTTGAATCCTTTTTCAAAAGCAATACACTAAAACCATTGCCCGCAATGGCAATCAAAGCCAACCAAATTACCAAGTTGGATTCTATTTCTTTTGGCTCTATTAATCGTTCAACAGCTTCTTTCATTAAAATAATGGCAACAACAACAAGAGTAGCTGCATTGATAAATGCCGCTAAAATTTCCGCTCGTTTATACCCAAATGTTTTAAGATTGGAAGCCTTCTTCTTGCCCAATCGCCTAGCCACATAACTTATTATCAAGCTGAGTACATCGCTAAAGTTATGGAGTGCATCGGACAGCAACGCCAAGCTCCCAGAGAGCAATCCACCAACAATCTGTGCCAGCGTAATCCCAATGTTCAAAAAAATAGATATAAGGAGATTCCTTCCCTTTAGATCGGGGTGTGCGTGCGAATGTGAATGTCCGTGGTGATGATGGTGACCCATAGGGCTTATCTACAAGGAATTTTTTCGATCCTGCGTTCGTGCCGACCGCCTTGGAACTCTGTCTTTAAAAAAGTTTCCACCATATCCAGTGCCTGTGGAAGTGCAATGAAGCGGGCCGGTAAGCTTAAAATATTGGCGTCATTGTGCTCCCTGGCCAATTGTGTAATCTCCTTGTTCCAGCACAGGGCACCCCTAATACCTTGGTGTTTATTAATGGTCATGGTAGCTCCATTTCCGCTACCGCAGACCACAATACCAAAATCCACTTTGCCTTCCTCCACATCTTTTGCTACCGGGTGGGTAAAATCTGGATAGTCCACGCTATCGGTACCATCGGTACCATAATTAATAACTTCAATTCCTTTTGATTTTAATAGACCTATAATGGCAAGCTTGTAATCGGTTCCGGCGTGGTCGTTTCCAATGGCAATTTTCATGGTTATTGTATTAAAATGGGTACATAACAAAGGTACAATATCTTTTCATGTTATGTTGTTTATAAAAATGATGGAATTTTTGCATTGATTTAAAAAACAACCAATTAACAATAACACCATTTTGTTAATTATTTATACAAAACTAATGGTAATGAAATTTTGTAATTCAAGAAAATCGATCAGTAGGAATAATTATTTAATGTTGGGTTGATATTCGATTAAAAATTAATCAACCAATATCAAGAACTTTATTACGGTAATTAACATTAAAAACACATTAACTTTTCAATAAATTGATGTTGATAACGGTTATTAAAAACTGTGTACAAAAAATCTAATCGATTGATTTTTAAAATTCTTGTAGTCTTACAAATTGTGAACAAAAAGTTTTGATCGTTCAAAGCAACTTTTTCGAAAAAATTTTATTCCACATTTCAACGATCAATCATAATCATCATTTTAATTAAATTTAAAAAAGAAGAAAATATATAATATTGATTATTGTTGATAAAGTTGACTTTGTTTGAGATTACTCTTCCTTTCCTTGTTGGTCAAGGATTATAATTCGTATTTTTCAAAAAAATAAGGACGTTAATGTCAAAGAAAAAGAAGAGAGCTGGGAGTCAGCGAAAGAATGAAATTACGAAGGGCATTTTCACCGTACTAGAAAAGGAACCATCTAAAACCTTTAATTACAAGCAAATAGCTTCTAAACTCGGAATAACCGATACCCAAGATAGGAATCTTTTAATCAAACGTTTGGGACAGTTAAGGGCCAGTGACCGTATTCTGGAGCCCGAACGGGGCAAATATCAAAAGAAGCAATCACTTCACACGTATTACACCGGTAGGGTAGATTTAACCACAAGTGGCAATGCTTATATTATTGTTGATGAACTAGAGGATGACATCTTTATACATAACAATAATCTGAACCGGGCTTTCCATGGTGATACGGTCGAAGTTTTTATAAAGCCAAGACGAAAGAGCAAGAAGATGGAAGGTGAGATTTCCAAAGTGCTCGAACGTAAAAAATCATCGTATGTAGGTATTGTTGATAAGCAAAAAAGCTTTGCTTTTGTACGCCCTACCGATTCTAGGATGTATACGGATATTTTTATCCCTGCGGAAAAAATGAAGAAGGCCAATGATGGTGATAAGGTTTTGGTGAATCTTGGTGATTGGCCGGATGATACCGATTCGCCTTATGGAGAAATCGTGGAAGTCTTAGGAAGACCGGGGGAACACAATACCGAGATACACTCTATTTTGGCCGAATACGGTTTGCCGCATGAGTTTCCGTATGAAGTGGAACAGTTTGCCAAAACATTGGATACGAGTATAAAAGAATCCGAAATTGCCAAGCGAAGGGATATGCGCGATGTGCTAACCTTTACCATCGACCCAAAGGATGCCAAGGATTTTGATGATGCACTTTCTTTTCAAAAATTGGAAAATGGCAATTACGAAATTGGTATCCATATCGCCGATGTTTCGCATTATGTGCAGCCGGATACCATTTTGGAGGATGAGGCTTACGACAGGGCCACATCGGTTTATTTGGTGGACAGGGTAGTTCCCATGTTGCCCGAGGTGTTGTCCAATATGGCCTGTTCCCTTCGGCCCAACGAGGAAAAATATACCTTCTCTGCGGTTTTCGAAATGGACGACAATGCTAAATTGATAAACCAATGGTTTGGTAGAACCGCCATTAATTCCAACGAACGTTTTGCCTACGAAGAGGCCCAGCACATCATAGAAACAGAGCAAAACAACATTCCTAAAGAGATATCCATTCGTGAAAACGCTTATTCCGTATCTAATGATATTGTGGATGCCGTTCTCACTTTTGATAGATTGGCAAAGATCATGAGACAGGCCCGCATGGATGCCGGCGCCATTTCTTTTGATAAAATAGAGGTGAAGTTCCATCTATCTGAAGATAACGAACCTGTTGGCGTTTACTTTAAAGAAGCAAAGGATGCCAACAAGTTGATCGAGGAATTTATGCTCTTGGCCAACAGAAAGGTTGCCGAATATATAGGTAAACAGAAGAAAACGTTTGTGTACCGAGTGCACGATAAGCCGGATGAGGACAAATTAATGGCGCTGAACGGAGTTATTTCCAGATTTGGACATAGTATCAACCTAAAGGACAGTAAGACCATTAACCAGTCCCTAAATAAATTATTGGAGGACGTAAAAGGCAAAAAAGAACAGAACTTGGTGGATACTTTGGCTATCCGTAGTATGAGCAAGGCGATCTATACCACCGAGAATATTGGTCACTATGGACTTGGCTTTGAATATTATACCCATTTTACTTCGCCCATACGTCGTTATCCAGATGTAATGGTCCACCGTTTGCTGCAGCACTATCTTGACAAGGAAAAGGCGCCAAAAGCAACCATTTATGAAGAAAAGTGCAAGCATTCCTCGGACATGGAACTCTTGGCCGCCAATGCGGAACGGGATTCCATCAAGTACATGCAGATAAAATTCATGGAGGATCACAAGGATCAGGAATTTTTAGGTGTAATTTCTGGTGTTACCGAATGGGGCATCTATGTGGAAATTGTGGAGAACAAATGTGAGGGCATGATCCGTATCCGTGATATCAAAGATGATTATTATGTTTTTGATGAACGCCAGTATGCCATAATAGGGGAACGTACCAAACGGATGTACCAGCTGGGTGACGAAGTTTATGTGATGGTGAAGAACACAGATCTGGTAAAACGCCATCTTGACTTTTCGTTGATCGGTAAAAAGAAATAATACTATTTTGGAATAAAATTTGTTATCCTATTGAGAACCAAATTTTTATAACATGAGAATTATTACGATTGTTATTTTGTTCCTATCCCTTCAATATATTGAAGCCCAGGATGCTACCATAACCAAAAAGCTTCAAAAGTATACCGAAGTAAAAGGGTTTGATGGCATTTCCATCAATTTGATACGATCAAACGAAAACAAGGCGGTAATCACCGGTGCAAATACATCAAATGTGGCGATTGTTAACAACGAAGGTGTTTTGAAGATCCGAATGGAAATCGTTAAAATATTCAGTGGTTATAGAACCTATGTTGATTTGTATCATTCTGAAGAATTGGTGGTCATAGATGTAAACGAGGATGCCAGAATATCTTCTGACGATACATATGTGCAAAAAGTTTTGGAACTTAAATCACAAGAAGGTGGAGAATTGGAAATAAACTGTGAAGTAGACCAATTATTGATCAAAGCGGTTTCCGGAGGTAAAGTTTTTGCCGGCGGCTTTTCCAATAATCAAGATGTAATAATCAACACGGGCGGTGAATACAGCGGTAGAAACTTTAAAACAAAATTTACCACAATTAGTGTAAATGCGGGCGGCAATGCCGAAATTTATGCAACAGACTATGTAAAGGCCAATGTAAAGGCCGGGGGCGAAGTTCTGGTATATGGTGATCCGAAGAAAATGGACGAGCAGACCCTTTTCGGTGGAAAAATAAAAAGAGTGAATTAAAAATGATTGATGATATCCAAGCTGCTATCCCATTGGGATTTTTATTGAGCTTTATGATTGGACCTGTTTTCTTTGTATTGTTGGAAACGAGTGCCACAAAAGGTTTCAGGGCGGGAGTAAGTTTGGATATAGGGGTCATTTTGGCCGATATTGTTTTTTTGCTCATAGCTTATTTCAGTAGTTTCCAATTACTGGAAAATTTGAGCAACGAACCTGGATTATTTGTCTTTGGGGGAATGATTTTATTGGTATATGGAATTTTTCTTTTTGTGAAGAAGGCCAAAAAGAAGGCCAATGTAAAGGCTTCCAAAGGTACTTACGTTGGACTGTTGGCAAAGGGTTTTCTTTTGAATTTTATAAATATTGGGGTATTGGCCTTTTGGTTGGGGCTCATTATCGTTGTAGGGCCCAGTTTGGAAAACAATCCCAATAGAATGGTGGTCTTTTTCGGCACCGTACTGATAGTCTACTTTGCAACTGACCTGATTAAAATTATTTTGGCGAAACAGTTAAAAAGGTACTTGACCCAAGAACGCATTGTTTTGATTAAAAAGGGATTGGGAATTGTATTGATTATTTGCGGTATTGTATTGATAAGCAAGGGATTTTTACCGAATGACAGATTCGATCTCCAAGAGCGGATAGAAAGAATAGAGGACCTATAAACAAAAAAACCCAGCACTAAGTACTGGGTTTTGAGGCATCGAGCGGATTCGAACCGCTGTACAAGCTTTTGCAGAGCTCTGCCTAGCCACTCGGCCACGATGCCAAAGGGATCGCAAAGCTAAAAATATTTTATGAATATCTGGATTGAAAATAATCTAAATATTCATGAAATGATTTTGAGGCATCGGGTGGACTCGAACCACCATAAAAATCCTTGCGGGACTTTGTCTATCCAATTCGACCACAATGCCGTTTAAAATGCTAAAAGCAAAAATAAAAAAACATAATTTTATTCAGCGCTTAATTATCAGCGGTTTATCGAGTAATTCCGAGTTTCACCGAAACACTTTCCACATCGCCCCCAATGGGTGGATTAATCTTGGAAACTTCTACTTCCACTTCGGTTACTTCTTGTATTTCTTTAAAAATACGATCAATAATACGCTTGGCCACATGTTCCAATAAATTGGAACGTACCTTCATTTCTTCTTTTATAATATTGTTCAGATGAACGTAATCCACAGTTTCACTTAACTGATCGGAGATTGCAGGTCGGGAAAGATCTGCGGAAATCTCAAGATCAACCCTGTAATCGCTCCCAATGAGCATTTCCTCCTTTAAACATCCATGATTGGAGTGTATCCTAATATTTTTTAACCTGATTTTACCCAAAACTGTGAATTATAAGAAAGGGCAAAAATACGTTAAAACACATTAAATTAATACATACATCTACAGTTACTTATTCCTTGGAAAAGATCCATTCCCACCGTAACAACATGTGTACCTGTACTATATCCCAAAATTTCATTAGTGATTACCTGATAGGAATATCCAAAATAGAAATTACTTTTTTTAAGACCGGCTATAGGTGCTATGTACAACGGTTTTCCTAATTGATCGTTCAAAAAACGATAGGTGAGACCTACGTAATAGTAATCTTCAAAATCACGGAAGCGGAACTTGGCGTTCAGATCGGTAACGGAACGGCCATCGCTTTCGAACCACTGAAAGAATACAGAGGGTTCAATTTCCAGTTTACTGTTCTTGCTCTTGGAAAAGCTGTAACCGGAATAAACATAATAGTTTCTGAGCTTATTGGGCTCTATGGTAATAATATCGGTATTGAAATTGGACAGATCCTTGTTAAGTACATTCCCTGCATTTGCACTAAAGAAGAATTTATCATAACGATAAAGTACCCCCAGATCAAAATTATGATTGGTCGTGGCCTTATCATCAGCAGGCAATTGTCCATTGTTTTCCCTGAATTGCTCTACATCTACCCTAAACTGGTTAAAGTTGTAGGAGATACCGAAGGATAGAAAAATATCATCGTACCTATCCAATGTCAAATGGTGGGCAAATGATACCCTGGCACCTCTTTGTCTGGTATATCCATTGCTATCGTTATAGAGCATCATACCAACCCCTGATCTATTCCCTATTCTGGCGTCTGCGGCCAAGGTCTGTGTATCTGGTGCATCTTCTATTCCTACCCATTGCGTAAGACCGTTTAAACGGACTTTTATATGGTCACCGATACCTGCATAGGTAGGGGACATTAAAAATGGATTATCGGCAATGTATTGGGATAATTGGGGTACGGTCAACTCTTGTCCCTTGGCAATAAATGCCAAGGAAAACAATAAGATGGTTACGTATATTCTTTTTTGCATGGGGTTAAGCAGGTTAAGTGTTTATTCTCTGTATAATGTAAAGTGACCTACAAACTCTCTGTTATCTTGTTCTCCCTCAAGTCGGACAACATACCAGTAATCTCCGGTAGGTAATGGTTTACCGTCGTAGTTACCATCCCAACCTGCAACGTTGCGGGTCATCTCTTCCACTACTCTACCATAACGGTCATAAATCTTGATTAGTACGTCTGGGAACCCTTCAATGTTGTCAGGTATCCAAAAGTCGTTGCGACCGTCGCCATCTGGGGTGAAAAAGTTCGGGAATTCAATATCTATGAACTCCATAAATATTTCTGCTGTGGCCTCACAACCGTTCTGATCGATCACTGTTACCGTATAAGTTCCTGTTCTGTTAATAAAGAAAGTGTTGTCCGTTCCATTGTCCACATCATTGAAGTAGAAGGTATAATCCTCTACACCACCTTCTGCAATTGCCGTAATTTGATTGATGGTTCTGTTCTCCAATGTCAATACCAAAGGTTCAAAAGTATCAATGGTAAATTCATAGGTTACCATACAACCATTGGCATGTGCTATGGTGAGGTAATGCTCACCTGGCGTCATATTGGTGAAGTCAGCGGATAGTTGCATATCTGCTGGGTCGGTAGAATCCAGAGCGTACATTAGGTCGCCGGCTACGGATTCATCTTCCAAAACAATGTCCAAATAGTTGTTGGGTATATTTCCGGTACACTCGTACATTGGGGTTACAGTGGCAGCAAGGATTACTCCTGGGTCTATTTCTACAATAACATTCGTTTCACAACCTTGTGCATCTCTAATGAATACCACATGTGCTCCTGCAGTTAGGTTTTGGAACAAGGTTTGACCTTGGACAAAATTTGCATCGACACTACTGTTCAAACTAGTTTCATACGGTGCTGTACCACCTGAAATTTGAATTTCGAACGAACCATCGCCACTTTCAAAACAAACCTCATCCATAATGTTGATGGCCTCGGCAACAATAGGTTCTGGTTGTTCAAGTTCAAACTGGAACGTAATGAAACATCCGTTTACATCCTGGGCAATAACATCGTAAATGCCTGGGGCTAAATCAACAAAGGTATTTTGTGTATCGAACCTATTAAGGTTAGGTGAAATAGCGTATAGAATCTCACCAGTTCCACCGGAGACCTCAACGGAAATGGTACCATCTTCCATTCCGGCACAGGTAATATCCGTAAATTCTTCCCTATCAACTTGCAAAGGAGCTGGGTCTATGATTGGAATCATTGGAGATTCTTCAATACAATCTTCGCTGGTTACCCTAACATAATACTCACCGGCCATAAGGTCATCAAACCTTCCTGTGGTATTTGGTCCATCTACCAAATTGGTGAAACCTGCATCGCTGAACAATTCGTAGCTATAGTTACCAAGACCGCCAGTGGCACTCGCAATTATGGTAGCAGTGGCTTCTCCAGCACAATTGATGAAAGCGGCCCTGTCATCTATTTCCAATATTAATTCAGGTGGTTCTCTTAAACTGACCTGATTGGAAATCATGGCAGTACATTGATTGGCATCCCTCACTTCAAATTGATATTGACCTGGCCCCATGTTCAAGAAATCATGATACGTAGGATTGTCAAAATCTTCCCAAGTTGACGTATTTTCATCAAAATACTGGTAAGGTGCTGTACCACCTGTAGCGGATAAACGCATGCTTCCGTCGGTCAAACAGGTAAGGTCTGCAAGTTTGATCAGAGAAGCGCTTACTTCGGTCGGTTCCGAAATGGTAACGGTATCTGTGGTATCACTACAACTCCAATTATCGGTAACCGTAATACTGTAGGTTCCTGCACCTAGATTATTGAACATGTTGCTTCTTTGGGGACCTGTGGTGAATACAATGGTCGTTCCCGTTTCATCATAATAGTTCAGTTGGTAATCATAGGAACCACTTCCTCCGGTCACTGAATGTGCCCACACGGATGCACTTTGATCACCATAGCACAATAGATCTATTGGAGCAGCATCTATATCTGCTACTATTGGCGCAGGTGGTAGCAAGGTCAAGGTTCTATCCTCAAAACAGCCGCCGTCATCGGTTACTCGTACTGTATAGTTGCCCTCGGACAATCCTGTGAACACATAGCTTTGTACATCATTAATGGTGTAGACCTGTGTCGTTGTGGTATTGGTCAATACAATGTCGTAAGGTGCATAACCTCCCGTTGGATTAATCATTATTTCCCCTAGATCATTGGTACAGGTAACGTTTGCCACTTCTTGTGGTGTAAAATCCAGCTCAGCGCTTGGTGAAACTATGGTCACCGTACCTGAGGTGGCACCACAAAAAGGAGTACCTGTTGCAGTGACTTCAACATAATAGTTGCCACCTATCAAATCTAGGTGTGTTATAGCAAATGAGCCTGACGACGTATTTTCATTTCCGGATACGATCAGTGTTCCATCCGTTCTGTATACTTCATAATCATAAGCTCCCGCATATCCGTTAACATCTATCGTAATTTCACCAGCATCGTCAAAGCACACTGCCGCAGCGGTCGCCGTTGCCACTACATCTATGGTATCGTATGGAGCTACAGTGTAAATTGTCTGTGCATAACAACCAGTAACATCATTGGTCGCCCTGAATGTATAACTACCGGGTTGGGTCAACTCAAAAGTTGCCGTAGTTGCTGTAACCGAACTGGGTACCACACTTCCATAAGGATTTCCAACGGGCAACAATTCGAATGTGTAGGTATCGCCAGGGGTAGATTCCGTAACGGTCAGGATTACGCTTTCTGGATTCAGACAAGTTATAGCTATATCTTGAGAGGCATCCAATGTGAACGTGTTCAAAGGTTGAACTGTAATACTATCCGGGAATTCACAACCATTGGCATCCCTAACCACATAGTTGATGGTTTGTACGGTTCCATTGTCAACAACATCAAAAGTAGCGCTCGAATCGAAACCGTTTCCATTAAAACTGTAGAAATATGGAGCGGTTCCTCCCGTGGCCGTAACAGATATTGTTGATTCATCCACGGAATTGCTCGGAGTACAAACGAACGGTGTTGCCGAAGCTGTTGCGTCCAGAACAGCGGGTTCAATAACGCTCTCTGCCTTAACGTCTTCACATAATCTGGAAGAAACCACACGAACTTCGTAGTTTCCTGCGGGCAGATTTTCGAACAAAGGATTATTTTGTAATGGTCTGCTGGGTGCACCGGCACTAAGTCCAATCAATTCATATTGGTAAATTGGATTGGTTGCGGTAGACGGATTAAGGACCGCTAAAATACTTCCATCACTTCCACCAAAACAGCTAACATTTTGTATGGTAGCATCCAATAGTTCTGGATCTACCTTATCATCCAACACTTGTGAAACCACATAGGTACAAGGTTCAGCAGTATCCAGATCAGTTATGGTAAATACATAGTTGCCTGGTTCCGTAAGGTTGGTAAAAATACCATCAGTATTAGTGATAATGGTCGATGTAACCGGACTCACCGTACTGTATTGTAGGTTGGAAGAACCACCGGTCACCGTTACGGTTATTTCTCCTCCCGGATTGATGGTACAATCTATAGGTTTAACAACGGCTGCCGTGGCAGTCATAGCGTTGGTCAATACTACAGGTCCTACGGTAGTAAAACAACCCCATTGGTCTTCAATATAAACTTCGTAGGTACCGGCGCCCAATCCAGAGAATACGGTATTGGTCTGTGGTGAACCTACGTTGGCTCCATTTCGGATCAATTGATAGGTATAATTGCTTCCTTGGCCACCACTAACAGGATTGGTTTCTGGTATGCCCACAACTTCAATTTCTCCTTGGAGGTTGGTACAATTGGCTTGATTGATTCTTAAATCGGCCACAATAGGGTCGGGAACGGTAAGTTCAACATCTGGAAGTTGCACTGAACACCCTTCTTGGTCCATTACCCAAACTTCGTAAGTTCCAGCGGAAAGACCATCAAATCGTGCATTGGCCACGTAGTTGGATGGGTTGTTCGGATCTGGGTTCGGAGTTGTATCTATATAGTAGGTATATCCGCCCCATCCACCTTGAACGTCCACAACCTCTATAATTCCATCGTTGCCGGGATCACAGGTAATCGGTGTCATTTCAGTGTCACCGGTTATTGCAGATGAAGGACCGGCAATGGTAAAGGCTTCAATATTTGTACATTCAGGGAAGGCATCTTGTGCAATTTCCACAATATAGCTGCCTGCCGCTATGTTTATTGCTGCAGTAGGTCCTGTTGTAGTGGAGTTTCCATTGGCAACTACGGTATCATCGGACGGATCTACAGGTGTTCCGTTGGTATTGTAAATGGTCCAATTGAACCCACCGGAATACGTGGCATCCAAAAGTTCAAAGGTTACTTGACCACTATCTGTTCCATAACAAATTACATCGCTCACTACATTTACATCAATGGTAAAGGTGTTGGGGTCTGCAATTGTTTCCGAAGTAGTGACTGTACAACCGGTATCTAGGTGCCTCACTACAAAATTATGTGTTCCAGCGCTCAAACCACCGAATACGTTGGATGGTTGCCAAGTAGCTCCATTATCAATACTGTACTCGAAACGACTTGGATCTCCTGCCGTAGAGCTTACGGTAATGGTGATTTCACCATCGGCCCCTGGATTACAGCTTATTGGATTGGTTATGGCGGCCGTCGCATTGGTGATTTCATCAAATGGGTAGATAGTGGCGGTGGTGGTTCCCACACAACCATTGTCGTCATACACATTGATGGTATAGCTTCCTCCGTTCACATCAGTTTCGATATAAACAGGGTTACTGCCGGTTTGAACCACTACGGGGCCTGCATCATTGATGAATTCGTAACGAACGTAAGTGCCGCTTCCGCCGGTGATGGAAGAGCCATCAACAGTGATCATGGCATTGTTCATGTTGTTGCCGGCTGTACAGGCAAATTGATCAACTGTCGGTGCGGGAACTATTATTGCTTCTGGTTCACTAATGGTAACAGTTTCAATATGAGTACAGTTGTTAGCCGCCGTAACTTCAATAGTATATGTTATACCGGTTACAGAACCAGCAAGACCAGTAAAGTTTGCTGTAAAGTTGGTATTGGATGTAGGTGCGATCGGTACGGATATAGATCCATCGGTAGCCGAAATAATTTCAAAGGTATATGGACCAATTCCATTATCTACTGCGCTTACAGAAATTGTACCGTCATCGGCCCCATTACAGGTAACATCGGTATACGTTGAGGTAAAAGAGGGTATAGGCGCATCGGGTACATCAACGGTAATGGATTGGGAACAGTAGGGAGCTGTTGTACCAATATCGTACACCAACACTACATAACTGCCGGCCGCTCCTGCTCCCGCCCAAGTAAATTGGTTGGAGGCATCAAGGGTCAAAGCTCCTCTTGGTTCATCATATGGGTCTGGGCCGTCAATTTCGAACTCGTAGTTTCCTGATCCGGAAAGCACTTCTATTTGTAATTCTCCGTAGGCCAGATTACCTGGTTCACAATCCAATGCGACAGTTTGGATTACATTGAATTCCAATGGAGGGTATATATCAAATGTTTCGGAATCCGAGCAACCATTTAGATCTCTAACCGATACGGATTGATTTGTGCCGGAACTTAGGCCTGAAATTGTATATTGGTCGCTGCCATCAAAAGTGAACGTCTGGTAGGCCGAACCGTTCACGCTTATTTGGAACGGAGCCATTGCCACCGCAGCATTGTCCAAGGTTATGGTCACTTGGAACTGTCCTTCGTCCACACATTCGTCTACCACAACTAGGGATATTTCTGGACTTGGATCTTCAAGTACGGTTATTGGCTCGCTTTGGATACATCCGTAGGCATCCATTACATACACCATGTAATCCCCGGCTTCTACATTAGCAGTGCTGCTACTGGTCCATCCGGCACTTACAGCAGTTGGTGCTGGGTCGGTATCCAACAAATATTGGTATGTATAAGGAGCGGTACCATATCTTCCCGTGGCAGCAATAACTCCTGCATTAGGGTTACAATTGTCGTTCTGTGGACTTGTCACATCTAAATCCAGCGCATTGGCAGATTCACGAATCGTAAATTCTCCACCGTCTACAGAACAGCCATTGTTTGGTCCTCCAACCTCTGATAACAACAGATAGTATTCTCCTGGAGGAAGTGTGCCAAAATTGTTAATGGTTACCGTTGTTGGAGCGTTAACTGGTGCTGTTCCGCTATAGCCAGTTGATACATTGGATTGCCTATTAAAAATTTCATAGTTTACCGAGGTCGCCAAAGCATCAAACCCAGTGAAAGTAAAGGATATGTTTCCATCTGAGGAACCGGTACAACTCACATTGTTTACAACATCTAGATTTGATGTCATTAAAGAAGGTGTATTGATAGGGGCCGCAGCTTCTTCAAAATAATAACAGTTGGTAGTGAGGTCAAAAACCACAAAGGTATAGGTGATACCTGGGGTAAGGCCTGTGAAAGTTGCAGTATCTCCCCCCGGTGTATCGGGAGAAATATAATCGTTTGCAGGATCATCCACGTAAGGAGCGTTATAATTTTCCAAGATGGCAAACTCATAATTTCCACTTCCAACAGCTGAGCCTACGGTAACTATTGCTGTACCTCCTGAGACACAATCTGCGGTTGTGGTACTCACATCAATATCAAGGTCATTGGGTGGGGACGCAATAATTTCTGTGGTATAAGAAGCACATCCGTTGGCATCAACAACATCTATTTGATAGATTCCAAATTCCAATACCGTAAAAGTATGATCTCTGGCTCCAGATGTAGTTGTATAGGTTTGAGGTGCAATACCGTTATTTGCAGTAAGTATATAGGTATATTCAGCGGTTCCGCCAGAAACACCTGAAATAGTGATAGAACCTGGGTTTGTTACCCCAGAACTGGAATCACAGGTAATGGGCACATCTGTTGTAATATAAGTAATAGGGTCTGGTTCCGATATAACCACAGGAAACGGGTCGGAAACACAACCTTTGGAATCTGTCACCGTAACTTCGTAGTCACCAGCAGGGAGTCCTGTAGTTTGGCTGCCGTAATTGGTTGGACCATTGATTTCAACCACATTGATAGTGTATGGAGGAACTCCCACAGAAGTATCGATTACAATATCCAACGCTCCTGTATTTTCCCCATTACACAAAATATCTGTTGGGGTAACGCTGCTGATTACGGGTTGAGTTGCCGGAGTAATAATAATACTGTTTGTGGTAACTGTACAACCGGCGCTATCGGTAACTCGGAACATGTAAGTTCCATCTACGTTGGTATTGAATTCGTTTCCAGTAAATCCGGTTGAATTGTATGATGCACCGGCATCGTTGGACCATTCGTAGGTATAAATCCCCGAACCGCCCGTTGCATTAATAAGAATGCTAGCATCGTCCAAACAAGTCAAATCATTGTTTAGAAAAGCCGATGCGGTCAAAGCTGGATTGATCGTTGCCGTATCGGTAGCTGAACAACCAAAGTCATCACGAACCTCAATGGTATAGGTTCCAGCACCTAAGTTTATAAAGGTATACGTTGGTTCGGTGGTCGGAGTTGGTGTCATCCAAGCTCCATTGTTTATCCTAAATTGATAGTTTCCGTTACCACTTGTTACATCTACCTGAATGCTTCCATCATTGTTTCCGCTATAACATAACGTTGGAGTTAAATCAAACGCAATAATTTCGGCCGGGTCAACTGTGATAGTTACGGTATCCTCGCACATATTGGCATCTCTTGCCCTTACAACATAGTCTCCTGCTGCTAAACCAGAGAACGTACCTGTGGGTTGGTAGGCTGCTAATAATGTGCCACTGGTGTTTTCCAATTGATACTCATAGGTAGGTGTTCCGTCTGTTGCAGTAGCGGAAATGGTAGCCCCACCATTGGTACATGTTAGTTCGTTGACAATGGTAGCAGTTACATCCAAAACATCGGGTTGAGCCAATGTCTGGTTTAGAACTACGGAACATGCGGGGTCCCTTAAATCTATAATCTCGATGGTATGTGGTCCTGCATCAAGTCCGTTTATGGTAATTGGGCTTGAAAGCTGGGTGCCAGAAATTGTACCTCCGTCCACCTGATAGGTAAACCCAGTTGTTGGATCAAAATTTTCAACTTCAAACGTGATCGTACCGTCAGCTGCACCATTACAGCTAAGATCTGTGAAAGCTGTTACGGCACCGTCGAAAGCACTGCCATCTTCAACGGTAACATTCAATGTGATGGACCCACCACATACTTCTGGAATTTGATAGGCCTCAATATCATCGATGGCGATGTCGTTTCCGTCTGTTACGGAAGAGTTGGTACGGATTACAATATCCAGATTGGAGTTGGCCCCAGGGTTTAGGGTTACATTATAATCGTGCCAGTCAGAAGCTCCATTGTTTTTAGGGATGTTTCCCGTTGTAGTACTTTGGATAACGGTGCCGGAACCATCTACCAATTGTATTTCAATAGATGGATCACCACCGCTTGTTCCTGTTCTCAAAAGGTTAAAGGCCCAAAGCGATACGGTGATATCACGGTTTGGAACGACCTCAACATCAGTTTTTTGATAAACGATACCGCCAACTCCGGCCACTCCGCCAACATTGATGGCCAAGAACCTTCCATTCGCTACACCGGTATGGTCATTTGGACTTAGCCAACTTCCGTATGGATTTGCAATCACCTGTGTTACAGAGTATTCTCCATCTTGGACTTCTGTGTTTATAGCCCACCCACATGAGTTAGGAGTACCATTCTGTGGCTCGTAGCAATACACTGGGTCAATTTCCGAAATGCTGGTGTTTGGTCCTGTTCCAAAATTCTCTGAAAGCAGAATGCTTGGTGTGGGTGCCGAATTACTGGTGTAGTTTACGGTAATGGTATGGTTCCCAACAGGTACATCGCTAAATACATTGGAGTCGTTAGGTGTATTTAATGTGCCATTGATTTCGTAGGTATAGTCGAAATCTGCACTATCTGGGGTTACAGTTATTGTACCCTCGCCATCACACTCATAATCTACAGTTGCCGTAGCATTCGGGGGAGTCGGTTCCGGTTCTATGGTAACCGTCATAGGAAAGGTACAAAGGTTTGCATCCCTAATGTAAACGGTATGGGTTCCTGGCATCAAATAGCCAATGGAACTTGCTCCATAAGTTGATCCTCCATCAAAACTATATTGATAGGGAGCTGTACCACCAATGGCATTGGTAATTCGTACTTCCGCACCCATTCCTGGATTACATTCGGCCAAGGCTGTAACTGCTGCAGAGGCAGAAAGGGTCAATGGTTCGGTAATAGTGTAAATTTCGGTTACCTCACAATTATTGGCGTCCCTAACACGAATGTTGTAGCTGCCTGCGGGCTGGTTGTAAAAGGTATTAGATGTTTGGTAGGTCGACCCATTGTTTATACTGTAGGTATATGGTGCTTCACCTCCCGTTGCGGAAATGGTTATTTCTGCTGTGGATTCACCACTACATAGAATATCCGTGTTGGATATGGTAATGGCCAAAGGATCATCTTGGGCAATGGTGATATCGTAGGTAGCTTCGCAATATCCGGATGCTCCACCATTATCCCTTACATAGACAACATAGTCGCCGGCACCGGTTACGGTAACCGGATTGGTAGTTGAAAAGTCACTTGCACCAGGCGTTGTTCCGTTGGCAACCACGGCATACACATAGTTTCCGTCTCCACCGGCAGCAGAAATGGTTACATCGGTATCGGTTTCACAAGCGGTAATATTTGGCGCTGAAGCAACCACACTAAGTTCAGGGTCAATGGTAATGGATTCCGTATCGATACAATCATTTCCATCCCTAACCGTAATGGTATAGGTTCCTGGGCCCAAACCTGTAAAAACATTGTTGGTAACATATGGACCTCCGTTTAAGCTGTATTCATAATTTCCATCACCACCGGAAACTATATTTGCGGTAAGTGTTAATCCCGTGGCATCATCATAACAAATGTCGTTTGGAACAATGTCCAATTCGGGAGCTATGGCTTCATTGATTACAAAATCATCGGTGAATATACATCCGTTTGCATCGGTTACCGTATAGGTATAGGTTCCTCCTTGGTCAAGCCCGGCAAAGAAGCCGCTTGATTGCGGACCAAAAGTTTCAGGCCCAGCAGTGATTTCATAGGTAAAACTGCCCCATCCTCCACTGGCGGTAATATTTACGGAACCATCTGCCAAACAGGTTGGTTGGGTTACTGTAAATGGTGCTGTTACTGCTGAAGGCGGTGCGTTGATCGTAATGTTTGCTGTATCAGTACAGTTGGTAAGGTTATCCGTAACCGTGATGGTGTAGGTTCCGGCAGCCAAGTTGGTCAATTGTATAGTGCCATTAGTCTGTGCTGAACCAGAGAAGTTATCGGGACCTGTTACCGTATAATCAAAATCTGTATTGAAATTGGTGACGGTAAACTGGATTTCACCATCCTCTTCACCCAAACAACTGATATTGTTAATCAATTGTCCGGTCACGGAAATTTCAGTTACCGGGTCAATGGTGAAACTTTCATCGTAACTACATCCATCGTTATCGGTTACCCTGAACATATAGGTTCCTGGAGCCAAGCCTGCAAATGTACTGTTGTTACCGTTGTTGACCGCACTGCCAGAGGGCGAAATTATTTCATAGACCAAGTTTGGACTACCCCCTGTAACTGTTAGGGACACATCTGAAACAAAACTCGGACATAATGGATCGGTTGCGGCGAAATCGATATCCGTTGGAGGATTCAAAGGAGCAATCGTCAATGAGTCATCAAATGTACAACCATTGGCATCCCTGACCGTCAAAGTATAAGTGCCATCTGTTAAGTTGCCAAAGGATTCTTCCAATAAGGTACCGGAATCGGAAACAAAATTTACGCCGTCAATGCTATATTCATATGGTCCATTGCCTCCTTGAACATTGAATATCCTTACTTCTCCGAGTTGTGCACAGGTATAGTCCTGTACAATTTCAACCTCGGCATCCAAGGCATTGGTTGGTGCGGATATGGAATGGTATTCGTAATAGTCACAGGAGGCACTACCTTTTCTTTGGTTGATGACCACTACATAATCACCAGTTCCCAAACCAGGGAAATTACCAGAGGTATTAGTGGCCAACGCATTGGCAAAGTCATAGTTGTCCTCGTCAAAACCAGTTGCGTCAAATAGGTAGTAGGTAAGCTGATACCCATTGTCATCCACCAAATTGAAAGTGATTGTACCTGTTGATTCCCCGTAGCACAATACATCCATTACCGATGTTGCATTGTATTCGGCGGCAGGTCTGAACTCAATATCGACCGGATTTGAAAAGGCATGACAGTTATTTCGGTCCATAACCACGTAGGTATATGTACCTGCTCCCGCAGCCCCTACAACATCAAAAATCTGACTGGTCTGGTATTCGGAAGGCGGGATATCCGCTACACTGGGGTATGAAATCTGTGTTACCCCATTCCTGTCCACAAAGGACCAGATAGCATACAAGTGTGGGGTTCTACCCCCTGTTGAAGACATTTGTATATTTCCTTCCCTACATGTAATGTGCTGTGAAACCCTTGCTTCAAGCTCTAAATCAGCTTCGTCAAGTATGGTCACCTGTTCGGTATAAATACAACCGTCGTCTGTAGAAACGGTGACATCGTACACACCGCTGTTTAAGTTTTCAAAGGTGTAGTTGTTATCATCAGAAGGCCCATAGTCGTCCACTACGGTGCCTCCTTGGGAAATTTCATAGTAATATTGAGGTTCTACATTTAAAACAGATATAGAAATCTCACCTAAATCGTTGCAGCTTGTGTTTACGGTAGAGACATCGACTTGGAAGTCACGGTCCAAAATACCTATGTTGTCCAAAACGAAGACACAGCCATCGGTTACACCTTGCTGTCTCATTTCTACCATGTAGGCCCCATTATTGGTAATTTCGAAAGTTTTATCGGGACCATAGGGAACAAGAACGTTTCCAGTGGTTTGGTCTACCAATTGAAACTCGTAGGTATCCGGCATATTGATCACCTCTATACTACCAGGGTTTGTACAGATGATATCTTCGGAGATATATTGTGGATTGAGCGGGTTCTTGTATATATTGAAGTAGAATCTGCTAAAACATCCATTTTGGTAGTTGATCACCAATCGATACTGCCCTGTATTTTGTGCCAAAAAGTCGTTTCCTGTGTCAACAGTGTTCCAAGTACAACCGGAGTTGGTGTTTGCACAACCATCAACCGATGCAGTACAACTGCTCTCGTCCAATTGTTCCCAAACAATGCTGGTTGCATCTGGGATATTTATTTGGATGAGTTCGCTATCGTTTAATCCACAAAGGAAAATTTCAGGAAGTTCGCTACCGTCATTGGGGCAAATATCAATGGCTCCATCAATGGTGTTGGAAGTGTCATTGATCAATGCCGTAATAGGGTTGGATTGAACGGAACCGAACAGTTCCACAGTTATAATTTCCTGAAAGTCCTTACAAGGGTCAGCAACCTGTTTATCAACAATATAAGTTCCAATAGCGTTCACCAACATGGTGCTTGGGTCACTGTCGGAATCGCTGTCCGTAATAACGGTATCGATACCAACGTCTATTTGACCGTTTCCGTTTTCGTCGCGATACCATATATAATTGTCAAAATTATCTCCTGCATCCAAGAGCACGTTGTCCCCACAGAGTTGTACGGTTCGCGTAAAATCGCAGGCTTCAAGGTCATCCAATAAAAAGTTGGTAGCTCCGGGATATGGAAAGCCACAGCCATCAAAGTCGTATACACTGGGGTCGTCCGTTATTGGTGCTTGATTGATTGCTCCCGAATATGTGGAATAGGCAAGGTTTTCGATAATATCGGTACAGGCATCTATAAAATCAAAGCAATTTTCGGCCACTTGTACCCTCATGCGGATTATTGCGGCTGGATCATTTTCTTCAACATAGCGATCGGGTATGGAGAAAATTATGGTTCGTGTAGCTGGGTCGTATGTGTAAGTTACATCGGTGGGCGTGCTTATGCTGGACTCATCTAAAGTAACATTAATGGGCAGTACGTCCCTAATGGTATATCCCACGGCATCGTCGTTGCCTACGTTTTCAAAAGTGAGTACATAATCTAAATATTGGCCAAGGTGCACGCCTTGCCCTGTAATATCATTTCCGGCAATATCCTCTACGGTTTTACCAAGATTTATTTGAGGTTCAATAATTTCCACATCCAACGAGGTGAAAAAGATGTCGTATTTATCTCCTGTGGACGAAGCCCTTAGTGTAGCTCCTGTTTCATCATTGGGAATTACGGAATTGCTGGGGTTTGGAATGGTGAAAAGATCTACATCCCACCCCAAAGTGTTGATACTATTGGGGTTTCTGGAGGTAACTATTGTACCTTCATTAGTAATATTACTGTTAAAAAAGTTTGTTGAAGGATTTGCACTGTTCGATAAAGTAGTAAAGCCACCATTGCTATCCGCTTTAATGGATAGTTGATCGCCTGTAATCCTATTATCCCCCTCTAAAGTAGCTACCCCTAATTTTGCCCTTACCGGGAATGGAGCCGGCAATGTGGTAAATCCATCTATGGGAATATCAACAGTTTCTCCGGCCTTGATACCGGCATAACCATCAAAAGTGGTAATATATTTACCTGGGTAGGTAGGGTTTTCATAAACTACCACCATGGTCCACCCTCCAGAAACACCTCCTTGTACTGCGTCTCCCGAACTTGCACGAACATTTCCGACAAAGTATTCACCATCGGGATTTCCGAGCGCAGTAACAATATCGGTTACATCTTTATAGCAGGCATAAGGGGCATAGTTTCCAAAGTCGGAATCACCATCACCATCAAATAAAATTTCATCTGCGGTAATATCTTGATAAGTCCCCCCTGGCACCCGAAATTTAACTTGGTTGAAATTGCTACTTCTATTGGTGTCTAGATAAACTGCGGACCAATACAAACCAGCATATCTAATTCTGGAACAGCTGGGGTCCGGAACCGCCAAAGTTGCACTACTGGAGCTAAAGGTAGAAGGGTCTCCGTCAATATCAATGTACTGCATGTTGAGATCATCGTTGTAGGATGAGCTCGACCCAGTAACATTGTAAGGGTCTTCAGGGTCACCGCCACTGTTGTCCCTGTTCACAATGTTGTTCGCTATAAAAGTAAGGTCTCCCTTAAGTTGGTTTTCATAGCGAACATCTAGATTATTCTTTATTTGTGAAAATCCTGTATAAGCAAACAGCAACATACAGGTTATTGTGCCCCACCTGAGTAGTGATTTTTTCATAAGCTGGTGGTAATATTAAATGGTAGTGTTTGGTTTGATTCGCATGATCCACATATCATCGTCATACGAAGCGTTAAGTTTGGAGTAGTAAGATGTTAGGGCGTTGTTCCAGGTCACGTGTCTTTTTAAATACACGTACCTGTTCTTGTCAGCTGGGCTGACAAAGTAGCTCGCGTGCAACCCTTTAGCATTCAATTCTTTAACAAATTGCTTTGCACTTGATGAGTTATCAAAAACATTAGCGATTATGTAATATCCTTCTGGTAATCCATCTCCGGATTGTGTTCTAATGACCACATGGTTTTTCCCGTTGGAAACACCTGTTACATTTTTGGACAATTGTCCAGTTCCGTACTTGGAGCCGCTATTATTCACTTGACCCGAGTATCCGGCAATTTGTGAATCATTGCCATTTACGTTCATCACCCAGGCATCCCCTTGGTAAGTACCGTTCATCTTATTATGATAGGCTTCCAAGGCATCGGTTTTGCTTCCGAAGTCACCAATGTAAACATAGTTAAGTCCGTTCTTTGGGTTCTGGAAATAGTCGGCATCTATACCTTGGGCCCTAAGTTTTTCAATGAACGCATTAAGGTTATCTGTGTCCCTAAATACATTGGCGATGAGGTAGTGTCCGCTTTCCACATTTGGAACCACGTGGGATTTGAACCCGGTTGTTTTTTTGCTTTTTGTAGGTCTGTATGTATTATCTTTTTCAGAAGCGGTATTTGAGGCATATGTGACTTTGGTATTATCCTTAGCCTCATTGATTTTTATAACCTTTTTTGTGGATGTGTCATTGGTTAGCCCGTGATTGGCAACAGGTTGCTTTCTTCGAGTGACGATATCTGCGCTATCCATATTGGCAAAATATACCGCTTTGGCTTTTTCTTCCAATGTGGGGTTTTGGCCACGGGTTTCCCGCTGTACCATTTTCATAACAGTTTCAAAACGTCTTTCCAAGTCCTTTTTACGAGTGGACTCAATGGAATCCTGACGCATCAGCAACTCATCCAAAATAGCGTCGTTTTCGGCAAGTTTGTCCTGCAAACGGGCTATTTCAAGGTCTTTATCGGTGATGTTCAAACTATCTTGTGGAACATTCTCATCATTGGAAACTAATTCTTCTCCTTCTTTTTCCAACATCACACGATCTTCGGTCAGGTTAGGAGTAAACGAATAGGCCAAAGAGATTTCGTGGGTAACGCCAAAGTTTTCAAACTCGTTGGAAAGGCCTTTTTCTACGGTATATCCGAGTGAGATATTTTTAGTAAGGTTAAAACCAAGTCCAGCGGAAGCACCATAAAAATCATCGTAACCAGCTTGTACCCAACCCAATTTGGGAAGGTCAAGAATCAGGTTACCTCCAAGGGTTATGGTTTCTTCTCCAACCTTGCGAACCCGTGCCAAAGGCATTAACCTTGCTTGTTCCATTATACCTGAACCATTTTCAAACTGATGGGTATATTGTAGGTGTCCGGAGTAGGTTTTTTCGTTGAAGTCGGTTACCGATTCACTTGTTTTTAAGTTGTAATCAAAAAGGTTTTCGGCAAAACCACCAATGTCGAACTTTCCAATGGAAAAGTTGAACCCAGGTTGAAAGCTCACTAACGAACTGCTTTCCAAAGTACCCAACAATGGGTCAAAATCAACGGAGTTGGCCCTATCTTGATTAAAGGCACTTTGGTAGTAACTAACATTCGCCCCAAAAGTAAAAGTGCTTTTTGGACTTAGGCGCACACCATATGCATAGTTGGCATGCACACCAAAATTGTTGAACAATCCTTCACGATTGGTAAATAGGCTTAAACCAACACCGCTCCTATCGCTTACTCTACCACTATAACTCAAGAAATACACCTGATTATTATCATCAAAAGATACCGACTGGTTTCTATGAAAAAGGTTGATGTATGACTTGTCCTCCCTTACTGTGGAAAAAGTTGGGTTCAGCAAGAACCTATTAAACTTTAAAAGGTTTTGGGAGGGTACGTTATAAGGTACATATGCGCCTTCTTCCTGTCCTCTCATTCCGGCAAAGACAAGTAGAAATAGGGCAAGTAATAGTAGAGGTTTTTTGGTCTGCATTGCTGCTTATTTAATAACAGTGATGGTTCCTTGTTTTAGGCTTTTGCCACCACGTGTGACCTTGTAATAGAAGATCATGTTCTGTTTGTTGAAAGAAGTGGTGGATTGTGGCCAATTATTTTCATAGCCCGCTTGGCTAAATACTTGTTCTCCTCGCTCATTAAATATGGTGACGAGAACATTTGGGTCACGGGAATAGGTGTTTGGCAATACCCAAAGGTCGTTGATACCGTCTCCATTGGCGGTTATAACGTTCGGTATGGCAAACATATCCCTGTAGGTAATTGTAACGACCTTGCTTACGGTACAGGTTCCAAAGGTTGCGACCAGCAGGTACTCACCTTCTTCGGTAAAGTCGTAATAACTGTTGGAAGAAATTAGGTTGTTACCGGCATCGTACCATTCATATGAATCTGCTCCGCTTGCTGTCAGCGTTTCTGTTTCACCCTCAATAATGATGAGGTCTTTTGATTTGTCCAATACCAACAATGATTCATCAAATGCGGTAATGGTTACTTGATTTGATACTAATGGACAATCGTTTGAAGTGATGACAAGTTGATAAACACCTGGTCCGCTAATAGTTAAGTTTTGTGATGAGGTATTGACTACGGTTCCGTCTTTTTTCCATTCAAATGATTCATCGGTCAAATCCGTTGTACTCTCCAACACGATAGGTTCTCCGCCTTCACAGAATACAGTACCGTTTGCCGTAATTTGAAGTGTTTCGTTGGAAGCCAATTTTACCTGTAGTGAGTTGGAAGCGGCCTGGAAAGCGTTCAGGGTTCCGATCAGGACATACGCCCCATTTTCTTCTTGGTTTGAAACGGTAATAGTTTTGGCGGTCTCCGCAGCAATATTACTACCGTTCAGTTTCCATTGATAATCAAAAGAGTTTTGAAGGTCTGTGGTTACATCCGTTTTGGAACCGTTGCCGCTAACAGCATTGATAGTGGTAAGGCTCAAGGTGGCATCAACACTTTCGCAAGAGCCGTAAGTTCCTATATAGTCCACTACAAACTCAAACGATTCTGGCGATACTACTTTTGTTGTGGCCGAGGCTATTGGTGCTGGGGTACACGACCCGCCATTGTCGGTTACGGTTACATAATATTCCCCAATGGTATCAACATTTAAAGTACTATTGGTGGCATCGGTGATGGCAACGCCGTTTTTATACCATTGATATGTTGCATTGGATGCTGTAGTATTTACTGATAATGTTTTGGTCTGGGCAGGAAGGAGTACAATATTCTCTTCGTTGTCCAAGGTAATTTCGAATGAGCTTGAGTTGGATACAGTAACCGGAGCTGACAACTCGGTACAAACACCAGAACCCGATATTTCAACTTTATAAGACCCTTCAAAACCACTGGTTCCCGCATCTACGGTAAAACTGCTGGCGTCAACAGTGGGCCCACTAATAACCGCTCCATCTTTATACCACTTATAGGTCAACCCTTGGCCGCTGATGTTAGCTTGCAACAAATGGGATTCACCTGGGCAAAGAGAAATACTGCTTGCACCATTAATGGCCAGTCCAGCACTGTTGCCGGTTGATATTTCAATATAATTGGACATAGTGTTTGCAGAACCTGAGCAATCCCCATAGTCCAATTCTACATAGTACATGCCGGGGTCAGAAACGGTGATGCTTTCTGTTTTTTCGGCAAGTGGGGTACCACTGCGGTACCAATTGTAGATATATGTTCCTGCATTGGGGATATTATGAGGCTTAAGAGTTACTGAGCCTCCTCCGCAAATTTGTATTTTACCTTCTGAAGGAATATTTCCGCTTCCGTTTTCACTGATGAGCAAAGGAGCTTTATAATCGATATAATACATGGTGAAGGCATCCGAAGCGGGACTTGTTTTGGCAGGAGAAGTACTCCGAACCCTCATTTTATAATTATCTCCCCTTATATCCGAAGGAAGAGAAAACTGAAAGACAAAGTCGAAAACCTGGTTCTTGTCACTTACACTGGCAAGTTCAGTAGGGTTGGAAAAGTAGCCATTGGCATCCGAAAGCTCCAGTATAAACTTATTGTTGCTGGCCACCAAGGGCGGGTCCCAGTTAAAGCCGACGTAGTATTGATTAAATTCACTGGAAGCACAGATGGCATCCCATGCAACATTTCCCCCAAGGTTGGGGTTGGCAGCTGGTTCTGGTTTATACAACACTTGGGCTTGTACTCCAAAAGTGCCCAGCAGCATAAAGGCAAAGGCCAAGACCAGAATGCTATACGTTGAATTACTTTTTTTCATCACCGTTAGATTTTAAGAGGGTTATGGGCTTAATAGCCCTGTTAGTTTGTGCCCCTTAATTGTAATTCATTCAAAAAGACGGTGTTCAGGCGCCTTTTCATCATATAGTATTCCAATAACAAATATGTCTCTAATTTCGTCGAAAGGAAAGATATTGTTGTAGGTGATACCAAAACTGTTGTGAAATCGCCTAGTTTGTATACACAAGAGCATGAAAAATAGCTATGAACTAGGGATTTTACTACATTTGCGCATCAAATTATGGGTATGTCAGAAGAAGCTAAATCGCTCAATTTTATAGAACATATTGTTGAGGACGACTTAAAAAATGATTACAAAAAGGAGGAGTTAAGATTCCGTTTTCCTCCAGAACCGAATGGCTATTTACACATAGGGCATGCAAGCTCCATCTGCTTGAATTTTGGTTTGGGCTTACGGTATAATGCCCCTGTAAACCTTCGGTTTGATGACACCAATCCTGCCAAAGAAGAGAAGGAGTATGTAGAGGCTATCAAGAAGGATGTCAGTTGGTTGGGGTTTGAATGGGACACAGAATGCTATGCATCCGATTACTTTCAACAGCTATACGATTGGGCCGTTATTTTGATTAAGAATGGCAAAGCCTATGTCGATAGTCAGTCTTCCGAAGATATAGCCAATCAAAAGGGAACTCCAACAGAACCAGGCAAAGAAAGTCCATATAGAAATCGTTCTGTTGAGGAGAATTTAGAACTTTTTGAAGGAATGAAGAACGGTGAATTCAGCGATGGTGCGCATGTACTTCGGGCCAAAATAAACATGGCATCTTCCAATATGTTAATGCGTGATCCAGTGATGTACAGGATTCTTCATAAACCGCACCACCGAACAAATACCGATTGGTGTATTTATCCTATGTACGATTGGACACACGGTGAAAGCGATTACATAGAACAAGTCTCACATTCCTTGTGTACACTGGAATTTTTACCACACAGAGAGCTCTACGACTGGTTTTTGGACCAAGTGGTATCTTCTGATAAATTACGACCTAAACAGCGTGAGTTCGCTAGAAGAAATTTAAGTCACACCGTGGTCAGTAAACGTAAATTGCTTCAATTGGTGGAGAAAGGTGTTGTTGAGGGTTGGGACGATCCTCGGATGCCCACAATTTCTGGATTGAGAAGAAGAGGATTTACCCCAGAATCCATCAGGAATTTTGCCGATACCATTGGAATAGCCAAGCGCGATAATGTTGTTGATGTTTCCCTGTTGGATTTTCATGTTAGGGAGCATTTGAATAAGATTGCGCCGCGCGTTATGGCTGTTTTAAACCCTTTAAAGGTTGTTATCACCAATTATGAAGAAGGCAAGGAAGAATGGTTGGATGCCGAGAACAATCCCGAGGACGAATCAGCTGGAAGTAGAAAAGTCCCTTTTTCCCGAGAGATTTATATTGAACAGGAAGATTTCAGGGAGGAAGCCAATCGAAAATTCTTTAGGCTAAAGCTTGGAGGTGAGGTCCGTTTAAAAAATGGATACATCATTAAAGCGGAAAGTTGCACGAAGGACGATAACGGGAACATTGTGGAAGTACAATGTACTTATGACCCCAAAAGTAAAAGTGGTTCCGGTACAGAGGAAAGTCTGCGAAAGGTAAAAGGAACCCTTCACTGGGTTTCCATACCACATGCCATAACGGCTGAAGTGAGATTGTACGACCGTTTGTTCACCGATGCGACACCGGATAGCCATAAGGAAAAGGATTTTATGGATTTTGTTAATCCCGAATCGTTGGAAAAAGTAACCGGTTATTTGGAACCAAGTTTGAAAGACGCCAAAATCGGTGATCGGGTTCAATTTCAACGTATGGGTTATTTTAATGTAGACAAAGATTCAACATCGGAACATTTGGTGTTCAATCGAACAGTCACTTTAAGGGATACCTGGGCCAAATTGGAACAAAAAGAGTAGCATAATATTTTCTTATAGAACTTGAACCCGCCATTGAGGTTTGTTATGGAAAATGACTTCATTAGGCGGGTTTTATTTGCCAATATTTTAAGGCCTTACAATTTCCTTGTTGGAAGTCAAAAAAGCGACTTACGGACCTTTATTTGCCTTATTTCATCAAAAAATAGCTAAAGCGTCAATCATTCGTTCGATTGAATCGATCGTTGTGTATGTTGTGATATAATTTTGAGTAAATCGATTCGGGCAACACACTGGCCCCCGATTTAAAAATCAAGTTTAATTTAAAGAATCAATATTATGTCAAATAACACAGGAAATGTTCTAACCGCACTATTAACAGGAGCTCTTGTAGGAGCAGGTGTTGGAATTCTTTACGCACCAGATAAGGGTAAAAGAACCAGAAAAAAAATAAAGAAAAGTGCTGTTAAGGCAAAAGATGATATTTCACAAAGTCTTACACACGCCAAAGAGGAATTCAGCAAATCTGCCGATGCCAAAAAAGTGGAATTCGAGGAAAAGTTGGAAGACACGCTTTCTAGCATGAGCTATAAAGCAGATGACATTTTGGTGGCCCTTGAGAAGAAATTGGAAGATCTAAGAAAAAAGAATGCCCAACTACAGAAGTAATATATGGCCTTCGAAGAAATTAAAGAACAGATAGACCATGTAGAAGAAGGAGTGAGGTCCTATGTAAAAAACAGTTTTGATTTTTACAGGCTTCAAAGCTTTAAGTCCATGATGAGAGGAGTTACCATGGCGACCAAGGTGCTAATAATTGGTTGTGTGGCCTCTTTGGCCCTACTGTTTCTTTCATTGAGTGCTGCATTTTGGCTGGGAACACTGTTGGAAAGTACTTCGCAAGGTTTTTTAATAGTCGGAGGTTTTTATGTACTGATTGGTTTGCTTCTGTTCTTGTTAAGGAAGAAGTTTGAAAGCCCACTCCTAAAAAAGTTTTCTAAATTTTATTTTGATGAATTATGATCAAAGCACAATACACATCATTCGAAGACATTGATAGGGACCTTAAAATCTTAAAATTACAAAGACAGATAGATGAGGAACAGGTGAAGTTGTCCTTACAAAAAACCAAGGAGGAACTGTACCCGACCAATATATTAGCTGGCATGGCGCCATTGCTCCAAAAATTGGCACTTACCATTGTAGCAAAAAAGCTGATGAACAAATTCAGTTGATTATGAATCTGTCGTAAAACAAAAAGGCCGCTTAGTAGAGCGGCCTTTTTTATGGTTTTTAGAGCCATCTATGCATCTCCGGCATCTTTTTGGTTCTGTTTACGTTTCATAGCCTCACCAATTTGATTGCTTGCAGTAAAGGAAGCTACCATATTGTTCAGCATATCACTGCCCGCCTGTGGTGAGTTGGGCAATAGAATCAGGTTGGTGTCAGTTTCCTCACCGATTGCTTGTAGGGTATCATAATGTTGCGTTACCACTATAAGCGCTGATGCTTCCTGTGAATTGATTCCCACCTTGTTAAGCACTTCTACGGATTCTTCCAGACCTCTGGCGATTTCCCTACGTTGGTCGGCTATACCTTGACCTTGAAGTCTTTTACTTTCCGCTTCGGCCTTTGCCTTTTCTACAATAAGGATGCGCTGGGCATCACCTTCAAATTGGGCAGCTATTTTTTCTCGTTCCGAAGCGTTGATGCGGTTCATGGCAGCTTTTACTTGTGCATCCGGGTCAATATCGGTTACCAGTGTCTTTATAATATCGAACCCATAATCCAACATGGCATCTTGTAATTCAGATTTAACAGCAATGGCGATATCATCTTTTTTTACGAAGACATCATCCAGTTTCATTTTGGGAACCTCGGCACGCACTACATCAAACACGTAGGATGTAATCTGATCGTGCGGATATTCCAATTGGTAAAAGGCTTCGTATACTTTATCTCGAATCACTACATATTGAACGGAAACCTTGAGTTTGACAAAAACATCGTCCAAGGTTTTTGTTTCAACGATAACGTCCAATTGTTGAATTTTAAGGCTCAACCGGCCCGCTATACGGTCTACGATCGGAATTTTCATTTGAAGCCCGGAACTTCTGATGCTGTGAAACTTACCAAAACGTTCGATAGCAACGGCCGTTTGTTGTTTTACAATAAAGAAAAATTTAAATAGGATAATAAGCGCTACAAACGCAATAGGTATTATTAAATAGTTGCCCATAGTGTTTAGAATTTATGTTAGAAATGGAAATTACGAAACTTGACTAAAGTATTAGTAGCCAATTGTTAAATAATGTTACATTTCTTTTGAATTCTAAAGTAGCTCTATGGCAGCTTTGATACGGCCTATACTTTCTGTTTTGCCGATCAAGGCCATTATGTCAAAAAGATGAGGGCCTTTCATGTCACCAACAATCACCAAACGGAGTGGTGGCATCACTTTTCCGAAGGAAAGTTCTTTTTCTCCAATCCAGGCCTTAACGGTATCTTCAATTTTGGATGATTCAAAGTCTTCGATGTTTTCCAAAACCTCTACAACCTGCTGCATAATTTCTGGAGTATCTTCTTTCCATTGTTTTTTGACAGCTTTTTCGTTGTAGGAGGTAGGGGCCTGGAAGAAATAATCTGACAGCTCCCAAAAGTCTTTCACGAAGGTTGCGCGTTCCTTTATAGACGACACTACTTGTTTGATATAGCTTTGCTCTGCTGAAACCCCTTTTGCTTTAAGTTCGGTAGCATACAGTTCCGCAAGTTCTTCATCTGTCTTGATTTGTAACCATTGCTGATTATACCAATTGTTCTTTTCTGGGTCGAAACGTGCACCTGATTTGTTTACCCGCTCCAAAGTAAAGGAGTCTATCAATTCTTTTAGACTGAATATCTCTTGCTCTGTTCCAGGATTCCATCCCAACAAAGCCAAAAAGTTGACCACGGCTTCGGGGAAGAAACCGGCTTCACGATATCCTTCAGATTGGTTCCACGTGAGCGGAAAAACAGGGAACCCTCCTTTTTCACCATCACGCTTGCTCAATTTTCCTTTGCCCACAGGTTTCATGATCAAGGGAAGATGGGCAAATTCCGGAGCGTCCCAACCAAAAGCATCATACAATAAGGTATGCAATGCCAAGGACGGCAACCATTCTTCTCCCCGGATAACATGGGTAATTTGCATTAAGTGGTCATCAACAATGTTTGCCAAATGGTAGGTGGGCATGCCATCACTTTTGAAGAGCACCTTGTCATCAAGTATATTCGAATCTATTTTTATTTCTCCGCGGATAATATCTTTAAGGAGTAATTCTTTATTCTCCGGAGACTTAAACCTGATTACGTAATCCTCACCCGCAGCAATTTTGGCTTTGACCTCTTCATTGGTAAGTGAAAGAGAGTTGGTCAGTTTTAAACGATTATGCCAGTTATAGATAAATGTTTTCCCTTTGGCTTCATGGTCTTTCCTATGTTGGTCCAAAGCATCTGCGGTATCAAAAGCATAATAGGCTTTACCCTTTTGAATAAGCTCCAGAGCGTATGATTTGTACAATTGTTTGCGCTCGCTCTGTCTATACGGTCCAAAGTCGCCTTCTTTTCCAGGCCCTTCATCAAAAGGAATACCGCACCAGTTCAATGCCTCTATAATATAATCTTCCGCCCCTTCAACAAAGCGGTTTTGGTCTGTATCTTCAATGCGAAGTACAAAGTCACCATCATTTTTTTTAGCGAACAAATAGTTGAACAAAGCAGTGCGAAGACCACCGATATGTAAGGGTCCTGTTGGGCTTGGTGCAAATCGAACTCGTACTTTTTGATTCATAATAGGGCTGTATTGGAACGCAAAGATACATTGATGCCGATGAATTGAAAAGGGTTGTAGCAGCGTGTTTCAATATTTCCAAAGGTTTGGTAAAAGGAGGTTTAACAAATTTTTTCTGCTCTTTTCCAACGGATCGGGTAATTTGGTAATTCAAATTCATCATTTTGAGTGCATATCAGAACATATTGGCTAAGCTGGAGATCTTTATCAAAAGGTTTTATACCAAGCAATTGATAAAGGGGATTTTCTTGTTCTTAACCTTGGGCACCATGTTTTGGATTGCCATTACCTCTTTTGAATATCTCCTTTGGTTGGATAATTCTTGGAGATTGATGTTGTTCGTCCTTTTTGTAATTGTTGAAGTCTATTTGTTATTTCGATATGTAGTTGTACCGTTGATGTACCTCTTCAGAATGAGAAAGGGGATTGATAATAAAGCCGCGTCCAAGTTGATAGGAAAGCACTTTCCTGATGTGGATGACAAGTTGTTGAATTTATTAGAGTTGTCCGAAAACCCACAAAAGTCAGATTTGCTATTGGCCAGTATCGAGCAGCGAGCATCCAGTTTGGGGCCTGTACCATTTGCTGAGGCCGTTAATTTGAAGGAAAGTTATGCCTACGCGAAATACATCATAATTCCAATATTTATTTTCACTTTGATTTGGATAACCGGCGACATCGTTTCTTTTTTTAATTCACACGAAAGGGTAATGCACTACGATATGGCCTACGAAAAACCAGCGCCATTTACCTTTCAGGTTATGAACTCCACATTGGAAGTGATGGACAACGAGGCTTTGACGATACAAGTGAATACAGTTGGGGATGTGCGTCCGGACAATGTGGAAATTGTGGTGAACGGAGAAGCACTTTTAATGCAGAATAGTGGGTCGTATTATGAATATACTTTTCAACCACCTGTTCCTGAAGCGAGTTTTTATTTGTCGGCCAACGGTTGGAATTCCAGAAGTTATAATGTAAGTAGTTTTAGGACGCCCACTTTGGTGGACTTTACACTGGAATTGGAGTACCCGAAGTATCTTAACCTTATGTCCGAAACAATTACCGGAACGGGTAATGCTGAAGTTCCTGAAGGGACCAAAGTTACTTGGAAGATTTTAGGGGACTATGTTGATGATATTAAACTGATTTCGGCGGACACAACGCTTTCTTTCACAAAGGAGAATAACCTTTTTTCCAACACAAAACGATTGTATAATGATTTGGAGTATGAGTTGACGACATCCAACAATAGGGTTCAGGATTTTGAAAGGTTATCTTATCGACTCAATGTGGTCAAGGATGCCAAGGCAACAGTTCAGGTAGATCAAGTTCTTGATTCTTTGAACCCGAATCAATCCTATTACACTGGTCAAGCTGCCGATGATCATGGTTTAAGTGAGATTCGATTGGTTTGTTATCCTTCCGAAGATGCCAATGCGGTTCAACGGTTATCTCTAGAACATCCAAATACAAATGTCTATCAGTTCTACTATACATTTCCAACTGGCTTATCCCTTGAGCCCGGAAAAAGGTACAAGTTGTTCTTTGAAATTGTTGATAATGATGGGGTTAGGGGAGGAAAGGTTACTAAAAGTGCTGTTTTTGATGCTACCCTTTATAACGATAACGAATTGAATAACAAAGAATTAGAGTTTCAGAACACCACTTTGAACAAAATGGGTGAGTCTTTGAAATCTTTTAAAGAGCAAGAGGAAAAGTTAACGCAGCTGAATAATCTTCAGAAAGAAGAAAAGTCTTTGAGTTTTGAGGACAAAGGCCAGATTAAAAATTTCTTGCAACAACAGAAGAGGCAAGAAGAGTTGATGCAGAAGTTTAGTCAAGATCTCAACAAAAGTATTGATAAGAATTCTGAAGATACTGAAATGAAGAAGATGCTTCAAGAACGTTTGGAACGTCAAGAGGCCGAAGCAAAGAAGAATGCCGCCCTACTCAAAGAGCTTGAAAAAATTGCTGAAAAAATCGATAAAGAAGATTTGCAAAGACGCTTGGAAGAGTTGGGTAAAAATCAAGGCAAGAACACCCGTAACCTAGAGCAAATTTTAGAGTTGACAAAACGCTATTATGTTACTGAGAAAGCTTCCCAAATTTCCAAAGAACTGGATGAATTGGCCAAGAAACAGGAAACACTTTCAGAGTTAAAAATAGGTCAAGACTTTAGTGATAAAGATCAGCAAAAGCTAAATGATGATTTCAATGATCTGGAAAAAGAAATACGTGAATTGGAGAAGGACAACGAACAACTTCAAAAGCCTTTGGAATTAGATACGGATAAGAACAAGACCGATGCAGTAAAGGAGGACCAAAAGGATGCTTTGGAAGAAATCAATAAGCATCAAGGAATGGAACAATCCTCCCAGTCCGATTATAAGAAAAAAGCGGAGAACAATGCAACCAAAAAGCAAAAATCTGCTGCACAGAAAATGCGTGAGATGAGCCAGTCCATGAAGTCTAGCTCCATGGGTGGAGGAGAAAGTGATGCAGAGGATGCTGAAATGCTCCGTCAAATTTTGGATAACCTGGTCACGTTTTCTTTTAAACAAGAAAATCTTTTTGATAATATTCAAAGTGCCGATGTTGATATTTCACAGTTTTCTCGCACTGTAAAGAACCAACAAAACTTAAGGAGGTTATTTGAACATGTGGATGATAGTCTTTTCGCACTTTCTCTACGCAGGGCAGAGTTGTCTGAATTCGTAAACGAGCAGATTACCGAAGTTTATTATAACATTGATAAATCTTTGGAAAGTATAGCCGAGAATCAAATTTATCAGGGAGCTTCATATCAACAATATGTAATCAACGCCACCAATGCTCTTGCTGATTTTCTGGCCAATATTTTGGACAACATGCAACAGAATATGAGCCCTAGTCAAGGAAGTGGAGGAGAGGGTCAAGACTTTCAGTTACCAGACATTATAAAAGGTCAGCAAGGCATTCAGGAAAAAATGAATGGGTCTGGCCAGCAGGGTAAACCCTCGGAAGGGCAAGGCCAACAAAGTGGTGAAAATGAAGGGGTCCAACAAGAAGGTCAACAGGGCAATCAAGGTAAAGGTGAGAACGGTCAGGAAGGTGATAAAGAGGAAGGTGGGCAAGGTTCAGGTCAAGGAAAGGGAGGTCAATCAACAGGTAACGGACTTGATGAAATGAATCTTAATGAGGTGTATGAGATTTATAAGGAACAGCAGTTCCTAAGAGAAAACTTGGAACGGCAGTTGGAAGATATGATGCAACAGTCCGACAAGAATCTTGCTAAAAAATTAATCCAACAAATGGAGGATTTTGAAAACGATTTGTTGGAGAATGGCATCACAGACCGAACCCGGAGCAAGGCAAACAATATTCAACATCAATTGATGAAGTTGGAGAACGCTTCCATGGAGCAGGGAGAAAAAAAGGAGCGTGAAAGCAATACTAATGTAAATCAATATGTAAACCCGGTTACCACCAAACCAGAACTGCTTCAAGATTACCGGAATAGCATTGAAATATTAAATAGACAAGCATTACCTTTGCGGCAAAATTTTGAAAGGAAGGTAAAGGTTTATTTCGATAATGATTGAGTTTCATTTTAAAAGCGATTTGCTGATCGACGACAAATCCAAGTATGCCGATTGGGTAAATAGGGTTATACAATCCGAAGGATTTTCTGTCGGTCAAGTGGATTATATTTTTTGCACAGATGAATATTTGTTGGAGCTGAATCAGGAGTATTTAAAACATGATACCTTCACGGACATTATTACTTTTGACTATACAGATGGGAGTGCCATTTCAGGTGATATTTTTATTTCGACGGATAGAGTTAAAGAGAATGCCAAGGAATTTGAAGAAGATGTTTTAAACGAACTTCGCCGGGTGATGAGTCATGGTATTTTGCATCTCGCGGGATATGGAGACAAGAGTAAAGAAGAGTCCAAGTTGATGCGTGATAAAGAAGATGAAAAGATTAAAATGTTCCACGTGGAACCATAGATATGTTTGAAAAGGAATATGATGTTATTGTAGTAGGAGGAGGACACGCCGGAGCCGAGGCAACAGCCGCCGCGGCCAATATGGGTTCCAGTACTTTGTTGGTTACAATGAATCTTCAAACTATTGGGCAAATGTCTTGCAACCCTGCTATGGGTGGTATAGCCAAAGGGCAAATTGTTCGTGAGATAGATGCCCTTGGCGGGTATAGTGGAATTGTTACGGACAAGTCTGCCATACAGTTTAAGATGTTGAACAAATCCAAGGGGCCGGCAATGTGGAGCCCACGTGCACAGAATGACCGCATGCGTTTTGCAGAGGAATGGAGAATGGCTTTGGAGAACACCTCCAATGCAGATTTTTATCAGGAGATGGTCAACGGTCTTTTGATTGAAGGTGACAAGGTAGTAGGGGTAAAAACCAGTTTAGGATTAGAGATTCGTGCCAAGGCGGTAGTGCTTACCAATGGCACTTTTTTGAATGGATTGATTCATATTGGTGAAAAGCAATTGGGTGGAGGTAGAGCTGGTGAAAAAGCTGCAACAGGAATAACCGAGCAATTGGTTGAACTTGGTTTTGATAGCGGACGGATGAAAACGGGAACCCCTCCACGGGTGGATGGGAGGTCTTTGGATTATTCCAAAATGATTCCTCAACCAGGGGATGATCACCCAGAAAAGTTTTCCTATTTAAATACACCTATTCTTCAAACACAACGTGATTGTCATATGACCCATACCAGTAAATTGGTGCACGATTTATTACGAGAAGGATTCGATAGGTCACCTATGTTCAACGGTAGAATTCAAAGTTTAGGTCCACGATATTGCCCGTCAATAGAGGATAAGATCAATCGCTTTGCCGATAAGGATTCCCATCAAATATTTGTGGAGCCAGAAGGCTGGAATACGGTGGAGGTATACGTAAATGGATTTTCAACCTCCTTGCCAGAGGATGTACAATATAAGGCCTTGAAGTCTGTAAAAGGATTTGAGCATGTCAAATTCTTTAGGCCCGGCTACGCAATCGAATATGATTATTTCCCACCCACACAGTTGAAGCATACGCTCGAAACCAAGTTGGTCAATAACCTCTATTTCGCCGGTCAGATTAATGGCACTACCGGATATGAAGAAGCAGCTTCGCAAGGTTTGATGGCCGGGATAAATGCTCACTTAAAAATCAATGAAAAGGAACCATTTATCCTAAAAAGAGATGAGGCCTATATAGGGGTTCTGGTCGATGATTTGATTACAAAAGGGACAGAAGAACCTTATCGAATGTTTACCTCCAGAGCAGAGTACCGTACCTTATTGCGACAGGATAATGCCGATTTAAGATTGACGCCAAAGGGATATAAAATAGGTTTGGCAAAGGAGGAGCGTCTAAAGCGAATGGAGGAGAAGATGAGCAAGTCCGACAATTTTGTCGATTTCTTTAAAAAGACCAGCTTCACCACGGATGAGATAAACCCTATTTTAGAGTCGTTGGATTCTTCATTGGTAAAGCAATCCGATAAATTGTTCAAGGTGTTTTCAAGGCCAAAAGTTACCATGGACCACATGCTTCAATTGGAGTCTGTTTCTGAATTTGTAAGAGAAAATGATTTGGACACAGAGGTGTTGGAACAGGCGGAGATACAAGTGAAATATTCCGGTTACATTGAAAAGGAAAAGACAAATGCGGATAAACTTCAGCGATTGGAGAATGTTCGAATTCCTGACAACTTTGATTATTCAAAGCTAAAATCACTGTCCTACGAAGCTAGGGAAAAACTGGAATCCATTCAGCCGGTTACTATATCACAAGCATCCCGGATTAGCGGAGTTTCTCCAGCTGATATAAGCGTTCTTTTGGTGTATTTGGGGAGATAATCCAAAGACTTGTTCCACGTGGAACACAATTTTTTGTTTTTCCTCTTATATGTAAATGGCTCAGTTTTTGATTTCATTTTTGGCTTAACACTACGCCAGATGAAACGATTTTTACCATCCATTTTTGTTTTGGTCCTTTTGAGTTCCTGTATTCCGTTACGGATTGCTCCAAACATAAAGGACTATAAATTGACCCAAGGCAAACGTTTTAAAAAGGGACTTCCAAAGAAGAGTGTCTTCGTTTTTGAAGACCCGAAAGATGCGAACGAATTTTACGAATATATCAATACAAAGTTTCAACTCGACGATTATTATGTAGATGTACAGGTTCCCTTTTCGGTCAATGACAATACATTTTACTTTTCGTTTTACGAGGTTGAGATTCCGACGAAGACCATAAATTTAATTCCCGTGGCCTTAGATGTGGCGTTAACCAAATCGGCAGATATGGACCCGATTCTTGAAGATGCTTATTCCACACGAGTTGGAAACTGGTACATTGCCGTGGAAGTTTTTAGTGATACGGAAGAGGATTGTTTATCTGAAGATTCAATTTCAAGAGAAATGGTTTTGTCCTATCTTCGGGAATTGAAAAACGAATATTTGACAACCGATAACTATAATGAAGTTGTTTTTAAAAACTAAAGACTTTTCTGTTTCCGAAGAACAATTCGAATTGCATTGGGACGAAGAATTGGATATGCTGGTGACCCAACCGCAACCCCAGAATTTGGCTCCTTACTACGAAAGCGAAGACTATATTTCCCATACTGACTCCAAATCTTCTTTCACGGACAGGCTGTATCAATCAGTAAAAGCTAAAAATCTTATAAATAAGATTCAAATAGTTGAAAATCAATTAGATGAGACAAGAAATCTACTCGATTTGGGTGCGGGAACCGGTGATTTTTTGATTGCGGCTCAAAATTCAGGTTTTCAAGCAACAGGAGTGGAGCCAAATGACAAAGCAAGAAAACTTGCTGAGCAAAAAGGAGTCCGACTATTTTCAAGTGTAGAGGATGTGACCGAACAAAAATTCCAGGCAATCACACTTTGGCACGTTCTGGAACATCTGCCCAATTTAAAAGAGCAGATAGAAACCTTGGTCCAACTATTGGAAGAGGACGGTGTCTTGGTGATTGCTGTCCCCAACTTTAAATCCTATGATGCCAAATACTATTCATCCCATTGGGCGGCTTTTGACGTTCCAAGACACCTTTGGCATTTTTCAAGAACATCGATTTCCAAACTTTTTGTCCCACATCAAATGGAAGTGGTAAAAATTGAACCGATGTGGTTCGATGCTTTTTATGTATCAATGCTGTCCGAAAAGTATCGAGGAAACAAACTGTACCTCGTTAGTGCATTTTTGGTAGGACTATGGTCCAACCTCAAAGCCATATTTACCAAAGAGCATTCTTCGTTGATCTACATTCTAAAAAAGAAGAAATAAGCGATTTTCGGGGCCACTGCCGAACGAATCCGCTTTTGTATGCACAATCATATCAAACCAAAGAGAACCGCTCAAATCGGCTTGTTTCTGATTGCCAATAAAATAAATATAATAAATGCCGTTGTTGTATTTCCATAGAAAACATTTATGGTTTGGTCGGGCCTGATTTTTACATCACAAAAACTTAATGGGCGCCATTCCAAAAGCTTTTCTATTTTTGCGCATCTATAAAAAGTAAAAGATGAAAAAATTAGTAGTGCTTGCAATTGCCATTACGGCAATGTCGTGTCAGCAAAACAAAATTGGATATGTCGACAGCGTAAAAATTATGGACGAGTATCAAGAGAAAGTTGATGTCGAGGCCAAGTTCCAAAAAAAGGCCGAAACCATGGGTAGAAAACGCGACAGCATCTCACAGGCGTTCCAAATGGAATTGCAGGAATTCCAAGGCAAGGCACAAAGCCTGTCCCAGCAAAACGCACAAGAGCAATATTCAGAATTGCAACAACGAGGACAGCGTATTGGCCAACAATTACAGCAAGAAGAGCAACAATTGCAATTGACCAGCCAAGAACAAATGGACTCTTTGGTTAAGAAGGTGAAAAAAGAAATCAGAGCTTACGGAAAAGATAATGGCTACACCTACATTCTTGGTGGAGGCGAAGGCGGTTCTGTGATCTATGGTGACGAAACAAAAGATGTTACGGATGCCATCTTGAAGATTTTGAACGATAAGTACGAGAATTAAACTCGAAACATGAATTTATTCAATAAGCCCACTCTTTAGAGTGGGTTTTTTGTTTTACCTAATTGAAGCAAAGTAAACCCATAGCATAAAAAAGAACTGCAACGGGACACGGAACCATAGGTAGTCGATTCCCGGTCCATTCATTTCCCCCGTTTGGTAGTTGATTTCCTCAAGGGCCGCTTTGATGTTGGCTGGAAGAATCAAAATAAAAAATACGATCAACAAACTAGCCGTTTGTTTTTGATATTGAGGCAACAAAATGCTGATTGCGAAGAGAACTTCCATAATTCCGGTGATAAGCACAACTGCCTTTTTAAAAGGGATAAACGAAGGAACCATGCCCTCCATTCCCTGTATAAAAGCAAAATGTCCAATAGCGGTGAACACTAACATACAGGACATGGCAATTCTGCCCGCTAATTGAAGTTCCCAACTACTTTTAAAGACTTTTAAAATCAATGTGGACACTATAAAGGTGCCAACAAGTACAATGAGAGGTTTCATCTTTTTTTAGGCAAAGTTCCAACATTACATTTGGCAAGTCAATGAACCCAGGTTAAGAAATGCGCTTGCGGATACGGCTCAGGGCCTGTGGGGTAACACCAATGTATGAAGCAATATATTTCAAGGGAATTTCACGAAGTAGCTCGGGGCGTTCTTCAAAAAGATTGAGATAGCGTTGTTTGGCACTATCCCGCAGAAGGGAAAGCTCTCGCTTTGATTTTTTCAAAAAAAGTTCCTCGCTGGCCTTTCTCCCGATCAAGTTCCCAATGCTGGAAGAGGCATAAACCTCTTGAAGTTCCTTGTGGCCAAGACGCCAAAGTATCGTATCGGTAATCGTTTCCACTGTATATTCGGACGGTTTTTGGGTGAGGAAAGAGTCGTATGCGCTAACAAAAGCCCCATTGAACACAAAACCAAAAGTGAGACCCCCATCTTCTTTGGGAATGTAGAGGCGAACAATCCCCTTTTCTATAAATGACAAATAGTTTTCCACCTTGCCCGCCTCAACCAACATACTCTTTTTAGGGAATTCATATCGGTTCAATTTTGATGAAAAAATCTCCCAATCGGCTCTTGAAATACCGAATTCCGATTCGAAATATTGTCTGATTTGTTCCAAGAGAGTTACCCTTTATTTTTTTTCTCACGAATCACCACAATCATGGCCACAATCAATAAAATGTTTGAGATAATCCCTAAAGTGGCACTATTTCCTTTATTCAACTCTATTAGATTGAGTACAAAAAGAACCAGACTGATTACTATGACCAGTATAGGTGCGAGTGCTTTTTTTCCGAACATGATTACATTTTAAGTTCTATATCGAGCTGTCGGCCCTCTTCCTTGGCCTTATTGTCCATTCGGGCCCCCATAGCCAGCCCCATCGACATGCCTATGGGCAGGCCAATGCCCAAAAAAGCCATATTTCCCAAACTAAGCCCCAAGGCAGCACCAATGGGCAGGCCAAAAACTGTCATGCCCAGAACAAACCAGTTTTTTCTAAAATAATTTATGGGTACGATTTTGAGTTTCTGAGCCAACATTCCTACAATTTTTGATTGCTCTTTTCTGATTTCGCTCCGCAATAGTTTATCAGAATCGGTAACCGAATTCAATTGTGTTATGTGCTTGTTGATGACCAATTCGATTTCTTCGGGCAGTTTCTTTTTTTTGATTTCAACGATCAATCGTTCGAATTGCTCGTAGGCAAGTTTGGTTTTGTCGGATAGTTCAGGACGCTGGATAGGCTCTAGAATCATGCTGGAAAGGTTTTACTGCATCAGATATACCAAAAAAACGGTCGGGATCAAATATACCACGATGGTTTGTGCACCTACATAATCCTTGGCCACTCGCTGCCCCAACAATAGCATTAACAACGTTATGGCAGAAAGTGTGGCGCCATAAAAACCGAACATACTTTCACCTTCCACAGCAAATTCAAAAATGCCCACTCCACACAATATTCCAGAGAGCATTTCCAACACTAAGACAACGCTCAGCAGAACAGGGACCGTTCCCTTGAAAATTGTTTTTGAGAAATGACCGGTCAGCCAACCAAGATTGCCTTTCCAATCCATGAGCTTGTCGATTCCGCTCTGTAAAAAAGTAATGGTAAGGAATGCCAGCAGTAGAATTTCCGTGGCATTTGAAAATAAATCATTCATGGTCAGTTTTATTTAATCGGCCTTTGCATGCAAGAGACGTGTAAGTTTTATGGACAAATCCGTGAAGATCAACTTGGAATTTCCGTTGCGTTCCACGTGAAAAATGGCTTGCTCCAACTCCTTTACAATATCCAAAATATTGTTTTCATGTACAAAGGGAGCAAATTTTTTCAGGTCAAAACCCTCCATGTGTACTTTGGCATGTACAAGTTCGTTGGCCTTGTAGTTGAGCAAAAGGGCTTGTCGCATCATAGTGAGACAGTAGGCCAAGAACTTTTTTTGCACTTCGCGCCCCGTTTTGGATACCTCATCGCTCCACAGGATAAGTTCCTGCACGGCACCCTTGTTTCCCTTGGCTTTAAAGGCACTACGCACCCATTGTACGAACCAACGCTCAAAAACTAGATCTTCCGAATCCTTGTTCAAAAGATCTAAGGCTTTATTGAAATTTCCATTGGCCTCAAGGGCTATGGTGAGTGCTTCTGTCTGCGATACGCCCCTGAGCAAAAGTTCATCGGTAATCACCTGTTCCGCTAAAGGGGGGAAATTTAGAATTTGGCAACGGGAACGGATGGTGTTGATAATCTGCTCTTCTTCTTCCGCCAAAAGGAGCAACACCGTTTTGTCTGGTGGTTCCTCGATCAATTTTAAAAGTTTGTTGGCCGCAGAGGTATTCATTTTTTCGGCCATCCAAACAATGAGAATCTTATATCCGCCTTCATAGGACTTCAATGAAAGCTTCTTTACCATGTCTTGGGCTTCATCCACCCCGATTTGGCCCTGCTTTTTTTCGATGCCGATGTGCCGGTACCAATCAAACAAATTGCCATAGGGCTGTTCCCTCACAAATTGTCGCCATTCCTCCAAATAGTGGTCGCTCACGGCATGCGATTTTACCTTGTCCGAATTGGAAACCGGAAAGGCAAAATGTAGGTCAGGATGCGTAAGGGAGTTGCACTTTGTATTGCAGACAGGATTTCCTCCATCATTCTCTCCGCCAGTATTGCCACAAAGCAAATATTGTGCGTAGGCCAAAGCCATAGAGAGCACCCCGGAACCCTCGGGACCAACAAATAGCTGCGCATGGGCAACCCTCCCTGTCTCAGCGGTCGTCACCAAATGATTTTTGATGTGCTCTAGCCCTAAAACGTTTTTAAAAAGCATGGATCAAAGATACATTTTTAAGTGTGGAAGTTTTGTATGGCATGTTTTCCTATCGATTGCTGGTTTAACATATCGAACCGAAAAGGTTAAAAAGAGATAAACTTTCAAATAATAGGCCTGTGCAACCATGGAAAAAGCAGGAAATCTTTACATTTGAAATTCTCAAAAAAGAACACATTACATGAAGACGATAGACGATTTTAACTTCGAAGGAAAAAAAGCATTGATCAGGGTGGATTTCAACGTACCATTGGACGGAGATTTCAACGTGACCGACACCAGTCGAATCGATGCGGCAAAACCGACAATCCTTAAGGTTTTGGAAGATGGCGGGTCCGCAATTTTGATGAGCCATATGGGCAGACCAAAAGGAAAAGCCAATCCAGATATGTCGCTTTCACACATTGTCGAGACCGTCTCGAATGTAGTTGGTGTACAAGTGAAGTTCGCCGAGGACTGTGTTGGCGCAAAAGCAGATGAAGCAGTTGCTGCCTTACAGAGCGGAGAGGTGCTTTTGTTGGAGAACCTTCGTTTCCATGCTGAAGAGGAAGCCGGTGATGAGTCCTTTGCAGAGGAATTGTCCAAGCATGGGGATGTTTACGTAAACGATGCATTCGGAACAGCGCACCGTGCGCATGCATCAACTACAATTGTGGCCAAGTTTTTCCCAGAAAATAAATGTTTCGGTTATTTATTGGCCAAAGAAATCAAAGCAATCGATAAAGTGATGGAAACAGGGGAAAAACCAGTGACCGCAATTTTGGGCGGGGCCAAGGTTTCTTCAAAGATCACCATCATCGAAAACATATTGGACAAAGTGGACAACCTTATCATAGGAGGTGGAATGACTTATACTTTTGTAAAAGCTCAAGGCGGCAAAGTAGGTGACTCCATTTGTGAGGATGATAAAATGGAACTGGCTTTGGACATCCTGAAACAAGCAGAGGCCAAAAACGTGAAAGTATACTTGCCAGTAGATGTTTTGGCAGCCGATGATTTTAGTAACGATGCCAACACCCAATTTGTTGACGTAAACGAAATTCCTGACGGATGGCAAGGATTGGATGCCGGTCCAAAAACCTTGGAGATATTCAAGCAAGTGATCTTGGCCTCCAAGACGATTCTTTGGAACGGTCCCGTGGGTGTTTTTGAAATGGAAAACTTTGCCAAAGGCACCATCGCGGTCGGAAACTATATCGATGAGGCTACCCAAAGAGGAGCATTCTCTCTGGTAGGAGGAGGAGATTCCGTTGCTGCCGTCAAACAATTCGGGTTCGAGGAGAAGGTGAGCTACGTATCCACTGGTGGCGGGGCCATGCTCGAAAGCCTGGAAGGGAAAACATTGCCGGGCATTGCTGCAATATTGGACTAAGTCTCACGTTGTGAGATATCAGGGCAAACGTTAAAAGTTAGAGAATTTTGTCTCGGGGCTTTATTCTTTCAGAAAAAAAAGCCATTTTCGTTCGCCCCGAAATCAAATTTTGTCCAAAATGAAACAGAGTTTAAGCGTAGCTGTTTTTGCTGTTCTCCTATCAGCAAGTCCCTTTGTGCGTGCACAACAATCCGAAATTGCACAGAACAAGTCAAAGGATTCCGTTTTGCTCCAAGAAGAGGAAAATGGGACCATCACGGTTTCCAACATTAAAATTGACGGCCAGCTTATGTCCCTGGAAACGCACGAGGACGGAAAATTCAAGCTACGCGACCTTGAGGAAGCTTGGCGGTACGATAGCCTTTGGCTGAAAGAACTCCATAGCAATGCCGATTTGTTCAGTGATATGTTGTTGGAGGTTCAGAATGATTCTGAATTGGAGGAGGCCATTGAAATAGATTTGCCTACCGATACATTAAAAGCAAGGTTGGCTCGTATGAACGAGAAAACCCCGTTCAATATTACCTACAACTCATCTTTGGAAAGCGTGATCAAATCCTTTTTGACAAGGAGAAGGGACTTGATGCAGCGGATGATAACTGCTAGCCAGTTTTACTTCCCGTTATTCGAGCAAGAACTGGACAACCAAAACATTCCTTTGGAAATAAAATATTTGGCCATTGTGGAATCCGCCCTCAACCCCAAGGCTCGATCTAGGGTTGGCGCCAAAGGGCTGTGGCAGTTTATGTACAGCACGGGCAAAATGTACGGACTGGATGTAAGCAGTTATGTGGATGAAAGACATGACCCTATTATGGCTACAAAGGCCGCCAGCAAATACCTTTCAAGGCTCTACGATATTTTTGGAGACTGGGATTTGGCCTTGGCAGCGTACAACTCTGGTCCTGGAAACGTAAACAAGGCGATTCGACGTTCCGGAGGATATGAGAACTATTGGAACATTCGTCCATTTCTTCCACGTGAAACTGCTGGGTATCTTCCCGCGTTCTTGGCGACCATGTACATTTTTGAATATGCCGAAGAACATGGGCTACAATACAAAAAAGCGGATAGGCCCTATTTTGAGACGGACACGGTACATGTTAAAAACTTGATTACTTTCGACCAGATTTCAAAATTGGTAGATATAGGCACCGAAGAGCTGGAAATGCTCAATCCGGCTTATAAACTCAACATTATACCTAAAGTAGAAGGGAAAAACTATGCCCTGCGTTTGCCCATTGCCAAAATAGGCAAGTTTGTTTCCAATGAGGAAGAAATCTATGCTTATGCAAAAAAGGAGCTGGATTCTTTGGAAAAGCCTTTACCGAACATGGTGACCGCGGAGGACCAGATACGTTATCGGGTGAAAAGCGGTGATTATTTGGGCAAGATTGCAGAACAATATGGAGTCGGTGTAAGCCAGATAAAAAGCTGGAACGGGCTTCGAAGCAATAATCTTCGTGTTGGACAGCGCTTGACGATATACCCTAGAAAGCCTTATATCGCACAGAAGGCCTCAAAAACGAGCAACTCTGGAACAACCGTTGCAGGAGGTTCCAAGATTCATACAGTACAATCCGGTGACTCCCTTTGGACAATCTCCAAAAAATACCCCGGAGTTTCCATAGAAAATTTGCGAGAATGGAACGGTATTAGCGGTAATAACCTAAAACCGGGCACAAAACTTAAATTGTGTGATTGTTCTTCGTAAATTTAACACAAGATGAAAAAATTAGGAACACTATTGTTTGCCGCTACTATGTTGGCACTGGGAGCCTGTAAGAATTCAGGTCCAAAAGAAAAATTCTTACCGCCCTCAACGGGAGGCATCAATACCTTAATGGTAGTTATGGACACTGAGCTTTGGAGAGGGCCGGTGGGTGAAAAAATAAGGGATGAGTTTGCCGCACAAATTGTGGGACTTCCCCAAATAGAACCTAAATTTACCATAACCCAGGTACCACCAAAGGTTTTTAAGGGAACTACCACACACTCGAGATCTTTGCTGTATGTTGAACAAGATTCTACGTCTTTGGCCCATATAAAGGACGATGCCTACGCCAAACCTCAAAAAGTTGCAGTGGTTACAGGCCCAACAGAGGAGGTGATGATCAAAAACCTTGATTCTTTGGCAGACAGGGCCATAAAGGAATTCAGGGCCAACGAGATTGCCGAGGCACAACGAAGATTCGAGCGTTCTCTGAGCAAGGACAAAGCTTTGGAAGAGGAATTTGGGATACACATGAACGTGCCATCGCTCTACAAGGTCGGTAGAAGAGAGGACAACTTTGTTTGGATGGACATACAAATTCCAAAGGGAACCATGAACATCATTGCTTATGAGATGCCCTGGGACTATTTCAGCAACGATTCCACTTTTGTAGAGGATATTGTTAGGATGCGTGATTCTATTGGCCAAAAATTTATTCCAGGACCTTATGAGAACACTTACATGATTACCGAAAAAGCTTTTGCTCCTTATGTTTTTCCCGCTCAAATAGGCGGTAAAAAAGCGGCGGAGGTAAAAGGTGTTTGGGAAATTCATGGGTATCCTATGGCAGGTCCATTTTTAACCTATATCATCAATGACGAGGAGAACAATAGAAAAATGGTGATAGAGGGATTCACTTTCGCCCCCTCCGAAGAAAAAAGGGATTATATGTTCGAGTTGGAAGCTATCTTAAAGACAGTGGACTTTAAACCATCGGATACTGCCTCCACTGACTAAAAAATAATACTCATACAATACAAAAAGACCCGACAATTGTCGGGTCTTTTTGTTAGTTAAATATGAGATGATCTATTAGTCAAATGCAAAGCCTGTGGCCATTCTATATACAAATGCATAAAGCACTATAAAGAACATAACAAAGCTAAACCAGGCGAACACTTTAAAGTATTTTTCTATGATGATGTGCCCAAGGTTCCTAAACCCCTCCAAATAGATTTCTTTAACGAGTAGTAATTTTTTCATATGTCTGATTTAAGGATTAAATACAGGCCAAAGATTTAGTTTACTGGGATGGAATCGAAAACAAAAGGACAAAAGGCAATAAAAACAAGGTGAAATAAGCCACTTTTGAACAATAATCTATAAAGGCGAGCCTTTGATCGATAAAGTGCACATGGGCCAACCGTAGTTGGGCAGGCAGAAAGATCGATAAAGTGCAAAAATCCCAAGAAAAAGGGAGTCTGGATATCGCTTTAGCACGACTTATTCGGCCACTAGAATAAACTCCGACCTTCTGTTCAAACGATGTTGGTCCGCGGCACATGGTGTTCCATTCGAACAATTGTTCAACAGGCGCTCTTCCCCGTATCCAACGGCACTTAAGATTCTTGAAACGTCGATTCCCTGGGAAACAATATAATCACGAGTGGATTTGGCGCGCTTGTCCGACAAATATTTATTGTAGCTCTCAGGACCAATGGCGTCGGTATGCGATTCAATTTTTAGGGAAAGTGTTTTGTTTTCGTTGAGCACGGTTACCAATTTATCCAGCTCTTGAGCGTACGTTGGTGTAATCTCATAACTGTCGAATGCAAAATAAACATTGCTTGGCTCGTACACTTCCGTTATTGGTTTTTCTTTTACGGCCTCCCTTAAGAATTGGGTAACTGTAATATTTTCATTCTCTTTGGTTTTTACAGAAATGGAGTCATCCATAAAACCTTTTTTTGTAGCCACAAGGGTATAACCCGTTGATGGACTCAGGTTTTTGAAAACGTATCTGCCGGTTGTGTCCGAAACGGTCTTGTTCAGTAATACACCATTTGTGCCATACAAATTTATATTGGTTTCTTCCAATGGAATGCCTGACGACTCACTGGTAACGGAACCAACAATGGCGTTGTAGTTCGGAATGGACTTAAAGGAATAAATATCATCATCTCCTTTGCCTCCTTTACGATTGGATGCAAAATAACCTTGCTCACCTGAAGCATCGACAATATAGGAGAAATCGTCCCTGTTACTGTTGATGGGTTCGCCCAAGTTCACACCCACACCAAAAGTTTCATTGGTACCATCGGATTTATATACATCCAGCCCTCCGGAGCCCATCGGCCTATTGGAAGAAAAATAGAGCGCGTTTTCGACCGCGTAAGGAAACATTTCCTTCGCTTCGGTGTTGATGGTCTTTCCAAGGTTTTTTGGCTCAGAGAACGCCCCATTTGCGTCAATGTCCACCACATATATATCTGTTTCGCCAAAACCTCCTGGCCTGTCCGAAACGAAATACATTTTTTTCCCATCCGGGCTTACCGCAGGATGTCCAGTAGAATAATTTTCACTATTGAAGGGAAGCTCCTCTGCCTTGGTCCATTCGCCATCTTTAAGCTCGGAACGGTAAATCTTTAGGTGGTTGATTCCGTTTTCGCCCCTTTTCAGACGCTTTCCATAATTGTTCCTTGTAAAATAAATAGTTTTTTGGTCAGGTGAGAAAGCCATTGAGGCTTCGTGATATTTGGTGTTGATTTTTCTAGAAAATTTCTGTGGAGCGGAAAGTTCGCCATCTTCACCTTTTTGTTGCGCAATGTAAAGGTCCAAAAAAGGTTGATTGGTCCAACGATATCGGCGTGTCGTCAAAAACAAAGTATCCTTGGCCGAAGCATAGACGATATCCGACTCATTGTGAAACATGGGGGAAAAATCGGAGTAAGGAGAGTTGAGTTTTAAATTTTTGATTGAAACATCATAAGTTGCTTCCCAAGTGTTGGCATCAACCTTGTCGAGTTCATTTAGGGGCTCGTTTCTTTTCTGTCTTAATATTTTGGTCAGAGTGGCGGCTCTTTGATATTTGCCCGTACCTTTTAATGTTTCCTTGTACTTGAACAGTGCACCCTCCTCAACTTCTTCTTTGTACAATTGATGCAGCTCATGGTACCATTGGTACGCTTTCTCCAAGTTTCCTGTATAGTAATAGGAATCACCGGCCCTCGAGAGCAACTGTTGTGTGTGTTTGGCGTCGGTTTTTTCCAGGACCAAATCAAAAATGCGGGCTGCCTCAGCATACCACATTAGGTCAAAGTACTCATTTCCCTTATCGATAAGCTTGTCCACAGTTCCTCGCTTGCGAAGATATCTGCCCAGCTTTTTGTCGTTAAGACCATCGAGGTGCTTTACAAAGTCTGTGGTTTCCTGTTCTTTCGCATGGTTCACTTTTTCGGATGTGGAAGATGTTCCCCCATACTCGGAAAAGGCAAGCTCTTGGGAAAAGGCCCCAAGTGTGCACAAAAGAAAAATAAGCAAGATCAGTTTTTTCATTACCACTCCATCTGCACAAACAAACATGATTGTTCGTTTGGAGGTTAAGCATTTAGAGGCCTAACAGTTTAGTTATAACCGCTAAAGTAGGATAAGGTAAGTGGGGTGATAATTTTTTGTTGTGAAAGAGCGAAATTGTGACGCTGAATGGTAAAAAAGTGTTGTTGCTGCTCGAATTTTTTTATAATTCGGCACACCTCAAACCGTCAAAAAGGTCAAATTTACGATTTTGACTCTTTTGTTTCTCCTTCCAATTTATCGTCTTCTTTGGTCGCGTCCTTAAACTCTTTGATACCGCTACCAAGTCCTTTCATCAGCTCTGGAATCTTTCTGCCTCCAAAAAGCAAAACTACCACGGCCACGATCAAAACAATCTGCCAAGGACCTAGCATACCAAGAAATATAGTTTGAGCAATCATAATATCAAAACCTTTAATTAGAAATGTAAAAGTACTAAAAAGAAGTGAAAGAGCGTGTTCGATTAACGAAAATTGGCATTTGAGAATGATTTTTAAGAACTTATCGCCCCAAGCTTTTTAAAAAGCTTAACATGCATATTAAAATCTAAGACTATCTTTGTTCATCATGGCAAAGGATAAAAAGAAAAGAAAGGAGATTAAACGCAAGTTACTGCACAAGTATCGCTTGGTTATTCTCAATGAAAGCACTTTTGAGGAAAAGATATCTTTTAAGCTCAATAGGCTGAACGTTTTTGTTACCGGTACCATGTTTATTATTGTGCTGATCGGAGTTACAACCTTGATCATAGCCTTTACCCCATTGCGCGAATATATTCCGGGATACTCCTCTACCAGATTGAAACGGCAGGCAACCGACCTTACCTATAAGACAGATTCTTTGGTGACGGTCCTCAACTATACCAATCGGTACTTGGACAATGTAAGGAAGGTGTTGCGGGGTGACATTGAAAACAACCAAGTGAATAGGGACTCTTTGTTTGAGCAGTACAAATTGGACCCTGCTTCTGTAGACCTTACGCCAATACGACAGGATCTATTGTTAAGGGAGGAGGTTGAACTTGAAGATAAATACAATCTTTTTGAAAGGGACATCGAGAACTTGGGAACATTATTCTTTTCACCTGTGAACGGAACCATATCCCAAGGGTTTGACCAAAAAACGAAACATTACGCCGTGGATTTGGTAGCACCACGGGAAACCCCGGTCAAGTCCATTGCGGATGGTACAGTGCTTTTTGCGGAATGGACCACAGAAACGGGTTATGTAATGATTATAGAACATCAAGAAGGAATAACCTCGGTATATAAGCACAATGGTTCCCTGAGCAAGACCCAAGGAGATTTGGTTCGGGCTGGCGAGGTAATCGCATCAATCGGAAATACGGGAGAACTTACTACGGGACCCCATCTTCATTTTGAGCTTTGGAGAAAGGGCAAACCAGTGGACCCACAAAACTATATTGACTTCAATTAAATGTCCTTAAAAGCATTTGCCGCCAAAATATTTGCAAATCGGATAGCGAAGAAAACCGAAAAGTGGGTGAATCAACCTGTGAAAACCCAACAAAAGGTGTTTAACAACTTGATTACCCAGGGCAAGGGGACCCTTTTTGGCAAGGATCATCAGTTCGCAACCATTACATCCCACCAAGATTTTGTAGAGCGCGTTCCCATACGTGATTATGAGGAACTAAAAGGGTACGTACAACAGATAATTGATGGAAAAGAAGATGTGCTATGGCCCGGAAAGCCCATCTATTTTGCAAAAACCTCAGGAACCACTTCGGGCGCCAAATATATTCCGATTACCAAACCCTCCATCAAAAACCAAGTGGAAGCTTCCAGAAATGCCATTCTCAATTATATACACGAAACGGGGAACGCTGATTTTGTGGATGGCCGGATGATCTTTTTACAAGGAAGTCCTGAACTTGAAGAAAAAAACGGAATCAAGCTGGGAAGGCTTTCAGGGATTTCGGCCCATTATGTGCCCAACTACCTTCAAAAAAATCGATTGCCAAGCTGGGAAACCAATTGCATCGAGGATTGGGAGACCAAGGTGGACAAAATAGTCGAGGAGACCGAAAAAGAGAAGATGTCGGTAATTGCTGGTATTCCATCATGGGTGCAGATGTATTTTGAAAAACTCAACGCCAAAACAGGTAAAAAGGTAGGCGACCTTTTCAAAGACTTCCAATTGTTTATTTATGGCGGCGTTAATTATGAACCATACCGCGCCAAATTTGAAAACCTTATCGGTAGAAAAGTGGACAGTATTGAACTGTTTCCTGCCAGTGAAGGATTTTTTGCATATCAAAATTCCCAAAAGGAAAAGGGAATGCTGTTGCTTTTGAACGCGGGCATTTTTTATGAGTTCGTAAAGGCCGATGAATTTTTTGATGAGAACCCAGAACGATTGACCATTGCCGAGGTGGAAATGGATGTTGATTATGCGATGGTGATTTCCACCAACGCAGGCCTGTGGGGCTATAATCTTGGAGATACCGTTCGGTTTATTTCGAGGGACCCCTACAAAATTGTGGTTTCGGGACGCATTAAGCATTTTATTTCTGCTTTTGGGGAACACGTTATTGCCAAAGAGGTTGAAGAAGCATTACGACTTGCCGTCGAGGGAACCGATGCGTTGGTGAACGAGTTCACCGTTGCCCCTCAAACGGACCCAGAGGAAGGACAACTGCCCTATCATGAATGGTTCATCGAATTTCAAAGGGAGCCATCGGACATAAAAAAGTTTATGGCCATCATAGAGGATAGCATGAAACACCAGAACAGCTACTATTTTGACCTCATCGACGGGAACATTCTCCAGCCATTGAAGATAAGCAGCATCAAACCAAATGGTTTTCAAGACTATATGAAATCCATTGGTAAACTAGGAGGGCAGAACAAGGTTCAACGCCTTGCCAACGACCGAAAAGTGGCCGATGGGCTTCAACCATTTAAAATTAGTTGACTTAGAAGGGCTTAACTTTCATAGGAATTCATTTATTTTTGCCAGAAGATATGATGGCAACAGAAGTTAAACAAACGACCAGGGCACAGGAGTCCACTAATGCAATTGAACGCTTGTACATTACCATGCGTCACCTGCTCAATAGGGGGTTTTACAAGCCTTCGGGCGTTTCTGGCAATGCGTTGCGCACCGCACTTTTACTGCTTCGTCCAGAAATTTACGGAACCATTGCGGAAGACAAGGCCGAATTGAACGGATTGATCTATGTATTGGAACGCTTGCCGCAAGGAATAGAGGAGTGCCGTTTCATCAATCTAACATCCGATGAAGGTTTTGGTAAATCGCACCTAAGGCCCATTGTGCCCCCAAAAAGAAGAAGAAACTGCTACCGCATCGATGATGAGCAGATGAACATTGAAATTACACGGGGCAGGAGCGATATTTATGATATACTTACCCACCTTACCTTTTTGTTCGTAGAGTCCGGTAAAATCTCCAAAAGGGTCTTGGTGGATGACGGTACTTCGACCATACGGGACTGGGACAAGCTGAGCGAGTTTGTACTCTCCGAAGAAAAGGACAATGAAGAAAGGGAAGTTGCCTTGATTCATTGTGCCAATATTTTGGGTAGGACTTTTGATGAGGTCGTGGATATTGAAAACAAGCTCAGGACCCCCGAAAACCCCGACCGTTTCTTAAATGTAATTTATTGGCTCGGCAAGTTGGCCATTGAAGAGGAGACCACGGGCAACAAAAGGACCATCACTTTCAGTCCACTGCTAAGAGAACGTTTAGGCCATCATATTCATGGCGAAAAGTGGGCCGATAAAATTAAGGCGACTCTCAAGGAGTACAACTTAATGGAGAGGCCCCTGCATATTATCAGTGCCAATATGCACAGTGTTATGAATTCCCTTTTTGCCAAAAAAGCATTGATGGAGGAATTTCCCGACAATGAATCTTTGGATGTTTATGAAGCTTTGGGCTCCGACAAAAACAAATCGCTCAACAAGAAAGTCAGGGATTTGGCCCAGAAAAATGGGATGATAACCTTAAAGGACGAGTCCGGGGCCAACATCGATGTCCAGATTTTTGATACCGCTAAATTTGGAGACAAAAGCTGCTGCTATCAACTCCCTGCAGATGTTGCCAAAGAGGATAAACCAGTTATATTTGTGATGGATTACGCCTTTGGCGAGCAGGCCTACGAGACCATAGACGAACTTTTGAAACCGATGGAAGATGGGAAGGAAAAAGTTTTTCTTAATGTCGATTCGGTCTCCATCATGGGGAAAGCGGGCATCTTGGAAGGGGGCAAGGGAGACTTGATGATTCCTTCCGCCCATATTTTCGAGGGCACGGCGGATAATTATCCCTTCAACAACGAACTCAAGGGTTCCGATTTTGAAGGGCATGGATTAAAGGTGATGGAAGGAACCATGGTTACCGTATTGGGGACATCGCTTCAAAATAGGGACATTCTCCAGTTTTTCAATGAATCGACATGGAACGTCATAGGATTGGAAATGGAGGGGGTGCACTATCAAAAAGCGATACAATCGGCATCCCAGATACGAATGAGCATAAAAAAAGATGTCAAGGTAAGATACGCTTACTACGCATCGGATAATCCTTTGGAAACCGGAAGTACGTTGGCTTCGGGCGGACTGGGAACAACCGGGGTCAAACCCACATATTTGATAACGGACAGAATTTTAAAACAAATATTCAATTCATAGGTATGGCAGACCAACCAGTAAATCAGAATAATTCGGACGAGATAGATTTGGGGCAATTGTTCCAGATGATTCGAAATGGATTCAATAAGTTAGGTGTACTTTTTTTACGTCTTTTTCTATATCTAAAAAAGAACGCATTGATACTAATTGGGTTGGCTGTTTTGGGCGTCGCCATAGGATTTGGCCTTAAGTTCATAACGACGGAGAAGGTCCAGATCGATGTTATCGTAAGGCCAAACCTGGAGAGCAAAGATTATTTGTATGATGTGATTGATGAAATAGAGTCCAATATAAAGGACAAGAATCCAACTTTTTTGAGTCGGCTCGACATCACTGAAGAGGATCTTAAAGGTTTTGAAGTTTCGATTGCGGCGGTAAAGAAAGAGGAGAAAGAGGATAATGAGAAGCAATTGGAATATTTGGAAGTGCTCCAAAAATTTCAGAACACGGATTTGATAGCTGATGTGGTCAGGGAGGAATTGCTAAAGAAAACGGAACTCAACCATAGGATAACATTTACCTATAAGAACTCCAACGGCGAGGAAATAGCCCGTAAGCTTTTGGATTATATCAATTCCAATGGATACTTCACGGAACTCTTATCGGTGCAAAGGGAAAATTCAAGGGAGAGGGTCGAAAAAAGCCAGGTGTTGATTTCCCAGATAGATACGATTATCCAGAGTTACTCCAAGAACTTGAACAAACAGGGTTCTCCACTTGAAACCGGTAAACTGGTGCTTCAAAATGAAGAAAAACTAAATATAACAGGGCTTATTACCTTAAAAACAGAGCTGATAGAAGACATAGAGGAAAAGAAAATGGAGCTAAAACAACTTAACGGTCCCATTAGTGTTATCAATTTTGGAAACCCCCATCAAGTCAGTAAGGCGTTCTTTGGAAAGAAGATAATTGTTCTACCGTTATTGTTCCTTGGGGTATTCTTTTTGTTGTCTCTCCTGAAGTACCTCAATAGGAAAGCTTCAGAAATTGAAGTTTAGAACATTTGTATGGTTAAGGTTGTTGTCACAGGATCTGATGGTCAACTCGGAAAGACTTTTGCTGAGGTTGTGTCAGGTCTGGATGCTATTTCCTTTGATTTTAATACATCCAATGAGCTAGATATAACCTATGGAGACCAATTACGGGACACTTTTGAAAAAGAACACTATGATTTCTGTATCAATTGTGCGGCATATACGAATGTTGAACAGGCAGAAAAGTCCCCGGATTTAGCGTATCAAGTCAACGCAGAAGGGGTCAAAAATCTAGCAGAAGTTTGCAAAAAACAGCAAACTACTTTGATTCATATTTCCACTGATTATGTTTTCGACGGCAAAAAGGACGGAGGCTACACCGTAGCAGATAAAACCAATCCCATTAATGTATATGGAAAGTCCAAGTTGGCAGGAGAAAAATTTATTCAACAGATTCAACCCAACCATTACATAATTCGCACATCTTGGTTGTACAGTAAAAAATATGGACATAATTTCTACCGTACAATTTTAAAGAAGGCACTAGCCGGAGAGGATTTGTATGTTACAGATGCCCAAAAAGGGTGTCCTACAAACACAGAGTCATTGGCCAAATTTATTTTGAACGAAATCGTGTTGGGAGAAAAACCTTATGGGACGTATCATTTTACTGACGGGAAGCCCATGACATGGCACTATTTTGCGGAACAAATATTGAAAGAGAACGGGCTAACGGATAAGGTCAATCTTGTTTTGGATTCGAATTATCGTACATTAGCAAAGAGGCCAAACAACAGTGTTCTCTTATAATCCAAACGCAAGGTCATAAAGGCTTATAAATAGGATTACATGGATAAAAAAAATAGTCCAAAAAAAATTTTGATTACGGGAGGAGCCGGCTTTATCGGCTCTCATCTTGTTAGGCGTTTGTTGACCCAATATAAATATTACCAAGTTTTTAACCTAGATGCCCTGACCTATGCGGGAAACCTGGAGAATCTGAAAGATATAGAGGAAGCCCCAAACTATACCTTCGTTAAGGGTGATATTACTGATGCAGTTTTTGTAAACGATTTTTTCTCCCAATTCAATTTTGATGGGGTTATTCATCTGGCCGCGGAATCCCATGTGGATCGATCCATATCTGACCCGGTATCCTTTGTCCGGACCAATGTTTTGGGCACAGTCAACTTATTGAACGCCTCATTACAGTTGGCCAAGAACAACACTGGTTTTTTATTTTACCATATCAGTACCGATGAGGTTTTTGGGAGTTTGGGGCAGGAAGGTTTGTTCAACGAAAGTACGACATACGACCCCAACTCGCCTTATTCAGCATCCAAAGCCAGTTCCGACCATTTTGTTAGGGCCTATGGTGAGACCTATGGTTTGCCTTACATAATCTCGAATTGTTCCAATAATTACGGCCCCAATCAATTCCCCGAGAAATTGATTCCCCTGTTCATCAACAATATCATAAAAAACAAGCCATTGCCCGTTTATGGTGATGGGAACTATACACGGGATTGGTTATATGTAAAGGACCATGCCGAGGCCATCGATTTGGTATTTCATAAAGGAAGAAAAGGAGAAACATATAACATTGGCGGGTTCAATGAATGGAAGAATATAGAATTAACCCATTTGCTATGCCGATTAATGGATATAAAACTTGGAAGAAAAGAGGGAACTTCAGAAAAACTGATAACCTTTGTAAAAGACCGCCCAGGACATGATTTAAGGTATGCCATTGATGCATCCAAAATAAACAAAGAATTGGGCTGGAAACCCTCGGTCACCTTTGAAGAAGGGCTCGAAAAGACCATCGATTGGTATTTTGAAAACCAAGAATGGCTGGGGCATGTTACCTCAGGGGACTATTTGGAATATTATAAAAAGCAATATCAAACACAATGAAGGGAATCATTTTGGCAGGAGGAACAGGAAGCAGACTGCATCCACTTACCCTTTCGGTAAGCAAGCAGCTGATGCCCATTTACGACAAGCCGATGATTTACTATCCTCTTTCTACTTTGATGTATGCAGGAATCAAAGAAATATTGATTATTTCCACCCCAAAGGACCTTCCGCTGTTTAAGGACCTTTTGGGAGACGGAAAAAAGTACGGATGCTCCTTTTCTTATGCAGTTCAAGAATCCCCAAACGGATTGGCTGAGGCGTTTATCATAGGAGAAGATTTTATTGGCTCAGATAAGGTGGCTCTCATTTTGGGAGACAATATTTTTTACGGAGCAGGTTTGTCCAAACTATTACAGGAAAATAGCGATCCAGAAGGAGGAATTATATACGCCTACAGAGTAAACGACCCTCAGCGATACGGTGTAGTAGAGTTTGATGGGAAAGGAAAAGCTATCAGTATAGAAGAGAAGCCCAGAAACCCCAAATCCAATTATGTTGTGCCGGGAATCTACTTTTATGACAATGAAGTGATTTCTATTGCCAAAAGCATACAGCCCAGTAGTAGAGGAGAACTGGAGATTACCGATGTTAACAAAGAATATTTAAAAAAAGGGAAGCTCAACGTTAGTATATTGGATAGAGGTACGGCGTGGCTAGATACCGGCACATTTCAAGCTTTAATGCAAGCGTCACAATTTGTGGAAGTGATAGAAGAGCGCCAAGGATTGATAACAGGATCTATAGAAGTTGCGGCCTTTGAAATGGGGTATATCGATGAAAATCAGTTGAAAAAATTGGCTGAACCCTTAATGAAAAGTGGTTATGGTAAAAGATTGCTGGGCATATTGAACAAGGAAGCATGATAAAAGCGACAGAGACAAAACTGAAAGGATGCTTTATAATAGAACCTCAGATTTTTGAGGATGAACGGGGGTATTTTTTTGAGTGTTTTAATCATAAAGAGTTTTGTGAAGTTATACGTCAAGAAATAAACTTTGTGCAAGACAACCAATCTTTCTCTAAAAAAGGAGTGTTGCGCGGATTGCATTATCAAAAGGGAGAGCATGCCCAAGCGAAGCTAGTTTCGGTATTGGAGGGTAGAATTCAGGACGTAGTGGTCGATTTGCGTAAAGATTCCCCTACCTTTGGCGAACATTTATCTATAGAGTTAAGTAGTGGTAACAAGAAGCAGTTATTTGTGCCACGCGGATTTGCCCATGGGTTTTTGACATTGAGTGAATTCGCAAATGTATTTTATAAGTGTGATAATTATTATCATAAAAGTGCTGAGGGAGGAATTAGATATGATGACGAACATTTAATGATTGATTGGCAAATAGACCCAAAAGACCTGTTGCTTTCAGAAAGAGATAAAAATGCTCTATTACGGTTCTGAGCTGAGAGAGAAGAGGCATTGTCATCTTTAACGCACTAAAGGAAATAGATAGTTAAGTAAAAAATCTTTGAATTGGGAAAAAAAAGGAATTTGATAGTTTTTGGAACGAGACCCGAAGCCATTAAAATGGCCCCATTGGTGAAGGAGTTTGAGAAACATTCTGATGAATTTGACACTAAAGTTTGTATTACTGCCCAGCATCGGGAAATGTTAGATCAAGTTCTTTCTTTTTTTGAGATAGAACCGGATTACGATCTTAATCTTATGAAACCCAATCAAAACCTTTATGGTTTAACGGCAGACATCATACAGAACCTTAAGGTAGTGTTGGAGGATTTTGAACCAGATTACGTATATGTTCATGGAGATACAACAACTACAATGGCCACAAGTATCGCAGCTTTTTATTCTGGATCCAAGGTGTGTCATGTTGAAGCAGGATTGAGGACCTTCAATAAAAAATCACCCTTTCCAGAAGAAATGAACAGATGTGTTACAGGGGTTGTAAGCGACATACATTTTGCACCTACCCAAACGTCCAAAGAAAATCTTTTAAAAGAAAACAAGCCCCCCAAATCAATTCTTGTAACGGGAAACACTGTGATTGATGCACTACATTTAAGTGTCTCCAAGGTCAATGCCCAAACATATGACCACCCGGAAATAAGTATGCTGTCCCAAATTTTAGATCCTAGTAAAAAGCTTGTTTTGGTAACAGGTCACCGCAGGGAAAATCACGGGAAAGGTTTTTTGGACATTTGTGAAGCGCTTAAAGAACTTTCCACAAAGTATTCGGATATTCAAATAGTTTACCCCGTTCACCTTAACCCAAAGGTTCAAGAGCCTGTTTATAAAATACTTGGTGATATTCCCAACATAGAATTGATATCTCCTTTATCTTATCCCTCTTTCGTTTGGTTAATGAACAAATCCCACATAATTATAACAGACAGTGGAGGTGTACAAGAAGAAGCGCCAAGTTTGGGGAAACCCGTTTTGGTAATGAGGGATACAACCGAAAGGCCAGAGGCGGTCGATGCTGGAACTGTTCTTTTGGTTGGGACCAACAAGGATTTAATTGTCTCAAAAGCATCTAAACTTTTAGAAGATAAAAATGCTTATGATGAGATGACCAAGCTGCACAACCCTTATGGCGATGGCATGGCAAGCAAAAAAATTGTAGAACATATAAGAAAGCAAAAATGAACAACCCTTCGGTCGTAATGGTAGGATTAGGTTATATAGGTCTTCCTACAGCAGCATTGGTGGCTCAGAAAGAAACAAAAGTATTCGGAGTAGACATTAACCAGGAAGTGGTTGATACTATAAATGCTGGAAAAATCCACATTGTGGAACCAGAGTTGGATGTAGCGGTTTCTAAAGCAGTTGCTTCTGGGTTTTTGAAAGCTGGGACACTGCCGGTTCCTGCGGACACTTTTTTAATTGTGGTACCGACGCCGTTCAAAGGAAAGAATGAACCGGATATATCCTTTGTCCAAGCTGCGACCAAGTCTGTCTTACCTTTCTTAAAGGCGGGGGATTTATATATAATTGAGTCAACTTCACCGGTAGGAACTACGGAAAAGATGCGCGATTACATATATAGTGAAAGGCCAGAGCTCGAAGGCAAGATTTACATTGCATACTGTCCTGAAAGAGTATTACCAGGTAATGTTATGTATGAGCTGGTCAACAATGATAGGGTAATCGGGGGAATCGACGATGAATCCACCGATAAGGCCGTTAACTTCTATGCGCAGTATGTCAAAGGAAGTCTGCATAAGACCAATGCGCGTACTGCTGAAATGTGCAAGCTGGTAGAAAACTCTTCAAGAGATGTACAGATTGCCTTTGCCAATGAATTATCCTTGATATGTGATAAAGCAGACATTAATGTTTGGGAGTTGATAGAGCTTGCAAACAAACACCCTAGAGTAAATATTCTACAACCCGGTTGTGGTGTTGGGGGACATTGTATTGCGGTAGACCCTTATTTTATAGTTTCGGACTACCCAATGGAGTCCCAAATCATTGGTAAAGCCAGGGAAATCAACAATTATAAATCATTTTGGTGTGCTGAAAAGATTAAGAATGTGAAACTGGAATTTCAGTTGCAACACGGAAGAAAGCCTAAAATAGCTTTGATGGGACTGGCATTTAAACCTAACATCGATGATCTTAGGGAGTCTCCGGCTAAGTATATTGCACAAAAGGTTTTACAAGACGCCAATGATGAAGAGTATTTTATTGTGGAGCCAAATATTAACGAACACAAAGTTTTTAAACTTACAGCATATAAGCAAGCTGTAGAAAAAGCGGATATTATAGCTTTTTTGGTGGCTCATGATGAGTTTAAAAGTTTGGAAATCAATCCGGATAAATTGATTTTGGATTTTTGTGGAGTAGTTGACAAAGTAATTAAATAGCATGAACAAAAACCTAAAAGACTTCTTTGCACATGAAACCGCCGTTATTGATCATGGTTCAATAATTGGAAAGGGAACCAAGATTTGGCATTTTTCCCATATTATGAAAGACTGTAAAATTGGTGAGACATGCAATATTGGACAAAACGTGGTTATTTCTCCAAAGGTTATATTAGGAAGAAATGTGAAGATACAGAACAATGTTTCAGTCTACACTGGAGTTGTATGCGAAGATGATGTGTTTTTAGGCCCATCCATGGTATTTACAAATGTTATCAATCCTCGTAGTGCCATTAATCGTAGGGGAGAATATGCAAGAACAATTGTCAGGAACGGGGCGTCCATAGGAGCTAATGCCACAATTGTCTGTGGAAACGATATTGGGAAATATGCCTTTATTGGAGCAGGTGCAGTAGTAACCAAGAGTGTACCTGATTATGCGCTGTTGGTAGGTAATCCTGCGAAACAAATTGGCTGGGTGGGAGAATACGGACATAGATTGAAATTTGATAATAACGGAAAAGCAATATGTCCTGAGAGTGGTCAAGAATACCAGTTGGACAATGAGAAAGTAATACGTGTTAAATAATGAAAATAGATTTTGCCAATCTACAGAAGGCCTACCAAGAGCACGAGGAGGAATTTTTATCCGTGACCAAAGAGGTCATGAGCTCGGCTCGCTATATTCTGGGGAAAGAAACTGAAGAGTTGGAAGAAGAACTTGAAAAGTTTGTAGGAGTAAAACATGCTTTAGGGGTATCATCAGGTACAGATGCGCTCTTATTGGCTATGATGGCCTTAGGGATTAATGCTGGAGAAGAGATTATTACCACACCCTTTACTTTTATTGCTACTGCTGAAACCATTGCTTGTTTGGGAGCCAAACCAGTATTCGTAGACATAGACCCGCAAACCTATAATATTGACACTTCAAAAATAGAAAGTGTTATTACTGATAGAACCAAGGCAATCATGCCAGTTTCCTTGTATGGTCAAATGGCAGATATGGATTCGATTAATGCTATTGCTGAAAAGCATATCCTTGCGGTTATTGAAGATGCGGCCCAGAGTTTTGGCGCCACACAAAATGGGAAAAAAAGTTGTAGTGTTTCAACGATTGGATGCACTAGCTTTTTCCCTGCAAAACCCTTAGGTTGTTTTGGTGACGGCGGTGGGGTTTTTACGAATGATGAAGAGCTTTTTCTTAAAATGAAGGCCATGCGGGTACATGGACAAGTAAAACGTTATACCCATAAATATATTGGAATGGGAGGGCGTCTGGATAACATACAGGCCGCAATCTTGGGAGTTAAATTAAGGTATTATCGTCGAGATATTAAAAGACGACAAGAAGTTGCAGAACGCTATAATAATTTATTGCAAGGATTTGTTCCCGCACCTATAGTGGCAGCAAAAAACGACTCGGTATGGGCTCAATATACCATTCGAGTTGCACAACGGGACAAAATTCAAGAATGTTTAAAAGATAAAGGTGTTCCTACAGCGGTTCATTATCCAATACCTGTGCATCTACAGGAGTGTTTTGCCTATCTAGGTCATAAAAAGGGAGATTTTCCTTTTGCGGAAAAGGCGGCAAATGAGGTTATGAGTCTTCCTATGAATTCATACTTGACACAAGAAGAACAAGAATATATTATTAATGCACTACTAAAATCCTTACAACAATGAAAAATTTTGCCTTAATAGGAGCGGCCGGCTATATTGCACCTCGGCATATGAAAGCTATTAAAGATACAAATAACACGCTTTTAGCGGCTTATGATAAGGGGGACAGTGTAGGCATTATCGATTCTTATTTTCCAAATGCTGATTTCTTTGTGGAATTTGAACGGTTTGATCGTCATATAGAAAAGCTCAAGTATGAAAAAAAAACATACTTGGATTATGTAAGTATTTGTTCGCCCAACTATCTACATGATGCACATATTAGGTTTGCTTTAAGGAGTGGTGCAGATGCAATCTGCGAGAAACCCTTAGTTTTGAATCCATGGAATATTGATAAACTGAAAAAGGTAGAAGAAAATACAGGTAAACAGGTATTTAATATTCTCCAGTTAAGAGTACATCCTAGTATAATTGCTTTAAAGGAAAAAGTAGCCAAATCTGATAAAAGCACAAAATTTGAAGTAGATCTTACCTACCTAACATCTAGAGGGCACTGGTACCAGACTTCTTGGAAAGGTGATAATAGCAAATCTGGAGGTATAGCAACAAATATTGGTGTTCATTTTTATGATATGCTTTCATGGATTTTTGGTAATGTTCAGGAAAATGTGGTTCATGTTCATGAAAGAGATAGGGCCGCTGGGTATTTGGAGTTTGAGAATGCTAGAGTACGGTGGTTCTTATCCATTAATTCTGAGTATTTGCCCCAAGAGGTGAAAGCTAAGGGACAAACCACTTTTAGATCTATTACTATAGATGGGGAAGAATTGGAGTTTAGTGGTGGCTTTACCGATTTGCACACCATGGTTTATCAAGATATTTTGAATGGTAAAGGCTATGGATTGGAGGCTGCAAGAACAGCTATTGAGATTGTGCATACTATCAGAAATTCTGAGCCTGTCGGACTAAAAGGTGAATTTCATTCATTTTTGAGTAAGTAAAACGACATCTATTTTGTAACACAGTCACGATGTGATATTAACACATTAAATTATCAAAAAAAAATTTGTTACTACGTTATGGGCCAAGTTTTCTGAATCGGAATTTTCCAAGAATGTTTCATCACAGATTATAGGCACAGGGTTGGCACAGGTATTGCCATTCTTAGCTACGCCAATATTGACTCGTCTTTTTACTGAAGAAGATTTTGCAACGTACACTTCTTTTTTTGCAGTTGCCAGTATTTTTGCTGTTGGGGTGAGCGGCAAGTATCATTTGGCGATAGTTTTGCCAGAGAAAGAGGTAGACGCGAAAAAAATATTTTGGCTAAGCATATATTTAACAGTTGCTTATGCCTTGTTATTGGTTTTGCTATTACCATTATTTCAAAGTTACTTCTCAAATCATGTCAAAACGGTACTTTATTATGTGCCTTTGCATGTATTGTTCTTTGGTATATGGAGTGCGTATATTAGCTTGTCGATTCGTCATAAAACGTTTAAAATAAACGCCTTTGCCAAAGTATTGCAATCAATAGGATATATTGGGACCGCAGTGTGTTTAGGGCTCACAAAAATTTTTCTATACGGATTGGTCTTGGCGAAGTTAGCAGGAACAATGTTTTCTTTTATTTTTTTGGCCCAAAAGGCAAATTTAAATCATGAATTGATATCCCCAAAAAGACTTGGTAAAGTAGCCAGAACATATATTGACTATCCAAAATATGGAATATGGCCAGCCTTTTTAAATACTATTTCACTTCAAGCATTAGTGCTCGTTTTAAACAGATTTTATAATACAGAGGACTTGGGGCATTATGGATTAACCTTCATGGTGCTGAGTGCTCCTTTAGGTTTAATAGGGACTTCATACAAAGATGTTTTCTACCAAAGAATAGCGGTATTGGTTAATAGTAAGAACTATATTGACACAATGAGTTTTTTTAAGAAGTCCGCTTTAGCCTTGTTGATTATGGGCATTCCCATATGTCTTGTGCTATATTTTTTTGGACCCACCCTTTTTTCATTTATATTCGGCAATCAATGGGGCAGATCAGGTGAGTTTGCCTCTATATTATCCCTTAGTTTTTTAGTTAAACTAGTAGTCAGCCCTCTATCTTCTATTTTCAATGCCACAAATACGCTTAAAATTGCATCAAAATGGCAGGCTCTATATTTCTTAAGTACTTTTACAACTTTAGGAATTTGCTCCTATGTTTTAGAATTAGATATAGAGGATTTATTATTGGTCTATGTAATACATGAATGCATCCTTTATGGATTATACTTACTATTGCAGTATAGAACCTTGAAAAGCTTTAAAGGCAAATAGTTTTGTGATTTTAAAAAATATAATTGATAAAAAATGGTTTAAAAAGGCAACGATTGTTCTCGTTTTTTTATTTGCCTTCAGCTTACCTCTACATCAAAAGTGGTCAACTTTTACATTGTTGATATTGGTAGTGATTTCTTTGGCCCAAAAAACAAATAAAACTATTTTATGGACAGTACCATTTCTTCTGCCACCATTGCTATATTTAATAATGGCAATATCGCTTTTATATTCTGAACAAATGGAATTTCGATATTTGGAACAGAGAGCATCGTTGATTGCATTCCCAATTATTTTTTCAATTGCCAGATTGAAAAAAAGAGAGATGTTTAAGATTCTGGAATATTTCACATGGGGCTGTTTTTTAGCCATTTTTGTTTGTTATGTCAACGCTTTTTACAATTCATTATCTTTGATCGATGGAGAACTGGTTTTCAAACCGGTCATTAATGAAGAGTTTTCTTTTCTGTATTCAGTTGTTAGGGACGGTAATTATTTTTTTAGTTCTTATTTTTCAATTTTTCATCAAAGCACATATTTTGCTACTTATCTTAATGCGGCAATTGCAGTGATTCTGGCTTTTTCTCTTTGGAAAAAGAATAAGATTTATTTCTTTTTTCTAGCACTTTTTCCTTTAGTGATTTTTCAGCTTTCCAGTAAAATTAGCATTGTCATATGTGGGTTGATTTTTATTGTTTATTGTATCTACAGAATAAGGAATATAAGGTATAGAGGCATATTTTTGATATTATTCTTTTCTATAACTACTTTGTTGATTTTCAAAAACCCAAGGAGTAGGATTATGATTGAAACTATTTCCGAAAGAGGGCTTAAAATAGAACCTGAAGAGCGCTACGGATACAATCTTAGACTTATGAGTTGGGATGCAGCAATAAGTGTTATCTATAAAAACCCAGTATTTGGTGTCGGTATTGGTGACACTCAAAGAGAAATAAACAAGGTATATAAGAAAAAGGGATACACACAGCCATTGAAGGAGAACTTAAATACTCACAATCAATTTTTACAAACCACCATTGAATGTGGTGTTTTAGGTCTTTTTATAATTATATTGATGCTTACTTTAGGCTTCAAACAAAGTAAATTTAACAGGGATTCTGGCATGGCACTCTTAACACTGATTTATTTTTTGACCATAACAATGAATTTTATGTTTGAAAGCTTTTTGAACAGATATTCTGGCATATCATTTTTTGCCTTTTTTTATTATTTGATGATAACCAAAAGTGAAGACTAATTTTCCATGAAACTCTATATGGCTGCAGTAAAATATTCAAATTTAAAGCTGCTATTTATCGTTTATATGCTTTTTTTGGGAAGTTTTATTTCTATAGTAAAAGAGTTGTATGCTTTTGAGAAAGCAGCATTGGGAGCAGGTCTTATATTTATGTTTAGCTGGTGGAAGTTCATCGTAGCAACAGTGATATTGCTGATCGACTTCCTAATACTATCAACAATTAAACTAAATGGTGCTTTATATGCTATTTTAGTTTTGATAGTAGTTTTTTTCGTTATACCAAGTGCAATTATTTTCATAAATATTGAAAATGTAGATTGTAGAATTTTTGCATCACACCAAATCTTGTTTTGGAGCATTTTGTTACTTGGAACCTTGAAAATCCCAATTAAAACACCCCATTTAAGTGTCAAATCGTCTAGTCTTCTTTTGGGCGTTCTAGTGTTTTTATGGATGATACCTTTTGTAATATTATTTGGACCATATATAGATTTAAAGAACCTATTACTTCAAGATGTTTACGAAACAAGAGCAGAAGTTGCACTTAACGTTGATAATCTATTCACAAATTATAGTTATTCTTGGCTAAACCGATTTATAATTCCTGCACTATTGGTTTTTGGTCTCTACTTTAAAAAGAGATTGCTTATCTTATTTAGCGTAACTTCATTAATTTTCTTGTTTTTGTGCGGAGCAAACAAAGTTGTATTCGCCGGACTCATAATGGTTTTGTTATTATATAAATTTGATTACGGAAAGAAGATGCACTTTTTCCTAAAATTTATTATTGTAATTACAATAACTTCCTGGTTAACCGCACTTGTGTTTAATAATATTGGGTTTATTTCAATTGCAGTCCGAAGACCTTTTATGTTACCGGCATTATTAGATGTTTTATACTTCGATTTTTTTAATGATTCACATTTATATTGGTCTCAGTCTATAACTGGAAGTTTTATTGAATATCCATATGAATTCCCACATTCATATATTGTGGGTCAAGAGTATTTTGGAAAATTAAGTTGGAACGCTAACAATGGAATTATATCAGATGGCTTTATGAATGGGGGGATGTATGGCGTACTTATTAATTCTTTAATAGTAGGATTCTATTTTTCAGTAATAAGTCAGCTTAAGATTAATCATAGATTTTTCGGATTACTGTTTTTACTTGTTTTTTCATTGGTAAGTTCTGTACTAACTACAGTATTATTAACACATGGAGGGTTTATTTTATTGATACTAGCTACTTTTGTGCTAAGGAACACCGAACAAAAGATGGGTTAATTTTTCAGAATAGGCCTATTAGACAAGTCCAATGGTTTGTATAATTTTTCGAATCGTAAGCACAAAATAATTTTTAAAAAATGAGAATAATTACAGTATTAGGCGCTCGGCCTCAATTTGTCAAGGCAGCAACCATCTCCAGAGCTTTGAAGACAACCAATTCCAAGATAGAGGAAAAGATACTTCATACAGGACAACATTATGATATGAATATGTCCGATGTTTTCTTCGAGGAAATGGGCATTCCGAAACCGGATTACAAACTAAACGTAAATGGCAGGGGACATGGAGCTATGACAGGACAAATGTTGATGGATATTGAACAAATCCTAATGGAAGAAAGACCTGAAATGGTTTTAGTTTATGGAGATACAAATTCTACAATAGCCGGCGCATTGGCCGCAAAAAAACTACATATTCCAGTAGGTCATGTTGAAGCGGGATTAAGAAGTTTCAACATGAAAATGCCTGAAGAAATCAATCGAATTCTTACCGATAGAATCAGTGACCTACTTTTTTGTCCATCGGAAAATGCTATTGTCAATTTGAAAAATGAAGGTTTTGGTCAATTTCAAAGTGCCATATGGAATGTCGGGGATGTCATGTATGATGCTGCGATTCATTATGGCAAGTCTATTGGTGAAAGAAAAATGAAAGGTGATTATATACTTTCAACAATACATAGAGCTGAAAACACGGATAATGTCGAACGATTAAAAACTATCATAAAGGCACTCAATAAAATAAACCAACACGTCAAGGTTGTAGTACCTCTGCACCCCAGAACCAAAAAAATAATAAACAACAATTATATTAAAACCGAATTTGAAATTTTAGAACCCGTAGGGTATTTGGATATGATTAACCTGATAAAGTTCTCGAAATTAATAATCACGGATAGCGGTGGATTGCAAAAAGAGGCGTTCTTCTTTGAAAAGTTCTGTATAACAACTAGAGACGAGACAGAATGGGTTGAATTGGTTGATAACCGTTTCAATATACTGGCCAAAGCCGATGAAAACAAGATAGTTGAGAGTTGCTTCAACTTGATTGAAAAGCCCTTTGTTAAGACCATTGAACCCTACGGTAAAGGGAACGCCGCTGAAATCATCGTTTCCAAAATCCAAAGCTATTTTTCCTAATGAAAAAACCTCAAGTTTTAGTTTTTACAAAAACAAGATGGTCCGAACCGCCCCGACTAAGACACCAAGTCACCCATTTGTTGGGTGAAATGGGCTATGATATTGTTTTTTTTGAAAAGCCTTCTTTTTTTACATGGTTTAAAATATATGAAAAGGACAATATCAAATTTGTAAAACATTTTGAACTTGTCCATCATAGACTTAGAATATTTAATGTATTCATTTTTCTGAATGCCCTTGTTTCAAAAGTTTTTATTAGAAAGGCGCTTAAAAGACTAGATGTGGGCAAGGCACCAGCGGTCAATTTTTGCTACGACTACTTTTTTTTAAAGGAAATAGTTGATGGCAAGGTAATTACAATTATAAACGACGATTTTGTAAATAAAATCAAAAATGAATTTATTCGTAATAAAACGGAAAGCCAAATTTCACGAACAGCCAAGAAATCAACTTATAACTTGGCCGTTTCTTATCCCTTAAAACATCAATTGGAGAGATATGTGGATGAGGCGGGGCTTTTTTTGCCCTGGGCAGAAGAACAATACATAACACCAGTAATAGGTAGAAAACGCAATGTTGTACTCTTCTTTGGGTATATTAATTATCGTATTGATTGGGATTTGGTCTTGGGTATAATAGAGAGAGGTGTCAAAATTAGGTTCATTGGCCCAATTGAAAGTTCGGTGGATTCGAAACTGTTACAAAAGGTGCGTAGTTATACAAACGTTGAATTCAAGAAAGCTATGGGGATAGACCAAGTTGATTTTTCAGACATATGTTGCTCGCTTTTACCGTGGGATACCTCCTTGGAGGGGATAAGGGCCATTACAATAAACAATAAATGCTTTAATCTACTTGCAAGAGGAATCCCGCAGTTGTATGTTGATTTGCCATATTTGATAGAAGCTGATGACAAAGTAATTGGAAAGTGCCGAAATGTAGATGAGTTTGTAGAACAGATTAACTTTTACTCAGATAATTTTGATAATTGCCAAAAGCCGATACAAGATTTTTTGGACAAGCACTATTCAAATAGAAGGATGATGGATTTGAAAAAGCACTTGAATTTTTAAAAATCCTATTTAGGACTCAAAAAGCCCTGTTTAGGTCAAGGGTGTGGTATATAAAAGCCTAACATCTAAAACTGCGACGGATAAAAACTCTAGTATTTTCCTAATCATTTGGCACATAGATACTCAATTCAATATCTTTTTTATAATAGGTATCATAGTATGTGACAGTCTTTACTTTTTGATAGTTTTTTTCAAAAAAAATGCCATTTTGCCGCATACATTCCAATACTCTTTTATCAAACGGGTTTTCAGTTGGAACTAAAAAAATGACATCATTAGGACTAATTTCTGATTTTTCTATGGTTGCACATATTTTACTGGGAACACTCCCATTTAACCATTCCAAGGAATAGGGCTTTTTGTGTGCAAACAAAACTAGCCCTGAATGTATACCATAGGTAAAGATATAATTCATTTCAAGGTCTTTCAAAGAATCAATCTCCTTGGACAAGTTTAACAAAGCTCTATCCGCTTTAAGTGACTTTAAAGTCGGAATATTTGTAAAGGCATGTGTGGATTCCTTGAGTGGTCGTTGTTTGTATGGAAACTTAATTGTGGCAAAAACTATTTGCGAACCTGTTATTGCGATGAGAATTAATAAAGTGGAATTTCGAAACCAATTGCTTTCTGAGAAATAAAGGGCTAGAAAAATTGATAGAAATATAAAGACGCCATAAAAAAGGACCTGTGCTGAAAGACCATTATTAGTGCCAAGCGCACCTAAAATGGGGATGGTTAGGAGCCCAAAAGTAATAGCAAGTTCCTTTTTGCTATTTTCCAATGACCTATTCAGACCAACCAAAACTAAAACAATCAAGTGAGTATTTAATATGGTGTATTTGAATTTTGTCCCACCAAGCCAGTAGGTATTTTGGAAAATCGCAACTACCAGAATCAGTAAACCAAAGGTTTTAAATAAAGCCTTACCCTTAGAACCGCCTATAAATCCAATTTTTCCTGTAAAAATTCTTATCAATGAATAGGTTACGATTAAAATGGTAAAGGGCACCTTTAATTGTTTAAGAACTGTTGTCCCATTGGTATAGTACCGTTCTAACAGATATGTCAATGAATGAGAAGTGTCGTTCGAAAGTAAGCCAAATGTGCCTTGAATATAGTCCCCAATAGTTTTGCCTATCCCCCCATCGGAAAAAAAAACTAATAAGGAGAATGACCCAAAAATAAAAGCCAGAAGTGATATTTGGACCATTCGAGTGGAAAAGGGCACAATGTATTTTTTGAATGTAAAAAAAAGGGTCATAATCAATAATAACGGTAACAACAGCACATTGGTGATTTTTATAAAAAAAAGAATTGTAAATAAGCCGCCCAATGAGAATGAAAACAATATCTTGGAATAAAGTTTTTTTCTTATTAGGAAAAACACCCACAGGCTCATTATAAGAGCAATTACAATAGATGACATGGAGTTGTACGATAAGGCTTGGGGCGCCCAAGAATAGCTTAACAGCATACCACTTAGGACAACATTTAGAAGTACAATTTTCATGGTAAGTTCTTTAAGTCGAAGTACTTCATTGGCCGATAGGAACATGACAACCGAAGCCAAAACTGACAACAGCAGCCTTAATAACCGAATACTGGTAATTGTAAAGTTTCCCCACCCAAAAAAACGATCATAAACCATATGGAATGATTCTGGGTGTAGGGAAGGTACGTTGTCATAATATAAATAGCCCAAATAGTAAAAACTTTCATCACTTAAGTCCAATCCATGAAAACAGGCCCAGACGAGGACCGACAAAACGAAGAGGTTTACAAAGGATAATACTAATGCAGTAAACAGGTTAAACCCATTTTTAATAACCATAATGCTCATTTTGTATCATTAATTTTGTTGTAGAACTCAAATACCGTCCGTATAACCTCAGATTGATTCTGTTGGGTTAAACCATAATATAATGGTAAACGGACAATGCGCTCTGAAAAACTTGTTGAATTGGGCAAATACCGGCCATCATGTTTGCTTTTGTAAAACGCACTTAGATGTAAAGGAAGATAATGGAAAACAGAAAGGATTTGATTTTTTTTTAGTCCCTTAATAAGGTTGTTACGCTCCTCGATTGAAGAGCAGACCAAGTAAAACATATGTGAGTTGTTGGTCGCATATTCTGGCACAATAGGTAGGCCAATTCCAAAATTGGAGTCCAACGATAAAAATGAATCATAATAGTTATTCCATATTTTCCTTCTGGTATTCTGTATCTGTTCAAGGTTTTCCAACTGGGCAAATAGAAAGGCCGCGATTATTTCCGAGGGCAGGAACGATGAACCGACATCTACCCAACTATATTTGTCCACCTCTCCCCTGAAGAATGCGGATCGGTTGGTGCCTTTTTCCCATATTATTTCTGCTCTGTCAACAAAACGTTCATCGTTGATGACCAAAAGGCCACCTTCCCCACTTATTATATTTTTTGTTTCATGAAAAGAAAATACACCAAAATGCCCGATACTTCCCAGAGGCTTGCCCTTATAATATGAATCGATGGCTTGAGCCGCATCTTCAACCACATAAAGGTCATTTTCCTGGGCAAGGTCCATAATGGGGTCCATATCACTAGCAACACCCGCGTAATGCACAACCACTATCGCCTTAGTTTTTGGTGTGATCAAACTTTTAAGCGTACCCACATCCATGTTGGGTTCGGAGGAGGAGCTATCGGCGAAAATGATTCGAGCCCCTCGAAGAACAAATGCATTGGCTGTGGACACAAAGGTGAAGGATGGCACAATGACCTCGTCACCGGGTTGGATGTCTACAAGAATGGCTGCCATTTCCAGAGCATCGGTACATGAAGTGGTGAGCAAGCACTTTTTAAACCCAAATTTTTCCTGGAAAAAAAGATGGCATTTTTGGGTGAAGTTACCATTGCCTGAAATTTTCCCGGAAGATACAGCTTCATTGATGTACATAATTTCCTTACCGGTAAGGAAAGGCTTATTAAATGGGATTTTCATATATGTGGGTTACTTAACACCAACGGTTATCTGGATACTTTTTTCCAAAATGTACCGGTAAGGTTATTTGGCTTGAAAATTAACGGAGGATTGTAATTAACATTTTCATGTTCTTCCACTAAACGCGAACTCAACTTGATGTGAAGTTTCCGTAAAAGGGCATTTAGCAAGCAATAATTGGCCGACACAAACACAGCATGGAAAATGGATGGCATTTCCATGCTCCAATCCACTGCAAATGAAGATTGGGCAAGAATAGGTCCCCCGTCCAAACTTTCATCTACTTCGTGACAAGTGGCCCCAAGAAACAACACTTTATCTTCCTTGGCCCGAATCACAGTTTCCATTCCAATTAGTCCACCGTAGGCAGGCAAAAGGGAATAGTGCAGATTAATGAATTTATCCTTAAAGGTGCTCAATGTGACTGGATCGATGATTTTATGAATATTGGTAATGATTAGGTCTACTTGTGGGTAGTTTTTTAGAAGGGCAATAAGTTCCTGATTATGATTTGCACTATATGGGACAATAAAGTTTTCCAAATTGTTTTCTATTGCATATTTGATTGCTCCGCATTTTCGATCTCCAATGACAAATATTATTTTATAGGGTATGCCCAATTTTTTTTGGACAAGATGGATGAATTTAAGGGTGCCACCTTTTCCAGAGACCAAGAAGCCAATTTTTTTCATAATCAAAAGACCTTTTTTACCACATAATTGGGCCGTTTGGTGGTTTTCAGATTAATCTGAAAAAGATATTCACCAATAATACCCAAAGCAAACATAATTATCCCCAAACTAAATCCTATTCCTAAAACAATTGTAGGAAAACCCATCGCGAAATCATCGGATAGAATTTTTCGAAAGATAATATAAACACTGTAACAACTCGTGAGCAATATAACCAGATAGGACAATTTTCTCAAAAGGCGAATGGGAAGGCTTGAAAAGGTAATAAAAATATTGATGGAATGGTTTATCAGTTTTTTCAGGGTGTACGAACTTTCTCCCGAAAATCGATCGTGGTGGGAAACCGTACAGTTCGAAAAGTTTGAGGTGACCCAGGCCAAGTAACCGTCTAGAAACGTATAGGAGTTTCGCATTTCCAATGTTTGTCTGCCAACAGACGCCTTTAAAAGGCGATAAGCAGTGTAATGGGGGAAAACATCAGGGATTCCCAAATAGATTATTTTTCGGGCCATCCGAGAAGTAAGGTTCCTGAATGTGGAATGCCTAAGCTGATCATAGGTACCATATACGACATCATAATCACCCTTTTGTTGTTCACTGATTAGCTTTAGGATATCTTCTGGATTATGTTGAAGATCCTCATCCATCGTAATGAAAAAATCTCCTTTTGCATACTCAAACCCACAAATCAGGGCGTTGTGTTGCCCAAAATTCCTACTTAACTTGATAATCTTTACAATATCTGAGCATTCCATTTTTATCTTCTGCAGGACTTGCCAAGAATTGTCTTTGCCACAGTCATGAACAAAAATCATTTCAAATTCTAAATGGTTATTCACAAAAAAAGCATAGGTTCTTTTAAACAGTTCTCCTATGGAGGTTTCTCCATTATACACTGGAACAATAACTGAATATTTCATTTTATGAGTTCTTGACTTGTTCAAAAAACAATTTCCTTTTTCCCTTGAAAAATGTATTCGGCAGACTGCCCACCACAATTGAACAACACATCTAAAACGGAAACATAATGATCAAATTCACCAAATGGCTGCGGATACTCCGGATAATCGTAAACTATATATTCAAGACGGATATCGTTTTCCATAAACTTGTTGGGGCAGATATAGTTTTTTGCTGCTGGACCAGATAGATAATGGGTTGCTCCCAATTTTTTACAGATATCTATCAGCTTATCATCGGCTTTGCCTTCAGAGCCTAAACTTACTGAGTTCATAAAAACCGTTTCGATATTTAGCAAAGCAGCAATGGATTTAATTATAAATTGATTCATTTCTGAGAGACTTTTCCATTGGCGTTCAACATAAACGTGCTCCAAAAGGTCAACATAGGATTTGAAATGGTCGCTTTGGGCATAACTCATTGTAATTGACCTATAATGTTTTTCCTGCCAACCGTTTAGATCGATTTCAATCTCATATATTTTGGTTCCCCGGGGAGATTTTTTTACCGGAACACGTAACCAAATGTCCCCGTTTTTCGATTTAATCTTGTTTCTTGTTCTCCAATCTCTCTTGGTAAAGTCCACATCCTCCAAAAACACAAATGTATCAACCATGTTGATCATATCAAAAACTCCTTTCCAGGGAATATAGTTTGATTGTAGAATGGCTGTCTTCATGTATTCTTCTTGTAGCGGCAATTTAAATTTAAGACTTTAATAATTACAGTGGTGTTTTTTGGTTTAAAATGGCAACGAACCAAACAGTGAAAACTAAAGCTTTGAACTTATTCATGAGTGGGTTATTCAGAACTCAAAATAAACAACTCTTCATTCTAAACATAAAAAGGAATATTAAAATATTGGAAAGATAATAAGTATTTTTGGCTAGGAAAAATATATACAACAGCAAAACATTTTGAAAAAGAAGTTTCTGAGATTTAATAAAACCTATGTATGTAGGCAAAACTGATCAATATGTTTATGCTAATTACTCTCTTTGTGAAATGAAACAAATCATACAAGACCTTAAGAAAGGAGATACAATTTTGGAAGAAGTACCTGTGCCTAGGGTCAAATCTGGAAGTGTTTTGATAAAAACAACTCGAAGTTTGGTTTCATTGGGAACGGAGCGCATGTTGGTGGAGTTTGGTAAGGCAAATTTCATTCAAAAGGCCAAACAACAACCTGATAAGGTCAAAATGGTCCTAGATAAAGTAAAGACTGATGGCCTAAAACCAACAATGGATGCTGTCCTCAATAAACTCAATCAACCATTGCCGTTGGGATACTGTAATGTAGGAGAAGTGGTGGAGATAGGTAAAAGTGTAACTGAATTTGCTGTGGGGGATAGGGTGGCCTCTAACGGACACCATGCAGAGTATGTCAGTATTCCCAAGAACCTAGTGGCCAAGATACCAGACAATGTCACAGATGAGGAAGCAGCATTCACCGTCATAGGGTCAATAGGCCTGCAAGGTGTAAGATTATTAAATCCAACTTTCGGCGAAACCATAGTAGTGGTCGGGCTTGGATTGATAGGCCTTGTTACTGCAGAACTGTTGCTGGCCAATGGCTGTAATGTAATAGGTTTTGATTTTGACCATGAAAAAGTAAGAATAGCCAATGAAAAAGGGGTATTGGCAATCAACCCTGGGGAAGGCACAGATCAAGTGAAGTTTGTGGAATCATTCACAAATGGAATTGGTGCAGATGGTGTTGTCATCACGGCCTCAAACAAAAGCAACGAAATTATATCCCAATCGGCACAGATGTGTCGTAAAAGAGGTCGAATCATTCTCATTGGGGTTATAGGCCTTGATATAAATCGTGCAGACTTCTATGAAAAGGAAATAACTTTTCAGGTTTCTTGTTCCTATGGACCTGGAAGGTATGATGAGTCATATGAACAAAAAGGCAACGACTATCCAATCGGATATGTCCGTTGGACAGAAAAAAGGAATTTTGAGGCGGTTTTAAACGCTATTTCAAAAGGTTCCCTAAAGGTAAAGCCATTGATAACTGAAAGGATTTCCCTAGGGGACTATACAAAAATATATGGAGATATGGGCAATTCCAAGTCGATAGCTTCCATATTGGAATATAATAATACAGCACAACCCAAAAGCACGGTACGTCTCTCAGATAAAGAATTTAAAGGGCAAAAAGGAGTAATAGGTATTATTGGCGCGGGAAATTTTACAAGTTCAACAATACTTCCGAACCTTTCAAAATTGGGAGCTAACATAAAGTATATAGCTAGTTCTGGAGGATTGTCAGGGACAACGCAGGCCAAAAAGCACAGGATTGCAAATTCAACTTCTGATTACAAGGAAATTTTGCAGGATGAAGACGTGGACCTTGTTTTTATTACGACACAACATAATATGCATGCCCATATGGTACTGGAATGCATAAAGGCCAATAAAAGTGTATTTGTTGAAAAACCATTGGCCTTGACCTTGGAAGAGCTCATAAAAATTGAGGAGGCCTATGGGAAAAGCAAATCAAGTGTTTCAGTTGGATTTAACAGAAGGTTTGCTCCCTTGGCGCAACAGATGAAGAAACTACTGGGCAATGATGATACACCAATCAACATCAATGCTACAATGAATGCAGGGTTTATTCCCGCAGATGTTTGGGTTCACGATATGGAAGTTGGTGGTGGGAGAATTATTGGGGAAGCATGTCATTATATTGATTTGTGCAGCTATTTGGCGGGAAGCAATGTAAAGGCGATTTGTATGAATGCCATGGGAAGAAACCCTGAGGAAAATACTGATAATGCAAGTATTTTGCTTAAATATGAGAACGGAACCAATGCCGTAATCAATTACTTCTCCAATGGCAGCAAGTCATATTCTAAAGAAAGAGTGGAAGTATACTCCCAAGAGCGTACTTTGATTATGGACAATTGGAGAAAACTAAGGGTATTCGGTTTTAAAGGGGGCAAAATGTCTTCAGGGCAGGACAAAGGGCATCTTAATCAGTTTCAGGCCTTATTGAACCAACAACGAAGCGGAGGAAAACCGATAATACCTTTCGAAAGTTTGGTCAATACAACCAAGGCATCCTTTGCTGCGATTGAATCCCTTAAACAAGGTAAATGGATTTTAATAAATTAAAACTTTTATTCCATACACTTAAGCTTTTAAGGGCAAAACAAATCTATTACAGGCTATTTTACTTGGTCAGGAACAAGTTCTTTTTCAAGAAAACCCAAAAAGGTCTTGAAAATGAAGTGAAAGGTTTGGCATGGAAAGGAAAGGAAATTTATTTTCAAAACACATTCCTTGAAGTTAAAAAGTTTGAGTTTCTCAATTTGCAGTATGATTTTACAAATGTAATAGACTGGAATCATGATGGTTTTGGAAAATTATGGACCTATAACCTCAATTATTTTGATTTTCTAAATCAAGAATCCATATCAGTTGAACAAGGTCTTTTTCTAATGAGAGATTATATTTCTAAGGAGGAGCAGCTAAAAGATGGCCTGGAGCCATACCCCATTTCGCTACGGGGCATTAATTGGATAAAATTTCTTTCCAAGAATGGAATTGAGGACGAGCAATTGGATAAAGCCCTTTTTAACCACTATCAAATCTTGTTGGATAATCTTGAATACCATCTTTTGGGAAACCATCTTTTAGAAAATGGATTTTCACTCCTATTTGGGGCATATTATTTTCAAGACGAAAAGTTATACAGGCAAGCAAAGAAGGTTTTAGGAAATGAACTCCGAGAGCAGGTCATGGGCGATGGCGCCCATTTTGAGCTCTCTCCCATGTACCATCAAATTTTATTGTATAGATTGCTAGATTGTATAAACCTTTCCCAATCCAATCCATGGAAACCTGACGGACTCCTTCTGCTTTTAAGAGAGAATGCAACAAAGATGCTTTCATGGCTTGAAACAGCCACTTATTCTAATGGTAACATTCCAATGGTCAATGATAGCGCTTATGGAATTGCTCCTTCATCTGTAAGTTTATTTAGCTATGCAAGAAGCCTCGGTTTAAAATGGCAAAAAGGGAAACTATCTTCTTCTGGATATCGGAAATTTGAGCAATTAGGTTTTGAAGTCTTTATGGATGTGGGGAATATTGGACCGGATTACCAACCAGGACATGCACATTCGGACACATTTAACTTTGAACTGTATGTGGATCAACAACCCATACTTGTGGACACGGGAATTTCAACTTATGAGAAAAATGAATTAAGACAGAAAGAGCGAGAAACCGCCGCACACAATACTGTTAAAATAGGTAATAGAGAACAGACACAGGTTTGGGGTGGTTTTAGAGTTGGGAAAAGAGCCAAGGTCGTTGAACTTGAAGAACGAGATGGTTATATTAAAGCATCTCACAATGGATATTATCCTACACTTCATGAAAGAGAGTTTAGAATTGAGGATAGTGGATTCAAAATAATTGATAGGATTAAAAACCAAAAAGAACATGCAGTTGCGCATTTTCATTTCCATCCAAGTATCAGCAATATAGAGCAAGAAAGGGATTCAATCATTTTGCAAACAGAAGGAATTGTGATCTTTTTTAAAGGAGAGGGAATAAAGGTTTCCAATCAGCCATGCCATATTGCGGAAGGCTTCAATATCCGAAAAAACGCAATTAAAATTGAGGTAAGTTTTAATCAAACTTTAGAGACAACCATAAGAAAAGTAAATAGATGAGAATTCTTTTTCTAACGGACAATTTCCCCCCCGAATTCAATGCCCCTGCTTCACGCACTTATGCGCACTGCAAGGAATGGGTAGAACAAGGGGCAGATGTAACGGTCATTACCGGAGCACCAAACTTCCCAAAAGGGAAGGTTTTTGAGGGATATAAAAATAAACTGAGACAAGAAGAGTGGATTGACGGTATCAGGGTAATTCGGGTTTGGACCTATATTGCCGCCAACGAAGGCTTCATAAAAAGAATTGTGGACTATAACAGCTTTATGATTTCAGCAATATTCGCAGGTCTTTTTATAAAAACAGATTTGATTATAGCCACGTCCCCACAATTTTTTACCGCTATTGCAGGTAGATGGCTGTCCATTTTAAAAAGGAAAAAATGGATTATGGAGGTGAGGGACATTTGGCCAGAATCCATAAAGGCTGTAGGTGCTATGAAGAGCAACTTTATCATCAGGTATTTTGAGTATTTGGAAAGAAGAATGTATAAAACTGCCTATAAAATTGTTACTGTCACAGATAGCTTTAAAAAACAATTGATTCAAAAGCACAACATTCCATCCAGCAAAATAGGAGTGTTTAAAAATGGAATCGATGAATCGCTGTTTCAACCATCGCCTAAAAATCAAGACATTTTAAAAAACCATGATTTAGAGGGAAAATTTATTATTGGGTACATAGGTACTCATGGGATGGCACATAAACTCGATTTCATTCTAATCGCCGCTAAGGAAATCAAGGACCCGAATATTCATTTTTTGTTTTTGGGCTCAGGAGCAGAGAAAGAAAATCTATTTAACCTAAAGGAAAAACTAGCATTAAAAAATGTTACGATGTTGGATTCGGTACCCAAAAATAAAGTTGGCATGTACATTTCAATCTTAGATGTAGGACTCGTAAACCTGAAGAAGTCGACAACCTTTAAATCTGTGATTCCATCAAAAATATTCGAGCTGGCGGCCATGCACAAACCTATACTCTTGGGTGTGGAGGGAGAGTCTAAAGAATTGCTTGAGAGCTATGGAATAGGTGAATCCTATGAGCCTGAAAATAAAGAGGAATTTATAAATAAGGTGGAAAAGCTAAAAGCTCAAAAAAATAAACAATATCCCTTTGATACCTTTGTGGCTGATTTTAAAAGAAATAATATTGCAAAACAAATGCTATTATTCATGAGTAAATAGCGCAAATTTTAAGTAAGATGAACTTTCTGGAAACCGCGGTCTTAGTTTTTATTGGATCCTTCCTTCTAGTGTATCTCACAATTCCCAAGATAATAGGTGTTGTTGAATACAAAAGGTTAATGGACGATCCCAACCAAAGAAGTTCACATAGTCAGAGAACACCGACCTTAGGGGGGGTTTCCTTCTTTTTCACACTCATTATTGCTCTGTTCTTTATTAAGAACTGGCACGAACATACCGAAGACATATTCATTATTCCCGGTCTTACCATCTTGTTCATTGTTGGTTTAAAAGATGATATGGTAGTGCTTTCCCCTGGATCAAAATTAATTGCTCAAGTAGTTGCAATTGCTTTTATTTTGGTTAACGATAGCTTTGGGATTGAGTCTTTGAACGGTTTTTTGAATATTTATGAAATACCATATTACCTCTATTTGGTGATCGGGGGCTTTTTAATGCTTACCATTATCAATTCGTATAACCTAATTGATGGAATAGATGGGTTGGCTTCAATAGTTGGAATTGTAATTATGGTAATTTACACAACTATTTTCTATTTGTCTCAAGAGTATTTTTTTGCTTTGATAGCCATTACAATGAATGCCTGTTTAATGGCGTTTTTTGGATTCAATATATCATCAAGCAAAAAAATTTTTATGGGCGACACCGGCTCTTTAATCGTCGGGTTTATCATAAGCGTTTTGACATTGAAGTTTCTGGCCCTTGAACCAACAGCTTATGGAGAACTTCCATTTTTGTTGGAAAATGCGCCATTGATAGCTATAAGCATTTTGATAGTTCCTCTTTTTGATACAGCAAGAGTGTTTGCAATCCGGTTGGCAAACAAAAGAGGACCATTTTCTCCGGACAGGAACCATGTACATCATGTTCTTATTGATTTTTGGGGGCTTTCCCACAAACAGGCAAGTTTTATCATAGGCTGTTTCAACATCATCTTTGTAGTGTTGTTTATAATATTGGGAAGCAAGGCAAAGAATACAGGGATGGTGATAATGCTAGTAAGTGTTGTGATTTTTTTGGGTTATATATTTTTCAGGTACAATTACAACTTTACCACATTAAAGCAGAAGATTCGGTTGAAAAGGAAAATAGAGTCCATCAAGGGAAAAAAGGAAAACCCTGCTAAAAAGAAGAATGATAAAGAATGAAAAAAACACTCATCACAGGAGCAGCAGGATTTTTAGGCTCACATCTTTGTGATCGATTTATTGCTGAAGGCCACCACGTCATAGGCATGGATAACCTGATTACAGGGGATATCAAGAACATAGAGCACCTATTCCACCTAAAGCGGTTTGAGTTTTTCCATCACGATGTCACCAAATTTGTCCATGTTCCGGGCAAGATGGATTACATCCTTCACTTTGCCTCACCAGCAAGCCCCATAGATTATTTAAAAATACCGATTGACACGTTAAAAGTGGGTTCCTTGGGAACCTTAAACTTATTGGGATTGGCTAGAGATCATGGAGCTCGGATTCTAGTGGCTTCCACATCCGAAGTGTATGGCGATCCACTGGTACACCCACAAAACGAAGATTATTATGGAAACGTTAGTCCCATAGGGCCGCGAGGAGTATATGATGAGGCCAAGCGCTTTATGGAATCCATAACCATGGCCTATCACCGGCACCATGGATTGGACACCCGTATCGTTCGGATTTTTAACACTTATGGGTCCCGTATGCGGCTCAACGATGGCCGTGTGGTTCCCGCTTTTATGGGCCAGGCCCTTCGCGGAGAGGATTTGACCGTCTTTGGAGATGGTTCACAATCCCGTTCCTTTACCTATATCGATGACCAAATCGAGGGCATTTACCGCCTTTTGATGAGCGATTATGTGGAACCCATCAACATCGGGAACCCGGATGAAACCACGATTTTGGAGTTTGCCGAGGAAATCATCAAACTAACGGGAACCGACCAAAAAATAGTGTTCAAACCCTTGCCACAAGACGACCCGATGCAACGTCAGCCCGATATTTCACGCGCAAAGGAAATTTTGGATTGGGAACCCAAGGTGCATCGCTCGGAAGGCCTCAAAAAAGTATTCGAGTATTTCAAATCCCTTTCGGATGAAAAGCTATGGGAGGCCCACAGAGAGTTTCTACCATAAATCATTCGTCAAATGTCATTTCGAAAAGAGGAGCGAAACAACGATTGAGAAATCCAACTTATTGTAGATTTCTTACATTCGCTCGAAATGACGACCACGCTCCGTAACGGCTTAGTGGAAATTTGTGCAGTTCATGTCGAAAAGTAAGCCCATATCATTTGCAAATAACCCTTAAATTAAATTTGAATTGAGTTATTTTTGCCAAAACATCAAATCATGAATATCCTGGTCTTGGGTTCTGGCGGTCGCGAACATGCCATTTCCCTAAAAATCTCCCAAAGTCCTAAAACATCCAAACTTTTTGTGGCTCCCGGCAATGCGGGCACCTCTCAGATTGCCACAAATGTTGAGGTGGGCGTGAACGATTTTGAAGCCATCAAACAATTGGTGCTCAAAGAAAGTATAGAATTGGTGGTGGTAGGACCGGAAGACCCTCTGGTAAAAGGGGTGCATGATTTTTTCTTGAACGATACCGAACTCAAAGCCGTTCCGGTAATCGGACCGGAAAAAGCAGCTGCAGAGCTCGAGGGGAGCAAAGAATTTGCCAAGGAATTTATGATGAGGCACAATATTCCAACGGCAGCTTACGAGAGTTTTACCAGTGAATCATTGGAGGCAGGATATGCTTTTTTGGAAACTTTAAAGCCACCGTATGTTTTAAAAGCAGATGGTTTGGCCGCCGGAAAAGGTGTTTTGATTCTTCAAGATCTGCAAGAGGCCAAGGATGAACTCAAGTCCATGCTGGTTGATTCAAAATTTGGCAATGCTAGCGCCACGGTGGTCATCGAAGAGTTCTTGGACGGTATTGAACTGAGCTGTTTTGTACTGACCGATGGCACCCATTATAAAATCCTTCCCACCGCCAAAGATTACAAAAGGATAGGTGAAGGAGACACAGGACTCAACACAGGCGGTATGGGGGCCATTTCCCCAGTTCCTTTTGCCGATTCAATCTTTATGGACAAGATAGAGCGCCAAATCGTAAAACCGACCGTAGACGGCCTTAAAACGGATAATTTGCCTTATGTGGGCTTTATCTTTATCGGGTTGATAAAAGTCGGCGATGAGCCCAAAGTAATCGAGTACAACGTTCGTATGGGAGATCCCGAGACCGAAGTTGTGATTCCGCGCCTTAAAAGTGATTTGGTAGATGTTTTGGTTGCAATGGCCAACGGCACGCTTGATCAAATTGACCTTCAAATCGACGAAAGAACCGCAACCACGGTAATGGCCGTATCGGGAGGATATCCCGAGGCTTACGAAAAAGGCAAGGAAATCACTGGGGCGGAAAACATTCAAGATTCTATTGTTTTCCATGCCGGAACAAAACTATCAGAAGGAAAAGTAGTGACCAACGGAGGGCGCGTCATAGCGGTTACTTCCTTCGGAAAAGACTTTAAGGAAGCACTGAAAACATCCTATCAAAATATGGAAAAACTCCATTTTGATGGAATGTATTACCGAAAAGATTTAGGGTTCGATCTAGATGTATGAGTGGGAGCTTATGCTCTTGTCCTCTTCACCGTTCTCGTTGAAAATCTTCAACTGGCCCATCCAATAGACCATCGCCACAAAACCGATGATCATAAAAATCCAGTTAATGGAGTTGGAACCCCACCAGCTGTGCATAAAGCGGAAAAAATCTAATGGTGCGAAAAGGTAGTTTACAAATAAGTCCTCTATACCGTAAAAAAACTTGCTCATCTTGGCTATATTTACTTTACAAAAGTAGCAAAAGATAGGATGATTTCAAGCTTTTTCGGAAAAACTAAACCCATAAACAATATAGTTCTCGCCAGTTTCCTGTTCCTATTCTATTTTACAAATGTTTTTTTTCAACTGGGCGACCAAAAACTCAATCAGGTTATCCCCCTGGAACTGATGCTGTTTGCGGTTTTGTTGATCTCGGTTTTCATCACCAATCAAATTGTAAGAACTGAAAAGGCAACGGAGTCAAACTCCTACGCGATGCTCTTCTTTGTACTTTTAATTGTTTCGTTTTCCGATGAATTGGTGCTTCAAAACGTATTGTTTGCCAATTTCTTTTTGCTCTTGGCCTTTTGGCGGATATTATCCATCAAGTCCACAAAAAATGTCAAACACAAAATTTTTGACGCCTCCCTATTGATCGCCACTGCTAGTTTGTTCTACGATTGGGCCCTTGCATTTATGCTCCTCGTTTTTTTTGTGATTGGGGTCTACGACCGTAAAACGTTCAAAAATTGGTTGGTTCCATTGTTAGGGGTAGGTACAATTTTTATACTTACGTTCACCGTTTTGAAACTCAAAGGGTCACTGAACTTTTTTGAGGACCATTATCAATTTTCCTTGGGGCTTTTTACCAGCAAATCGTTCTTTCAAGTGTTGAACATAAAGACATTGATTTATCTGATTTTGACGATACTTGTTTCCATTACCGTGTTTATTAGGTTGAGAAACGTGAGCGGAGGAAAATTACTGTTGCTTCGGATTGTATTTTTGATTTTTATTTTGGGGACCGGCATTATTCTCTTTACTCCTGCAGATGCATCGCCCGTTTTGCTCACCTTTTTCCCTGCCGCCGTATTTCTCACCAATTATTTTGAAGCCATGAAAAAAAGAAGGCTTCAAGAAGCCGTAATGGTTGGCTTTGTGGTATTGGCCTGTTCGCTTTTTGCCGTTCATCTCAACTAAATATGGCATAAAGCAATATCTTTGAACAAATTTTAAGCTATGTTCAGCGATTTTGCCTTCAAGATATTTCAGGAAAGTATAGATGTCTATCACATCAAGGACGATGTGTACCAAGAATTCAGCAACCCTTATCCAAAGGATAAAGTAGAGCATCTACTTTATAGAAAAAACTGGATAGATACCGTGCAATGGCATTACGAGGACATTATACGGGATCCACAAATCAATCCTGTTGCCGCTTTGGACCTTAAACGTAAAATCGATGCTAGCAATCAGGATCGCACCGATTTGGTAGAGTATATTGATGGTTACTTTTTGAATAAATACCAATCAGTACAAGTAAAAGAGGGTGCCACCATCAATACCGAAAGCCCGGCCTGGGCCATTGACCGTCTTTCCATTCTTGCGTTGAAAATATATCACATGCAAGAAGAGGTGAACCGTAGCGACGCCTCTCAGGAGCATATCGATAAATGTAGTGCAAAATTGGCCGTGCTTTTGGAGCAGAAAAAAGACCTTTCCACGGCTATTGACCAATTATTGGCGGATATTGAATCGGGTGACAAGTACATGAAAGTCTACAAACAGATGAAAATGTACAACGATGATGAACTAAACCCAGTGTTGCGTGGGCAAAAAGGGTAAACATACCCATATTTTGGTCATCCGCCTGTCCGCCATGGGCGATGTGGCGATGACCGTTCCCATACTCCATGCGCTTACCGAGAAATATCCAGAAGTACGGCTTACCGTACTCACAAAAAGACCGTTCACTCCTATTTTTGATGGATTGACAAATGTTGAGGTAAAAGAAGCGGATGTAAAAAATAGGCATAAAGGATTGATGGGGCTTTGGCGATTGTACAAGGAGTTAAAACCACTTCAGTTAGACGCCATTGCCGACTTACATAATGTGTTGCGAAGCAGGATACTTAAAAAGTATTTTGCCTTGGAGCGGATTCCGTTTGCCCAAATTGATAAGGGCAGAAAAGAAAAAAAAGCACTTACCCGGCCCAAAAACAAAGTTTTTGAGCAATTAAGGACCACACACCAGCGATATGCCGATGTTTTTGCAGAACTCGGTTTCCCCATTGACCTGACCACAGCCAAACCATTGGACCGCATCCAGCTTTCCGAAAACGTTCTGGGGTTGGTGCAGCAGGATGCCAAGAAATGGGTGGGCATTGCCCCATTTGCTGCTCACGAAGGCAAAATGTACCCGTTGGAATCTACGGAAGAAATTATCCAAACGTTAAATAATACCGATAAGTATAAAGTTTTGCTCTTTGGCGGTGGAGCCAAAGAAGTGGAGGTATTGGAGAAATTTTTTGAACGGTATAGAAATGTTGAATGCATGGCGGGCAAACTCAATCTGGCAGAAGAACTACAGCTTATTTCCAATTTGGATGTGATGTTGTCCATGGATAGTGGCAATGCCCATATGGCTGCCAATTATGGAATTCCTGTGGTCACACTATGGGGGATTACCCATCCGTATGCCGGCTTTTATCCATTCGGACAACCTATGGAAAACGCACTTATGGCGGACCGGGAAGAATATCCGCTGATTCCTACCTCGGTATATGGGAACAAAGTGCCCGAAGGGTACGAAAACGCCATGAAAACCATCAAACCAAAAGATGTATTGGAGCGATTGATGATAATTTTGGAAAGGTGAGCAACCAATTATTCGTTGCTACATCATTTCGATAAGGTCATTTGTTATATCTTTCCATGTCCTTTTGGGCCGCACAACCCAAAATCACATAAACAATACAGACTATGAAAAAGACAAACTTGATTTTTACAACTTTGATGGGCATCGCACTGTTCTCCTGTTCCACCGAATCGTCTACAGGAAGCCCTGAACCCGAAGTTGCCCGATTGAACATTACATTTATAATGGATGACGAAGCCGAGCGATTGGACAATTTGGGCAATCCTGTATCGGTTCCCGAAGGAAATGCAGCTCAAAACCCTGATTTTGAGGTTCTGGGATTGCATTTTATGGGTCTTTATCCGGACAAGTTCACTCCCTATGATGAGGGTGTCACCATCACTTCGACCGCAACTACGGGAAGCGGGGGAGCCACAGCCATTGATTTTGACAGCGAAGTGTTTTTGAATGAAGAGATCAACACCTTTAGCATTCCATTGAGTTACGTAGCCTCTGGCACATATGAATATTTTAGGGCTTCTATTGGGTACCAGAAATACAAAATCGTATACAACCTTGAGGGAGCCGAAACAGAAATTCCCGATTGGCCGGATGGCGTTGACGATAATATTGATGTGGATGCCACTGTTGGGTCTTTTTTGGGTTACAACACTTATATAGGCAATTATACCCTGGAAAAACTTACAGTAGATATCAATGGGAATAAGGCCCAAGGGTATTTTGGCCTGGAAACCCAAGGGAATATTAACGGGTTTGTCCTGACGCAATTAACACAGGGCAATGCTCCGCAAACCACAGTGCCCAACCCCATTGATGATACATCTCCAGTTCCTGAGGGCTCATGTGTAGTGACGGGACAATTTCCATCGGCTTTGGTGATTCCTGCGAACGCCACAGAGGACATCAATATTGAAGTGGTCATATCCATCAACAATAGTTTTGAATGGGAAGACGGCAATGGCAATGGCAAGTACGAGCCTCTATTGAGCGAAAATGTTGTTGACATGGGCACACGGGGAGTGTTTCCTTCCGTTGTGGATTAAGCCACCGTTCCCTGGCAACTACTACCGGCACCTGCGGTACATCCGTAGCAATGTTGTGAAATAATAATCTCCCGATTGCTCAGCACATCATCATTATAATCCTTGATGTGCTTTACCTTGCTCGCCACTTTTAGGTCCAGCATTTGATTGAAATCGCAGTCATACAACCAACCGTCCCAACTTACGGAGATGGTATTGGTACACATTACGTTTTCAACTGCTGCCGGATTGTAGGCCTCCACCAAGGAATACATGTAATCCTCGTAATTGTCGGATGCGATGAGGTAGTCCAAAAACCGTGAAATTGGCAAATTGGTAATGGCAAAAAGATTGTGGAAATCAATGTCAAAATCTTCTTTCAATGCCTTTTTGAAATCTCGTTCCATCGCGCTTTGGTCCGTAGGTAAAAAGGCCCCGGAAGGATTGTAGACCAAATCCAAGCGTAGATCGCTGTTTGGCATGCCGTAACCTACTTGGTTAAGCATCTGCAAAGCTTTGATGGATTTATCAAAAACACCATCGCCACGTTGCTTATCCGTTTTGCCACGCGTATAGTGCGGCATGGAAGACACCACATGGACGTTGTGTTTTTTAAAGAACTCGGGCAGGTCGTGGTACTTTTTATTGGCCATTATGATGGTCAAATTGGAGCGGACGATAAAATCTTGGATGCCCGCTTTGGATGCTTCCTCCACAAACCACCTAAAATCCGGGTTCATCTCCGGAGCCCCCCCGGTAAGGTCCAAAGTGTGCGCCCCGGTGTTACGGATGACCTCCAGACATTGTTGCATTGTTTCACGGGTCATGATCTCCTGTCGGTCTGGGCCTGCGTCCACATGGCAGTGCGCACAGACTTGATTGCACATATACCCTACATTGATCTGGAGCACCTCCAGTTTTTTTGGCTTCAACGGGAATTGACCTGTTTCTGCGATTTTATCCTTAAAAAAGGGAAGTTCTCCCCCTGCAAAAAGGTCACTGCTCAATATTTCCAACTGCTTTTGGGTATTGGCAAGCTCGTCTTCCCGCGCTTTCAATGATTTTTTAGCTGCTTTTTTTATGTCCGTGAGTATGCTTTGCGCCATTTCTAATTTTTATAATCCCAGAGGGAACCTTGATGTTCCCCCTTGAAATATGTTCCGGTCCAACTCGCTTGAAGCGGAGCGTTCCAATGTTACATGGAAAGTTTATCGTACTTGTTCATCATCTGGACACCATGAACCAATGTGGCACCACTTTCTATGGCGGCCCCTGCATGAACGGCCTCCATCATCTCTTCTTTGGTGATGCCGCGTTGCAGACCATCCTTGGTATAGGCATCAATACAGTACGGGCATTTTACCACGTGTGCCACTGCCAGGGCGATCAATGATTTTTCGCGGGCACTGAGTGCACCTTCCTCAAAAACCTTTCCGTAATAGTCAAAAAACTTATTGCCCAGTTCCTCGCTCCATTCTGTGATGTTGCCAAACTTTCTAAGGTCCGCCGGGTCGTAATATGAATTGGCCATGTCTTTCTATTTAATGTTATACCTAAACATACAACAATTATCACTATTCCTTTAGGTCGAAAGTATGTGGATAGGATTACAAATTCCCAAAAACAATTACTTTGATTTACATAGAACCTGATTGTCAGTGGTCTAAAAAAGAAAAGAGCGATCACCGTCGCTCTTCCACTAATTCAAATTATGGGGGGGCTATTTATTTTGAAGGCAGCACAACAGTATCGACTACATGGATTACCCCGTTGGATTGGTTTACATCTGCAATGGTCACTGTGGAAACATTTCCAGCACCATCTTTTATCATTATCATCCCTTTGTCCATCATGGCGGTCAATTTATCTCCATTGACTGTAGTGAGTTCGGCCATACCATCACCTTTCTTGATCCATTTTTTCAAGTCTTTGGCATTGTATTTTCCAGCCACTACGTGATACGTAAGTACACCTTGCAATTTTGCCTTGTTTTCTGGCTTAAGCAATGTAGCTACTGTTCCATCGGGCAATTTTTCGAATGCACTGTTGGTAGGTGCAAATACGGTAAATGGACCTTCGCCTTGTAGCGTCTCGACCAAATCAGCAGCTTTTACGGCAGCCACCAAGGTAGTATGGTCCTTGGAGTTTACTGCATTGGAAATAATATCCTTACTTGGATACATGGGGGCTCCCCCTACCATTTTAGTTTGTGAAAAACCTGTAGTGATGGTCATAAACCCAGCACAAGCAATTAGTAACGTTAATGTTTTAATAGATTTCATGAGATTAAATTTTTAGTTTATATAATCACTTACGGAGTTTTGACTAGATGGGTTTGGTTTTTTGATTAGAGTCAAACCTTTTAATTGAAATACAATGTTGCCGTAACCTTGAAAAACCATCATTATGTTAACTTTACCGCTTATTGATTCTGAACGAAAATGCTAGAAGATAAATCCATAGGCCTGATTCTTTCCGGAGGAGGTGTCCGGGGCATGGCACATATAGGGCTTATAAAGGCCATGCGGGAACATGGAGTTGAGGCCAAGGTGGTCGCAGGCACAAGTATTGGAGCGTTGGTCGGTGCGCTCTATGCCAACGATAATTCGGTAGAGGATATGCTCAAGTTCTTCAAAGAGACGCCATTGTTCCAGTATAGCTTTTTTGCCATCAACAAGCCTGGGTTTATTGACACAGAACGGTATTTCGGAATTTTTAAGCATTTCTTTCCAGAAAACAATTTCAAAAATTTGAAGCGCCCCCTTTTTGTGGTCGCCACAGATTTACTGAAAGGAACCGAAAAGGTATTTTATGATGGTGAGCTCATCAAACCATTATTGGCATCTGCTGCCTTGCCGCCTGTTTTCAGCCCAGTGACCATAGATAATATACTATATGCCGATGGGGGCATTATGAACAACTTTCCAAAGGAATATGTGGACCATATTACGGATTTCACTATTGGCAGTAATGTGTCCATAACCGTGCCCTTGGGGAAAAAGGATTTGCGAAATTCCTTTCAGCTGACAGCAAGGGTCACCAGTTTAATGATCCATGCATCCAATCACGAGAAGATGCTCGAATGTGATTTATTTATAGAACCAGGCGAACTGGAAACCATAGGTGTCCTTGATAAAAAAGGTATAGAAAATGCCTTTAACATCGGTTACGAACATGGCAATAGGGCCTTGGAAAAATTATTGGCCAAAACCTAATAGGTCCCCTTGGATTTAAACATCGTCATAATCCACCTTAATGCTCGGAGTGGTGGGATGGGATTGACAGGTTAGGATAAACCCTTCTTCAATTTCACTATCGGTCAAGATCTGGTTTCTTACCATTTCGACCTTTCCTTCGGTAAGCCGGGCAATGCAGCTACTGCAAACACCGCCTTGGCAAGAATAGGGAGCATCTATATCCTCTTTTAGGACAGCATCCAGCACCCGTTCCTTTTTGTCCATTACAAAGGTAAAGGTTTCATCGTCCAAAAGAACTTCCACTCTGGTTTTGCCTTCCAGTTCTTCGGCAAGCTCGTCATCGCCCTCATCATCGGTGGTAAAGAGCTCAAAATGTATTTTCTCCTTGGCAACGCCATTGTTCTTGAGGGTATCCGTTACCTGCTCGATCATTTCTTCTGGCCCACAAAGGTAAAAGCCATCAAATTGGGTTCCCTTGAACTTGTTTTTAAGCACGAAGTTCACGGTCGAACGCTCTATCCTTCCAAAAAGAGCATCTTCCTCGGTAGACCTGCTGTACACATACTGTACAAAAAAGCGGTCACCATATTGCTCTTTAATAGATTGGATGGTGTTAAAATACATGGTCTCTTCGGGAGATTGATTTCCGAACACCAAGACAAAAGTGCTTTCTGGGTTGCTCTCCAAAACTGTTTGGGCAATGCTCATAATGGGAGTAATGCCACTACCAGCGGCAAAAGCAGCTATTTTCTTTGTTGAGGTTTCATCAAAGGTAAATCGTCCCTCTGGCAACATAACGTCAATTTCGTCCCCGGCCTTCAATTGCTCGTTGGCAAACACGGAAAAGGTTCCCCCTTCCATTTTTTTGATGCCCACCGTCAATTTTCCGGACGAAGGTGGTGATGAAATGGAGTAGGCCCTTCGGAGCTCTTTTCCATTCAAAGTGTACTTTAAAGTAATGTATTGTCCCGCTTTAAAGCTGTAATCCTCTTTTAAGTTTTCCGGTATGTCAAAGGTAAGGGCCACAGCATTTGGCGTCAATCGGTCCACCGCGGCTATTTTTAAGGCATGAAAATGACTCATGTATCGAATTTTGCAGCAAAATTAAGCATTACAGTCCTTTTGCACGTCTATTTTTATAAAAAGCATGTCTCTTCTGTAACAAATCCGATAAATTAGACACCAACTAAAAAAAGCCAACCATGCTCAAACATTTTATTGGACTCCAATGGAAGTCATTTTTTAGATCTGCAACCTTTAAAACAGAGATCTGGTTTAAGATATTGATGGCCTTGGGGGCCCTTTACTTTATTGTGGTTTTCCTCGGAATGGGTGTAGGGGCCTTTTTCTTGATCAAGGAAATGGAAATTGGGGACCCGCTTCGTGTCGTGAACCAGTTTATGATCTACTACTTGGCCTTTGACCTCGTTTTTAGGTACATGCTGCAAAAAATGCCCGTCACCAATATCAAACCATTGCTCTATTTGCCCATAAGCAAGGCCAAGGTGGTCCATTTTTCATTGGGAAAAACGGTGATATCCTTTTTCAATATTGCCCATGCCTTCTTTTTTATTCCGTTCAGTATTGTGTTGCTTGCCCAAGGCTACCCGCCCTTGCAGGTCATTGGTTGGCACTTGGCCTTGATGGCCTTGATCTACTGCAATAACTTCATCAATGTAATGGTGAACAACCAGAACGTGGTTTTTTATGTGATCGCGGCATTGTTCGTTGTTGCCGGGACATCACAATACTATCAATGGTTCGATATTACCATCTATACCGGCCCAATTTTTGATTTTTTCTACGATATCCCATGGACGGCCATTATCCCTTGGTTGATTTTGATCGGATTGTACTATGGAGCCTTCGCTTATTTTAAAAAACATATGTATCTGGATGGCGGTTTGGCCAAAAAGCAGACCGAGGCCAAGACCGAGAACCTGGAATGGTTGGACCGCTTCGGGAATTTGGGAACTTTCTTGAAGAACGACATCAAACTGATAAAACGGAACAAAAGATCACGTTCCGCCGTAATTGCCGGGGCCTTCTTTATATTTTATGGACTCCTATTTTTTACCGGGGCCCTGGAAGTCTACGATGGCCCTTTCTGGAAAATCTTTGCGGGGATATTCGTAACCGGCGGCTTTCTGTTCAGTTTTGGGCAGTACGTGCCCAGTTGGGACAGCAGCTATTATCCTTTAATGATGAGCCAGAACATCAAGTACCGGGAGTACCTCTCCTCCAAATGGTATTTGGTGATTATAGCTACCATTATTTCCACCATTTTGGCCACCTTCTACATCTATTTTGGGTGGGAAGCCTACGCGGCCGTATTGGTCGGTGCCATTTATAATGTGGGAATAAACAGTTATTTGGTGCTATGGGGCGGGGCTTATGTAAAGACCCCGATAGACCTTACGTCCAACAAAAAGGCATTTGGCGACAAGCAGGCCTTTAATGCCAAGACCTTGTTGCTCACCTTGCCCAAACTGGTCTTGCCCATAGGGATTTATGCCATTGGCCACTTTTTGATCAACCCCATGGCGGGATACATATTCGTAGCGGTCTTTGGACTGCTTGGGTTCGTTTTCAAGAACAAAGTGTTCACCATGATCGAGGGCATTTACAAAAAGGAGAAATACAAAACATTACAAGCTTACAAACAGAAATAACTCACCATTAATAAAAAATACATGATCACAGTTCATAATTTAACCAAGACCTACGGCCAAAACACCGTTTTGAACATTGAACATTTGGAAATTCCCAAAGGGCAGAGCTTTGGCCTCGTCGGGAACAACGGAGCAGGTAAAACAACGCTTTTCAGTTTGTTGTTGGATTTGATTCAGCCTTCATCCGGTCATATCATCAACAAAGATGTGCAAGTGGACCAGAGCGAGGATTGGAAACCGTTTACGTCCGCATTTATTGATGAGACCTTTTTGATAGGATACCTCACACCCGAAGAATACTTCTACTTTATCGGAGAGCTTCGTGGTAGGAACAAGGCCGATGTAGATGCCCTGTTATCCAATTTTGAGGATTTTTTCCATGGCGAGATCTTGGGCCAGAAAAAGTATTTGCGGGACCTTTCCAAAGGAAACCAAAAGAAAGTGGGCATTGTGGCCAGCTTTATCGGGTCCCCCGAAGTGGTGATCTTGGACGAGCCTTTTGCGAATTTGGACCCGACCACCCAAATCCGATTAAAGGGAATCATTAAAGATCTCGCGGCAAAAGAAGGGGTGACGGTATTGGTCTCTAGTCACGATTTGATACATGTTACCGAAGTTTGTGAACGTATCGTGGTGCTCAACAAAGGAGAAATCGTTAAGGATATCCATACCTCGGCAGAGACCATGAAGGAACTGGAAGCCTTCTTTGCGGGTTAATGTTTGAAAAGCGACACTAAAATTCTTGCATTTTATCGATAAGCCTTATAATAATCCGCTCAATTTTGAGTTTAAGGTTACACAAGATTATCGATAATTTTGAAGCTTCATCACACATTTTTAGGCGCCATGGTCTTGGGAGGACTTGCATTCAATGCATGTTCCACCCAAAAGGACAAGTTCATCAACCGAAATTGGCACGCCATCAACACCGAGTTCAATACCTTGTACAACGGTAACCTGGCCTTTCAGCAAGGGCTGGAAGAAATCAATGCCAACTACCGGGACGATTATTGGGAAATCCTTCCTGTGGAACGCCTCAAGGTGACCGATGAGATCAAACTCGACTCAGAGGACAACAATCCCAACTTCCTTATTGCCGAGGAAAAGGCCACCAAGGCCATCCAAAAGCACAGCATGGACATTAAGGACGAGGAGCGCAATCCGCAAATAGACGAAGCATTCCTTTTGCTTGGGAAGTCACGCTATTTTGACCAACGCTATATCCCGGCCCTGGAGTCCTTCAATTATGTCCTTAGAAAGTACAGCAAGAGCGACAAGTTGAACGAGGCCACCATTTGGCGGGAAAAAACCAACATGCGTTTGGACAATCCCGAAGTGGCCATCAAAAACCTGAAGAGACTTTTTAAATACGAGAAACTTAAGGATCAGGAATACGCCGATGCCAATGCTGTTTTAGCGCAGTGCTACATCAACCTGAACGCGCCCGATACCGCCATTCAAAAATTGAAAATATCCCAGGCCTACACCAAAAAGAACCCCGAAAAGGGAAGGTACCTGTTCATCATTGGGCAGTTGTACGACCAATTGGGGCATAAGGACAGTGCCAACTATGCCTACAATAAGGTAATAGACCTTAACCGTAAATCGCCAAGGGTGTACATGATCAATGCACACTTAAAAATGATACAGAACACGGAGCTTGCCGAGGAAAACCGAGAGGAGATGTTGGAATACCTCACCGATTTGGAGGAGAACCGGGAGAATAGACCGTTCTTGGACAAAATCTACCGTCAAGTGGCCGAATATCATATGGCCTATGGACAGGATAGCTTGGCCTTGGCCTATTACAACAAATCCATTCAGGCCACACAGGGAGAACGCAAATTGTACGCTTTGAACTATCAGAGCTTTGCGGACTATTATTTTGATGAAGGCGAATATCGATTAGCGGGTTCTTACTACGATAGCACGCTGACCAACTTGAACGAGAATACGAGAATACATCGCAACATCAGTAAAAAGCTGGACAACCTTGAGGATGTGATCAAGTACGAGGACATTGTGCAGCACGCCGATAGTGTGATTACATTGTACCAAATGCCCGTTGCAGAACGAACCGCTTATTTTGAGGATTATATCGCCGAGATGAAGCGGAAGGAAGAAGCGGAGGCGGAGAAACAACTGGAGCGTACCAATGCCGGTTTTGCCACTTTTGCCAATAGCAAGGGAGGTAAAGAGAACCAAGGGAAGTTCTATTTTTACAACATTACCAGTCTTGGCCACGGCAGAAACGATTTTAAGACCCGTTGGGGAACAAGAAGCCTTGAAGACGATTGGCGCTGGAGCAACAAATCCAAAACATTGGTTTCCGAAGCTACCGGAGAGGAAATTGCCGCTAACGATGAGGTGTTGACCGAAGACCAAAAATATTCAGTCGACTATTATTTGAATCAAGTGCCTACCGATGTGGCCGTTATCGATAGTTTGAAGGGCGAACGCAACTTCGCCAATTATCAATTGGGGTTGATTTATAAGGAGAAGTTCAAGGACAATATGTTGGCCGCTGCCAAATTGGAGCGCGTACTATCCTCCAACCCGGAAGAGCGGTTGATTTTACCATCAAAATATAATCTCTACAAAATCTACGAGGAATCGGGAAGCCCATTGGCGGTGAGCATGAAGCAGAACATCATCACCAATCACCCCGATACCCGCTATGCAGAAATTTTGCTGAACCCGCAAGCGGTGTTGGACGGAAACACAGATAGTCCTGATGCGAGGTATGCCTCATTGTTTAAACAATATGAAGACCAACAGTTCTTGGAGGTGATTACCCGATCGGAAGAATATATCAATCAATTTACCGGAGACCCAATAGTACCTAAGTTCGAGATGCTGAAAGCCAATGCCATTGGCCGTTTGCAAGGTTTTGAACCCTTTAAGGAAGCGCTGAACTATGTGGCGCTTACCTACCCCAACAATCCCGAGGGGAAAAAAGCGGAGCAAATGGTGGAGGAACAATTGCCAAAATTGGAGACCAAGGAATTTTCCCCAGAAACAGGTTCCACAGGAGCAGGAAACTGGAAAGTGGTGTTCCCCTTCAAAATCAAAAACGATGAAAATGCTACTAAGCTCAAAAACCGTTTGGTCGAGGTGGTGGACGAATTAAATTACAAGAACATCATATCAAAGGACATCTATAATTTGGAAAATGAGTTTGTGGTGGTACATGGTTTTCCATCCAAAGATTTTGCCCTAGGCTTTGCCGAGCTTATAAAAAATAATAAGGACTACCTCATTAAAGATGAGAATTTTGTAGTTTTATCCGACAATTATAAAATTATACAGGTCCACAAGAATTTAGAATCATACAAAGCACAATTTTAATCCCCAAAACCCAAGAACACTATGTTTTCTGACAACAAAAAACCACGACCTATGAATGAATTTGGCGGGCAGCCCAACAGAATTGAAAAGAACACTACCATAAAGGGAGATATTACTTCCGAGGCCGACTTTAGAATAGACGGCAAATTGGAGGGCAACGTTACCACATCGGGCAAAGTAGTTATCGGAAAAGATGGCTACATCAACGGAAAAGTGGAATGTGTGAACGCCGATATAGAAGGCAAGTTCAATGGCGAACTCAATGTTAAAGATCTTCTTTCCCTGAAATCTTCTGCATATATTGAAGGCACTGTGAGTGTAGCAAAATTGGCAGTGGAACCCGGAGCAACCTTTAATGCCGCCTGTACTATGGGCAAGGGTACTACATCTGCCACCAAAATGCAGTCGACCGCGAAAAATGAGCCAGCAAAAGCCTCCTAAAAAATATCAAAAAACAATTAATACAGCCGCCCGTTTGTCTGGTTCCGCCATTCAAATGGGTGTTGTTATTTATTTGGGGGTATGGGGCGGTAAATGGTTGGACGGCCATTTTGAAACAGAAAATGTTTTCTTGCCGATCTGCACTCTGTTGGCCGTTGCGATTTCCATATATTTGGTAATCCAACAACTCAAAAAAATCAACGATTGAAAATTAGGTATTACCCAATCCGCTTTGTTTCTTTTCTTTTAGTTGGGTTGTTGATTTTGTTCTACGCACAGTCTTGGTTTTTGGAAAACCACAGGCACAACCTTTATACGATTCAGTTGATAAAAAGTTATGTGCTCAATGCCATAATGGCTTTGATCGTTTTTTTTGTGATTTACATTTTTAGAAATAAATATCGGGATTTACTGGGTTTCTTTTTTTTGGGCGGGAGTCTTCTTAAGTTTGCTCTTTTCTTCATTTTTCTATATCCTTCCTTTATTGCGGACGGTACGCTGGAGCGTTTGGAGTTCCTTATCTTTTTTGTTCCGTATGGATTTGCGCTCGTTCTGGAAACCTACTTTTTGGTGAAACTGCTTAATACTGTGTGACAAAGGCCGGATTTTCATCAAAAAAAACAAAGAAAAAAATAATACCCGAAAAAGCTTTTTTCTTTTGAAGGAGCAATGTATTTTTGCACCAATTTTTGAGGACCCATAGTTGGATCATATGCGATATTCTTTTTTCAGTAAAAAACTAGTTGCCGTAATTTTTTTAATTGCGGGATTTGTATCGGCCCAAAATCATGAGGGAGAGGAAGTTGAAACCGGTGCGCATGATTTAAAGACCCAGATCAAGGAATATATTGATCATCACTTGTTGGATTCGTATGACTTCAATCTGTATTCCTACACTACGGACCAAGGAGAGCACAAATACATCGGGTTCCCGCTTCCTGTGATTCTTTGGGACAATGGACTCAAGGTTTTTTCTTCTTCGCAGTTTGAGCACGGTGAGGCCGTAGCTGAAGTGGATGGAAATCACTACGCACTTTATCACAACAAAATATACAAGACTGATGCCGAAGGCACTATCAATTTTGGAGGCCATCACGGTGACGAAACTCATACTGAGGATGCTTTTGGTGAAGATTTGGTAGTGGATGATGCTCATCCGACTAACGAAAAACCATTGGATTTTTCCATTACCAAGAACGTTGTTTTTATCATGGCCGTAGCGCTTTTGATGTTTTTGGTTTTCCGTTCTATGGCGAAAAGATATCAGAAAAGTACAATGCCAAGAGGTGTCGGAAGGTTTTTGGAGCCTTTGGTGCTTTTTGTTCGTGACGAGATTGCTATTCCAAATATTGGAGAACACAAATACAAGAGATACATGAGCTACTTGCTTACCGTATTCTTCTTTGTGTGGGTCATCAACTTATTGGGGCTTACCCCACTTGGTGTAAACGTGACCAATAACATTGCGGTTACTTTTGCTTTGGCGATGATTACTTACCTTATCACAACTTTTACGGGGAACAAGAACTACTGGAAGCACATCTTTTGGATGCCTGGCGTTCCGGTTCCCATGAAAATAATATTGGCGCCCATCGAATTGTTGGGAACGTTCATCAAGCCGTTTTCGTTGATGATTCGTTTGTACGCCAACATCACCGCAGGTCACGTGGTATTGATGAGTATCATCGGGTTGATGTTCATATTTAAGAACTGGATAGGAAGCCCATTGTCCTTCTTGTTGGCATTCGCACTTTCCTTATTGGAATTGTTGGTGGCGGCATTGCAGGCATATATTTTCACCATGTTGTCCGCCCTATATTTTGGTATGGCGGTAGAAGAGGATCATCATTAATTAAGAATAGAACGTTTAATATTTAAATTCATATATCATGACAATTCCAAACATCGTAGGTGCTGGTTTGATTGTAATCGGAGCAGGATTGGGTATCGGTAGAATCGGTGGACAGGCAATGGAAGCTATTGCACGTCAACCTGAAGCTTCTGGTAAAATCCAAACAGCAATGTTGATTGCAGCAGCCCTTATTGAAGGTATCGGTTTCGCAGCTCTTTTTGCAGCTTAATAACCGTAAAAACATTGATGAAGGCCATAGCGGTTGGCTATGGTCCTTCATTAATTTTAAAGTGATAGAGTTTAAAGAATTCATATTTTAAGATAAATGGAAAAGTTAATCGAGCAGTTTTCCTTCGGGTTGTTTTTCTGGCAATTGTTGCTTTTTGTGGCTCTTTTGTTCTTGCTCAGAAAGTATGCATGGAAACCAATCCTTGGAGCGGTTGAAAAACGTGAAGAGGGTATCAAAGGTGCACTTGAAGCTGCGGAAGCCGCAAAGAAAGAAATGCAGAATGTTACTGCTGACAGTGAAAGACTTCTAAAAGAAGCCAGAGCTGAAAGAGATGTTTTGTTAAAAGAAGCAAGAGACATTAAGGCCAATATTATTGCCGAGGCCAAAGAGCAAGCTCAGGTAGAAGGTGATAAGATGATCAAGCAAGCACAAGCGACCATCGAAAGTGAAAAGAAAGCTGCCGTAGCCGATATTAAGGCTCAGGTGGCAAATCTATCCGTGGAGATTGCCGAAAAGGTAATCAAACAGGAACTATCCGATAAAGGCAAACAACAAAAGTTGGTCGAGGATATGTTGGGCGATATTAAACTGAACTAGAAGACTATGGACCAAAACAGGGCAGCCATACGTTATGCAAAAGCAACTTTGGATTTCGCAGTCGAAAAGAAAGCGGCCGATGCCGTGGAAAAGGACATGCGGGAAATAGCTGCGACCATCTCTGACAGCGTGGAGCTTCAAAATATGTTGGAGAGCCCGATCATAAAATCAGAGGTAAAAAAGAACAGTTTGTTGGAAATCTTCAAAGGTGCCAACGAAATCACCAAAGGTCTTCTTCAAACGTTGATCAGCAACAAGCGTATCGATATGCTACAGGAAGTGGCCTTTAAGTACATTATCCTTCACGAAAAATTGAAGGGCGAGGAGGTAGCTTATGTTACAACTGCCGTTCCATTGACCTCCGACTTGGAGAAGAAAATTTTGGAAACGGTCACCAAGGCAACCGGAAATAAGGTCACCCTGGAGAATAAAATCGATGAGAGCATCATCGGGGGATTTGTGCTAAGGGTAGGAGATACCCAATACGATGCGAGCATCGCGAACAAATTGAACGGATTAAAAAGAGAATTTACAAATAGTCTATAAAAATGGCAGGAGTAAAAGCCGCTGAGGTATCAGCAATTTTGAAAAAACAGTTATCAGGTTACGAAGCATCCGCTTCTTTGGATGAAGTAGGTACCGTATTACAAGTAGGTGATGGTATTGCCCGTGTATATGGACTTTCCAATGCCCAGTACGGGGAGTTGGTAGAGTTCGACGGGGGCATGCAGGGTATCGTTCTTAACTTGGAGGAAGACAACGTAGGTGTTGTATTGTTGGGCCCATCCAAAGAGATTGTGGAAGGCGCTACTGTTAAGAGAACCGAGCGTATCGCTTCCATTAACGTTGGTGAAGGAATTGTTGGCCGGGTGGTGGATACTTTGGGTAAGCCTATCGACGGTAAAGGACCTATCTCCGGTGAAACCTACGAGATGCCATTGGAACGTAAAGCTCCTGGTGTAATTTTTAGACAACCCGTTGACGAACCAATGCAGACAGGTATCAAGGCGATCGATGCCATGATTCCAGTAGGTCGTGGACAAAGGGAGTTGGTGATCGGTGATAAGCAGACAGGTAAGACTACCGTTTGTATCGATACCATCCTAAACCAAAAAGAATTTTATGATGCTGGTGAGCCGGTGTACTGTATCTACGTTGCCGTAGGTCAGAAAGCCTCAACGGTTGCCGCCATCGCCAAAACGTTGGAAGAAAAGGGAGCTTTGGCCTACACGACCATTGTTGCCGCTAACGCTTCCGACCCTGCCCCGATGCAGGTATATGCGCCGTTCGCAGGTGCAGCTATCGGTGAGTTTTTCAGAGATACAGGCCGCCCGGCTTTGATTATTTATGATGACTTGTCAAAACAAGCGGTTGCTTACCGTGAGGTATCCTTGCTTTTGAGAAGACCTCCAGGACGTGAAGCATACCCTGGTGACGTTTTCTTCTTGCACTCAAGATTGTTGGAGCGTGCCGCTAAAGTTATCGGTGATGATGATATCGCAAAAAACATGAACGACCTTCCAGAATCGTTGAAATCGATAGTAAAAGGTGGTGGTTCATTGACTGCACTTCCTATTATCGAGACACAGGCAGGTGACGTTTCCGCGTATATCCCTACCAACGTAATCTCCATTACCGATGGTCAGATATTCTTGGAGCAGGACTTGTTCAACCAAGGGGTTCGTCCTGCGATCAACGTAGGTATCTCCGTATCTCGTGTGGGTGGTTCTGCGCAGATCAAGTCCATGAAGAAAGTTGCCGGTACCTTGAAGCTTGACCAGGCCCAGTTCCGTGAATTGGAAGCTTTCGCCAAGTTCGGTTCCGATTTGGATGCCGCTACTTTGAACGTAATCGAAAAAGGACGTAGAAACGTGGAGATCTTGAAACAAGGTCAGAACGATCCATTTACCGTAGAAGATCAGGTGGCTATCATCTTTGCAGGTTCCAAGAACTTGTTAAGAGATGTTCCTGTGGACAAGGTAAAAGAGTTTGAAAAAGATTACTTGGAGTTCTTGAACGCTAAGCATAGAGATGTGTTGGATACCCTTAAAGCCGGTAAATTGACCGATGAGGTTACAGATACATTGACAGCTGTTTGTAAAGACCTTTCTAGTAAGTACAAAGGTTAAGAGTTCAGAGTGATGAGTTATGGGAAAGCTTGAAACTAGTCCTATAAGAATTAAAAGTTTCGAGTTTGCTTGTAAAATTGTTCATTACTGTGATGAATTAAAGAACAAAAAGGATTTTGAGATAGCCTCTCAATTGTTGAAAAGTGGCACCAGTATAGGTGCAAACACTAGAGAAGCACAAAGAGGGGTTAGCACAAAAGATTTTAAAAATAAATTTGGGATAGCCTTAAAAGAAGCTGACGAAACAAAGTATTGGCTTGAGATTTTAGAAGCGACTGGCAGAGAAGTTCCCAAAGATTTGATGGATAGGTGTGAAGAGTTGATTAGAATCATAGTGGCAATAGTCAAAAACTCTTAACTCAGCACTCATAACCCATAATTTAAAACAATGGCAAATCTAAAGGAAATACGTAACAGGATATCATCCATCTCATCAACGATGCAGATTACCAGTGCCATGAAAATGGTATCGGCTGCTAAGTTGAAGAAGGCCCAGGATGCTATTACGGCGATGCGTCCGTATTCCGATAAACTGACCGAGCTCTTGCAAGGGCTCAGCGCCAGTTTGGAAGGAGACGGAGGAAGCGAGTACGCCGACAATAGGCCCGTAAACAAGGTTTTGGTTGTTGCCATTACTTCGAACAGGGGGCTTTGCGGTGGATTCAATTCGAATATCATCAAGCAGAGCAACAATCTGGTATCTAACAAATATCCGGGCAAGCAAGTCGATTTCTATACCATAGGTAAAAAAGGAAACGATATCCTTAGAAAAAGACACACGATTTTGGGAGATCAAAGCCGTGTGTACGATGATTTGACTTTTGATAATGTTGCCGAGATTGCCGAACTTTTGATGCGTTTGTTTACCAAAGGAGATTACGATAAAATCGAATTGGTGTACAACAAGTTCAAGAACGCTGCCACCCAGATTGTGATGACGGAACAGTTCTTGCCCATTGTTGGCGCGGAAGGTGATGAAGCCATTGCAGCGGATTACATTTTTGAACCATCCAAAGTGGAAATCGTAAAGGAATTGATACCTAAATCCTTGAAGACACAATTGTTCAAGGCGATTAGGGATTCTTTTGCCAGTGAGCACGGTGCCCGTATGACCGCCATGCACAAAGCAACGGACAATGCCGCTGAGCTTAGAAACGAACTGAAGTTGACCTACAACAAGGCACGTCAGGCTGCGATTACCAACGAAATTCTCGAAATTGTTGGTGGAGCGGAAGCATTGAACAATTAAGACGAACCAAAGTGAGGCTAAATGTCCAATAGCAGATGCATTGAACAATTAAGGTTATCACATTCATAATATGAAAAGGCCACCCAATCGGTGGCCTTTTTGTTTTTCTTAGGATAATAAGGTTTAGCTAGTAACGGCTTTTACGTAACTTGTAGCCACCTAATCAAGGTTTTTAAAGAAGCAGCACCTATTGAATCCACTAAAGAGGCTTTTTAAACAAACGTTTATCTATGGTTTGGCCACGGTAATGCCAAGAGTACTTTCGTTCCTGTTAGTGCCCTTGTACACTTCTGTAATGGACCCGGAAACCTATGGTGAAATTTCAGTAATCTTCTCATGGTTCGCCATTTTTAATGTGGTCTTGGCCTATGGTATGGAAACTGCATTTTTTCGTTTTTTCAATAAGTATGACGATAAACAGAATGTGATATCGACTTCTTTGATTTCACTGTTGCTATCTTCCTTACTGTTTTTTGCGGCCGCCTTTATTTTTAAGGACACTTTTGCCTCGCTCATCGATGTTCAGAAGTCATTGGTAATATACATTATCCTGATTTTGGCGTTGGATGCGTTAGCCATTGTTCCGTTCGCTTGGCTCAGGGCAAACGAGCGACCGTTGCGGTATTCCATTGTAAAAGTGGTCAGCGTGGCCATCAATTTGTTGCTGAACGTTTTTTTCTTAACTATTCTGCCAAAGATGGCCCAGGATGGGGAGACCCTTTGGACGGCAATTTATAAACAGGATTTTCAGATTGAGTATGTCTTCATCGCCAATGTAATTTCCAGCGGTGTGGCCTTTGTATGGGTCAGTGGAATTTATTTTGAGCGAAAATACAGGTTTGACAGGCAATTATGGAAGGAGATGTTAAGGTACTCGTTGCCCATAATGCTTGCCGGATTGGCATTTACCATAAATGAGGTTTTTGATCGTATCCTGCTCGATTACTTATTGCCGGAGGACATTGCCAAATCCGAAATAGGAAAGTACTCCGCTTGCTACAAATTGGCCGTTTTCATGACCTTGTTCGGAACCGCCTTTCGATTGGGAGTAGAACCTTTCTTTTTTAGTCATGCCAAAACCGAAAACCCAAAAAAGGCCTATGCGCAGATTACCAATTATTTTGTGATTATGGGAAGTATGATATTTTTAGGTGTGATGGTTTTCATAGATCCATTAAAACAATTATTAGTGCGCGACCAAGCATTCTGGGAAGCCTTGGATGTTGTCCCAATCATACTTTTGGCCAGTTTCTGTTTGGGTATTTACCATAATCTATCGGTTTGGTACAAGGTAACGGACCGGACCAAGTTTGGGGCGTATATTTCCTCCGTAGGGGCTATCATCACTTTGGCCATCAACATTACTTTGATTCCAAAAATAGGATATATGGCATCTGCATTAGCTACTTTGGCAGCCTACGCAAGTATGATGCTGCTATCCTATCACTATGGAAAAAAATACTATCCCATACCGTACAATATGCGGAAAATTGTATTCTATATGTCCGTATCCCTCGTATTTTCAATACTTTCGTTCTATGTTTTTAATAGAAATTTAATAGCCGGTAGCGTACTACTTTTGTTATTTTTGGGGTTAGTGTACAAGATGGAAGGAGATAAATTAAGAAGCATATTTATAAAGCGTGAAAATTAAGATCATCAACAAATCAGGGCATAAGTTGCCGCATTATGAAACCCTTGCCTCGGCCGGAATGGATTTAAGGGCGGATTTGGAAGCACCCATAACATTGAAGCCTCTGGAAAGGGCCATTGTCCCCACAGGACTTTATATGGAGCTTCCTGTCGGTTTTGAAGCACAAGTTCGTCCACGAAGTGGATTGGCGGCAAAAAAAGGAATCACGGTACTTAATGCGCCTGGAACCATTGATGCTGATTATCGCGGAAATGTAGGGGTAATTCTGGTGAATCTTTCCAATGAGGATTTTACCGTGGAAAATGGCGAGCGTATTGCCCAAATGGTGATTGCGAAGCACGAGCGTGCTGAGTGGGAAGAAGTTGAAACCCTTTCAAGTACTGATCGGGGCGAAGGTGGATTCGGAAGTACCGGTACCAAATAAAAACGAATGTCAGGTCGAGCGTAGTCGAGACCTTTTAAATAGCGTATAACTTTAAAAGATACCCGCCTTAGCGGGCATTTCTATGAAAATAATCGTACCCATGGCGGGCAGAGGATCTCGCCTAAGACCGCACACATTAACAGTTCCAAAACCATTGATACCCGTTGCGGGCAAACCTATTGTGCACCGATTGGTTACCGACATCGCCAAGGTGTTGGGAGAGCCCATAGAGGAAGTCGCCTTTATTTTGGGCGACCCCGCCTTTTTTGGGGAAGATGTTGTAGAAAGTTTGATGGAATTGGCCGATGAACTGGGAGCCAAAGGATCCATTTACAGACAGGATCAACCATTGGGAACAGGTCACGCCATTATGAGCGCCAAAGAATCTCTGAGCGGCCCTGCTGTGATTGCTTATGCCGACACCTTGATTCGTGCAGACTTTGATCTCGACAAATCTGCCGATAGCGTCATTTGGGTAAAACAGGTGGAGCGTCCCGAAGCCTACGGGGTGGTTCAATTGAACGAGAACAAGGAAATCGTCGAATTGGTTGAAAAACCACAGGAGTATGTTTCTGATTTGGCCGTAATCGGCATTTACTACTTCAAGGATGTGGAAGTGCTCAAAAATGAACTTCAGCACGTATTGGATAACGACATCCAACATGGTGGTGAGTATCAAATCAACGATGGCATCAAACGCATGATGGAGAAAGGCATGAAATTTGTTCCCGGTAAAGTGGACGAATGGATGGACTGTGGTAACAAAAACGTGACCGTGGAGACCAATCAGCGTATGTTGGGCTTTTTGGAGAAGGAAGGAGAGCAAATGGTGGCCAATTCCGTAAAGCAGGAAAACGCCAATATTATTGAGCCCTGTTTTATTGGGGAAAATGTTGTTTTAAAAAACACAACGGTCGGACCTTATGTGTCCGTTGGGTCGAACACCGTTTTGGAAAACTCAACGGTAAAAAATAGTTTGATACAGAGCAATAGCAAGATCAGCAACGCCAACTTGGACAATGCCATGATTGGAAACTATGTGGTATACAATGGTAATTTTGAGACCATTAGTATTGGAGATTATTCCGTTTTGGAATAACTTTAGAATAGCTTTTAGTTTGATGGGGACTTAGGATGTTTATATGAAAAAGAAACTTCTTGTTTGGTTGGTTTTGGGAGCATCAATACTGATGCAATACGACACCTATGCCCAAGAAGAACAGGAAAGTGCCGAAGTCTATCTCGAAGAATATACCGATGAGTTTCAAGAGAACTTTTTTGAAGCATTAAAGCAAAAAGGTATCCAGAACTACGATAGGGCCGTGGATTTATTGCTGAAGTGTAAGCAATTGGAGCCTGACAACAGCGTGGTGGACTATGAACTCGCCAAAGCGTATATGTTGGATAAAAAATATGTGCAGGCCCAAGATTACGCCGTTGCGGCATTGTTATCAGAACCCACCGATTATTGGTATTTGGACAATTTACTGACCATTCTGGACAAACAAGGTAGTCCCATAGAGAGCATTAAACAACGAATACCTTATCAAAATAAAAAACTGCAGCAGAACATGGCTGTTTCCCTATTCAAAATGAAAAAATATAGGGAAGCATCAAAAGTGCTGGATGATTTGGAGGGTTCTCAATTGAAATCGGACCTCAAGGAAAAAATAAGCGACTCCCTTCAAAATGATGAGCGACCAGAAACGGCTCCAGTAGTCAAAAACGAAACTGATTTGGATGACCCAGTTGCAAAGTTAAAAGCGGGTATGGAGCAATTAATAGCAGCATCAGATTTTAAAAAGCTATTGAACGATTCCCAAGATGCACTGGATTCCTATCCATTGCAGCCTTATTTTTATTACGCATACGGAATAGCTTTGAACAATACGGGAAATCCCAATAAAGGTGTAGAGGTTTTGGAAAGTGGTCTGGACTACTTATTGGACGACGACGGTTTGAAGAATAAAATCTACCGGCAACTTTCCGAAGGATATTCCAAAATCGGAAACACCCAAAAAGCGAATGAATATTTAAACAAGATCAATTCAGGATTATAATGAACCTATATAAATATATTGTTAGAATAACTGTCATCTTGACTTTACTGCTCACTTTTGGCGCATGTAAGGGGACCAAGTCCATTACCGGTGGAGAAGTGAATCCAAAGTTATCGGCAAAAAATATTATCAACGCCCATTATTCCAATGAGCCCAAGTTCAAGACGTTGAGGGGTCGTGTAAAGATTGATTATACCAACGGAGACGATTCCCAAGGGGTAAACGTAAGTCTTCGAATGGAAAAGGATAAGGTGATATGGATGAGTGCGCCACTTGGCGTGGTCAAGGCACATATTACGCCGGAGAAGGTATCTTTCTACAACAAGCTCCAGAACGAATATTTTGACGGTGACTTTAGCTATTTGAGTGATATGCTCGGAACGGAGTTGGACTTTGAGAAAGTACAAAACCTGTTGCTCGGAAATGCAGTCATGGATTTACGAAAGGAAAAGTTCAACTCGGAAGTATACAATGGCAACTATCAACTAAAGCCAAAAGCTGCACAGGAATTCTTTAAGATTCTTTTTCAGTTAGAGCCCAAAAACTTCAAAATAGCTTCCCAACAAATATCTCAACCGGCAAGCTCAAGACAGTTAATGGCAAATTATACCTATCAGGATATTTCTGGAAAAATACTTCCTGAGGATATTAAAATAGTCGCGGAAGAAAAAGGGGAATTAACCACTATAGATTTGAGTTTTCGTAACTTGGAACTGAATAAATCGATGACCTTTCCCTATAAAGTGCCCAATGGATACGATAAAATTACATTAAAGTAATATGAAAGGTAAATTTTCATATTGTGCTTTTAGTCTGATAGTTATATTTTTTATGTCGACAAAGTCATTTGCTCAAACCAGTGAGCAAAAGGCGTTGGAGTCGAAGCGTGAGCGATTGCAAGAGGAAATCAAGGAAATCAACAGATTGCTCTTTGCTGAGCGTAAGGAAAAGGGAACTGTTTTGGATCAGATGGAAGCTTTGGACAACAAAATAAATGTCCGTCAAGAACTGATTCGAGTTACCAATCAACAGTCCAATTTGCTCAACAGGCAGATCAATGTCAATATCAGGAATATCAGTAAGCTCCGTGAAGATTTAAAAATCTTAAAGGATGATTACGCTGAACTCATTCAAAAAACCTATCAGAACAAATCGCAGAATAATCGTTTGATGTTCCTGTTGTCTTCGGAAAACTTCTATCAAGCCTTTAAACGGCTTCAATACATGCAGCAATATGCAAAGCATCGTAAAAAGCAAGGCGAGGGTATAGTGCAAAAAACCGAAGAGCTTACCCAATTAAACCAGGATTTGGTGCGTCAACGAAAAGAAAAGGACCAGCTCATAGCCGAAAATCAGAAAGCTAAGGCGGAATTGTCCAAAGAAATAGAGTCACAAAGAAGCCTTTTAACGAGCATAAAACAAAATGAAGCCAAATACACATCTGCAATCGCAGAAAAGCAAAAGGAGGCCCGCAAAATTGACCGAGAGATAGAGAGAATGATCAAAAGCGCAATTGCAAGTTCCAATAAAAGCTCAGGAAACTCTGCAAGCAGTGCCACATTCGCACTAACACCAGAAGCGAAACTATTGGCCGATAACTTCTCATCCAACAAGGGAAGGCTCATTTGGCCGGTAGAAAAAGGTATCAAAAGCCAAGGGTATGGTGTGTATGCCGATAAATTGTATCCAGGAATAAAACATAGGAACAACGGAGTTACCATCACCACGGATAAAGGTAGTATAGCAAGGGCCATTTTTGAGGGCGAGGTCATCGCAATTTTATCTGTTCCAGGTGGAAACAAAGGGGTACAGATCAAACACGGAAACTACATCAGTACCTACTATAACTTGTCCAATCTCTTCGTAAAAAAAGGGGATAAAGTGACCGCCAAAGAGGCATTGGGAGAAATAAATACCAATCGGTTGGACGGCACCACTAAATTGAAGTTCTATTTGTATAAGGACTCCAATCGTTTGAATCCCGAAGATTGGATTTATCAACTATAACACTATGAAAGAAATAACAGATTTACAAGGCTCTTTTGAATTGCACAATGGGGTTCAGATGCCCTATTTTGGATTGGGCGTGTATCAATCCGAGGATGGAAGCGAAGTGATCAATGCCGTAAAAGCTGCATTGAACCATGGTTATCGCCATATAGATACTGCGGCCATTTATGAAAACGAGGAGGGCGTTGGTACGGGTATCCGTGAAAGCAATGTGGACAGAAAAGACGTTTTTTTAACGAGCAAGGTCTGGAACACCGATCAAGGCTATGACGCTACTTTAAAGGCTTTTGACGCCAGTTTGGAACGTTTGGGAACCGACTATCTGGATTTGTACCTCGTACATTGGCCAAAGGGTGAAATTTCCAAGGAAACGTGGAAGGCACTGGAAAAGTTATACAAAGAAAAAAGAGTCCGGGCCATTGGCGTGAGCAATTTTTTGCAGCATCATCTGGAAGATTTATTGACCTCCGCTGAAATTGTGCCCATGGTGAACCAAATGGAATTCCATCCCTATTTGGTGCAACAGGATTTGATTGATTTCTGTAACTCCAAAGGTATTCAGTACGAAGCTTGGTCTCCATTGATGCAAGGAAATATCTTCGATTTGGACATTATGAAGGATTTGGCCTCCAAGTATAATAAGACGATTGCCCAAATTGTATTACGATGGGACCTTCAAAAAGGAGTGGTCACCATTCCAAAATCATCTAAAGAAGAGCGCATCATTGCTAATTCCGACCTGTTCGATTTTGAACTATCCGAAGAAGATGTGCAATTACTTGATGGATTGGAGAAGGGCAAACGGTTTGGCCCCGATCCTAATAATTTTGCTTTCTAAAACTTAAGCGGTAAAAAGCGCCTTAAGTTCCGTGGCATCTGCGGGTTTTAATTTGCCGGCAAGCACCAAGCTTAATTGCTTTCTTCGCAGAGCAGCGGCAAAACGTTCCTTCTCTAAGTCGGTTTCAGGGTCCAGAGCGGGTACTTCCGTAGGTTTCCCGGTATCGTCTACCGCAACAAAGGTGTAAATGGCCTCATTGGCCTTGGTACGCTCACCCGTAAAGCGATCCTCTATCCAAACATCGATGAAAATCTCCATGGAGGTATTGAATGCACGTGAAACGGCAGCTTCCACGGTCACAACACTGCCCAATGGAACAGCTCGGTTAAAGGCCACATGGTTTACCGAAGCGGTAACGGTAATTCTACGGCTATGTCGTCGAGCAGCGATACTGGCAGCCCTGTCCATACGGGCCAAGAGTTCCCCGCCAAAAAGATTGTTGAGGGGGTTGGTTTCACTCGGCAATACCAAATCGGTCATTACCGTACGGGATTCACTGGGTTTTTTAGCGCGCATACCTTAAAATTTTGCGCAAAGATATTGAAGTGTGGAATGGTTTTAAAGGAAAGCGGGATTATTTCTCGGAAAGCATCCAAGCATCTCTTGATTCCTTGCTTTTTACCTCCCTTAAAAATATAAGAGCTTCCTTGGGGTCATCAAAACTATCGTAGGCTACCTGATGCAATCCGTACTTGTTCACACCCAAATAAAATGCATTGTATCCCTTTTGTTTGAGTTGGTCCACCTTTTTGTCGGCATTTTGCTCTTCACGAAAAGCACCGGCAATAATGTGATGTTTGCCCAATTTCTTTTTGGTCACTTTAATGTTGATGGCGGGCAATTCCAATGGAGCACTTTCAAAAAACGTAGCTTCCTGGATCAAACGGGATACTTCTTGTTGCGCATCTTGTTGAGCGGCAACCTCTTTTTGTTGAAGTTCACCATAAGTGCGGTAAGATGTAGCACCAAAAGAAACGGCCAATAAGATAACTGCCGCATATTTTAACCAAGGTCTAAAGGAAGTCTGTTCCCTTTTCTCTGGAGTGATGATAAATGGAATACGCTCTTCCAATTCTTCTATCTCTTCTTTGATGACCTCACGTTGAATTGGAGTAGCGGCAAATGTGGATAGTCCAAAGGAAGAAGTCAAAAAATTGATTTTTTCTTCAGGTTGGAATTGAATACGTTGTTCACTGTTATGCCACAATTTTCCGATTCCAAAAAGTTCAATGCTATCTCCTTGGGCCAATCTGGTGTTCCAATTGTGAGCAATGTTTTCAACTTCCTGAAGCATATCCTCATACCCCAAATTCTTTTCTTTGGAGATATGGGACACCAACAAACCATCATTTTTGGACAGTTGGGCGTTAAAGGAAATGGTCTTGCTAGGTGGCACCAATGTATTGGTTGCCAAATCAATTTCTGCGGATTTACCATGGGCCAAAAAAGCCCCAAAACCTGGCACTACAACACAATTGTAATCGAACAACAATTTTTCTATGTATGAATCTATCCGCATAGGCACAAATATTGTAAAAAATGAGACAGTACAAAATAAGCCGGATAACTTTTTATTAACATTTGAAAATCTGTATTTTGTGGACAACTTTGACGCCCAAATCAAATGACTGAACCTGAAATTATTGCGGCCTTACGGTTGCAAAACATTCCGAATATCGGAGATGTTACGGCTAAAAAATTAATTGCTCATTGCGGAAGTCCAACAGCTATTTTTGAGGACAAACTACACCATCTTTTAAAAATTGATGGGATTGGAAAGATGACCTTAAAGGGTCTATTTGATACCATCCATCTGGAAGAAGCCCAAAAGGAGTTCGAATTTTTGTCCAAAGAAGGCATTTCCATCTCTTATTTTATGGATGATGACTATCCTGCCCGCCTAAAGCATTGTGTGGATGGTCCGATTTTGCTTTTCCAACGGGGAAACATTGATTTGAACAACCAAAAAATTATCAGTGTGGTCGGGACTAGGAACGTAACCAACTACGGGACTTCATTTTGTACTCAATTTATTGAAGAATTAGCCCCGCTCAACCCGGTCATTGTAAGTGGCTTCGCCTATGGTGTGGATATTTCCATTCAAAAGGCGGCAATGGACCATGGATTGCAGACCATTGCCTGTATGGCACACGGGCTTAATCAAATTTATCCAAAGGTGCATGCCAAATATGAAACCAAGATGGAGAAAAACGGTGGTTTTGTCACGGAGTTTTGGAGCAACAGTCAACCCAATCGTGAGAATTTTCTAAAACGTAACAGGATTATTGCCGGAATCAGCGAAGCTACCGTTGTTATAGAATCAGCAGAGAAGGGCGGCAGTCTGGTCACGGCGGATATTGCACATGGATATCACCGGGATGTCTTCGCTGTTCCGGGAAGGGCGACCGATAAGTGGAGCAAGGGGTGCAATGACCTCATCAAATATCAAAAAGCACACTTATTGACCTCTGCAGCAGAGCTGGTTTACCTTTTAGGATGGGAAATTGAGGAAGAAAAACAGCAAAAAACGATGCAGAAACAGCTGTTCATCGAGTTGAATGAAACAGAACAGTCAATCTACTCCTACCTGCAGATAAACGGGAAACAGTTGCTGGATACCGTTGCTTTGGAATGTAACCTGCCTATTTTTAAAGTTTCGTCCACACTTTTGAACATGGAAATGAAGGGTGTGATCCGACCACTGCCCGGTAAAATGTTCGAGGCCGTGTGAGTACATAATTTTAAGTTCTAGGTGTTGAATTGATTAAAATTTGTGGGGCATAACCTTAAGTGACTAATTTTGAAAAATACGGGGTCACAGGTCTGAAAATCTTAGCATTTCAACCTAAATTCATTTTAAAAAAGTATCAAAACCACCTGAAAACAACCGTTTATCGCATGAAATGACAACAGAACAGTCACTCTGTTTTTGGGTGCAGTTCAACGGAAAGCAACCACTATAAATCGAGGATTTAGTTATTTCTGCCTAAAATAGGATGGTTCAATAAATTTCCGGAACTAAAAACGAACAGGCTTTTGCTTCAACTATTCGTTAAAAAGCTAGTAGCCCAACTTTTCACGAACCCTTGTCAACACTCCATCGGCTACTTTACGGGCTTTTTCTGCACCAAAGGCCAAAGCTTCGTCCACTTCGTTTTTGTGGTTCATGTAGTATTCGAACTTTTCGCGGGGCTCTTCAAACTTTTCCACGATAAGTTCGTACAGGGCCTGTTTGGCATGTCCGTAGCCATAATTACCGGCCAAATAGTTGGCGCTCATTTCTTCTACCTGTTCTGGAGTTCCCAATAATTTGTACAAAGCAAACACGTTGTCCTTGCTCGGGTCCTTGGGCTCTTCCATAGGAGTACTGTCCGTAACAATGCCCATAATCTGCTTGCGCAATTTTTTATCGGTCTGGAACAAATTGATGAGGTTTCCGCGACTTTTGCTCATTTTTTCGCCATCGGTTCCTGGCACGTACATGGTTTGTTCGTGTACCTTGGCTTCAGGGATTACAAAAGTTTCACCCATCTGGGTATGAAATCTGGAGGCTACATCTCGGGTCATTTCCAAATGCTGGAGTTGGTCTTTCCCAACGGGAACTATTTCAGCATCGTAAAGCAAAATATCGGCGGCCATCAACATGGGGTAGGTAAACAATCCAGCGTTAACGTCCTCCAGCCTATCGGCCTTGTCTTTAAAGGAATGCGCTAAAGTCAACCTTTGATACGGAAAAAAGCAGCTAAGGTACCAAGCCAATTCCGCTGTTTGCGGAATATCGCTCTGTCTGTAGAAAACTGTTTTTTCAATATCCAGTCCAAATGCAAGCCAAGCGGCGGCAATAGCATATGTATTGTTCCGTAGCAGCTCCCCATCTTTAATCTGGGTAAGCGAGTGCATATCTGCGATAAAGAGGAAGGAATCATTCTTTGGATCCTGTGCCATTTCTATAGCTGGTGAAATCGCACCCAAAATATTCCCCAAATGTGGTGTTCCTGTACTCTGTATGCCGGTAAGTATTCGTGCCATGCCTAATTTTTGCCCGTAAAAGTAAGCATCCCTTACTTATAAAAAAAGTGGCTTTTAGTCTAAAAGATGGGACGCTATCAAAGCTAAATTTTGGAAATACTTTACATTTGGCGGATGCTTGGAGCAATCAAAAATGTGGGACATGTGTTGTATAGGGTCTGGTTCTATATTCTGGTTACCGTGCCCATTCTTTTGTTTTTTCCTATTCTTCTTCTATTGACCATTTCGGAGAAGACGTATCACCAATTTTTTTGGCTTGCCCGGAATTTGTGGGCGAGGCCTATCCTATATGGAATGGGCTGTTTTCCAAAAATTCTGCGTCAACAGCGAATGGAAAGAGGTAAAAGTTACATGTTGGTGGCAAACCATACCAGTATGCTGGATATTATGTTAATGCTGATAGTTAGTCCTAATCCATTTGTGTTTGTAGGCAAAAAGGAATTGGTTAGCATTCCAATTTTTGGCTTCTTTTATAAGCGGGTTTGTATTCTGGTGGACAGGGATAGTGTAAAAAGCCGTACTGGTGTATATCGCCGTGCCCAGAAACGTCTTAACCAAGGGCTGAGCATTTGTATTTTTCCCGAAGGGGGCGTTCCGGAAGAGCATGTGGTTCTGGACAAGTTCAAGGATGGCGCGTTTAAAATGGCCATTGCCCACAACATTCCTGTGGTTCCGATGACATTTTTGGACAATAAAAAACGTTTTTCCTTTACTTTTTTAAGTGGGGGGCCGGGGCCTATACGTGCCATTGTGCATCCATTTTTCGAGACAGGAATTTTAGCTGCCTTCGATACCTCAACGCTTCGTGAAGAGGTGAGACAGGTTATTTTGGAGGATTTGGTAAAGAATTAGAGGGTTTTTAGGGGAATACGAACGATAACTTTTGTTCCCTCTGGATGATTGTAATCATCATATTTGTCCACTATGGTAATGGAATCTTTGTTTTTGCCTAATGATTGCAATCGTAGTTTGGTAACCTCCAGTCCCCTTGATTTTTTTTCATTCTGATAGATATGAAGCCTATCCTTTGCAGCCAAACGGCCTACTCCGGTGTCATCCACGATACATATTAGATCATGATTATCTTTCGTAAAACTAATATGGAGTTGTTTTGTTCCGGATTTTTTTGGCAGCAGTCCATGTATCAATGCATTTTCTACAAAGGGCTGTAAAATCATAGAAGGAATCTCTATTTCGCCGGGATCAAGACCTTCGTCCATGGTAATTATATAGGAAAAACTGTTGTCGAACCTCAACAATTCCAACGACAAGTAGTCTTCGAGCATTTTTATTTCTTCCGATAAAAGAATGTTGATTTCCATGGAGCTTTCCAGAACATTTCGGGTAAGCCGACTGAACTTGTTCAAATATTTTAAAGCACTTTCGATTTTTTTCACGGACACCAGATGTTGAATCGCGCTTAATGAGTTAAAAATAAAATGTGGATTTATTTGGGCCCGTAGCGCTCTTGTTTTTTCAAAAAGAGCTCTTTGCTGGAGCATCAGGTTTTCGCGGAATTCCAAATGGATTTTATAAAAAAGACCGAATGCAAATATGACCATCTCAATAGAACAACCAATAATTATATAGTAAAGCCCATCCAGCAGTAATCCATCTTCAGGGGTCGAATAAAATGTTCTAATCAAAGGAGCGGCACAATAGGCAGATGTGGCCAAGGCCATTACATAGGCCAAAGGATCTTTGCCCACATACATGAGATAGGCCAGGCCAATAAGTGCGGTAAAGTTAAGTATAGCATAGGCGTTTTGTGTAATAAAGATAAAACCTATGGTGTCGCCTAGCGCAAACAAAACACCAATACATATAAGGATTATACTGTTCAGAACCACAAGCACTTGTACCAAAAAATGAACAAATGGGTATTCTTTTTTAGATTGAAGAAAACTTGCAAAAAAGAACAGATACACAATATTGTCCACAAACAAGAAACTCTGGGAAACCCAGTAGGAGATGTAGTTATTGTTAAAGATGAACTCGTATATGCCAAACTTAAGTCCGCACACATACACAAAGGTCACCACAATGTAAATGGAGTACCACAAAAATTCCGATTTTTTGATGAAGAAGTAAAACGACAATGTGGTAAAGCACATGATAAAACAAAGCCCTGTAAAGAAATAGTAGGGGAGTTGGTCCTTATAATCCTTTTGCGAAACAAATGCATTGGGCGAGGTATTGCTAATGGTAAAGCCCCAATTCTGGACATCCTCCTTAAAGCTAATTCGCTTTGCTTTTATTAATAGATGCTCATTATCGAGCAAATTGCTCTTTCTCAACTTTAAAAATGAGTCGTAATACGAATGATTTACTTGGCTGCTCTCATTGTTTTTGTCAAACTTGCCTATTTTTTTAGAAACCATTTTATTTTGTGATTCCAGATATATGGTGGCATGATCAAATGAGTTGAAGGTCAGGTAAAAGTAATTGTCATTGGAACGATTTGATACATGATCATACAAGTCCAACTGAATCCAATAGGTATCCTCAGGGGAAGTTTTTTCCGATATTTCTTCGGGTTTTACCAACTGACTTTTCTTGGTCAGGAAATCACTATAGGTCGTATCAGTTTGTGTTTTTAGAATTTTAAAACCTATCTCTTTTTTAAAAAAGGAACTTTCAAGGTTTTGGGAGAAAAGATTATTAGCGGGAAAAACGGCTAAAAAGGATAAAATAAACTTCACGTAAAATTTCATGTAGCTATCTTAAATTGGGGAGAGTAAGTGTTATGTTGCCAATCCATCTTTCCCCTATTTTATGGATTTTGCTTTCATTTTTAATATTGTACCCTTTTGCCGTATTGAGCAACTTGATTTGATCTTGCCATTTTAATATGCGCGCCCGATATTCTGGTGGCGTAGTGTTTTTTGAATCAAATTCCTGATATTGAATTACCAGTACAACTTCGGAGTTGGTGGATCTAAAGCTTATTTTAAAGTGTTGCCCCTTTTTTTGGTTGAACATGGAACGTTCGATTATATTTTCAAAAAGGGTGTGGGTAACAAATGAAGGTATTATGGCTTCTTGGAGTGTTTCGGAGCTTTTTTCCATGGCGATTACGTAGTCAAAGGAATCATCGTACCGTAGTTTTTGAAGCTTAAGGTACCAGTGCAGCATATCAATCTCGTTATAGAGCGAAACGGTATCGTTCCCCAATTGTCTTAAATAGAACCGTATGAGTCTACTGAAAGTGGACAGGTATTCCAGTGCCAGTTTTTTCTTTTCGGAAGTAACAAAATATTGGATTGCGTTCAGTGAGTTGAACAAAAAATGGGGGTTGAGCTGTGAGTTGAGTGCCAATACTTTGAGTTCTAGCATCTCTTCTCGGATTTTTAAAAGTTTTTCTTGCTTTTTGAGCACTTCTTGGCCGGCCCTAACACTTTTGATCTTTATGGCACAGATAGAAGCTATGGCGGAAAGCATTTTTAAATGCCGTTCATTAAAATAGCATTTTTCGGGGTGCTCACAATCAATCACTCCATAAAGATGGTTTTCGTGCACAATGGGAACGCATATTTCCGAGAGTCTATTGGCATCGTCCTCAATATACCTAGGGTCCTTTGATGTATCCGGAATCAATGCTGCCCTTCTCGTTTTTGCAACATTCCCCGTAATGCCTTCGCCCATGACAATGGAAACAGGATTGTACAATGCCTTATCCTTAGGATTCTTGGGTCCATAAGCGGCTTTCTGAACAAGCAATTGTCTGTTTTGATCGACCAAATAAATAACACAGTCCACAAACCCCAGTTTAGAGATGCAGTTTTTGGCCAGATCCCAAAGGATGTCTTCTTCATTTTCTTTTCCCATCAAGGATTTGGAAAAGTATATGAGAATGTCTTCAAACTGTTCAGAGTTCACAGTATCAAAGGGTTAGTTAGTGTTTAGGTTTTGAATGTAAGAAATTTATTGATAGTTTTTGCAAAAGGTAAGGTTAATTGGTCCTTGGTTCTGTCGTAACTACACGACCTCATTAGCTATCAAATCTCCAAAGGAATGGATATGATTACTTCTGTGCCCAAAGGTTCGTTAGTATCGTTCACTTTGTCCAATATTTCCACTTTACCAGAACCAAAATGCCAATTTTGCAACCTGTTGATGGTCACATCCAAGCCCCTTGCCTTCTTTTTGTTTACATATATTCCTTGGGATGGATGAGCCTGATTTCTGCCAACGCCCGTATCATTGATTATAATTTTTAGGATGTTTTCCTCCTCTTTCATGGTTATGGTCAGCTCTTTTTGGCCCGAAGTTTTTGGCAGTAAACCATGTATGATCGCATTTTCTACAAAGGGTTGCGAAATCATAAATGGTATTTCTATTTCGGAAGTGTCCAGTTGCCCATCTATATCTAAACTGTATGAAAACGCATTGTCAAAGCGAAGGGATTCAAGTTCCAAATAATCGTTCAACATTTCAATTTCTTCATCCAGTGTGCCGGTACCCTCTACGGATGCTTCTAAGGCATTTCTCGCCATGCGGCTAAATTTGGTCAAATAGTTTAGTGCACTGTCGTTCTTCTTTTTAAGGATAAGATGCTGAATGGACCCAAGGGCGTTAAAGATAAAATGAGGGTTTATTTGTGCTCGGAGCGCCTTGTTCTCATTGGTAATGGCCTCTTGTTCAAAATAAATACGCTTAAGGTATTCGTTGAATGCCTTGTAGGTAAGGCCGTAGGCAAAAAATATTATTTCGAGGATCGAGCCAATGATCAACACCAAAGAATTTCCATAAAGCATGGGGTCGGAATCGGAACCTAAGTTAATGTAGTAATAGATGAAAATACTTATCATATAACTGCTTCCGCCAATCAGGAAAATTGTACTTATCCTGTTCTTATTGTAAATGAACAAGTAAATCAAAAAAGAAATGGTTATCAAAAACGAAACGACCCTTAATACTTGTAAAAGATAGATATGTCCTAGATGATACCTAAATGCGAAAAAAAAGAGATCTGTTATCAAAAGAAGTACGTGTGCATATATCCCAATTTTGATAAAGACATAGGTTCGGGGGTACTCTTTTTTTAAGTTGAGATAAAACAGAGCAAACATTAGGTAGAGTATGCCCAGAATTATGGCATTGGTATCCCAAAGCCAACTTAAGATAAAAGAATTGTTCAGTTGGAGTCTTTCAGGTAAGATCAACTCCCCATGGAACAGATAGATTATAATGGACAAAACAAAAAGGGAATACAACAAGAACTCAATTTTTCCAAAGTAGATATAAAAAATCAGCATGGCTATGCTCATAATAAAACCAACACCCATGTAGATAAAAGTGGGTATCGACAATTTTATGTTGTTCCAGGTGTAGGAATTTTGATTGGAACTCTGTTTTAAGCTGAATGTCCAATTGTTGATGGATTCTATAAACTTTATACGCTTTACCTGCAAAAACAGAAAGCGATTGTTGATTAGAGCATTTTCGGGAATTGGGATTTCGCAGTGATATATGGAGGAGCTTGTTTTGTTGCTTAGGGTATTTTTATTGAACTGCCCTATAGGTTCATTAAATACGCGCCCATTTTTTTTGTAATAAACATGACCGTAATCAAAGCAGTTTAACGTTAAAAAGTATTTTTCATTTTTTGATAAGGATTGCTCCAGCTTCTCAAAATCGAGCATAACCCAATAGGTCTCATCAGGATGGGTCTTATAGTGAATTTGTTCCTTCGGTAAAAATTTGTTCAAATTGCCGTAAGCCTCTTCAAAGGTCATTCGAGAATCCTTTGTTGGAAATACTTTAAAGGTGAGTTGCTCTTTGCTAGGGCTTTCTAGTTGTTGCTGTTGACCCAATAAATTGTTTGCTACCAGTAGGATGGGGCAAAAAATCAATAAAGCCTTGGATAAGGAAGCCAACATGTTCTTTTTCATTGAAATTACGTAAAATAAGGAAAAAAGCTAATCTCTGCAGGCAAACAAAAAAGCGCCCTATGAAATAGGACGCTTAATTAATTGCTTAAAGGAGCAATCTTCCTAACCAACTTCTTTTGTGCTAAAACTTAAAGGTAAATCCGCTGTACACCCCAATGGAGTAGGGCTGAAAATTACCGGAAACATTCGAAAACGTATTTAGCTGGTACTTGAACACAGGTTCCACATTGAACCTGAATTTTGGGGTAAAATGATAGTTGAGCCCCATACCAAAGTTTGCACTAAAGTTTAATGAGTTAATGTTGTTGGCCTCTCCCATTTCGGTGACCAGTTCGTTGGATTCCAACAAAACGGAATTGTCTACAAGGAACAATGAGCTTACACCCCCTATTAGGTCAACCCCGAATTTTTTGTCGAGTAGGGCATAGTTTACTTCCAGCGGAACTTCGATATAGCCCAATTGTTGGACCATTTTACCTTCCAAGCTAGGTACTTCATTAAAAGCAACTTCTTTGGCACCCAACACAGGGGAATTCTTTGCACTTTCCTTGCTCTGGACCAGTATGGTCTCGGAGTTTTGATCATAATCTATGTTCGCTATCCTATTGCTCGCCGCTGCCTGTAGGGTAGAGGAAAAGACCACATCATTGGTGTTGTAACCAAAGTTTACTCGGTGCACCCCTGAACGTATCTTAACTTTTTTGCCAACCTCATAGGCCACATTTACGCCATAACTCAAGTTGAGGTTCCCCGTTTTGGAGTTGGTGGCAAAATCCGCTCCAACGGGCGACCCATCGCCGGCACCATTAAAATAGACGGGAGCCAAAGATGGACCAACGGACCATTTTCCAGAGTTGTTTTTTGCAACCGCTTCCTCCAATTGTTCCTGCTCCGCAATGGCATCGTAAATGGACTGCTTCTCTGTTATGTCTTTTTCTGTAGTGTTTTCAGCAACCTGATCTTCGCTCCTTTCGGTTGATAAAATTGCTTTTCTTTTGGCAGATTCCTCCTCATCGACATTCATCACGATGGCACTGTTGTTCTTTTTCATCGCTTCTTTATCCTGAGAAAGTTTTTCATCCTTTGGTGCACTGTTCTTATCGATTTGAGCCAATTGTGAACCCTTTTGGTTTGATATGGAAAAATTATTTCCAGTGCTACTTGAAGCCTTGGTTTTGGCAAAACCGTTCTCTTCTGCTTGATTTTCCTTTTGATTCAAGGTGTTTTTGTCAGAAGTATTTGCTAAACCATTTTGCTCATTTTGGTTAGTAGTTGGAGGAATGAAATCTCGATTTATCTTCTCTTCCGAATTTGTTCGATTTTCAGGAACTGAGATGTTTTCGACATCGGTTATAATCTGCTCCTGTTCTTGTTCCTCTCCGAATGGATTAATGGCCAGCAAAGCGATGATCAAAGCCGCCGCCCCTCCAAGACCCCACCAAATAGGAACGGCCCGCTTCTTTTGTTTTTTGTTGTCCAAAGAAGCTTCGATTGAGGCCCAGACCTTTTCGTCCGGAACTTCTTGAAAGTCCTGAAAGCTTTCTTTGAACAATTGCTCTAAATTCTTTTTCCCCATTGTCTTTCTATTTAAGCAATGTTTATTTTGGCTTTTTCTATTTTTTCCCTCAAAATGGCCTTGGCCCTTGCCAAATTCGATTTTGATGTTCCAGTGGATGTCCCCAACATCTCACTGATTTCCTTGTGACTGTAACCGTCCAGCACGTATAGATTGAATGTTAACCTATACTTGTGCGGTAGCTCTTGAATGTATCCCAAAAGGGTAGAGAGGCTTATATCCGTATCTTCTGTGTCTACCTCCACCTCATCCTCGGTATTTTCCGAAACCACGTTGAGGTGTTGGTCTTTCCTATACTTTTGAAGAACGGTATTTACGGTTATCCTTTTGATCCAACCTTCAAAAGACCCTTTGAAACCGTATTGGTCAATTTTGTCGAATATGGTCATAAAACTGTCGTGCAGACTATCTTCCGCCTCCGTTTTGTTACGGGAGTACTTCAGGCACATACCGAAAAGAATACCGGAATATCTCCGGTATAGTTCAGCCTGTGCCTGTCGGTTACCCTTTTGACAGTTATGTATCAATTCTTCAAGATCCAAATGTTGGTCAATTTTGGATTGTTGCTATTTAATTTGTCGGTTCACCTTCTTCCGCAATCGGAACCGTGTATTCTAAAAATTTAGCATTTCCTTCTTCATCATCCCCGGCGTAAAAACGGAAGGTGTAGTCCTTGGTGTAAATTACATTAAATTTTAAGGTGGCCACTACTTCTTCCACAGCTTCGGTGCAGGCCCTGTCCTCATCGGTGAGCACGGAACCGACCACTACGACATCACGACCCGTTTCTGCTGTTTGCGATACATCGAAACCTTCAAAAAATGTACAACCATTAGGTCTTAGGTAGGTTACTTCAATATCGTAAGTTTTTCCAAACTCGAACGATTCTGGAACTTCGGCCTCCACGGTAGTAAGGGCGGTAAAGTAAAAATTGGGGGAATCATCATCCACCTCACAAGAGATGAACCATGAGCATGCCACAATTAACATAAAGGGCATTAACACTTTTTTCATAATAAAAATCCTTTTATTCCCTAGATGTGCAGTATGCGTAGGGGTTGCGTAGGATTTTCACAACCAAAAGTTAAACTCCCTAAAAAATCGATAAAAGGTTTATTCGCTTAAGGCGGTTATGGCTTCCTTAATTTTGCTTTCCAATTCTTCGGATAGCTCTGGGTTGTCCACAAGAAGCGCTTTTACGGCATCTCTTCCCTGTCCCAGTTTGGTGTCGCCATAACTGAACCAAGAACCACTTTTCTTTACGATTTCATAGGCAACCCCCAAATCGAGTATTTCCCCGATCTTGGAGATTCCCTCGCCGTACATAATATCGAACTCAGCGGTTTTGAACGGAGGGGCGACTTTGTTTTTTACCACTTTTACCCTGGTCTTGTTCCCTTGGACATCGCCATCGGTACTTTTAATTTGTGTAGAGCGTCTAATATCAAGTCGGACAGAGGCATAGAACTTAAGTGCGTTACCACCCGTTGTGGTTTCGGGATTACCGAACATTACGCCGATTTTTTCCCTCAACTGGTTGATAAATATTACGGTACATTTTGTTTTACTAATGGTAGAGGTCAGTTTTCGCAAAGCTTGGGACATCAAACGGGCATGCAATCCCATTTTGGAATCCCCCATTTCTCCCTCGATTTCACTTTTAGGTGTCAATGCCGCAACGGAATCCACGATTACGATATCGATGGCCCCGGAACGTATTAGGTTATCTGCAATTTCCAATGCCTGCTCTCCATGATCGGGCTGGGAAATGATTAAGTTATCAATATCCACCCCTAATTTTTTGGCGTAGAAACGGTCAAAAGCATGTTCAGCATCGATAAACGCTGCAATACCTCCTGCTTTCTGCGCTTCTGCAATGGCGTGCAATGTCAATGTGGTTTTACCGGAAGATTCCGGACCATATATTTCAACCACCCTTCCTTTGGGATAACCTCCAACGCCGAGGGCAATATCCAATCCCAAAGAGCCAGAAGGAATTACTTCTACATCTTCAACAACGCTATCGCCCATTTTCATGACAGCACCTTTACCGTAGGTTTTGTCCAACTTGTCCAACGTAAGTTTTAGGGCTTTTAATTTTGCTTCTTTCTCTTTGCTCATGGTAAAAATTGTTAGGAAGGCTAAAATACCATTTCTTTCCACATGAAAAAAAGGGCACGCAACCTTTTTAATAACAATACATCTTAAGGACACTAACTCATCTCCATAGGGCCATTTAGGGCTCGCAATTGCTATGAGGAAGAAAATTCAGCTATGAAAACGGTAATGGATTAAGGGGGCCTTCGCGGCCCTTTTAATTTACTCTCCCTTTAATTTTTATCTTTGCACAAATTTTAGAACCATTCTTTAACTTAATCAAGTATAGCATGCAACTGTACAACACATTAAGTGCAAAAGAAAGGGAAGCTCTTATCGAGGAGGCCGGGAAAGAACGGCTTACCATCTCTTTCTATCAATATGCACGAATCGGCAATCCGCAAATTTTAAGGAACCATCTTTTTTTGGCTTGGAACGACATGGAAGTTCTAGGGCGTATTTATGTCGCACACGAAGGTATAAATGCCCAATTATCCGTACCGGCAGAAAACTTCAATGTATTCAAGGAACACTTGGACAGCATTACATTTTTGAAAAATGTGCGTCTAAACATTGCCATAGAGCAGGACAACAAATCTTTTTTGAAGCTGAAAGTAAAGGTCAGGGACAAAATTGTGGCTGATGGATTGAACGATGACACTTTTGATGTCACCAACAAGGGAATCCACGTTGGCGCGGAACAGTTCAACGAACTCATTGAAGATGAGAATACGGTTTTGGTAGATATGCGAAACCACTATGAAAGTGAGATCGGGCATTTTAAAAATGCCATCACGCCCGATGTGGATACTTTTCGAGATTCTCTTGATATTATAGAACAGGACCTTGCCGAGCACAAGGAGGACAAAAAACTGGTAATGTACTGTACCGGGGGCATCCGTTGTGAGAAGGCCAGCGCATACTACAGGCACAAAGGCTTTAAAAATGTATATCAGTTGGAGGGCGGTATCATCGAATACACCAGACAAGTGCGTGAAAAGAAATTGGAGAACAAGTTCTTGGGAAAAAACTTTGTTTTTGACCATAGAAGGGGAGAACGTATTTCTGAAGACGTGATTGCCCACTGCCATCAATGTGGAAAACCTTGCGACACCCATGTCAACTGCGCCAACGAAGCCTGTCACCTGTTGTTCATACAATGTGATGAATGTGCGGAGAAAATGAACAATTGCTGTTCGGTGGATTGTATGGAAGTACATGCATTGCCCTATGAAGAACAAAAACGTTTGCGCAAGGGCAAGGGAGCTAGCAATAAAATTTTTAAGAAAGGGCGGTCTCCGGTTCTTAAATACAAGAAGTAGTATTTCAATGCTGCAACAAATTGTGTTATATTTACAACTAGTAATTTTTATGAACCCTTTTTAGGGAAGCCCATTAAGTTTCCTTAAATCAAGATATTATATATGGCGTGTAGCAGTTGTTCAACCGGCAAGGATGGACAACCGCGTGGTTGCAAGAACAATGGTACTTGCGGCACTGATGGTTGTAACAAGCTGACAGTCTTTGACTGGCTTTCCAATATGTCGTTGCCCAACGGTCAAAAACCCTTTGATTGCGTTGAGGTACGTTTCAAAAACAGTAGAAAGGAATTCTATCGAAATACGGAGAATCTCACTTTGTCCATTGGGGATGTAGTGGCCACTCAGTCCAAATCGGGCCACGATGTTGGTGTGGTGACCCTTACCGGCGAACTGGTGCGTATCCAAATGAAACGCAAAAAAGTAGCGCTCGACGATAAGACCATTCCCAAAATTTACAGAAAGGCCACCCAACGTGACATCGATATTTGGCAAAAATGTAGGGACAGGGAAGAGGAAATAAAAAAACGTTCCCGGGAAATAGCCATTTCGTTAAAGCTTGAAATGAAGCTCAGTGATGTTGAATTTCAGGGCGATGGTTCCAAAGCTACATTTTATTATACTGCTGAGGATAGGGTTGATTTTAGACAATTGATCAAGGATATGGCCAAGGCCTTTGGAATCCGTATTGAGATGCGTCAAATCGGTTACCGACAAGAAGCCCAGCGATTGGGTGGTATTGGATCGTGTGGTCGTGAGCTTTGCTGCTCTACTTGGTTAACCGATTTCAGGTCGGTGAGCACAGCATCGGCACGTTATCAGCAATTGGCCTTGAACCCTCAAAAGCTGGCTGGGCAATGTGGAAAGCTTAAATGTTGCCTCAACTATGAGTTGGATATGTATCTGGAGGCGTTAAAGGATTTCCCACCTTCTGACAGTAAGCTCAAGACCCAAAAAGGATTGGCCTTCTGCCAAAAGGCGGATATCTTTAAAGAAACCCTTTGGTTTTCGTATAAAGATGAACCAGCAACTTGGCACACACTTTCCAAAGACCAAGTTTTGGAAATTCTGGAACTTAACAAGAAAGGCGATAAGGTTGCCAGTCTTGAGGAGTACGCCGCAGATAATATAGCGGAAGAAAAAACTACTTTCGAAAATGTCGTAGGCCAAGACAGTCTTACCCGTTTCGATAAACCCAAGAGTAAGAAGAGAAGAAAGAAGAAGCGTAGAAAACCAAAATCTAAAGCACCCCACAATGCAAAATAAATTTTTGTTTCTCTTGGTTGTGATTCTTACCCTGTCGTCTTGCAACGAATTGTTGGTTTATTCAGATTATAAACCGGTTAAGGAAGCAAAATGGGAGATGGGTCAGAATGTTGACTTTCAATTTTCTGAACTGGATTCTACCCAAACCTACAACATGTTCATCAATATTAGAAACGATGACAATTTTGCTTTTAGCAATTTATTTTTGATAACCGAGTTAGAATATCCTAGCGGTAATACCGTTAAGGACACGTTGGAATATAGAATGGCGGAGCCCAATGGTGAATGGCTTGGTAAAGGAATGGGCAGCATTAAAGAAAATAAACTTTGGTTCAAGGAAAACATCGATTTTCCCGATTCCGGCGTATATAAGGTGAATATTTCCCACGCCATGCGAAAAAATGGCGATGTGGAGGGCCTCCATGTTTTGGAAGGAATAACGGATGTTGGTTTGGAAATAGAAAAAGCACCAAAATTATAATGGCAAAGAAACGTCAACAAAAAAAGCAGCAGAATTTTTTCCCTTTTATCAAGTGGTTTTGGATTATATTCGGAGCAGGCGTCCTATCCGTAGTACTTATTTTTCTATTGGCCTCTTGGGGAGTGTTTGGGGAAATGCCAACCTTTGAGCGTTTGGAAAACCCCGAGACCAACTTGGCCACCGAGTTTATCTCCTCTGATGGCGAAACCTTGGGGAAACTATACTTGGACGACAACAGAACTTGGGTAGATTACGAAACCCTTCCTCAAAACATTGTAGATGCCTTGGTAGCTACCGAGGATGCCAGATATTACGACCATTCCGGTATTGATGCGCGCGGTTTCGCAAGGGCATTGGCCTTTTTGGGCACAAAGGGTGGTGCAAGTACCATCTCGCAGCAATTGGCGCGACAGCTTTTTGTAGGGGTTAGATCCAGAAACCTATTTGAGGCAGTTACCCAAAAAATTAAAGAATGGGTAATAGCTACCCGTTTGGAACGGAACTATACCAAGCAAGAGATTATCGCCATGTACCTTAATATATATGATTTTGGTTACAATGCGGACGGTATCCGTTCTGCTTCCAGAATTTACTTTGGAAAAGAACCTGCCGATCTCAAAACCGAAGAATCCGCTGTTTTGGTGGGCATGCTCAAGAACTCTTCGCTGTACAATCCAATGCGGAGGGAGGAATTGGTGTTCAATAGGCGCAATACCGTGCTTGGTCAAATGGCAAAGTATGGATATATTACAGAAAAAGAGAAGGACTCGTTGCAGAGCAGGGAGATGAAAATCAATTTTAACCCTGAATCGCACCGAGAAGGATTGGCCACCTATTTTAGAATGTACATGCAACGCTATTTGAACCAATGGGTGCGTGAAAACCCAAAACCGGATGGCGAAAACTACAATATTTATCTGGATGGACTAAAAGTCTACACGACCATCGATTCCAGGATGCAGCGTAATGCGGAAGAAGCCGTACAGGAACACATGAGTAATCTGCAGGCGGAATTCTTCCATCAAAATACACCAGATCGCAACCCTACCGCTCCTTTTTTAGATTTACGAAAAGGAGAAATAGATACTATATTGCGAAATGCCATGAAGCGTTCTGCAAGATGGCGCCATTTGAAGCGAGAGGGATTGTCCGAGAAGGATATCGAAACCACTTTCCATAAACAAACGGAAATGACCGTTTTTGATTGGAACAGCGATTCCTACGAAAAAGATACCATCATGACCCCGATGGATTCCATCAGATATTATAAAACGTTCCTACGTACCGCAATGATGTCCATGGAACCACAAACAGGGCATGTGAAAGCTTGGGTAGGCGGAATCGATTATAAACATTTTCAGTATGATAATGTAATTCAAGGTTCAAGACAGGCAGGTTCTTTATTTAAGCCTTTTGTATATGCCGCTGCCATTGACCAATTACGATATTCTCCCTGTTATACCCTTCCTGATAACCAATACAGTATAGAGCCAGGAAAGCATGGGAACATGTTGGCTTGGACGCCAAAGAACTCTGATGGAAAATACTCAGGTGAAGATATGACCTTAAAGAACGCATTGGCCAATTCGGTAAACACCATCACAGCTCAACTTATTGACAGGGTGGGCCCAGGAGCAGTAGTTTCCATGGCAAAAAATATGGGAATCACTAAGGAAATCCCTGCAGTGCCATCCATTGCACTCGGTACTCCAGATGTGAGCGTTTATGAAATGGTGGGGGCTTTCGGAACCTATGCGAACCAAGGAGTGTATGTGAAACCAGTAATGGTTACCCGTATCGAGGACAAAAATGGTACCGTGCTGTTTGAATACAAACCCGAAACCAAGGATGTGCTGAGCAAGGATGTTGCCTATGCGATGATCAACCTTTTGGAGGGTGTTACACAATACGGTTCTGGGGGACGTCTAAGGCATACTTACGGAAAGAACAACACCGTATATAAGGAAATTATAACCGGCTACCCATACGAATTGACCAACCCGATAGCGGGTAAAACAGGAACCACACAGAATCAGAGTGATGGTTGGTTTATGGGAATGGTGCCCAATTTAGTGACCGGTGTGTGGGTAGGTGGAGAAGATAGGTCCATCCACTTTAACCGTTTGTTATACGGACAAGGTGCAGCCATGGCTCTGCCTATTTGGGGACTTTACATGAAGAAGAACTATGCCAACGAAGAAATTGGGGTCTCTAAAGATGCTTTTGAGGCGCCTGAGGAGATGTCCATTAATTTGGATTGTTCACAACTACAAAAAGATGAAAATGTCGATACAGATGATGATTTGGATGACCTAGACTTCTAGTCCGTCCAATCCGTTTTGATAAAATAAAGCTCCAAGCATATCTTAATTTGCTTGGGGCTTTTTTATTTAAATCGTAATTTCAGGGAATATTAATACGAATGCTATGATCAATAAAAAAGTTGCCAATGTATCCGATGCCTTGAAGGGAGTAGAAGACGGAATGACGTTCATGTTGGGTGGGTTTGGCCTATGTGGAATACCAGAGAACGCCATAGACGAACTCGTGCGATTGGGCATTAAAGACATCACTTGCATATCCAACAATGCCGGAGTGGACGATTTTGGACTTGGACTGCTGTTACAAAAACATCAAATCAAAAAAATGATATCCTCCTATGTGGGCGAAAATGACGAGTTTGAACGTCAAATGCTCAGTGGGGAACTAGAAGTGGAACTCACACCTCAAGGAACGCTTGCAGAGAAGTGTAGGGCAGCCCAAGCGGGTTTTCCTGCATTTTACACCCCAGCCGGTTACGGAACTGAAGTGGCCGAAGGCAAAGAAACTAGGGAGTTCGATGGTAAAATGTATGTTTTGGAGCCCGCATTTAAAGCAGATTTCGCTTTTGTCAAAGCTTGGAAAGGAGATGAGGCAGGCAATCTCATCTTTAAAGGGACAGCGCGTAATTTTAATCCTTGCATGTGTGGCGCGGCTACAATTACCGTGGCCGAGGTAGAAGAACTACTTCCGGCAGGAAGTCTGGACCCTAACCAAATTCATATTCCCGGAATATTTGTACAACGTATTTTCCAAGGCAGGAAATATGAGAAGAGAATTGAGCAACGAACAGTGCGAAAAATGGAATCAATGTAATAAATGAACTAATGGTTAAAAGGGAAAATATCATCGTTACCAAATCCGTTGATTTTGCCTTGATGATAATTGATTTTTGTGAATTTCTGGAAAATAGAAAAAAATACGTTGTTGCCAATCAGTTATTAAAAGCTGGCACCAGTATTGGAGCAAATATTCATGAGGCGCAGAATGCAGAAAGTAGAGTGGACTTTATCCATAAGGTGAAAATAGCCCTGAAAGAATTGGAAGAAGTAAAATATTGGTTGACCCTTTGTGAAAGAGCGGAAAGTTATCCTTTTGAAACCAGTTTAAAGGAAAATGTCAACGAGTTGGGATTGATTATGTACAAAATTATAAGTACGAGCAAGAGGAATCTTAAGAAGCACAATTGATTCATTGCTCCATTAATAGAATTAGAACATTATTTATATGTTGGATAAAAACGGAATAGCAAAACGTATAGCAAAAGAGGTTAAAGACGGGTACTATGTCAACCTCGGTATAGGAATACCCACATTGGTCGCCAATTTCGTGCGGGACGATATCAGTGTAGAATTTCAAAGTGAGAATGGCGTTTTGGGCATGGGCCCTTTCCCGTTTGAAGGAGAGGAGGATGCGGATATCATTAATGCAGGAAAACAGACCATTACCACATTGCCCGGCGCTTCGTTCTTTGATTCTGCAACCAGTTTTGGCATGATACGCGGACAACATGTCCACTTAACCATTTTAGGTGCCATGGAAGTGGCCGAGAACGGTGATATTGCCAATTGGAAGATTCCCGGAAAAATGGTTAAGGGCATGGGAGGCGCTATGGATTTGGTAGCATCTGCGGAAAACATCATAGTAGCAATGATGCACACGAACCGCGATGGCGATTCAAAACTTTTAAAAAGATGCACGTTGCCCTTGACCGGTGTAGGATGTGTAACCAAAATAGTGACGAATCTTGCCGTGTTGGAAGTAACGGACCAAGGATTTAAACTTTTGGAAAGGGCACCAGGCGTTTCCGTGGAGGAAATCAAGAACGCAACCGAAGGTAGGCTGGTTGTGGATGGAGACGTTCCGGAAATGAGGATTTAATAAATATGCACCGCATTTTTACAACATTTTATAGCTATTACACAACAATAGTTTTAGAATACCATTCATCGATTATATATTTGGTTATATCGAAATTTTTACCCAAATTAACACCACCAAAACCGATTTGACCATGGCCCTAAAGACACAGACTACAATGGACGAGAACGTCCAAGTTTACCGAAACGATTTTTTCACAGGATTTATGCTTTTGATTAAAAAGCTTTTTATGCTTTAAATCAGTTACATCCCCCTGAAAAATTTGGAGCCAACACCTTGTTCGGCTCTTTTTTTTGCTATAATTTTAAGGCAAACCATTCACATATGCCGCTTCACTTTCGGGAATGCGAGGGTACCGATTTGGATACTTTGGTAAATATATCGAAAAGCACCTTTTCCGATGCCTTTGAAAAGGACAATGACCCTGAAGATTTCCAGACCTATATCAATGAGGCTTTCCATTATAAAAAGCTGGCCGCCGAACTCGCAAATAAGGATAGTCTTTTTCATTTTGTTTATGATGATGAGACTCTGGTGGGTTATTTCAAACTTAATATTGAAACCGCCCAAACTGATATAAAAGACCCTGATTCTGTGGAGATTGAACGTATTTATGTGCTTAAAGAACATCAAGGTAAAAAAATCGGCTCGTGGATGCTTAAGAAAATAGTGACCCAAGCAGAATCATTAAAGAAGAACTACATTTGGCTAGGAGTTTGGGAACACAATCCAAAAGCCATTCAATTTTACCAAAGGCATGGCTTTGCCAAGTTTGGGGAACACCCTTATTTCATTGGCTCAGATAGGCAGACCGACTGGTTGCTCCGGCTAAATATTTAGTAGTCCACCCAGATAAACATTATCCCCCTCGGCCTGTAGTTTATACGCCACGGAATTTTCAAAAGCGGCATGCATCAACAGAGAGATTGCCTTTGCGTTTAATTTTGTTAGACTATTTGTTCTGTATACTACATCACGAATGGTGGAAAAGCTTACGTTGCTCTGTATGGCAATATTTGCCAAATCATTTTTGGATGTGTTCCTACGGAGCACTTCGGATAGTTTTTCCCTTATTGGCTTGCCGTAATCTTCATCTTTAAAGATCAGTTCGGTTTTAAGGAGTGGCCCAAGGCCTTTTATAGAACCCATATATAATTCAAGTTTAATAATTATATGTCGGGGTCAGATCCTATTTTCTATATTTGGCTTGTAACCCAATTACAGAAAACTAGATGAATTGCTGCGTTGAATGCATATTGCGTAACAATATTACATAATATAGAAATAAATGTATATAATTAAGCAATTACGAAGAAAAAATAATATAAGTCAATCACAATTGGGCAAGGAAATTGGCGTGAGTCTTCGTACCATACAGCTCTACGAACGCAAGGATGCCAACATCCCGATCAAAAACCTCACCAAGATTGCCGAGTATTTTGGACTTACCATTGCGGAGCTCTACATGCACGAGGTAAATGATATGGGCGAGGCCTATACCAAACGTCAGCCATTTACCAAGCATGGAAGTGTTTTTTACCCATTGGAGCATGGTAAATATTTGGTGATGGCTCCTTTGATATTGGTAGAATGGCAAAAAAAATATATTGAGAATTTACGGAAGGACAACTTTAGCAATCCATTTCAGGGTGGTTTTATCATTGATTTTTTAACGGAAGAACCCCACCGTATATTCGAAGTATCCGGTGATTCCATGAACGATTCCAGTGCTGAATCCATTCCGAACAAAGCATATGTTCTTGGACTCGAAATCAAAAAAGAATTGTTGACCCGAAACGAAACCTTATGGCACCAGTCCTATATATTGGTTTGTGCGGATAGGATTATCTGTAAGCAGCTTACAGGGTATAACAAGGAAAAAAAGACCTTACAATGTCACAACCTGAATACTTCACCGGAGTTTCAGGATTTTGAGCTATTGTTAGAAGAGGTACTACAGGTATTTAAGATTGAGAAAAAGCAGTTTTGACCTCGTTTAGATGGGTGAGTACCTGTTCCAAACATCCATCCAGATTCTTTTTTACCTCGGTTTCCCAGAATCGGAATACGGTGTACCCTTTGTCCTTTAGGGCTTGATTCACCTCTTCATCACGTTGCATGTTACGTTCAATCTTTGGAATCCAGAATTCACGATTGGTCTTGATTTTTTCTTTTCGTTCTTCCCAATTATGGCCATGCCAATATTCCCCATCAATAAATATGACGGTCTTATACTTTTTAAGGGCGATATCCGGCTTTCCAATGAGTTTTTTGTAATCGATGCGATATCTATAGCCCGATTGCCATAACGCCTTTCTAAAGACTAATTCTGGCTTGGTGTTTTTACCACGGATTTTTCCCATGATCTTGGAACGCTCCGGTGTCGTATAGAAACCTGATTCCTCATTGAACCGAGGGACTTTGATGCGTTCTTTTGGGTATTCTTTGGGCATACCGTAAGATAACAAAAAACCCAAACTCCTATTGGAATTTGGGTTTTGTATATAGAAATATGATTTGCTTATCCTTTTAGCGTAGCGGATAAATATTCACGGTTCATTCTAGCAATGTTGGTCAATGAGATACCCTTTGGGCATTCCACTTCACAAGCTCCGGTATTGGTACAGTTACCAAAACCTTCCAAATCCATTTGGCGGACCATGTTCTGAACGCGCTCGGTAGCTTCAACCTGACCTTGAGGCAACAGGGCAAATTGCGATACTTTAGCAGATGTGAACAACATGGCACTTGCATTTTTACAAGCGGCCACACAAGCTCCACAGCCAATACAGGTAGCAGCGTCCATGGCTTCGTCCGCAGCATGCTTATTGATTGGAATGGAATTCGCATCGATGGTATTTCCGGAGGTGTTCACGGAAATATACCCGCCAGCTTGCTGTATACGGTCAAAAGCGCTACGGTCCACGATCAAATCCTTGATAACGGGGAATGCAGTGGCTCGGAACGGTTCGATAACAATGGTATCCCCATCGTTGAACTTTCTCATGTGCAGCTGACAAGTGGTTACCAATCTGTCCGGTCCATGGGGCTCTCCATTTATTTGAAGCGAACATGTTCCACAGATACCTTCCCTGCAATCGTGGTCAAATTCTACGGGTTCCTCTCCTTTGGAGACCAATTCTTCATTTAGGATATCCAACATTTCCAAGAAAGACATATCTCCTTCTACACCGTCAAGTGTATAATCAACTATTTTTCCTGGTGTGGATGCGTCCTTTTGACGCCATATTTTTAGATATAATTTCATAGCTTCTTATTTGTAGGATCTTGTCTTCAGTTCAATGTTTTCGTATACCAAATCCTCTTTGTGCAATTCGGCATCCTTGGGCTCGCCCTTATATTCCCAAGCGGCCACATATTTAAAGTTTTCGTCATCTCGAAGCGCTTCTCCCTCCTCGGTCTGGTATTCTTCACGGAAGTGACCTCCACAAGATTCGTTTCTGTGCAGCGCATCTTTTGCGAAAAGTTCACCCAACTCCAAGAAATCGGCAACGCGTCCAGCTTTTTCCAGCTCTTGGTTTTTAGATTCGATACTTCCTGGAATTTTCACGTTCTCCCAGAAATCTTTTCTAAGGTCGGAAATCTCCTTGATGGCTTCTTTCAGTTCCTTTTCGTTACGGGCCATACCACATTTGTTCCACATGATCTTGCCCAGTTTCTTGTGATAATAATCCACGGAATGGATTCCTGAACCGCTCATCAACTTTTCCATTCTGTCGCGAACCTGCTTTTCAGCTTCGTCAAACTCTGGAGAATCGGTTGGTATTTTACCTGTTCTAATATCTTTTGATAGATAATCTCCAATAGTGTAGGGCAGTACAAAATACCCGTCTGCCAATCCTTGCATAAGGGCAGAAGCACCCAAGCGGTTGGCACCGTGGTCGCTAAAGTTGGCCTCACCGGCAGAGTAACAACCAGGAATTGTGGTCTGTAGATTATAATCCACCCAAAGACCTCCCATGGTATAGTGTACAGCGGGATAAATCATCATTGGGGTCTTATATGGATTTTGGTCCACAATTTTTTCGTACATCTGGAACAGGTTACCATATTTGGCCTCTACAACTTCCTCTCCCAATTTGGTGATGGTCGCCTTGTCTGGGTCTTTAAGACCAGAGGTCAAGGCTTTTTCTTTTCCGTAACGCTCTATGGCGGACGCGAAGTCCAAGAATACCGCTTCTCCGGTTTTGTTTACGCCAAAGCCGGCATCGCAACGTTCTTTGGCAGCCCTTGATGCCACATCACGGGGAACAAGGTTACCAAAGGCAGGATACCTTCTCTCCAAATAATAATCCCTGTCTTCTTCGGCCAGTTCTGTCGGTTTCTTTTTGCCTTCCCGTATGGCAATGGCATCCTCCATTTTCTTGGGGACCCAGATTCGTCCATCGTTTCTAAGGGACTCTGACATCAACGTCAATTTGGATTGATGGTCACCCGAAACAGGAATACAGGTCGGGTGGATTTGAGTAAAACATGGATTGGCGAAGAAAGCTCCTTTGCGGTGCGCTCTCCAAGCGGCCATCACATTGCTTCCCATGGCGTTGGTTGAAAGGAAGAATACGTTTCCGTACCCTCCGGTTGCCAGAACAACAGCGTGGGCACTATGCCTTTCAATTTCACCACTTACCAAATCCCTAGCGATGATACCTCTTGCCTTACCGTCTACCAAGACCAAATCCATCATTTCATGACGGTTGAAGGCTTGAATCTTACCACGGTTTATCTGACGGTTCATTGCGGAATAAGCACCCAACAATAATTGCTGACCGGTCTGTCCTTTGGCATAAAAGGTCCTTGATACAAGTACCCCACCAAACGAACGGTTGTCCAACATACCACCATACTCACGGGCAAAGGGAACTCCCTGCGCCACACATTGGTCGATGATATTACCTGAAACCTCGGCCAAACGATAAACGTTGGCTTCGCGGGAGCGGTAATCCCCCCCTTTTATGGTATCGTAGAAAAGACGGTAGTTGCTATCCCCGTCCCCTTGATAGTTCTTAGCTGCATTGATTCCCCCTTGGGCAGCAATGGAGTGTGCCCTACGTGGAGAATCTTGATAACAGAAGGTTTTTACATTGTAACCCAACTCGGCCAAAGTAGCTGCAGCGGCACCACCTGCCAGTCCTGTACCTACAACAATGATGTCAATATTCCTTTTGTTGGCTGGGTTAACTAGATTGATGTCATTTTTATGCTTGGTCCATTTGTCGGCCAACGGCCCAGATGGAATTTTAGAATCCAATATGCCCATACTTAATGTGTTATTGGGTTAAGGTGGTGGTACAAGGCGATAAAAGCGAATGCCAAGGGTACCACGACCGCAAATATTTTAGCAAATTTTGTGAATCCAACGGTGTACTTGTTATTGGCACCCATGGATTGGAAAGAGGAAGCGAAACCATGCCACAAGTGCAAGCTAAGCAACACAAAGGAAACCACGTAAAGAATGGTTCTCCAGAAAGGAGCAAATTTCTCTACCGTTTCATGATAGTAACGTGTTGGGTCCTCAGGATTGGCCTCTACATATTTGTAGGCCATTTCGTGTATCCAAAAATCATAGAAGTGCAATGCCAAGAAAGCAAGGATGACCAGACCTGAATAAATCATGTTTCGAGAAACCCAGGGCGCATTTGCACTACCTTTGTACTTAACATAGCCTACATTCCTGGCCTTTTTGTTCTGAATCTCCAAAACAAAGCCCATCACAAAGTGTACGATGACACCTGCAATTAGAATTGGTTGCATCAAGAACTGAACTATGGGGTTGTAGCCCATAAAGTGGGATGCTTCATTAAAAAAATCAGGGGAAAATACCGAGGCCAAATTAATGGTTACGTGAAGAATCAAAAATGTGACCAAAAAAAGACCCGATAGGGCCATAACATATTTTCGGGCCAACGAAGATTTTATCAAACTCATTAGAAGTTAGTTTTTACACAAATTTACGGCACGAATGAGTTTTTAACAAGTAATAAACAAGTAGACCCCCCTTATTTAGAAACATTATAGGGAAGAGGCAAAGCTTTGAAAATGATATATTAAAACTGTTAAAAGGGACTTGGGCTAAAAATTTTATTCCGTTGAAAAAGATAGAGCTGGCGGAAAATGGTGGCAAAGGCAGTTATTAGGTATTTAAGAATATCTGGATCGGAGTTTATTTTGTTTTGAACACCACTTGAAGGGAATAGATGTATTCATTGACCGGGCGATCATAATATATGGCCGTTTCCACCTGCTCGTTCAGATATTGATTGTCCTCCACAGTAACTACATCATCGAGTTTCTTTCCAAGGGCCAAGGCTATCAAGGATGCTTTTTGTTTAGCGTCTTCCATTGCTTTACCATAGAGCGATTTTGCTGCGTTCTCATCAATTTTTAAAACTGCCACACTGTTTAAACGCTGAAGCCCCAACGATTTTATGGTCAAAAAAGTTTTCATTTTTTCGATGGACGAAGTTGAAAACTCATAAATAACACCTTCCTTGTCGTAACCCATGGTTTCAAAGCCAAACTCGTGTGGATTTTTCTTGAGCTCTTCCCAAGCAATACCGTTTAGTTCAAGGGCTTTTTGGTAGAGAGACCTTAGTTCTTCGAAATCCATGCCGTCCGAAGCATAGCTAGAGTATGCAGGACTTATTGAAACCGTGGCTTTATAGGTGGGAGAAGAATCTGTGTGGATGGCCCTGGCCAATACTTTAATGGTAGCGCTTTGTTCTTGGGCGGCCATTGAAATGGACATCAATGCCAAGAGAACGTATAATAATTGTTTCATCTTTATATCGGAGCTTAAATAATAGGTATGTTTTGAATTAGGGGGAACTTTATGGAACCTGATTATTCAGGAATGTTGAAATATTCGATGACTTGTTCGTAGCTCATTTTGGTATAATCCACAGCACTTGAAGCAGATTTATCAGGAGCAGATACCCCGCCGGGAATGAGTACATACCTGAAGTCATCAAAATAGGTAAACACGTTGGTTCCTCCATCAGAGGTCACTGCTTCTGCATATAGTGCTATGAAACCTGAACCTTGGTTTAATCTATACCTATATATTTCATTTTGGGAAACTAGCTCAAAGGGCAATTGATAGACCTCGTTTGATATTACATTGATTTCATGTCTTCCATAGACAAGGAGAACGTCGTTTGCATTGTTGAATTCAGCTAATCCAAAGGAAACCAACAATTGGTCGGATTCTTCGGCTGCAGCAAGACCACCAAATTCGGATGCTATCCAATCCGAGTATATCACATTGGCAGTACCTGTTTCCCCTTGCTCCCCTTGTTCACCTTGGGCTCCGGCAGGCCCTGCGACTCCTTGTTCACCTTGAGGCCCTTGAGGTCCAACAGCACCATCCTCACCATCTTCTGATGAGCAAGAGACGATCAATGCGACCGACATTGCTGTTAAAAAGAATGTTTTAATTGATAATTCACTTGTTTTCATGTTTAAATTTTTTGGGTTTCAACTGGCAAATTAGAATGGATTGACCAGCTCAAGAACTCGCTCCTTACTATATGTATGTATGATTATGCTGATCGATGGTTTTCTGTTACCGATGGAGTATTACATTCTTTTTTAGGTAAGTTTTACCATCTGTACAGCATATATGCATCTTATACACCATTTTATGTTAAACATCACTATAGGTGGGTTTTATAATGATTCAAGTTATAATTTGGAACAAAGAAGAAACCATCATGAGGGTAATTATTGTGGATGACGAGTTGGCTGCCATCAATAGCCTTTCTTGGGAATTGAGAAAACACTCGGACTTTATCTCGATCATTGAAACGTTTACCTCCCCGGTAGAGGCCATATCTGGAATCAACTATTTAAAGCCCGATTGCGTTTTTTTGGATATTGAAATGCCCGAAATGAGCGGGTTTTCCCTTTTGGAAAAATTGGAATACCGCAACTTCGCCGTTGTAATCACTACAGCGTACAATCAATATGCCATCAGGGCAATTAAAGAGAGTGCGGTGGATTACCTTTTGAAACCGGTAGATCAAGATGATATTTTGGGCGTTGTGGAAAAGCTGAAAAAATTGAACGGTGCACAAAATTTTAAACACCAATTTGAACAGACTTTTGAAGCCCTTTCCCGGGCAAGTTCACCACAGATTGTTCAGATTCCTGTAAGTGGAAAAATCTTGTTCCTGCGTGTGAACGAAATTGTGTATTGCGAATCGGACGGGAATTATTCAAAAGCCTTTTTGGAATCCGGAGAAGAGTTGTTGGTATCAAAAAAATTGAAGGAGCTGGAGGACATGCTTCCCAACCGAATGTTCTTCAGGGTTCATAATTCCTACATTGTTCATTTGCTCAAGGTGAAGGAGTATTTACGGTCCGATGGATATTTGGTGTTGTTGAACCAAAAGAAAATACCCGTTTCTAGGACCAAAAAAGAGGCTTTTTTAAACAAGATGAGCTAAGATGACTTTATGCTGAAAAATTTGACAGACTTTTTCAAGGAAAGTAACCAGAATGGATTTGGGTTCCTTGTGGTTTCCGTACTGTTCTATCTTTTTGTTTTCTTTCTGATTCAGTTTTTTCAGCACAAGAAGCGGTTTTACCTTTTTTACTCCCTATATGCCTTGGTTACCGGCATCACCTTGATGAAATATGTGGAAGGTGTCTTTTTCTCGGAATTTTTCCACAGGTCTGCAGGAAGAACTTTTGTAGCATGGGTACATTACCCCACACAATTGTTTGCCTCTATGCTGTTCAGCTTTTTTGTCCTGGATATCATGCAGCTCAAGAACGACCATCCAAAATTTGTTAAATGGGCATACCGGGCCTATTTGGGGGTCGCGCCGTTATATTTGGTCTTATGGGCCGTCCAATTGATGAATCCCAGGTCTTATTTAATCGATTATTTCCATGGATTCTTCTTTTTGCCCATGAGCCTGATCGTTTTTGTGGGAGGGTTCTATTTGGTTCTCAAACAAGATCGTACCATTAAGTGGTACATTCTCTCGGGCATGTCGGCACTTTTTGTCTCCTACCTCATCATCACCTTGTATTCTTTTAAGGATACCAGGGCCAATGACGAAACATTGTATATTTTTTACTTGGGGGTATTGTTGGAAAGTCTCTTGTTTGCCCTCGCCATTGGTTTGGAGCAAAAAATGGTCTACAGGGATAAGGCCCTTGTCCAGAAAAAATATATTGAACAATTGGAGGAAAACCAAGTAATCAAGGAGAGTATTAACCGAACATTATCGGATGAGCTCTTGCAGACCAAAGCCGAAATGGAAGGGCTAAGTACCGAGGCCCAAAGGGAAAGGACCGAAAAGCTCACCATGAAAATGGAGAACAGGTTCGCACAGCTAAAACTCGATGCGCTGCGCAGCCAAATGAATCCCCATTTTATTTTCAATGCGCTTAATTCCATCAAATCCTATTTAATAGAAAACGATCAAGAAAAGGCCATTTATTATCTTGGCAGGTTCTCCAAACTTATCCGTGGCATCTTGGAAAGTTCAAGAAAGGATTTGGTGACCTTAAAAGAGGAATTGGATATTATTGAAATGTACACTGAAATTGAGAGCGACCGATTCAAAAACAACATTGAGTACAATGCTGAAATTGATGAAGGAATAGCTCCAGATGATATTTTAATTCCCTCCCTCATACTTCAACCCTTTGTGGAAAATTCCATTTGGCACGGACTTACCACAAAAAAAGGCAAAAAACAGTTGGTCATTAAAGTCCAAGAAACCGATGAAGGGGGTTGTCTTACGGTTATCGTTGAGGATAACGGTGTTGGGCGGGAAGCATCCCGTCTTAAAAACCGCCAAAATCCCTTGAAGGGGCAATCCTTGGGATTGACCATCGTTCAGGATAGATTGGATTTTTTTTCCAAAAAATACCACGAGGATTTCAGCTATACCATTTACGATATAAAAGAAGAGGAAACTGGAAAGGCACTGGGGACAAGGGTTGTTATGAAACTGCCAAAACTTTCTGTTTAAGCCGATAGGAATCAAAAGAAAAACAGTCGGTAAACGGAAAATCCAAATAATTGTCCGAATTTGGATAAAATTTATCGAATCGATGGACATTGCCATACTTTCCGTAAGTCTTAATGTGTATTCCACTTCAAGGATAGCCGAGGAGTTTGAAAAGGCAGGCCACTATGTGGAACATATAGACCACACCAAATGTTCCGTACAGTTGGGAGACGAAAAGCCCCAGATTTTTTATGAAGCCGACAACATTACCGATGAGTTCGATGCCATTGTGCCAAGAATTGGAACCACGGTTACAAAGCATGGTGCTGCGATAGTGAAGCAGTTTGAGATGAACAATATATTTAGTACGGTAAAATCTCTTGGAATCATTCGGGCCAGGAACAAAGTTTCTACCCTACAAATGATGTACAAAAAGGGAATTCCAGTGCCAAAAACGGTGTTTTCCATCAATCCAGATAATGTAGACCACCAGATTGAACTTTTGGGCGGAGCTCCGGTGATTATCAAACTACAGGAAGGTACCCAGGGCAAAGGGGTTATTTTGGCCGAGAGCAAAAAATCTGCCAAGTCCGTTATAGATACATTGTACAACATGAACACCAGTATTTTGTTGCAGGAGTATATCGAAGAGGCCAATGGGGAAGATCTCAGGATTGTGGTCGTGGACAACAAAATTGTGGCCAGCATGAAGCGGACCAGCGGACTGGACGATTTTAGGTCGAATGTGCACCGTGGTGCCGAGACTCAAAAAGTGCAGTTGACGCCCCGTGAAAAATTCATCGCCATCAATGCTACCAAACATTTGGGGCTGGGTGTGGCCGGAGTGGATTTGATCCGTTCCAAAAACGGCCCTTTGCTTATTGAGGTAAACGCCTCGCCGGGCTTAAAAGGAATTGAGGCGGCCACTGGTGTAAACGTGGCCAAAACCATTGTTCAATTTGTGGAGAAAAATGCAAAACGAGGTAGATAGTGAACGGGTTCTAAGCAGATAAGTCTATTTCATCGCTCACTTTGGCCACGCTCCATTTAATCGCGTCTTCAAGATTGGAAAACTGACGTATTTTATCCTTAAAAAATAACTTTTCTAAAATCACGCTCGTCAATCCGCTATTGTTGTAGGCTACAATGGAATAAAATTCCAATTTGTGGCGATGTTTATAAAACTTTAGCCAATCTGTGGGCACTACCGAATAATTATGGATGCGATTACTGATATAGGCAATGGGTTTGTCCTTTCCCAAAACTTCGTAAGCAACTTTAATTATGGTTTCCGCTATATCCCAATTAAAGGTTTCACCTTCGTTCATTTCTGAAATGACCAAACCATCGAAAAAATAGAAGGTCCCAAACTCATACTCCCTGATCTGTTTTATTTTTTTGAAAAACTCCAACTCCCTAACGCGCTGCATAATCCTTCTCTATATTATGTATAAAATTTATGCGCAAAAGTAGATGTAAGCAGAAGTTTTATTTGAATCGGGTTTACCAATGACCCTTTAGAATTGGTACAAGGCCCTTTTCAATTGACGGTTGATTTTTAAGCACTGAGCGCACGAAGAAGTATTCCTACACACCTTGTTTAAATAGCTTATTATTTTTCCATATTCTTCAACTGAATGCCAAGGGCTTTGGTAGAAAGTTGGACCTCTAAAAGGGAGAGAATCAGCGAAATCATGAGAAAAATCAGACTTATACCAAAAATAATGTTGGCCCAAACCTCCATCTCCACATATACAAGGAACATCGTGACCGCCGCCAACAAAAAGCTGATAATGGCCGAAGCTTGCATGTTCTTTATAATGCTTAGCCGGTTTCTTAATTGATTGATCTGTTGTTTTAAGGGCTGGGCAGAGGTTTCTTCGAACTGTTTGTGCAATTGCCGGATGAGCGCGGCAATGGCCAAGTACCTAGCATTATAGGCCAACATGGTCAAGGAAATAGCGGGAAAAAGTAAGGCAGGTATGCTTAGGTTGAGTTGCATTTTTTCAATTTGATATGGAAGGTAAGAATTTGTCTTCGGTAACGCAATTACCTAAATTTGGGGAAATCAAAATACAATTATGAAATACTTCCAGATAGACAGTAATCTTTTTGTGAAAAACCGTAAGAAATTTATGGCCCATATGCGGCCCAAGAGCATTGCGGTATTCAACTCCAACGACATCTACCCCATTGGGGCCGATAGCACCTTGCCGTTTGAACAGGACCGTGATCTATTTTATCTGAGCGGTGCGGACCAGGAAGAAACTATTTTGTTATTGTTCCCCGATGCTATGGACTCAAAACATAGGGAGATTCTGTTTGTTAGGGAAACCAACGACCATATCGCTGTTTGGGAAGGCGCAAAGCTTACCAAGGAAAAAGCCACCGAGGTATCGGGAATACAAACCGTGTATTGGCTCACCGATTTTGACAAGATTTTTTTTGACTTGATGACAGAAGCGGATACCATATATTTCAACACTAACGAGCATTACCGCCAAGCGGTGGAAACGCAGACACGTGAAGATCGTTTCATAGAAAAATGCAAGAAAGAATACCCTGCGCACCAATGGGCAAAGAGCAACCCCATTTTGCAGAGTATTCGGGGGGTAAAGGAGCCGGAAGAAATAGAGTTGATGCAGAAGGCATGCGATATTACCGAGAAAGGATTCAGACGTATATTGGAGTTTGTAAAACCGGGTGTTTGGGAACACGAGATGGAAGCCGAGTTCCTTCACGAATTTGTCCGTAACCGCTCCAAAGGTTTTGCCTACAGTCCCATTATAGCCTCTGGAAGCAATGCCAACGTACTGCACTATTTGGAGAATAACCAAGAAGTGAAGGATGGCGATATGATTCTTTTAGATCTTGCTGCTGAGTACGCCAACTATTCCAGTGACATGACCCGAACTATTCCTGCCAACGGTAGATTTACCGACAGGCAAAAAGAAGTATACAGCGCCGTGCTCCGTGTTAAGGATGAAGCCACCAAAATGTTGGTCCCGGGTACCATTTGGGCGGAGTACCATAAAGAAGTGGGCAAGCTCATGACTTCCGAGTTAATAGGACTCGGCCTCTTGGATAAAGCTGATGTTCAGAACGAAAACCCAGATTGGCCAGCGTACAAAAAATATTTTATGCACGGGACCAGTCACCATATCGGTTTGAATACACACGACTACGGCGAATTAAAAACACCGATGAAGGCCAATATGGTGTTTACGGTGGAACCGGGAATTTACATTCCAGCAGAGGGAATGGGCATCCGTTTGGAGGATGATGTGGTTATCCAAGAAAAAGGAGAGCCATTTAACCTCATGCGAAATATTCCTATTGAAATTGAAGAAATCGAAGAGTTGATGAATAAATAATCCTTATGAAGTTCCTATTATTCATTCAACAATCCGACATTGAAAAAAAGATAGCGGAAGCTCCCGACAGTGCCTACGAAATAGGTGTGGTCATCGGGAGCTATCTCCCTTTTGTGGTTTTGGTGGTTATCGCTTACGCGATATACCATTTCAACAAGAAAAAGCGGGGCTCGGAATAATTTCCTTGAACATTGTAACCTTTTCTGACAAAGTGCCGTCATACCTTACAAATTGAAAAACGTAAGGTAAAAATGAAAATCGGAATTTGTAAGGGAGCGGGGCTTTTGTGGTTTATTGTTTTAGTAGGGTCTCAATTAAGTTTGAATGCTCAAGACCTATCGTACCAAATAGACAACAAGCTCAAAGAGAAATTTACTGACGATGGTCCAGGGGCCGTTTTTTTGGTAGCTAAAAAAGGGGACATTATTTACAAAAAGGCTTTTGGATTGGCAGACCTCGAACTTCAAGTGCCGATGGAGACAAATAATGTTTTCGAAATCGGTTCCATGACCAAACAGTTTACCGCTATCTCCATTTTAATGTTGATGGAAAAAGGAAAGCTCCGTTTGGATGATGAAATAACCAAATACATCCCTGATTATCCGACCCAGGGACATAAAATCACCATCCACCACCTGTTGAACCATACTTCGGGAATAAAGAGTTTTACAAGCGTCAAGGGGCTCAATGCCATTGCCAACGATGATATGGAGCCCTTGGAGGTAATCGATTTTTTTAAAAACGAGCCAATGGACTTTGCTCCAGGCGATCAATTCAAATACAACAATTCAGGATATGTCATTTTAGGATACATAATTGAAAAGTCTTCGGGGATAAGCTATGGCGATTTTGTGGAACAGCGGATTTTTGAAAAGTTGGGAATGTCTTCATCCTACTATGCGAGCCACTCAAAGGTGATACCTAACAGAGCTTCGGGTTATCGTAAAGGAAAGACATATACCAACTCTAGGCATATCAGTTATTCTATACCCTTTGCATCCGGTTCGTTGATGTCCACTGTGGATGATATGCTCAAATGGGAGGAAGCAATCAAAAACAATGTATTGCTCAGTAAAGAAACTATGAACAAAGCCTTTGTCAATTATAGGTTGAACAATGGAGAGCAAACCGATTATGGTTATGGATGGCATGTTGAAACTTTGAACGGTACAAAAAGCTTTGAGCACGGCGGGTCTATCTTTGGATATAAATCTATGGGAGTTTATTTGCCAAAGGAAGATATTTATGTGATAGGTTTGAGCAACTGTGATTGCAACTCACCCACAAAAATCACACGGGATATAGCTAAAATGGCCATGAATAGTAGGGATTCCGATAAGTAGTCGAAAAACATTTGATTTTTGTTCCTGAATCCCGGAAATTCATGGTCCCTAAAGAAATGATAACCGAAACATTTCCAATGACCCAAGATGTAAAATTGTATAGAACTGCGTTTGCCTTGGCTTTGTTCACCATTTTTTATAACGTGGTGGAAGGCATAGTTTCCACATATCTCGGTTTTGAAGATGAAAGCCTTGCCCTTTTTGGTTTTGGAACGGACAGTTTTATCGAGGTCATCTCGGGATTGGGCATTGCCCATATGGTGCTGCGCATCCAAAAGAACCCAGAGAGCAATCGCGATAGGTTCGAACGTACAGCCTTGAAAATTACAGGTACTGCCTTTTATATTTTGGTCGTAGGTCTTGTCGTATCGAGTATATACAATATTTGGACAGGTCATAAACCACTGACCACTTTATGGGGTGTCATCATTTCCTCCATATCCATACTCATTATGTGGATTTTGGTATGGTGGAAGAGAAAAGTGGGACGGGAGCTTGATTCTGCACCGATTTTAGCTGATGCCAATTGCACCATGGTCTGTGTATACATGTCCATTATTCTTTTGATGAGTAGTGGCGTATATGAACTTTTCAAAATACCTTATATAGATAGTTTGGGAACCTTGGGATTGGCCTATTTCGCATTTACTGAAGGGAAGGAATGCTTCGAGAAAGCTAACAGTGACAAATACTGTTGTTGTGATTAAGAATAATTTACCTTTCAATTAAAAAAGCTAAGGGCCATTCATTGCCCAGTGGGCATTATAGGTCAATTTATAAACCTTAAACATACCTGAACAGAATGGCGGGAGAATTTAAAGGAGGGGCAGCCTATGACCGAAGTGGACAATGTGGCTGACAGGTTTGAATATTGGGCGACCGTTTGTGACTGATTAAATAATGATAAGGGCTTCCTATATTAGAGAGTCTTTTTTTTTAATTTTTTTCACCAAGATTTTTAGCAATAAAAACAACTAGTGCAGGCAAAATCCATCCCATTTGATATTGTCCCAAAGGAACCCAATCAACATAAGGCGAAATGTATTTGCCCAGTCCAATGCTTCCCAAAAAATCGGGAATACTGAACAGAATTGTAGTTCCAACGACCCATCTGAATACTTTTGGTGAAGCCCATTTTTCCGGAACCACATTCAATAAAATCAAAATGATAGTAATGGGATAAATGAACATCAATGCGGGTACCGCCACATCGATGATGTAACCAACATTGAACTGTCCTATCAAAATGCCTAGCACGCAACCTATAAAGGCTGTAATTCTGTATGCCAATAAAGAATCGTTGAACCGACTTTTTATAAAATCTGAAGTTCCTGTTACAATTCCTATAGCAGTAGTAAAACAGGCCAGGCTTACCAATATGCTCAATAAAAGATTGGCTGTTTGGCCTAAGGTGTTTGTGCTAATTCCACGCAAGAGTGCTGTTCTGGTTATTTCATTATCAAAAGAGTTCCCAAACAAAGCTCCGGTGAGGATCAGTCCTCCATACACTAAAAATAGACCGGCACCAGCCCAAAGACCTGCCTTTCCTATAAGTTTTCGCTTTTCTTCATAAGATGCAGATTTTTCTTTGATGTTGACCGATATTATGATTACGGCACCAACCACAACGGCACCGATGGCATCAAATGTTTGATAACCCTCCAAAATACCCGAGCTAAAAGGTTGACTCATATGAGAAGGGGCAAAATCAAAATCCAAAGTAAATATGGCGGTCATGATAATGACCAAAAGGATGATAAGGATGCCAGGGGTCAATATTTTGCCCAGAGCATCCAAAACTTTGGTTCTATTTACGGCAAAAACAAAAACCAACATAAAGTAGATAAGGCTGGTAAGTAACGATGATGAGTCCCAAAAGGGCTGGATGGCCATTTCGTGCGTAACCGATGCTGTCCGTGGTGATGGCAAAGCAATGGAAATGGCGTAAATCAAATAACAATACACAACACTAAAGGTCGGCGATACTTTTTTGGCAAAATCGAATAAGGTTCCTTGTAGTTTGGAATGGGCCACTATCCCTAAAATAGGCACAAGCGCTCCCGAAATACAGAAGCCCAAGGCCACCAGCCACCATAAATTACCCGATTTAAATCCCAACAATGGTGGCAAAACCAGATTACCCGCTCCAAAAAACAGGGAAAAGAGTGCAAATGCAGTGACGGTTAACGATTTTTTACCGATGGGTTGTTGATAATTTGTTTTCAATACAGTATCTTACAAAAGCGTTTTTGGACGGAAAAAGGCAACTTTTAATCGATTTTAAGGTATTTCATCGAAAAAAATGTTATCTCGATACATTCACAAAATAAAAAGTTATCAACATCCGTTCCTGTAAAAAGTTGAATCTCAAAAATAATTTATATAACAAAAAATTACCATTAACCAATGTAAGCATTTTTCGAAGCCCCATTTCGTAATACAATGCTTTTCTCCAAAAACCACCCGCCTATGAAAACAACTACTACGCAACATGGCAACAAATTTTCTTCATTCTTTTGCAGCTTGTTCGGACACCATTACACGGTTTCCAAGAAAGTGACTCATCACATAAAGGAGTACAAATGCATTCACTGCCAAAAACAAGTTACAACAGATGTCAGCGGAAAGCTCTCCGCCCTGACACCTCAAATGCAAGAGATAAACAGTACACTGGAAGACATGTACAGAAAAAGACAAAGTAGGGTAGTCCACCAAGTGGCATAGCCCTTTTTTGTTTTAGGAAAAGGCCCAAATCTTATCCCGGAAACTTAAGTAATTACCTACTGCTAATGGTTGCGTGCCCCAATGCCATGATGTAGGGATGCCCTTGATTTTCGGGATTTTTTTATTCGTTGAACGAATTCCATCCCTGAGCCGTAATAGGAATTTTGGTCTCTGCCCTTGTAATCAAATGAACGCCTTCGCTCTTTTCGGTCATGTGTCCAATTACCGTTAAATTCGGATTCCCTTTTATTTTTAGAAAATCGGCTTGGTCGATTGTAAACAACAGTTCATAATCCTCCCCGCCGCTCAATGCAATCATTGTGCTGTCCATCTTAAATTCTTCGGATGCAGAAATCACTGTGGGGTCCAACGGAATTTTTTCTTCAAAAACATTGCAACCAATATCGCTGTGCTTGCATAAGTGAATTACTTCGGAAGAGAGCCCATCACTTATATCTATCATAGATGTAGGTTGTACCTCCAATTTTTTGAGTAGCTCCACGATATCCTTTCTGGCTTCTGGTTTTAATTGGCGCTCCACAATGTACGAATAGGGTTCAAGGTCGGGTTGACTGTTCGGGTTTACCTTAAAGACTTCTTTCTCTCTTTCAAGAACTTGTAGACCCAGGTAAGCTCCGCCCAAATCTCCGGTGACGACGAGCAAATCATTGGGTTTGCTGCCTTTGCGGTAAACAATCTCGTCTTCTTTTGCCACGCCAAGGGCAGTTACGCTAACAATCATCCCCCGAGTAGATGAGGTGGTGTCTCCACCGACCAAATCCACGTTGTACAGTTTGCAGGCAAGGGCAACACCTTCATAAAATTCTTCGAGCGCTTCCAAAGGAAACCTGTTGGAAATGGCCAAGGAAACTGTGACCTGTGTCGCCATGGCGTTCATGGCGTAAATATCGGAAAGGTTGACCATTACCGATTTATAGCCCAAATGCTTCAAGGGCATATAGCTCAGGTCAAAGTGAACCCCTTCCACCAGCATGTCTGTGGAAACAATGGTTTTATTCCCATTGTAGTCCATAACAGCGGCATCATCGCCCACCCCGATAAGGGATGATGGTTGTTTGAGTTCAAAATTTTTGGTAAGATGGTCGATCAGGCCAAATTCGCCCAATTCTTCCAAAGATGTACGTTCTTGATTCTTGTCTTCTAGCATTTTGCAAAAATAATGAGGATAATCGTAAATTCTGGTGTCCGAAGGGGTATAAAATTTTTTTGGGGAAAGCGTATCAAAAATCATAGGAAATTGTTGGGAATACGCCATTGATGCGACTTACCGTAAATCAGCTTTGTTTTCCATAAGAAACACCTATGGAATCATTCGTTATAATAATGTTAGTTGCCATGGTAAAACCCTACATATACAGTATATTTGTAGGCTATTTAGATTAAATTCAAGTAAGATGATTAAGGTTTCAGAATCAGCAAGGCACAAAGTGGTATCGCTTATGACCGAGGAAGGTTTTAATGCTACCAAGGATTATGTGCGTGTTGGCGTAAAGAGCGGAGGGTGCAGTGGATTGTCTTATGAATTGACGTTTGACAATTCTGCAACGGATACAGATAAGATTTTTGAAGATAATGATGTAAGAATCATTGTCGACAAAAAAAGCTTTTTGTATTTGGTGGGCACTACATTGGAATATTCTGGAGGTTTAAATGGAAAGGGATTTGTGTTCAACAACCCCAACGCCCAAAGAACCTGCGGATGTGGAGAAAGTTTTTCACTATAAAGTGAGTTAAAGAGCTAAACAGTAAAAAGCAAATTGAATGTATAGCTCTTTTGAAGACTTGGAAGTTTACAAAACAACGGTAAAGTTTACTGCCCAAGTCTATGACTTATTGAAGAAAAGTCCTTTGAAAGAAGATTTTGCAATGGTCGATCAAGTAAGACGAGCAACTATTTCAATTTCTAACAATATTTCAGAAGGATTTGAAAGGGAAACAGATAAAGAGTTGATAAGATTCCTTTATTTCTCCAAAGGTTCGGCTGGAGAAATCAGAAATCTTTTTAACTTAATGGAAGAGATAGGATATTTTAAAGCTGAGGATTTGGTTGATTACAAAAAGGAGGTAATCAATATTTCAAAACAGCTAGCAAATTATATTAAGTATGTTAAAAAACGAAGCGGACTTTAACTGCTTTGACTTTTAACTCTTAACTGAGAAAATATATGGCTTATACAGAGGAAGAATTAAAAAAAGAACTGGAGACCAAGGAATACGAGTACGGTTTCTATACCGACATTGAATCTGACACCCTCCCCAAAGGGCTGAACGAGGAAATCGTTATTGCCATCTCCAAAAAGAAGGAAGAACCCGAGTGGATGACGGAGTGGCGGTTGGAAGCTTTTCGTGCTTGGAAGGAAATGGAAGAGCCGGAGTGGGCCAACGTAACCTACAAAAAGCCGGACTTTCAGGACATCTCCTACTATTCCGCACCCAATAAAAAACCCAAGTACAATAGCTTGGACGAGGTGGACCCAGAATTGTTGGATACCTTCAAAAAGTTGGGAATCTCCGTGGATGAGCAGAAAAAGCTGGCAGGTGTTGCGGTGGACATCGTAATGGACTCTGTTTCAGTGGCCACAACTTTCAAAAAGACATTGGCGGAAAAGGGAATTATTTTCTGCTCCATTTCCGAAGCCATTCAGGAACACCCTGAACTAGTCAAAAAATATCTCGGAACCGTTGTGCCGCAAAAGGACAACTTTTATGCAGCATTGAATTCAGCAGTATTTTCCGATGGTTCTTTCTGCTACATTCCTAAAGGTGTAAGGTGCCCTATGGAACTTTCCACCTATTTCCGAATCAATCAAGCAGGAACAGGCCAGTTCGAGAGAACCTTGGTAGTGGCAGAAGAAGGCAGTTACGTGAGTTATTTGGAAGGATGTACCGCACCTATGCGAGACGAAAACCAATTGCACGCAGCCGTTGTGGAACTAATAGCTTTGGACAATGCGGAAATCAAATACTCCACCGTTCAAAACTGGTTCCCTGGCAACAAGGAAGGAAAAGGAGGGGTGTACAACTTTGTGACCAAACGTGGATTGTGCGAAAAGCACGCCAAAATTTCATGGACACAGGTTGAGACAGGTTCTGCGGTAACATGGAAATACCCATCGTGTATTTTGAAGGGGGATTATTCTATTGGAGAATTCTATTCCATCGCAGTGACCAACAACTTCCAACAAGCGGATACCGGGACCAAAATGATTCATTTGGGAAAGAACACCAAAAGTACCATCATTTCCAAAGGTATTTCCGCAGGTCAGTCGCAAAACAGCTACCGCGGATTGGTGCAGGTGAACAGTCGTGCGGAAAATGCAAGGAATTTCTCCCAATGCGATTCCCTGTTGATGGGTAACCGTTGTGGAGCACACACGTTCCCATATATAGAAGTCAAAAATAAATCTGCACAGATAGAACACGAGGCCACCACCAGTAAAATTGGGGAAGACCAGATTTTCTATTGCAACCAAAGGGGAATCGATACCGAAAAGGCCATTGCCCTGATCGTAAACGGATTTAGTAAGGAAGTATTGAACAAACTTCCAATGGAATTTGCCGTAGAAGCCCAAAAGCTATTGGAAATCAGTTTGGAAGGTTCAGTAGGATAAATTACCACCATCATAAATAATATTTGAAGAAGAACAGCATGCTAGAAATCAAAAATTTACACGCAAGCGTAGACGATAAAGAAATTCTTAAGGGAATTGACCTAAAGGTAAACGCAGGAGAGGTACACGCCATAATGGGCCCCAACGGTTCCGGTAAAAGTACCTTGGCCGAAGTAATTGCAGGTCAGGAAGAGTTTGAAGTAGGAGAAGGAAACATTCTTTTGGAAGGAGAGGACTTGGAAGAACTATCTCCAGAGGAAAGAGCCCACAAAGGAGTGTTCTTGTCATTTCAATACCCAGTGGAAATTCCAGGAGTATCGGTGACCAACTTTATGAAAACTGCTATCAACGAATCAAGAAAGGCGCAAGGTCTGGAGGATATGCCCGCCAACGAAATGCTTAAGAAGATTCGTGAAAAGTCCGAAATGTTGGAAATCGACAGAAAATTCCTTTCACGTTCCTTGAACGAAGGGTTTTCCGGAGGTGAAAAGAAACGTAACGAAATCTTTCAAATGGCGATGATGGAACCCAAACTGGCCATTTTGGACGAGACCGATTCCGGTTTGGATATCGATGCACTACGTATTGTGGCCAATGGGGTGAACAAATTGCGCAGCAAGGACAATGCCATCATTGTAATCACACACTACCAACGTTTGTTGGACTATATCGTTCCCGATTTTGTACATGTGCTGTACAACGGAAAAATCGTAAAATCCGGAACCAAGGAATTGGCCTTGGAATTGGAAGAAAAAGGATACGATTGGTTAAAAGAAGAAGCTGCGGTATAAAATAAGATGTAAGACTTCAGAATTCAGATTTCAGAAAACGTATTGCTGAAAGCTGACAACTGATAACTGAAAAAATATGGATTTAAAGGAAAAATTAGTCTCCTCTTTTATGGCTTTTGAAGATGGCTTGGATTTAGATCATCCAGTTCATGAAGAAAGATCCAATGCCATGAAAAATTTTGAGACCAAGGGCTTCCCGACCAAAAAGGATGAAGCTTGGAAGTATACTTCGTTGAAAGGCTTGCAAAAGATAGATTTCAGCATCTTTCCAAAGCAAGAGACCAACTTGGAATACAAGGACGTGAAAAAATACTTCCTTCACGAGATAGATACCTACAAAATTGTATTTGTTGATGGCGTATACAGTTCTTACCTCTCCGAGACAACACACGATGGAGTAGATGTTTGTTTGATGAGCTCTGCTTTCAGCAAGCCGATGTTCAAACAAGTGATTGAGGTATATTTCAACAAAGCAGCCTCTAAAGATGAGTCGTTGACCTCGTTGAACACAGCGTTCGGTAAAGAAGGAGCGTATATCTACATCCCAAAGAACAAAATGCCCAAGAAGCCTATCCAAATCTTGCATTTGGCCACGGGCAATGAGGCAGCCTTGATGTTGCAACCCCGTAACTTGATTGTTGCGGAGGACAACGCTGAGGTTCAGATTATTGAGCGTCACCAGAGTTTGACCGGTAATGAAGTGTTCACGAACTCCGTGACCGAGATTTTCGCCGGGAAGGACGCCATTGTTGATTATTACAAAGTTCAGAACGATGCGCCGACCGCTTCTTTGGTCGACAACACATACATCTCACAAAAAAACAGTAGTGTGGTGCGGGTGCACACCTTCTCTTTGGGCGGAAAATTGATCCGTAACAACCTGAACTTTTATCAGAACGGCGAGCGAATCGATTCTACCCTGAAAGGCGTAACCATTTTGGGCGACAAACAGCACGTGGATCATCACACCTTGGTGCACCATGCACAACCCAATTGTGAGAGCCACCAGGATTATAAAGGTATTTTCGGCGATAGCTCCACGGGGGTGTTCAATGGAAAGATTATCGTGGACAAGATTGCCCAGAAAACGGATGCCTTTCAGCAGAACAACAATATTTTGTTGAGCGATAAATCGACCATCAATTCAAAACCACAGTTGGAAATCTTTGCGGACGATGTAAAATGTTCTCACGGATGTACCATTGGTCAGCTGGATGAAGAAGCACTCTTCTATCTAAGATCAAGAGGAATCCCGAAAAAAGAGGCCAAGGCTTTGATGATGTACGCTTTTGCCAATAATGTATTGGAGAGTGTTCGTATTCCCGAGCTAAAGGTTAGAATCAATAAAATCATCGCCGATAAATTGGGTGTACGCATGGGGTTTGACCTGTAGGCAGAACTATTTTACCTCAACTTTACAATGATAGAGACCACTTTGGACATACAGGCCATTAGAAAAGACTTTCCCATCCTCCAAAGAGAGGTCAATGGGCAGCCTTTGGTGTACTTGGACAACGCAGCGACATCACAGACACCGCAGCAGGTAATCGATGTCATTGTGGATTATTACCAAGGGTACAACGCCAATATTCATCGTGGGGTGCATACACTGTCTCAAGAAGCCACCGATGCATACGAAGTGGCACGCCAAAAAATCCAAAAGCACTTTAACATTGCGCATTCCCATGAGGTAATCATGACCTCGGGTACCACCCATGGTATTAATTTGGTGGCTACCGGTTTTACATCTTTTTTGAAAAAGGGTGATGAAATCATCGTTTCAGCCATGGAGCACCATTCGAATATTGTGCCTTGGCAAATGTTGTGCGAACGTACTGGTGCAGTTCTCAAAGTGATTCCCATGAACCTTGAGGGCGAGCTGGTCATGGAGGAATACCACAAGCTTTTGTCAGATAAGACCAAGTTGGTCTTTTGCAACCATGTGTCCAATGCGTTGGGAACCATCAACCCGATAGAGAAAATCATTGAGGCGGCCCATAAGGTGGGAACTGCTGTATTGGTAGATGGTGCACAAGCTGCGCCGCATATCAAGGCTGATTTACAGGCCTTGGATGTGGATTTTTATACCGTGTCCGCCCATAAAATGTGTGGCCCAACGGGTGTTGGAATGTTGTATGGCAAGGAGAAATGGCTTAAAAAACTGCCTCCATACCAAGGGGGTGGGGAAATGATCGCTGAGGTGACTTTTGAAAAGACCACCTATGCCGATTTGCCCCATAAATTTGAAGCGGGAACCCCCAACATCTGTGGAGGTATTGCCTTTGGAGCCGCATTGGACTATATGAACAACATCGGATTTGATGCCATTGCCCAGTATGAAGATGAGCTGTTGCAATATGCCACGAAGCAATTGCTTACCATTGATGGATTAAAGATTTATGGGACCGCAGCGCACAAAACTTCGGTGATATCTTTTAATATTGAAGGTGCTCACCCGTACGATATCGGAACCATTGTGGACAAATTGGGAATTGCCGTTAGAACAGGACACCACTGTGCTCAGCCCATCATGGATTTCTATAAAATCCCAGGGACGGTAAGGGCCAGTTTTAGTTTTTACAACACCAAAGAGGAAGTGGACAAGTTGGTAGAAGGCGTAAAGCGCGCCAGGAACATGTTGTTATAGGCGGACAAGTTATCTTTATCATAAAGACTTGAATGGCAACTTGCCGAGTTGTACTTTTGAAAAAACCATCGCATGACCATAAAAGAGATACAGGAAGAGATAGTAGACGAGTTTTCCATGTTCGACGACTGGATGCAGCGTTACGAATACATGATAGAACTCGGAAAATCCCTTCCATTGATAGAAGAACAATATAAAACCGATGACAACCTGATAAAAGGTTGCCAGAGCAAGGTATGGGTGCATGCCGAATTGGATGGCGATAAACTGATTTTTACGGCTGATAGCGATGCCATTATAACAAAGGGAATCATAGCCATTTTGATCAGGGCGTTCAGCAACCAAAAACCACAGGATATTATCGATGCCAATGTGGGGTTTATTGATGAAATCGGTCTAAAAGAGCATTTGTCACCAACACGTGCAAACGGATTGGTAAGTATGATCAAGCAATTAAAATTGTATGCGGTTGCTTATCAAACACAGTTAAAATAAATTCAGAATGAGCGAAGAAACCACCATAGATACACAAGAGCTGGGCGAAAAGATCGTTAAAGTGCTCAAAACCATATATGATCCAGAAATTCCTGTGGACATTTACGAATTGGGATTGATCTACGATGTGTTCGTCAACGAGGAATACGAAGTGAAAATCTTAATGACCCTTACCTCTCCCAATTGCCCTGTGGCGGAAACCTTGCCAGTAGAAGTTGAGGAGAAAGTAAAATCGATCGACATGTTGAAGGATGTAGAGGTTGAAATCACCTTTGACCCGCCTTGGACACAAGAACTGATGAGCGAAGAGGCTAAATTGGAATTGGGACTGTTATAAAAGATGTTAGAATTTAGTATTGAGAAGCTAGACAATCTCAATACTCAAATCTCAATACTCAAATCCAATGAGCGAAATTGTAAACAGAGTAGCCCAAAGCAAGTTGATTACCTTCAATCTGGAGGATTATTATCCAAAAGGGGAGCGTAAGGTGCTTGACATCAAAGATTGGCTGTACGAAGGCTTTATATTGCGCGAAAAAGAGTTCCGCTCCCATGTTGAAGAGCATAATTGGTCAACGTATCAAGATGCTTATGTAGCCTTACAATGTTCTTCAGACGCTATTATCCCGGGGTGGGCCTTTATGTTGATTGCCTCCAAATTGCAACCTTACGCTAAAAAAATAGTTCAAGGAAATTTAGAAACCTTGGAAACAGCACTTTACCAATCCATTTTGGAAAACTTGGATGTAAGCGAATTCGCTGATAAGCCGGTAATCATAAAAGGGTGTTCCAACAAACCTGTTCCGGAAAACGCCTATCTCATGGCGGTGGCCAAAATCCAAGAAGTTGCGAAAAGTGTGATGTACGGTGAGGCATGTTCTTCGGTACCATTGTTTAAGCGCAAGAAGTAGTTTTTAGCTTTCAGAAGTCAGTTGATGGTCGCTGAGCGGAGCCGAAGCGACACTCATGTTATCAACATTATTCCCTCTATTAATGGAACCGACACGAATTCCACCAATTATCACGAACAATTGGCCAAAGGGAAAAGGTGAAGGGTAAAAGGTTCCGAGTGTCATTTCGAACGGATGTGAGAAACCTTGTATTGTGGGGACAAAGGAGATTTCTCAATCGGTGCCCTGCACCTCATTTCGAAATGACAAAAGTTGCTATGAAGAAATGAGTCCTTGATTCTTGGCTCTTGATAACGCCCAACCCACCCATTGTTTATTGGTAATTGTCCATTGTCAACTGAACCGACACGAATTCCACGAATTTCCACAAACCTTTATACTGATTTCTGACCTCAGACTTCTGACTTCTGACTTCTGAAAGCTAAAAAAGAAAAGCCCCCCGCTCGCACGGAAGGCCTTCTTAACATAATTAAATTGAAGAAAATAAATTTATTTTACGAAAACATCATTAGCTACTCCATAAATATTACTTAAATTTTGATTGACCCCATCAATCCATAATGTCGGAGAATCTTCGGTTACTCCAACAGCATATACTTTCCCGTTTTTAACAAATAAAGATCTTATGTTTGTAAAAGTATCTGGCTCTCCCAAAAATGTATAATCAGATCCATTTTTGACAATAGCTCCCAGATAATGGTCTTGGGATTTTATTCTGCCACCAACATACACATCACCATTATCTACAAAAACGGTGTGTATGGATATTCCAAGATAACTACCTATTAACGCATTATTTTTCCATAATTTTCCTGCTGCCAAAGAATTTTTGATCTCGAAACCTACAACATAAACATCGTTGCCATCTATAAACACATCCGTAGCTTCGGCAATACCCTCTCCATCGGTTAAAGTTATTGGTACGCCATTTTCCCATACAGTAGCCACAGATTTACCGTTCAATCCTCTGTAGCCAACAACATATGTTTTTCCATTTCCAACTGCAACATTCAATGCATCGGATGTATCATAACCCATTGAGTTCAGTGGTTGCACCTGTCCATTCACCCATTGTACCGCATTTTTTGAATTGTTTAAGTCATTGTTATTTCTGATATTTCCTACAATATATTCAGTACCATTCTCAACAAATATCGAGTTGGCTGCATAAGCAAAAGTTTCGGAAGGTTGTGTTATGTTGCTGACATTCCCATTTTTCCAGAGCTTAATTACAGAATTTGGGGCAATGCTATCAGTCATTGCAATGTATACATCATCATTATACAAATACATGGAGGCTGCGTTAGCACTAGTACTGCCATCAGTCAGTTGGGTGACATTTCCATTGACCCACATCTTTGCAATGGATCCCAAAGGTTGTTCTTTAGTTCGTCCTACAACATAAACATTGGGATTCACTTTCACGGTCGCCGTAGCACTGGCATTGTCCACGGTCACGGTAATGGTCGTGGTGCCTGCTCCAACCGCGGTAACGTTGCCCTCTTGGTCCACGGTGGCCACATCGGTGTTGTCCGAGCTCCAAACAGGTGCGCTGGTCTCTTCTACATCGGCCTCCAAGGCAAAAATGGAGAGTTCCCCGGTATCGCCGGTGTAAAGCTCCATCCCCTCCTTGTCCAGTTCCAGTTTGGTCACCGGTCCGTCCACCACGCTCACGGTACAGGTGGCTTCCGCTCCGCCCGCGTTTGCGGTAATAATGGCCTCGCCTATTTTCAATGCGGTCACTGTGCCGTCGGTGTCCACGGTGGCGATAGTCTCGTCGCTGCTGCTCCATGCTACGGTGTTCTCGCCTATGTCGGTGGTCACTTCCAGCATGGCGGTATATTTGGGGTAAGGATATAACGTCACCGCTTCTTCGTTAAGGGCAATGCTCAATGGGGCATCCTCTGTAACTTTGAACGTTTCGGTGCTGGTGGCGGTCTTTCCGCCCACGGCAATAGATATTTTTCCGTCGACCGCACCCTCGGGCACCTCGGCCACGAGCTTGGTGGCACTAGCAGTGGTAACGCTGGCTGCCACGTTTCCGAACTTTACGGTGTTGTTGGATTTGGTGGCATCAAAGTTGGTCCCGTTGATGGTGACCAAAGTGCCCACGGTGCCGGAAAGGGGCGTAAAGCTGGTTATCGTCGGGCTCTCATCACCGGTCTTGGACGTGTCGGGGGTATCGGGAGTGTCAGGGCCATCGTCCTTGCCACAGGAAAGTGCGAACAGGCAAACCGATAGGGCCGCAACGGCCCAAATACTGAATTTTTTCATATCAATTACTTTTTAAAGTTGTCGATTCCAACAAAGTAAGGACAAGCGAAGGTATTTTAGGGGCGCCAATTGACGGATGCCCCTTTTGAATTGACGGATGTGGGTTTTGGGTTTAGGAGAAGTGAGATTTTAGTATTGAGAAGTGAGAAAACGGGGTGGGCTCAGCTATCAGAGGTCGGTTGACGGTCGCTGAGCGGAGTCGAAGCGACATTTTATTGATTGTACATTGAATGGACACGAATTATCACGAACTTTTTATGGGGAGATCAGATTTCAGGTTTCAGAGGTCTGACTGCTGATGTCTGACATCTGATATCTTGGTTCTTGGTTCTTGAATCCACCCAACCCTATCACATTGTTTATTGCTTATTGTCCATTGTTAACTGAAAAAGCGGTGACATTTCTTACTTTTACGGTTCTAAACAGAAAACTCCATACTATGAAAAAATTGCTTTTGGCCGCCATGGCAGTCTTTACGGTTTCTTTTGCTTCTGCGCAGACTGCAGAAGAGATCAAGGCCGAAATGGGACCTAAAAAAGATTCCATTGCAGCTATTCAAAAAAGGGTGAATGCCCTTCAAGCTCAGTTAGACGCCCTTCCCGGGTGGAAAATAGGTGCTTTCGGGACCATCGGCGGGAGCCTGTCCCAGTTCAACAATTGGTTTGCACAAGGAATCCCCAACAACTCATCAGGCAATATCGGATTTACGGTAAATGCCTTTGCCAATCTTAAAGAAGAAAAGTTTTTTTGGAGAAATGCCGCCAACGTCAACCTTTCTTGGGTAAAATTGGACGATAAGGATGACCCTACAGATGATGATAGCTTTCGTCAAGCTACGGATGTGTTCAATATTTCATCCTTATACGGTAGAAAATTGAGCGAAAAGTTTGCTATTTCCGGTCTTGCAGAATATAGGACCACGATACTGAGCAACTTTAACGATCCTGGCTATTTAGATCTTGGTGTGGGTGCCACTTGGACACCGATACCGGATTTGGTGGTAGTAATGCATCCACTCAACTACAACTTTGTATTCAGTAGTGAGGATACCATTTTTGAATCTTCCATGGGTGCCAAGATTGTGGCGGACTATACCAAACAACTTGGTGCAGTGAGCTTTAAAAGTAACCTATCCCTGTTCCAAAGCTATGAAAGCAGCGACCTGAGCAACTGGACCTGGACCAATTCCTTCAGCTATAAATTATGGAAAATGATAGGAGTAGGTTTTGATTTTGGTTTGAGAAACAACAAGCAAGAGACGCTTAACTATATCGTGAACAATGCCCCGACCCCCAATCCAGATGCTACCTTCGATACTATAGATAACGAACTACAGACCTACTGGACTTTTGGGCTTAGTTATAAGTTCTGATTTAAATACGAAGCATAAAAAAAGCCACCGAAACGGTGGCTTTTTTGTGGGGTGAAAATGTTTTTTATGTTTTCAAGACCATGGTCTAAGTAGGTTAAGATCGATTAAGATCTGCGTTCGACACTAAAATGACTTAAAAACAATGTGAAAGTAGGCCATGGGTGGTGATTGCCTAAACTTTTGTTGTGAAGTGTCCCAAAACTGTTGTGAAACAAATATTAAGTTGTAGTTCGTCGAAGATGTCGCCAGAATCAATACTCGTCCAAATGTTCCGGGTACAAAAAGTTGTTGTACGGAAATCGGGTTACATGGATATCGCGAACCGCATCATAAACACGTTTTCGGAACTCGTCCATGTTTTCCTTGTTGAGGGCCGATATAAAAAGTGCTTTGTCCCCAATTTTATTGAGCCAAGTTTTCTTCCACTCCTCCAAGGTAAAATGGGCGGAAGTGCGTTCTGTCACCAAATCATCCTCATCTATCTCCTCCGGACTGTACTGGTCGATTTTATTGAACACCATAATGCAGGGCTTGTCCGAACTGTCAATTTCGTCCAAAATCTGATTTACGGAGTCGATATGTTCCTCAAAATTCGGATGGGAAATATCCACTACATGCAACAGTAGGTCAGCTTCACGTACCTCGTCCAGCGTACTCTTAAAACTTTCTACCAACTGGGTGGGCAGTTTTCGAATAAATCCTACCGTATCACTTAGCAAAAAAGGAAGATTGCCCAACACCACTTTTCTGACCGTGGTGTCCAACGTGGCGAACAGCTTGTTCTCTGCGAACACTTCGCTCTTGCTGATCACGTTCATTAAAGTGGATTTACCAACGTTGGTATACCCCACCAAAGCAACCCTGACCAAAGACCCACGGTTGCCTCGCTGTGTCTCCATTTGGCGGTCTATTTTGGCCAATTTCTTTTTTAGAAGGGCAATTCGGTCACGCACAATCCGTCTATCCGTTTCAATCTCCGTTTCACCAGGCCCCCGCATACCGATACCCCCTCGTTGACGCTCCAAGTGTGTCCAAAGACCGGTCAATCGCGGTAATAAATATTCATATTGTGCCAGTTCCACCTGGGTACGGGCATAGCTTGTTTGAGCACGTTGGGCAAAAATGTCCAGAATAAGGCTGGTTCTATCCAAAACCTTGCACTTTAATAGCTTTTCTATATTGTTCTGTTGTGCAGGGGATAGCTCATCATCAAAGATAACGGAGCCGATTTCATTTTCCTTTACAAATTGGCGTACCTCTTCCATTTTACCGCTCCCAATGTAGGTCTTTGGATTGGGCACATCAATGCGTTGCACAAACCTTTTTTCAACTTCGCCGCCCGCGGTATACGTCAAAAATTCAAGTTCATCCAAGTATTCCTTTACCTTGTCCTCATCTTGGTACTGGTTCAAAACACCTATAAGTACCGCCTTTTCATATTCTATTGATTTCTTTTCTAGCATCAAATGGATTTAGACTACAAATTTACGTAATGTTTTGGAAGCTATTTTTGTACTTTGCCTTCTCTATTTGTCAACCCTTATACTTTTTTCATTGCAAAAACAGGAAAACAGATACACCGTAGCATTTTATAACCTTGAAAATTTCTTTGATACCGTAAACGATCCGTATTTGTTGGATGATGACTTTACGCCGAACGGGTTTAAGAAGTGGAACAAGGCCAAATTTTGGAACAAGGCCAACAAAATTTCAAGGACAATTTCCGCGATAGGCTCGAACGAAAGTGATTCTCCTCCGATTTTGATCGGCTTGGCGGAGGTTGAAAATAAAAATGTGATAAAATCCTTGTTGAAATCAAAACAGCTACGAGATATCGACTACGATTTTGTGCATTTTGATTCACCCGATGAACGTGGGATAGATACGGCGCTTATCTATCATAAAAAACATTTTGGGGTAATCGGTGCCGAAACCATTCCCTTGATAGTACAGAACACCAACGGCGAGCGCGACCTTACTCGTGATATTCTTTATGTACGTGGAAAGTTGCACCAAGAGGAGGTTCACATATTCGTGAACCATTGGCCATCTCGGAGGGAGGGTGCAGAAATAACAAGCTACAAACGCATAAAGGCAGCTAACACCATACTTGAAAAAATCGACCGGATAACTGGGGATAACCCGAACGTTATTATAATGGGCGATTTTAATGATGGACCAAATTCTGAAAGTATTCAAACCCTCATGGATACCGGTCAATTGATAAACCCAATGAAAAAACTTCTGTCGCCCGTTACGGGAAGCGCCAATTACAAGAGAGCATGGAGTCTTTTCGACCAAATCCTTATTTCTCACAGTTTTTTGAACTACGAAGTAAACACCCATAGTTTTGTAAAGGCAGACATTTTTGCTCCCCGTTTCTTAAAGGAGTGGAAAGGCAGGTATAAGGGTAATCCATTTAGAACTTATGCTGGGAACAAATATTTAGGTGGGTATAGTGACCATTTTCCCGTGTACATACTCATGGATGAGAACAAAACGTAAGAGTAGGAATAAGTCTACACCACATAAAAGTTAATTTTCACAACATAAAGCGGTAAATCACTATGCATTTCATCGAATAAAGTAGGAATTTTATCGATGAATCCTACATCTCAAATTATATTCGTAGTCCAAATCTTACCTTAACTTAACTATGGATTACAGATTTCCTTTAGGGGCCAAGGGAGTGATCTTCACTATTTTACTTTCGCTTATAAGCGGAACCTCCATCCTTGCACAATCTGATTCTGCCAAAAAAAAGATCAGCCTTTCCTACGACCAAGGAAAAATGTCCTCTTTGATTTCCGAAATGGAAATGGAGCATCAGTCCAAACTAAAAAAAATAGGTGAGTTGATAAAATCCAAAGGCATCAGTGCCATGGAAAACAAAACAAACGGTACACAAACCGCATTAAAGGACATTGGTACCGATGGAACACCCCTATACTACACCACGCTTAACGATCCAGCCTCCCAAACATCCAGAGCACATACCCTTTATGACAAAGGTCTGTTGAACTTGGGACTTACCGGCACCCGTATGGAAGTGGGCGTATGGGATTCTGGGGTTGCGCTTACATCGCATCAAGAATTTGATTCACGGGCCAAAAATGCGGATAATGCTGTTGAGGTGAGCCTTCACGCTACTTTGGTCACAGGAAACTTGATTTCTGCCGGTGTCGAGCCCAATGCAAAAGGAGTTGCATACGGGGCCCAAGCCCTGACCCACGATTGGAGCAGGGATAAGATTGAAGTTGCCGAAGCCGCCGCGAACGGAATGCTCTTGAGCAACCATTCCTACGGAATTTTGTCGGACAGGGTGCCGGATTGGTATTTTGGCGCTTACATTAAAGTCACACAGGACTGGGACAAGATCATGTACAACGCTCCATATTATTTGATGGTGACCGCAGCGGGCAATGCCCGAACCTCCAACGACAACGAATCTCCATTTTATGGCAAAACGGCTGATGGTTTTGATCTACTATTGGGCTTTACCACCACTAAAAACGGATTGACGGTCGCCGGGGCCAATACTGAAATAGGCAGCAATGGCGAACTTAAAAAAGCCTCTGTTGCCGGCTACAGTAGTTTTGGACCTATTGATGACGGGCGTATAAAGCCAGACCTTGCCGGTGATGGAGGAAACATACTTTCCACCAGTTCGGCTACCAATAGCAGTTACCAAGTTTCCGCCGGAACTTCGATGGCAGCGCCGGGAGTAACAGGGTCATTGTTGTTGTTGCAGCAGTACCACGAAGAACTTTTTGGCAGTTATATGAAAGCGGCGACCTTAAAAGGGCTTGCGCTTCATACTGCCGACGATGTTGATGCAAAGGGACCCGACTACAAAATGGGCTGGGGAGTAATAAATGCCAAATCTGCGGCAGAAGTTCTTCAGAATAAAGATTTTACCGCTTTAGTGAACGAGGAAAGCCTATCAAACGGTGAAACCTATAGCATAACTGTAAATGCAACTGATGGTGTTCCATTGGTGGCTTCGATTTCTTGGACCGACCCAGAATCGGAAAACATAAACCGAGGCGAACTCAATAGCACTAACCCTGCTTTGGTGAACGATTTGGATATTAGGATCACCAAGAACGGAGAAACTTATTTTCCTTGGAAGTTGAATCCTGCAAAAGCCAACGATGCTGCTACCAAGGGCGACAATAAAGTTGACCCGTTTGAACGAGTTGAGGTGGAAAACGCAAAAGGCACCTACACCATTACCATTTCTCATAAGGGTAGCTTAAAGAACGGTTTTCAGGATTTTTCGCTGGTAGTTTCAGGAGCACAGATCTCCAATTGCTCTATCGATATTCCTTCTGATGTTGCATTGGAAAATTTGACGGGGGAGAGTGCTACCATTTCTTGGAGCAAAGCCGATGAAACATTGTTCGAGATCCAGTACAAAAGTATTGATGCTGACAATTGGTCGAACGAATTGATTTGGGACAACAATTTTGAACTTACCACTTTGGAAGAAGGCAAAGTATACGAGGCGCGAGTACGTTCCATTTGTACTGAAAATGCCGTTTCCGAATTTTCTGAAACCATCGAGTTTGAATTTAACGGCGAAGAAACCGTATTGATAGAGAATACGCCCATGTTTGTTCCCCAAGAATTGAACATCTCCATATTCCCAAATCCTGCTGTGGACTATCTAAATGTTGAAGCAGAACTATCCCAAGATGCAGAGTTCTCCATCGTGACCACTTCCGGCAACGTGATTAAAAAAGGGAAGACACAAGGCTCCATCAATGTATCATCCTTATCATCCGGATTGTATGTTTTGGTAGTTCAGGATTATTCCGGTATTAAAAGCACCAAGTTTTACAAGAATTAAAAAGAATAAAGATTCAAGAACCAAGACATCAGATGTCAGAAATCAGACCTCTGACTTCTGACATCTGACATCTGCCTCCCCATAAAAAGTTCGCGATAATCCGTGTAATTCGTGTCTTTTCAATGACCAATCACCAATGGGCAATAAGCAATCAAGTGAGTTATGATAGTTTTAATAAAAAAGAGTCAAAACTCCAAAGCTGGTTGGTCATTTCGAAATGAGGTGCAGCGCACCGATTGAGAAATCTCCTTTGCACTTCGCATCACTAGATTTCTCACATCCGTTCGAAATGACACTCGGAACCTTTTACCCTTCACCTTTTTCCCTTTGGCCAATAGTTCGCGATAATCCGTGTAATTCGTGTCCATTCAATGTACAATCAATAAAATGTCGCTTCGACTCCGCTCAGCGACCGCCAACCTACCTCTAACTTTCGACTTCTGAAATCTGACTTCTGACCTCCGACTTCCATCAATCCAACCCTCCAAAAATCCAAGAATCTACCCAAAAACCCCCATCCGTCAATTCAAAAGGGGCATCCGTCAATTGGCGCCCCTAAAATACCTTCGCTTGTCCTTACTTTGTTGGAATCGACAACTTTAAAAAAGTAATTGATATGAAAAAATTCAGTACATGGGCCGTTGCGGCCCTATCGGTTTGCCTGTTCGCACTTTCCTGTGGCAAGGACGATAGCCCTGACACTCCCGACACGCCCAAGACCGGTGATGATAACCCGACGATAACCAGCTTTACGCCTCTTTCCGGCACCGTGGGCACCTTGGTCACCATCAACGGGACCAACTTTGATGCCACCAAATCCAACAACACCGTAAAGTTCGGCAACGTGGCAGCCAGCGTTACCAATGCTAGTGCCACCAAGCTCGTGGCCGAGGTGCCCGAGGGCGCGGTCGACGGAAAAATATCTGTTACCGTGGGCGGAAAGACTGCCACCAGTAGCGACTCCTTCACCGTTACCGAGGATGTTCCCTTGAGCATTGCCCTGAACGAAGAAGCGGTGACGCTATATCCCTATCCCAAATATACCGCTATGTTGGAAGTGACCACCGACATAGGCGAGAACACCGTGGCGTGGAGCAGCAGCGACGAGACCGTCGCCACCGTGGATGCCGACGGCACAGTGACCGCCCTAAAGATTGGCGAGGCAACCATTACCGCAAACGTATCTGGAACTACGGCCACCTGTACTGTGAGCGTGGTGGACGGACCGGTGACCAAACTGGAACTGGACAAGGAGGGCATGGAGCTCTATACCGGCGATACCGGGGAACTCTCCATTTTTGCTTTGGAGGCCGATGTGGAGGAGACCAGCACCCCCGTTTGGAGCTCGGACAACACCGATGTGGCCACCGTGGACCAAGAGGGCAAGGTTACCGCTGTGGCGGAGGGACAGGCCACCATTACCGTGACAATTGACAATGCCTCCGATACTTCCACCATTGTGGTGAGCCCTAACATATATATTGCTGGGAGTGAGATTAATGAAAACGATATTTATGTAGCCAAGGTATGGAAGAACGGGGAAGTGCTCTACGAACTTACCGATGGTACAAATAATGCCAATGCCAATGACATATATGTGGATGGTGATGATATTTATGTGGTTGGATTTGAAATGGATGGAAATATACAAGTTGCCAAAGTTTGGAAAAATGGTGTTGCCACTACTCTTGCCGAGGAGGCATATGCCAGCTCTGTTTTTGTAAGCGATGGAACTGTATATGTGGCAGGTGCCACCGAAGATGGTACCGTTCCGGTGGTCTGGAAAGATGGTATAGTTGAAGTATTGCCATCTGTAGGTTTTGCTATTAATGGAATCGTCAATTCGATTTATGTAAGCGATGGAAAAGTTTATATAGCGGGCTCAGATTATTTGGGTTTTGGAACTGCAGCCACACTATGGTTGGATGGTGAAGCTACCTATCTTTCCGATAATATCTCAGATGCCGAATCGGTATTTGTAAGCGATGGAACAGTTTACGTCGCGGGAAAAGAGGAACAATACCCAAATAACAAAGCCACTATTTGGGTCAATGGCGATAAGGTGTCGGGGGCTGCACCATCCGATGCAACCGATGTATTTGTTGAAAACGAGGATATTTACGTTGCCTTAGAGTATAATGATGATTTTCAGATATGGAAAAATGGCAGTTTGCTATATGACCTTCCAAAACCAGATTGGTTTCTGGATAATCTTTCTTCATTATTTGTTCATAACAATATTATTTATTCTGTAGGATATAGTTTTGATTCAGATGTTAACTTGTCCTACTGGATTAATGATGAGCTTTTTTTTATTGAGAAAGAAGAAGGAAGTTTGGGTATATCGGGTTATTCCATTTTCGTAAAATAACTTTATTTTAATTAGATAAAAGAGGCCTTCCGTGCGAGCGAGGGGCTTTTCTTTTTTAGATTTCAGAGGTCAGAAGTCTGAGGTCAGAAGTCTGAGGTCAGAAATCAGTATGAAGGTTTGTGGAAATTCGTGTCGGTTCAGTCGACAATGAACAATTATCAATTAACAATGGGCGGGTTGGGTGGAATCAAGAATCAAGGCCTCATTTTTCACAGCAACTTTTGTCATTTCGAAATGAGGTGCAGGGCACCGATTGAGAAATCTCCTTTGCCTCTCGCATTACAAGATTTCTCACATCCGTTCGAAATGACACTCGATACCTTTTACCCTTCACCTTTTCCCTTTGGCCAATTGTTCGTGATAATTCGTGAGATTCGTGTCGGTTCAGTCGACAATAAACAATTATCAATTAACAATGGGTGGGTTGGGCGTTATCAAGAGCCAAGAATCAAGGCTTCGTTTCTTCATAGTAACTTTTGTCATTTCGAAATGAGGTGCAGGGCACCGATTGAGAAATCCCCTTTGTTCTCCACATTACAAGATTTCTCACATCCGTTCGAAATGACACCGATTGTGTTGTGTCGCTTCGACTCCGCTCAGCGGCCGAGTTGTTATACTGAGCAAAGCGACCATTTTCTCATTACTCAATACTGCCTACTGACCTCCGACCTCTGATATATGACATCTAAACTCACACCTTTTTGATTTCATCGTCGGTTAAAAGTTCCTCGTTGCGCATGCGCAAAAATACTTGTGCAGTAGTCACTACGTCCAGCTCGCAATAATCGATAATCCTGTCGATATCCTTTTCCTTGTAGAACACATCTTTCACCATACTGCCATCCATATCCTCTTTGGGGGAAGGGATTCCAAGAATATGCGCCAACAACTTGAGCGAGGTGTAATGTTTGTAATCGCCGAACTTCCAAAGCTCCATGGTATCCAAATGAGGCACTTCCCACGGTTTTTTACCGAATAGATCTAACTTGTAGGGCAGATTAATGCCGTTTATCACCATTCTGCGGGCGATATACGGAAAATCGAACTCCTTTCCATTGTGCGCACACAGCAAATGCTTTACGCTGCTAAAATAGTCTGTGAGCAATTGTTTGAACTCCTTAAGTATTTTAGACTCATCACCATAAAATGAAGTGGTCCTAAAATTTCTGGTGTCGCCCTGCATTTTAAAATAGCCCACTGAGATGCAGACAATTTTGCCGAACTCGGCCCAAATACCAGCACGGTCGTAAAATTCTTCGGGCGAGAACTCGTCCTTGCGTTGGTACTGTGTTTTTAGCTCCCATAACTGTTGGGAAGTTTCATCCAGATCGGAGAAGTGCTGATGTTGGGGTACGGTCTCGATATCCAAAAAAAGGATATGCTCCAGGTTAAGTTTATAAAGCATGGCAATAATTTAAAAAAGAGTCGTCTGCTTTGCAGGACTCTCGTGTTCCAATAACCATTTTTTTCTATGCAGTCCACCTGCATAGCCTGTGAGGTCTCCGTTGGTTCCTATTACACGGTGACAAGGAACCACAATCCAAAGTGGATTTTTGCCATTGGCCGAGGCTACTGCACGAATGGCCTTTACATCACCGAGTTGTTTGGAAAGTTCCAAATAAGAAATGGTTTTTCCAAAGGGAATTTGCAATAAGGCATCCCACACCTTTTTCTGAAAATCGGTCCCCGACGGATTTAATTTTAGGTCAAATACCGTCCGGTTTCCATCAAAATATTCATCAAATTGCTTCACAGCATCCTTCAGAACCTCTGGAATTGTGCCGTTTGGTTTTTTATTCTCCAAAACAGTGATTGCAGCAAGACCTTTTTCGTCTCCTTTTAATTCTGCTGTTCCTATAGGTGTCTGTATGTAAGCAATTTCCATTATTCTATTTCGTCTTCTTCTTCAATAATTCCCAATCGCTTTGCACGTGCATGCCAGTTCTTTCTAGCGAGCTTTTGAAGGTCTTCCACGTTGTCGCTCTCGTCCATAATCTCGAATCCGAGCAGGGTTTCTATTACGTCCTCCATGGTCACCAGACCACTTACCGAACCGTATTCGTCCACCACCAAAGAAACATGCTCCCTCTTCTGTACAAACTTTTTGAAAAGCTCGTTAATGGATTTACTTCGGTTGGTGACCAACAATTCCCTTCTTATGGTGGCCAAGGTTTCGTTTCCTTTTTTGTTGATGATGGCTTCCAACAATTCATCCTTTAAAAAGAAGCCCGTTATATTGTCCATACGATCCTTGTACAATGGAATTCTGGAAAAACGTAGTGGTCTGTTCTTTTCAAAAAATTCTTTTATCGGGGTGTCTTCCGATGCAATTTTCATGACGGTTCTTGGTGTCATCACATCGCGGGCCAGAATTTCATCAAAATAGAGCAGGTTCTTGATCATCTTGGATTCCGATTCCTGAAAAACGCCTTCTTCATGTGCGATTTCGGTCATGGCACTAAAATCCTCACGGCTCAAAACACTGCCATGTTCACCTTTGGCGCCCACCAACTTGGTAAAAAGTTGCAAAAGCCATAACAACCCTGTCCACTTTAAAATAAATACCATGATATTTAGCGCTTTGCTGGTAAAGTTGGCCAGTTGCTTCCAGAAAGTTGCCCCAATGGTCTTTGGAATAATTTCTGAAGCTACCAGGATCAATATTGTCATAAGTGTGGATACAATTCCAACCATAAGGTCTTCGGTCAAGGTAAAACCAAATATGGTACGCTGTGTGCTTCCATACATTTCTGCATAAGCCACTTTTGCCTGTACACCGACCAAAATTGCACCTACGGTGTGGGCAACAGTGTTCAAGGTAAGAATGGCGATCAGAGGTTTGTCCACATCTTTTTTAAGGGATTCCAACGTGGCGGCATAATCTTTTCCCTCTTGCTTTTTTACATTGATAAAGGTTGGGGTAATACTTAGCAATACAGCCTCCAAAATGGAGCACAGAAATGAAAAGAATATAGAAATAAGGGCATAAAATATAAGTAGTCCCATAGAATGGCAGAATGTTTAGTACCAAGATAGGGAATAGGAATTAATTTTGGACGCTTAATGTATCTGCTTTATAAAAAACGTCCTGTAGTGCCTGTCGAATGTCCAAACTGTACAGTTTCCGGTGGTCTCTAGAGGGATAAACCCGATTGGATAGAAAGATAAATGTCAATTTTTTAACCGGGTCTGCCCAAACAAAGGTTCCTGTAAATCCGGAATGGCCAAAACTTTCGGGCGAAGCCAAAGGGGACGGGTAGGCTTCTTCCAAAGGAAGTTCTGAATTGTTCAGGAGAGGTTTGTCAAAGCCTAAGCCCCTGTAATTTTCATTCTCGGGATATTGTATGGTAGTAAACTCTTTTACGGTTCCTTTTGAGATGAGCTGTTTACCATCTACATTTCCATAATTTTGATAGAACAGCATCAATTTGGCCAGATTATCTGCCGTGCCAAATAGACCGGCATTACCAGAAACCCCTCCCTTGAGCGAAGCATTTTCGTCGTGTACCCAACCTTTCACCAAGGTCTTTCGGAAAAGAGAATCCACTTCGGTGGGAACTATGGCATTTACGTAATTGTTTTCCATGGGAAGATACCCCAAGGTGTGACAACCTAATGGGCCGTAGAAGTTTTCATCCAAATAGGTTTGGTAATCGGTTCCGGTGAGTTGTTCTATCAACGTTGGAAAAATCAAAAATGTAAGTCCGGAGTATTTGTACTTTTTTTCATCCGAAACTTTGGACCGGTTGATGATTCGGTTCATTTTTCGTTCAAAACGATGATTGATGAATAGCCCATCATATACCTGCCCTTGATATCGTTTGTCTGATGAATTGTGCACGAATCTTTTTTTGATTTCTCCGTTTTTACGAAGTACTTTCTGTAAAAAAACGATATATGGTATCAGCCCTGCCTGATGCGCCAGTATTTCACGAAGCGTTAGGTCTTTTTTGTCCCTTCTTCGCTTCCATGGGTCCCAATATGTACTGAATGGTTTATCTAGGTCCAGCTTGCCTTCGTCCACCAACTTCATCAAAGCAGGAAGTGGTCCCGAAATTTTCGTGACGGAGGCCAAATCGTACAAATCGTTCAATGCAACTGGTTGAATTTCATCATAGGTGTGGAATCCATAAGCTTTATGGAAAATAACAGTATCGTTCTTCGCGACCAACAATTGTGCTCCGGGAAATGCTAAACTATCAATGCCCATCTCCATAATGGAATCCACTTTTTGGTCGATGAAATTTTCATCGAAACCCAAAGTAGAGGGAAGGGCATGGATGAGCTCGCGTTGGGCAAACCCAAAGGGCATCACTAGAGTGAAAAGGAAAAACGAAACCGCTAGTTTTTTCATTTTGGTTTTAGGTTTATCCCAAAGTACGGATAAAATCCTTCGCAAAATAACTGGCAATGATATCGGCGCCTGCTCTTTTAATGGCTGTCAATTGTTCTAGCATTACTGCATCGTGGTCCAACCAACCTTTTTCCGCTGCTGCTTTTAGCATGGCATACTCGCCAGAAACTTGATAAACGGCAACAGGTACTTCAACTTCGTTCTTGATTTCCCGAACAATGTCCAAATAGCACAACCCTGGCTTTACCATCACAATATCAGCCCCTTCGTCGATATCCATTTGAGTTTCTTTAATGGCTTCATACCGATTGGCATAATCCATTTGATAGGTTTTTTTGTCCTTCGGCACATTTGCAATGTCAACGGGTGCAGAATCCAGCGCATCCCGGAACGGTCCATAAAACGCACTGGCATATTTGGCGGAATAGGCCATAATTCCGGTATTAAGAAACCCTTCGTCTTCCAGAGCTTCGCGGATGGTGAGGATTCTACCGTCCATCATATCGCTTGGAGCAACAAAATCTGCCCCTGCATTGGCATGGGAAACGCTCATTTCTGCCAATAGCTCTGCAGTTTCATCATTCAAAATTTGCCCTTCGGCCACAATACCATCATGTCCGTAGGATGAAAATGGGTCCAAGGCCACATCTGTCATCACCAACATCTGTGGACAGGCATTTTTTACGGTTTTAATGGCGCGTTGCATCAATCCATCTGGATTTAGCGCTTCGGTTCCTTTGTTGTCCTTGAGTTTATCATCAACCTTTACAAAAAGAAGCACGGAACACAGTCCCATTTTCCAGAGTTCTTTTACCTCTTTTTCGAGATTGTCCAAACTTAACCTAAAGTAGTTGGGCATGGATGGAATCTCTTCTTTGATTGCTTTTCCTTCGGTCACGAAAAGTGGAACCAAAAAGTCATCCGGGGTCAAAGTGGTTTCCCGAACCAATCTTCTAATGGATTCTGATGCACGGAGTCTTCTGTTTCGTATTAATGGGTACATGTTGCTAGTTTTAAGTTATAAGCCTTAAGCTTAAAGCGATGTTTTTATAGTCTTGATTAATGTCGCAAGCATTTTCTTGATTTCATCTATTTCTGAAATAGTGTTTTTGGATATTTCTGATTCAATATAACCCAAGTCGGAGGCTAAAAGCAAAAGATAATCCAATTCGTGGGCAGAACCAGAAGCGATATAAAGAAATCGAATAAATTCTTTTTGAGTTTCGCGTCCACACCCTTCTGCAATATTTGTGGGAATGGAGACAGAAGCCCTATTCATCTGGGAGATTAAATTGTACTGTTCCGATTTTGGGAAATCCTTGGTCAAGCCATAAATGTCAAGTACGAGTTGATGTGATTTTTCCCAGACCTTGTAATTTTTATAGTTTCCCATGGCTTAGAGCTTACTGCTTAAGGCTTATCGCTAATATTAAATATCAATTTCTCCTGTTAGATAAAGCACGGCTTTCCCCGAAATTTTTACACGCTCGCCCAAATACTCGCAGACCAAATCGCCACCTCGTTCGGAAAGCTGTTTAGCTGTCATTTTGGTTTTGCGCAACACTTCTGACCAGTAAGGGGAAAGCGATGTATGGGCCGAACCGGTTACTGGGTCTTCAGGAATACCGCAAGAAGGGGCAAAGAAGCGGGATACAAAGTCAACTTCATTGCCTGGAGCGGTAACAATGACCCCTCTAGCGTCCACTTGGTCCAAAAGGAAGAAGTTGGGAGAGAGTTCCTCAATTTCCTTTTGGGATTGGTAAACCAGCATGTAATCGCTTTTTCCCTTGTATGTCTTTACCGGGGATTTTCCCAATGCTTGGTCGATTTCATCAATATTTTTGATGGCGACCAGCGTATCTGCTGGAAAATCCATGGTCAACCAGTTGTTGTCGGCCTTGTTTACATATAGGTTGCCACTTCGGCTCGAATAAAACTGAATGGTATTTTTGTCGAGTTCATAAAAATGAAATATAACAAAGGCGGTCGCTAGAGTGGCGTGTCCACATAGGTCAACCTCAACTTCAGGGGTGAACCATCGAATTTCGTACAGGTCATCTTTCTTTACTGCAAAGGCTGTCTCCGCAAGATTGTTTTCTTGGGCTATTTTCTGCATCAGCTCTGGACTCAACCAAGATTCCAAAATACAGACCGCTGCCGGATTGCCTCCGAAAGTTTGGCTCGTAAATGCGTCTATTTGATAAATTTTCTGTCTCATTGATTTGGTTTCTGGACAAAATTAAGCATTAGGCCCAATCTTTTGGGTTTTGTAGTACCTCTATCAATTTATCTTCGTCGCTACCTTTTTCTGGATGATGGTCATACTTCCATTGCACGTGCGGGGGCAAACTCATCAAAATACTTTCAATACGTCCGTTGGTTTTTAGACCAAAAAGGGTTCCTTTATCATGTACTAAATTAAATTCTACATAGCGCCCGCGACGAATTTCTTGCCAATCACGCTGTTCTTGTGAATATGGTAAATCTTTTCTTTTTTCAACTATAGGAGCGTAGGCCTCCAAGAAACTGTCCCCGACCTCGGTTACAAAATTGTACCAATCTTCCATGCTGGTTTCTTCGGTGGCTTTGCAATAATCGAAAAACAGTCCGCCTACGCCACGAGCTTCGTTCCGGTGCGCATTCCAAAAATAGTCGTCGCACTTCTTTTTGTAGTTGATGTAAAATTCTGGATTGTGGGCATCACATGCTTTTTTACAAATGGAATGAAAATGTGCCGCGTCTTCCTCGAATAAATAATAGGGGGTAAGGTCTTGTCCGCCACCAAACCATTGGTCAACGATGTTACCTTCCTTGTCGTACATTTCAAAATAGCGCCAGTTGGCATGGACTGTTGGCACCATTGGATTTTTGGGGTGAATGACCAAGCTCAGTCCACAGGCAAAGAAATCCACATCTTCCACCCCAAAGTAGTTTTGCATGCTTTTGGGCAAGGGTCCGTGCACCTTGGAAATGTTGACCCCTCCTTTTTCAAAAACAGCTCCGTTCTCTATAACTCTTGTTCTCCCGCCACCTCCTTCTTCACGCTCCCAAAAGTCCTGTTGGAACATGGCCGTGCCATCCAATTCTTCCAATTTGGAGGTGATAGTATCTTGTAATTGTTGAATGTATGCGTAGAATTTATCTTTCATTGTTCTAAAATATGTACCATTCGGTTTTTATATTCGGAAAGCACTGAACTCCCATCAATTTTGATGGATTCCAAAGCCATTTCCTTTAATAAATGCACAACTTCCTGTTCTGATTTTTCCATATACTGTTCAAAAATGAAGCGGCCAACTTCATTATTGTGCAAATCCATTTCCCGTGGTAACTTTTTGTTCGGAAATGAGTCCTCGTGCCAATCGGTTACTTTTTTGGCCCAATCCAAGACCACTTCTTCATTGTTTTGCCATTTGAAACATCTTTTAGCAATCAAATAGTTCCAAAAAGCATGTCTAAAAGCATTGGCTGGCCCATTCTTATGGTGCAACTTTCCATAGTTTTTGGACGAAATGGCTATGCAATCCTTAGTTGCTTTTATGGTCGGCAGAATAAAGTGCGGGCGACTCAAACCAATAAATACACCTTTCAGTATATTTTTAAAATCGACTCGTTTTAGTACCGTAAATAGGTTCACTCCTTGTATTCTTTGACGGCATCAATAAATGCTTTTGCATTTTCCACTGGGATATGCGGTAATATACCATGTCCCAAATTCACAACATATTTGTCCTTGCCAAAATCACGGATCATTTGCGTAACCATTTCCTTGATTTTCTCTGGTGGCGAAAGCAGACGGGCTGGATCAAAATTACCTTGAAGGGTTATATTGCCTCCAGTTAAGTATCGTGCATTTTGAGCGGAACACGTCCAATCCACACCAACGGCAGAGGCGCCCGAGTTGGCCATTTCCTTAAGTGCGAACCAGCATCCTTTTCCAAAAACGATTACGGGAGCTTCATCTTTTAATGCATCCACAATCTGTTGTATGTATTTCCAGGAGAATTCCTGATAATCGGTTGGAGACAACATCCCGCCCCAAGAATCAAAAACCTGAACCGCGTTTACACCGGCTTTAACCTTTGCTTTAAGATAGGCGATGGTCGTATCCGTAATTTTTTGAAGCAATTCGTGCGCAGCCTTTGGCTGGGTAAAACAAAATCCTCTTGCTTTATCAAAACTCTTGCTGCCCTGACCTTCCACGCAGTAGCAAAGTATGGTCCAAGGGGAACCTGCGAACCCTATTAATGGAATGTCATCGTTCAGTTTTTCCTTGGTCATGGTAATGGCGTCCATCACATAGCCCAGCGTATCCTGAATATCCGGTACGATTACCTTGTCCAGATCCGCTTGTGAGCGGATTGGGTCGGGCAAATAAGGACCAAAATTTGGTTTCATCTGTACCTCGATGTCCATGGCTTGTGGAATCACCAAAATATCGCTGAATAAAATAGCCGCGTCCATGCCGTATCGGCGAATGGGCTGCACTGTGATTTCCGAAGCCAATTCCGGGGTCTGGCAACGGGTGAAGAAGTCGTATTTTTTACGGAGTTCCATAAACTCTGGCAAATAGCGCCCTGCTTGTCGCATCATCCATACGGGTGGACGTTCAACAGTTTCACCTTTTAAAGCTCTTAGGAACAAGTCGTTTTTTATCATGGGTGTCTATAATGGTTTATCGCCTGGACCAACACATTCTCTACGGTCGGTTTATTGGCAATGATTATATTTTTAGAATATTTCTTTGCTTCAGAAGCCGTAGTTTCTCCAATACAAAATAAAGTGCTGTTTATCAAACTGTTTTCCAGTTGATAGCTTCGGATGCCACTTGGACTAAAGAAAAGGATACCATCAAAATCGCGTTGAAACTTTTTCGAATTTAAGTGGGTGCGGTAAACTTCTAACTCCTTATACTGAACGTTATTTTTTGACAAGAGTTCTGGAAGGTCGTCCCTTCTTTTATTGCCACAGAGGAACAAAAAAGTTTTATTTTTATAGCGTTCAATCAGAATTTCACCTAATTCTGATGCATAATGCGCTGTTTCTACCACTTTAAGGCCATTTTCTTGTAGAAATGATTTTGTTTTTTCCCCGACACAAAATACACTGAGGTTAGATGTGTCCAAATCCTGAGCCTGTTTCAGGAAAGCTTTTACAGCGTTTTTGCTGGTAAAAATTAACTTGTTGTGGTCGAACGGGATTTTTACATCCAACAGTTCAATTTTAAGGGCATCGTACTCCACCAATCCCAGACCGGAATTTAGAAAAAGCTCCTTTTGGGACAAACTCAATATTTTAGTGGACAGTACTGTTTTCATTTCTGATTTCTTGCATCAATTTGTCGCCTCCTTTTTGCAATACTTCAGCGGCGCAGGTTTTTCCAAGACCTATGGCATCGGACAGCTTTACTTCTTTTTTGATATCGATTTTCTGCTTTCCATCCAAGGAGAAAACAACGCCTTCAAAATATACCATTTTGTCTTTTATAAGAGCCAAGGCTCCTATGGGTGCGGTACAACCGCCTTCCAGCGTTCGTAGAAACTCACGTTCAATGGTTGTTGCCAACTCCGTTTCCGGGTGGTTTAGGTTCCCCAGAGCTTCTTTGGCAAAGTCATCTTCTTGCTTGGCGACCACGAGCATGGCACCTTGCGCGGGAGCTGGTATCATCCAGTCTAGCTGAACCGCATCTTTGGGTAATAATTTGATGCGTTCCAATCCTGCCTGCGCAAAAATGGCTCCTTGCCAATCGTTCTCGATGAGTTTAAGTAGGCGGGTGTTTACATTTCCCCTAAGGTCTACGACTTTGTGGTTAGGATATTTGTTCAACCATTGGGCTTTTCGCCGTAGACTCCCGGTGGCAATAGTGGCAGGCTGGTCGCTCTCCAAAAATGATGAACCTTTGTGGACCAATATGTCGTGGGTGATGGCGCGTTCCAGAACGGCTACCTGTACAATTCCCTTTGGCAGTTGTGTGGGTACATCTTTCATGGAATGTACCGCAATATCAATATCCCCTTTGAGCAATGCAACATCCAACGTCTTGGTGAATATTCCCGTAACACCAAGCTCGTACAACGGCTTGTCCAACACCTGGTCTCCCATGGATTTTGTTGGCACCAAAATGGTGTCGTACCCGAGTGCTTCCAGCTTTTGTTGCACGGTGGTTGCTTGCCACAGCGCCAATTCGCTGTCGCGGGTTCCAATGCGGATTATTTTGCTCATTTGGAATGTAGTTCTAACTGAAATACTTTTTGTATCAGTTCCAAGCTGTCATCGGTGTCGACCTCGTTGCTCTTTAGATGGTTGGCAAACTGCTTGGTGATTTTTTGAATGATACGGTCGGAAATGATTTCTGCCTGCATTTGGTCGAAACCTTCAATTTTTTTTGTCTGAAAATCGATTTCTTCGGTTTTCATAGTGTTCAGTTTGTCCTTAAGCGCATTGATCACAGGGGCAAACTTGCGGGTTTCCAACCATTTTAGGAAATCCTTTTTTACTTTTTCTATAATAGCTTCCGCCTTGGGAACATATTCTTTTCTTTTGGCCAAGGTCTCATCCGTAATCTGGGAAAGCTGATCAAGATGTACTAGAGTTACATTGTCCAGTTCCTTTACATCGTCCGATACGTTTTTAGGAACGGACAAATCAAGCACCAATAAGGGCTTTTTAGGGTAGATCAATGCTTTGGAAACCGTTGGAAGTTGAGCTCCGGTGGCCACAACCAGAATATCCGCTTTTCGAATTTCCGTTTGTAAATCCCCATAGTCCTTTACGCTCAATTGAAATTTCCCGGCAATGTCCTCCGCTTTTTCCCGAGTTCTGTTGATCAAAGTGATGTGGGAATTATTAGAATGTTTCACCAGATTTTCACAGGTATTTCTTCCAATTTTACCGGTTCCGAACAACAAAATGTTCTTTTTGGAAATATCGGTTACGTTGTCCAATATGTACTTCACCGATGCAAAAGCCACCGACGTAGCTCCCGAAGACAGTTCTGTTTCGTTTTTGATACGTTTACTGGCCTGAATCACTGAATTGCACAAACGCTCCAAGAACGGATTGGCCATATCATGCTTTTTGGCACGGTAGAACCCTTGCTTTATTTGGCTGATGATTTCGAAATCACCCAAAATCTGACTATCCAGACCGGTACCTACCTTGAACATATGGGAAATGGCATCGTGGTTTTTGTACACGTAGGCCACTTCCTGAAATTCTTCAACGGTTCCATGTGTTTCATCGCAAAGAAGTTTGATGAGCTGGTAGGGATGTTGCGCAAAACCGTAAAGTTCGGTTCTGTTGCAGGTAGATATGGCCAATAGGCCGTCAATTCCGATTTCCTTGGCTTTGCCCAAAATATGGTCAATAGCAGGAACATCCAGACTGAACTTTCCTCTAACCTCTGCATCCGCCTTCTTGTAACTCAACCCAACGGCATAGAAGGAATTATGTTTTGAAATATGGTAGTCCCTCATAAAGGATATAAATCGCAGCACAAAAATAACAGGGTTATAGATCAAAAAATAACGCTAGCGGAACTATAAATAACCAAGAGTGTTATTTTATATTCTATTTTTGATAAAAATGACGCAAGGCATTGTTTTTATTGATAAATTTGATAATTCGAATTACAATTTAGAGTGATTCTAAATTAAGTAAAAAACAAAAATTGATTAAAATCCGATATGAAAAACATCGCTAGAGGTTCTTATGACGAAATTTTGGTGGAGGATGGGATTTACATACTCAAAATTCAAAATGATGCTCAGGAGGCAAAGCTTATCGAACGGGACATTGATAGTTCTTATATTCAATTTCATTTTTGCCTGAAAGGCAAATCCAAGTTCAATTTTAACGAAGGGAACTACTATTTGGAAGTGAACGAGGAAAATTCCTTGTTGCTTTACAATACCCAAAAAAATCTACCGCTCGATTTGGTGGTTTCACCTGGGTCTTGGTTGCTCTCGGTGGTGATGACCATCAGAAAGTTCCATTCGCTGTTTTCGGATGAAGCTGATTACATTCCGTTTTTAAGCGAAGAGAACAAAGAGAAAAAATACTATTCCCAAGAGATGGTATCCCCGGCCACGGCGGTCGTTCTTAGTCAGTTAATGAACTACAACCTGCATCCATCCATCAAAAAATTGTATCTAAAGGGCAAGGTCTATGAGCTGATTTCCCTGTATTTTAATAAAACGGAGGATGCCGATTTGGAACAATGCCCCTATTTGGCCGATGAAGATAATGTTAGACGTATTCGCATGGCAAAGGAAATCATGATTTCCCGTATGGCCGAGCCACCCACTTTGGCCGAGCTATCGCAAGAGGTTGGGCTGAGCCTAAAAAAACTGAAAGAAGGCTTCAAGCAAATCTATGGGGATTCGGTATTTGGATTTTTGTTCGATTATAAAATGGAGTATGCCCGAAAAATGCTGGAAACGGGCAAGCACAATGTAAATGAAGTAGGGTTAAAGGTTGGTTATAGTACTGCAAGCCATTTTATAGCCTCCTTTAAAAAGAAGTTCGGTACTACACCAAAAAAATACTTAACTTCAAACGTCTAAACAAACAACATATGAGAATCTTCACATTGTCCCTGCTATCCATTTGTTTTTTATTTCAGATGGCGGCACAAGATACACCTACAACCGAAACTGAAGCTCAAAAAATGCCGGAACTAGTATTGGCTTTCACCAAAACCAAAGGTTGGCGGCATAAATCCATTGAGAAAGGAGTACAGACGCTTAGGGAACTGGGAAGGGAAAACGGTTTTATCGCTTTACAGACGGAATCAGGGGAGGATTTTACCACTTCAAACCTTAAAAACTACAAACTTGTGGTATTTTTAAGCACTACTTTAGACGTTTTGGACGATGCACAGCAACGTGCATTTGAGTCCTATATTAAAGGGGGCGGCGCTTTCCTGGGAATACATGGAGCTTCCGATACAGAGTATGATTGGGCTTGGTATGGTAAGTTGGTAGGCGGATATTTTGAGGATCATCCCAACGATCCCAATGTTCGAGAAGCCAAAATCGATGTGGTGAGCAAGGCGCATCCATCCACGGAACACTTGCAAGATACTTGGACAAGGACCGATGAATGGTACAATTTTAAAAATTTAAATCCGGACGTTACCGTTTTGCTCAATTTGGATGAGACCAGTTATGAGGGGGGAACCAACGGTTCCAACCATCCCATTGCCTGGTACCACGAATTTGATGGAGGAAGGGCTTTTTATACCGGCGGCGGCCATACCGATGATTCTTTTGATGAGCCCATGTTCCGTCAACATCTTTTAGGTGCTATTGAATGGTGCCTAAAGCGAAAGTAAAGCCGGCCTTGCCACAATTATCCCTATATTGCTTTTGATGTTTTTGAGGTAATCCGCCAAGGGCAATTCGGATATTTCTACCTCACCATTTTTGCTGGAAGCATGTAATAAGTGCAATCTTCCGTCGGGTTGATGGATGGCAATCCCCGTATGGGTCACATCCAATCCTTTTATGGAAGTGGCCAAAGCAAGAATATCTCCCGATTTGATAAGATGTTCCTTGCTTTCGATTTCGTCATTTGGCAAATAGCAAAGTTTTTCTTTGGCTATTTCTTTTTCCACGGTCAACATGGCGTCAAAGTTCTCGTCGCTGGTCAAAAATGGGTACAAATCTCGATGAGTTCCCATAAAATTGATGGGTTTTTCCAGCTCCACACCGCCCAAGTCGGCAGTAATATCCTTTACCAACCCTTTTTTCTCGTTGTTGCGTATCCATTCGGTAAAGTAATGCAAACGCGAAGGATATCCGTTTAAATCTCCATTTCTATACCGAACGGTTTCAAGATTTTCAGTGAAATCTTCAAAATTCCTTTGTTGTTCTTTAAGCATCAAACTAAAGGCCAAAACATTTTCTACAAACGTGGTGCAGTCCAGCCCTCCAAAATTTACGACCAAGGTTTCCGTATCGCCAACTTCAAGCGTTTTTTCCACGTAAGGTGTCCCCAAAAAAGACTGACCGACCAGGGCAATAGTATCACCTAAGCTGGAAGCTCTGGTTTTTTCCAAATCGGAAATTTTGGTCTCGAAAAGGGATTTGTCTTCCGGAGAACAGGTGATTTGCTGGGCATTGGTGTAGGTTGCCAAAATCAGAAAAACTGTCACTATTTTATTCTTTATCACGGATATCATTTTGATGTTCAACTTTTAACCTAGTGGTTCTGGCAATACTTTCCGGGTAATTCTCCTGAAGAAACACAATCAGCTTTTCCCGCACATGTACACGCAAATCCCATGCCGTGGGCGAATCCTTGGCACTTACCAACGTTCGGATTTCGACATAGTTCGGCTTGGTGTCGGTAACTTGTACCACGTCGACCTTACCGTCCCATAAATCGATATTTTTTAATATTCTGGTCTGTTCCTCACGGATTTTATCGAACGGCACGTTGTAATCCACATATAAAAAAATGGTTCCCAATAGGTCCGAAGAAGTCTTGGTCCAGTTCTGGAAAGGTTGGTTTATAAAGTACGGGGTAGGAACTATCAAACGTCTTTTGTCCCAAATGCTCACCACTACGTAGGTCAGTGTGATTTCCTCGATTCTGCCCCATTCCCCTTCCACGATTACAACATCGTCCAACTTTATGGGTTGTGCTATAGCAATTTGTATTCCAGCCAATATGGTACCGATAAATTGTTGGGCCGAAAATCCGATAATGATACCCGCCACACCTGCTGAAGCAAAAATACTGATGCCAACTTCCCGGATTTCTTCAAAACTCATCAAAATAAACCCTATTCCCAACAGTATAATGATGAATATGAAGATGCGTTCCAATATGGTAAATTGCGTATATACTTTTCTCGCCTTCAAATTATCGGCAACCCCCATATCGTAGTTTTTGATAACGATTTTCTTGGCAATTTTCAAAATCGCGATCATTACCCAGGCCATCGCAAAGATAAAAAGCAAGGTGCTGGCTTTTTTAAACCAGTACTCGGCATCTTCAAGGTTCAGAAGGTCACGTAGCGCCTTCATTCGTAGGAGAACAGATATAAAAATCAAAACCAATGGGAAGGCCAAGCGCCGAAAAGCACTTTTAGGAAGAAGATATTTTGGGTTTTTGCCCAAACGTTTTAGTACAACGGAAGTACTCCAATACAGTACGATGAGAACAAAAAGGGCAACCCCCAAATAAATAAGTGATTCTTTGGAAACATTGTCGTAGAAGGACTCCATATCAACAAAAATAAGGTAGAAAACCCAAGGAAGGAAAATCGGTCAAACAAAATCGAGAAACATTATTTCACCATAAGAAAGTATTTTGATTAGGAAAAGGCGAAGTCCACTTGGTGTTGTATTTTAGCGGCCTAAACTAAAAAGCCGTGAAAAAAGGAGTTTTATTGGTCAATTTGGGATCTCCCGATAGCCCTACCGCTAAAGATGTGAAGCCATATTTGGACGAGTTCTTGATGGATGAGCGCGTTATAGACGTGAACCCGGTTTTGCGGAACATCATCGTTCGCGGAATCATTTTGAATACCCGACCCAAAAAATCGGCCGAGGCCTATTCTAAAATTTGGTGGGAAGAAGGTTCCCCTTTGATCATTATTTCCGAAAGATTCACCGAAAAAGTGCAAAAGCAAACCGACCTTCCGGTGGCTCTTGGTATGCGTTACGGTTCTGGGTCCATTAAAGAAGGTTTACAAGAATTGAAGGAGAAAGGTGTCGATGAGGTGTTCTTGGTACCCTTATACCCTCACTATGCGATGTCATCCTATGAAACGGTGGTGGTAAAAGCACTTGAGGTGCAACAAGAGGATTTTCCCGAAATGCAAGTGACAACATTACCTGCATTTTACAGTAACCCCAATTATATCAAAATATTATCAAAAAGTATCGCCGAAGGTCTACAGGGGTTTGATTACGACCACATACTTTTTTCTTATCATGGGATTCCCGAGCGGCACGTTAAAAAATCGGACCCGACCAAGTTTCATTGCCAATTAAATGGGGAATGCTGTAAAACCAATTCTGTGGCCCATCATACCTGTTACCGTCACCAATGCTACGATACTACCGAACTGGTGAAAAAAGAATTGGGCCTGCCCGAGGAAAAAGTAAGTACTTCGTTTCAGTCTAGGCTAGGGAGCGACCCTTGGTTACAGCCGTTCACGGATAAGGAGTTCGAACGGTTTGGAAAAGAGGGCATCAAAAAATTGGCCGTGATCACTCCGGCATTTGTAAGCGATTGTTTGGAAACCTTGGAAGAGATTGCCATGGAAGGCAAGGAACAGTTCCAAGAAGCAGGTGGAGGCGACTACATTCATGTCCCTTGCCTTAACGATAGAGATGATTGGGCCGAATTGATGGCCAAATGGATTAAGGAATGGGAAGAAAATGATGTATTGCCCGAAACTAACATCCGATAAATTCCGTAGAAAGAAGAGAACAAAAGAACTGCTATGAAAATTGAAAACTTGGAGCAAGGGCTTCAACCCCTTCGTGAACAACTAAAAAACCATCCGCTTTACGCTCAGTTGGAGTCGGTGGATGATATTAAAACCTTTATGGAAAGCCACGTATACGCCGTTTGGGACTTTATGTCTCTTTTAAAAGCGTTGCAGCGCCACCTTACCTGTATTGACTTGCCTTGGCATCCGGCCCAAGATACGTCTGTGTCGCGTTTTATAAATGAGATTGTTTTGGAGGAAGAGAGCGATTTCAACGAAAAAGGAGAGGCCAAAAGTCATTTTGAAATGTACCTCGATGCCATGCAAGAGGTGCAGGCGGACACCCAGAAAGCTGAAGCCATCATTTCGTCTTTCACTGATTTAAAAACGATTTCAAACCAAATTGAAGCGGCAGAACTCAATCGGGCCGAAAAGAATTTTCTTCAATTCACGTTTGATGTCATCAATACCCAACAGCCCCATATAATTGCGGCGGCATTTACTTTTGGTCGCGAAGACCTCATTCCAGATATGTTCTTGAGCATTATCGAACAATCTGGCGAAAATGGCCCCAGTAAGTATAAGAAACTGGAGTATTACTTAAAAAGGCACATTGAATTGGACGGTGATGAACACGGTCCGCTTGCCTTACGAATGATTAAGGCCCTATGTGGTTCCAATGATCAAAAATGGAACGATGTTTTGGGGTACAGCAAACAAGCACTCCAATACAGAATAGCGCTTTGGGACAGTATCGCAGAAAAATTGGAGGAGAACAAAGGGAATTTGGTGAATGCGTTGTAGCTTTGGGTTACAACATTTCAAAATTACCATAAAACCCTAGAATACCCGCTTGCATGGCCAAAATCACTTCTGATGAACTTGGGCAGGAACCCATTGGCAAATTACTGATCAAACAGGCCGTGCCCGCCTCTATCGGTATTTTGGTAATGTCCTTAAACGTACTGGTGGATTCTATTTTTGTGGGCAACTGGATAGGGTCCATCGCCATAGCCGCTATTAACGTAGTGCTTCCCGTATCCTTTTTTATTGCCGCATTGGGAATGGCCATAGGGATTGGAGGGTCCAGTATTATTTCACGTGCCCTCGGAGCGGGAAACCGAGAAAAGGCCCTAAAAACTTTCGGCAATCAGATTACATTGACACTTTTGGTCACCGTTACCATGGTGGCATTGGGACTCTATTATGTAGATGCCTTGATTCCGGCCTTTGGAGGTAAAGGTTCCATTTTTGATCCGGCAAAAATCTATTACACCATCATTTTGTACGGAGTTCCTTTTTTGGCCCTCTGTATGATGGGAAATTCCGTAATCCGTGCCGAAGGCAAGCCTCGTTTTGCCATGATTGCCATGATTATACCGTCCATAGGAAACTTATTGATGGATTATGTATTTATTTATGTGTTCGATTGGGGCATGCACGGTGCTGCCTGGGCCACGACCGTCGGTTATCTTTTGTGCTTTTTCTATGTGCTGTATTTTTTTCTTTCTAAAAATTCCGAACTAAAGATTGATGTCTCCCATTTTGGGTTGGATCGCCCCATTCTTCAGGAAATCGGTTCTTTGGGGTTTGTGACCTTGGCGAGGCAAGCCGTTACCAGTATAACCTATTTACTAATGAACAACATACTGTTTAATTTAGGGGGAGAGGCCATGGTGGCGGTCTATGCCATTATCGGCAGAATGCTGATGTTCGCTCTGTTCCCCGTATTTGGGGTCACTCAAGGTTTTTTGCCCATCGCAGGGTACAATTATGGAGCGTTAAAATATGAACGCGTAAAAGAGTCTATATACACTGCTATTAAGTATGCAGCTTTGGTCGCAACCCTAGTTTTTGTGGTTTTGATGGTGTTTCCTTCGGAAATAGCTTCTCTGTTTTTAAACAACCGACCGGAGTTATCACCCGAAGAGATAGCAACTAATAACTTTGTTTTGGAACACACTCCTTTAGCAATGCGATTGGTATTCGCTGCTACCCCGATTATCGCCATTCAGTTGATAGGTGCCGCATATTTTCAGGCCATTGGTAAGGCTGTACCTGCTTTGCTGCTCACATTGACCCGACAGGGCTTCTTTTTTATTCCTTTGATTTTGATTCTTCCCAGTTTTATGGGCGAGATAGGTGTTTGGCTTTCGTTTTGTATCGCGGATGTGCTATCAACTATTGTAACAGGATTTTTTCTTCAGAAGGAAATTAGGACCGAACTTTCTTAAATGCTTCCAGTTTGATTTAGAATGTTTAATTTGTGTGGCCTAACTAAACATTCATGAAAAAAATTATTCTAGCGGGTATGGTTGCTGTTTTAGCAATCGCTTGCGCTGAAAAACCTCAAGAAAAACCCATGTACACCCTATTTGTTGGAACCTACACCGATGGCGATAGCGAGGGCATCTACACCTACACCTTTGATGCAAATACGGGAGAACTTTCCAATCAAAAACTAGCCGCCAAATTGACCAACCCATCCTATTTGGCACTTTCGAAAGACAAAAAGAACCTTTATGCCGTTCAGGAAACCGCAAATTTTGATAGTTTGGGAGGAGGGGTTACAGCCTTTAGTTTGAACAAGGATGTATTGGAACTTCAAAATAGCATGGGGACACAAGGAGCGCACCCCTGCCACGTTTCAGTTTCCGGGGATGGGCATCTGGCCGTTGCCAATTACACTGGGGGAAATCTTTCTGTTTTCGCCTTGAATGAAGATGGTTCCTTGGCGGACAATCCTCAAGTAATAGATCATAAGCCCCTCGATACCGTGAAAACATCGCATGCGCATATGGCCCAATTCGATGCTTATGGACTTATGGTGACGGATTTAGGACTGGACGCCATAAAAAGATATGTAAAAAAGGAAGGGACTTTTGTACCTGCGGAACAACCTTCCATACCATTTGCTGATGGAGCTGGACCAAGGCATTTTACCTTTGGAAAGAATGGAAAAATGCTGTACGTAATCAATGAATTGAACAGTACCATTTCCGTTTTTGAAAATGTTGAGAATGGAAATTATGTAGAAATTCAAGTAGTTCCCACCTTGGACGCCAATTTTGATGGGGAAAGCTTTTGTGCCGACCTTCATTTGTCGCCAGACGGCAAATTTTTGTATGGTTCCAATCGTGGAGAAAACACCATCGTAATTTTTGCTGTGGATGGAGATTCAGGTCAATTGGAGTTGGTAGGAAGGGAATCGGTACACGGGGATTGGCCCAGAAATTTCTCCATGGATCCTGCTGGCGAGTTCTTATTGGTGGCCAACAAAAAGACCAGCAATATTGTGGTTTTCAAAAGAGATGAAGCAAAGGGGACCTTAACTTTTTTGAATGAGGTTGAACATCCAAACCCTGTTTGTTTGGTGTTTTTGGATTGATTATTTCTTGGACAGAACTACAATTACTCCTATTACCGCAAGGACAGCCAGCACGGCAAAGAATATTTTCCAGAAACTGTAAGGCCTGTTACCGGAAATGCTTCCGTTTTCTCCATTGATGAAGAAGTTGTATTCCTTTCCATTGTATCGGTAGGCACTTACATAAACGGGCAATAATATGTGCTTAAAAGTTTCTTCGGAAAGCTTCATGTTCATGGAGGTTACACGTTGTGTGTCGCCGCCTATATCGCGTCGGCACCAGGTATCAGCTATTCCTTGTGCCACTTCTTTGGAATGCAAATGCCCTTCGTTAAGGGTGATGGTATATTTTTCGGTAACAAACCCAGATAGAAATCCGCTATCAAAAGGTTGAAGCTTTTTTAAATCCCAATAGGCAATTTTACTGGGGATTCTTCCAGCCTTTTGGTGTGATGCCTTGATCAACGTATCGTCCACAAAACCCGAAACTTCTCCAGCTGCTGGGTACCATCTGGTCTTCCTGACCCGTTGCGTCACCATTTTACCATTGGAGTTGCGAACTCTTTTGGTTTCGTAATAATATTCACCACGTTGGCCAATATACGATGCGTACAATTGTGCATCAAAGGTCCAATAGGGTAAATACAGGCCCTTGGTAAATTGTGGGTCGAGAGCCGCTTTTTTCAGGTTGTTGGGGGCAAACCATAGCCCCTTGACCCAATTCTTAAAAATTAAAAATGATTTCTTTTTATCAATCTGAAAGGGTAAAATTGCTCCGGGCAATATCCATTTTTCCTTATAGGCATCTTCGAGCACCAATGGTTGGCCGCAATACACGCAATGGAGCGATTTATAGTTCTCCTCCACATGCTGGTCCGCACCACAGTTTTTACAATGTAGCATGGAGATTTCCTCACTGTGCTTTTGCCCTCCCATTTCTTGCAGATAGGGATAAAGCTCAAGTTCTTGGAATCCATTTTCATTTATTGTGATGGCTTCCTCATGTCCACAATACTCGCAAGTGATACTTGTGGTACCGGGTTTGTATTTAAGTTCGGCACCGCAATTGGCACAAGCTTTTTTGAGTTCAGTTTTTTGGATTTTTTGTTCTTCCATAGGTTCATTTCCATATGAGCGGAAATTGATGTCAAAATTGAAGGACTGTCATTTCGAAATGAGTTGCAATACAACTATTGAGAAATCTCATTTTAAAGTTAGATTTCTCAGTCGCAAGCTCCTTCGAAATGACATTAATAAGATTACTCCGTTGGCAACGGTGGCGGTGTATTCCCTCCCAAGAACGGTTTTAATTCTTCCACTTCTTTTAGTGCTGTCCAGGCCGACATGCCCTGTTTCCATACCAAACTATCGCGGTTAATGGTCCGCGCAGCAAACAAGGATTGCATTTGTTCAAAGCTCACGGGGCCGTGTTGTGTCCCGTTGGAAGCGTAAAAATACATCGTTTGTGCTGGCATGGGAGGAGGTACTGCTCCTCCGGTGGGTTGTGCCGCTTGTTGTGGGGCTGCTTGGGTGTTTCCGCCCATCATGCCACCCATTTGTTGGGCCAGCACAAAGCCCATGCCCATGCCCATTCCGGCACCAGCTGTTCCGCCTTCGTTCTGGGCAGCGGCCTCAATAGCTTTGGCAGTTTTGAATTTGGTCAATTTATCCAAGTCCAGTTTATCGATACGGCTGTATTCGAAGATTTCCTTTTTAAGGTCTTCCGGCATGGAGACGTTTTCGATATAGAATTTTTCCAAGGAAATCCCTACGCTTTCAAACTCGGGTGACATAACTTCGCGGCATGTATCCGAAAGTTCGGTGGTGTTAGCGGCATACAATTCAATCGGTAAATTTGCCTGACCAACGGTATTAGTAAACCGCGTAGCAATCAAACTTTTCAAGTGCTCGTTGATTTCAAAATTGGTGAAGTTGCTATCGGTACCAACAATATCCTTGATAAATTTTCCAGCATCGGAAATTTTGAAGGCATACGTTCCAAACGCTCGTATCTCTACCAGACCAAAACGGTCATCACTAAGGGTGATCGGACTTTTTGTGCCCCATTTCTCATCTGTGAAAAGATGGGTGTTCACAAAATAGACCTCGGCTTTAAACGGCGAATTGAAACCATATTTCCATCCCTTCAACGTGGCCAAAATGGGCAGGTTTTGTGTGGTAAGGTCGTAGGTGCCCGGACTGAATACATCGGCCAACTGACCTTCATTGATAAAAACTGCGGTCTGTCCTTCGCGGACAATCAGTTTTGCTCCGTTCTTTATTTCGTTTTGATAGCGTTCGAACCGGTGTGCAATGGTGTCGTCCGTATAGTCGAGCCACTCAACAATGTCAATGAACTCATTGCTGAGTTTTTCTTTAATTTTTCCAAAAATATCCATGGTCGTGTTTTTAGTTTAATCAATGCTTAATTTATAAAAAAAGAAAATTACTTCCGTTAGATTAGTGTGAAATGCATCGGGTTTGTTACATATGGTATTGCGTTAATCTATTTTACCTGCCTCTTTCAACATTTCCAACACTTTTTCCTTAGGTAGCGCCTCAATTTTATGTCCATCCCGGCCAATCAAGGTTTCTCCTGCAAAAAGGGAATTGAGGATGGCTTCTTCGGTCGCTTCGATGGTAGCCAAAAATAGAGCGGTCATGGCCTCATTTCTCAAGGTCGGAACATTTTGAACAGGATTTTTACTCTCATAAGGAATTCGACATGCCTCTGCCGTAGAAACGGCAATCACATAATCTCCGCTGCCATTACTTGCAATGCCGCCCGTGCGCGAAAGCCCTAACATGGCCCGCTTGGCCAAGCGTTCCAAATTTCGGGAATCCAATGGCGCATCGGTGAGAACTACCATCATGCAAGATCCATCGGGGGAATATTTAAAAGTATCGGAATAGTGCTCCAGTTTTTTTCCCACCTCAACTCCTGCCACTTGCAATACACCGCCAAAATTGGATTGTACTAAAACGCCAACGGTGTAACCTCCGGATTTTTTCGGTAATATTCTGGATGAGGTGCCAATTCCGCCTTTAAATCCAAAACAAATGGTTCCGGTACCGGCTCCGACGTTACCTTCGGTCACGGCTCCGTTCTTTGCATTTTTGATGGCTTGGAGTACATCGGCTTCGGTTACATGTCGTCCTCGAATATCGTTGAGGTAACCGTCGTTGGTTTCGCCGATCACCGCATTTACGGAACCCACGTTTTCGTTTTTGGGCAGATTGAGCGTATATCCAATAACTGCATTTGCAGCTGTGGAAACACTCAATGTGTTGGTCAGAATGATGGGTGTTTCCAAGTTGCCCAACTCTTTTACTTGAGTATATCCTGCCAACTTGCCAAACCCATTGCCCACGTAGATGGCAGCAGGGACCTTTTCTTGAAAAATATTTCCGGAATGGGGTAGAATGGCCGTTACCCCAGTTCTTATGTTTTCTCCTTCATTACGAGTGGTGTGTCCGACCTGAACGCCGGGTACATCGGTAATGGCATTTAAAGTTCCGGGTTGAAGCACGCCAATTTCAACCCCATAATCTCGAAGTCGGTTTTGTGATAGCATCAGTAATGGAATCAATAGGAACAAAAAACTAAGACTGGATTTGGGTTTACTCATTACGAAACAATTGATCTTTTATGGCACTCGCCGTCACCAATAATTGCCCAACGTGCCTCTGGCTATGCTCTGCGGCATGGAACAACAATCCGATTACCGTTGAGGGCAATTTTTTGCGCCCCACAAAACGTTCTTCAGTTAGTATGGATTCTGGTGTATTTTTAAAATAGTCCAGAGCTTCGTTCACTTTTGATTCAAAATCAGCTATTAATTGTTGGGAAGATGGAGCTCCTTCTCCATTGCCCTCATTTTTGAGATAATGAAATTGTTCCTCGGTCAATCCTTTGTTGTCCGCATAGGTGAGCATACGGTCCAGGACACCTGTAATATGGCGTAAATGAAATCCGACCGAAGCGCTACCAAATGGATTTTCCCAAAGATGGTCTTCGGGAAAATCCGTTAGATAGGTCTTTATTTCACGAACCGATTGCAACAGGGCGTGCGCCGCAGGTTGCAAAAGAGGAGGTATACGGGGCACCGGGCCACTTAACCAATATTCTTGGTTTGTTGGCATTATCTGTTCATTGTCTTTTTAAAAATATCGATAGTCTCCGGACAAATATTTGTTTGCCTTTTCTTCTTGGAATTGAGCCGTTTCTGCATTCCAATGCAAGGTTTCCCCTGGGAATCTTCCTGCAATGGTCCCTAAAAGAATGGTTTCGGTCAATCTGGCGGCATAATCAAATGGTGCCGTGGTTTCCCCCTTGCCCAAACAAGCATCTACAAATTGGTGGTAGTGCTTTGGTCCTTCCGTGCCATAGTTTCTGATCGGCTCGCCCAAATTATGCTCTTCGGATACCTTGGCAATTTCTTTGGAGATGTCCACATATTTGCCACGAACAATCTTTTTAGGCAACTGCATAAAGTGGGGCAACAACAAACGTCCTTTCGTCCCTACGAACATAGCCCCTTGTTCTGGCAATTCGTTTTCGCCAGCTACACCTGCATCCAAGGAAATATTGGTTTCGCTTCCTTTCTTGGAGGTATCTTTATCTTTTTTCATTTCCATACCCGGCAACAAAAGGTCTTCGTGCATTTCTGGTGCTCCGGGGCCATCATACCAAACCCATTTTAGGGATTTTCCGGTGTATTCGGTTCCTGGAAACTCGTATGTTACGGTATTTTTTTCAGGGAAACCGAATCCGTTGGTCGGTCTGCACTCTGTTTTAATGGTTCTGGGCACATCCAGATTAAGGGCATTGTAAGGAGTGTCAAAAATATGAACTCCCATATCGCCTAAAGTGCCACAGCCGTAGTCCATCAATTTTCTCCAATTTCCGGGATGGTACATATCAGCTTTATAGGGACGTTGTTTTGATGTTCCCAGCCATAGGTTCCAATCCAACTGGTCTGGTACGGGGTCTTCACCTTCGGGCAATGGACCATCGTACCCCCAGTTTTTAGGGGACCAAGCATGTACGGTGTGTACTTTTCCAATGATACCGGATTGAATCAAAAGGGTGGCCAATTTGTAATCGTAAAAAGAGTGGACCTGAATGCCCATTTGGGTAATCAAACCTTTTTCGGCGGCCACTTTTTTCATTTCCCTGGATTCGGAAACGTAGTGGGTCAGCGGTTTTTGACAATACACAGGCTTGTTCATGTTCATCGCCATCAAAGAAGCGGGCGCATGTGTATGGTCAGGGGTGGATACGATTACTGCATCGATTTCATCCCCCATTTCCTCCAACATGGCACGGTAATCAAAAAAGATACGTGCGCCAGGATGCATTTTGTGGGCCGTGGATAAATTGATGGCATCCACATCACATAACGCAATGACCTCAACGGCGCTGTGGGAAGAAACCGCCTTTAAATCCTCCATTCCCATGTTACCGACCCCGATATGGGCGGTTCTAAGTTTATCTTTTGGGAATCCTGCCTTTAAAATGGAAGGTGCCAGCATTATACCAAGCGCACCTACACTACTTTTCTTTAAAAATTCTCTTTTGTTCATCGTTTGGAGGTTATAGTTTTTTAATTTTTATGTTTCTGAACCAAATGGGGCTCGAATGATCTTGAAGTGCAATGTAGCCTGTTTTAAATTTTCCGTAATCAGGGGCGTTGTCCCATTTGCCCGATGATTTTTTAGTATTCCATTCTTCTGACCAAGGGACAAACTCCAATAATTTTTTGCCATTGAGCCAATGTTCGACCTTTTCGGGGGTAAACACAATTTTGGAGGAATTCCATTCACCGACGGGGTTTAAGTTTTTCTGGGATTCATCAGCCGTGTGCATGGCGTAATCGGCCCCTGTTTTTTGCCAATCTTGGAGCAGTTCCGGGTGCTCTGCACCAAATTGAGAGTTGTACCCGGTCAAGTCGTGGATGTTGGCATAGTTTTCATCATCTATAATTTGATATTCCGGTGCAACCACGGGAGGACCATCATACCCTTCTTTGACATGATAAAAGATCCCGCTATTGGCCCCTTCGGGAATTTTCCACTCCAGATATAGTTCAAAGTTATCGAACTCTTCGGCTCCGTAAATAATATCCTTTCCACCGGTATAGTCCTGTTCCAGTCCCAGTTCGGTATCAAAAGTGAGGATACTGTCTCGTATGGTCCATCCAGGGGGCAGGGAGTCCATCCCGTACCCTCGCCAGCCTTCCAGACTGGAGCCATCAAAAAGATAGGTCCATTCTAATTCTTCCTTTTCGGGCTCTGGGATTGCTGTTTCTTCTTTTTTGTTTGTTTGATTTTTGCAGGCGGTTATCGCCAGAATCAAAATGGCGACCTTTAAAAATTTAAGCATTGTTTAGTTTTAGGTTTAAATAAGCTGGGTTAAAGTACAAAATATTGAACAACTTTTTTTGTGTCTTTTTCACTACATTTAAAGCCGACTAACTCAACACTTTAAAAATGAAGACTTGCTTTTTCAAAATTGGTATGCTTTTGCTTGCCACCACATTATTTATTTCCCCTGCTCATTCTCAGCGCAGGAACAAGAAACAAAGTTCGCCCGAATACCCCGAAGAACTTTATTCAAGTTTAGAGTATCGATTGATAGGACCGTTTCGAGGAGGACGTTCCGGAACAGTTGCCGGTGTGCCCGGTGAACCGGATCTTTATTATTTTGGAGCTACAGGAGGTGGTGTCTGGAAGACCATGGACGGTGGACTTACTTGGGACAATGTCTCCGATGGTTATTTTGGAGGAAGTATCGGTGCCGTTGAGGTGGCCCAAAGTGACCATAACGTAATCTATGTAGGTGGCGGGGAACAGACCGTTCGTGGTAACGTATCATCCGGATATGGTGTATGGAAATCTGAGGATGCCGGAAAAACATGGAAATCGTTGGGCTTGGACAAAAGCCGTCACATTTCCCGAATGAGAATCCATCCAAAGAATCATAATATTGTGTATGCTGCTGTAATGGGCAATCTATATAAACCTACCGACGAAAGAGGTGTATATAAAAGTACCGATGGCGGAGAGTCATGGAAAAAAGTGCTTTTTGCCAACAATATGGCAGGAGCGGTCGACTTGACGTTTGACCCAAACAACCCAAGAATCATGTACGCCTCCACATGGAGAATAGAGCGTACACCTTATAGCTTGAACAGTGGGGGCGAAGGCTCTGCTCTTTGGAAAAGTACCGATAGCGGTGAAACCTGGACCGAAATTTCCAAGAATGAAGGTTTTGCTACCGACACTTTGGGAATAATAGGTGTGGCCGTATCCCCTCAAAATAGCAGCAGAGTTTGGGCCATGGTGGAAAACAAGGAAAAAGGAGGGTTATATCGTTCCGAGGATGGAGGTAAGACCTGGGCGTTAATCAATAGTGATAGGAGCCTAAGGCAACGTGCTTGGTACTACACAAGAATTTATGCGGATACCGAGAACGAAGATGTTGTGTATGTATTGAACGTAAGTTATCACAAAAGTACCGATGGTGGAAAAACATTCGAATCATCCAATGCGCCGCATGGAGACCACCATGATCTATGGATTGCGCCGGAAGACTCTAAGCGTATGGTAATGGCCGATGATGGTGGAGCACAGGTAAGTTATGATGGAGGTGAAACATGGAGTACCATGAACAACCAGCCTACGGCCCAATTTTACAGGGTTACCACTGATAATGCGTTTCCTTATAGAATTTACGTAGCCCAGCAAGATAACTCGACCCTTAGGATCAACTACAGAAGTGACGATGGTTCCATAGGTGAGGATGATTGGGAGGAAACAGCGGGAGGCGAATCGGCGCACATTGCCGTTGATCCGACCAATGACGATATTGTTTATGGTGGTAGCTACGGCGGATTGTTGACGAGGGTCAACCATGCCAAAAATACAACACGGGCCATTAACGTGTGGCCGGACAACCCTATGGGCCATGGTGCCGAAGGGATGAAGTACCGTTTTCAGTGGAACTTCCCTATTATGTTCAGCAAGCATGATCCCAATAAGCTTTATACCTTTTCCAACCATGTCCATATGACGACCAACGAAGGACAAAGCTGGGAATTGTTGAGCGATGACTTGACTCGTAACGACCCTACAAAATTGGTGTCGAGCGGTGGACCCATCACACAGGATAACACAAGTGTAGAATATTACTGTACCATTTTTGCAGCTAATGAAAGCCCTTTGAAAGAAGGTCTGCTTTGGGTAGGGAGCGATGATGGTCTAATACATGTTACCAAAGATGGTGGACAGACCTGGGAAAATGTAACCCCGCCAAGTATGCCGGAGTGGAATATGATCAACAGCATCGAGCCCTCCGCTTTCGATGAAGGAACTTGTTATGTAGCCGCAACCCGATATAAATTGGGTGACTTTACACCATATCTTTATAAAACTACCGATTATGGTAAAACTTGGACCAAAATCACCGATGGAATCGAAGATGAGCACTTCACCCGTGTGGTAAGAGAGGACCCTAAAAGAAAAGGGTTGTTGTATGCTGGAACCGAAACGGGAATGTACATTTCTTTTAACGATGGGGCCCATTGGGAAAAGTTCCAAATGAACTTGCCCATTGTTCCAATTACAGATTTGACCATTAAGGATGATAATTTGATAGTGGCTACACAAGGTAGAAGTATCTGGGTTATCGATGACCTTACGGTACTTCATCAGTTGGATGATGCAAAAAAATCTGCCAATGCCATTTTGTACAAACCAAGGGATAGCTACAGAACTAAGGGAAGAGCAGCTAGAAGGCCGTCAAAAACAGAAGGTGAGAATTTGGAAAACGGTGTAATCACCCATTTTTATTTGAAAGACTTCTCCGAGAAGGACAGTATTGCTCTGACCTACACAAAAATGAACGGGGACACCTTGGAAACCTATAGCACCTATTCTAAAGAAAAGGGCAAAAAATTGGAAGCCAAAAAAGGAGGTAATACCTATGTTTGGGACACGCGCGGTAAGGGTGCCGAACGATTGGACGGTATGATTTTGTGGTGGGCCAATTTGAGTGGACCAAAAGCGGTGCCTGGAACATATAAAGTTACCTTGAATGTCAATGGTGACACCCAAACGGAAAACTTTACCATTCTTCCCGACCCAAGGGCGGAGGTCACCGCTGCCGACATGCAAAAGCAGTACGACTTCATCACCGAAGTGAACGAAACCGTGGACAGGGCTCACCAATCCATCAAAAAAATAAGAGCCATCAATGGTAAGTTGGATGAGTTCATCAAAAAGTACAAAGATGATGAGGCAACCAAAGCTTTGGTAGAGAAGGCCGAAAAGATGAAGGAAGAATTTGGCTCGATAGAGAAGGAACTCTATCAAACACAGAACAGAAGTAACCAAGATCCCTTGAACTTCCCTATTAAATTGACCAATAAGTTGGCTCACTTGAACAGTTTGGTTTCCATAGACGATTTCCCGCCAACGGAGCAGGATATTGCGGTCAAAAATGAAATGACAGCTAAGATCAATGAGCAGTTAAGTACTTTTGATACCTTGATTGATCAGGAGATAGCTGCGTTCAACAACGAATTCAATCAACTCAAATTGGATTATTTGAGCATCGAAGAATAATTTTACAAAGCCCTTATGTTTTCATAGGGGCTTTTTCACTTTTACCGATTGCACCAATTTATTTACAACCAACCATCACCATGAAAAAAGGATTTCTTTTTTTGCTGAGTGCGGTTCTTGGAACCCTCACTTTTGCACAGACCGCCAACGATTATTTTGAACCCATGAAATTCAGGAACATTGGCCCATTTCGAGGTGGGCGTTCCGTAACCGCAAGCGGTGTAGTGGGAGACCCTTTGACCTATTATATGGGCTCCACGGGAGGCGGTCTTTGGAAAACCACCAATGCGGGTGGGCAATGGGAAAATATCTCGGACGGTTTTTTTGAATTGGGCTCCGTTGGAGCAGTAACCGTATCAAGATCCAATCCAAATATTGTATACTGTGGTATGGGAGAGCATGCTCCTAGGGGGGTTATGACATCTTACGGTGATGGTATGTACAAATCCAATGATTCGGGTAAAACATGGGTCAAATTAGGTCTTGAAAAAACACAGCACATTTCCAGAATAATTATTCATCCTACCAATCCAGATATTGTCTACGTTGCCGCGCAAGGAGCCTTGTACGCTCCAAATGTAGAACGGGGCGTTTACCGTTCCATGGATGGTGGCACAACTTGGGAAAAGGTTCTTTATGTGGATGAAGGGACCGGTGCAGCCGAACTCTCAATGGACGCCAACAACCCATTGGTACTATATGCTGCCATGTGGGAACACCAACGCAAACCTAACAAAGTAATAAGTGGTGGACCTGGAAGTGGTTTGTATAAAAGCACCGATGGCGGAAATACTTGGAAAGAGATGACCAACGGACTGCCAGAAGAAAAAGGTAAAATGGCCATAGCGGTAAGTCCAGCAAATTCAGATAAAGTGTATGCACTGATTGAAAGCGACTCCAATCAAGATAAGGGTGGTTTGTTCGTCTCCAATGATGCAGGGGATAGTTGGCACATGGTAAGCGGAGATAACCGCTTGGTGCAGCGCGCATGGTATTATATTGAGGTTTTTGTAGACCCCAATGATGAGGATACGGTGTATGTTTTGAGTGCATCCATGTTCCGTTCCGAAGATGGTGGCAAAACTTGGGAGACCATTTCCGTTCCTCATGGAGACACCCATGACCTATGGATCAATCCGGATAATTCTAAAAACATTCTTTTGGCGGATGATGGCGGCGCAACCATTTCGTTCGATTATGGAGAGAATTGGACGCTTCAGGACAATATGCCCACCGCCCAGTTTTATAGAATCAATACGGACAATCTTTTTCCTTATAATATTTATGGAGGTCAGCAGGATAATACCTCGGTTAAGATTGCGAGTCTTTCAGTTGGTCGATGGAGCATCAACCTAGAGGATTGGCATTATTCCGCTGGTGGGGAGAGTGCGTTTTTGGCCTTTGACCCAGATAATCCACGGTATGTAATGGGCGGAAGTTACTTGGGAACCATTGAACTATTGGATATGGAATCCAAAATGTCCAGTAATGTGATGGCGGCCCCCATTCAATATTTGGGACGCGATGCACGCGACATGAAATACCTCTACAATTGGAACGCACCCATCATTTGGTCCAAGCATGAACCAGGAACATTTTATCATGGAGCACAATTGGTGCTTAGGACTAGGGATAATGGAGTCACTTGGGAGGAAATATCCCCGGACCTTACCCGTGATCAGGATGAATTACAAGGAAAAGGGGGAGGGCCATACACCAACGAGGCCGTTGGTGCGGAGAACTACGGTACTTTGGCCTATCTGTTGGAATCACCTCACGAAGCAGGTGTTTTGATCACAGGTAGTGATGATGGTTTGGTACACATAACAAAAAACGGTGGAGAATCTTGGGAAAACATCACACCCAAAGGATTAAAGGAATGTTTGGTGAACGCCATAGAAGTATCACCACACGACCCAGGCACCCTTTACATTGCCACTACAAGATATAAGTTCAACGACTACACCCCCGGACTGTACAAGAGCACGGATTACGGAAAAAGCTGGGCCAACATCAGCGAGGGAATCCCCTATGGGGCCTTTACTCGAGTCGTTCGTGAGGATAAGGAGCAAAGAGGGTTATTGTATGCGGGTACGGAGAAGGGACTTTACGTGTCATGGAACGATAGTAAAAAATGGGAGCCGTTACAACTGAACTTGCCCAAGACTCCCATTACTGACCTTAAGGCCCACGAAGGGGATTTGATTGTGGCAACATCGGGAAGGAGTTTTTGGATTTTGGACAACATCAACCTGCTTTCTCAATACAAGGGAAGCACTGGTGAATTGAAAATGTATACCCCAGAAGAAGCCATTCACGGAAATTGGGGCAGTCAACTCAACAGTTCTTCAAAAAGTGTGACCGGAACCAGTTCTTTTGAAGGTGTCAACCCGGCCAATGGTATGGTGATTTATTATAACCTTCCGCAAAAAATGGATTCCACGGAGGTAACTATGGAAATAATCGATGCACAGGGCAAATTGGTCCGAAGCTTTACCTCCAAGAAAGATGAAAGTTATATCCCGCACAATGGAGGAGGGGCGCCTCCAAAACCGGTTTTGGGAACGGATAAAGGGCTTAATCGTTTTGTTTGGGATTTAAAAACCCCTATTGTCCCTGGTGTGCCCGGGGTATATATTGAGGCAGATTTTTCTGGACATAAAGTTCCGCCAGGAATTTACACTATGCATCTTAAGGCAGGTGATAAAGTTGTTACTACCCAAGGAAGTGTTGTTCCTACGCCGAACACCGATGTTCCCCAAAAGCGGTTTGAAGAGCACCATGCCATTATGATGGATTTTGAAACCAACCTGACCGATATGCACAACAAAATCAATAAATTAAAAGAAGCACAGGGTCAACTGGATAAGCTATTGAAGGATTTGGATAATCAGGAATTGAAAGAAGAAGGCCAAGCTTTGCTCGATAAATTAAAGGAATGGGACGGAGAAATGGTGCAACGCAAATCGCAAGCCTATGACGATGTAGAGAATTTCCCCAACAAGTTTACGGCGGAATACCTGTTTGTAATGAACCATAGCAATAGCGCCTTGCCACAGATTAATCAACCATCAAAAGATAGAAAAGCAGAGCTGGACGCACAATGGATTGGATTAAAAAGAAGAGTGGAGTCCCTTATGAATACAGAAATACCTAATTTTAACGCCAAACTTTGGGAGAATGGAATCGGAGCCATTCGGATGTAAACTGTAAAAACCGAGCAATTGTTGTATCCCTACATAAAATCGTTGCATCTCATATTTGTGGTGACTTGGTTCGCGGGTCTGTTCTACATTCCCAGACTGTTCATCTACCATATCGAAGCTTGGAAAAAGCCATCCCCCGATAAAGAGATTTTATCCGAACAATTAAAGTTGATGACCAAGCGGCTTTGGTACATCATTACATGGCCATCGGCCGTTTTGTGTACGATTACCGCAATTTGGTTGCTGATTTTAATGCCAGCATGGTTACAGCAACCATGGATGCATGTCAAACTGGTTTTTGTGCTCTTGCTGTTTGTGTACCACTTTAAATGCCATCAAATTTTTAAGCAATTGCAGCAAGATCAAGTGAAATACACCTCAAAATTCATGCGGATGTGGAACGAGGTGGCTACCATTATTTTGTTTGCTGTTGTTTTTTTGGTGGTCCTAAAAAGCGCCTTCAATTGGATTTATGGTATTGTAGGCATGTTTGTATTGATGGTTTTGCTTATGTTGGGTATAAGGTGGTACAAAAAGGTCAGGGATAGAAACCCTAATGCTTAAAACCTTTTTGGCTCGATAATTGCTTAAATTTAACTCTAAAATCTAGCAAATTTGTTAGGAAAACTCTCCTTACGTTCCCGCATATTTGTCGCCATGATCACTTTGGTGGTGGTCGCTTCTGTATTGATTGCAGGGGTAACGGTATATCAGTATAAGGAGCAAGGCAACGATTACCATAACGAAAGACTGGAGCGTAAGGAAGAGCAACTCATCAAGAGTATCAATTATACACTCAAAGAGACAACTTACCCGATCTCAACGGAAAACCTCCATCTTATTTTTAGCGAGGATATATATAAGATTGCCAGCATTCAAAATGTGAACTTCAACATTTATGATTTAGAAGGAAATTTGATTAAAAGCTCCAGACCTACTTTCGAATCCAATTCAATCGCTACATGCCTGGATGCCGAAGTGCTGAATTATTTAAGGGAAAGTGGGGAAACCAAGTTCGTTGAAGAAAAGAGAGCGGCGGGGGACAACTATCAGGCCATCTATACGTATATCTACGACCTTAAATTTAAACCCATCGGCATATTGAACCTTCCTTATTTTGAGGATAATACCTTCAACAATATGGAACTCAAGGAGTTTCTTTTTAGGCTGGCCATGGTCTATATTTTGATGCTGCTCGTGGCCATTATACTGGCTTATTTTATATCAAAATATATTACCCGCTCACTTCAGACCATATCGGACAAGATGAATCGCACGAATCTGACCCGCCAGAACGAGAAAATATATTTGGAAAGTCCTGGGGAAGAAATAGGTAAACTGGTGGACTCCTATAACCGAATGATTGATGAGTTGGAAGAAAGCGCGGTAAAACTGGCCCGTAGCGAGCGTGAACAGGCTTGGCGCGAGATGGCGAAGCAGGTGGCGCACGAAATCAAAAATCCGTTGACCCCATTGCGTCTTACCGTGCAGAGTTTTGAGCGAAAGTTCGACCCCACCGACCCGGAAATTCAGAAAAAGGTAAAGGAGTTCTCCAAGACCTTGATCCAACAAATCGATACCATGAGCAACATTGCCACGGCTTTTTCCAGCTTTGCGGATATGCCCGCCCAGCAGAACGAGACCTTGAATGTGGTAAAAGTGGTAAAGTTGGCGTTGGAAATTTTCAATGAGGATTACATTCACTTCATCACGGACGAAGAGGAGGTGGTGGCCAAATTGGACCGCACCCAATTGATACGGGTGATTACCAATTTGGTCAAGAATGCTATTCAGGCCATTCCCGAAGTGGAGTCCCCACGAATTTTGGTTACTGTGGCAACCGTGGGCGACCGGGTAAAAATTTCCGTTGCCGATAACGGACTGGGCATTCCAGATGAGAACAAACACCGGATTTTTGAGCCCAAATTTACCACCAAGTCCAGTGGAACCGGTCTAGGTTTGGGCATGGTAAAGAACATTGTGGAAAACTATGGAGGAACCATTACCTTTACTTCAAAGGTTGGAAAAGGGACCGTTTTTACGATAGATTTTCCAAAGGAACAGAAGAAATAACGACAAAACGTATACTTGTCGCCCCAAATAGCAATCGAAATGGATTACGAAAACATTTACATTGAAGAAGAGAACAATTTGGCCACCATTACCATAAACAGGCCCAAAAAGCTTAATGCACTCAATAAAAGGACTATAGAAGAGCTACATGTGGCGTTCAAGGAATTGGATGAGGATCCGGAAACCAAGGTCATCATAATTACCGGAAGTGGCGACAAGGCATTTGTAGCAGGTGCCGATATTTCAGAGTTCGCAGATTTCTCTGTAAAGGAGGGGCGGCAATTGGCCGCAACAGGACAACGGACTCTGTTCGATTTTGTTGAAAATCTGTCTACCCCCGTTATTGCGGCAATCAATGGGTTTGCACTGGGCGGCGGATTGGAACTGGCCATGGCATGCCATTTTAGAGTAGCAAGCAGCAATGCCAGAATGGGACTTCCCGAAGTATCCTTGGGCGTAATTCCCGGATATGGGGGCACACAGCGCTTACCCCAGTTGGTAGGTAAGGGCAGGGCCATGGAAATGATCATGACGGCTGGTATGATAGATTCCGATAAGGCCTTTGGCTACGGACTGGTGAACCACGTGGTGGCCAGCGAGGAACTTCTGCCTTTTTGCATCAAGATAGCGAGCAGGATATCGAATAATTCTTCCATTGCCATAAAACATGCAATAAAAGCGGTAAATGCTGGTTTTAGGTATGACGCTGATGGCTATTCGGCGGAAATTGATGCTTTCGGCACTTGCTTTGGAACCGATGATTTTAAAGAAGGTACCTCTGCATTTTTGGAAAAACGTAAAGCTGATTTCCCTGGATCATGACCATTGGCTTAACCAAGCTTAATCATGAAAAAATACCTACTTCTATTATTTAGCTTTGTGCTGACCGGCATGGCCGTCAATGCACAAAAAATGCCCGTTTCCTACGATTTTGGTGAAAAATACAAGGATCGTTACCGATATTCCAATCTAGTTGCTATGGACGAGGATGATTCCGGGGGCTATGTTTTGGTACGCGCTTATTATCAAGGACTCATTCTTAAACCCAAGGGCTATCTTATTGAAAAATACAATAGCGATCTAGAGCTCGTCTCCGAGTACAACTATAAACTCAAGGACCTGGATTTTGTGGACGGATTCCTTAAAAACGGTCAGTTGAACCTTTTGTTCTTGAATTACAATTCCGGTAGAGGTGAATACGAATATTGGGTACATACAAGTCCCGTTATCGATTTTAATTTTCAGGAGAAGAAGTTACTCTCCATTGCTTCAGAACAGGTGGATGATCCAGTAGGAAAGAATTATTATAACCGTGATTTCTCGCGCGGATTTACCACCGCCATACTCTTTAATGAGGAAAAAACAGGTTTCGTCATCAGTACGCATCACAAAAGGGGTAAGAGCAACAAGCATATGATTCATATGTTCGATACGGCGCTCAATAAAAAGTTCGAGTTCGATTTTTCCGATGAAATAGAGGAGAAGAACTATGCTTTTGAGAACGTTGCATTTACAAGGGACCTTCAAACTGCATACATAGTGGGTAAGGCCTATTTTAAAAAGAGAAGGTTTAGGGTCGATGAAAGAAAGTTTCAATATGAATTGATAAAAGTGTCCCAAAGTGAGAGCAGGACACAGTCCTTTGTAGACCCAGGAAAATATCCCGAAGCATTATACCCTGTTTTGACTGGGAACAAACTGGTCTGTACGGGCTTTTATGCCGATAGAAAGGACAACAGGTACAATGGCATCGTTTATTTTGATGTAAATCCGAACACATTGGATATTCGTTCTCAGAAATACAACCCATTTTCCCAGCAATTTATGGATGATAAATTTGGAAGGGAAGAGGATAAGGACATTAAAAACCTTGTTTTCAAAAATGTTGAAGTAACGGAGAACAACGAAATATTCTTTAATGCCGAAGAGTACTTTGTAACCTCAGGCTTGGAAACTACCGGTGCGGGGCAGCGGGTCAAAATCGAACGCTATCACCATAACGATATTGTCAGTGTAAAGCTCGACACCAACGGAAACATGGAATGGGCGAGGAATATCAACAAAACAGAAGTGACCCAAGGCGATGGAGCATACGCATCCTATAGTTCGTATTGTAAGGACGGCAACACCTACTTCTTTATTTGTACGGCGGCAGAAAATCCCCAATTGATCAACAACGAACGTTTGATCTTTAAACAGGGCTTTAGTCGCAACCGGAATGTTTTTATGATCTCGTTGGATGAAAATGGCGTCATGGATTATGAAAAAATCATCGACCAGCAAGAAGCGAGGTTGCCACTCATGGTTTCCAAACCCTTAAAGGATGAAACTGAGGACAAGATGTTGTTCTATGCTAAAAGAGGGAGCAGAAAACAACTCGTAAAAGTTGACTTTAAATAGTTGAGCAATACATAGTTTGACAAAAATGGCCTCCATTGGGGGCTTTTTTTATTTCTCATCATTTTATAAGCAAGAAAAATCTTACGTGAAAAATTAACTATCAATTGAATTGGGGCATTCATCAATTGATAGCCTGCATTGGTGAATTAGGGCCAAATGTAACCACAGAACCATCATACATTTGGAGCATTAACCCTAATAAAAAAATCATTATGAAAGCATTAAAATTATTTAGCATGGCCATGTTGGCAATGGCAATAACGTTGGTTTCCTGTTCCGGGGAAGATGGTGAAACCGGTCCAACAGGTAAACAAGGAGAGCAGGGAGAACAAGGTGCCCAAGGTCCACAAGGTGAACAGGGAGAACAAGGAGAAGCTGGAAATGCAAATGTTCAGAGGTATGATATTTCAGTTACCGATTTTACTGGCTCAACACTTCCCTTTACCATACCGACCGAAGGAGACCTTTCCGAATACATTTTTCTTTTTTATTTAAAGAACGATGCAAATGTTTTTTATTCAGTACCTGGTCCTCTAAATGCCAATGCTAGGTATACCCGTTTATTTTATGATGAGGACACTGGCGAAGGTGAAGTTAACTTTTACCGTACTTCCACTGACACGGAAGAAATAATTGCTGCTGGAACTTTTACAATTTTCAGAATCATTGCCATTGAAACTTTGGTTGGAAGTAAAAATTCCCAAGAAAGCATCATGTCCGAACTAAAATCTGCAGGAGTTGATACTTCGGATTATAATGCAGTGGCTGCTTATTTCGGCTTGGAATAAGAAAGATTTTTGTCCTTTAGGACAACCTAACCATTAGCTGTAAAAGTCGGGCATTGCCCGGCTTTTTTTTATATAATTTTTTTGATTTCATAAAAAGGAAATAATCCATATATTTGGAATAAATCCAAAATATGTCATCCAACGAATTCTTGAAGGGAAGGGGAGCTCAAAAAAATACCGACAATCGGTTTTTGCAGCATGTATTCGAAATGCGGGACGACTTTTTGGAGTTCTGCCGATTGGAAGGCGAAGAATCCGAGAGCAATAAAACCCAATACATACCCATTTTCCCAAAGACCATCGTGAACAAAGTGGACAGCCCCGATGTGGGCATGGGCTATTCTATGAACCCCTACCAAGGTTGCGAGCATGGTTGTATTTATTGTTATGCCAGGAATACCCACGAATATTGGGGATATAGCGCAGGCCTCGATTTTGAAAGAAAGATTTTGGTAAAAAAATCCGCACCCGAACTTTTGGAAGCAAAGATCAAGCACAAGAACTGGAAAGCGCACACGATCGTTTTATCGGGTAACACCGATTGTTACCAACCAGCAGAGCAGAAATTCGAGATTACCAGAAAGTGTTTAGAGGTTTTTTTAAAGTATCGACATCCTGTGGGCATCATCACAAAAAATGCCCTGGTATTGCGTGACCTCGATATTTTAAGGGAACTCAATGAAAATCAATTGATAGGTGTCAATGTGTCCGTAACATCATTATCCGAAAAAACCAGACGCAAGCTGGAACCCAGAACGGCATCCATTCAAAAAAGGCTCAAGACCATACAAGTGTTATCCGAGAATAAAATTCCGGTAAACGCTATGTTGGCACCCATGATTCCGGGCATCAATTCACATGAATTATTGCCGTTGGCCAAGGCCGTGGCGGACCATGGGGCACTTTCATTCGGGTTGACCGTAGTACGGCTCAACGGGGCAATCGGCCAAATATTTTCGGATTGGATTAAAAAGGCCATGCCGGACAGGGCAGAAAAGGTGCTGCACCAGATTCAGGATTGCCATGGTGGGACTGTTAACGATAGCCGATTTGGTACAAGAACCAAAGGTGAAGGTAAAATTGCCGAGCAAATACACGAAATGGCGCAGATTGCAAGGAAACGATATTTTAAGAACAGAAACTTTCCGAGATTGAACATGGAACTTCATGAGCAATATAAGAACGGACAAATGAAATTGTTCTAGGCCCTCAAATAGTTTGGAAACAAAAAATGGCCCATAATGGGCCATTCTTAGTATGTAATTTTTAGAATCTATTTCAATTCCCAACCTTCGCGGTAATCACGGGTTACCCATTCGTTGGCTTTCTCGTAGTTGGTAATCTTCATATTATCGCCATCCCAGAAAAGTTTTCTTCTGCCCGGGAAACCATAAGGATCCCAATCCCCTAATTTTTTACCTTCCTTCAGTTCCTTGTATTGATACGCCTTTACTGCCAAGTTGCCCATCAATACGGTCTCGGTAAGCCTTCCCGCCTTTTCAAAATTGGAAGAAGTTGGCGTACCGTTCTGGCAACCATCCACAAAGTTGGCAAAGTGGCCATCTATTCCTCCGGGTACCCTGTCATATTTTGGGGTTGGGGATTTGTAAAGGTCCATCATTTCCGAAGGGAGCAATCTTGCATTTCGGGAATAGGTGTCGCATACCAATATACCCTTGTCACCATAAATAACACTTCCGCCACCGGAATCGCCAATGGTCTCATCGTCTTTTAGTTCATCAGGCAGGTCTGGTTTTAGGCCCCCATCGTACCAGTTCAATGCAATGTCGCCGTGTTCTTCGTGTTCAAACTTCAAATGGATTTTGGAAGAAGGAGGACAGGAGTGGCTATAATCAGCCTCTACAAAGTCATCTACCCAAACAGTGGTGCAACTAGCTTCTGCCTCTGTTGGATACCCTAAATCAAGCACGCTAAAAGGTGTTTCCATGATATGACATCCCATATCGCCCAACGCGCCGGTTCCAAAGTCCCAGAAACCTCTCCATTTAAATGGGAGATAGGCATCGTTGTAGTCCCTCATTTGGGCAGGGCCCAACCAAAGGTCCCAATCCAATCCTTTTGGGATACGGTCTTTTTCAGCAGGCAAGGGGACCCCCTGTGGCCAAACAGGCCTGTTGGTCCAACAATCTATCGTATGTACTTTTCCAATAATCCCGGATTCTACCCATTCGCGGGCAATTCGGCTACCATCACTGGAAGCACCTTGATTCCCCATCTGGGTTACAATTCCCTGCTCTTTAGCTACTTGGGTCATCAAGCGAGCCTCGTAAATGTTATGTGTAAGTGGTTTTTCCACGTAGGCATGCTTTTTTTCCCGCATAAACGGCAAGGAAATGGTTGCATGCGTGTGGTCTGGACTTGCCACGGCAATGGCATCAATGTCACCTAAATGTGCATCAAAAACCTTTCTAAAATCTTTATATCGTTTTACATCGGGGAACTGCTCGTAGGTTTGTTGTGCACGACGGTCGTCTACGTCACAAAAAGCAACAAATTTTACTCTTCCGGTATCGTTGAGGCCGTTTATTACAGCATTTCCCCTTCCGCCTACCCCAAATCCGGCTACATAAAGGGTGTCACTGGGAGCAATGTGGGTCTTTCCCAGAACATGACTGGGTACAATCGAAAATGCGGCAGATGCAGCGGCTGCATTTTGGATGAACTTTCTTCTTTGCATTATGTTTAGTTTGATATTATGTGAGTCCCCAAGATACAAAAAAGGTAAAGAGAAATCCTAGGTTTTACGATTCCCCATTCCACTCTCTGTAAAATTGGTCGAGATAGTTCAACATAAATTGATGACGCTCTTCCGCCAGCTTTTTTCCGGTTTTGGTATTCATCTTATCCTTGAGCAACAGTAGTTTTTCGTAGAAATGATTAATGGTGGGCGCTTTGGATTTTTTGTATTCCTCCTTGCTCATGTTGAGATTGGGCGGGACATCCGGATTGTGCAACTCCCGGTTTTTAAAACCTCCGTAGTTGAATGCTCTGGCAATGCCTATGGCGCCAATGGCATCCAATCGGTCCGCATCTTGTACAATTTGAAGCTCTTTAGATGTAAACATGGTTCCCTTCTCCAGGCTATTTTTGAAGGACATATGTTTGATGATGTTCACTACGTGATCAATGGTCTGCCCATCAACGGAGAGGGATTCTAGAAAGTTTTTTGCGGTTTCCGGGCCAATGTTCTCGTTTCCTCCATGGAATTTTGGGTCGGCAATATCATGAAGCAGGGCAGCCAATTTTACGACCGTAGCATTTCCCTCTTCATACTTCAGAAGCAATTTGGAGGTATTGAAAACACGCTCAATATGGAACCAATCGTGCCCGCCCTCTGCATCTTGGAGCTCTTTTTTTACAAAATTGATGGTCCGTAATATGAGTTGTGTTTCCTCCATTAGTTGTTGTTGACACCTGCCACGATGGTACTTTCTATTTGGGCAATAAGTTCATCGACTTTGCCTTCATTTTCAATTGGAGGATGCACCTCGAAAGTAACTTGGGAACCCAATCCCATGGGAAACTTTCCGTAGCGCAACAATTTCCAGGAGTTATTGATGCTGATGGGGACAAGCAAAGCTTCGGGTGCATTTTTCAGCATTACTTTGAGACCGGTTGTCCTGAATGGCTTGGGCACTCCATTCCTGCTTCGGGTACCTTCCGGGAAAATAACGGCACTTCGGTTGTTCTCATTAATGTACTTGGCCAATTTTTGAAGCTCGGAAATGGACTGTTTAGGGTCTTTTCTATCGATCAAGGCCGAGCCACCATGCCTTAAGTTATAGGAAACGCTCGGTATCCCTTTTCCTAGCTCTATTTTACTTACAAACTTGGGGTGGTACTTTCGCATATACCAAATAATCGGTGGAATGTCGTACATGCTTTGGTGATTGGTAACAATAATAAGAGGCCTGTCCGTTGGGATATCCTGATTGTTCTTGAAGCTGTACCGAGTTCCCAGAACGTTGGTACATCGCATAATGAACCAATTTAATATGGAAACGCTTTTTTTGTGCGCATTGTACCCGAACACTTTTAGGCAAAACCATTGTATGGGATGGAATATGACCAGAACCAGACCAAACAGCAAAAAGAATAAAACGGTTAGGGGGTATGACAACAGTTTTAGCACGGATACAGGTTTAAATTTTGGTAAAAATAAAAAAACCACCCATTTGGGTGGCGTGTTCATATCTTAATTTGCCTGATTTTAGCAATGCTCGTTGTATGCTTCCATCAAGTTTTCTGCGATCAGCTCGGCAGGTCTACCTTCAATATGATGTCTTTCAATCATGTGAACCAGTTCGCCATCTTTAAAAAGGGCCATACTTGGTGAAGAAGGAGGAAACGGGACCATATGGTTTCTTGCCGTGGCAACAGCTTCCATGTCCACACCGGCAAAAACTGTTACCAAGTTGTTCGGAGTTTTGCTGTTTTGTAAGCTCAATTTAGCGGCTGGCCGTGCATTGGCTGCGGCACAACCACAAACCGAATTCACCACTACCAAAGTAGTGCCATCCTTTTTTAGGGCTTCATTTACGGCTTCACTTGTATGTAGTTCTTCAAACCCGGCACTGGCCAAGTCTTCGCGCATAGGTTTTACCAATTCTTCTGGATACATAGACTTCTTTTTGATTATGTTACAAAGATACGGTATTGTTAGGATTTTTTCATCACCGTTAACATTGCATAAAGCTTTGTTTCTTAATCAAACCCCTATCTTTGCGCTTTAAATTTTCAAACATGATCAAGTGGATAGCCGCCTTGCTCGGTTATTTTATGTTTAGATTTCCCGGTGCGGTATTAGGGTTTATCGTAGGGACCTTTCTGGATAATTTTGGAGGTTCAGGGAAAAGGTCTGGCTCCATTTTCGAAAATGTGACCAGGCAATCGGTCTCCCCGGCCGATTTTGAATTGAACCTACTCTCACTTTGCTCCATAATTATTAAGGCAGATGGACAGGTGAACCAAAGGGAGCTCGATTATGTACGGCAATATTTTTTGAGCACGTACGGGAAGGAAAAGGCCAATGCCATCTTCAGGACTTTCAACGATGTGATCAAAAAGAGGGAGATATCGGCGCAGCGCATCTGTACTTTTATGGTGCAGCGTACCCGGTATGAGGTTCGCTTGCAAATGCTTCATTTTTTGTTCGGTATTGCCCAATCCGATGGGCAGGTTAGCAAGGCAGAAATTCAAAAGTTAAGGGAGATAGCAGGGTACTTTCGGGTAAATCAGCACGATTTTGAAAGTATTATGGCGATGTTCATCAAATCTACCGACAACTCGTACAAGATTTTGGAAATCGAGAAGACTGCTACCGATGATGAAGTGAAAAAGGCTTATAGAAACATGGCCAAAAAGTACCATCCCGATCGGGTGGTGACGGAAAATGAGGCCATCCGTAAAGGTGCCGAGGAAAAATTCAAGGAAGTTCAGAAAGCCTACGAATCCATTCAAAAGGAAAGAGGTTTGTCCTAAGCAGTGGCCAAACTCTTTTTGCGCTTACTTTTCTTTTTAAGTTTATTGATATAAATAATGGTGCCCGTTATCGGCAAACTGGTCGCGATTAAGCAGGCCAAGAAGTATATCCATTTGCTGAATGTTCCGTAAATGGTTCCTGTGTGAATCGGCTTGATGGCCGAAGCAATTTTAACGTTTAGCGGTTTGTCGGCATAGATCTCTTTGCCGACGACCTCCCCGGAAGTATGGATCTGTAGCCTATCTTGGGCAACTGTGGACCAAGAATTGTCCGCCAGTTTTCTGAAACTGTAGATGGGGTTCTTATCGTTGGGCAGGCTTACCGATAGTTCTCCCTCATAGTTGAGCTCTTTGTTGGCCAAGGCTATGGCCTCTTCCAAACTGATTGATTTTTCACTGTCGAAGCTTTCCAAATCAATTTCCGGACCTCCACCTCGATTGCCGAATATTTTGGTACCCATAATGGCACTGAGACCGTCCCTATAACCTTCGAACGACCAGCAGAGACCCGTAATGCCCATGATTAGGATTAAAATACAAGCATAAAATCCTAAAGTATTGTGGAGGTCATGGTTGATGCGTTTCCAGTTGGCATTGGTCCTTATCTTAAAGCCGGCTTTCACGGTTTTCCATTTTATCTTTTTGGGGAACCATAGCACAATTCCGGAAATGGCCAATATCATAAAAATAATGGTGGCAATGCCCACAATCGGTCTTCCCCATTTAATGTCCATCATTAACCATCTATGCATACGGAACATGCTGAACATAAACTTGTCTATTCCCGTATCTTCCGGGGCTAAAAGTTCCGCGGTGTAAGGGTTTATATCGTATGTTGTTCCCCTTCGCTGCTTGAGGTCTTCTTTAATAGAAAATTCATACGGAGAGGTTTCATCGGTTGGAATGGTGATGGATGTGAGAATTCCTTTTTCTTGGATTATAGGGTCATTTATCAAATTGGAAATTGACTTTTTGGTTCCTATGGCCTCAACCTTCATGTCCTCTTTGAACCAACCTTCGATTTCCTCCTCAAAGGTCAGAATAGTTCCGCTTAGGCAGACCAAAAACAAAACAATACCGCTAACGAGTCCCAACCAAAGGTGAACGTCGTTGATAAAATCTCTAATTCCGTATTTCTTACTTTTTCCCATACCGATTGTTAAGCGCTCATATTATTTCAACTGGATTAAATGAATCAAATTCCGGTATACGACTGCACATCTGTTCAATCGTTTAATTGATTTAATGTAGAAATCCAATTTTCGCAAATATAATGGCTGGTCCCTAAAACAAAATCATTATTTGGATTAATTTAAAATAAATTCCATGGGGTTTGCCCGCTTTTGGATGAGGGAATGTTTTTTATTGGTAAATTTGAAAACAAAACTTCATGCAAGAATTTCTGTTCTACATAAAATTGGGACTTAGCCATGTTTTGGATTTTGGAGCCTACGATCATATCTTATTCTTGTCGGCCCTTGCAGTTCCGTTCACTTTTAAAAGTTGGAAAAAAGTACTTGTCTTGGCCACTATTTTCACCATTGCCCATTGTACATCGTTGGCATTGTCCGTGTATGAAGTGACTACGGCAGATGTTGGTCTTATTGAGTTTTTGATACCGGTCACCATTTTGCTTACGGCCTTGTTCAACTTTGCATATGTGTTCAAAGAATCCCTGGATATTGGTCTTTTCCTGCATATTTTGGCGACAGCTTTTTTTGGTTTGATACACGGTTTTGGATTTTCCAACTATTTTAAGATGTTGATGGCTGAAGAAGAGGACAAGATTACTCCTCTATTAGGTTTTGCGACCGGTATAGAATTATCGCAAGTGACCATCATATTGGTTGTGTTGGCTATTGCCTATGTAGTTTTAGGTCTTTTGAAGGTAAAAAGGTCTATTTATATTGCGGTCGCTTCAATTTTGATTATAGCCATTACAATACCCTTGCTCATAGCTACGTTCCCCATATAGGCCCTTAGTTAAATTTTATTGAAGATGGTTGTGAGGGTCTATCAAAGCAGGTATATTTATTTAATTATCAGCATTTTTTTGATTTATGAAGGCGAGCAAACAAGAAAAGTACGATAAAGCCTATTTGAGGATGGCCCAAGAATGGGGGAAATTATCGTATTGTAAAAGAAGGCAGGTCGGAGCAATTATAGTTAAGGACAGAATGATTATTTCCGATGGGTACAATGGGACTCCTACTGGATTCGAAAATTTTTGTGAAGATGAGGAAGGGTACACCAAATGGTATGTCCTTCACGCTGAGGCTAATGCCATTCTCAAAGTCGCCTCCTCTACACAGTCTTGTGAAGGTGCAACATTATATATCACAATGTCCCCATGCAGGGAGTGTAGCAAGCTAGTGCACCAAGCTGGCATAAAACGTGTGGTATACCAGAGTGCATATAAAGACGACTCTGGAATAAAATTTCTGGAAAGGGCAGGTGTGGAGATTGTTCATTTGCCAGTTCTGGAAGAAATGGTTTAAGACCATATTGCTATATGAAAAAGATTAAAGGATATATTTGGCCCACACTACTTGCTTTGGCAGTAGCCATAGGTATTTTTATAGGGGGCAAACTCCATTTTAACGATTCCCCGGAAAAGCTCTTCTCCACCAATTCAAAAAAAGACAAGCTCAACCGGCTTATCGATTACATTGACTACGAGTATGTGGATGATGTGGATACCGATAGCATCGTGGATGTAACGGTCAATAATATTTTGGGCAAGTTAGATCCTCATTCAGTATATATTCCAAAGGATGAAATGAAGGATGTTGCCGAAAATATGAAAGGGGACTTTGCGGGAATAGGTGTTAGCTTTTATATGTACCGTGACACTATAACTGTGATAAGAACTATAAAGAACGGCCCTAGTTATATCAGTGGTATAAAACCTGGTGATCGTATTCTTATGGCGGACAAGGATACACTTTACGGAAGAAGAATCGCCAATGATGATGTGGTCTCCACCCTAAAGGGTAAAATTGGAACCAAGGTCAATTTAAAGGTTTTCAGAAAGACCGATAACCAAATGATGAACGTTTCCGTGGTCCGTGACCGGGTGCCCATCAGAAGCGTTGATGCCTACTATATGCTGACCAAGGATATGGGCTATATTAAAATAAACCGTTTTGCCGAATCTACTTTTGATGAGTTCAAAGATGCTTTGCGCAAATTGAAGCTAAGAGGTGCTGAAAAACTGACCTTGGACCTAAGGGACAATCCTGGGGGGTATTTAGGCATAGCCGAAAAATTGGCCGACGAGTTCTTGGGGGACGATAAGCTTATTCTCTTCACAAAGAACAAAAAAGGAAGAGTCAAAAAGGCTTACGCTACTAAAAAAGGTGATTTTGAAGATAGAGAGGTATATGTTCTTATCAACGAGCGCTCGGCATCTGCCAGTGAGATCATTGCAGGAGCTTTACAGGACAACGATATAGGTACCATTGTAGGTCGCCGTTCCTTCGGAAAAGGATTGGTACAGCGAGAAATGGATTTGGGCGACGGGTCTGCCGTTCGTTTGACCGTATCGCGATACTATACCCCAACGGGGCGTTCCATTCAAAAATCCTATAAAGACGGGAACCATGACTATTACCAAAGATTCATGGAGCGCTACGCCAGTGGTGAGCTTCAATCGGCAGACAGTATCAAGGTGGCGGACTCATTAAAGTTTGTTACGCCCAAGGGCAAGGTGGTATATGGCGGAGGTGGAATTATTCCAGATGTTTTTGTTCCGATAGGAAGCAATCAGGAAGAAGCTATTGAGAGCATGGACGATACCTATCAGTTTTTTGCTCGTTTTGTGTTTGAGCATTTGGAAGAGGACAGAACCATGTACGATGGATATGAGCAGAACCAATTTTTGGACGAATTCCAAGTAGACGATATCCTTTTTGACAACTTTATCCAATTTGTGCTGGACCGTAAGATAAAACTGGATTTTTACGCCTACGAGGACAAGATAAAGGCGTTCATAAAGGCGAATATTGCGGAACAACTGTATTCGCCAAACCTATCGGCCCAAATAAAAGGAGAGTACGACCCAATGCTCAAAAAAGTAAAGGCTTTGGACAAGGCCAAGATTGATGAATCCCAACTAGGGGCAATAGACATCAAGCCTTAACTTATTTCTTCAGTTTTTTGTCAATCTTTTTGGAAGTCATAAAAATCAACATCAATACAATGGCACTTAAAGAGGCAACAATCCCGATCAGGGCGATTGTACTGTCACCTTGTATTGGATTTTCAAAATCTACCAAGGTCACATTGTAAGCAATAAGGCCCAATGCGAGTATAATTAAAACTAAGGCAAATGTCCTGTTCATATCTATGTTTTAAGCGGCGTGCGATAGTAGCCCGTTTACATTGGTCACAAAAAGCTTTACGGCTATGGCCATAAGAATAACCCCAAAAACTTTGCGGATAATGTTGAGTCCGTTCTTTCCCAAGATGCGCTCAATTCTGGCACTGGATTTAAGCACGATGTATACAAAGATAACGTTTATAATAATGGCCACTATAATGTTCTCCACATGGTATTCTGCCCGCAAGGACAATATAGAAGTAAGTGTTCCAGCACCCGCGATCAATGGGAACGCAATAGGTACAATCGAGGCGGTCTCAGGTTCATCATCCTTGTAAAGGGATATTCCCAATATCATTTCAATGGCAAGGAAAAAGATGATAAAGGCCCCGGCGACAGCAAAGGAGTTTACATCGATGCCTATCAAAGAAAGAATGCTTTCACCAACGAACAGAAAGGCAATCATAATTGAAATGGCCACAATGGAGGCCTTTTCGGATTGCACATGACCCACCTTGCTTCTGAGCGATAAAATAATAGGGATACTTCCTAAAATATCGATTACAGCAAACAATACCATTCCAGCGGTCGCTATTTCCTTAAAATTAAAATTCATGGCGTCTTTTTTTTGGACGGCAAATTTACGGGTAAAAAACACTTTTGGATCATATAAAGTGTTTATAAATCATCAATTTTTTGGTTTTGATTTACCTTTGCCCAAAAAGTAAGGACATATTATGTTCCAGATAGGAAAGACCATAGTATCCGAAGAGATACTGGAAAATGATTTTGTTTGCAATCTGAATGCTTGCAAAGGAGCTTGTTGTGTGGGTGGCGAGTATGGTGCGCCGTTGGAGGATTCCGAGACGGACAAGTTACTCAATATTTATGATGAGGTAAAGCCTTTTTTGCGCCCGGAAGGTATTGCTGCCATTGAAGAACATGGGGTTTTTGTAAAAGGAGAGGATGGTGAATGGGAAACCCCTTTGGTGAACAATAATGAATGCGCTTATGTGATTTTCTCTGATGACGGGATAGCCAAATGTGGACTGGAAGCTGCTTATGAAGCCGGTGCCACCAAATGGAAAAAACCTATTTCGTGCTATCTGTATCCGGTTCGTACAAAGGAATATTCGGAGTTTACCGCAGTCAATTACCATAAATGGGAAATCTGTGACCCGGCTTGCTCCTTGGGTAAGGAATTGAAAGTCCCTATCTACAAGTTTGTAAAAGATGCTTTGATCAAAAAGTTCGGAAAGGCCTGGTACAAGGAATTGGAGGAAGTAGCTGCAGAAAAGACTAGATAGTGGGGATGTCCAGCACAACTTTGGTTCCAATGGGATCACCGTTCTCATCGAACAGATCCAAGATATCCACATCAAATTTGTTTTGATAGTCCTTAGCGAAATTTGCCAATCGTTCCTTGGTAATGCGAATACCCAAAGACTTTCTTTTTAGTACACGGTTTTCCTTGTTAAGTTCGGCCATTGTTCTTCCCACGCCGTTGTCCACAATTTCAATCGTGACATGTCCCCTGTCCTTGTGCTTTACATTGATCTTTATTTTCTTTTCACCTTCTTTGGGAGATAGCCCATGCCATAGGGAGTTTTCGAGAAAAGGCTGAAGTGTCAAAGATGGGATTTTGATATTATCTATATTGATGTTCTTTTCTACTTCTATTTTAAAATCTATTTCGTTGGAGAACCGGATATTTTCGATATTCATGTATAGCTCCATGGTTCCCAGTTCTTCGGATAGCGGGATTTCCTTTTGGGAAGATGCTTCTAGAATTTTTCGGACAAGTTTGGAGAACTTGTTCAGATAATGAACGGCATTTTTTTGTTCGTTGTTTATAATATAAAGTTTGATCGAGTTCAAGGAGTTGAACAAAAAATGAGGATTCATTTGGCTACGCAGCATTTGTTGCTCCAAAGTGAGTACTCTTTTCTCGTTCTTGCTCTGGTATTGCCGGTAAAGAATATAGAGTATGGATGAAATTAGCCCCACGATCAATGCACTTACCAGAAGAGTTGTCTGATTTTTTTTAAGCCTTAGCCGAACGATTTCGTTTTCTTTTGCCAAAACCGCGATCTGGCTGTTCTTCTTGTCGTTTTCGTACCTAACGATAATATCGTTCATGTACCGTAGGTTGGTTGCACTGGAAATTTCCTTTTCGTATTCACTGGCCTTTTTATAGGACTCATAAGCTTTTTTAAAATCTCCTTTGGCGTTTTCTAGATCGGACATCTTTTCATACGCGTACAAAATATTACTGGGCATATTTCGGTTTTGCGCCATTGTAAGTCCTTTTTGGATAAAGGTTTCGGCTTCATCATAGTTGCCCAATTTGGTATGCGCCCATCCCGTATTGATATAGACTAGGCCCGTTACGGAGAAGTCTCCGATTTTTTCGGACTCCGAATGTAGAGGCTCTAAAAGGACCAACGCCAAATAGGGCATGTTCTGTTTAAGATAGATTTGCGCCAGACTGTTCTTGCATATAACACGGCCTACTTCCGAATCGATTTCCTCGTTATAGGCCAAGGATTTCCTGTAATTTTCCAAAGCTTCTTCCAAATCGCCCTTTTCCTCTAGGCAATGCCCAATATTTTGATGGTTTATGGCCAACCCCAATTTGTTGCCCAGTTCCTCTTCCAGTTTCAATGCCCTTCTAAATTGTAATATGGCCAAATCGTACTGCTCCAAAGTTTGGTACAGGTTTCCAATGCCATTGAGGGCAACATTGATACTTCTTTTAATATGGTTGGATGGGTTCTCGATTTGTTCTGCCAGTTCAAGCGCCTTTTGGTGATAATCCAATGCGGTCTTTATCCCATCGGTACGTCTGTAGACTACCCCCAGCATATTTAAACTAAGCACTTTAAAATCAATATTGTTCCCTCTTTCCGAGGCGGCCAAGGCTTGTTCGTGCAATGCAACGGCCTTCTCATATTCGGAAAAGTTCCGATACTTCATGCCTAATTGGTTCAAGGCATAAGATTGTCCTTCCAAATAGTCGTTTTCTTTACTAAAGTTGGCAAAATATCTTAATAGTGAGGTGTCCCTTTTTTCGGAATACAGCTCTTCATCTAGTGCTTCGTAGGTCTTGGGTTTAAGTTTTACCAATATTTCCGTTTTCTCAACAAACTCGTCGGTGAGGTTTTGAGCATGTAAAGGAGATAAAAAAGAGAACAGCAAAAAGGTGACCAGAGGCCCGGTTCGCGCTCGAGGTAGGTTTTTAATAAGGAGGAACTTTACTATAGGCACGTGAACATTTTGAGATTATAGCATATCCAAAAAGTCGGATTTTTTTTGCCGGGAGACTGGGATTTTATGATTGGATTCCAGAACCACATAACCGTCGGTTTTGAGGAATTCTTTTATTTTGTTGAGATTGATTATATAAGAGTTGTGTATTCTAAAAAAGCTACTTTCTGGTAACAAGGCATTGACTTCCTTCAATTTTTTCGTGAGAAGGATTTTTTGTCCATCCTTTAGAAAAATAGTGCTGTAATTACCGTCGGATTCTGCATACAGGATTTCATCGCTGTTCAAAAAGACCAATTTACCATCCGTATTGATGGTTATTTTTTTGCTTTGCGATTCCGAATTAAAATTAAGAAGAATTCTTTCCAAGCGTTCAACGGTCAAATTTTTAGCGTTGAACTTTTTTATTTTAGCTATGGTTTCCTCCAGATCATCCGAGTCTATCGGTTTTAGGAGATAGTCGATGGCCTCATTTTTTAGGGCCTGCAGGGCATATTGATTATAGGCTGTAGTAATGACAACAGGAAAATCCTTGTTTTTCAAGTTTTTTATAAACTGGAACCCGTCCATTGCGGGCATTTCAATATCCAAAAATAGACAATCGGGAGTGTTCTTTTCCAAATAGTCCAAAGCTTCCCTGGCATCTGTAAAAGATGCAATAATATCCACTTCATCGCTCAAGTTGGTAAGTTCCCAGCTTAGGCTTTGGAGGGCTTTTATTTCGTCATCAACTATTACTGCTTCTAGCATAATCTAATATAGGTTATACCAAATTTAGAATTATTCTCTACATGGCAATAAAATAATGTGTTAATGGATATTTAGCACGTATAACTGGTATAAAAAGGGGAATCAGGTGAAAAATCACTGGTTTTTTCTGTTTTGGGCTTTAGTTTGCAGGAAAGCTAAAGCTGGTTTCCCATACGCAAAAACCAATTATACATAAAACAGAACAGTTTATACATAGACATTATATGCGTGAAATTTAGTTGTCTATATTCGGCATGTCAAAAATAAGAGGACAATTTTGAAATAGCCAGAAAATGAAAAAATGTGCAATATTGTTTTTGATTTTGATAGTGGCATTGTTTTTTGCCGCGTTATCAGAAAAGAACAACGCCCAATTGGGAGGCGATTGGAATAAGGTTGTTGCGAAGAAATGATTTTGTAACACATTAGCTCTTAAAATTTTTGTATTACCAAATAATTGTACGGCCACGGCAACCAATCTTTTGATTGTATAAACCGCTTGCACAATTAACTTCTGTTTGGCCATAATCTGGATTTGGTTTTAGGTTTCGGGGGAACTACCTAGGACAAAAAAAGATTTAGTAAGGCTCAATTGAAGAGGCCGTACTCTTTGGTAATATTTGGCTCTTTGGCCGGTTCATCGTAAAAGCAAGACCAGGTAAACATACTTCTATGTTACTTGGTCTTTTGTTTTTACAGATTTTGTAAAGTATTGCTTACAAGGCAAGTCTGTGCCTAGATTTCAACATTTTGTGTTAAAAACTTTAAGGGTGTTTTTAGCGTTGAATCTTTAAAAACTCAAGGTATTTTTAAATCTTTGTCTGTGTTGACCGAAAAATTCAATTTAGGTAGATTTCACTCGCTGTAAAGCAAAGGATTCTCGAATTATTTTTTGGAAATCTTCAACAAATTACTGTGCCGATAATACAGTTGTTACTGTACTGCGTATACAGTTTTTTGTGCCTTGAATGGCAAATGTGATAGTGTTTATTGATTTTATGCCTCGGATAAGTTTACCCCACAGTAGAACCATCCGAGGTATTTTTTTGGTAACCGTATATAAAAAAACCCCCAGTATTGGAGGTTTTTGATTTTATGGATGTTAATTAAAGCTTAGATAGACCAAGCCTTGCCGCCTGTCAAGGTTTCAAGGTCGCCACAACCGATATATTCACCAGGAATTGGCAAATAAGCCAATACTTCCTCACCCACATATTCTGAGGATTTGTAGGCCCAAGTGGCCAAATCCCTCAAGTCATTGGCAAAGGAAAAACGGGCAATATCATCATCCAAACTACCTTCTCCACCTTGCATAATGGCTTCCATGTAGTTCATGATGGCTTCGGAATGTGCTTCTTCCTCTTCATCCGAACGTTTTCTGAGGTATGCTTGCAAAGCTGGCTCTATATCCGCGGCTTCTATGTCCATTAAGGATTCTTTGCCGGAATCTGCCAAGACCTTGTCGTAGAACTTGTTCATTTTCATGACCACAAATTCCCTTTGGTCCAATGGCATTACTTCGTCCAAATAGGCATCTATAAACGTGTGAACGTTCACCTCGGTCGCAGATGGCGTGTCCGTTTTGGGAAGTATGACATCCAACGTTTGGGCCATGGCATATCCTTGTTCTTTGCTTAGGAAACTAGGTGTCCACTCCGCGTATGCAGGTTTGTCTTTACAGCTCTGCAATAGCGATAACAATGTCGGCGTGGCCACGGCATAACCAAAGGCCAATCCCATATTTTTAAGTGCTGATCTTCTTTCCATTATATATTTCCTTTTTTAAGTTCTTGGGCAGCGTGGTTGGCAGCCCTTGCCGTAAATGCCATATATGTCAACGATGGGTTTACACAACTTGCAGATGCCATAAAGGCACCATCGGTCACATATACGTTCTTACATCCGTGTACCTGGTTGTTTCCATTGACTACGGAAGTTTTTGGGTCAAGCCCCATCCGTGCAGTACCCATTTCGTGGATACCTAAGCCTAATGCATAGGGAGCATTAAAAGCGGTGATGTCTTTTGCACCTGCTTTCTCAAGCATCTGAACTGCTTGGTCCTGCATATCCTTACGCATATTGTGCTCGTTTTCACCGATTTCGGCATCAAAGGTTACAGTAGGGAGTCCCCACTTGTCCTTTTTGTCGTAATCCAAGGTCATTTTGTTTTCGTGGTAAGGGAGGGTTTCACCGAAAGCATTGATGCTAAAGTTCCATCCACCGGGAGTCAACATTGCATCTTTATATGCTTTTCCGTAAGCTGCTTCGGCGACCAATTCTTCGTAATTGCCCCTGCCGGCACCTCCTTGGTAGCCATAACCACGTTTAAAGTTTTTCATATCGGAATCACCGCCAAGGTTTCTAAATCTTGGAATGTACACTCCATTGGGCTTTCTGCCCTTGTAGTATTTGTCTTCGTAACCATCAAACTTACCGGATGCACCTACTAAAAAGTGGTGGTCCATAATGTTGTGGCCCAATTCTCCGGAGTCGTTTCCTAAACCGTTAGGGAACCTATCCGATTTGGATTGCATCAAAATGGAAGTAGAAGCAATGGCAGAAGCACATAGGAAAATAACTTTTGCTTTGAATTCAAATTCTTCCTTGGTTTCTCTATCGATAACCTTAACGCCTGTAGCTTTCTTGGTGTTAGGGTCATAGATTACCTCGTGTACAATGGAATCTGGTCTAAGGGTCATGTTTCCTGTAGCTTCGGCAGCTGGCAACGTAGAAGAAACGCTGCTAAAATATGCTCCGAAAGGACATCCTCTAATACAACGGTTCCTAAATTGACAACGAACCCGACCGTCACCATCAAACTGTTTGTCACTGTTTATGTGGGCCACCCTACCTGCAGTGATAACACGGCCACCAAAATGTTCGGCGACCTTGCCTCTTACGTGGTCCTCTACACAATTGAGTTCCATCATGGGCTCAAACTGTCCATCGGGAAGTTGAGGCAGACCTAAATTTTCACCGGATACACCGATGTAACTTTCAACTTTATCGTACCAAGGGGCTATGTCCTTGTAGCGTACTGGCCAATCCACGGCGATTCCCTCATTTTTGTTTGCAGTGAAATCAATGTCGCTCCATCTGTAGCTGTGTCGTCCCCACATAATGGAACGTCCACCTACGTGGTAACCTCTCATCCAATCGAAACGTTTGGTCTCGTTGTAAGGATGGTCCAAGTCGTTTACAAACCAATGTTTTGAGGCTGCACCAGTGGTGTAACCGGTTCTGGATTGTTTCTCTTGTTGCTTAACGTCTTCTCGGGTTGCTCTGCCCGCATGCTTAAAATCCCAATCGTCCATGTTGGCCGTTGGATAATCTTCACGGTGTTTTACCATGGGGCCACGCTCCAAGACCAAAGTCTTGAGACCGTTTTCGCACAATTCTTTTGCAGCCCAACCACCGCTGATACCCGTACCTACCACGATGGCATCGTAGGATTCCTGCTCCTGATTGTAATAAAATTTACTCATTTATTCGGATTGTTTATTTGCTAAATGTATTAATTATTAAATTAATTTTCTACATTTAATCCCTATGTTTATTGAGAATTCAGCACTATAACGTTGTAGTTTTTGGATTCCGCACGAAATTAACTAACGTAAAAATATGAACAGAAGTAGTTTAGCACAGAAAAGTATTGTCACACTTATTGCCGTGGCTTTTTTAGGATTTTATTCCTGTAAAGAGAATTCAAAGAAGGAAACAGCGGAGGAATCTGGTGCCGAGGTAGTAGCAGAAGATGAGCCTAAACCGGACATTAAGCTTTCTTTGGCACAATGGTCCATTCACAAAATGATTTTCGAAGAAGGCGTTGATCCCTACACGTTTGCGGAAAAAGCAAGCAAATGGGGTTTTGAGGGATTGGAATATGTGAGCGCTCTTTATTATAAAGAACTGCAAGCTGCGAATTTTTCCGAAGAGGCCATGAACAACTGGGTGGAAAAGAGTAAGGCCGAAAGTGAAAAATATGGGTTGAAGAATCTTTTGATCATGGTGGATGGACAAGGCGACATCGCGGTTCCTGATGAAGCCGAAAGAACAAAAGCAGTGGAAAACCATTATAAATGGGTAGATGCGGCCGCAGCTTTGGGTTGCCACTCCATCCGCGTTAACCTTAACGGAAGCATGGAGCCAGAAGTATGGATGCCTGCATCCGTTGCGGGGCTTACCCAATTGGCCACTTATGCCAAGGACAAAAACATCAATATTATTGTAGAGAATCACGGCGGGCCATCTTCCAATGCCCAAATGTTGGCAGACGTTATGGAAAAAGTGGGCATGGACAATTGTGGTACATTGCCGGATTTTGGAAACTTCTGCATCAAAAGGGAAGCAGGGGATTACTATTCATCAGAATGTTTGGAAGAGTACGACAAATATAAAGGGGTAAAAGAATTGATGCCTTATGCCAAAGGTGTTAGTGCCAAATCCTACAGTTTCAATGAAGAAGGCTATGAGACCAGAGTGGATTATCCTAAAATCATGGATATTGTATTGGATGCTGGATACGAAGGTTATGTTGGGGTAGAGTACGAAGGCTCTGAACTTAGCGAAGAAGAAGGAATATTGGCAACCAAGAAACTTTTGGAAAAAGTACTGGAATAGTCCTACTAAATATAAATGGGTAGATGAAGGGATTTTTACAACAGCTCTTCGATTACAATTTCTATTGTAACAAAAAAATAATTGAACAATGCAGTGGTCCGGGCCAGGTTCCGGACAACTGCATTAGACTTTTTAGTCATATACTAAATGCCCATCATATTTGGAACCAAAGGATACTGGAATACCCAACTGAATTTGGAGTCTGGGACCTGCATGAGGTAGATACATGGGAAGACATTCATTACGAAAATCAACGAACTTCCTTTGAAATTGTATCCAGCACGGATACTTTTGATAAACGAGTGGAATATACCAACAGTACAGGAAAGAATTTTTCAAATAAACTGGAGGACATCCTTTTTCATATCATCAATCATTCCACGCACCATAGGGGGCAAATTATGATGGAGTTGAGAAATGCGGGGATAGTGCCCGAGCCTTTGGACTATGTGCATTACAAACGATAATTACTAATTTTTGAATACCAACAATGAATATTAAGACCAAATTCCAACTCTCCTTTATGATGTTCCTCGAATTTTTTATCTGGGGAGGTTGGTTTGTTACCCTGGGAACATTCCTAGGGAATAATCTAGAAGCAACAGCAGGGCAATCCTCGATGGCTTTTTCCACCCAATCATGGGGTGCTATAATAGCTCCGTTCATTATTGGACTTATTGCTGACAGATATTTTAATGCCGAACGAATTTTGGGGGTATTGCACCTTATCGGCGCATTTCTAATGTACCAGATGTATCGGTCGGAGGATTTTGTTGCCTTTTACCCATATGTATTGGGATACATGATTTTATATATGCCAACATTGGCCTTGGTGAATTCCATCTCTTTTAATCAAATGAAAGATCCGGCAAAGGAGTTTTCGAACATCCGTGTGTTTGGTACCATTGGTTGGATTATCGCAGGGTTGGTAATAAGCTACCTTTTTGTTTGGGACTCTCCAGAAGCCTTGGAAGCGGGAATGCTTAAAAATACGTTTTTGATGGCAGGAATCGCTTCGGCAGTTTTGGGGCTTTTCAGCTTCACATTGCCAAAGACACCGCCAAAGGTGGACAAAAGCGAAAAAGTGACCATCTCCGATGTGTTGGGACTTGATGCATTGAAACTGTTGAAGGATAAAAACTTCTTAGTGTTCTTTATATCATCAGTATTAATTTGTATCCCGTTGGCTTTTTACTATCAAAATGCCAACCCGTTCTTGTCAGAAATAGGATTGCCAAACCCAACAGGTAAAATGGCCATCGGTCAAATTTCCGAAGCACTTTTCATTCTGGCACTACCTTTCTTTTTCACCAGATTTGGATTTAAGAAGACCATATTGGTAGGTATGCTGGCCTGGACGGTTCGTTACCTATTGTTCGCCTATGGTAATGCTGATGAATTATCTTTTATGCTGATTCTTGGGATTGCACTGCATGGAATTTGTTATGATTTCTTCTTTGTATCCGGACAAATTTATACCGATACAAAAGCTGGTAAAAAGTACAAAAGTGCAGCACAGGGCTTGATCACATTGGCCACCTATGGAGTGGGAATGTTAATAGGTTTCTGGATTGCAGGACAGATTACCGATTCGCTTACTATGGAAGACGGCGCCCATGCTTGGGAAAGTATTTGGATTTATCCAGCAGCATTCGCGGCAGTAGTATTCGTGTTGTTTGCATTAATATTCAAGAACGAGAAAGTAGAATATAAATCTTAGGTAATCGGGAATGCACATGCTCGGACACCCTTTGATTTAAATATGATCAAAATAGGACATAAGATTATAGATACAACCAAAATTAACTGAAACAAAAATGAAAAACGTAAACAAGAATCAGCTATTTCTGGCAGCCTGTATATCGCTGGTGGTTACATCCATGACCTTTGCCATTAGGGCGGGTATATTGACCCAATTAGGGGAGGAATTCATGCTTTCCAATCAACAATTAGGTTGGATAAACAGTATGGGCTTTTTTGGATTCCCTATTGCCATGATCTTTGGTGGATTGCTCTACAATAAAATTGGGGCACGTAAACTCATGGTAACAGCATTTGTCTGCCACATGCTTGGATTGATCCTTACTATAATGGCAGGAGGGTTTTGGACATTGATTATATCCACCTTCTTTATTGGCTTTGCCAATGGTTCGGTGGAAGCGGCCTGTAATCCAATGATCGCCGATATGTTCACCAAGAACCGTACAGCCATGTTGAACAGGTTCCACGTATGGTTCCCTGGAGGAATTGTAATCGGCTCCCTTATCTCCAAGTTTATGACCGATTTTGGAATGGGTTGGCAATTGCAGATCGCGGTAATGTTGATACCTACGCTTATCTACGGATATATGTTCTTTAAGCAACAGTTTCCAGAAAGCGAACATATCGAAACGGACACCACAAAGAACATCAAAGGTCTTGCAGACCCATTGTTCATTTTTATCATGTTGTGTATGACCCTCACCGCAATTTCAGAATTTGGCCCTCAACAATGGGTGGAACGAATTTTGGGTAATTCTGGGGCAAGCCCCATGTTGGTCTTGGCCATGGTGACCGGTATTATGGCCATAGGCCGATATTTTGCAGGGCCCATTGTACATAGGCTTAATCCTATTGGGGTTTTGGTGATGTCCGCCCTGATAACTACCGCAGCAGTGTATAGCATGAGTGTTGCCGAAGGCTCCATGATTTATTTGGCAGCCGTTCTTTTTGCGTTGGGAGTTTGTTATTTTTGGCCTACCATGATTGGGTTTACTTCCGAATACCTTCCCAAAACGGGAGCATTGGGAATGTCCTTGGTAGGTGGGGCAGGAATGTTCTCCACGGCCATATGGCAACCTGTGATCGGTGGTTGGTTGGACTCGGCAAAAGAAACAGCGATTTCATCCGGATTGGCCGATGAGGTGGCGGAATTGGCAGCAGGAAAGGCAACCTTGGGGAAAATGATGTTTTTTCCGTTGGCAGTGTTGATTCTGTTTTCCATTTTATTCCTGTTTCGTAAGAAATTGGAAGAAAGAAGAGTGCCTCAGGGCCATACAGCAGAAGAAGTAGTATAATTGAAAATAAAATAATAAAAATGCCTAAAAAGATTAGACTCGGAATTCTCGGAGGAGGAGGGGATTCGCTTATTGGTGTGCTGCACAGGGTGGCAGCCTTTATTAATGATAATTACGAGATTGTTGGTGCTGTGTTTAACCCAGACCATGATGAAAGTATAGCCTTTGCCAAGGAAATTGATATTCCAACCAATCGTATCTATAAAGATTTTGATACGTTGATAGAAGAAGAGATGAAGCTTCCAGAAGACGAACGTATTCAAGTTTGCTCCATTCTTACGCCTAACTTCTTGCACTTTCCAATGGCAAAAAAACTTTTGGACAATGGTTTCCATGTCATCTGTGAAAAGCCGATGACCACGACATATGAAGAGGCCAAAATCCTTCAAGAGACCCTTAAAGAAGTCAAAAAGGTATTTGCCGTAACACATACATACACAGGTTATCCGATGGTGCGACAAATGCGCGAGATGATAAAGGACGGTGTTATTGGGAAAGTACACAAAGTTGATGCGCAATATTATCAAGGTTGGATGAACCCTATTATTCACGATAAGCAAAAGCGTAGGACCGTATGGAGACTCGACCCCAAAAAAGCGGGAATCAGTTCTTGTATGGGAGATATCGGTGTACACGCCTTTAACATGATAGAATACACCACCGGTCTGCAGGTGCAATCCTTGCTTTGCGACTTCAACTATATGTACGATGACAATTTGATGGACATGGATGGTACCGCCCTTATCCGCATGGATAAAAACGTAAAAGGGGTCATCAGGGCCAGTCAAGTGGCAACTGGAGAAGAAAACAATTTGACCATTGCCATTTATGGCCAAAAAGGAGGATTGAAATGGGAGCAGGAAAACCCAAACTACCTATACAAGTTGAATGATCCAGAACCGTTGCAGGTGTACAAACCCGGACATGAGTACAATTCCAAATTGTCTTTGGATGGCACCAAATTGCCTCCAGGGCACCCAGAAGGTATTTTTGACTCCATGGCCAATATCTACTTAGGTGTTGCAAGAGCCATTCGTGGTGAAGAATATAATGATGGTGAATTCCCTACCATGATGGACGGTGTACGTGGTCTCAACTTTATTGAGAACACGGTAGCATCCCATAAACAAGGAAACATTTGGGTGGATATGGATTAAATCCCTATCTCTTCAAAAAAGTATAGTTGATGGCTGCCAATTGGCAGCCATTATTTTTTGTACAGCATCTCAAACTGCTCAAACACCACAATCATACTTTCGGTAGGTTTGGTTCCTAATTCAGATAGTTCGCGGGTGTAATACTCCCAATGGACTTTTTTCCAATGGTCGAGGCTTTTATCACCTTCACCTTCCAAACGGGCATGCTCTTCCCTGATGCTGAAGTAGGGAAGAAGCTTAACCGTAGTGGTCCGAATAATGCATTTGGCATTTCCGTTCCAATCCGTGACCACATAAAAATCTCCGATTTTGGGCAGAGCTTCATTGCGGAGCTGTATCCCCTTTAGCGAATGGGTAGTGGCTCTTTTGGTTTCTTTACAGATTAAATCCGCGCATAGGTCGGCATCTTTTTCATTATCACAAAAGTGTATGACCTTCGGAGCATCTTCAGAGGCAAACTCCAAATGGGCATCCAAAAAGTCGCCCCAAAGATTTCGGGCAGAAGCATTTTCCATAAGTAGGCTTTTTAAGCAAATTTATTCTGTTTGAATTGTTCCGCAGCGTGGTTGGCAGCCCTTGCTGTAAATGCCATATAGGTCAAAGATGGGTTTACGCAACTGGAAGAGGTCATAAAAGCCCCATCGGTAACATAAACATTGGGTACTGCATGCAATTGGTTGTGCTTGTTAAGAACGGAGGTTTTTGGGTCGTGACCCATGCGGGCACCTCCCATTTCGTGAATACCTAGACCGGGTCCTGTCTCCCTATCAAAAACGGAAATATTTTTAAAGCCGGCCGCCTTTAACATTGCAGCGCCTTCTTCTTTAATGGCCTCTCGCATATTATATTCGTTCTCCTTGAATTCGACATCAAAATCCAGTTGGGGCAGTCCCCATTTATCCTTTTTGTCCTTGCTCAAGGTCACTCGGTTGTCGTGGTAGGGCAACATTTCACCAAAGCCTCCCAATCCAATTTCCCAGCCTCCGGGCTTTAAAATGGATTCTTTTAGCGCCTCTCCATATCCCATCTCTGCAACCATTTCCGACCAATCGGTTCTATTGGCCCCACCTTGATAACCAAAACCACGGAGAAAATCCGGGCGTTTAGTTTTCTCATCCAGATTAACAAATCTTGGAATATAGATGCCGTTGGGTCTTCGCCCTTTATAATATTTGTCCAAATGCCCATCTACTTTTGCCGATGCTCCGAGTTGGTAGTGATGGTCCATGATGTTCCTTCCTAGCTGGTCGTGTTCGTTGCCCATTCCATTGGGAAACCTATTGGATTTCGATTGAAGCAGAATCCCCACGGATGCCATGGAGGAAGCGCAAAGGAAAACTATACTACTGTTAAATTCCAGTTTTTCCTGTGTTTCAGCATCTATAATTTTGACGCCGGTCGCCCGGTTCCTATTTTCATCATAGACCACTTGGTGTACGATTGAATTTGGCCTCAAGGTCAAATTTCCAGTTCGTTCTGCAGCAGGCAAAGTTGATGAGTTACTACTGAAATAACCACCAAAAGGACATCCTCTCCAACAACGGCTTCTGTGTTGACAAGGCCCGCGACCTTCAAATTCGGTGGTGTTTTCGGTAATATGGGCAGCACGCCCAATGGTAAGCAAGCGACCATCATCAAACTCTTTGCTCAGCGATTCCTGGAGCTCCAGTTCAACACAGTTGAGTTCCATAGGTGGCTGAAAAACACCATCGGGTAGTTGTTTGAGGCCCAAAGCCTGTCCGCTGACACCGATATAGGATTCAACTTTGTCGTACCAAGGCGCAATATCTTTGTAGCGTACTGGCCAATCCACTGCAATACCTTCCTTCTGGTTTGCTTCAAAATCAATATCGCTCCATCTGTAGCTCTGCCTGCCCCATGTCAGGGATCTTCCCCCTACTTGGTAGCCCCTGATCCAATCAAAACGTTTGGTTTCTTGATAGGGATGTTCCAAATCGTTCACAAAAAAGTGTTTTACATCTTCTTTGGGCGCCCACCCGACCCTAAGTTGTTTATGATATTTTTCTTTGTCCTCACGGGAAAGCTCTCCTTTAAAGGTATAATCCCACGGATCATCGTTCATGGTTTTATAATCTTCAATATGCTTCACCATTGGCCCTCGTTCCAACACCAATACGTTGAGTCCGTTTTCGCATAATTCCTTGGCGGCCCAACCGCCACTTATGCCCGTTCCTACAACAATGGCATCATAAACTTTGTTTTCAATCACTTTAATGTTGTTTTAATTGTTAGCTAATCCCTATATTTATGTTTTTCTACATGAGACCTAAAAATAGCATAGTTTTTTTCTTAAATATAAAAGATAAATCCCAATTAATTTGGGATTTCCTAATTCCTTAAATTTTAACTAAATGAAGACAATTAAAGGACCGGCCGTATTCCTAGCGCAATTTGTGGACAATCAACCTCCCTTCAATACTTTGGACGGTATGTGCAAATGGGCTTCAGATCTTGGATACAAAGGGATTCAGATACCAACGTGGGAATCCTTCTTGATAGATTTGGACAAAGCGGCCGAAAGCCAAGATTACTGTGATGAACTCAAAGGAACGATAAATTCCTATGGTTTGGAGATCACCGAGCTATCTACCCACCTCCAGGGGCAGTTGGTAGCGGTTCATCCTGCGTATGATATCATGTTCGACAACTTTGCTCCCGAAGCATTGCATGGCAAGCCAAAAGAGCGGACAAAATGGGCCATTGAGACCGTTAAAAAGGCCGCTACGGCAAGTAGAAGACTTGGACTAAAGGCGCATGCTACATTTTCAGGGTCCTTGCTATGGCACACCGCTCATCCATGGCCCCAAAGACCTGCCGGATTGGTAGAGATGGGTTTTGAGGAGCTGGCCAATAGATGGATGCCCATCCTTAACCATTTTGATGAAGAAGGCGTGGATGTTTGTTATGAAATCCACCCCGGGGAAGACCTTCATGATGGTGATACTTTTGAACGCTTTTTGGAAGCGACAGGTAACCACAAAAGAGTGAATATTTTGTACGACCCGAGTCACTTCGTACTTCAGCAGTTGGATTATATTACCTACATTGACCACTATCATGAGTTTATAAAATCTTTCCACGTGAAGGATTCCGAGTTTAATCCAACTGGGAAAAAAGGAGCCTTTGGTGGTTATAACGATTGGGGAGATAGAGCAGGTAGGTACCGTTCTTTGGGAGATGGACAAATAGATTTTAAGACAATCTTCTCCAAACTGACCCAATACGGATGCGATGTATGGGCAGTAATGGAATGGGAGTGCTGTATTAAGAGCCCTGAACAAGGAGCTCGCGAAGGAGCCAAATTTATTCAAGATCATATTATAGAAGCAACCACAAAAACATTTGATGATTTCGCTGGAGCGGATATCGATGAACAAAAACTTAAAAACATATTAGGATTATGAAAAAACCATTGTTGTTTATAGCTCTTGCAGCAGTATTTGCCTGCAAGGACAAACCAAAGGAAAACAAAGAAGAAGTTCAAGAAGAAATGACGGAGGTAGTTGAAGAAAAAGAAGCTGAATGGACCACCTTGTTCGACGGGACAAGTTTTGATGGTTGGCACATGTACAATGGGGGAGAGGTAACCGAACCTTGGAAACTGGAAGATGGGGCCATGGTGTTTTACCCAATGGAAGAAAGACCCGAAGGAGCCAACTACAACTTGGTTACCGATGAAGAGTTTACCGATTTTGTACTGACCCTGGATTGGAAGATCGCCGAAGGAGGAAACAGTGGATTCTTTTGGGGCGTAAAGGAAGGGGAGGAATATGGCCAGCCATACGTTACCGGTCCGGAAATTCAAGTTTTGGATGACGAGAGACACCCTGATGCAAAAAATGGAGAAGATCGTTTGGCGGGATCCTTGTACGACATTGTTCCACCATCTGAAAAAGTGGTCAAACCAGCGGGCGAATGGAACTCCGTGGAATTGATGATCAATCACAAGACCAACCAAGGTCATGTAATTTTGAACGGGACCAAAATTGTGGAGTTTCCGTTGGAAGGTCCGGAATGGGACAAATTGATTGCCAATTCCAAATTTGCCGACTGGGAAGATTTCGCCGCTTTTAAAACAGGTAAGATCGGATTGCAGGACCATGGGAATGTGGTAGCATTCAGGGATATTAAGATTAAAGAGTTGTAGAATGAAAAGATTGAAATATACTTTGGGGATAGTTGCCGTGATGACAGGTTTATTCGTTAATGCTCAGGAAGTAGAACCCACAAAACCTGAGGCGACCGAATTATATAAACCTGTTCCGCCAAAAGTGACCCCTGGTGAGAATGGTGCACCGCCAAGCGACGCCATTGTGTTGTTCGATGGCACATCTTTGGACAAATGGGTAAGTGCGGCAGACAGTACAGAGGCCAAATGGATTTTGAACAAGGATGGCAGCATGACGGTGAAGGATAAAGCAGGAGACATTCAAACCAAGCAGGATTTTGGTAGCGTTCAGTTGCATATTGAATGGAAATCACCTGCCGAAGTACAGCGGGATGGTCAGAATAGGGGAAATAGTGGAATCTTTCTGAACGGACTCTACGAGGTGCAAGTGTTGGATAACAATGACAACGATACCTATGTTAATGGGCAAGTCGCCTCCATTTACAAACAACACACTCCTTTGGCTATGGCTTCCGTGCCCACAGGGGAATGGAATACCTATGATATTATTTATCACGCACCGGAGTTTGAAAAAGGTCAAAAAGTAAAGTCCGGTACCCTTACCGTGATACATAATGGTGTTTTGGTGCAAGATCATGTAGAGATCAAGGGAACCACCCCTTACATTGGTTGGCCTAAAAACCCTCCACACGGAAAGGGACCTCTTAGACTTCAGGATCATGGGGACAACAGTAGGGTAAGCTATAGAAATATTTGGGTAAGGGAGTTGAATTAACTCCCTTTCACCGTTTGCCAGATAGAATCTTTAAAGTGCCAGTAACCTATTTTGGTTACCTTTGGCAAAATTTATCATACATCTATGATTCAATCCATGACAGGCTTTGGGAAGCATATAGTGCAGCTTCCTTCCAAAAAAATCACTATAGAGCTCAAGTCGCTCAATAGCAAGAGTTTGGACATCAATGCCAGACTTCCGCAATTCTATCGCGAAAAGGAACTGGAACTGCGCAAAATGATAGCTGGAGCTTTGGTGAGGGGCAAGGTTGATTTTAATCTTTATGTTGAAATAACAGGAGAGGAGACCACGGCAGAAGTCAACCAAGGTGTGGTTCGGAATTACATGGACCAATTGGCAAATATTGTCAATGGGGATGATATTAAACTGTTGGAGATGGCCCTGCGGATGCCGGATACGTTAAAAACGGATAAGGACGATATCGATGAGGAGGAGTACAAGTCCATAATCGAAGCAATGAACGAAGCGCTTTCCAAAATAGTTGAGTTTAGGAATGAAGAAGGAAAAGTTTTGGAAGAGGATTTTGTTGCAAGGCTAAAAAACCTGAACGAACTGTTGGAAAAAGTAAATACCATGGATCCTGAGCGACTTGGGACAGTGCGCGAACGCTTGGAGAAAGCTGTTGCCGACCTAAAAGTGGAGCTCGATGCCAACAGGTTCGAGCAGGAACTCATCTATTATTTGGAAAAATACGACATCACAGAAGAGAAGGTCCGGTTGGCCAATCACTTGAAATATTTTGAATCGACCCTAAACTCCGATGATTCCAATGGAAAAAAACTAGGATTCATTTCCCAAGAAATCGGAAGGGAAATCAATACCATTGGTTCTAAGGCAAACTATGCCCCCATGCAACAATTGGTAGTGCAAATGAAAGACGAATTGGAAAAGATCAAGGAACAAATGCTGAATGTGTTATGACGGAAGGCGGTAAACTCATTATTTTTTCTGCACCATCTGGCAGTGGAAAAACGACCATTGTGAAACATTTGTTGAATCAACCCGAACTCAACTTGGCATTTTCCATTTCTGCCACTTCACGTCCACGTAGAGGCAAGGAAAAGAATGGTGTCAACTACTATTTTATGTCGGTCTCCCAATTCAAGAGACACATTAAGGACGGGGACTTCCTAGAATGGGAAGAGGTATACCGAGATAATTTTTACGGCACCCTTAAAAGCGAAGTGGAACGACTTTGGTCAGAAGGAAAAAATGTAATTTTTGATATTGATGTGTCCGGTGGACTTCGAATCAAAAAGAAATTTCCTGAGAAGACTTTAGCTGTGTTTGTAAAGCCGCCTAGCGTAGATGAATTGAAAATTAGGCTCAAGAAGAGAAGCACCGAGAGCGACGATAAAATCAATATGAGAATTGCGAAAGCTTCAGTGGAGCTTGCCACGGCCCCTCAGTTTGATAAAATCATCAAAAACTACGATTTACCTATCGCGTTAGACGAAGCTCATAAATTGGTGGCAGAATTCCTCGGTGTAGAGATACCTCCAAAAGAAAACTAGACCATGAAAAAGGTAGGGCTCTTTTTCGGGACTTTCAACCCCATACATATTGGTCATTTGATTATTGCGAACCATATGGTTGAGTTTTCCGATTTGGATGAGGTTTGGTTCGTAATTACCCCGCAAAGCCCGTTTAAGGTCAAGCAATCGCTTCTGGACAATAATCATCGGTATCAAATGGTTTTTGAGGCGCTACAGGAGTACCCCAGATTAAAGCCCAGTAAAATAGAGTTCGACCTCCCACAGCCAAACTATACCACAGATACATTGGCCCATTTGGATGACAGCTATGGCAACGACCATCGTTTTTCACTGATCATGGGAGAAGATAATTTGAAGAATTTCCATAAATGGAAGAATTATGAAACCATTTTGGAGCACTATTCCATTCATGTCTATCCTAGAGTTTCAGAAGGCGTTGTGGAACATGAATTTAAAGACCATCCCAAGATCACTCGGGTCGATGCCCCGATTATGGAAATTTCCTCCACTTTTATTCGTAAGGCACATAAGGCAGGAAAAAATATCCGTCCGTTATTGCCATATACGGTTTGGAAGTATATGGATGAAATGAATTTTTATAGGTAGGCTATTGTGCCTCTTTTGACAAGGTATCGGTGCCCAAATATTTATCGTCCCTGTTCATGTACCACGCTCTTGTTTTTGGCATTTTTATCCCCTCAATGGTTTCCAGTCCCTTTAAAATGATGTACTCTCCATCATTTTTGCTTTCATCATGGTAAAACTGATATACTTCCATGGCATAGGTGGTAGGGTCAAAGTAAAAATACCAAGTATCCTTTCCGATTGTTGCATCATAAGTTACCTTTAGAACAAGATAATCTTTGCCTTTGAATGTTTTCTTTTCAGCTTTTGGTTCCAAGTTGGTTCCTGGGTCGTTCAGCTTCATGGGGAGTCCGTAGAGATAGGTATAATAGTCTTTCATGAAATTGCCGCGTTCACAGTTCAATTTGAACTCTTCAGCTTCCTTTTGGGTGTATTTTTTACTTCCGTTCAAGGTAATCTCGCAGGATGTGTTTTCAATTTGGTAGGAATACGTATTATCTCCTTGGGATACATCCAGATTAAATTCCTGTTTTGGAAAGTCCACCTTTATAATGCTGGTTCTCTCTGGGCGGTTCGGGGTTTGCATCACAACTTTAAACGTAGTCTGTAAGTTCTGCCAATTTTCGTTGGGATCGTGAAAAGCAATGGCCTTTTCTAGAATATTTTCCGCAGGAAGGGATTGTGAATGCCCGGAAGCAGCGGATAACAGACTAAAAACAAGTAGAGCTAAACAATATCTTTTCATCCTATTAAAATTAATGAGGACGAAAAGATACCGTTTTTATTTTTTTTCTATAGTGGCTGGTTGAACCGTACTATCGTGTTCACGATAGTATTGTTCCAAAAGGTTCATCATAGCGGTAATCAAGTCCCTTGTTTCGAGCAATAGGGAGAAATATAGCGTGGTGTTCTTTGGGCTCGATTCCTCTGTTCTTGTTCGGGACACTTGGATGTCTATCTTTTGGGAAACAAGATCATAAAGTTCTTGCTTGGAATCCAATATGGCGCCTATTTGCTCAAAAGATTTTTCTTCGAACGCCTTTTGGGTACTGTTGAAGATTTCCTCCAATTTATGGTCGATTTCCTTGAGCTCCTTTATTTGATTGTACTTTAGCTTTTTATGGTTGTTTTGAACGTGGTTGTAACTCACCTTTCCAATGTATTCCAAGGATTGGGACATATCTGTCAGGTACCCCATTATGTTTATGTAGAAGTTACTGGCTCCGATATGGGCCTCTTCCAAGTTCTTGATGAAATAAAAGGTGTGTTCCCTGAGGTCTTCTATTTCCAATGCAAGTTTGTTTCCTTGTTTTTTGTTCTTTTTTAGGGAATCCAAAGCCTGCTTGGCAAGACCGTTAATGGAATTGGAATAAATCTTATTGCTACGCTTTACCACATTGGCAATGTTGGCCGCAGTCTCTTCAATAACACCTTGTATGGAGCTGCTTTCAGCTCTTCTCAAGCGATCTTCGACCTTGATTTCCTTGGATTTTTTGTTGTAGGATATATAATTTCTTACCAAAAGAAGAACCGCTGCGAACAACAACATGGCTATGGCGGCACCTTTCCCAAAATTAATAAGGGACAAGACCACTCCTGAAGCAATAAAAGCAATTATGGCCGTACTGAACCATCCTGCGATTACGTTCAAAACCCCAGCAACCCTGTAAACAGCACTTTCTGCACCCCAGGCCCTATCGGCCAAGGAAGTACCCATGGCCACCATAAAGGTGACATAGGTGGTTGAAAGGGGGAGTTTGTAAGATGTGGCAATGGATATTAAGATGCCGGCAACCATTAAGTTCACCGAAGCCCTTATCATATCAAAAGCAGGTAATTGAAGCACTTTTTCCTTTGAAAGGTTCACGGTGGGCTTTTCAAACCGTTTATTGATTTTCTTTTGTATTGAGTTGGGAACTATGGAGGAAGCCCATGTAGACAAATTGATGGAAAACCTTACCAGGCCTCTTGATAGAAAGTTTGGCTGAAACTTTTCCTTGGCCTCACCTTCTCTGGATAAATTTATTTCGGTATCGGCAACATATCTGGCTTTTTTGGACATCCATAGAGTTGCCACCATAATCATTCCTGATAGGAACAACAAAAGGGTAGGTGTCTCTACAGTATTTGCCAAGATTCCCATACTAAATTCAGAAGCATCCACTCCTGACCCCGACCATGCTACATAGGATTGCCAAGCAGCAATGGGCACACCAATAAAATTGACAAGGTCGTTTCCTGCAAAAGCAAGTGCCAAAGCGAACGTGCCAACCCCTATGATAACTTTGTAAATATTGACTTTGGCGAATTGTATGAGTACATAGGACAAAATAGCCCAAAAAGCAAAATTGATAAAGCCCACTTTGTAGACTTCTGTCTCCAAATAATCCTTAATGGTTACACCTCCTATAAAACCGTATGTCTGGTCTGCAAAAGGAGTTCCCTTTATTCCTTTTAAAAGGATAAAATAAGAAATGGCGGACAGCGCGATTCCTGCAAAAACGGCGCCGACCCAATTCGCCTTTCTTTGAAATTGATAGGAAAGCAATACCCTGGAGACCCATTGCACAAAGGCACCAATGGAAAATGCAATCACAACTGACGATAGTATTCCTATGATTATTTCAATCGCCTTGTCCGTATTGATAAAATGCACAATATCGGAGAAGCTACCATTTACATTTGCTATTTTTAGGATGGCCATTGCAACAGCGGCACCCAAAAGGTTAAAAACTATGGAAACCGTTGTTGATGTGGGCATTCCTATGGTATTGAAAAAGTCTAATAGTAGTATGTCAGTGATCATTACGGCCATAAAAATGAACATGATCTCATCAAAATAAAATTCACCGGGGTTAAAAATACCTTTCCTTGCAACTTCCATAAGACCGCTAGAGAAAATGGCTCCACAGGCTATGCCCACGCTTGCCACGATCATGATGGTCTTGAACGATATTGCCTTGGAACCAATAGCAGAATTCAGAAAATTTACCGCATCGTTACTAACGCCAACAACAAGATCTGCAATGGCCAGAATGCCCAAGGCCACAAGGATTAAAAAGTAAATGTTGTCCATAATTAGAAATCAAAAAAATTTTTCAAATATCAAGAGAATACGCTTTTGATAAGTTATGTTAAGGTTATTTTTTAAAAATGTACATCTACCTGTAGACGGTACATCAGCTCATCCAAACCATTGTTAATATTCAAATAGCTAAAGTCTGTTTGAACCTTTAGTTTATGTCCTACAATATATTTTGATAGCCCTAATGTATATTGTTTTTGCGGATTTTTACCTGTAATTTCCATGTCCAATTCAATGTTGGTGAATCGGGCCGATACCTCCCAATTATTTTTGAACAAGTAACCCGATTGCAGGTTAAGTCCATTTCCTACCTGCACAACGTCTCCCGTAGGAGTGTTATCTGAGTTCAATGCCACTGGTTCACCGGCATCGCGATGGGCAAACTCTCCCATAAGTGAAAAACCCCTGTATTTGAACATAAGGTCAAGGAACAGTGTATAGATGTTGGTTTCGTGGAACCCAATATCATTGGACATATAACTGCCCATATTGCTCCTAGTTTTAACCGCGTTGTTGTTTATGTCATAAGTGGTTCCGAACATTAGTTTAGGCGTTTGCTCCCTGTTGAGATCGGCAGCTCTGTAATCACCTTTTTTAACGAAACTCCCAAAGGGAAGCAGCTCAATTCTTGAGGTGTATTGGTGCCCTCCTAGATTACCCTGTGTAACGTTTCTTCCCTCACCTTGTGAGAACGCGAATTTTTCACGGACCAAAAACCTATTGCCCAAATAGAAATGATGTCTGAGTTGAAAGCCCATATCCCTGTCTATATTGAACCTACTGTTCAACAATGAGCGATCCACCTGTTGAAGATTTCCGGAAGAGATGACCCTTTCAATGTTGCCGGGCAACTTGGTTTGTCCAAACCAAAGTTCAAAGTTCTGGTAGAAATTCCAAATGACCACTGCATCAAGGATGTACCTTGGCGTATTGCCCGTAAACTCTGATGACCCCGACATATCCCTGTTCGACAGACCAAGCTCAATCTTGTATTTAAGTTTTGGGGAATAGGCAAAGCCATTGAATTTAAGCCGTGCGCGTCTTACCAAAAAATCCTGCTCTGGGTTGGCAAATTTACTTTGCCCTTCATCAGTCCAGCTAAAATTGGATAATAATTGCATTCTTGCTCCCATTTTCATGGACCAAGTGCTGTCTTTGCCAATAATGTTGAGCAATCCGTCACCAAAATGCGTTGGTCTAATTTCTTGAGAATAAGAAAAATGCGTGCAAGTGAATATAAAGATAATCCCAATGAGGGTTAACTTTGGGGTATTCATTACGGTACTAGTTTTTGTCGCTGCAAATAACCGTACCCAATGTTAAGTTAACATTTCCTGTATGTTATCTTATAGATGTCATTTTGATAAAAAAGGCTACCTTTTGAAAGGTAGCCATCAGATTTCGAAGAATAGTCGACAAAAACTAATATCCATAAAGAAATCCGCTCCAAAATTGGACTTTGAAAATTTCTTTACCGTAATTTTAAGTTTAAGTAATCATTAAGCATTGTAAACAATGTAATATCCCTACGTTGGTGTATGATTTAGGTTAAATGTATATTGCACCAATAAATCATTATGAACTGGGAACAGCTACTCTCTTTAAAAAGATACGGGGATACCGGAAAACGCCTTCGCAAGGAACAGAATGAAACCCGGCTAGGGTTCGAGGTGGACTACGATCGAATCATTTTTTCATCTGCATTTAGGAGTTTGCAGGACAAAACACAGGTGTTTCCAATGCCGATTGCCGTAGGCTCACAGAAGAATTTTGTGCATACCCGCCTAACGCACAGCATGGAAGTGTCCGTGGTAGGAAGAAGTTTGGGGCGCATTGCCGGACAACAAGTTTTGTCGAAGTATCCGTTCTTGTCCGAAGTTCATGGCCATCATTTTAACGATTTTGGAGCTATTGTTGCCGCTGCCGCCTTGGCCCATGATATTGGAAATCCACCGTTTGGGCACAGTGGGGAAAAGGCCATCGGAAATTACTTTAAACAGGGCAAGGGAAAATTTTATGAAGATGTTCTCACAGTAGAGGAATATCAAGATTTGATTGATTTTGAAGGTAATGCCAACGGGTTTAAGTTGTTGACAGAATCCCGTGAAGGAGTGCCGGGGGGATTGCGGTTGAGCTACGCCACTTTGGGAGCCTTTATAAAATACCCCAAAGCTTCCCTGCCCAAAAAACCATCGAGGAACATTGCCGATAAGAAGTTTGGTTTTTTCCAGTCCGAAAAAGAGTTTTTTAATGAATTAGTTAGGGAAATAGGTCTTTTGCCCAATCCTGCCCACCCGAAAACAGGATTTTTAAGACATCCGTTGACCTATCTGGTGGAGGCTGCGGACGATATTTGCTATACCATTATCGATTTTGAGGACGGCATCAATTTGGGATTGATACCCGAGGAATATGCCTTGGAGTATCTGATCAATTTGGTAAAGGACAACATCAATACCAAAAAGTATAATGCCATGACCACCTCCAGTGATAGATTGAGCTATTTGAGGGCGCTTGCCATCAGTACCTTGATAGGGGACGCAGTAGACGTTTTTGTAAATAATGAGGAGAAGATTCTCAATGGTGAGTTTGATACGTCTTTATTGGACAAGGGAAAATATATAGCCCAAGTTGATGATATCATTAAACTGAGCGTGGAAAAGATATATCAATCCACCGAGGTTGTGGATAAGGAATTGGCCGGATATCGGATTATTTCGGACTTATTGGATATGTACACTACGGCCCTTATCAACGTAAAGGAGGGAGAGGATACCAATTATGACCGGTTGCTCATCAAAAGTTTGCCTGAAAACTATAGGAATACGGATGCTTCCATCTATAAAATATTATTGGGCACCAGTTGTTTTGTAGCCAGTCTGTCCGATAGTGCCGCCGTTCATATACATGATAAATTAACAGGTCGAAAGGTCTAAAACGAATAGAGCAGTCCTACCCCCAGTAACTGCTTAAACTGGATTTTGGACACGCCCGGGCTGATTACGGTTCCATCTTCCGCAATTTCCTCATCAAATTTGATGTCATCATCAAAGATGATATGAGTTCCAATATTGGCATTTAAGAAGTCATTCACTTTGAGATTGAAGTTAAGTTCCCAATCCACATCTATGTTCCCAAAACTCCGAACATAATCTGTATATAGGTTGAGGCGATGGCTCATAAGAACGTTGTTGGTAATTTCGGTTTCCCAAGTATTCGTCACCAAAAAACCAAGTTCCAAAAACACTCTATCCCCTTCTTCCACACCGAACGCGCCCTGATTGGAGAGGGCTTCATCCAGTACAAAAGTTGATTTCATGGTAGCGGGAGAAATGTAAAGGTTGAACTGGTCTTTTGGGGGTATGTATGATGTACCGACACCGACAAACAAATATCCTGGGGCCATAAACCTTGAAATGGGGGTCTCGCGATCGGGATATTTATAACCATTGGAAAATTGTGTCCGAATGTTGGCCTTTACCGAATAGTACCAATTGGTAATGGTGTCCTTCCTAAAACTAAGAGTGGTGGAGAGTCGGATCTGGTCGTCCGTTTTGCGGAGTTTTCGTCCTTCTTGTGCATTGAGGCCATATCGAAGCTGGGCTTCATTGTTCCAACTTAGGTAGCGGAATTTATAGTTACGGGCAAAATCAGCGCTCGCAAGAGCCGAAACAGAGTTGTCTCCCCCTGCATTCCAGTTGACAAATGAGACTTCGCTTACGTTGAGGCCAAATTTGTTGGTTTTTTTCCAAAAAGAAGTAGGCTTGAACCGATTGTACCATATACTCAAAGGCTTTACCCTGTTCAATACCGTACGCGGGTCGGTCAGTTTTGCATTTCGGGTGAGGTATTTGAGCTTTACATCCTTAATGCGAATTATCTTAAAGCTGCCATTGGTGCTATCAATTTCAAACGCTTTTAACTGGGTCACTTGGGAATGGGCAGATAGAAAAACAGCTAGAAATAAAATTAAAAAACAGTTTAATCGCATTGGTCTAAGGTTGATTGTATGTATGTGTGTATCGTATCAAAATCTATACCAGCCATTTGGTGGGTCTCCAAAACGTCGCCATGATCTACAAATTGGTCCGGGATTCCAAATATTTTAACAGGTTTTGATAAACCTTCCTCGTTGATGAATTCGAGTACTGCGGAACCAAAACCACCCTGCTTTGTGCCATCTTCAACGGTAATAATATGCTCGTAAGTAACAAAAACGGTGCGGAGAAGATTCTTATCCAGAGGTTTTGCAAAGCGCATATCGTAGTGCCCCACTTCTTCGGGCCTATTCAGTTCTTGAATAAGTTCGGCAATTGTATTGCCAATATGCCCAATGGTCAGAACAGCAATTTTGGACCCGTTTTTAAGCCTACGTCCAGTACCTATTTCTATAGATTCAAAATCATTTTTCCAATCTATGGTCACGCCACGACCTCTGGGGTATCTTATTGCAATAGGTCCATCCAATCCCAATTGTGCTGTATACATGATGTTTCGGAGTTCCATCTCGTTCATTGGGGAGAATATGGTCAAGTTGGGAATACAGCGCAAAAAAGCCATATCAAAAACGCCATGGTGCGTAGGACCGTCTTGCCCGACCAACCCAGCTCTGTCCAAACAGAAAATTACGGGGAGTTTTTGTAGCGCAACATCGTGTATGACCTGGTCATAGGCTCTCTGTAAAAATGTGGAATAGATGTTACAAAATGGCACAAGGCCCTGTGTGGCCATCCCCGCCGCTAATGTAACAGCGTGTTGCTCCGCAATACCAACATCGAATGCCCGGTCGGGCAGTTGCTCCATCATAAATTTTAACGAGCTTCCACTGGGCATAGCAGGGGTAATCCCTACGATTTTTTCATTTTCTTTGGCCAACTCCACAAGGGTATGTCCAAACACATCCTGATATTTTGGTGGTTGCGCTTCCTCCGATTTCTTTAACCGCTCCCCAGTGATCTTATCGAATTTTCCAGGGGCATGGTACACCACCTGGTCTTCTTCGGCCTGCTTTAAACCTTTCCCTTTTGTGGTAATTATGTGGAGCAATTTTGGGCCATCCACATGTTTTAAGCGTTCCAGTTCAGTGACCAGAGCTTGAAGGTCATGACCATCAATCGGACCTGTATAGTTCAGGTTGAGGCATTCAAAAATATTCTCGTCCTTGGCGGTTCCAGCCTTAACATTGGTAAGATATTTTTTTAATGCACCTACGCTAGGGTCGATTCCTATAGCGTTATCGTTCAAGACAATTAATGCGTTGACATCTGTCACGCCCAAATGGTTAAGTCCTTCAAATGCCATTCCGCTCGCAATGGAAGCATCCCCAACTACGGCAATATGTTGTTTGCTAAAGTCTTTGTTGAGTTTTGAGGCCATGGCCATGCCCAAGATGGCAGATATCGCTGTTGAACTGTGCCCGGTCCCAAAATCGTCGTATTCGCTTTCACTTCGTTTTGGAAAACCACTGATTCCGCCCAATTGTCGATTGGTATCGAAAATTTCTTTGCGCCCTGTCAAGATTTTGTGTCCGTAGGCTTGGTGACCTACATCCCAAATAAGTTTGTCATACGGTGCATTGAATACGTAGTGAAGGGCAATGGTAAGTTCCACAACCCCAAGACTGGCACCTAAATGTCCCTCTTTGGTAGAAACAATATCAATGATAAATTCCCTCAATTCCTTAGCGAGCTTGGGCAACTCCTTTAAGGTTAATTTTTTGAGGTCCTTAGGCGATTCGATATGTTTTAACAGTCTTTCCAATGAATAAAAAACAAAAGTATCGATTCTCTCCAAGATTATTTTATGTGTAGCTTAGCAATCTGTTGAAAAATGAGATAAAAATCGTGGAGAACCCTTTTGATGACAATTATTTTATGAAAAGAGCCATGCAAGAGGCAGAAATTGCCTTCGAAAATGGTGAAGTGCCTGTAGGTGCGGTCATAGTGGTGAACAACAGGATTATTGGAAGGGCCCACAATTTAACCGAACGGTTAAAGGATGTTACCGCACATGCCGAAATGCAAGCGATTACGGCTGCGTCGAACTTTTTGGGGGGCAAATATTTGCAGGGATGTACGTTGTACGTGACCTTAGAGCCTTGTCAAATGTGCGCAGGAGCATTGTATTGGAGCCAAATTTCCAAAGTGGTTTATGGTGCTTCGGATTTGGAGCGCGGGTTCAGTGTCATGGGAGGGCACCTTCATCCCAAAACCGAGGTCGTAGGAGGTGTAATGGAAAGGGAAGCTTCGGAAATGCTCAAGCGATTCTTTATTCAACGGAGAAACCTCAATTAAAGAAAAAACCCCGGACTTGCCGAGGTTTTAAATCAAATCAAAATAAAATATTTTTATCCGATTACTTGCACGCGTGCAGCAACCACTCCTTTTCTTCCTTCTTCTTCGATGTATTCTACTTTGTCGCCTTCGTTCAATTCCACTCCGTTCAATGCTGTAACATGAACAAAGATGTCTTTTCCTGTGTCGTCGTTTGTAATGAAACCATAACCTTTGGAATCATTGAAAAATTTTACTGTACCAGTCATTAAAAAATAAATAAAATGTTAAAATACGAATGTAACTTTTTTTATGACTGATTGGATGAAATGAAGTTTAAATCTTATGAAAATTATTTGTTTTCAGTATTTTTTCGCTCTTTTTCCTGCATTTTCTTAATATTTTCCTTGGTAAGCATGTAATCTTTCATGTTTTTGACCTTGCTTTCTTTCCATAGGAAAAGTGGCATGGCTACCAAAAATAGACCAACTGTGCCTCCTCCAATGTATTTGGGTGCCTGTGGATGCCCTTCTTCCAAGGAAAGACCGTAGAATATGGAGCCAAGGGATGCCAGCATAATCAAAAAAACGATATGTTTGAGTTTTATCTTCATTGAGAGTAATTGATCAATTTTCTACGGTAGGCCGTCAACATTTTTGATTTGCTGATGAAGCCCTCATATTTACCATTTTTGATGACGGGTAAGTTCCAAGCGCCGCTATCCTGAAATTTTTTCATTACCTGCTTCATGTTGTCCGTCTCGTAAAAGATAACCTCTGGCGGTGCATGCATCAAATTTTTAACAAAAACGGTGTCATATATTTCGGTGTCGAACATCATGGGCCTGATGTCGTCCAAGACGATAATCCCAATTAATTTTTTTTCATCATCCAGCACTGGGAAAAGGTTTCTTTTGGATTTGGATACGGATTGATGCAGCATCTCGCCCAAGGACATTTTTGGGTGAACAGGCTTGAAATTCTTTTCGATAACATCATCCATTTCCATCAGCCCGAGCACCATTTGATCCTTATTGTGCGATAAAAGCGCTCCTATTTTGGCCAGTTCTTTGGTGTAAATCGTATAATCGAGGGCATTTTTAGTGATGAGGTATGAAATAGCGGCGGTTATCATCAAAGGAACAAAAAGTTGGTACCCTCCTGTTATCTCAGCTATCAAGAATATGGCGGTCAAAGGTGCGTGAATTACCCCGGCAATGAGACCTGCCATTCCAATCAAGGTAAAGTTACTTTCCGATACCGAGAATCCCAATCCCAGATTATTGATGACCTTCGCAACCACATTGCCCAATGCGCTTCCCATAACCATGGTGGGGATAAATACTCCTCCAGCTCCCCCTGCACCGATGGTGGTGGTCATGGCAATAGCTTTGAAAATGGTAATGCCGAACAAGAGCGCAATAACCACCCAGATATTGTCCGTGAACGCATCAAATGGAGTGGTCCCCAAAGCTTTTAGGTGATTACCGTCCAATAGGTTGTTGATAAATCCGAAACCTTCACCATAGAGTGGGGGAATGGCGTACAACATGATGCCGATGGCGATTCCACCGACCAATAATTTATATTTTGGACTTTTCAATTTTTTAAACAATGAGAGTATCCGAAAGTACATTTTGGTAAAATAGATGGAGGCAAAGCCGGTACCTACTCCCAACAAAACGTAAAATGCGGTGTCTTCCAGTTTAAAGCCTTCGGATAGCGAAAAGCTGAACAATACTTCGTTGCCCAAAAAGAAATAGGAGGTGAGTACCCCTGAAATCGATGCCAAAAGCAAGGGGAGCATGGACATCATGGTCAAATCCAAGGTAAAAACCTCCACTGCAAAAATTATGGCTGCAATGGGCGATTGGAAGATAGATGCAATTGCACCGGCCGAAGCGCAGGCCACCAAAAGGGTTCTCGTTTTTGCATCAATATGGAACAATCTGCTTAAGTTGGAACTTACTGCGGACCCGGATTTTACAGCTGGACCCAACAAACCAACAGAACCACCAAAACCAACGGTGAGCGGAGCGGTGATCAATGGGGTGTAAATATCCTTTAGTTTGAGCAGTCCCCTCTTTTTGGAGAGTGAGAATATAATAGAGGAAACTGCATGTTGTAGTGGCTCTTTGTGTACAAATTTGACATAGAGATAGACCAAGGTAAGTCCTATCGTCGGAAGGATGAAATACAGTTGGTTCTCCGAGAAAACGATTCCTCTTTTTAAGAGCGATTCAATAAAATAGGTGGAGTTTTTTACGGTAACCGCTACCAGTCCTGCCAAAAATCCAACGACCAAACTCATTAACTGAATAAAGGTCCTGTTGGAGATATTTCGATATCGCCATTTTAAAAAGCGGGTGAGCAGTTTTTTATTGCTGTAGGGCATGGAGGTCCGTAATACCTATTAAAAGTATTAAAAAATCCCGCTTACAAAACGGGATTTTCTATTATTACATGTCCAATTTTAAATGGAGTTCTTTTAGTTGCTCTTCGTCGATGTTCGCCGGGGCATCTATCATAACATCGCGTCCACTGTTGTTTTTTGGGAAAGCGATGTAGTCTCGAATAGTTTCCTGTCCGCCCAAAATGGCCACCAATCTATCCAGACCAAAAGCGATACCACCGTGGGGAGGCGCTCCATATTGGAAAGCATCCATCAAAAAGCCAAACTGTGCTTTTGCTTCCTCTGGGGTAAAGCCCAAATGTTTGAACATGGTCGCTTGGGTCTCTTTGTCATAGATTCTGATGGAACCACCTCCGATTTCGTTTCCGTTCAGCACCAAATCATAGGCGTTGGCCTTTACTTCTCCGGGTTTTGTGTCCAACAATTCCAATTGACCTGGTTTTGGGGAAGTGAAAGGATGGTGCATGGCATGGTATTTTCCGGTTTCCTCATCCAATTCCAGCAGTGGGAAATCCACGACCCATAAGGGAGCGAATTCATCCGCTTTTCTAAGTCCCAATCGAGTGGCCAATTCCATTCGAAGGGCACTCAATTGTGCGCGGGTCTCGTTGGTATTTCCGGAAAGCACACAGATAAGGTCACCCGCTTTTGCACCGGTGGTTTCGGCCCATTTGGCCAAATCTTCTTGGTCATAAAACTTATCCACGGAAGATTTGTAGGTGCCATCCTCGTTACATTTTACATATACCATTCCCTTGGCGCCCACCTGAGGGCGTTTAACCCAATCAATTAACCCATCTATTTCTTTTCGAGTGTAAGAAGCTGCTCCCGGCACAGCTATGCCAACCACTAATTCAGCAGTGTTGAAAACATTGAAATCTTTATGCTGCGCCACAGGGTTCAATTCACCAAATTCCATCCCAAATCGGATGTCGGGCTTGTCGTTTCCATACAATCGCATGGCATCATCGTAGGTCATACGTGGAAATTCATCCACTTCCACACCTTTAATTTCCTTTAAAAGATGTTTTGTCAAACCTTCAAAAGTGTTTAGGATATCTTCTTGCTCAACAAACGCCATTTCACAGTCAATTTGTGTAAACTCGGGCTGGCGGTCTGCACGAAGGTCTTCGTCCCTAAAACATTTCACGATTTGGAAATATTTGTCCATTCCGCCGACCATCAACAATTGTTTGAAGGTCTGGGGAGATTGGGGAAGGGCATAAAACTGGCCTTCGTTCATGCGGCTGGGCACTAAAAAGTCCCTTGCCCCCTCGGGAGTGGATTTTATCAAATAAGGTGTTTCAATATCGATAAAACCTTGGTCGGACAGATATTTTCTGACCTCCATCGTCACCTTGTGCCTAAATATAAGTTTGTTCTTTACTGGGTTTCTTCTAATGTCCAGATAGCGATACTTCATTCGAATGTCCTCACCGCCATCGGTCTCGTCCTCAATTGTGAAAGGAGGAAGCAAAGAATTATTAAGGACAGTGAGTTCGGTCACCAGAACTTCGATTTCTCCCGTTGGGATATTCGGGTTTTTGGAAGCTCGCTCTATAACTTGCCCCTTTGCTTGTATAACGGTTTCACGTCCCAGTTCGCGAGCTTGTTCCAAAAGTTCTTTGGTAGTTCGTTCTTCATCAAATACCAATTGGGTTATGCCGTAACGGTCGCGAATATCTACCCACGCTACAAAACCTTTGTCGCGCAGCTTGTGCACCCATCCACTTAGTATTACCTCTGAACCTATGTCCGATGCCCTTAGGGCACCACAAGTATTGCTTCTGTACATGATGTTTGTTATGAGAGCGCAAATTTAATAGGAATGTGGATATTTTACAGTAGATAATCTCTTTTTCTCCTTGACCTGCTTTTTTAAATTTCAAAAATGGCTACAAGGGGCATATCGCTTAACGTTAAATTAACATTGGAGATCATTTTTCCATTGTAGAGGTTGGAGTATAGGGCAAAATTCTTCAATTAAATGGTCGTTTTGAAGAATTACAAAAATATTAACTAATTGAAACACAGTAAATTGAACATTTTAAGTTAATTTAATGTAAACTAAATGTTATGTAAATGTGTGATTAACGTAAAATTTAAGTAACTTTGATTCGTTATCATATTGATACTAATAATATTAAATCCCATCTAGATATGAAAAAAGCAGTATTATTTTTGGCGGTGATGTTTGCGGTTGGTGTGTCTGCACAAGATACCAAGCCTACCTTTGAAAAAGTGGGAGATATGGTGAAAGCCACTTATTTTCACGACAATGGTGAAATTGCCCAAACAGGATATATGTTGAACGGAAAGTTACATGGAGATTGGGTAATGTTCAATGTTGAAGGTAAAAAAATTGCCACCGGCCAATACGACAATGGAGAAAAAACCGGGAAATGGTTTTTTTGGAAGAATGATGAATTGAACGAAGTTGACTTTACGGATAACCGTATTGTGCAAGTAAAAAGTTGGAGCCAAGGCGATGCCGTAACGGTAAACCAATAATTATTTAAAATCAGTGTTTAAGCAAAAAAGCCCCGACCATTTGGTCGGGGCTTTTCTATTGCTTTTGTACTACATTATGTGGTAGCAGTTTCAATTTGTTCTTGTTTGCGTTCTTGCCTTGCCAACTTTCTTTTTCTAATCCTTAGCTTTAGCTTGTATACCAAGGTGAATAGAATAGGTACAACAATCAGTGTTAGGAAGGTTGCCACCAATAATCCGTAGATTACGGTCCAAGCCAACGGTCCCCAAAATATTACGTTGTCACCTCCAAAATAAATACCAGGGTCAAACTCGCTCATTAGGGTAAAGAAGTTGATATTGAATCCTGTTGCCAATGGAATCAAACCTAAAATGGTGGTAATGGCCGTTAGCAATACGGGACGCAATCTCGATTTTCCTCCTCTTACAACGGATTCCAAGAAATCATCAGGCTCCAAAAGCCCATCTTCATCAAGGTCTAATTTCACCTTCTTTCTATCGATTAGCAGTTGGGTATAATCCAATAGTACCACACCATTGTTCACCACAATACCTGCCAGGGATATAATTCCCATCATGGTCATCATTATAACAAATGCACTTCCTGTAGCAACGATACCTCCGAATACACCAATCAAACTCAAGAAAATTGCAAGCATGATAATGCCCGGTTTACTGATGGAGTTGAATTGGAATATCAGAATAAAGAATATCAGTCCAAGACCGGTGAAAAAAGCACCCATCAAAAAGGCCATTTGCTTATTTTGCTCCTCTATCTGACCTGTATAATCTATTTTGATATTATCCGGAAGATTTTCGAAATCGTTCATTTCTTCCTGGATTTTGCCCACAATGGCACCGGCATCCGTATAGCCCGAAGCCAACGCGGAATAAACGGTTACCACCCGTTTTACATCCCGGTGCTTTATAGCGCTAAACCCGGTGCTGTTCGTTTGCTTGGTGACCGCCGAAATTGGAACTTCCTTGATTTGTCCGCTGGATGGGTCCCTAAATGTGATGCGCTGGTTGAAAAGGGCACTGGTGTTGTACCGATCCTCTTCGTTGAACCTCACATAAATGTCGTAATCCTCACCACCTTCTTTGTAAATGCCGGCTTTGGAACCAAAGATGGAACTACGGAGCTGTTGGCCAATCTGACCGGTTGCAATGCCCAGCTCACCTGCTTTTTTACGATCAACCTGTACCAACATGGATGGCTTGGACTTGTTTACATCTATCTTGAGCTCATCAATACCGGGTATGTTTCTTGAATTGATAAAATTTCGCATTCTTTCCGCGGTATTGATCAATTCGGTATAATCCTCTCCTTCCAATTCTATGTTGATGGGGTAACCGACGGGAGGCCCAACGGCGTCTTTTTCAACCGAAATGGCAACGCCGGGATACACATCTTTCAATGCCTCCTGAACTTTTCTCAAAAGTTCTTGGCTATCCGCACCTTCACGGTATTTGAATTCCCGTAAGGTGGCCGTGATTTTGCCCCTGTTTGGCATTTCTGCACTGGAACCACCATCGGTCTGGGGGTTACCGGCACCTTCCCCTACTTGGGATACGGCACTTTCGGTCATAAAATTATAATCACCGTTCATGTAGGCCTCCGAGTTGATGATGTCGTATACCCGCTCTTCAATGTCCTTTGTGATTTTGTTCGTCTTTTCTATATCGGTCCCTTCAGGATATTCGATATAAACGATAATCTGATTAGGTTTGTTATCGGGGAAAAACTCCACCTTAGTTCTTTGGCTACCTACGGAAGCACCAAAACCGATAAAGGCGATTATAAGCAGGACAAAAGTGGTAACTGCAATAAAAATGGGCCTTCTTCCAGCAAGGGAATAGCGTAGTGTCCTCTCGTAAAAGCTTTCCCATTTGGGAAGGATCCTATTTTGGAATATCCCGGCCCAGTTTCTTAGGAACAAACGATAAATCCATAACATGATCGCAGTTAGCACCATCAGTGACCCCAATGACCTATACGCTCCACCGAAGATGACGATGAGAATGCCGATTACGGAAATAATGGATGTGATGCGCACAATCTGTTTTAGGGGCATCTCCTTGTCCTCAGTGGTCATGTATCGTGATACCAGAACAGAGTTAAAAAAGATTGCCACAAATAGGGATGAACCCAAAACCACCGACAGGGTAATAGGGAAGTACTTCATAAACTGCCCCATGATGCCCGGCCAAAGCCCCAAAGGCACAAAGGCTGCAACTGTGGTCAGTGTTGATATGATAATCGGGAACGCAATCTCACCAATACCTTTTTTCGCAGCTTCGATACGTGGCATTTTTTCCTCGTCCATAAGGCGATAAATGTTTTCCACGACCACAATACCATTGTCCACCAACATTCCCAATCCCATAATAAGTCCAAAAAGTATCATGGTGTTCATGGTGTAGCCCAAAACGTTGAGTATCATCAGCGACATGAACATGGACATTGGAATGGCGAAACCTACGAACAATGCATTTTTGAAGCCCAAAAAGAACATCAGGACGGTTACCACCAAGATAATACCGAAGATGATATTGTTTACCAGGTCATCTACTTGGCCAATGGTCTTGGACGATTGGTCGTTGGCTATGGTTACCGTAAGATCTTGAGGAAATTCATTCTCAATAGCATCGTCAACTATTACTTTGATCTGGTCCACTGCGTCGACCATGTTTTTACCGGAACGTTTTTTTACATCGAGCATTACCACGGGGTGTCCAAACTCCCGTGCATAGGTGGTCTTTTCCTCTTCCTTAAAGGTAACCTTGGCGATATCCTTAAGGTAGATCGGGTTTCCGTTTTCGGATTTCACCACAAAATTTTCCAGTTCGTTGGGCTCATCGATTTCTCCAACTATCCTAATGGTTCTACGTTGCCCACTGGCAATAAGATTTCCGGCAGAGGTAGTCAGGTTTTCGTTGCTGATACTGTTTATGACATCGTTGAAACTGACCTTGGCGGCCATCATCTTGTAAATGTCCACGGCAACTTCTACCTCTTTTTCCTGTGCACCACGAATATCTACTTGCTTGATTTCTTGAAGGCCTTCTATTTCGTCTTCCAAGTATTCGCCAAACTCTTTGAGTCTTTCAATAGGGTAGTCCCCGGAAATATTGATATTGAGTATGGGTATTTCTTCTGAAAGGCTCAAATCGAATACATTGGGTTCCACTTTGGCCCCGTTAAAGGTGGGCCAATCCTCGCCGGCTGTTTTAGAGTCAACTTCGTCCTTTACCTTTTGAAGAGCAGCCTCCACCGAAATGTTCTCATCAAACTCCACGATGATCATGGAATAATCCTCTTGAGAGGTAGATGTGATTTCTACAAGATTGCTCACAGTCTTGAGTTCGTCTTCAAGTGGGTCTGTAATGAGTTTTTCAATGTCCTCTGCGGTGTTTCCCGGATAGATTGAACTGATGTATATCTTGGTCTCTTTTACCTCAGGGAAGCTTTCCCTGGGCATGCTGAAATAAGCCATGCCACCAAGGATAAGGATAACCAGGATCAGCACATACATTGTGGTCTGGTTATCGATGGCCCATGAGGACAGCCGAAACTCCTTGTCTACACTTTTCTTTTGTTTGCTCATAATTTATTTGCTTTGGCTGTCTAGCTATTTTTTATGTTGACTTTTTGTCCTTCTTTTACACTTCGGGCACCTTCATCGATAATGGCATCCCCTTCGTTTATTCCGGAAAGTACTTCAACGTAATCGCCTTGTGTTTTCCCTGTTTTGATCACCACTTTTTTGGCTACCGGATCATTCTGAATGGAATCGGCATCCACCAAATACACATATTGTTCGCCATCTGCGTTTTCTGACAACACACTTTGCGGGATAAGGATAGCCTTCTCACTGGTATAATCATTGATCATCACCCTTGCCGTAAGGTTCGGCTTTACCTTGCCATCTAGACTTGGTACTGGAATTTCAGCTGTGAAGGACCTGTTGCTGGGGTTGATGAAATTTCCGGTTTGCCTAACCGTTGTCGTAACACTGTCACCTAGAACAGGGAAGTACACTTTAACGTCTTTACCAGGGGTAACATTGGGCAAATGGCTTTCTGGAACCTCAACGTTGATGTACATGTTGGACAGGTTCACAATTCGGAACACTTCGGAACCTGGACCTGGGCTAACTACTGTCCCTTCATCTTTTATAACATCGTCGATGATACCGGTAAACGGGGCACGTATGCTCGATTTACCCACTTGGCTCTCCATTTGCTTTACGGCACTTTGTTGTGCTTCGTAATTGGTCTTGGCCTGTAGGTACTGTATTTCTGAACCGATGTTCTGTTCCCAAAGCCTTTTTTGGCGCTCAAAGGTGGTCTTGCTCAATTCAGCCTGTGTTTTTAGCTGTGCCAACTGACTGGAAAGTCCACCATCATCAATAGTGGCCAATAATTGACCTTTGGAAACTTTTTGACCTTCTTTTACATAAACGCGGTTCAAGGTCCCGGACATTTCAGGATAGATCAGTACATTTTGTTTGGTCATAACATCTCCTTGGAGCTCTAAGTAATGGTCAAATTTCTCTGGGTGTACCTCGATTGTGGTTACCAAGGGAAGTTTTTCGGATTTATCGAGCAGTGCAATGGCAGAATCCAAGGATTTTAATTGGGCTTCCAACGCTTTCTTTTGGCTGGAAATCTCTGCATGTTTGGAACGTATTGTCTCAATGTCCTTACTGGCCAAGGCTTTGTCCAGAGATTTGGAGCTATTGCCTCCACAGGAAGCTAGAACCGCTGCAGTTAGTGTTATATATATTGCTTTTCTCATGATGGAATGGTTTTCTCTTTTGTTATTTGTTTAAAATATTTTCCAGTGCTGTCTTTTTGTTGATGACATCTACCATGGACTGTAAATATTCTTGTTGGCTTGTGTACAATTGGGTTTGGGCCTGTCTCAGCTCAAAACTGGTTGCCAATCCTTCCTCGTATTTAACCTGATTTTTGTTTTCAATGCGTTCGGCCAGTTCCAGGTTTTCTTTGGAAGTTCCATACTGCTCTATGGCAAGGATATAATCACTTTTGGCACTCTCCAATTGAAGCCGGATCTGTGCCTGCGCCTCGGTGAACTGTGTCTTTGCCTTTTCCAAAGCTATCTTGGCACGCTGGGTACTTGCGCTTCTGCCAAGAGAACTGAAGATGGGTATATTAAGGTCCACGCCTAAAATGGATGACCCGAACCATTGTTGGCCGCTGTCCAAAAAGTTGAAATCATTGCTGAAAGAGTTTCCTCCGTAGTTAACAAAGGCGTTCAATGTGGGCAGCGCTCGGCTTTTGGCCAATTTTAATTCCAAAAACCGTTGCTCGTTGAGGTTGGCGGCCATTTTATAGTCCACATTGTTCTCAATATTGAATTCAGAATCAATTAATCCAAGATCAATCTCCTTTTGGGTAAGGTCATCCAGGTTTTCGGTCAAAACCGTTGGAGTCTCAATGGGTAGGCCCAGTACCAAGTTCAACATTTGAAGGGTAATCTCTTCCATTCGGCGGGCATTTTTCAGCTGATTGTCCACCGTTGAGAGTGTTATCTGTAATTGATCTACGCTTTCCTCATCACCAAGGCCATTTTCGTAGATTCGCTTGGTCTCGTAGAGGTTTTCTTCCAGTGTGGATTTGTTCTTTTCTGAAATTTGAACACTTTCTCGAGCCAAAAGCACATTTCCGTAGGCTTCCACAACCGATTTTCGGACTTCCAATTCCGTTTTTTCCTTATTGTTCTGGCTGTATTCCAAAAAAGTTTTGGTGGCCTGAACACCCACAATGTAGGAACCGTCAAATATCTGTTGTCTAAGGGTTGCAGTTGCGGACATGGATTGTGCCTGACCAAATACAACTTCTTGATACGTTCCCGGCTCCCCACCAAAAAACTCGGCAGGAATCTGCGAAACAGGCTGCTTTAACTGGTTTTGATAGCTAACGGCACCGTTGATCTGTGGAAGTCCGGTTGCAATGGTCTCCCATTTTTGCTTCTGTGCATCCACAATATCACGCGCTGCGTTTATGGAACTATAGTTGTGCTCCTGTGCGTAGGCAATGGCCTGATCTAAGCTAAGGCTTGGTATGGTATCCTGGGCGGAAGCCAACCATGGTAGTATTAGTAATAGACTGATTAACGTTTTTTGCATTTATTCTTTGTTTGAATTGATGATTGAGTTGAGTATTTTTCTTCCTTCTGGTGTTACAATGCCCCTTAAATGATATTCCAAATAATAATCCAATAGTTCGGCCTTGCTAAATATATCGGTAGGGAACAGACTATTGTCCTTAATGCTCATCACTCCCGAAAAATAAATTCTGGAAACAAATTCTACATTTAGGTTGTCCCGGTAAATGCCCATTTCCATCCCTCGTTTTACATTTTCCACGACACAACCATGCATGGAGTTGTATTGTTTTTCCTTTAGGACAGAGTGGACCTTTGGATAATATTTTTGCAGTTGGTACAAAGGGGAGGATTTCTCGTCCTTCAAATGAACCATGACAAACCTTTTGATTTCGTAAAGCTCTTCGATTGGGTTTTGTTTGAGTTCCACAATATTGTCAATCCCACATGTTATGAAATCGCACATGGTCATTGTAGCTTCTTCCACTAATTCGGTCTTGTTCTTAAAATGGGAGTATATCGTCTTTTTGGATATTCCCAGTTCATGGGCCAAATCGTCCATGGTAATGCTCTTAAATCCTAGGTTCAAGAACATTTCTGTTGCTTTATGAATAATGTTTTCCCTCATAATCAGGGGCAAATGTAAAAATGGAAACTTTAAAAACAAAAAAAGTTTCCATGGTTTTACAATTTTTTAACGAGGGATTTGTCATGTAGTTCAACTGGACTCTTTTGTGTTGGCGAATACAGGCCTAAGTTGTGCATCTTTGTCGATGGTATGGCCATTAATGTTTCCCAACCGCCAAAAAAAAGGACTGAACTGGAGTAAGTACTTCTTCTTGCTATTGGTTTTCTTCTGATGTATCATGATTTTCGTTTTTGATTTTCCCCACATATGTTTTAAAAGCTTCTTCCCCTTCCTCTTTCCAAAATTGATCGTAGTGTTTCCATTGATCAAAATCCCTTCTCCAAGACCGGCATTTATTGGACGATCTGATCTTCTTTTTGTGACTGGAGCCTCCTTTGCTTTTTCCTCCGCCTCCGCCAAAGCCGAACAACAGTTTAGCTAAAATAAAGATGCCCAGAGCTTGCCAGTAGGTAACTGTCCCCACTCCAAAAAGGTCTGGCATCAACCAGTTCCAAAGCCGCATCAGCAGATAATTGGCCAAAAGGAATATCACGGCCCCCAATATGACCATGGCAATGACCTTAACCACCTTTTTCACGGTTCTCTCCACCTTCTTCTCTACGGCTTTCTCGAATTCTTTTTTATGTTCCATAACTCAGTTCTTTTAAATTCTCCAATGTTTTTGATAGTTCCGACATGGCACGGTGTCTTCTGGACATTAAGGTGCCTTGCGGTATTCCTGTTCTTTCTGTTAGTTGTTTGTAATTGTATCCTTCAAAATCGATGGCGATAATAATATCCCTATACGCAGGTTTTAAATCTTCCACGGCTGTTTTAAGTGCCTGTTCCATTTCTGGGGAGTATCGGTTGTCCGCATCTCCATAAAAGAACTCTGCGAATTCCCGCCATTGTTGGTCAATATCCTCACTGGGCAGTTTCCTTTCCTTCTTGCCCCTCATAATGTCTATGATCCTGTTCCGAATGGCATTGTACACAAAACCGCCCACATTGGTGATCGGCAATGCATCATCCGAGCGTGAAAACATCCGCAACGCAACATCCTGAACTATATCCTCGGCGTCCCTTTCCGATGTATCCCTGATCTTGGACTGCACATAGGAGCGCAGCGAGCCATACTCCTCGGTAAAGAAGTCTGTCAGGTTGTTTCGGTTGTCGGTTTTGGCTGCCATTCGATTGGATCAGGTTGCTTTTCACATATAGAGACGAAGAAAAATCATTTCATTGCAGTTTTTGTAAAATTTTTTTTCAAAGATTCCTTTTTGGAAGGTTGGATACTTTGTATCCGTGTTTTAAAACCATAAGCCCATCACAAATTGAATATTTGAATGTATTTTTGGTTCCATGTCAGATATCGATATCATTAGTCAGTACAGGAAGCAGTTTGTTACGTACCTCAATAAAAGGAACCAGTTAGGGGAACCCAAGAGTTTGTACGAACCCGTGGAGTATATTTTGGGATTGGGCGGTAAGCGTATGCGTCCCATTCTTACTTTAATGACGGCCGAGGCCTTTGGAGGTAAAGTGGAGGATGCTATGGATGCCGCATTGGCCGTGGAAATGTTTCATAACTTCTCTTTGGTGCACGATGATATTATGGATGATGCGCCATTGCGAAGGGGTGAAATTACCTTGCACGAAAAATGGGATGTGAATACTGGAATTCTATCTGGCGATGCGATGTTGATTTTGTCCTATCAATTTTTTGAAAGCTATCCGGCCGAAACTTATGTTGAACTTACCAAATTGTTCAGTAAAACGGCTCTTGAGGTTTGTGAGGGTCAACAATACGATGTGGATTTTGAGACCAGGGACGATGTAACCATTCTCGAATACCTTAAAATGATTGAATTCAAGACTTCGGTTTTAGTAGCCGCTGCTATGAAGATGGGCGCTATTGTGGCCAGTGCTTCCAAAAAGGATGCCGATGCCATTTATGAGTTTGGTCGAAACCTGGGGATTGCATTTCAGCTGCAAGACGACTATTTGGACGCTTTTGGGGACCCGGAAACGTTCGGTAAACAGGTTGGGGGCGACATCATGGAAAACAAAAAGACCTATTTGTATTTAAAATCTTTGGAAAAAGCCTCCAAGGATGACCAAGAAGGGTTGTTGCACCTGTATTCCATTAAACCTGATGATTCCACCGATAAAGTCGAGGCGGTAAAAACTATTTTCAAAGAAAGCGGGGCAGTGGAAGAGACCAAAAAAGCAATAAAAAGTTTTACCCAAAAGGCTTTTGAGGCTTTGGCAAAGACCGGACTTCCGGAGAAAAGCAAAGTTTTGCTAAAAAAGTTTGGGGAAAGTTTGATGGAGCGAACCGTTTAAAATATTCGCTTAAGCAAAGCTTTGATAAATGGCATGGGTTTGGGAGCTGTCACAATTTTCAGCTCTTCCCACAAATTAGTTTCGTTCTCTAGAAACTTTAAAATCAATGACGCCTTTCTTCGTTTGAACATGGATTCGAAAATTTCATGGCCCAAGTGGTTGTTCTCGTACAGAATGTCCAACAACAGCATATCGTAAAACAGGAATCTTTTCTTTTGGTGGAATTCGGTCAATGGTTTACCAGTTTTTAAATAGTCCACCAATTTAGGTACTTGCCGACTTGTATTGTAAAAGGTATAGCCTGTGCTAGGTTTGGCCCATCCACCTGCAATACCGATTTGGAAAATTCTATTGGTATTATGTTGATGGAACGGATAGCAAGTCATCGGAATGCTGCCAAATTCCGTTTCTTCAACGGAGTATTTTATATCACCATAGTTGTCCAAAATATAAGTTTTGATAGCCTCCTCATATTCACTTTTCTCCAAGAGCTGCTCCGAGAACAAGGTGTATTCCAACAAGGCTTCGTTTTCTGAAAAAGGGAGCACATACATAAAGCGCGTATTGCCTTTTTGCGGTACGCAGAAGTCCATGAAAGTGGCTACCCTCGGTTTAAATACCGACTGTTCGGTTTTTATTTGCCAACCTATAAAGTGTTGTTGCAAAACCGGGTGTTTGTCCTGTTTTGAAGGGGTTGAAGGGTCGTAGAGACTGGAAAATACCGTTTGTCCTGTAAATTTTATGGTAGGAGTCGATACTAGAACATGGTCTTCTTGTTCTTCGATATGTTCCACTTCTTCCTGTATCCAGGTAATGTTGGGATAGGCCTTTACCTTTGGTACATAGTAGTTGTAAAAGTCAATGCCGCGTAGCATTTTGTAGGTGTACGGTGCAATGGAAGTTGATTTTTGAAGTTGCTTTCCGCCCACATAAATCGTATCCCACGTTTTGAAGGTGAGGTCATCAAATTGGCCCTTGCCTCGTTCCCAAAAGCACCAGGTACGATCGTTCTTGGATTTATTGTCCTTGTCCAGTACCAAAATGGTTTTGGATGCAAAGAACTCGTCCTTGCCCATGGCATCGGCTAACAATAGCCCAGCAGCTCCCGCTCCGATAATAATGTAGTCGTATTTGGGCATGAGTAAAAATACATAAACAAAACAAAGGGAAGACATCTGCCTTCCCTTCATATCAATGTTTTTATTGGTGGACTTTATTCACTTTTACCAGGAATCGAAGCTGGCCAAGAATCACGGTATTCTGTCATCGTTGTTTCATAACTTTTCGCCAATGATTCAGCTTCCTCTTCGGAATACAGCTTTTTTGCTTTATCAAAAAAGTCTTTTTCCTCATCTTCCAAATGGTGCTCTACTTTGTGAATCAATTTTTTCACGGTTGCCAACCAATGGGGAGAGCTCATGTCCGTATCGTTGATTTCTTCGATAAGCTCGTCCATTTCATGGTGCTCTGCCATTCCGTGTCTGGCATCTTCTTGCATGTCGTCGCTATCAACCAATGGAGAATAGAAATAGCGTTCTTCGGCTACGGCATGCACTTCCAATTCTTTTTTTAGTTTTTTCCAAAGTTCCCTTCGTTCTTCCGTATCACCCGATGTGTTGCTTATTTTATCACATAGATCCCGTTGGATGTCATGGTCCTGTTTAATTGCCTTGTAAATTTTCATATACCTTGATTTTATTGTAATTATTTAATTGCTAACCTCTTAATAAAATTAAAGCTGATACAGGTACATCATTGCTCCATTCGATTAAATTATTGATAGCATTGAACCGGTGTTGTTGGTTTGCGGTCAAACCAATTGGAAAAGGGAGTCAGGGTTTAATTAAAACACTGTATAACGTAACCCAAAGAACCCTCGAAACCCTTGGTTGGGTCCGTAAACATAACTTGGGTCAAAGGTAAGCGCATATGGATTGTTAGGTGTGGCCATGGCATTGCCTCTGCTATCAAAGGTTACTTCTTTATCAAACGGGTCGTTGGCCCGCGCGATGATAAAGGGATTGCCACGGTTGGGAGTCCAGTCCAACAGGTTTTTAATGCCGCCGTACAGTTCAAAATTATTCAATCCTTTGTACGTAAACTGAATGTTCTGGATACTCCATGTGGGCGAATATTCATTTCGAGGGTCCAAATCGCCCAATAGCGGTAAACGCATGGGGCCATATAAATTCCCTGTATAGTCGGCGGTTAGTTTTAGAGAGTGAAAGGTGTACGATAAGTTCCACGTAGCGGTAATGCTTTCAGTTAGGATCTGTTGTTGGCTAATCCCATTTTCAGTGCTGCTTACATCTTGCCATGTGGCCCCGACCATGATCTTAAAACTGCTGGGAAAGGCAATGTCGAAATTGGCGCTTACTCCTTGAGAAACCGATTTTCCATCTAAATTATCATAAATGATCTGGTTGGGATTCGTCTCATAATCAGGCAAAATCACATTCGAGAATCTTGTATAAAACGCAGAAGCATCCAATCCGATGAAGGTACCGTTATCGCTATATATTTTCTTTAAATAATTGATGTTGACATTGACTGACCGTTCTGGTTTCAATTCCTCGGCAATAACCACTTCTCTAGATCCTGTAAGCGCTGCATGATCTTCCGTAAATAAATTGACCACGCGGAATCCGGTCCCAGCATTCACCCGAAAAATATCATTGTTGGAAATCTTCCATTTGTAAGCGGCACGTGGGGTTAGAATGTTGCCGTGGCGTTGGTCATAATCATACCGCAGGCCTGCCAAAAAAGAATGTTTCGGAGCAAAGGAGCATTCATCCTGTGCAAAAATGCTGGGAATCCAAATATTATCAGCTTCGGTGGTCGCAGGGGTATTATCGTCGTAATAATTATAGCGTACCGTGCTTCCGAACAGTAAATCATGGTTTCCCGCGGTTTTGTCCCAAGTCAATTGGGTGAAACCGATGCGCTGGTCCGCCAAATATTCTGTATCGCCATATACCGAGTTCTGGTTATGGTCATTGTAGGAGAATGATAAAAGTAATTTTTCTTTAACCGGCAGCTGATACTTTCCGAGTAACTCCCATCGTCTTGTATAGATACTTTCCCCATAGATTTCATCCCCGCCACGGTATTCCGGGGTCCATTGCATTTCTCCGCCCCATCGGTCCTCATAAAAAAAACGACCGGCCAAGGAAAACAATCGGTTATCCTTCCGTTCAAAATCCCATTTTTGGAATAGGGAAATACGGTCTTGAAGCGTCAAATCGGTAAAATTATCACCATTATTGTCCACGGGAACATCATAATTGAAGTAGTTGAGGCCCAACAGCAGGTTCGTTTTATCGCTTACAGCTATTTTACTGCCCACGTCCAAATTGTACTCGCCCCAACCCGTGGCAAATCCATCGGCAAAAAATTCTGGAGCACTCATCGCATTTTTAGTGATGATGTTGATCAATCCGCCTACAGCTTCGCTACCATAAAGTGAAGATGCAGGACCTTTTACGATTTCTATCTGCTCAATCAAGGAGTTTGGGATACCTGTAAGGCCATATACCGTCCCCAGGCCACTCACAATGGGCATTCCATCGATAAGAACCAAGGTGTAGGGACCTTCCAACCCATTGATGTGGATATCGCCCGTGTTACAAACGTTGCAATTAATTTGTGGACGCACCCCGTTCACATTTTGAAGCGCATCAAAAACGCTGGCCGTGGGATTCTTTTTTAAAAAAGTAGGGGAGTAAACCTCTACCGGAACAGGGCTTTCCAATCGGCTTACCGGTTTTAGGGTGCCAGTAACCACAGTTTCATCTAAACTTTGTGCAGAGGGTTCTAATTGTATGTTGATGGTTTTATGGGCTCCTGCCTCCAAACTGATTCTGGTTTGATAGGGCTGATACCCCAATGAAGTCACCCATACAACATAATCTCCGGGATGGATGCCGGTCAACTCGAAAGTACCATCAATATCCGTAGCGGTGCCAATTTCCGTGGTTTTCAATAATAGGTTTGCCAAGGCTAGGGGTTCCCCGTTGTCGGTCACCTTTCCGCTTAGGGATGCTGTCTGTGCAAAACAAAAACAACTGCTTACCAAAGCTATACATAAGTGGGTGATATGTCCATGAGATGGCTTCAATTAGTAAAAAATTAAATTTAGACAAATCTAAAAATAGATTTTGTCAAATAAAAATGTATTTTTGAAAAAATATTTTTTGATGACTCGATCAGAGGAGAATTATTTAAAGACGATTTTTCATTTGGGCGGTGGCGACTCCAAGTCCATTACCACCAATGCCATTGCTGAACAGATGGAAACAAAACCATCTTCAGTGACCGATATGGCCAAGAAATTATCGGAAAAAGGATTGGTGGATTATGTACGATATCAAGGTGTATCGTTGACCGATGCTGGGGTGAAAACTGCTTTGTCCATCATTAGAAAACACCGTCTGTGGGAAGTTTTTTTGGTAAAGAAGCTGGATTTTACCTGGGATGAGGTACACGAAGTAGCGGAACAGTTGGAACACATTAAAAGTGAGAAGTTGATCGATAAGATCGATGAACTTCTTGATTTTCCCAAACACGATCCGCACGGAGACCCCATTCCCACCAAAGATGGAAAGTTCCAAGAGCGGGAGGAAAAATTGCTCAGTGAAATGCCCGTCAATTCCCAAGGAGTTTGTGTGGGGGTGAAAGACTCCTCGGTACCTTTTTTAAAGTTTTTGGACAAGAACAAAATCGCTTTGGGAAATACCATCAAAGTATTGGACAAGGAAGATTTTGACAATTCCCTTCGTATTCAAATGGATGGAAGGGAAATGCGGATATCACATCAAATTGCAGCTAACCTCTATGTAAAAAAGAACGACTGATGGAACAAGTAATTCAATATTTTCAAGAAATAGACCCCGTATTGGCGGCCTTGTACGCGACCCTTTTTACTTGGGGATTGACTGCGGCTGGAGCAGCTCTCGTCTTCTTTTTTAAAGGCATGAACCGTGCACTTTTGGATGGAATGTTAGGATTCACCGGTGGAGTTATGGTCGCGGCTAGTTTTTGGAGCTTATTGGCACCGGGAATTGAGATGAGCCCTGGCGATGGTTTTGTAAAAGTGATTCCCGCAGCAGTCGGCTTTTTGCTGGGTGCGGCCTTTATTTTTGGATTGGATAAGATCTTGCCCCACTTGCACATCAATTTTAAAATGAGCGAAGCGGAAGGGGTAAAGACCCCGTGGCATAGAACGACCTTGTTGACCTTGGCGATAACCCTCCACAACATTCCCGAAGGATTGGCCGTAGGGGTATTGTTCGGTGGCGTGGCAGCAGGTTTTGAAGGAGCCTCCATCGGTGGGGCAGTGGCCTTGGCCTTGGGTATCGGGCTACAGAATTTTCCAGAGGGATTTGCGGTTGCAATGCCCTTGAGAAGGCAAGGTCTAAGCCGAACAAAAAGTTTCCTTTACGGCCAAGCATCCGCCTTGGTAGAGCCGATTGCCGGGGTATTGGGAGCTTGGGCCGTTCTTACTTTTGAGCCTATATTGCCTTACGCACTTTCCTTTGCTGCCGGTGCTATGATCTTTGTGGTAGTGGAAGAAGTAATTCCCGAAACGCAACAAGATAAATACACCGATATCGCCACAATGGGCTTTATCGGTGGATTTATAATTATGATGACCTTGGATGTGGGTCTGGGATAAAATGATCTATCCGCCGATTAAATCAAAGACACCCGTGGTCAAAAACTGATCAGTTTCGTTAAGTCCTGTGGATATAATTTCGGTAAACCCATCAAAGGTACCACCTTGTTTAATGGCTACTCTCTCAAAAGTGTAGCTGTCATCTGTTTGCTCGACCAGCTTAAGTACATAATAGTTGCCTTCGGATTCGATTACGGCTTCTTCAGGCAACGACCACGTTTTTGTTGTGTCGGTCATAATCATGGCATCAACGAACATTCCCGGTAAAAAGTTACCCTCTTCATGCTCCAAATGTCCGTGCACCTTGATGGTTCTTTTGGCATCGTCAATGGATGTTCCCACCAAATGCACTTCTGCGTTAAAAGCTTCTTCGGATGCTTCAGGAATCTTGAACTGGATTTTTTGACCTTTCTTCACTTTTAAAATATCCTTTTCAAAAACAGTAAGCTCTAAATGAACATGTTGGTTGTCTACAATTTCTAAAATTTCCGTAGCGGGTGAAACGTGGCTTCCTTTGGTCACGTTCATTTTTGTTATGCTTCCGGCAATGGGTGCATAAATAGCGGCTTGCGATGAGATGTTTCCTTGTTCCACCTTGCTGGGAGAAATATTCAGCATTTGTAGTTGTTCCCTAAGACCTTGGTACCGGGCTTGGGCCGTTTGATAGTTGCTCTTTGCTTGAAGAAAGTTCTTTTGGGAGGCGATTTTCTCATCAAAAAGCGTTTGGTTCCGTTCAAATTCTGCTTTTAGGTAATCTAACTGGTTGAAAACCTCAAGGTATTCCTGCTGCATTTGCACAAATTCTTGGTTTTCCAATACTACCAAAAGTTGTCCCTTTTTAACTCGGTCACCCACAAGTAGAGACGTCTGTTTCACAAATCCACCCATAAATGGAGTGACGCTGGCCCTGTTTTCTGGCGGAACATCTATCATTCCAGAGGTCTCGACCATTTTTGGGAAAGTCCTTTGTTCCATGGGACCGACCATTAAGTCGTTCGTGTCAAACTGGTCCTGGGAAACCACAATTCCCGATGCTTCTCCTTGTTCTTCCGTGGCGGAAGCTTCTGTGTTCTTATCGCCGCAGCCTATCAACAGAAGGAATACAGCGGTTATTTGAAATATATTTTTCATTGTTATAATGTTATTGTCAAGTAATTAATGGCGATTACGGTTTGATTGTATTGGTTGAGTACATCCAAGTAATTAAGTTGAATGTCGTAGGCGTTCTCCAAACTTTGGATGTACTGGAAAAAGTCGATTTCCCCGTTTTGAAAGTTGCCAGAGGCGGCTTTCAAGATTTGATCGGAAAGTAGACCGCCCTCGTCCTCGTAGTAGGAGAGTTCCTTGGCCTGTTGTTCCAGTTGTCCCATCAAAGTTTTATAACGCTGGTTTATGGCCACGGTGATTTCGGTGTTCTCCATTTCCGTGATCTTGGTCTGGATTTTGGACGACTTTACTTTGCTACTATGTCCAAAGAAGAAGATAGGGATGCGTACCCCCAATTGAATACCGTACAGCGAAGTGCCCAGAGTGCTGTTTGTACCTTGAAAATATTCGAGGTTGAGGTCGGGCAACAATCTATTTTCCTCCAAACTCTTTTGGGCATTGCTCCGCTCTTGCCGGTTGTCCAAAAATGAGGTTTCCGTTTGCAGCATTCCCTCGGAATTCAATACAGTCAACTTTTCTGGTTTTTTATCGACGATCTCCAAAGTGTCTTCATTTTGCACCAAGCTCACAATCTGGCCGTACGTAGTCAACATCTGTTGCTTGACCTTCGAATAGGTGTTCGCGATCTGGCGTTGTTTGGCCGTTGCGGTCACTTTTTCCAGATAGTTGGTCTCTCCCAGTTCAAAACGTCTATTGGCCGCATGGGCGAATTTGCTGTAAATACTGTCCAGCGTATGGTAAAGCTTTGCCTTTTGGTTCAGTGTCTGGTATTGATAGTATGCCTTGCTCAAAGATTGGTACAATTGCTTTTTCTTTATCTCAAAGGATGACTTCTGTAGCTCATAGTTCGACTTCTGGAGTCGGTTCTTGGCACCGTAAACCGTCGGGAACTCAAATTGTTGTTGTGCCCCAAAAACCTTGAGGGGTTCCCCGTTCATTGCCAAGTTGTTTTCATCATATTGGTAGTAAATGTCCGTTTTATCAAACTCAAAAGCAGAACCCTTTAGTGTTTCTGCCTGATCGACCATTAATGAACCTGCTTGGATGCCCTTATTGTTTTCCAAGGAGAGCGTTATCAAACCTTCTAGGTCCAATTTGGTCTGGGAGAACCCTGAAAACGAAATCAACATCACAATCAATGTCACTACATTTCGGTTCATCTTTCTTTTTCTTTTGATTTTTCTGAACTTGATATTATGGGAATAGGCATAGAGAACGGGGAGTACTACCAAGGTAAGCATGGTGGCCGTTACCAATCCCCCAATAACTACCGTTGCAAGGGGGCGCTGTACTTCGGCACCCGCATTGGTGGAGACCGCCATGGGTAAAAAGCCCAATGCAGCCGCAGAAGCCGTCAACAATACGGCACGTAGTCTATCCTTGGTCCCTTGCTTTATCAGGTCTTCCATGGATTCAAAATCTTTTCCCTTAAGCTCTTTAAAGTGCTCTATCAATACAATTCCGTTAAGAACGGCAATACCGAAAAGAGCTATAAACCCTACACCTGCCGAAATACTAAATGGCATTCCACGTAACCAAAGCAGAAGTATACCGCCTACGGCAGATAATGGAATGGCAGAGAAAATCAACAGAGCTTCCTTCACAGACCCAAAAGCAAAATATAGCATGATAAAGATGAGCAACAGCGCTATGGGCACGGCGATAAGTAGCCTTGCCTTTGCTGATTGCAGATTTTCAAATTGCCCGCCATAACTGATAATGTAACCTGGGGGCAATGTCAAATTTTCGTCAATTATCAATTGAATGTCATCCACCACCGACTGAAGGTCGCGGTTCCTTACGTTGATACCCACAACAATACGGCGTTGGGTATCGTCTCGGGAAATTTTCGCCGCACCTTTTTGATAGGTGATCTCGGCAAGCTCGCTCATGGGTATCTTGCCTCCATTTGGGATATCCACGTACAGATTCCTTAGATTGGAGATATCCTTTCTGTTTTCTGAGTCGAGCCGAACGGCCATATCAAACTGGCGTTCACCTTCGAATACGCTTCCGACGACCTTCCCTGCAAACCCCATGGCAATCATTTCGTTGAGGTCGGCAATGTTCAGTCCATGACGTGCAATCTTGGCACGATCAAAGGAAACGTTCATTTGTGGGAGGCCTTCCACTTTTTCAACAATAATATCCGAAGCTCCTTCCACATCTTGGATTAGGTCCTTGATCTGGTTGGCTTTTTTGTTCAGGATTTCGAGGTCCTGTCCAAAGATTTTTACCGCAATGTCGGCACGTACCCCAGTAATCAATTCGTTAAAACGCATTTCAATGGGTTGGGTGAACTCTAGCTCAATACCTGGGATTACGGCCAGCGCTTCTTTGAATTTATCGGCCAATTCATCTTTGGTTTCGGCAGATACCCATTCGCTTTTTGGTTTTAATGAGATGATCACATCGCTTTCCTCCATGGACATCGGGTCCGTTGGCACTTCTGCGGCACCGATACGGCTTACCACTTGCTTCACTTCGGGGAAATTATCCAATAGGATTTGCTCCATTTTGGTTGTGGTCTCCACAGTTTTGGTCAAAGTGGTTCCTGTTTTGAGCACAGGTTGAATCACAAAGTCACCTTCGTCCAAAGTGGGAACAAATTCACCTCCCATCGAGGTAAATAATAGTATGGCCCCGATTAGTAGTGCAGCGGCAACTGAGAGCACCAACTTTTTACTACGCATTGCCCATTCGATAACCGGCTCATATCTTCGGTTAATCCAGTTGACAAGGCGCGTAGAGATGCTTTTCTTGGATTCTTTGGATGGCTTAAGAAACAATGCCGAGGCCACTGGAACATAAGTAAAGCATAATAAAACCGCTCCCAACAAGGCAAAACTGAAGGTTAGTGCCATAGGTTTGAACATTTTGCCCTCTACACCGCTCAATGACAGAATGGGTATAAAAACAATCAAAATAATGAGCTGTCCAAATACGGCGGAGTTCATCATCTTGGTGGCACCCTGTAAGGTAATCTCATCTTTAATGGATTGTGTTTCAGTCTTACCAAGATTGGCTAGCTGTGCCTTTTTCTGGGTAATCTGAAAGGCAATGTACTCCACAATGATTACAGCACCATCTATGATTATTCCAAAATCGATGGCACCAAGGCTCAATAAGTTGGCATCCACACCAAAAATGTTCATTAAGGTGAGAGCAAATAGCAGGCACAGTGGAATTACAGAAGCGACCACAAGTCCAGACCGCCAATTGCCCAAGAGCAGGACCACCACAAAGATTACGATCAAACAACCCAGGACCAAGTTCTCCGTAACGGTAAAAGTGGTTCTGCTGATAAGTTCGCTACGGTCCAAAAATGGATTGATGTAAACCCCTTCGGGAAGCGATTTAGAGATGGAGGCAACACGTTCCTTTACAGCCTCGATTACCCTTTTGGAGTCGGCATCCTTGAGCATCATAATTTGGCCAAGAACCTTTTCACCCTCCCCATTTCCGGTAATGGCCCCAAAGCGTGGAGCGCTGCCAAACCCGACTTTGGCTACATCTTTAATATAGATAGGGATTCCGTTGCGGTTGGTGACCACGATGTTCTCGATATCCTTAAGGTTACTCACAAGGCCTTCGCCCCTAATAAAGTAGGCTTGGTTTACTTTTTCGATGTACCCGCCCCCGGATACACTATTGTTCATTTCCAAGGCAGTGAACACTTCTCTTGCGGTAATGTCCAAGGCATTGAGTTTTTGGGTCTGGATGGCAACTTCATATTGTTTAAGGTGGCCTCCCCATGTATTTACTTCGACGACACCGGGAATTCCTGATAGTTGACGTTTAACAATCCAATCCTGAATGGTCCTAAGTTCCGTGGAATTGTATTGGTCCTTGTACTCGGGCTCAACATCCAGAATATATTGATAGATTTCGCCCAGACCAGTGGTAATTGGTCCCATTTCTGGGCTGCCAAAACCCTCTGGGATACGACTGGATGCTGATTTTATCTTTTCGGCAATGAGCTGTCTTGGCAGATAGGTGCCCATATCGTCCTCAAAGACAATGGTGACCACCGATAGGCCAAATTTGGAAACCGACCTTATTTCCTTTACACCGGGCAGGTTCGCCATTTCCAACTCAACGGGATAGGTGACGAACTTTTCCATATCCTGTGTGGAAAGTCGATTTGATGTGGTTAATACCTGTACTTGGTTATTGGTAATATCGGGTACAGCTCCGATAGGTATTTGTGATAGCGAATAGAGGCCGACAAAGGCGATAAACGCGGTGAACAAAAGAACAATAAACTTGTTCTTAATGCTAAAGTTTATAATTTTTGAAAACATGATCCATAGAAAATGATAGCATTATTAAATAGAATAAGGCTTGAAAAAAGTGTCCAGCTAGGCTGGAATACTATGAATTATGCGTGTTTTGGCGGTTGAAAAGGGCCATCTCCCCATACTAGGGAATAAGAAAATTGATAATGGAAATTTCCTTTGACGACCAAAGGAATCTCAGAATAGGAATTGATAAAATTATCCGCTCCAAGAACAAAAACATGCGGTTGCGAACAATGGGATTGATGCTGAAAAGGCAGTTTTTCGTGCTCTTTTTGTTCTTCTTGGTGTTTTTCGCTGTGCTCGGCTTTGAGTTCTCCGTAGTGTTTGGAAACAAAGACCATAAAGTCATCACCATACTCCTCGTTGTGGAATTGGTAGTGCTCAATAAGCTGCCCCATTTCTGCCAAATCCTTAAAATGAATGTTGGCTCCTTGGAGCAGAATGAGGAAGGATATCCCTATGATAACTATTTTATTCATCCTGAAGCATCAAAATTACGAATTAAACAGGCTTTACGATAATTGATGTCATAATTTGTAATGAATTTAAATTCTCCTTAAAATATCTTGTGACAAATAAAAACATGCCCTTTTTGAGGGCATGTTTTTTATAGTACTTAATTGTTGCAGTCCCTTTATTCAGAACTTATGGGCTCCATTCCTTCTTTTTGAAGGACCGAATTTACTTTGGGTAGTTTGTTTTTCAAAGCGGTGTCCAGTTTGGCCATGTGTGTATCCAATTCTGCACTGAGCTCATCGTATACCACATAAGCGGCATCAGTTGGTCTTGCATCACCATTCTCTATACTGCGCTGCAGTGCATTGAATCTATTGTTCAATTTGATGGGAAAGTTCAAAGGATCTTGTCCCGATTGGTTTTTGGTTTGATAAAGGTCTTCCTCGATTTGGGTCAGCGTTTCCATTAGGTCTTCCGATGCTTTCTTGAAGGGTCTGCCACTGATGGCCTTGCCCAAGCTGTCTATTTGTTTACGTATATCCCTTATCTGGATAACCGCTTCATTGGCAATAGTGGCTTTTTTGGTGATTTTTGATGCCAGTTCAAATTGTTTTTGAAGGTCTTCTGCTGTAACCCCTTTCAAGTTCGGGTCCATTTCAATCTTAAATGGATAGCTTTTGATAACCTCTTCGCCAACTTTCATTTGGATGGTATAATCCCCGAGCGGTGCTTTGGGACCTGTGGTGGCCGATGCGCCCCAAATAATAATGCCGTCAAAAGTGGTTGGGCCAGGGTATCTAAGATTCCATGTAAAACTATTGATGCCCTTGGCCGTGGTTGGTTTGGTACTGCTGAAACGACTCCACCATGACGAACCCCCTGTTTCTTCATATTTTGGCTTGTTTCCCCCAAAGGCTTCTATCAAATTGTTGTCGGCATCAAAAACCGAAAAGGTCACCGAATCTACTTCCTCTTCCAAATAATATTGAAATTTGGCATTGTAGATGCCTCGAATTGCATTTGTCGGCTTGAACAATACGTTTTTCTCATTTTTCAGGTCTTCGGAATACTCGCGCAATGGCTGGATGTCGTCCAGGATCCAAAAACCTCTTCCGTGGGAACCTAAAACCACATCATTGTCCTTGATCACCAAATCCCGAATTGGCGTGTCCGGCAGGTTTAATTGAATAGATTGCCATTCCTCACCATCGTTTATGGAGAAATATACACCGTGCTCTGTGGCCAAGAACAATAGGCCTTCCCTTTGATGATCTTCGCGGATGGCCCTTGCGAAATGTCCTTTTTCGATGCCGGTTATAATTTTCGTCCAAGTTTTTCCATAATCATGGGTCTTGAAAACGTAAGGCTCCCGGTCATCTACTTGGTACCGGTTTGCGGCAACGTACAATGTTCCTGGATTATGAACGGATTCATCTATGATACTGACCCTTGAATATTTGGGTAGGTCCTCGGGAGTGATATCTTCCCAGTTTTTACCGCCATCACGAGTAATGTGAATTTTTCCATCATCGGAACCTGCCCAAATTGTATTGATATCGTGGTTTGATGGAGCCAAAGCAAAAACGGTCGCATAAATTTCCGGACCGTTCATGTCCATGGTAATCACACCACCTGTTTTTCCCAATGTTTCCGGGTCTGCATAGGTAAGGTCTGGGCTTATTTTTTCCCATGTTTGTCCATCGTTGGTGGTTTTCCAAACATGTTGTGAACAGGTGTACATCACATTGGGGTCTTTTGGGGCAAACATGATTGGGAATGTCCATTGCCACCTTTCTGGTAAGGCGCTTGCCGGTTCACCGGAGAAAAACCTTGGATATACCTGAATATCGCGGGTTTGCCCATTGCTTCTGTCAAAACGGGTTAAGAGTGCACCTTGACTTCCTGCATAAAAAATATCTGGATTGGTAGGACTTTGTGTGATCCAGCCGCTTTCTCCACCACCAACTTCATATTGCCATTCGGCATCGGTTCCTCCGGCAAGTTTAAAATCCCAACCATCGCTGGGCATGGCCAAGGTGGAGTTATCCTGCTGGGCCCCTGCTACGTGGTAAGGAACATCGCTTGTCGCCATCACGTGGTAGAACTGAGCTGTTGGATAATCTTGTTCGGTCCAAGTTTTTCCTCCGTTGATGCTGACTACGCCCCCGCCGTCGTTGGAACTTATCATCCTGTCAGGATTGTTTGGGTCTATCCACAAATCGTGGTTGTCGCTATGTGGTGTATCTATTTTTTCATCAAAAGTTTTTCCACCATCGGTAGATTTAAAGAATCCTACATTAAGACCATAGACTACATCTTTGTCCTTTGGGTCGGCATAGATTCTGGAGTAATAAAAGGCACGTTGTCTCAATTTACGCTCATTGTTCGTCATTTCCCATGTTTTACCTCCATCATCCGAACGGAAAACACCACCTTCGTTGGCTTCTACAATGGCCCAAACCCTGTTGGAATCCGCAGGAGAAACGGTCACCCCAATTTTACCAATGGGACCTTCTGGCATTCCTTTGTTCTCGGTCAAGTCCGCCCAAGTTTCACCACCATCTGTGGATTTCCACAGTTTGCTGTCGGGACCACCGCCCCACATTTTCCAAGCTTTACGGTATACTTGCCATGTGCTGGCATACAGCACATTTGGATTATTTCTGTCGATGATCAAGTCTGCGGCACCCGCTTTGTCGCTCACGTAGAGAACTTTTTTCCAAGTTTCCCCTCCATCTACGGACTTAAAAACACCGCGTTCCTCGTTTTCGCCGTATGGATGTCCCAACGCGGCAACGTATACAATATTTTCGTTGGTGGGGTCTACACGGACCCTAGAGATAGCTTGGGTCTCCTCCAATCCTAGATGGGTCCAAGTTTTTCCTCCATCGGTTGTTTTGTACACACCATCACCTTGGGTAATACTTCCCCGCAATTGGGTTTCTCCCATTCCAATATATACGACATCGGGATTGGTTTCTGCAACCGCAACGGCTCCGACGGATGAACTCGTTATCTGTCCATCGGTTACACATTTCCAGGTGATTCCACCATCAACGGTCTTCCATAGACCACCTCCGGTAGCACCAAAATAGTATTCGTTCGGTCGTGTTGGGCTTCCGGATGCGCCCAAGCTTCTGCCACCGCGGTCAGGTCCCAGATTTCGCCATGTAAAACCACTGTAAAAACTGGTATCGATTTTTGTGGTGGATGCATTTTGGGCATTGATAAAAAGTGTCGAGAAAAACAGGGAAAGAAGTGTCCATGTTTTCAGAGAGGTTGTTGGCATTCTCATGATGTCAAGGTTGGTTATGAGTAGTTAGAATAAAGTCACAATTTACTCAATATCGATGAGAAATTTTAATCAAATCATCCAAATCCTTGAATATTTTGAGTTGCTTTAAAGCATTTACTGCATTTTATTGCCCAATCAATAACGGAGTTCCTCAAGGATTGCACCGTAATCATATTGGAGGTCTTCGTGTAATAAAGGAATTTTCTTTTTGATATATTCCAATTGCCTGTTGTATAAATTTTTAAGCGTAGTATTTCTGTTGATGGAAGGCCGAAACGATTTCAGTTTTTCACAGAAGTACAGCAACAGCTCCACCTCAGTGGACTTGTTGCCTGAATAGCGAATATATTTTTTGATGGTTCGTAGAATTTTACGAACACTTTTTTTGATGTAGAAATAACTGTTCACATTGATTTCAGAGAACATCTGGTCGATCTCCTCCTTTACGGTTTCGATGTAACCCTCTTCACTATCGGATTCGAATAGCAAATAGGTGAGCAGTTCCTTGTTTTCTTTTTTAAAACGTGCCAGTCTAAGGCAAAGCTGTAGCACTTCGTCCTGCGATTTGTATTGCAGTTCTTTTTTGAGTTGGGCAACGGTTGCGGCCTTCATAAATTTAACTTCTTAGGTATGATGCTCCATTTACATCGATAATGGTTCCAGAGGAATACGCAGCCTCTGAAGATGCCAAAAATAAAATGGCATGGGCCACCTCTTGGGGTTGGGCCATTCGTTTAAAAGGGGATTCGCGAAGCAGGTTTTCCCGCTCGGCCGGGGTTAGGGTCTCTTTCGCCATCTCGGTCTCGGTGAACCCTGGTGCGACCACACCAACATAAATGTTGTGCGGAGCCAATTTTTTGGCAAGCGACTGGCTCATGGAATTCAATGCGGCTTTGCTGGCCCCATAGGCCGGTTTGGTAGGTTCCCCACGAAAGGCACCGCGGGAAGATACACTTACAATATGTCCGCCACCGGTCTTCATCATGGCGTTGGCGCCCCAATAACAAAGGTTGGCCATAGCAAATAGATTGGTTTGAAATGTTTTTTCCCAAGCGTTAGTCCAATGGTCAAAATCAACTTGGTCTATTTCATGAAAAATAGAAATACCTGCATTGTTCACCAACACGTCCAGACGGCCAAACTCGGCTATAAAATCGTTGATTAACGCTTCGGTTTCTGATTTCTGTGAAATATCCCTTTTAAAAAGCTGGTGTCCATCACCGGGAAGTTCCGCCAAAGTTTCTTGCGCCACTTGATCATTGCTTCGATAATTGATGCCTACTGTTGCACCTTTTTTGGCAAATGCAATGGCGGTTGCCTTACCAATGCCGCGAGAGGCACCTGTAACGAGAACATATTTGTCGGTAAAATTCATAAGCTAACTATGGCGATTGAATGGATTTATATTTGTTTGATTTCTTTTTCGATTTCTTGTTTAAGCTTTTCCGCATCTTCTTTCATAAGTCCCCAGCGGCCTATTTGCTCTTGGTTGCTCCCAAACTTTAGCAGAACCATTTTCCAAAAATCCCGGTTTTTTTGTAACCCTGCAAGGTTTAGGGAATCTAATGGGGCAATTGTGGCAAGGTCTGTTGCAATCAAATCAAAACCGTTGGTATTCATCATCAGGGACTCGATCAATAAAGGTGTGATGAACTCATCGGTAACTTGGCGGGTGGTACCATCGGTATAACTTTCCTTTACGGTACGGTAGTAATTAAAAATTTGTTGTCGCAGTCTTTCGTTTTGGATGTAACTCATTTTTCCCGAAGAAACCGCTTCATCAAAAATTCCGCTGTTGCTCTTAAAATAATTATCTATCACAAAATTGTAGGAGGATTGCAAGAAACTCGATTTGTCTATGGTTTCTGGATGTTTTAATTTTTTGATTACACTATCCAGCATTGCTAATCTTGCCAAGGATTGTTCTGTGTTTTCTGTGATTTGACGGATATCCAAATCCACCTCCAAAAATAGATTGTTCAACAGAACACTTTCAATTTCTCTTTTCTTTATCTCCTCGCTATAATTGTTGATCTGTAAAGCAATCAAAATCCCGATAACCACAAGTACAATTTCGCCAATAGCATATAAAATGTATTTGGTTGCACTGTTTCCGGAAAGCAACGCTTTTCTAATTTTTCTGAATAGGATCGGCATAGCTTGTGATTTGTTTAAAGATAATAAGTTAGGACACAATATTGTACATATTATAATGTTGTTCTATTAATTATGTTTCTTTGTGGGCGACACTCTTTTTCGTACAGGAAACTTCGAGAAATACTATGAAATCAAAAAAAAGACATTGGTTGTGGAATGTTTTGATCATTCTGACCTTGGTTATTTGTGTGCTGGCATATGTGGAGCACTATAAAAATTGGCATAAGATAGAGGAGGGGAACTTTAGGGTTTTCTCGGGTATCTATTACCAAAAAATTCCTTTGAGCGAATTGGACAGTGTGTTTTATGTAGACAGACTTCCCGAGATGGAGCGTTCCAGCGGTTTTTCTTGGATGGAAAGAGAAAAAGGTGTTTTTAATGACTCGATCACCCAGACCAAAGTTTATGTTTTTGTGGACAATCTTTACCAGCAAAAAATTAAGTTGGTGCACCACGACTCTCTTAAAATGTACCTCAATTTAAAGGACAGCCTTGAAACCGAGGAATTATTTGCAATTTTGAGGACAGAATTGGAAAAGAACCATGAAACAGCCACGGTAAAGCCATGAACAAATTAAATTGTCTGCTCCTAATTTTACTTTTACCCGTTTTTTGCTTTGCTCAAAATACCCTGTCCGTTCAGGTAAACAATGTGCCTTCCGGCCATGGGAGCGTTAAAGTTGCAATCTACGACTCAGACGATAGCTTTTTGTCCTTTGACCAGGTTTTAAGATCAGATAGCGTAAATGCCGATATGGGAAGTGTAGTATTGCATATTTCTGACCTTCCTGCTGGGGAATATGCGCTTGCTATTTTCCATGATGAGAACGATAATGGAAAACTCGATACCAACTGGTTGGGAATTCCAAGGGAGAAAGTGGCGTTTTCAAAAGCTAAAATGAAGACTTTTGGTCCTCCCAAATTTAAGGAGTGTTCGTTTAAAATGAGTTCTGACCACGAAATCCATATAGACCTATAAAATTATGGGAACAATTTTTATGGCCCAGCTTATGGGCGCGCTTTACGGACTGTTAGCGGTGATTTTTGGTGCCTTTGGTGCCCATGCGCTTAAAAAGAAATTAACCCCCGAACTCCTACAAAATTTTGAGACAGGGGTCAAATATCAAATGTACCACGCCATTGTGCTATTGGTCATAGGCTTTAACCTAGGATTTGACGCCCCGATAGATGCATGGATCGTCAACTGCTTTATTTTTGGAACTTTGTTGTTCTCCTTCAGTATTTATGCCCTTTGCTTAGGTGCAGCCAAAGGCAATAAACCTAAGTTCTTGGGCCCGGTTACGCCAATCGGGGGGCTGTTATTGGTTATCGGGTGGGCCTTGCTGCTCTATTCTTTTGTAGCCCATATAATTTAAAGCCTTAGGTACATATTTCCATTGATGGTGTTCAGTGTAAGGCTGTTTGAAGCATTGTCAAAACTACCTTGGACCTTTTGGCCCACATATCGGTCGGAAATGGTCAATTGCATATCCTCATCGGCATAAATATTACCATGGATTGTCTCTGCGGTCAATTTCGCGTTTTTCATTACCAAGTCAATTTCTCCGTTGATGGTCTGTAGGTCCATATCGCCATCATATTTTGCAATATCGATGTCCCCATTAATCAAATCTGCGGTAAAATCACCTTCGATAATATCGGATTTAAGATCTCCATTAATGCTGCTCACTTTAAAGGTAGCCCCTTTCGGTACGTACAAAACATAGTTGAACTCGTAGGTGTCGCCTTTGTAAAAGTAACGTCTTTCTTTCCCCGGATTATTTTTGTTCCATTCGTCGTGGAATGCTTCAAAAATAGGTTTGGCATCGGATTCTATAAGCAGTGAGCTGCTGCTCTCATCAATATCCAATTTGTAGAGGTCGATGAATTTACCGTCCTCGGTTGTTATGTCCGCCTTAAAATAGATGTTCGATTTGTCCCATGTTTTAACTTCAATTTTATGGGCAAACTTTACATCCAATTCAATGGATTGTCCGGAGTAGTTAAAGTTTTTTTCAATGATTTTTTGTGCGGCCAAGGATAGCGTGGCCAACCCCATAAATATGGTGATGATCAATTTTTTCATGACTGTTCGATTTTTTGATTTTACTATTGAATTGATGTGTTGTCATCTTGGACGAAGTCGAGAGATGGATGAAAAAGCATCTTGACTGAGCTCGATGTGACAGCTTAATTATTTTTTTCTGAGATACATGTTCCCGTTGGTAGATTTCAACGCTATTTTAACACCACCTCCGTTAATGGAGGCTTTAATGTCCCTGCCCAAAACTGATTTCAATCCGTTCTTGTCCTCTGCCTTTACCTCAAAGTCGGTGTAGACATTTCCGTTTAGGGTGCTCAAGGCCAAGTTGGCCGGAGTGTTGGATGGTAAGCTTACATCTACGGCACCGTTCGTGGAATAGAGGGAAATCGGGGAACTTTGGGTTACCTTTCCAAAAACCACTTCCAGTGCACCGTTGAGTGAGTTAGCGGTAACGGGCCCGTTCACGTTTAAAATTTTGACACCACCGTTGAGTTGGGCATCCGCTTCTATTTCCCCTGAAAACCCATCTATTTCAATATCGCCGTTCCAAGTACTCTTTACGGAAACGTTTTGTGAGGCAGGTAAATAAATCTCACCTTTTTTATCCTTTCTGAGGTTGTGGACAATCAATGTGTTCCCATCTTGGACCACTGAAAAACCTACGTTGGTATTATCGGTTCCGCCTTCTCCCACTAATTTGAGTCCTTTGGCTCGCTCTGGGGTCTTGATTTCCGGCCCTGACTTGATCAATAGCTGGTTGGAGCTGTGGGTCTTGACCACAATGTCGGATTTGGACTCGATTTTCACCCATTGGATACCATCCAAGGATTTGGTGTAATCGCTTTGCGCTTGTGCAACATTGGCCATGATTAGGGCCATTAAAATGAATGTGATTTTTCTCATGATTTTCGTTTTTTGATGTTTATGTTAGACTTGGCAATACTGCCTTGATCTGTTCTTTTATAAAAGGTTGTGTGTCTTCTTTTTCCAATAGTTTCTTCATGGGTTCGGCCGCTTTTTTCTCTTGAATCTGAACCAGGGCCTGAATAATCGACACTTGTATACTTGGATTTTTTTCTTGTTCAAGAGCTTCGATAAATGTGGTTTTGACCATTTCGGATGAGGTGAATTTGGCCAACGCCTCAAAAGCGGTCATCCGCACATTGTCGTTATCATCATATAATAATCGGTTGGAGAGCGCTTGAATAATGGCTTTATCAGGTTGTTCAAATTCGTCGATATAATTTACCCCTTGAATTCGTTTGCTCGCAGATTGGTTTTCCATTAACGATAGCATAGCGGTTTGTTTCATCTGATTGGTCTCGTCCTGAAGCTGTGCAATATCTTCGTTGACTTTTCGCTGCTGGAATATACTTCCCATTTGAAATGCGGCAACCAACAGTGCAATACTCGCTGCTATTTTCAATACATTTCCTGTCCAGTTGGATGATGGTTTCGTTTCAAGCTGAACCACTTTCCCCTGATTCAATTTTTCCTGTTCAAGGGCGGATTCAAATTTAGATTTAAGTCTGTCCGATGGTGTAGCTATGTCCTCTTCAAAAGCATTGAAAAAGGTCTTCATTTCATCCATTTCCTTTTGGCATTCTCCACAACTATTTATGTGTGTTTCAAATGCTCTTTCTTCCGATTTGTTCAAATTGCCATCCAGATAATCTGGTATTTGGTCAAAAACGTGATTCTTTTCCATGGCTATATACTTTCTAAATAAATATTCTTCAACTTTTTTAAAATCCTGCACACCCTTGTTTTTACGGCACCGGGGGTGCTTCCAAAAATTTCCGCTAGTTCATCGTATTTTATTTCCTTGTAGCGGTTCAATATCACTAGTTCCCTATCGTATTGGTCAAGTTGGTTCAGCGCGTATTGCAGGTGGGCATTGTTCTCGCTCATATCGTTTTCTTCTTCTTCTACTGCTTTATACGCCAAGACCTCAATATCATCATGGGTTTTATGGTTTCTCGTATAATGGGTTTTAAGGCTGTTGCGGGCTATGGTGAACATCCACGACAAGAACGACCCATTGTTGTATGAATTCCGATACTTGATGAGTTTGTAAAAAACATCTTGTGTAAGATCTTCGGCCAACATTTTGTCCCCGGACATTTTGTAAAGAAAATTATACACATGTCTGTGATGACGGTCAAATAGTACCTTGAGCAAATCCAAGTTTCCCTCGGATACTTTTTGCATGATCATTTCATCGGAAAGCGTTTCCAAATGCTGTTTTTTAGTTGGCGTTTGACTTATATAGTCAGGAAATTAAGAAAGGTTACAGAAAGGAGTCAAAAAAAATGAAAAATTGTTTGATGAAAGGGTAAGTGGTTGAAAATACGGTATACTAAGTAGGCCTCCAAAGTATTAGAGAGGTCGTTGAATCTAATGTTAAAGTCTCGACTGCGCTCGACCTGACAACTGCATTTAAAAGAAATTAACTACATCCGCAGTTATCGCTTCCGCAGGAATTGGAGTTGCCTTTACTCTTACTGAAAAGTGATTTGGGCAACAGGAATTTCCAGACCAAATATCCTGCTGCGATAATCAATGTTCCGTATGCTAAAATTTGTTGTACCATCTTTGGATTAACTTAAGATTTGATAGGCCATTAATGCTATAATATACGCAAAAACGCTCATAAAGCCCAATTGAATCATGGGCCATTTCCAAGAGTTCGTCTCTCTTTTTACAATAGCGAGTGTACTCATACATTGCATGGCAAAAGCGTAGAACAACATTAAAGATATGCCTGAAGCCAAATTGAACAATGGTTCGCCATCTTCATCCAGTTCCGCCGCCATTCGGTTCTGTATGGTTTCTTCCTCGTCGCTCCCCACACTGTAAATGGTGGCCAAGGTCCCCACGAAGACCTCACGTGCTGCAAAGGAGGTCAAAACGGCAATACCTATCTTCCAATCGTAACCCAAGGGTTTTACAAGTGGTTCGAAGGCTTTTCCTGCCTGCCCGATGTAGGAGTGTTCCAATTTGTAGCTCGCAATCTCTTGGGCAACGGCCCTTTCGGAAAGTTCTTTCCTGAGGACTTGGATGGAATCCTGTATTGCACCGGCGGCCATACCTTCCGCTTCTGCATTGCTGCGATAGGTATCTATATTGTTCTGGACATAATTTTTACTGTAAGTGCTCAATCCTTCGCTCTCAATGCGTTCGGCTACAATACTTTCGGCATTTTGGAAATCATCAGAATAACCATTGGATCCTAAAAACCATAATACAATGGATATCGCCAAAATAATCTTACCTGCACCGAGCACAAAGCTCTTGGTCTTTTCGATCACGGTATAGCCAACATTTTTTAGCAAGGGCAAACGATAGGTTGGCATCTCGATCATAAAAACGGACCTACTCCTAATTTTGAGCATTTTGTTCAACACCATTGCAGATAATAGAGCCATTCCAAATCCGATAAGATATAGGAGCATCAAGGTCAATGCTTGGTAACTCAACCCTAGAATGCTTCCTTCGGGAATTACGAGTGATATCAAAATTAAATAAACAGGCAGTCTGGCAGAGCATGTGGTAAAGGGCGTCACCAAAATGGTAATAAGACGTTCCTTCCAGTTTTCAATCGTCCGTGTCGCCATAATGGCCGGAATGGCACAGGCGTTTCCTGAAATCAATGGTACAACACTTTTTCCGCTCAATCCAAAGGGGCGCATCAGCCTATCCATTAGGAATACTACGCGGCTCATGTATCCTGATTCTTCCAAAAGGGAAATGAATAGGAACAAAAATGCAATTTGTGGAATAAATATTACGATTCCGCCAATACCGGCTACGACCCCTTCCGCAAGTAAATCGGTGAAAACGCCGGGAGGCAAGGTGTTTTTAATCCATTCCGCTGCCATGGCAAAGTTTTCATCAATAAAGTCCATGGGGTAGGAGCTCCACTCAAAAATGGCCTGGAAGATGAGCAGTAGGATAGCAAAGAATATAAGGTAGCCGAAGACCTTGTGCGTAAGTATTTTGTCCAAGGAAGCACGTAGGCCCTTGGCAGCCATAAAATCGACCTTGTAAGTTTCCTTTAAAATATTGTTGATGAGCTGGTACCGGAGAACGGTTTCCTTATGCTGTAATTTTTTGAGCTCGTCCTTGGACTTGGTGGAGAAATCGGTCGCATCCTCAATGCGTTTTTTCTCGATGGGCATAAAGTTCACGTCCTGCGTGATCACCAGCCATAATTTGTAAAGATCTTCTTGTGGGAAGGTACTTTTTAGGCGCTCAAAATATTCCGGGGAAATTCTGGAGGTATCCAAGATAGGTTTTGAGGAAATGCTCTTATAGTCGGCGATGAGCTCCTTAATTCTATCGATTCCGGTATTTTTTCTGGTACTCACAAGGGCAATCTTGGTGTCCAGCTTTTTTTCCATGGCCTCCACATCCAACGAAATACCCTTACGGTCTATGCGATCCGCCATATTGATGACCAGAATGGTAGGAATCCTAAGGTCTTTGATTTGGGTGAAAAGCAGCAGGTTCCTTTTTAGGTTCTCCACATCGCTGATCACTACGGCAACATCGGGATAGTCCTTATCGTTTTTGTTGAGTAAAAGCTCTACGACCAAACTTTCGTCCAACGAAGTAGTATTAAGGCTATAGGTTCCGGGCAGGTCCAAAATATGGGCCTTTACGCCCCTAGGAAGTTTACAGATACCTTCTTTTTTCTCTACCGTAATGCCCGGATAATTGCCTACTTTTTGTTTAAGTCCTGTAAGTTGGTTGAAAACCGAGGTTTTTCCAGTGTTGGGGTTACCAATTAAGGCTACATTGATATTCTTGCTCATTTGGCCTGCGTTTCTTCAATAATTTCCAACTCGATGAGTTTTGCCAAAGACCTTCTTATTGCCAAATGGCTTCCGCTTAGGTTGATATAGATAGGGTCGTTTAGGGGCGCAATTTGCAAAAGTTCCACACTATTTCCGGGCAAGCACCCTAATTCCAATAACTTTATAGGAAGTATATGTTCGGTGAAATCTTTGATTATCCCCTTTTGTCCATATTTTAAATCTGCAACCGTCACCACTGTTCTTATTTAGAATAAATTTAAGTAAGGCCAAAAATAAGTAAAAAAGGATAATTAGGAGGTCTATTCATGCAGAAAGGTGTGGGAAGCTATTCTTTGTAGCTGGCTTCAAGTATTTTAATATCGCTGAGTAATCTATCTATTTCTTCCCGATTGGTGCCATCATAAAAGCCCCGAATCCGTTTTTCTTTATCGACCAAAATAAAATTTTCGGTATGGATCATATCGAACGGCCCTCCGTCCCCATCATTTTTAACGGCGAGGTAGGATTTTCGCGCCAGCTCATAAATCTGTTTTTTATCACCGGTAACCAAGTTCCATTTACTATCGATTACCCCTTTTTCCAAGGCGTACCGTTTTAATTGGGCAACGGTGTCGATTTGTGGTGTAACGGAGTGGGAGAGGAGCATAATGCTAGGGTCGTTCTTGATAGCTTCTTGCACCTCACCCATGTTTTTTGTCATTATGGGGCAAATGGTGAGGCAGGTGGTGAAGAAGAAATCCGCTACGTAAATTTTGTCCTTGTAATTTTCCTGGGTGATGGTCTCCCCATTTTGGTTCACCAGAGAAAAATCTGCCACTTTGTGGTATTTTTTGGTGTAGTGCAAGGTGCTGTCCACTAGTGATTTATCTACCATTGAAGGCTGATAGACAGGGAGCATTTTTTTTGGTTGCAACGCATTGTAAAATAGATAGACGATGACGCCGGAGAGTACCAGCATTACAATTCCGAACATTTTGTACTTCGCGAAGAATGATCCCATAGTTGCAAAATTACGCCCCAATTGGCTATTCTTCAAGGAGAAAGAGACTTATTGTTGCTAAATCTTTCTTAAATGATAGAGGGATTAAAAATGCGGTTTTTTTATCAATCCCTAAAAGGTTACTTTTGTGCGTTTTAACAAAAGACGACGGATGACCCCTATAGTTATAAAGACCATACAATTCTTTCTAAGTTTATCGCTCTTGATCGTACTTCACGAGCTTGGACACTTTATCCCAGCAAAGCTTTTTAAGACAAGGGTGGAGAAGTTTTATCTCTTTTTTGATGTGAAGTTCTCCCTGTTCAAAAAGAAAATAGGGGAGACCGTATATGGTATTGGTTGGCTGCCCTTGGGCGGATATGTGAAGATATCCGGGATGATCGATGAAAGCATGGACAAGGAGCAGATGAAGGAGGAACCTAAGCCTTGGGAGTTCCGTAGCAAACCAGCTTGGCAACGTTTGATCATTATGCTCGGCGGAGTTACCGTTAATTTTGTTTTGGCCGTGGTTATTTTTATTGGTCTTGTTTTTACCTATGGTGAAGAGTACATCGCCAATGATAGCTTAAAGGATGGAATCTGGGTTACCGAGAAAAGTTTGGGAGATGAGTTGGGTGTCCAGACAGGGGATAAAATTTTATCTATCGACGGTAAAAAGATAGAAGCCTTGCAACAGGTGCTTCCAGAAATGGTTTATGGTGAGAAGTATACTATTGAAAGGGATGGGCAGGTAATAGAGAAGGAGATTCCTGTAGATTTTATAGAAACTTTGTCTGAGGATAAAGAAAAAGCCCGTTTTATTTACTATAGGGTTCCGTTTTATGTGAATAGTGTTCCAGATACTTCCCACAATAAAGGAGTTGATCTAAGGCCAATGGACGAATTTCTGTCCATAAATGGGAAACAGGCCATTTATCGAGATCAAGTAATGGATGAACTTGAAAAGAACAAGGGAAGAGATATAGACATACTTGTGCGTAGGAAAAATGGTAAAGAAGAACATGTTACGGCCAAGGTAAATAGAAAAGGAAAGCTTGGGCTTGTAACGGCCCCTGTTACTATGAAGGATTTGCAAGAAAAAGGATATTTGAAGGTAAAAACTTTAGAATATTCTTTTTGGGAATCCATTCCCGCTGGATGGAACAAGGGTGTAAAAACACTTTCGGACTACATCAAGGGAATGAAAAAAATATTTAATCCCGATACTGGTGCGTATAAAGAAGTTGGTGGTTTTGCGGCTATTGGTGGCATGTTCCCCGACACTTGGAACTGGCCGGCATTTTGGGCCACAACGGCTTTTATATCCATTATTTTGGCCTTTATGAACATTTTGCCCATTCCGGCACTGGATGGTGGACATGTAATGTTCCTGCTCTACGAAATGGTCACTGGACGCAAGCCAAGCGATAAATTTTTGGAGTATGCCCAAATGATAGGCTTCTTTATTTTAATTGCTTTGTTGCTGTTTGCCAATGGTAACGATTTATACAAATGGCTTTTTAAATAGAAAAGCAAATTTTTTGTTTGTGGTGTAAAAAAGAATCCGTTATATTTGCACCCGCTTAAGGTAAAATATTCCTCCTTAGCTCAGTTGGTTAGAGCATCTGACTGTTAATCAGAGGGTCCTTGGTTCGAGCCCAAGAGGGGGAGCATCTAAAGCAAAAGCCACCGAATTTTCGGTGGCTTTTTTTGTTGGTTTTTATTTGTTATTGTTGAGCCATTTCCAAATGGATGGTCAGCTCCACTTCATCCCCCAATGTAGGTGTGTCACCACCAACTCCGAATGCCAATCGGTCTACGGTTCCGGTAAGTTTTAGTCCTGCTTTCAATTTTTGACTGCGTTGATCGGTAATTATTCCGTTCACAGTGCCTTCCAAGGTAACCGGTTTGGTAACCCCGTGCATGCTAAGGTCGCCCATTAACTTAAAGGTTTTGTCTCCGGTCTTTTCAAAGCTGGTACTCTTAAAAGTGATGGAAGGGTATTTTTCCGCATCAAAAAAGTCGGCACTTCTTAAATGATCGTCGCGCCTATCATTATCCGTATCAATACTGGTGGTTTTAATATCCACCATAAATTCCGCGTTGTCAAAAGTGTCAGTCGCTGTTGCTGTTATGTCAAAATCACTAAAATGGCCCTCTACGGTAGAGATCATTAGGTGTGAAATACCAAAACCGACTTTGGAGTGTGCCCCATCCGATTTCCAAGTGGATTGTGCCGCAACCGCTAGGGATGTTAAAAACGCAAGTGCGAAAATAGTCTTCTTCATGATTGTGTGATTTAAGTGTTAGTAGTTTTGTTTATGATGCTTTTACCAATTTTAGATAAAATTTTCAACTAAATATGGTCATTTAAAACTTAAGATATAAATATTTTCCGTGAACAACATGGGTTAACCCTCAATCAACCAAATGGTTAAGAATGGATATGAATATAATGTCGTTGAGGGGTTAAATATGGTTGTTGGTAAAGCTACTTTTCTGTAAACGCAGTTTTATATATAGTTTTGGTACTCATTAACCTAACTGTATTGATTTCTAAAAAGGAACTTCTTTTTCAAATAGTATTGCACGTATTGGTTCTCCTGTTCTTTTCTTTTGATAGAAATACAGGGAGCATAGTAGTGCACAGGGCAATATTTCTTTTGTTTTATGGCTTGGCCACGGTAGGCGTTACCTACTATCTTATGCCTAAATTCTTGTACAAAAAGAAATATTGGCAGTTTTTCTTGGGTTCGGCCATAGTGGTATCAATTGTTATCGTAATTGAAGAGGTTGTTTTGGAACCCATTATCTTCCCGGGTACCAAACGCGCAGATGCTTTCCCGGGTGTTTATGTTTCCCTATTGGGTATTCTGCCCGTAATGTTCATTCTCTCAGGATGTAAATTTGGATGGGACGCCCTTAAAAAACAGGCCCAAATCGATGAGCTCGAAACCACCATACAAGAAAGTGAACTTCAATTTTTGCGTAGTCAAATAAACCCCCATTTTTTGTTCAACAACTTGAACAATCTATACTCTTACGCTTTGCAAGAATCGCCAAAGACGCCGGAGATTATCCTCGAAATGAGCGGCGTGCTGCGATATATGCTATACGAATCCAAGGAACAATTGGTCCCCTTAAAAAAGGAGTTGGAACAATTGGGCAACTTCATCCGCCTGTACAAGTTGCAGATAGAAGATAGGGGAGAAGTACAATTTGATGTGGACGAGATCGAGGGTGAGTATAGGATCGCGCCATTGATTTTGATTGTTTTTATAGAAAATGCCTTCAAGCACAGCCAATCGGGACAGTCTTCGAATATAGAAATAGATATTTCCGTAAAGTTGAGCAATTCTATATTGGAGTTTAGATGCAAGAACAATTATGAGCCGGGGTTTAGTTTAGATAGTGTTGCCAAAGGAATTGGTTTGAAAAATGTAAAGAAACGCCTTGAACTTCTTTACCCAAAAAAGCATATTTTGCATATAGAGGAGGCCGATAACAGCTACAAGGTGTTTCTAAAGCTGGAATTGGAAAAGGTTTAGATTATGAGGTGTATAATTGTTGAAGATCAGCCGCCAGCACAGCGGATATTGAAGAAGTTCATTCAGGACGTGCCTACATTGGAACTAGTGCAGGTGTTTTCCGATGGATTGACGGCCATGGAATTCCTGAACAAAGAGTCGGTGGACCTCATGTTCCTAGATATCCATCTGCCCAAAATAAATGGACTGGATTTTCTAAAAAGTATTCCGGACCCTCCACATGTTATATTGACCACTGCTTTTTCAGAATATGCACTCGAAGGATACGATTTGAATGTGGTGGATTATCTTTTAAAGCCGTTTTCTTTTCAACGTTTCCTGCAAGCTGTCAATAAGGTCAACGCAAAGCACGAACATGTTATAGCCAAAAATGATACAGCACCACTTACCGAAATCTATGTAAAATCCAGTCACGAACACATTAAGGTGCTGGTGAAAGACATTTACACCATCGCTTCCGACTCTGATTATACCGAAATACACCTTAAGGATAAAAAAATATTGTCCAACGAACCATTACGGCATTGGATGGAGGTGCTTGGGGGCAGTCAATTTTACCAGATACACAAATCCCATATCATCAATACCAAAAAGATTGACCGTATATCGGGAAACCTTGTAATGCTGAGCAATGGAGCCAAAATACCTATGGGTAGGGCATACAAGGATAATTTCTTAAAAAGCATCCTATAAAAAAGCCCGGAACATCCGGGCTTTTTTTGTTTCAAATTCAGCTTCTACCTCGCAAAATAGATATAGATTCCAATTACGACTATGGCAATAAATGCACTTGCCAATTTTACGTGTTTCCAAGGCTCTATGGATACTTGCTTAGTATATTCCAATTGGAAAGGCTCCTTTCTTGGATAAAACTTACCAATGATCAACATAATAGCAATGTTTGAAATAAACAGGATTGCCATTACGTGCAAATAATGAGGGTATGCACCGGCCTCTATCAAATTAAGTTCGGCAGCATCGGTAACTCCGTTTGCTTTTGCTTCAGCCAATGCGTTGGCGACCATTCTTGGCCCCACGATAAATTGACTGATGATATATAGGACAGAACCGGAAAGTATACCAATTTTCGCTGCGATGGCAGGAACCCTTTTGGTCAAATAGCCAACCACTATAATGGTGAAGATGGGAATACTGTAAATACCGTTTATCTCTTGAAGATAGTTGAACAGGCTACCGGCGTTGGCGATTAGTGGAGCAATGAACATCGCAGCAAGTGCCAAGCACACCCCGAATACTTTACCGTATTTTACCACGGTCATTTCCGATGCATTCTTGTTGATATGCTGCTTGTAGATGTCTATTCCGAACAAGGTTACCGAACTATTGAGTACACTATTGAAAGAACTCAAAATGGCCCCGAAAAGTACTGCGGCGAAGAAGCCCATCAATGGTTTTGGAAGTACGGCCCGTACCAACTCTGGATAGGCAAGGTCGCTACTGGCCAATCCGCCTTCAAAATAATAGTAGGCAATCATTCCGGGCAACACTAGGATAATAGGGCCCAAAATTTTTAAAAATGCTGCTAATAACAGTCCTTTTTGCCCTTCTGCGAGGTTTTTGGCACCAAGACCACGCTGAATAATTTGTTGGTTAGTTCCCCAATAGAAGAGCTGAACCAGCATCATTCCCGTGAAAATGGTGGAAAAGGGTACCTCTTGTCCTGGATTTCCGGTCGAATCAAAACGTTCTGGGTTGGCAGCCATCAAAGTTTCCAGTCCGCCCATCACACTTCCGTCGCCAATGGCCATCAAACCAAAAACTGGAATCATGATTCCTCCGATAATAAGACCTACGGCATTGATACTATCGGAAACAGCAACAGCTTTCAGTCCACCAAAAACCGCATAAATCGATCCAATAATACCTATACCCCAGATACAGATCACCAAGGCCGTGGAATCGGACACGCCCAACAGAGCGGGAACATCGAACATGCCACTTATGGCGACCGAGCCCGAATACAATATCACAGGAAGCAAAACCACTACGTAACCCGTAAGGAACAATCCAGAGGTTATGGTCTTTGTGGCAACATCAAAACGTTTGGCCAAAAATTGTGGCACCGTGGTTAATCCACCCTTAAGGTATCGAGGGAGCAAGAACATTGCCGTCACTACAATGGCTAGGGCGGCCAAGGTTTCCCATGCCATTACGGAAAGTCCATCTTTATAAGCACTTCCGTTTAGTCCTACAATTTGTTCGGTGGATAGGTTGGTCAGTAGTAAGGAACCCGCTATCACTCCTGCTGTAAGGCTCCTGCCTCCTAAAAAATAACCATCTGATGATGTTTCATCTGTTTTTCTAACCGACCACCAAGAAATTATTCCCACTAAAAGGGTGAAGCCTAAAAACGAAATAAGTGCCATATTATATTATTTGCTGTTTTGTCCATGTACAAAACAATTTGTTTAGCTGGTTGTGCACGCTAATATAACCTGAATTTTTCGAAATTAGGAGTGAAGCCACAAACTCAACATTTTATTTTAAAACTGAAGTATTTGAAAAAGATGTTGTGTTTATGACACTTGTAAAAACATAATGAATCGCTAACAATTATTTAAACTGAAAAGTCAGGTTTTATTTTTATAAATGTGAGTAATTTGAAACATATTTTTATTATTTGTAAACATTTATAAATAAAAGTATGGTCACAAAGCGATTAGGGTTTGGGTTTCTGCTGCATGCTTCGCTTGCTGCCTTTGGCACCTACTTTTGCATGTACGCCTTTAGAAAGCCATTTTCGGTGGCCACTTTTGAAGGACTCTCCTTTATAGGTGTGGATTACAAAATACTTTTGGTGATTGCACAGGTTTTGGGTTACGCACTTTCCAAATTTGTAGGTATCAAGGTAATATCCGAATTAAAGCCCAACCGAAGGTTACTTTACCTAATTTCACTTATAGTACTTGCCGAAATATCGCTCTTGCTTTTTGCGTGGGTGCCCGCGCCGTACAATATTCCATTTATGTTCCTTAATGGTTTTCCATTGGGAATGATTTGGGGAATTGTGTTCTCCTATATTGAAGGACGCCGGTTTACCGATATTTTGGGTGTGGTGCTGTCCGCAAGCTTTATCGTATCTAGTGGAGTGGTAAAATCCGTAGGACTTTTTGTGATGAATTCGTGGGGAGTTAGTGAGTTTTGGATGCCATCCGTTACTGGGGCCTTTTTTTTTGTTCCCCTTTTGATCTGTTCTTTTTTATTGCAACGGGTGCCACCACCGACCCCTGAAGATATTGCTAACCGGACAGAGCGAATACCGATGACGGCTACAGATAGAAGGAACTTGGTGAAAAGGTTTATTTTTCCTTTGCTCATTATAGTGCTGTTCTACACATTTTTAACCGCCTTCCGAGATTTTCGCGACAATTTTGCGCGGGAATTATGGGACAGTATCGGTTATCAAGGGGATGCCTCTGTCTATTCTACCTCCGAAATTATTATTGCCGTCGTTGTCCTGTTGATTATTGGGACCATCTTTTATGTAAAGGATAATTTTAAGGCATTGCTCACCTATCATCTACTACTGATTTTGGGAACTTTGGTTTTGGTAATCAGTACGGTAATGTTTCAAACAGGAATATTGGACCCGTTTGTTTGGATGATCTGTACCGGATTTGGGCTCTACATCTGTTATGTGCCGTTCAACTGTCTATTTTTTGATAGGTTTATTGCCACTTTTAAGGTAAAGGGGAACTCAGGTTTTCTCATCTACATTGCAGATGCCTTTGGCTATCTGGGAAGCATTTTGGTATTGCTCTACAAGAATTTTGGGCAGGCCAATGTGTCTTGGCTCAACTTTTTCGTCTACGGCACCTATGCCGTTGCGGTGATAGGTATAGTAAGTACATTGGTATTGTACGCACATTTCGTGGCCCGTCGCAAGTCGGAAGAACTCAATAAGAAATTGGAATATGGACAATAAATATGATGCCGTCATAGTAGGTGGTGGTGTTTTGGGAACTTTTCATGCCTACCATGCACTGGAATTGGGCCTAAAAGTTTGTTTAGTGGAAAAAGATGCCTATCCCAGAGGAGCGACCACACAAAATTTTGGACAGGTTGTCCCTTCGGGCATGAATTCGAAATGGCAGAAATTTGGAAGGGAAAGTCTGAAAATATACAAGGGGATTCAATCGCAATTCGATATCAGTATCCGCCAGAACGGAACGGTATATTTGGCTTCCAACGAAGAGGAAGAGCAGTTGTTGGTGGAGTTAAGAGCTATCAATAGTGGCAACGACTATACATCCAGAATGCTTACCAAACAAGAATGCTTGGCCAATTACCCGGGACTTAGAAAGGAGTATGTTACAGCTGGGTTGTTTTTTCCAGAGGAGGTCACAGTGGAGCCTAGGACCATGATCCATAAGCTCCAGAAATATTTGATGGAACAAAAAGGCTTGGATATTAAGTTTGATTTTTCTGTGGTTTCCTGCCAGGCCGGAGAAGAGTGGGTTTCGGTCCAAAGCACAACAGGTGATAAGATATTTGGTAAGAAGGTAATTGTTTGTAATGGAGCGGAGTTTAAAAACCTGTATCCTGAACTATTTGCCACCAGTGATCTGGAAGTTTCCAAACTGCAAATGATGCAGACCAAACCGCAAAAGAACTACGAGTTGAAAGGTTCTATCCTAACGGGATGGTCCATTAGAAGGTACGAAGCGTTCCATGAGTGCCCATCCTTTGCCGGAATCAAGGAAAAGGAGCCAAAGGATAGCCTTCAAAAAAAATGGGGCGTGCATATTCTTTTTAAACAAGCGGCAGATGGTTCGGTGATTTTGGGAGATTCGCATCAATATGCCGACGCTAACAGGGTGGAGGATTTGGGTTATGATATGGATATGGACATCGATAACTTTATGATAGATGAAGCCCAAAAAATTATTGACCTTCCTACCTATCAAATTCAAAATAGATGGTACGGAATGTACTCGCAATGTAAAAACAGTGATATTTTTCAAAAAACCATCGACCACAATATTCATATTGTAACAGGTATTGGCGGTAAAGGGATGACGGGCAGTGCCGGATTCTCCAAAAATAATATCGCTACAATATTTAATAAGCAGAAAATCAAATTATGAAAAAGATAGAATTGGCCGTTTTTGATATGGCAGGTACCACGGTGAACGAGGACAATGTCGTATACAAAACGGTGAGGGCCGCTCTGGCCAAACATGGGGTAGAGGTTTCTTTGGATACCGTTCTGGAGTTTGGTGCAGGTAAGGAAAAGTTTAAGGCTATTGCAGATATCTTGGAGCAGACCAAGAATACATCAATTGATGCTAATCGTGTTTTTGAAGACTTTAAAGGAATGTTGGAAGAAGCCTATGCCAATTTAGAGGTTACCTCTTATGATGGTGTAGAGGCCTTTTTCCATCTTTTAAAGTCCAGAGGGGTCAAAGTGGTCTTGAATACAGGGTACGATCAAAAAACCGCAAGTACGCTTTTGGACAAATTAGGTTGGGCTGTGGGAAATCAAATTGATGCTGTGATTACTGCCGACGATGTGGTAAATGGGAGACCTTCTTCGGAAATGATAGACAAGGCCATGGATATATTCGGTATCAAAAACCCTGAACATGTATTGAAAGCTGGTGACTCCGTTATCGATATTGAGGAAGGAAAAAATGCCAATTGTGGTTGGACAGTGGGCGTTTTGACCGGCGCCCAAACACGGGAACAGCTGGAGACCGCGCAACCAACTTTGATCCTGGATTCCCTGACCGATCTGGAAAAGGTGTTATTTTCTTGATCAAATAAAGTAATAGACCACCAACATTTTAGAGGGAACTGTTCCTCTGTTGATAGGTACATGGGGGATTCTACCGTCGAAGAAGATAGAATCCCCTTCTTTTAAAAGAACCTCTTGGTCACCAATCTCGTAATAGCACTCTCCGGTTAAAATATACTTGAACTCAAAAGCATCTGTCACTACCTTTTCTCTTCTTGAATTGGGCTGTACTTCCAGGAGCACACTTTCAAAACCCACAGAGTTCAACTGTTTTCCAAAAATATAATTATAGGTAAAACCAACTGCTTCGTCCTCCTTTTCTATAATGGACTGTTCGTGTTTGCGGGTCACAATAAAATTTTGACCCATACCTTTCGGGATACCATCAAAAAAATCCGTCATCTGGGTGTCCAATGCCTCCACAATTTTTAAAAACACTGGAAGGGATGGTATAGTTCTACCGTTTTCAATGCGTGAAATAAGCCCAGCGGTTACCCCGGCAGCTATCGCAACATCGTTTATGGTCTTTTTATTGTTCTTACGGATTTGCTTTATTCTTTTCCCGATTCCGATGAGGTAATCTTCCATTACTTATGGCCCTCCTAAATTTTAGTATTTATAATATTTTTTGATAAATCAAGATTACTAAAAAAATACGGTTAATCCATTAAACTACTGGGGTATGTTGTGAAATCTCTGTTTTTGTCGATTTGAATAAATTGCATATTTGTAAATAATGTTTACATAACATTGAACTGTTTCTTTTAACCATTCCGTATCATTTTTTTAATCTGTTTAAAGGCCTGCCTTAACTCTTGTGTAGGATATTTGTTGATAAATAATTAACCAATTTTTACAAATACTCAACAAATGAAAAAATCGATTGTAGCTTTTTTACTTGCATTCACCGTAAGTATGATTGGCTATTCGCAAGTCACCTTTTCAGGAAAGGTATTAGACGAGAACAACGTACCATTGCCGGGTGCATCGGTAGTTGTAAAGGGTGGGTCCACAGGTGTGGCCACCGACTTTGATGGAAATTTTGAAATTGAGCTCCCACAAGGAGGGGAAATTTTGGTAGTATCCTATATAGGTTATATCTCCCAAGATTTGGAAACAGCCGGTAAAACTACCGCGACCATCGTATTACAGCCCGATTCACAACAATTGGATGAGGTTGTGGTAACTGCTTTGGGTATACAAAGAGAGACCAAAAAGCTTGCCTATGCAGTACAAAAGGTTTCGGGAGAGGAAATTTCCGAGGCCAAAGAGACCAACGTGGTCAATTCGCTTGCCGGTAAAATGGCCGGTGTCCAGATTACGGGAGGAAACTCGGGTGTTGGGTCTTCTTCACAGATTATTATCCGTGGTGAGAATTCCCTTAACCCAAGTCCCAATGCCAACTCGCCATTATTTGTAGTGGACGGTATTCCTATCAACAACAATGTGAACAATACAGGAAGTGAGGGGAACATGGGGGTTGATTATGGTAACGGAGCCATGGACATTAACCCAGATGATGTAGAGACCATGACCGTGCTTAAAGGACCAAATGCAACAGCACTCTATGGTTCCAGAGGAGCCAATGGTGTTGTGCTCATTACCACCAAATCTGGTAAGGGCAGCAAGGGAATTGGGGTGTCCTATACCCACAATTCGACTTTCGAAGATCTTTTGACACTCCCAAAATATCAAAACCGCTACGGACAAGGTTCCGGAGGGCAGTTTGCTTTTAATGATGGTGGGCAGAACCGTTCCTTGACAGGAGGTATAAACGATCACGTGGACGAAAGCTGGGGGCCAGCTTTAAACGGACAATTGATCCCTCAGCACGATAGCCCAACAACCAGTGGATTGAGAGCTGGTGACGTTCATGTTAGGCCAAGAAATCCTGATGGAACTTTTGCTGATGAAATCATCGCAACGCCTTTTTCTCCACAGCCCAACAATATCGATGACTTTTTTAGAACAGGTTTCACCATGAGCAATAACATTGCTTTGACGGGAGCTAACGAAGATGGTAATTTTAGGGTATCCTTTACCGATTTGCAAAGTGAGAGTGTTATTCCAAACTCCAATTTTAAAAGAAGGTCGTACCAAGTAAATGGTTCCTACAACCTTACCGATTGGTTAAAGGTGACCGGTTCCATGAACTACATCAATTCGAACTCCCGCAACCGTCCCAATAACTCTTACGGAACAGAAAACGTAATGTATCTGTGGATTTGGTTCGGTCGTCATATCAACATGAACAATTTAAGGGATTATTGGCAGCCAGGTTTGGAAGGTGTGCAGCAGTACAACTATAACTACAATTACCACGACAACCCTTTCTTTACCGTGTACGAGAACACCAATGCCTTTAACAAGGACCGTGTGATCACCAACCTAAGGGCGGATATGACATTGGCAAAAGGATTGAGCCTAATGTTGCGTTCCGGTTTTGACTATTCCAGTGAACTGGATATGAGGAAAAGGGCCTATTCAACCCAACGCTTCCCAAATGGTCAGTACAGGGAGGATTTTATTTATGCCTACGAGCAGAATACGGATTTCCTTTTGGCTTACAACACTGAGCTGAACCAAGATTTTGATTTTGGTGTATCCTTCGGGGGTAACCATCGTTCGGCAAAGAACAGATATCAACGTATCAGTGCCAACTCCTTGTCAATTCCTGGAATCTATAACTTTGGAAATGCGGCCGAGCCATTGACGCAGAGTGATTATGACGGTAAATTCACCGTAAACAGTTTGTATGCCTTCTCCAATTTGGCCTATAAAGATTATGCTTTCTTGGATGTTACCGCTCGTAACGATTGGTCTTCCACATTACCTGATGGAAACAATAGTTATTTCTATCCATCCGTTGGTTTGAGTTTTATCCTTTCCGATATGTTCCAAATGCAGGAAGCCATCAGCTTTGCAAAAGTTCGAGGAGGCTGGGCCAGTGTAGGTAACGATACCGACCCTTATAACTTGGCCGCAACCTTTGGTTTTGGAAATACCTTCAACGGATATTCAAGGGCCTATTCCCCATCCGAATTGAAACTTGCCGATTTAAAACCGGAACGTACCAACTCATTTGAAGTAGGTGCCGATGTTCGTTTCTTTGGAAACCGTTTGGGATTGGATGTGGCTGCATATAAGTCGGTAACCAATAACCAGATTCTTTCTTTGCCCGTATCCAATACTTCCGGATTTAGTTCCAGGGTCATCAATGCAGGTGAGGTAGAGAACAAAGGTTTGGAAATTACATTGACCGCAACACCGCTTAGAACCGACAACTTTAGCTGGGATACCAACATCAACTTTACCACCAATCGTGGAGAGGTAAAAGAACTTACGGATGGATTGACCCAATATCTTGTAAAGGAAAATTACCTTCAAGTTGTTGCTGAGGTCGGGGAGCGTATGGGTGACCTTTACGGAACAGGTTTCGAACAGGTGACCGACCAAAACAGTCCTTATTATGGACAATGGATCATTGATGGTGATTCAGGTTTGCCCATCAGAAGCAATGAACTGAGAAACCTAGGAAACTACAATCCAGATTTTATGGTTGGTTTTCAGAATAGCTTCCGTTACAAAAACCTTCGATTTGGTTTCCTTTTCGATTGGAGACAAGGTGGTGTGTATCACTCCAGAACGGTTGCCATTGGCGGTACTACAGGTATGTTGGATTTCACTGTTCCCGGTCGTGAATCGGGCATCGTTGCCCAAGGTGTTGTGGATGATGGAAATGGAAACTATACACCAAACACGGTCAATGTAGCGGCTTCAAACTACTACTCACATGTGTACAACAGGGGCAATGAGCAAAGCTCAATGTTCGATGCCACCTATGTAAAACTAAGAGAAGTAAAATTGGGTTATACGCTTCCAAGCAAGCTGTTGGCCAACACGCCGATACGATCAGCGACCATCTCTTTGGTAGGTCGTAACCTGGCACTTTGGACGGAGAACGATCACGTAGATCCCGAATCCATTTCTTTCTCCGGAGGTTCGATCGTACCCGGTGTGGAAGATATGGCATTGCCCAGCACAAGAAGTTTTGGTCTTAACCTTAACGTAGAATTTTAAACAAAGAATTTAAGATAAAGAATGATGAAAACATCAAACTTCATAACATCCATCTTATTTGCAGGAACCCTATTGGTTTCGTGTACGGACAATTTTGAGAGTATCAACTCCAACCCCAACGCCCCGGAACAGGTGAGTGCCAACTTGCTTACCTCCACCGTAACTTCGGAAATCACAAGAACGTTGACACAAGAGGGGTATAGCGATGGAAATACCATTACCCAGCTCATGGCAAAAAACAACTTTCCTGGTTTTAGTCAGTTTGATTGGGGAGATCAAGGCATGTGGAATTTCTTTTACAACTACTTGCCCGAAATCAACGATATTTTGGAAATTTCCCGTGCAGAAGGATCTCAAAATGCGACCTACGAAGGCATAGCCCTGACATTGAGAGCACTTTCTTTTGCCAACCTTACCGATTTGTATGGCCACGTACCTTACACCGAGGCCATGTCAGGTGAGTCCGAAGGAATTTTTACGCCCGTTTACGATGATCAAGAAACCGTTTATAATGGGGTCCTTCAAGATTTGGCAGATGCAGATGCCGCATTGGCAAAAGGGGAGGCGATTACCGGATCTACAGGTGACGTTATCTATGATGGAGATGCTTCCAAATGGAGAAAACTGGCAAATTCATTGCGTCTTCGTTACCTGATGAGAATTTCCAAACAACGAGATGTATCAGCCGAAATGCAAGCCATTGTCAGTGCAGGAAACTACATCAATTCTAATGATGACAACGCCACATTAACCTATAGTGGTACATCAAATACCGATTCATGGCCAGAGAGCACAGGTCGTATCGGTGGTTTTGATGAAAAGAGCCTTTGCACCACCTTGTTGGGCTATTTTGAAGAATTCAACGATCCTAGATTGGATATCTGGTTCGATCGTAACAGTGATGGCGAGTGGGTAGGTATTCCAATTGGTCTGAACCAAGACAATGCCCGTGCTTATGACGATGCCAATAGTCCAAGTCGATTGGATGTGGAACTGTTTTATTTCTCTTCAACTGCCGCCGAAGCCTTCATTATGAAGAATTCTGAGGTTCAGTTTATTTTGGCGGAAGCTGCCCAGAGAGGTTTTATTGCTGGCAGTGCCGCTGATCATTACAACGCCGGTGTTAGGGCAAGCTTGGCCTATTGGGGCGTTGCAGATGCTGATATTGATGCATACTTGGCCCAACCAACCGTACAGTATGATGGTTCTTTGGAATTGCTGCTTACTCAAAAGACCATAGCACTTTGGAATGTGGATTACCAAGGATGGATGGATTACAGAAGAACGGGTATTCCTGCTTTGGAAACAGGTCAGGATGACCTTAATGGAGGACGCTATCCGGTTCGTTTCCTTTATCCATCGTCCGAACAGACCTTGAATACGGCAAACTATGAAGCTGCCGTACAAGCCATGGGCGGAGAAGGGGACAACATCAATACACCTGGCTGGTGGGAAACCGGAACCAGATATTAAACGATTGAAAAATAGTCTTTTAAAGAAAATATGGTTGCCCTGTTTTTCAGGGCAGCCTTTGTTGTTAAAAATAAATAGGATGTTTAAAAAACTACTGTTACCTATTCTGTTGATAGGTTTGATGGTATCGTGCACAAAAGAAGTTGGTCGGTCTACTGATATTGAACACGTAGTCATCATTGGAATAGACGGTATGAGTCCCGATGGGATTCAAAAGGCCAAAACGCCAACATTGGATTCCATGATCCAGAATGGGGCCGCAACCATGCATGCACGGTCCGTACTCCCATCAAGTTCCAGTCCCAATTGGGCCAGTATGATCATGGGTGCCGATACAGAACAACATGGGGTGACTTCCAATGGTTGGGAAAAGTTCGACCACCAATTACCACCGGTCGTAGTTACTGAAAACGGGACTTTCCCTACCATATTCACACTGTTTAAGGACCAACAGCCAGAAGCGCATGTAGGTGCCATTTACGACTGGGACGGTTTTGGACGTTTGTTCGAAAAATCCGATGTGGATTTTGATATTGACGGAGATCATGAGGACAAAACCACGAAAGAAGCGGTAAGCTACATCAAGGAGCATAAACCAAAATTCACCTTCGTGCATTTGGATCACGTAGATCATGCGGGACATTCCCAAGGACATGGGAGCCCTGAGTATTACAAATCGGTAGAAAAGGCAGATTCCCTGATTGCCAAAATCGTGAATTCAACCAAGGATGCGGGGATTTTTGAAAAAACCATGTTTATTATATCCGCAGACCACGGAGGTTTAGGCTTTGGTCATGGCGGGGAAAGTCTGGCCGAAATGGAAATACCATTCATTATGTACGGGGCTGGAATCAAAAAAGGCTATAAAATCGAAGAGACCGTGTACCAATACGACAATGCACCGACAGTTGCCTATGCCATGGGATTGCAAATGCCCCAAGCTTGGATAGGCAGACCCGTAAAAGGTGCTTTTATAGGAAATGAAGCTCCAAAGCTTATATACAAACGAAAAAAGCAGATAAGCCAACCCAAAATTCTTCCAGATGCCGGCCATTTTGAGCCCGCAGGAGACGTTTTTAAAGCGGATTCTGTTGCGGTGGTCATGCAAAACCCGAACAATGTGGGTGAGATTCGGTACACCATTGGCAACAATGTGCCGACTTTGGAAAACAGCCAAGTCTATCAGGATACCTTTTATCTAAATGAAACTGTAATGATCAAGGCAGGGATTTTTCAAAATGATCAATTGGTAAGCACCGTGGCCGAGGGCAATTTTAGGATTGTTTCAAAAACAAAACAGGACCCTGTCAAATTTGAGGTTTTTCAAGTGAGCGGTATCGAAAAGCTTCCGGTTTTCACTACCTTAAATCCGGTGCATGAAGGTTACGTAACGGAGTTCTCCCATAAGCAAGCACTTTCCGAAGATATGCCGCAAGAGCAAGTGGCCGTGGTTTTTGAAAGTTATTTGGAAGTGATCGAAGAAGGAACATATAACTTTTTCACCAATAGTGATGATGGTAGCAAACTTTATGTGAACGGTGCTGGGATAGTGGATAACGATGGTGACCATGGCGTTATGGAACGAAGCGGGGCTTTGGAACTATCCGAAGGGAGGCATTTGGTCCGTGTAGAATTTTTTAACGGTGGCGGGGGCTATCATTTGGATGTCAAATATTCGGGTCCCAATATGCCAAAACAAATTATTCCAGCGGATAGGCTGTTCAGAGAAAAATAACAAAGAATGAAGCAAAAGCGCAACAAGCACAACCCAGAATCTGTTGTGGAGGGCGATATCAACCTAACTCCTGCGCGGAGAACATGGTTGCAGAACGAAGTTGGCGATGAAACCCAAGAGCTACTGGAAAAGGACGCCAAATATTTTATGCATCAATCCATGTCCACACCTTGTTTGGACGTGCTCCAAAATTGTGATGGCTCGCACATGATCAGTGTATCGGGCAAAAAGTACCTCGATTTCCATGGAAACAACGTGCACCAAATCGGGTTTTCGCATCCAAAACTGGTCGCTCGACTAACGGAACAGCTGCAAAATCTGACGTTTTCCACCAGACGGTACGCCAATGAGACCGCTATTCAATTTGCGGAGAAATTGACCTCTTACACTCCAAAGGGCCTTAACCGCATCCTAATGACCCCGAACGGCAGCTCGGCCATTGGCATTGCCCTAAAATTGGCAAGGGCCATTACCGGCAAGCATAAAGTCGTCTCTTTTTGGGACTCGTTCCACGGTGCATCTTTGGATGCTATCAGTGTTGGGGGCGAAGCCGTTTTTCAGGAACATATGGGACCATTAATGCCAGGTGTGGAACGCATTCCACCACCAATTACCTATCGTGGTATATTTGAGGGGAACGAAGATAAAGCCTTGGAGTATTTGCAGTATGTTTTGGAGAAAGACCATCAAATTGGAGCTTTTTTAGCGGAGACCATTCGCAATACCGATGTGCAGATTCCATCAAAAAAATTCTGGAAGGCAGCTAGGGAACTTTGTACTAAACATGGTGTTTTACTGATTTTGGATGAAATCCCCATCGCTTTTGGAAGAACGGGCACTATGTTCGCCTACGAGCTTTTTGATATTGAACCGGACATTCTCTGCTTGGGTAAAGGATTGGGGGGTGGAATTATCCCTCAAGCAGCGATTGTTACCCGTGAAGAATACAACAAATTCGGACATATTTCCCTCGGGCACTATACCCATGAAAAAAGTCCGTTGGGATCCATGGCCGGCTTGACGCTTTTAGAGGTTTTGGAAGAGGAAAACATCTTGCAAAAAGTGAAGGAGGATGAAGAATTCATGAGAAAATCCTTGTACAAAATGCACCGAAAATATTCATTGATCGGAGATGTGCGGGGTGTTGGTCTTTTATGGGGCATTGAACTGGTGACTAACAGAACGACCAAAGAAAAAGCAACAGCCGAAGCCGAAGAAATTATGTACGAGTGCCTAAAACAAGGATTAAGTTTTAAAGTTTCCAAAGGAAACGTGCTACAGCTTTCTCCACCATTGACCATAACAAGAGAAGAACTGGAAAAAGCATTTGAAATATTGAACTCTGCCTTTTTAAAAACAAACCATATCGCCTAATGAAAAAAACGAACCAACTACTACTTGTACTTTGTTTGGGTGTGATGAAACTATCAGCGCAAACCGAACCCCAAATTTTGGTACAACCTTATCTCCAAGATGCAGAACCGAATTCCATCGTCATCATGTGGGAGACCACCAGTGGCGAAGAAAGCATTGTGGAATGGGGAACCACGGAAAAACTGGGCAAAAAAACCTCAGGAAAAGCCGAGGATATCAATTTTTCTGAATCCCGGGTGCATACCGTAAAACTGGAAGGTCTTAAACGTTTTACCGAGTATTATTATCGGGTGAAAACAGATAAGGCCAAATCGGATATCTATCAATTTAAAACACCACCTTTTTCAAGTGATGAAGAGTCGTTCAATATTGTAGCCATGAGCGATATGCAATACGATAGCCAAAACCCGAACAAGTTTTCCGAAATCGTAAATCAAGGGATTCTTCAGCATTTGGAAAAAGAGTACGGCGGAAAGTTGCCCGATAATTTGGCCATGGTGATGATACCTGGCGATTTGGTTTCTTCGGGGAGCGAATACTATCAATGGAAAGAACATTTCTTCGACCCGGCCCAAAAACTATTTGCCGAGGTACCTGTATATCCAGTTCTTGGCAACCATGAGCGCAATTCCATTTTCTATTTCAAATACTTCAGCCTTCCCGAGAATGGAACGCCTGCCTTCGCCGAACATTGGTGGTACAAGGATTATGGAAACACAAGAATCATCGGATTGAATTCCAACGATGGCTATCGCGACCTTCGTGACCAATACGAATGGCTGGAGCAAGTTTTGGCCGATACCGAAGCGAATGATGATATAGATTTTGTATTTGCCCAGTTGCACCATCCGCACAAATCGGAACTTTGGATTCCGGGCGAGGAAGAATCAACGGGTAAAGTGGTGAAAATGTTGGAAACGTTTTCTACCAAAACGGGAAAACCAAGCATCCACTTTTTTGGTCATACGCACGGCTATTCACGAGGACAATCCAGAGACCACAAACATCTTTGGGTCAATGTGGCCTCGGCGGGAGGCTCCATCGATAATTGGGGAGAGTTTGCAGGCAGGGATTATGATGAATTTACGGTTACCCAAGATGAATACGGATTTGTAATGGTTGAGGTAGACGGAAACCGAAGCGACCCTAAATTCACTATCAAAAGAATCAGTCAGGGCAATACTGTAAAGTCACGTCAGAACGAGCTTACCGATAGCATCACCGTTTGGCGCTTGGAAAAAAAGCCCAATGCCCCAAAAGTAGGTTCACCTGTGAATAACAAAACGGTGACTACGGAATTTACGACCTTAAAAGCAGGTGAGTTTTCAAGCCCTCTAAATGGTGCATTTCATGCCGCATCACATTGGCAGGTTTCGGAAAGCCCTGATTTTGAAAAGTTGGCTTTGGATAGTTGGAAACAGTTTGAAAACTGGTATTACAAAGAAGACCGTCAAAAAGAGGACGATCTGACAGATGAAAAAACCAAAAGATTACAATCCAATACTACCTATTATTGGAGGGTTCGGTACCGAGACCAAAACTTGAACTGGAGTGATTGGTCCGAAACAGCATCATTTAAAACACTACAGGAAAATGAAAAATAATTTTTTGTTCTTGATGATTGCCGTAGTGGCAATGTTCAGGATAAATGCCCAAAATAACGATACCAAAGTAATCTTGATAACGTTGGACGGTTTTCGTTGGCAGGAACTGTTTACCGGTGCAGATTCCCTTTTGATTGGTCACAAGGATTATGTTCATGAAGCAGACATGTTGAAGGAAGCTTTCTGGAGGGACACACCGACTGAAAGAAGGGAGGCGCTACTGCCCTTTATTTGGGGTCAAGTCGAAGAGATGGGCCAAATTTATGGAAACCGAAAGTTGGAAAGCAAAGTAGATTTGACCAACTCCATGTGGTTCTCTTACCCGGGTTACAACGAAATTTTGACAGGAACTGCGGATGATGAAAACATTCGAAGCAATGATAAAATCCCAAACCCCAACACCACCATTTTGGAGCGCTACAACAGTACGCCCGAAGGAAAAGGTAAAGTAGCTGCCTTTGGTAGCTGGGATGTTTTTCCCTCTATAGTTAACGAAGAGCGCTCGGGAGTTCCAGTAAATGCGGGATTTGAGAAGGCCACCGATAATTTGAATGCCAAGGAGGAGTTTTTGAACGAGCTTCAGGACCAGATACCAAGTCCTTGGGGCACGGTCCGTTTGGATGCATTCACCCATCATTATGCCTTGGAACACATGAAAAAGGAGCACTCAAAATTGGTTTTCATTTCCTACGGGGAAACCGATGATTTTGCTCACGACGGCGATTATCAAGCCTATTTAAAATCGGCCCACAATACCGATGCATTGATCAAAGATTTATGGGAATTTACCCAACAAAATGACTTTTATAAGGACCAAACCGTGTTTTTGATCACTACGGACCATGGCCGGGGTACCGAGCCTTTGGACACATGGAGAAGTCACGGAAGCGATATCAATGGGGCAGACTCCGTTTGGATGATAGCTTTTGGAAACAGCATTGCTCACAAAGGCGAAGTCAAGCAGAGCGAACAATTGTACACCAATCAGATTGCACCGACCATTCTAAAAATATTGGACATGCCCATTCCTAAAGAAATCGAGGGCAAGCCCATGAAATTATAAGTTTAAGTTCGTTTATTAGTTTGCGTTACCGCAAAGACCCGTGCCCTAGGTGCGGGTCTTGCATTTTTGGACATTTTGGCAAAGGGCCATATTCTCTAAAATAGTTACCTTAGAGGAGCGTATCAGTTTACTATGAAAGAAGACCTTTTAGAGATATTCAGCAGTCATTTTGAGCAGTCCCTTATCGATGAAATCCTTCAAGAAGGAAGATTAATGGAAGTACCCGCGGGAGAAACCATAATGGATATTGGGCAATACATAAGAAGTATACCCTTATTGTTGTCGGGAGCAATTAAAGTGCTTCGGGAGGATGAAGAGGGAGATGAACTACTTTTATATTATTTGGAGCAGGGAGAAACCTGTTCGGTGACCATGGCCTGCTGTATGGGTCAGACCAAAAGTGAGATCAGGGCCATAACAGAGACCGATACAAGATTGGTAATGGTGCCCGTCCAGAAAATGGAGGAGTGGATGGCCAAATATAAGGGATGGCGCAATTATGTGTTCGAAAGCTATCAGAACCGTCTCAATGAGCTGCTTCTTACTGTGGATAGCATTGCCTTTAAAAACTTGGACCAGCGGTTGGTGGACTACCTTAAAAAGAAGGTGGAGGTAACCAATGACGACCGAATCCGAAATACCCATCAGGAAATAGCGTATGATCTTCATACCTCAAGGGTAGTGGTATCCAGATTGCTCAAGAAACTTGAAAAAATGAAAAAACTGGTCTTGCACCGAAATTACATACACGTCATAGACCTTTAGGTCTGTGCCCTTTGTTACCGTAGGTTCCAGTTAGGCTGCGTAATTTTGCATAAAAACAATTGCATGCTCAAAAGGATATTTCCTTTTTTATCGTGGATCTCCAACTATGATCGCTCAAAGTTCAACAGCGATTTGGTGGCAGGTCTTACGGTGGGAATCATGTTGATTCCCCAAGGTATGGCCTATGCCATGATTGCCGGTATGCCACCTATTTATGGATTGTACGCGGCGTTGGTACCCCAGTTTGTCTATGCCTTGATGGGAACTTCAAGGCAGCTGGCGGTGGGACCTGTGGCCATGGATTCATTATTGGTAGCAGCAGGTGTTGGAGCCTTGAATCTAATCAGCAAGGAAGACTATATCACAACAGTACTTTTCCTGACTTTGCTTATCGGGGGGCTGCAGTTGCTCATGGGAATATTGAAAATGGGCTTTTTTGTCAATTTTTTGTCCAAACCGGTCATAAGCGGATTTACATCTGCTGCAGCACTTCTCATAGGTTTTGGTCAACTGAACCATATATTGGGGACCCATTTTGCTCAGTCAGGTAGAATACATGAACTTTTAGCGAATATATTTCTAAGCTTGCCCTACATTCATTGGCCAACCCTTGTTATGGGTTTGGGATCCATACTATTTATAGTTCTGTTGAACAGATTCAATAAAAAATTGCCAGTGCCGCTGTTCTTGGTGGCAATGGGGATTTTGGCCGTGGTGATTTTTAGTCTCAATACGATGGGAATCCGTATTGTGGGGAATATTCCAAAGGGACTTCCAGGTTTTCAGGCCCCTGAGTTCCAGTGGGACAAAATGGGACAACTTATGCCCATAGCCATAACGGTGGCCCTATTTGGGTTTATGGAATCCGTTTCCATAGCCAAGACGGTAGAGGAAAAGCATCCCGAGTATGAATTGGACCCCAACCAGGAACTCCGAGCATTGGGTACTGCCAATATTTTAGGTTCATTCTTCCAGTCCTTTTCGGTATCTGGAAGTTTTTCGAGAACCGCCGTGAACGATAAAGCCGGAGCTAAAACAGGAATGTCATTGATATTTAGCACCCTGATCATTGCAGGTGTATTGCTTTTTCTTACCCCTTTGTTCTATAACCTTCCAGCAGTGGTGTTGGGGGCGATTATCATTGTGTCCGTAGCTGGCTTGGTAGATTTAAAATATCCTTGGATACTTTGGAAAAATAGAAAGGATGAATTCCTATTGCTGGTCGCCACTTTTTTAATGACACTGCTCATCGGGTTGATGGAGGGAATCCTGTTCGGGGTATTATTGTCCCTGATGTTGTTGGTATACCGGATATCCAAGCCACATATGGCGGTCTTGGGAAGAATCAAGGATACAAGCTATTTTAAAAATATAGATCGCTTTTCGGGAGATGTGGAGGTGGAAGCCGACAAATTGGTGCTGCGGTTCGATGCCCAATTATATTTTGGCAACAAGGATTATTTCAAAAAGCAACTATATCGGCAGATAGAAAAAAAGGGACCTGTCCTGAAGTATATCATTTTAAATGCGGAACCCATCAATTATATTGATAGCAGCGCCGCTTCCATGTTGGAGCGCATTATCTTGGATCTAAGGCACCGCGACATCCACTTTTTGATTGCAGCGGCCATAGGTCCGACAAGGGATATTTTGTACAGTAGCGGAATCGTGGACATCCTAGGGGAGGAAAACCTCTATGTGCAGACCATCGATGCCGTGAACGGATGTAACGAACAAAATGAGAGGAGCCTTATGCAAAAAAAGGTGTCGCTACAGTCCAAAAGAAGGACTTTGTAACTTTGGTAACTGAACTTAAGGATTCGGAATACTATATTTGAAAAAATCGAAAATATGAAAATAGAACAGATATATACAGGCTGTCTTGCACAAGGTGCCTACTACATAGAGAGCGAAGGGGAAGCGGCGATAATCGACCCATTGCGGGAGATCGACCCCTATTTGAAAACGGCAAAGGAGAGCGGAGCAAAGATCAAATACATTTTTGAGACACACTTCCATGCCGATTTTGTAAGCGGACACCTTACGCTATCCAAAGAAACTGGGGCGCCCATTGTCTACGGCCCAACGGCAGAACCCTCTTTTGATGCCATTATTGCCAAAGACCAGCAGGAGTTTAAACTGGGTAAGATCACCATAGTGGCATTGCATACACCCGGTCATACCATGGAGAGCACTACCTATTTGTTGAGGGACAAAAATGGAAGGGATCATGCCATTTTTAGTGGGGACACCTTGTTCCTTGGAGATGTTGGCCGTCCGGATTTGGCCCAAAAAGCGGCCCATATGACCCAAGAGGAGTTGGCAGGAACCTTGTTCGATAGTCTTCGCAACAAGATTATGCCATTGGCAGACGATGTAATCGTTTATCCGGCACATGGTGCTGGTTCCGCGTGCGGAAAAAATATGATGAAGGAAACCGTGGACACCTTGGGCAATCAGAAAAAGATGAACTATGCCCTTAGGGCGGACATGACCCGTGATGAATTTATTGATGAAGTGACTGATGGCTTGTTGCCACCACCTCAATACTTCCCGCTCAATGTAAAAATGAACAAAGAGGGTTACGAGGATATCGATAAAGTATTGGAAAGAGGCACCCGGGCCCTTGCACCGGATGCCTTTGAGGCGGCCGCCAATGAGACTGGAGCCATAGTGCTCGATGTGCGTCACCAAGATGAATTTGCCAAAGGACATGTTCCCAGATCTATATTTATCGGGTTGGATGGAAGTTTTGCCCCATGGGTGGGAGCATTGGTCGCCGATGTAAAGCAACCCATACTTTTGGTGACGCCGGAAGGCAGGGAGGAAGAGACCATCACTCGATTGTCCCGAGTCGGGTTTGACCACACCTTGGGCTTCTTAAAAGGCGGAATAGAGGCTTGGAAGGCAGCAGGAAAAGAAGCGGATACCGTGGATAGTATCAATGCGGAGGAGCTAAAAAGCTTGATGGATAAGGGAGTGCCCGTTTACGATGTCCGAAAGGAATCGGAATACCAAGCGGAGCATGTGGAAAATGTAAACTTGACACCTTTGGATTATATCAACGAACACTTATCGGAATTTCCGGAAAAAGAGATCTTTTATGTCCATTGCGCAGGAGGATATCGTAGTATGATTGCCTCTTCCATCTTAAAAAGTAGGGGGATACATAATTTAGTGGATGTAGCTGGTGGTTTTGCCGATATTAAAAAGGCTGGAATACCGGTTACGGACTACGTTTGCCCTACAACATTGAAATAAGACAAAACCCACTGGAATTGATCAAAAAAATGGCACTGTGTAACCGTGGTTACTGAACGCGATGGGGAGTATGGTGTACTTTGGTCTCATAAAACAATGGGACTATGTCAATACTAGGTTTTTTGTTCAAAGAACATAACCTTCCCGATGAAATCCAGATAATGGATAGGGAAGAATATAAGGAAGCCATATCCAGAGGAAAGGTGCAATTAGTGGATGTAAGGACCAAGGCGGAGTTTGCTTCTGGTCATATCAATGGAGCCAAGAACATTGACTTTTTTCAAGGTTCCGCTTTCGAGTCAGCATTTTCCAAGTTAAAGAAAGATGCCCCAGTATTTATTTATTGCCAATCCGGAAACAGAAGCCAAAAGGCGGCGAGACGATTGGTAGAATTAGGCTTCGCCAAAGTCTACGACCTAAGGGGAGGCTATAGAAGCTGGTGCTACTAATCCATTTGCTATGCAAACTACTTTTCAAGTACAAAATCTAAAGTGTGGTGGTTGCGTAAAGACCATTTCCAACAAACTTTCTGAGATAAAAGAAATTAAAAATGTGATTGTGGATAAGGAAAGCTCATCGGTTAGCTTTGACCATCAAAGCGCCGATGAAGCTTCCTTAATTAAAGATGCCCTTAAACGCATGGGATATCCCACCATTGATGACAAGAATGGTTTTGTGGACAAAGCAAAATCGTTTGTAAGTTGCGCGAGCGGAAAGTTAGCTTAGGTAATTTAATGGACATCACCCTTTATCTTTTTTTCTAAAACCAGATACTGATTGACCCCAGAATCCCTTCGGAAGTTTTTCATCACCGGGAAACCCCAACTCTATTTTACCATTGCTTTCGGGAATATAATTTGTTCGGAATAGATAGTCCCAAAGACTCAGGCTAATTCCAAAATTCATTCCATAGCGATGACCCTCTGGAAGATTATAGGCATGGTGGTACAGGTGCATCACAGGATTGTTCAGCACATATTTTAATGGGCCATAGGTCAGTTTAATGTTCGAATGATTAAAGTGTCCGATGGCAATGGCAGCAAAATGGACGATGTAGGCCTGTTCGGGCTCAAACCCTCCGAGGACCATCAATCCCAAAGTTTTTAAGGGTTTGTAGAGAACATTTTCCATCCAATGAAAACGCATGTGAGCTGCGAAGCCCATTTCCTTTACGCTATGGTGCACTTTATGGAACTCCCAAAAAGCGGGGACCCTGTGCAAAAGAATGTGCGTGAACCATTGAACAAAATCGAGCACCACAAAAAACACAAGCAACTGAACCCATTGGGGCCAATTGGCAATATCCACAATGGCCAACGTTTTTGCACTGATTCCAATATCTTCAAAGAGTACGGTCAGGACTTTGTACACCCCGTTTATAATGATGGCGAATACGAAGAAATTGAAGAACATATAAAATACATCCAACCAAAAGTCCTTCCTAAAAATGGATTGATCCTTGCGCCAAGGAAAGAGGATTTCCAACCCCCACACCAAAATTGAGATAAGAATCAACCCCCAGAAATAATTGGTGTACCAAGGCACATCAAAAATGATGGACCTCCAGGTCCATTGAACCATTCCCAGAAAACCATTAACGAGTGCATCAACGTATTCCATTGCAGCTATTTTAGCTCATACCATTCAATATCCTCCAAATTCTGGCGTCGTCCCTTGTCTGTAGGAGCATAATTTTTTGATAAATAGGTCAAAATCAATTCTTCGTTCGCGCCCAAATCCCAAAGGTTCTGGGTTTCTTGCATCCATTCTATAGTAGCTTTCCATCCTTCCCTGCTCATTCGGTTTTGGGTCACCAATTTTGCGGAATGGCAAGCGGTACAATTTTGTATGGTCGCTTCCATTCCTTTATCATCTATAAATCCGGTGGCAACGTGGACACCATTTTCTACTTTGTCGTAATCATCGGCGGTTTCTTCCAAAGGAATTTCCACAATGTCCGATTGTGGGGTATAGTTAGCCCAATAGTATACCCCCCCAAAGAGAAAAAGGACCAATATCAGAAAAGACAAGAGGGTTTTGGAAAGTGCCCGCACCTGTTTTTGAAAATCATTTTCCATATTACACAATTTTGACCGCAATACGATGGCAGGCATTGTTAAGATAGCCTTTCGGGTTCCAGCCAGGAAGTACCATCGGTTGGGCTTTTCCATTGGCATCGGTTGCCCTGCCCCATACCTCGTAATAGCCTTTTTTGGGAAATGACACAGTCGCATTGAAATGTTGCCACGCCAAACGGTTAGCCGGTTTTTTAAGGGAACAGCTATGCCAGGTACTGCCAAAATCGATGGAATATTCCATTTTTGAAACCTCAAGCTCACCCGCCCATGCATGGCCATTAATATTCAATGTTTTCCCCTCTTTGATTAGTGCTCCACTTTTTGGATAGGTTATCAAGGATTTTACCGGCATGGACTCTATAATACACATATCAGAATCTTCGACCTTGCTGCCCGGGGCAACAGTTTCACAAGGGACACGGTACGAGGTACCCCCCATTTTTTCACCATCGTGCACTTTGTTCCGAACACTGATTCGATTCACCCATTTCCCCGATGTGGATGCGGGCCATCCCCCACACACCAACCGTAAAGGGTGTCCGTGGGCCAATGGAATAGCCGAACCGTTCATGGAAAAGGCCAATAATGTTTCATCTTGAAGCGCTTTTTGCATTGGAACGCCCCTGGAAATGGGCTCCTTGTTTGGGTCACCGCTCAAATGCGTATCTGCGGCATGGTAACCAATGTAAACGGCGTCTGGTTTGATTCCTGCATCCTCCAGAACATCCCGTAGTCTTACTCCCGTCCATTCGGCGCAAGAAACCGCCCCAACGGTCCATTGGTTTCCTTTGGCTGGCGGATTGAACTCACTTCTACCGTTGCCCCCGCATTCTAGAGTAAGTTGGTAAGTATGGTGCTGAAATTTGCTTTTAAGTTCAGCAAGGGAATAGGTTTTAGCGTTCTTTACGGATTCACCATCCAACGTTAACGACCATTTGGAAGTATCGATTTGTTCTGGGATTCTACCGTTATTTCGAATGAACATATACTGGTTTGGGGTAATGTCATCGTTCAGCAAATGGGCCTTGGCTTCCATATTCCAAGGCTTATCGTTTAATACGACCATTTCCTTGTCCTTGTCGAACATTTTGAAAGGGTCAGGGTCCTGTAACCCCAAGGGCAAGTAATCATGTGGCATCCTATGGGCAAAAACTATGTCGCTGCCCAAAACGGTGGCCATGGCTGCCAACGAAATTTTGTGGGAGAAACCTCTTCTGTTCATGTAGGTCAAAATTTAAATGTATCGTAAAAATAGGCAAAGCTATGTAACCGATGTTACCGTAAGGTTGAAAGTGAACATGTAATTTTACGGTAAGGAACTGATTGTCAGAAATAACAAAAAGGTTATTAAGTAAATTGTACGGTAAAATCCAAAACTATCGATTATGAAAAAAAATATGGGCGGTGCGGACCGCACGATTCGGATTCTCTTGGCTCTCGTTGTAGGTGCGCTGTATTATTTTAATGTGATAACAGGAACATTGGCATATGTGCTTTTGGCCTTGGCCGCCATTTTCGTACTAACGAGCTTCATAAGCTTTTGTCCTTTGTATACGGTATTCGGAATTAACACTTGTAAAATTAAACGCTAAGTTTTTTGGTTGGTTGATAATGAAGGCCGCTCCAATTTTTGGAGCGGCTTTTTTATTTAATGGGGTTTTGAAGGTCTTGAGGCTCTCATAATTAGATGGTTGGACTCTGGTTTTATGAGCATTATCATATTTTGACTTGAAAACAGCGATTACATTTGATTCAAACTTAAAACCAATACATTGTGAGATCATTAGTAAACATTCCGTTGGTATCTTGGGAAAATGGCATCTGGATGATAGGGGTCTTCGCCCTCGTTGTCATCGTTTTAGTGGTTGCCGTTCTATCCTTGATGAATAGCGGTAAAAAATAAACAATTTCTAGAATCCCTTTTTGCCAAAATGCTGGCTTTTTAAGTTTGATGCATTAGGTATTTAATTGATAATTAAGGATTAATGGGGCTGGTATCAGCCCCATTTTTACTTTTCTCCCATGGTAACCAATGTTACTGTAGGAACAGCGTTGCCATTCTAATTTTGCCTCAAAACAATACAAATAATGAGGCATATATTCATTTTTATTGCATTTGGTCTAATGCAGGCTGCGATTGCCCAGGAACCTGTGAATATTTCTTTGGAAGAAGTATTGGAAAAGGTGAGGGAGTCCAATGCGAGCATTCAGATTTCCGATCAGGAAGCCAAAATGGCCAAATACGATTATAGATTTTCCAACTCCGTTTTTTTGCCACAGATTTCTGTTTCTCATACGGGAATGGCAACCACAAACCCTTTAATGGCATTTGGGTCCAAACTCAACCAAGGGATTCTGACCCAAGCAGATTTTAATCCGGATCTATTGAACGACCCCGATCAAGTGGAAAACTTTGCCACCGTGGTCTCCGTCCAGCAACCTTTGGTCAATATGGACGGTTTTTATCAGCGCAAGGCTGCCAAAACAACCATGGAGGCCAAAGAGCTTCAAGCCATGAGAACTAGGGATTATTTGGATTTTGAGGCCCAGAAAGCTTATGGCCAATTGCAATTGGCCTATCGTGCCGTGGAAGTCATGCAAAAAGCATACGATGCAGCAACTGCCAACCTGAACATGGCCCAGAACAGTTTTGACCAAGGATTACTTCAAAAAGCAGATTTGTTGGAAGTAAAAGTGAGGGTGACCGAAGTCTCCGATCAGTTGAAAACATCCGAGAGTAATGTGAAAAATGCTTCGGACTACGTGGCTTTTTTAATGAACGAACAAGGAAATATTGTTTTTGAACCGACCCAAGAATTATTGCCAGAAAATATCGGGGAAGCGACCGAAGCTTCCTTGGAGAACAGAGCGGATGTTAAAGCTATGGATTTGGTTTCTGAAGCGTACAGAGCAATTATGAAGGCGGATAATATGACCTTTTTGCCCAAGTTGAATGCCTTTGCCAGCTATGAGATGTACGATGATCAAATATTTCAGGCAGATTCCAAAGGATACATTGTTGGGGCAAGCTTGAGCTGGGATGTTTTTAAAGGTTCCCAACGCTTTGCCAAAGCAGGAAAGAGCAAAACAAACTATGAAAAAGCACAGAAAGAATACGAACAATACGTCTCCAAAAGTACTATGGAGCTTAAACGCACCAAGCGGATGGTCGAAGACGCAAAGAACAGGCTCCAGACATCAAAATTGGCTATGGAGCAATCCGAAGAATCATTGAGAATACGTACAAACCGATTTAAAGAGGGATTGGAAAAAACAACCGATTTATTAATGGCCGAAGCCACTTATGCCGAAAAGCAATTGGCCTATTATCAAACCATTTTTGAATACAATCAAGCACAATCCTTACTCACATTTTTAACCAAAGAATAATTGCAGCATGAAAAACACTACGATATATAAAAGCATCATTTTAACCCTGTCCTTGGGGCTGACCATAATGGGATGCGGGAGTGACGAAAAACAAGCTGTTGATACTTCTGCTGCGGTGCCAGTTACTGTTGCCGATGTGGACATGGGCGATAGCTCTACCATTTTGGCAGGAAGTGGTCAAATCAAAGCTGTGAACAGCGCTACCTTGAGTACCCGAATGATGGGCTATGTGGAGTCCTTACCTGTAAAAATAGGTCAGAAAGTAAACAAGGGAGACCTGCTTATTTCCATCAACAATGGAGACCTAAGAGCTAAAAAAGCACAAGTAGAAGCTTCCATTACCGAGGCTACAGTGGCATTCAACAATGCGAAAAAAGACTACGAAAGATTTCAAAACCTATTTGAAGAAAGCAGTGCCTCACAAAAGGAACTGGATGATATGACTGCCCGTTACGAAATGGCCAAAGCCAGATTGGAAGCAGCAAATCAAATGAAAAACGAGGTGAATTCCCAGTTTACTTATGCCGATATCAGAGCGCCATTCAGTGGTGTGGTGACCAATACCTATATCGATGAAGGCGATATGGCCAATCCAGGTGTGCCTTTGGTTTCTGTGGAATCACCAGGAACAGGATTTGAGGTAGAGGCCAAAGTAGCAGAAAACAATATTTCTGCCATTAAAGTAGGCACAACAGCCCAAGTTTTGGTGAAAGCATTGGATACCACCATCACAGGTAAGGTTTCCGAATTGAGTGCTTCTGCACAAAATACAGGTGGACAATATGTAATGAAGGTCGCATTGGACGAAACGGATGCCAAGATTTTGTCAGGTATGTATGCAACCGTTAGGCTAGAGGCGGAAAATGAGAGCAATGGAAAAAAAGTTGTGACTGTTCCGTCCGAAGCCTTGGTGCACAAAGGGCAATTGACGGGAGTTTACACGTTGGGCCAAGATAATATAGCCCTGTTGCGCTGGTTGCGTTTGGGTGAGAATTATGGAGATGAAGTAGAAGTATTATCTGGACTTTCCAAAGGAGACCAGTACATCGTGTCAGCAGATGGAAAGCTGTACAATGGCGCTAAAGTAAGCATTCAATAACCCTAAAAAGCTAACAATGAAAGACGGACTAGCAGGAAAAATAGCCAAAGGGTTTATCAGCTCCAAACTAACGGTGCTTCTAATGATCGTATTTATGGTCATTGGGGTGTACAGTTCTTTTTTGATCCCAAGGGAAGAGGAGCCACAGATTGATGTGCCCATGGCGGATATTTTTGTGGGATATCCTGGTGCCAGCCCAACTGAGGTGGAATCCAGAATCACAAAACCGCTTGAAAAAATTATATCGAACATAAAAGGCGTAGAATATGTGTACACCACTTCCATGCAAGAGCAGGGAATGGCGATTGTACAGTTCTACGTAGGGGAAGATATTGAAAGATCATTGGTGCGTTTATATGACGAGATCAACAAGCACATGGATCAAATGCCCAACGGGGTAACCATGCCTTTGGTAAAAACCCGTGCGATTGATGATGTACCTATGCTCGCCCTAACGCTTTGGAGTGATGAGTACGATGATTTTCAATTACGAGAGATTTCAGGAGAACTCATCAACGAGATTGAAAAAGTAAACGGGGTTTCCATCACCAAAAAGATTGGCGGAAGAAACCGTCAGCTTCGTGTGGTGGTAGACAAGGATAAAATGGCCGAATCTGGAATTGACATGTTGGCCGTTGCCCAAATGATTCAGGCTAACAATCAGCAAATGGATGCTGGGAATTTCCTTTCCAATGATACTGAGTTCCACATTAGCACAGGAAACTTTTTGGAAAGTAAGGAAGATCTGGAAAACCTGATTGTGGGCACCAAACAGAATCAACCTATTTATCTAAAACAGGTGGCAACCGTTCTGGATGGCCCAGAATTGCCAAAAAACTATGTTTCCCTTGGATTTGGGGCTGCAAGTGAGAAGTCAGAAACTTTTAAATCTGAATATCCAGCGGTAACCATTTCCATTGCCAAAAGAAAAGGCGCCGATGCCATGAAGATTGCCGACGTGGTGTTGGACAAAGTGGAGCATTTAAAATCAAATTTGATTCCCGACGATGTTCATGTTGAGGTAACCCGTAACTACGGTCAAACTGCCTCGCAAAAAGTATCCGAATTATTGATGCACTTGATCGGGGCAATCATCGCTGTAACCTTTGTGGTGATGTTGGCCATGGGATGGAGAGGTGGATTGGTGGTGTTCCTTTCCGTACCGATCACATTCGCTTTGACTTTGTTGAGCTATTACATGCTCGATTACACGTTGAACCGAATCACTTTGTTTGCATTGGTTTTCGTAACGGGTATTGTGGTGGACGACTCCATTATTATTGCGGAGAACATGCACCGCCACTTTAAGATGAAACGCCTGCCGTTCAAGGATGCGGCACTATATGCCATCAACGAGGTAGGTAACCCGACCATCTTGGCAACTTTTACGGTAATTGCATCCGTATTGCCGATGGCATTTGTATCTGGTTTAATGGGGCCTTATATGTCCCCAATGCCTATCGGAGCATCCATTGCTATGTTGTTGTCCCTGTTTGTGGCGTTGACCATTACCCCTTATTTGGGATTCATCTTCTTGAGAGAAAAAGACAAAAAGAAGAACAAAAAAGAAAAAGAAACGGTCGAGATTCAAGACACTTTTATTTATAAAGCCTACGAGCGTTTCGAAAAACCACTGATTGAAAGTAGAAAGAAGCGATGGGTTTTTATTGGCATCACTGTGGTGTTGTTATTTGCTTCTGTGGGGATGTTCTTTACCAAATCGGTAGCCGTAAAAATGCTTCCTTTTGATAATAAGAACGAGTTTCAAGTGGTGATTGACCTACCTGAAGGTTCAACTTTGGAAAGAACATCAGCGGTTGCCAAAGAAGTAGGGGCTTATTTGTCCACAAGACCAGAAGTGGTGAACTATCAAACCTATGTGGGAACTTCTGCACCAATCACCTTTAATGGATTGGTGAGACACTATGACCTACGTGGAGGAAGCAACATGGCCGACATTCAAGTAAACCTTACCGACAAGCACGACCGAAGTGAGCAAAGTCACGATATCGCCAAATTGTTGCGACCTAAAATTCAAGAATTGGGCAAAAAGTACAATGCCAACATCAAAATTGTTGAGGTGCCACCAGGACCTCCTGTATTGTCCACCATTGTTGCTGAGGTTTACGGGCCCGATTACGACAAGCAAATTGCATTGGCCGATGAGGTAAAAGGTATTTTGAACAATACCACCGATGTTGTGGATGTGGATTGGATGGTTGAGGACGATCAAGTGGAATACGATTTTGTGGTGGACAAAGAAAAAGCGATGCTTTATGGCGTAACACCCCAGCAAATTGTTCAAGTGATGGCCATGGCTTTCCGTGAGCAGCCCGTTTCACACATTTATCGCGAAGAAGCATTTGACCAAATCGGGATCGTGTTATCCGTTAGTGAAAAGGATAAATCGAGCTTGGATCAGATCCAACAATTAAAAATAACATCCCAACAAGGAAATATGGTGTCCGTTGGTGACTTGGTAAGCATAAAAGAAGGGACAAAGGCCAAGAGCATCTATAGAAAAAACCAAAAGCGAGTGGTTTATGTGATGTCCGATATGGCGGGTGAACTGGAAAGCCCAGTGTATGCCATTTTGGGCATGACGGATAAGTTAAATCAATTGGAGCTACCTCAAGGCTATACCATTAACGAGCTCTATATGGAGCAACCCCAGTATGAAGATGATTATACCGTAAAATGGGATGGGGAATGGCAAATTACCTTGGAGGTGTTCCGTGATTTGGGGATCGCGTTCCTTGGTGTAATTGTGATCATTTATATGTTGATCGTAGGATGGTTCCAAAACTTTAAAGCGCCAATGGTGATGATGGTGGCCATTCCACTTTCCTTGATCGGAATTGTGTTGGGTCACTGGATGTTAGGCGCATTTTTTACCGCAACCTCCTTTATTGGGATGATTGCCCTGGCGGGAATCATGGTGCGGAACTCGGTATTGCTTATCGACTTCATCAATCTTAGGTTGAATGAGGGAGTTCCCCTAAAGCAAGCCGTAATTGAAGCAGGTGCCGTGCGAACCACGCCTATTTTGTTGACAGCGGGAACCGTTGTTATTGGAGCTTTTGTGATCTTGTTTGACCCTATCTTCCAAGGGTTGGCCATATCACTTATGGGAGGAACCATAGTGTCTACCGTATTGACGCTCTTGGTGGTGCCATTGGTGTATTATATGATTGAACGTAAAAATTACAACTAACATGAAAATGATTATCGTCACCACGGTTGAGGAATATAAAAGCGAGGTTTTTAAACTGTTTAAAAAGGCTGGTGTGGAAAGTTTTAGCGGTTCCGATATCGACGGATACAAAAATGCCGCACCATTAATGTACACCAGCAGTTGGTTTCCTAGTGAAAAGGGTGGTTCCGCATCCGATATGTTCTTCTCCTTTACTGAAGAAGAAAAAGTAACCGAATTGTTCAAACTCATAAAACAATTCAATGAAAATAGCGAGACTACCAATCCTATAAGGGCAGTAGAAATACCCATTGAAAGAACCGTTTAAAATTTAAAAATGAGAAATAGAATCGTGCGAGGAGTAGCAGGAACCTTTATATTGATCAGTTTGATATTGGCCATATATGTGAGTCAAAACTGGCTTTGGTTTACCGCATTTGTCGGTGCCAATTTGTTGCAATCTTCCTTGACCAAATGGTGTTTGCTCGAAGATATCTTGAAAAAGTTTGGGGTGTCCGACGGTGAAAAGGAATGTTGCTAAAACCCTGCCATATTTGATAATTAAAGCATTTTCGTGACATTTGTATAAAACCTCGCGAAAATGCTTTATCAACCTTGGCCCTGGTATGTAGCAGGCCCTCTGATTGCCATCATCATGGCATTGCTCATTTTAATGGGCAAACGCTTCGGGATGTCCTCCAACCTTGAGACTTTTTGTTCCATAGGAGGCGCAGGGAAATTTACGGATTACTTCAAAGTGGATATAAAATCCAAGCGCTGGAACCTATTGGTGGTTTTGGGATCGGTTATTGGCGGATTTTTGGGAGCGCATTGGCTGTCGCCCAATCCCGCAGTGGATATTTCACCTAAAACCGTTGCCAAACTTCAAGAATTGGGATTTGACAGTGCTGGAAAGGCCTATTTGCCTACGGAACTTTTTAGTTTGGAATCCTTGTCGGACCCAAAAGTTTGGTTCATTCTATTGATTGCGGGTTTTTTGGTAGGCTTCGGAACCCGATATGCTGGTGGCTGTACTTCTGGACATGCCATTTCGGGCTTGAGTAATTTACAGCGACCATCTCTTATTGCTGTCATTGGATTTTTTATCGGCGGACTGATCATGGTCCACCTGTTGTTCCCCTTAATTTTTACAGTATGAAGAGTTTAGTTTACATCATATTGGGGACCTTTTTAGGAGTGGTTTTGTACAAGTCCGAAGCAGCCTCGTGGTTCAGGATCTATGAAATGTTCCAGTTTGATTCCTTCCATATGTACGGAATAATCGGTTCTGCCTTGGCAGTAGGAATTGTGTTGGTCCAATGGATCAAGAAATCAAAAACTAAATCCTTTTTTGGCGAATCCATCCATATTGAGGACAAGGAAAGGTCATTTGCGCGATATATCTTGGGAGGTACCTTGTTCGGATTGGGATGGGCTCTGGCCGGAGCATGCCCAGGGCCGATTTATGTTTTGGTCGGAGCAGAGTATTGGCCTATAATTCTGGTACTTATCGGTGCTGTTTTCGGTGCTTTTGTATATGGTGTTGTTAGGGGTAAATTACCGCATTAAGGTTGTCTTGACGGTATATTCGGGCCAAACAACGAAAATGAATGGTGCATTGATGGATTGCTTCTAGCTTTGCTCTCCCCAAACTTACGTAATAGTCCCTACATGAAGTTAACAACGTTTATCATAGACGATGACTTGGTGTCGCAATTTGCGACTCGGTACTGCATACAGCAATCCCATGGAAATTTCGATATTGTTACTTGCTCTAGCGGAGAGGAAGGCATACAAGCTTGTTTGAGTTCGATTGAGGAGCATAACAAATTGCCCGATATTATCTTTTTAGACCTAGTTATGGATGGTATGAACGGATGGGATTTTCTGGAAAATCTAAGAAACTTGTTCAAAGGACATCTGCTACCCAGTGTATATGTTCTTTCAGCGTTTACCAATGCAAAGGACCGTGCCATAGCCAAAAAGAACGGTATGATTTCGGGTTATGTGGACAAACCCTTGTCACGTTCCTATCTGGAAAAAATTTTGAAGGAAGAAGAGGCAAGACGAACCTAGATAGTTCCCTCGGTCTTTTTGAAGCAAATAGATAGGTGTGTTTGCATAAAATCCATCAAAAACCCTATTTTTGCAGTCCATTTTATGGAATGGCCCCGTAGTTCAATGGATAGAATAGAAGTTTCCTAAACTTTAGATGCAAGTTCGATTCTTGCCGGGGCTACTTTTTGACTTCTGAATGATTCAATAAAGCATTTCTCTTTCCAGATAGGCTTCAAGTCAACTTGTATTGGTGCAAACAGTTCTTCAAAATATGGAAGTGCGTAATGTGACACACAATCTGGCCACCAGCTAATTAGATTACAATTTCCTGTTGAACAGCATCAATAAAAGAATAAGATCAGGATTTTGCTGCTCATAAGAACAACACTAGGTTTGCAAAAGTTCCTCCTAAAGAGGTTATCAACAAATTCCAATTTTTACCAAATCGCGTAACACCAACAATTAATATTTTAAGCCGAAGGGCAGGGCAAAAATGAAAATTCATCATCCCCCATCATGGTTATTAAGTTTTCCAACCCGTCCATGCCGGTGATGACTCCTTGTGCCTTTCCTCTCCCCATTTTTCCGATAAAGGTCATAATGATACTTTTATATACATTACAAGCCAATTCTTTTAAGGCTAAGCTTATTTGTCCTTCCAATTTATCGGGATTCATAACTATAATGGCTTCAGTGGCAAAGGCATACAATTTCACCAAGGTCATACTGTACAATGCCACGATAGGGGCCGCCGATGTTGCAGCTCCCGGAATCATCATCATGAGCTGAATTCCCGCCACCACTTTTTTATATTCATCCATCACATTTTTCAGGGCTAATAATTGTTCCGCTGTCGAGGAGCTTCCGCCGCCGCTTCCATCTGGCAATATTCCCCGAAGTTCCCCTGTGTTTCGATCTACTTCATAGTAGGATGGAACATTCATATCCCTATCAAAAAAAGACAATTGGTTCTCCCTAAAAATCCGGTTATGGAAAACGTTGTGCTTATTTTTCAATATGTTATACCCGTATTCTGGTTCATTTCGGATATTGTGCAAACACACCAAATCATGTCCTTGTAATTGTTTTACGGCATTGTCCTCAAATACGGCTTCTTCCAAAAAGGCAAACTGGGCTGTCTTCTTGACCGTTTCGTAGAGATTGCCCCTTTTGGTCCCCGACCGGGTTATGCTGGCATATTTTGCAGTGGGCAGATAATCGAACAGGACCTTTGTTCTGTCCTCATAATAGCCGGGCTTCATTCTTAACAAACAGGAACGGAATTGGGTGGGATAGGTAATGGATTTCTCCGTGACGTGCTGATTCAACGGTTGCATCATGGTAAGTAACAACGGTGGGTATCCAAATGTGCCCTTTTCCAGTGCTTCAACTGCTTTCTTGGTATCGTTCTGCTGTTGTGCCATAAACCAGTCTTCATTGCTGATCATTGACTTTAGATATTCGGTGAGCCTCACGGACAATGTGGGGGCTTCCCGTTCAAAGGCAAGCATGGCACCGCCCAGCATCATTTCGTGTACATCGTCAATATATTTTCGGCTGGGTGTGAATCGGTCCCTGTCCAAGTAGTTGTCCCAACCGGCCAGAGTACGTTTTATTTTATTGCTTCTCCAACTAATTTCAACATATAACCCTATGATCCGTTCACCTAAGTAAAGATTGTTTGGTTTGGGAAATGCTATAGTTGCTTCATCCGAAAGCTCTTTTTCTTTAATGGACACATTTATGTGATGTTCCTTTTTTTCCTCAAAAGAATGGTAGGTAAGTACATAAGGGGGAAAAGACATCTGTGATATGATATTTTGAATCTCCTCTTTTGTTTTTTCTTGGTCATCGGCAGGAATCTCATTAAAGTCAAAATTTTCCCGTAAGTGTTTATAAAAGGTATCAACATTAAAAACATTCAACAAAATGGCTGGCGGCCCCGTTTCGTACACATCTTTGTATTCGGTCTGGAATTGGTCGTCATTGTGGCCATCGGTAGCGTACAATATCAAGTCAGAACTACTTTGCTTGGCCTTTAAAAGCGACGTATACACATTGGAAGTGGTTGCCTTGCTCCTGACACTGGCGTGTGGATACATTTCCTTTACCATTTTCTCGAGCGATGCTGCAAATTCTTTTGCACCGTCTCCCCGATATGCTGTTGGCATACTCAATGAAGTATCGTAGAGCAGCATGATCTTTGGGGAAAATACATTTTGTTCCATCCATCCGGTAACGGTCTTGCCATTATCCGTAATCTTAAAATTTGTAGCGGCTAACCCTTCCACAATGGTTCCCGAACCGTCTTTTGGATATAGTTCCAATTTCACTTTAGGAAAAGCCATTGCTGTGGCCTTTACTTCAAAATTCTCTACTTGTGAAATATCCCCACGTGCTCCACTCTTTTCTTTGACAATCACGTTTTTAAGGATTTCCTTACCTTCCAAAGTAATGGGTTCGCCCACAAGTGAGCGTTCTTCCATAAAGGACAGGTCCTTATCAAATTTCTGATAGGCAAAACAGGGCGTGAATGTGCTGATGTCACAAATGAATTTCGTGGCTTGTTGGGTGAAATCCATATTCTTCATGAACTGTATCTGCATTGTACTGCCGATTAAATCGCTCAACTTCCATGTCCCAGAAAGGAGCTCCTTTTCTTCCCAATAATCAATGGCCGTTCTATACGTCAGCGAAATGTTGATATCCTCCTCGCGTACCTGGGAAATTTTCGGGGCATCCTTGAACTTATGGTCTTGATTAGTTGGATGTAATTGACCCACTGGCACTTGCGAATCAAAAACATGGGCGTAATGTTCTACTCCATCCTGAAGATATACCACGGAGGGGACTTCGTTTTGGTGAAAGCGGAAGGAATTGGGCTTGATGGCCGAATATTGTTTTTCAGTCAGCTGTGATACAAGCCTATCTGCCAAGTTTGTGCATTTTTCATCGAGTTCCAATAATTGTTGGACTTTTCCATTGGTATCGTTTGCCCCTAGCAATCTCTTCCATTTTTTGAGTTGTTTTTTGCTGATGGGAGGTGCAAATGCTGCTTGGTTGTCACGAAATACAATATTTTTCACCTCGTCTTCGGTAATCTTGGTTTGCTCCAAGACCACTTTTGCCTCAAAACCGGCCTCGACCAGCATATCCTTCAATATTTCAGCTTTTTCACGGGGTGTGGCCAATCCGCATCGTAAGGCAACATCAGTTCCATATATGGACAAACGGTTTGCTTGGTGAAGAAACTGCCCGATTTCAGGGATCATTTGCAGGCTATCGCGTACAAATTCAATCATGGCTTTGGGGTCTTTGGCCGCAACCAATGCCTTCTTTCTGCCCGGTAGATGGTCAGGGCTTTGCTCCAACGCTGCAATCATTTCTTTCCAAACACCAAATGGAACAGCTGGGTCGTTGCTTTCACATCCCGAAAGTAACAACGGTGAAAAAGAGAGCCCTGCTGAACCAACTCCGACCAATTCGATAAATTCTCTTCTATTAAATTTCGATTCCATATTTGGTTTTTCCAAGATTGAAACTTCTGGGTATCCCCTTTTAGTAATGGTATGTTTGGACTTTATTTAAATAGCCTGTCTACTTTAAGTTCTTTGAAAGCGTCCCAAACAACTTGTTTTTCAATATTGTCCGCTTGCATATTTACTGCGAATCGGTCTTTGTAGAGAAAGTTGATTAAAACCTTTTGTTCTGTTTTATAAACAGTTTCCACGCCCAACATGGTGTTGTTGTTCAGAATTTTTTCCGATTTAGTTTCGGTTTCCACATCAGTGTTCAGGTTTTTGAAGGTAATGTACTGGGAGGTTAGCATCATACCCTTTTCCCCGGCACCATCGTTTACGTTCACTACCAATCTGCTTTTATCGGAACCTTGGTATGTGGCCGTGGCACCACTAATTCCATAGCCCGTCAACGTACCTTTGACTATTTTCTGGAGTTCCATGCCCTGAAGGGTTTTTGGAAACCAATTGTTCAATGTTTCCTCGGACACAGGCTCGGTTTCTTTTAGATCTTGTGACTGCTCGGCCAGATCTTGTACTGTTTTGCCCATTTTTACGGTTTGATCAACAGAATCATCTTTTTTGTTCTGCGAATTGCATGAGACTATCAGTGCCACTAGTCCAAGTATTTTTAATGCTGTTTTCATTTGATTGCAATGGGTTTTGTTTTAATAGGAGACATTTATTTTGCCCGAAATTGGAAAATCACCGCCACGCTCTGTCATTCCACTACCTTCGCCTGTGAAGGTCATTTCCAGATTATTTTCCGTTAATTTTTTGATTTTGATGGTACCTTTTTTGAATACAATGCGTTTGTTGGTTCTTTTTACATCCCTATCGGCATTGAAGAAGTTGAGATCCACTTTTATTTTCCCCGCATTCACATCTGGGATGCTGTATTCTGCACTTTGGGCATCCAGAATGTTGGTATTGGTAAGGTTTAGATTGAGCTGAAACGGGTTCTCGTCCGCCCTGAACAAAAGTAAAATGCTGTCCTTTGTAAAGGTTCGTTTTACAGGTAGCAGGTTTTCTTGCTCAATATGGAACACTTGGTTTTCCATGCTGACTTCCACTGCAATGTTGCCCGTAAGTTTGCCTGTGGAGGCTGCAACTTCTTTTTTTTGGTCATTTTTACATGAAAAAAATAGGGTTCCGACCATTAAAATGAATAAAAGATAATTGTGCAGATTTACTTTTCTATAATGCATCATTTAAATTTTAAGAATGTGCTACTTTGATTTTAATACGACCATTTCTTTCTTCTCGTCGAACATGACAAGAAATTGATCGCCAGGTAGGAACTGATCACCAGGGAGAAATTGATCACCGGGGAGAAATTGGTCACCAGGAAGAAATTTACCACCAGGGATATAGTTTTGTGACAGATCAAATACCAGTATGGCATCTTTTTGAGGTACCACTGAAAAGTTTTTGGTTTCTTTTATAGTCAGGAACGTCCTTTTTTCGATATCCGAATACTCATGTGGCCTCACTGAGCGGGAATCTGTTTTGGAGCCGCTGCTTGCAAATTGCCTTTTTTTTATATCCGAGTACTCATGGGGATGCACCGAACGGCTGAATTCTCCATAAAGCATGCCAGCAAAAAAAGTGCTGCCCGGGTATTTTTTGGCTGCTGTGACTTTGTCCGCCAAGGCTTCTAACGGAAGTATGTCCAAAATCGTTTTCGTATCATTATCAATGGCCACAATGATTTTTTTGCCATTTTTAAGTGGTGCCGACTTAGATTGTGCCTGAGTGAGTGTGAAGATACTCATACATACAATCGCTGGGATAATTGCTTTTATTTTCATGATTTCATTTATTTAAGTTGTTCCAAATTCAATTCTTAGAGGATTAATTGCCATTCTTTATTTGGGAACCTCTCAGGTCTCTAGCTATAATGCTAACTTAGCTTCAGGAGTGGGGATGGTTGTCAATACCCTGTGCAGGGTTTGAGTGCATCCATTTCCTTGCTGATTTCTAGGGTATTTTTAAGGAGGTTGCCGGGTTCGAAATACTTATTAAGTATTATTCCTATTGGGAGCGCAAAAGAACCATTTCCATCTTTATTCTGATATTCTTCTTTATTATCCTTAAGAGTTTCTTCATAGAACTCCTCTATTATTGTTATATCCAGATCGGAATCCGTTAAATCTGCATAGGCAGGGAAAAGTTCATCATCTTCTACACCCCCTTCTCTATTTAATAAAGCTAGATAGTCATCATATTTTTTAACTATCTCAAAAAGTTCAGTATCCAAATCTACTAGGGCAGAAGGTTTATCCTGAGTCTCCCAATCAAAACTTGAGATTAAGTTCCATAAATCTTCAGTACAATACATTATAGTTGTTGAACTCATCATCATCATGAGCTTCATTCCATATAAATCATACTTTTTCCTACAATCACTGGTTGATTGAATTTCACCTGTCAATGCATCAAATTCTGATTTATATTTCAGCATTATGTAAAGACATTTTGTCTCTGGCAGGTAATCATCAAGGTCATTAATATAATTAACATATTCAGTAAAAGAATTTTGAAAAGCTTCTTTAAATTTTCGGGTAGCGTCAGTATCTGCGGCGGCTTTTTCGGCGTCATCCTGTGCATCTCCAAAAAAATCCTGCGCTTCGCCCATAATGTCCCCAAGGTCAAAATCCTGTGCCTGCATTCCAGTGCCGATAAGCAAGAAAATCACGGTGTATCCCAATATTTTTTTCATGTGTTACATTTTAGTGGTTCAACACCTATTAAAACCCACCCATTGTGGAATATTCCGCTTTTACAATGGACATGCTTTCTTCTTTCAGTTCGGTACATACCATACTAAAGTTGTCCTTTTTCTTTTTGGCAGACTCAAACTGCATTTCCATGAACATGGTGTTCTCGCCAATGGGCAATACACTGCTCGGCAGGCCTTCGGTGTTGGCTATCCCGCCCAAGTATCCCACAGGGGCCTCATTGGTGACCCACACTTTTGAAATGCCATCTTTGCTTGTAATTTGATAACCTTCGCAATGGTAGCCCAGAATGGTCTTGCCCGCAATGGGGACGACTTTGATATCTTCCTTCGAATTCTTGCCCTTTTCTTCCATTTTTTTGGTCAACTTTTCAATGGTTTTTTTACTGGAGGGCATTTTCATGGCCATTTTTTGCTTGCCATCGTCAGTGAACATCACCATGGCTTGGTTTTCCATGTCCATCACCGTGATGCTGTTTGTTTTACCATCGTTGTACCTATTGCCAAAATAGCGTTGGCCCGGTTCCATCCAATAGTGTATATAGCTCTCATCTTTTTGGGTGGTAATCTTCATGGTGGCCCTATATGAGAATTCATAAACATCAGGAACCCCTTTTAGATTGCTATCCCCGAACAAACCTGCCATCTTCTTTTGCATGGCAGCTTCCTTGGCCTTGTTTTGTTGTTTTGTGGAGTCTAGGTTCTTTTCGGTTTCCCCAATATTTTTCGGGGCGTCCTTTTTGTTCTTTTTTCCTTTACCCCCTTTGGTTATGGAATCGATGGCATTATCCGTTCCTTTTGATACTTCTTCATCCGTACGGTTCATTATGGTCCGTTCAACGGCATTCTCTGCTTTTTTCTTCAATTTTTTAAAAAATTGGGCTTCTGCGGAGTATGTTATGGCTAGGCAGCACATAAGCATAACAACTACTTTTCTTTTCATGACGATTGTATTTTGTTTATGTTTAATTGAGATAATGAAAAAGGGTTGGGGGAGTATTTGCCTTTCTCGTTATTTTTTTAATCGCTTGGTTTCTTCCTTTTTGATTTCCAAAGTTTGGACCACCTTGTTTTCCAATAAAATGTTCAACTGGTATTTCCCGCTTTTTAAGTGGTCGATACTCATATATATTTTATCGTGTCCCGTACCTTTTTTCATGATGTTTGGAAGAGGTGTAAAACCTGCTAGTTGAAACTTATGATAAAGGTATCTTGGAGGGGAAAGAGTGGATGGAAGATATGTTTCCAATGATGGAAGATATGTTTCCGACTGTGAAAAAACCTTGTTTTATACCTGTTTGGAGAGATATTCGTTAGGGGTGCACCCCACAATTTCCTTGAAGACCTTGTTAAAATATGAAGGGGTGTTGAATCCAACTTGGTATGCAATTTCAGAGATAGTAGCGTCGGAATGGCAAAGTAGTTCCTTGGCCAGATTGATGCGCTGTGTGCGCACGAACTCCGTTGTGGACATTCCAGTGACCGCATCTAATTTTTTATGCAATTGGGAACGGCTTATGAGCATGAGCTTGGCAAATTTCTCACTTGTAAACTCTGTGGAGGTAATGTGTTTGTCCAATACGCTCTGCAGACGTCGTAAAAACTCTTGCTCCGTTTTTGTGGGGACAAGCCCTGGGTCGACCTTAAATGTTTTGGAGTAATGTTCTCGCAGACGGATTCGATTTTCCAAGAGTTTTTCTACCCTTACTTTTAATATTTGGGGGCTGAACGGTTTGGTTACATAGGCATCGGCACCTGTTTCCAAGCCTGATAATTGGCTTTCTTGATCGGCCTTGGCAGTGAGCAATATAATAGGAATATGGCTGGAAGCCTCATTTTTCTTAACGGTCTGACAAAGCTCAATCCCACTGCAAATGGGCATCATAATATCGCTTATGATCAAATCGGGAAGTTTTTCTTGGGCCACTTCTATACCTTTCTTTCCGTTTGGGGCCTTGAGGATGATATATTCATTTTTAAAAATGGAAACCACATAGGAAAGGATATCGTTGTCGTCCTCCACAATAAGTAAAGTCGGCTTTTTAAGTTTGTCCGATATTGTCCCTTCTGCAGGAATCAATTTGTCATAGGAGGAAGGTTCCGGGGTGCTTTGGGCTATCTTTACAGGTTGGCCTATAGGCAAGGTGAGCGTAAATTGGATTTTGCCCTCTCCAATATTGTGTGCGATAATGCTTCCTTTTGATAAAGATACAAGTTCCCGTACAAGAGCCAGCCCTACGCCAAAACCTTCGGATTTTTCACTATTTTGATGAAAACGCTTAAACAGCGTGCTTAGGTCCTCTATTTTTAATCCATCGGTGGAATTTAGAATGGAAAACACAAGATTTTGCTGTTCTTCTTCGGCAGTTACGATTATGGTACTGTTCTTAGGGGCGTACTTTATGGCATTGGACAACAGGTTAGAAATAATTTTCTCCACAACGTCCGCATCAAACCATGCATTGCCCATTTTTTTAATGTTGTGCTGTATATCCATGCTTTTGTCCTTGGCAACATAAGAAAATGCCTCGATCAATTGGATCAACAATCCTTTTAGGTCGCCTTTGGCAACATTGGGCTTGAATTGACCGGAATCTATCATGGATAAATCCAACATTTGATTTACTAGGCCCAAGAGTCTTTGAGTGTTGTTTTTGATAAGGGACAGTTCTTTTTTGTCTTTTTCGCTGAGGTCAGTTTTTGATAATTGCTGTTCTACGGGGCCAGCAATTAGGGAAAGTGGAGTTCTGATCTCGTGGGAAATATCCGTATAGAGTTTGGTTTTTAGCTCGTCAAGTTTTTGAAATCTATTTTTTTCAATTTCAATAAGGTAAAATTTGTGGCCCAGTCCCAGTGAAAATACAAGTAGTTCTAAGAAAACACCCAGTTGGGTAATATTAAAACTGTAAAAGCCAAAGACATTATTGGATTCCACGCCCCCAGAAAATGAATGCTGATTGCCCAAGTTCAATCCCACCATGCTAAACCCGATCAGGAAAAAATTTCCGAGAAGAATATAATACCGTAAAGGGGATTTTACCACAAGAAAGGCCCTGATCACTGCATAGATGCCGTATAAATGTAAGGGTAATAAAAGCAGGTTCAAATGCCTTTTTACCAGTAAAAAATCCTTAGTGAGAAGAACATAAAAGAATATGGAAATTGCGGCCAAATAGGTGGCGATGGAAAACCATTTGAGTTCACGTGAAAATTTGGCATGATGGTCCCGGATTTCTGCAAACGAGTCAACAAAAGCAATGAAAACGCCTGATAGTAAAAACACCAGTGGGGCTAAAAAATAATATGAAGTGTCATAACTCTTAAAAAAAAGCTGCAATTCCAGTTCAAGGTCTATTCTTAAAAAGAAATAGGTAGCAAATATCAAAATATAAACACCGTACAATAGATAGTCTTGTTTTCTGAGCCTAAAATAGAGCAAGAGCATGAACACTCCTATGGCAATAAAACAGCCTTGGAATATAAAAGTGGTAAACACGGCAATGGCCATATTTGTAAAATGCCAAGGCTGTTCTATTTCAAAATTGTAGGTAGCCGGAACATCGCCCCAAATACCATCATAATTACTGGAGAGTACCTGAAAGGTATACTCGCCGGGAGACAAATTTGTATATCGGGCCGTATTGTTGTTGCCTGCATTGATCCAATTTTCATCATTGCCTATTAATCTGTATTTATATTGATTTAGGCTGGGTTGAGAGAATTGCAAGGATGAGAACGCGAATGTAATGGTATTCTGGGTATGCTTTAAAGGAACATTTTCCGAAAGATTCCGGGTATCGTTAAAAACCTTTACATTGGTGATCACGGTTTTGGGTTTAAAGGGATTGATCTGCAATTGTTCCGGCCGAAACCAATTGAGACCTTCCAAACCACCAAAGTAAAGCGTTCCATCTTCATCTTTGAAATAGGCCCCGGTATTGAATTCATAAGATTGTAGACCATCGTAGTTTCCATAATTTTCCACGGCATGTTTCCCATTATGATATGAAAACCTGGAAATACCTCGATTGGAGCTCAACCAAAGGTTCCCTTGTTCGTCCGGTAGGATGCCATAGACAACATTGTTCGGCAATCCAGTTTTAACCGTAAAATGTAGAATTTCTCCTGTGGATGGTTCATAGGACTTCAGTCCATTTCCATTTGTACCTATCCAAAGTCTATCATTTTTATGGAGCAAGGATTTTATATCATCGGCGATTGAGTCAATTTTTACTATCCTTCGGGTATCCATGTTAAGGGAAAAGAGGCCGCTCTGTTCAGTCCCCACCCAAAAAATATTGTCTTTGAAATGTTCAATGGTTCTAATATTGTCCGTGGTCAAATTGGAGTTTTCTGAATTGAATTGGGCTACAATACCATTTTTCTTATCGAATAAGATGAGACCCTTGTTTCTTGTGCACAGCCATAGTTGATTATTGGAAGCTTCATAAATCTTCCAAATCGTATGGTTTCGTAATTCTTCAATGGTTTCAATTTGATTGTTGCCCCGCAATTTTTGAAGACCATGCTCTTGATGTCCGATCCATAAGGTATTGCCATCGTGATATAGGGACATGATCCTGTCCCCGATCAAATTGGATTCCCCGATTTTGATGGTGAAGGCCTGTTGGGTATCCAAATTTATTTTGGTCAACCCTTTGCCCGAGGTTCCCAGCCAAAGGCTTTGGCCATCCTTGGCAATGGCCCTTATGACATCCACATGGGCCTCTTTGGGCACATTTTTGTTGGTGAGAATATTGAACTTGGCCAAGTACTCATCATAATAGCTGACCCCGGCTCCGTCCGTACCTAGCCAAATAGTTCCTGTGAAATCCTCGAATAGAAATAAAATGTCATCATAATGAATGGCATCGGGGTTGTTTCTATCGGCCAAAAAATGCCTAAAGCTCTTGGTGGAGAAATCAATGATATATAAACCTTGTCCGTACGTTGCAACCCATAATCGGCCATATTTGTCCAACAAAAGGTCTTGTATGACCAAATCCGTTGGGAATATTGTATTTCCAAACCCCTTGAATTGAGCAAAGGTTTCTGACGAGGCCGATTTTATAAATAATCCTTTTTGATAAGAGCCCGCATATAGATTTTCCCCATTTGCGATAAAAGCACTAAAATTTGTGTCAGATGATCGGTAGATGGTATCCAAGGCCTGTTTATCATTGCTCAGCTTATAGATTCCTCCCGAGGCGGCTATCCAAAGATGGGCGCCCCATTCGATTAAATCGTATATCTCCAGTGAATTGTTTTGAGCACCCAGAACCTTTGTAGTGTCCTTATCATTGGCATTGATTTGAAAAAGGCCCTTCTTATAAGTGCCAACATAGATGTTCCTTTGCGAATCTTGGTAAACAACACTGGCACTATCAATAGACTTTATTCTTTGAAATTCTTCCTTTTTTCTATCATAGAATTTTAATGTCCCGGGATTTGTGATGACCCATAATTTGTTATCGGAGTCAATGAATACCTTACCAAGTTTACTATAAGTGGGTCTAGTAACATCTTCAAACTGTTCTTTATAGATGTTAAATTCCCTTCCATCATATTTGTTCAACCCATCCTGTGTGGCAAACCAAAGATATCCGGTGGTGTCTTGAGCGATGCCCACTACACTGTTCTGGGAAAGGCCGTCATTGACTGTAAGGTTGTTAAACGAAAATCGATTGTGAGCTTTGGGTGAACCTTGAGCTTGACCCAATGAAGACTTTCCAAGGCACAATAATAGGACCAGTATGGTGCACGGGTATAAAAAGACAAGGCCGTTATGGCTACTTTTTTTTTGCAATACCGTTAATGGTTGAGGTTTGTTTTTACAAGATAACCCTTTTCTTGATTCTCAAGCCCATTTTAGCTCTAACATGCTCGTTTTGATAAATCTAGAGTAGGTAAGTGGCCTATTCATATTGTAAACGCGTAAATAATTTAATTTTTATAAGGCGTTATCTACTAATCACGGGGTGTAGTAGAATAGAATCATCTCAATAGTTAAACAATTCCAAGTAAATTTTAGGACAGTATTATCTTATTTTCAACATGCATATCATATTAATCAGTTTTATTTAAGATGATTATTTTGCAATTGTTTAGGTATATTTGAAATGATGAGAGACAAATCGGTCGCAATAGTTCACAAATCGTCAACATTTTGAAATTAAACAGTGGAAACCCTAATAGAACAGGGGGTCCGAAAGAAAAGTTCGATTCTTGCCGGGGCTACTTTTTGACTTCGAAAATCCTGAATTGTTGTCCCATCAAACAGAAAATGGCCTTTCCGTTTTAATCTTCATCGGTTCGTTGGTAATGGGATGGGCAAACGCTATTTTTTGGGCATGCAGACAAAGTCGTTCCAATGGAGTACCATATAAATTATCTCCTACAATTGGTGCATATAGGCCCAATTTATGGGCGCAATGCACTCGTAATTGATGTGAACGCCCCGTAATCGGTTTCAATTGGATCAAAGTCCGAGTTGTTGTTTTTTCTATTACCTCATAATGTGTGATTGCAGGCTTGCCATAATCAAAATCTACCATTTGCATGGGCCTGTTATTGATGTCCAAGACAAGAGGCAGTTCTATAACCCCTTTGGTTTCTTCAATGGGCTTTTCAAGAATCGCCAAATAAGTTTTACGAACGGTACGCTCCAAAAATTGTTGTTGTAGGCGTTTGTGCGCTTCTTTATTGAGGGCAACAAGCATTATTCCAGAAGTATCTTGATCCAGTCGATGTACAATTATTGGTCCAGTAGCCTTGGGATATTGTTGTAGGATGCGGGTTTGAACCGAATCTTTTATGTGTCTTCCTGGAACTGACAACAATCCGGCAGGTTTATTTACAATTAATAGATGCTCATCCTCGAACAATGTTTCCAGTTGTTTATCTGCTCCAAAATTTTCCAGCAAGGGATTAGGTTTTACAGGGATTCCTTTAAGCATGTGTGCTAAAATGGGCTGGCATTTTCCTTTGCAGGCAGGATAGAATTTGCCATGTTCCCTAATTTGTGAAGTGGGTGATTTTCCCCACCAAAATTCAGCCAAGCCCACAGGTTTCAAATCGTGCATAAACGCATATTGGAAAAGTTTGGGGGCGGCGCATTCTCCTGCACCGCCGGGAGGAACATCTATTCCAAATTCAGTAAAAACTGTCTTTAAGTCTTTCCCTTCTTGCTGGCTGTTCAAAAAAACGAACGATCTAAAAATGGCCTCCAACAGTTCATTGGACTTGTTTTTTTGAAGCGTCTTCAGCGCGTCCAATCGTTCTTCAAATGCCCTGGTTTCTGCAATCGCTTTTTCCAACCGTAAATTTTCCGAGCGGGTAAAGCGTCTTAGGTTCATTCCGTCCCGAGTACCTTGCTCGGTTAAATCGGCCAGTAGTTCTTCACGTTTTTTCTGTGGAAGGTGAGCGGCCTCCTTTCTAAGTTGGTTACGTTCGGATTTGGCCTTTTTTGCGCGTTTTTTTGCTTCCAGTATATTTTCCTTGGTCTCTTCGGTGATTCGTTTTAATTGCTCTTTGGATTGGATGAAAGCCTTACTTTCTTCAAACTGTTTTATTTCTTTACCAATGGCGTTGATGGTGGCCATTTCTTGAAAATCTTCTCCTTTTGGCAATGGATGAACAGGAGGCACAAAAGCTAGCGTTTCCAGCTCAGGCTGCAACTCGCCCGAATAAGCACTAAGATAACCAAGTTTACTGTCCTTGGTTTGCACTACAAGAACACCGAGCATGCGACCCTTTGGTTGATTAACCAAGCCGGGCAAATCTCTTCCCAATCTATTTTGAAGGTCCTCCGCCGCTTGTTGGGCTATGGCAATAGGGGTATAGAAATGAGGATATTCGAATGAATCAGGTATCTTGTCCTGATCATTTGTTTTTAAATAAACTATTTTGTATTCCTTTAAAGGTGAGTTGGTTGCCAATAATTTTTTATTATCTAAGTTTGATTGTCAGTCCATTCAAAACTTGATTATCCTTGCAAATTTACAGTTCTTCTGTAGATTCAACTGTTCAAGGATTTAAAAGTGAAGGTTCACTTTTGACCAGATTACTTTTTCTCTTCAAATGTGGTTGTATAATTCTTATAATTCAATAAAAATTAATGAATAAATATTGACGCTTGTTCATTTATTCCAATAGTCCAAAATTGGAAAGCGCAAGTAATAAATTTTGATGTTATTTGAATATATTTACTAGAAAAGACAATATTCCAAAAGTTGCTTTACTTCTGGAAATCATTGTTAAACGTATTTGCTATGAAGCGTTTTACCCTTACACTATTTTATTGTTTAATGGCATTGTCATGTATCGCTCAAGCTCAAAAATTGGAGCCTAATGATATAACAGTACTCATCAAAAAGTATAAAAATGATATCCGGGGTCCTTACAAGGACATCCGTTGGTTCTGCACAGATGGAAGTATCCGAGCTCCCAAAGATCCATGTCCCGATAACATTGGCCCTGGCGTACAACATGCCCGTTATAAGGATGAAGTGGTAGCCTTGGGCAAAACCAACCATATATTCCTCGGTCAAATCTTGGCATACACCGAGTTGGAACCTTTTTGGGACGCTCAGAACAATCATTCCCGACTCAAGCAATACCAACTCGATAAGTATTTAAAGAGCGTGGATAATGGTTGGATCAATCAAAAAGGCCAGTTCTATCGAGGTGCAATACAGTCCGAGGACGAACAAGCTTGGGGAATCGAATTTTATAAATGGCTTTTGGCCAAGGATGAGGTGTTGAGAAATGAATACTTTTTGGTGCGTCAATCCTTAAAGGATATTCCACATAACGGGGACGACAACGTTGCTCAAAAAATGAGGAGCGAATCAAAAGTGATATCCGACTTGTACCTTCCTTTTATGGACCTAAGGACCAAAATCCACAGTCAGCCAGAAGAATCTGATATCCAGAAAGTAATTAAGTTCAAACAGGCGCAGGCTTCAAAATTGACTGCGGATATTGCTCAAAAGCTCGATGCACTGGTCGCCACCATGAAAGAATTTCATAAGCCCGTCGATATTTCAAGATTGCCCAAAATAGCACCTTTGGCCATAGGAACACCGCTTGGTATTTCCATCAGTAGTTTTGCGGCAAGTGCGGCAAGTTTGAATTCCCCTAAACTGTTGGTTGAGCAAGCGTCACAGCTTTTATATGATATACGTGAAGGGCTCATCGAGGAAGAAAGACCACTTGCAAGACTTCAACTGCTGGATGTTTCTTTGAAATTGGAAGAGATTGTATTCAAAAGTTCACCAGATTATCAACCTGAAAATTTGAAAGAGCTATTGCATAAAATATGCTACTTGGGAATGGCGGTTACGGGATCGGGCTACCTAGAACAATGGGAATGGAGCCAATTGGCAAGCGAACTCACCAAATACGATATGCAAGAACGCTCCCTAGGAGAACTTACCGAAGTTTTGAACAGGGCAAGAGCCGCTGTGGAATGGAGCGCCGCTATGACAAAGGCGAACTATGAAGCCACCGTTAAGCAATATGTAGCTTTTGAACCCCTCGCAGCCGGATTTATAGATGACAAAATCCGTGGTTCGGTCTCGCTTCATTTAGGGCAGAGCGTTGGCGAATTGGGCAATTTAATATCAAAGGAATCGCAATTGGCGAACAAAGTGATGGATGTGCAGAACCAAAGCACTATTCGTGGACTTAACCCGGGTTATGCTTTTGGGGAACTTGTGGTCGTGGGAGGCAGTTCTGACGATATTGAGGTTTCTTCCGATAAAATCTATGTGTTCCAGCGTCCACCCTCAGATTTAAAACCCGTGGCGGGCATTGCCACGGTGGCCGAGGGCAACATGGTCTCGCACGTACAATTATTGGCGCGAAACCTTGGGATTCCGAATGCGGCCCTATCCGATGAAAATTTACAGGCCTTAAAAAAATATGACGGTACCAGGGTTTTCTATGCCGTATCCAATAAAGGGAACGTCATCATTAAGCCTGAGAACCAAATGTCGCAAGAAGAGCTGGCTCTTTTTGAGATTAAGGAAAGAAGGGAAGAACGTATAGAGGTGCCTGTAGGACAAATCCGTTTGGACGAGAATAATGTGCTTAACATGCGAACCGTTGATGCCGATGATTCCGGAAAATTGTGCGGGCCCAAAGCGGCCAACCTTGGACAGCTCAAAAAAATGTTTCCCGATAAGGTTGTTGAGGGATTGGTGATTCCCTTCGGGATTTTTAGAACCCATATGGACCAAAAAATGTCCGGTCAAGAGGGTTCGTATTGGGAATTTTTGACCGAGATGTTCCAAGAGGCGAACCGTATGTTGGATTCGGGAATTTCTGAAAATGAAGTAGAAAATTATCAGTTGAGGCAATTGGAGACCCTGCGTGCGGCCATAAAAAAAATGGAGTTGCTCGACAGTTTTGTGAATCAATTGGAAAATGGGTTCAAAGAGGTGTTGGGTGGTGATCTGGGAAATGTTCCTGTATTTCTGCGTAGCGATACCAACATGGAAGATCTTAAGGAATTTACAGGTGCAGGTCTTAACCTTACCATTTTCAATTCGGTGGACAAAACCAAAATTTTGGAGGGTATAAAAGATGTTTGGGCATCGCCCTACACGGAAAGGAGTTTTAAATGGCGTCAAAAATATTTGTTGAACCCCGAGAACGTGTACCCATCAATCTTGGTGATTCCGAGCGTGGATGTAGATTATTCGGGCGTTTTGATTACCAAGGGAATAAGTTCAGGAACGGATAAAGACCTTACCGTAGCTTTCAGCAGAGGAGCCGGTGGCGCTGTGGATGGTCAGTCGGCAGAGCAATATCTTATCAAGGACAGTGGAGCCTATACCTTGTTGGCACCGGCAAGGGAACCTTTTTACAACGTACTTCCTGTAACGGGCGGTACCGAAAAGAAGAGTGCAACCTTTCAAGAACGAGTGCTCAAGGAAAGGAACATCAAAGAAATCCGAGATTTGGCACGTACCATTCGGGAACGTGTTCCCAAAGAAACCAACTCGGATTACGAGGGTGCTTATGATGTGGAGCTTGGTTTTAAGGAAGATAAATTGTGGTTGTTCCAGATTCGTCCGTTTGTAGAGAACAAGAAAGCTTTGGGGTCAACGTATTTGGAATCCATCACTCCAAAGATTGACCTTGAAAAACGTATTTCACTTTCTAAAAAATTGTAAATGAAAAAGATAGTTGTTATAGTATTTTTAGGTTTGATAGGACTCGGATTCAGCAAATTTGTGGAATATCCTATCGATGGATACGAGCGTACTGGAATCAAACGCCTCAAAAGGCTTCAAATGGTCAAAAACGGTGAGTTGAACGAATCTTCTCCATTGCCCGAGGGAGCCATGAAATCTTGGGAGGACATCAAGCTCAATCTCTTATCCAGAAAGGAAGATAGCGTTGGAAGTTTTTTTGAAGTGGACGAATCATTTCAGAAAGATATAGGTGCCCTGTTCCGAGGTCTCGACAAAAGCTATTCTTTGGCCATTTTGGATATTTCCGACCCCGATAGCGTCCGATATGCCGAACGTAACAAAACATTGGGTTATCAGCCTGGGAGCGTAGGCAAATTGGCCGTACTTACTGCACTTTTTGAACAATTGGCCAAAATCTATCCCGATTCTTTTGAACTGCGTACACAATTACTAAAAAATAAAGTGGTGAAAGCCGGGGTTTGGGGGCTCACCGATGAACATACCGTTCCCATCTTTAATATTGAAAAAAATACGTTGGTAAAGCGACAAGTGATAGCAAGTGATGTGTTCAGTCTATATGAATGGGCCGACCATATGCTCTCCGTGAGCAACAATGGTGCTGCCAGTATTATATGGCGAGAAGCATTGTTGATGGCCGCCTTCGGCAAAAAATATCCTGAGCTCACGGATGAAGAGGCGATGGCTTATTTTAAGGAAACTCCTAAGAAAGAACTGACTGACTTGGCCAACGATGTGGTAAATCTACCGCTTCGGGATTTGGGAATAACTTCCGATGAATGGCGCTTGGGCAGCTTTTTCACCTCAGGAGCCAATACCTACGTAGGAGATAAAGGCGGAAGTATCGGCACTCCTTATGGTTTGATGAAGTTTTTGGTACAGTTGGAGCAAGGTAAGGTGGTAGATGAGGAAAGTAGCCTTGAAATGAAGCGGTTAATGTACATGACGGATAGACGAATACGGTATGCGCAGTCACCAGCTTTAAAAGAAGCAGCGGTCTATTTTAAATCGGGAAGTCTATACAAATGCGATAGGAGCAACGGCGAGGAATGCGGAAAATATATGGGGAATGTTCAGAACTTTATGAATTCTGTAATTATCGTGGAACACCCCGATAATTGCAGGTATATGGTGGTCTTGATGACCAATGTGCTCCGAAAAAATTCGGCATCGGACCATATGTATTTGGCCTCTGCTATCGACAAGATTGTTAGGAAAGGTTGATTTCCTTGAGTGCATTTTGTGCAAAATCTTTAATCTTAGGATTGTCATTGTTGACATATCGCTCCAATAAATCCTTAAAACGTTTGTCTCGCTGTTTACCTATCAGATAGATCACCGCCAATTTTAACTTTATATCCGGAACCTGCAACAGTTGCTCAAAGCATTCGATTTCGCTGGGGATGGTGTGTTTGATTTTTTGTATTGCCTCTTCAGACGAAAAATCCATAGTGGCTTCCTCTATTATGGGCAATAATCTCTGTTTAAGGTTTCCGGTAAGCAGATTATCCAAGAATTCTATCGCTTTGATTCGGGATTCTTCCTTGGGACTCAAAAGGCCCAAATAGGCATTATGAACATCTTCCTGCACATATTTAAGCCCAAGTAATTTGAATATGCGTTCCAGCCCTGAATCAAGTCTACGTTCCAATAGCTCCAATAAGGATGCCCTCGCATCTTTTTCTTCCATATTGATGAGTCCTCCGGATTTTTTTCGATTTCTGTACGAAATAATGATCTGCGTGTGCATTGCCGATAACGTTTGATGGTACAGTTTACATTCTTCAAAAATCTTAGCGACTATCTTGAATCGGTTGAAACGAAGCGTAGGGCGCTCTTTTCTGATATCGCTCAGTGCTCGTACCACGGACAATCGTACACTTAGGTCCACATCATCAAAAAGTTGGAATAATGAATGTACAGCCTCCTTGGACATAAAGGTTTTTATGACCAATGGTACAAGTCTGCAAACATCGAGGTTTACTGAACGGTTCTTTACATTTGAAACTAAGATAGGAAGGATGCCTGGACCGTAATTGTGAAAGGCCTCTATGACAAACGGACGCATGTTTTTATGAGTGAGCAATTGCAGTAATTTGTTAATGAACAATGGCCGCATGCTCAATCCGGCCGCTTTAATTGCGGCCTCCCTAAAATGATTATCCATACTATCGAGATAATCTGTTATCACCGGGTAGAATTGAGGATAACCCGAAGCGCCAATGGTCTTTAATACGAGTGGATTTAGTGCGATGTCTTTTTGGGACAATCGTTTTTCCAATCTGGCTGAAAGTTCATATTTGTTTTTTAGGGTCTGGTTGCCAGTACTTTCCAAGGCCAAACAATACAGTGCGGTATCTTTTATTAATTGGCTGTCCGCTTCTAGAAATTTGTCGAAAATGTATTCTTCATTTTGTTCGGCGTGCAATAACAAGTATTCAAAGGTTGCCAAGGTCAATTCTTCATCATCATGCTCTAACAGTTCGTTGATGTTGGTAATCATGCTGGAGCTGTTCAAAAAATACAGATTCCGCATGGCGGCTGCTTTTACCTTAAGTGAGGGATGGTCAAGCAATCTGATAACATCATCTGTAAATCTTTTGTCATTGATTTCCATCAATTTGTTGAGCATAAAAAGAATCTGTTCGTCGGTGCCACTGTAAAAAACGTTTTTCATTCCTTCCACAGCGGAAATCGGCTTCACTTTTGCATTGGATGATGCTGAGGTACTTGGCGAAACATTTTCAAGGTTCTTTTTAAAAGTGGCATAATATTCCTTTCGTAACACACCGATAAAAAATATCCATACGAGCACTAAAACTATGATCAATAGGGTAATGCTAGTGGTTCCGAGGTCTAGGGCGCTCACGAAAAAAATGAGCAATAGACCTGCAATTCCAGTGGCTATGCTGTCCACAACCACATCTATAAAGGATTTGGTACGGTTTTTTAGTTCAAAAGGTAAAGGGAGCACCAATAATTCGGATGCACTTTTGTTTATGGATTGTTTTAAAATGCCATCCATGGCCTTGATGACGACGATTGCGGACAGTTCGGGCAATATCAAAAAAAAGATAGAGCCAAAAAGAATGCCTAAAGGTAGGAGCAACAACGAAAATCCAACGCCCCAGATTCCTACAATGCGATGCGTAATAAATAACTGGATTCCCAATGACAGTAGGTTGAACGTGGAAAACCAGAAGGCCAAAAAGGAAGTAAGTTCCTCAGGATCTTCAAAGGATTTTGCGGCAAAATCACTGAACTGATAGTCCACCAACTTGGCCACCAACACGCCTATGGCCACCGAGAGTGCCATGTAGGTTAAATGGCGTGATTTTTTGATCAGTTTGTACGGATGGCCATCTGTAATAGAGATTCGCTTCTTTTTTTTGAAATCATCTAGCTTATTTACCCGAAGTTTCCAGATTACCCGTAAAACGGGAAAACAACCCATAAGCATGATTGCGGCGATGAGAATCATGGCATCGTTCCCTACGAAAGGTGCCAAAATGGAGGTAATGTAGCCTCCAAATATACCGCCCAATATGGCTCCAGAACCTATAAATCCAAACAGCCTTTTGGCATCCCTTACATTATACACCAGATTGGCCAAAACCCAAAATTGGGATGCGGAAAGCACGGCATATATAGCCGACCAGATATAAAAAAAGAACAGTAAATAGGGGGTGATCAATCCTAGTTTTAAAAGAGCCGCCAATGCCATAAGTACTGCAATGGATGAGAGCAATGTGGTTTTTATGATATGGTTGAGTCCAAATTTGGTCAGCACCCGTGTATAGAAAAAAGAACTTAGGACCGCGGTGAAAGCGACCAGAATATAGGCCACGGATAATTTTTCCGCACCAAGTTCTGAAAGAAAAAGCGCATTGATTGTCGGCTTTATGATCAATAAAACCGATATGATCAGAAAGATGTAGCAAAACATAAAAAGGGAGATTTTGAATTCTCCCTTTCGTATGTCAAAAAACTTCTTTGTTAGCTCAAATATCATTGGCGATGTGACTTTCCAATGATTAAATTTCGGGTTTTTTCAATACTTTTTCGATGGGCTTTACCAAATTTCGAATAATCTGTTCGCCATTAGGGTCATCGATCAGTGCGACCAAGATGTATCTTCGATTGGACTCTTTGCCCCATACCAGAATGGAATCGGAATGATAGGTTTTCCAAGAGCCTGATTTCCTAAAAAGACGTGCGGAAGGCGCAATCACCTCCAAGGTATTCACGAATTTGTGGTGAAGTTCCGGGTTCTCCATGATGTTGAGCATTTGTTTGGAGCGCTTTTCATTTACCAGTTTACCATTGGCAAGTAAATAATAAAAACGGCACACCTGTGTAACGGATGCGGCATGGCTGAGTTGTTTTAGAGGTTCCCTATTGGTGTCTCCACCGCCACCATATCTTTTGCCTACCCAGAGCCCGCCTCCGTTGCCTTCATCGTAGAAAGCATACTTTGGGTCGGTCATTACGGATTCTATCTTGGCATACCCCAAACGGTCAATCATTCTGGTAGATGCTGCATTGTCCGATTTGCTGATCATTAATCTCATGTCCTTTTTGACTTCGGAAGTTTCAATGATCTCACTCTTTTCTATAGCGTCCATTGCGGCAAGTAGAATGGCAATCTTTGGTAGGCTTGCAGCATACATCATGTGATTGCCGTTGATTCTTGCAAATCTAACATGTTCGGGGTTGCTAAGATCCACGATGCCAATTGCCATCTTTTTTTGACCTATCAAGCTGGCCCATGCCTCATTGCCCAAAATCTCGTCTTCTAGATTTGCTTGTAACGAGGTGTCTATCAACTTGGTCAACGGTTTTACTTTTTCGCTCCCCACTTTTATTGGTAGAGTTTGCTGCCCAAAGATGGAAAAGCAAACGGGAAAAAATAAAAATGCGAAATAGGTGATTTTCATTTAAAACGCATATTTAAAAAATTAGTCAAAATTATATAATCGTAAGACACACAATGTGTTAAATAATAAAAATTAGTTAAAATGCTAAATTGAGCATTTATAGGGTGTATGAGCTGTGTTGGAAATTCAACATGTTAAAATTCATATGGATTAATACGATTGTAAATATTGTTTCGGTTTTTCGGTAAGGGCTAATTTTTCTATGATAAGTAAATGTTTATGAAGAAGTATCCGAACCTTAAAAATGGATTTCTTTTTACAACAGAGTTCCTTTTTTGAATTAAGTATAATATATTGTAAGTAAAACGTTACGTAATTATACTGTTTCCCCAAAAAAATGCTCAAGAGATACATACTTATCATTTCTGCCATCATCAATATCGTGTCAATTTTGGCCATATTGGGATGGATGTTTCAATTGGATTCCCTCACCAGGGTTGTTTCCGAACTCCCGTCAATGAAATTTAACACAGCCTTGTGCTTTATTTTCTTGGGAGCTACCATAGTACTTATTGTAAAACACTATAATATAGTTTTTGCGCATATCGTCAATGCATTTTTATTGATTGTAGGTTTGTTAACTTTGAGTCAGGATATTTTTGCCATTGATTTGGGAATAGACCAATTTATTGTGGAGGATCACTTTGGGATACGATCAAGTAACCCGCACCCGGGCAGGATGTCGTCCGCCACTTCACTCTCTTTTTCGCTTTTGGGGATATCACTTTTACTGATTTTATTAGGGAAACCTAACAAAATGAGGTTTGCAGCATACATGTCCCAAGCTGTGGCATTTTTTTCTTTCTTGGCGATCACAGCTTATTTTTTTCAAATTCCTACGGAGGATAAGATCAACTTTCTTTCATCCATGGCCGTGCATACAGCAATTGGATTTCTGTTGGCGAGCACAGCCATTTCACTTATGGTCCCAAAATATGGGATTATGGAACTTTTTATTGGTAGGGGGATAGGAAACCATCTTGTAAGAAAAATGTTTCTCCAATTATCGGCTGTGACCCTTTTGATCACATATGCCATCTTCCGTATCTACAAGGCAGGGTACTTAGAATCAGGTTTTTCAATTGCCGTACTTGCAGTTGCATTTATTTCGACGGTACTGTTTTTTTTAATGGTAGTTATACCGGCCATAAACGATTTGGAACAGGAAAGAAGAAGTGCACAAAGAGACCTTTTGGCCACTAGTACGTACCTTAACGCCACACCGGACCCTATCGTAATTATTGATGACTCCGGCAAGATTCTACTTTCCAATAGTTTAATGAAAAAGACTTTTGGCTATGATGCCATACGCTTAAAGGGAAAAAACATTAACGATTTTGTGTCCGATGATTTTACAGAGGTTCATAAGAACCATATCAAGGAATTTTCAGCGGTAGAACCTACCATTGAGGAAAATGGAGAGGAAGCAAACATTACATCTGTAATTGAGACCCACTTGCTCAAAGATAAAGGCAAAAAATTACCGGTTGAAATAACATTAAATTCCATTGTGACCTTAAACGGTTACAACACCATTGTTGCTTTTAGGGATATTTCCAGAAGAATCAAAGCAGAGTCCAATTTCAAAAAGGCCAATGAAAAGGTTTTGGCTGCCTTGGATGCCTCCATCATTGGGATATGGGATTATGATATCGAGGATGGTTCCATTATCTGGGACGATACCATGTACAGTATTTATGGTCTGGACAAGGAAAAAGAGCCTATAAAGTTTTCGATTTGGGCAAGTATGATCCACAAGGACGATTTAGATTGGGTGCTAAAACTTTTGGAGGGTGCCATAGCCAATAAAACGTCTTATGAAGGTGATTTTAGGATTATTTGGCCTGACGGTTCCATGCGCCACATACGCGCAAAAGGATCGGTATATCTTAATAAAGAAGGCGAAGTAATCAGAATGTTGGGGACCAATTGGGACATCACCGAGCAGAAAACCTATGAGCTTGCTTTGGAAGCAAGTACGGAACAAAATAGACTGTTTATAGATGAAGCACCAACGGCCATAGCCATGTTCGATACCAACATGGTGTACTTGGCAGCTTCCAAAAAGTGGTTGGAAGATTATCACCTTACAGAAAGTGTTATAGGTAGGTCGCATTACGATGTGTTCCCAGAAATCGGGGATGACTGGAAAAAAATCCACCAAGAATGTTTGAACGGGGCCGTAAATACGTGCGATGAGGCCGTGTTTGAAAGGGCAGATGGCTCTAAACAATGGATAACATGGGAGGTTAAGCCATGGTACAAAAAGCCCGATGAAGTTGGAGGGTTGCTCATGTTTACCGCAAACATCACACAGTTCAAAGAAAATATCATGGAACGCTTGCGGTTGCAAGATATGTTGGACCAATCCAACCAGATTGCAAAAATTGGGAGTTGGGAATATGATGCTTCAAAAAATACTCTTGCCTGTAGTTCTATGACCAAAGAAATATATGGTGTGCCCAAGGATAGGGAACCCAGCTTGGACAGAATGCTTTCTTTTTACTCCAAGAAAGATGCAAAAACGTTGGACGAAGCCATTCAACAATCCTTGGAACAATCGCACTCCTTTGATATGGAACTTAAAATGAACGCCGCCGATGGAGAGAAAAAATGGGTAAGGGTCATAGGTAGGACAAAAGGTTCTGAAACTGACGGTAAAGTGTATGGAATTTTCCAGGACATTACCAGAATGAAGGTTTATGAGACCTCATTGATAAAGGAAAAGCAGAAAGCAGAGGCAGCTAATAGATCAAAATCCGAATTTTTGGCAAACATGAGCCATGAAATCCGAACGCCGTTGAACGGTGTCATTGGATTTACGGATTTATTGATGAAAACCGAGCTCAATGAAAGTCAGTCCGAGTATATGCACACGGTCTATAACTCGGCGAATCACCTTTTGGATATAATCAATGATATTCTGGATTTCTCTAAGATCGAGGCAGGGAAATTGGAATTGAACATTGAGAAAATAGATCTGCTGGAACTTTGTGATCAAACCATGGACATTGTCAAACATCAGGCACATGCCAAGGGCCTTGAAATATTGTTGGATATTTCCCCGGATATTGATCGCTCTATACATGCAGATTCTGTTCGCCTACGCCAAATATTAACCAATCTTTTGGGGAATGCGGTAAAATTTACCCATCAAGGTGAAGTAGAGCTTAAAGTCAGGTATAAGGCCGAATTGGGGACAGACCCAAACAAAAAATGCTTTGTTTTCTCTATTAGGGATACAGGGGTCGGCATAGCCGAACATAACTTGGAGAAGATTTTTAAGGCTTTCGATCAAGAAGATGCCTCAACGACCAGAAAATTTGGAGGAACGGGTCTAGGACTTACCATTAGTAACCGTCTTCTGAATTTTATGGGAAGTAGTTTGCATGTGGAGAGTAAACTCAACCAAGGTAGTGTGTTTTCCTTTGTTGTTGAGTTTAAAACGGAGGATGAATCCAGTAGGGGAGATGAACCGTTAAAATCAAAAGTTAAAAAGGTCTTGGTGGTCGATGACAATCACAACAATAGAATCATATTAAGGGATATGCTAAAACTCTCCCATATTGATTCGGAGCTTGCGATCCACGGAGTCGAAGCACTGGAACTTTTGGAGAAGCATTCAGATTTTGATTTGATGATCTTGGATTATAACATGCCTTATCTCAACGGAGTTGAGGTGATTCAACATGTTCGTGAAAAATTTGGTATGTCCGCGGAACAACTTCCCATAATGCTGCTACACAGTTCCATCGAAGATGAAAGCATAAAACAAGCCTGCTCCGAATATGGGGTGCGTTTCAATTTATCGAAACCCGTAATGTTGCGGGATTTACAGTCTACACTCATTAAGGTCGGCAGTTCAAATGGTGTTGTTAAAACAGAGTCATCGGAACAAGCAGATACTAAAAGCTTGGAACATTTATCTCCGAATATTCTGGTGGCCGAGGATAACCCCGTAAACAGATTTTTAGCACGCACTTTGTTGCAAAAAATAATGCCGCAGGCCAAAATTGTGGAGGCTCACGATGGCTCGCAAGCAGTTGAACATGTTGTCCAAGCTCAGTTCGATGTTATTTTTATGGACATCCAGATGCCCGTAATGAGTGGGTTCGATGCTACCCAGAGAATAAGGGAGCTAGAGGAGCCTAATGAACATGTTCCTATAGTTGCACTAACCGCAGGAGTTGTTAAAGGAGAAAAAGAACGCTGTTTGGAATATGGAATGGATGACTATGTCACCAAGCCGGTAGTCTTGGAAAAGTTAAAAGAAGTCCTTTCAAGTTTCCTCTTGAAGTAAAATATTACAATTAATATGTTTTTCATACAATTTTATGTCCGATTCTATGTTTAAGTAGGTATAAACCTACTTTTAGAAATGGGCACTATCCTAAAAAATGTATTGATTATCAGTCCCACGGAAAACCTCATGGAGAGTTTCCAGAGTTTTGATACTTGTCGTGACTGGGAAATGGACTATTGCCAAGATAGCTTTAGTGCCTTGCAACGTTTAAAGAATTCAACCTATGATCTGATCATAATGGACGAAGGCATAGGACCTTTAGATCCTTTCAAGGTTATGGACTATGTTTTTCATGAGTTGCAAAAGTCCTATCCAATGGTAATCGTAGGTGACGATAGCAAACCAGAAGCGATACACGAAAACTATCAACGATGCAATTATCCCATAGAGCAATATAATGTTGATGCGCTTGTACATTATGGAAAAAGTGAAGAAAAAGAAAAGAAACTTTTCTCCTTGGAATATTTAAACGAACTATCCGACAATAATCAGGAATTTATTGAGGAATCCATTGTATTGTTCAAAAACACCTTGGATGCCAAGTTTGTTGATCTTCAAAAGGCCATTTCAACCCCGGATTTTGAGGAAGCACGTCAAATAGCGCATAACATAAAGCCCAGCTTTTCGATGTTGGGCAATGATGCAGGACCGGTTATTTGCAATACGATTTGCTATAACGCTTTAGAAAGCGAGATTCCAGAATTAGCCCAAACCTTGATGAAGGAATATGGGTTGATTGTAGATGAAATTGAAAAACAGTTCCCCAAATTAAAAGCAGTATGAAGAAGAGAATTTTGATCATCGAAGACAATCCCATGGTTGTAAAATCATTGGAGTTTAAGCTGACCAAAGATGGGTATGACGTTGTTGTGGCCGAAGACGGTAGAAAGGCTTTGGAAATACTCAAGGAAGACGATGCCATTGAATTGGTCATTACTGACCTAATGTTGCCCTATATTACAGGAACGGAACTCATAGAGCATATCAGGAACAATACTCCCACTATGCCCATAATAGTACTCTCTACTTCCAATCAAGAGGAAATTATAACTGATGCCTTTCTGATGGGGGTCAACGATTTTATCACCAAGCCCTTCAGTCCCAACGAACTGTCTTTGCGGGTAAAAAGAACCATTGAAAGTCATTGATTGTCTGCATTGGAGAACATAATGCCTGATTGGCCTTGGCCGTTAAAGGTAACGGCCTTCTTTGTATGCTTGTTTTTTTTGTTGGTGATCGTTACAGTGTCCGCATTGATAATCCTCAGACGCTATAAAAATGCAAGAGACCGCAAGAAAAAATTATTTCAGGATAATATCGATACTTTTTTGAACAACGCTTTGTTCGATGAAACGTTTGATCTAAAAAAGGAGGCAAAAACCTTCAGATTCCAATTCTTAACATTCAAGTTGCAAAAGAAAATTGCCGTAAGGCAAATCTTGGTCTATAACGAAAATCTAAAGGGAGAATCATCCATCACCCTAAAAAATATTTTCCGGGCTTTGGAGCTCGATACCTTTATATTGGATTCCTTGAAGAACGGCAGGTGGTATGATAAGGCACGGGCAATCTACGTACTCTCGGAACTCCACGTAAAGGAATCCAAGCAAGTGGCACTTTATTTAAACGATAAGCACGAGACCGTGCGTGCCCAAGCTATCTATTTCTATATAAAAACGGCAGAGAACAACCCATTGTCTTTCTTCTCCAAATTAAAAAAAGAACTTACGTTGTGGGAGCTCATCCAGCTGGAGGACTGTTTAAAGTTTGTATACGAAGGGGCTACCCCGGACTTTTCCTTATGGTTGAAGCATGAATTGAGCACCGTTCTCCTTTTCTCCATTAGAATGATTCAGCAATTCAATCAATTTGAACACATTCCGGCGATTGTTCCTTTTTTGGACCATCCCAATGAACAGGTAAGAAAACAAGCAGTGACCTCCTTGCGAAAACTGAATTATGAAAAGCTGCTGGATGAGGTAATGCCCAAATTTTTCAAGGAGACCCGATTGGTCAAAAAAGAAATCATCAAAGCGGTGGAAACCCTTGGAGATCTACAAATGCTTCACAAATTAAAGCCGACCCTTGAGGAAAATATGGAGTGGCAGACCCAACTTATGTACTTGAGTGCAGAAAAAAGGATGCAACCCAACTTTTAAATTTAGGCGAACCTGTGGAAAACCTATACATCAACCATATTACGGAAATTATAAGCTGGCTGTTTTTGGTGTATGGGGCCATTGTATGTTCTGGGTATGTTTTTTCTGCATTTTTTTCCTATCTGGAAATACGCGAATATAAACGTAAGAATGGTTTAAAGGATGAGATAGCACTGTTGCAATCCACAAATCTACCTTCCATATCCATTTTGGCCCCCGCCTATAACGAAGAGGCCAATATTGTGGAAAATGTAAGGTCATTGCTTACGGTGAACTATCCATCATGCGAAATTGTCATTATCAACGATGGCAGTAAGGATGGCACCATGGAAAAACTCATTGAAAGCTTTCACTTGGTCAAGGACGATTCCATTTACTATAACATTTTGCCTTCACAGAACATCAAACAAATATATAAGTCAACATTTAAATCCTTCAAAAACCTTAAGGTTGTGGACAAGGCAAACGGCGGCAAGGCTGATGCACTTAACGCAGGGATCAATGTGTCCAAACACGATATCATTTGCTGTATCGATGTGGATTGTGTACTGGAAAGCGATGCATTATTAAAATTGATAAAGCCATTTTTGAACAACGAGAAAAAGGTTATCGCATCAGGAGGTATTATTCGTATAGCCAACTCTTGTATTATCGAAGATGGAAAAATTGTTGAGGTGAAGCTGCCCGACAAGTTCTTGATACGCGCACAGATTATTGAATATTTCCGGGCTTTTTTAATGGGACGTATGGCCTGGTCACGTGTTGATGGACTATTGTTGATTTCGGGCGCATTTGGCATGTTTGACAAGGAGACCGTAATAGAGGCAGGAGGCTATAACCCAAATACCGTTGGGGAGGATATGGAACTCTTGGTACGCATGCGTAGGCTCATGAGAAACAGAAAAGTAGATTACACGGTCGGATTTATTCCCGACCCGCTCTGCTGGACCGAGGTTCCGCACAACTGGACCATATTGCACCGGCAAAGAAACAGATGGACGCGTGGAACCGCTGAAACCCTTTGGATTCATAGGCGCATGATGTTCAACCCAAAATATGGGGTGCTTGGTCTTTTGAGTACACCGTATTGGCTGTTTTTTGAATGGTTTGCGCCCCTAGTGGAATTTTTTGGGATACTATTTTTTATTGCACTTATGATCTTGGGTCAAATCAATTGGATGTTCGTGCTCGGATTTACCATGGTTTCGTATGGATTTGCGGTGCTCTATTCAGTAACCGCACTATTTTTTGAGGAATTCTCATTTCAGCAATACAAAAAAACCACCTATACCTACAAACTCATACTCACCGCATTTTTGGAACCCATCATTTTTCACCCCTTTATCCTTTGGTCATCCCTAAAGGGAAACATTGATTTGATACGCGGAAGAAAGTCTTGGGGCGATATGAGCAGAGCAGGTTTGGGCAAGATAAGGGAAGAGGTAATTACAAAATAGATCATGATACAGCCTTTTTCAAACAATAATATTTTAAAAACCATTCATGTATGAGGAAACAGTTTTGGTTATATGGTTTTCTTTTTTTGACATTGGGCGTTTGGTCACAAGAGACTGTTCCGGTGAACGAGATGTATATAATGGCCAGGGAAGAAGCGTTTGAACATAAAAATTATGATAAGGCCATTGGTTTTATGGAGGAGGTGGTGAAAAAAGCTCCGGAAAATGTGGACTATGCCATTTTTTTGGGGCGATTGTACACATGGGACAAACAAACCGATAAGGCAAGAAGAATCCTAGGAGCAACTTTCAAATCGAATTCGGAGTATGAAGACGCAGCCTTGGCTTACGCCAGCTTGGAGTTCTGGAATCAAGATTCGGAGAAGGCCTTGGAAATTACCAATAAAGGATTGCAATCCCATCCAGATTCCGAGAACCTGTTGGTGCTCAAAGCAAAAGTCTTAATGGACCTAAAGCGAGGTCAAGAAGCAAGCAAAACGTTGAACACCGCTTTGAAATACCATCCAAAATCCACCAACGTACGGTCCTTGTTACAGAATATGGCCACGGGCGAGAACTTGAATGAGGTAGGAATATCCTATAATTTTGTGGATTTCAAGGAGCGTTTTGACCAACCTTGGCATTTGGCAAGTCTGCATTATGGAAGGCAAACGGGCATTGGACCGGTTTTTGGCAGGCTTAATTATGGCAATAGGTTTGGAATCGGAAGTACACAGTTCGAGATGGATTTTTATCCAAGAATTTCAAAAACGTTTTATGCCTATATCAATGGGGGAATATCCAACGATAAAGCTATTTTTCCACAGTATCGCGCTGGATTTTCACTTTATGCCAATCTACCTGCTGCCTTTGAGGTGGATGCTGGTTTTAGAATGCTACAGTTTGATGAAGCCTCATGGACCTACACCTTTGGATTGGGTAAATATTACAAAAACTATTGGTTTAACCTTAGGACGTATCTGAATGCGGTAGATGCTGAGGTAGCAGATTCGTATGCACTTACGGCAAGATACTATTTTGGCGGAGCCGACGATTATTTTAGCGTACGGGTGGGGACCGGTTTTTCGCCGGACAATACATCGAACAATGTGCTGTTCAATAATACAGCAAGGTTACACTCTACTAATTTTGCCTTGGGCTATAGAAACCTGTTGGGCCAAACCCATGTTGTTTATGTAGAAGCATCTTATGACCGTATAGAGTTTGCTTCGGACACTTTTGATGACCAATACACTGTGAAATTGGGTTATATCAAGCGTTTTTGAGATGTAGGATGGACATACAAGAAGTATCGGATTAATATTCGATACTTCTTGTAGATCAATATTTCCTCAAATACTATTGCATCAGTTTAACTTCCAAACGCTATTGTCGGTTGACGAAAAATTACTCCTTTGGGTCCCTCCGATGGCAAATAGATCACCATTTAAATTGACCAACGTAAAGAAAATAGCCCGTATAGGGAAGGAATCAATCGTAGTGGCCAATTCCCAATCTTCACCATTTGGGGATATATAAAAGGTGGAGTAGCTATTGGGGCCATCAACAGGAGTAGTCATCAATATAATGGCATTGTCCAATACTACGGTTCTTACAGAGTTTATACCTCTCTCCCGAATGCCAGAAACCACCGGAGCGGACCAGTTTGCCCCATCCGTACTTGTTCTTGTACTGATTGATTCGATATCGGAATCTGGATTGGGTTCAAAGCAATATAGAATATCATTGAGGCTTTCAATTTGAAAACCGTATTTGGATTCAAATCCATGGTTTTCGGTTTCCAGCACCCAATTTAAGCCATCCGTACTACTATAAACATTTCGCTCAGGGGAAAGTTCTTCCACATCGCCCCGGTAGCCGGCAATCCTAAATATTTGATCTCCAAGAGCTGTAAATCTAGAGGACTGATATTGAGTAAAGGGTGTGGTCTCCGTTTCCTCCACCCAAGTGATGCCATCTTCGGAACTAAAAATCTTGTTGGACACAATACCCTCGTAAATACCTCCGTAGATCCATAGTTTACCATTGAACGCTATCAGCTCGTGCCCATAAATGGCCCCAAAAGAAAGATTGCCTTCAAATGTCCAGTTTTCACCATCTACACTGGACCAAATATCCGGGAGCGGAGTATCCGTTTCGTCCCTGCCTCCGATCAACCATATTTTTTCATTAAAAACTTCAACAGCTGCACCCTTTCTGCTGCCGTATGCTGCATCTTCGGTAATCAAAGTAGCGAAAATGGCTTCGGTGGTAAAGACCTGTATTTCGCTTTCTGCTAGGGTAGTGCCATCTTCAATGGCTATTACCTGCCAATAATAGTCGGTATTCAGCTCAAGGGCGTCGGTTTCCTCTATATCAAAGGTGGGCATGTCAAGTCCGGATGCGAATTCTGTCAACCCATCCTCGGAGGTTCCAAGAAAAACCGAGTATGTTACCGTTTGCTCTCCATCGTACTCCTCCCAGGCTATAGTCGGTGTCTTGGAAACGGGCTTTTCGTTATTGGAAGGACTCAATGTAACCAAGGTCCCAACCGTAATTTCTTCCCCATCATCGTCGTTGCCATCGTCATCATCTCCGACGTCATCCACGTCTTCAATTTCATCTTCGATTTCACTTCCATTGTCATCATTGCTGCAGGATAGCAGTAAAAATGTAAAGCAAATAGACAGTAGTGTCAAAAAAAGCTTTGTAGGTTTCATAATTTATGGTGTTTATTATAAGTGTTGTAGTTTTTGTTTCAGGTCAGAGTTAATATGAAAGGCCAAAATGGTCCATTACTTCATGGTAGGTCATTTTGTTAAAGTGCATTGTCTGTCCGTTTTTAGTTGTGGTACTGCTGGCGGGGATAATCACATATCTAAAATCCGTGAATACACCAAAGGCGGTGGGGGAGTTATCAACTGAGCGGGCGATAAAGATGATTTCGCCCAAAGTTTCCGGCACTGTAAAGTAATAGGTTTGGTTGTTGAACACTACGGGAATAGCAACTACTGAAACTCCATCACGCCCATATACCAAAACGGTTCCAGAATTTAAAATATCGCTAGTAAATGCTTCATCTTCAATATTAAACTGTGTATAGCTTACAACGTCATTCGAAAATTGTTCCGGTATCCATTCAGAGGCGATTACATTGGCATTTCCATCTTCTCCAGGTTCACCTTGGGGTCCAGTTGGTCCTTGTTCACCCTGTGCCCCCTGAGGCCCTGTTGGACCTTGCTCACCTTGGGGACCGGTTGCACCCGCCTCACCATCTTCTGCGGAACAGCCGATGAATAAAGAGGCCAAGAGTATAATAATTGTTGTTTTAATAAATAAAATTGAGGTTTTCATTTTTAAGGTTGTAATTAATTGTTCTGTTAAAGGCTTACGTTTTACTGGGAATCATTCTTTGGAGAAATGTGTGTTCTTGACAATTTTGTTTTGGTTCATGATTTTTAGTAGGTACTTCCCTCTTTTTAGTTTGTTCACATTTAAATAAATCTCAAAGCGGGGAACTTCATCTAGTGTACCTTCATACCTCTTTTTTTTCATGTTGATATGAAGTTTTTTTGTTAGTAATTGGCAAGGTGGAATACGTTTGTGACTTACACTGCCAACCTTTGAAGCAAACTTAATGGTGTGGGGGACAGGGGTCTATGAATTATGTATCAAAGCCTGTGAAATATGTAACATAACTACTGTTTTCCAATCAGGAAGAATTTAAAAAGTCTTGTTCTTACTGAATTCAGAAGGGGAGAGGCCATAGGTTTCCCGAAAGCATTTGGTAAAATAGGAATGATCGTTAAAACCTACTTGATATCCTATTTCTGAGATGTTGACATTGCTTTCCTGTAAAAGTTTGGCTGCCAGTTTAAGCCGTTGTCCGCGGATAAATTCCGAAGTGGTCTGTCCGGTTAGGGCCTTTAGTTTTCGATGAAGTTGCATTCTGCTCATACCAATGGCAATTGCAAAGGCCTCCGCATTAAAGTTGGAAGATACCAATTGTTGGTCCAGAATATTTTGTAGCGACTCCAAGAACCGTTGGTCGTAGGAATCAATGGAAATATCCTTGGGGGTTAGAATTACTTCTTGACTAAATCGTTTTTGTAGTTTTTTACGGCTCTCCAAAAGGTTTTTTATCGTTTGTTTCAAAACCTTGTTGTTAAATGGCTTGGTCAGGTAGGCATCTGCCCCTATCTCCAATCCTTCCAGTTGGTTTTCATCACCTGTCTTGGCCGTGAGCATAATAATGGGAATATGGGAGGTAGTATCGTTGGTCTTACAATTCTTGGTAAGTTTCAGACCATCCTCTTTTGGCATCATTAAATCTGTGATGATTAGATCGGGCACCTGCTTTAATGCCTTTTGAAATCCGATTTCCCCATTTTCGGCACTAAGAATATGGTAGTTTTCCTGAAGAAGGGAAGAAACATATGTTCGTATATCCTCATTATCATCCACAATTAATACGATGTCCATGTTCTCATCACTTTTCGAGATGAATGCTTCGGAATCCATGATAGGGATGACTTCATTTTTCTGATGGGGCGTTTTTTGGGTTGTCGGTTTGGAATGCATGTCTTTCTCATTTGCTGAGAAGGCTTTTTCGTGAACTGGAACCTCTATATAAAATGTTACGCTGTCAACATCACTTTTCACATCTATTTTGCCCTTATGAAGTTCTACAAGCTCTTTGGTGAGGGCTAAACCAATACCCGTACCGGGCTCATCTTCGTGACTTCGGTGAAAACGGTCGAAGATTTTTTTGAGCTTTTCTTGCGGAATGGATTCCCCTGTATTTTTAATGGATAACAAGAGGTTGCCATTCTTAATATTTGCGCTTAGATGGATTTCGGCATTTTCAGGACTATATTTTAGTGCGTTGCCCAAAAGGTTCACGATAATTTTTTGGAGCACATCGGAATCATACCAATAGTTGTTTTTATCTATGGATATATCACTATTGAGCAGTTGCGACTTTTTGTTGGCTTTGAAAGAAAATGATTCCACAAGGGATTTTAGAAAGGGAGTCAACAACCCTTGCCCAACCCGTAATTTGTAAAAATTGGACTCCAGTTTGGAAAGGTCCAGCAATTGGTCCACCAATGTGGTCAGCCGTTCAGCACTGTTTTTCGCAATGGTCAGGTTTTGTTTTTCTTCCTTGCTCAGAAGGGTATTTTCCAGCTGTTGTTCCACCGGGCCCTGTATCAAGGATAATGGAGTGCGCAGTTCATGGGAAATGTTGGCAAAGAAATTTGATTTGGCGGTGTCTAGCTCCATTAACCGTTTATTGGTCTTTTGACGGTTGCGGTAGAGCAGAAATAGAGAAAGGGCGACCAATGAGATAAGCACAATTCCTCCCAAAAAAATATGTTGTTGATTTTTTTTGCGCTCCTCGGCCAGTTCACTCTGAGACTTAAGCAAAGCGATTTCCTGCTCCTTTTTTTGTGTTTGGTATTTGGCCTCTAGGTCCAATGCAAGACTTTTTTGTTTTCGGGTATCCAAAGAATCTTGATGCACCAAGGTTTGGCTATAGAACTCGGTGGCTTTTTCAAAATCCCCCGTTTTTCTGTAAGCCTCGGCAAGGGAGCTTGTAATACCCAATAGAATGCCACTATGGCCCGCGTCGGAATCTTGGAAATAATCATATGCCTTTTCCAAATATGGGATGGCTTCTTGCTGTCTGTTAATTCTTTGAAGGAAACCTGCATGGACACGATTGGCATTTGCAATTTCTTCGGGGTTTTCCGCCTGTGTCAATAGGTCGAGTCTTTTCTTGTAATAAAATTCGGCTTGCTCGTAATTGTTGAGGTCCGTCTCAATAATACCAAGGGACCAATAGATGTCCGCTACCCGTTTATTGGAGCCCATACGTTCAAAATAAGCCAAACTTTTTTTAAAGTAGGGGATAGCTTTTTCATATTCCCGTCGTTGCCCATAAATATTGCCCAGCATTATATAACCGAAATGTTCCTCTTCAGGATTTCCGATTTCCGAAGCTATTTTTTGGGCACTGCGGAAATAACGCTCTGCTTTCCCAATATAGGATGTGTCCTGTACGCTGTAGGTTCGCAACAGTACCTTTCCCAGATTGAATAGTGCATTTACCACGTGAGAGTTTTTTTCATCATAGCGCTCGGAAATGGAATCTATTTTTTGATAGTGGTCAATGGCATCGATGTCTTCGAACTTTGAATAATGGACATTGCCCAGTGAAAGCAAGGCGCTTGTCATTACCTCTGGTAGTCTGTTGGCACTCGCCAAGTTCATTGCTTGCTTGGCATAATAGGTTGTGGAATCGTAATCGCCCTTCCTGAAATATAGATGCGAGATTTTGCTCTTTGCCTTTCCCAAAAGCAGATGGGAACCTTCTCTTTTTGCGATTTCAAGATTTTGAAATGCAAGCTGGAGCGCATCATCATATTTTGATGATTTGGATAAGGAATCCATTTGTGTTTGATGGACCAAAAATTCTTCAGGAATATCTTGACCAAATGATGAAAACCATATTGACGTAAGAATAAAAGCTAAACCTTTTTTAATCATAAAATCAATTTTTTTCATCGACCTGATGGGTCAAGTTAAATAAAATTCCATTTCACAACCGCCCTCCATGTTGATGTGCTGCAAAAACAGGAACTCTTTGGAAGTGTACGTTGTTAGCGTTGATTTTTGCTTTGATCCTTTTTCACTATTTCTCTGATGGGGACTCCATCTATCAATACATCCTTTAGCACGGCATCACCATTTTTGATTTGAACCAGAGCATATGTGGTTTTTGAGGTATCTATTTGAGATTCCCTATATGTGACCTCTGCATCATAGGCCTTGGACTCTTCCATATAATACCTATTAAAAGGGTAGTCTATGGTCAACTTGTTTTCACCGTTTCCGGAGAGAAACCATACTTTGGCCTTAACAAAATCGATAGAGTTGTCCGGCGTTTGTTTGGTAATGGAGTCTATTTTTGCAAATCCGGATGCGTTGGTAGTGAGCAGTACATATACTTCCTCCCCTCGTGTCCACTCCATCTCACCACTAACTTTATAGGTATTCTCTTCAAAAGCCAGGGTGATGTATTTTCCCCTGAAAGGATCGTTGGGGTCTATGGGTGCAGTCTTAAATTTATATTCTTTGCCACCTTCCAATATGCTTTCCTGGTTCCATATCATCTTGGCAGGAACATAAAGTTGAATCAATGCGACCAGGGCAAAAATGAGTATGTATTTGTTTTTACTATTCATTACCTTGTCTTTTTCGAATCATTCTATAATTGACAAAAAAGAACCCAACACCTACCAATACAAATAGCAGTCCGCGGATTACAAAACTTAGGTCCGTATCAAAGAATCGACATACGATCAAAGCCGCAACAATAAGCAGGCCGAAATTGAGAATGCCCAAATGGTTCCGGTTGGAACCATCCCGAATCGTTAGGATTCCAATGGCAAAGACCAAAAAGTTTATCAAGAATACCGCTATTGATGAAAATGTTCCAATGATAAATATGGGGATAAACACAAAAAAAGCAACCGAAAAAGGGGAGATGCTTTTAATCGATGACGATTTTAACCTTTTATACACAAACACCATGGCCAATACGGTCAAAATGATGGTAATGATAAATTCCGGAGCAACACTAATTTCACTCAGGAACATATCTTTTTTAATGAGATGTTCCCAAAACTCATTAAAGCTTAAAATCAATAAAATGATAACGGTCCCCAAGCTTCCCAATAGGGTAAAGGCATTTTTTGTGGTTCTATCAGGGAGGAATTTACTTGTTCCGAAAAGATAGAACAGGCCAAATAAAGAGGTGTATGCCAAGAACATGAGTTCGTCCATTTGTTTTGAAAAAGTACCCAGAACCACAGTAAGGGACAAGGCGACAAACCAATTATGAAAGCGGACAAAGTTGCTATGGGGACTTTTCTTTAGTAAAAGATAATAATGTGGAACAATAGCAGCAAGCATCAGCCAAAAAACATAGGGTGAATCAGTGGGGTAGTCCCAATATCCGGTTTCGCTTGCGAAATAGGTTATTCCAATAATGTAGAGCAAAGAAACCATTGAAGATCTCATTACATAAACAAGGGGCAATGTCAAAATCATCCAGGTCAGCAGATATGAGCTTAAATCACCGGGAATATTATATATCTGGCTGATTAAAGCGATGCTAGCGCCTACTGCAAAAAACAAAAAAACAGCTGAACTTTCTTTCCAAACAACGTTTTGATGCTTTTTTAGTAAGGTGAACGAGCATAGGGCCTGTCCGACCAATAGAGGAAGAAATGCGGCCCCTGTTTTTAGCCCACGGGGCAGTTCATCCCAGTTATGCGCAATTATGAGGATTATGCCCAGCCCCACCAAGATGGCTCCCAAAACACCAAAAACCAAAAAAAGCTTATTGGTGGATGTATCGTTTCTGCCTTTGTAGTACGATTCTATCCTTGTCGCGGTATCCTTGGAGATTACCCCGGCCTTTTCAAGTTCTTGCAGGTCGTTGAGAATACTCATAGTCCTGGGTTTGTAGGTTAAGAGCTGTGTTAGATTAGGTTAAGATACATAATTATTGTAAAGTCGGTAGAATGATTTAATCTTTCCTATAAGTTGCTTTTCTGTGTTCTTTCCCTTTTTTTAATATCAACTTCAGGTTAACATCATTTTTGGTCGATAAAATCGCCCCAATTTTGAAATGCAAAGATTTTTTTTATAATTTTTCCATACAATCACAATAGTTATATAACTTAGGATAAGTAACCAACAATACCATGGACAACCTCAAACGCGTAATTGTAGACTATAAAAAACTCACCTCCGAGGTACTCAAGCTTTTGGTGGAAAAATATCCTGATGGATATGGGGACGATGATGTCATTAACTTCAAGAATATAAAGGGAGAATATATAGAGGCCGTGGAAGTATCCACCGAGGATACCAAATATCTGGTAAAGATCAGTTCTAAACTGGAACGCACCATGGCCGATTTTGACGAGGATGATAATGAGGAAGATAATTTTGATTCTGAGGGCTACGAAAAAATACCTGAGGAAGATGAAGACTTTTCAGATTCCGATGATGATCCGGATTCGGATGGTGATTCCGACTCTGACGAAGACGAATAATCCTTAACCCTTCAAGTTGTCGAGCATTTCTTTAGTGGTCTGTTCCAAGTTGAACTTCGGCTCCCAACCCCACTCGTTTCTTGCTTCCGTATCGTCAATGCTACTGGGCCAAGAATCGGCGATTTCCTGTCTAAAATCCGGAGCGTAGCTAATATCAAAAGCAGGGATATGTTTCTTAATGCTTTCGGCCATTTGCTCAGGTGTAAAGTTCATGCCTGCCAAATTATAGGAAGACCTCACTTTTATTTGCTCCGATGGACTCTCCATTAAATCAATGGTTGCTCTAATGGCATCGTCCATATACATCATGGGAAGTTCTGTATCGCTCTTCAAAAAGCACTCATATGAACCTTTTTTAAGTGCTTCATGATAAATCTCCACGGCATAATCGGTGGTGCCGCCGCCGGGCATCGTTTTCCAGCTGATCAAGCCAGGGTAGCGCACACTTCTAACGTCCACACCATATTTTTTGTGATAGTATTCGCACCACCTTTCGCCCGATTGTTTGCTTATGCCATACACAGTACTTGGCTCCATAATTGTACTCTGCGGAGTATTGGTTTTAGGGGTGTTCGGTCCAAACACAGCTATGCTGGAGGGCCAGAATACTTTGGAAATCTTTTTGTCCTTAGCCAAATTCAGGACATTGAAAAGAGAGTTCATGTTCAGGTTCCATGCACGCATTGGGAATTTTTCTGCCGTAGCACTGAGCATGGCGGCCATTAAGTAAACTTCATCGATCTCGTAATGCATCACCACATCTTCAATTGCTCCATAGTTGGTGGCGTCCAAGAGTTCAAAAGGTCCTGACTGCATCAAGGCGTCCCCACCCTCGCGAATATCACTTGCAATTACATTATCAGCACCGTACTTGCTTCTAAGTTCAAAGGTGAGTTCCGTTCCTATTTGGCCACAGGCGCCAATGATCAATATGGGCTTATGCATTAAAAATGAAGTTAATTTGGTTCGAGGGCAAAGATACCCTTTATTAAAATTTGTACATTCGCTTATGCAAAAATTGTTAGGTATTCTTGTTCTGATAGTGCTTCTAAACGCCTGTAAAAAGGTTGAGGAAGCCCCTGTTGAGGTGAACACCGAGGAGTTGGAGTTCAACTATCAAAAAATGCCCGAAAAAGTTGAAATCAATCCCGAAGCTGCTGCTATAGTAGCTGATTGGCAACAGTTCAAAGATTTGAACAGCAGTATCGATGTGCTTTATAAAGCAACCAACAATGAAGATTTGGCCCTTGCAATCGATGATTTAATAGAAAAGGAGAAGAAACTTGAAGCAGGACAATACCCTGAATTGTTCGATTCGTTTCAAGTGAAGAGCCGGCAGATGGTGATGCGAACTTTTTTGTACAAGGCCAAGACCAGTATTATGGAAAATCAACCGACTACGGAACCTACGATAAAGGTGTTGGAGGCATACAATTCCATACGTAAGCAGTTGAATGTGATCATGAACAGCCAGTTGGATAAAAAACTGATTCTAGATGAAACATAAGATTCTTGTCTTGGTGCTTTTAACGGTATCAGCGACCCTATTTGCGCAGAATACAGAGAAGGATAAAATCAATGATGTGCTGGACAGTTGGCACCTTGCTGCGGCAAACGCGGATTTTGAGGCCTATTTTGATAAAATGACCAGGGACGGTGTGTTTTTGGGAACCGATGCCATGGAAAACTGGCAGAACGATGAATACAGGAAATTCTCCAAACCTTATTTTGATAAGGGAAAGGCCTGGAGCTTTATGGCGGTGCAGCGAAATATTTATGTAGGCGAGTCTGCCGATTTTGCCTGGTTCGACGAATTGTTGGATACCCAAATGAAAATTTGCAGAGGTTCCGGAGTACTTAAAAAAATAAATGGGCAATGGAAGATTGCCCATTATGTATTGTCAATAGCTGTACCCAACGATAATGTGGCAGAGCTAGTCCAAATCAAGGAAGAAAAGGACAATGCGTTACTCCAAGAGCTAAAAAAGAAGCAGTAGCTTAATTTTTAGTCGCTTCAGAAGTTTCAGCGGCTTGTTGCTTTCTCGATTCCAAAGCTTGCTTGCTCAAACTTGCCAAATTAAAATTTGGGGCTATTTTCAGTGCTTCATCAATAGAAGCAATAGCGGCATCGATATTCTCTTTGTTCTGGTTAAAATCGGCCAATCCCTTCAAATGGTAGAAAGCCGCTTTTAGAGAAACTTCATAGGGTTGTTGTCTTTCATAAAAAGCATACTTCATTTCATCCGTTGCATTGGCAATACCATATTCTATATTTTTAACGGCTCCTTCCATGTCCCCAGTTTGAATTTTAAGGTCGGCCATTTCATAAGCGAGGTAAGGAGATGGGTTTCTGGAATTCAACTCCTCAAAATGTTCCAAAGCTCTTTTGGGCTGGTTCAAGGACTTGAGTGAAAAAGCCTTTACTTGTACTGCCAAATCCGAATCATCGGTATTCTTTTCAATGCCTATGGTGTTCAAGGCTTGCATGTGTTTGCCATTGTTCATGTAAACAAAGGCCAAAGTATCCCTTCTCTCTTTGGAAGGAGAAATCACGTTAAGGTGCGTCAATGCACTGATTACACCATTTACATCACCCTGAAGGCGCATTTCTTTGTAATAATCATTGTAGTGTTTTAGGAGCGCATCGTTTGTTTGGGAAATACCTGTAAAGCCCACAAATAGGAGCAAGAGGAATACAGACTTTTTCATTGATCTTCAATTTAGTGCGCCAAATCTAACAAATTAATCCCAACCCGCCTGTTAAGAATTCGATAAGTAAAAGGCTATGGCCCTAGGAATCAATTGCAGTTTGAAAGGTATGGCCTTTGCCCATAAAGTTTTTGCTCAGTACTATCTTCCCTTTGGTATCGGGTTCTTCGTCATAAGCGGGAGAGGGCAAGCCTCTCTTTTGGGCTTCTTCAAAATAATATATTTGCTTTTTGGGGTGATGCGGATATACACCGTTAAAGAGTTCTCCCCAGTATCCTTGCTCTAGAATGGTAGCAATCATATGAATGCAATCATGAAGGTGGATCAGATTTATTGGATTGTTTCCGCCAGTCAGGTTCTCCCTGCCGGAAAGCATGGTGACGGGATGCCTATTTGGACCAATCAATCCCCCAAATCTGATAATGGTTGTTTTGAATCCGTTTTCATTGCGAAATAAGCTTTCGCATTCCACCAATTGTCTGCCCGATTCGGTTGTAGGCTGTGTAGGCGATTCTTCGGATACTTCGCCTTCGGCATCCCCGTAAACGGCCGTACTCCCTACAAAAATGACATGGGCCACTTCACTCTTTTTGATTTTCGTGATGAGGTGCTTGATTTTTTCAACATAGCTTTCGGTTTGCTTGCCACGAAGTTTCGGCGGCACGTTGATGATTACTGTATCAAGATGGGAAAGGAAGCTTTGGATGTCGCCTTCAATTTCTTTTTCGGACAAAAGAACCTTGAAGGGTTTGATTCCTTCGTTCTCCAAGGCAGAGAACTTATCGGATGATGTGGTGGTTCCGTGAACGTTGTATCCATCTTCAATTAATTTTTTCGCTAAGGGCAATCCTAGCCAGCCACAGCCCAAAACACCGATGTTTTTACTCAAATCGTAAAGTTTTAATTGTTAATATAGCATCATTTAGAACAAATGGCATGGGAATACTGTTTTTTGGACGTTCTGGAATGCTGAAGTCAGGGTGTGTCAAAAGGTCGTTGGAGGCTTCATAAAAAGTAAGTTCCAGTACAGAATCCTTGGGAAACTCCAATTGTAGTTCCGTGAAATTATTGTCTGTTATGTAATGTGTGACCAATCTGTTTTTCCTGTTTTCCAAGAAATAGGGGGATAACTCAATCTGGTTTACTTTGGCTTTGCCCAATTTTATCGGGTTTGTGAACACTTCCAAACGGTTTACGTCCCTATTTGGAGTGACACATACTTCAATAACCCTATTCTCGCCAATAATCGTGTCTAGCACGGTATCAATGTACGGAACTGGAATTTCTTTTTTCGGAGCATCGGCAACATAATTCAAATTGGTGCGGTATTTACTGGAAATCGTCTCTGCTTCGGGTTGCTTTTTATCCTCTCCAAGAAATTGACCGTTCCAATCCATCAGAACATTGTCGTAAGTGGCCCATTGGGAAGTGTTTTTGTCTTCATTGTAAACATATAGCAAGCTGCTTGGTTTTGGTCTTTTCTCGTTAAAGTCGGATTGGATATGGCTTGTGATTCCAAATGCGAAGAAGAGAAACAAACAGAGATAGGCCAAACGCCCTTTACTTTTTAGCTGGCCAAAAAATGGGAGTATCAGGAAGAACAACAGTGTTGTGAACAGCGTTGCGGCGACCATCATTTTTAAACCAAGGCCAACGGGGAACATTTTAATGAAAGGGGAATAAATGAGTACTGCGGGAAATGCCAGAAATACCATGAGGAACGGATTTGGTTTTTCTTGATTGATGGTCACCAAAAGTCCTGCCAACAAACCAAATAGAGGAATTATAAAAAAGCTGGCTCCTTTAAGGTAGTGTGCCACCAAGCCACAAATAATCAGCCAAATAAATATGGGAGCAACCAATAAATTGGACGTACTTGTTTTTCGGAATTTGTGATAGGTGTAAAAACACACGAACAACGAGAACATGACATACACTACAATGTAGAGATGTCCATTGTAAGTGAATCCATGAAGCATATCGTTAAAGCCGGGATACCACCATGTAATGATGGACCAACAGAAGTATCCCGCAAGTCCGTTGACGAGCAAAGTGATAAGAACCGGAACAAAGCCCTTGAAAATTTCCTTGACATTGAGTTTTTTGTTTTTGAAACCAAAAAATAGCAGCAGTACAAACGCAAGAACTGCAAAACTGAACATAGGCCAAATCCATTCAAAAGGGTAGGAGACCATCTTGTAAAAAGGAAGATTATAGTATACTTCATCGCTCAAACTTTTTAGGTTGTCCAAATCGGCATCACTAAAATGGGTGAGCAGGGGCATTAAGTAGCTGCCTTGGTGGGCAAGTGTGTTTCTGTCCAATCTTTCGTAGTTGTCCAATGCAGTATGGTAATCAAAATGGTCGTCGATAAATGCAAAATTGAAGCCTTCGATATCGCCGTCTTCCCTAAAAACAGTAAGGTCTGTATCGTTCGGGAGCATTTTGTAGATACTGTAGGCCAAGGAATTGGCCACGGGGTATTTTGGATTGGCCTCTTTGAATTCCTTTATCAATTTGGCATTGCCCCTATTGGTTTCGATAAGCATGTAACTGGGGCCGCCGCTGCCCCTTGCCTCAAAGTTAAGTGCTAGTCCTACATCTTTGGCCCAGGGGTGCTTGTTTACAAAAAGATCCGCTCCGTTAAGCCCAAGTTCCTCTGCATCACTGATGAGGATAATGATGTCGTTTTTGGGCGTCCTGTTCTCGCTCAAAAAGGCGCGTATCCCTTCCAAAATAGTCGCTACGCCGCTTCCTGCGTCACTTGCTCCGAATGATGAATGTGGATTGCTGTCGTAGTGAGACAATAGAAGAAGTGCTTTTCCATCTCCACTTCCTTCTATTCTTGCAAGAATATTGGTTGCCTTGCTCAAGTTGCCCCAGTCACCAGCGGTATACCCATCTTGAACGGTCGTCGTCAACCCCATTTTGTTCAATTCGGAAATGATATAATCTTTGACACGTTCGTGTCCAGGGAAACCAACGGCATGGGGTTCCATGGACAATTGTTTTACATGCTCCAGCGCCCTGTCCGTGGAAAAGGCTTCTAGCTCAACATCTTGGTCGGGGCTGTAGGAAGGCATCAAGGATTTAAAGCTCCAGTATACGGCAAAAAGAAGGAGTAATAGGGCAAGGGTCCGGGAAAATTTCATGGCTTAGCGTTGTTGGTGATTAAATGTATGAAATTCTAAAAGGTTCTCATATTTTGATGTCAAAAATTAGGTTATTCGCTAAAAAAGTCTATATTTATTATTCAACTTTAAAATCTAACCATATGGCAATCAAAAGTTTTCAAGGCGTACGATGCAAAGAGGAGGCTAAGAAGAAATACAATGCCCCGATTTTGGTGGAGGACTACATGACCAAAAAATTGATCACCTTTTCTCCGGACCAGTCCATTTTGGAAGTGATGGAGACTTTTGCCAAACACCATATTTCTGGTGGGCCCGTTGTGGACAACAATGGTTTTTTGGTAGGGATTGTTTCGGAGGCTGATTGTATGAAACAGATATCTGAGAGCAGGTATTTTAATCAACCTATTTTGGACAAGAGCGTGGAGCGGTTTATGACCAAGAATGTTGAGACCATCCCACACGATATGTCCATTTTTGATGCGGCAGGTGTTTTTGATAGGCATAATAGACGTAGGTTGCCTGTGATGAAGAACGATATTTTGGTAGGTCAGATCAGCCGAAAAGATATTGTGGTTGCGGCCCTCAAGCTTACGTCCCATAGTTGGAAATAATTATTCCCTTTTTACAATCATAAAATAGTCGTTGTCGAGTGGTAAATACCCAAGATCGTAGACAAAAAAGTAGGTGCTTCCCTTTTTTGTGGTATATAGGTTAGTCAGGTATTCAAAATCGAAACCCTTGTCCAACAAACGCATTTTAGTGGTCTTGGTTTTGCCGTCCTTGAGAGGGAAACTGTCAAGAATCCTATAGTTTTTGCGAAGTTTGTTGTTGATGTTTCGAACAAGGTTTTTGCTGTCTCTGTTCAGTAGGTTATTGTATGCGTTTCTGCAATGGTCGGAACAGTATTTTTGATCGATACGGCCCAAGAGTTTTTCGCCACAGACCAAGCATTTTCTTTCGGACATAGGATAAGATTAGGTCACCACAATATCATACTTTTTTAATAAACCGATTAGCCCGCTCTCGCTGAAGCGGGTTTTTTTTATGTGATTGATGGATGGGTCGATGTCGAAATTAACGGCCGAGGTAAAATCGGCCTGTTCGAGATTCGTATTTTCAAAAAGGGCATTTTCAAGGTCGCAACCAGAAAATCCTGCTTGCTTTAGATGAGCCTCTGAGAAATCAGTTTGATGGAGCTTGCATCCATCAAAGATGATACGCGGCAAATCCATGCCATGAAAAGATGCCACCGAAAGATTGCATCCGCTAAAATGTAGTGATAACAAAAGTTGACTGCAAGTTTCAAATTGAACCCCCACCATTTTACAGTCCATAAACGTCACTTCGTTAAAAGTGGTATTGGCAATATTGGTATTGGTGAGGTCGCACCCTTCAAAAGTGCATTCCACAAAATTTTGGTTGTCCAAATACCCCTTGGAGAACAGACAATCCACAAAACGGCAATTTTCGTAATCACCCTTGGGCAATTTTTTCTGTGTGTAATCCTCTTTTGTGAACTCCTGATCTGTCCAAAAGTTTGCAGGCATGGTCTTGGGTTATTTGGTTACTTCATTCGGTTGTACGCAAAAAGTACTTCTTCGGCATTATCCCCCTCTTCGATAAGAACCCAGACATTCATTTGGTCCTCGCTAATTTTTTCCATGGTGAGTCCTTCAAAATACACTTTGTTCGGTTCCAGTTTCACCAGTTTAAAATCGATGGTCTGGTCTTTTTCCTCCCAACCTCGCATATTTCCATCAAAATGTTTAAGCTGTAGTATAATGGAATCGTCCAATTGTTGAATGTGTCCCGATTCATAGAAGGAAACCTTGTCATCATTGACCAAACGAAAAACGAACATCATGGAATTGCCCATGGGGGCGCTCCAGATTTCTTCGGCAATTCCACCAAAGGCTTCGCCCGTCCAATGACCTTCTATCCATGCGACTTCCTCTAAATTGGCCTTGGGCGATGATTCTCCTTCGGAAAGTTGAAGCGTTTCCTGGGCAGAAACGATTCCTGCGCAAAACAGCAAAATAAGTTTGATTGATTTCATGGGTTGGTCAGTTTTTGATTGATAAAACCCTATCCATTAATTGGACAGGGCAAATTTTACGTTTACAGTGGTCTCCACTCTAATTTTTTCAAAATCGATGTCCAAAGGTTGTGCTTGTCCCATATCGGAAGAAACGGCTTTCATTTCCATCATCGGAGCTTGGTTGTATCGTGGATAATACTGTGAGTTATCGGCAATATGAATGGCCATTCCCACTTTTTGACCCAATGGTTTTGTTAGAGCCTCAGCTTTTTGCATGGCCTTTTTTACAGCTTTTGTTCTTAGCTCGAGTTCCAGTTCTTCCATTTTGGAGTACTCGGTTTTTTCAATGCTTGTGTTGGCGATGTCCAATTGTTCCAAGGCCACCATTACTTCGCCCAATTCTTTTCCAGAATACACTACCAACGAGTATTGCTTGCTTTTGAGCACCTCTTTTTGGCGCAAAAAATATTTTTTGAAGTTACTGCCCATGTCTTTGATGACAAGTTGCTTGTCCAAATCAATGCCCATGGCCTTAAAGCGCTGTGCCATTTGGTTTTCCTGCTCCTCTACGGAAACACGGCCTTTAGTATCCTTTTCTTGTATAATGATGTTCAAATAGATTTTATCCGGGGTCACCAGCGTGTCCACTTGTGAAGAGGTTTCCAGATAGGGAGTGTCCAAAAAGTTTTTGGATTGGGCAAAGGTTGTCATAGTAATTAAAGCTGTTGCTAAAAAAATTATAGTCTTTCTCATGATGTAATTTTATTAAAGATAAATACTTCCGCCTTATGTTCAAAACCTGTGCCGTTTTGGATTTTACTCCCTTGTATTGATTCAAATCTTTGGATTAACTCGATAAACTTGAGTACATTGTAGGGATGAAATTTATTTTGGCACCCGATAAATATAAAGGCTCGCTCACAGGACGCGAATTTTGTGAAACCGTTGCTCAAGGTATCTATAAAGTTTTCCCAAAATCGGAAATTTTAAACATGCCCTTGGCCGATGGTGGTGATGGTACCATTGATGTGGTGGCCGATTATCTCAAGGCATCAAAGGTGAGCGTAAAGGTCAAAGATCCTCTTTTTAGGGAGATTACAACACAATATCTGCTGTCGGAGGATGGGCAAACGGCCTTTATCGAGATGTCCGAAGCATCCGGGTATAAGCTATTGCAAAAATCTGAGATGAACTGCATGCACACCACTACCTTGGGTACCGGTGAGATGATCTATGATGCCTTGGAACGTGGTGCCCATACCATATTGTTGGGAATTGGTGGCAGTGCTACCAATGATGGGGGAATGGGCATGGCCAAGGCACTGGGCTATCAATTTTTGGATGCCGAAGGAAATGAATTGAAACCTGTTGGGAAAAATTTGGGCCAGGTGAAGAAAATCAATCAAAACAATGTCCATCCAAAGCTGTTTAACGCCAAAATCCAAGTGGCCTGTGATGTGAATAATCCCTTTTATGGGGAAAACGGTGCGGCCAAAATTTATGGCGCCCAAAAAGGTGCTTCGGATGAGGATATAGAATTTTTGGACAGAGGGTTGAAAAACTTTTCCGAAATTCTTAAGGCATCATTTGATATTGATGTCCAAAATATTCCAGGTTCCGGAGCTGCAGGTGGTGTTGGTGGGGGAGCGGTAGTTTTCTTGAATGCCGAACTGATTTCTGGAGTTGATCTGATTATGCAGCTAGCCAATTTTGATGAAGCGTTGCAAGGAGCGGATTGGGTGATTACGGGAGAGGGACAATTGGATGGCCAGACCTTTTCTGGAAAAACCATCAGCGGAGTGATACGATCTGCAAAAAAACAAAATGTTCCTGTTGCTGCCTTTTGTGGGTCTGTTGATGTTGACATTAACGAGATGCAAGAAATGGGATTGGACTATGCCGTCTCTATTCTCAATCAAATTGGGAATTTGGATGACGCCAAAGCAAGTACGGTGGCGAACTTAAAATTGGCCAGTTACAATTTTGCCAACTTGGTAAAGCTTTCCAAAGGTCAACTCAAATAACTACGGGTCATTTTAAACTCCAACGAGGTTTTTACCGTCTTCCATTCGCTGTTCAAAATGGAGAACACAACGGTATCCCTTAGGTTACCTTGTTCATCAACTCGGTGGTTTCTTATAATACCATCCTGTTTGGCACCCAACCTTAAAATGGCATTTCTGGAAGGGTGGTTGTGAAAGTGCGTTCTAAATTCAACCGCAATACAGTTTAAATTCTCGAAGGCATATTTGAGCAAAATGTACTTGCATTCGGTATTGATTCCTGTTCGCTGGACTTTTTTGGAGTACCAAGTAGCACCTATTTCCACGCGCTTGTTCTTGGCGTCCACATTGAGGTAACGGGTGGTTCCTACAATAGTGTTTGTTTTTTTGTTGATGATGGCAAATGGCAATGATTTTCCTGCTGCCTGCTCTGTTAAGGCGGTGTCCAAATAGGAATCTACGGTTTTGGGCGAGGGAACGGCCGTGTACCATAACTCCCAAAGTTTCCCATCAGATGCGGCAAAGGCCAAATCCACTTTGTGCGTTTTTTGCAGGGGAACTAATTTTACCAATTCTCCTTCCAATTGAATAGGGCGCAGCCAAGAATCCATAGGTTGAAATTAAAGTTCAAATATAAGTTTTAATCCATCGATTTGAGCAAAGAAAAAGCCAGGGAAAATCCCTGGCTCCATCATCAATCAAAAAACGAAATCATATCAACTATTCCGATTCAAATTCCTCAATTATAAAGAAGCTTTTATCCTTCTTGTCAATGAGGTAATTGCTTTCCAGCACATTGTAGTGCATGGACCTATCATCAACGTTAATATCAAAACCGTTATCGGTCTGTACCACCTCAAAGTTGTTCCTTTCGGAACCTTTGTACTTTAGTACCATATAATCGTCGTAGTTAGGGTCTGAGTCACTATCTATGGCTACCAATTTGGTGACATATGCGGATGATGGTTTCCTATCTTGGTTCACCATGCCCTTGTCCTTACTGTCCAGTTCCATGGTATAGTTCCTTCGTTCCATCACCTTTACGCTATATTCCTTTTCCTTTCCATTTTCGGAAACGGTAAAGGTCTTTAATTGCGTAGTGGCCTTCATGACCCCGGAATTTTTATTCTGACCATAACCAGCAAAAGCGGTTAGGGTTGCTAGTGATAGTATGGTAATCAACTTTTTCATAGTATAGTTTTTATAGTTAATAAATCAGTTCGCTGAATGTATGCTTCAACTATTTTAGGTAAGCGGTGAACATCCAGTGTCTTTTCTCCAACGCTGTCATAAATTCCGTCAGCATATTCTCTGTGACCACATCGCCTGTTTCAAGAGCGGCGTTTACGGCGTCCAACATGCTATCATGTAGAATTTCGTAGTCGTGCAAAACTTCCCTGACCATTTCTAGTGCGGAGATATTTTTTTCTTGTTCTTTTATTTTTGATAGCTCAAGTGTTTTTTTAAGCGAAAAATTACTTTTTACGCCAAATACACGGATTCTTTCGGCTACGGTATCAATGTTTTCTTTTACCGTATTGTATTCGTTCTCAAACTCTTCGTGCAGTTCAAAAAACTCTGGCCCTTCAATATTCCAATGGAAATTTCTCAGTTTATTATAAAAAACCTGATAGTTGGCCAAAAGTGTATTTAGGCCTACTACTATTTCAGCAGTTTCCAAATAAGTGAATCCTAGTTTTTTGAAAGTTTTATTTTTTGCTTTAACAGCTTCCATATAATAGATTTTTTTGATTTGTTTTCTATAAAATTACATACCAACACACGCGCGGATTGATTGAAATGATGTAAATATTGATGCAAAAGGTATGCGAGGATTCTTTTGGTGCTAAATTGGCCTGTGGCCACTATTGTGTAGGGAATAAGTAAGCTTTGGCTAGGCGGATTACTAAAAATCGTCTTTGTTTGGTGCTTTAACGCAGTTGAGATCAGTCTGTTTCCTGATCGTCTATAATGAATCCTTTGCGCAATGAAAGGTATACGTCTGAAGAAATATCGGTAACATACTCCTTCTCACCGTTGAAAACCTTCTGGGGTTCTTTGTTTACAGGGTCATGTTCCTGTACATAAATGGTATCCGATTTATCATATAGCACCTTGCCCAAACTAAATCTTTTCACAACAATATATTTATTGATACTTCTGATTGACATGGACTAAGAAGTTATTGGTTAATTAATAAGACACAGTTAGCATTCTTAGGTCACTTTTAATTGTATGTAATTGTTTACATACGTTTACAAACGAAAGCAAACGATTACAAACCAAATAATACTTTCTGATGCTTCTAAGTTTGCCTCGTCGAGCAATGAAGTTCGATGGATACATGTTCAAATCTTAAATCTTATTACTATGAACTCACTTAGAAACAAAGTACAATTGATCGGAAACTTGGGAAACGACCCGGAAATCATCACACTGGAAAATGGTACCAAATTGGCCAAATTTTCCATCGCAACAAATGAATCCTACAAAAATGCCAAGGGCGAAAAGGTAACAGATACGCAGTGGCACAATATTGTAGCGTGGGGCAAATTAGCTGAGATAACAGAGGATTTTTTATCAAAAGGGAAAGAAGTTATAATAGAAGGCAAGCTCATAAACCGGTCATACGAGACCAACGAAGGTGAAAAAAGATATATCACCGAAATTAAATGCAACGAATTGTTGATGCTTGGAAAATAATGATGAATACGAAACAAAAAAAGGAGGTTCGGCCTCCTTTTTTTGTTTTTGGTATTAGGGTAAATTATTTTTTAGTTGTTATAAGTGCAAACGCCAGAACTTTTTTCGAATGAACAACGTACATATAATAAATGCGAGGGATGAGATTAAGAGTTCAAATAGTAGCACTTTTTGCCCTAGGGGTAATCACTAAAATATCCGCACAGGATAATGAAATCCCTTTTTATGAAAAACAGGCTCGTAAGGATGCCCAACACGAACAATTGTCTGTTTTTTCTCTATGGAGGATGAGAAGGATTTTTGGAAGGATCAAACAAGCTATGAAAATGATTTGGAGACCCAAGATAATGCGTCTTACCATATTTATATGAAAGCCAAACAGTCTGCCTACTCAGAGCACGCGCAATCGTGCGGGAATCATTGTGAGCATAGCGACTATTATTATCAACGAACCAGTTTATATTTTACCTATAAAGCCAAACAAGATATCTCGAAAGAGGCCTTTGTTGAGGCACAGCAAATAGCATCGCCCCGAATTTTGTAAATATAGATTTTAGTTAGTTGAAAAACGCCCCAATTTTGGGGCGTTTTTTTGTATGTAGTTTTAATTCTGACCTCCGTTACGCTCGGGTGATCGTGGCTCTGGCCACTCCAATTGCTCTCCTGTTCTACTGCTCATGGGCAATATGGCTTTTTCCCTGGAAGTCTTTTCAGGGTGCTCGCTGGCCATGTAGGCCAAAATGGCCGTTAAAATGGCATTGTTTCTTACATCATCAAAAATAATTTTGTCGTAAGTATCCCTGTTGGTGTGCCAAGTATAGTTCCAGTAGGACCAGTTTAAGGAACTCAAACTAAAGGCAGGTGCTCCCGCCGCTTGAAAAGAGGCATAATCAGAACCACCACGTGCGGGTGTGCCAGGAAAAGTGGTTTCTATCTCGTCCGTGATTTCTGATGGTACTTCATGCAACCATTTTCCAAGATAATCATAAGCATTCAAGAAGCCTCCGCCGGAAATTCTGACTACCCTTCCCGTACCATTATCTTGGTTGAAAAGAGCCTGTACTCCCTCCACAATTTCAGGATTGTCTTCAACAAAGGCTCTGGAACCGTTAAGACCTTGTTCTTCGCTTCCCCAATGCCCAACCAAAATGGTTCGCTTTGGGTTGGGATATGCTTTTTTCAAAATACGCATGGCCTCCATCATTACCAAAGTTCCCGTACCGTTATCGGTAGCTCCGGTTCCGCCATCCCAAGAATCAAAATGGGCGGAAAGGACCACATATTCATCAGGCTTTTCCGAACCCTCGATTTCTGCAATGGTATTGAAGGTTGGCATTTTACCTAAATCTTTTGATTCGGCCACCACGTGAAGCTGCGGTTTTTGACCTGATTCAACCAAGCGATACAACATGCCATAATCTTCCAGTTCCAAATCCACCGTGGGGATTTCCTTGGTGTAGGCCCCGAATATTTTGTTCACTCCAAAACCGTTGGACCAATAGGAGGCTACAATACCAACTGCACCAGCTTCTTCAAGGGCAATGGGCAAAGAACGTCTGTTCAAACCTATATTGCCCATGTTTTGATCCCATGCTTTGGATTGCTCTTCACGCTCCTTCCTCATTTTTTCAAAGGACTTTTCAGTAGCAAACTCTTCCCAGTTGTAATCAGGCCTACCTGTTGGTTGGGGCATGGAGATCATTACCAGTTTACCCTTAACATTTGGAAGCCAGTTTTTAAATTCCATGGAGTCGGAAACCGTAGGTAAAACGATTAGTTCGGCAGTAACTCCTTTTTTTGGTGTACTTGGGCTCCAGGCCAATTGGGTTCCCCTGAGAGTTTGTACTCTTGGATGTACCATATCAATATGGCTGATGCCGCGTTCCCATCCTTTCCATTCGCCCCATTGCTCGTTACGGGCAGGAATTCCCCAACTCTCGTATTTGGCGACGGCCCAATCATGAGCCTTTTTCATTTGGGGAGTACCCACCAAACGTGGGCCAATACCATCCATTAGCTGATGGCCTAGTGTTTCTAGTTGGGAGTTTTCATTGGCTTCTTGAATAATTGCTTCAATCACGGCATCCTTGTCCTGCGCCACTGTTGAAATGCTGGACATAAGGAGCATGGTAAGTAAAAAACAGGTTTTTTTGATCATAGTTTTTAGTTTGCCCTAAAAATAGGACAAATACAGAAACCAAATGTCTTTGAAAAGGAATTTAAGAGAAGTGGGTTAAGCTACTTTTTTCATCAAATCGAAGCAAGGACATTTTTTACAGCGTTTTTTCTCGCTTTTCTGGTATTTTTCGCAGCACTTGGATTTTACCTTACCTGTTGGAGGTAATTCCCGAAGTAAAGCTTTTTTAAATTTTTTCTTTTCTTTTTTCTTTTTGCCCATGGCCATTTGCGAAATAGTGCACGAAAATAATTATTTTAAATCAATCTAAATAAATAATTAACACAAATATGCTCTCAATAGATTAAAAATGAAGGGATAGGCCTAATGTGTTTGGTCCAAAGGAAAGGTTCCAACTTACGTTTTTAGGCTTTTGATCGTTGTACTTTTCATCATATTTGGAATCAAGGTACCTGTCTATGGATTCCACTATGAAAATACTCAGTACCGTGCTGAAAGCTACGTCAGATACCCAATGAAAGTCATCCATTACCCTGACCAGCCCTGGAATCATACCAATGGTATACAATCCTCCTTTTACCCAAGGACTCTTAAATTGCTTGGCAATGGCATAGGCGTTACTGAAAGCCAGCATTGCATGGCCCGATGGAAAAGAGTCATAATCGTATACCCTATCCAAATGCAGTGGGTCGAATGTGGACGAACCTGCCCCGCTTTTGGGCCGGGCCCTACCAATGATACGTTTGCTCACTTGTTGAAGAAAACCTCCGGCGGTGGCCGAAGAAATCAAGAGTACCCCGGTACGTCTAAGTTTTTCATTTTTGGTGAACAGACCTGCCAGATAAACTCCCCCTGTGAGCATATAATTGTTTTCGGGACTTCCGTACTGGTGACCGTAATCCATGATCACATCGGGGATGTCTTGGTCAAAACCATTTTTCCAGTGGTTGAGTTCTTCATCGACGGTAAAAAGGAGAAGTGTGCCCCCTGTCAAATAACCAAAATTGGCCCAATCGTTCCCTTGCCAGTGAAACGGACGGGAATAGGAATAACCAACTCCGCCAAACATGTTCCCTACATCATAGGTAAAGTTGTTCCAAAGGTTTTTTTCTTTTTTTGGTTGTAATTCTTGACCTGTCACGGCGGACGTCAGAAAAGCAAGAATGAGGTAGTTAAAAATTTTCATGAGGTTGTAAACAAAAACAGTCGGCAAAATTACTCATAAATATCTTTTGCAAGGCGAAAAGTGTTCGCATGTGCCTCAACAATTATTTTGATATCTGGAGAATACCCGCCACCCATACTGCATTGAACGGGTATTTGCGAGTCATGGCAAGTTTGAAGTACAAAGCGGTCCCGCTCCTTGCATCCTTCCAAGGTCATGGACAAGGTGCCGAGTTTATCCGATTCCAGTACATCCACACCACAGAGATAAAAGATAAAATCGGGTTGGAGATGTTCCAATAATTCTGGTAATGTCTTTTTTAGTGTGGAAAGATATTCATCATCCGTAGTGCCTTTTTCCAAAGGAATATCAAGGTCAGATATTTCCTTTTTAAACGGATAATTGCCCTTGCCGTGCATGGAAAACGTAAAAACAGAATGGTCGGTCTTAAAAATTTCGGCTGTACCGTTGCCTTGATGCACATCCAAATCCACAATCAGAATTTTCTCGGCCAATTTATGGTTCAAAAGGTACTTAGCACCAATCGCTTGGTCGTTCAACATGCAAAAAGCTTCGCCCCTGTCCGAGTAGGCGTGGTGCGTTCCCCCTGCAATGTTCATCGCAATGCCGTTCGCAACGGCAAGATCGCAACCTTTTATGGTCCCGTCGGCTATGATACGTTCCCGTTTAACTAACTCTTCACTCAAGGGAAAACCAATCTTTCTGGCTTCACTTTTGGAAAGTCGTAGGCCAACTAGATTTTTATAATAATTGTCATCGTGGGCAGCCAAAATATGATGGTCCTCAGGAAAGGAAGGTTCAAAAAAGTTGTCTTCGGAGCAAGTACCTTCATAAAGTAATTGTTGTGGCAGTAACTCGTATTTGATCATCGGGAACCGATGGCCTTCTGGCAAGGGATGTTTGTATATGGGATGGTAGGCAATCTTGAGCATTAGGCACCTTTTTTATGCAATGCCAACTGTATGCGCTTTCTAGCCACGTCCACATCCAAAACTTTCACCACCACCTGCTGGTGAAGACTCACATGTTCGTTTACATCCTTTACAAAAGTATCCGATAGGTTGGAAATGTGGATCAATCCACTTTCCTTGATCCCGATATCCACAAAACATCCAAAGTTGGTAATATTGTTGACAATTCCCGGAAGCAACTGACCTTGATGTAAATCTGTAATCTCTTTTATGTTTTGGTTAAAGGAGAACACTTTGGCCTTTTCCCTAAGGTCCAATCCCGGTTTTTCCAATTCCTTTAAAATATCCTCCAAAGTCGGCATACCAATGGATTCGGTGCAGTAAGATTTTAGGTTGATGCCCTTAAGGGCAGAAGTGTTGCCAACGATTTCCTTTAGTGACACACCTTGGTCCTTCGCCATTTTTGAAACTAGGTTGTAGCTCTCTGGGTGCACGGCGGAATCATCCAAGGGATTTTCACCATTTTTGATGCGCAAGAAACCTGCACTCTGTTCAAAAGCCTTTCCGCCCAATCGAGCTACATTTTTAATTTCTTCGCGGCTTTCGAATGCCCCATTTTCATTTCTGTGAACAACGATATTTTCTGCAAGTTTGGGTCCAATACCGGAAACATAGCTTAAAAGGGGTACACTTGCCGTGTTGATGTTCACGCCAACGGAGTTCACACAGCTTTCCACCACCGTGTCCAAAGATGTCTTTAATTGAGTCTGGTCCACATCGTGTTGGTATTGTCCAACCCCGATGGATTTTGCATCGATTTTCACCAGTTCGGCCAATGGGTCGGCCAATCGGCGCCCAATGGAAACGGCTCCACGAACCGTTACGTCATAATTTGGAAATTCATCACGCGCAATTTTGGAAGCCGAATAAATGGATGCGCCGGCTTCACTAACCACAAACACCTCAATCGGTTTTTTGAAAGGTATGCGTTTTACCAATTGTTCGGTCTCGCGCGATGCCGTTCCATTGCCTATGGCGATTGCTTCGATTTTGTAAGCATCTACCAACGAACTAATCTTTTTGATGGCTCCGGAACTGTCCCGTTGAGGGGGATGGGGATAAATGGTCTCATTGTGCTTTAAATCGCCCTGCTCGTCCAGGCATACTATTTTACACCCTGTTCTAAAGCCCGGGTCAATGGCCAAGATTCGTTTTTCACCCAAAGGAGCACCGAGCAATAGTTGCTTCAAGTTTTTGGAAAACACCTGAATGGCATCTGCATCTGCCTTTTCCTTGGCCGCTTTTAAAAGTTCGTTGGAGAGGGATGGCAGTAAGAGCCGTTTGTATGCATCTGCAATGGCCAGTTCAATTTGTTCTGCACAGGCATTATTTGTTTTAATGATGCGCCTTTCGATATTTTGAAGTGCCCTTTCATCATCTATCTCCACTTTTATTCGGATAAACCCTTCCTTTTCCGCTCGCATTATCGCCAAAAATCTGTGCGAAGGGCATCGGTCCAAAGGTTCGCTCCAATCGAAATAGTCGCGAAATTTTTGGGCCTTCTCTTCTTCTTTTTTGGTTTTGACAACCTTGGTAGTGATCAAGGCAAATCGCTCCAACTGGCTCCGTATTTGATTTCGGATATCGGTACGCTCATTGACCCATTCGGAAATAATATGACGGGCTCCCTCGAGGGCATCGTCTTCGTTGATGACATTCTTGTTAAGATATTTGGAGGCAATGTATTCGATTTCATCGCTCCGTTGTGCCATAATGATTTTGGCCAACGGCTCCAATCCATTTTTTCGTGCGGTCTCTGCCTTGGTCTTTTTGCTTTTTTTGAACGGAAGGTAGAGGTCTTCCAAACTGGTGATGTCGGTACAGTTCAAAAACTTGGCTTCCAGTTCGGGGGTAAGGGCATCTTGTTCCTTAACAGCTTTGATGATGGCGGCTTTTCGCTTTTCCAACGCCTCAAACTGGTTCTTGAATTCGACAATGGAACCAATCTGGACCTCATCCAAATTTCCAGTAAGTTCCTTTCGATATCGGGAAATAAAGGGAACGGTACAGTCTTGGTTTAAAAGGGAAACGGTGTTCTCCACACTTTTCTCTGAAAGGTTGGTGTGGCGGACAATATAGGGGACAAGTTGCATGATGTTTGTTTAATAGATGTCACTTCGAGCACAGGCGAAAATTCTTTCCGTCCAAGTTTTTAATATGGGTCTTGAATGCGCTCGACCTTACAATTTCTTTGGATGTTAATTAATTTATGGTCTCTCCGTTGCTTACCCCATCTTCATCCGTATTTACAAAAACAAGTTTGCCATTTTTGTCCTCCGTCATCAAGATCATGCCCTGACTTTCCACACCACGTAGTTTTCTTGGAGCCAAATTGACCACAACGGTTACTTTTTTGCCCACAATGTCCTCAGGTTTAAAGCTATTTGCAATACCGGAGACAATGGTTCGGGTATCAAGCCCCATATCTACTTTTAGGACCAAAAGTTTGTTGGCCTTGGGCATTTTCTCAGCTTCAATAATGGTCCCAACCCGTAAGTCCAGCTTGGCAAAATCATCAAAAGTAATGGTGTCTTTAAGTGGAGCTGCTTCTTTGTCCATTTGTGCATTTGCTTTTTTGGTAGCTTCCAATTTATCCAATTGTTGTTGGATTTCGTTATCCTCGATTTTTCTGAAGAGCAATTCACTTTTGTTAATTGTGTGTCCTGCTGAAAGTAAGGTTTCTTTTGAACTAACATCATCCCACTCGATAGATTTCTCATCTTCGTTCGAAATGACATTGAGAATTCCTTTTAACTTCTTCGAGGTAAACGGCAAGAAGGGCTCGCTTAAAATTGCTAATCCGGTAGCAATTTGGAGTGCTACGTACATGATGGTCTTGACGCGCTCTTCGTCCGTTTTGATGAGTTTCCATGGTTCTTGGTCAGCCAAATATTTGTTGCCCAATCGCGCCAAGTTCATCAATTGCTGACTCGCTTCACGGAAACGGTAGCGCTCCAAAGATGTGGACAACGTCTGGGGGAATTTCTTTAAGGCCTCTAATGCTTCCTTGTCAACAGCAGTGATTTCGCTAGGTGTAGGCACCTCCCCGTCATAGTATTTATGCGTCAATACAGCCACACGGTTCACAAAGTTCCCAAAAATGGCCACTAGTTCATTGTTGTTCCTAGCCTGAAAATCTTTCCAAGTAAAATCGTTGTCCTTGGTCTCCGGTGCATTGGCAGTCAATGCATAGCGAAGTACATCTTGCATATCCGGGAACTCTTCCAAATACTCGTGCAACCAAACCGCCCAGTTTTTGGAAGTGGAAAGTTTACTGCCCTCAAGGTTCAAAAACTCGTTGGCAGGCACATTGTCCGGTAAGATATAATCGCCGTTGGCCTCCAACATGCTCGGGAAGATAATACAGTGGAACACAATGTTGTCCTTTCCGATAAAGTGTACCAATTTGGTGTCCTTGTCCTTCCAGTACGGCTCCCAATCCTTACCTTCTCTTTCTGCCCATTCCTTGGTGGAAGAAATGTAACCAATAGGCGCATCAAACCATACGTATAGTACTTTTCCCTCGCCACCTTCAACGGGAACGGGAATACCCCAATCCAAATCACGGGTTACGGCCCTGGGTTTTAGGCCTTCGTCTATCCACGATTTACATTGTCCGTACACATTGGGCTTCCAATCGGATTTGTGCTCTTCGAGAATCCAATTTTTCAAGAAATCTTCGTACCTATCCAAAGGTAAAAACCAATGTTTAGTAGTCTTTAAGGATGGAACAGTTCCCGTTATGGTGGATTTTGGATTGATAAGGTCTGTGGCGTTCAATGAGGAACCACAATTTTCACATTGGTCACCATACGCTTCTTCGTGACCACATTTGGGGCAAGTTCCTATAACGAAACGGTCTGCCAAAAACTGTTTGGCCTCATCATCATACAATTGCTCGGTCTCCTCTTCGATAAAATCTCCTTGCTCGTACATTTTTTTGAAGAACTCCGAAGCGGTCTTATGATGCACCTCTGCGGAAGTTCTTGAGTAGTTATCAAAAGACACACCAAAATCAGTAAATGATTTTTTGATGATAGCGTGGTACTTGTCTATAATTTCTTTTGGGGTAACACCTTCCTTTTTGGCCTTCATGGATATGGCGACACCGTGTTCGTCGCTACCGCAAACAAAGGCCACATCGTTGCCCCTTAATCGTAAATAACGGGAATAAATATCGGCGGGAACATATACGCCTGCCAAGTGCCCAATATGGATAGGGCCGTTGGTGTAGGGCAGTGCCGCAGTAATGGTGTACCTGGAAGGTGAAGTATTTTGAGCCATTTAAATCTAATTAGGCCCCAAAAATACTGATTTTAACGGGATACTCACAAAAAACGAAACCCCCGGAAATGCGACCCTATTTGGGGTGAGGGGTACATTACCGAAGGGTTTCGAAATAAAGGATAACAAAGTGTCCCGCTTTTTACGCAATCATTACTGATTTGCTCATCTTTTTTTCTCCCACGGAGATTCTATAAATATATTTTCCTGTGGATAGGCTATCGCGCATTCGCTCCCGTATATTGATATCTACGGCGCCTTCCAGCATCATTTCATTGAACAAGGTACCAACGCGTTGCCCCAAAATATTGAAGAGTTCAATGTCCACATGGGCCGCAACCGGCATTTCCAAATGAATGTGTGGGTTCCGTGGTGATGTAGCCGGATATATGGCTGCATGTTGTATGCCATCCAAAATATCGATATCTGGATTATTGGGGTCTTGGCTTGGTGGTGTTTCCGGTAGTGTGGGCGGGTCGTTGTCCATGGCAATGTCGTCAAAAGTTTCGCCACTACAATTAAAGCCAAGGTCGATAGCTTTATAGGGGTGGCCCAATAAATGCTGTTCCACCGTTTGCCTTGGCACACAAAGCCATTCTGCCAATACAGTTCCGTAAAGGTTTCTAAAATCCATGGTGTACTCCAGGTTTCCACGGTTGTTGGGTTCGTCCAATGAGGGATGTTCACCCACAAAGGCACTTCCGCTCAATCCGGAACCAAAGAACAGGGTAGGGGCAGCTTTTCCATGGTCGGTACCATTGGAACCGTTTTCAAAGATTCTTCTGCCAAACTCGGAAAAAGTCATGCTGAGAACATTGTCATCTTGTTCAGTAAATGCGAGGTCTTCGTAGAAATTATTGATGGCAATAGAAAGGTTCGACATTAAACGTTCGTGAACAATAGGCTGATTACCGTGGGTATCAAATCCTCCCAAAGAGATCATGTATACTTTGGTACCTAAATTCCCTTTGATCAAACGTGCCAAAAGGGCCAATTGTCTGGCAAAGCCGTTGTCTTGGTATTCCACTTGATTTTGTCCGGCCATATATGCATCATGAATGATTCCAGCATACTCGTAGGTGGTATTGGCAACTCCGCGAAGAAAACGCAATTGGTCCCCGTACATACAATTATCGAAGGGTGCATTTTCAATATCGTAGAAGGAACCTGTTTCTGCAATTTGTTCTAATTGGTCCACATTGTTGGTCACGAAGGCATAGTTGGTTTCTTCACCTTGGAAGACCAAGTTTGCCAAGTTTCCAATTTGAATGGCAGCGGGTGCGGCCGGTGGATTAATTAAATAATCGGGATAAAGGTTTTCAAAATGTCTACCCATCCAACCTGTGTTCTCGCCAGAGAATCCAGTGGTAGTTAAATCCGTGTTGGCAAAAATATCGGAACCGGTAAAGTGTGATAAACTTTGATTTTCGTAGCCTACGCCATGCACTGCCTTGAACTGGCCATCTCCCCAAAGGGATTCCAGGGCGCTCATGTAAGTGGGCACCCCAAAATCGTCGGTAAGTTTTAAGACCTTACTTTCTGGGATGTAGATGTTGGGCCTTGCATTTGCATACGTATCATATTGTTGGATCGGGATTACGGTGCTCAGACCGTCGTTCCCTCCCGATAAGCGAATCAATATTAGAATGTTGTCCGTTTCTGCGGCAGCAACTGCGGCCGTAAGAGGTGATGGGGAGGAGGCAGAAATCATATGGCTGCCCAAAAACATGGAACCCGAACCGGCAATGCCCAAAGCTTGGACAAAGGAACGTCGGCTCCATTTTTTATGTTCTAGATCGTGGCCATCGTGCTCGATGCCTTTGTGAGGGGAATTATCGTGGGTGTGGTGATTATCGCACATGATGATGGGGTTATTTGAGTTGGAATTCGGGTTCTCTGGATAAGTGACGCAACAGTATGTATACCTGTGTTGGAGTTTCTGCACTTACTTGCAGCACCCATTGGCTTGTACCGCCAGGGTAATACTCCGGAGCATAATATTCCTCCGGGACATCATCAATTTTGAAGGCGTCCATGGCCCGCTCAAAATCGGCATCCGTCAAAAGGCCTTTTGGCGTAAACTTATCTACCAAAGCCCTTACCACAATTTCAGGATTGCTTGTATTGCTATTGGCAGGGCCAACAGCATCCACAGCCAAATCCCTAAACTGTTCGGGGTCGTTTTGGAAAAATCTTTCCAAGAATACCTCAACAGTCAACCACCGTCCAATAATAAAGTTAGTGTTAATCCAGGTCCGGTCCCGTTGCCAACCTTCAACTTCGGGAGGTTGAAAAAATCGTTGCCCGATCAATGCACATGAATCTATCATATTAATGATGGTCATGTCATCATAAGTAAAGCCTGTTTCTTTCAAAAGGTTGAAATACAGGTCCGCCGGGCTTTTAATAATGACACCGATTGCGGTTTCATCAAAAAAGTGCTGACTTTTAAACAGTTGGCGCAGTACAGGAGCAATCTCGAACCCGCTATTGATAAAAGTTTGGGCCAAACCATCGATAATCTGTGGGGCAATTCCACCTTCATCATTCGTAGAATCTGGGTGTACGAAGAACTCGTATAATTTTTTACAGATAAACCACCCTATCTCATTCGGTCTTTGATTGAAAAGGATATCGATTACATCATCATAGTCCCAATTTCCGGTTTGTCCAAAAATGGTTTTGTTTTCGGTATTGAACTCGGTAGGGTCAAAGGTCACCGTGGTACATCCCTCTTCACCACGTTCGGTATATCCCGAAAGTGCCTTGGAAGTCTCAATAATATCTTCTTCCGTATAATTGTTCCCTTCGCCCAAGGTAAAAAGTTCATAAAGCTCACGGGCGTAGTTCTCGTTGGGGTTGTTACCGCGGTTGCGGACACCATCCAAATAATAGAGCATGGCGCTGGTAAGACCTATTTCGCTGGTAAAGGTCTTAAAGTTGCCCAAGGCATTGCGTTGCAAGCAATTGATGTAATAGAATAGGAAACCGGGACAGTTATAAGTTTCTAGTTGGGTAACAAAGTGATTGCTCCAGAAAAAACTGAGTCGGTCCAATAATTCATTGTTGACGAGCGCATTGCCATATGCGGTGGTAAGGTCATCGATTTGGGCGTTTCTCATTTGCCGTGCCAGGTCATCGTCGGCCGGATAGTTGGCGTTGTTCCAATCTGCCCATTCCGGTGCTGGAATAGTTGGGGCGGCAAGCGCTTGATTGACCAAGTTGTCGACAAGGGCGCCAGCTGATTGTCCTACAGCGGCATTAATGGTCTGTACGGAGGCACTAAAGCCAAGCCTTCGGTACAAGTGGGCCGCGCGTACCTCGTCCAATGGAGTGGTGTACGGCGCCAAGGTTGAGGAATTACAATTGATGAAGTACTCCATAGCAATATCTGGCGTTAATTTGGTACATAGTTTTGGGGTGAACTATATGCTTATGCTAGTGTTGGATGTGGTTCAATTGAGCCAACAAATTACAACCTTAACGTTCTAAAGTCCATGAACTACCAAATTTTTCGACGAAATGCATATTTTTTTTGGACTTTTACAAATTGTATGGAGGATCATAACACTTTTGGTAAACTCGGCGAACAAAAAGCAGTGGAATTTTTAAAGGCTTCCGGATATGAAATTAAGGCTCTGAACTATCGCTATTTAAAAGCTGAGATAGATATTATTGCAGTCAAGCACAACGTCTTGGCGATAGTGGAGGTGAAGTCAAGAAAAATGGGGTTTCTCAAGGAAATTTCGGAAGTTGTTTCTGCTAAAAAAATCAAGTTGTTGACCATGGCTGCCAACTATTTTGTAGAGAAGTCGGAGGATAATTTTGAGGTACGGTTTGATGTAATAACAGTGATTCAAAAGGAGAAAAAATTTGAGATTGAGCACCTTGAAAATGCATTTTATCATTTTTAACCATTTGTTTGTTTTGTAACAATATGTTATTTTTGTTGAAAATCAACCAAAGATGAAAACAATTTCCGCCGTAGTTGAGCACTACATCAAGAAAAAGCCTTTTTTACAAACAGCTCTAGCACAAGGAATTATAAACTTAACTTCTTTGTCCAGACAGATAAAGCCCGAGATTGCGGAGGAATTGGGCAAGGATGTAAAAGATGGTGCCATTGTCATGGCACTTAAACGTTTATCCGATGATCTGGAGTTTAGGGCCACGCATAAAATTGTAAAGGTGCTCAAGAATATAGGTGAGATAACCGTTCGCTCCAACCTCACTGACTATACCTTTTTGGCTTCAGACACCATTTTGCAGCAACAGGCCAAATTGTTGGAAGAAGTCAATGTAAATCAAGACGTCTTCTACACTTCTTCCAGAGGGGTCAATGAAATCAATATTGTGATCAGCAATGTGATGGACGGTGTGGTGGAAAAGAATTTTAAAATGGAACGCTGCACGCAAAAGGCGGAAGGACTGTCTTCCATTACGGTAAAATTGCCAGCCGAAAACGTTTCGGTCCCTGGAATCTATTATTTTATTTTTCAGCGATTGGCATGGGAGGGTATTGTGCTTTATGAGGTGATTTCCACTACTAACGAGTTTACCATTTTGGTGAACGATGAACAGGTGGATGTCGCTTTTAAGACTATCAAAGATTTAAAATCCTTATAATTAGAGATTCCTTTTCTTGGTCTAAACTAAAAAGACATCTTGTTCGTTCTAGGAAAAGACACTTTTTGGAAAAAATGACCAAAAAAAGGATTCTTTTCGGCTTGCTGGGCCTATTTGTGCTGTACTTGTGCTATTTGGCCTATATTTTTATTCTGTCTCCCAAGACCAATCTACAGTCCATTTATTTGATTCCGAAGGACGCTGTTTTCATCATCGAATCGGAACAGCCTGTGGAAAGTTGGGAAAAGGTAAGCAAGAGCAAGGCCTGGCACCACCTTAAAAAGAACGATTACTTTTCGGAACTCACGGAGAACATTCAAAAGGTAGATACGGTTTTTAACGACAATCATAAACTTTTCGAGTTTTTTGATAACCGTTCCCTGTTCATCTCCATCCACATGATATCGCCCAAAGATTATGGGATTTTTTATGTGCTGGATTTAAAGCGCATTGCCAAACTACAATTGCTCAAAACCTATTTGAACACTTTGCTGGATGATGGCTACGTGCTGAGCAAGCGAACCTACCACGAACACGAGATTTTGGAAGTTCACGATAGGGAAAGCAAGGAAACCATGTATTTGTCCTTTATCAAAAACCAGTTGGTGGCCTCCTACACACATACTTTGGTGGAAGCTTCGATAGACCAATATAATGAACCCGTGTTGGGACGAAATCTCAATTTTTTGGAAATCAACCAAAAAGTGGGACATGAGGATTTGTTCCGTTTGTACACGCAATACCATTATTTTGACGATTACATTAAAATGTATTCAGATAAGCCCTCTGACTGGGTACAACGGGTAAGCGAAAACTTTTTGTTCTCGGGCTTTTATTTTGATTTGGACGAAAACAGCACCTTAACGGCCAATGGATATACGAACATCAGCGATGTGAACGAATATTATTTGGAGGCTTTACAAAAGTCGGGCACGGCCGAGCGCTCCATTCCCCAAATTGCTCCGAATACTACTGCATTGTACATGAGTTATGGCTTTGATAGTTTCGCCGAATTCTATAAGAATTTTGAAATAGTCCAGCAAAATGACCCTGAACAGTTTGAGAGTTATCAGGCCGGGATTACCAAGGTGGAAAAGTTCCTCAAAATTGATGTAAAGGAGAATTTTGTGAGTTGGATAGGGGATGAGATCGCGGTACTTCAAATCAAATCGCATATTAATCAAGGAAAAAATGATTTGGCATTGGTGCTCAAAGCCAATGATGCCGAGGATGCCAAGACCAATCTTGATTTTGTTGTGGAACAGATACGTAAAAAGACCCCGGTAAAATTCAAAGCGGTCAATTATAAGGAGCACGAAATTAATTTCTTGTCCATCAAAGGTTTCTTTAAGATGCTTTTAGGTGGTAGATTTGATGAGTTCGACAAGCCCTATTTTACCCAGATCGACGATTACATTATATTCAGTGATAATCCCAATACCCTAAAAGGCATCATAGATAAAGTTGTTGCTCGCGAAACCTTGTCGACTTCAAAGGAATTCAAAAGTTTTGATGAAAAGTTCGATTCCGAGTCCACCATGTTCGTATATAGTAATGTTCCTTTGCTGTTTGATAATATGTATGCCCTGGCCGATGCCCCGACCAAACAAAGAATGCGTAAGAACAAGGATTTTATCATTTGTTTTGCTCAAGTGGGATTGCAACTAACGCCCGAAGATGATTTGTTCGAAAGTAGATTGGTGCTCAATTATCAGGATGTGGAAGAACTAAAGAAGAAGACCATCAATTCAGCCAAAACATCTACCAAACCTGTTCCAAAAACTCAAAATTCAGCGACAACCAAAATTACCGATGCTGTTTTTGATCTTGGCCCTATTTACCCAAATGATTTAAACGCTAATTCTTTCAGTAAAACCTATACCAATGGCAATATCCGTTTTGAAGTGGATTTGAAAGATGGTCTTAAACACGGTCGTTATGAAGAATTCTATTCGGATGGCACCCGAAAAATTCGTGGTCGCTTTAGGGATGATGAGCAAGTGGGCACTTGGCGCTACTACGACCAGGAAGGCAACCAAGTTTATAAAAAACGATTTTAGATTTCTCCTCGCTATGCCCTGTCGAAATTATTCTTGGAGAATTATGTCATTTCGAACGCAGTTAGAAATCTCATTTCCCTTTCTGAGCGTAGCGAAGAATCCTTTTTAAAATATACTAATCGGTGATTGGAGCAATTCCCCAACAATCATTACCTTGTTTGCCCAAACCAAACCTCCGACAATGAAAAATATTCTAGTAGCAACAATGTTTGTTGCCATCATCACATCTTTTACGGTAAACTCTCAACAAATCAATTTTCCAGAGCGCTATGCAACTTGGAAAACAGCCGAAAAAGGTCAATTTAAGTTTGATCAATCTGCACTGGATAAGGCGGTTGGTTTTGCAAATAGCAACGAATATTCCGAGTCAAGAGATTTACGGATTGCCATTTTAAAAGGGTTTGAAAAGGAACCGTTTCACGATGTTTTGGGCCCAACAAAGAAGCGTGGAGGTCCCGCCGGTATGATCATGAAGAACGGCTATGTCTTGGCTTCTTGGGGAGACACCAAACGGGTGGACATGACCTTTAGCGTTACCAAGAGCTTTTTATCCACCGTGGCCGGATTGGCAGAGGACCAAGGTTTGATAAAAGACACCAAGGACAAAGTTGGAGACTACATTTGGGATGGCACTTTTGATGGGGAACATAATTCCAAAATTACTTGGGAACATTTGCTACAACAAAATTCTGATTGGTCAGGTGAACTTTGGGGAGGCAAGGACTGGGCCGACCGTCCACCAAGCGAAGGAGGATTGGACGATTGGAAATTCCGAACCCTTAACGAACCTGGTACCGTAATGGAATACAACGATGTTCGCGTAAATGTTCTCGCTTATTCACTCACCCATGTGTGGAGAAAACCTGTGCCCATGGTCCTCAAAGAAGAGGTGATGGACAAAATTGGGGCTACCACTTCGTGGAGATGGTTTGGATACGATAATGCGTGGACGGTTATCGACGGAATCAAAATGAAATCCGTAACGGGTGGTGGGCACTCTGGTGCTGGACTGTTTATTTCCACGGAAGATATGGCCCGATTTGGAACGCTCTTCTTAAATAATGGAAAATGGGGCGATGAGCAGATTATCAGCGAGGAGTGGATCAAAAAAGCGATTACACCATCTATTCCCAACGTGAATTATGGGTATATGTGGTGGCTCAATCAACAAGGAGGCAGGCATTGGGACGGCGTTCCCGAACATGTGTTCTACGCTGCTGGTTTTGGAGGTAACTTTATTGTGGTGGACCAAAAAAGTGGATTGGTCATCGTGACCCGTTGGCTGGAACCTTCAAAAATTGGGGAGTTTGTAAAGCAGGTGTACGAGGCTTTTTAGTTTTCATAGTCCTTTTCCAAGCGGATGCTGAGTGCTGGTCATTGAGCGAAGTCGAAATGAGTCAAAGTATGACACAGAATCTTTGGCTACTTTGGATTTCTCGTCGCTTCGCTCTGTCGAAATGACCACGAGTGCTTAATTGTCATTTCGAACGAATGTGAGAAATCTCTTGATAATGGACTAAGCAGAAATATTTTCTTTTTGAGGGGTAAAAGGCTCCAACACCTTCAACGCCTTGTCCACACTGGTAATCTTTTCAAACACCAGTAATAATCGGAGTCCATTCCGGGTCTGTTTCTCTTTGAGTTTTACCAATTGCGGATGCGTTTGCGCGTATTGCAATATTTGTGTGAATGTAGCACTTTGGTAAAATCTGGATTGCTGGTCGGCAATAAAATATCCAATGAACTTGCCTTTCTTCATAATCACCCTTTCCAGACCAATATGGGTCGCGATCCATTTGATACGGACGGAATCCATCAAATCTTGTGCGGGTTCCGGTAATTCTCCAAAGCGATCTACCAGCTGTGCCTCGCATTTTTGAAGGCCTTCCTCGTCTTCTATATCGTTGAGTTGTGTGTAGAGGTTAAGTCGCTCGGTTATATTGTTGATGTAATCATCTGGGAACAACAGCTCAAAATCCGTATCGAGCTGCATCTCCTTTACATATACCTTTTCCTTGTTACCTTCAACTTCCTCGTATAGTTCCTTGAACTCATTTTCCTTGAGTTCGTCGATCGCTTCGGACAATATTTTTTGATAGGTCTCGAACCCGATTTCATTTATGAAACCACTCTGCTCTCCTCCCAAAAGGTCTCCCGCACCACGGATTTCCAAATCCTTCATGGCAATATTGAAACCACTTCCCAAATCGGTGAATTGCTCCAAGGCCTCGATACGTTTTCGGGCTTCCGGGGTCATCACTTCGTATGGTGGAGTAATAAAATAACAGAAGGCTTTTTTGTTGCTTCGTCCCACACGTCCACGCATTTGGTGAAGGTCGCTCAACCCGAAATTGTTGGCGTTGTGAATAAAAATGGTGTTGGCGTTGGTCACATCCAACCCACTTTCAATAATCGTTGTAGAAACCAAAACATCAAACTCCCCGTTCATAAATGCAAGCATCAAAGATTCCAGCTTTTTGCCTTCCATTTGGCCATGTCCAATGCCAATTTTAGCATCGGGCACCAAACGTTGGATCATTCCGGCTACTTCTTTGATGTTCTCAATGCGATTATGGATAAAGAACACCTGTCCGCCCCTTTGGATTTCATAGGAAACGGCATCGCGAATAATTTCTTCGTTCAATCGGATTACTTGGCTCTCGATAGGGTAGCGGTTCGGTGGTGGTGTGTTGATGACCGAAAGGTCACGAGCGGCCATCAAACTGAATTGGAGGGTCCTCGGAATAGGTGTAGCCGTCAAAGTAAGTACATCCACATTTTCTTTGATGGAACGTAACTTTTCCTTGACCGATACCCCGAATTTTTGTTCCTCGTCCACAATCAACAATCCCAAATCCTTGAACTGAACGTTTTTGTTCACCAGTTGATGGGTCCCGATGATGATGTCGATTTTACCATCGGCCAAGCGCTCCAACACATCTTTTTTCTCCTTTGCGGTACGGAAGCGGTTAAGGTAATCCACCGTTACCGGCATTTCCTTTAAACGTTCCCTAAACGTTCTGCTATGCTGAAAGGCCAAAATGGTGGTCGGTACCAAAACAGCAACTTGTTTACCGTTGTCCACAGCCTTGAATGCAGCCCGAATGGCAACCTCTGTTTTTCCAAAACCAACATCACCACAGATCAAGCGGTCCATTGGACGTTCACTTTCCATATCCTTCTTGACGTCTTGGGTGCTCTTTTCTTGGTCAGGGGTATCCTCATAAATGAAAGATGCTTCCAGTTCGTGTTGTAGATAGCTGTCGGGAGCGTATTGGAAACCTTTTTCCAATCGACGTTTGGCGTAGACTTGGATAAGGTCGAAAGCAATCTTTTTGACCCTTGCCTTGGTTTTTTGCTTCAGTTTTTTCCAAGCAGCAGAACCTAGCTTGAAGATTTTCGGGGGTGCACCATCCTTACCATTGTATTTGGATATTTTGTGCAGCGAGTGGATGCTCACGTATAGGATGTCCCGGTCACCATAAATCAGTTTTATGGCTTCCTGTTTTTTGCCCTCCACATCAATTTTTTGTAATCCGCCGAACTTGCCGATACCATGATCAATGTGGGTCACATAATCCCCAATTTCCAGTTTGTTGAGTTCCTTCAATGTGATGGCCTGCTTTTTGGCATAGCCATTCTTTAAATGGAACTTGTGGTAACGTTCAAAAATTTGATGATCGGTGTAGCAAGCAATTTTTAAATCCGGGTCCACAAAACCTTGGAACAACGGAAAAATGATGGTCTGATAGTGCACCGTCTCGTCCACTTCCTCAAAAATGTCGTGGAAACGCTTGGCCTGTTGCTCAGTGGAACAGAAAATATAGTTGCTGTAACCTAAATCCCGATTATCGTTAAGGTTTTCAATGAGCAGGTCAAATTTTTTATTGAAGGAAGGTTGTGGTTTGGTGTTGAATTGGATTTCGTCACCCTGAACTTGTTTCAGGGTCTCACTGGAAACTCCGATGTGAATGCACAAATAATCATTCAACTGTTCTTTGAGCAAAGCCGAATCCAAAAACAACTCTTTAGGTTGGGCATGTTTGATGTCCTTGCTCAGTTTGGCAAAACTTTCCTCTGCTTTTTCAAAGAATGAATCAATCCGGTCGTAGATTAAAGCGGGGTTCTTGGCAAAGACCACAGTATTGCCCGAAATATATTTTAAGAAACTTTCCCGTATTTCCTCGGTGAACTTATTTTCCACGTTTGGAATGATGGTGATTTTCTTCACTTTGTCCGTGGAAAGCTGTGTCTCTACATCAAAAGTTCGAATGCTGTCCACTTCATCACCAAAAAACTCGATTCGGTAAGGCTCATCGTGAGAGAAGGAGAAAACATCTACAATACCTCCACGAACAGAAAACTCGCCGGGTTCTGTTACAAAATCCACCCGCTTGAACTGATATTCAAATAACACTTCGTTTAAAAAGTCCAATGAAATTTCGTCGCCCAATTTTATCTTTTGGGTGTTCTTGTCCAGTTCCTTTCGTGTGACCACTTTTTCAAAAAGCGCATCAGGATAGGTGACGATGATGGCCGGCTTTTTTCTGGAATTGATGCGGTTGAGCACTTCGGCACGAAGTAGTACGTTCGCATTGTCCGTTTCCTCAATTTGATAGGGCCTACGATAACTTCCGGGGTAAAAAAGTACATCCTTTTCTCCCAAGAGTTGCTCCAAATCATTCAAGTGATAAGCTGCTTCCTCTTTGTCGTTCAGAATCAATAGAAATGGGGATTCAACTGATTTGAAAGCCTCTGAAACCACAAAGGAAAGTGAGGAGCCTACAAGTCCTTTTAAATTAATTTTCCGTGATGATTCAGAAGAGTTGTTTTGAGTTTGGGCAATGGTATCCCTCAGTTTCCCAAGTTGTGGAGACTGTTCAAAAAGCTGTGAAATCGGGGTTTTGGTCAATCCAAAAAACTTTGCGGCAAAGATAAACCGCGAAAAGGTTTACTAAAAATGTTTTTTAGGTTTCTTGATCATTTTGTTCTTTAGTAATTGTTTGACACAAATGACACGAATTAACTCGAATATTCCATTGTCATTTCGAGCGCAGTCGAGAAATCTTATAAACCAATTACAATGAGATGCTGAATCAAGTTCAGCATGACATACAAACTCTAAATTTTAATAACACTGTCCTCCACAATGGCAAAGACTTCATCAGAATCTTGGGGCTTAAGGGAATGCGTACCTGTGAATTGACCGAAGGCGGGTAGAATCATTTGATTATCTGATTTGAAAAAACAGGGCAACTTAATGCGTTCCCGGCCAAAATCTCTCAGTTTTATGGATGGATGTATATGTCCGCAAAAGGTAAAATATCCTTCGCGTTCCTCGGGATGATGGGTCAATAGGAATGAATCAATGATCAACTCTGGAAAAATGGTGATCTTTAGTTTCTCAAATTTTTCTGGAGCAATGATGTCGTGGTTGCCCGCCACTAAAAGCATTTCTGCTGGGGTCTTGGCGACCCAATTTTCGAACAGTTCCCATTCCTTGTTCAGTGAAGAATGAAATAGATCTCCCAAAAAACAAATCTGAAAGGGCTGAAAATCAGCTACGATTTTATCCAACAACAAAAAGTTCTTGTGGATGGCCTTTCGGGGCACGGCCGCTCCAAACTTTCTAAAGTGGGATACCTTGCCCAAATGCACATCACTAATGAGCAAGAGCGATTTTTCTTCCCAGAACAGACCACCCAAAGGGTGGAGTACGAATTCTTGTTTATGTATTTGAATTTTTTGGATCATTTGTAATCGATGATACAAATTTAATTCAATTGTCATTTTGAACCGAGCGAAGCAAGTGTGAGAAATCTGAAACTAGATTTCTCAATCGTCGTTACCCTCCTCATATCGAAATGACCTCCTTACGTTATGCTGAACTTGTTTCAGTATCCCCCTGTCGGATGAGATTCCGTGTCGGGGCACGGAATGACAAGAGGCTTGGGATCGTTGGTTATTTGGTCAATTTAGTTATCATTCGTTGAATACGGTCCGCCAATTTCTCGTTGGACAGTTTTTCCCGCAACCTATCGGTGATAATGGGGAAGGAAAGGGGCGTGGGTTGGGAACATTGTTTCCAAACGATTTCTTGTTGCGCGATTCGCTCCAAGGCCAATCGTATACGGCCTTCTTCCAATTGATGTTCAAAGGTTTCGGTGTAGGCTTGCTGATAGAGCAGATTATCATCCTCAAAATCACGGAAAACATCAAACAGCAATTCCGAACTGCTTTGCAGGTGTTTCATTTTAATGCCTTTTTCCGGATAGCCTGTAAAAACCATGCCACTGATGACGGCAATATCACGGAATTTTCTACGCGCCATTTCGTTGGAGTTCAAACTTTTTTGAAGGTCGGACAACATATATTCAGATGTAAAAAGGTTGTTGTCCAAAACTTCTTGAATGTTGATTTCTCGGTCTGATAGTAGTTCAAATCCATAGTCGTTAAAGGCAAGTGAGCAAGTTATTGGTGCCAGTAAACTGATACGATAGGCCAACAAACTGCTCATGCCTTCGTGGATGGCCCTACCTTCGAAGGGGTAGAACATGTGATGATAGCCATCTCGTGTCTTAAAGGTCTCAATTAAAAATTGATGGGGCTGCGGCACTATGCTTTCCTCCCGTTGTTTGGAAAACATGGTATTCAATGCCTGGATTTCTTCCGACTGTTCCGAAAACTCCAACTCGGCGGTGTACAGCTCTTGACGCAACAATTCCGACATTTTTGCGGAAAAGCTCAATCGACCTCCCATCCAACTGGGCACTTTGTTTGTCCTTTTTGTGGAGTTGCGGACATGGGCCGCCATCCCCTTGATCCTTATAAATTCCAAATTTCTTCCAGCAAAGGTGAACACATCGCCCGGACTCAATTTGGAGATGAAATATTCCTCGATACTGCCAATGTAGCCACCTTTTTGATAGCGAACGGAAATTGTGGAATCTCCGACAATGGTTCCGATTTGAAAACGGTGCCGCATGGCCACCGCCCTGCTGTTCACTTTAAATTTGCCGTCTTCTTCAACTTCTACTTTTTTGTATTCATCATAGCTTTTAAGGCTTTGGCTACCCATCACTAAAAAATTGAGTAACCATTGCCATTGCTCATCTGAAATACCCTGATAACAAAAGGTTTGTTTGATTTCAGGATAGATGTCATCCGGATAAAAACCATCGGAAACGGCCAAGGTGGTCAAATATTGAATGAGTACATCAAAGCTGTTCAAATAGGGGACGCGGTCTTCGACTGCGTTGTTCAACACCGCTTTTTGCATGGCCGAAGCTTCGACCAACTCAATGGCATGGGTTGGTAAAAAATGAATCACACTTTCCTTTCCCGGTCTGTGTCCACTGCGCCCAGCTCTTTGTAAAAAACGGGCTACGCCTTTGGGACCACCGATTTGAATTACCGTTTCCACCGGCGCAAAATCCACACCCAAATCTAAACTGGATGTACAGACCACAGCTTTTAGGCTTTCGTTGCGAATGGCCTGTTCCACCCAAAGGCGAGTTTCCTTGTTGATGCTTCCGTGGTGCATGGCCATTTCTCCGGCAAACTCCGGATATTTTTCCAGTATTTTCTGAAACCAGATTTCACATTGGCTTCTTGTGTTGGTAAAGAGCAGAGTGGTTTTGCTGTTATTGATGATGGGTACCACCTGGTCCAAAAGATGCAACCCCAAATGCCCACGCCATGGAAAGGTTTCCATTTTCTTTGGAATAATACTTTTTACCGTGATTTTTTTGTTGAGGTTGGCCTTGACCAAAACTGAATTTTCGAGTTCTGGCGATGTTGGACCCAACAAGACTTCCCGAGCTTGTTCCAGATTCCCGATGGTGGCCGATATACCCCAAATCCGTAACTCCTTGCAGATGGTTTTTAAACGAGATAAGCCCAATTCCATTTGTACGCCCCGCTTGGTGCCCAAAAGTTCGTGCCATTCGTCCACAACAATGGCGGAACAGTCCTTAAAAGTTTTTTCGTAGCCTTTGGACGATAGCAACAACTGTAGGCTTTCTGGAGTAGTAATCAATAAGTCGGGCATATTGGTGCGCATTTTTGCCCGCTCTTTTGCCGAAGTATCCCCTGTTCGAATCCCAACGGTCATTTGTGTACCTAAATCCTGGGTGATTCGCTCCGCAGATTGTTTTATTTCTTGGGAGAGTGCTCGCAAAGGAGTAATCCAGATGGCTTTTAGTCCTTTTTTGTGTTTGGTCTTGAAATCGGGATTGTTTTTGATGTAATTTAGCACTATGGGGAACCACAACGCATAGGTTTTTCCGCTCCCCGTAGGAGCATTCAAAAGACCGTATTTACCCTCCAAGAAAGCGTTCCAACTCTCTTTTTGAAAAGGAAAGGGTTTCCAATTTTGTTCTTGGAACCAGTTTTCGGCAATATGATAGAGTTCGTTTTGGTTCATTTATTAGGAGATTCCTTCGCTTAGTTTGGAATTAGTGCTTTTAAATCATCCAACGAATTGGCATCATCTATTTTTTTGTCCTTTCTCCAGCGTAAAATTCTGGGAAATCGGGTTGCTACACCACTTTTATGACGTTTGGATGGAGCAATACCTTCAAAAGCAATTTCAAAAACATGCTCTGGGGTAACGCTACGAACTGGACCAAAGCGGTCCAAGGTGTTTTTCTTGATCCAGGCATCCACTTGCCTAAACTCTTTATCTGTCAACCCGGAATACGCTTTGGCAAAAGTGACCAGTTCTTTTTCCCCTTCTTCGTTTTCATCCCAGAGGGCAAAGGTATAATCAGTAAAGAGGTTACTTCGCCGACCATGGCCCCGCATAGCGTAGGTGAGCACGGCATCAATTGTCAAGGGGTCCACTTTCCATTTCCACCAATCCCCTTTTTTTCGACCCACTTGGTAGGTGGAGTTGTTTCGCTTGAGCATTAAACCCTCACTGTGTTTTTCTCTGGACAGTTCACGCTCTTTCGCAACTTCTTTCCAGGAATTGAATTGCATCCGTTCAGATAGAAGTAAGGGTATGGTTTCTTTCTTTGATTTTATAATGTTAGAATAAAAATCTTCCAGGATATGTCTCCGCTCCAGATAGGTCTTATTTCTGATGTCCTGCCCTTTCCACTCTAAAATGTCGTAGACTTTCAATTTTACAGGGATTTTTTCCAAAAGCGATTTTGAAATATTTTTTCGGCCTATTCGGGTCTGTAAATCTTTAAAAGTGCCGATTCCTCCTTTGGGATAGGGTAGCAACTCACCATCCAATACCGTTCCGTTGGGAATGAACCCTACAAATGCTCCAAATTCTGGGTACTTATCGGTTACAAGTTCTTCACCACGGCTCCACACAAAAATTTCATCGTTTCTTAGGATGACCTGTGAGCGAATCCCGTCCCATTTGTGCTCCGCCGACCATTCCGAAACATCGCCAAGATCAGAAACATCACCTTCAACAGCATACGCCAAAAAGAAAGGGTAGGGTTTGGAGAGGTAATCGCTCTCCTTTTCCTCTAATACAAGGTCGTGGAAACTGATGCTATTCGGATCCCAATTGCCCATTAGTTTATAGGCGAGAATATCCTCTTCGATACCCGTAGCCTTGGAAAGCGCCCGTGTCATTAATTTTTGACTTACCCCGATTCTGAAACTACCCGTAATCAATTTATTGAAGACAAAACGTTCGTAATAATCCAGTTCGGACCAATGTTGAAAAAGGTATTTCTTTTTTTCGTCTTCTGTTTTGCTTTTCAAATCAATCATCTCCTGCAAAAAACGGGTCAAAGATTTATCGGAACCTTTTTCTGAAGATGGAACCACTAGGGCAATGGTCTCGGCCAAATCACCAACGATATGATAGCTTTCTTCGAACAGCCAAGCTGGAATTTTGGATAGTTCAGCGGCCCAAGTACGTAACAAGGTAGTGTTTACAGGGCGTGGAGGTCTTCTGTGGGACAGGATGGCGATGGTCCAAACCTTGTCAGGTTCATTGGCTTCCTCAAAATATTGGGCCAGTGCTTGCACCTTGATGTTGGTTTTGTTGGTGCCATCCAAAGTTTTTATGAGTTGGGCAAACTGCTTCATTCCGCTTCCGATTTTTCTTGTTCGTTTGCATTTTCTTCGGAAAGTTCGCCTTCGTATTGTGTGGCTTCGGTTCGGGCATCATACCCAATTTCCATCAAATATTTGGAGAAAATGTCGGTATAGCCGTGAGTGCATATTACTTTTTCCGCTCCTGTGGCCTTGACGGTCTCCAATAGTCCTTTCCAATCACAATGGTCGCTAAGGACAAAACCCTTATCAATGGCCCGTCGTCTACGGGCACCTCTAAATGCCATCCAACCACTTGCGGAAGCGGTAACATAAGGGACCATTTTTTTGATCCAAGTGCTACCATGTGCGCTTGGAGGTGCCACAACAATATTGCCCAAAAGCTCTTTTTTCGTGGTTTCCCTTGTGATTAAATGGGTAGATGGTAAATCGGCTACAGGTCGTATCACTTGTGTCATGTTTTCCACAGCTCCATGGGTGTATATTTTTCCTACGGATGTATCCAAATGTTTTAGTAGGCGTTGTGCCTTGCCCAGGGAATACCCAAATAGTACGGAAGTTTTTCCTTCTGATCGGTTCTGTGCCCACCACTGGTTGATATCGTTAAAAACCTCTTGCTGGGGTCGCCAACGAAAAGCGGGAAGCCCGAAGGTACATTCGGTAATGAACGTATCGCACTTTACCAGTTCAAAAGGTGTGGTAAGTCCATCATCTTCGGTTTTGTAATCACCGGTAAATACCCAAACTTCACCTTTGTGCTCCACCCGAATTTGAGACGACCCAACAATATGCCCCGCCGGATGAAGGCTGAACTTGACATTGTTTTTTATAAAGGTTTCGCCCCAATCTTTTCCTGTAATCGATACATCTCCCAGCCGATGTTGAACAATGGGGATATTTTTGTGATGGGTTATGTATTTTTTATTGCCCCACCTACTGTGATCGGCATGTCCGTGGGAAATAATTGCATTTTCCACTGGTTTCCAAGGGTCAAGGTACACGTTTGCCTTTTCACAATAGATGCCTTTGGATGTGAATTGTAACAAAGGATTTTTCATAGCAGTGGTAAATTACAAATTTCTTTTGGTGCCTTTTTTAATATTTTTATCTCTATTAAACATTTATATTTGTCCCACAAAATTTGAAATATGCCGATTTTAGACCTTTACGAGCACGGAGACCATAGAAAGAATTTGGCCCATTTTGCCACTTTGGCGAGTTTGGCTGCGGTAGATGGGGAAATCAATCCACAGGAAAAAGCCATTTTGGATAAGTTTGCCTTTAAGCTCGACATTACCGAAGAAGAATTCAAAGAGGTAATGAAAAAGGAGAACAAATATCCTATTGAGACACCTCACAGTGGCGAGCAAAGATATATGAGGCTTTTCGAATTTTTTCAGATTATCTTTTCAGACCACGATATTGATGACCAAGAGCGTAAGATAGTGGAAAAGTATGCGATTGGGCTTGGCTTTTCTCCAAAATCCGCTGCGGAGATCATTGATAAATCCATTAAGATATTTACCGGAAGAATCCCATTTGAGGATTATCACGAATTGGTGAAGCGCTAGGTCTTATTTAGACTTGGACATAAATTCTTCAGCTTTTTCAACCATTTTTTTGCTTCCACAGAAAAACGGAACACGTTCGTGGAGCTCGGTTGGCTGAATGTCCATAATTCGTTGATAGCCATCACTCGCCTTGCCATTCGCCTGTTCGGCCAAAAACGCCATGGGATTGCACTCGTATAATAAACGTAGCTTGCCATTCTGTGCTTTGCTGCTTTTGGGATACATGTAGATTCCCCCCTTGATCATGTTTCGGTGGAAGTCAGAAACCAGTGATCCGATGTATCTTGAAGTGTATGGTCGGTCGCCTTCCTCCATTTGGCAATATTTAATGTAATCCTTGACCCCCTGCGGGAAATGAATATAGTTTCCTTCATTTACAGAGTAGATTTGACCTGTTTCGGGAAACTGCATGTTTGGGTGGGATAGGTAAAATGTGCCCAATGCCGGATTTAATGTGAACCCGTTAACCCCATGCCCTGTGGTGTAGACATACATGGTGGAAGTGCCATAGATAATGTATCCAGCAGCAATCTGATTTCTGCCGGGTTGTAGAAAATCTTCCAAAGTAACAGGCGTTCCCACGGGCGTAACTCTCCTATAAATGGAGAAAATGGTGCCTACGGATACGTTCACATCAATATTGGACGAACCGTCCAAAGGGTCTATCAGAACCACATATTTGTTTTGATGCTGCTTGTCAAAACTATTAATAGTGATAAAATCATCTTCCTCTTCCGAAGCAATGCCACAAACAATTTCACGATTTTTCAGTGTCTGGATGAATTTATCGTTGGCAAGGACATCCAATTTTTGCTGGTTTTCACCTTGAATGTTGGTTTCGCCTGCCGCACCAATAATATCCACCAGTCCCGCTTTGTTCACCTCGTGGTTCACCACTTTTGCGGCTAAACGAATACCGTTGAGCAATCTTGAAAGTTCTCCGGAAGTGTACTGAAATGATTCTTGATTGGCGATGATAAATTCGCCCATGGTTAGTCGTTGTTTGTCAAACATTGGGAAGGACTGTTTTATTTACGGACAAATATCGGGCATTTTGTGAAACTACAACGTTTTCGAAGGACTTTAATTATGTAATTTTATAACTTTGAGTTTTATTTGTAACAATTATGGAGTATACAATCAGAGCGGCACGTCCAACGGATATGAAACAGGTCTTGAGCTTGATTCAAGAATTGGCAGATTTTGAAAAGGAAACTGATGCGGTTGAAGTCACGGAACAAGATCTAGTGGAACATGGTTTTGGTGATCAGAAGCTGTTCCATTGTTTTGTAGCCGATACAAAAAACGGGATTGCAGGCATCGCCTTGGTCTATCCTAGATATTCTACATGGAAGGGCCCTGCCATTCATTTGGAAGATTTAATCGTATCAGAAAGGATGCGTGGCAGTGGCTTGGGAACGGCCTTGCTCAATGAAGTTGTGAAGTATGGCGCCAGTTTGGGCGTAAAGCGTATATGCTGGGAGGTCTTGGATTGGAACGAACCTGCTATCGAGTTTTATGAGAAAAAGGGAGCGAACGTCCTAAGAGATTGGGATGTGGTTCAATTGGATGAGAAAGGAATAAAAAATTATATGGAAAGCCTAAACTAGGCCGACCAAATACAAGAATATAAAATACATGAGAGTATTTAAGTTTGGAGGAGCATCGGTAAAAGATGCAGATGCTGTAAAAAATGTAGTGAACGTTTTACAGGAGGTAGGTTACCAAGATACTTTGGTAGTGATTTCCGCGATGGGCAAAACCACCAATGCCATGGAAAAGGTGGTAGAATCATATTTTAATGATAGGGATGAGGTCAATGTCTCCATTCAAGAAGTTATCGATTACCACAATGGCATCTTGTCCAATCTTTTCCAAAACCCTAGCCATCCCGTGTACGCAGAGGTTAAGGTCCTTTTTGAAGAGGTAAAGGGTTTTTTGGCTTGGAACAAATCTCCCAAGTATGCATTTGTGTATGACCAAGTAGTGTGTTATGGGGAATTGTTGTCCACAACCATCGTGAGTGCCTACCTAAATGAAATTGGTATCGCCAATGAATGGTTGGATGTGCGAACAATGATCAAAACAGATAATAGCAATAGGGATGCCCAAGTAAATTGGGAGCGCACACAGGAAGAAGTGGTTTCCCGTGTGGATGTGTCCAAATTGAACATTACCCAAGGCTTTTTGGGTAGTGACGACAATAACTTTACCACGACCTTGGGAAGAGAAGGTTCCGACTATTCTGCTGCAATTTTGGCTTATTGTCTCAATGCGGAATCCGTGACGATTTGGAAGGATGTTCCAGGGGTGTTGAACGCCGACCCCAGAAACTTTGAAAATGCCCAACTGTTGGATAAAATATCATACCGAGAGGCCATTGAGCTTGCGTTTTACGGTGCTTCTGTAATCCACCCAAAAACACTGCAGCCTTTGCAGCGCAAGGAAATACCCTTGCATGTAAAATCTTTTGTCAATCCAAAAGATAAAGGAACCACTGTGGGTAAAGGAAATGGGATTGAACCAAAGGTTCCCTGCTTCATAGTAAAGAAAAATCAAGTACTCCTAAAACTTTCCTCTTTGGATTTTTCATTCATAGTCGAGGATAACATTAGTGAAATCTTCAAACTGTTCTCTGACCATCGACTCAAGGTTGACTTGATTCAGAATTCGGCCATTAGTTTTTCGGTTTGTTTGGACAATAAGTTCAGGGGATTGCCACCTTTATTGGAAGAACTCAAAAGAAAGTTCAAAGTGGTGTGCCACGAGGACGTTTCCTTATATACCATTCGTCATTTTAACGATGAATCCGTCAAATCTCTTCAAAATGGAAAGTCGGTTTTAGTAGAGCAAAGAGGTAAGGAAACTGTTCAATTGGTTGTAAAATAAGAGCTTAGTCTTAACAACTATGTAAAAAGAGCTCTTAGGTTTATTTTCTATCTTTACAGGTACCTAAAAACTTTTTCTATGGGTTTGGTTTCTGCTAAAGAGGTGGCGAAGGTCATCCACTTGGACAAATATGGCTTTTTGGGCACGTTTGTGGGATGGCTGTTGATGAAAGCCACTCGAATTAGCACCATCAATAGATTTTACGATAAGAACAAAGACCTGTCGGGTCCGGAATTTTTGAATGCTATTCTCAATCACTATGAAATTGATTTTGAGATTCCGGAGGAGGATTTAAAAAGGCTTCCCAAATCCGGTCCGTATATCACTATTAGTAATCATCCCCTGGGTGGAATCGATGGCGTGTTGTTGCTCAAACTATTGTTGAACGAACGAGCCGATTATAAAATAATCGCCAATTTTTTATTGCATAGGATAGAGCCATTGAAACCCTATATAATGCCCGTTAATCCTTTTGAAAACCACAAGGATGCCAAGAGCAGTATTGTAGGTTTCAAGAATGCGCTAAAGCACCTTCGGGATGGTCATCCATTGGGTATTTTCCCCGCCGGAGAAGTATCTACCTATCGAGATGGAAGATTGGTGGTGGACCGGCCTTGGGAAGAAGCAGCCATAAAATTGATACGAAAGGCCGAAGTGCCAGTGGTACCTATTTACTTTCATGCCAAGAACAGTAGGTTGTTTTATCGATTGTCCAAAATTGACGATGTTTTCCGAACGGCAAAATTGCCTTCCGAGCTTACCTCACAGAGCAGACGGCCCATTAAGGTGAGAATAGGTCAGCCTATTCCGGTAAACACCCAAAATGAGGAAGAAACTTTGGAAGGTTTCGCCGAACTGCTTCGCAAAAAAACCTATCTGCTGGCCAATGCTTTCGAAAAAGAACGGTTTATCGATAAAGTCCCGACCTCACTTAAAATCCCGAAGCCACCTAAAAAAATAGCTTCTGCCATTAGTAAGGAGGTGTTGAACGGTGAGATAGAAAAACTTAGGGAAAAGGATTGTCGCATGCTGCAAAGCAAGAACTACGAGGTGTTTTTGGCCCAAGCCAAGGATATGCCTTTTTGCTTGAACGAAATCGGTCGTCAGCGTGAGGTTACTTTTAGAGAAGTGGGAGAGGGGACCAATAACGCTATCGATTTGGATAAGTTCGACTCCTATTATCATCATTTGTTCTTGTGGGACGATGATTCCAAAGCAATCGTGGGAGCCTACCGAATGGGATTGGGGTCAGAAATTTTCAATAAATATGGAATCGACGGTTTTTACCTCCAAGACCTTTTTCGGTTCGAGCCCGAACTTTATGGTATGATGGAGAAGTCCATTGAGATGGGCAGGGCTTATATTGTGAAGGAGTATCAGCAAAAACCCATGCCGTTGTTTCTACTTTGGAAAGGCATTGTGCATACGACTTTGAGACACCCCGAGCACAGATATTTGATTGGAGGGGTTAGTATAAGTAACCAATTTTCGAACTTTTCAAAGTCATTGATGATAGAGTTCATGAAATCGAATTATTGGGACCCTTATGTGGCACAATATATTAGGCCCAAAAAGGAATTTAGGGTAAAGCTAAAGGATGCCGATAAGGAGTTTGTGTTCGATGAAACCCAGGCCGATCTTAATAAGTTCGATAAATTGATAAGCGAGGTTGAACCAGGTAGCCTGCGCTTGCCGGTCTTGATCAAAAAGTACATCAAGCAAAACGCCAAAGTGGTGGCATTTAATGTAGATCCGTTGTTCAATAATTCCGTGGACGGATTAATGTACATACGAATCGCAGATTTGCCCGAGAGTACGGTTAAGCCGGTTATGGAAGAGTTTCAGGCTGAGCTGGAACGCAAGATGGCCGAAGGAAATGGTACGGCAGAGGAAGATTAATCTATCCCGACCCGGCTGCTCCTTCTTTCGAACAGAAGATTATCCTTCCATACCCCATGGATTCTTCCAACACGTTCCCGTTTTCCAATATAGCGGAAACCTACTTTTTTATGAAGCTTAATACTTGGAGTGTTCTCTGGAAAAATACCGGATTGTATGGTCCAATATCCCGCTTTTTCACTTTCTTCGATTAAATGCTGCATTAGTAACTTCCCAACCCCTTTGCCGCGACTCTTTTCCGAAATGTAGACGCTTACCTCGGCTACACCACCATAAACGCAGCGACTGGAAACAGGGGATAGGGCCGCCCATCCCATAATTGAGCCATTGTTTTCAGCTACCAAACGACATTCTTGGGTATGGGCATTGTCCCACTGTTCATAAGAGGGCGTCTTGGTCTCAAAAGTGGCAAAGCCCGTTGCTATTCCTTCCAAATATATAGTGGAGACGGCATCCCAATCCGAAGGTTTCATGGTTCTGACAATCATATTGAAGTGTTATTAATTGCAATATTACGATGAATGTATGTTTAAAAAAAGCCAGACTATATCTGGCTTTTAAAAAGTTGTTATAAGCTTTTGAACCAATCTTGAAAGTACTCTCCTACCAAAAACACTGGTTTTTTGGTACCGTTAATGGCTCCTATCAAACTTATAATCCACAGTATTAATGGTAATATCCATGCAAAAAAGTTGATTATAGGGATAATGCTCAATACCACTCCAAGCAAACCAATTCCTAAAGTTTGTCTAATGTAAAAGGAACCTATTTCTGTTTTATTGCTGCTATTCATAATGAGGGCGATAATCCAACCAATTAAGGTAAGGTGAGCTACAATTGCCACTGTTTTTCCACTTTCAGGATTTGCAGGGTCGAATGCTTTGTTCACATCCTCCTTGAAATCTTTAGCGGCTTCTTCGGCCCTGTCTCCAAAGTCTTTTTTTTCTTCTGACATGTTTATTTAATGTGTTGGTTAATGAAGGTTAAATGTAGCAAATAATTCAATAGCTACAGAAATGCTTTATCAACAGGTTCCCATAGTTCCAACTTGTTTCCCTCGGGGTCCAATATCCAACCGAATTTACCATAGTCGTACTCTTCTATTTCTCCGACTACGGTAACCCCTTCTTTTTTTAGAACTTCGAGCAGTTCCACCAAATTTTCCACTCTAAAGTTCATCATAAATTGTTTTTCGCTGGGTTTAAAATACTCCGTTTTCTCGTCCATCGGACTCCACTGGGTGGAACAATCGTTTCCCTCTTTGTCCTTCCACCAAAATGTACAGCCATATTGATCCGTGTTCAGCCCTAGATGGTTTTTGTACCATTCTTTAATGTGGTTGGGGTCCTTGCTCTTAAAGAAAAATCCTCCTAATCCTGTAACTCTGTTTTTCATGGTTTTTTAGTGTTTTTTTCATACAACGCAATCCACTCTTGGGGAGTTATTTTTTGACAAAGAGCGGCTATAAGCTGATAAGGAATTGTATTGATGTTCTTAAAGCGGATACAGCTTTTCCCCATATCCAATTTTGTTTTTACGTGTTTGGGATATTCGCTCACAAACCAATCGTGCACATTTGGGTCGGCATAGATTCCTGAATGATAAAGGGCCACAAAGTTTTTCTGTGAGGCAATATTTATGAAAGGAAGGGGCAAGGTGGGGTCAACATGATATCCATCGGGATACATGGAGTGCGGAACAACAAACCCAATCATCCCATAGTTGATGCATTCCTCAAATCCGGTGGGCAAATTCTGTTTTACGGTGTCCCGAAGTTTGGAAACTGCCTCCTGCCGTTCAACGGGAAGCTTTGCTATGTATTCGTCCGGTGATTTGGCATCAATCGTCATATCTGGTAAATTTTAAAAAACTACCAGAGCCAAAAGCTATTGGATGGTTTATAAAGTTAACAAAATCTTTCTTTGACTTTGTCAACAATTGTCTGGGCCAATTTCTCTTTGCTCTCCACGGTCCAGCCAGCTATGTGTGGGGTGAGCAGAACGTTCTTTGCTTTTCGTAAAAATTTAAACGCCTTTGGTTTTTGGGCGAACATATTTTCGAAGGACTTTTGTTCATATTCCAGAACATCCAGTCCGGCACCGAGCACTTTTCCAGATTTAAGGGCTTCTACAAGGTCTTTGGTCACCACGCATTTTCCGCGTGCAGTGTTCAATAACCAAAACGGCTTATGGATTTTTTCAATAAATTCAGAATTTACCATGCCGATGGTCTGATCGGTCTGTGGAACGTGCAGGCTAATAACATCGGAGCGTTGTTGAAATTCCATTATTCCTACCTGGCGTGCATTTTCATCACCTACACCACCAACAATATCGTAACAGATGACCTCTACATCAAAACCACGTAGTTTTTTGGCAAAAGCCTTGCCCATATTTCCGTAGCCTATGATTCCGACAGTTTTACCATCCAGTTCAACACCTCTGTTCTGTTCACGTTTCCACTTTCCCTTTCTTACTTGACGGTCGGCCTTGCCCATATGGTTCATTAGGGAAAGTAACATGCCCAAAGCGTGTTCTCCCACAGCATTTCTGTTGCCCTCGGGGGCAGATGCCATGAATATATTTTTGTATTTGGCGTAGTCCGTGTCAATATTCTCCAAGCCAGCGCCCACTCTTCCTATAAATTTAAGATTGGTGGCTTTTTCCAGAAACTGCTGGTCTATAGTAAACCTGCTACGGATGATGATGCCATCGTACTCGTGGATTTTCTTTTCTACTTCCTCTTTGGTGGATGTGTAATCTTCGTGATTTTCGAACCCCAGCTCGGCAAATTGTTCAATGAGCAACGGGTGATTGGTATCTAAATGGAGAACTTTCATGGGGGCAAATATACAACACCTAGATTTTTGGATAGTGGGTTTGAGTTTTTTCGTGTTGCACCTTTCCTGTGTGGGCCGTAGTCATTCTTTCAAAAAGTAGCACATGTACTTCTTCATTGTTTTGGGTCATTGGATTATGCTCTACACCTTTTGGTACTACGATGATTTCACCTTCGTTCACGACCTCCGTCCGGTCACGGAATTGCATGTAAAGCGTCCCTTTAATCACTTGGAATAATTCATCTTCATTCTCGTGGGCATGCCAGACAAATTCTCCTTGTAGTTTAGCCAAAAGTACCTGCATATCATCAACAATGGCAATTTGATGTGGATGCCATTGTTTGGTAAACTCGGCGTGTTTCTCTTTTAGGTTGATGGATTTCATAGCTTTAATTATATGCCCAAAATCATCTTTGCTATCCAAAAGTAAATCAGGATTCCAAAAATATCGTTGCTGGTTGTGATGAAGGGCCCAGTGGCAATCGCTGGGTCAATATTTCTTTTGTGAAGGAACATGGGGACAAAGGTCCCTATCAGACCAGCGACCACGATCACGACCACCAGGGACAATGAAATGGCCAAAGCGGTGGCAAAAGAGCCTTTCCAAATCCATGTAAAAAGCAGTAACAGCATTGCAAGAATAAAACCATTCAAAAGAGCTAACAGCATTTCTTTTAACAAATGGGTGCTCACACTCCCTTTAAGGTCATCGTTGGCAAGACCTTGCACAACAATAGCGCTCGATTGCACCCCGACATTTCCCGCCATAGCGGCAATCAACGGGGTAAAAAAGAACAGGACTGCGTGCTTGGAAATCATATCTTCAAAGGTTCCCATAATGGCCGCTGCACTGAGTCCGCCCAAAAGGCCTAAAATTAACCAGGGCAATCGAGCACGGGTGAGTATCCAAATACTATCGTTTACTTCAACATCCTGCGAGATACCTGCTGCCATTTGGTAATCCTTGTCAGCCTCTTCACGGATAACATCCACAATATCATCAATGGTAATTCGGCCTACCAATCGTCCTATTTCGTCTATCACCGGAATGGCCTCCAAATCGTACTTGGACATGATCTTTGCCACTTCTTCTCCTTTTTCGTTTACATTTACCGAATCAACCTTGGGGATATAGATGTCCTTGATGTGGCTTTTGGTAGAGGCTGTAAGTAAATCTTTTAGGGAAAGACGTCCCTTTAGCTTGCCTTCGTCATCTACCACATATATGGAGTGTACCCGGGTCACGTTTTCTGCTTGGGCCCGCATTTCCTTTACACAATTGGTCACGGTCCAATTCTCGTTCACCTTTACCAATTCCTTTGCCATAAGACCACCCGCGGAATCTTCCTCGTAACGCAAAAGGTCTACAATGTCCTTGGCGTGTTCGCGGTCTTCTATTTCGGAGATTACTTCTTGAACAAGTTCTTTGGGAAGTTCGTTGATGATATCCGCGGCATCGTCCGTATCCAGTTCCGAAAGCTCTCCTGCGATTTCCTTGGCCGTAAGGTTTTTAAGTACGGCCTCCCGGATATCCTCGTGCATTTCGGCAAGGATGTCCGAAGTTTTTTCACTGTCCAGTAACTTGATCAGGTAGGTAGCTTCCTCGACCTCCATTTCGTCCGCTATTTCCGCTATATCGGCATAGTGGAACTCCTTCATCATTAATTGAAGTTCGGCGTCCTTGTTCTCGGCGATCAGTTCCCTGATCTCTTCCAAAAGTTCGTCTGTGAGTTTAAACGGGGTCATCGGCTATCTTTTGTGTCAACGTTACAAAATCAACTACACTAAGCTGTTCAGGGCGTTGATCAAAGATAGCATCTTCTTTTAGATTATCGGAGAGGTTAAAGATTTTAAGACTGTTACGAATGGTTTTTCGTCTTTGGTTGAACGCTGTTTTCACCACCTTAAAGAAAAGTCGCTCGTCGCAAGGGAGGTTGAGTTCTTTTTTTCTTGTTAAGCGAAGTACTCCCGAATCCACCTTTGGTGGAGGGTCAAAAACCCCAGGTGGTACCGTGAACAGGTATTCGGCATTATAATACGCCTGGACCAGTACGGAAAGAATCCCGTAGGTTTTGCTTCCAGGTTCTTCGCAGATACGCTTGGCGACTTCTTTTTGGAACATGCCCGAGAACTCGGGTACCTGTTTTCGCATTTCCAACATTTTAAATACGATCTGGCTGGAAATGTTGTAGGGAAAGTTACCGGTAATCGCAAATTGTTCATCACCGTACAAATTGGAAAGGTCAAACCTTAGGAAATCGGCCTCAATAACGTTCAACCGATTATTTTGTTTTAAAATGGCGGCATGTTCCAAGGGAAAGCTGTGGTTGAGGTAAACGATGGATTCGTCATCCAAGTCCATTGCCACCAAATCCAAATCGCGCTGTAAAAGATATTTGGTGAGCACTCCCATTCCGGGGCCTATTTCCAATACGTTTGTGTATCCTTCCAAAGACAGGGTCTGTGAAATTTTTTGTGCAACGGTTTCGTCTTTGAGAAAATGCTGCCCCAAATGCTTTTTTGCCTTTACGGCACCATCCTGCTGCACATAGTTATTTTTGTGGGAGGAGTCATTGGAGTACTTTTTTTTCTTCTTTTTGGACACGGATGGTTTTTTTGCAAGTTAGTTGGAATTTTCGATATAGATCCAAGCTTTATCCCCGGATTCCAACGGAAATTTTTGGCGTTTGTACGCACTGGTTTCGTAAATGTCCGCCTTTTTCAAGTCGGTTTCGCTAACCTCATAGGCTACACCAGCTACTTTATCTTCTGGATTGTTGGTGTTGGTCACCAAAGGATAACGGCCATATACGGCATTCTCCAGCTTTTTAAAACCTAAAACCGAATCGGTTTTCCCTTTGAGCAATCGGCCAAATATGTATTGCTGTACTTGATGGTCCTGAAGGGTTCCGTAGGAAAATAAATAGTCCAATAGCTAAGGTATTTGTTGGCTGATAACTTCCAATTCGGTTCTGAAGGCAACGAATTTATTGGGGAACATTCGCTGCGCTTGGGCGCGTAAATGTTCTGCATTCTCTTTGTAATAGGCTTCCAAGGTATCCCTGCCCTGCGTGGTGTATTGAATGGAATAGGTGATTCCGCCCATATCTTCCTCTACCAACACCTTTACCATTTTGGCGTGTGAAAATTTTCCGGTTGCCAGCATATCGGGTATGTGCTTGTCCTTCATCCAGTCCAACCATTGGTCATGGACACTTTCATCTATATTGATGGTAACGTTGTAAATGAGCATGCGCCTTTATTTTATTGGGCTAAAGTAGGAAAGAATTAGTTAATCGCATCTCCGCGGAGCCTCCTAAAGTTCTTACGGGCCTGGGGGAAGTAATAACTATCCTGATAATTATAGATGATCTTCTCGTAATTATTTTTTGCCTTTTCGGGCTCGTTCAAGACATTTTCATATAGCTCTCCAAGGGCAAAGTGGGCGTCGTCCGCCAAAATGCCATCAGAATAAAATTCCACTATTTTTTGATAGTTGAACTCGGCACTTTCATAGTTTTTCTGTTCTGCTAGCAATTCGGCCTGTTTCAACAAAGCTTCGTCCTCTATTTTTTCCCCTTTATGATTTTGTAAAATATCTTCAAGCACTTCGATGGCTTCGGTACTTTTATTTTGATAGGCCAGTAAATCAGCCCTGGCATATTTTTTTAGGGCGGTCTGCGTGGAATCTTCCAGAGAATTATCTGAAATCAGCAAACTTAGTTGCATGGCATCGTTGGCAATAAGCTGGGAGGTGGAACTGCGAAGCACCTTTAATTGGGTAAGGGCCCAGTCAAAATCACCTTTGTAAAAACTGGTCTGTGCCACTTTGAACCTGGCATCTTGGCCAAGTACATCGTTTTTGACACTTTTTTGAACTTGTGTGAAAAGAATCAGGGCCTCGTTGAATCTTTGGTCGAACACCAGAATATCCCCAAGTGCCAATTTTACGTAGGCCATGGTCATACGGCCCATGGGGAGTTCCAAACTTTCCTTGAGCATGATAATGGCTGGTTCAGGTTCTTCTTTTTTGAAGGTTAGAAAGTTGGCGTAGGCAATCTGCAACTGTAGGGTGATGCTCTGGTTGCCATACTCTTCCACTAGGTCATCGAACTTTTTTTGTACATCTTTCAGGACCTTTTCCGTTGGGTTTTCCAGTGCAATATCAATTAGGTTGAGTTCCGCATTGAGCCGGGTTCTTGGATTCTCCGTGTTATCCACAATGTAGTCGTAAATCTCGGTTGCGGTTTCCCAATCCTTGTCATCCAAAGCTATGCTTCCCAAGTTTTCCAAGCGGTCCATAGATTGCCCTTCGCTACGTTTGTAGATGGCCTTTTCTTGACCAAAGGCACTATTGTATTGTTTTTGTTGAACAAAAAGCCAGCTCAACAGTTCGTTCCATAAAATGTCGGGCGCCTTTTGTGCATTTTGAAGCAGGACCTTCCGCAACAGCACATTGTTTTCGTTAAATGGGTCCTCGGAGATGAAATCATCTATATTTCGGAGCACATTGGCACGTGAGGTACGTCCTTCCCAAATTAGATTGAGATAGGATTGATACATCTTTGCGATATCGCCCTGTTCTCCATAAATGCGCGCCAACTGAAAATCGTAGTTAAGGTCTGGCTTTAGTTCCATTGCCTTGGTATAGGCCTGAATGGCATAATCCAGCAAAGCATATTTTTGGAAACGGTACCCAACACTGTATCCATAATTGGGGTTATCCTCAATCTTATTGATGGCCCTATCGTAATAGGTGTTGGCTTTTTCTCCTTCGTTTTTTAGGGTGAAATTGTAGCCTAGCTCTATGTAAAAAGTGGGAAAGGCGTAACTATCCTCTATTTTTTCCAAAAGGAATGCTTCGACATCATCGTAACGTTCCAATTGTTGATAGCAGGCCACTAGGCCCTCGGCATAATCCGTGCGTCTTGGATTGGTCTCCACTAATTTTTCGTAGAACACCAATGCTTTCTCGTAATCACCATCCTGAAAGTATTGTTTGGCCAAGAAATCTTCTTGGGCCGTTCCAATAAAACTGGATATCAGGAGTATAAGAAATAAAAGACGTCTCAAAGGGATGTTCATTAACAACAATTAATAAGAGTGTCATGTCATTTCGAACGTAGTGAGAAATCTCATTTCAAGTTCAGGGTTGTGAGATTCCTCGTCGCTTCGCTTTGCCGGAATGACAATTGTACTCAAAATAAAAACCATGGATTTTAACCCATTGTGTTTTATTTCAAATATAACGCAGAAATGTGGGGGATTCTGTTAACCGAATCCAAATTAATGGTTTAAAACCTTAATCGATGATGTCAAAACCGCAATAGGGAACCAGTACGTCAGGTATTTTTATACCTGCATCGGTTTGATAGTTCTCCAAAATTCCGGCAAGTACCCTTGGCAATGCCAAAGAACTTCCGTTCAGGGTATGGGCCAATTGACTTTTTCCGTTTTCATCCTTGTAGCGAAGCTTCAAGCGATTGGCCTGGAAGGTCTCAAAATTGGAAACGGAACTAATTTCCAGCCAGCGATCCTGTGCTGTGGAGAATACTTCAAAATCGAAGGTTAGGGCAGAAGTAAAACCTAGATCTCCTCCGCAAAGACGCAAAATACGGTAAGGTAATTTTAGTTCGCGAAGTATATTTTTTACATGTTCCACCATGTCATCCAAAGCTTGGTATGAATTATTGGGATGTTCCAATCGCACAATCTCGACTTTGTCGAACTGGTGCAAACGGTTCAAACCACGAACGTGGGCGCCATAACTTCCTGCTTCGCGACGGAAGCAAGGAGTGTAGCCCGTGTATTTTATGGGAAAATGACTTTCCGCCAGTAGGTCGCCACGGTGCAAATTGGTTACGGGTACCTCGGCGGTTGGTATAAGATATAGATCATCCGCTTGTACGTGGTACATTTGGCCTTCCTTATCGGGCAATTGACCTGTGCCGTAGCCTGAATCTTCGTTCACCATAAGCGGCACCTGCATCTCGGTATAACCTGCTTCGGCATTTTTGTCCAAGAAATATGAAATGAGGGCACGCTGTAAACGGGCTCCTTTTCCTTTGTATACGGGGAAACCTGCTCCGGTTATTTTAACGCCGAGCTCAAAATCGATAATGTCGTACTTTTTTGCCAATTCCCAGTGGGGAAGTGCTCCTTCGGACAAAGATGGGATATCACCTTCCTTGAAAATTTCTTCGTTGTCCTCCTCCGTGCTGCCCGCTGGAACGGATTCGTGGGGCACGTTTGGAATCAAATATAATTGCTGCTGAAGTTCATCGGCAGTGGTATTAAGGTCATCACCCAATGTTTTGGATGTTTCTTTAAGTCCAGCGGTCTTTTCTTTTAGGGCATTGGCTTGCTGTGCTTTTCCTGTTTTGAAGAGCATGCCAATTTCTTTGGAAAGCTTATTGGATTCGGCCAAGGTCGCGTCCAGTTCGGTTTGGATGGAACGTCTTTTTTCGTCGAGTTCCAAAACCTTTGATAGCATAGGTTCTGCATCGATGTTACGCTTTTTTAGCGCGGTGATGATACTTTCCTTGTTTTCCCTAATGTTCTGTATTTGAAGCATGGCCTTGTTTTGAGCCGCAAATTTAATTTAATCTGTAGAAGTGCCCAACTTTATTCCTTGGGAGAGGGAAGAATCCAGTCGTTGTGCGCAAAATGTTTCCACGGAACGCTGGCCAAATCTACATTGGGGTCTACAAATTGCTGATACGGATTTTGATTTATCCTTACTTTGTTGTCCACAAAAATCTGTATGGTCTCTCCTTTATCGGTGTATTCTTTTTTGAGCCGTTGGGCAAACTGCCAGATAAAATCGGGATAACAGGTAACTCTTTGTTTTTGTTTTTTTGTGAGATAGTCGTTCAGGTTAACCTTGGTCGTGTCCTTAGTCTGAGCGTTCACTACTTTGTAGGTGATTCTTCCATCACGGCTACGCAACATCATTCGCCAGCTTAATCGGTGTCCCTCTTCGGTCCAGAGCACATCATCTTTAAAAAAATGGTGTCGAATCGGCAAGACCAATTGAAATAGGAAATAAATACCCAAAACCGTTAAAGTGATGGTTTTGGTTTTTGGTATGATGACCTTGGTCTCTGGAATTGTATTCTTAGTTCTTAAAAAGATGTTCCTAATAGTTTGCGGCTCAAAAAAGAACACGATAAACGCTAAGGACAGATACGGGAAAATACCTATCTGAAATACAATGCTATTGAACAGGTGAAAGAAAATCGACAATACAAACGCAAATTTCCGGGTAGGTTTCCAAAGTAGGGCAGGGACAATCAACAGGTCGAAACCTATTCCGAAAACTGCTATTATTTTATGCACCCACTTAAGTTGAAGAAATTCACCGATGATATAGTAGTCTTTTTTAGAATACATCAGCACATCTATCATACTAAAATCCAGCCAATCTGCATACAGTTTGGCGATGGATGCGTAGGTATAAACAATAAAGAGTTGAAGGATAATGATCCATCGAACCCAATTGTGCATGGATTGTGAACGGAGCTTCGGGTTCAATTTTGCGTCCAACGAAGCATCACGATGTGCAGGTAAGAATGCCATGATGTAGGCGAGCAGCATCAATAAATAATAGTGATTGTTGTAGGATGTTTTCTGCATCAAATACACACCCGACCATAATATGGCAAAGGCCAATGCGCTTAATCGGTATTTGAACCCGAAAGCGATCATAAGTCCCAAGGTGCCCATGATGGCAAAGTATATGTACATGCCGTTGCCGGGCAGAGGTTGCAGCCATTCAAACCCTATAAATGAAAAGGTGAACTGGGGTTCCACCAAGGTGCGACGGACCCAACCCGTTGCTATGGCACCATAGCATTCTGCGCTGACCAACAGTCCATAAAATACCCGGAAAACCACAAGTTGTGCGTTGTCAATCTTCTTAAATAGAAATTGGCTCAACATTTATTTGGAGATTAGATCCAAAGAGTGGTCTTTGTCCTTTTTTAATTGTTCCTTAAGTTCTTCTATGGAGTTGAACTTATGCTCGTCGCGTATGCGGTACAACAGTTGCACTTGGATTTTTTTATCGTACAGGTCACCCTCAAAATCAAAGAAATTGACCTCAATGCTTTTCTGGGAGCCATCTACGGTAGGGTTAAAACCAATGTTCATCATTCCAAAGAATTCTTTGCCGTTGAGTTGGCTTTTGACCACGTAGGCCCCATTTTTTGGAATTAACTTATATTCTTCTTCAATATGAAGGTTGGCGGTGGGAAATCCAAAGTCCCTTCCCAGACCTTTGCCCTTTTTAACCGTTCCGGTAAGCATATAGGCGTAGCTCAAGTAGTTGTTTGCAGTTTCCACATCGCCTTCCAAAAGCGCTTTTCTGATTTTTGTGGAGCTTACGGAAACATCATCGATTTCTTGGGCGGGAATCTCTTCCACCTCAAAATCGAAGGTATTCCCAAATGCAATCAAATCTTGGATATTGGCATTTCGATTGCGGCCAAATCTGTGGTCGTAACCAATGATTATTCTCTTGCTCTTTATGTTGTTCACCAAGATGTCACGAACAAAATCGACGGCAGAAAGCCTAGAAAATTGTTTGGTAAACGGATGTATGATCAAATAATCCAATCCCAAAGTTTCAAGAATCTGCTTTTTTTCTTCAAGGGTGTTCAGCAATTTAATGTCCACATCCTTCTGCAATACCATTCGGGGATGAGGGAAAAAAGTGAGCACCGTTGACTTTAGACCTGTATTTTTGGCACTATTTGTGAGACGTTTCAGTATCTGGCGGTGTCCTAAATGTACACCGTCGAATGTACCGATGGTCACCACAGTGTGGTGCGGAATGTCCTTAAAATCAGAAATGTTGTGGATTGTTTCCAACTCAAATAAAGAAATAAAAAAGGCTTACATTTGAAAATATACTATGCCCTAACCGTGTATGAAAGCTAAATTACATCTTGTTTTTTCAATAACCATATTTTTTAGCTGCTTTTGCATTTTTGGGCAGCAAGGTTATTGGAAAACAGAGCCCAAACAGTCCAACCTACGAAGTGCTTCCCTTACTGATATTTCGGGGGCTACAAAGGTTTTGTCGTTGGATAAAACGGCCTTTTCAACCCAGATAAAATCTTTTTCCGCTGCAAAGTCGGCAGGTAAAATAGTATATCTTCCCAACGGCGAAGGTGCTATTGTTCCCTTCAATTTGAAGGAAACATCGGTGTTGCATCCGGATTTGGCCAAAAAATATCCCAACATAAAATCCTATACCGGTGCAAGTTTGGATGGTAGGTACAAGGTAAAGCTGAGTAGTTCCCACAAAGGCTTGCAATCTATGGTTGTGGATTTACAGAATAACAAAACGGCTTTTATGGAGCCGGTTTCCAATAGGCCCAACACTTATGTTGTGTATGATAAGGAGGATGGGCTTTCCTCCAAAATGGATTTTATCTGTGCTACTGCAAAGGATTTGTTTGGTTCCGGAAGCAAATCATCGGGAGGTACTCTCAAGACAATTGTTCCCTTGGTAGATGATCAGGTGTTGCGAAAGTATAGAATCGCAGTCTCCGCCTCCGGGGAGTATACCCAAGAACTTGGCGGTACCGTGGCCGATGCATTGGCAGGTATAAATGCTACTTTGACAAGGGTAAATGAAGTTTTTGAAACGGATTTAGGAGTTACATTGGAGCTTGTGCCCAACAATGATGAGATTATTTTCACCAATCCCGATACCGACCCATATGGAAATAGTTTGAATTCCGAAGTACAGTTTACTATTACATCTAGGATTGGGGAAACGAATTATGATGTTGGCCATCTTTTTCATCAAGTGGGAGAAGGTTTAGATAATGGAAATGCCGGATTTATAGCTTCCGTTTGTGTGGATAACAGAAAGGGTAGTGCTTTTTCGTCGGCCAATAATCCGCAGGGAGATACATATGATTTGGACTTTGTGGCTCATGAGTTGGGCCATCAATTTGGAGCCAACCACACCTGGTCTTTTGAGTCAGAAGGCACTGGGGTGCAAGCGGAACCTGCTAGTGGTTCCACGATAATGGGGTATGCGGGTATCGTTACAGGAAATAATGTGGCGGCCAATGGTGATGATTATTTTCACTTTTATAGCATACTGCAAATTTCAGCTTATTTGGAAACGACTTCTTGTGCCGAAACGGTGGCATTGGTAAATTCTCCACCAGTTGTAACACCTGTTGACGACTATATTATTCCTAAGGGTACTGCCTTTGTTTTGGAAGGTAGTGCAACCGACCCAGATGTAGGCGATGTGCTTACGTATACGTGGGAGCAAATAGATGATGGTCTGGTCACTAGGTCGTCGTTTGGCTCCATCAATCCCAGTGGTGCCAACTTTAGATCTCTCAGGCCAACTAATTCTCCAATACGATATTTTCCGCGACTATCACGAGTGGCACAGGGTAACTTAACACAGACCAATCCAAATGTAGGAGCGGCTTGGGAGACCGTTTCTGATATTGAACGAAATCTTGGTTTTGCATTTACTGTTCGCGATAATGCGGAAGGAGGAGGGCAAGTGGTCTCAGATATCCTCAATGTGAGAGTCATAAAAGCGTCAGGGCCTTTTTCGGTGACTTCCCAAACCGAGGCTCAAGTGTATCAAGCGGGTTCTGTTCAAGAAGTTACATGGGATGTTGCTAATACTGATGTTGCTCCCATTAATGCCCAAAATGTGGATATATTTCTCTCTTTGGATGGTGGACTTACCTTTCCGATAACACTTTTGGAGAATACCCTTAACGATGGTTCGGAGGAAATCCTTTTGCCTGGAAATACCACAAATACAGCGAGGATTATGGTAAAGGCAAGCGAAAACATATTCTTTGCTGTCAATAGCACGAACTTTGTCATAGAGCAATCCGAGGTAGTCTTGAATTTTGAATCATTGGAGTATGAAGTATGTCAACCAGATGACATCATAATTCCTTTTACATACGAGACCTATGCAGGTTTTAATGAGAACTCTATATTTTCGGCGGATGTGCCGGCGGGATTAACGGCAAACTTTTCCCCGATTGACGCAAGTGTTGATGAAACTGCCGTTGAGTTGACGCTGTCCAACACGGACAATGTTGCTCCGGGTGTATACGATATTACGGTTTCTTCCGAATCAACATCGGTTACCAAAAGTGTAGTTCTTTCCCTTACCGTACAAGATGGTACTTTTTCTGATATTGCCTTGCTCTCCCCGGCCAATGGTGAGGTAGGGGTTTCTTTGGATGCTGAACTCAGTTGGCAGGAGAACCCCCTGTACTCCAACTACGATGTTGAAGTAGCCACAGATGTAGGGTTTACGGATATCGTCCAATCTGCATCAACTCCTTCCACAACATTTAAAACCAATAGTTTGGAAGCCGAAACTGAATATTTTTGGAGAGTTAGGCCCAACAATGGCTGTGGGACTGGAACATTTGGCACGCCTTTCAGTTTTATAACATCACAAGTAAATTGTAAGAACAGGGAATCCAATGATTTGCCTATCAGCATATCTTCATCAGGTACCCCAACAATTACCACATCTGTTTTGTTTGTGGAGGATTTACCGATATCTGATGTAAACGTGAACTTGCAGTTGGACCATACCTATTTGGAGGATTTAATAGTTACCCTTATTTCTCCCATGGGCACAAGGGTTACACTGATTTCTAACACCTGTGGTGATTTAAGAAACATAAATGCCGTTTTTGATGATGAAGGAGACCCCATAGCATGCTCAGGAAATCCGGCTATTTCTGGAACCGTAGCTCCAATCGGTTTTTTATCGTCCTTAAAAGGGGAGTCCATTTTGGGCCAGTGGGTTTTAGAAATCCAAGATACGGCAGCGAGTGATGGAGGAAGTTTAATAGATTTTTCGTTGGATATATGTATTGAAGGGAGTTATAGGCCAGATGAAGACGATGATGGTGTTTTTGATGATGGAGACGATCTATGTCTTGGAACTCCCAAAGGTGTTGAAGTGGATACCAACGGATGTGCAGTGTATAGGTTTGCTTCGGATAATTTTGAAATAGAAATAGATAGTGAAACTTGCCGAAGCAATGATGATGGCTCCATAACAATTGTTCCAGTTGATACTTCCATTAACTATACGGCCGTTTTGGATGGCCCTGGCGGTACAGAGTCGTTTGATTTTACAGATACCCTAACCTTTGACAGTCTTGTTTCTGGAGAATATTCGATTTGTATTACCGGCACCAATGGTTTGATAACGTATGAGGAAGTGTGCTTCAACGCTATGGTTTCCCAGCCAGATGTGCTGGATATTAATGCACTGATGGACTCCGGTATTTTAAGTGTTGAATTGAGCGGTGCCTCTCTTTATAATGTGGAACTGAATGGTCTGGTCACCCAAACAGAAGAATCAAGGGTCCAGCTTGCACTTAAAGAAGGTACTAACACCCTGAAAGTATATTCTAATCTGCCTTGTCAAGGTGTGATAGAGGAAACCCTGTTCTATTCTTCAAGACCAATAATTTCGCCAAATCCCGTAGATGCCATTACCTCGGTTTACATGGCTGGTTATGAGGGCGATGTATCTGTACAGATTTTTACATCAAATGGTAGATTGGTTCGAGCGGAGAACCGAAAGGTTGCGGGAGATGATTTACAATTAGATCTATCCGGTCTTACCAAGGGTATTTATTATCTAGGTATACAAAAGGCAGGTGCAAAAGAAATGTTCAAACTGATAAAAAGATGATTCGAAATATAATTTGGTTATCCATTTTGGTTTTGTTGGTCGGTTGTGGCGGGGACGATGGGCCTCCTCCAGCACCACAAGGAGCTCAGTTGGTATTTCCCGAAGAGAATTCTGAGTGTACCACCGGAACGGATGTCAATCAAAATGCTACGCAGATTACATTTAGGTGGACGGCATCCACCAATACGGATAGTTACACGCTCACCGTGGTCAATTTGAACACCAATGTGCCCCAAAATATTTCTACGGCATCAACCTCCGCTAGTTTGACCATTTCCAAGGGAACACCGTATGCTTGGTCAGTGACTTCGCGAAACTCTCGTTCCGACCAAGTGGCATCGAGCCCCACATGGTTGTTCTACAATGCAGGGGCGCAGACAACCTACGCGCCTTTTCCCGCACAATTGATGCGCCCAATGTCTGGCGCAACGGTACAAAAGGACATTGCGAACGAAATACTATTGGAGTGGTCCGGTGCCGATGTTGACGGAGATATCGATTCTTATGAGGTTTTCTTCTCCGAGAGTAATCCGCCTACCGCCTCTGTTGGTATTGCCAACGCTACAACTATGGAATTGCCGGTTGGGGTTGAGTCCGGAACAGTCTATTATTGGAGGGTGATTACCACCGATTTGGAAGGTAACACATCAATATCTTCGGTGTTTGATTTTAAAGTGCTTTAGACTTATTTTCCGTTAAATTGATTCATAGTGTTTTTTGCACCTGCAAAAATAAAGGAGCGGATAAGGTCAGTTGATATTTTTAAACGTTCGGGCATTGCTTTTTGTTGGTCGGTGTCCCATTTGCCCAAAACATAATCCACTTGTTGGCCTTTTCCAAAATCGGAACCTACACCAAACCTAAATCGATTGTAGGAAGTCGTCTGTAAAACGTTCTGAATATCTTTTAAGCCGTTGTGCCCACCATCACTTCCTTTCCCTTTCAGTCGAATCGTGCCAAAGGGTAAGTTGATGTCATCAGTGATGATCAAAATATTGTCAAGGCCTATATTTTCTTTGTCCATCCAATATTTTACGGCCTTCCCGCTTAAGTTCATATAGGTGGATGGTTTTAGGCAGACCACGCTTTTTCCTTTATGTTTAAACGTTGCAACGGCTCCGAGCTTGGCACTTTCAAAAGTGAAATCTTCCTGTTCGGCCAAAAAATCAAGGATTTTGAACCCAATGTTGTGGCGTGTCTCATCGTATTCGGAACCAATGTTTCCAAGTCCAACGATCAAAAATTTTTTCATAGGGTCGGTTTCTTGTAATAGTTGTTTTGGTTTGCCAAAAAGTTTTTCGAAAAAGTTGGGCATTGGCTGCTGATGGTTTGCCCAAAAATACAAAAGCATCCCAAATTTTTACCTAGGTAAAAACGGGATGCTCTTGTAAAAATCTTCAGAAGGCTATTCCGCAGCTTCTGCTTCTGGAGCTTCACCACCTTCGGTAGCTTCTCCTTCTACTCCTTCTTCATCTTCGTCTTCTAGTTCTTCATCAACAGATGTTCTAGAAGCTTTAACCTGAACGATAGCAGTACTATCTGGGTGAAGGAAAGTGTAATCATCGCTTAGGATGGTCTCCACTGCAATAGTTTGTCCGATTCTCAACTTGGAAATATCCACGGTGATGAAATCGGGAAGCAATGCGGGCAATGCTCTAATGGAAAGTTTTCTCTTTCTGAAAAGCAAACGTCCACCGTTTCTAACACCTGGAGAGTTTCCTTCCAAACGTACTGGAATCTTCATGGTGATTGGTTTGTCCTCGAACAATTGGTAGAAATCCACGTGTAGGATGCTATCCGTTACAGGGTGAAATTGAATGTCCTGCAAAACGGCGTCAAATTTTTGACCATCCGCCAATTCAATTACTGCGGTGTATGCATTTGGAGTGTACACCAAGTCTTTGAATGCGATTTCATCAGCTTCAAAATGCACTGGTTTATCCCCTCCGTAAAGCACGCAAGGGACCTTTCCAGCATTACGTAAGGCTTTGGTAGCAACCTTGCCCACGCTTTCTCTTTGGGATCCATTGATTGTAATTGACTTCATTGTTATATATTAAATTGATTTACATTAAAAATTTTGAAGATATGGATGTGTTGTGGTGAACTCTGTGCATAACATCTGCAAATAGGTCAGCACAGGACAACACTTTGATTTTCTTTTGCTCGTGATCTACGGGAATGGAATCGGTTACGATCAATTCCGACAATTTTGATTCTTCAATTCTTTGGTATGCCTTGCCTGAAAGCAATCCGTGTGTTGTTACTGCCCGTACACTCTCGGCCCCTCTCTCCATCATCAAATCGGCAGCTTTGGTAAGTGTCCCTGCGGTATCTACCATGTCATCAACCAAAACCACATTTTTACCCTGCACATCACCAATAAGCTCCATGTGGGAGATAACATTTGCCTTCTCACGTTGCTTATAACAGATAACTACCTCACACTCCAAGGCCTTGGAATAGGCATACGCTCTTTTGGAACCTCCCATATCCGGCGAGGCAATGCATAAATTATCAAGATTTAAACCTCTTAAATAAGGCAAGAACAGGGTTGATGCGAACAAATGGTCCACCGGTTTTTCGAAAAAGCCTTGGATTTGGTCCGCGTGCAAGTCCATAGTGATAATTCTAGTGGCACCTGCGGTCTCCAACATTTTCGCTACCAATTTTGCGGCTATGGGAACACGGGGTTTATCCTTTCTATCTTGTCTAGCCCAACCAAAGTAGGGCATAACTGCTGTGATGTGTCTTGCAGATGCTCTTTTGGCAGCATCGAGCATCAACAACATTTCCATCAAATTTTCCGAACTTGGATTGGTAGAACCTATGATAAATATTCTGGCTCCCCTAATAGATTCTTCGAACGAGGGCTGAAACTCACCATCACTATAACGGGAGAACTGGATTTTACCCAATTCTGCCCCATAAGAAGCAGCTATTTTCTTGCCCAGCTCAACACTTTGGGTGCAAGCAAAAATTTTAGGTTCGGGAACTTGATAGGCCATTACAAATTCTTGTTAACTAGCGATTTAAAGTACTTTAAAATAAAGAGGTGCAAATTTAAAAATTAAATTGGGTTGCTCAAGGATAAATCAAAGTATTTTTTGGTGATAAATAAAAAATATTTTTTAGCTTTGCACTCGCATTTGAAAATGTGGTGCCAATGCCTTGGTGGCGGAATTGGTAGACGCGCTGGATTCAAAATCCAGTGTCTTCGGACGTGTGGGTTCGATTCCCACCCAAGGTACTTAAAGCCTCTACAAATTTGTAGAGGTTTTTTATTTTTGGAATGTTTGTTATTGCAAACCGTCAATTGGGATTATTCCTGAAATATAACTATCAGATTTTTCTACCTTTGACCTATGAGAGTAGTCGCAGTGATTTTGTCTTTGCTTACCATTTTCCTGTCATCCTATCCTTGTTGTCAGGAATCGGATAATTGTTCAGATACCTTCGCAACATGGGACCGCAGTGAAAACGAGTCAGGTGACGATAATCATGAAAAGGAGCCTCCCTGTTCACCTTTCTATAGCTGCGGCAGATGTTCCGGTTTTACCTTGACCTATGATGGGTTGCTGGATATTGTTTCAAAGGAAATACTTGTCAAATCCAATACAGAGTATTATCAAGAATTAAACCCGAAAGAGGTCTATTTCCACGCATTTAAACCGCCCCGTTACTTTGAAGTATAGTTGAGCTTTACAAAATATCCTTGGCCTTGAACCCGGCCAAGAAAATCATACTTCAAAAACAAAAAAAATGAAATTTAAAGTATTTTTGGTACTCTTCCTTTTGGGGGTGGTACCCGTTCTGGCACAGAACACCCTTGATATTGTGGTCAAGGATTCCATTGACAAAGAACCGTTGATTGGTGTGACCGCCGTTTTTACCTCTTTGGATATTGGAGCGATATCCAATGAATCCGGTATAATTCATATTGAAAACATACCCAATGGCACGTTTCAATTGCAACTGAGTTATGTTGGCTATGCGAAACTTGAACGAAGCTTTAGTTTTCCCTTGAATGCCACACAACAAAAACAGATAATTTATCTAGTTCCACAGACTGAGGAAATGGAGGAAATCACCTTGGTGTCCACCAGAAGTTCCCGTACCATTGAGGATATCCCGACACGGGTAGAGGTCATTGCGGGGGAGGAACTCTCCGAAAAGGGCAATATGAAACCTGGGGACATACGCATGTTACTCAACGAAAGTACCGGTATCCGTACCCAACAGACTTCCGCCACTAGTTACAATTCCAGCATCCGTATACAGGGGCTCGACGGTAAGTATACTCAACTTCTCAGGGATGGATTCCCGTTGTATTCCGGATTTGCGAGCGGTTTGAGCCTGATGCAAATAGCTCCTTTGGACCTTAAGCAGGTCGAGGTCATCAAGGGTTCCAGTTCTACCCTTTATGGAGGAGGGGCGATAGCTGGGTTGGTAAATTTAATTTCTAAAACACCTGAAGATGAGCCCCAACTCAGTTTTATGGCCAATGGCACCTCTGCTCTTGGATTGGACCTAAGTGGTTTTTATTCCCAGAAATTCAAGAAGATTGGAACTACTGTGTTTGCTTCCTACAATTTGGGATCACCCTATGACCCTGCCGATATCGGTCTAACGGCTATTCCAGAATTCGACCGATTTACATTGAATCCAAAGCTGTATTGGTATCTAGGAGAGCAAACGGAGCTATTGCTAGGAATCAATGCTATTTGGGAAGACCGACTTGGTGGGAATTTGGACTATGTTAAGGGGGAACCGTTGGAAAACCCATATTTCGAATCCAATCAAACCGAACGTGTTTCCACTCAATTGGGATTCAAACATGTTTTTAATGAAGAAAATCGATTGGAATTAAAGAACAGTTTCAGTTTTTACGATCGTACGATCCAGATTCCGGATTTTACCTTTTCGGGCTATCAACGATCCTCCTTTAGTGAGCTGAACTTTTCAACCAGTTCGGAAAACGGTCTTGAGTGGGTATTCGGGACCAATCTATGGACAGAATATTTTAACGATACCAGAGAAGATCAATCCATAGCGCTGGACCAATCCTATCAAATTTTTGGATTGTTCGCTCAAAATGTATGGCAAATCAATGAAGGGCTCAGTTTGGAAACAGGTCTTCGTACCGATTTTCATTCCGATTATGGAGCTTTGGCATTGCCTAGATTATCCATATTGTATGAACCAAGTCAAAAATTGACATTTCGACTGGGGGGTGGAATGGGCTATAAAACCCCTACGGTCTTTACGGAGGATGCGGAACGGCTACAGTTTAGGAACGTGCTCCCCATTGATATTGATCAAACTGATTTGGAACGTTCTTTGGGCGGTAATTTTGATATAAATTATAAATGGGCGCCCATGCCGGGCATGACCATGTCCATCAATACGCTATTATTTTATACCAGAATAGATGATCCTATGGTATTGCAGTCCGAAGGAGACGACTTTTACACTTTTGAGCAACCCGATGGATTTGTGGATACCCGCGGGGCCGAGGTCAACCTGAAAATCAAATATGGCGATTTTAAGTTGTTCACGGGCTATACCCATGCCAATGTGAAGCAACATCAAAATGGAGAAGTTTCCGATTTTCCCTTGGTGGCCGAACATCGATTGAACAATGTATTGATGTACGAGCGCGAAGGGGACCTTTGGATTGGTCTGGAGGGATATTATTATAGTCCCCAGAAGCTTTCTTCGGGAGAAACAGGCCAATCCTATTGGATTGTGGGCTTAATGAGTGAAAAAAAGATAAGTGATAAATTCTCTATTTTCCTGAATTTTGAAAACTTTCTGGATACCCGACAAACCCGTTTCGATACAATATATTCCGGAAGTATAAGTGACCCTCAATTTTCGGAAATTTATGCTCCAGTGGATGGTTTTGTAATCAATGGCGGATTCAAGATTAAAATTTAAATACGGATAGGACAGTCTTTTTGTGTTATGCCCATTTAACTATTATGATGGTTTTAGTTCACCCTATAAGTAATCTTTCTATTGGTGATGATGGTTTGCACCCTTATGTCCAAAGTAATGATATTGGAGGTTGATAAAGGTGAGCAAACATAAGCTTCGTTATATAATTGCACCCGATACAGATACCCATCCATGCTCATGTTGGGATTATTGATGGTCAGGGTGTCGGTGTCGGTTCCTGAGTACATCCCAAAATCAGAAATGTCGGCAAAGTTTGCACCACCGTCGGTGCTTACTTGCCATTGATATTGTGTGGTATTGGTCGTTATGATGTTGAGGTTGCCCGGATGTCCATCAAAAATAATGGCGTTTGTCTGGATTGCTGAAACTGTGGGACTGTTTCCGGCTTCGGTATAATCATAAACGGTGTTGCCATCCCCATCTACCGGAGTGGTATATCCACCTTGTCCCAAGACCATTCCGGAAGAATTGATGGTTACTGGGGAGTTGCCCAGAAGACCATCACCATCAGGATCCGTAAAACCAGCCTCCACAACGTCGTAACATCCGTCCGAGTCACTATCAATGGATGTGTAGTTTAAAAATGTATCGTTGTCAGAATCGGCTATGTTGTAATTGATGGTTCCATTATTGTATTGTGAAGGAGCTTGTACCGCGTCTGGAATACCATCGGTGCCGACCGGACCGGGGATACGCCCATTTACTGTGGCGACACCGTGACCGGCTTCCACGGCATCCAAAATTCCATCGTTGTCACTGTCAAGGTCTAGTCCATTGGCGAGGCCATCCCCATCACTGTCCGTTGGGGAGCAACCTGTGCTAAAACTGTCATCGTTAACCGCAAAGAAAACCGGATCTGCATTGGCAGAAATTTCTAATCTAAAGATGACGGCTTCTGTTCTCTCAGCAGCTGTCAATCCGAATTCTGAGAGTTCAACTGCGGCCAACCTGATATTCTTTTTTACGTTTTTATTGTTGGGGGTGTCGTTCACATTATATTGATCGATCATTGAATTGCCCACAATAGGTGTGTTGTTCCAGTTTACTTCGACGCCATTGCCAAGGTAGTTCCCATCTTTGTCCAACAAATGCAGTCTATTATAATTAGATCCCCCAGATAGTTGAGCGCCCTGGGTCAAAAGAATATCCATGATGCCGTCACCATATGCTGGAGTATTGGTGCCCCCTAATCTAAAATACCATGCATTGCCGATATTGGCAATGGCATAAGCCATGTCCAGTCCTCGTTCTCCTTGGTATAAATAAGGGTTGAAGGGAATTCCTCCGGTGGTCAACAAAGGGCCGGCAGCTTGTCCGTTGTTCCCATCAATAGATCTTCCTTCCAGGCGTATTCCGGATAGAATCTTTGTGACCGGTTTAAGTGCTCTCCAAGAAGTTTCTTCCACATTTAGGTCGCCTATTCCATTGCCGTCCGTATCGATTTGGTCATAATAGCTGTTACTGTCGCTATCTATCATTCGTGTAGATGCCACTCCGGTCGCATATGTGTTGCTTCCAACTGTAAAGCCCAACAGGGTGGAAACGTCATCGTAGGCTTTTGGATTTAGGCTCCCTACGGATGATACCCAGAAGCCACGGTAGTCCGTATAGATTGAGGTGACATAATTTGTAGTGCTGTTGGATGGTGGTGGTGAGCCAAATCCAACATTGGTCTCACAACCATCTTCGTAAATATCGGGAATACCGTCATTGTCATCATCTTGGTCAATATCGTCAGAGATGCCATCACCATCACTATCTAAACTGAGTTGGTTCATGTGAGGGCTTTTGTTTGATGAATTGTCAAGAACATCAATTTTGTCAAGTTCAGGATTGAACAAAACTAAAACAAGCATGATTAGACCGATAAGAAAGCGTATGTATGTCAAAATACAATTATAGGTTTGGTTTGTTGGTCGATTATCGATTGGAAAATCAAAGGCAAATTAGATGTATCTGTGGTTTCAGTATATTTTTTGTTGTTAATCTGCTGTAAAGTATGGTGTAGTTCGTCGATTAAGTGGTTCGCTTGTTGCGGATGCCCTAGGTAAAAGCTTGTTCTGAAAACATCTTGATGGAGTTTGGCATCAAAAATTGTTAAAAAACTGTGAAAAACTATTTTGGACGATTTGTGACAAGTGTGAATTTTTTGGAGACCTTACTATACGTTTGTTCACAAGGTTTTTGACTCTTGAAAATCTCGAATGTTGATAAAAGTGTTAAGAACCTAATTGCCAAAACCGCGAATCCAAGTAAAGAAAATATGAATTTTACAGTCAAGCTATTTTTTACAACTCCAAACCGTTTTCTTCATGCAGATTACTCAGATAACTAAGAGGGATTTTAGTACGCAAGAATTTGATTTACACAAGATTACAAATGCAATCTTGAAGGCCATGACAGCTGTGGAGCATGGTCAGATCACTGATGCGCAGACCATTGCCAACAACGTTAACCAAGTGTTGTTGGAGAGAAAAAGTCAAGACGAACATTATTTGCCGACCGTTGAGGAAGTACAAGATGTTGTTGAGAACGAACTTATGGATAGTGAGTTCCATGATGCGGCAAAAGCATACATTATTTACAGGAATAAAAGGGCTCAAATGCGCGAGTCGGACATTTTTGAGAAGCGTATCAACTTAAAGCCTTATGAGTACCCGCAATTGTATGAGTATGTTCCAGCAATCCGTCATTCGTATTGGATTCATACCGAGTTTAACTTTACCAGTGACATTCAGGACTTTAAATCTGGACTGAGCGAAGTGGAGCGCAGCGCCATCAAAAACACGATGCTTGCCATTTCTCAAATCGAGGTTGCGGTGAAATCGTTCTGGGGCGATATCTATCACAGAATGCCAAAACCGGAAATCGGTTCTGTTGGGGCCACCTTTGCCGAAAGTGAAGTGCGCCACCACGATGCATATTCCCACCTTCTGGAAATTTTGGGATTGAACAAGGAGTTCGAGAACTTGAAGAAAAAGCCGGTAATCATGAAAAGGGTGCAGTATTTGGAGACTGCACTGAAGAATGCGAAAAGCGAGAACAATAAGGACTATGCAGAGTCGGTATTGCTGTTCTCACTTTTTATAGAGCATGTATCGCTATTCTCCCAGTTTTTGATCATTATGGCATTCAATAAACACAAGAATGTCCTAAAAGGGATATCGAACGTGGTTGAGGCGACCTCCAAAGAAGAGCAGATTCATGGTGATTTCGGAATCGACATCATCAACATCATCAAAAAAGAACATCCAGAGTGGTTCGATGATGCTTATAAAGAAATGATTCAGGATATCTGCGAGAAAGCATTTGAAGCGGAAAGCAAGATAGTGGATTGGATCTTTGAAGACGGTGAATTGGATTTCTTGCCGAAAAATTTGGTGAACGAATTCATCAAAAACAGATTCAACAACTCATTGGAGAGCATTGGCATCTCCAAAATATTCGACGTTGACCAAAAACTATTGGAACAGACCGAATGGTTCGACGACGAGATTATTGGAACAAAACACGGAGATTTTTTTGTAAAAAGATCCATCAACTATAGCAAAAGAACACAAAGTATAACAAGCGACGACCTTTTTTAAATTATGGAGAAGAGAACACAAACCCCGACCACTGACCAAAAGCAAGATTACAAAACACAGGAACTTGTAAACGCAAGAAAGGATACCTTGTCCAAACTCAAGAACGAGGAGGATAAAGGCTTTGAATGGTTGAACGAGTATAGCCGAAAGTTTTTGGCATCAGGATACCTTACCGAAGGGGTTACCCCCGAAGGTCGTATCCGTGAAATCGGCGATAGGGCAGAGGAGATTTTGCAGATTCCGGGGTACTCGGACAAGTTTTACGGTTATATGTCCGAAGGTTTCTTTTCCTTGGCTTCTCCGGTATGGTCGAACTTTGGTAAAAAGCGTGGGTTGCCCATTAGTTGCTTTGGTTCCCATATAGATGATGACATGGGGAACATCCTTTACACACAATCGGAGGTGGGGATGATGTCAAAGCTTGGTGGTGGAACTTCTGGATACTTTGGAAAAATTAGGCACAGAGGCGCACCTGTTAAAAATAACGGACAGGCCTCGGGAGCTGTTCACATTATGCAGTTGTTCGAATCCATGGTTGATGTAGTGAGCCAAGGTTCCGTTCGTCGAGGGCGTTTTTCTCCATATTTGCCCATTGACCACAAGGATATTTTGGAATTTTTGGAAATCGGTACCGAAGGAAATCCTATCCAACAGTTGACTCATGGTGTTACCGTGACCAACCAATGGATGCAGGAAATGGTCGAGGGAGATGTTGATAAAAGAACCGTTTGGGCAAAAGTGTTGCAACGTAGAGGTGAGATGGGATATCCGTATGTATTCTTTACCGACAATGCCAACGATGGTGCAGTGGATGTGTACAAGGACAAAAACCACCGTATCCACGCCAGCAACTTGTGTACAGAAATTATGTTGCCATCCAATGACGACTGGTCGTTTGTATGTGTGCTTTCCAGTATCAACCTATTGCATTACGATAAATGGAAGAAGACAGATGCTGTTGAGACCATGGTTCATTTCTTGGATGCGGTAATTACCGAATTCATCGAGAAACTGGAAGCTTACAGGGATTCTTCGGATAGGGACGACCAACAAACTTTCCTCTTCATGGAAAGGGCGTATAATTTTGCAAAACAAAACAGAGCATTAGGTTTAGGTGCTTTGGGCTGGCACTCTCTTTTACAGTCCAAGAGATATGCATTCAACAGCCAAGAAGCCTATAACTTGAACAGTGAAATATTCAAAGAAATCAAAGAACGCTCTTACAAGGCGTCTGAGCAATTGGCCGAACGTTTTGGTGAGCCCGAAGTGTTGAAGGGTTATGGTAGACGTAACGCTACGTTGAATGCCATTGCTCCTACTACTTCCTCAGCATTTATTTTGGGTCAGGTTTCTCAAGGAATCGAGCCAATCTGGTCCAACTGTTATGTGAAGGACATTGCCAAGATCAAAACCACGATCAAGAATCCGTTCTTAATGGACCTATTGGAAGAAAAGGGACAGAATACCAACGAAGTTTGGAAGAGCATCCGCGATATGGACGGGTCCGTACAGCATTTGGAATTTTTGACCGAAGCTGAGAAAGCAGTCTTTTTAACCTACTCGGAATTAGACCAGTTGGATATCATCTATCAAGCTGCAAACAGACAAAACCATATAGATCAAGGACAGTCAGTGAATATCATTGTACACCCTGATATGCCTACAAAGGATGTCAACAAAATCCACGTTACCGCATGGAAACTGGGTCTAAAATCCTTGTATTACCAGCATAGTATGAATGCCGCACAAAAATTCAAACAAAAGAAAGATTGTGTGAGCTGCGAGGCATAAAAAGCAAATAACAACCAATAAAAAAGGAGGTTCGAATTAACGAAACCTCCTTTTTTCTTCAAACTAACTAGAAAAGATCATAGTATCTTAATGTCTACAGAGGTTCTGCTTTGCCAACCGGTAACATCGGTTACAGAGTAGGAGCAGTGATAATCCCCTGGGTCAATATCTTCTGGAATGTCAATTGAAACGTTGATTTCATATGAAGTGGCGCCCTCTTCAACATCAAAATTCTCTATATAAATCATAGGGTTCACTGCATCCTTAGTAGGTTCCAGTTCACATTGGGCGCCTTGGTCATCATGTGTGTGATGGTCAAAATTGTGATGGATGTTCAAACTGTAAGCAGCAAGCGCAAGATTATCTGTCGCTCGAGCCTTAAAGGTGTAGGTGTTTCCCCTTTCCAGGACTTCACAAGCTTGAGGAAATCCACCATCGTAATTAATTGTTATGGATGGTTTTTCCTCGTCAACACCACTATCGTCACTACTGGAACAAGATACTAGCATCATTATCAAAGGAAGAATCCGTAAGTATTTGATAATCGATTTCATATTCATTTTTTAAAAAAATTAGCTGCATGGCATTCAAGCGCCATGCGGCAATTGGTTTTATGATGCAGTTACATCAATATGTGTTTCGTATTCAACGGTGTTTCCTTCTTCATCTTCAATTGTAAAAAGAATATGGTATTCGCCCGCTGGGGCAGTTGCAGGAACATCGATGTGCTCATGGAACTCTGCTTCGGACAATTCGTGATATCCTTCGGAATATGTTTGCTCAAAGTCCCATTCCACTTCTCCTTCACCTATAGGCAAGTCGTGTCCATGAATGTCGACCGTAATTTCATGGATTCCGTTAACCGCATTGATCATAAATTCTGCATGGATATCTGTACCGCGAACTACGGTCTCATCAATGGAAAATGCACTTAATGAGATGGCGTCCATAATGTCTACATGGCCTTCGACCTCGGTGCTGTTCCCCAATTCATCTGTAACGGTCAAAGTAATATGGTATTCACCAGATGGAATATCCGAAGGGATGTCCACATGCTCGTGAAATGTTGGGTTGATCACCAAATAGCTGGCATCGGTATAGGTCTGCTCAAAATCCCATTCCACTTCACCTTCTCCTACTTCAAGGTCATGTCCGTGAATGCTCAATTCGATACTGCTTACCGTTCCGGGAGCATTGATTTCAGCTTCTAGATGGATATCCGAACCTTTGTAGGCCACTTGCTCTGTTGAGTGTGAACTTCCTTCGCCATATTCAAAATTCGAAATTTCGGGTGCAGCTACAGAAGAGCCCCCATCATCGTCACTGCTACATGATTGTAGGGCAAGAGCTCCAACTGCGATAATTACTAAAGATTTAAAATTGATTTTCATTGTGTTTCTGTTTTTGGTGTTAAACTTCATTTGATTTAATTAAAATGGTACGGTCATCGAAATCGAAAGGTTCCTGCCAGGTTCTGGAACATCGATGAGCCTATAAAAACTGGTATGATCGTAGTATTCGGTATTGAATACGTTGTTTAGTTTGATGCGCAATTGTGCTGGTTTTCCCTTGCCAAAGAGTTGGATTTTTGTGTTGGCCGAAAGGTTGAGCGCTTGGTACCCATCGGTAACCTCTTCTGGTGGCACAATATCATTTTGGGCGGCTGTTACCCTAAAATCAGCCGTAACCTGAGGCGATTGCATAAATGCGATATCCTTGAATTGATAACTGGCCGAGAACAATCCCGAGAGCGGAGGCGAAAACGGAATGGTAAAATCTTTTTTGGGCCCGCTGGTCTGTCTGGAATACACATACTCGGCAGACGCATCCAACCGTAGCGAAGGAGTTACGTTGATCCCGGCACGAGCTTCACCGCCAAATCGGAAAACCTTGCTTTGGGTGTACTCGTAAATTTGCAAGGTTTCATAATAATTAGGAGTTGGGTTCAGGTAAATAAAATTCTCAAAGAAATTCACGAATGGACTTATCCCAATGTTGAATTTTGAAGTGGAATGATCAATATCGATATCCAATTGATAGGATTGCTCAGGATCAAGGTTGATATTTCCCCTCTCGTATCGGTACATATGATAGTTTACCCCATCTGAGGCCAGTTCGTTGGCCAATGGCATTCTAAAACTTTTGCCAAGGTTTGCCTTAAATGTGGTGTTTTGATGGATATAACTCAATCCAAAGGAGCCACTCAGGTTGCCGAATTCAAGGCTCTTGTCTTGCGAACGTTGCAAATACATATAGGATGTTGAGCCATCGGCATTGTTAATTGGTGTTTGGAACCAATCAAAATGGGCCTTGGTTTCCATCAGGCCTGCATCATAACGTAGCCCCCCTTGAAGGTGGAAATTCTCATTTATCTTAAAATGATCGTAAACAAAAACCCCGGCGGAGTACCTATTGTATTCGGGAATCAAAAACCCCCAACCTCCAATATTATTATTTTGTAATTCCGTGTTTATTCCAAGAACTACATTGTGCTTGTCATTGGGGCTAAAGGTATCTTTAAGGTTTAGGGAGTATGTGTTTTTAGTGAATATCCGTTCTCTGCTATTGGAGGGAGTTGGCATGTATCCATGTGGTACGGGTTCCGAATTTTCATCCCGTTGGTTGTTTTGATAGCCGAAATCAAGCTCCAAAATATGTCGGTCCAAATACAGGGTAGTGTTGTTGGTTACCTTAAAATGGTTCACACGATGGTAAGGAAGGTCTACATCACGATTGGAGCGGTCATAATCAATGTTGGAGGAGCGAACCTCAAGACCATGGGCGTTGGCAAAAAAACCGTTCTTGGCATTGACATTGCTAAAAAAGGTCTCAGATTTTATATGATCGGAGATGTAGCCAATACTAAAACTGGTATTGATCTCTTCGCCCGCAGTATTTCTGAGGTTGTTGTCGTGAAGCTCAAAAATGTAGTTTTCATAGTTGATCCTGTCCGTGGGAACTTTATAATCGGCATAATCCCTATAGGTTAAACGACCTCTGTAGAACCAATGCTGTTTTCGGCCCTGTATACCGGTAGATATGCCGATCAGGTCGTTGTTGGTCTCTCCCAATAGATTGACCTCCCCGCTGAACGAATTCGGCAATGGGACTTTGGAGAGTTTAATGTCCACGACCCCTGCAATGGCATCAGACCCATAGACCAAGGATGCGGGACCTTTGACAATCTGAATACTTTCTATTCCGTATTGGTCAATTTCAAGGCCGTGATCATTGCCCCATTGCTGGGCTTCGTGCTTAATACCGTTCTGGACCACACTAACCCGGTTGAAACCCAAACCACGAATAACAGGTTTTGATTGTCCGGCACCGATTGTTATAGTGCTTACCCCCGGAATTTTTTTTAGGGTTTGCATTAAACTGTTTTCCCGATTCTTGTTCAGGAATTCTTCATCCACCCCCACGGTTATGGTGGAGAGTTCTTGGGCTTTTCGTTTTTCCGTTTTTCCAAGAAGTTCCACCCCATCCAAATTTGTGACGGATTCCTTTAATCGTATGGTCAGCCCTTGGACATCATCTCGACCGATTTCCACGGTAAAATGTTCATGTCCATACCCGATATGGGTAATTTCAAAGCGGTATTTTCCAGCGGGAACGTTTTTGATGACGAACTCGCCATTGTCTGCAGAAATTGCATATAAATCTTTTCCAATTATGTTTACCCCAGCAATAGGTGCCGAAGTATTTGCATCCACTACAATACCCTTTATAGTATGGTATTCTTGTGCGGATGCCGAAACGCACAGACTGATGAGCAGCCATGCGAATAGCAAGTATTTAATCATTTTAGGGAATACTATGGGATTCTCAAATTGCTTCCAGAGAGGAAGCTTCTAGACTTATTCCCCATTGCATTGTTTCAGAAAAGTTTGAATGAATCCATCAATGGACAGTTGATAAAGCTATACGATTACAGCACGCTTTTGTACATATTGAATGCAGTCAAATTTCTTTAGTCCTTAAAAAGGACCAAGACTTTTTGTTGAAAAAAATGAATGGGTTTTTAGATTGTTGGCGGAGGCCTCGAGAAGAGCTGGCTTGTTGCCAAGGTGCCAGAAACCTGAAAATCGTACTTGGAATCAATGTTCTGTTGAACAGCTATTTCAATTTGCTCGGAAATAGGTTCATGAGAATCGGTTAAAATGCCAGGCGTATGAGTATCGGAGGCGATATTGTGACAAATGGCACAATGATCTAAATACCCTTCCGTGTCGTCATGGTGGGTAAGCACATGGAGCCCAACAAGCTTCGTTGCCAAAAACAGGGCAAGAAACGCAAAGGTGATACTATTTAAAAAACGACTGTTTTTCATTCAAGAACAAATCTATTAAAAAACATTGTTATGCAAGGGTAATTTCCTTAATGTCCATATTTTTTTAGCATTTCCTTAATAGTGGATGGTAATTTTGTCAATTGTGAAAGTATATATATTCAATAAAGTTGGCAATTGAAGAGGTGTATTTCTTTTTGGATTTATAATTAAAGTAGGATATTTTTTCCATCATTAAAGTGCCATTTCACAACAAAACCATCTTGCCATACAACATAACTTCTCCAATCTACCCTGTTCTTGATAAGTTTGGGTAAGCCTTACTACGTAAGGAACACCTCATCATCCAAACTATGAACAAACCCCAATCCCCCCTAAATTTTAGGTGTTTTTTAGTGTTGACCCTTCTTGGTATAGCTTCGATTCAAGTGGGATATGCACAGGATTGTGTTGCTATCGCAGGACCCAATCAGGTCGTTTCACAGGTCAATGCCGTTTTTATGGATGCCAATGCCGCACCTGTTGACGGTTTGGGAACTTGGAGCCGTTTATCTGGCCCATCTTCTGTAACCATCGATGATGTAAATGACCCCCAGACTCAATTATTGGATTTGGTGCCAGGAGATTACGTTTTCGAATGGACCGTTTCGGGGCCCAGCTGCGATACTGCTTCAGATTTGGTCGGGATTACCATACAGGGCATTGACTTGGAAATGGAAATTGTGGCGAGCAATACCGAACCCGATATTGGCGAAGTGGTAACTTTCACTGTAAACATGAGCAATTTTGGAGATGTGGATGCCACCAATGTTGTGGTGGAATATTTTGTTCCTTCGGGCTATAACGGTATTACCGCAATCAATAATTCAGGTTCTGTGGATGGCTCACAAAAAATAACATGGTTTGGATTTGATGTGCCAGTGGGGAGCAACACAGTTGCTTTGAGCTTTAATGCCACGGTACTTACCCCAACAGGAACCAATGGAGAGTACACTCATGTGGCCGAAGTAATCTATGCCGATCAAATTGATGAGGATAGTACTGCGAACAATGACGATGGTGACCAGAGCGAAGATGATGAGGATAACATTGATGCCGCTCCAGTTCAGGCCGATTTATCGTTGGTTACATCCGTGGTCGGTGGTAACTTGTCCCCGAACGTAGGGTCTCAAATCAGTTTTGAAATATCGGTTTCCAATAATGGTCCCCACGATGCAGAGAATGTACAGGTAGAAGACCAGTTGCTGTCTGGGTTTACCTTTGATTCTTATTCGGCAACAACGGGAACTTACGACCCGCTTACCGGGATTTGGCAAGTTGGGGCCGTGGGCAATGCAACTACGGAGACACTTACCATTGTAGTTGATATAAATGCTTCGGGAAATTATACCAATACGGCACAAATAATCGCTTCGGATGCTTTTGATATTGATTCAACACCCAACAACAATATTCCGACCGAGGACGATCAAGATGAAATTATTTTGACGCCTGTGCCGGTAATTGACCTCTCATTGACCAAAACTATTGATAAATCACCGCCTTTGGTGAGCGACAATGTAAGGTTTACCCTAACGGTGGCCAACGACGGTCCCAGTGAAGCAACTTCTGTAGAGGTATTGGATCTATTGCCCTCTGGATATACCTATGTTTCTGATGACGGTGGAGGTGCTTACGATGAAGTTACTGGTGTTTGGAATGTGGGTTCGGTAGCAAGCGGTGCTTCAACCAGTTTAAGTATCCTTTGCAACGTAAATGCTTCGGGAGATTATGATAACGTGGCAGAAATTATAGCTCATGATCAAACGGATATGGATTCAACTCCGAACAACAATGTCCCTGGTGAAGACGATCAAGATGGTGTTTCGGTGATACCGGTACCATTGGTGGATATATCCGTTGCCAAAACGATAGACCAAATCATCCCGGAAGTGGGAGAGGAGATACTTTTTACGGTCACGGTACAAAATGATGGTCCAAGTAATGCCACCAATGTGGTAGTAACCGATGTTTTGGCTTCTGGTTATCAATTAATCAGTTTTAACCCTTCTGTGGGTACTTATAATGGGACAAATGGTTCATGGGTCGTAGGAGATTTGGCCAACGGAGCTTCCGAAACTTTAGAAATTACCGTAGAGGTATTGCCAACAGGCAATTATACCAATACTGCCGAGTTGACGAACGTTTCGGAGATAGATGTGGATTCCACTCCGAACAACAACAACGAATCGGAAGATGATCAGGATACCGTGGAACCCATTATAATTCCAGTGGCCGATTTGCTGTTGCAGAAATCTGTAAATATATTGAGTCCGTACGTAGGGCAAGATGTGATTTTTACCATCAACATTACGAATTTGGGCCCAAGTGATGCTACCGGGGTCGCTGTGATGGATGTGTTGCCGGATGGATACACCTATGTTTCTCACGGAACCACGGCGGGCATCTATAGCGAGGGTTCTGGAATGTGGAACCTTAATGGTACCCTGGAAGATACCGGTACAGAAACTCTTACCATTGTGGCCACGGTGAACAACTCAGGAGATTACTTCAATGTTACGGAGGTTTTTTCTTCCGATCAGTACGATCCCAATTCCATACCCAACAATAACAGCATTTTTGAGAATGATCAAGACAATGCCGGGACCACTCCCGTTCCTTCTGCTGATTTAAGCTTGAATGTGAGTGTGGACAATGCAACTACGGACGTTGGTTCAGAGGTTGTTTTTACCATCACTTTAACCAATGAGGGGCCAAGTGATGCCATCGGAGTTATCGTTGAAAACATGCTTCCAGATGGGTTTACTTATATTTCCGATGATTCGGCAGGTTTGTTTAATCCATCAAATGGACTTTGGAGCGTGGGCAGTTTGGGCTTGGAATCACAACTGGAGCTTCAAATTGTTGCCGAAGTAAATCCTTCAGGGGATTATACGGTAGGTGCAGAGGTGATAAACTCCATTTTTTTCGATATCGATTCCACTCCTGGGAACCATATTCTGTCAGAAGATGATCAGGATGAACTGACGGTCGTGCCAAGACATGTGGCCGATATTTCGGTTTCAAAATCGGTCAATAATATGAATCCCGAAGTAGGGGATGAGATTGTTTTTGCCATTGAGGTACGTAATGATGGCCCCAACGATGCTTCCGGATTGATTATAGAGGATGAATTGGAAAGCGGTTATCAATTTGTTTCGGCAACAGCGTCAGCTGGAATTTATGATGAAATTGCTGGCACATGGAGTTTACCGTATTTGGCAAATGCAGCTACAGCAACTTTGGAGGTAAGGGCGATAGTGCTTTCGAGCGGTGAATACAAGAATACGGCCGAGCTTATTGCTTCAAATGTCTATGATCCAGATTCTACTCCTAATAACAATTTGGGTTCCGAGGACGATCAATCCACCGTGATACCTGCTCCAGAGGGACTAAGTGATTTGTCACTTTCAACAACTGTAGATAATGAAAACCCTAACGTGGGAGATGTAGTCCGTTTTGTGGTGAGTGTTACCAATAGTGGCCCATCCGATGCGAGAGGTGTCGCAGTGACAGATATGTTGCCATCCGGTTACACTTACCAATCGCACACCTCTACTGCTGGGGTGTACAATTCGGCTTCAGGAATTTGGAACGTGAACCGAACCATATTAAATCAAGATACGGAAAGTTTGGAGATTTTGGCCGTGGTAAATGCGCCAACAGGTCTGCAAAATGAGTACGTGAACGAAGCTTTTGTTTCATCAAGTTTATATCCTGACCCGGACAGCGACCCATCAATAGGGATTGGGGAGGATGATTTTGACGACGGTATTGCGGATGATGACGAAGCAACTGCCTTTGTAATACCTCAAACCACGGATATCTCAATCACTAAAAACGTAGACAATGCAATGCCCAATATAGGGGATGAGGTTGTTTTTGCAATAACGGTGACCAATCAAGGTGTTGATGATGCTACCCATTTGGGCATTCAGGAAGAATTGCCCATGGGATATCAATTTATCAGTTCGGAAACTACAGTAGGGACTTATGATGCTGAATCTTCATTTTGGGAGATTGAATCCCTTGCGGTTACCGAAACAGCAACCTTACTGCTTACCGTTAAGGTGATGGATATGGATGATTATATGAACAGGGTAAGTTTGGCCTATGTGGATCAATGGGATGTAGATGAAAGTAATAATTCGGCCGAAGCGTTTGTGGATCCAAGTTGCTTAGTGGTCTATAACGAGTTTTCTCCCAATGGAGATGGGGTCAACGATTACTTTAAGATTGATTGCCTAGGTCGTTATCCAAACAATACACTTCAAGTATACAACCGATGGGGAAATATTGTGTACCAGACAAAGTCTTATAAAAATGATTGGGACGGTACACCGAACGGTCGTGCTATGGTCCAGCCAGAAGACCAGTTGCCCGTGGGAACCTATTATTATGTGCTGGATTTGGGCGATGGCTCGGAACCAAGAACAGATTGGTTGTATTTAAACAGATAAAAAATGGAGTTGGTTTCATCAAAATATAAAATAATCGGAGGTAAGCATGTACTTGTGCTAATGCTTGTCCTATGCTCTATTTTTGGATATGCTCAACAAGACCCGCAGTTTACGCAATACATGTACAACACCATGAGCGTTAATCCGGCATATGCTGGCAATAATGGTCATTTAACCGCATTGTTGTTGCACCGCTCGCAATGGGTAGGTGTAAATGGAGCTCCCAATACGCAGGTGCTTGCCGTGGATATGCCCTTGGAAAATAAATTAGGGGTGGGAGGCATCATTTCTCGTGATGCATTGGGGCCTTCCTCCGAAATATCGGTGGATGGAAACGTTTCGTACACCATTCAGTTGGATAGTGCCAATAGCAAATTATCCTTTGGGATGAAGCTCGGAGGTCGCATTTTTGATGTGGACTTCTCTAAAGGACTTACCGAAGATGCCGATGTGGCTTTTCAAAATAATATCAAGAGCAAGTTCTTCCCAACCATTGGAGCAGGTCTTTATTATGATACGAAGAAGGGCTATTTGGGATTTGCCATACCCAATTTCTTTTCACAAAAACATTATGATGGGGAGGAGCAGGAAATCGCTGCGGAGCGTTTGCACTACTACTTTATTGGTGGAAAAGTGGTCGATTTGACCCCGGATGTGAAACTTAAACCAGCTTTTTTTGTGAAATGGGTTCCAGGAGCGCCAATTATAGCCGATTTATCCGTGAACGCCATGCTTAGGGAAACGTTCACCGTTGGATTGGCTTACCGCTGGGACGATTCGTTTTCAACCTTGTTGGGAATGCAGATCAACCCGAATTTTAGTGCCGGTTATGCTTACGACCTAACTACTTCCAATTTGGCGAGCTATACGGGAGGGTCACACGAATTGTTTGTCCGGTACGAGTTTAAAACTTCCCAAAAGCAGAAGGAGGCGCCTACATTTTAGACCCAAATGGGATTAGGGCGTAAATAGTCTGTATCTTTAACTTTACATTGGTAAAACAATGATTAAATTGATATGCTATGGAAAGAAATGAGCTCTACCCTGTTTTTTTAAAAGTAAATAACTTAAAGGTACTCATTGTTGGAGGAGGGAATGTTGGGTTGGAAAAGCTTACTTTTTTATTGAAGTCGAGTCCCAATGCTCAAGTTCAGATGGTCGCTCCCGAGTTTTTATCGGACACATTGGAGTTGGCGGCAGCGCACCATGTGGAAATCACGGAAGATTTGTATCAAGAAAAATATTTGGAAGGCAAGCACATGGTGGTTGCCTGTACGGATAAACCCGAAGTGAACGAGCAAGTTTACCACGATTGTAGAAAACTGAACAAGTTGGTGAACGTAGCCGATAATCCACCGTTTTGTGATTTTTATATGGGAGGTATTGTGACGAAAGGGAATGTGAAAGTTGCCATTTCTACCAACGGACAATCCCCAACAACCGCAAAAAGATTACGACAATTTTTTGAGGATGTTATTCCCGAAAATATTGATGACTTGGTCAAGAATTTGAATGAATACCGAAAGACCCTAAAAGGCGATTTTGAACAAAAGGTCGAGGCCTTGAATGAATTCACCAAGGGTTTGGTCAACAAAAAAGATTAAGCAGGTTACAAGCGCTTCATTGCTTCAATTAAGTCATCTCTTTTTCTTGGTGAAATATTCACCTGCATATCGTTGCTCATTATAAGGTGGCCTCCATCAGATTTGACATATTTTTTCACTTTTTTTAAATTGATTAGAAAACTATTGTGAACCCGCATAAAGTAATGTTCCGAAAGCAACATTTCGTATTCCTTTAAATGTTTGCTCACCAAGAGCATGCTTTCATCTTCCAACATAAAACAAGTATACGAGCCATCCGCTTTGCAGGCCACTATCTCATCTAAGGCAATAAACTCCATTCCGGCCGTGGTGGCAAGGCAAATTTTTTCGGGACGTACTTTTCCGCGAGAAATGCTTTGCATTAATGTATCTAACTGTTCTCTGTAAACATTGGTGTCCATTCGGTTTCTTGCTTTTTCTACTGCTTGCTGGAGTTCGTCCAAATCTATAGGCTTCAGTAAATAATCCAAGGAGCTGAACTTTATGGCCTTGATGGCATATTTTTCAAACGCAGTGGTGAAAACAACTTCAAAGTTGGGGTCTTTTATTTGGTTAAGTACATCGAACCCTACACCAGATTGTAGCTCTATGTCCAAGAAAACAATATCTGGACTGTAGATGGATAATACTTTCACTGCCTCTTCTACTGAGCCGGCCATAGCAATTACTTGCACTTCTTTGCAAAATTCTTCCAGCATGGATTTTAAGGTTTCTCTGCTGTGTTTCTCATCTTCAATTATTACTGCTTTTAAAATCATAGGGCTATTTTTAGGGGTCATTTGGTTATTTATTGCTGCAGGCTAACTTTTGAAATTGATGTGATTCTAAAAATGAAAAAGGATTTTTCTTTCAAATTATATCAGAATTTGATTATTATTCATATATTTGGTTTATTGCCAGTATTACATAGTTTTTGTTTTAGATTGGCATTACAACTATCAACCGATATTTCTTTTCATTTGATTACATAGTTTTTCGATAGTACCTTACTATATTGCAGGTTTATTGGACTGTGTAATAGGTTATAATGTTTTTGTTTTCCTTAATAGGGGAAAATTGCTTTTCACTGTATTAAGTTAAACATTTTTACGGGGGGAAGAATAAATAGTGGCAAAAAACCCTAGTTGTCATTTTCTATGAAAATGATAACTTGTTGTGCCAGTACGTAAAAAATAACTCACCATTTTCAATCCTATAGATAACTGTTGCGCAGCATAACCCCATACTTGCTTTCAGCTTAAGAATTTACTCATGGTGAGTTTTTATTCAACAACATATATATTTTGGACTGCACTGCCTTTATCGCCAGAACCAAAGGCAAAACAATAGTTTTATGTGCAGCCCAATATTTATTTTTGGTTGATAAATCTACATTTATCATAATTAAAAAACCGGTGCCATTTGACGTATGTGGGGTTTGAGTTTATGGATGGCCCTTTTGAGTTCACGTAATTTTAAATTAAATCCTTTTTGATGTAAAATGGGACTCCTCGATTAAAAGGAAATCCCATTTTTTACAACAGGAGAACACTAAAAAGATTCTTAATTTTAAACTGATCATGCAGAATGATATAGCTCTTGATGGTTAAAGTATTTTGTAGCTCTAGAAAAGGATTTCTTCTTATGAGGCATTTTGGCCACAAAGTGTCCTTTAAAATCTATTGATGCAATATTGCTGAAGTAACCAAGCATGTCCTCGTAGTCATTTATATTGATTCCGGCTTTTGCCAAGTTGTTTTGCATAACCGATTTGTTCAATTTGGTTTCCCAATTTCCGTTTATTCTTATGTCTTTAGATCTTATGATTAAAATCTTGAGCTTTTTTAAGTGCCAGGTCGGAACATAGAAATTGGTAACACCATCCTTTAAAGATTTAAAGGTCACGTACACCTTGCCAACATTTTTGTACACTTTTGCGGTATAGCCAACACTACTGTTGCTCAATGGTAGTTTTAGACAAGAGTTATCCGATTCCAAATAGAATAGAATGGAGTTTTTGTTCAGGACTTCTTCTGTGATTTGTGGAACGTCTATGGAAAACGACCAATTGGGTAATTGTTCTCTAATATCAAAAGACAAAAGTTCCACCGTATTTTGCGTTTTGGACGCGCATGATTGTTTGTGATCCCGTAGTACTGTGCTGGATTTCTTAATAAGATAGATCGGGTATCCTATTATTACAGCGGCACAAATCAATGTCCAGAAGATAGTCAATAGATGCATAACTTTATTTTTTGTTAAAACTTGGGAACCTTTTTCAGCTACTAAATAACAAAGAAAAATAGTAGCTAAATCCCATCAATATACGGATGGGCCTTTTCAATTGACGTATGAGAAACCACCGATAAAAAGAGTGTTTTTACAGATGAAATACACTCATTTTTTTCTTAAATGGACATTTGGAAGCACAAATTTGGTTTACTACTTACCCTATGATGTCTTATTGGTCTTTTCCAATTGGCCGATTACGCCCATTACATCATAATTTGCAATTTTTCTAGTACTATAATTTCGTTTTATGTAGTTCACGTATGTGTGGATTTCCAGAGTATAGTAGTTTTCCAGTTCAAAGACAGGATCTTTGGCAATTTCTAGACTACTGTTCACTTTCATTTTGCCATAAGCTCTTGCATGGTAGACAATTTTATAGTTGTTATTATCATTATCCATCCACTCAATGGTCACTTCAATAAAATCGTCCATTCGTTCTCTTAACTTGTAGTTCGCATGCTTGGGTATGTTCCCAAACTCATATTCAGACTTAATTAGGTCCAAAATCCATTTTTCCAGAAAGTTATCCTTCATGTCATTTAAATTTTAGGTGTTCTGATTTTGATCAGCGATTGACCAATGGTTCTATAAATCTTTAATGAGGTTGAAATGGTTTTGAATTGTTTTTTGATACTGCTGGGCCAATACCTTGATTCGTTAATTATTCTTTTGATTCTTAATTTTTTTTGAGAGTAGTACTAAATCCGATGTTTGGTTTATTCTGTGATGTGCAATAGTGTCTTTAACCAATTAATCGCATTTTTCCTGGCCATTTCACTTTGGTCTTTACCTTCGGTATCAAATCCGTGACCCACACCCTCATAAATATGATGTTTCACAGGGACCCCTTTTTCTTCCAATAAGTCCACCATACACAATGTGTTTTCTGTTAGATAGCCCTTAGAAGGAATCTGATATAGGATTGGGGCATAAGGACGGTATATATTATTCACAAATGCATTCTCATTACAAGGCCCCGGCCCCCAATAACCATATCCAGAGGATCCTCCATAGTAGAACACTCCACCCGCAAAACCATTTTCTGGTTTAGGTTGAGGCGGCTGAACACCAGAAGACGCATCATAGTTGTTGCCATCAAAACTTTGTGTCCATTCCCAATCGGCGGGAGTTGAATCGGTATCATATAGTGTTGCGGCCAATGCACTTGCCCCATCGGAAAAGCCAAGCAATGCAATGTCATTTGGTCTTACCAAGGGCTTCCCATTATCAAGCTTTAAGTTCTTGAGGACTTCTAAGGCCATATTGGCATCTCTAGGGCGAACAAATTGAGAACTGATTCTAAAGTTGTCCGGGGCGTCCGTCCACTTTCCAGACCTCTCCTTGACATTTCTGCCAGAATAGCTATCGACAAAAGCACCGACAATACAGTTGTTATCAAAAATTTCTCGCCAATCCCGATTTTGGCTGGACATTTTTCCGGTTGATGGGTCATCGTTAGACCACATTCCACCAGAACCGTGCATTACCACTACTGCGGGATAGTTTTCATTTCCGCACCCCTCAGGTATGGAAAGGTAAATAGGAATCTTGTCTTGCAGTATTTGGACATGGATTATAGTGTCCAGGGTAGATTGCGCCATTATTATTTCTGGAGCGTCTGCAAAGGGGGTAGAGCCACCGTTATCCTCGCTGCATGATATAAAACAGACTGATAATGCTGCTAGAAGTAGGTTAAGCTTAATAGATGATTTAGACATTGTTTTTTTCATAATTTCATATTAATAAGTGCAGGAACAATTGGAAACTCCTTGGAACAAATCGATGCCCAAGGTCAGAACATGGGTGCCCTTCGAGTACCCAAGTATCTCATTCATGATAACCTGATAGGAATACCCGAAGTAGAAGTCACCTTTTTTAAGCCCGATAACAGGAGCGATGTAAAGTGGTGAGCCAAACTGGTCGTTTAAAAACCTATAGGTTATGCCGGCATAGTAGTAGTTCAGAAAATCATACCATTTGAATTTTGTGTTTATATCAGTAATTGACCTTCCATCACTCTCAAAATATTGAAAGAAAACAGAAGGTTCTATCTCAAAATCCGTTCTCGAGTTCTTCCTGAATTTGTATCCCGAATACAGATAATAATTCCGCAGGGTGTTAGGTTCGAAAATCGGGTTGAATTTTTCAAATTCCTTATTTAGGATGTTAGCGGCATTCACACTAATATAGAATCCTCCTTGTCGGTAAAGGGTCCCCACATCAAAATTTGGATTGCTCGATGATCTATCGTTGGTAACAGTTGGGTCACTGTTCGGGTCAAAATTTTCAATATCTATCCTAAATTGATTTAGGTTAAAGGATAGGGCAAACGAAAAATATTGATCATTATATTTATTCAAGGTAAGGTGATGTGCAAAGGAAACTTTCCCCCCACGTTGTTTTGTTTCACCATTGGAATCGTTATAGATGACCATCCCAATGCCGGAACGGTTCCCCAATCGTACATCTGCCGATAAAGATTGGGTGTCCGGTGCATCCTTAATACCGACCCATTGGGTGACCCCGTTCATACGCACCTTTACATAATCACCAATTCCTGCGTAGGAAGGGGACATCACAAAAGGATTGTCGGATAAGTATTGGGACAATTGCGGAATCGTCAGCTCTTGTCCTTTTACAAGAAACAGGTTTATGAATATTAGGAAAACTACAACTCTCTTCATTTATCAATTAATTTTATCTATACAATGTGAAGTGTCCGACAAATTCACGCCCAGACCCATCATTTAGCCTCACGATGTACCAGTAATCCCCAGATGGCATAGGGCTAGAGTCATATTCCCCATCCCAGGCATCCGAAGTGCCCAAGATTTGAATTTCTCTTCCATACCTGTCAAAAATGTGGGTTTTGATGTCAGGGAACAGTTCAGAATTCTTTGGAGACCAAAAGTCATTTTCCCCATCACCATTTGGAGTGAAGAAATCGGGTATAGTGATTTCCACTAAGTTTAAAGTGATGTTCTGTGTCACCTCACAACCATAGCTGTCAACGACTCTTACAGTGAAAGTACCACTTCTCTTTATGGTATAGGTGTTGAAATTGGAAGCGCTTTGGTCATCAAAGTAATAAGTGTAAGGTGCATTTCCTCCTGTAACATTTGCGGTAATCTGATTTACATATTCACTGGTGAGTGACAACTCCAGTTGTTCGAATTTTTCAACCTCAAAAGGAATCTCAGCCAAACAACCGTTATTGTGCATAATAAAAAGACTATGACTACCAGAACTGATGTTTCCAAAATCTGGAGTTAATATAAAGTCATTTGGATTTGTTGAATCCAGGGCATAAAGAACATCATTGCTGATGGATGGGTCGGATAATGTTACCTCGATTGTATTTGAAGGTAAATTTTCCTCACACAAATACATGACATCTACTATACCACCAAGGTTTGGCCCGTCCGCCTTAATTTCAAAGCTTGTATTGGTTTGGCAACCCGTGTTGTCAATCACATTCATTTCATAATTCCCAGGAGATAAATCCTCTATGGAGAAAGAATTCGTATTGAAAACCAAAGGCTCCATATTATTAAGCTTAACTGTAACTGGAAAAGCTACATCTCCAACAGTTATAGAAACGGAACCGTTAGCATTTTCAGAACAATTCGCATCCTGAACGTTACTAGTGATGCTTAGTTCAGATGCAGTAAGCACGATATCGGGATCCTGTTGTGATGCACAGCTTGCCACGGCAATGGTCAGGTTGCTGTAGTTGCCCTCTGGAAGGTCTTCCACGGTAGCTGTTCCCCCGGACACTGTCACGTTGGGGAAACTTCCCCCGTCATAGGTAATGGTATGGTTCCCGTCGGGCACATTGGTAAATGTGAACTCTATCTCCCCGTCGCTTGCCCCGCATGTTGAGGGCTGTACGGCCACTGCCTCGATGGTCGGGGCGTCCGGTGACGAGAGGACGATGTCGGGGTCCTGTTGTGATGAACAGCTTCCCACGGCAATGGTCAGGTTGTTGTAGTTGCCGGCTGGCAGGTCCTCTACTGTGGCTGTTCCCCCGGACACTGTCACGTTGGGGAAACTTCCCCCGTCATAGTATATGGTATAGTCCCCGTTCGGCACGTTCTCGAAGGTGAACTCTATCTCCCCGTCGCTTGCCCCGCATGTTGAGGGCTGTACGGCCACGGCCTCGATGGTGGGTGCGTCCGGTGATGAGAGCACGACATCGGGGTCCTGTTGCGAGGTACAGCTGTTGACGGTAATCTTTAGGTTGGAGTAGTTGCCCGCTGCCAATCCCGTTACAGTGGCGGCGTTGGATGCAACTGCCACGTTGGGGAAACTTCCCCCGTCATAGGTAATGGTATGGTTCCCGTCGGGCACGTTGGTAAAGGTGAACTGTATCTGTCCGTCGCTGGCCCCACAGGTGGACGGTTGTACGGCCACTGCCTCGATGGTGGGCGCGTCGGGCGATGATAGCACGACATCCGGGTCCTGCTGTGATGCACAGCTTCCCACGGCAATGCTCAGGTTGCTGTAGTTGCCCGCTGGCAGGTCTTCCACGGTAGTTGTTCCCCCGGACACTGTCACGTTGGGGAAACTTCCCCCGTCATAGGATATGGTATGGTTCCCGTCGGGCACATTGGTAAATGTGAACTCTATCTCCCCGTCGCTTGCCCCGCATGTTGAGGGCTGTACGGCCACGGCCTCGATGGTGGGTGCGTCCGGTGATGAGAGCACGACATCGGGGTCCTGTTGCGAGGTACAGCTGTTGACGGTAATCTTTAGGTTGGAGTAGTTGCCCGCTGCCAATCCCGTTACGGTGGCGGCGTTTGAGTTTACGTCGACATCGGAGAATATTCCATCATCATAGATTATATCATAGGTGTCGTTTGGCACGTTCTCGAAGGTGAACTGTATCTGCCCGTCGCTTGCCCCGCAGGTGGACGGTTGTACGGCCACTGCCGCGATGGTGGGCGCATCGGGTGAGGATAACACGACGTCGGGATCCTGTTGTGAGGTACAACCGTTGGCGGTAATCTTTAAGTTGGAGTAGTTGCCTTCGGACAGTCCTGTGACTGTGGCGGTCCCTCCAGATACGGTGACGTTGGGAAACGTACCCTCGTCATAGGTGATGGTATAGTCCCCGTCGGGCACGTTGGTAAATGCGAACTGAATCTCCCCGTCGCTTCCTCCGCATGTAGAAGGGGGAGTACTGTCCACTACAGTGATGCTAAGTGGAGCTTTCAAACCAATTGAAAATACATCCAAATGTTCAAAATCAACATCATCAAAGAAGACATATTGACTATCAGCACTTGTCGCCATAATAAGGTCAACAGTTCCATTAGAAAAATCCCCATTTCCATCACGATCAATCATCAGATGGATGCGGCATGCATCATTGGGAAGGACATTGAAACCGGAAAGATCAAACCGTAGACTGACCCCATAAATAGGATCTACACCTGCTGAAAATGTTTTTTGGACCTGCCATTCTCGGGGGATTCTAGTTACAATCTCGTCAGATGCAGGTAACTCAATATTTGTTGTGTCCAAACCTGCATGATCATTGCCCCAAATCAAATAATTATGACGGTATGAAGTTTCCCATGAATTATCAATTGGTGGTCTGGACTGATCTAGATTGTCTGTTGTAAAGTTTGGATCGGTGGACATGGTGACAATGGCCTCATCGTTTTCACTTTTTGCAATACGTTGGTGCAGGTTATATCTTAAATCTGGGCCGTCATCCTCGTATCTGTCTCTTGCCAATCCTGCAATGTCAAAACGATAATTGGGATTGATAGTGGGATCCCATATGGTTGTTCCATCCGCAGCCAAGTAAGTAAAACCTTGGTTTCCGACCGAACTTCCCAAAGCACCAGCGTTGTTCAAAGTAATACCATACTTTATGGCCAGATAGGATTGGGCCTGTATTATGGAGATAGCATCCAACGCACCATCTGCCAATAGTATTTCTGCGATATTACCCGTAAGGTTACGGTTGGGGTCGTTACTATTGAAGTGCTTGCCGATACTGTTGAAAAAGAACAGCCTATTTGCTTCATAAAAGCCAGGTCCTCTTGTTGCGGAAATATCGTGTACTCCATTAACAAAAGTGTCCAGATTTTCTTGAAAAGTATCAGGGAGTACATCTCTAATGAATACTCCTATAGTCGGTTTGTTTTCTAAATCTATTGAACCTGATTGAAAATATCCTCCACCGTCGTTCAACCAAGTTCTTCCAATGGAGAAACGATTGCCATCGGATACGCCCAACGATAAATTTGTTGTCCGCTGTTCAACATTGACCGAACTGTGATGTGCATCTACATCACCGCCAAACAATAGGCGTTGGGTCTCTGCTGTGTTTCCTGCTCCTTCTGCACGAAAAACAATAAATAGAGATATACTATCCCTTGAAATAGAGCGCATAACGAGCGCGTCTCCCTCATTATTTCCATCGAATTCAATGGATGGATTAAAATTCATATCGTTCCTCCGTAACGTTGGAAGACCTGGGGTTGAACCTGTAGGACTTAAAAATGAAGGCGTTCCGAAAGGGTAGGGAAAACCATTAGGAAATGGTTGATTAAAGTTTATGGATGGGTGTCCCACCGCATCTTGTTTATCAGGTGTGGTATAATCGATTAAATCGAACCAAGTGGTAACGATTGTTCCGTCGCCCGGTGCCAAAGGTGTAAAGAGGTGTATGTCTCCAAGGGGTAGGGGGTCACTATTTACAGCGCGATCTGCACTGTACCAGGTATCCACTTCAATTTGTCCAAAAACAGTATTTCCTGTAAGCAGGGCAATAAATAAGGAGATTATAGCCAAGATTTTTGGACTCTTAGATTTTTTATAAGGCTTGTTTTGCACTTGAAATGACTTCAATGCATGAGAAAGAGAACTAAGTAGAAGTTTAGTCATAAGAGTTAAGTTTTACTAAGATTTCTTGGTGGGGCCGATCAAGAAATAGATTTGGTAGTATAAATTAAAGGACTAATTAGATAAGAATTAGGCATGAATTCACCTATGATGGGTTCCAATTGACGGATGCCCCATTTGGATCAATGAGTGAAAAAAGCACTTATTGCTAAAAACCTGATTTTTGTAAGATTTTACTTGTTTAAATAAAAGATCCGCCAAGATACACTTGGCGGATCTGCCATCCCGATTATTTAAGAACAACTGAGTTACACCAAACCTTTGCTCTATGAATCAAATTGAAAATATGGGTAGGATGGTTTTATTTAATCAAATTGATTTCTACTCGTCTGTTTTGTTGTCTTCCAAGTTTTGTTGAATTCGATGCAATTGGTTTATCTTCTCCGTAACCAATAGCAGATAATCTGCTGCCGGATATTCCTTCGTTGATCAAGAAATCGCGTACGGAGTTTGCCCTAGCTTCTGATAGGTTTTGGTTTGTGGTGTTACTGCCCACACTATCGGTATGTCCTTCCACGGTAAACTTGGCATTTGGATATTCGTTCAATATTTGGATGATATCCACCATTACTGAAACGGATTCCGGTTTGATGGTGGCTTTTCCGGTATCGAACAGAATAGTTCTAGCGTAATCGTTCAACTGTTTTTGAACTTCGGCGGTTACTTCCGGGCAACCATTGTTGGCTACGGTGCCTGCTACTTCTGGGCATTGATCGTCCACATCGGGAATGGTGTCCCCATCCGTATCTGGACATCCGTTGTATTCGATTGTTCCAGGTGTTTCTGGGCAACGATCGTTTCGGTCTTCTATCCCATCTGAGTCGGTGTCGGGACATCCGTTAAATTCTTTGAGTCCTGCAACTTCTGGGCATTCATCATCTTTGTTCAAAATTCCATCTTCATCGGTATCTTTCCATGGGCATCCGTTGTTTTCTTCAGGACCTGCAACTTCTGGACAATCATCATCTTTATCCAAAACCCCGTCTTCATCGGTATCTTCCCATGGGCAACCTTGGTTTTCCACTGGCCCAGCAATTTCGGGACATCTGTCTTCTTGGTTGATGATGCCATCATTGTCCTTATCCTTCAATTTATTATGATAAAGAGGAACTTTAAGTCCTGCATAAAGGTCCAGAGCTTTGGTATTTTCGCCCACCAGAGAAGATAGGATGGACCCAGAACCTAAATAAATGGGCCCCAATCTTAATCCGGCTCCCCACTGAAACGTACCCCCTTCAATGATGCTCAATGGTGAGTAGACTGCCAACCATGTGGTTTCGAATCTAGGTGTGAGTCGGTATTGGTTGATAATCCGACCAATATTGATACCGTTTTTAGGAGTCAAGGACATATCCCCGTTAAAGTTCATATATAGTTTAGAGGCTACATTCCAATCCACATTGGTGTGCAATGCTGTTGGAAGGGTATAACTTACGGACGTTCTTTCTCCGATTATTTCAAAATTATCGATGAGGGCTTCTTCTAGCACATCGCCATCAAAATTATTGGCGTCTTGGGTTTTGTTCAAGTTATATATCCTATCAATGCCATCTACATTGCCCATTGTTCCTATATCGGTAACGGAAATGCCAAGCTTTACTTTGTATTTGTTCACCCCACGATTGACCACGGTTGTACCATCACTCTTTAATTTAGTAAATTCGGCGTGGTTGGGACGCCATTCATATACAAACCCTAGGTCTGCTCCTAGGCCATTACCGGCACCAGATTCGAAAACATTTCCCAAATTTCCCTCTTCACCCACTTCTCCCGTACTGCCGTAACGTAGCTCTCCGGTGGTTGTAACTTCTTCGGTGGTGGAATTATAATCTACGGAAATGTCCGTACCGTTTATATAGGCATTGGCTAGACCTTGAATGTACTTGACCGATACACCTCCTTTAAGGAAATGCTCCTTGTCATCTAGAAGAACACGAGCATACGTTGCTCCAATTTCGCCCCATGCACTAAATGAACTTGACATATCATCTTCAACAAGGGAAAAATCCTCACCTTCGTCGTAACCACCTTCTTTTTCCAAAAGGTTCCCGTTGACATCGTTTACGGAGAAGATGCCCCTTCCTCTTGTGAAAATGGCCAACGAGTGTTTTTTGCTCATACTTAGCATTACCGATGGACCCATTACATCCACGTTAAAGGCTAAAAAGTTATTGTTTGTCGGGAATGTTTCGGCGTTATCAAAAGCTTCACTTGCATTACCAAAGGCATCACCTAGGTTAAAGCCTATGTAATCGTTCGCATAAAGTGCGCTAAAGCCAAAAATGTTCACATCCATTTTAAGGTTGGAGTCGGCAATGTTGGCCGGGTTGGAAATTATTCCATGTACACCATTGTAGTTGTCCTCCAAAAAGCCTACGTAGGATTGTGCAGATAGCACGTACGTGAATAAGAGTAGGACCAAACTCAGAAAAGTATTCTTTGAAATCATGTTTTTAAATTTTTAAGACCTGAAAAGGGCAAGGGTTATTAATTTTTATTTTGAATCGATTCCAAAGAGAATACATATGAATGGATTTTGAAGGGGCCAATGCATGGATGAGGGTTTTGAATTGACGGATGGGCCAGTTGAGTTTATCTAGGTTTTTTTGAAGCCCCTTTTTTTGCCGAAATATGAGGTCTTTTTGGATATTTCCAAAAGATGGTTTTGCATTGTAGAAGAATGCTGAAAAGGGTAGGACACAAACTAAAAAACCATTACAACCAAGGAACTTTAAAAGTTCCTTGGCGTAACGGAAACCTCAACTAAACTAAACACTTTTATGACCAACAGTCGTCAAAAGTGAATTGCTATATGTGCATACGTTAAAATTGATCTTGCTATTCAATGTGTTTAACGCTTGATTGCGGTACAAACATAGAATCAATAAATGAGATTTGTGGTGGCCAATTAACGAATGGCCTGTTTGAACCAATGAATGGCCCATTTGAATTGGTGGATGAAAGTTTGGCATAAAAAAACAGCCCTTTCAGGCTGTCTTAATCGTTGTAAAATGATACTAGATTTTTAGGAAATTTCTTCCACTGATGCGTCTGGAGCATTTTTTTTGACGGATGCAATGCCATTTTCCATAGCAGAATCGCTGGAATACATTTCGCTATTTCCAATAACTTGTCCGTTGGATGCTTTTAGGTTAAAGTACGGACTACCGTCTTTCGCTGTGTTTCTTTCAAAATTATCATCGTCCTGTGAATGTTTTTTTACAGATTCGATACCATTTTCGCAAGCAGATTTGGTAGTGTATCCTTGGCTGCTTAAAATAACTTGGCCATTTCCGGCTTTTAAATTAAACCTGAACTTTCCGGCTTTATCCGTGTTAATCTCAAATTTTCCCATATTTTATATATTTTAAGTAATAAATCTAGAGATTTTCTTAAAAAACTACCAATAAATACCTTGGAATTTGATAATAAAATAAAGTTTTAGACCTTGCTGGATGTACATTATGAAAAAAGGAGACCAGTGGCCTCCCTTTTTAATTTGATATAATATATAGGTTATACCCTGATCTGACCATCACCAAATACATAGTATTTGTTGGTGACCAACTGCTTCAGCCCCAATGGGCCTCGATGGTGCAATTTGTCCGTACTGATTGCCAGCTCGGCACCCACGCCCATTTGTCCACCATCGGTGAAACGAGTGGAGGCGTTTTGGTATACCGCAGCACAGTCCACATTTTCCATGAACGTTTTGGCTACGCTATTGTTCTCCGTCATTATGGATGCTGAGTGCCCTCCAGAGTTCTTGTTGATTTTATCCATAGCCTCTTCGATATTGTCGATGGCACCAATTACACACTTCATGGCCAAAAACTCTTCTTGCCAAATGGATTCATCTGTAATGGTATCCTCATTCGTCAATGTTTTTTTGACTTCATCGTCCACAATTATGGATACATTGTTGGCCGTAAGTACTTGCTGTAATTCCTTCAGCTTGTCCTCATAACCATCAATTTGAGTGTCCATTAAAATTTTGTCCAAGGCATTACAGGCCGAAATCTTGTGGGTTTTTGCATTTAAAATCACTTTTAAACTTTTTTCCCAATCGGCCTCTTTGTGCACATATAGGAAATTGTTTCCCCTACCACTGATCAACACTGCGCATTTGGCATGTTCTTTTACGAAAGCGATTAAACGCTCGCCTCCACGGGGCACGATAAGGTCCAAATCTTGGTCAGGGTTCCTTAGGAACTCCTGCGTTTGGGTCCTGTCCATCTCCATAAACTGGATATAATCTTTGGATAGACCATTTTCGGTCAAGGCTTGATGCCAGAACTTAACCAAGGCCTTGTTGCTATGGTAAGCTTCCTTACCTCCCTTTAGCAATATTTTATTATTGGCCTTAAATGCAAGTACGGCTGCCTCAATGGTTACATCGGGGCGAGACTCGTAAATAATCATTATCGTACCAAAAGGTGCCGTCCTGTTGATAATTTTGAGCCCGTTGTCCAATTCCCTTGTGGAGATTTCTTTGTTAACGGGATCATCTTGCACGCGAACTTCTTTCACGGCCTGAATCATTTGGTCCACTTTCTTTTGGTCCACCACCAAACGATCGTACAACGCCTGATCATCGCGGTTGAATGCGTCTAGATCTTTTTTGTTTGCTTGGAGCAATTCGTCCCGATTTTCATCAAGGATCCGCTCCATATCTTGTAATACTTTATTTTTTAAATCTGTTTTTAATAATTTCATTGTTGTTATTTTGAAACTTCTGTTCCTACGTTCTTTCCTTCTACAACATCCAAGATTACGTTATCTCGTTTACCGTTTACAATGTAGGATGGAATATCGGCTGCTGCTGCTTTTTGGGCATAGTTTAATTTTGATCCCATGCCACCGCGGCCTTCGCCTTCTTGTTTGTTTCCTTCTTCTATATATTTATCCAAGTCTTCTTTTGGTTCGACCTTGTCGATTACCTTGGAATCGGCTTTTTCTGGATGTCCATCGTAAAGGCCATCAATATCCGTCATTAGGATAAGTCTGTCTGCCTTCATCAGTTGTGCCAGCAAGGTGGCCAATTCATCATTGTCCGAAAACATGGACATGGATACGGAAACGGCATCATCCTCATTGGCTATCGGGATAACTCCTTCGGAAAGGAGTCCTTCCAAGCAATTGATCATGTTGTCTCGGTGCACACCAGGATTAAAATCCCTTTTTGTTGGGAGCACTTGGGCACACTTCATTCCGTAATCGTTGAATATGTTATAATAATGCCTCATCATTCTGGGTTGCCCAATGGCGGAATATACTTGCCTACGTTGGGTCTTATCCTTTATTTTGGCTTTTCCCAGAACCTCTTTACCGGCGATTACCGATCCAGAGGAGACCAAAATGGTCATGATGTCCCGTTCGTAAAGCTCTGCAATTTGTTGTACCAAATTGTTGAGCACTGGTCTTACAATTCTGTTGTCTTTGTTGGTCATCACATTTGTACCTACTTTGATGACCACTAGTTCTTTATACATGTTTTAGTATTCTTCGCCTAGTTCCACAGCTCTACCGAATGCTGCAAAGGCGGCTTCTTTGATTAATTCGTTTACATTATTGTCTTCCATGGAGTCCAAGGCGGCCCTGGTGGTTCCTCCTTTGGAGGCTACCATCTCCATCCAGGTATCGGGGTTTAGATTGTTCTGGTTGAACAACTCCACGGCACCTGTAAAGGTTTGGCTCACGAGTACTTTGGAAACATTTTCGGAGAATCCCATTTGTAGTGCGGCTTCCATCATACTTTGCATGAAGTAGAAAACATATGCTGGTCCACTTCCGGAAATTCCGGTGGATGCATCAATATATTTCTCACTTTTCACTCTAAGCGATTTACCCGTTGTATCCAACAGCCCTTCGACCATAAAAAGTTCCAATCGGGAAACCTCCTCGGCGGACACGTAGCTGGTCAAACCTTTACCAACCTGAGCTGGCAGATTGGGCATGGCCCTTACGACTTTTTTGATACCAAGTGCTTCCTGTATATAGTTGATGGTGACCCCTGCCATTATGGAAATGAACAATTGTTCTGGATTTACCAATTTTTTCATGCGCCCAAAAAGCTCTTCGGCATGATAGGGTTTTACGGCCAAAAAGATGATATCCGCTTGAGGAACACAATCTTCGATTTTGTCTATGGCATCGAAATAGGCGATTTTACCAACTTCTTCCAATTTTTCCTTTGACTTGTCCAGCACCATGATGTTGCGTTTTTTCAACAGTTTGGATTTAGACATACCTGTGGCATAGGTAAGCCCCATGTTACCTGCGCCAATAACCAATACTTTCATTGTTTATATTAAAGGGTTATATAATAAATTATGATGATCTTATTATGATAATACATTGCATTCTTTGCAGTCTTTGACCTTACCGTAATAGGTTGAACGGTACTTGTGCAAAGTGCGGACGGGAAGCCCCATAATGTACCTTTTTATGTAGGTGACACGGGTGGTAAGCTCTCCCATTTTAACGCTGTAGCGTTTTTCATATCTGGTTTCCCTTTTAATTCTAGAAAGTCTCATTTTTTTGTTATTGATACTTTAATTTTAGATGTTATTGGTCTTCCTGTTCGTTCAGGAATTGTTCCTTGTATTGTGCCTTTTTAAGAGTTTTTCGGCGTTCTACTGATTTTTTTGTGTATTCTTGACGGCTTCGTATTTGGTCCAAACGCTTTGTATTTCTGTATTTTCTTTTATAGCGCTTTAGAGCCCTTTCAATACTTTCGCCTGGCTTAACTTCGATTTTTAACATATAATGGTTTATCTGTTCAATCTCATTTCTAAATGGGTTGCGCGGAACCCTTTTTCTTCAAAAAATTTTTTGTTCGGATATTGGTTTTCACCTGTAATGTGAACGGCAACGTCCCCTTTGCAATATTGGAGTGTATAATCCAATAGTTTTTGCTCTATATCATTGTTCCTATGGTCTCTGTGAATCACAAAGAAGACCAAAAAATTTTCGGGGATATAATCTCCCATACCTGTTTTGTTCACCACTGCCAAACCTAAAATTTCATTTTTATCCTCCATGGCGAACACATATCCACCAAGGCCGGGAATATCTTTGGTAGAATATTGTATGGCCTTTCTAATGGCTTTTTTTGTAGCTCTCTTGCCTTCTTGGTGGTCAAAGAGAAAATTGGCGAACCGGTCGGCTTCCATGGTAGAAAGCCTTGTATAGGCATCGTAGGTCTTAATTACCATGCTTTTGTTTTGAACGATAACGGATTAATTTTTAAGTTTTTAGATTAGTTAAAGCTTCGATTAGGGCTAAATGGAAAAGGATGGACGAAAGGTCCTTAAGTTCCCATAGTAATAGGGTCTACTTCCCGGGTGAAGGGAAGGTAATTAAAAGGTAGGCGGAATGAACTTATCTGGCTGGTTTCTGAATACCAGATAATTAAAACTTAGGATTCTACAGTTTTTTCTCTCGTGGAGCTTGACGTTCATCGATACAAAGGTAAGAAAATCAGGCCTTAAATCCCAATAATACAAGAGGTTTATGTTAGCTATAACGTTATAGGTGTCGGGTTTTATATAATGAAAGATGTATATTTTTTTACCATATACCGAGATTTCCATACATCAGGGCTGAAGACATTCAATTTAATTAAAAGATATGTCTATTGGATTGTAATATATGTATAAATCAAATACTTACAGAAGTATGTTTAAAATTCAGGTAATGTAGATTTTTATACTTCTTTTTAATTTTTCCTGCGTTTTTGAGTTAAAAAACAAGAAGCTTCCAAAGCTTTCACATTTTTTTAACATTTAAGACCAAACCACTTCTCATATACCTCGTAAGTAGAATTGTATTAACCTTTTAAAACAATTCGCCTTATGAGAAAAAGTATAGTCAAAGTAAAACCGGTAGAAAAGGCAACAAACCGCCGCCAGTTTCTAAAATTGGGAGGTATGGGAGTTGTTGGAGCTGGTCTTTTGGTGGCCTGTAGCAACGATGACAATGGAATGGGAATGATGCCGGACCCAGACCCAAATCCAAATCCAGATATTTTTGATCTTGGTCAAGGAGATTTGGGTGTCCTTAATTATGCATATGCACTGGAACAGTTGGAAGCTGATTTTTACACCAAGGTCGTAAATTCCTTTTATGCGAACATATCCGATGAGGAAATGCAAGTGTTGACAGACCTTTATTATCATGAAGTAAACCATAGGGACTTTTTTAAGACAGCTATTACTGCAGCCGTAGAGGGTAATACTGAGTTGGTACTTCCTACACTGGAATTTGATTATGGTGATTTGGATTTCAATAACAGGGAGCAAGTGCTTACCACTGCAAGTGTATTGGAAGATACTGGAGTGGCAGCCTACAATGGTGCAGGCCGTCTGATCAGCAACCCTGGATATCTGCTATTGGCAGGGAAGATTGTATCTGTGGAGGCGAGGCATGCTTCCGCAATTCGGACGCTGCTTAACCCAGGTTCCGCAGATTTCGCTGGAGATGATTATGTAACTACGGACACCGGACTTGCGGCGGCTTTGGACCCATCGGTGGTTCTTTCCGCAGTAGGAGATACGGGATTCATACAGACTCCTTTCACAGCAAACAATTTACCTTAAACTTTAAAAAAGATATACAATATGGATATTATAAAATTTTTGGACGGATTTACTAATGAAACCCTATTGGAGGGCAAGCCATCGCGCCGGGACATGTTCGTTACCTTAGGTTCGCTTGGTAAAAAGGCAATGTTAAGTGCAATTCCCTTTGGATTGGCCACAATGCCAAATAAAACCTTTGCACAAGATTCAGGAAGCGACCCGGTAAGTGCATTGCAATTGGCATTGACCTTGGAGTATTTGGAGGACGAGTTTTATGATTTGGCCCTTCAATCCGGAGTATTGCCAAGTGGTAGGCCAGAAACAGTTTACATGCAAATTTCAAAGCACGAACAAGCACATGTTGATTTCCTGATTGCAGGATTGGAAGGTGCAGGAGTTACCCCGGTAGAAAAACCTACTTTCGATTTTACCGCTGGAGGTGCTTTTGACCCGTTCAATGAGAACGGCGTAGGTCAAGAAACCGCTTATGCTCAATTATTGGCACTCGCCCAAGCGTTTGAAGATACTGGGGTAAGGGCCTACAAAGGGCAGGCTGGTAATTTGTTGGGGTCTGACTTCTTGACTCCTGCTTTGCAGATACATGCCGTAGAAGCCATGCACGCCTCTGAAGTAAGAAGATTGAGAGGTCTTAAAGGCTGGATTACCAACAATGAGCGTGGCGCCGGTATGCCTGAAGCTACACAGGCTGTATACAATGGTGAGGAAAATGTAGTTCAGGGAGGTGTGGACGTAACCACATTGGGAAGCGGCCCTTCATTTAGCATGGAAGCATCCACAGAAGCATATGACGAAGCATTATCAGGAGATGATGCAGTTGCCATCGCCAGTCTCTTTATTGTTTCTGAATAATAAAGTTGTACTGATAGAAAGTAAGTCCCTGTTGCCTTAGTAATGGGGACTTTTTTATTGAAATAAAGCAAAGGTGTAAAACCAAAAAAGCTCCGATTTCTCGGAGCTTTTTGCGGTCTGGACGGGACTCGAACCCGCGACCCCCTGCGTGACAGGCAGGTATTCTAACCAACTGAACTACCAGACCAATGATTTTATCTTTTTAGACTCCGACAACAGCCGGATTCAAATCTTGTTCATTTGCTTTTTTAAAGCGAGTGCAAATATACATTCTCATTTCGGATATGGCAAAACATTTTTTTAAAAAAATAACTAACCGAATTTTTGCCTCTCTATCATAAACGAGTTCAATACTTGGGAAAAGCCGGATCGAACATCTACGCCCACATACTTTATTTGGTATTGGGCACATTTTAGTTTGAGATCCTTCTGATATTTTAGCACTTTTTCTGAATATGCTTTCTTAATGGAATCGGCATACAAATCTATCTGTTCACCCGTTTCCACATCCACAAAACGTTTGGGCGTATTGTCAAAATTAAAGTTGAGTTCATGCTCTTTATCTAAAAGATGGAAAAGAACTACCGAATGTTTGTTGTATTTGAGATGGCGCAAGGCCTCGAAAAGTTTTTCCTCCTCGGTTTCTGTCTGAAACATATCGGTAAAGAGAAAAATCAAGCTCCTTCGATGTATTTTTTCTGCTATTTGATGCAGGAATGTGTAGGTTTTGGTCTCTTTGGTATTTGTTTTATGCGCTGCTACCTCGTTTAATTTGGAATAGAGCATCTGAAAGTGACGTTCACTATTCTTTTCCGAAGCATGAAAATCATACGTATCAGAATAAATGCTGAGACCCACGGCATCCCGTTGTTTTTTCAAAACCTGCATCAAAGCGGCAATGGAAAGTACCCCAAAACTAATTTTGTCGAGGCGGTCCAAAGAATATTCCTCCACCTCCGGATAGTACATGGAGGTGGAGTTGTCCAAAATCATATGGCAGCGCAGGTTGGTCTCGTCCTCAAAACGTTTGGTGTACAGGCGGTCCGTTCGTGCAAAGAGCTTCCAATCGATGTGTTTGGTGCTCTGTCCGGGGTTGTAAATCTTATGTTCGGCAAACTCTGCCGAAAATCCATGGAACGGACTTTTGTGAATGCCGCTGATAAACCCCTCCACAATTTGATGGGCCAAAAGCTCCAAGTTTTGGAAAAAGGTGGCTTTACTGAGTTCCGATCGTACGTCCATAAACTGATTTCTGAAAGACAAGATAAAATAAAAAAGGCTTGGCATTTGCCAAACCTTTTTTAAAATCTAATCCCAAGTTTTGTTTTACAGTGCTGCATCGATAGCATCTGTATAGGTTTTTTTAGGGGATACGCCAACCTGACGGTTCACTACCTCTCCATCTTTAAAGACCAAAACGGTAGGGATATTACGTACACCGTATTTAGCGGCAAACTGTTGGTTTGCATCAACATCAACCTTACCAACAACAGCTTTCCCATCGTATTCTTGTCCTACTTCTTCAATGATCGGACCTACCATTCTACAAGGTCCGCACCATGCTGCCCAAAAATCGACTAGGACAGGCTTGTCACTTTTTAAAACAACTTCATCAAAAGTTGCATCTGTTATTTCTAGTGCCATCTTATTTGTTTTAATATTATGCAAAGTTAGTCAAATAATGCCCATCTAACTTACATAGGGCGTATTCGTTTTAATTATTGCGCCATTGACAATAATTATGGTCTAATTCAACTTGTAATGAATCTCATGTGCTTCCAGTTCGGAAAGTAACTCGCTGTTTATCTTTACCTTTTGTTTTCGGCTTGATAGTTTGAGTTTGATTTCCTCTTGCATCTCATAAATTACAAAACTTATCGGGTGGTCGCCCTTGTGCAATGTTAAAGTGTCCTTAAGAATTTTAATGCGCTGTTCCTGTAAACGATCTATATTCAGTTTGATGGTGAGTTTTTTGGCAAAGGCATCCATTACATCCTGAAGCTGTTTAAAATCGTTGAACTGGAGTCTCGGTTCACCTTTTTTGCCCGTGTCCCGGTTTACCCACCCCTCCCGTACGTAAGCTCGCACGTGTACAAAAGAGTTGATCATTAAAAAATGGCGGAACTTTAAATATTCCTCTCCAAAAATCCGTAATTCATAGGATTCATTATAATCTTCCAATGTAAAGAGGCCCCAGCCTTTACCGTTCTTGGAAACGCGGTGCTGAACATCGGTAATGACCCCGGCGACTGTGAGTTCACGATTTACATGCTCTTCCAATCGGGCGAAATCGCTAACGGTATTTTTACAGAAAGCCTTGATTTCTTTTTTGAAATCATCCAAAGGGTGCCCGGAAATATAAATACCTACTACTTCCTTTTCGCGACGGAGCTTTTCCATGGTGCCCCATTCCTCACAGGGAGGAACAATGGGCTCTGGAATCTGTACATCGCTCGCTTCGCCAAAAAGGCTTACTTGTGACGAATTTTGGTTCTCTTGGAACTTGGAACCGTATTTTACCGCTTTTTCTAAAAAAGTAATGCCGTCTCCTTCATCATGAAAGTATTGTGCTCGGTGTGTATTTCCGAACGAATCGAAACCACCTGCCAATGCTAGGTTCTCGAAAGCTTTTTTATTGGCCGCCCGCAGGTCGACCCTTTTTGCCATGTCGAAGATGGATCTATATGTTCCCCCGTCTTTACGGTTTTCAACTATGGTTTCCACAGCGGACCTCCCAACACCTTTAATGGCGCCCATGCCAAAACGTACCGCATTGTCCTTGTTCACGGCAAATTTGTAGTAGGATTCGTTAACGTCCGGCCCCAATACTTCCAGTCCCATCCGTTTACATTCCTCCATAAAGAAGGTCACCTGCTTAATGTCGTTCATATTGTTGGACAACACGGCCGCCATATATTCGGCAGGGTAGTGCGCCTTTAAGTAGGCTGTTTGGTATGCGATGTAGGCATAACACGTGGAGTGACTTTTGTTGAAGGCGTAGGATGCAAATGCTTCCCAGTCCTTCCATATTTTCTCCAAAACATCCCTTGGGTGTCCGTTTTTCTCTCCACCATCCAAGAACTGTGGTTTTAGCTTTTCCAGCAGGGCAAAAATCTTTTTACCCATGGCTTTTCTGAGTACATCCGCATCACCTTTGGAGAAACCGGCCAATTTTTGTGATAGCAACATCACCTGCTCTTGGTATACCGTGATCCCGTAGGTTTCTTGTAGGTACTCTTCCATGTCCGGAAGGTCATAGGTGATTTCTTCATCGCCATGTTTACGTGCAATAAAACTGGGAATGTATTCCATGGGACCTGGGCGGTACAGGGCGTTCATGGCGATAAGGTCATCAAAAACCGTAGGCTTCAGGTTTTTCATGTGCTTCTGCATCCCTGGAGATTCGTATTGGAACACCCCTACGGTTTCGCCGCGTTGGAAGAGTTCGTATGTTTTCTCATCATCCAACGGAAAATCATCGGGCACCAACTCTGTTCCCGTTCTAGCCTTTACAATTTTGACGGTGTCCTTGATCAGTGTCAAGGTTTTCAATCCCAAGAAATCCATCTTTAGCAGTCCGGCACTCTCCACTACAGAGTTGTCGAACTGGGTAACGTACAGGTCGGAATCCTTGGCTACGGACACGGGTACGAAGTTGGTAATATCGTCCGGGGTGATGATGACCCCGCAGGCATGGATACCTGTATTACGCAATGAACCCTCCAATACGCGGGCCATCTTTAAGGTTTGTCCTTCTAGATCATCGGTTTCGGCTATATTGAGAAGCTCGTATACTTTTTCGAGTTCCTCGGAACGGAACTTCTTTTTAAGTTCGTTCTCCTCAACGCCAAATATCTTGTTGAGCTTGGACATGTTGGGAATCAACTTGGCAATACGGTCGGCATCGCCCAAGGGCAAATCCAAAACCCGGGCGGTATCCCGAATGGATGATTTGGCGGCCATGGTACCGTAAGTAATGATTTGCGCCACTTGGTTTGCACCATATTTATTGATCACGTAGTCCATTACTCGGCTACGGCCCTCATCATCAAAATCAATATCGATATCGGGCATGGATACCCTGTCCGGATTTAGGAACCGCTCAAAAAGTAGGTCATACTTCATGGGGTCGATATTGGTAATCGTCAAGCAATATGCAACTACAGACCCAGCGGCAGAACCCCTTCCTGGACCTACGGAAACATCCATGTTCCTTGCTTCACGGATAAAGTCTTCCACAATCAAAAAGTAACCTGGATATCCGGAGTTTTTAATGATTTCCAGCTCAAAGTCTATCCGCTCCCGAATTTCATCGGTCAGTTCTCCATACCGTTTTTCGGCACCTTTATAGGTAATGTGCCTTAAGTAGGCGTTCTCACCACGGTTGCCTCCATCTACATCGTCTTGTGGGTCCTTGAATTCCTCGGGAATACTGAATTTGGGCAGCAAAATATCACTGGCAAGGTCGTACGGCTCGATTTTGTCCACGATTTCCTTGATGTTCAAAATCGCTTCGGGCAAATCTTTGAAGAGTTCCTTCATTTCGTCCGAAGACTTAAAATAGTACTCTTGGTTAGGCAGTCCGTAACGATAACCACGTCCGCGACCAATGGGTGTGGATTGTTTTTCGCCATCTTTTACACACAGTAGAATATCGTGTGCTTCGGCATCTTTTTTATCGCAATAATAGGTGTTGTTGGTGGCAACAAGTTTTACGTTATGGTCTTTCGCCATTCGTACCAAAACTTGGTTGACCCGATCTTCATCCTCTTGACCGTGGCGCATGATCTCAATGTAGAAATCGTCACCGAACTGTTCTTTCCACCACAGAAGTGCTTCCTCAGCTTGGTTTTCTCCAACGTTCAGGATTTTGTTGGGCACTTCACCATATAGGTTTCCGGTCAGGGCAATTACATCTTCCTTGTATTGCTCAATCACCTTTTTATCGATTCTGGGCACGTAATAGAAACCATTGGTATACGCAATGGAGGACATTTTGGCCAAGTTGTGGTAGCCTTTTTTGTTTTTGGCCAATAGCACAATTTGATGTCCGTAGTCCTTTACGTTTTTATTGGTGTGGTCTTCGCAAACGAAGAATTCACAACCAACGATGGGGGTAATTTCTTTCTCGGTAGGTTCTTCGCCATTGGCTATAAGTTCTTCATTTTTGGCCTTTGCCGCTTTGTTGTGCCCCATCACTTCTTTCACAAAGTGAAAGGCGCCCATCATATTGGCGTGGTCAGTAAGGGCAACGGCAGGCATGCCATGATTGGCAGTGGCCTTTACCAAATCTTTTATGTTGATGGTGGACTGGAGTACCGAAAACTGGGAGTGGTTGTGCAGGTGAACAAAGGGTTCGTCCTCCAAAGTTTCCACATTCTCTTTGATTTCCGCGTCGGAAACCCCACCGGTATCTTCGGCCCAAAGGGCATCGGCAATTTTTTTTGATGCTGCCTTTAGGTTGATGTGCTTTAGCCCGATGAGCTCTATCTCCTGCGGATTGGCCTCGGAGAAACGCTCAAAATAATCGGGTTGCACATCCAGTTCTTGATAGGAATATTGTTTTTTACGGACCAGTTCCAAAAAACAGCGCGTTGTGGCTTCCACATCCGCCGTGGCGTTGTGCGCTTCGGCAAAGGGCTCGCCGAACAAGAATTCGTGCAGTTCGGTAAGGGTGGGTAATTTGAATTTACCGCCACGTCCTCCTGGAATTTTGCAAAGTTCGGCGGTGTGTTCGGTACAGGTATCGAGTACAGGGAGTATGGTCAACGGACTTTTCATACTTTCCCGGTGGAACTCGCATCCCATAATATTAATATCGAACCCCACATTTTGACCCACCACAAATTTGGTCTGTTGCAAAGCTTTGTTGAAAGCTTCCAAAACCTCGCTTAAAGGCACGCCTTTTTCTTCAGCCAGTGCGGTGGATATGCCATGTATCTGTTCCGCTTCATACGGAATATTGAATCCTTCAGGTTTCACCAAAAAGTCCTGGTGCTCTATCAAATTACCGAGTTCATCGTGCAGCTGCCAAGCTATTTGAACGCATCTTGGCCAGTTGTCGGTATCAGTAATCGGGGCGTCCCAGCGTTTGGGCAAACCAGTGGTTTCCGTATCAAAAATCAAATACATAGGCTATCTGTCTCGGTCAAAAAAAGAATAGATAAAATTACGGAAGAAGATAGATTTGGAGAAATAGAGTTTTTAGGAGTTATCAACTAAAAAAAGCCGGGAATATATCCCGACTTTTTTCCGCTGATTGTATCTATTGACTTTTGGAATTATGATACTGCTGTTTCAAAAATGTTTGCCGTTTCCAAGGTGTTTCTGATGGCATTTCTATGCTTCATCAGCAAACTTTCCGTGGTTGGTGGCAACACAAAATCTTTATCCTGAAGAATATCGTTGTAAGTTTCTATCGCCTCTTTTTCTCCGCGATGTACCTCTTCCAGCATTGCTTCTTCGCTATTGGAAGAAAACAAGGATTTAAAATTAATCCAAGATCGGTGTAGGGTACCTTTTGCACTACCGCTATCTTCAGGTTTTTCTCCGAACGACATAATTTCTGCTTTAAGTTCTTTTGCAAAATTTTCACGTTGATTGTGGCTATCCAAGAAAAATTGCTTGATAGTTTTATTATCTACCTTATCAGCTGCTTGTTTAAATCCTTTTTCAGCATCATAGGTTCTTTCCAAAAGTTCGTTCAATTTGTTCGACATTTCTACTGTATACTTCATAATCTCTCTTCATTTTAGGTTAATGGTCATCGTTTTTCGGTGACTTCTATATTTAAACTAAGGGTTAACATGCTCAAAACCAAAAATAGAGGAGGGTTTAAAATAGGTTTAACGGAAGGACCGTCAGTTGTTAAAGCCATTTAACTTTTTTTGGTTTATTTACTGTGCTATAAACAAATAAGTGTATATTTGCACCCGCTTAACGGATAAGCGAATAAAAAGAATTAATAATCAGGGTCGGGCACCCTACAAATTAATGTGATATGCCAGTAAAAATTAGACTTCAGAGACACGGTAAAAAAGGTAAACCATTCTATTGGGTAGTTGCTGCCGATGTTAGAGCAAAAAGAGACGGTAAGTTTTTGGAAAAATTGGGTACATACAACCCAAATACCAATCCAGCTACAATCAATCTAGATGTTGATGGTTCCGTAAAATGGTTGCAAAACGGTGCGCAACCTACAGATACTGCAAGAGCAATCCTTTCTTATAAAGGTGTTTTGTTGAAGCATCACTTGTTGGGCGGTGTTCGTAAAGGAGCATTGACCGAAGAGCAGGCCGAAGAAAAATTCAACGCTTGGTTGGAAGAGAAAGAGCAAAAAATCCAAGATAAGAAAGATGGATTGAGCAAGGCCGATGCAGAGGCTAGAGCAAAAGCTTTGGAAGCTGAAAAAGAGGTTAACGAGAAGAGAGCTGCCGCTGCACTGCCTGAAGAGGAAGTAGCAGAGGAGGCTGCTGAGGAAACAGCTGCTGAAGCTTCAACCGAGGAAACTACTGCAGAAGCACCTGCAGAGGAAGCTCCTGCCGCTGAAGAAGCTGACAAAAAAGAAGAATAGAAACGTTGAACGATGCGCAAGGAAGACTGTTTCTACCTGGGCAAAGTCGTTTCAAAATATAGTTTTAAGGGCGAGGTGTTGGTTAAATTGGACACCGATGAGCCCGATATCTACGAGAAAATGGAATCAGTACTTGTTTCTTTGGGAAACAACCTGGTTCCATTTTTTATTGATAGGTGCCGACTCCATAAATCCAACCTTTTGCGCATCGATTTTGAAGAGGTAAAGGACGAATCCAGTGCCGATAATATTGTCGGTTCGGAACTTTATCTACCACTTACCATGTTGCCACCGCTAAAGGGCAATAAGTTCTACTTTCACGAAGTGATCGGTTTTACCGTTTTGGATGAGGTCCACGGTAATATTGGTATCATAGAGTCCGTGAACGATAGCGCATCACAGGACTTGTTCGAAATTAAAAAGGGGGATAAGGAACTATTGATTCCTATTAGCGATGATATCATTACCAAAGTAGACAGGGATAACAAAAGCATCCATGTTAAGACACCCGAAGGATTGGTAGACCTTTATTTGGGATAAAAATAAAAAGGAGGCAAAATGCCCCCTCTTCACTTAACAAAACTCGACGAAATTTTATTTTTTCCACTTGCCACCACCAAGGTAGAAGCCTAATGATATTCCTAGGTAGGAGTTTTTTACTTCTACCGCATCTAGCAATTCGGACTTGCCAACAAGGTTGTAAGTCGCGGCCAACCTGAACTTGCCAGCTTCAACACCTGCTCTAATAAGACCACCAAATTTTTCATCTACTAGAATGTCGGCCTCTAGTAAATCTTCATCATACGAATCGTTATCAAAACCAATAGTCCCCGGCAGGTGGTAACCAACACCAGCACCGATGAATGGTGCAAGAGAAGAATTGCCCGAAGAAAGGTAATAATCAAATGTACCCGAGTAGGACACACTTGATGAAAGAGAAGTTTCAAAAGAACCAAAATTTTTTGCCATGGCCGCAGATTCAAATCGAAGGCCAACATTCATGTTATCGGCGATATTGTACTTTGGTTCTATAGCGAGAAATATGCCACCTCCACCATCTGGCATTGTGTAGCCCAAGTCCAACCCAACACGGAATTTACCTTCTTCTTGTGCCTGTGAAACTTGTACCGTGGCCAACATAAGTAGGAATGCAAAAACGATTTTCTTCATAATCTAAAAAAAATTAAGTGATTTGGTAATGATTTTTTGGGGACTATCCCCAGAATTCGAAGGCGAATTAAACATATTAGTTTGATTCGTAATACAGGAATTAACGAATGCCACATTTGAACCAACGGATGCCCTTTTTCAATTGATATTTGTAAATCAGGCACACGCATTACCTTATCTTTGAAGCAATGAAACCATTCAAATTCAAAGAATTTACCATCCATCAAGATCAATGTGCCATGAAGGTGGGCACCGATGGCGTTTTATTAGGTGCATGGACGTCATTGGAAAACCGCCCCGAATCCATTCTGGATATAGGAGCAGGGACCGGACTTATTGCACTGCAACTTGCCCAACGTTCGGTGGCTGAGACTATAGACGCCATTGAGCTCGATGACGATGCTTACGAACAATGTGTGTCCAATTTTGAAGCATCGCCATGGGGGGATAGGCTGTTCTGTTATCACGCTGGTTTTGATGAATTTGTGGACGAAATGGATGATAAATATGACTTGATTGTTTCTAATCCACCATTTTATACCGAAGAAGTTGCCAGTGGCAGCCAATCACGGGACAGTGCTAGGCAAAATAGTTCGCTTCCCTTTGAAGAGTTGGTTCAAGGAGTATCCCGGTTTTTGACCGAAAATGGTATTTTTTCGGTTATTGTCCCTTTTAAGGAAGAAGTTTCATTTATAGCGTTGGCCAACACGGTAGGATTGTTTCCGATGAGAATCACAAGGGTAAAAGGTAATCCTGATTCGGATTTTAAACGGAGTTTGATGGAGTTCAACTTCAATAAAAAGGAGCCCGTCATTGATGATTTGGTTATTGAGACAGCAAGACATCAATACACCGAGGAATACATCAAATTAACGCAAGCATTTTATTTAAAAATGTAACAATACCTGAATGAAATGTTATATTTACTAAAATTTATCTAACATGAAACCCGACTTATTTGAAGCCCCAGATTACTATAACTTGGATGATTTGCTTTCCGAGGAGCATAAACTGGTTCGAGATGCGGCCCGTCAATGGGTAAAGCGCGATGTATCGCCCATAATAGAAGAATTTGCCCAGAAAGCAGAGTTTCCCAAACAGATTATCGGGGGCCTTGCCGAAATTGGTGCTTTTGGGCCCTACATTCCCGAAGAGTATGGCGGTGCCGGGCTGGACCAAATCAGTTATGGTTTGATCATGCAAGAAATAGAGCGTGGCGATAGTGGGGTTCGTTCAACTGCGTCCGTTCAGTCTTCTTTGGTAATGTATCCGATTTTTGCATACGGTAACGAAGAACAGCGTAAAAAATATCTTCCAAAGTTGGCAACGGGGGAGTGGATGGGTTGTTTTGGCCTTACCGAACCCAACCATGGTTCCAACCCGGGAGGGATGGAGACAAAATTCAAGGATGCAGGTGACCACTACTTACTGAACGGTGCTAAATTATGGATTTCCAACTCACCATTTGCCGATGTGGCCGTTGTTTGGGCCAAAAACGAAGAAGGCAGGATACACGGATTGATCGTTGAGAGAGGTATGGAAGGGTTTTCCACACCAGAGACCCATAACAAATGGTCGTTAAGGGCATCTGCCACCGGAGAACTTATTTTTGATAATGTAAAAGTGCCCAAAGAAAATGTTTTGCCCGGCAAAAATGGATTGGGCGCACCATTGGGCTGTTTGGATTCAGCACGGTACGGAATTGCATGGGGAGCTATCGGAGCTGCCATGGATTGCTATGATACCGCGCTCCGTTACGCAAAAGAGCGGGTGCAATTCGGGAAGCCCATTGCGGCCTATCAACTTCAGCAAAAGAAATTGGCCGAAATGATTACAGAAATTACCAAGGCACAGCTATTGGCTTTTCGTTTGGGGCAATTAAAGAATGATGGTAAAGCCACAACGGCTCAAATTTCCATGGCCAAACGCAACAATGTGGAAATGGCTATAAAAATCGCCAGAGAAGCAAGGCAGATGCTTGGAGGTATGGGAATCACCGGAGAGTACAGCATAATGCGTCACATGATGAACCTCGAAAGTGTAATCACCTATGAAGGTACGCACGATATTCACCTATTGATTACTGGGGCCGATATTACAGGTATTCAGGCCTTCAAATAAAACATTACGAAGCCTTTTCTACGGTAACTTTAATTGATTTGCTGATGGGCGTTTGGCTCTTGTCGGCAAAATGATTATAGGGCACCAGCATATTGGTTTCAGGAAAATAGGCGGCCATGTTCCCCTTTGGAATTTGATATTTGATTACGAGGAATTTTTCGGCCGTACGCTGTATACCATCATAATTGCTATGAAGATGCACAATATCAGCTTGCTCTAACCCCCTTTCCTTCATGTCCTCTTCGTTCATAAAAACCACACGGCGTTCATTATGTATGCCACGGTAACGATCATCCAATCCGTAGATGGTAGTATTGAACTGATCGTGGGATCTAATGGTCATCAACAATAGTTCATCTGGCTTCAGTTGATGGTCGGGCAATGGGGTAATGGATAATTGTGCCATACCGTTGGGAAGTTTTCTAAAATCCCGATTGCGTACATTGTTGGGTAGGTAGTATCCAAAACCTTTGGATTGTTCGCTTGTATTTTCAAATCCCTTTACGGTTTTGTCTATCAATTCCCGAATCAAGTTGTAATCTTGTCCAAGCTCGTACCAGTTCATGGAATGGTTTCCCCGAAAATAAGTGTGGGCCAATAAAGAAATAATCTCTGGCTCACTTTTGATGTGCTCAGAAGCAGGTCTTAATAATCCTTTGCTCTGTCTTACCTTTCCAGTACTGCTCTCCATGGTCAAAAATTGGAGCTCTCCGTTCTTTTCATCTTTTTCGGAGCGACCAAATGTGGGCAACAATAAGGCAGTTTTGCCGGTCACCAAATGGCTACGGTTCAGTTTGGTGCTGATTTGTACAGTCAGGTCACAATTTTGAATGGCTTCGGCCGTGTATTGCGTATCCGAGGCTGCCATTACAAAATTTCCTCCCAAGCAGACAAAGACCTTGGCCTTTTTCTCATACATCGCTTTTATGGCCTCTACCGTATCGTAACCTTTTTTGGTAGGAGGGTCAAAATTGAGATGTTCCTGTATTTTGGAATTAAGGGTTTTGTTGACGTAATGCATAATGCCAACAGAGCGGTCACCTTGTACGTTACTGTGTCCCCGAACAGGACAGGTGCCGGCAAATGGTTTGCCGACTGCGCCTTTTAGCAACAAAATATTCACGTATTCCTTGATGCAATCCACTGCATTTTTGTGTTGGGTGATTCCCATGGCCCAGCACACCACAATCTTGGAATTTTTGGCCAATAATTCGACCACCTTGTCTATTTTTCGCATATAGACCCCGGTTCTTTGCTGAAGGCTTTCCGTGTCATATCGGCCCAAATCTTTCAATAAGGCATCATATCCATCAACATATTCAACAATAAATTCATGGTCGATGACATTGGAGTTTTTGGCGTCAAGTGCCACTAATTTTTTCAGAATTAGTTTGGCCAAGGCAACATCTTCATTGATTTTTACGGGTAGATGAATATCTGCTAGCGGTTCAGCGTTGCCAAACATAGCAGTTAAACTTTGTGGATTTTTAAAATTGACCAATCCTGTTTCTGCCAATGGATTTATACTGATGATTTTACCGCCGTTCTTTTTACACTTTTCCAAGGCAGATAGCATTCTTGGGTGATTTGTACCCGGATTTTGCCCCACTACAAGAATGACTTCTGCACCATATAAATCATCCAGTTTTACGGAACCTTTCCCGATTCCCAAGGTTTCTGATAGCGCTACTCCTGATGATTCATGGCACATATTGGAGCAATCCGGCATATTGTTGGTGCCAAAGGCACGAGCGAACATCCCATAGAGGTAAGCGGCTTCGTTGCTCGATCGCCCCGAAGTGTAAAAAATAGCTTCGTTAGGGTCTTGTAATTGGTGCAGTTCATCCGAGATCAATTCAAACGCATCTTGCCAAGTGATGGGTTCATAGTGAATACTGTTTGGCTTTAGAACCATCGGTTCTACAATGCGTCCTAGTTTATTCAGTTCAAAATCACTTAATCTGGACAGTTCCTCCACCGAGTGTTCTGAAAAAAAATCTGCTCCAATATGATTTCTAGTTGCTTCGTCGGCCAAGGCTTTTGCACCATTTTCACAATATTCTGCAATTTTAGACGGATGTTCTGGTACGGGCCAGGCACAGCTTGGGCAACGAAATCCATCCTCTTGGTTCATTTCCAACAGGCTCCGCATGGAATTGACAATCCCCATTTCTTTAAAGCTATGTCTCAATGCTTCTTTAACTCCTAAAAAACCTGCTGCGGTTTGCATGGGTTCTTTAATTTGTAGGCCTGTGAATTTGATGTTGCCGGTAAGGGAAACGTTTCTGGTAAATTGTTCTTGCATGCCTTAATATAGGGTTTTTGAGGTTGGATAGCTATTTCTTGCAACTTTGGATAACCTTGTCTACTGAATGGAATTACCTTTAATTTGAATTTGTATCGCAATATATTTACTATGTAATTTAGCAAAAATCGAGTATTTTAAAAAGCATGTTCGCCCTTGTAGATTGCAATAACTTTTATGCCTCATGTGAACGGGCGTTTCAGCCCCAGTTCAATAATGTTCCTGTGGGTATACTATCCAACAACGATGGCTGTTTTATCTCGCGAAGCGATGAAGCAAAGGAACTCGGATTGCCCATGGGCGCCCCGGAGTTTAAGTACAGACAATTTTGTAAGGAAAATGGCATCAAAGTGTTTTCATCCAATTACCCCCTCTATGGCGATATGAGCAGTAGAGTAATGAATATTCTAGGGACATTCACCCCCAATATGGAAGTGTACAGTGTGGATGAAGCTTTTTTAAAGTTTGATGGTTTCAAAAGTTATGACTTTGATGTTTACGGAAGGGAAATCCAACGAATGGTCCAAAAATGTACAGGAATCCCTATCAGTATTGGTATAGCGCCCACAAAAGGATTGGCCAAAGTAGCCAATAAGATTGCCAAAAAACTAAAGTCCAGAACAGGTGGCGTGTACGTTATCGATTCTGATGAAAGAAGAATCAAGGCCTTAAAATGGACCAAGATTGAAAGCGTTTGGGGGATAGGGCGGGGAAACCAGAAGCGGCTCCAGACCAAAAATATAAAAACAGCTTATGACTTTACCCAATTATCGGATGAATGGGTGCGTAAACAAATGGCTATAATAGGTCTTCGATTAAAAAAAGATCTGGAAGGTATTCCAACGTTGGATTTGGACGATGACACCCGTGACAAAAAGGCCATAGCCACTACCAGAAGTTTTGAAAGTACCTATTCCGATATTGAAAATATCAAAGAGAGGATATCCACTTTTGCGACCAGTTGTGCCGAAAAATTGAGGAACCAAGGAAGCAGTTGTAACTATTTGGTTGTGCTTTTAAGAAGTGACAGGCACAAAAAGGATGAGCCACAAGATAGGAGCAGTCTTATCATTACGCTGCCTTATGCTACGGATTCAAGCCTCACTATCAGCAATTATGCGGTTAGGGCAGCTGTGGCACTCTTCAAACCAGGAATCAAGTATAAAAAGGCAGGGGTGATCGTGTCGGGACTGGTGCCTACCAATGAGAGACAATTGGATCTGTTCCTGTCCGAAAACCCAAAACACCATAAGCTCATGCAAGTTATGGACAGTATCAATGATAAATACGGCACTCACAAAATAAAAATAGCGAATCAAGATTTGGAAAGAACATGGAAGATGCGTCAAAAACATCTTTCGCTTAAATACACCACAAACATTAATGACATCATCAAAGTAAAATGACTTCCAAAAAATTGCCAGAAACAGAATCACTTACTTTTTATGTGCCAAGCGAAGAACAAAGTGAAGGTGCGCCTTTGTCCAAAAATACCGTATCCGCAGGGTTTCCTTCACCTGCAGACGATTTTAAGGAAAAACGCATCAGTTTGGACAAAACCTTGATCAAAAACAAAGAAGCGACTTTTTATGCGAGGGTGAGTGGAGAATCCATGATAGGCGCAGGACTGGATGATGGAGATCTTTTGGTCATAGACCGCAGTTTGGACCCGGAACATGGCAAGATTGCCGTTTGTTATTTGGATGGTGAGTTTACCGTAAAACGGTTGCACATAGAAAAGAATACTATTACCCTAATGCCCGCAAATGAGAGTTTTAAACCCATAAAGGTGCTTAGCGAAAGCGACTTGATTATTTGGGGAGTGGTTACCTATGTGATCAAAGCAGTTTGATGATTTGTCAAAAACGAACAGTCTCATCTCCGAGCGCCAGCCTGTAGGGCGGACAGGCAGGCGTTTCAAACCATTGGCTATGTTCCGAGTAGAATAAGAAATTTGTTTTCTGGGGATGATTTTAACCTGATTTTTATTGAAAAGACGGCAAGTTCAAAATCCTTTGTTATCTTTGTTCCGTTGTGTTGGATTCCAGTCGCGATGATTGGAATCAGGTTGAAGCATCAAACCGATGCTCGCCAATGAAAGGCTTTCCTTTTGGAAGGCTTTTTTTGTTTGTGTAGGGAAGGGTACAGCTAATAAAAATTAGTGGAAATTCGTATCAAACAATTTATAGTATTAATGGCTAAAATAACAATTGGATTTCTCAATCGTCACTGCGTTCCTCATTTCGAAATGACCAGTTAATCTTCTTTGAATGGTCATGTCATTTCGAACCAAATCCCGATAGCTATCGGGAGAAGTGTGAGAAATCTCAACCTTTAAAATGTCAACTTCCAGAAACACTATGCGCTACATGATGCACTAGCGAAGCGGCCAATTTTGCCGTTTGTCCGTCAATGTCGTACTTCGGATTCATTTCGGCAATATCCATACTGATGAGTTTTCCAGAGCCGATAATCGTTTTTAAACATTCCAAAACCATATATGGGCTAAAACCCATGGGCGAAGCAGCACTGACCCCAGGCGCGTAGGCCGAAGAGAACCCATCCAAGTCGATGGTCACATAAATGTGGTCCACATTTTTGGCGAAGGCATTGATCCAGGTTGTGATTTCTTCCAGTAGAGGAATTTGGAACGTATCGTTCATCACATAGATGACATCAAGGTCCCTTGCCGTTTGAAATAGATTTCGGTCGTTGGCATCTTTACGGATGCCGAGACAGAGATAGTTAAAATCGATGCCCTTTTTTTCGCAGTCTTTCGCTATCTGATAAAACGGAGTGCCCGAATTGCTCTGCTCCGTATTTTTCCGCAAATCAAAATGCGCATCAAAATTTATGATGCCGAGGGTTTGCCCTTCTTTTTTATCATCCAAATATGTTTTGATGCCGCTGAAGTGCCCGTAGGCCATATCATGCCCACCGCCCAAAACAATTGGGAACTGTTTTTTCTTCAAAAGGGTCGTCACCGATTCCGCAAGTTGTCCTTGGGCAGCTTCCATATCGCTATTGGTGCAGGTAATGGAACCCACATCGTGCAACAAAACATTGCTTCCCAAATGGTTGGGCATCTTTCCAAAACTACTTTTGATGACATCTGGACCTTCCACGGCACCTACACGTCCTTGGTTACGGTGCACTCCAGCATCACAGGCATATCCCAAAAGGGCAATGGATTTTTTCTGTGCTTCGGGAAGTTCGTCCAAAGGTGTACAATGCACTTTTTCGTGCAAATACAGCCATTTATTGGAGACTCTGCCGGTCCAAAGGTCTTTTTTCGCGGGTTCGTAGTGTTTCATCACATTAAAAAAGATGGTCCAAAATATCGGAATCTACAAGATACGGCAAAGTTACCTTTAAATCAGGGGAGCGTTCCATTTCTCGTTCAATGGCAAAGCGCGCTTCTTTATTCCTCGCCCAGCTTCTGCGGGAAATACCATTGTTCACATCAAAAAACAACATTTTCTTCAAACGGTTAGAAGCTTCTTCGGAACCGTCGAGCACCATACCAAACCCACCATTGATAACTTCGCCCCAGCCAACGCCGCCACCGTTGTGGATGGAGACCCAAGTCGCACCTCTAAAACTATCGCCAATCACATTTTGAATGGCCATATCGGCGGTGAACTTGCTACCATCGTAAATATTGCTGGTTTCTCTAAAAGGCGAATCCGTTCCGCTTACGTCGTGATGGTCGCGTCCCAACACCACGGGAGCACTGATTTCCCCCTTGGCAATAGCTGTGTTGAAAGCATCTGCAATCTTGCTTCGTCCCTCGGCATCAGCATAAAGGATTCGAGCTTGTGAACCCACTACCAATTTGTTTTGTTCCGCTTCCGAAATCCATTTGATGTTGTCCTGCATCTGCTGTTGGATTTCTTCGGGAGCTTCGGATTTTATCTTTTTCATGACTTCAAGGGCTATGGCATCCGTTTTTTGAAGGTCCTTTGGGTCACCAGATGTACAGACCCATCGGAAGGGTCCAAATCCGTAGTCAAAGCACATGGGTCCCAAAATATCCTGTACGTAGGAAGGGTACCTGAAATCGATATTATTTTCGGCCATCACATCACCCTCTGCACGGGAAACTTCTAATAAAAAGGCATTGCCATAATCAAAAAAATAGGTACCCTTTGCGGTGTGTTTGTTGATGGCATTGATTTGTCTTCGCAATGATTCCTGTACTTTTTCCTTGAATGTATCTGGATTTTCCACCATCAAAGCGTTGGATTCTTCAAAAGAAAGTCCAACGGGATAATAACCGCCCGCCCAAGGATTGTGTAACGAGGTTTGGTCGGAACCTAAATGGATAAAAATATCCTCTTCGTAAAAACGTTCCCAAACATCCACCACATTGCCGATGTACGCCAAGGAAACCACTTCTTTGTTTTCAATGGCTTCTTTCGTACGAACGACCAACAGGTCCAAATCCACCAAAAGTTCATCCACCCAACCTTGGTCGTGGCGTTTTTTGGCAGCTTCGGGGTTGACTTCCGCGCAAATAGTAATGCCTCCTGCAATATTCCCAGCCTTGGGTTGGGCACCGCTCATGCCGCCGAGTCCAGCTGTCAAGAAAATCTTGCCTTCGGAGGATTCGTTTTTCTCCAACACTTTTCGGAACGCATTCATGACCGTAATGGCGGTTCCGTGCACAATGCCCTGTGGTCCAATGTACATGTAGGAACCTGCGGTCATTTGTCCGTATTGGGTGACGCCAAGCGCATTGAAGCGCTCCCAGTCGTCGGGTTTGGAATAATTCGGAATCATCATCCCGTTGGTGACCACCACTCTTGGTGCTTCTTTGGAGGATGGAAAAAGTCCCATCGGGTGGCCTGAATACATGTTCAAGGTCTGCTCATCGGTCATTTCTGCCAAATATTCCATCGTGAGCAGGTACTGTGCCCAGTTTTGAAATACAGCCCCATTGCCTCCGTAGGTAATCAATTCTTCGGGGTGTTGTGCCACGGCAGGATCCAAATTGTTCTGAATCATCAGCATGATGGCTGCTGCCTGATGCGTTTTAGCAGGATATTCCGAAATAGGTCGGGCATACATTTCATAATCGGGCTTAAACCGATGCATATAAATGCGGCCATAGGTTTTGAGTTCCTTCGTAAATTCAGGAGCAAGTTCTTTGTGCCAAGCTTCGGGAAAATAACGAAGCGCATTTTGTACGGCCAGTTTTTTCTCCTCTTTGGAAAGAATGTCTTTACGCTTTGGAGCTGGATTCCCATTTTTGGGATAGGCTTTTTTTGTGGGAAGCTGATCGGGTATGCCTTGTACTATTTGTTGCTGAAATTCGGTCATGATGCAATGTATTAGTGGATGGGCGTTCCTTTTTTCCAAACTTGGCTTGGCTTTAATTGCCCTTGGTGATAGGTAATCTCCTGATAATTATCTGTTGGAAAAACCACAAAATCTGCCTGTGACCCTGATTCCAGTTTTCCCCGGTCTGCCAAACGCAAAGCGGCAGCGGCTCTAAACGTAATTCCTGAAAGTACTTCGGTGTTGGAGAGTTTTTCAAAAGTTCCCAAAATACTGGCCTGGGTCAACAGGTCGCCCATGGGCGCAGACCCTGGATTGTGGTCGCTGGCAATGGACAAAGCACCGCCTGCATCCAAAATTTTACGGGCAGGGGTGTAGGCACAACCCAAACCGATGGATGCCCCGGGCAACGCCGTTGCAATGGTGTTGCTTTTGGCCAACAGTTGGATTTCTTTTTCGGTACTGGCTTCCAAATGGTCGGCACTCACCGCGTCAAAATCTACGGCTACTTGGCTGCCTCCCGTGGTAAATTGGTCGGCATGTACGGTAATATCGAATCCCATTTCCTTTGCTTTTTGAAAATAAGGTTTGATTTCTTCCGTGGAAAAGGCACTTTCTTCCACAAAGGCGTCCACGCGATTGGCCAAGTTTTCGGTTTTGATGATCGGGAACAATTCATTTATGATGACGTCCAAATAATTGTTGTCCTGATCCCAATCTTTCGGCTTCATGTGGGCTGCCAAACAGGTCGGGACCAAGGTTGCGTTTGAGGTTTCGTTGGCCTGTTTGATGGCGCGTAGCATTTTCAGTTCCTCATCAACAGAAAGACCATAACCGCTTTTTACCTCGATGGTGGTAATGCCATTCTTGAGATGTTTTTGGCTTCTCGAAATAATCCCTTCAATCAATTCTTGTTGTGATGCCTTTCGCGTTTGGGTTACCGTATCCCAGATGCCGCCACCAGCCTTGGCAATCTCCAAATAAGTTTTTCCTGCATTTCGGTAGGCGTAATCCCGAGCGCGTGTGCCCCCAAAACAGATATGGGTATGCGAGTCTACAAATCCGGGCAGGCAAACATGTTGGCCTTCGATATGGTGCACATCGACATCTTCGGATTTTAAATCATCAAAAACACCGACTTTGAGAATTTTTCCTTCGGAAACCAAAATGCCCCCGTTTTCGATGATGGTCAATTGTTCATCTTTCAGCGCTCCTTTTAAGGGGAGGTTCGTCATGGGTATCAATTGGGTAAAAGGTCCTATTAAAAGTGGTCTGTTCATTTTAGTATGTTTCAAATTCATCAAGATGTGGTGCGTTCCACTTCAGTTGTTTTTCGTCCATCACACGGTCTACCAAATCAATGATTTTCCTGTTTTGAATGATTTCGATTCCTTTTTCAATATCGTCCGCAAAAACACGGTCGTTCTCGGCAAAGGCAACCTTGGTTCTCAAGAATGTATGGATTTCATCCAATAGAACACCCGATTTTAAAGGTTTCCTGTATTCGAATGCCTGGGCTGAGGTCAATAGTTCAATAGCGAGGATTTTCTCTACATTTTCAATAATGTTGAGCGCTTTTCTACCGCTGATGGACCCCATGCTCACATGGTCTTCCTGTCCCAACGAGGTGGGAATGCTGTCCGCACTAGCGGGAAAACAAAGGCTCTTGTTTTCGCTGGCCAATGCCGCAGAGGTATATTGCAAGATCATATAACCCGAATTGATGCCCGTGTCGTTCATCAACAATTTTGGAACTCCGGGACTGTTGCCTTCCAGCGCCAGATAGATGCGTCGGTCGGAGATGTTTCCAATTTCCGAAGCGGCTAAAGCAGCATAATCCAATGCCATGGCCAAGGGCTGTCCGTGGAAATTTCCACCGCTGATGGTCAATTCATCATTTATGATGACAGGATTGTCTGTCACCGAGTTGAGCTCGATTTCCAATAATTCTTTCAAGTGTAACCAAGCATTGCGAGAAGCTCCATGTACCTGAGGCATACAACGCAGGGAGTAGGGGTCCTGCACCCGTTCACAATCGATATGGTCTTCTAGAATTTCAGAACCTTGAAGCAGGGTACGGATTCTGCCCGCTACGTGTTGGTTTCCTTTAAAAGGACGGAGTTGATGGAGCTCCTCAAAAAAGGGTTTCATGGAACCTTGAAGTCCTTCCAACATCATAGCGCCGATAATGTCCGCATGCCGTAAACAATATTGCAGTTTATGAACCACCATCACTCCATGTGCAGCGATAAATTGGGTGCCATTGATTAAGGCAAGTCCTTCTTTTGGTCCCAGTTCCAAAGGTTGTAATCCCGTTTTTTGGAATAATTCCTCGGTTGGGATGATCTTTCCGTTGTATGCTACTTTTCCCAAACCTATCAATGGTAAAAACAGATGTGAAAGTGGGGCCAAATCGCCAGAAGCCCCTACCGAACCTTGAGAGGGAACCACGGGAATGGCATCGTTTTCCAAATGCCAAAGCATGCGTTGCAAGGTGGTTTCGGCAATCCCCGAAAACCCTTTTGCTAAGGCATGGATTTTTAGAATCAACATGATTTTTGCCAATTCCGTGGAAATAGGGTCGCCCACTCCCACACTATGACTTTTTAATATATTGGATTGAAGGATTTTGGTGTCTTCCTTGGATATTCTAGTGCTGCACAACGGGCCAAAACCTGTATTAATGCCGTACACGGTATCGCCTTTTTCAACGATACGCTGTACACGTTGATGACTGGCATTTACATGTTGCAGGCATTCATCGGTAAGAATACCTTTTATGGAACCATGGGCCATACCCAAAGCTATGCTTGCGGTTAAATGGTCTTCACCAAATTGAAATGTTCGGTCTATCGCCATGTTGTTGAAATTAAATTACCCAAGGATTAATTGAAATCAATGGTGTTTGGCTGTCACTTCGAGCGCAGTCGAGAAGTTAAGCGACTCAAAGTTTAAAAATAAGGTCTCGACTGCGCTCGACCTGACAGCTTTTTGTTTAGATGATTAATCACGGTTATTCAAAAGTATCAATTAGGTTTAATAATTACCAATACTTATTTTTGTAATAATCAATAATTATGAATTATCAGATAGAGCTTCGACATTTCATCTACTTTTTGGCAGTGGCCGAAGAGCTTCATTACAGAAAAGCAGCCGAAAAGTTGTTTATTTCCCAACCTGGTTTGAGTACGCAAATCAAACAGATGGAAGAAATATTGGGCACCCAATTGTTTGTTCGGGACAAGAAAAAGGTGAGCCTGACTCCTGCGGGGGAGTTTTTAAAAAAGGAGGTCGAGTTTATCTTAAATCATCTGGAGCAGACCAAAAAACAGATAAAACTTATAGGCGAAGGACAATTGGGTGAGGTGCGAATCGGTTTTTTGGGCTCTGCCATGCAAAGCGTGGTGCCGAATTTATTGTTGGGATTAAAGGAAAAGTTTCCGACGGTGCATACCACTTTGGAGGAGCTTTCCAACCGAGCGCAAATCAATGCGATACTGGCAGACCGATTGGATCTTGGTTTTGTCCGATTGTCCCGCGTACCAAAAGGTCTGGATGTCCGACCTGTTTTTGAAGACACCTTTTCTTTGGTGCTGCCAAAAGACCATCCTTTGAATGAAAAGAATTTTAAGAACATCAACCAAGTGGCGAATGAGGATTTTATCCTTTTTTCTCAAGATTACAGTCCCATGTACTACGATACCGTGCTCAGTATTTGTGAAGATAGTGGATTTGTTCCGAATGTTTCCCATAAATCCGTTCATGCACAAACCATTTTTAAATTGGTGGAGAATAAATTGGGCATTGCTATTGTACCGACGACGCTTCAACATGGATTTCAGATGAAGGTAAAGTTTATTGAAATGAAAAACATTAAACAAAGAGCGGTGCTAAGCATGGTCTGGAAAACCGATAACCGCAATCCTGCGCTTCAAAAATGTATGGACTTGCTCATGAAATTATGATGTGAACCTTTTGGAGTGTAACTTTGGATTCAACATAAATAAGTAGTATGATATTTGATTTGATCAAGGAGCGAAGAAGTATTTTTCCTCAGCAGTATATAGACAAGCCCATCGCCAAGGAAACCTTGGAAAAGATTTTGGAAGCAGCCAATTGGGCTCCTACGCACAAAAAAACAGAACCTTGGCGCTTTAAAGTCCTCACTGGCGAGAAGAAACAGGAATTGGGTATTTTCCTCTCGAACAAATATGAAGAGGTGGACCCGAACCCAAAACAGATGACCATTAAAAAATTACAGTTCAATCCGTCCAGCTCGGGAGCTGTAATTGCCATTTGTATGCAACGTGACCCAAAAGAGAGTTTGCCCGAGTGGGAGGAAATTGCCTCTACGGCAATGGCGGTACAAAATATGTGGTTGTGTTGCACCGAACTTGGCATAGGAAGCTACTGGTCTTCACCCGGTCTCATCAAGTTTATGGACGAATTCTTTGATTTGAATGAGGGAGAAAAATGTTTGGGCTTCTTCTACATGGGATATTTCGAGGGTGATGTAATACCATCCGCAAGAACCCCGATTGCCGATAAAGTGGAGTGGTTTGACTAACTAAACGTGAAAAGTTCTCCCGCGTATTTGATGGCTATGTAAACGTAAAAAACGGCATAAGCAACCGTAAGCACAAACTTCATAAAAGTGCCCGTCAAAAAACCTAAAAACGAACCAAAAGCCGCCTTAAGGGCGGTTTTTTTATTGGCCTTGTTCAATAATTCTCCCACCAATGCACCAATAAATGGCCATATGATGATGCCGAACGGACCAAAAATAGGTACAAAGATGGCCACTAAAAGCCCTATCATGGTACCCCACATGCCTCCTTTGGTTCCACCAAACCGTTTGGTGCCCATGGCGGGTATTATATAATCCAGAATGGTTATGGTAATTGCGAGTACAAACGTGATTCCAACAATCCACCAATTATCAGGCACTGCCTTGGTCAAATAAAGCAGCAGGAGTCCTACCCAACTAATGGGCGGTCCAGGTAAAACGGGCAAAAAGCTGCCCAGTATACCGACCAACATCAGAAGAAACCCCAAAATGAGCAATGCGATATCCATGGAAGTGTTTTATTGTTAGACAAATGTAGCGGACAATTGTTACAAACAAAATCCAATTTTTAAACTAAAAAATTAGTTTAAACTAAATATTTAGTTATATTTGCTCTGTATTGAACTAAAAAATTAGTTGAAAATGAAACAACTCACCAAGGCAGAAGAAGAGGTAATGCAGCTCCTTTGGAAAATTGAAAAAGGAAATGTAGCCGCAATTTTGGACGAACTCCCGGAGCCAAAACCGGCATATAATACTGTATCCACAATTGTCCGAATTTTGGAGGATAAAGGTTTTGTGTCGCACGAAAAAGTGGGCAAGGGGCATGTGTACTTTCCTTTGATGAAAAAGGAAGAGTACAGTAATCAACGTTTGAATACCTTGATGGATGGGTATTTCCAAGGGTCATTTACGAGTATGGTATCTTTTTTCATGAAGAAGAACGATATCAGCTTGAAGGAACTCGAAGACATTATGAAGAACATTAAAGACAACGAGAAATGATTACCTATATCTTGGAATCCTTGGCGTTTCAGCTGGTCTTTTTATTGACTTACGACCTTTTTCTAAAGAAAGAGACCTTTTTTCAATGGAACCGTGTATACCTTTTGGGTACGTTTGCGCTGTCCCTAATATTGCCTTGGGTAAAGATTCATGCCCTACAGACCACTATGCCACAAGAGTTGGAGACCACAACAGTATTTCTATCCCAACTGAACGGTGTGGTGTTGGGTCCCGGTGCTGAACAAACAAATTTTCTGGAACGTATTCCATGGCCGTATTTGGTTTTGGCAGCTGGAAGCATTTTGGCTGCCATTTGGTTTGCGTACAAGTTAATTCAACTTGCAAGGCTTAGAAATAAAAGTGTTGTGAAGAATTTTAAAGAGTTTACCAAGGTCACCGTTCCCAAGAGTACTTCTGCTTTTTCTTTTTTCCGAAACATTTTTATGGGCGAGGAAATCAAAAAGGACAAGGAAGTCAACATCTTGGCTCACGAGTTGGTGCATGTAAAACAATGGCACACCTTGGATTTGCTCTTTTTTGAGCTGGCCCGAATCGTCTTCTGGTTCAATCCGTTAGTGTATATCTACCAAAGTAGACTTGCCGAGCTTCATGAATTTATTGCAGATGAAAAGGCCGTAAAACAAAACAAGGCCGCACATTTCGAGATGCTATTGTCCGAAGCATTCCAAACACAGAATATCAGTTTTGTCAATCAATTTTTTAATAAATCACTAATCAAAAAACGAATAGTCATGTTACAAAAAAACAAATCCAAGGCCGTATGGCAGTTAAAATATGTATTGCTCTTGCCTCTTGTTTTAGGAATGCTGGTTTATTCTTCTTGCGAAAAAGATTCGAGTTCAGAAGCCGATTCCAATGTTGAACTTTCTCTAGAGGAGCGTTTGGTGGAGTTGAATAATGAAATCGAGGGAAAGGATTCCCTTAGCGAGAAGGAACGAAATCAAATTGCTAAAATGGCCCAAACTATGCTTGATCGTATGAACAGGTCTGCTAAAGAAGTTGATGGATGGACCGTGAAAGCTGGTGTCCAAACTTCTGGAGGTGTGGGAGTTCCCTTTGCGGTTATTGATGAAGTGCCTGTTTTTCCAGGCTGTGAAAATGCCGTAGATAAAAGGGCTTGTTTCCAAGAAAAAATTCAAGCACACATCCGTAAACATTTTAATTATCCTGATGAAGCACAAGCTTTAGGTATTCAAGGCAGGGTAAGTACTATTTTCATAATGGATGAGCAGGGGAATGTGGTCGATATCAATATGAGGGGACCTCATGAACTTCTAGAGAAAGAAACCGAACGTATCTTATCCAAGTTGCCACAAATGCAACCGGGCAAACACGAAGGTAAGACGGTCAAGGTTCCTTTTTCGATTCCAATAACATTCAGGCTACAAGGTAATAATGACGATGAATTGAACAAAGAGATTCAAAAATTTGGTGAGCGCGTAGATGGTTGGGTACCATTTACTGCCATCGATGAGGCACCCATTTTTCCTGGCTGTGAAAGTGCTGCGGACAAAAGGGCCTGCTTCTTGGAGAATGTCCAAAACCATATCCGTAAGCACTTTAATTATCCGAAAGAGGCTCAAGAACAAGGAATACAGGGGAGAGTGGCCATTATGTTCGGTATAAATGCGGATGGAGATATCGTGGATATCAAATCCAAGGGACCAAGTCCTATTTTAGAACAAGAATCACATAGAATCATTTCCAGATTGCCAAAAATGGTACCTGCCAGACAGGATGGAAAACCTGCCGATGTTATTTTCTCCATTCCCATCACATTTAAATTAAAATAAGGAACTCAATTTGAAAAAGACATTTGTTCTCTTTCTGTTTATACTTTTTAAAGCCGGTGCACAAACATCGGCTTTGTCGGTAGCGGATAGTTTGTTTGCTTTGGGCAACTATACATCGGCCATCAATGCATATGCAAAGGAAGGGGGTGAAAAGGCAAACTTTCAGATTGCTAGGGCCTACAATGCCATAGGGAATTATGATAAATCCATTGCGCAGTATACAGCTATTTTGGACAATAACCCTTCATTGGAATTGGCACGCTTTGAATTGGGCAAACTGTTGTTGAAAACCAAAAACTATTTGTCCGCCATGGAAATGTTTCAGGTTTTGACATCATCGGAACAACAGAATCCTGAGTATTTCTATTACTTGGGAAGAACCTACGAATCCTTGGATAAAGCTGATAGAGCTAATAGGGCATTCAAGGCTGCCGTGGAAATGGACAGTGCCCATTTACGGAGTCTTTATGCGTTGGGCAAGTATTATGTAGGTCAAGAAATAAAGGATTCAGCCTTGGTCTATATTGATAAGGGACTTCGCTTTTACGAGAGCGATGTGGCCATGATCAATTTAAAGGCATTGGCTTTTTTTAATAACGGACAGTTTCAATTAGCCATTCCCCATTTCGAACGATTGTTGGAATTGGAGGAGAAGGAGCCTTTTGTTTATGAGAAATTGGCCTTTTGTTACTTTCGGAACTGGGAACCCAAAAAGGCATTGGAGGCCTACCATAAATTGAGCGATTTCCCTGAGAAAGTTGCAGCAGCGTACATTGGTTTGGGAGATGTATTTTTTGAAGAAAAACAATTGGATAGTGCCCAATATTATATCGAAAGATCCATTGTGGAGCGAATGGCTACATTTCCACAGGAATATGCCGACCTTGGCCGCATAGCCCGATTAAAAGGACAGACCAAAAAATCCTTGGATTACTATGTAAAAGCTTGGAAAGAGAACAAGGACAATTATTACAACTATTACCAAATCTGTATTTTGGCAGATGAATACTACAAAGACCCTAAAACTAGTTTAAACTATTACGAAAAGTTATTGGATATGTATCCAGATATAGTTCCTTGGCTCAAGGAACGGGCACAAAACCGTATTTCCGAAATAAAGGAGGAAATCCATTTTGCCGGCAACTGATTTCTTCAAAATGTCGTAATTTCAGCCAAATTCTAGGGGCTGTCATGCAGAAGTTTGTTTTGTTAATCATTTTTATGGGGTTGCTCGTGTCCTGCGAGCTGTTCGAGTCTAAGGAGGACAAGACCCAAAAATTGGTGAACGAGGAACTTATGGCCATCGATTGGAACGATGTGGATCAATATCCACTTTTCGATGATTGTGACGAAACCGCTCCCAAAGATGCTCAACAGGAGTGTTTCCAAAATGTGATCACCGAATATTTTTCCGAAGCTTTGGCCGGACTCAAGTTTCAAGTTCGAAACGATATGAACGATACCGTTTATATTGATTTTCTGATTGATGAGCACGGTTTTATTTCGGTGTTGAACGTGGAAGAAAAAACATCGGTACTCAATGAAATATCGGATTTCAACACCAAAATCTCTGAACGTTTGAACGATTTGACTACCGTAGCCCCTGCATTGAAAAGAGGAAACCCCGTAGGTTTGCGGTTTAGGCTTCCGCTGGTATTAAACACCAACTAATTTGGCAACAGAAAAAATCATATTGGGTATAGACCCGGGAACCACGATTATGGGTTTCGGTATCATTAAGGTCATCAACAAACAAATACACTTTGTGCAGATGAACGAGTTGATGCTGAAAAAGTATGATGACCCCTATACCAAGCTCAAACTTATTTTTGAACGCACGTTGGAACTCATCGACACCTATCACCCCGATGAAATCGCCATCGAAGCCCCGTTTTATGGAAAAAATGTACAGTCCATGCTCAAATTGGGACGTGCCCAAGGTGTGGCGATGGCGGCAGGATTATCCAGAGAGATACCAATCACAGAGTATATGCCCAAAAAGATTAAAATGGCCATCACGGGCAATGGAAATGCCAGTAAAGAACAAGTGGCCCGGATGCTCCAAAGTGTCTTAAAACTGAAAAGTTTGCCTAAAAATCTCGACAGTACCGATGGTCTGGCCGCAGCGGTCTGTCATTTCTACAATGAGGGCAGGGTAGAGGTCGGTAAAAGTTATACAGGTTGGGAGGCTTTTGTAAAGCAAAATGAATCAAGAATTAAGAAATAATTTAAGAACATCGCTAAAAGCTAAAAGCTAAAAGCTAAAAGCTAAAAGCTAAAAGCTCATTGTCCATTGCTAATTGTTAATTGTCCATTGAATGAGCGGTATTTATATCCATATTCCATTTTGCAAACAAGCGTGCCACTATTGTGATTTCCACTTTTCCACACGATTGGGAAAAAAAGAAGTCATGGTCAATGCAATTGTCAAAGAACTGGTTTTACGGAAATCGGAGGTCATTGATGAGGTCGAGACCATTTATTTTGGTGGTGGAACGCCATCGGTTTTATCCAATGATGAAATTGAATTTTTGATTCAGGCAGTCTATGACAATTACAAAGTAATTGACAGTCCCGAAATCACTCTGGAGGCCAACCCGGATGATTTGGTGTCATCTCGAGCGCAGTCGAGAGATTGCTTTTCGGAATATAAAAAAGCAGGAATTAACCGCCTAAGCATTGGTATCCAATCTTTTTTTGATGAAGATTTAAAACTGATGAACCGTGCCCACAATGCCGGCGAAGCGGAGCAATGCATCAAAAAGGCAATACAATATTTCGACAACATTACCATCGATTTGATTTACGGCATCCCAGGAATGGACAATGAGCGATGGAAAGCCAACATTCAGAATGCTTTGGATTTTGGCCTGCCCCACATTTCCAGCTATGCCTTGACGGTGGAACCTCGAACCGCCCTTAAAAAATTCATAGAAAAAGGTGTCGTCCCCGATGTTGATGATGAACAGGCCCAAGAACAGTTTCATATTTTGGCGGATATGTTGGAAGCGGAAGGTTTTGTCAATTACGAAATCTCCAATTTTGGCAAGCCTGATTACTTCTCCAAAAACAACACGGCCTATTGGTTGGGCAAGACCTATTTGGGGGTTGGGCCATCTGCACATTCATTTGATGGAAAACATCGAAGTTGGAACATCAGAAACAACCCGACCTACATCAAAAAAATAGAAGAAGGCGAATTGCCCATGGAAATTGAGATACTTTCCACGACCGATAGATACAACGAATATGTGATGACGGGCCTACGAACCATTTGGGGCGTGGATTTGGCTAGAATAGAAAGTGAATTTGGAGAAAATTATCTGAGGTACATCAACCAACAATCATCCAAATTTCTGGAACAGCAACTACTGCTAATCAGAGATGGAAAATTGCTCACCACCAAAAAAGGTAAGTTTTTGGCCGATGGGATTGCGAGTGATTTGTTTTTCTTGAAATAGTTTATAAGGTCAGCCACCTTTAATGAGGTGGTAAAGAGAAGTAAGGAGCAATATTATAATTATTCAAGGCTTATCCATCCAACGGGCTATAGTATTTGTTTTTCAGATTTTCGGATTTAGTAGAAGCATACGGTACAATTCTATTTCCCAAAATCTTTTCAATATTTTGGGTTTCTTTCTTTCTTTTCAAGTTAATACAAATCCTTTTAATTTTTGACTTTACCAACGGTGCCAATTGTTCGATGGTCAGATTGGAGTCTAGAATCACCAGTTCTTTAACATGACTTCTTTCTAGAGAATTTATACAGGTCAGGTTTTTAAGATTGATCAATGATAAATGGTTCAATTTTTTAAGATTTGAAAGACAGGGAAGTTCTGTAATTTGAGCTTGATCTTGAATTCTTAACCATTCTAATTCTGAAAATCCAGAAATAGAACTTATGCTGTTCAGATTGTTGATTCGTAACAACTCTAAATTTCTGAGCTTTTTTAAATTTCGTAGAAAGTAGAGATTCTCTCCCCTGCAAAACCCCAGATATAGACTTTTTAATCCGGTTAATTTGTTGAGAAATTCAAGTTGGTTTAGAGGATAACCTGTAAATGAAGCATGCTCAAGTTGTTTTAATTCGGACAGCTTGTCAATGTCTTTTGAATTTCTGACAAGATTCAAAGATTTAAGTTTACCGAGCTTAGAAATAGGTTCTAGCGACACCTCTTTTTTATTAAACTCCCCCAAGGTTAACCAATCTAAAGTCATTGGTAAAAAATCAAGCTGTTCTGTTTTAGGCAAGAACAAGGATAATCCCTTTAAACTTGATATTTTTTTTATAAAACTAAGATCATAATTTACCTCCTTTTTCCAAACAGGGCCATAAGCTTCACCCAAGTACGAAAGTTCAATTCCATCAATCCCTTCTGATTTTAAAAGAGAATCAATCTTTAAAAGTTCTTCCTTGTTAATATTATCCGCTATTTTGAGAATTACTCTGATAATGTAATTTTTTTAATATTGATTTAAGTTAGTTTATATCGATTTAAGGATTTATTCGAAATTGATAAATGCACTGTTTGGATTGATAAAACCCCATTCCAAATTGATGGAGACTTTTCAAAAAGCCAAGTTTTTGGTCGACGGAATTGCCTCCGACCTTTTTATGATTAATTTAAAGTAGTAAATTGTCATTCCTGCGCAGGCAGAAACCCATGAAGTAGAATTAACTCCCAATGGTATTGGGAATTTTAAAATAACCTAAATTTGATTGCCACCATAAAACACAACTCCCGAAACTATAAAATAGACTTGGCCAAACCGCTTGATATCTCCATTTCTCTCAAAGGCGGCGACAAAAACGTAAATGCGTGGTATTTAGACCCGCCAAAAATCACACCGCACGAAGAAGATGGATTTGTGGGCAAGGTAACCGAGGGAGCATCCACCAATTTCAACGATATTTGGTTCAACCCACATTCGCATGTAACACACACGGAATGTTTGGGACATATATCGGAGGAGTTCAATTCCATCAACAAAAAATTAAAGAAATTTTTCTTTTTGGCCGAGGTCATCACAGTGGCACCCGAACAATTGAACGGTGATTTTATCATCTCCGAAAAGCAATTAAAATATGCTTTGGGAAACAAAAAACGACAAGCCGTAGTGATACGTACCCTGCCGAATTTAGGGGACAAAAGGTCCAAAAGATACTCAGATTCAAATCCACCTTACCTTATGGAGGATGCCGCAAAGTATCTGGTAAAAAAAGGAGTGGAACATTTACTGATTGACCTGCCATCCGTGGATAAGGAAAGGGATGGGGGCGAACTGTTGTCGCACAAGGCCTTTTGGAACATGAGCGGAAAACCGAGAACCAGAGCAACCATTACCGAGTTTATTTATGTACCAAATCCTGTGGAGGACGGCACCTATTTCTTAAACCTTCAAGTGGCGCCTTTTGAGAACGATGCGAGTCCTAGTAGGCCGGTACTTTTTAAAATTGAAGATTAACAAATGAAGACAACGCTAAAACTGGAAGAAGCCCTGATGTTCGCTTTTGGCATTTATCTGTTCAGTCTATTGGATTATGCGTGGTGGTGGTTTTTAGTATTGATATTGACACCCGATATCGGTATGGCAGGCTACCTTTTCGGAGACAAGGCCGGCGCTTTTTGCTACAACCTGTTCCATCATAAAGGCGTTGCCATTATAATCTATTTAACGGGCATCTACTTTTCCATACCTTTATGCCAATTGATCGGGGTAGTTCTATTTTCACACTCTGCGTTGGACCGAATTTTTGGCTACGGATTAAAATATGACAACGGATTCAAGTTTACCCATTTGGGTGAAATAGGCAAGTAACATGGGCGATATTGTTGATATAGTTTTAGGGTTGATTCTGGGCGCAATATTGATGTATTGGGTCTATTCCCTGTTTAGAAAAAAGAAGGACAAGGAAATTACAGAGGAACAGTCCACCGTAATCCTCAATAAAATTAGAAGCGTTTGCAAATTGGTGTCCGTGGAGGGAGATTTTGCTGAAATCTATCACTACGAGAATACCAAGGACAGCTTTATGAGCCTGTTCCGAAGCAAGAAGAAAGCATTGATAGTCATTAAGGCCAAAGCACACATTGGCTACGATTTGAACAAACTCAACATGAAGGCCGAAAACGAGAACAAGAAGATAGTACTGAGTCATTTTCCAGAACCGGAAGTATTGTCCATTGAGCCCGACCTTCAGTTTTACGACATTAAAAATGGTATCTTCAACAGCTTTTCGCCCACAGATTTGACCAATCTCAACCAAGAGGCCAAGGAGCACATCAAACAGAAGATACCGAAGAGCGGACTTATGGAAACGGCACGAAAGGAAGCTTTGCAGGCCGTTTTGGTGGTGGAAAAAATAGTAGAGACCATTGGGTGGACATTGGATTATTCCGCTCTTGAAATATCGAACAGGGAAAAACAATCTTTAGAAGAATAGTATGAAAACAAAAATAATAACCTTGCTCTTGGTAGGTGTTTTGGCCTCCAGTTGTGTACAAATCAAAAATGAAATGAAGACTAATTTTGACCACACTTTTACGCATACGGTGTTCTTTTGGTTCAAGAATCCCGATAGCCAAGAGGCCAGGGATACCTTTGAAGCCTCATTGACCAAATTTTTGAACAACTCCGAGTATGCGAAGACCAAGTTTATCGGTAAACCGCCGAAGGCAATCCGAGATGTGGTCGATGATTCATTTACCTATTCCTTGATTCTATCTTTTGAATCTGCCGAAGACCAAGCAGCCTATCAAACAGAGCCGCCACACCTCGTTTTTATCGAAGAGTGCGAGGACTTGTGGGAAAAGGTCATTGTGTACGACTCCGAAGGCATCCAAAAATGAATGTAGAGGAGCTTAGGGAACTTTGCCTGAGCAAAAAGGGGGTGACCGAAGCATTTCCTTTTGATGAAGACACATTAGTGTTCAAGGTGATGGGCAAAATGTTTGCCCTCGTGCCTTTGGAACGCCTCCCTACACAGTGCAATTTAAAGTGTGACCCAGAAAGGGCCATGGAGCTTCGCGAGGAATATGATGGCCTAATTATGCCAGGCTATCATATGAGCAAGACCCATTGGAACACTTTGTTTCTGGAAGAGCTCCCTCCCATATTAATCGAAAATCTGGTCGACCATTCCTATGAATTGGTCGTATCTGGATTGACCAAAAAGCTTCAGCAAGAGCTCAACAATTTAGGTTGATGTTTCATGAAAGATTTAAAAACGTTTTACGCTTCCCAACGAGATAAACATCAGCAGGAACTTCAGCAGGTAAAAAAACGATTGGGCCTATTGGCTACATTGCGATTGTCGGTTTTTGTGGCCTTGGCCCTAGGTATTTATTTCCTTTGGGGAAGTTCATTGCTATTTATACTGCTGCCCTTGGGCATAGCGCTGTTTTTGTATTTGGTCACTCGGTTCAGCAACGTAAAACGATATAAGGAATATCTGCAAAGGCTTATTGAAATCAATAACACTGAACTGGATATTTTGGCCCGCCGATTTCACCATCTACCGGATGGCAATGAGTTTCTGGAACCGGACCACCCTTGTGCACAGGATTTGGACATTTTTGGACGTGGCTCCTTCTATCAGTACGCTAACCGTACCACTTTAGTGCAGGGGAGGGAAGTGTTTTCAAATCTTTTATTGGACGGGTATCCAAAGGAAATTGCCCAAAAACAGGCAGCGATTCAGGAATTGGCCCAATTACCCGAATGGCGTCAACATTTTTCGGCATTGGCAGGAGAGACTCGACCCAAAATATCCCCCGATGTGGTTTCTGAATGGATGAAAAACCACAAACCATTTATGCCCAAATGGGCAGGAATCGTTCCGCCGATTTTTGGTGTGTTGTCAATTGTATTGATCACATTGGTGATTATGGGCCAAGTGCCCGAAAGTTTGATACCGTTCTGGTATCTCCTGGGCGCTGGACTGGTTGGACGTTTCGCAAAAAAAATACTTTCTTTTACCACCAACGTCTCAGAAGCTCAAGAAACTATCCAACAACATCAACGGTTGATTGCGGAATTGGAGGAACAAACTTTCAAGTCTGAATTGCTACAAGAATTCCAGAAAAAGCTTGAGGTCAAGGGAGAGAGGACCTCAAAAATATTAAAGCGATTCTCCCAAAGCATGGCCATGTTGGAACAGCAATACAATCTTTTGATTTCAATGTTTGCCCAAGGTCTGGGACTATATAGTATTTATTATGCTTATAGCGTCGAATCTTGGATTTCAACATATGGGGATGAGGTCGAAGATTGGTTTTCGGCCATTGCCGAATTCGACGCCTACATTACACTTGGCACCTATGCCTTTAATCATCCAGATCATACCTATCCAACATTGGTACAGAACGATGTTGTACTAAGTGGCAAGGAAGTGGGGCATCCTCTTGTGGATCCTCAAAAAAATATTCTGAACGATTTTGAGATAGGAAAAGGACGTTTTTGTATTGTTACCGGGGCAAATATGGCTGGGAAAAGTACCTTTTTACGAGCCATTGGCCTGCAGATAGTTATGGCGAACATGGGCTTGCCGGTAAAGGGGCAAGGGGTACATTACAATCCTGTACGTTTGTTGACGAGTATGCGTTCTTCGGATTCCTTGGCAGACGAAACCTCTTATTTTTATGCCGAGCTCAAACGCCTAAAATATATTGTGGACGAGTTAGAGAAAGATGATTGTTTTGTGATTTTAGACGAAATATTAAAAGGCACGAACAGTGTAGATAAGGCCGAAGGCTCCAAAAAGTTTGTAGAGCGATTGGTAAAAAACGGGTCCACGGGGATGGTGGCTACGCACGATTTGAGCCTGTGTACCTTAGCCGATGAACTTCCAGAAATGGAAAACCGCTATTTTGATGCACAAATTGTGGATGGTGAGCTCTTTTTTGATTATAAGTTTAAAGAGGGTGTCTGCCAAAACATGAATGCCTCCTTCTTGTTGAGGAAGATGGATATCATCAAGGATTAGAAGGGATAACCAATGGCAAAGTTCAATGTTGCCTTGTTCCCATTGTTTCCGAAGAAAGGAACATTCCAACGGTCATTTTCGGGTTGATACGGTACTCTAAAAGGCGAAGCCAAATCAAATCGGATAACAAAGTTCTGGATGTCCACCCGTAAACCAAATCCAAATCCTGCGGCAACTTCATTTAACCAATCCGATTCGAATTTGCCATCGGTAAACAATGTGTTGGAAGAATTGCTGGTCTGCTGGTCATTCTCCAAATCTTCATAATTTCCGGTAAGCCAAACATTCCCTGCATCTACAAAAAAGGCGCCTTTTAAATATGAAAATATGGGAAAACGATATTCCAAGTTGGCTTCCAGTTTCAAATTTCCCGACCGGTCGAAATAGTCCGTGGAGGAATCTTCCGAAACAGCGTTGAAATTTCCTGGTCCCAGTGATCGAATATTAAAAGCCCTAACGCTATACGGTCCCCCGGAAAAAAATTGTTTTACAAAAGGCAATGTTTCACTATTTCCGTAAGGCACGCCCCACCCTGCGTAAACTCTTGAAACCAATGTTTGCTCTCTGTCCCATCTCAAATAGAATCGAAAATCCACATCCATTTTTGCGTATTGGGCATATTCGGAACCCAATATGGTGCCAGAACCTCCATCTATCAAACTGAAAAGGTTGCCTGCCAAATCAATATTGGTAGAGAAAAATATGGGATATTCTTTATCTAAATCGGATACTTCGTCATAAGTGAATCCATACAGTAGCCCGGCGATAAAACGTTGCTCAAAGCTTCTTTGGAGAAAAGGGTTGTCGTCCAATATTTGTTGAAACTCATCTGTTACTTTGGACAATCTGGAGTAATTAACACTTATCGGGTCCAATTGGTGGTAGACATACCTGTTTTCCTTCCAAGTGTACCCAAAAGAGCCGTTTATGGAGCTTAAGGTGAACAACTGGCTTCGCCGTAAGTAATCGACCCCAGCAGAGATCTTGGTCTTGGGAACGGAATACCTGAATTTTTTTGGTGAAAATGGGATGGATCTGGGGAAAATCAAATCTCCTTTTACGCCCCAAGCGATGCTGCTCAAGTTTGAATTATCGCCAGAACTTAATTGTGATTCATAGGAAAAATGTGTGGAAAGGCTTAAGGTCTCTCCGCCGTGAAAGAGGTTTCTGTTACTGTAAGTCAACAGTAGACCAGGCCCGGTAAACCCGTTTGATTTTGTCACAGCCTGAATTTCTGCCCGCAAGGAACGTTTGGTCAAGGGCGCCAGATAAATATCAGCTGCAAGTGAGCCCCCTTTGCCATTGGCCATGGTGGTGTCTAGTTCCCTATATTGAATGTTTACGTACTTATAACTACCCAAGGAGGACAAACGGTTACTTGTGATTTTGGAAGTATTGGCATTGTAAAGGTCTCCCTCTTTGAACAAAATATAGGTTTCCAGCAATTCAGGTTTAAAGTAATACTCGTTTTGTATAAAGTCCGTTCCGTTGACATTGGTAATGTTTTGTTTGGAAAGCGGTAATGTATCTCCCTCGATGGAATAATTTGGATATACCGTTATGGAATCGATGGTATAGGGAATAGCCGTTTTTTTGGGAGCTTTCTTTTTTAAACGAAGAAACAGATCAAATTTTCGGCTTTTATATTGATTGGTGTCCGCTTCAAAAATGAAAAGATTTGCATTGCTATTATAGTAGCCCCGCTGCTTTAAATTGAAATCCAATCGTTCCCGTTCCGCTTTCAATAGATTTAGGTCAAAGCGGTCGTCCTTGGATAGTGGTGATTTTTTGGCAATGTCCAATAGTTCATCATAAATCGGTAAGGAATCCATGTCCACTTCATAATTTTCCAGTGTGTAAGGTTCTTGAACGGTGGCCATGTAGCTGACGGAAGCACTTTTTTCTTTTAGAATGGTCTCGGAACTGGCCATACTGTAGAAAAAACCGTTGTTGTCCAACCGGTTTACCAAGAGTTCCTCTACGCGCTCGGGAGCTACTTCTGAAAAATAAACCGGTTCCTCACCAAAAGATTTATTAAGGAATTTGTAAAAAAAACCGGGCTTCTCCCGCTGAGCTTTATAATGGAAATATAGACCGGGTTTCATTCCAAGAAAGGTAGTGTTGGGGTTGGGCTCTACCAAGTTGGTAAGTTCCGTTTTCACATCCTTTAGCCCTTCCACTTCTCCAATAGTATCCAATTCCAGCTCTGCCCCAGTGTATAGCCGCTCACCTTCTGGAATGAATTTCTTTATACCGCACGACTGCACTAATAGCACTACAAGGCAGTTACAAAATAGATATTTTATGATTTGATGTTTCAAAAACTAATGTTAGGATTATGGGTTCTTATCGTTGTTGTTCTTTTTCTCCTGTGTCGTCTTCGTCTTCCTCTTCTTTCTTTGTCTTTGGTTTGATTGGACTGAACAATTGACTGAATTTGTTGAATTCCCTATCAAAAATAAATGCCAGTCCAGTAACGATCAGTTGACCATCAATAATATTTTGGTACTCCTGTCGCCTAAAGCCCTTCAACCTATAATTGCCTTGTTCGTTCAAAAGATACTCCAAAGTTACATTACCGATCACGGGTGTGGCGGTCTCGGAACTGGAGGGTGTACCTTCTACATCAACGGCGCTACCGGCCGAAACGATGACACGGTCATTAAATAATTTCTTTTGAGCACTGATGTTCAACTGTGTTCTGTTCTGTAGTCCATCTCCTTGCGTTTCTTGGAAGCTGTCCAAGTCAAAGTCCAGTTCCAGTCCAGTATTGCCCAATAATCTGTTGGAGATAGTATTGAGTTCGCCGGATAGTACTTTGTTCACGTTATTACGTGCTAGGGCAACGGCGCCTCCGGCACTTCCATCACTTCCTGAGGTAGGATAAAAACGGTTCAAAGCCAACAGTGAAAACACTTGTTTGTTGAGTTCGGATTCCTGTTGGTTCAACTGTTGTATACGCCCATACACACCGCCACCATAACTTCCTTGTGCATTTTCTGGCATATCTAGAGCGAAGGATATTTCTGGACCGGTGATTTCACCCCCAATGTTCAAATACACATAAAAGGTGGAAGCCCTTTGATATTGATTGGAAACCCCGCTATCCTGGCCATAGCTTATGGATGACATCAATGGTGCTGCGGAAGTTTCAATTTCGTAGGTTGCAGTTACATCCAGTTTGGCATTGTACGGGTCTCCGGACCAAGTAACGCTACTACCTTTATTGATTGTAAACTCACGGCTTACCAAATTATACAGGCTTGTTCTGTAGAAACCCGAGCTAAGCTCCAATCTGCCCGATAAGCGTATGTCTTGGTTGGGGTCTATATTTAAATTGAGACTGGCATTGCCCGAGGCCTGCAGCATATCCTGTGTTTTTTCGTCCAACACGACCTTAAAGACAGCATCGTCGGAAATTTCCAGAGTAGTGTTGATATCCATTCCAGCGAATACGGAATCCGGTGCCTCGTTGGAATCCCTTGTTAATATGGCATCGGGATTTTCTCTGTTGACAAATATCACCACGCCTTCCCTTCCTTGAATTTCATACTGGGCTTGTGGAACCACATAGGTGAGGTCTGTTTCGTCTCCAATGGTTAGTTTTCCATTGATGATGGGCGTCTCTAAATTTCCGGTTACCTTGACATCCGCATTTGCAACAGCCTTGCCGTACACCAGTTCGTTATCGCCCTTTTTGGAGTCGAGTGCCTTAAAGTTGTCTGCGGTAACCGATAATTCAAAATCTGGGTTCAAAAGGTCACCGGTTATAATGGAACCATCCAAAACCAATGTACCCTTATCGGCATCGGTAATGCTAAAACTGTCGAATGTGATTTCTTCCTCATTCAGGTTTAATGTTTGATTATCTATGCCCAAGTTGGTTTTGAAGGCGGATAAGGTAATGCCAACATCGTTAAAGTTTAATCTTCCTGAATAATTTGGGTCACTTAGTGTTCCGTTCACTTCCATGTTCCCAGAAAGGTACCCGGACGGATTGGATAGTTCTTCATTTAAAAATGCTTGAACAATCTTGGTCTCAAATTTTTGAATGTCCAGATCTAAATTTAATTGTGCACCGTTTTCGTTTGCCACGTAATCACCTGTCAGATTTAAATCCGCGCCTCCGTTTTGCAACGCCAAATCAAAATCATAATCGGAGAGCGATTTTGATGAGGCATTTAAACTAAGGGTGCCCAACGGATTTTGCATCACGCTGAAATCGTTGATGTCCAATTTGGACACCAGCCCTGAAGCACCATATGGGTTTAACACCACAAAATTACCCTGCACCGTTCCTTTTGCCAATGCTTCATCAGGGTTTAAAAGGCTTAAAAAGGTCTGTATTTGGAAGTTTTCGAAAATGATGCCAATATGCTCTTTGTCCATTTTGGGCACTGTGGTGGAAACTTCCAGTTTTTGATTGTTCCTTGACAACACTACGTTTTGAAATTGGGTGTAAGCCTCGGTCATCGTGATTTTATTGTCATCCGGAATTTCCCACGCTTTTTTGTTCAACAATAGGTTCTCGTGGGAAATATGTAAGCTCAGGGTATCCTTTTTAAAGACCAACTCTGAAGAAATATGCATAATCTCTGTGGTGTCACTAATGGAATTAAAGTCCAGTTCCAGTTCTTTGTTCTTTAAATTCCCCTCGATGAAGGTTCTTCTAAGGTTAATGGGGTCGTATTCAAAATTTTTGAGCCCTGCATAGAAATTCAGATTGGTCGAATCGCCTTGCAAATCCACTTCAAGACTATCTACAATACTTCCGGCGTACGAAAACTTTGGAACGGATACTTTCCCGTCCAGTTTTTTGGTCAATGCATTAAACTTGACATCAATGTTCAGTGAATCCAAGTCTTCGAAACCGTCCAAGAATACTTTGGAGATGATGGGCGTTGGTTTTAGGGCCAAATCCAATCTTGCCTCTACATCATCCAGATTGTGTGAAAGGCTATCCGGGGAAAAATAATTTTCCAGTTGCCGTTTTAAAGCAGTGTTTATTCTGTTCAAGGATGCATTCGAATACAGACCGCCATTTAGAAAACCACTCTTTACGGTGGCGTCGGTAATGGAATCTTCTACGCGTGCATTCAGTAGTATAGGCTCAATTTGATATTGCCTATCATCGGTCACTGCGATTCCATTTTTTATGGAAGCTTCAATGGCGTAGTTACTGGAAAGTCCTCTATATGACCCTTCGATATCCCCTGCTATCTTAATATTATCTCTTGTGAAGCCCAATTTTTGGAGGTCGGCACCGATGATGTTGGACGTAAAGGTTATATTGTTGCTTTCTGAGGTGAAATCGATGAGGGTGTTGGCTGACAAATTGAGGTTTTCATCCTTTAACGCAAGTGAAATATCACCACTCCCGTTGGAGAGTTTCCCCCTAATGGTTATATCCTTGTAATTGTATTCCTGGAATTTAAATTGACCAATGACTCCTTCCAATTGGGCATCCATATTGGACAGTTCCGTTCCCGAACCGGAACCCTTGAGTTGTAGGGAAATGGTCCCAAGTTGATTATTTTGAAGTATTGCTCCCAATTGAAGACTATCTGTGGAAATGGTTCCATTAAATTTTTTGGTTTCTCCAAGTTGTGCAGAAGCATCCAATGCTATTTGTCCCTCAGGAGTTTTTAAAATGGTATTGGTTCGGAATGATTCAAGGTCACCTTTTAGCGTACCGGTCAATGCAATGGTTTCAGGAATATTAATGGACAAACTATCCGAAGGTAAAAATGGTTGAAGGCTTTCTTTCGATGACCGAACGTCCAAGTTGTCCAAATTGTAGGAAAGGGTTTCCATTTGTGTAACGTTGGAAAGGCTTCCTTCCAATTTCAAAGATGTGGATGGTCCCCATTGCAGCTCAGACTCAAAATCATCTACTTTTTGCAGACTTCCGCTAGCCCGAACGTATCCTGTTATGGGATTTGTGGACAATGTATTCAGGTAGGTGTTTTTTTGTAATTCGGGAGAAAAGTACAGAAAATCCAAAGGATTCAGGCTCAATTGGGACAATATCAACTGAAGACTGCTATTTTCCGGATTGTTCATCGCCGAATCCAAGGATTCGTAGCGTATGTCAGCATTGGCATTGAGAGAACTCTCGTTTAGCCGCAAGGCCAAATTGGAAACAACTGCTTTGGTATCCGTGATGGATGCTCCGAAGCCTAATTGTTGTAGGGCGATACCGGAACTTTCCTGAAATCGGAACGCTTCGAGTTCAATGGTCAAATCCTTGGGAGCGTAGTTCAAATCATCCGCTTTGAAAGTAAGTTCATTGATGGTAAAGGCATCAGGGTTAAAAATAGAATCGTTTTGCTTTGCACCATTTTTTGAAAAACGTAAGGTGTTTGATTCCAAATCCAGTTGATTGGCCTGTAATTCCATTTCCGGCCACTGGAAAGGACTGCTTTCCTGTTGACTTTTAATGGTGTCCTTGGCTTGATTTAGATTCAATACAATATTGGAGTTCTTTAGCGCTATTTCATCCGTTTTGTAACTGTTCTTGGCTACATCAATGGCAAGCTCGGTCAAATCAAATTCGGATAATTGCAACCTGGTCTGAATGTTATCAGGGTCTGAATTGTATACAAGCTCTACCTTTTCCAACTGAATGCCATCAATGGAAATTTTGGGTGGGGTCGAGGTTGAAGTATCATCGGAAGTTGGCGGGGAATGGGTCTGTTCATAGGAAAGTTGACTGTCCTTTAAAACAAAATCATCTATTCTGAAATTCATTTCGTCAAGGTCGAATTCGGTTACCTCAATTTGCATTTCACCGAGGTTCAAATTGATTTTGGTTCCCAGATAGGTGTCATCATACCGCACTTTCCAATCGGTAAATTGGAAATCTCCCAGGGAAATGGACATGGGCTCGGAAACCGAAGTAGTATCCGAAGTGGCAAAGGCCTCCATCAGAAAGGCAAAATTGAAACTTTCGGGGTCGGTGTCTCTGTGAATATTTGCGACGAGGTTCTTTGATTCCACATCGTCTATGGAAAGTTCATTTTTAACGAGCAAAGGATAAATGGGGAGGTCCATTTGAATTTCTTGGGAGTAGAGAAGGGTATCCCCCTGTTTATCTTCAAGGTATATTCCCTCTGCCATGATGTTCCCGGAAAAGGTGATGAAGACTCTTTCTACCTCGACCTTGGTATTTGTTTTACCGGATACATAATCCGTAAGTTTTGAAACAATAATGTTTTGTGCCCAAGGAGTTCGGATGATCACCACCAAAATGATGAACAATGTCAATAAAACAAGAATGCTTTTCCCGATTAATCTCAGGATTCGTTTCCGGTTCCATTTATTATCCTTCATACACGTTAAATCGAAGCGCTTTAGTCACTATTATTTTCAAATCGCTTAAAAACACCGTGTAAAGATAGGGCAGTGCTATGTAAGAAGGATGCTGAAACGGGATAAAGAATATCTCGATTGAATCAACGGTGTATTTGAAAATTTAAAGATTTTTAACCTGAAGCTTGTGGAAGCTGTCCGCCTGCAAACGTAACAATTCTTCTGCTTTTTCCTTTTTGTAGCGATAGAGCTCCTCCTCGTTTTTAATGTCCGCGTAGATTTGCTGGTTGAGCTCCCCATCGGTGGCCAACAAAAGTTTGCGTTGCTCCACTTTTTGGGTAATCCAAGTAGCCACTACACTTTCTTGCTCTTCGAATTTGAAGTCGTATTCTCCTTTCGGAGACATTAATTTTGCGATGATGGGCGCGGTTTCGATGGCCAAGAACAGCAAAAAGATAAAGAAAGAAGGAAACCAAGGCAATTTGCCCAACGCGTCGATTCGAGCCATCAACCCGTCAAAACCATCGATTATGGGTTGGGAGTTGGCCACTGCCGTATCATAGTCGGTTTGTAGAGCTGCTATTTCTGTTTCAATGGCAGCAATTTTTCCTGTATTGGTTTCTTTCAAGGTATTCAGTTCCGCCAGAGCCGCATCGTGCTTTTCGCGTTTTTCTTTGTATACAGGACCTTTGCCCAAAAGACCGGTTCCCGCTCTGCCTTCGGCTTCGGAAATGTAGGTGTCATAAAGCGCGTTGGTCTCTGCTTCTTTTGTGGCAACTTCACTCTTCAGGTTGGCAATATCTTGGTTGAGGTTTTCAATTTTTGGGGTGTATTGGAGCGCCAATTGTTCCTTGTTGTCCAAGGTCATGGCATTTTTTTCTTCCAATAGTACTTGATTGATTTCTTTTTCAAAAATCTTCATCTCCAACGGTTTGGAAATCACAACGGCAATGATCAGCGCCAAAACAATTCGAGGGGCCGCTTGTAATAATTCGCCCTTGAAATTGTCCCGTTTTTTGATGGTGGAAACAATATATCTATCCAAATTGAAGATGAGAAGGCCCCATATCAAACCAAAGAATGCGGCTATATAAACGTTGTCAAAAACAGTGTAAAGCGCATAGCCCGAAGCTATAAATGCCATAACGGCCGTAAAGAATACCGTGGCACCGATACCAGCATATTTGTTGCGTTCTCCATTGGAACAAGTCTCTAAAATTTGGGTGTCCGCTCCCGAGCAGAAAATAAAAAAGCGTTGTAACATAGTGTGTTCTCTTTGATTGATAGGATATTAGAACGTGATTTGGGGTGATTTGTTACATAAAAAGCCCCATAATCGGGGCTTTTAACAATTTTTAAGTCTCAAAAACCTAATTTTCTATGATGATGGGGTCGGTTGATAGTTTTACAATGGGATTGGCCCCATTGGATTCCCTTGAGTCAATATTTATGCGTTTGTTCTTTTGGACCACCTCAATGGCTTTTTCCCCAGAAATTTCTTTGCCGTTCAAGGTAAAGGTTGCTCCTTGAGCGACCATTTTTTTAATGTGCTCGATTGGTTTTGGCGGTGCAGGAGGTGCCGGAGGTTGAACTGGACTGTGGGCTTTAGTGGCTTTCGCCCCCGCTTCGCTCATAGGAGACATGGGTGGTTCCGGCGAGCTTGGTACAGGTGGGGCTGGTGGAAAATCCGGAAACGGTTCGGCATCTTTACGTTGTTTCTCGGACATTTTACCATAGATTTCTTTTAAGCGTATCACCTCACTCTTTTTAATCATCATGTGGTTACGGTCCATTTCATTGTACTTTTTGGCCAAGGTGTTGTACTCTTTCATTTCTGCGCGAGTGGCGCTTCCTTGCTGTTGCATTTTTGGTCCCACAATATTGATGGTCGCGGTACCATATTCTTCAAAGATCATATCCACTTTTTGGATGATGTCTTTTGGGGTAGCGGCATCAACATTAATGATTGAACGAATAGTTTTTTCTCGTTCTTCAAAAGAGAGATGGTCATTGATTTTAGAAAGCTCCTCTTTTAAATCTTCTAACGGAACTAATTTGCTTTGAAACAACAGCTTACCATTTTTATTGATGTGAATCTCAACCGGGTTGATGGTTTTGTTGGTATTATTTTGAAGCGTTGAACTAGACGAAACCGCTACAGCTTCTTTTTGATCCTTACCTATCACGGTCATACGTTTTGCGTTCAACAGTGTTGTCCTAGAGGTAATAGGAACATTTTCTTGAAATTCATTTTCTTCCATAATCACTTCATTGGCAAATACCTCTATCAATTCAATACCTGTGGTCCTAATTTCTTTGGACCAATTGTTTATGGTTTTAAGATATACGGGCTGAACCACATTCATATCCACCTTCATTTTTCCAGAATCGTAAGTTGATACGTATTTCTGATTTATAATTTGAGCGACTTCATTAAAAAGAACAATATCATTATCAATTTTTGCTCTTTCATTGCTCAAAAGATCAATTGTAATGACATGGTCCTCGGCAACCACTCTTTCAATTTGACGATGCTCACTAAACCCAAATAATAGTAGGGCCGTAAGTGGCAGGAGCAATAGGCTCCTGAATACAAATGATGTTGTTGATGTGTTTGTTTTCATGACTGTAAAACGTTTTTTGATTGATGAATAATTAATGGCATTTGCGATGCCGACCGACTGATGATGTTCAATGCCGTTTGATAAGTACGACAAGAGTGTATTTTGATATTGTGAATGATCATGGCTCTTTTTGATCACCGCATTGTCCGCCAAAAACTCATGGTTCAGCTTAATGGATGACTTAAAAAGATAAATCAGTGGATTGAACCAAAGGAAAACCTGGAGCAATTCGATAAGAAGTATATCCAAACTATGGCGCTGACGGGCATGGGTCTCCTCGTGCAGTAAAACTTCATTTGGAATATCTTTAGCCTCGAATTGCTGTTGGTTCAAAAAGATAAAATTGAAAAATGTGTGGGGCGGTAATGTTTGTGCCAAAAGCACCTTGGTCACAAAATTGTCCTTGAACTTGGGGTTCTTCTTGATGCGTAGACGTATGCGCACTAGATTGGCAATAAAACGCAGTCCGAATCCAATAACGCCCAACCCGTAAATTATCCACAGTAAAAGTTGCCAATCAAAAACTGAGGTTTGTGGAATTGAGTGTTCGATTGTTGTATCAGCTCCTTGTTCCGACATCGGAGAAAATGCACTCAAGTTTGGCTGCACAGTATCTATATATTCGACAAAGACCAAATTGGGAATAATAAAGGACGCGATCAAGGCGAGCAATAAAAAGTAGCGTTTAAAATGGTGTATGCTTTCCTTCTCCAGCATCAGTTTGTAGAAGGCCCAAAAAATGGCCAGGCACGCCGTGGATTTTAATAGGAAGGTCAACATAATTACTTCTTTTTGATTTCGTTGTCTATCAGTTTTTTCAAATCTTCCAATTCTTCCTTGCTCAAATTGGTCTCTTGGGCAAAGAACGAAGCAAACTGACTCGCACTGTCGTTGAAGAAGTTTTTAATGAGTCCGTTCACATGCTTGGAGAAATAATCCTTCTTTTTCACCAAAGGATAATATTCCCGGCTTCTGCCAATACTGTTGTAGGCAACAAAACCTTTGTCTGCCATCCTTTTTAAAAGCGTAGCCACGGTGGTAGTGGCCGGTTTGGGCTCTGGATAGGCATCCAAAAGGTCTTTCATAAAGGCCTTCTTTAATTTCCAAACAATGTTCATGAGCTCTTCTTCGGATTTTGACAATTGCATCTTTGATGATTTTAAATGGTGCTCTACAAACATAGAATAAATATTTTAATTCTACAAATGTAGAGTTTTAATTAATTTAAAAGGTATCAGTTTAATGCGGTAAAATGTTAAGTTTGCCGTCAAACTATACACCATGGCAGTACTTGAAGCTTTGCAGGAGCGCAGCGGGAATATCTGTGAACTGTGCACCTCAACCGAAAATTTACAGGTATATGAGGTGCCTCCCGTGTCCACTGGCGGTTTGGATGGAAGCATTCTTGCCTGCAAAACCTGTATTGATCAAATTGAGAAACAGGAAGATATGGACAGCAACCATTGGAGATGCTTGAACGATAGTATGTGGAGCGAGCATGATGCGGTAAAGGTGGTGGCATGGCGAATGCTCAATCGTTTAAAGTCTGAAGGGTGGCCACAAGACCTGCTCGGTATGATGTACTTGGAAGATGAAGCCTTGGAATGGGCCAAAGCTACCGGTGAAGAAAAGGATGAGAGCGAAAAAATTATCCATCGGGATGTAAATGGCAACATCCTCGAAAATGGAGATAATGTTGTTTTGATAAAGGATTTGAAGGTGAAAGGTTCCAGCATGGTCGCAAAACAGGGAACCGCTGTTAGACGGATTTCCCTGGATCACGAAAATGCCGAGTATATTGAAGGCAAGGTAGATGGCCAACAAATTGTTATCGTGACCAAATACGTTAAAAAGACCTAGGCCTTCATCTCTGTATAATATTTATAAAAATAGGGTATCGTTTCAATGCCCTTTAAAAAGTTCCAAACACCAAAGTGTTCGTTGGGGGAGTGGATGGCATCGCTATCCAATCCAAAACCTAACAGAATGGTTTTGCTATCGAATACATTTTCAAAAAGTGCTACAATCGGAATACTTCCGCCCGTTCTCTGTGGAACCGGGGTTTTTCCAAAAGTGGTCTCCATAGCTTTTGAAGCGGCTTGGTACCCATCACTGTCGATAGGGGTAACGTAAGCCTGTCCGCCATGGTGCGGAGAAACCTTTACCTTGACGCTTTTTGGTGCTAAGGATTCAAAATGTTTGGTGAACAGGTCGGTAATCTCATGCCAATCTTGGTTTGGCACCAATCGCATTGATATTTTGGCGTATGCCTTACTGGCAATAACCGTTTTGGCGCCTTCGCCGGTATATCCGCCCCAAATTCCGTTTACATCCAAGGTCGGACGGATACCAAATCGTTCAGGAGTAGAATAGCCTTTTTCTCCGTGCACGTCGCCAATGTCCAATGATTTTTTATAGGCTTCCAAATTGAATGGGGCCTTTGCCATTTCAGCGCGCTCATCGTCCGGGATAACTTGGACCTTATCGTAAAATCCTGGAATGGTGATATGGTTATCTTCATCATGCAGTTGGGCAATCATTTTTGCCAACACGTTGATCGGGTTCGGTGCAGCACCACCATATATCCCAGAGTGAAGATCACGGTTTGCCCCGGTCACTTCCACCTCAACATAGCTCAGTCCACGAAGTCCGGTAGTGATGGATGGCGTATCGTTTGCAATCATTCCCGTGTCGGAAATGAGGATAATATCGTTTTTGAGTTTTCCGCTGTTTTCCTTTAGGAAATCTTCCAAACTATCGCTTCCTACTTCTTCTTCGCCCTCGATCATAAATTTGACGTTGCAGGGCAATTCATCGTTCTGGATCATATACTCCACGGCCTTTACGTGCATAAAGAACTGTCCTTTATCATCACATGCACCACGGGCAAAAATGGCCCCATCGGGATGGAGTTCCGTTTTTTTGATGACCGGTTCAAATGGGGGAGAGGTCCATAGGTTCATGGGGTCCGGGGGTTGCACATCGTAGTGTCCGTACACCAAAACGGTAGGTAAGTTCGGATCTATGATCTTGTCGCCGTACACTACCGGATAGCCTTTGGTCTCGCAAATCTCCGTGTTTTCGCAGCCCGCATCGTCCAAAGATTTCTTTACGGCCTTGGCCGCTTCCAAAACATCTTTGGCATACGCCTTGTCCGCACTAATGGAGGGGATTTTAAGGAGCTCGATCAACTCGTTGATAAATCTGTCTTTGTTGGAATTAATGTAATTATTGATGTCTTTCATAAATGATTTAAAAAGGACCCTAAAAGTACAAAAAACAAGTTTTTAAAGGGTGGGCATTTGCAAATCGGAAAATTGATTTATATTTGCACTCCAATTCGCGGGTGTGGTGGAATTGGTAGACACGCTAGACTTAGGATCTAGTGCCGCAAGGCGTGGGGGTTCGACTCCCTTCACCCGCACAAAAAGCTTCTCAAAAACTGAGAAGCTTTTTTTATTTTATCTGGCCAAGTACAAATAGCCTTGGTACTCCAAACCAAGGTCTTCCATAACAACCATGTAAAAATAAACCCCTTGTGGCAGACCGTTGTTTCGGTTAAGTACCACATCTCCCTTGTTGGCATAACCTCTAAACTGGTTGGTATAATTGTATTTTTCAAAGACCAGCATCCCGTTTCGGTCAAAAATTCTTACCCAATTGTCGTTTGAAAGTGCCAGTTCATCAATATGTAAAAAATCGTTGATGCCATCGCCATTCGGGGTAAGCAAATAATTATCCAAATCCGGTATAGCTTCGGGCATATCCAACGTGCCAAAAGTAATTGCTTCATAATCATCGGGAACAAATAAAGTCGAAACAGCAACTCCATCGGATAAAGTTCCCACAGCCCCAGCCCCCAAATTTTCCCATTGATAATTGATCTTGTTCCATCCAACCACTGTTATTTCATCAATCGTGTCGGCCATGTTCGGCATTTGACTACGTTGGTTCCACGAAATTTGAATCGTAGAAGGTACGCTGCCTTCCAATCTCCAAAATTCGTGTCTACTTATTTGTTGGAGGGTGTTTTCTCTGTTTAAGCTGTTCAATGATGGAAACTCATCCGGATTTGAGAAAAAATACGCGCAATGGGCTACTGGGTTCTCTGATTCCGAAAGTAGGACCAGCGGTCGCAATTGTTGTATATCCCCTACCGGAAATGTGAACTGTTGTTTGTTTTGGATACTCGCGTAGCCATCTACTTTCGCTATATCGGTCGTTCCGGTGTAAAAGGATTCAGATAAAAATTGAAGTGAGGTGAATGAATCGGTTTTCGGGGTTCTTATATCACCTTGAACAAAATTAGCATTGTTTTGCACTTCCATGGAAATCGCTAATTGTATTCCTTGTTCGGTAATGAATTCACTATCATTGAATATGGTCGGGAATAGACCTGAAACTATAATGGACTGTTCGCTATAAAAGCCCACAAGCCCTTGGTTATCGTTAAAAATCCCATCGTTCACCAAATTTCCGTGGAAGCCCAAATTTCCTTGGTCATGAACTTTGATCATTCCCAAATTCCGGGTGCCTTCCTGGGCAGTTAGGTTTAGTGATACAAAAAGAAGAATACCATAAATTGCTTTCATGGCTATCTTAATTTATTGATGATAAAACTGGAGTTGCCACTACCATCCATCAGAACAGAACCTGAATTTGCATCTCTGTAGGATAGTATGGAAATCACATCATTGGTATCCAGTTCTAAAATTTCGCTGGTATGTACACTGGAATGATTATGACCTAATTCGAAGCTGATATATCCACTGGCCCCATAGGCACCAACAGGGGTGCCATTAACTGCGATTCTAATATTGACGTTCGTGTCAAATTTTGTGGTGTACAATGCACCACCATCGTAACCAACTAAGGCAATATTGGCCCTGATATCATATCGGCCGGCTTCTTTTACGATTAAAGTATTTCCACTTACTTCATATAAACTGGTGCCATCATCAACATAATCGGCTGTTCCAAAAATTGGTACTTGTGTATCGTTGACGTTTAGGTTGGTTGAGGTGTCGGTATTGGTCCATCTTCCCCCATAATTTACTTTGGAAAGGTGTAAAACTCCACCGGTGTCGGCTTTTAGAATAGCATCGGAGTTAGCTGCTTGGGTCATGGTCCGCACTCTAACGCTCCCATTTACATCAATGGATTGTGTGGGCAATGCAGTCCCGATTCCGAGCCTATTGTTGACCTCATCCCAGAACAATCGGTCGTTTTCTTGTTCTGGAGTGCCATCGGAACCAGCAAAGAAGATGGAACCTGGAGCACCGGTAAATGTAATCTCCTGCCAAGTGGAACCGTTCCAAATGTTAACGATTTGTTGCTCGCTATTTGAGGTGTCGAACCAAATATCGTTCAATATGGGTGAGGAAGGCGCCACGGTTCCCGCAGTAACCGACGTATTCCGTACAATCGTAGTGGTACCCTTGTTATCCACTACTCTTACTTCCTGTGATGAGATAAATTGCCCCAACCCCATGAGGAGTATCGATAAAATAATGGATTTTAAGCGGTACGGAAGCATTTACGGTGTTTAGAAGTTAATCTACCTCACATACTGTACTTCGATTACATCACCGGCATATACGGCCCAATCATTTGGAGCTACGGCACTCGGCACCAAGGTGACTGTTGATGATGCAATGGTATAATCCACATTGGCAATTAGCTTGACTCCATTTCTATAAACCCAAACTTGGCTATAGGCGGGTAACTCTGGGCTTCCAGTCAGAGGATAGGCTGTTTGTCCCGCTGAAGCTGTAAAACTTTCCTGTCCACTTTGAATTAAGCTAAGGTCGGATGTCAAGAGTTTTTTTACGGCACCTGTTGCTTCATCCCGTACAAGAATGGTGTATCCGGTACCAGTTCCATGATCGGACGCTGTGGTGGCATCGGTGGAGGCTGTTTCGGTTGAGATCAATTCAATTCCATCCAAGCCGAACACGTTTCCGTCTACATCAATAAAAGTATCGTTGGTCAAGGTTCCTCCTAGTTGAAGGGTTGTGGTTGTCACATCGTCTGTAGTATTGGATAGCATGGTAATACCATTCTGTGTTTGGATATACTTAATGGTACCTCTGTTGTCGATTACCCGGATGGCCCCGCCCGTAGTTGTAGTTCCAGGAACAATATCAGATGCTTTGGTGATATCGCCAGTAGTTTGTTGGGCATTCATTGTCCCAAAGGACAGCATTCCTATTACAAGGAAAGCAAAGTTCATAGTTTTAAAAAGGATTGAAGTTTTCATGTAAAAAGTGTTTAGTTAATGCGATTTATGTTGATCATTGAATTTGTACGATTCGGATTTCATCGTTGTCAAAGCAGATAATATCCGATTGAAGCTCTATCAAGTTAGGTCCGACAGCAGAAAAACTGATTTTTATACCGTTCCTGTAAACATCTATCTTGCCGGTGTCCGTAATGGTTTGTGGGGTAGTGAACTGGTTTTGCCCTTCCGATGCAGCTATTACACTCTCTTGCTTTTGGACCAAAGCATCCAAAGAAGTTTTGGTAAGCGCTCCTGTGTCGTCCAAGAGGACCATTGTTGCGTTTGAAAGATCATTGTTTTCTTCAAGACCGGTAATGGTCAAGGTGTTGATGGCATCGGTCTGTACAGTGGTAGGCCGTATGAGGGACCCGCCCAATTGTACGGTATTTCCATTGACTACCGAAAGCCCATTATTTCCCAGTGCGTTTATGTCGTTATTGTTAGTACATAGATTTCTCCATGAGTCACCTGAATACATAAATATGCATTGTGCATCCGTATTATAGACCAATGCGCCATTTAATGGGGTTATGGCGTTCATTTGACTTTCCGTGACTCTTGTGAGTACAAATACACGAGAGCTGCTTTCCAGTTCTAAAAGGGATGATGCGTCGATCAATTGTAGGTTATCCCCAATCTTGACCTGGGCATTGCCCTTTAGGGCTATCAAAAGAAAAGCAGTCAATGTAATGGTATAAATGAACTTCATTATCTACAAAATATGTAAGTAAAATATTACATATATGAAAATAAAAAAAGTTTAGGCACAAAGGTTTTTTTTGTTGTGTATTGAGTTAAAACAGTTGGTAAACACCTAAATAATAAGCATTTACCTGTTTCGGTAAGGCTTTTTTTTAACAAGTTTGGGAGATGGATGTACTTCCAGCTGTTTTGGCAAAAAAAGTATTATTCTACCGTAAATTGTTTCTTTAGCGATACTGGAACACCATTTTTTGTAAATCCTTCCAGGGATATCTCGAAAGTTCCACTAATGTCGGAGCTGTAAAAGGATACGTTTTCCTCTATACCCTTGAATTCAAATTTTGGCAACCAAAGTAGTTGATATCTAAAATCAGGGAGTCGCTGATATTTTTCTTTTAAATCGCCTTCGTATGATTGTTGGTAATATTGTTTACCTCCGTTGGGTTTAAAAAGCTTATGTGTTTTTATGTATGGCGAATAATAGTAAGTGTAATAGTCTGATTTAAAGGTGGACACATCCACCACACCTTGGAAGGTTTTGTTGCCATAAAAATGTTGGTTCCGGGAAATGGAGATGGATTCCACCCTTGCTGCTGGTAGGTCCAACAGTCTTTGAGCATCCTGCACCAATATTCCATCAATAAAAATCAATGGCAGTTCTCCGGAATCCAAGTTTGGAGGTAAAGGTCTCACATGGAACTCTTGCTCATCATTCGAGTTTTTTTGTATCCAGACATGTTCCACTACTTCCACGAAAGTTTCTTTAATGGTGGAAAACCTAGTATAGTCATCCAAAGGATAAGTCATCGTGGCCGGACCATAAAAGCGGGCATTTCTATTTTCAATGAGGATGGTGTCCGGTTTACTGCTGTAATAAGCGTTTTCGATTTGATTGTAGATACTTCGTTCTTTTATGATGGCTTCCATCTCCTTGTCGAGTTCAAAACTTTTGAATTGTAATGGGTTCAAATCAATATCTTCCTCGCTCTCTATGACAATGTCATAATCTGCATTATTTTTCGAAATGACCTGAAGAAATAAATCATCCGAACTATAATCTTCATCCACATTGATGTAGAAAACACCATTGTTATCTGGAGTTGCAGTTTTAAAAAGGTAGTTTTCTCCCGGAAAAGAAGCTCCTATAATTGTTGGACCTTTGCCCAATTCAACGCTATCGGGTACCGAGAGTTTTCCTTTTAACAATTCACCCCTAAGTTCTGGCAATATCTGCTGTTTTAGGGATTGCTTTTTTGGATAGGATTTACGAAAATCCAAAGCAGTTTTATTCACCTTTTCCTCCAACTCATCTACTTTTTTAACGGAGATGGAATAGTTTCCTGAACTTTCTTGTCCAGGATAAGGTGTAATGTTCAAAGAAACCTGCTCGCGCGTTCCATATTGGCGACGGTTTAAGGATATGGACAAAGATGGTCGGACGGAGAGTTCATTGAGATCTTGCCGTACTATTTCGGGGGTCGTGTCTGTTGTCTGTGAGCGAAAAACAGCTTGATTACTGGTATAAGGATTAAGTATGGTTATATCTTTGGAGTAAAAGTAGTTTCTTCCGTTGTTCAACATCCATTGCGTGTATGCCAACAATTTATAGTTCCCCGAAGGTATGCTTGAAGGAATAAAAAAATTACTGTCGCCTATGCCGTTTTCGAGTTTGATTTTAAAGTTGAGGACCACTTCTTTATCCTGGTTGACCAATTTTACATAGGCTACTTTGCTTACATTGCTCAATTGCCCCGTGTTTTCTTTTAAACAATACAGCGTGTAGTACATATATTCTCCCACAAACATCATGGTCGCATTTGTATGCAGATATACTTGTTCCTGATGCGGAACGCGTATATTGTTCATTGTTAAGTCTTCAGCGCTGTTCTGTGCGTTCATTGTAAAAATCCCTACATGAATGAAGAGGAAGAGGTATAGTGCTATAGTTTTCATGCCATATTTTTTAGTCTTCTACCCAAAAATCTGGTACTGTGTTATCTCCCAGTGCTGTACAGTCGCCACATACCCTGTATACCATATAGTATGGACCGTGTGGTTCTGTTTGAATAAGTCCATTATCGGGTGGGGAATAATCTTCGTAATAGGTTATAAGGTCTTGTTCCACTGCATCCAACAAAGGTGAAATCCCGCCTTCTGTCATAACCGGAGGCGAAAGTAGGGGACAGTCACTTACAAAATCCGGCAATCTTTCCCCTGGGAAAAAATCGTCATAATTAAAGAAAATCCTCTCTTCAGATACCGTACTTACTTGAAAAAAACCGATGACCTTTTCATCGCTGTTTGCTTCGGAATAGATATTCCCTTCCACGAATCCGGTCTGCAATTGTGAAAACAGACTTTCCGAGCCTGATAATTTTCCCAACGTTTCGTAATAGGCAAACGCTGCCCGACTCTGTACATATTGTTTAACCAAAATACTGTAGCGGTGGGTTAGAATATAATTGTCCCTGTTTATAAACCTAACCGGAAACTTACTGATACGGTCTTCGTTAAAGTTGGTAGTGTTTTCCTGAATAATAGTGTTGGATTTTATGGTATTGTAACAAATCTGCTCTTCCTGGGAACGCGGTACAATGGAAAATTGAGGATTGGGATATCCAGCGACCACATTTACATCACCGGCATTCCAAAATGGAGCTATGATCTTATAGGTTTCTTCATATTCAAAACGATAGTACTTGGATTCCCCGGAGGGGTCGTAACTATCCACGTAGATGAACATGCCTTCCTCTGCATCGTCCTTAAAATCCCTTTCGGCATAGATATTTTCTATGGAGGAGGTTGAGGGAACAGGAGTGTCCTCCGAAATATAGGTCCTTCCATCCGAGGTTTCGACACGTAGGGTGTATGTCAATCCGGCTTCTGCTGCAAACGGTGAAGTTGAAGTGTATTCGCCCACGTTTGCTTCTGTAAAGGAGTATACGGAACCGTTACTGTCGGATACAGATACTTGAGCGTTGCTCAGACCCGACATCAAGACCGTATCTAATGGAAAGGTTTGCGAAATCAATATTCTCTGGGTTTTATTTTGATTGGTAATGGTGCCTTCGATTACTACGGACCTCTCGAATTCATCCGTTTGTATTTCGAATGGGTCCACGCAGTTAATGGCCAATAGCAAACAACTGCAATAGAAAAAGTATCTAGCTATGGTTTTAATCTGCATCTTGGGTTAGAATTTAAAATTATACGTTATGGTAGGCACGGGTATCGAAAAAATTGAACTTTGGTAAGCTTTCAGCTCTCCATTTTCGGTCGCAAAGAATACAGAGTAAGGGTTGTTTCTTCCTAAGACATTATAGATGGAGATGTTCCAAAAACTATGGGCGAATTTTTTCAATTTGTGATTGCCTTCTATATTAAAGCCCAAGTCCAACCGATAATAATCCGGAATCCTGAACTCATTTCGGTTACTGTAGACTACATATTCTGAGTTGTTAAAATTGTAACGGGCCACCGGATAGGTCACGGGCCTTCCTGTTTGATAGACCAAGTTTGCCGATAAACTGAATCTTTTGGTCAATTTGTAGTTTAAAACGGCGCTGAAATCGTGCGGTTTGTCGTAATTGGTGGGAAAAAAATCGCCATTGTTCACGCGTTCCTCGCCAAATTCGCTATCCAGTTTTAAAAAGGACCTTGAATAGGTGTAACCTAGCCATCCATTGAGTTTTCCATAGTTTTTACGTATCAAAAACTCGAGACCATAGGCTTGGCCATCACCTTGTAAGGTTTCGGTTTCAATGGTCTCGTTGAGCAAAAGGTCGGACCCCACTTTAAAATCCAATAGATTATCGGATTCCTTGTAATATCCTTCCAAGCTAAGCTCGTAAAGGTTGCCCTCTAAATTTTTGTAGAAGCCCAATCCTACCTGTCTTCCCATTTGAGGCTTTATGTTATTGTCCGACAGTTTCCAAGTATCAATAGGACTAATTGTGGTGGTGTTGGACAATCTATGAATGTATTGATAGGTGGTGTTAAAACTCGCTTTTACCGAAAAGTCAGGCCCAAGAAAGTACCTTGCTGACAAGCGAATTTCGGGCCCGCCATAGGTTTCCACAATTTCGTTGTTATCATAGGAAACGGTCTCTACCAAGGTTTCTTCGTTCTTTGGCATATTTTCCTCGTAAATTCTGGCTTCGGTACTGCCCAAGGCGGCAAATACAGAGTATCTAATACCAGCATCGATTAAAAGTTTGTCGTTTACCGTAAAATTATCGGATAGATAAACCGCACCCTCGAGTGCCTTTTCCTTTGGTATATTTATGGGGGTAACTATAGAGTTGCTCCCTTTGGGCTCAAAATTTCCGGGTTGAACGTTGTACAATTTTGCGGATAGCCCATAATCAAATTTGTGTGCTTTGCTATAAAGGTAGGTGAACTTGAATTTGGCTTCAGTTTCATCCACCACAAAGCCAAGGTCAAAATTGTTGTCCGAGTTGCCTTCATATGCGATGTTGAATTTGTAATTGCTGTTCGCAAGTACAAGGCTACCGGTATTTTTTTCATTGAATTGATGGTCCCATTGCAACGAAAACAGCCTGTTGTTGTATCCATAAATAGAATCTGAGGTAATGCTAAAGGCGTCGTTGCTGTAATAGCCCATAGCCTTTACGGTATTTTTTTCGTTGAACTTGTGGGTGTATTTGGCTATGGCATCATAAAAAGAAGCTTCACTGTTTTGCAATGATTCTTCCTCCAACGACCGAAGAATCCATCCGGAATACGTACCCCTGCCACCAACAAGTAGTCCTGATTTTCCTTTTATTACAGGAATTTCTAAGGCAACATTACTGGTAACTGGCCCAATGGCAGCCTCACCTGCTATTTTTTCGGTATTGGCATCTTTTGAGGTTATATCGAATACCGAAGATAGACGTCCTCCATATTCTGCAGGAATCCCCCCTTTAAGAATCTTTACATCTTTCGTGGTAAAAGGGTTCAGTGCCTGAAAAATTCCAAAAAAGTGGGAGGGATTATAGATTACCGCATTGTCCAACAACATCAGGTTTTGGTCGGTACTACCTCCCCTTACGTTAAAACCTGCGGCTCCTTCACCAGCGGTGGATATTCCGGGTAGCGTAGCGGCAACTTTCAGGACATCTCTTTCACCGAGTACCAGAGGAATGTTTTTGGTCTCTTCCACTACAAGCTCTGTACTTCCAGATATAGCTTCCTCGACATTTTTGGATGCATCTGCCTCTACAATGACTTCATCCAGAAATTCTACACTTTCATTAAGTTGAAAGTTGAGTTCGCCATCATTGAATACGATTACTCTAGTGGTGCTGGGCTCTATGCCCAAAGAACTGGTTTTGATAATGCTGGTGCCTGCCGGCACTTCCAGTTCATAGTATCCTTCAGTATTTGTTGCGGTACCTGTACTCTTGCCATTGAGCACAATGGAAAGGTCGGGAATGGGCTGGTTTTGCTCTACCGTGGTCGCATAACCACTTATTTTGAAAGTGGTTCTATTGTCCGATACGTTTTCCTTGCCTATTCTTACAGTTCGTGTTACTGTATTTGCCTTTGTTGCCTCGATATTTGAAAAAACAGGATTGCTGTACACTTTAATATCGGTTCTTTCTTCTATCGAATCCGTTTGTTCTTTTCCGAAAAAACCTTCGGGCAAACTATCATATACAATACTGTTTTGGGTCAAAATGATTTTATCATCGCTTAACCTAAAAAAGTTGATGTTGGTTTCTTCCAAAATAGAGGTGAGGATCTCCGACAAAGGTTTGTTGACGAACGAGCCCGAAATGGTTGCTCCTAAAAGCCAATTCTCATCGTAATAGAAAAGAACATTGGTATCGGATTCAATGATGTTCAGGGCTTCGGTCAAACTTACATTATCAAAATCAAAACTAAATTTTGGATTTTTTTCTTGGGCGATTAGCATGGTTCCGAAGAGCAGAACCAATAAGATTAGAGGTTTTTTGATCATTCTTTCCCGATGTTTTGTGTATTAAAAGAATCGGATAACTTAGAAAAGAAGCTTGTCCAAAAATCATCCTCATTGATTTTCCTTAACGCCGGGTTATAATTCTCATTAATGAAATCCCTTTTGTTGGGCCATATTCTAATGACATCCTTTTTTTTGGCGATGTTATAATAGGAATCACCATAGTCGATTACATAATTGTTTTCCGGTAAAAATTCGTAGTAAATGGTACTTCCCTTAATCCTCTTGAACCTCTTTTTACTATTCTTCTTAAGAAGTCTTATAGAATCATTGGCTACCAAGACTTGATAAAAACCTTCCATATCGGTTTCATCTGATTTGTTTTCAATATGAACAAAATGGCTATCTCCAATTCTAAAATCTTCTACCTTGGTTTTGAGAAGAATCAATGTTGGGAATTTATAATTGTATCCAATGTTTAGAAGTAATTGGTCGGTGTCCAGATCATATTTTAGGGGAGTTTGGTCGTAAAATTGGCCATTGTATACGACTGATCCCAACTGAAATTCACTTTTCTCAAAAAACTTATGCTTTTCGTTAATGGTCCTATACTGTTCTGTATATCGGATGCCATTGAAAAGTCCTGTGTTGTAGCGCTGGACTTTACTGTCGAACCAATTATAATAGGCGGGTTCGCTGGGCATGTTTTGACTAATTAAAGAGCCAGAACAAATAATAGTTGCCCATAAGGAAAGAACTATTGTTTTGGTTTTCATGAGGTTGGTATTCCCACTAAAAATAGAAAAAAGAGTTGAAAATGAAATTATTTATACCATAAGAAGGAAAAATTTGTGGATTGAATAGAATTCTATGTGTAGAATTATGCATCAAGTTAATTCTCAACTCTAATGTTGGCATTTTATAAATAGGATAGGTGCTTGCAAATAAAAATGTATGGACATTAAGGGCACGTATTCTATTCACTGCTATTTTGAAATTACATAAAACTACTTTGTAATTCATCTATTAAGTGAGCCATACCGGACTTAAACATTGGTTGATATCTTCTAAACAATATAGGAGATAAGAATATAAAGGTTTGAATAAATAAAGGGACTTAAAATTCTAGGTGAGTTTTTGTTAAAATACAAGAATAATTGTAAATTTAAGACAATCAGGTGTTTGGAAAGGTATTGGGTCTAATGGGATTTATAAGAATCTTTTAATTTCTTGATTCAATACACAAAGGGTTACTTTTATTTGTAATAAAACATTATTATTGGAGTTTTATTAGATGGAAATTATTGATATTTGTCAATTTTTTTCACAATAAAACCAAACTGAAACCAACTAAATAGGCCAGAAGCTATGTACAAGGAAATATACTTGGTCGATGACGAAGACCTGGTGAATACTGTAAATGCTATTCACTTTAGAAGAATGGGAATGGAAGATAGGGTGAAGAGTTTTACTAATCCCGAATTGGCCCTAGACGATTTGAGGTATAGAGATAACCCCGGGATAAAAACACTTATTTTATTGGATATAAATATGCCGGAAATGAGCGGATTTGAATTTTTGGAATTCATGATGCTTGAAGACTTTCCAGAAACCAATGAAGTCCTCTTGGTAACCTCTTCTGAGGCAGAGGCGGATAAAGCCGAGGCTGAGAAGTACGGTAAATTTGTAAAGAAGTTTATCACTAAACCATTGCGTATCGAGCACTTGGAGGATTATTTGCAAGGAGCTAATAAATAATAGTTCGTATATTTAGTAGTAAAACCTTTGATTGTTCCCCCTATAGGTGACATTGTTTTATTCTTAAATTAAATTTTAACCGTGAAGCATAAACATATCTTAATTGATAACAAGGTTGAAATCGTTGAGGATAGGGATGATGCGGTATGGGCCATGGATGTAGATTATAAGTTGACTGCTTTTAATACATCTTTTGGGGACCGTCTAAGCAAAGCCGGTTGGGGAAAGCCTGAACGAGGCATGGATTTACATCCCGTTTATCAGTCCGCGTACTTCTTTAATCCCTGTAGTAAGGGTTGTGCGCAGGCACTTGATCGTTATCCAACAACATCCAAACATACCTTTGAGGAAAATGGGGAATTGACGGTGCACGAGTTCTCTTTTCAACCTTTTATGAACAACTTCGGTGAAGTTATAGGGTGCTGTATTTGGCAAAAAGATATTTCCCAAGTTGTAAAAAATACACATAGGCTGCAAGAAAGCGAACGAAGGTATAGAGAAGCCCAGGAAATAACCGTCTTTGGGCATTGGAACTGGGACATCCGAGAGGATAAAATTAGTTGGAGCAACCAATTGTTCAGAATTTTTGAGCAAGAGCCCGGAAAATTTGACGCAACCTTTGATGCCTTGATGAAGATTATTCACCCTGAAGATAGGGATGGATTCGTTGAGGACGTTCAGGATAGCATCAAGAAAAACAGGATGCACGATGTGATTCATAGGATTGTTCTGGACAACGGAAACATACGGTATGTTCATCAAAAAGGGAGGCCGTTTTATGACGAGAACGGAAAACCGTACCGGATGGCAGGTACCACCCAAGATGTTACCAAAGATGTACTGGCCAATCAACAAATCGTAGAACAGAACCATGAGCTCCAGAACTTTGTTCGGATCATATCGCATAATCTACGCGGACCTATTTCCAATGTTTTAATGTTGTCCAAAATATATGAATGGGGGAAGGACCCCATGAACGACGATATTGTAAAGAAAATAGAGCACACAACCGAGGCCTTAGATCAAACAATAAAGGATTTACACCTTTCCTTATCGTTAAAATCCGCGGACAGGGAGAAATTCAGAGAAGTTCACCTAAAGGATGTCATGAAGGATGTTGATGGACTTTTATCCGAAGAAATCACAAAATATAAGGCTACGATTCGTACAGATTTCACCAAGATGGATTTGGTTTTTGGTGCCAAGAGCTATGTGGTCAACATCTTTTACAACCTTATTTTAAATGCAATCAATTATGCCAAAGAAGGTATACCTGCTATCATTTCCATAAACACAGAGGAACTGGTCGATTCAATTCTAATAAGGTTCACAGATAATGGAATAGGTATGGAGCTGACACCCGAAAAAGAACGTAAGATCTTTGATATGTACGGTAGATTGAGTGGTGCCACGGAGGGCAAGGGATTTGGGCTTTATTTGGTGAAAACCCAAGTGGAGGCCATGGACGGAAAAATAGAAGTACAAAGTAAAAAGGATGTAGGAACCACCTTTACTCTGATTTTTCCCAAAAACCATATTACTTAAAAGGTAGATTACCAAAATCAACGTTTCCTCCAGAAACTATAACCCCTATTTTTTTTCCGTTCAAATCGCTCTTTCTCTTAAATACAGCTGCCAAAGCCACAGCACTGGATGGTTCGCAAACAATTTTAAGACGCTCCCAAATAAGACGCATGGCCGCAACGATATCCGCTTCGGTCACCCTTACAATTTCTTCCACATGTTTTTGAATGATGGGAAAGTTCCTGTCACCTAATTGGGTTTTTAGTCCATCGGCAATGGTGTTTGTAGTAATATTGGCCTCTATTTTTCCACTTTTCAGGGACCTATAAGCGTCATCAACTTCAAAAGGTTCGCCTCCAATGGTTTTACAATTAGATCCAAAATAATGGGTAGAGAGAGCCGTGCCGGCCATTAAACCACCGCCGCCAACAGGAGTAAAGACGTATTCAAGGTTTGGTTGTTCCTCCAACAGTTCCTTGCAAGCTGTGCCCTGTCCTAAAATCACGTGGTCATCATTTGATGGATGTATAAAAGTAGCGCTGTACTTTTCAACAATTTCTTGCGATGCAGATTCCCTGGCGGCTAGATTGGGTTCACATTCTACCAAAATCCCTCCATATCCCTTAACGGCATCCTTTTTTACCTGAGGGGCCGAACTAGGCATCACAATAAATGCCTTTACACCCAAACTTTTGGCAGAAAGAGACAGCGCTTGAGCAAAATTTCCGGAAGAATGCGTAACCACGCCATTCTGTTTTTGCTCATCGGTAAGTTGCATAATGGCATTGGCAGCTCCACGCATTTTAAAGGCGCCCATTCGCTGAAAGTTTTCACATTTAAAATACAACTGAGCTCCCACCACCTTGTCTATAAGGCGAGAAGTAAGAACAGGGGTGTTGTGGATAAACGGTTTTATCCGATTGTGGCAATCGATAAGGCTTTGCTTGTCCATGAATCTTTGTACCAATTTAATATGGTATAAAGATAATACGGGATTGTCAACCTTCAGCCTCTACCTTTTGTTCTTCTTTGGATTTTATAGAAATACCCTCCATCCCCAATTCTGGAATCACCAATAAAGGTATTTGGGTGTGAAACGCGGTTCGCTTGATAATCGGTTCGCGGGTCATTTTTTCCATGTAGCTGTGCTGATAGTTCAGCATGGCCAATAAGTGGATGCCTAGTTCTTTGGAGAAAGTTTCCAAAGTGTGGGAAACTGAATTGAGTTCGGAAACGGTATGAACGTAATGCTCTACATTGTTCAAGTAACGGCGCAACATGTTCAAATTGAATTGTTGAAGCTCGGTCAATGCTTTGATGCCATATTGCACATGGACAATCCGAATGGTTGCATTGAACATTTTGGCCATATCCAAGAGAGGTTCCAATTCTGAAGTGGTATAAAAACGGTTGAAATCGGTGGCAAAGGCAATTTCAGTTGGTGTAATATATTCAAAATGATAAGGAATGGCCAAAACAGGGCATTTTCTCACACTTTTAATAATACGTACGGTATTACTTCCCATAAATACTTCATCCACGCCAGATGCCCCTTTAGTGCCTGTTACCACCAGGTTGATACCGAAAGTTTCAACAATATCCTTTACCTCCTCCACTAAAAGATTAAAGGAAGAAATGGTTTCAAAGCTATGATTGGGATTTCCGTATTTGGTTTGGATACGCTTGATGGTCTTGTTCAGTCCCTGTTCGGAATTCTCTCTTACCGCATCCACAATGCGGACTCCATCAATCATTTTGGCCATAAATCGGCTGCTCGGGATAACCGGGGTATAGGTGTTGAGCAAGTAAAATGTGCAACGCCTGTTGCGGAACAATTGCATGGCATAATCAATGGCATTCCATGCGTTTTCCGAAAAATCCGTAGGTATTAATATCTTTTGCATCGGACTAAGATTTACGATGCGATAAAATTAGAATCAAGGGGTAGGGGATACTATGACAAATGTCAGGTTTTGGAAAATAGACTAAAAGCCTTCCACCATTTCAAGGAGTCTGCGCTCGTCCTTTATGCCTATTCGCTTGCCAGAAGTGTGGATCAATCCTTTCTTTTTAAACTCGGAGATAATCCGAATGGCAGATTCCGTAGCGGTTCCCACTACATTGGAAATATCTTCTCGAGATAGAGTGAGTGCCAAGTAACCATCAGCGTCCTCACCAAAATTATTCTTAAGGTATAAGAATGCCTCTGCCATACGTTGTTTTACCGTTTTTTGGGAAATATTCACGATTACATCATCGGCTTCTTTTAAATCATGGGCCATATGCCGCAACACCTCCAAAGTAAAATTTGGATTTTTTTGAAGTGTATTGTTTATGCTTTCCTTTGGAATAAAGCACACCTCCATATCGTTCACCGCAATGGCGGAAAGGTTAGTGCTTTCTTGGGATATTACAGAACGTTGTCCTAAAACTTCGCCCTTACTTGCCAATTTCACGATTTGGTCTTTGCCATTGGCACTAAGCTTGGAAAGCTTGGATACTCCGTTTCGTACACAGTAGACACCGTTGAGTTTATCCCCTTCTTCAAAAATGGGCTCACCTTTTTTAACGGTGCGTGTGGTTTTGGAGTCGGAGACTTGTTTTAATTCTTCCTTGCTCATTGCACGAAGGGAGTTAAACTGCCTGATAATACAATTTTCACACCTGCTTTCCATAATGATTAGTTTACCTGAGATGACAAATTTAAGATACAAGGAATTAGTGTTAACTGATAAATATCATGTTTTTAGCAAGAAGAGTATTACAAATTTGCACTAGGTAAAGCAAATGTGAAATGGCAGATTCAACCTGTTATCATTGTGGAGACGAATGTGGTAAACGCAGCGTTCAATTTGATGATAAGGATTTTTGTTGCAATGGTTGCAAGACCGTGTACGAGATTTTTACATCCAATGGACTGTCCACCTTCTACGAAATAGAGGGCAAGGCCGGGACAACACCCAACGAAATTCGTCAGAAATACGATTTTTTGGACAACCAGAAAATCGCACAGCAACTCTTGGAATTCAATGAAGATGGCGTGCAAGTGGTCAGTTTGAGTATTCCTACCATCCACTGCAGTTCCTGTATCTGGGTTTTGGAAAACCTGAACAAGTTGCATTCGGCCGTTAGCGTTTCACAGGTGGATTTTCCTAAAAAAACCATACGGGTCACCTACAAAACCGAAGATTTCTCGCTTAAAGCCTTGGTGCTTTTGTTGGGAAGCATCGGCTACGAGCCCTATATCTCTTTGGAGGAATACAACAAAAAAGGGAAAAAGGTAGATCGGTCCTTGATATACAAATTGGGAGTGGCAGGATTTGCCTTTGGCAACGTAATGCTGTTTTCTTTTCCAGAATATTTTGAGGTAGAGGAATTTTGGTTGGACCAATACAAACACGTGTTTCGATGGTTGATGTTCGCCTTTTCCCTGCCCGTGGTTTGCTATGCGGCACAAGATTATTTTATATCGGCCTATAAGGGCATCCGCTCCAAACTGTTGAATATTGATGTACCCATAGCTTTGGGGATTTTGGTCCTATTTTTAAGAAGCAGTGTCGATATCATATTTGATTTGGGCTCTGGCTTTTTTGATAGCCTTACCGGCTTGGTCTTCTTTCTTTTGCTGGGCAAATTCTTTCAGCAAAAAACCTACGCCTACCTATCGTTTGAGCGTGATTATAAATCCTACTTTCCCATAGCCGTTACCCGTTTGAAAAAAACCGGGGAAGAGGAGAACATCCAGATTTACAATATTGAAGTTGGGGACAGGGTGCTCATCCGTAGTCACGAGATTATACCTGTAGATTGTATCCTCATCAAAGGAAACGCGGAAATCGATTATAGTTTTGTAACCGGTGAGTCCGACCCTGTTGTAAAGGAATCTGGAGAAAAATTGTTCGCAGGCGGCAAACAATTATCAGGAGTGTTGGAGGTTGAGGTGCTAAAGTCAGTTTCCCAAAGTTACCTGACCCAACTCTGGGGGAACTCCGTATTTTCAAAGGATAAGGCGAGCCAGTTCCAGACCATAACCGATAGCATCGGCAAACGATTTACCATTGCTGTTTTGAGCATTGCTACACTAGCTACAATTTTTTGGCTTGTTTTTGATGCAAGCTTGGCAATGAATGTGTTCACCTCGGTATTGATCATTGCCTGTCCATGCGCCATAGCATTGGCCGCCCCATTTACATTGGGCAATATGCTCCGCATTTTCGGGAAGTATAAATTTTATCTCAAAAACACCAGCGTAATCGAACGTCTATCAAAAATAGACACTGCGATATTTGATAAAACCGGAACGCTTACCACCAATCAAAAAGACACTATCCATTATGAAGGAATGGAGCTCACAGCAGAGGAAACCGCACTTTTAAAAACAACTTTGCGGGCTTCCAACCACCCTTTGAGCCGGTCGCTTTACGATATTTTAAAATCCAATTCCATAATGACGCTGGAAGAGTTTCAGGAGCATACAGGAAAGGGCATCGAGGGAAAATATAACCAACATTCCATAAAAGTAGGCTCGGCCTCCTACGTTGGCGAGAACAAGTCTGGTACAAGTACCAATACGGCGGTCTATATAAGTGCCGATGAAGATGTAAAAGGACGGTTTGTGTTCAAGAACACCTATCGGGACGGAATGAGCCAAATTTTCAATGAATTATCAAATGATTTGGAACTCGGCATTCTTTCGGGCGATAACGATGGGGAAAAGCAGCAATTGCAAAAAGTACTTCCAAAGAAGACAAAAATGCTATTTGACCAGAAGCCCGAGGATAAGTTGAGCTACATCAAACAGCTACAGGACAAACATAAGGTTTTGATGGTGGGCGATGGATTGAACGATGCAGGAGCCTTGGCCCAAAGCGATGTGGGATTGGCAGTTTCGGAGAACATTAATGTGTTTTCGCCTGCTTGTGATGGAATCTTGGATGCAACCAAGTTAAAAATGCTGCCAAAATTCATAAAACTGTCCAGACGTTCGATGCGCATTATAAAGATGAGCTTTTTATTATCGCTCTGCTACAATGTTGTGGGTCTATATTTTGCGGTAACCGGACAGTTACAGCCTGTAATTGCGGCCATTTTGATGCCGTTGAGTTCCATTAGTATAGTGGTGTTCACCACCCTGGCAACAAATTATTTGGGTAAAGAATTAAAAAATTTAGAAAGCTGATATATGTCATTTTTTACGGAATACCATCAAAGTAGTTTTACACCTAAATTCAGGTAGGTATGAGTGTTATTTATGTGTTGTTGGCCATAAGCATAACGGTGGCCGTTGTCTTTTTTATAGCCTTTGTTTTTTCGGTAAAAAGCGGACAATACGACGATACCTATACCCCATCGGTAAGAATGTTGTTCGAGGATGAGGTGATCAAGGGTAAGGATAAATCAAACTCAAATAAAAAGGAAATCAAACAAACTAAAAGTACAAACCAATAAATATGGAAATACAACAGTTCCGTTACGATAACAAAATCGTACAAAAGTTCTTATACGCTACCATTTTATGGGGCGTGGTGGGTATGGCAGTAGGTCTCTTGTTGGCCTTCATGTTTTTGTTCCCTAATCTAACAGAAGGAATCTCTTGGTTAAGTTTTGGACGTTTGCGTCCATTGCATACCAATGCAGTGATCTTCGCGTTTGTAGGGAACGCCATTTTTGCAGGGGTGTATTACTCGCTGCAACGCTTGCTTAAAGCAAGGATGTTTAGTGATGTCCTGAGCAACATCAACTTTTGGGGCTGGCAATTGATCATTGTCGCCGCTGCGTTGACATTGCCCTTGGGGTACACCACATCCAAGGAATACGCCGAATTGGAGTGGCCTATAGATTTGGCCATTGCAGCTGTTTGGGTGGTGTTTGGTTGGAACATGATAGGTACGATCTTAAAAAGAAGACAAAGGCACCTGTACGTTGCGATCTGGTTCTATCTGGCCACATTTGTAACGGTAGCCGTGCTTCACATTTTTAATAGCCTGGAGTTGCCGGTTACTGCCTTGAAGAGTTACTCGGTTTACGCGGGCGTTCAAGATGCCTTGGTACAGTGGTGGTACGGCCACAATGCGGTGGCATTCTTTTTGACCACTCCTTTCTTAGGGTTGATGTACTACTTTGTCCCCAAAGCAGCGAACAGGCCTATTTATTCCTATAGACTGTCCATTGTCCACTTCTGGTCGTTGATATTCATTTATATCTGGGCTGGTCCTCACCACTTGTTGTATTCCGCATTGCCCGATTGGGCGCAAAACCTTGGCGTGGTTTTCTCCGTAATGTTGATTGCTCCATCTTGGGGTGGTATGATCAACGGATTGTTGACGCTTCGCGGTGTATGGGACAAGGTGCGCACCGATGCTACTTTGAAATTTATGGTGGTTGCCATTACAGGGTATGGTATGGCAACCTTTGAAGGCCCAATGCTTTCCCTGAAAAACGTGAACGCCATTGCCCACTTTAGTGACTGGATCATTGCTCACGTGCACGTAGGGGCTTTGGCTTGGAACGGATTCTTGACCTTTGGTATGATCTACTGGTTGGTGCCACGAATGTTCAAAACGGAATTGCACTCCAAAGGATTGGCCAATTTCCACTTCTGGATAGGAACTTTGGGTATTGTATTGTATGCCCTGCCGATGTATGTGGCTGGATTTACCCAAGCCTTGATGTGGAAAGAATTTAACCCAGATGGTACTTTGGTTTATGGTAACTTTTTGGAAACTGTAACCCAAATCATCCCCATGTACTGGATGAGGGCCATTGGAGGTTCGTTGTATATCTTGGGTATGTTCGTATTGCTTTATAATGTGGTTATGACCATTAGGTCTGGCAGCAAGGTAGAGGATGAGGCAGCGGAAGCCCCTGCATTGGAGCGCGTAGCCAAAAGAAGAGTGGCTGGCGAAACCTTCCATAATTGGTTGGAAAGAAAACCTGTTCAGTTGACCATTTTGGCCACCATTGCCATATTGATCGGTGGTGTCATCCAGATTGTACCGACCATCTTGGTGAAATCCAACATACCTACCATTACCAGTGTTAAACCCTATACACCATTGGAATTGGAAGGCCGGGACCTTTATATCAGAGAAGGATGTGTAAGCTGTCACTCCCAAATGATACGTCCCTTCCGTAGTGAGGTCGAGCGTTATGGCGAATATGCCAAAGCAGGGGAATTTGTGTACGACCACCCGTTCTTGTGGGGTAGTAAACGTACAGGTCCAGACTTGCTTCGAGTTGGTGGAAAATATTCCGATAGCTGGCACTTGAACCACATGTACGATCCACAGAGTACGTCCGCAGGATCTATTATGCCATCCTACGAATGGTTGGTGACCGATGAGCACGATCGTAGCGATGTTCAGGCCAAGATGGAGACAATGGTAAAATTAGGAGTGCCCTATACCGAGGAGGATATTGCAAACGCTCCACAGTCCATGGCAGAGCAGGCTGCGGCAATTGAAAAGAGTCTTTACGCAGACCCGGAATTTGAGAGAACCTACGAAGCGGACAAAAAGTACGCACAGGAAAATGGATTGGATTTTGTGGAAATGCAAGATCGTGAAATCGTAGCCTTGATCGCTTACTTACAGCGACTGGGTACCGATATCAAAATTGAAGGAACAGAAGAAACTATATCTCAAAACAAATAACCATGTTGAAATTTGTAAAAGAACATATGGAAACCATCGACGGGATAGCCAACTATCCCATGGTTTCCCTACTTATCTTCTTTGTGTTTTTTGTGCTATTGTTCTGGTGGGTTTTCACCGCTACAAAGGAGCACATAAGGGAGATGTCCGAAATGCCTTTGGATAACGATGATCAACAAAACAAACTATAACATTATGAGTACAAAAACACCTTGGTGGATACGAGTCCCAGTTTTATTCTTTTTGATCTTCGGATTGATGGAATTCTTTATAGACTCCGGCGACAAGCCTGCAATAATCGAATATCCCATCACACAGTTTTTCCTGTTGTTGGTGCTTATGATTCTTATTGCCATAGAATTGATTTTAGGTTCTATTGAGAACATAATGTTCCAAACCCTTTCCGAAGAAGGTAAGGAGCGTTACTTGGCGGCCAAAAGCAAAAAGTACGACTGGTCATGGGCCAAGAACTTAATGAAAAAGTTGACCAAGAGCCGCTCCATTGAGCGTGAAGGTGAAATTGTGCTGGACCACAATTACGATGGTATACGTGAGTTGGACAATGTTTTGCCGCCTTGGTGGGTATATATGTTCTATGCCACCATTGTATTCGCAGTGGTGTATTTGGTGCGATTCCATGTTATTGGAGAATATGACCAAGCGCAGGAATACGAACAAGAGGTTGCTGCTGCACAGCAGGCCATAGAAGAATATAAAAGAACCGCAAAGGATTTGGTGGACGCCAGTACCGTGGAGTTCCTTTCAGATGAATCCGATTTGGCCGCTGGGGAGAAAATTTTCCAGACCAACTGTGTTGCATGTCATACACAAGATGGAGGCGGGTCCATTGGACCTAACCTAACCGATAAATATTGGATTTTGGGTGGAGGTATCAAAAATGTGTTCACCACAATTTCAGAAGGAGGTCGTGACGGTAAAGGGATGATTGCGTGGAAGCAAAGCTTAAAACCTGCGGAAATAGCTCAGGTGGCCAGTTATGTCATTTCATTGGGGGGAACCACTCCTGCCAATCCAAAGGAACCTGAAGGAGAAATCTGGATAGATCCCAATGCTCCTGAAGAAGCCAACGGAACAGAATCTGAAACGGAGGAAATCGCACCGGAAGAAATGGAGCAGGCCACCGATTCAACAGAAGTTGCCATGAATTAGTCCATTTGGACCTTCTGGCAATAATATATTATCCATAAACACAAATGCGATGGAAGAAAATTTTAGGGATTCCATAGGCACAATCACACAAGAAGGTAAAAGGAACTGGATTTTTCCAAAGAAACCTAGCGGAAGGTATTATGATTACCGAAAGTACGTAAGTTACTTTTTGCTGGTTTTCTTGATAGCTGCACCGTTTATCAAGATTAACGGGCACCAATTTCTCCTGTTCAATGTGCTGGATAGGCGCTTCAACATATTTGGGGTTCCATTTTGGCCCCAGGATTTTCATCTTGTGGTGATATCCATGGTTATTGGAGTAATTTTCATTGCACTGTTTACGGTCGCTTATGGTCGTATTTTTTGCGGATGGATGTGCCCGCAGACCATCTTCTTGGAAATGGTGTTCCGTCGCATCGAATTTTGGATTGATGGGGACAGAGGGGCACAAATGCGTTTGGCGAAAGCTCCTTGGACAGGAAAAAAGATTAGAAAAAGAGTATTGAAATGGAGCGTTTTCTTCATTATCTCCTTTTTTATCGCCAATGTTTTTTTGGCCTATTTAATCGGTAGCGACCAACTTTTGGCCTACATCACCGATGGACCCATGGCTCATTTGGATACTATGGTTCCGTTATTGATTTTCACCGGGGTGTTCTATTTCATCTTCGCGTGGTTCAGGGAGCAAGTATGCATTATTGCCTGTCCATATGGTAGATTGCAAGGGGTGCTTTTGGATGATAAATCCATTGTGGTGGCTTACGACCATAAACGTGGCGAAGGTGAAAACGGCCGCAAAAAGTTCAGGAAAAATGAGGATAGGGAGGCACTGGGACATGGTGATTGTATCGATTGCCTACAATGTGTGAATGTATGCCCTACGGGAATTGACATCCGAAATGGGACTCAATTGGAATGTGTGAACTGTACCGCATGTATTGATGAGTGTGATCACATTATGGACAGTATCAACAAACCAAAGGGTTTGATTCGCTATGCCAGTGAAGATGAGATTACCAATAACAATAAGTTCAAGTTTACTCCCCGTATGAAAGGGTATACCGCAGTACTTTTCGTTTTGATAGGTGTGTTGGTCGGAATGTTATTTATGCGGAACGAAGTGGAAGCCAATGTTTTGAGATTGCCGGGACAATTGTACGAGCGCAAGGAGAACAATATCATCAGTAACGTGTACACCTACAAATTGGTGAACAAGACTGCAAAGGATATCGAAAATGTATCTTTTGAATTGATGTCACATAACGGGGAAATCAAAATGGTTTCACAGGATAAGTTTACCGTTCCCGCAGAGGAGCTTACAGAAGGAACATTGTTCATCGAAATAAACGCTTCGGCATTGAACGGTGACAAGGATAAACTGAAGATTGGGGTTTATAGTGGGGATAAACTCATAGAAACCACGGTGACACAGTTTTTGGCACCAAGGAGTTATAATTAAAAAATACAGAGATGAAAATTAATTGGGGAACAGGAATCGTATTGGCTTTTATCGGCTTCATTGGGTTTATCCTATACTTTGTGGTACGGATGAGTACCGATGATAGCGCCAACCACGATTTGGTGACAGAGGAATATTATAAAAAGGAATTGTCCTATCAACAGGATATTGATGCCTCAAAAACCGCGAAGGAAATGAATGCCAACCTCAAGGTTGAAAAAACGGCAGAGGGTCTGGTGATTGCGTTTCCGGAACGTTTCGACCCCAAAAAAATAAGTGGAACAGTGTCCCTATACAGACCGTCTAACAAGCACTTGGACACAGACTTTCCTATAAGTTTGTCCAATACACATTTGCTCATACCTGACAATCGTTTGGTGGACGGTCGCTGGGACATTTCCATTAACTGGCAATACGAAGGTAATTCCTTTTTACATAAAGAAAAATTAGTGTACTGATCATGTTGACCTCTGCGTTGGTTTTGGGACTGTTAGGAAGCTTGCACTGCTTGGGCATGTGTGGGCCGATAGCCTTTATGCTACCTTTGGACCATGCCAATCAGGTTAAAAAGACAGCTCAGTTGTCCATTTATCATTTTGGAAGACTGTTGGCATACGGAATCATCGGAGTGCTTTTCGGACTTTTGGGCAAGGGATTGTCCCTGTTCGGAATCCAACAGAAGCTTTCCATTGGCATTGGAGTACTCATGATCGTCCTTGTACTTATTCCAGCAAAACATCTGAACGGACATAAATTATTATCGCCCATTTACTCCATAATCGCCAAGGTGAAATACAAACTTGGGACAGAGCTCAAAAAAAGGACACCGGATACTTTTTTGACCATAGGGTTTTTGAATGGCTTCCTTCCCTGCGGATTGGTGTATATGGCGCTTTTGGGAGCCATGGCCATGGGAAACCCTTTGGAAGGTGGGCTCTACATGATGGTTTTTGGTTTGGGCACCGTACCTTTAATGTCCCTGGTGGTCTATTCCAAAGGAATGTTCAGTACAGCCATAAAGTCTAGAATACAGAAATTGATACCGGTATTTGTGGTCATCATTGGTGTTTTGTTTATTGTGCGTGGGCTTGGATTGGGAATACCCTATGTTTCCCCAAAAGCAGCTCCGGCCGACACCGTTTCGGCGACCATAGAATGCCATCAACCCTAAAAATCGAATCTAGAATGAAAATAACATCAGCGGAAGAAGCGGTAGGAATTGTAAAATCAGGCGACCGGGTCTTTTTCCAGGGCGCGGCAATGACCCCAAATGAATTGATAGATGCACTCTGCGAACGTCACAAGGAGTTAAAGGAAGTTGAGATAATTTCCATCCACACTGAAGGCGATGCAAAATATACCAGGGCACCTTATTGCGAAGCGTTTACCCTAAATGCCTGTTTTGTAGGCGGCAATGTAAGGCCATTTGTAAACACTTATATGGGAGACTATATCCCTGTTTTTTTAAGTGAGATTCCTTGGTTGTTTGCTGACGAATATTTGCCTTTGGATGTGGCCTTCGTGCAGGTGTCACCACCAGATAAACATGGGTATTGCTCTTTGGGAGTCTCTGTGGATGTAGCATTGCCAGCGGTAAGAACAGCAAAAAAGATTGTAGCGCAGATAAACCCTAAAGTGCCACGCACCCATGGTACGGGAATTGTCCATATCGACGAAATAGAGTTCGCGATAGAGGTTGACCGTCCCATCCATCAGCATGACCCGACACAGCCATCGGAAGTGGAACACGAGATTGGCCGTCATGTGGCCTCCCTTATAGAAGATGGCGCTACACTACAAATGGGAATAGGAAACATCCCAAATGCCGTGCTTTCCAACTTGGGCAACCATAAAAACCTGGGAATCCATACAGAGATGTTCTCGGATGGCGTTCTGCCATTATTGCAAAGTGGTGTCATCAATGGGAAGGAAAAGGCGGTGAAAAGAGGTAAGATAGTGAGCTGTTTTGCCGTAGGCTCCCAAAAACTGTACGACTTTATAGACGATAACCCGATATGCGACTTTAGGGATTCCGGTTATACCAACGATACGGCAAGAATCCGGAGAAACCCAAAAGCGACCGCAATCAATAGTGCCATTGAAATAGACCTTACCGGGCAGGTCTGCGCGGATACCATTGGAGGCTACCAGTTCTCCGGAGTAGGTGGCCAAATGGATTTTATGAGAGGCGCATCCCTTTCAAAAGGGGGTAAGCCCATCATAGCCATGTCCTCAACGACCAAAAAAGGGGTTTCCAAGATCACACCCTTTTTAAAACAAGGTGCGGGGGTGACCACCACTCGCGCGCACATGCATTATGTGGCCACTGAATATGGAGTGGTAAACTTATTTGGAAAGAATCTGCACCAACGTGCCGAAGCATTGATTTCCATTGCACACCCAGACCATAGAGAGGCATTGGAAAAGGCAGCCTATGAAAGATTTCACGGTTAAACAAGCAATCAAATCTAAAAAAAAGAGGGGGCAATCCTAGGATTGCCCCCTCTTTTTTTGAATTACATGAAACCAATTAAATGTAATCCATCAAATTTTAAAGGTGATTACCGGAGCTTCTGAATGATTGGCAATGTCTTCTCCGATACTTCCCATAAAGAAATGGGATAACCCTTTTCTTCCATGGGTTGGGATGCCAATAAGGTCGGCGCCTATTTTTTTGCTATAGTTTATCACACCTTTTTCAACGGTATAGTCGTTAAAGATTTCAACTTCCATGCCTACATTGGCCTCGTTCAAAAACTTGGAGATTTTAGAATAGGCGTCGTTGGTACTCATAAATTCGTCTCCCGGTGTGTTGATGTATACCAAATGTAATTTAGATTCCAAAAGCTTGGCCATTTCTATTGCTTTTTTCAGAGCGGGTACACTTTCATGTTCGAAATCGCTCGCGAAGACAAAGTTTTTTGGATTAAAATTGTCCGCTTCGTTCCCTTTGATGACCAATACGGGAACATCAGAGGTTCTCACCACCCTTTCGGTGTTGGAGCCAATAAAGATTTCTTGCAAGCCATCTGCTCCGTTGGAGCCCATAACAATCAGGTCTGCCTTATGCTTTTCGGCTACCTCTGCTACTTCGCTGAATACTTTGTAGTGTTTGATCACAGGGGTAACCGTGATATCCTTTAGATAAGGCTTGTCCAAAAAATCGGAAAAACGTTTCTCGCCAAGTTTAATAAGGTGTACCACCTGTTCTTGGGAAATATATCCAGATTCTCCCATAATGGCTGGAGAAAGCTCCAACATATGGAGAACAAATAGTTCGGCATTTTGTTCCTTGGCCAACGAGGCAGCCACTTTCAGTGCCTTTTCTGATTGATTTGAAAAATCAACGGGTACGATTATACTTTTCATTTTATTGCTTTTTTAGGTTAAACGGTCATGGAAAATATTCGGGTATTTGGTTTTTCTCGATGCATCTTTAGGTCAAAGGCCATACTGACGTTTCTGACAAAAGGCCTGCCTTTGGCTGTCACCTTTATGGTTTTGTCTTCTATTTCAACAAGGCCATCTGCCTCCAGTTCGGATAGGTTGGCCAGTATGTTTTCAAAATCAACGACTTCTCTTTCTTCAGGTTTCCAATTTGTCTCAAATCGACACATAATATTGAGGATGTGTTTTCTTAGTATCTGGTCTTCCTCATTTAATATGTGTCCTCTAAAAATAGGGATAACTCCATGTGAAACCAAATTCTGATATTCTTCCACATTTTTCACATTTTGGGCAAATCCGTACCAACTATCACTGATGCTGGAGGCACCCAGACCTATCATTAGATTAGTTTTAGAAGCGGTGTAGCCCATAAAATTTCGGTGCAAGGTTCCATTTTCCATGGCTTGTTTGAGGCTGTCTGTGGGAAGGGCGAAATGGTCCATGCCAACATCCTTATAACCGAAGCCCGAAAGCATTCTCTTGCCCATCTCGTACTGAGCCTTTTTTTCTATGGAAGATGGGAGGTCCTCTTCTTTGTACCCGCGCTGACCATTGCCCTTGAGCCATGGCACATGGGCATAGCTGTAGAAGGCTATGCGATCCGGTTTTATGGCATTGGTCTTCATTATCGTTTGTTCCACATCGGAACAATTTTGAAAAGGAAGTCCATATATTATATCGTGACCTACAGAAGTGTACCCTATCTCACGGGCCCATTCAGTAACATTTTTTACGTTTTCAAACGGTTGGATCCTGTTTATGGCACGTTGTACGGTGAGGTTGTAATCCTGTACGCCAAAACATACCCTTCTAAAACCGACATCGTAAAGTGCTTGTAAATGCTCTTTGGTGGTATTGTTGGGGTGACCTTCAAAACTGAACTCCATGTCGTCTGCCTTTTTGCCCAGACGAACAATTCCATTGATTAGCATCCTTAAATTTTCAGGTGAAAAGAAGGTGGGTGTTCCTCCGCCAAGGTGAAGCTCTTTGATTACAGGCCTAAACCCCATCAGTTCCACGTACAATTCCCATTCCTTTAAAACTGCTGATATATATGGACTTTCCACGTCGTGCCTTTTAGTGATGCGCTTGTGGCAACCACAAAAAGTGCACATACTCTCGCAAAAGGGTAGGTGTATATAAATGCTGATTCCCTCATCGGGATTTTCCTCGAAAGCTTGTATCACGCTTGATCTCCATTTTTTTCCTGAAAAACTCTCCATGTCCCAATAGGGAACAGTAGGATAACTCGTATATCGAGGGCCGGGAACATTATATTTTTGAACTAATTCGCACATAAGCTGCATGCCTTTACATTATAGGTCAAAAGTACTTTTGATGGTTTGCAAAAAACATGATAATTGTCAGTATTGCCATCCCAGGTATCACTACTGCATAAATGATTGTAGAACATCCGTCATAAAAAAGGCCCAGACAAGTTAATCTGGACCCTTTTCTGGGTTATGTTTGGTGATTTAATTTTGCATTATAAAGTTAATGGGTATGCTGTATTTAACACTTACGGGCTTACCTCTTTGCTCACCTGGTTTCACTTTGGGCAATGCGGCGATAATTCGTCCGGCCTCTTGTTCCAATAATTTGTCCGGCCCTCTTTTTTCTATACCTACGACCCTTCCGTTGGTATCAATCACGAACTGTACGTAAACTCTACCTGTAATTCCCATCTCTAAAGCGGATGAAGGGTAGCTGAAATTTGCCTTAATGTGTTCCTGAATCTTTTTGTTAAAACAGGCTTTGCGTTCCGCTTGGGTCTGTAAGTCCTCACATCCTGGAAAAACAGGTACGTGTTCAATAACGGCGAAAGGCACTATGACTTCCTCCTCAACTTCTTCCACATCAACATCCTCAATTCGGACTACAGCATCCTCAATATAAGTTTCTTGGCTACTCTCGGTACTTTCTATTATGGTCTCTTTTACATCTTCCACATCATCCACTATCTCAATAACAGCCGGAGCAGAAGGTGGCGGTGGCGGCGGAGCGGTACGTATCATTTCGGTAATAGGTACATCTTCCTTAAGCTCGTCGGTTAGTTGTACAACTTCAGAAACTTTGGATTCCTCTTCATAGAACTTTACTTCAAAAGATTGCCATGTCATGAACAATACCGAAGTAAGTCCTATCATAAAATATAGACTGCTGTTGCGTCCGATTTCTACGTTTGGGTTCTTTTTTGGTTTCATGACTTCTACTATTTAACTAAGTTAAAGGTAGTTTTCTTCCAAATCAGAAAATATGATAAACGTCATGCTTCGGTACTGAACAATACTCTGTAAACTCTATATTCCGCGGTTCTTGATTATTGGAATACAATGGCTTCCACTAAAATATGGCAGCAGTCCCAAATGTATCTCTTATATAAATAATATTTAAACCTGTTTTTTCTTTTCGTTTTCCCAAATTAGGGCGGCAGCTCCACAAATGGCGGCGGTTTTTCCTTCCATGGCAGAATGGAGGAGTTTTACCTTCCCTTTATAAACGTCCAACAAGAAACCGTTAAAGTATTTTTCCAAAGGTGTCATGATCCATTTGCCACTATTGGTAAGGCCACCCATTAAAATGAATGCTTCGGGTTGGGTGAAGGCCGTAAAGTTGGCCAAGGCCTGTGCCATAATTCGGGCAGTGTAGTCGAATGCCTTGAGGGCAATTTCGTCGCCTTCTTCGGCGGCTTGGGTAATGTCCTCGCCGTGAAGGTCGTTATAGGCAATATCCCTGAACCTGCTATCCACTAGATATTTGCTCTGCATATACATTACAGTGCGTTTTAACCCAGTGGCTGAAACATAGGCTTCCAGTCCGCCTTTTACACCGAGTCCGGTAAGTCTACCATCGCCTATGGTCATGTCTACATGACCCAATTCTCCAGCGAAACCATCAAAACCGTCAATAAGTTGACCGTTGGCAACAATTCCTGCTCCAAAACCGGTGCCCAGAGTAATTACTATAAAATCTGTCATATTCTTGGCACCTCCAAACAGCATTTCCCCCAAAGCGGCCGCACTGGCATCGTTCATTATACGGATGGGCATATCCAATCGCTGTTTGAGTAGTTTTACCAAGGGAACGCTTCCTTTCCATGCCAGATTACTGGCACTTTCAATGGTGCCATTTTTGCTTGATGCATTTGGTGCCCCAATACCGCAGCCGATTATGTTGGCATCTTTCCCGAAATTATCTAAAAGCTCATCAACGGTAGATTTTATCTTATCCAAGTAATTATCCAAGTTGGGATATTCTTTGGTCCTAAAAAATGTTTTTTCGTAGCACTCGCCATGTTCATTTACCAAACCTATCTTGGTTTTGGTTCCCCCTATATCAATTCCTATTACTAAATCCATTTTAATATTACGTTGTGGTTTGGTCCCTAAATATAACCAATATGGTAGCAATAAAATAGCTCGTTAGAATTTTATAGTGACTCTTTTTTTTGGGAAAATCAGGGATAAAAATAGAAGTTACTGATATCTGTCATGTTTTAGGTCACAGGTCGATTCTACTTTTGAAATGAGAATTGAAATCAATAAATATAATAGGTATGAGCAGTTTGAATAAAATATTAATTCCTTTTGATTTTTCCGAAGCATCAGTTAACGCTTTGGAATATGTGGTCAATTTTGTAGGCACCGAAAAACCCATTGGTATCCTTGGTCTGTATGTGGGTGCGATGCCCATAAGTGCATCTGACAATGAAAAACTGGGAAAGGATTTTTTCAAAGTGTTGGACTCTTTCGGGGTACGATTAAAAGTTGCCCCTGAGTTCATTACAGATACAGGAGAAGTGATTGGAACTATCCTGTTGGCACAAGAAGAGAATAACGCCGATTTGATTATGATGGGTACCATGGGCGATAAAATCACTGATGAAGCCATAACCAATACCTCAAAATTAGTATTGGAAGCCAACTGTCCTGTGATTTCCATCCCCTATGGAACCGAAATCAAGGACCCTAAGAACATTGCTTTGGTAATGGGCGGGGAACGCATTGATGATAAAGAAGTTTTGAGCACACTCTTAGATGTAGCTAGAATTTTTGACGCCAGGATCCACGTGCTTACCATTTATAAAGATTCGATATACGATGAAGAGGCTGTAAAGGAATCCAACGAGAATTTATTGGAATACTACTTGGAGCATTTTTATGCGGATCATACATTCACTAAAAATGAAGACATAGAGCAAGGCATTTTGGATTATATCGTAGAGAAAAGCATTGACCTGTTAACTATATTGCCAAGAAACCATACCGAAAAAAGTACTCCATCGGAGGGCAGGCTAACTAAACTGTTGACCTTGCACTCCGAGATACCGGTTTTGGCTTTGGACTAAATCATATGTTGATAGCATGCGCACATTTTTTTACAAGTTTTTCTTGTTTTTAAATCATATCACAATCAATGCTGTGATAACCTTCTTCATGGTAATATGAGCTAGGTTTATGAATTCAGCGATTAAGTAAAAGAGAGGCGATTCATCATCCTTATGGCACCATTGTTATCGGTTCAGTAGATGTGGAGCTTCGATTTATTTAAACATAGGCATGAGTACAGCCAAAAAACCAAAGTAAGTGTGGATTGGAAAATATCTGGCCATAATGAAAACGTGGTTACAAAAAGGAGCGTATGTGAGCAAAGCCATTCAATTGGCGCACTCTTTCCATATCAATTTTGATAAATTTGCCATTCAAGCCTTAGGTGGGACCATGAATGGTGGACCGCTCATCGATTCGCACCACAGCTTGACAGAACATTTTTAAGAAGCAATACAGTGAGTGATAAGAGCATCTTTAATATAGAAAACTTAGGGGTACCTAAATATAGGTCGCCCCTTCAGCTTAGTACCGTAAAGGGAGACCGTATTTTCAATTTTGTAAGCGAGTCCGATAGACTGGTCTTCGACATTTCCATGGACTACTATAATCAATGCTTGAATGATGGAGAGTCACCCATTTGCATGGAAAAAGCAGGGCCAAGGCAGAACATATTTTTTGATGCAAAAAACACTACCGCAGCAATCGTAACATGCGGAGGGCTCTGTCCCGGCATCAACAATGTAATCCGGGGTTTAGTGATGGCCTTGCATTACTTCTACGGAATAAAAAAAATTGTTGGTATTCCTTACGGCTATGAAGGGCTCAACCCTGAAAAAGGACATGAGTTGATAGAGTTGACGCCCGATAAGGTCAAGGATATTCATCAATTTGGAGGTACATTTTTAGGTTCGTCCCGTGGCGGTCAAGATGTATCGGTAATGGTAGATACCCTTGAAAATAACAAAATAGACATGCTCTTTGCTATCGGAGGGGATGGAACTTTGAAAGGTGTGAATGCCATAGGGGACGAAATCACCAAAAGAGATGCAAAAATCAGCGTTGTAGGGATTCCAAAGACCATTGACAATGATATTGATCTAATCGATGAATCCTTCGGTTTCCAAACTGCTTTTGATGTGGCCAGTCCCATTCTTAGGGATGCCCATAACGAAGCTACCGGAGCCTACAATGGTATTTCTATCATTAAATTAATGGGGAGGGATAGCGGTTTTATAGCAGCATCGGCCGCTTTGGCCATGCCCGTGGTCAACTTTGTGTTGGTTCCGGAAATGGATTTTTCACTGGAGGGGGAAAATGGATTTTTTGCCGCTCTGGAACAAAGGCTGCTTCAGAAAAAGCATGCGGTAATTGTAGTGGCCGAGGGAGCAGGGCAGCAACTTTTCAAGGATAGACAAATTGTGACCGATGCATCAGGAAATGTTCAACATGAAGATATCGGGGTTTTCCTAAAGGAAAAAATATCGGAATACTTCAAAGGAAAGAGTCCTGTGACCATCAAATATATCGACCCCAGTTACATAGTACGTTGTGCACCTGCCAACTCCAGCGATAGCGTATACTGTAGTGGATTGGCCTATCATGCGGTGCACGGGGCCATGGCCGGAAAAACCAAATTTGTGGCCAGTCGGGTGAACAACAGGTATGTGTATATTCCCATTAGTGAAGTAACCAAAAAGCGCAAGAAAATTGATTTGGAGGGCGAATTTTGGTTTTCCGTATTACAGAGTACAGGGCAGCCTTTTTTCTTGGGCTAAAATTAGGATTTAAGCTGACAATTGTCATTAAATAGTATCTTTACTAGGCTTAGATTTGAATATAATCAAAACAATAATCATGGAAGTACATGTTCAATATCAAAAGATGATGACCAGTGAATCATTGACCCAATTATTAATGAAAAAACTGGAAGGTTTGGAAACAAAATATAACTGGTTGATCAAGGCCAATGTGTTATTCAAAACAGAGAACGATAAAACGGGAGAAGGCAAGATCTGTGAAATTGAATTGAGCGCTCCCGGACCAAGAATTTTTGCAAAGTCCAATACCGACGATTTTGAGAAATCCATGTCTAAAACTGTTGAGGATTTAAGAAGACAACTTGAAAAGCGGCAGGCAACTTTTGCCTCGCATTAATAAATTAGGCATTTGCTGCGCATGACTCTTTAAAACAATAGTGATGAAACTCAAATTAATAGGCATAGGTCTACTACTACTTGTACTTGCAAGCTGTTCTTCAACCAAGTTGGTGAGTACTTGGAAGAACCCTGACAATGTGGTTTTTGATGCCTATCAAGTCCTGGTCGTGGGTATGGTAAAAGATGATGCGGCCAGAATGGAATTTGAGGATAGATTTGTCCATGCCTTGAAAGAGCAAGGGGTAGAGGCCATGCGCAGCATTGACCTGTTCGATGTGGAATTTACTTCAGCTGAAAGGTCGGAGCAAGAATTGAAAGAGGTAGAAGAACAACTACTGGACAAGGGCTTTGATGCCATTCTGTTTACCAAGGTGGTGGGTGCAGAAAATAGAAGGACTTTTCGGGAACGCATCAACAATATTGATAAAATGATGCTCAGGTTCAGTAACGATTATTTAGAGCATCAGGATATCTACTACAATTCCGAATATTATGACAGCTTTAATGTGTACCATGCAGAAACATCTCTCTACTGTATATGTGTAGGTGAGGAAATAGAGCTTATCTGGAGGGGCGATGTGGATGTTACCGAGCCCGAAAATGTTAACAAGACTATTGATTCTTATATTAAATTGATTACAAGATCAATGGGTGAGCAAGATGTAATCTTTAATTAGAAAGGCCGATAGCCTCCAAAACACCTAGAAAATCCAATGCAATCAACACTGGGATTGCTACTAGGATAACAATCAATATAAAAACCATGATCCGTAAAAATCCGACCATGAGTTTGTTTCCTATGCTAATTTCATCTGCCATAATAGTGTAATTTATAACAATTTAAGAAAATATTTGCACATTTCCTTAAGTGTTGTTTCCACTATTCGATTAACGGATAATTTATAGGTATGTGTTGTTGGAAACGTTATTCGGTATCACCTCTTTTTTTACTGAGCAGTTTTCCAAGTTCCTCCAAGGTAATTCCTTTGGTTTCCGGCATCATAAAAATCACCCAAAGTAATTGAAGCACCATCATAACTGCAAAAAAGATAAAAATTGGCCATGGATTCTCCTTGAAGATGCCTATCTCCGCATCCAAAAAGGTAGGGGTGAGCAAGGTAATCAATGCAGCAAAGACCCAATGTGTCCCAGTACCCCATGATTGCCCGTAGGAGCGAACCTTGTTCGGGAATATCTCAGAAATAAACACCCAAATGACCGCGCCCTGCCCTACCGCGTGCGACGCAATAAAAATCAAGATGAAAGTCAGCAATAATATCGAGTTGGCCCCTGAATAGAAACACCATCCCACCATGGCCAAACTCACAATGTATCCGATGGACCCCATGTACATGAGCTGTTTTCTACCCAGTTTATCGATAAGGGATATGCCCACAAAGGTGAAAATCAAATTAATTACCCCAATGGATATGGAGCTAAAGAGCGATTCACCTGAAGCGAGACCTGCCCGCTCCAAAATTTCCGGTGCGTAGTACAGCACAAAATTTATCCCAGATAGTTGATTGAAAAAGGCAATTAAAAAAGCTAACACCAAAGGTTTATTGTACTTCCCGGAAAACAAACCTTCACTGGTTTTTTCCTTGGTCTCCACTATGGCAATTTTGATTTGTTCCAGATGAAGTGAGGCCTTGTCCTTTGCAATTCCCAAGAGCGTAATGGACTCGATGACCACGGCATCGGCCTTATCCTTCATTAAAAGCCATCTGGGGCTGTTTGGAATTTTGAACACCATGATGGTATAGATCAGAGCGGGAAGGCCCTCAATGCCCAACATCCAGCGCCAAGCTATGCTTTCATCAAAAATGATTCCGATGAGATAGTTGGAGATAAAAGCCAATAGAATCCCAAAAACAATATTGAACTGGTACATGGCCGTGAGCCTTCCTCGGGTCTGTGCAGTAGATATCTCTGAAATGTAAACAGGAGCGGCTACCGATGATGCTCCTACCCCAACACCGCCTATAAACCTAAAAAACGAAAAACTGTAAGCTTCCGGGGCAAAGGCCGAGCCAAGTGCCGATGCGAAATACAGAATGCCTATCCAGAACAAGGTTTTCTTTCTTCCCAAACGATCCGTGGGAATTCCGCCAAAAAGCGAACCCAAAACGGTTCCCCACAATGCCATGGACATGATAAAGATACCGTGGAACGTAAAAATGGAATCGCCCAAAAACCAGTTGGTGCCCCAAATTTCTTTTATGGGCTGGTTGGCCCCGGAGATTACTACGGTGTCGAACCCAAACAAAAAGCCCGCTAGGGCCGCCGTCAAGGAAATTCTAAAAATACGTTTGTCCATGGAGGATGAATTTTGCTAAAGCTAACCAAAATTTATAAAATCTTGGAAATGTATTTCATGATCAATTCCGAAGCACCTTTATTGGCGTTGATGTAATTGGCGTTGATAGCTCCAATATTTTTGATAGAAATAGGTTTGTTCAATAGCTCATTCATCAAATTGTCAAAACTATCCTGACTGGAGATAGGGATAATCCCTCCTTCGTTGACCAAGTCCTCCGCTTCCTTGAAGCCTTCAAACTGTGGCCCTATGATAATTGGGATGCCGAAGACCGCTGGTTCCATAGTATTGTGAAGCCCCGTGGCAAAGCCTCCACCGACATAGGCCATATTGGCATAACTGTAAATTTTGGTCAGTAAACCAATCGTATCAATTACTAGAACATCGACCTCTTTCAGGTTTTGGTCTCCCAATTCGGAATAGCGAAGCACGGATTTTTTAAGTGCAGCGGTTATTTTGTCAACATGGGCTGGCTTGATTTCATGAGGGGCAATTACAAACTTTATTTTTTCGGGAGTGGAGTTGATGTAATTGATCAAGATTTTTTCATCTTCGGGCCATGTACTGCCGGCCACCAAACACAGTTGATTGTTCTTAAAACCGTCCATGAAGTCCAATTGGTTGTTCCGTTTCAAAATTTCGGACACGCGGTCCAATCGAGTATCGCCGCCAACACTGGAATTTTTTATTCCGATGGATTCCAACAGCTTTTTCGATTTCTCATTCTGCACAAAATAATGGTCAAACTTTCCTAGGCTCTTTCTCATAAATCCTCCAAAGGATTTAAAATATATCTGTCTATCTGAGAAAATGGCCGATACCAAAATGGTAGGAATATTTCTTTTTTTGAGTTGATATAAATAATTGGGCCAGACCTCGTACTTGACAAAAATGGCCAATTGGGGATTTACTATATTTAAAAATCGCTTCACTTTATGATGGCTGTCCATGGGTAGGTACACCACGACATCTGCCACCGAAGTATTCTTTTTGACTTCGTAGCCCGAGGGTGAAAAAAAGCTGAGAACCAATTTGTGTTCAGGATACTTGGAGCGTAACCGTTCCAAAATAGGAAGACCTTGTTCAAACTCGCCCAAAGAGGCCACGTGCATCCAAATGGTTTTGTCCCCTTGGTTCAATTTTTCTTCCAATAATGGAAAAGTTCTCTTCCTGCCTTGAACGAATAATTTGATCTTGGCATTGAAAAGGGCAATCACCCTAAGAACGAGCCAAGCAATATTGATAAGTATGTTGTACAGAAAACGCAAGAATATCTTTTTCGCTAAAATACATTCTTTCGGTCAGAGACCATTATGGCATCTTAATTTCTTAATTTTGACGTATTAATTTATTCGGATGAAAAAAATTCAAATGGTTGACCTAAAAGGTCAATATGAAGGTATAAAGACCGAGGTCAATGAAGCCATTGCGGAAATCTTGGATTCTTCTGCATTTATAAACGGCCCCCATGTACAAGCTTTTCAAAATGAGCTACAGGAGTATTTGGGCGTTAAACATGTGATTCCATGTGCCAATGGGACGGATGCGCTCCAAATATGTATGATGGGCCTTGGGTTGAAACCAGGTGATGAGGTAATTACGGCTGACTTTACCTTTGCGGCAACCGTGGAAGTAATCGGTCTTTTGCAGTTAACGCCTGTTTTGGTAGATGTAGAGCCCGATACCTTTAATATAGATGTGAAAGCCATTGAAAAGGCGATTACTCCAAAAACAAAGGCAATAGTCCCCGTTCATCTATTTGGTCAATGTTCCAATATGGACGAGATCATGGAGTTGGCCAAAAAACACGATTTGTATGTTGTAGAGGATAATGCCCAAGCCATTGGTGGGTCCTATTATTCAAAAGATGGTTCCAAACTAAAGGCAGGAACCATTGGTCATGTTGGGGCCACATCGTTTTTCCCATCCAAGAATTTGGGTTGTTATGGTGATGGCGGCGCTATTTTTACCAACGATGATGATTTGGCACATATAATCCGTGGTATCGTAAACCATGGAATGTACAAAAGATATTATCACGATGTGGTAGGTGTCAACTCGCGTTTGGATTCTATTCAAGCGGCCGTTTTAAGGGCAAAGCTGCCAAAATTGGACTATTACAACCAAAAGCGTTGGGAAGCTGCGTCAAAATATTCCCAAGCATTCAAAGGACAGGAACATATTGTGACGCCAAAAATATCATGTGGTTACGATAGCAAGAAAAGTGTATGTGATTGCCACGTATTTCATCAGTATACATTACGGATTACCAATGGCAAAAGAGATGCGCTCGTGCAACATTTAAATGATAACGACGTTCCTTGTGGTGTATATTATCCGGTTCCTTTGCATAAACAGAAGGCTTATGTGGACGACCGATACAACGAAGAGGACTTTCCTGTGACCAATCAATTGGTTAACGAAGTGATTTCTCTTCCGATGCATACCGAGCTGGATGATGAACAAATTGAATATATAACCAGTTTGGTAATCGACTTCGTAAACAAATAAAAATGAAAATACTCGTAACAGGTGGTTTGGGCTTTATTGGTTCCCACACCGTTGTTGAACTACAGAATGAAGGTTTTGAAGTGGTCATTGTAGATAACCTTTCCAATTCATCCATCAAGGTGTTGGATGGTATTGAGGCCATTACAGAAAAGAAACCTCTTTTTGAAGAATTTGACCTTCGTGATAAGCCCAAGGTTCAAGATTTCTTCCAAAAACACAGTGATGTTGTCGGAGTAATTCACTTTGCGGCATCAAAGGCTGTGGGAGAAAGCGTGGAAGAACCACTTCTGTACTACGAGAACAACCTTGGTGTACTAGTCTATATTCTTCAGGAGTTGAAGAAAAAGGGCGGTGCGAGTTTCATCTTTAGTAGTTCCTGTACAGTTTATGGTCAAGCTGACGAAATGCCGATAACTGAGTCAGCCCCGGTTAAACCTGCTGAATCCCCATACGGTAATACCAAGCAGGTGGGAGAGGAAATTATTAGGGATACCTGCAAGGTGAATCCAGACCTTAAAGCCATTGCATTGCGATATTTCAATCCGATCGGAGCGCACCCATCAGGAAAAATTGGAGAATTGCCCATTGGTGTTCCTCAAAACTTGGTCCCTTTTATTACCCAAACAGGTATTGGACTTCGCGAGCAGCTTTCTGTTTTTGGCGATGATTACCCAACTGAAGATGGCACCTGTATCAGGGATTACATCCATGTGGTTGATTTGGCCAAAGCCCACGTAGCGGCATTGCAACGTCTTTTGAAGGATAAAAATGAAACTAATTACGAGGTCTTCAATTTGGGCACAGGAACAGGAAGTTCTGTATTGGAGGTGATACAAAGCTTTGAACGTGTTTCCGGGGAAAAACTCAATTACAAAATTGTGGATAGAAGGTCAGGAGATATAATCCAAGCTTATGCCGATACCAAAAGAGCCAATGAAGTACTTGGGTGGAAAGCAAAATCCAGTCTGGATGATGCTATGAAGTCCGCTTGGGAGTGGGAAAAAATAGTAAGAAGTTAGGTTGTTGTAATCCCAAATCTTGATTTGTACGTACATAGAGTATGCTTCCCAACTACAATAACAGTTTGGAGTTGCTGGAAAGTGTCCAGCAAGAGCAGCTCTACCAAAAACTTTTGCTGCAGCTCAAAAAGGATTTTGAATTGGCCAATGTGCCTATTAACCTTCCTTTGGATATAGCTCCCGAGGAACTGAAAAGTATCATTCACGAAAAAATCTACTTTTTAATAGTGGAAAAGTTCCCGGAATATCTCAACCTATTATATGTAGTGGATATCTCGGAAAAAGAAATTAAAAAGATAGCTCCGTCGGATGTTGTTGACATTTCGGCGGAGGTATCCTTTTTATTATTAAAAAGGGAATGGCAAAAAGTGTGGTACAAGGCCAAATATAGCCACTGAACTTTTGGTCACACCTTCACATAAATTCCCCTCTTGTCCATAAAATAGCCAACTGCCCAGCAAGTGAGCATTACCCAAAGGGCAAATAAGAGCGAACCCATATAGCCACCGGACCAAGAGATAAATATGTTGTCGGCAATCCATCTGTAGAGAGATTCCCCATTCATGTCTATGGCAAAAAGTGTGATGATAAATATTTCCGATAGTAAATAAATAAATAAGGTGTTCTTGCCGAAAACTTCAAAAAAGTAGCTCCAACTTTTGGCTTTTTTCATGTCCAAAACGTAGATAAGAATAGCAATAGCCATCAAATCGATTCCACAAGTAAGCAATACAAAAGAGCTTGTCCAGAGTTTTTTGTTGATGGGTAAAACTAGGTCCCACGCCAAACCAGCAAAGATCAGTGCAAACCCAAACATCATCAATTTGGCTACTGTTTCATAATTCTGTCCGTTGTTCTGGATAAATCTACCCGCCAAATAACCAATGATCACATTTACAATAGCTGGGAGTGTGCTCAGCAATCCTTCGGGATCAAAAGCAATGCCTTCGCCGTGGTACATGTGGTTTGGTCCAATTAACCATTCATCCAATTTAAGAACCGCATTTCCTGTCAATGTAAGGTCTCCCAAACCAATTAGGATGAGATGGTAGCCAACCAAAAATGCCAAGCTCAGCCAAATGGCCGTTTTGGTCTTTACAAAATATAGGATGATGGAGGCGAACATATAACATAGCGCAATGCGTTGCAAAACCCCAAAGACACGCGTCTCCGAAAATGGTTTTAGTTGACCATCATCAAAAAAAGGATACCAATACATTAAAAAGCCCAGTAGAAAAATAATCGCCGTCCGTTTCAAAACTTTTTTGAAAAACGCAGGTGTACCCATATTTTCATACTTTTTCATGCTAAAGCTCATAGCATTTCCCACCACGAACAAAAAAGTTGGAAAGACAAGGTCGGTCAATGTAAAACCGTTCCATTCGGCATGTAATAAAGGAGAAAAGGTGGTAGAACCATTTCCTGGGGAGTTGACTATGATCATTAAGGCAACGTCCAGTCCTCTGAAAACATCGAGGGAAAGGTATCTGTTTTTAAGTTTGGACATATTAGGTTGGTTTAGCTGGTCGGTCAAGTTAAATTATTTTTAGTTTCCACTGTTAATTTCAGTTAAAAATTTCATTTTTATTGCTTTACTGTTTATTCTGTGATATAGTTGTAAATTTGAGTAAGAAATTCACGGGAATACAAGTATATAAATGCTAAAACCCGTATTTTTGACAAAATTTTCCATAAAGTTTTGGAGAAACAGAAAGAATGGACAAATATTCATTTTTAAATGCTGCGCACACTTCATTTTTTGCGGAGCAATACGAAAAATATCTAACGAATCCCGATACTATTGAGCCCAGTTGGAGGGCTTTTTTTCAAGGATTTGATTTTGGTTTGGAAGGTTCCCTCGAAGATTTGGGAATCGAATCTGATAAGGGTGATGGCGGCATGGTCGTGCTTTCCAATGGTAGGAAAGTAGAGATGCCCGAAGCCTTGCAGAAAGAGTTTCAGGTAATCCGCTTGATTGATGGTTACCGTTCCCGTGGACACCTGTTTACCAAAACCAATCCGGTAAGGGAAAGAAGAAAGTATGTCCCTACCTTGGACATAGAGAACTTTGGTCTGAGCCAAGAAGATCTGGATGCCACTTTTGATGCAGGAAAAATACTGGGTATTGGCCCGGCATCATTAAAGGAGATTGTTCGCCACCTTGAAAGTATTTATTGCGATGCGATTGGCGTGGAATACATGTATATCCGTACCCCGGAACGTATCCAATGGATTCAGGATTGGCTGAACAAAAACGACAACCATCCCAATTACACTGCAGAAGAGAAGAAGAACATCCTCAGGAAGTTGAACGAGGCCGTTTCTTTCGAAAGCTTTCTACATACCAAGTACGTAGGTCAAAAGCGTTTCTCGCTCGAAGGAGGGGAATCATTGATTCCAGCTTTGGATGTGATCATCGAAAAGGCTGCTGACCAAGGTGTAAAACAGTTCGTTGTGGGAATGGCCCACAGGGGGCGCTTGAACGTGCTTACCAATATATTTGGGAAGTCGCCAAAGGATATCTTCAGTGAGTTTGACGGCAAGGATTACGAAGAGACCATTTTTGATGGTGATGTAAAATATCACTTGGGATGGACATCGAAGCGTGAGACCGATTCAGGGAAAATGGTCAATATGAACATTGCCCCGAACCCATCACACTTGGAGACTGTAAACTCCATCGTGGAGGGGATTTCAAGAGCCAAACAAGATCGCGACCATAGCGATAATGTCTCAGAAGTATTACCGATTTTGATTCATGGTGATGCTGCCTTTGCAGCCCAAGGAATTGTTTATGAAACAATCCAGATGGCACGTTTGGATGGATATTCCACAGGAGGAACCATTCATATTGTTATAAATAACCAAATCGGGTTTACTACCAACTATTTGGATGCACGGTCATCGACTTATTGTACGGATGTTGGGAAAGTGACCCTTTCGCCAGTTCTTCACGTAAATGCGGATGATGCCGAAGCCGTTGTGCATGCCACTACCTTTGCCTTGGAATATAGAATGCGCTACAAGCGTGATATTTTCTTGGATTTATTGGGATACAGGAAGTATGGCCACAACGAGGGCGATGAGCCTAAGTTTACCCAGCCACTTTTGTACAAATCAATTTCCAAGCATGATAACCCAAGGGATATTTATGCGGCCAAATTGATAGCGGAAGGCGTAATCGATGAGAACTACGTAAAAGAGCTGGAAGAAAAATACAAGAACGATCTCGAAGAGAATCTGTTGGATTCCAGAAAAATCGAGAAGACCAGAATAACCCCTTTCATGCAAGATGAATGGGAAGGTTTTGAGCAAGTTACCGAAGAGGTGATGTTAAAACCTATGGATACCACTTACGACCTCAAGAAATTGGATGAGATTGCCAAGAGCATTACTAAATTGCCAGAGGACAAAAAGTTCTTGAGAAAATTGGTCAAGTTGGTGGATGGTCGCCATTCCATGTATTTTGAGGATAACAAACTCGATTGGGCGATGGGCGAATTGTTGGCCTATGGTTCGTTGATAGAGGAAGGCTACGATGTTAGGATGACTGGTCAAGATGTGGAGCGAGGAACTTTCTCGCACAGGCACGCGGTCATCAAAACAGAGATGCATGAAGAAGAAGTGGTGCTGTTGAACGAGATGGGAGATAACCAAAACGGGAAATTCCATATCTATAACTCATTACTTTCGGAATATGCCGTTATGGGATTTGATTATGGTTATGCCATGGCAAGTCCGAAAACATTGACCATATGGGAAGCCCAGTTCGGTGATTTCAGTAACGGTGCCCAGATCATTATAGATCAATATTTGTCATCGGCAGAGGACAAATGGAAGCTTCAGAACGGATTGGTGCTGTTGTTGCCGCACGGTTATGAAGGTCAGGGGGCGGAGCACTCATCAGCGCGTATGGAAAGATACCTACAATTGTGCGCCAAGGACAATATGTTCGTTGCGGATGTGACTACGCCGGCAAACCTGTTTCATCTCTTCCGTAGACAGACTAAGGCCAAATTCCGTAAGCCTTTGGTGGTATTTACCCCAAAAAGTTTGTTGAGACACCCTAAAGTGGTGTCCACTAAAGAGGAAATGGCCAACGGTAGTTTCCAAATGGTTATAGATGATGCCGATGCAAAAGCATCCAAGGTAAAAACATTGGTTTTCTGTACCGGTAAATTCTATTACGATCTTTTGGACAAGCGTGAAGAGTTGGAAAGAGATGATGTAGCATTGGTACGTGTGGAACAATTGTTCCCTTTGCCTGCAGAAGAAATGCGAAGCATTATCAAAAAATACAAAAACGCCGATGATATTGTTTGGGCCCAAGAAGAACCGCGCAACATGGGGGCATGGAGCCACATGTTGATGCATTTGGACGAGGCCAAACAGTTTAGGGTGGCTTCCCGTAGGTTCTACGGAGCCCCTGCTGCAGGTAGTGCGGTGCGCTCAAAAAGACGTCATGCCCAAGTATTGGACTACGTTTTTGACAAGAGTAAGGATAACATGCAAATAAGATAATTCAAGTATAAACTATAACAGAATGGTTTTAGAAATGAAAGTTCCCTCACCAGGGGAATCCATTACAGAGGTAGAAATCGCCGAATGGTTGGTAGAAGATGGAGACTATGTGGAGAAGGACCAGGCCATAGCCGAGGTAGACTCGGACAAGGCAACATTGGAGCTTCCTGCAGAGGAGAGCGGAATTATTACTCTTAAGGCCGAAGTGGGAGATGCCGTAGCCGTTGGCGAGGTAGTTTGCCTCATCGATACCAGTGCGGAAAAACCTGAAGGTTCATCCGGTGCATCCGATAAAAAAGAGGAGCCCAAAAAGGAGGAACCTAAAAAAGAAGCGCCAAAGAAAGAGGAGCCTAAAAAGGAAACCTATGCTTCGGGTACACCATCTCCGGCAGCCAAGAAGATATTGGACGAAAAAGGAATCGATTCTTCTTCTGTATCCGGTAGTGGCAAAGATGGACGCATCACCAAGGACGATGCTGTAAAAGCTGTTCCATCTATGGGGACCCCAACAGGTGGTAACCGAGGTGAAAGCCGTTCTAAATTGTCCATGTTAAGAAGGAAAGTGGCCGAAAGGTTGGTCTCTGCCAAGAACGAGACCGCGATGTTGACCACCTTCAACGAAGTGGATATGTCCGCTATTTTCGAGTTGAGAAATCAATACAAGGAAGAGTTCAAAAATAAGCATGGCGTAAGTCTAGGATTTATGTCCTTCTTTACCAAAGCAGTAATCCGGGCGTTGGAAATGTATCCGGCGGTCAATTCCATGATCGATGGCAAGGAAATGATCACCTACGAATTCTGCGATATCAGTATTGCGGTTTCAGGGCCTAAAGGTCTGATGGTTCCCGTAATCAGAAATGCAGAAAATCTTACGTTCAGAGGAATCGAATCAGAGGTAAAACGTTTGGCCATCCGTGCTAGGGAAGGTGAGATCACTGTGGATGAAATGACAGGAGGTACCTTCACCATTACCAACGGGGGTGTATTCGGTTCCATGCTGTCCACTCCAATTATCAATCCACCGCAAAGTGGTATTTTGGGGATGCACAACATTGTAGAACGTGCCATTGTTAGGGATGGCGCCATTGCCATTGCGCCTGTAATGTACGTAGCACTTTCTTATGATCACCGAATTATTGATGGTAAAGAATCCGTTGGTTTCTTGGTCGCTGTAAAAGAAGCATTGGAAAGTCCAGAAGAATTGTTGATGGACGGCAACGTGAAAAAAGCGTTGGAATTATAAAAAAATGGGTGTCGAGAGGTTCTCGATTACGCTCTAACTTGCAAATGCCTTTACTTTTTTAAGTAGAGGCATTTTTTATTGTAGTCGATTACGGCCTTTCCCTTTTTAAGTACATCGGCACCAATAATCCCATCAACGGGCAATGCATTGTGCGAGGTTAATGCTTGGTTCACGTGGGTGAGGTCAAAAAGCACGACTTTCTGCTTTTTCTTTTTCCAATCACCGATTTGGATTTTGTTTTTGATGGAGATCAAAGTTTCCATTTCCGTGGCACCTGCCCCAGCGGCTTTAATGTCCGTAGCTTCCGAAGCCATTTGAAAAAACTCGATTTTATCCATGCCCACACAAGTGTTGGAGGCTCCCGTGTCCAAAATAAACTTGCCCGTTATTCCGTTGATGGAAGCTGCAAGTTCAAAATGATTCGTTTCGGTCAATACCAAAGGTATGGTGATGTAATCCTTGGATCTGAGAAATTTTTTGAGTGATGCCATAATTTGAATGTCCTTGTTGACTGGACTTTTACGGTGGATAATCGGAAACAAAGTTTTGGGACATCTAAGATAAGCCTATTTTTGTGGCATGATAACTTCCCGATTAACGAATATAATTATTACGGTCCTTTTTTTTGGCATCCTATGGGGTTGCGGCCCTACTTCAAAAAGAGTTGATAAAAAGGCTCTGGTCCACGAATATTATCAAGCGATGAACGATTCCGATTACGCCAAGGTGATTGGTTTTTTTCAGGATAGCATCCGATTTAATGAAATGAGTTATAAGCGAACTTTTTCCAAGTTGGAATATCGCCACTTGTTCGAATGGGATTCTGTGTTTCATCCCAAATATGAGATTTTGGAACTAGAAGAAAAAGGAGACGAGTTACATTTATTGGTTTCCAAGGAATGTGAGCGAATCAACTTTCTGCATGAAGGACCATTTTTTACGAACGAAGTTTTTAAAATAGAGGGAGATGCCATCCACCAAATCGATGTTGTGGAATATGTCGATTTCAAGGATTCTTTGTGGGCCGCCAAACGGGAAAATTTGGTGTCTTGGATTGCAGAACATTACCCTGAATTGGATGGATTTATTCATGATCAAACCAAGGAGGGAGGAATAAAATTCAAAAAGGCCATAGATCTTTTCAAAAACAAAGTGGATTCAATACCCCTTCAGTAAAATAATTTAAACTAATGATCATAACCGATACCCATACCCATTTATATAGTGAAGCCTTTGACGAGGACAGAAGTGAAATGATGCAGCGTGCCCTAGATGCTGGGGTGGAGCGCTTTTTTATCCCTGCCATTGATTCGACCTACACGCAATCTATGTTGGATTTGGAGTCCGATTACCCCGATAATGTATTTTTGATGACGGGTCTGCATCCAACACATGTCAAGGAAAACTATACAGATGAGTTGGCCCATGTGGAAGAGTGGTTGGGCAAGAAAAAATTCTATGCTGTAGGGGAAATAGGGGTGGACCTGTATTGGGACAAAACCTTTTTAAAGCAACAGAAAGATGCCTTTGCCTATCAGATTCAGTTGGCAAAAAAGCATCAATTACCAATAGTGATTCATTGTCGTGATGCTTTTGATAAAGTGTTTGAGGTTTTGGAACAGGAGAAAGGGGATGACCTTTTTGGGATTTTTCACTGTTTTACTGGAACTCTGGAACAGGCGCATCAAGCCATATCCTACAACATGAAGTTAGGTATTGGTGGGGTAGCTACCTTCAAAAACGGTAAAATAGACCAATTCTTGAATGAAATCGACCTCAAACATATTGTGTTGGAAACCGATGCTCCGTATTTGGCGCCGACACCATATCGTGGAAAACGGAACGAGAGCTCCTATATAATAAAAGTGTTGGAAAAACTGTCTTCCATATATAGTATGCCCGAGGAGGAAATTGCCAAGATTACCACGGAAAACTCAAAAAACATCTTTGGAGTTTGATTTATGAAAAAGAAAAGCAACATATTACTGATTTATACCGGGGGTACCATAGGTATGGTAAAGGATTATAAAACCGGAGCGCTCAAAGCCTTCAATTTTGATGAACTGGTAAAAAATATACCGGAGCTGAAGCAATTGGATTGTAATCTCAGTGGTGTGTCCTTCGAAGATCCCATCGATTCCTCCAATATGAATCCTGAGTATTGGGAGCAAATTGCTTCGATAATTGAGGAGCATTATGAGGAAAATGATGGTTTTGTTGTGCTGCACGGCAGCGATACAATGAGTTATTCCGCATCCGCATTGAGCTTTATGCTGGAAAATTTGTCGAAGCCCGTTATTTTTACAGGATCGCAGTTGCCCATTGGAGATTTGCGAACCGACGCCAAAGAGAACTTGATTACCTCCATAGAGATTGCAGCCCTTCGTAAAAAAGGAAAGCCTGTATTACAGGAAGTGGGGCTGTATTTTGAATATAAACTCTATCGTGGTAATAGGACCACTAAGATAAATGCGGAACACTTTGAGGCCTTCAATTCATTAAACTATCCCCCATTGGTGGAGTCCGGTGTCCATTTAAAGGTGCACGAGAACTATTTGATCAAAAAAGTGACCAAAAGCAAGTCGCTTCAAGTCCATAAAAAGATGGATGATGGGGTCGCGATTTTGAAACTTTTCCCGGGAATCAATCAAAATGTGCTGCGATCGGTGCTGAATATTCCCGATTTAAAGGCGCTTATCTTGGAAACCTATGGGGCTGGAAACGCTCCAATGGACGAATGGTTTTTAAATGCGATAAAAAAAGCCGTAGAAAATGGATTGCACATAATTAATGTTACCCAATGCTCGGGAGGAAGTGTTTTTATGGGGCATTATGAAACGAGTGAAAAACTCAGGGAGATGCAACTGGTTAACGGAAAGGATATTACAACCGAGGCAGCCATAACAAAAGCTATGTACCTATTGGGGACGGGGGTTCCCGACAAATTGTTCAAGACAATTTTTGAGACGCCCCTTCGTGGTGAGATGGTGTAAAATTAACGCATCAAATTTCTATAACTAATAAATTTTTCGTTTATTGGTCGGCCTAAATGGAACAATAGAGAGGTGGCCGAGTGGTCGAAGGCGCACGCCTGGAAAGTGTGTATACACCAAAAGTGTATCGAGGGTTCGAATCCCTTCCTCTCTGCTAGGTATTTTAATTTTTCAATTGTAAAATTTTTATATCTTTATATTATTAACTAACTAAATTTAAGTTTAAGTAAAATGAAAAAAATATCCTTTACTCTGGCTGCTGCTGGAATGTTTGTGATGGGAACAACAACTGCATCTGCAGCAATGTTACAAGAAGAAGCTGAAGCCAGCGCTAGCTTCACCCAAGTGTTGAAAGAGCAATTTATCCAAGGGGGCCCTGCCTTTATGGGGATTGTACTTCTTTGTTTGATCTTGGGATTGGCCGTTGCCATCGAAAGAATTATTTATTTGAATTTGGCAACTACCAACTCTACCAAATTGAAGCAACAAGTTGAGGACGCTTTGGCTTCTGGTGGTGTTGAAGCAGCCAAAGAAGTTTGTAGAAACACAAAAGGACCTGTTGCTTCTATCTATTACCAAGGTTTGGATAGAGTGGATGAAGGACTTGAGTCTGCTGAGAAAGCTGTAGTGGCTTACGGTGGTGTACAAATGGGACAATTGGAGAAAAACGTTTCTTGGTTGTCTTTGTTTATTGCTATTGCTCCTATGCTTGGGTTCATGGGTACGGTAATCGGTATGATTGCGGCCTTCCAGAAAATTGCAGCAGTAGGTAACTTGAGTGCATCTTTGATTGCAGGAGATATCCAGGTAGCGTTATTGACAACCGTATTCGGTTTGATCACAGCGATTATCCTTCAGATTTTCTACAACTATATTATTGCAAAAATCGATAGTATCGTAAACGATATGGAAGACAGCTCAATCGCTTTGATTGATATGTTGGCTGCCCACAAGAAATAATTACGAATTAAAATCTATCGAGAATCATGAATAAAATAGTAAAAATATTGCTCATCGTCATCGGATTGGTAGCAGCCGTACTTTGGTTCTCTCTTCCGTCTGCCGATGATCCAGATGCCATTAATAGTGGTGCGATGAACTTCATGTTCATTATAATGTATATCCTTTTGGCTATTGCTGTTATCACTTCAGTAGTATTCGGGTTGGCAAAATTGTTCACCACCAAAGGAAGTATTAAGAAAGCCCTGTTCGCCATAGGTGGATTGGCTATTATCGTAGCGATATCTTACGGTATTTCTTCAGATAATATGGCTGTGGTAGAAACAATGTCCGATAGGGGTATTGAGACCACGGAAGGAACTGTGAAAAACATTGGAATGGGATTGAACGTATTCTTCATCCTTACCCTTATTGCGGTAATTCTAATGATAGTGCCAGGTTTGAAAAGAATGTTTGTAAAGTAAAAAGTTAATTATGCCTAGAAGAAAAGGAGCACCGGAAGTAAATGCCGGCTCCATGGCGGACATTGCTTTCCTTCTGCTGATCTTTTTCTTGGTGACCACCACCATTGAAACAGATGCAGGTTTGGACCGTATGCTACCGCCAATAGAGCCGCCAGAGCAAGATGTTGTGATTAAGCAGAAAAACATTTTTACTGTGAACATCAACAGAAATGGACAACTTTTGGTTGAGGATAATTTGATGGAAATTAAGGATTTGAGAGAAGCGGCCACCGCCTTTTTGGAAAACGGCGCCGATGGATCTTGCACTTATTGTAAAGGTAAGAAGGATCCCTCTTCATCAGATAACCCAACAAAAGCGATCATTTCGTTGAAGAACGATAGGGAAACCAAGTATAGCACTTATATTACTGTTCAGAACGAGTTAGTAGGTGCATATAATGACTTGCGTAACCGTGAAGCTCAGCGTTTGTATGGTTCAGACTTTACAACGATGGAATCCAAATATTTGGACCCAGAGACACCATCAAACGTAAGAGATGAACTGAAAGATAAAGTAAAGCGTATCCAAGATATGTTTCCGCAAAAGCTTTCAGAAGCAGAAACAACAACCGATTAAAAACTATATTTAATATGGCTAAGTTTACCAAAAAGAAGGAAGGAGATTTACCAGCGGTGTCAACAGCTTCGTTGCCAGACATCGTTTTCATGCTGCTTTTCTTCTTTATGACAGTGACCACGATGAAGGATAGTTCTTTAATGGTTGCCAACACCCTTCCAAACGCTTCGGAAATTAAGAAGTTGGAAAAGAAGGATCGCGTTATTTACATTTATGTAGGGACACCTACTCAAGAATATCAAAAGGTTTTTGGAACAGAGCCAAAGATCCAATTGAATGATAAATTTGCCAATGTGGACGAAGTAGGTTCATTTATTTTGGCAGAACGTGCAAAGAAACCGCAAGAACTTCAAAATGTATTGACTACTGCTTTGAAGGTCGATAAAGAGGCCAATATGGGCCTTATTACCGACATTAAGCAACAATTGAGAGAAGTTAATGCCCTTAAAGTGAATTATACCACTTACGAGGGAGATGCTTTTAACAATCTACAGTAGGCAATAGCTTAGATTTAGTGGGAAACGCTCCAAATTTTAATTTGGGGCGTTTTTTGTTTTAAATTGCCACATGATTCAGTTGTTTTATAAGATTTCGATTTTTTCATTAAGTATGCTGTGCTCTTGTTTTGTTTTGGGCCAATCAGCTACAGATAGCATACAAGCACAACCTGTGGATAGTTATTACCTGGAAGACCAGTTTTATGTAGGTGTGGGATATAATGTGCTGTTGAATAGTCCTGATGCGCTGGACCAACGCAACCTTTCCTATAATCTTCAACTTGGTTTTATTAAAGATATTCCGCTCAACAAAAGAAGGAACTTTGGACTTGGAGTTGGTTTGGGCTATGCCGCTAATTCGTATTATTCCAATATGGGTGTCACGGAAGATGGTGATGTAAAGGCTTACCAGATTTTAGATGATGAGAACTTCAACCGCAGTAAATTGGAAACACATGCAATAGAATTCCCTTTAGAGGTTAGGTGGCGTACATCTACAGCGACAGAATATAGGTTTTGGAGAATATATGCAGGAGCCAAATTGGGGTACGTGTTTTCTGGAAGATCTAAATTGGTTACCGATGAAGGTAATGTTTCTTTTTCAAATGATGACATTGATGCTCTGCAGTACGGTCTTATGCTGAATTTTGGATACAATACATGGAACATCCACGCATATTATAGTTTAAATCCTTTGTTGAAAGAACGGGCTTCAATTGCAGGTGAATCCATCGATTTGAGAGTTCTAAGGGTCGGGCTCACTTTTTATATTCTATAGCCAGTATTTGAGAATTATGAGCTGGGAGCAGCATCCTAGCATAAAACCAATCAATAGCTCATTTTTTGTATGGGCCTTTAGGTATAATCTGGATGTAGCTACCATTCCGGTAAATAGGGTAAACAAACTAATGGCGATGGTGATGTTGATCTCAAAATGAATACTCAACGCAACCATGAAGGTCAGAATACTTCCCATCCCCAAAAGGTGCATGCTGGTCTTGAATCGAAAAAATAGCAACACAATGGTGGCTGTGGTAGCTGTTAATAGCCCTGTAAAGTAATAAAAGAGCTCGTGTACGTAGTTGTTGGGTATCACCTTGTACAATATCATCAAAAAGATAATACAGCTGATATAGAGTGGGTATTTACGTTCTTGGATGGTTGGTAAAAATATGGAATTGATTACACCGAGATTTTTCAAGATCAGGAAAAAAATAATCGGAATAATCACCGTTAGTATAAAAATGGGGAGTATGTTCCCACTTTGGGTCTCTAAAGTGCTGTAAGGAGCCACCAAAAAATACACTATAGTCCCTCCAATCGGTATGAACAAAGGATGGAACAGGTAAGATATAATGTTGTATACGTGGCGCATCAAATTTCTTTTCGTAGCCTTGCCACTGGGATATCTAATTGTTCCCGGTATTTGGCCACGGTTCGTCGGGCAATCGGATACCCTTTTTCTTTAAGAATTTTGGCCAATTTTGCATCCGTAAGGGGTTTTTTCTTCTCCTCATCACGGATAACCGTTTCCAAAATCTTTTTGATCTCCCTTGTGGACACATCCTCACCCTGTTCGTTCTTCATGGCTTCGGAAAAGAAATCCTTAATCAGCTTGGTGCCATAGGGAGTGTCCACATATTTGCTGTTCGCGACCCTTGATACGGTGGACACGTCCATATCTATCTTATCGGCAATATCCTTAAGAATCATGGGGCGCAACTTGCGTTCGTCCCCGGTCATAAAATATTCTTTTTGATATTCCATGATTGTACTCATGGTAATGAACAACGTCTGTTGGCGCTGTCTTATCGCATCAATAAACCATTTGGCGGCATCCAATTTCTGTTTGATGAACATCACGGTATCCTTCTGTGATTTGGATTTTTCTTTGGCATTCTTATAGCCTTCCAGCATATTGCTGTATTCCTTGGAAACATGAAGCTCAGGTGCATTTCTTCCGTTTAGGCTCAGTTCCAGTTCACCGTCCACGATTTTAATGGAAAAGTCAGGGACGATATGCTCTATCATCCGAGTACTTCCAGAATATGATCCTCCTGGTTTCGGATTTAATTTCTCTATTTCAGAAATTGCATCTTTGAGTTCCTCTTCTGAAACATGATGTTTTTGTATGAGTTTGGAGTAATGTTTTTTGGTAAAATGTTCAAAAGAACGTTCCAGTATATTGATGGCTAGTTCTATGGAAGGCTTTTGTTCCTTGCGCTTTAATTGTATGATGAGGCACTCGTCCAGCGAGCGGGCACCCACCCCTGGGGGGTCTAGGTCCTGAACAATCTTTAAAACATGTTTTATCTTCTCCTCTTCGGCATAAATATTTTGGGTGAAGGCAAGATCGTCCATAATGTCCGCAAGAGGTCTGCGTATGTAGCCACTTTCGTCCACACTGCCTACCAAAAATTCGGCAATGGCCCATTCTTCATCATCTAGATAAACGGTATTGAGCTGATTGAGCAAATACTGTGTAAAAGAGATGCCAGCAGCATACGGTACGCTTTTGTCCTCGTCGTCCGCACTGTAATTGTTGGCCTGTGTCCGGTAATCCGGTATCTCGTCATCACTCAGGTAATCATCAATGTTGATTTCCTCCGTGTCTATACTTTCGTTATCGTCTGATTCATCATAGGTGTCCTCATACATGTCATCTAGCACGTCTGTTTCCTCTTTACCGCTCTCCAATGCAGGATTTTCTTCCAGCTCTTGCTTCAGCCTTTGTTCAAAGGCCTGGGTCGGCAATTGAATAAGCTTCATGAGCTGAATCTGCTGTGGAGACAGTTTTTGGGAAAGTTTAAACTGTAGATGTTGTTTCAGCATACGGATTGATGATTTACAATCTTACCTTCTTAAAATAATAAAATCAAATTAAAACTCGGCGTTCTGCGGCGTTCTAGGGTAGGGGATTACGTCCCTAATGTTGCCCATTCCGGTGGTAAATTGCACCATGCGCTCAAAACCTAGTCCAAAACCACTATGGACGGCGGTACCGAATTTTCTAAGGTCAAGGTACCACCAAAGTTCTTTGGCATCAATGTCCAATTCCTTAATTTTTTGTTCCAATACCTCGAGACGCTCTTCTCTTTGTGATCCACCTACAATCTCGCCAATACCAGGAAAAAGTACATCCATGGCACGAACGGTTTTGCCATCCTCGTTCAAGCGCATATAAAACGCTTTGATGTTCGCAGGGTAATCAAAAAGAATTACGGGGCATTTAAAGTGCTTTTCTACCAAGAAACGCTCGTGCTCACTTTGCAGATCCGCACCCCATTCATCAATAGGGAATTGGAATTTTTTCTTTTTATTGGGTTTGCTGTTCTTAAGGATGTCGATTGCTTCGGTGTAGGATACCCTTTTAAAGTTGTTCTCTACCACGAACTTTAATTTTTCTATTAACGACATTTCTGAACGTTCGTTCTGGGGCTTGCCTTTTTCTTCGTCCAAAAGACGTTTTTCCAAGAATTCAAGATCATCCTGGCAATGGTCCAGAACGTATTGAATTATATATTTAATGAAATCTTCAGCTAAATCCATGTTGGCATCCAAATCATAAAAAGCCATCTCGGGCTCAATCATCCAGAACTCTGCCAAATGGCGTGAAGTATTTGAGTTTTCTGCTCTAAACGTAGGTCCAAAGGTATATACTTTGCCCAAGGCCATGGCATAGGTTTCAGCTTCCAACTGTCCGGATACGGTCAGGTTGGTTTCCTTTCCAAAAAAATCCTCTGAGTAATCCACTTCGCCAGAATCATTTAATGGAGGTTTTTTGGCATCCAAAGTTGACACTCGGAACATTTCACCGGCACCTTCTGCATCAGAACCTGTAATGATTGGGGCGTGCATATAATAAAATCCATTCTGCTGAAAATAGCTGTGAACGGCAAACGAAAGTACCGACCTCACTCGCATTACGGCAGAAAAGGTATTGGTCCTCACTCTAAGGTGAGCCTTTTCCCTTAAAAACTCCAATGAGTGTTTTTTAGGTTGAATGGGGTAGGTCTCCGGGTCGGCGGTTCCATGCACGAATATATCTGTGGCCTGGATTTCCACACTTTGTCCTCGACCTTGGCTTTCCTCTAAAGTTCCTGTAATTTTTAGGGCGGCCCCGGTCGAAATCTTTTTGAGCAATGCCTCGTCCAAATTTTCAAAATCCACGACGCACTGAATATAATGTATGGTAGAACCATCGTTCAGGGCAATAAATCGGTTACTTCTAAAGGTTTTTACCCATCCATTTACTTCAACGGAATCTCCTACGGGTTGCTTTTCTAGCAATTCTTTTATGGAATAAGACATCATTCTAAAACTATCGTGATTTAGTTGGTAAAGATAGGTTTTTGATAAAAAATGATGGCAATGGATTGGCCGAATTTATGCCGGAGGCAAGCACTATTTGTCCTTGATGTTGTCCTCTTCCTGTGGTAAAATGTCGATTTGCGGTTTTTTGAGGACCTGTTTGTTGGCAATGCTTCGTTCCAAAGACAATAGCAGAGAAGGTAACAGAATTAAATTGGAAAGCATGGCGAACAGCAATGTTGCCGAAACCAATCCTCCCAATGCTTTTGTGCCCCCAAAACTGGAGATGATAAATACCGAAAACCCAAAGAACAGCACAATGGAGGTGTAGAACATGCTCACTCCCGTCTCACGCAAAGCTGCATACACCGACCGTTTAATATGCCAACGATTTGCTGTGAGCTCCTGCCGGTATTTGGCCAGGAAATGTATTGTGTCGTCCACGGAAATCCCAAAGGCAATGCTAAATACCAAAATGGTGGATGGTTTTATGGGCACTCCCAAATATCCCATGACGCCCGCTGTTATCACCAGCGGCAATAGATTGGGCACCAACGATATGATGACCATTCTAAAGGATCGGAACAGGTAGGCCATAAAAAGGGAAATTAATCCAATGGCCAGGGCTAGGGACAATAAGAGGTTTTTTACGAGGTATTTGGTGCCTTTCAGAAATAATAAGGCCTTTCCCGTCATAAAAACATTGTACCGATCAGAAGGAAATTCCTTGGTGATGGCCTCTTGAACATCTTTTTCGATTTCTTCCATACGGTCGATTTTTACATCGCGCATATAGGTGGTCAACCGAGCGGTTTGACCGGTGCTGTCCACAAAACTTTGTAAGAGGTCGGCACCTCCGGTGGATGACTTTTGCACCGCGTTCATGATGAAGGTGTTCTCTTGACTGGTGGGCAGTTGATAGTATTTTGGAATACCGTTGTAGTAAGCCTGTTTGGAATATTTCACCAGATCAACGATGGAAATTGGTCTTGACAGTTCCGGGATTTCATCAATAACAGCTCCCAAGCGGTCCATTCGCTTAAGGGTTGCAGGTTTTACAACTCCATTTTTACGTTTGGTATCCACCACAATTTCCATGGGCATGATGCCATCAAACTCGGCTTCGAAAAATTGGATGTCTTTATAAAAATGGCTGTTTTTGGGCAAATCTTCAATCCGGCTACCGGTAATTCGCATCTGATAGATACCAATGATGCTCAACACCAGTACGGCAACCGTAGTAATGTAAACGGCAATCCTATGATTTCTAACAATGTTTTCCATCCAATTCACAAAAAAGTCCATCCACTTTTTGTTCAGGTGCTTTAGGTGCTTGGTTTTGGGAAGCGGCATAAAGCTATAAATGATAGGGATGATCAATAGGGAAAGAATAAAAATCCCGATAATATTGATGGAGGCAACGATACCAAACTCTTTAAGCAAATCACTATCCAAAATAATGAAGGTGGCAAAACCCGATGCTGTGGTAATGTTCGTCATTAATGTGGCATTACCGATTTTGGAAATCACCCGCTGAAGGGAAAGAGCTTGATTGCCATGTTTTTTGACCTCTTGCTGGTACTTATTGATCAAGAAAATACAGTTCGGGATACCGATTACAATGATCAAAGGTGGAATAAGTGCCGTTAGGATGGTAATCTCATATCTTAAGAGTCCAAGAATTCCAAAGGCCCACATCACACCGATAATAACCACGCACATGGAGATAAAGGTTGCCCTGAAACTCCTAAAGAAAAAGAAAAATATAATGGATGTGACCAAGAGTGCACCTACGATAAACAGTCCGATTTCATCAACAATGGATTTGGTGTTCCAAGTACGGATATAGGGCATCCCGGAAATGCGAACATCCATCTGGGTCTCTTGTTCAAAGTCTTCCACGAGTTCAGCAAGATCGTTCAGGATAAACTCGTTTCTTACTGCGGTGTTCATAATGTCCTTGTCAAGATAAACTACCGTCTGTATAGTTCCGCTCTCAGGATTGTACACTAAGTTATCGTAAAATGGGAGTTCTTTGAACAGGTGGTTGGTAAGGGAGTCGATTTCCTGCTTTGTCTTCGGAGGCTTTGAAATCAAAGGTTCCATGGAGAAGGTTTGGGTCTCATTGTCTTTAATGAGCTCCTTTAAGTTCTCTAAGGAAATCACATAATCAACCTCGGGAAATGCATCGAGCTGTTTGCTCAATGTGTTCCAACGGTTAAAGTTTTTTGGTGTAAATAGGGCGGAATCCCTTATTGCGAGAACAATGGCATTGCCTTCTTCACCGAATATTTTGGTAAATGCATTGTATTGAATACTAGCTGGATGGTCGTCTGGAAGAATATTGGCTTCTGTATTGGAAAACTGCATGTTTTTCCATTGCATGGCCAAAAAAACGGTAATGCCGATAACCGCCAAAAGAATCAGGATCCTATTGCGGAGTATAATGCTTGCGACCTTGGGCCAAAATCCTTTAGTGAGCTTTGCTACCATTTGGGTTTTGTTGGCCGCAAAGGTAGAAAATGAAATGCTGTGTTCCTAGGAAAGTAGCTGGTCAAAATCTAAGTTTTATACCTTCATGATCTCTGCTTCTTTAGCAGAGAGAATGGCATCCACCTTGTTGCTGTATGTATTGGTGAGTTCTTGGACATCTACCTCGGCGTTGCTCAGCAGGTCTTCGGAAATATCCAGTGCTTTCAATTCTTTATTTGCCTCTTGTCTAGCGCTTCGTATACTTACTTTGGCATCTTCGGCTTCACCTTTTGCTTGCTTTGCCAATTGTATCCTTCGCTCTTCCGTTAACGGAGGAACGTTAATGATTATGGTTTCTCCATTGTTCATTGGGTTGAATCCCAAATTAGCATTCATGATGGCGGTCTCTATTTCACCCAATAGATTTTTTTCCCAGGGTTGAACTGATAGTGTGCGCGCATCGGGGGTATTAATGTTGGATACTTGGGAAAGTGGTGTCTGGGAACCGTAGTAGTCTACCATTACCGTAGAAAGCATGATGGGGCTTGCTTTACCTGCCCTAATCTTGGTCAATGCCTTTTGCAAGTGCTCAATACTTGCTTCCATACTTTCTTTTGTGCTATCAAGAATAAATTTTACTTCTTCGTCCATAACTTTCAAATTTATAAAATTGAAACCAAAGTATATGTCAACTTATACGTTGACCACTGTTCCTATATTTTCTCCAGATACTAGTTTCATTAAGTTGCCTTGTGTGTTCATGTCGAATACAACAATTGGCAGTTCATTTTCCTGGCTCAAGGTAAATGCCGTGGTGTCCATCACCTTAAGTCCTTTGGAAAGTACTTCGTTAAAGGAAATGGAATCGAACTTGGTGGCGTTCTTGTCCTTTTCAGGATCAGAAGTGTAAATGCCATCTACGCGGGTTCCCTTTAAGATAACATCTGCCTTGATTTCGATGGCCCTTAAAACGGCGGCTGAATCCGTAGTGAAGTAAGGGTTTCCCGTTCCACCGCCAAAGATTACCACTCTTCCTTTCTCTAGGTGACGAATTGCTCTTCTTCTGATAAAAGGTTCGGCCACCTCATTGATTTTGATGGCAGATTGTAATCGGGTCTGAACTCCCTTGAGTTCCAATGCGCTTTGTAGGGCAAGACCGTTGATTACTGTTGCAAGCATTCCCATATGGTCTCCTTGAACGCGGTCCATTCCTTGACTGGCACCGGCCAGACCTCTAAAAATGTTCCCTCCACCTATAACTATGGCGACTTCAACACCCTTTTCGATTACAGCTTGTATTTCTTCGGCATATTCGTCCAATCGCTTGGCGTCTATACCATATTGTTGTTCCCCCATAAGGGCTTCCCCACTTAGTTTTAATAAAATTCTTTTGTAATGCATTGAGAGTTTCTTGAAGTCCGGACAAAAATAATCAAAATTATTTATGGCAAATGAAGAATTGTGGGTTAGATCTGGGCATAAAAAAACCGCTTCGTAAGGGAAGCGGTTTTTTATATTATTCTGTTGGCGAATTAGCCTAGTGCAACTCTTGCAAAACCTGTAACTTCCAAGCTGGAATCCACAGATTTAACGTACTCAGCTACACTTTGCTTGCTGTCTTTAATGAAAGCTTGGTTCACCAAAGTGTTGTCTTTAAAGAAACGGTTCAATTTACCTTTTGCGATGTTGTCCAACATGGCTTCTGGCTTTCCTTCTTGACGCAATTGATCTTTGGCGATCTCGATTTCTTTGTCGATGATGGATTGATCAACGCCTTCTTCATTAAGTGCAACTGGGTTCATTGCGGCAGCTTGCATGGCTACGTCTTTTGCAGCTTCGGCAGCACCATCAACATTAGCGGACAATCCTACCAATGTAGCAATTTTGTTGCCAGCGTGAATGTATGAACCAACGAACGGAGCACTCAATTTGTCAAAGCTTCCGATTTCGATTTTTTCACCAATAACACCGGTTTGCTCTGTTAATTTTTCGGCAACGGTCATTCCTTCAAAAGAAGCAGCAAGGAAATCATCTTTGCTGTCAAAACCAAGGGCCAAATCAGCCAAATCGTTTGCAAGTTTTACAAAGCTATCGTTTTTGGCAACGAAGTCGGTCTCACAGTTAAGGGAGATTACAACTCCTTGAGTGTTGTCATCGTTCACTTTTGCGATGGCGGCACCTTCTGAAGATTCTCTGTCAGCTCTTTTAGCAGCGACTTTTTGACCTTTTTTTCTTAGGATTTCAATGGCTTGGTCAAAATCTCCATCAGCTTCGACCAAAGCTTTTTTACAATCCATCATACCAGCTCCAGTAGCCTTTCTTAATTTATTTACCTCTGCGGCAGTAATCTTTGCCATTTTGTTTTCTTTTAAAATTTTATGTAAAGTAAAACACTAAAAAAGTGTTTTTGTTTAGGACAATGTTAAATCAGTGGGTTTATTCAACTCCACCTTTTACGCTGTCTTGCCATTCTTTTAGTTCGTCCCATTCACCATCGGCAGCCATTTTTGCTTGTTTTGGCCAAGATGTTGGGTCAAGGTGAGCCAAAGTTGAGCTAGCTTCTGTCAAAGTTTCTTTGATGTCGTCAGCGTCAGTTTTTGCCAATTCAGCGTAAGTGGTTATTCCACTTTCTACCAAAGCCTCGGCAGCTTTGGGTCCTATGCCTTCAATTTTGGTAAGGTCATCTGCTTTTGCTTCTTTTTTAGGAGCGGCTTCAGCTTTTTTGGCCGGTTTTTCTTCAGTTGATTTTTTCTCCTTTTTTGGAGTGTCCTCGTCTTTATCTTTTCCACTGCCTTTTTCGCTCTTGCGCTCTTCCAAACCTTCGGCTACTGCACTGGTTACGGATTCCAAGATAGCTTCTATGGATTTACCGGCATCGTCGTTGGATGGGATGGCGTAATCAACATCACGAGGATCGGAGTTGGTATCCACCATTGCAAAAATCGGGATGTTCAATTTTTGGGCTTCTTTTACCGCAATGTGCTCACGCATAGTATCCACGATAAAAAGTGCACCTGGCAAACGGGTCATGTCCGCGATTGAACCCAAGTTTTTGTCCAACTTGGCACGAAGACGGTCAACTTGCAATCTTTCTTTTTTGGAAAGAGTGTTGAAGGTGCCGTCCTTCTTCATGCGGTCGATAGCTGCCATTTTCTTTACAGCTTTACGAATAGTCACAAAGTTGGTCAACATACCACCTGGCCATCTTTCTGTGATGTAAGGCATGTTTACTTTGGATACTTTGTCCGCAACAATGTCTTTTGCTTGTTTTTTTGTAGCTACGAAAAGGATTTTTCTTCCTGAAGCAGCAATTTTCTTAAGTGCCTCGTTGGCTTCCTCAAGTTTTGCAACCGTTTTGTACAGGTTGATTACGTGAATCCCGTTACGCTCCATGTAGATGTAGGGCGCCATGTTAGGGTTCCACTTTCTAGTAAGGTGTCCAAAATGCACACCTGCTTCCAGTAAGTCTTTTACTTCAATTTTACTTGCCATTTTTTGTACTTAGTTTACGTTCCGTTGTAAGTAGCAATGTACAGGTGGTCACAAATTTTGTTCGCCCTGTTCATTTAGATGCTAAACTAGTTTCCAAAAAGTCGATAATTTTATCCCTTTTGGAACAACGACAACTTTGGTTAAAAATTTAACCCTGAAACTTGGATATTTTCAGGGTTTTCAATGAACTTATATATAGTTGGGCTCGAGACCCAATGTATATTAACGTTTGGAGAATTGGAATTTCTTACGGGCTTTCTTCTGACCGAATTTCTTTCTTTCCACCATTCTTGGGTCTCTTGTCAACAGACCTTCTGGTTTAAGAACGCTTCTGTTTTCCGCATCTATTTCGCACATTGCTCTGGACAAAGCCAGGCGAACTGCCTCTGCCTGACCTGTGATGCCACCACCGTAAACATTTACTTTTACGTCATAGTTTCCTTCGGTCTCAGTTAAAGTAAAAGGTTGTTTTACTTTGTACTGCAATGTACCTGTGGTAAAGTAATCGTTAAGGTCTCTCTTGTTTACTGTGATGTTTCCAGAACCTTCGGAAACATAAACTCTGGCCACAGCTGTTTTTCTTCTGCCTATCTTATGAACCACTTCCATTATTTGTAGTCGTTTAAGTTTATTGCTTTTGGTTTTTGAGCCTCTTGCCCGTGCTCTACACCGGCATATACCTTAAGGTTTCTAAAAAGGTCGGCCCCAAGTTTGTTCTTTGGAAGCATTCCTTTTACAGAGTTCTCAATGATGCGCTCTGGGTGTTTTTCCAATACTTCTTTCGCAGAAGCGGAACGTTGTCCACCTGGATAACCAGTATATCTTTGATATTCCTTCTCGTCCCACTTGTTTCCGGTCATGTCGATTTTCTCAGCATTGATGACAATCACATTGTCTCCACAATCAACATGAGGGGTAAAGTTGGTCTTATATTTCCCTCTAAGTATTTTGGCTACTTTAGACGCCAATCTTCCTAAGGTCTGTCCTTCAGCATCAACCAATAACCATTGCTTGTCAACAGTAGATTTATTGGCGGAAATAGTTTTATAACTTAATGTATCCACTTCTCGAATATTATTGATTTAAATAACCTATCCCGATTAACGGGCTGCAAATGTACAATTATTAGATTGAATTACAAACGGTTGATCGGGAATATTTTTTTACTTTTTTCAAATTCAATCTTCTTCGGTAGAAATCAGTCTAAAGATAGTAGTATAAAATGTTAAAAAGAGTTAAAAAAATGCGTAACTGTAACTCTTCAGATTTTCTGTGGTCTTTGTTGTATCAATCAACCAAAAAACGAACACGTGAGAAACGCAGCGCTGGTTTTCCTGACCCTATTCCTCATTTTTTCCCTACAAGCACAAGATTCAACCGAAGTCATCATCAAAAAGAAGTATACTACCCAATCTTTGGGCGCTTATGCGGCGCCAACTATTAATGGTATATTGGAAGACGAGGCGTGGAACCTGGTTGAATGGGGCAGTGACTATATTGAGTGGCAGCCCGATGAGAATACTCCGCCCTCGTATCAAACCCAGTTTAAGATACTTTACGACAGCAAGAACCTATATATAGGAGTACGCTGTTTTGATGATGAACCGGATAAAATCGTGAAACGGCTTTCTCGAAGAGATGGTTTTGATGGGGATTGGGTGGAGTTCAATATAGATAGCTATTTTGATAAACGCACTGCTTTTTCCTTTACGATTACCGCTGCAGGTGTAAAAGGAGATGAGTTTATCTCCAACAATGGCAACAATTGGGACGCCAGCTGGAATCCCATTTGGTATGCCAAGACCAACATTGATGCTAAAGGATGGACGGCCGAGCTTCGTATTCCGTTAAGTCAATTAAAATTTGGAAATGCTGAGGAACAGGTCTGGGGGCTACAGTCCACACGACGTTTTTTTAGGAACGAGGAGCGTTCCCTTTGGCAACGAAAACCAGTGGACCAGCCCGGTTGGGTGAGCGAGTTTGGAGAATTACATGGATTGAAGAATATTGAACCTCAAAAGCAGTTGGAAATCCAGCCCTATACCGTGGCCAAAACCGAAACTTACGAAGCCGAAGAAGGAAACCCTTTTAGGGACGGGAGCGAGAATAATATCACTGCCGGACTCGATGCCAAGATAGGAATCACCAATGACCTTACGTTGGATTTGACCGTCAACCCTGATTTTGGACAAGTGGATGCCGACCCTTCTGCCATTGCATTGGATGGTTTTCAAATATTTTTTCAGGAGCGCCGTCCCTTTTTTGTGGAGAACAAGAACATTTTTGATTTTAGTGTCTCCCAATCCGAAGCAGGCAATACCTTTGGGTCCGATAATATTTTTTATTCGCGTAGAATAGGCAGAAGCCCACAAGGGTACCCGGATACTTCAGATGATGAATTTGTGGACCAGCCCGATAACACTCCGATTATTGGTGCTGCCAAGTTCAGTGGAAAAACCAAGGATGGGTGGGCCATTGGCGTGCTGGAAAGTGTAACTGCGCAACGGACGGCTACTATAATTAATGATGAAGGCGGTACCCGGAAAGAAATGGTGGAGCCACTGACCAACTATTTTGTGGGACGACTGCAAAAGGATTTCAACGAAAGAAATTCATATATAGGAGGGATTTTCACGGCGACCAACCGAGAGCAGATTCCTGAGCAGCTCAACTTTCTTCATGATGCAGCCTACACAGGCGGGTTGGATTTTAAACACCAATGGGCCAATCGTGATTGGTATGTTGGCGGAAATATAAATATGAGCCATGTTCGTGGTAGTGAAGAGGCTATAACAAACACTCAAGAATCCATAACGCATTTGTTCGGAAGGGTAGGTGCCGACCACGTTGCCGTAGATACTACCCGAACATCATTGACAGGGACCGGGGGCAACATGCAAATAGGTAAGGTAGGGAACGGGCACTGGAAGTTTGAATCTGGGGCTACATGGCGTTCACCTGAATTGGAACTCAACGATATTGGCTTTCAACGTCAGGCCGATGATATCCGTCACTACACTTGGATAGGGTACCAGACCCTAAAACCGGACAGTACCTTTAGGCGGGTAGGCATCAATTACAACCACTGGACCGCATGGGATTTTCAGGGCAACCATAATTATTTACAGTTCAACACCAACAGCTGGCAAAACTGGAAAAACAATTATCAATCCAACATTGGTTTCAATATAGCCCCTATTGAATATTCCAACTTCGCCTTGCGGGGCGGCCCTAGGTTAAGGCAGTCTCCATGGGTGAGTTTTTGGAATAACATCAGCACCGATTACCGGAAAAAATTACGTTTTTCCTTTTACCACCAAGGTAGAAAGGCATTGGACAATTCCATCAAAAACTATTATATGGAAGGAGGGTTTGTGTACCAACCTATAAATGCCCTGCGGGTTTCTGTATTCCCTTCTTTGGACATCAATCATGATAAACTACAATTCATTGATAATTTTGATGATGTAAATGGCTCACCAAGATATCTGAATGGAAAAATAGATCAACGGACATTGAGTATGTCCGTTAGGCTGAACTACACCATCAACCCCAACCTGACCATTCAATATTGGGGGCAACCGTTTATTTCCCGTGGCCGCTATTCTGAATTTAAGCACATCACCGACCCTGTTGCTAAAGTTTTTGAGGATAGGTTTGTGCAGTACACATCAGAACAAACCAGTTTAACGGATGGCACTTATGCCATTGATGAAGATCTGGACGGGGTGACCGATTTTAGTTTTGATAACCCTGATTTTTCCTTTGTGCAGTTTCGCTCCAATTTGGTGATTCGATGGGAGTACATCCCTGGCTCTGAGATATTCTTGGTATGGTCGCAGGATGTATCGCGAAGCGGTGACCCGACGGCAGGTCTGCTGCCCGGTTTAGGTGACAATATTTTTGGGCAAAAACCACAAAACATTTTCTTATTGAAGGCTACCTATCGATTTGTATTGTAATTGTGACATCGAGCGCAGTCGAGACGTCTCATAAAGAAGTGTGATCATCTTCAATTATTTTTTTGAGTGCAGTAACCAAAGCTTCATTTGCCTCCTTGTCACCTATAGTGATTCGCACCTTACCGGGAGCACCAAATTGTGAAACAGGTCGAACCATGATTCCTTGTTCCATCATTTTATCTGTGAATTCCATTTCGGGTAATGGCGGATCAATAATGAAAAAATTGGCTTGACTTGGCCAATACTCGATACCCAATTCATCAAAAGCCTTGGAAACATATATTCTACCTTCCAAAACCGTTTTTACGGTTTTTTCAATGAATTCGGTGTCGTTTAAAGCTCCAATAGCAGCCTCAATAGAGGTTAATGGTAGTAAAAAAGGCTTGTGAATCAAGCGTACATAATTGGCAATGGTTGCCGTGGTATACCCGTACCCGATACGTTGGCCAGCCAATCCGTACGTTTTGGAAAAACTATTGAGCCCGATTACGTTATGACCTTCCAAGACATAGGGCAATGCAGTAACATAATCGTCAGCATCCGCAAAATGGCGGTACACTTCATCGAATACCACCACAATATCCTTGGGAACACGGGAAATAAAATCGTCCATGACCGGCTTGGGAATGTAAGTTCCCGTAGGATTGTTGGGACTGGTCAAGAAAATGATTTTGGTCTTCTCCGTGATGGCGTTCAAGATACTTTCCACATCCAAATCGTAGTTGGGAGCCAAGAGAGGCACATCGACTTGATGGGCGCCATACCATCTCGAAAAAACGGAGTAGGGCAGGAAGCAGGGGTTGGAAAAAATCACTTCGTCCCCTTTGTTGATAAAAGCGCGAAGCAGCATATCAATAACCTCCGAACCGCTATTCCCACACAAAAATTGGTCGGTGGTCAATTGGACATCAAAATCTTTGACCAAAGCTTCCCGTAAACGAATATCGGTCTGGTCGGGGTAGATGTCAATCTTGTCCAAGGCAGCTTTCATTGCAGCAACGGCCTTGGGCGATGCTCCCAAAGGATTTTCGTTGGAGGATAGCTTGTATATTTTTTTATCGGTCGGTGGAATGTTTTTTCCGCCTTTATATACCTCTTTGGGCACCAAATGGTCCTTGAATATGGATGTGATGTCTTTTGTCATTTTGTTTTATAAACTTTCCCCATAAAGTAAAAATGCCATCGCCTTTTCTGTATCAACATTTTCCTCTAATAACTGTTTGGCCAAGGTGTGCAATTCGGTTTTGGATTTATCTTGTATTCCCTCAGCATCGACAATAATTTGTATGTCTTTTGTGGAAGGCAATTGTTCCAAATTTCCCAATCTCCCTAAGTTGTTTCCAGTGAGCACGTCACTTTCTCTAATGCCCTTGGGCAGAGCATCCACGCCAATGCCGTGGGTACGGATGGGCTTCGGAATCTCAAACAAGGATTCTTTAATGGCTCGGATATACCAATTGCCACCCATACGACCCACCAAATCCAATTTTTCGGTATCCAGTACATCATCTGTAAGGTACTCATCATTGATGTGAATCATATCTACTTGGGCGATAATCAAATTCCCTGCTCCCGGAGTTTGGGCAATCTCCACTACTTCCAAAACTGTACATTCAAAAGATACGGGCGCTTCGCCAACACGTGGTGGTTTCACCTTTACGCTGGGTACTTCGGTAAAACCTGCCTTTATAAATTCGTTCACGCCTTTGTCGTAGGCCGTGCTGGAGAGCGACATCTGCTCCGCCATCTTATGGTTTACCACATTGATTACTACTTCGGGAACTTCCACCACATTTTGATGCGTATGTTTTAAGGAATTGTCCCTGCCGCTCCGGGTTGGGGAAAACACCATCACAGGCGGATTGGAACTGAATACATTGAAAAAGCTGTACGGACTCAAATTTACATTGCCCTCTGCATCGACGGTGCTGGCAAAACAAATGGGGCGAGGAGCCACAGCGGTCGATAAAATACTGTACAGTTCGGGTTGAGGTATGGTAGTTGGGTCTAAGGTTTTGATCATTTAGATTGATTTTGATTTGTTATTCCAGCACTTAGGTAGGAATCGATATTATTTTTAGAAATGGTGACTTCGACTACGCTCAGCTACCAAAATTATGTTGCAGGCATCACTTTAGTGGTCACTTCGCCAAATCCGACTCTAATATCGCCATTTTGAGCATAACCGCGCATGGTTACGGTGTCACCATCTTCTATGAATTTTCGTTCACTTCCATCTTTTAATTTGATAGGTTTTGTGCCGCTCCAGGATAATTCGAGCATGGAACCAAAACTATTCTCTTCTTTGCAGGAAATGGTGCCTGATGCCATCATATCCCCAATATTAATATTGCATCCGTTCACCGTATGATGGGCCAATTGCTGAGACATGTTCCAGTACATGTGCTTAAAGTTACTAAAGCAAACAGTGGTTTCTTCGTCTTGTTCCGGTTTGATGCCTACTTCCAAGTTGATATCATAATTCCTTTTGCCTCCATATTGAAGATAGGGGAGTACTTCGGGTTCCTGTTTTGGACCATTAGTCCTAAAAGGTTCCAAAGCTTCCAGCGTAACCACCCAAGGAGAAATGGAAGAGGCAAAATTCTTGGCCAAAAATGGTCCCAATGGGACATATTCCCACTTCTGAATATCACGGGCCGACCAATCATTGAACAATACTAGCCCGAAGATGTAGTCCTCTGCATCTTTTGTAGAAACCGATTTACCTAATTGGGTGTCCTTTCCACAGATAAAACCCATTTCCAGTTCAAAATCCAAACGTTTTGTTGGGCCAAAAATGGGCGACTCTGCTCCATTGGGCATGGTTTGTCCCTTAGGTCGATGGATGGGTTGTCCGCTCACAATAATGGAACTTGCCCTGCCGTGATAACCGACAGGAATATGTTTCCAATTGGGTAAGAGTGCGTTTTCAGGGTCGCGGAACATTTTGCCCACGTTGGTGGCGTGTTCCAAACTGGAGTAAAAATCTGTATAGTCTCCAATGGAAACCGGCATATGCATCTGGGCTTCGGACTGCTCCACGAAGAGCTCTGGCTTTCCGGCCAAAACGGACTCGTCATCCTTAAGCCAGTACTGAATCTTTTTGCGTACCCGTGAGGTGATTTCCTTCCCAAGGGAAATAAAGTCATTCAAGGTATCTTTTTCCAGTAGCGCCGTGTTAAAGTCGAACACATCCAACTCGGCCACGGCGGCCAAATCCAAAATATGTTCGCCAACGGCAACACCTACTCGCGGACTTCTATCCTTGGTGGAGAAAATCCCGAAGGGAATATTGTGAATCGAAAAATCTGAGTTTTCAGGTATTTCTATGATCATATATGGTTTTATATGTCATTCCCGTGAAAACGGGAATCTTATCTCTTTGTCATTTCAAACTGTCAGCTCGAGCGCAGTCGAGAGCGAGATACATAAGCCTTCTTTTCTCGACTTCGCTCGAAATGACAGAAGGCAATATTGAATTCATTTTACTCCAACCAAGATTTATAATACTTGCGATCATCAATTTTGAGGGCGTTTTCCGTAACCTGCAAGGGTTTAAAGGTGTCTATCATGACCGCCAATTCTTCGGTACCTTTTTTACCGATACTTGCCTCGTAAGTTCCGGGGTGCGGTCCATGCGGAATACCCGCCGGATGTAAAGAAATATAACCGGGACCGATTCCTGTCCGACTCATAAAATCACCATCCACGTAGTACAGCACTTCATCCGAATCAATATTGGAGTGATTGTAAGGTGCAGGAATGGATTTTGGGTGGTAATCGTAGAGTCTAGGGCAGAACGAACATATCACAAAAGCGCCTGTCTCAAATGTTTGGTGTACAGGTGGCGGTTGATGGACGCGGCCTGTTATGGGCTCAAAATTATGAATGGAAAATCCGTAGGGGTAGTTGTAACCATCCCATCCCACAACATCAAAAGGATGCGTGGCATAGACCAATTGGTGCAACATGCCCTGTTTTTTGATTTTCATCAAAAACTCTCCTTTTTCATCAAAAGTCTGAAGCTCTTGCGGCAATTTATAATCCCGCTCACAGAAGGGGGAGTGCTCCAACAATTGCCCGAACCAGTTTCGATATCTTTTTGGTGTATAAATCGGGTGGAAAGACTCGGCATATAAAATGCGGTTGTCTTCCGTATCAAATTCGATTTGATAAATCATCCCACGGGGAATGATGAGGTAATCCCCATATTCAAATGGAATGTTTCCCAAAAAGGTTTTCAAGGTTCCCGAACCTTTGTGGATAAAGAGCATTTCGTCGGCATCGGCATTTTTGTAGAAATAGTCCGTAACGGATTTTCTGGGTGCCGCCAAGCCTACGTGAACATCGTTGTTCACCAAAAGAGGTTCGCGCGATTCCAAAAAATCATCTTTGGGGGCTACATCAAAACCGATGAACTTACGACTGGTAATATTCTTTTCCACCGCAATTTTGGGGCTTACATCTAAGGCTTTGCCAATCTCTTTGACCTGTGTGGGTCGATGTACGTGATAGGAAAGCGAGGACATCCCATCAAAACCGATAGTTCCAAAAAGCTGCTCATAATAGAGCCCGCCATTGGGTTTCTCGAATTGGGTATGCCGTTTTTGCGGAATGTTTCCAAGTTTATGATATATAGGCATTTTTTCTAAGTTTTGAGTTTAAAGTTATGAGTTATGAGTCTGAAATTCAATAACCCATAACTCATCACTCTTAACTATGATTAATGCAATGTGCCACGAAGCTCTTGCTCGCGCTCTATGGCTTCGAACAATGCTTTAAAGTTACCTTTTCCAAAGGATTGTGCGCCTTTTCTTTGGATAATTTCGAAGAACATGGTTGGTCTTGGTTCCACGGGCTTGGTAAAGATTTGCAGCAAATACCCTTCGTCATCACGGTCTACCAAGATTCCCAATTCTTTTAATGGGGCAATGTCCTCGTCAATTTCCCCTACACGGTCGGTAACGGCATCATAATAAGTTGCAGGAACCCTCAGGAATTCCACGCCACGGCTTCTAAGGTCGCGAACGGTCTGGATGATGTCATCCGTGGCCACGGCAATGTGCTGAACGCCTTCATCTTCATAAAAATCCAAATATTCTTCCACTTGTGATTTCTTCTGACCTTCGGCCGGCTCGTTAATAGGGAATTTGATTCGTCCATTTCCATTGCTCATCACCTTGCTCATCAAGGCAGTGTATTCTGTGGATATATCCTTGTCATCAAAAGAAAGGATGTTCTTGAATCCCAAAACATCTTCGTAAAATTTTACCCAATGATCCATTTTGTTCCATCCCACATTACCTACCATGTGGTCAACAAATTTTAAACCTGTGGGCTCAGGATTGTAGTCGGGTGTTTCCCATTTTTTATAGCCAGGCAGAAAAGTTCCGTTGTAATCTTTGCGTTCCACAAAAATGTGGACTGTTTCGCCATAGGTATAAATTCCGGCTCGGACTACTTTACCATTTTTGTCCTCTTCAACTTTAGGTTCCATATACGATTTTGCTCCACGCTCCATGGCATTCTTGTAAGCGATGGTGGCATCATCTACCCAAAGAGCAACTACCTTTACTCCATCCCCGTGCTTGTCGATATGTTTGCCTATTTCGGTTCCGCTTTTTAAAGGAGAAGTAAGTACCAATCTAATTTTATCCTGAACCACTACGTAACTTTCACGGTCCTTTAATCCTGTTTCCAAACCTGCCTGTGCGTAGGATTGAAATCCGAAGGCAGTTTTGTAAAAATGTGCGGCCTGCTTGGAGTTGCCGACGTATAGTTCTATATAATCTGTCCCGTTGATGGGCATAAAATCCTCAGTAGTACTTTTTCCTTGTGGGATTGTGGATGTTTCCATGGTGTCTAAGTTTTATTGTTCAGTTCTTATTATTGTTGCATCAACAACAAAAATAATAAATTTGAGATACGAATAAGGTTTTAATGACTGAAATTTGAGTTAAAATTGAATAGCACCGTTTTTGTTGAACTTTAAAAAATCTGATTCCCTATTTTTGTGACTATTCCAAATAAATTAATGCTCAGTCGTATCGATGAAATACAGGGAATGGGGTTCCATTTGGATTTGGTGCTCCGCAAGATTCAAAAAGCTTATTTGCGCAAGTTCGATGAACTTGGGGTGGACACGACCATTGAGCAATGGGTGATTCTTTATCAAATCCATCAAATGGGAGATGATGCCAGTCAGCGCGATATTGTAAATGAAAATTTTCGTAACCGTGCCACTACATCCCGGGTTATTGGCGGACTAGAAAAGAAGGGGTGGATTTCCAAAACTCGTTTTGAAGGAGATCAAAAGCGTTTTAAACTGGAGCTTACCCCCAAAGGACAGGAAATTTTGGATATAACCCTGCCCAGTGCCCTAGCTTTACGAAAACTCGCCGTTAGGGATGTGGATGTATCCGAATTTGAAACTTTTTTAAAGGTGTTGGATAAAATTGGGGAGAACTACGAAGAGGATTAACCCCAATAATCGAACGCCAGTTTGGTGATGGTCGCCAAACCGATCAGCAATATAAATATCAAACTGAGCTTGCGGAATTTTTCCTGCGGAATGTAATGGAGTATTTTCTTTCCCAAATAGGTGCCCACTAATCCTATCGCAAATAAAAATGGTAAATAAGTCAATTCTTGTTTTCCGATATAGCCATTGCCATAGTACACAAATGTCCGGGAGAAATCGATCATAAAATCAATAAAGGCCGAGGTGGCAATAAAAGCACTTTTCTCCAAATTGAAAGCAGCCATGGTGAGTCCGCGAATGGCTCCGCCCGTACCCAAAAGTCCTGCCGAGAAGCCAGATAGCGCACCTCCGATTATCGAGTTCTTTTTATTGGGTAGTACAATAATCTCACTTTTGATGAGGAACAACAAACTGAAAATAACAAGAAAAACACCCAATACAATTTCAAGGATAGCACTATCGGCTATTTTTGATAGAAACCCCCCAATAACGACAAATAGCACCGATGGAACACCGATATAGAGCAACAGTTTTTTGTCCAGCCCTTTTTTGAATAGAAATATTTTGCTGATGTTACTGGAGAGGTGAAATATGGCCGTCATGCCAAGAACCGAGTAAAAATCAAAATAAAAATTCCCTATCGGCACAAAAAACACCGAAGAGCCAAAGCCACCAATGGTCCCAACAATTTCCGCGACCAAGGCCAAGAGCAGAAAAATGTAATTGACTTTCATACCTCTGAAAGATAGCCTGGTAATTTATTTGAATACAGATTTTATGTCATTTTAACCAAAAATAATCTTAAAATTAGGTTTTTGGGTTAATGGAGCATATAAACTGGATAATCTATTGGACGTTAGGGTAGGAAAACTGCCGCAACTTTGTACCTGTATAACTTTTGATATACAATTGCTATGAAAAAGAATATGTTTTATCCAACAATATGGTCAACAGCACCTTACACCCCGAATGTCCTTGCCGATTGGTATGGTTCGGAGAACAAAGGAGCAGAGTTGATTTTGTCCAATGAGGCCGCAACGGCTTATCATGTTTCAGAAATGACATTGAATATTACCAGGTTTTCAGCAATAGATGAACAAGGTAAAGAACATTTTATAATAGATTTTCCCGGTCAAAACCCGGTAACGTTCAAGGGTATCGCATCTGGGAACTTTATACGTTCCAAGAGCGTTCTTTCCTTGCCCAAAGGTAAATACACTGCGTTTCGTTTTTATATGGCGCAATGGGGCAATCAATTTATTTACCAAGATGGGATGGAGGAATCCGCCAACACCTTTAACCGATTGGATTTTAATATCGAAGATGGTTTTGTTGTGGAGGAGAACAATGCACCCGAAGTTAAATTGTGGTTTGACTTTGCTCCCTACCAGTGGAAGCGACACTTTAAACCGCTTACGGATTTGTTTATTGGGAGCAAAAGTCAAAAACCACGATTGGCCAATAGTTTTGGCAATTGAATATCCAATGCTATGAAGAAGAATGGAAAAGGCACCGATCGGTGCCTTTTTTAGTTATACCGTACTTTCTGCGGGAGTGCTATGATAAAAATTGCTCAAAATGGATTCCATTTCTTCCTTTCCTTCTACAATACGGCTTATTCTGTTCCACAGTTCATCATCGAGTAAAGGTCTAAGGGGTTGTTGCTGTTTGTTGATGTTCCCAAAGACTTTCTTGATTTTGTTGTCCCAGACCTTATAGTATTTTAATAGGTCATCAGGGTAAACAATTTTTCTACGGGTTCCTTCATCGGCCGCCCGGAAAGGCAAAGGAATGTTAAGGTAGCCATAATCGTCTGTCAATTGTTCTCCGGGTTGAATGTTCCGGATGGCTATTTCAAAATCGTATGCCGTGGTAAGGCAATTAGAGTTGAAACTATGGTTCACATACCTGCCATTATCCCAGCATAGAATGTAATTGCCCTTGTTGTTCCTAAACGTATAGGTATCCAAGATTTGTTGGTAAATGGGTTCCATTTGTTGTAATTGCAATGGAGAAAATTCTTGGTCCAACCTATCATGGACCCACGTAATGGTACCAGCTGGAATGAGCTTTGTAGCGACAACGCCATAACCAATTTCATTACTGATAAATCTAAGTTCTGTATCTGGGTGAATCATTATATACCTTTTAAAAAGTGGATTGAAGGTATAAAATTGTTCGATTCGTTGATGGAAAATTTGTTAGGTTAAAAATAATTTTCAATTAATTGATTATCAAAATTATAGAGTGTTGATTTTCTAAGTTTATCCAATACCTCATACACCGAAAAACTCCTTGTAAACCGGTACATTTCTTTATCATTTGATGTAAGCACTACCACAGGCAAGGTGAATACCATGGATTGCCCTGCAAACTCCATAGGTTTTGCCAGTAAAATAAATGAGTCCGGTCATTTAATAATCCGAATATTCAGTGGGGTAAAGAAACCACATATCTATATGGGACATATTGTTTTTATATTTTGGCATGGCGATCAATTCTTTCCATTCGGGAGCATTCACAAAGGCATCCCAGTGTTGATTTCTGGTTTCCATATCTGCATGAGTGGTCATGTACATTAGGTTGGGCATGTTGGCGCCCGAAAGTACTTCTCCGTAAAACACGGCCTGAAAGTCCAATCGGTCAAATAGCGGGATTTCGCCTCCGGCGTTGAACATATCTACCTTGTTGCGGTAGTATTTTTCTGTTGCGGACTCGTAACTCCGAAGTTCATAAACGCGTTCCGATCTAGGGTTGTCCAAATCGGGAACCTGCATTTTGGGCATGTCGGGGAAGGCTTTCAGAATAATGGATTGGATGCGGGCGTATGGTGGATTGTCAAAATTGGCGTCAATGTAGGCAGTACCTGCCGTAGTGTATGTTGAATCTTTCAAAAGTTCGGTATCCAATTCTTGGAATTGCTCTAAGCTCTTAAAGGGTAGAAGAACAAAAGTTTTTTGAACCGTGTCCGTTTCTGAGATTCGGGATTTGAACACCCCGACTTTGTCGATATCCTGTTTTTTTACGGCGGGCATAAAGGCATTTTTCAAATATTCGTCCACGGTGGCTACTTGCTCTTCGGTGTCGAAGGAGTAGATTTTAATTTGATAAAACTCACGTTCAGATTGAGAATTCTCTTTAGTTTCCGAGGATTCGGTGGTTTCTTCGGCCTCCGATGCCGGATTCCCACAGCTTGCAATGGCACCTAGGGCCAAAAGCATAAGAAGTTGAATGGTTTTCATGTAGTGCAGTTGAGTTTGATGATGTTGGAATGTGTCGAAAATGACGTTTCAAGATAGGGATTTATTTGATGAAATAATGTGCCTTCAACCTTTAAGGGAATTCTTTCCTTTTGAAGCCATGGCCAGAAGTCCAAGAATGGGGCCCAAGGCTAAAAGCATGTACGCCCAATTGGAACTTGTCGCAATTCTAAGCTCGTTGAGCAATTGAATACTTACTATGGTGATGGCAAACCCGATGCAGTTTACAATGGTTAGCGCCGTTCCTTTTATTTCCGCGGATGCGTTCTGAGCGACCAAAGTAGAAAACAGGGGCGAATCCGCTATTACCACCATGCCCCAAAACATTAGAAAAGCAATAAATAGGATTGTAGAGGGTTGACCAAATAGGAATGGGGAAACCAAACAACAGATACATGAAAGTAGGAGTGCCACAAAAGCCACTTTTTTGGTCCCGATTGATTGGGAGAGATATCCACTTAAAACACAGGCCAGACCACCAATTCCTATAATCAGGAAGGACAGCAATGGAACGTTGAACATGGTTTGTGGATGCAACAGGGCATAGGACTGCAACATAATCGGGACGAAAGCCCAAAAGGTGTACAATTCCCACATGTGCCCAAAATACCCGAAGGCCGCAGAACGAAACCTACTATTCTGAAACACTTTTAAAAAAGAAGATAATTGCACCTGTTGACCATGTTTACGATAGGGCCCATTCGGGACAAGGATGAGCATAAAGGTACCGCCCAAGATGGCAAGTGCTGAAGTAGCCATCAAAACGGCCTTCCATGAAAAGGTATGGGTCATTTCCTTTAATACATGTGGAAATGCAGTTCCGACCACTAAGGCGCCAACCAAAAACCCTAACGACTTTCCCAGACCTTTCTCAAAATGGTCTGCGGCAATCTTCATACCTACGGGGTAGATGCCCGCAAGAAAAAAACCGGTTATAAATCGAAAGGATAGGATGCTTGCCAACCCATTGCCTTCCCAAACGACACCCAAATTAAATAAGGCTCCAAAAGTGGCACAGGCAAAAAAAACTTTGGATGGTGAAAACCGGTCAGAGATGGATAAAACGGCAAAAACCAACGTCCCTACGATAAATCCTAATTGAACCGCAGAGGTCAAATGTCCCATAGCATTGTCATTTAGCCCGAAGGTGGCCACCAAATCTCGCATGACCCCATTGCCCGCAAACCAAAGCGATGTACAGCAAAACTGCGACAACACGATGATGGGCAGGATGAGCTTGGAGGATTGCATTTATTTGGAGTTTAGCTTGTAAAAAATGTGGTACTAATAGATTATTTGATGTTTGATTCATCTTTATAATCAAAGTCTAGTTCAAAAGCTTGATTGATAGAATCAATATTTTTTATAACGTAAGTAAGCTCTCCTTTTTCAAATGCCCTTTCACCCATATAGTCAATGGGTTGGATAAAATATTTTCTACCCTTAATATCAAAAAATCTTACAAACCCATAGTGAAATGCAGACTTAACGTGAGTCCATTCGGTTTGACTTTGTTTCCGAAGAAACTCATAGGTCAAAACAGTATCAGGTAAACCAATGGTAATGTTGCTAAGTTCAAATTCTGATTTATTGCAAAGTTTAAATTTTAGGTATTCATTCTCATCAATATGAGAGTAGTCATAAATGACTGGTAAGTGAATCTTTTTTTCGTTTTTATTGGTCAAATAGTGAAATTGCATTCCCCAACCATTTTCAAAAGCTAGAATCCCATATTCTTGATTAAAAAGTAGAGGGCCCATTCCATCAGGAATGGGTTCAGTTTCATATTTGTCAAAAACTAATTCTTCAACAAAAGAATTTTTTTCTTTTAAATAAAATTGTTCTGGCCCAAAGTATATTTTGTTTTGATGCTTTACATATTGAAAACTCATGCTTTTAGTTGAATCTACTAAGTTTTCATATAAGTATACTATTAAACTATCATTCTCTATTTTGGTCAACTCTATCTGATTTTCTCTAACCATTTCTTTAAAATCAAAAACAACAAGCTTTCTTGATTCCATAGAAACAATATCATTCTTGGACTTACACCCAATTAACATGAAAAGACATATAAAGATAGACTTTCTCAAAGCAGAATAGTAAAGTTGTAATCAATGCGCCTCCAACCAATTCTCACCAATACCCACTTCCACATCCAACGGCACGGATAGTTCGTAGGCATGTTCCATTTCGGTTTTAATGAGTTCCTTCATTTCTTCCAGTTCAGGTTTATAGCAATCGAACACCAATTCATCATGCACCTGTAACAACATTTTGGTCTTGTAGTTGCCTTCCTCAAGTTTTTTATGGATGTTGATCATCGCAATTTTAATAATATCCGCCGCACTCCCTTGGATGGGGGCGTTCACTGCGTTGCGTTCCGCAGCTCCGCGAACCACTTGGTTTCCTGCGTTAATATCTTTTAAATATCTGCGACGGCCCAACACCGTTTGCACATAGCCGTTATCACGGGCAAAATCTACGAGTTCGCTCATATAATTGCGCAACTTGGGGTAGGTTTTGTAATACGTATCAATAAGTTCCTTGGCCTCGGCACGGCTTAAATCCGTTTGGTTGCTCAATCCAAAAGCCGATACCCCGTAAATAATTCCAAAGTTCACCGTTTTGGCATTGCTACGCTGTTCGCGGGTCACTTCATCAATCGGTACGTTAAATACCCTGGAAGCGGTGGAAGCATGAATGTCCTCTCCATTTTTAAAAGCAGAGATCATAGTGTCCTCTTCGCTCAACGCAGCGATGATTCGCAACTCAATCTGAGAGTAATCCGCGGCCAATAATATGTAATTTTCATCACGAGGGATGAACGCTTTTCGCACTTGGCGTCCGCGCTCGGTTCGGATAGGTATGTTCTGAAGGTTTGGATTGTTGCTGCTCAAACGGCCCGTGGCGGCTACGGTCTGCATGTAGTCTGTGTGAACTCGGCCTGTTTTTTTCTGAACTTCGTTCGGCAACGCATCCACGTAAGTGCTCTTTAGTTTGGCCAGCCCACGGTAATCCAATACATTTTGGATAATAGCGTGGTCCTTCGCCAAATAGGACAGCACATCTTCCGAAGTGGAAAACTGACCGGTCTTGGTCTTTTTTGGTTTGTCCACCAGTTTTAGTTTGCCAAAAAGAATGTCGCCCAATTGTTTGGGTGAAGCAATATTGAATTCCTCACCAGCATCTTCGTAAATTTTCTTCTCCAGTTCCGCAATGTCGGTCTCAAGTGCCGTGGATAGGTCTTTCAGATAGCTTTCGTTCAAATTGATGCCCTCCAGTTCCATATCCGCCAATACCCGAAGCAAAGGAATCTCGATATCGGAGAATAGCTTGTCGGTATGTGCATCTTTAAGTTCCGGGGTAAATTTAAGACCCAATTGGAAGGTAATATCCGCATCTTCCACCGCATATTCGGTCTGTTTTTCCAAAGGAACATCCCGCATGCTGAGTTGGTTCTTGCCTTTTTTGCCGATAAGTTCGGTGATGGAAATGGGCGTGTAATTGAGATAGGTCTCGGAAAGCACATCCATGTTATGCCGCATATCGGGGTTGATGAGGTAGTGGGCCAGCATGGTGTCGAACAGTTTGCCCTTGACCTCCACACCATAGTTTTTCATCACTTTGATGTCGTACTTTAAGTTTTGGCCCACTTTTTCAATATTTTCCGATTCAAAGAATGGACGTAGTTTTTCAATCAAGGGTTGTGCATCGTTCCTGTTGTCCGGAAAGGGTACATAAAAACCTTTGCCGGGAGACCAGCTAAACGCAATTCCTACCAACTCGGCCTCCAACGGATTGAGGGAGGTGGTTTCAGTATCAAAACATACCGATGACTGTTTCATCAACATGTCCAAAAAGAGCTCCATACCCAATCCATCTTTTACATTCTGATAAAAATGGGGGACGTCACCAATCGTCATACGGCTGTTCACATCCTTAAGGGTAGCTGCAGCCTCTGAGGGGTCACCGCCAAATAAGGTAAATTGACCGCTTCCGGCCACTTGAGCTTCCTCTTTGGCCGTTTTTGTACTGGTGACTTGTGTAGGGGTTTCGGCCTCTTCGGTAAATAGTTTGATGAATTGATCTTTTAATCTACGAAATTCAAGCTCCTCAAAAATCTCTTGAACTTTTTCTGCATCGGGCGGACACATTTCGTAATCTTCCGCATGGAACTGAACATCACAATCTATTTTTATTTCCGCCAATTTTCTGGACAATCTGCCCAATTCGGCATTTTCCTCGACTTTCTCCTTCATTTTGCCTTTGAGCTGGTCGGTATTGGCCAACAAACCTTCCATGGAATCGAACTGCTCAATAAATTTTTTAGCCGTTTTATCACCAACACCGGGCAAGCCTGGAATGTTATCACTGGCATCGCCCATCATCCCCAAGTAATCGATTACCTGTTCGGGGCGCTTAACGCCAAAACGTTTTTGTACTTCGGGTATGCCCCAAATTTCGATACCGTTGCCCATTCTTGCGGGGCGATACATAAAAATGTTTTCGCTTACCAACTGTCCAAAATCCTTATCGGGCGTCACCATAAAAACTTTATAGTTTTCCTTTTCGGCCTGTTTGGCGACCGTTCCGATGAGGTCGTCGGCTTCGTAGCCTTCCAATTCCACGATTGGAATCTTCATGGCCTGTAAAATTTGTTGGATATAGGGCACGGCGATACGGATGGCATCGGGCGTTTCGTCACGGTTCGCTTTATAGTCCTCGAACATTTCGGTACGCTCCACACTTCCTCCTTTATCAAAGGCAACGGCCAAATGGTCGGGCTGCTCGCGTTTGATCACATCAAAAAGAGAGTTCATAAATCCCATGATCGCGGAAGTATCCATTCCCTTGGAGTTTATCCTTGGGTTTTTGATTAGTGCGTAGTAACCACGAAAAATAAGCGCGTAGGCGTCTAGTAGGAATAGTCTTTTTTGGTCAGACATTTTATTTTTTTTTGAAGTATAAAATTAGAAGTACGAATTTTTAAATGTACGAATTGCGATTAAAAGATGCGGGAATTGAGATATCAGATTTCAGAAAAGGGAAATAGGAGCCGAGATAGTTGAAACAAGCCGTCCTGCTTCTTGAATCTAACAGCGAAGCGGTCTTGGATCTAAGGCCTATCCATAAAAGCTTGTCACCTCACGATTGTGGTGACCATTATCCGAATACTCTCGATACGTAAATCCGGGATGTACACAATAACCACCGGTCTCTCCATTTTTGTTGATGGCCAAGAACCCAATCTGGAAATCTTTTCTGCCCTCATTTTTTTTCATGATGCGTTTTACACCTTCCTCACAGGCTTCTTGTGGACTTTTTCCTTGACGCATCAACTCAACGATCAAAAAACTGCCCACGGTGCGAATCACTTCCTCTCCGACCCCGGTGGCTGTGGCACCGCCAACCTCATTATCAATAAAAAGTCCTGCACCGATAATAGGGGAGTCCCCAACGCGCCCTGCTACTTTATAAGCCATGCCACTTGTGGTACACGCTCCGGCAATGTCACCATTTTCATCAATGGCCAACATGCCAATGGTGTCATGGTTTTCTATATTGATGGTGGTCTCGTATTTAGAGGTCTTTAACCACTCTTCGTATTGTTTTCTTGTGCTTTCGGTAAATAGGTCCTCTTTCTTAAAGCCCTGTTCATAAGCAAATTTCTCAGCACCCTTGCCCGCTAAAATAATGTGTGGGGTTTCTTCCATCACCTTTCGTGCCACGGAAACCGGATGGGCTATATTTTCCATACAGACCACCGACCCGCAATTACCGTCCTTGTCCATAATGCAGGCATCCAAGGTCACATTGCCATCGCGGTCCGGGCGCCCACCCTTGCCTACGGTTTCATTGGTTTCGTCGGCTTCCTCGACCATAACCCCTTGCTCTACGGCATCCAGTGCATTTCCCCCTGATTTTAAGACTTCCCAGGCCTTTTCGGAAGCGTTGAAAAAATTCCAAGTACATACCACAATAGGCTTTATCGCTGTTGGTTTTGGAACTGTGGTAGCCGGTGCTACTTCTGGCTTAGGTTCCGTTTTACAAGACACTAATGTGGTGGCGGAAACAAGCCCTGCAGCGGACAGACTTGAATTTTTAAGGAATTTGCGTCGTTCCATGAGTTGGTATGTTTAATTTTAGGGGTTATAAATATACAATATGCTGGTAGAAGTTTGTGCCAATTCCTTGGAATCGGCAAAGAATGCCGAGAGGGCGGGAGCGGATAGGATTGAACTTTGTTCGGAACTTGGTGTTGGGGGTATAACTCCATCTGCCGGGTTGATTCAATTGGTGATAAGGGAATTGTCCATTCCCGTTCATGTTTTGATACGGCCAAGAGGTGGACATTTTACCTATTCCGAAACCGAATTTGAAGTGATGAAGGCAGATATTTTGGCCTGCAAGGATTTGGGAGTGCATGGTATTGTTTCTGGAATTTTGATGAAGGATTTCTCCGTGGATGTTGAAAGAACAAAAGTTTTGGTGGAGTTGGCAAAACCGATGCATTTCACGTTTCACCGAGCATTTGATTGGGTTGACAGCCCCTTGGAAGCTATCAAACAGCTTGAAGCGATGGGAGTGCAGACCATTTTAACATCGGGTGGGGAAGCTTCGGCGGAGAACGGAATCAAAAAATTGGCAACTTGGCAAAAAGAAACATCCATGACGATTATGGCCGGGGGGGGAGTGTCGCCCAATAATGCATCAAAATTTAAACAAATTGGCCTTCAAGCCATTCATTGTTCTGGAACCTCGTTTGGAAACCGAGTGGATTTGGAAGGCAAAATCAGCATGAACTCCGCCAAACATTTAGTGGAAGATGAGGTGGCCGTTTCGAATTTGAAAACACTGACCTCCACTGTTCACGCCGTTAAATAATATTAAAAGCTACTGCTAAGTAGTAGATTAGCTCTAATTTTGTAAAAAAATTGTATGTCCCGATTTATCATTTTGGCAATTCTTTACTTGGTGTTGGCCGTTTACGGTTTTCAAGCATTCCGTACGCTGTTCAAAAGTCCGTTGTTGCATTGGACCTATATCATACTTTTTTTAGGAGCCTTGATATTTTTGACTATCAAAGTATTGACCTATGATCCAGGGGATGGCTTCAAGGGAACCGCGGCCGTTGCGGGAACCATTTTTGCCGCATTCTTTTTGTTGGCCTTGGTGTTGGGCTTCTTTTTGTTGCTAGAGGATATTGTCCGTGTGCTTGCTTTTGGCTACAATAAAATTGCAGGTGTGTCCAACTCGGATGCTGGTTATTTGCCCTCACGTAGGAAATTCATTAGTGGCATTGCCCTTGGTTTGGCAGCCTTGCCTTTCGGAGCATTGTTGTATGGTATGTACCGAGGAAAATACAATTACCAAGTGCTTAAATATGAGCTCGAGTTTGATGATTTGCCAGATGCGTTCCACAATTATCAAATCACCCAGATTTCCGATGTGCATAGTGGTAGTTTTGACGATTACCAGAAAGTGGAGTATGGTGTAAACTTGGTAAATGAGCAGAAAAGCGACGTGATTTTCTTTACTGGAGATATCGTGAATTTAAAATCTGAAGAGCTTGAGCCTTGGAAAGAGGTTTTCTCCCGCTTGAACGCCAAAGATGGGGTGTATTCCATTTTGGGTAACCACGATTATGGAGATTATGCCGTTTGGGATACCGAAGCAGAAAAAGAGCAGAATTTGGAATATCTCAAAATCATGCAAAAGGAAATGGGCTTTGATTTGCTATTGAACTCGAATCGGTTTTTGGAAAAAGATGGGCATAAAATTGCTTTGGTAGGAGTGGAGAACTGGGGCAGGGGTGGCTTTAAAAAGGCAGGTGACCTGCAAAAGGCGAAACAAGGTGTTTCACCGGATGATTTTAAGATATTGTTGAGCCACGATCCTTCGCATTGGGAAGATGTTGTGATACACGACGATTACCATTTTCATTTGACCTTGAGCGGACATACCCACGGCATGCAATTTGGCGTGGAAATACCAGGTTGGGTAAAATGGAGCCCCGTTAAATGGCGCTACAAATATTGGGCGGGTATTTATAAGGAAATGGAGCAGTTCATCAACGTGAACAGAGGGTTTGGATTTATAGGATACCCGGGCCGATTTGGCATCTGGCCCGAGATTTCCGTAATTACCCTTAAGAAGAGGGGAGTGGTATAGAACGGCTATTTCTTAAGCCAACTAAAGACATCTTGCATAAATTCTTGGCATTGATAATCGTCCACGCCTTGCCAGCTGGTCATATAAAGTGAAACCATGGCTTCGCCCATGACCACTAGTTTCCCTCCTTTTTTCGTCTTTACGTAGGCAGCCGCAGGATACGCCTTACCCAATTCATCTCCATAGACAAAAGGTGTTCCGCCAATTACTTTTCTGGCTTCATGATAGGATATTTTCAAAGGTTTGTCATGAATTTCTCCTTTTATGGTATGCCCGCCCGCTAGTTTGTCAGGAATGGCGCCTCCATATTGAATACCATATGGGGTAATAATATCATTAACATTGGTGTCGTTCAATGATGACCAGTAGTCGCTGTCCATTATGATAAATAGGCTTCCACCATCATCGATAAACCTGTGAATGGCCTTGACTTCCTTTTTGGTGTACTGTTTCTTGGGAATATGGATGTAAAGAATGTCGATGTCCGACAACATGTTTGAATCAATTTCGCCCTTTGAATAATCCACGGTAGCGTTTATGGCTCTTGATGTTTTGAACAATTCCTCCGTCATCATATATACCCGCCCGATTTTTTCATTCTCCAACTTCATGGATTTGGGGTCGTTCCAAAACACTTGATTATGGGCGACATCCATTAATATACGGGTATAGTTTTCCATCTTCTTCTGCTTTATGGAAATGTTTTTGAACCACCCCTCACTGCTTTCACCTATCCATAATCCAATTTTTCCGTGGCCGCTAACATTGAGTTGCTCTTCCACAGTAAAGGTCGGTGTCGTTGAACGGTTGACATATACTTCGACTTTTGGATAATTGATCTCTAGCTCCACATGGAACCAGTCATCGGGCGCAGGTGAGGGGTCAATATGGGTCTCGTACTTTCCAGGATGGCCTTCTCGTAAGGTTTTCCAGTCTAAATGCGGCATGGCAATATATTGTACCATATGTTCTTTTTTCTCTGGATTTTGAAAATTGAAGGGCCTAAAGTAAACGGCATCGAAAATTGAATTGTCCTTACCGTTAAAAGCCACTCCAACGAAACTTGCCCCGGTTTTATTCTTACCCTTGATGTCGAGTTCAATGGTGCCGTTCTGAAAATCGGAGCCTTTCAACCATAAAATACCGTCCCCTGGATTACTATTGAGGTGGATAACACCGTTGTTAAAACTGACTTCTCTATTATGCACTTCCCAACTTTTAGGGTCATCAAGTTTTTTGTTGACCTGTCCTAAAATTGAAAAAGAAATGGTCCAGAAAAAAATGGGTAAAAAAAATGTTTTTAAAGATTTCATCGTGTTTGCTTTTTGATTGAAATTCAAAACTAACCTCGCTTCAAGTTTCAATAGCAAGCAAAAGGAGACCAAATCGAGTTCAAAATTCGGTCATTTACCGAAAACTGAACAATTTTGGGCGAATATTAATATCTTCGAGTATGCTATGAAAAGCCCTGATAATTACCATATCGAATTGTGTATAAAATTGCTCGAAGAGAAATTTTCCTTCGGCAATGGACATGGATATACCCAGAAGGATTTGGAGCAGCTTTCATCTTATATTGAGGAGCATACCGGGTACTACATCAGTTTGTCCACTTTAAAACGGGTGTGGAAGGGCACTTATAAAACACAGCCTCAAATCGCTACCTTGAATGCCCTTGTGGAAGTGCTTGGCTATAAAAACTGGCAGGATTTTAAGATTCAGCATCAAAAAGCCAAGGTTGAAGAAGAGAAAGGTTCAAAAAGAAGCAAATGGCCCTTTTATTTGGCAGTATCGGTAGTGGCGGTTATTTTGACCGTGATGGTGTTTTCTTTTGGAGAAAGTGGGGCTTCAAACGTAAAAATTGAGGGCCCCGTGGGCTTTAGTGCTGACAAAACGGTTGCCAAAGGTGTTCCGAATACGTTTATTTTCGAGTATGATTTGAGCCATGTGGAAGCTGATAGTTTTTTTATCCAACAATCTTGGAATGCCTGGCGCAAGGAAAAAATCGACCCCAAAAAGAAGGTGTATGCTTCAATCTATTATGAAAGTGGTTTCCACCGAGCCAAATTGATTGCCAATGATGAGGTGGTCGCCACCCAAGCGGTCCATATTTTAAGTGATGGTTGGGAGCCCCACGTATATTATTCTGAGTCCGACGACAGGTTTATTGATTTTAAAGGGGAAACCTTTATTGTAGAAGGAAAGCTAAGCCTCTCATTGGAACTTCTCAAAAAACGAGGTTTGGATACTTCCCGCTATTTTATGTCTCGCATTTCGCATAGCGATGATTATGGGGTTTCTTCCAATAACTTTGGATTCAAAACAAAAATCAAAGTGGACAAGGCGTTGGAATCCAACTGTCCGTGGGTAAATGTTTTATTGATTACCACCGAACATGTATTTTCGGCTAAGCTTGTCCGAAACGGATGTGAAACGGGGGCCAGCTATAAATTGGGTGAAATCTACAAGTCCGGGAAGGATAATAATCTCTCCAAATTGGGAACCGACCTCTATGAATGGAATGATTTGGAGATAAAGGTTGTGGGAAGGAAAGCCACCATATTGTTGAATGGGGAGGAAGCCTATTCTGAAAATTACCTGGAGGACCTTGGAAACATTGTAGGTCTTTCCTATGTATTTGAGGGAACCGGGTCCATTGATTTTGTTGAACTTACCGATGGAAAGGGAAAAGTAGTTTTCCAGGACGATTTTGAACTTAATGAGTAATGGAATTAGGATGGCGCCCATCACAATTTAGAGTGAAGCAATGTCCAAAGCATTGAAAGGCTGTAAAACATTCAACTTTTTTCTTATTTTTGACTGTAAACCTTAGAATACATGTCCAAATTCGGAGAACTTATAGATTTACAGGTCCCAGTTTTATTAGACTTTTATGCGGAATGGAACGAGCAGTCCACCTCTATGCACCCAGTGTTGAGCGATGTTGCTGCGGCTCTTGGCGATAAGGGAAAGGTGATAAAAATTGATGTGGACAAGAACAAGGAACTTTCACAGGCCCTTCGTATTAAGGGGTTGCCCACTTTGATGATATACAAAAAAGGAGAGATGGTCTGGCGGCAAAGCGGAGAGCAAGATGCCAATACCCTGATTGGAATCTTAAATGAATATATTCAATAAAAAAAGCGAGGTTTTTACCTCGCTTTTTTTATGCTATTCTTCTTCTGGAATTATGGACTCTGGAATACTGTCGGGTGCATCGATTGGAACGGAACCTTCCATGTCCGGGTCTATCGGGGGAATTGATTCATCCATTACATCCTCTTCTTCATCCACAAATTGAGAGAATTTGTCAATATACTCGTTGAAGATAATCGTTTCCGACTCTGCCAATTCTTTATCTCCATTTTCTATGAGGATATCAATGTTTCTACGGTAGGCCTGCATATCGGATAGGATGTCGTCTATCTTATCGTATTGCTCATCCAAAGGAATGTTGGCGTAGTATTCCAAATGTTCCTGATAGACCTTTTTGAGCTTGCCAAAAAGTTCACGCGCCTTTTGCGTTTCACCTACTTTATAATAGCCATCCACGAACGGTTCCACAAAGGCATAGAAATAATAATGCTCCACAGGCATGTTTTCCATGGCAATATTGATTACATCCTTGGCATTGTCAATCTTGTTTTCTGCAATCAAGGTTTCCATCAGTCGGGCCAAATTGCTTCTAAAAGAAAGTCCCTGTGACCGCGTTTGGGGATCGTGGTAAATGTCATCGCTTCCCGAGTTGCCCCATTCCCAATCCTTGACAATGTCGTACATTAAATCGGAATCGATTCGGCCCATTTCAAAGGAATTTCGGTTTGGTGTTTTGATGGGTACCAATTTGTACACAAGTCCATCGAGTTGCAGATAATCCTTCATCCAAATGTATTCGGCACTATCAAAACTACCGCCTGAAAAATAGATGGGACGTTTCCAATCGTTGTTGGCAATGAGGTCCAACATTAATATCCTGTTCTTGGGAAGTGCACCGGTTGGCAGGTCAATATCGATATAATCCACGATCAAGGCAGAATCCTTCTCTTTGACAAGGCCACTTTCCAATACATTTTGTTTGTTGACGGGAATCCTAATCTTATTGGTAGGATAGTACACAATATCCAAAGTGCTTTCTGAGTAATTGCTTAAATCAGCTCCTTGATTTGTGAGTATATGCCTGAACTTGGTTTGGGGCTTATCACTATCCACCCAATTGATGAAGTCCTTAATGTCCCACCTGTTGTCGGTGATGCCCTGGTAATATATAGCGTCCCTGGTTCCGTAGCTATACTTGTCATGCGTTAATTGCGATGGTATAGGGTCACTTTCGTACGCCTTTCGCTTCATCTGGTCAATGTACCAATCTGTTGCAAATAGGCTTGTATTCACTACGCGGACATCGGTTCTGTATTTCTCGATTTCCTGTGCGTACCAAATAGGGAAAGTGTCATTGTCCCCAATGGTGAACAATATGGCCCCTGCATCTTCTTTCGTGGAATCTAGATAAGCTTTTGCCGTCGCTGGGGCAGTGTACCTATGGGACCGGTCGTGGTCGTCCCAGTTTTGAAAGGCCATTAACAACGGCACGGCCAAAAGGCATATAGTTGTGATTGCCGGGGCCGCTATTTTGGACGAAACCAATTTTTTGAATTCTTCAAACAGCCCGTATACACCGATACCTATCCATATACAGAACACATAGAAGGATCCTACCAAGGAGTAATCCCTTTCCCTAGGTTGAAAGATGTATGGGTTGGTATAAAACTGAATGGCAAGTCCGGTGAACATAAAGAACACGAAGAGTACCCAAAACTGTTTTGGATTTCTGGAAACTTGGAAGACAATACCTAAAATTCCGAGCAATAGCGGTAGGAAGAAATAGGTGTTTCGACCCTTGTTGTTTTTCCAGTCGCTCGGAAGGTTGTCTTGGCTGCCCAACCGGATACTATCTATAAAATTGATACCGCTCAACCAGTTGCCATTTTCATCGTACCTACCTTGCATATCGTTTTGCTTCCCAACAAAATTCCACATGAAATAACGCATGTACATATAGCTGAACTGGAAATCAAAAAGGTATTCTATGTTCTGCCAAAGGGTAGGGGGCTGCACCTCAATATATTCACCGAATTCCCTTAAAAAACGTATATATTGTTCTGTATCCAGCTCTCCTTGGGAATAGGCCGTTTTGAATTGATTTACCGCCTGTCGAAGATCATTATTGGATATATATTCCGATTTTATCTTGAATTCCAAGGCGCCAAAATATTTCATATAATTTTCGGCGTGTTGATCGCTCCACATTCTGGGCAAAAATCCTACGTGCTTTTCGTTGGGGCCTGGAATAGCTCCTTTGTAATGGTTTACGATGACATATTTACCCGTTTCCAAGTCTTTTTCGTACTTCGGGCTATCATCCCTATCTTCTCCCGAAGTTGCAAAGGTGTCCGAGTAATAGGCTCCGTAAATAGGACTGTCCACCCCTGGGTATTGTTCTCTGTTATAATAGGCGAGTAACGCTCGGGCATCGGCCGGGTTGTTCTCATTGACCACGGTTTTTGCATTTGCTCTAATGGGAAGCATCAACCAAGAAGAGAACCCTAGGATAAGGAACATTAGGCAAAGCACTACAATGTTGGCATTATAGTAATTGTGTTTTCGGGTGTACCTCAAACCAAAATAAAAGGCCGCAACAAACAAAAGTCCCATGATGATGGACCCTGAGTTGAATGGAAGCCCAATTTCATTGATAAAGAACACTTCGCTCCACCCAAATAGTTCAAGAACGTAGGTCAAGGAGAATTTATAGACCAAGATGAGTACCGCTACAACGATTATGTTGGCCAACAAAAAGTTTTTAACTGTGGTGGTCTTATATTTTTTGAAATAATAGAGCAATCCAATGGAAGGTATGGCCAAGAAGCCCATAAACTGTATACCAAAGGTAAGACCTATCACAAAAGAGATGAGCATGAGCCATCGGTGGCCTCTGGGGTCGCCCAAGTTATCGGTCCATTTTAGGCCCAACCAAAGCAATAACGCCATCATAAAACTTGCCATGGCATACACCTCGGTCTCTACGGCATTGAACCAAAAACTATCCGAAAATGTAAATGCAAGCGCTCCGACCAATCCACTGCCAAGAATGGCAATAGCCTTGCTATCGGTCATTTCATTCTTTTTGGCAACCAACTTTCCTGTTAAGTTGGTAATGGTCCAGAAAGTGAATAATACAGCAAAAGCACTGGATACAATGGATACGGCATTTACCATAAGTGCTATCTTGGTGGGGTCGCCAAAGGCGAACATGGCAAAAAAGGCACCGATCATCTGTAATAGGGGTGCTCCCGGCGGGTGCCCTACTTGCAACTTTGCGGAGGTGGAAATGTATTCCCCCGCGTCCCAAAAACTTCCTGTGGGTTCAACGGTAAGGGCATATACTATAAATGCGATAGCAAAGGAAACCCACCCAAGGATGGTATCCCATTTTTTGAAGTCTTTTGCAAACATAAGAGTTGGTTATTAACCGAATTGTGGCGAATTTAGTAAATCTAGAACAGAAGCCTAGCCCTTTTTGGAAAACCTTTAACACCCATGTTCAATAAAAATAGCTAGTATTCTTATCAAAAATATTTGTTGAAACCAAAGTTTGTTTTAAATTTGCACGCTCAAAAGCTGAATCAAATTTAGCTTTTATATGGTACTGGCCTATGGTGTAATTGGTAACACAGCTGATTTTGGTTCAGTCGTTCAAGGTTCGAGTCCTTGTAGGCCAACAAAAAGCCCCTTAAATCATCCGATTTAAGGGGCTTTTTTCTTGGTTTAATGTATCTATACAATTTGCCTGTCCATATTGGGGACAGGCCTGTAGGTATAATATTGCAATACCTCCTCCAAAGCCATTTTTAGTGCTTTGTTAATAGGCATTATTCTAGAGCCCAATTGGAAATCGATTTGGTTGAGCTGCATGTAGTAATCCGTAAAAACCGGAACATATAGCCCTTCGGCAATGGCCTTATTTGTTTTTTGATAATTGTCAGCCTGTTCCTCCTTGATTACTTTACAGGTTGCCAAACGCAAATTGCCGTATTTGTCTTTGCTTGCTGCGTATCCAAATAGCCTGCAAATAAGCCCCCTGTGGCGATAACTGCCGCAGTGCCCTTTGCTTAAGATGGAAACAGGTGTCAGCAAAAAGCAAGTTTGCCCGGTAGACGAACTTAGTGTGTCCAGTGCCTCTTCCGCTTTGCCCGATAAAAATAGTTGAAATGCCCATGGTAAAAACTCCAATGGTGATGCATCAATGTTGGGGTAGGTACAACATTTTCCACAACCAGAAACACAGCCAAGTTTCGATTTTTCCTGAAACTGTTGGGTCTCTAGCTCCAATTGGTCGAATAACGATTCAACCAATCGGACTTTCTGATCTAGTGTCATTATTTGGGGGCCGAAATTAAATCTTATTTTGATTCGTTTTTAAACTATTTTTTAAAACGAATGTGGATTTGAAGGTTTCTTCAACATGCAATCAAAATTTATACAACTGTCAATGTACTTTGTTGGTAGTAATTTGATATTTAAGGTTGTACCATTCAAAAAATAATTACATATTTGAAAAATATACGCAGCATTTACCCCAAATCTTTTATTAATCTATTAAATGCAAAAGCGTATGAACCCAAATGAAAAATTAAAAGTTGTATTGGACAACTTTGATTTCAACGAAATTCTGAACAAGTATAATCAGAACAGGAAAAAGAAAATTAATTTAGAAGATCTCAAAGAGGATATTGAGTTTTATTCCAATTCTTATCTGTTGATAGATAAGTATACTGAATGGAAAGAGGAAAACGTTCCCTTGGGTACTACAAAACTGTATGGGTCACCTCACCTTCCTGATGATATAGAACCATTGGAAGATGAAATTTTTTTGGGTCAGTTCAATTTTCAACAACTAAAACCTTTCGATCATTATAATGTGCTTCCCGCTGATACCGGTATGTGCTATTTTTTTGTGACATCTGCAGATGGTCAGGATGTAGGCCATCCAGTCGGGGTAAAGGATTCTATAGGTTGGGGAGAAAAAGGCCATGAAGATTTCATGATTGAGCACGGGGACGATCTACGTGTTGTAGGAAAAGTGTATTATACCAATGTCCCAACAGACCAGCTAAAGATTCGTGAAATTCCGAATGGAGGGGGGAATCGTTACTCATCTAAGGTCTTTGATTTCAATAAGGTATCTGAAAGCATTTTTTTTGTTAATCAACACCATTTTAATTTAAAAGAAATTTTGGGAGATAATGGTAATCGATTTGTTGAGGCAATGAAAGAAGAACTTGGCGATTTTAATTTTTGTGATTATGATTGGCAATTACCTGATGAATTCTTTTTTGGTCGTCCCCAGTGCCATCAAGGTGAGGATGATGGAGAACCGGTTCTCTTTTCTACGGATTCTTTATCAGTTAATTTATCCCGTTTCAATGATGCGGATGATACAGATGATGACGAGTTTGATGATGACGAGTTTGATGATGACGAGTTTGATGATGACGAGGACGGTGATAGCGGTCGAAAGGAATGTGTGTTCAATTTTTGTTTGCCATCAAAACTTGAGAAGATTGAACTGGGAGGTCTTCATCAAAGCTGTACTTGAATCATTCTTTTATTTCAGAAATGCAGCATTTACCCCAAATCTTTTATTAATCTACTTATAATACAAAAACGCATGAATGTATTGGCAAAAGCAAAAGCTGCGATAGATGGCTTTGACTTTAACGAAGCGAACATTGAGGCCTTCAATGAAAGCGCCGGGACCGAATTGAGTTCCGAAAGTCTCAAAGACTACCTTAAAAATTGGTTGAAGTATTATTTGGTTCCACAATTTGAAATGTATGGTTCTGAAGAAGAGGTGCCATTGGGAACCACAAAACTGTACGGGCTCCCGCACCTACCGGATTCGTTGGAGTTTCCTGAGGATATGATATTTGCGGGCCAGTTCAATCTAGCCGAAATTAAGCCACATGACATTTTTAACGAGGTTCCCAAAGACTCTGGGATTTATTATTTTTTTGTAGATGTTGACGGTGTGGAATCTGAGGTGTTTTTTTATGACGGCCCTGTTGATGATTTAAAAATACGGGAATACCCTAATGGGGATGAATATGGAAAGTCTCAAGTAATGGACCTAAGAGGCAAGAGTGAGGAACTTTATATGCAGGAGGATCTTATTGGGTGGTGGATCAAAGCCAAAGATAAATATTCAGATTGCCATCTAGCCACCATTATGGGAGCAGATATCCTGGAAAGGCTGGAGGGGCTTTTACAAAAAGAAGCAGGAAGCTTCACTTTATATGATCATCTTGGCAGTCTTCCAGATGAATACTTTTTTGGAAAGCCGCGATACTACCAAGGGGAGGATGGAGATGATCCTAATTTTTATCCAAGCTTTTTTGGTTTTGAGCCACCATGGAATTATGATTGTTTTTTAAACCTTTATGTTTGGCAGGACGAAAAGTCAAAAGAATATTATGGCGATATTGAAATAACCTCTTAGCAGGGCAAAGCATCTGAATAGCAATAAAAAACCCCGTAAATTTAAATTTACGGGGTTCATTGTATTTGTCCAAGCATTGAAATTTCCCCCATAATTCTTAAAGCAGTATCTTTTGCAGTGAGAACAAATCATTTCAACCTCATGAGAAAGCTAATTTTCCTATTCATTACTGTATCCTTTGCAGGTTATGGTCAAAACATAGTAGAGACCCAAAATGGCAAAGTGGAAGGATATTCAAATGAAGATATTCACATATTCAAAGGAATTCCGTTTGCAGAGCCGCCAGTTGGGGCATTACGGTGGAAAGCTCCACAGCCTGTTCAAAATTGGAAAGGTGTAAAACAAACCAAAGAGTTTGGGCCTAGTCCCATTCAAAATACACCAGAGCCCTTTTTATGCTGGACAGAAGAGTTTATTGCCAAGCCCGAACCATTGAGCGAAGATTGTCTTTATCTCAATATATGGACGCCAGCGAAGGCACATGATGAAAAATTGCCTGTGTTTGTCTGGATTTATGGAGGCGGATTAAGTTCAGGAAGTGCCAATTGTGATATTTATGATGGGCAACAAATGGCTGAACAAGGCGTAGTGTTCGTGAGTTTGAATTATAGGGTAGGAGTGCTCGGGTTTATGGCCCATCCAGAATTGAGCGAAGAATCCGGTCACGGAGCATCGGGCAATTATGGTTTTATGGATCAATTGGAAGGGCTGAAATGGATTCAGAAAAACATTGCCGCTTTCGGTGGCGACCCGAACAATGTTACGATTGCGGGCCAGTCTGCGGGGTCGTTTAGTGTGAATGCTCAAATTGCTTCTCCATTGGCAAGCGGATATTTCAACAAGGCCATTTGTCAGAGTGGGGGCATTTTGGGTGGTCGTTTAATGCAAGATTTGGGCGCCGCAGAAAAGCAAGGCCTCAAGTTTATGGAATCGGTAAATGCTAGTTCTATTGATGAATTACGGGCAATGCCTGCGGCACAATTGCAGGAGTTGAGCAATAACAACAATTTAGGTCGCTTCGGGGTGGTGTTGGATGACTATTTTTTGCCAAAAGATTTGTTTGAACATTTCAAAACAGGCAAGCAAAATCAGGTTGAAGTGCTGACTGGCTGGGTGACCGGTGATGCCAACCTTTTGCCTATGGGCGAGGTGACGCAGGAAAGTTTCACATCGATGGCCAATGAAAGATTTGGCGCAAATTCCGATGAGTTTTTAAAAATGTTTCCTGCCGGAAATAATGAAGAGGCACTTCAATCACAACAAAAAATGAACCTTCTGAGCTTTGCCGGATTGCCATCTTACTTGTTGGGAACATATATGGACAGGAATGTTTGGTTATATGAGTTTACCCATGTCCCTACCGATAAACCCGGATTCCCCAATTACGGGGCTTTCCATACTTCCGAAGTGCCGTTCGCATTACATACGCTTGATCAATGGGACAGGTCGTGGCAAACCGAGGAACGCAAGCTTGAGGACCAAATGTCTGCTTACTGGATTAATTTTGTCAAAACGGGAAATCCCAATGGAGAAGGGTTGCCACAGTGGAGCAGTTACAATCAGGATGAAGGTAAATTATTGATCTTTGAAACTGGTGAGTTAAAATCAAGTTCTAAATATTTGGAGGAATTTCGGTTTTTAACCCAAAACTGACCCGATATTTTTCATGAAGTAAACTTAGGGCAAAGAGTTTTTCAGTTTTTTTTCTACCTTCTAGCTCCGTGCTTCCCAAGGATTCAAAACTCAGTCCGTTACCCTTAAGTTGTTCGGCCAGTTGTTCGGAAACGATAATATCCTGTTTCAAGGGTTTGCACAGTTTTTGGATACGTGCGGTAACATTTAGAACATCGCCGGTAAAGAAGATTTCTTTTTTAAGGGCCCCTATTTCTCCCGTGGTCACTTGTCCAAGATGCAGTCCTGCCCTAAATGAGGGGGTTACACCGTAGGTGTTTTCAAAATAGGTCGACTTTTTTAGCAGGGACTGTTTCATGGTATAAAAACAGCGAATGCAGTTGTTGTTCTGTAAACCATCGCTTTTCTCCCAAGTAACCACAATCTCATCGCCCACATATTGGTACACTTCTCCTTTATATTGAATTATGGCATTGGATAGTTGATTGTAATAATCGCTTAAAAATTGAAAATATATTTTGTGTCCCAGTTGTTCAGCGAGGGAGGTGGAAGATTTCATATCCAAAAACATAAAAACACGGAACTCTTCTTTGGGCTGATGGTACTTTCCCATAAAAAAGTTGAGCAAGACATTGTGTCCCAGATGTTCGCTGATACCTGAATAAAGTAAGGAAACAAAAATGCTAAATGTCAGGGAGACCATTGTGCTTAAAAAAGTAGGGCTCTCAATGTAATTTGAAAATTTTTGCCATACCTCCGCGTCCATAAGGGTGGAGTCAAGCTCTATGCTCGCTGCAATAGGAAATGTCACTAAATTGATGACAAGCATAAAAAGAAGGTAAAACCCCATTTTGTAAAGGATTTTTTTCCAAAATGCTTTGTTTTTAAAAAGCTTGCTCAGCCAAAATACTTCCACAGTGCCCATTACCATACCTACCAAAAAAACGGCTATGGAGGCAAAAAGGAGAATGTTCCAGGTAACGGTGATGTCCGTTTCTGGTCGTTGATTTTCATAACCCATGGCCATGGACTCTATGAGCAGTATAAACCAGCTCAAGACCAGCCAAATAATCCCAAAGGGGAGTATGCGTTTCACGTAGTGCTTGACCTTTGGATTTTTTAAAAGTACCATATGGTAAAGATATGGTGTTTTCTTCTTCATGAAGAAAAGCCAAAAATCAGTCTAAAAAAGTATTTTTTCTGTCTTTGCTAATTGTTGTTCACCCGATAGGTAATGCCTCGGTTGGTTATCACTCTGCCAGCTTTCATTGTCAATGTTGCTTGGTTTGATTCGAGCGGTGTGCAACTTCCTGCAGAATTCGATACAAGTACTCGGTAGACATAGCCGTTTTTAGAGGAATCCGGAGCAGTTACAGTAAGGTTCGCTGTCTGGGTTCCCGAATACTCAGCTCCGTCAACGATAGGTGCAAAGTTGCTTCCGCCGTCCGTACTTACCTGCCATTGGTAGGTGTCAACATTGTTTGCGGTAACGGAAAAAGCACCATTGTTTCCGATAACTACGGTTTGGTCCGTTGGTTGGTTGGAAATGGTAAATGGAGTTACGGTGATTGTCTGTTCAATATCAAAAGTGTTTCCTGCCTCATCCGTGATCCTGTATGTTCGAGTAATTATTTCAGGATTGCTTCCACCATCGCTTACATCGCTCACAAATGTAACTGTAGGGTTCGGGTCGCAATTATCGGCCTCATCTGTGATTATAGTTATATCTGGTGTTGGAATATCCGAGGCACAATTTACTGCAATGGGCGAGGGAGCACTAGCTGTGGGTGCTTCCGTTTCTACCGTTATTGTTGTAGTCGCCGCCAAATTTGGATATGGTGGGTCGCCCGGCATTCCCCCATACTCTACCAAATATCCTTTGGGTTGATAATCGCCACTGGCTGCACCGGTATTGGATAGGTCGTTCCAGGATCCAGGTAATCCAACGCCAGGCGCTGTAATGTGTGCATAGTCTTCATCTCCGGAATTATTGGGTTCCCCTGAGTTCCAGAATTCATATCCAAATGCTGTGCCCCCTGCGCCGCCTCTCCAAAACAGAGTTCCTGCTTCAGGTCCGGTTACCCAATACCAATCTCCTTCGGTTGTGGCATCACTGGCCCCTATCCATCCCGCTCCCGGTGCCTGCGAGCCCAAGAGGTCGGACTCGTCCTGAACAGAGATTGTTGCCAAGTACCCCTGTAGGCCATAGAATGTTCTTAGCGCGGCCGCATCCCTGGCGGCTGTCCATGTGATTCCCTCTGCGGCCACGTATTCATAATAGTGTCCTGTCGATTCCAAATAGTTGGCCTCGTTCATTACTATGGAAAATGTCCGAGTGTCGCCACCGCTTACCGTAGCTGTGGTTTGAAATACAACATCGCTTATAGCAGCTTCAAATTCGGCCAATGTTGCCGGGCCTTCCAAGAAAAGTCTTCCTTCCGAAGTGTCCCAACTGGCTGTAATGTTAGGGTGTGTTCCGGTTAAACTCAAAACATCCCCGGAAACATCATAGTTGGAAGTTACTTGGATGTAAACAGCGTCCAAAGTACTGCTGTCGGTATCTGTGATTTCTACGCTTTCTACCACGGGAATTGGGTCGCCTGGACAAAATGTTTGGTTTCCGGTTGCGGTTATGGATGGTGGGTCGTTATCGTCAAAAGTATCGTCCCTAAAATCCAAATCCCCTCCTGAGGCAACATCACCATCAGAATCTGGCAATATCAAAGAGCCACCATTGGTGCTCAGTGGATTGTCTATGGTTCCTCCTGGGTCGGCGTATCCGGTTGTAGTGTCGATATTATTATCCAAACCATCACCGTCACTGTCAGAACCTGAAAGGGTTAGGGCAGCTTCCGTTGTGTCCGGGGTGCTGTCATTGTCAGAATCCAAATCCATAAAATCAGGTACTCCATCCCCATCGGTATCTACAGGGGTGATTCCGCTACTTTCGTAGGCATCGTCCAGACCATTGTTATTGGCATCTATCCCCGAAGGTGCTATATAGTTTAAAGATGTTTGAGCCTCCACATTGTCCGGTATGCCATCTCCATCACTGTCCAAGTCTTGATAGTTTGGAATACCATCGCCATCTGTATCAACCGTTGTGCAATCAACTGTGCCGCCATAACTGGCACCGTGAACTCTAGCTCCTGTTTGGTATGCCATTACCCTAAAGGATTGAAAATTACTTTGCGAAACATTAAAGGTTATTTCTGTAATGGACCCCGAAGGAATCCCATTCGCGGCAGCCAAATAATTGCCGTTCGAATACTGAATCTGCATATCGCAAGTGCCCGAGGCTGCAGATAAGAATACACTTACTGTGGTTCCTATTGGAATTGGGTTGGCAAACTGAAATGATATAATGGATTGACCTTCATAGGTAGATGTGGAGTTATAGGCATATGAGATGCCTGGGTTACCTTCCGCATTGGATGGGTCTCTAAAATATTGCACATTGGTCGCCGTTTGAACAAAGTTTCCGCTGGCGCCTCCACATTCGTTGGTGTCGAGGATGCCATCATTGTCATCATCGATATCGGTTACATCGTCAATTCCGTCACCATCAAGGTCGGAAGCCCCGACACTACAAGTGGAGTATAATTTGGAAAAAGGAATGTTTTGTTTGCCTATAGAAGGCCCTTGATATGCTACCGATAGATTTTCCCCTCCGCCGTTTTCAAAGAATAGCACGGTGATATCGTGAAGTCCGGGAGATAAAGTTATGGTTCCCGAACGTTCTTGGGAGCCATGTGCACCATCGTTGTTAACCACTTGGGTCCCGTTGATGTATAACTTTGAGCCATCATCGGAAGTAGTGTAGAAAGTATAGGTTCCCTGTGTATCGATTTGGATAAATCCTGTATATCTGATACTGAAATTGTCGGTATCCCCGGGGTCCTCTTGATTTTGAAGGGCGTCCACGTCAAAACTGGTAAAAGTGCCCGAGCCAAGAAAGCCGCTTGTCGGAATATTGTCTACGGTGCTTCCCGAGGGGGAGCTGTCGTAAAACTCAAAATCGACTTCGCCATTGCAGAGTCCGGAAGCGGCCTGAACCGTAACGTTGTCAATAAAATATTGTTCCACGTTATCATGATTCATCATACGGACCCTAATTTGTAGACTCGAGCTGCCTGTTGAGGGGATGTTTACTGTATAAGATGGGCTCAATGGGTTGGATGCGGAGCCGGATACGTTTACAAATTGTTGCCAAGAACCTCCGTCAATGCGATATTCGCCAATGAAATAGTCACTTCCATTATCCATCTGACTTTGGTCGTTCACCCGAGTTTCCATTCTAAAGGATACGAAATCGTAGCTGGATATGTCTATAGGGTTCACTTGCCAAATACCTTCTGCGTCAAGGTTTCTTCCTCTTAAAGCATTGTTGTTTACGGATAATCTATTTCCTAGGTTTGTGGTCCATCCTGTGGCGGAAGGGCCTGTTGCCGTTCCTGATTGTATGTTGTCGGAGTAGCTGTTAAAATTTTCGCTCCATATGGTGGTCTGTGAAAATGAAAGAAAGGTTCCCAATAGGAAAAATGCCAAGATCAGCATCCATCCACTGGGAAAATGATTCATCTTTTTATTGAAGAACGAGGTTGTGCCCATGTGTTTATTTCAATGTTGCACAAAATTAACTGGTGCACGGAGGCTTCAAAATATTTGTTGTGAACGGTTGTAAAAGGAGTGTTAACATGATCATATCTGGAGAATAGAGTGCCAATGGGTAGCGATATTGGCTTTTTGACACAACATAGTAGACCATAGATAATTCCTTTTCTTTCTCTTGATTGTGGTAATTCATTGAAAAATAGATAGGGGGCAACTTATTTTTGTTCGGGATGGGGTTGCACATGCGATATTATTTATTGTATATTTGCAAAACTGAACGGATATAAAAGTATTCATGAGGGGACCTTGAGTCCCCTCTTTTATTACTTATTTCTCATTTTTATGTTGAAGGATAAAGTGGAATCGTTGCTGGGCAAGGCGTTGGAAGAGCACTCTTCCTTGTTCTTGGTAGATTTTAAAATGGGCGGCGACAACAGTATCAAAGTGGTTTTGGATGGTGATGAAGGGGTGAGTCTGCAAGACTGTATGAACATTAGTAGGGCCATTGAACATAATTTGGATCGCGAGGAAGAGGATTTTTCCTTGGAGGTTACATCGGCCGGAGCTACTTCGCCGTTAAGGTTGCCCCGTCAGTACAATAAAAATGTTGGAAGAAAATTACAGGTCAAGACCGGCTCCGAGCAATTGGAGGGTACATTGGTGGCGACCTCGACAGATAGCATTACCTTGGAGTGGAAGGCTCGTGAGCCCAAACCCGTGGGTAAAGGAAAAGTTACAGTACAGAAAAAGCAGGAAATCGCCTTTTCTGACATTCAAGAGGCAAAAGTTAAATTAAAATTTTAATTGTAGTAGAAAATGGAAAACCTAGCGCTCATCGAATCCTTTTCGGAGTTTAAGGACGATAAGTTTATTGACAGGGTGACCCTTATGGCGATTTTGGAAGAAGTCTTCCGAAGTGCGTTAAAGAAAAAGTTTGGTTCTGACGACAATTTTGATATCATTATCAACCCCGATAAAGGGGATTTGGAAATATGGAGAAACCGTGTGGTGGTTGAAGATGGGGAGGTGGAAGAGCCCAACGAGGAAATATCCTTGTCCGAAGCTAGAAAAATCGAGCCCGATTTTGAAGTAGGGGAGGATGTGTCGGAAGAGGTAAAGCTTATTGATCTTGGGAGAAGAGCTATTCTGGCATTGCGCCAAAACTTGATATCCAAGATACATGAGCACGACAATACCACCATCTACAAACAATTTAAAGATTTGGAAGGTGAGATATACACCGCTGAGGTGCATCATATCAGACATCGTGCTGTAATTTTGTTGGATGATGAAGGAAACGAAATCATCCTTCCAAAGGAAAAGCAGATACCTTCCGACTTTTTCCGAAAGGGAGATAACGTTCGAGGAATCATCGAAAGTGTGGAACTTAAAGGGAACAAACCGGCCATTATCATGTCCAGAACATCGCCAATTTTCTTGGAGCAATTGTTCTTCCAAGAAATTCCGGAAGTTTTCGATGGCTTGATAACCATAAAAAAAGCAGTTCGTATTCCAGGGGAAAAAGCGAAAGTTGCGGTGGATTCCTATGATGATAGGATTGACCCTGTTGGTGCCTGTGTGGGTATGAAGGGTTCAAGAATCCATGGGATTGTACGGGAATTGGGCAATGAAAATATTGATGTGATCAATTGGACCAACAATCCACAATTGATGGTCACAAGGGCTCTAAGTCCTGCGAGGGTGTCCTCCGTTAAGTTGAACGACGAGAAAAAAACTGCTCAGGTTTACCTAAAGCCGGAAGAAGTTTCCAAGGCAATTGGTAGAGGTGGGCATAACATACGATTAGCAGGTCAATTAACTGGTTATGAAATAGATGTGTTCCGTGAAGGTGTTGAAGAAGATGTGGAATTGACCGAGTTCTCCGATGAAATCGAAGGCTGGGTAATCGAAGAGTTCAAGAAAATAGGATTGGATACCGCACGCAGCGTTCTGGAACAAGATGTAAAAGATTTGGCGAAGCGAACCGATTTAGAAGTTGAAACAATTCAAGAAGTCGTTCGCATCCTCAAGGAAGAATTTGAAGATTAGGCTTATATTAGCAGCGAAAATTTAGGGAAGTAAAATTATTTATGGCAGAAAATCCAACAATACGACTTAACAAAGTTCTCAGAGAATTGAACATTTCACTGGATAGGGCAGTCGATTACCTAGCCTCGGAAGGGCATGAGGTAGAGGCGCGTCCTACCACTAAAATATCCAATGAGGTGTATCAAGTTCTGTTGGATGAGTTCCAAACGGATAAGAGTAAAAAGGTCGCTTCTAAGGAAGTTGGTGAAGAAAAGCGTAAAGAAAAGGAGGCTATCCGGATCCGTATGGAGAAGGAGCAGGAAGAGCGCAGGTTGGCCAAGGAGAAGAAGGAGGCTGAGCAGGAGGTGGTAAAGGCCAAAGCGGAGCTTGCTGGACCAAAGACAGTAGGTAAAATCGATTTGGATAAAAAGCCGGAGCAGCCAAAGAAAGAGGAGCCAAAACAGGAAGAAAAAGCGCCAGCTCAGAAAGAAACGCCAAAAGTTGAGCCAGTAAAAGAAAAAGAGACTGAAAAGCCTAAAGCTTCGGAGCCAGAAAAAGCTGTAGAGAAAGAAAGTAAGGAAGCTGAAACCAAGGAGGAAAAGATTGAGGCCGAAAAACCTCAAGAGGAAACGGAAAGTACTGATTCAGGTACTATAAAGACCAATTATCAGAAACTTTCCGGACCTAAGATTACGGGAGATAAAATTGACCTTTCGCAGTTTAAAAAACCAGTAAAAAAGAAAAAGGAAGAGGCTCAAAAAGGAAATAAAGCTGGGGCTTCATCCGATGCAGGAGATCGTAAAAAGCGACGTAGAAGAATTGTAAAGAACGGCCCGCAAGCGGGTGGTGGTAATCGAAATAATAATAGGCCGGGACAAAGTAGAAAGGGACAGCGTTCCAATGCACCTAAAGTAGAGCCTACAGAAGAAGAAGTACAAAAACAAGTAAGGGAGACCCTTGAAAAACTTCAAGGTAAATCCAGTAAAGGTCGAGGAGCAAAATATCGTAGGGAGAAAAGGGATCAGCACCGTCAGCAAACGGAGAAGGATCTTGAACAGCAGGAATTGGACAGCAAGATTTTGAAGGTGACGGAATTTGTTACCGTGAACGAGCTTGCTACCATGATGAACGTATCTACGACACAAATCATCTCGGCTTGTATGTCCCTTGGTATCATGGTGACGCTCAACCAACGTTTGGATGCAGAAACACTTTCTATTGTGGCCGATGAATTTGGTTATGAGGTGGAATTCGTTACTGCGGAAATCGAAGAAACCATTGAGGAGGTCGAGGATAGCCCAGAAGATTTGAAGGCCCGTGCACCGATTGTTACCGTAATGGGACACGTTGACCACGGTAAAACATCCTTACTGGATTATGTTCGTCAAGAGAATGTAATCGCAGGGGAAAGCGGGGGCATCACACAGCACATCGGTGCTTATGGGGTTGCCTTGGAAGATGGACAGAAAATTACTTTCTTGGATACACCCGGTCACGAAGCGTTTACCGCGATGAGGGCCCGTGGTGCTCAGGTTACGGATATTGCCATTATTGTAATTGCTGCGGATGATGATATCATGCCGCAGACCAAAGAGGCAATCAGTCACGCGCAAGCAGCTGGTGTGCCAATAGTGTTTGCAATCAACAAGGTGGATAAACCAACGGCAAACCCTGATAAAATCAAAGAAGGATTGGCCCAGATGAATTTATTGGTGGAAGATTGGGGAGGTAAAGTACAGTCCCACGATATTTCTGCCAAAACAGGACAGGGTGTCAAGGAACTTTTGGAAAAAGTGTTGTTGGAAGCCGAGCTTTTGGAACTAAAAGCAAATCCGGGAAGATTGGCAACAGGAACAGTTGTTGAGGCCTTTTTGGACAAAGGTAGGGGGTATGTGGCCACTATTTTGGTTCAAACAGGTACCCTTAAGATAGGTGATTATGTGCTTGCTGGAACATGCAGTGGTAAGGTAAAGGCCATGCATGATGAAAGAGGTCACAATATCGATAGCGCCGGTCCATCCACGCCAATTTCCATTTTGGGATTGGATGGGGCTCCACAAGCAGGTGATAGGTTCCATGTATTGGAAGATGAACGCGAAGCAAAGCAGATTGCGGCAAAACGTTCTCAATTGCAGCGTGAGCAGTCTGTAAGGACGCAGCGTCATATTACCTTGGATGAAATTGGACGAAGAATCGCATTGGGCGACTTCCAAGAGCTTAACATTATTCTTAAGGGTGATGTGGACGGTTCCGTAGAAGCCTTGACGGATTCGTTCCAAAAACTATCAACTGACGAGATACAGGTAAACATCATACACAAGGGTGTAGGTGCCATTACCGAATCGGATGTGCTGTTGGCTAGTGCCTCAGATGCTATCATTATCGGATTTAACGTAAGACCTATGGGCAACGCTAGATCCATTGCGGATAAGGAAGAAATCGATATCAGGATGTACTCCATTATCTATGATGCCATCAATGACCTTAAAGATGCGATGGAAGGCATGTTGTCCCCAGAGATGAAAGAAGAGGTTACGGGTAATGCAGAAATCAGGGAAACCTTTAAGATTTCCAAAATTGGAACAATTGCAGGTTGTATGGTCACCAGTGGGAAAATATTCAGGAACTCCCGTATCAGGTTGATTCGTGACGGTGTTGTGGTCTACACAGGTGAATTGGCCTCGTTAAAGAGATTCAAGGACGATGTCAAAGAAGTAGCTAAAGGTTACGACTGTGGATTGCAGATCAAGAACTACAATGATATTAGGGAGGGTGATATAGTGGAAGCCTTCCAAGAAGTCGCAGTGAAGAAAAAGCTGTAAATGATAATAATCTTAAAAAAAAATCCCGCTCAACAGCGGGATTTTTTTTTTAAGATTCTTTTCGTTCGGGTTTTAGGAGCATGGCATCCGGATATTTTTTCCGAACCTCTAAATATTTTCTTTCGGCCTCCAATTTGGTTTTGAACCTTCCCAATCTAACGCGGTAGGTCGGGGATTCAAACTCTATTTTGGAATACCAATCAGGAAAATCAATTTCAACTTGACTTAATAGGTCTTGTGCTTTCTGATAATTGCCAAAACCTACTTGGATTTGATAATATCCAGTGTTGGCATTTACCTTGGTGTACAATTTTACCAGCTCATTTATTTTCGGGTCCTGTTGAATAGTTACCTGTCCGTCCTGGGCCAATACCTGAGTTGTAAAAGCAATTAGAATTGCGCTATAAACAGCCGTTTTCATGTTATTTACTCGTTGTATGATTTATGCTTATTGCAAATGTAGATTATTAAAGGTTAACCAAGTCGAGCGCAAGTTATTTAGAATCTTTATAAATTAAGTGTTATGAATACCTTAAGATTTCAAAAAATGACTGTATGTCTTACTTTTGTTGCCATTCTTGGTAGGGTAAAAAGCTATTGCTCTCAAACTCAATAGAAAGAATCGTGCCAAAGATTTCGATAGAAATTTAACGAATATGAAAAAGGTTTTATACCGCCATCTATTTTCAAAAGTTTTAGGTTTAACTCTCCTATTATTCTCATCATCTTTTTATGCACAGGAAGAAGCCGAGGCAACGACCGATGCTGCAACAGAACAGACTGCAGAAGCTGTTGATGGTGATCCGGTAAAAGGAAAACAACTCTTTAATCAGAACTGTGCTGCATGTCACTCCTTGGACAGGAAAATGACAGGTCCCGCATTGGCAAATGTGGAGGCTAGGTTGGCCGAGGATGAAGGTTTGGACAAAGAATGGATTTACGCATGGGTTAAAAATAGTCCAGCGGTAATTGCATCTGGAGATGCCTATGCCAACAAAATTTACGCAGAGTACAATCAGGCGGCCATGACGCCATTCCCAACATTGTCCAACGAGGATATTGATAATATTTTGGCCTATACCGCTGCTCCACCAAAGGCGCCGGCTCAAGCTGCTGGTGCGGCGTCAGCTGCAGGTGAAGGTTCAGGTGGCTCAAGCTCTGGGATTTCCAATGAGATGATTCTTGGGGCCTTGGCATTGGTTTTTGGTCTGTTGGTGATCATGTTGATTTTGGTGAACAAGACCTTGCGCAGAATTGCGGAGGCCAATGGTGTTGTTCTGGAACAAGAGAAAGAAAAGCGTTTGCCCATTTGGAAAGCATTTGTTCAAAACCAGTTCTTGGTTTTGGTGACAGTTGTTTTCTTGTTGTTGGGCAGTGCGTATTTTGCTTACGGCTATTTAATGCAGGTGGGTGTTGATCAAGGATATGCTCCTGTTCAGCCAATTCACTTCTCTCATAAGATTCACGCTGGCGACAATGGTGTGGATTGTAAGTACTGTCACTCTTCTGCACGAGTTTCAAAAACTTCTGGGATTCCTTCCTTGAATGTTTGTATGAACTGTCATAAATCTATCTACGAATACACAGGAACCGCTGAAGGTCCTTCGGCTGAAGATTTGGCTGCAGGTCACACCAATGAGTTCTATACCGGAGAGATCAAAAAATTATACAAGGCAGTGGGATGGGATGAAGAAAACCAAAGCTATACCGGAAATAGTCAGCCAGTGGAGTGGGTTAGGATTCACAATCTTCCCGACTTTGCCTATTTTAACCACTCACAGCACGTTTCTGTAGCGGGTGTTGACTGTCAAACATGTCACGGTCCTGTTCAGGAAATGGAAATCGTTGAGCAGCATGCTCCATTAACTATGGGATGGTGTATCAACTGTCACCGTGAAACCAATGTGAAGATTCAGGGTAACGCATACTACGAAGCAATCCACGAAGAGTTGGCCAAAAAGTATGGAGTTGAGGAAGTGACCGCTGCAATGATGGGTGGTCTGGAATGTGGAAAGTGTCACTATTAAGAATTAAAAGAAGATAATCTCAGATATATCGTATGGCATCAAACAAAAAATATTGGAAAAGTGAAGCGGAGTTGAATCCGAACGATTCCATTGTTGAGGCGCTAAGAAACAACGAGTTTACCGAAGAGATTCCCGTTGATGAGTTTTTGGGGGACAAGGAGAATTTGTCCCAATCGAACACATCGCGTAGGGATTTCTTGAAATATGTAGGTTTCAGTACTGCTGCTGCAACTGTTGCGGCATGCGAAGGCCCGGTTCATAAATCAATTCCTTATGTGGTGCAGCCGGACAATATTGTTCCCGGTGTGGCCAACTACTACGCGACCACTATTGCGGATGGTTTTGATTTCGCCAGCATCTTGGTAAAGACCAGGGAGGGAAGGCCTATCAAAATTGAAAACAATACCGATGCAAAAGTTAATGGCGGTGCCAATGCAAGAGTGCAGGCTTCTGTTTTGACTTTGTATGATAGCAAGAGGGTTCAAGGGCCAATGGCCAATGGTGAGCCGGTGGAATGGAATGTGCTGGATGCTACGGTTAAGGCAAAATTGAATGCGTTAAAAGGCTCTAGCAAGCAAGTGGTGCTGTTGACGCAGACTTATGCCAGTCCTTCAACAACAAAATTGATATCTGAGTTTAAAGCAGCTTATGGGGGGAATGTAAACCATGTGGTTTACGATGCTATTTCCGAAGATGCAGCGTTAAATGCATATAGTAAAGCTTACGGTGAGCGTGCCTTGGCCGACTACGACTTTGAAAAAGCTGATTTGATCGTTTCTTTCGGAGCTGATTTCCTTGGGGATTGGCAAGGTGGTGGATACGATTCTGGCTACGCCAAGGGTCGTGTTCCCAAAAACGGAAAAATGTCCAGACACGTGCAGTTAGAGGCCAATATGTCTTTGACAGGTGCCAATGCGGACAAGAGATATCCAATGACGCCGACCCAGCAGAAAGTTGCCCTTGCCAAATTGTACGGTAAGTTGAACGGCAGCAATGTTGGTGGCGGAACATCTGATGTTGATGAGGCAGTGGATAAAGTTGCAGCGGAAATCAGAAAAGCTGGTAGCAAGGCGGTTGTTGTAAGTGGTCTTAATGATGAGAATGCACAGACGGTTGTGTTGGCCATCAATAAATTGTTGGGTAGCGAAGCTTTCGATGCTGACAAGCCAAAATATGTGCGTCAAGGTGATGCTGCAAAAGTGAACAAGCTTATTGTGGACATGAATGCGGGTCGTGTTGGTGCATTGATTATGGATGGTGTTAACCCAGCCTACACGTTGCCAAATGCCGATGAGTTCCTCGCTGGACTTGGGCGGGTAGATGTGTCGGTTGACTTTGCTTTTAATAATGATGAAACGGCTCAGGCTTCTACTTATGTTGCTGCAGCTTCGCATTATTTGGAATCTTGGGGCGATGCCGAATTCAAAAAAGGAGAATTTAGCTTAATGCAGCCAGCCATTAGGGAGTTGTTTGATACGAGACAGTTTCAAACAGCACTTTTGGCCTGGATGGGCATTGAGAAAACATATTACGAATACATCAAAGAAACTTGGAGTGTGGATGTGCTTCAAGGTGGTTCTTGGAACAAAGCTTTGCAGGACGGTGTTTACGCTGCCTCGGCAAGTGTTGCTGTAGCGGAAGGAACTGAACCGCAAACAACTTCTCAGGAAGATACCGAAGAGGTTCAGCCAGAGATTGTTCCAATTGCTTCTGCAATTCGCTCTTTGGTGAATTCAACAAGTTCTGGTACCGAGTTGGTACTGTATTCTAAAACAGGGATGGGTGATGGTCGTCAGGCCAATAACCCTTGGTTGCAGGAATTCCCTGACCCAATTTCTAGGGTATCTTGGGACAACTATTTGACCGTTTCCAAAGCAGATGCCGAAGCTTGGGGTCTTGAGAATAGTATTGAGGCTGATGGTGGAGTAAATGGTAGCTACGTTAAATTGACCGTGGATGGAAAAGTGTTGGAAAATGTTCCAGTGATCATTCAACCGGGTCAAGCTGTTGGTACCGTTGGTCTGTCTTACGGTTATGGTAAGAAGGCCGGTATGCAGGAAGAGATGGCAACGGGAGTTAATGCTTACGCTTTGTATAGCAATTTCTCCGATGTGCAATCTGTAACCGTTGAGAAAGCTGGTGGTGAGCACGAATTTGCTTGTATCCAGTCGCATAAGACATTGATGGGTAGAGGGGATATTATCAAGGAAACTACCTTGGAGATCTTCAATACCAAAGACCACGAAGAGTGGAACCCGATGCCGCACGTAACCTTGAATCACAATGAAATACCTGTGACTTCTCCGGATGCGGACCTTTGGGAAGAATTTGATAGAAGCGTTGGGCATCACTTTAACCTGTCCATCGATTTGAACGCATGTACCGGTTGTGGTGCTTGTGTTATAGCATGTCATGCAGAGAACAACGTTCCTGTAGTTGGAAAACGCGAAATGCGTCGTTCCAGGGATATGCACTGGTTGCGTATTGATAGATACTATTCTTCTGAGGAAACCTTTGAAGAAGATAATGAGAAGAAGGAAAATATGGATGGCCTTTGGGGGGATCAAGGTTCCCTTGGTGGTTTCAGGGAAATGGAAGACCCATCTGCCAATCCACAGGTTGCTTTCCAGCCTGTAATGTGTCAGCACTGTAACCACGCTCCTTGTGAAACTGTTTGTCCGGTTGCGGCAACATCTCACGGTAGACAAGGTCAAAACCATATGGCATACAACCGTTGTGTGGGTACAAGATATTGTGCCAACAACTGTCCGTATAAAGTTCGTAGGTTCAACTGGTTCTTGTACAACAACAACGACGAGTTCGACTTCAACATGAACAACGATTTGGGTAAAATGGTAATCAACCCGGATGTGAACGTACGTTCAAGAGGTGTAATGGAAAAATGCTCTATGTGTATCCAAATGACCCAAAAGACTATTTTGGATGCCAAGAGAGATGGAAGAGTCATCAAAGATGGTGAGTTCCAGACAGCATGTTCTGCAGCTTGTAGCAGTGGAGCTATGGTATTTGGAGATATCAATGATCATGACAGTAAAGTGGCAGAGTTGAAGAACGATGACAGAATGTACCATCTGTTGGAGCATGTAGGAACAAAACCAAACGTGTTCTACCATGTTAAAGTTAGAAACACCAACGAGGCTTAATCAATAAAAGAAGTAACTAGAAGATAAATTATGGCGTCGCATTACGAAGCACCTATTCGAAAGCCCTTAGTGGTCGGAGACAAAGGATACCACGATGTAACAGTGGACATTGCCCGTCCGGTTGAGGGAAAGGCCAATAAGCAATGGTGGATTGTATTTTCCATCGCATTAGTGGCATTCCTCTGGGGTCTAGGATGTATCATTTATACCGTTTCCACGGGTATTGGGGTTTGGGGACTTAACCGAACCGTTAACTGGGCCTGGGATATTACCAACTTTGTATGGTGGGTAGGTATTGGTCACGCAGGTACACTGATTTCAGCTGTACTCTTGCTTTTCCGTCAAAAATGGAGAATGGCGATCAACCGTTCTGCAGAGGCGATGACCATTTTCTCGGTTGTTCAGGCTGGTTTATTCCCGATTATCCACATGGGTCGTCCATGGTTGGGGTACTGGGTACTTCCTATTCCTAACCAATTTGGTTCCTTGTGGGTGAACTTCAACTCACCATTGCTTTGGGACGTATTTGCGATTTCAACATATCTTTCTGTATCATTGGTGTTCTGGTGGACAGGTCTATTGCCTGACTTTGCCATGATCCGTGACAGGGCGGTAAAACCATTTCAAAAGAAAATATATAGCTTGTTGAGCTTCGGTTGGACAGGTAGGGCTAAAGACTGGCAACGTTTCGAGGAAGTTTCCTTGGTATTGGCCGGTTTGGCAACACCACTTGTACTTTCTGTACACACTATCGTATCGTTTGACTTTGCTACTTCGGTAATTCCAGGATGGCACACCACCATCTTCCCACCGTACTTCGTTGCCGGTGCGATTTTCTCTGGATTTGCCATGGTGAACACGCTTTTGATCATTATGCGTAAAGTGTGTAGCCTGGAAGCTTATATCACAGTACAGCATATCGAGTTGATGAACATCGTAATCATGATCACAGGTTCCATTGTAGGATGCGCCTATATCACTGAGCTGTTCATTGCATGGTACTCTGGTGTAGAATACGAACAGTACGCCTTCTTGAACAGGGCTACAGGGCCTTACTGGTGGGCTTACTGGTCCATGATGACCTGTAACGTGTTCTCACCTCAGTTTATGTGGTTCAAGAAATTACGTACCAGTATCATGTTCTCCTTCTTTATCTCAATTGTGGTGAACATAGGGATGTGGTTCGAGCGTTTTGTGATCATCGTTACTTCATTGCACAGGGATTACTTGCCATCTTCATGGACCATGTTCTCCCCAACATTTGTAGATATCGGAATTTTTGTGGGAACCATCGGATTCTTCTTTGTATTGTTCCTGTTGTATTCCAGAACATTCCCGGTAATTGCTCAGGCAGAGGTAAAGTCAATCTTGAAAGCATCCGGAGAAAAATATAAGACACTTAGGGATTCAGGTAAGCCGTTATACGTAATGCCACAAGGTGTGAATAGAACAGTTACTTATAGCGAGCCGATAACTGATGATGTTTTAATGGGCGAACCTGCACCAATGGTAGGAGATAAAGTAGGGGTTGATGAATTGCTTAGTGCAGTAGGAACATTTGATTCCAACACGGAAACACCAGACGACCTTAAAAAGATTAAAGGAGTGGGCCCGGAAATGGAGCGTACCTTGAACGAAATTGGCATATTTACCTATGCCCAGGTCGCAAGAATGACCGAAAGAGAATATGATTTGCTAGACTCGATTACTGGAAGGTTCCCAGGGCGTGCACAACGCGATGATTGGGCTGGTCAAGCAAAGTTGTTAAACGATAAAAAATAATTATGGCGTCAAAAGTTATACAGGCACTTTACAACGACGATGATGTGTTGATGCATGCCGTAAAAAAAGTTAGGGCAGAGCACCATCATATCGAAGAAGTGTACACTCCCTTCCCGGTTCACGGGTTGGATAAGGCTATGGGATTGGCGGACACACGAATCGCTATCACATCCTTCCTTTACGGATGTTTGGGGCTAACCGTTGCTATAGTTATGATGAACTTTATCATGATTGAGGATTGGCCTCAGGATATTGGAGGTAAACCAAGTTTCAGTTACTTGGAAAACATGCCCGCCTTTGTTCCTATCATGTTCGAGCTTACGGTATTTTTTGCGGCTCACTTAATGGTGATTACTTTTTACCTAAGAAGTAGAATGTGGCCGTTCAAAAAAGCCGAGAACCCTGATAAGCGTACCACCGATGATCACTTTTTGATGGAAATCGGTTTGCACGATAACGAAAATGAGCTTGCCGAATTGTTGTGGGAAACAGGAGCGGTAGAAGTAAAAGTTACAGAAAAGGAGTCTTAATAATATGAAGCAATTAGGTAAAATAAGTGTTGTTTTGGTACTGGTTATCTTCGCTGCATCTTGCGCGGACAAGAACAGTCCAAACTACCAATTCATGCCAAACATGTACGAACCTGTAGGATATGAGGCCTATCAAGGTGTGGACAACGGATTGTTCCCCGATGGGACCGAAGCCATGTTGCCACCGGAAGGGACCATTTCCAGAGGATACATGCCCTATGAGTTTGAAAACACTCCGGAAGGTAAAGAACTAGCAAGATTGAATACAAGTCCATTGGATTCTTTGAAACATGAGGAAAATTTGGTAAAAGGAGCGGAGCTATACGCAATTTATTGTGCCGTTTGCCATGGACCAAAAGGAGATGGGCAAGGCAATCTTGTTAAGAACGAAAAAATATTGGGTGTTCCCAGCTACGATGATCCAGCTAGAAATATTACGGTAGGAACCACTTACCATACTATTTATTATGGATTGAACTCGATGGGCTCTTATGCCTCACAATTTGCCAACGAAGAAGAAATGTGGCAAGTGTCCGAGTACGTGATGAAGTTAAAGGAAGACCTAACAAAATAATAGGATAAGAAGAAACTATGTATACCTTTTCAAACAAACTTAGACTAGGATCTTTTATCGCCATGGGGCTTGGATTCGTTTTCCTTGTAATTGGTTTTATATCTGCCCCTTCAACGGTGGAAGAAGCCAAGGCCATGGTAGCAGTGCACGATGATGGTCATGGAGGAGGACATGCAGAAGCAGCCGCCGAAAGCCATGGTGATCAAGGACATGGAGCAGAGGCCGCTCACGGTGAGGAACACGATTCTTCGCACGATGAGCATTTGTTGAGCCAGTTGAAAAACAGGCCATGGTCCGCTCTTTATGTAGCAGCCTTCTTTTTCTTTATGATTTCTCTTGGCGTTTTGGCTTTCTATGCCATACAGCGCGCAGCCCAAGCAGGATGGTCCCCATTGCTCTTTAGGGTTATGGAAGGGATTACCGCTTACTTGGTGCCTGGAGGAATTATTGTATTTGTAATTCTATTGCTTTCAGCAATGCATATGAACCACCTTTTTGTGTGGATGGATTCTGAGGTGGTTGCCCATGACGAGTTATTGCAAGGAAAAGCAGGATATTTGAATCCAACTTTCTTCTTGATCAGAGCGGCAATATTTTTGAGCGGATGGATTTTCTACCGTCAGTATTCAAGAAAATTGTCTTTGGCACAAGATGAATCGGATGACAATACCAACTTTGTAAAAAACTTTAGATGGTCTGCCGGTTTCTTGGTATTCTATCTTGTAACCGAATCCATGATGTCTTGGGACTGGATTATGAGTGTTGATCCACACTGGTTCAGTACCTTGTTCGGATGGTACGTGTTCGCAAGTATGTTCGTATCTGGTATCACGGTGATTGCCATGGTAACCGTTTACCTTAAATCAAAAGGATATTTAGAGGATGTAAACAACAGCCATATTCACGATTTGGCCAAGTTTATGTTCGGTATCAGTATTTTCTGGACCTATTTATGGTTTGCACAGTTTATGTTGATATGGTATGCAAACATTCCTGAGGAGGTTACCTATTATGTGGCACGGTTCCAAGATTATAAACTTCCATTCTTCGGAATGTTGGTACTGAACTTTGTGTTCCCGTTATTGGTGCTTATGAACAGTGATTACAAGAGAATCAACTGGTTTGTGATCATGACCGGTATTGTGGTGCTTTTTGGCCACTATTTGGATATATTTAATATGATAATGCCTGCAACGGTTGGTGACCAATGGTTTATTGGTCTACCAGAAATTGGTGGTATTTTGTTCTTCGGAGGTCTGTTCGTTTACTGGGTGTTTACCGCTTTGACAAAGGCACCTTTACAGCCCAAACGAAATCCATTTATAGAGGAGAGTAGACATTTTCATTATTAATACATTACGATTTAAGTCTTAGATAGATATACGATGACTGCATTATTAACATTTACTGTTTTAGTACTGGTTGCGATTGCGATTTGGCAGATGACCAAGATTTTTGAACTATCGCAAACTAAAACAGAACGCACTGAGATAGCTAACGATTCCGATAACAAGAACAACGGTTATTTGTTGTTTGCGTTTCTCATTTTTATTTACGGAATCACAATTTTCAGTTTTGCCAAGTATTACAAAATGCTTTTGCCGGAGGCAGCATCCGAACATGGAGGTGATTATGACCAGCTGATGTGGGTTTCATTTGCGATTATATTCTTTGTCCAGACAATCACCCAGGCATTGTTGCATTACTTCGGGTATAAGTATAGAGGGGAAAAGGGTAGAAAAGCACTTTTCTTTGCAGATAATGACAGATTGGAATTTATTTGGACCATTATTCCGGTAATAGTGTTGGCTGGTTTGATTCTTTGGGGATTGTACACATGGACCAATATTATGGATGTCAACGAAGACGATGATCCATTGATCGTGGAACTTTACGCCCAGCAATTCAATTGGACCGCTAGATACGGGGGTGATGATAATGTACTTGGTGAAGCCAATGTTAGGTTGATAGATATCGCAAATGCCAATATTCTGGGTATTGATGAGTCCGACCCTAATGCCGAGGATGATGTTATCGTAAAGGAGTTGCACTTGCCAGTGGGAAGAAAGGTAAACTTTAAAATGAGGTCGCAGGATGTATTGCACTCTGCTTACATGCCTCACTTTAGAGCTCAGATGAACTGTGTTCCCGGTATGATCACACAATTTTCATTTACACCAACAGTGACAACAGAAGAGATGCGATTGAATCCTGATGTTGTGGATAAGGTAAAAAGAACCAATGCCATACGTGCTCAAAAAGGCGATGATCCATGGGAATTCGATTACATATTGTTGTGTAATAAAATATGCGGAAAATCTCACTATAACATGCAGATGAAGATTATAGTGGAGACCGAAGAGGAATTCAATGCTTGGATGGCCGAGCAGAAAACCTTTAAAGAATCTGTAATGGTTGATGAAGCAGAAACAGAAGCCGAAGAGCAAGTAGCCAGTACAGATGAAGAGGCAGATGTTGAATTAGAAGAATCCGCTTCGGAAGAGTAACAAACAACTTAAAAGAATAACGAAAAATTAATTGGAATATGTCTGAAGTAGCCCATGTAAGTCACGATGATCACCACGATGATCATGGACATCACCATAAGGAAACTTTCATCACAAAATACATTTTCAGTCAGGACCATAAGATGATATCCAAGCAATATCTGATTACCGGTCTAATCATGGGATTCATTGGTATTGCTATGTCATTGCTCTTTAGAATGCAGTTGGCATGGCCGGGCGAATCCTTTGGAATTTTTGAAGCTGTTCTTGGAAAATGGGCTCCAGATGGTGTTATGGATGCCGATATTTATTTGGCATTGGTTACCATCCACGGTACTTTGATGGTATTCTTCGTGTTAACACAGGGATTGAGTGGTACCTTCAGTAACCTTTTGATTCCACTACAGATCGGTGCAAGGGATATGGCTTCCGGATTTATGAACATGATTTCTTATTGGATGTTCTTTATATCATCTGTAATCATGATTATTTCATTGTTCGTAGAGGCAGGCCCAGCAGCTGCAGGTTGGACCATTTATCCACCATTGAGTGCACTTCCAATGGCGCAGCCAGGTTCTGGAATGGGTATGACGCTCTGGTTGGTATCCATGGCCATCTTCATCGCTTCCTCGTTATTGGGATCATTGAACTACATCGTAACGGTCATCAACCTTAGAACAAAAGGGATGTCCATGACACGTTTACCATTGACTATCTGGGCTTTCTTTGTGACAGCAATTATTGGGGTTATTTCTTTCCCTGTATTATTGTCAGCAGCTTTGTTGTTGATCATGGATAGAAGTTTTGGTACATCTTTCTTCTTGTCGGATATCTTTATCCAAGGAGAAGTATTGCACTACCAAGGTGGTTCACCCGTATTGTACGAGCACTTGTTCTGGTTCTTGGGTCACCCTGAAGTATATATTGTATTGTTGCCGGCATTGGGTATTACATCCGAAGTAATGTCAACAAACGCAAGAAAACCTATTTTTGGATATAGAGCGATGGTTGCCTCCATCTTGGCAATTGCCTTCTTGTCCACAATTGTATGGGGTCACCACATGTTCGTATCTGGTATGAACCCATTCTTGGGGTCCGTATTTACATTTACGACTCTTTTGATCGCGATACCATCAGCGGTAAAAGCATTTAACTATATCACCACATTGTGGAAAGGTAACCTGCAGTTGAACCCTGCCATGTTGTTCTCCATTGGTTTGGTGTCAACATTTATCACAGGAGGTCTAACCGGTATTATTTTGGGAGATAGTACGTTGGACATCAACGTTCACGATACGTACTTCGTGGTAGCTCACTTCCACTTGGTAATGGGTATATCTGCCTTGTACGGAATGTTCGCAGGTATTTATCACTGGTTCCCAAAAATGTTCCATGGCCGTATGATGAACAAAAACTTGGGTTACGTACACTTCTGGATTACCGCAGTCTGTGCCTACGGGGTATTCTTCCCGATGCACTTTGTGGGAATGGCCGGTGTGCCGCGTCGTTACTACGAGAATACAGCATTCCCGATGTTCGACGAGTTGACCAACGTTCAGGTATTGATGACTGTATTTGCAATCATTGCAGGTTTGGCACAGTTGATATTTGTTTACAACTTTATCTCAAGCATATTCTACGGAAAAAAAGGACCCGTTAACCCATGGGGCTCAAATACATTGGAATGGACAACTCCAAGGGAGCATATCCACGGAAACTGGCCTGGTGAGATTCCACATGTGTACCGTTGGGCATACGATTACAGTAAAACATACGAGAATGGTGAGTACATCATTGCAGGGCAGGATTTTGTTCCGCAAAACGTTCCACTTCAAGAGAACGAGGAAGAACTCAACCACTAAACATATAGTTATATTAGTGAGAAGGCCCGTCCAATTTGGATGGGCTTTTTTTTATGGGAACATATTTTGATGTGAATTGTATATCTTTAAAAGGCATTTCCCCTTTCACAAAAACAACCAAGATGAATAAGATTGTTATCCTACTTTTAGTGCTGTTTCCTATAGTGACCACTGCCCAGCGTAAGCCCAAGATAAAAGGTAGCCGTATCGTAACGCAGGTGACCGAGGAGCTGCCACCGTTTAATGCTGTAATCTTAAATGATGACCTTGAGATTAGCCTAAAGAAATCTTTGGGGCCGGGCTACCACCTTATAGCTGATGATAACTTGGTGGACATTCTAAAATTCGAGGTCAATGATGGCACTTTGGTTATTAGTTCTTACTATAACATCACAGCAAAAAAAGAGTTGGAAATCACAGTGAATTATACCCAACTCAATGCAATTACAGTCAAGAACGGGACCATGGTCTCCCAAGACGTTATCCAATCCGAGGAGCTGTTCGTGGATGGTTTTAACAATACCAAATTGGATATTAAGGCGAATGCAGATGTAATGGACATAAATTTAGAAGACACCAGTAGGGGCGATTTTCATCTAGAGGTAGACTCATTGAACGTAAACCTGAATAAAAGGGCGCAGGCCTATGTGTACGCGCAGATAAATTCCGGCGTTGTGGATTTGGAAGGAAATTCATCCTTGGCCATGGAGGGTACTTCGGATAGATTCCATGCCAATCTAATGGAAGATGCCAACTATAAAGGGGAGGCCATGCAAATCAATTCAGTGCAACTGGAAATCACTGGGACCGCTAGTGCAAGAGTATATTCATTTGGCGACATATCCATAAAATCGTTCGGAAACGCAGGTATTTATCTCTACGGCACACCAAAGATTACCATAGAGGAATTTTTGGGAACCTCCCAGCTCATCAAAAAAGAGGATTGACGATTACTTGGTGATAGGAGCACTCATGCAATGCTCAGGGATACCGAAACCATCTACCAATACTTCTATATGCGGCCTTAGTTCCGTAGATAATCGCTCTACTCGCTGACGGATAGCCTTGGATTTGGTGCTTCCAACATATCCTTGTTCCAAAAACCATCTTGCATCTGAATTGATTTGGTCCAAAGCGTAAAGGCATCCCACTTTTTCCATCAAGGCCCTGTATTTAAGGTCTGTTATCTGCTCGCAATGGTCGCAAAAAATAGTATATGCCAATTCTGCGCTGTATGCTTTTCCCAATGCCAGTAAATGGGTCTGAACCTTAAGGAAAGCTTGGTACGAAGGAATTCCCTTTTTAATGTAGTTCCGAATCCGCATAGCTAGGGTGTAAGTCAACCTGCGAGTGCGATAATCAAAAGCATGCTTATGGAACTTTGGATTGTACAGATGCTCAGCATCAACCTTGTTGGAATACATGGGGTTTATCGCCGTAAGCTTATCCGAAAGCTGCGATTGGAGAAGTTTTAAAACTGATGCAAAGCCAGCACTATTGAATTCAGCCTGAAAATCGGATAGGACGCCTTTTGCTGCTAACTGTAGCAACACCGTGTTATCTCCTTCAAAAGTGGTAAAAATATCCACATCTCCCTTAAGGTCGGCAATTCGGTTCTCCAATAGATATCCTTTTCCTCCGCAGGCTTCGCGGCATTCTTGAATGGTATCGTTGGCAAACCAGGTGATAATAGATTTCAGTCCTGCTACTTGTGTCTCGATCTTTCGCTTGTCAGGTTGCGAATCGTCACTGTAACGGTTCATCATATCTTCCAAAGTGAAATGATATACATAGGCTCCGGCAATTTTTGGGGTAAGCCTGAGCTGATGGGTGGGGTAGTCCATGATCAGGTCCTCCTGTACCTTTACATTATCATTGAACTGCCTACGGTTAAGGGCATATTTTACCGCAATGGACAAGGCCATTTTGCTGCCCCCCAGAGCACCCCGGGCCACACAAATACGACCGCCGACCAAGGTGCCCAACATGGTAAAAAATCGCTTGTTCGGATTTTTAATAGAGGAAAAGTATGAGCCATCATCCTTTATCTCCCCGTATTTGTTAAGCAAGTTTTGCCTGGGGACCTTTACATTGTTGAACCATATTTTTCCATTGTCCACCCCGTTCAGTCCCAATTTATAGCCATTGTCCTCGACGGTAATGCCTTCCAAGGTTTCATGGTTTTCATTACGGAGAGGAACCAAAATCGCATGTACCCCTTCATTTTTGCCATCGACGATCAATTGGGCAAAAACGGATGCCATTTTGGAGTGCAGTGCATTCCCGATGTATTCCTTGTTGTCGTTTTTGCCTGGAGTATGGATAATGATGGAATCCGATGCTTTTTCGTAAGTAGCCGTGGTCTTTATACCACGTACATTGGAGCCGTGCCCGGTTTCGGTCATGGCAAAGCATCCCAACAATTTGGTTTCGCCAGCGTCTTTCAAATACGCATCATGGTGCTTTTTTGTGCCCAATTTTTGTATGCTTCCACCAAAAAGGCCAAACTGAACCCCAAACTTCACCGCCAAACTACCGTCCACAAACATCAGATGTTCAAAAATAGCGGCATAGGCAGGCATGTTGTCTGTTCCACCGTAGGCTTTGGGGTAGGCCATGGCACCATATCCCTCCTCGCCCAAAAGTTGGACCTGTTTTAATACGTGGTTTCGGAATTCGTCTTTTTCCCTAAGTATTTCCCAAGCGAAATCGGGTTGGTCCAAAAATTTTCGGAATTCATCAACCACCTTGGCGTGCTCCCCTTTAAGGATGCTGTCCAGGACATTGGCATCGTATTCATCTGAAGTCTTTTCATGGACTACCTCTACATCAAAAAGATGGTTGTAATGGTTGGGCTGTATGCCCAGATGAACTTCGATATGTTTTAACTGCTCGTTCAACACCTCGTTTTTCACCAATCTTTGGCTAAGTGAGGTTAGAGGGTAAGTGTCGCTCTCGATTAATTTTACTTTGGAATTGGCAATGGTCTGCTTCCAGTTTTTGATTTCATCATCATGTGGAGGGCGGTCCTTGTCCAGCCATTCCCCCAATTGTTTTTTTTCTTCACTGGTCAGTGTTTTATCCAGCACTATTACTTTCTGAACAACCGATATTTCAGAAGCGGAGAGCAGGTCATCGGACCATATCACATAGAAAAAAGGGATGTATTGAAGAATTCCAATGGAATAATCTGTAGTAACCATAAAGGGATAAATTGATGTATTTTAAACTTATCTAAGGTAAGATTTAGATTTTTAAGAAGTGAACTCTATCAGGTATTTTAGTGCTTATGACTTTAGGTGGACTCTGTTTTCAACTATATTTGTTGAACCATGAATGAAAATTTAGATCCAACAGGCGATAATCTTTCTCCGGAAGAATTTGATATAGAAAGAGCTTTACGGCCCATTAGCTTTGACGACTTTACCGGACAGGCCCAAGTACTCGAAAACCTTAAGGTTTTTGTGCAGGCAGCCAATCTTAGGGGCGAAGCGTTGGACCATACCCTTTTTCATGGTCCTCCAGGTCTTGGTAAAACTACTTTGGCTCATATTCTTGCCAATGAGCTTGGCGTGGGGATAAAAGTCACCTCTGGTCCTGTACTGGACAAGCCTGGCGATTTAGCCGGCTTGTTGACCAATTTGGATGAGCGGGATGTCCTTTTCATAGATGAGATTCATAGGTTGAGTCCAATTGTGGAAGAATATCTGTATTCCGCTATGGAGGATTATAAAATCGATATCATGATCGAGACAGGGCCCAATGCCCGTACCGTGCAAATAAACCTAAGTCCGTTCACCTTGATCGGAGCCACTACGCGATCCGGTCTATTGACAGCTCCCATGCGGGCGAGGTTCGGGATTCAGAGCCGTTTGGAATACTACAATACCGAACTTTTATCCACCATTGTGGAGCGTAGCGCCGAAATTTTAAACGTACCCATCACCAACGATGCCGCGATAGAGATTGCAGGTCGCAGTAGGGGGACGCCCAGAATCTGTAATGCACTTTTGCGCCGGGTCCGGGATTTTGCCCAGATAAAGGGTAACGGGAACATTGACCTTGAAATTTCGCAATTTGGTCTTAAGGCCCTAAACGTGGATGCTCATGGATTGGATGAAATGGACAATAAAATCCTGACTACCATTATAGACAAGTTCAAAGGAGGGCCGGTCGGAATCACCACCTTGGCAACGGCAGTTTCCGAAAGTGCCGAAACGTTGGAAGAAGTTTACGAGCCTTTTTTGATTCAGCAAGGTTTTATAATGCGAACCCCGAGAGGGCGGGAGGTCACTGAACTTGCCTATAGGCATTTGGGCAAGGTGAAGGGTGGTACGCAGGGCGGATTGTTTTGATGTTTTGTTGCTTTCCAGTTAAATCTTTTTGTAATTTACTTGCTAGTTTGATTCTTTTATTGGATAAGAAATCCATTTTATGGAATCAAGGAAAGCGCCCCTATCTTATCATTTCGTAATTGCTTTGCATGATTAAAGAGGAATCATGGACGAACCAATACATCCTGAAGCGCGGAATTCGGATAAAAACCTGGCCATTGCTCGCCAGATTAAAAAGCTGTGCGTGCAATTGGGGGTCTGTGTCATTTTGATGCTGGGGTTGGCCTTTACAGTGGTATTTGCCGCATTCGGTGACTTTGGTTCCAAAGAGTATGCAGTACTTCCGGATGATGTCTTTTATCTGGATTACAATGTGTACAATCTCTCCAACTCTGCTAAGAACCAAAAAATAAAGGAAGGATTCGAAATTTTCAGGAACACTCCGCAACATTTGGGACCCAAACAAACGGATTCAACGCAAATGTATGCAGGAAACAATCTGGCTTGTGCCAGTTGTCATCTGAATGGTGGAACCAAACCCTACGCCGCGCCATTGATAGGTGTTGTAAAGCGCTTTCCACAGTATCGTGGTAGAGAGGATAAAATGGGAACCATCGAGGAGCGAATCAATGGTTGCATGGAACGTAGCATGAATGGTAAGGTTATGCCAGAGAACAGTAAAAAAATGAAATCTTTGCTAGCATATGTTGAATGGTTGGGCAGGGCTGCACCATCCAACGGTAAAATTGAGGGTCAAGGCTTTTTAAGTGTTGAGATTCCGAATAGGGCAGTGGATTTAAAACATGGAGAGCTTGTTTTTCAACAAACCTGTGTGGAATGCCATGGTACGGATGGACAAGGAGAGTCACAGGAAGACGGTACCTATTTGTACCCACCTTTGTGGGGAAACGATTCGTACAACAATGGCGCTGGTATGACTCGAGTAATTACCGCAGCGCAGTTCATTAAGGGGAATATGCCCTACGGAACCACATATGACAGCCCCATGCTTACCGACGAAGAGGCATATGATGTTGCAGGTTATATCAATCAAAAATTGAGACCGACAAAGACCAATCGTGAAGTTGATTTTCCGGATTTGGTCAAAAAGCCTGTTTCCACCCCGTATGGTCCTTATTCAGACCATTTTAGTGAACAGCAGCATCAATTGGGGCCATTTCAACCCATTATGAAGTATTATAAAGATGAATTTGATATGGTTAAGACCAAGTGAAACCCTGTTGAAGAAATCACTTATGTAGTCCGCATCCTTTCAAAATCATTTGTAGGCCCCAAGATAAGGTTTCAAAGGTTGTTTCATTATCCAATTCGCAGACGTCCTTTGCGGTAATGATGGATTCTATTCCCATTAAAAGTACGGACAGATGAATCAATTTTTCTTTCTCCTCTTCACTTAAATCAACATTGTTGGATTTAAAGTACTCTCGGAGCGTGTTGATTCGGTTTTTTCCTCTACGCATTTGGGGGTTGGATGATGCCAATACAGCTGCCAAAAACTTTCTTGAGGTTTGTTCGTTTCGAAGACTGAAATCCAAGTATGCCTTTTGGATGTTTAGAAGAGTGTCATTTTCTGATGTTTCCTTGTCATTGCCAAAAAAACTATCAGGTTTGGGAACGTCCAGTTGAAGAATCAAATCCATGGAAATAGAATCAATATTGGTGTAGTACCTATAAATTGTTGCTCGGGAAATACCAGCGCTCTCCGCTACATTCTCCATGGTCAAGGCTACTTTCTTTTCCAATAACTTCCTTGATGCTTCAAGGATTTTATCCCTCGTATTTTGTTTCTGTTTTCTACGTCCGGACGTAATATGTTTCTCTTTCATGAGACAAATATCTCATTAAATTTTGACCTGTGAAAATAAATCTATATGTTTGTGAGACAAAAATCTCATAAAAATGAAAAACAATACTTCAAAATGGGTCTTAGGCCAAAAAGTGACGTTACATCCTACCACGGGTGATTATGATTTAGTTGTTTGCGAAACTCCAGCTGGTGCACAAGGACCCCCGCCACATGTGCACAGCGAATACAAAGAGGCTTTTATGGTCGTCCAAGGCGAGCTTGAGTTTTTTGTAAACGGGGAAACTTTTATCTGTAAACAGGGAGAGTCTGTGGATGTGCCACCCGGAACATTGCATACCTTCAGTAATAAAACCGATTCACCTTGTACCTGGGTCAATATTCACAGTCCCAAAGGATTCTATAAATTTTTTGAGACTTTCGGCATTCCCGAAACTGAAGAGGGTGCTATTATGAAGTCAGTGGCGCCAAATATCATAGAACAAGTGTTAGCAACCGCATCACAATATGATATGGCCATTCCTCCCCCTCCGCAATAAAATTGAGCATCTCTTTTGTATCTTGGCATTTCAATACTTTATTGAACATCTATATTGAATGCTCTTCAGAAAAATACAGAACTAATAAAGACCGAAGCCAAGCGCCTCGGTTTTTTGTCGTGCGGTGTTTCCAAGGCCGGATTTCTGGAGGAAGAAGCGCCTCGTTTGGAGAAATGGCTCAAGCAGAACATGCATGGCGAAATGCAGTACATGGAAAACCATTTTGATAAGCGTTTGGACCCTACAAAATTGGTCGAAGGTTCCAAGTCGGTGATATCACTGTTACTGAATTATTTTCCTTCTGAAGAACAAAACCCAGATTCCTATAAAATTTCCAAATATGCTTATGGGATGGATTATCACTTTGTGATAAAGGACAAGCTCAAAAGTTTGCTTCATTTTATTCAAGAAGAAATTGGCGAGGTCCACGGACGCGCATTCGTGGATTCCGCACCGGTTCTGGACAAGGCATGGGCCGCTAAAAGCGGTTTGGGCTGGATTGGGAAGAACAGTAATCTGCTGACCCAGCAAGTGGGTTCTTTTTATTTTATCGCTGAACTGATTGTGGATTTGGAGCTCGAATACGATGCGCCCGTTACCGACCATTGCGGTACTTGCACGGCCTGTATAGATGCCTGCCCCACCGAAGCGATTGTACAGCCCTACGTGGTCGATGGCAGTAAGTGCATTTCTTACCTCACCATTGAGTTGAAGAACGAAATCCCTTCAGAATTTGATGGCAAACTGGACGAATGGATGTTCGGTTGTGATGTTTGCCAAGATGTATGCCCTTGGAACCGTTTTTCCAAATCGCATAGCGAACCCCTTTTCAGCCCTCATCCAGAGCTATTGTCCTTCACCAAGAAAGACTGGGAAGAGATTACAGAGGATGTGTTCAAAAAAATCTTCAAGAAATCAGCGGTAAAACGAACCAAACTTTCAGGTCTTCAACGTAATGTCAATTTTCTGAAGAAATAACATTATATTGAACCATATTCTTTGAATATTCTTGATTTTTTTAAAAGAATGTTGAAGAAGTGGCTAAACAAACAACATGATTAGGATTACAAAACCAAAACTGAGTTTTTGGCAGATTTTCAACATGAATGTTGGTTTCCTTGGAATCCAATACAGTTTTGGTCTGCAGCAGAGCGCCATTAACCCCATATTTCTTTTTTTAGGTGCTACGGAAGAAATGCTCCCCATTCTTAATATTGCAGGTCCGGTTACTGGGTTGATCGTGCAACCGATAATCGGTGCCGTATCGGATAAAACTTGGTCCCCACGTTGGGGTAGGAGAAAGCCCTTCTTTTTGATTGGAGCCATAATGGGCAGTCTTTGCTTGTTCTTTTTTCCATTAAGTCCGGCTTTATGGTTCGCTGTGGGATTGTTGTGGATTTTGGATGTGGGCAACAACATGGCAATGGAGCCCTATCGGGCGTTTGTGGGCGATAAATTGCCGGAGTCACAATTCAGTATGGGATATCAGATGCAGAGCCTCTTTGTGGGTGCTGGTATTCTTTTGGCAAATGCATCTATCTTTTTGTTCCAGGATTGGTTTGGAGGTGGGCAAGAAGTGGAAGGAACTGTGCCCAAGTGGTTGTATTATTCTTTTTTTATTGGTTCTTTTCTTTCCATAGCCACTATTTTATGGTCCGTTTTAAAAACTCCGGAAATCCCTCCAACAGAGGAGGAATTAGCTGAGATTAATAAACACAAAGCACTTCCATTTGCGGAACGTATAAAGGTGCCTTTTGTAGAGATTGCCCACGCGGTAAAGCAAATGCCCAAATTTATGTGGAAGCTATCCGCGGTTTACCTTTTTCAGTGGTACGCATTATTCGTGTATTGGCAGTTTATTACTCCCTTGTTTAGGGTCTCGCTGGGGTACGATACTTCCGAGGCGGCAGCACAAGCAGCTAAAATGAGTACCACCTATAATATAGTTACTGCTGTAGTGGCATTGGTTCTGGTGCCATTGACCTTGCGATTTGGGGGCAAAAAAGTGTATGCTTTGAGTTTGCTCGGAACGGCAATTGCTCTATTTTCCATCCCGTACATTCAGGATCCAATTTATGTGCTTTTCCCGATGGTGCTGTTCGGAATCGGTTGGGCGGCCATGATGGGAATCCCATACAGTATGGTGTCCAAAGTGGTCCCGCAGGAAAGAAGAGGAGTTTACATGGGCATATTGAATATGATGATTGTAATCCCGATGGGTATTGAAACACTTTCTTTTGGCCCTATTTTTAAAAACCTTTTAGGTGGTAATTCGGTTAATGCGATGCTTTTTGCTGGCGCGTTTTTTGTTATTGCAAGCATTTTGGCCATGCGACTCAATGTGAAAAGGGCAAAAGAGGATTATCCCTTGGATTCCTAAACCGAACTGAGGCAGTAGGTTATAAAATTACCTTTTTAATTTTTCGGTCAACTTGAAATTGATTGTCAAGATTTTAAGATAAAAGCAGCGAATGCCCTAACTTTACCACTTCATTTTCGATAATATGAGCAAGGAAAAGCAAAGAAGGGAAGCGTTACTGTATCACGCAAAACCACAGCCGGGAAAAATAAAGATTGTACCAACAAAACCATATTCCACCCAAAGGGATTTGGCACTGGCCTACTCGCCGGGAGTGGCCGAACCTTGTTTGGAAATTGAAAAGAACAAGGACGATGTATACAAGTACACTGCCAAAGGGAACATAGTCGCCGTAATTTCCAATGGAACAGCTGTATTGGGTCTGGGGGATATAGGTCCAGAAGCTTCCAAGCCGGTAATGGAAGGAAAGAGTTTGCTTTTCAAGATTTTTGCTGACATAGACGGGATCGACATCGAATTGGATACCAAAGATGTTGATCGCTTTATCGAAACGGTGAAGACCATCGCTCCAACTTTTGGAGGTATCAATTTAGAGGACATCAAAGCTCCTGAAGCTTTCGAGATAGAAAGAAGGTTAAAGGAGGAACTGGATATTCCGGTAATGCATGACGACCAGCACGGTACTGCTATCATCTCCGCTGCTGCTTTGTTGAATGCGTTGGAGATAGCAGATAAAAAAATCGAAGAAGTCAGGATTGTTGTAAGTGGCGCGGGCGCAGCGGCAGTTTCCTGTACCAAATTGTACAAGGCATTTGGGGCAAAGGCGGAAAATATCGTAATGCTCGATAGTAAAGGAGTAATTAGAAGCGATAGAGAGAATTTAAGCGCTGAAAAGGCAGAGTTTGCCACCGATAGAAAAATAGATACACTCGAAGATGCCATGGTAGGTTCCGATGTATTTATTGGACTTTCCATTGCGGACATTGTATCACCGGAGATGTTGAACTCCATGGCGGAAAATCCAATTGTATTTGCCATGGCCAATCCTAATCCCGAAATCGAGTATGACCTGGCCTGTGAAACCAGAAAGGATATTATTATGGCCACGGGACGTTCCGATCATCCTAACCAAGTGAACAATGTACTTGGATTCCCTTTTATTTTTAGAGGAGCCTTGGATGTGCGTGCTACCAAAATCAATGAAGAGATGAAAATGGCCGCCGTTAGGGCATTGGCCGATTTGACAAGGGAGCCTGTGCCTGAACAGGTAAATATTGCTTATGATGCCACAAGGTTGACCTTTGGCAGAAATTATATCATTCCAAAACCATTCGACCCACGTTTGATAACCAAGATTCCACCGGCAGTGGCAAAAGCCGCCATGGATAGTGGGGTCGCCAAATTTCCGATTCAAGATTGGGACAAGTACGAAGAAGAATTGTACCAAAGGTCGGGCAACGATAATAAAGTAGTAAGGTTGTTGCACAATAGGGCCAAGGTAAATCCAAAACGTATCGTGTTTGCCGAGGCTGAATTATTGGATGTAATGAAGGCCGCTCAGATTGTTTATGAGGAAGGAATTGCCACTCCTATTCTTCTTGGAAACAAGGAAATCATAGAACATCTGAAGAAAGAACTGGAATTTGATGCCGAGGTGCCGATTATAGATCCTCGTTCCGATGAGTTCAGTGAAATGCGTTCCAGATATGCGCTAAAGCTTTGGGAACTCAGAAAAAGAAAGGGTGAGACCAAATACAGTGCGCGTGTCAACATGGGCAAACGAAACTATTTTGGAGCCATGATGCTGAAAGAGGGCGATGCTGATGGTATGATTTCCGGCTATTCAAGGGCGTACCCTAAAGTTTTACGTCCTGTTTTTGAAGTGCTGGGAAGGGCGAAGAACGTACAGAATGCCAGTACGGTGAATATTATGATTACGGATAGAGGCCCTCTATTTTTAGCGGATACCTCCATTAATATAAATCCGAATGCGGAAGAGCTTGCCGAGATTGCCCAAATGACGGCAAACGTAGCCAAAACCTTTGGTTTTAATCCAATAATGGCATTGCTTTCCTACGCAAACTTTGGCTCGTCAAACCATCCCCACGCTAAAAAGGTGCGTGAGGCCGTTAGAATTCTACATGAGAGAAACCCTGAATTGGTGGTCGATGGTGAAATTCAAACTGATTTTGCACTAGACCCGGAAATGAGCGATAAAAATTTCCCGTTCTCCAAAATATCAGGTCAAAAGGTGAACACATTTGTATTTCCTAACTTGGAATCGGCCAACATCACCTATAAGCTTTTGAAAGGTCTGAACAAAGCCGATTCGATTGGACCAATAATGGTCGGGTTGACCAAGGCCGCCCACATCTTACAATTGGGGGCAAGCGTGGATGAAATGGTAAATATGGCTGCAGTGGCCGTTATCGATGCCCAAGAAAGGGAGAAAAGACGAAAAGCTAGAATGCAAGGAGAATAGCCTCCAATAAAACGGATAGTATGATTACTCATTTAAGAGGAAAACTAGTCGAAAAAAATCCAACCTATGCCATTGTGGAATGTGCTGGGGTGGGCTATTTTTTGAATATTTCACTGCATACCTTTTCCTTGCTAACCGATGAGGAAAATATATTTATCTACACGGATTTATTGGTAAAGGAAGACTCCCATACCCTGTTCGGTTTTGCGGAGCGTGTAGAGCGTGAAGTCTTCCGTTTATTGATATCCGTTTCTGGGGTCGGGGCCAGCACGGCAAGGACTATGTTATCCTCTCTGTCGCCGGCCGATGTGAGGGATGCGATTGCCAATGGCGATGTACCCACAATCCAGTCTGTGAAAGGGATTGGTGCAAAAACGGCCCAACGTGTAATCTTGGACCTTAAGGACAAGATTTTAAAAGTCTACGACATAGGTGAAGTTTCACAACAATCAAACAATACAAATAAAGAAGAAGCGTTATCTGCATTAGAGGTTCTTGGTTTTACCAGAAAGCAATCTGAAAAGGTGGTCGACAAGGTACTTTCCCAAGACACTTCGTTAAGCGTAGAGAACATTATAAAACAGGCGCTGAAAAATTTGTAACTAGTTTGAAAAAAGGGGCAAAACCAATACTTAAACCAATACGTTTTAAGTACACCTTCTTTATTGTTTGTTTGTTGTCCATATCCAACCTATTGGCGCAGGAAACTAACGAGCAGGCTCAGGATTCCGTGCAAACAGGAGTTGAGCTTGGTCGCCTTATTATGCAAAATCCCGACAGCATTGTTGCAAAATATACCTATGACCCCAAAACAAACACTTACGTATATACCGAGAGCATTGGCGATTTCAATGTTAATTACCCAATAATCCTTACGCCCGAGCAGTACTATGATTTGGTGGAGAAGGAGCAGATGAAACTCTATTTTAAGCAAAAAGGAGATGCCTACGCCGGAAAAAAGGCCGGTAGCGAAGAGGCTAGACGAAACCTTTTGCCCAATTTTTATGTAAACAGTAACTTTTTTGAGACCATTTTTGGGGGAAACACCATTGAGGTGATTCCACAAGGGTCGGTAGCCATGGATTTGGGCGTTTTGTGGCAGAAGAACGATAACCCTGCATTGTCCCCTAGAAACCGAACCAACCTTTCTTTTGATTTTGACCAGCGTATCAGTTTGAGTTTGTTGGGAAAAGTAGGGGAACGTCTTCAGGTGACAGCAAACTACGATACAGAGGCCACGTTCGATTTCCAGAATTTGGTCAAGTTGGATTACACCCCTACCGAGGACGATATTCTTCAAAAAATTGAAGTAGGTAACGTAAGTATGCCGCTAAACAGTTCTTTGATCACCGGTGCGCAGAGTTTGTTTGGTGTAAAAACACAACTTCAATTCGGAAAAACCACGGTTACGGCTGTTTTTTCCGAGCAGCGTTCGCAAAACAATACCGTTGTTGCCCAAGGTGGTGGAACAGTAAATGAATTTTCACTTACGGCTTTGGATTATGATGAGGACAGGCACTTTTTCCTGGCACATTATTTCCGTGACAATTACGACCGTGCCTTGCAGTTTTACCCCTTTATACAGACCCAAGTGCAGATTACGCGTTTGGAGGTATGGGTGACCAACCGAAACCAACAGACTCAGAATGTGCGAAATGTGGTGGCCATCCAGGATTTGGGAGAGGCCATTTCGGATAATACCCGTATAGGAGTGAACAATGGGGACCCCGCAGGATTTTTTAATCCCCAGGCAGTGGCCACAGGACTTCCGCAGAACGGTGCTAATGACTATGATCCAAATCAAATAGGTAGCGGCGCGCTTACCCAGTCCATCCGGGACATCGCCACGGTGGAAGCAGGATTTAATATCCCAGGATATACCGTAAACCAAGGATTTGATTATGCGATTTTGGAAAACGCTAGAAAACTGGAACCTGGCAGGGATTACGAGTTCGATTCTCAATTGGGTTATATTTCTTTGAGCCAGAGTTTGAGCAATGATGAGGTGCTAGGGGTTGCTTTCCAGTATACCTTTAATGGGCAGGTCTATCAAGTTGGGGAATTTGCCAACGGAGGTGTGGATGCGACCACGGTTCCACCAAATTCCAACTTGATTGAGAACAATTCATTGGTCTTGAAACTATTGAAAAGTAACATCACCAATGTGCAAGACCCTATTTGGGATTTGATGATGAAGAACATCTACTCTACAGGAGCTTATCAATTGAGCCAAGAAGATTTTAGGCTCAATATCCTCTACTCGGACCCAACGCCTAGAAATTATATTACTCCGGTCGACCCGAACGCTGGTTGGCCCACTGGTCTACAGGACCAAGTGCTATTAAATGTATTTAATCTGGACCGTTTGAACACTTATAATGATGTGCAACCGGGCGGAGATGGCTTTTTTGATTATGTTGAAGGAATTACGGTCGATTCGCAATCAGGACGGATTATTTTCACGAAGGTCGAACCATTCGGAGAGTATCTTTTTGAATTGTTGGGTGGTGGGGTCTACGATGTGGACAACGATCAGGGCTACAATCCCAACCAACAGCGCTACGTGTTCCGAAACATGTACGCCAAGACCAAGGCAGCTTCGTTACAGGATGCCGAAAAAAACAGATTTCAAATAAAAGGAAAATATACTTCGCAATCCAATAACGGTATTCCAATTGGAGCTTTCAATGTGCCTCAAGGCTCGGTTACCGTAACTGCAGGAGGTCGCCAGTTGCAAGAAGGGATTGATTATACTGTAAATTATCAAGCTGGTACGGTGCAGCTTCTCGACCCAAGTTTGGAGGCATCCAATACGCCTATTAATATTTCGGTTGAGAACAATGCGGTGTTTGGTCAGCAGACCAGACGTTTTGCAGGGGTGAACGTGGAACATAAATTCAACGAAAAGTTTCTTTTAGGGGGAACCTTTCTCAACTTGAACGAGCGTCCCTTGACCCAAAAATCAAACTACGGAATCGAGCCCGTGAACAATACTATTTTTGGACTGAACGGAAACTTTAGTACTGAAATTCCTTTTCTGACGAGATTGGCCAATAAATTGCCAAATATTGATACGGATGTGCCTTCAAATCTTTCTGTAAGGGGAGAGGTAGCATTTTTAAGGCCCAATTCACCAAAGAATGCCGACTTTCAAGGGGAGACAACTACCTATCTGGATGATTTTGAAGGTGCACAGGCCTTGATCGATATTCGCTCATCCCTGGGGTGGACATTGGCGAGCCCGCCAGTGGAGTTTTTGAATGATAGAACGGGAATAGATGTTGGGTACGAGCGGGCAAAAATGGCTTGGTACACCATCGATCCTATTTTTTATACCAACCAAAGACCATCTGGATTATCGGACAACGATATTTCCCTGAACTCTACCCGTAGGGTTTTTATTGATGAGGTATTTACCGAAACCGATATTGCACAAGGGCAGACCCAAGTACAAAGCACTTTGGACATAGTTTACTATCCCAACGCAAAAGGACCGTACAACGCCAATCCAAGTTTTGAGACCGAAACCCCGGATGCCAAATGGGGTGGAATCATGAGACCGTTGAGCAGTACCAATTTTGAACAATCCAATGTGGAGTTTGTCCAATTTTGGGTGTTGGACCCTTATGTCGATGGCGAAACCGTTGATGGCAATGCGGGGGAACTGGTGCTCAACCTGGGAAATATTTCAGAAGATATTTTAAAGGATGGTAGAAAGCAATACGAAAACGGATTGCCTGCCAGCACCAATAATGAAATTCCGAGAGAGACCATTTGGGGTCAAGTACCTTCCACGCAGTCTTTGGTTTACGCATTTGATGCTGATGAAGCCAATAGATCGGCACAAGACCTTGGTTTGGATGGTTACGGCGATGCGGAAGAAGCTACAATCTATAATGGTCCGGCAGAAGACCCTGCTTTGGACAACTATCAATATTACTTAAATCGCGAGGGAGGTATCTTAGAACGCTATTTAGATTTCAACAATACACAGGGAAACTCCCCGGTCACCGTTACAAACACTAATAGGGGTTCCACCACTTTGCCCGATGTGGAGGATATTGACAGGGATTTGACCATGAATACAGTGAACAGCTATTACGAATACCGTATTCAAATAAAGCCAAATACAACCATCGATGATCAATATGTAACGGATATCCGCGAAGGGCAAACGCCTACCTTGCCCAATGGGACACAGTTGAACCGTAGATGGATCCAGTATAAGATTCCATTGAGTGATTTTACCGATGCTGTAGGGGGAATTTCGGATTTTAGGTCCATCAGTTTTATGCGAATGTACCTTACTGGGTTCTCGGATGATGTGGTTCTTCGTTTTGCGACTTTGGATTTAGTACGTGGCGATTGGAGAACCTATACCAACTCACTACAGCCCAATGTGGACAATGATCCTTCGGATGATGCTACGGTAACCGATGTGAATACGGTGAACATAGAGGAAAATTATGGAAGGCAACCCATACCATATGTATTGCCTCCAGGAGTTTTCAGGGAACAGTTGAACAACAACAATACAATTATCCGTCAGAATGAGCAGTCATTGTCCTTTGTGGTGGAAAATTTGGAGTCCCAAGATTCCCGTGGGGTGTTTAAAAATGTGAATGTGGATGTGCGTCAGTACGAACGTTTAAAAATGTTTATGCACGCCGAAAAAATATTCAATGCCGATTATTCGGACAGTGACACACCCTTGGTCGGTTTCTTGAGAATCGGCACGGATTTCTCCGAAAACTTTTATCAGATAGAATTGCCGCTTCAATTTACTTCTTTCGGAGCATCAACTGCGGAAGAGATTTGGCCAGATGTCAACGAAATTGATGTAGCATTGAGGGATTTGAACAAGGTGAAATCAAAAGGAATATCCGATCAGACCTTGGACGAGATCAATTACTATGAAATAGTGGATGGCGAGGCTGTTTTGGTTGATGAGTTCGCTCCAAGAACTTTGGGAAGGGTCCGTATTGGTATCAGGGGTAACCCATCCTTGGGTAGTATCCGTGGTATGATGGTCGGTATCAAGAATATCGATGATATACCTGCAAGGGGAGAAGTTTGGTTCAACGAGCTTCGTTTGGCGGGATTGGAAAATAATGGAGGCTGGGCCGCAACTGCTGCCTTGGACGCCAACATGGCCGATTTTGCCAATGTAACCGCAACAGGAAGCAGAAGTACATCTGGTTTTGGGTCTATAGATCAGACCCCGACCGAGCGTGCTTTGGAAGATGCTATTTCCTATGATGTGGTCACCAATGTAAATGTGGGGCAATTGTTTCCCAAGAAATGGAATCTGCAACTACCATTCAATTATGGTATTTCTGAAACATTGATTACACCTGAGTTCGACCCTGTTTATGATGATTTAAGATTGGACGACAGGATTGCTGCAGCTTCAACACAAGAAGAAGCTGAAACCATTCAGGAGCAAGCGGAGGATTATACCAAACGAACCAGTATCAATTTGATCGGGGTCAGAAAAAATAGGGGAGAGGAAGCCGAGGAAAATTTCTTCGATGTGGAAAATTTTACCTTTAATTATTCCTATAACGAAACCGACCATAGGGATTTTGAGGTGGCAGAGCTTAGGGACCAAAACGTTTCAACGGGATTCGTTTACAATCATAATTTTAAGCCAGCTCCAGTGGCGCCGTTCGCCAAAAAAGATTCCATGCTCACAGGTAAATATTGGCAATGGCTCAAGGATTTAAACTTTAATGCCCTGCCTACAAGCCTGTCGGTGAATGCCAACTATAACCGCTCCTTTAATCAACAAAGGTATCGTGATGTGTTGGAGCCAGGAGTAGATGCGCTGCAGTTGCCATTGCTTCAACAACGTAATTACTTATTCAATTGGCAATATGCCCTCAACTATAGTTTGTCAAAATCATTACGGTTGAACCTGACCGCTTCCAACAACAATATTGTCCGTAACTATTTCAATGTTGATGATGACAGGGATTCGGGAATCAATCAGGCATTGGACCTTTGGGATGGATTCTTCGATATTGGTGAGCCCAACCGACATGCACAGCAAATGCAATTGAACTATGAGCTGCCGTTCAGCAAGATTCCGTTCCTTAATTTTATAAATGCCCAGTACACCTATACCAGTAACTTTGATTGGCAGCGCGGAGGCGATGCGCTTATAGAGGTTGCCGAGGAAAACATCAACACCGTTCAAAATGCCAGCACCCATAATTTGACGGCCAATATGAGCATGCAACGTTTTTATGACTTTTTGGGTCTGAAGAAACGTGACGGAAAAGTAACAGCGAACCAAGCCGCTATAAGGAGGGACAAAGCCGGTAACCCCGCTAATGGTGAAGAAGCAGAAGGTCCCCGAAAAACCAGTAAAGGTTTCAATACCTTGGTGGATATTGTTACTATGGTAAAACGGGTCAATGTCAATTACAGCGAAAATCGGGGAACGGTTTTGCCAGGTTATACCCAATCCATCGGATTTATCGGAACTTCTCGACCAACATTGGGATTTGTCTTTGGAAGTCAGTCCGATGTAAGGTTCGAAGCGGCACGTAGAGGATGGTTGACGGATTATCCAGAGTACAGCAACCAATTTATGCAGAACACCAATAGGCAATTGAATGTTACTGCCACGGCCCAGCCAACACAAGATTTGACAATCGACCTTAGTGCCGATAGAAACTTTATGAGTTCGTCACAAGAGACCTATAGTCCTGAGGAATGGGCAAACGGACAACCGGGATTGATCAACGAAATGGGGAACTTTAGCATCTCCACCGTAATGATCGGAACCGTGTTCAGTAAAAGTGATGAATTTGATTCCGAAACCTTTGAGCAGTTCAAACAAAACCGTATTACCGTTGCAAATAGATTGGTTGCCGATAGAGGGGAGAATCCTGGGCAATTGGATGAGGACGGTTTTCCAGAGCGATATGGTAAAACGCAGCAGGAAGTATTGCTTCCGGCCTTCTTTGCCGCATATACAGGTCAGGATGCTGAAAGTGTTAATTTGGATGCATTCCGGGAAATCCCGATTCCAAACTGGAACATTAAGTACACCGGTTTGATGAAAAACAGATGGTTCAAAAAGAAATTCAAGCGATTCTCCTTGAGCCATGGATATCGCGCTGCCTACAGTGTGAACTCGTTCCAGACCAATTTGGAGCGCCAAAACACTTCTGTCGACTCAGAGACCGGTGATTGGCTCCCCAAAACATTGATCAATAATGTGGTGCTTACGGATGAGTTCAATCCGTTGATGCGAGTGGATTTTGAGATGCAAAATTCTTTCAGCTTTTTGGCCGAGATGCGGACGAGCAGAACCCTGTCTATGAGTTTTGATAATAATTTGTTGACCGAAATCAACGGAAATGAATACACGCTTGGTTTGGGCTATCGCTTTAAGGATGTAAAATTTGTGACCAATATCGGCGGAGAGAAAACACGGTTGAAGGGAGATTTGAACCTGAAGGCCGACCTATCACTTCGTGATAACATCACCATCATCCGTAATTTGGACATCAACAACAATCAAATTACTTCCGGTCAGCGATTGATGTCTATCAAATTTACTGCGGATTATGCCCTAAGCAAAAGTTTGAACGCCTTGTTCTTCTATGATCATTCCTTTTCTGAGTTTGCGGTATCCACTGCATTTCCACAGACTACCATCAATACCGGCTTTACGTTGCGATATAACTTCGGAAACTAGAAAACACCCTATATTTATTTATACGTCATTTTGTGGCAAAGTTTCTTTGAAAAGCTTTCCGCAATCTGTTACATTTGTCCATCGACTAATTCAAATACATTAGCAATGAACATACCATCAGAATTAAAGTACACAAAGGACCATGAGTGGGTCAAGATAGATGGGGATATCGCAACCGTTGGAATCACGGATTTTGCCCAGAGCGAACTAGGGGATATCGTTTACGTAGAGGTGGAAACTTTGGATGAAACCTTGGATAAAGAAGAGGTTTTTGGAACCGTTGAGGCCGTAAAGACCGTTTCTGATTTGTTTTTGCCGTTGAGCGGTGAAATCGTAGAATTTAATGAAACATTGGAAGACGAGCCCGAAAAAGTGAATTCCGACCCTTATGGCGATGGCTGGATGGTGAAAATAAAAATTAGCGAGCCTTCCGAGGTAGAAGAATTAATGAGTGCCGACGATTACAAGGCATTGATAGGTGCTTAAAAAAAGCATATATACTATATTGTTTATAAGCTGGGTAGTGGTCATCACAATGCTCAGCTTATTTTCTTTCTCGCAAATGGATTTGGATACAGGAGGTCTGGATATTCCCTATGCCGATAAAATCGTTCATTTTATATTTTATTTGGTGTTCGCATTTGTGGGAAGTTTAAGTTTACGGGAAAGAACCTCCGGAAGCCTAGGATTGAGAAAAACCTTGATTATTGTTTTAATTTTCGCTATATTATATGGAATGCTGATTGAGGTGCTGCAATATACCCTAACAACGGATCGGATGGCCGAATTTGCCGATGTTTTGGCAAATACACTGGGAGCATTTGCAGGAATTGGGTTGATTCGGTGGTTTTTTTCTAAGAAAAACCCGTTAAAATGGAAATTTTAATTGTTTATTTAACCAATTAATAATTAAATTAGCAAACACTAAATTTAGAAAAGGAGAAAAAGGATGGAACCAAAAAAGAACCCGAAAGCAGACGTAGGAAGAAACAGTGCCCTATACTTCGTTATAGGATTGGCCGCTGTTTTGGCATTGGTATACGGAGCAATGGAGTGGAAAAAATATGACAAGGTCAATGATTACGACATTTCTATGAATGTTGAAGATCAGTTGGACGAAGAAGTGCCAATGACCGAGCAGATTAAGACTCCACCGCCACCACCGCCACCTGCAGCCCCCGAAGTTATCGAGGTTGTAGAGGATGAGGAAGAAGTTGAGGAAACAGTAATCGAATCTACTGAAACCAGCCAAGAAGAAGAGGTAATCGAAATCGAGGAAGTTGAAGTAGAGGAAGTTGAAGAAGATATCTCTGTTCCTTTTGCAGTTATCGAGGACGTGCCAGTATTCCCTGGGTGCGAAAACGCTAAGGATAAAAAGGCTTGTTTCCAAGAACAAATGCAAAACCACATCCGTAAAAACTTCCGTTACCCAGAAATTGCCCAAGAAATGGGAGTTCAAGGTAGGGTAAGTGTAATTTTCGTTATCCAGAAAGATGGAAGTATCGGAAACATTAGAATGCGTGGACCGGACAAAAACTTGGAAGCAGAGGCAATGAGAATTATTCAAAAACTGCCTAAAATGACACCTGGAAAACAGAGGGGTAGGCCAGTAAAGGTTCCTTTCAGTATTCCAATTACATTTAAGCTTCAGTAAAATTTATATAATTCTTGCCGAGGTAGGAATAGAAAAAGCCCTGATGGAAACGTCAGGGCTTTTTTTATTCATTTAAATACTAGAATCATAAAACTTTAGCTTTGGTTGCAAAAGATATACACTGGCGTTATCTTTGCCAGCCAATAATGTAGTGGATGAAATCTGCCGTAGGTTCAGTAAAAAGCAATACCCTTTCCCTAGTATTTTCCGACTTTAAGGAGATTACCAAGGCCAAATTGGCCGTAAGCGTGGTCTTCTCTTCGATTGCGGGGTATTTTCTGGGTGCCTATCAGGTGGATTTGGTCTCTTTATTGTTATTGATGTTCGGGGGGTACTGCATGGTCGGAGCCTCAAATGCCTATAATCAAATTATAGAAAAAGACCTCGACGCTTTAATGAAGCGTACCCGAAACCGCCCCATTCCCTCGGGAAGAATGAGCGTGAGGACCGCATTGATCATTGCAGTCACGTTAACAGTGCTGGGAGTTTTGGCTTTGCTTGCACTTAGCCCTAAAACGGCGATGTTCGGTGCCATATCCATTTTTTTGTATACCAGTGTTTATACGCCGCTGAAAACAAAATCGCCTTTATCCGTATTCGTAGGTGCCTTTCCCGGAGCCATACCTTTTATGTTGGGGTGGGTGGCAGCGACCGATGATTTTGGTATTGAGCCGGGGACATTGTTCATGATTCAATTTTTTTGGCAGTTTCCGCACTTTTGGGCACTCGGGTGGATGTTAGATGACGATTATAAGCAGGCAGGATTCAAAATGTTGCCTACAGGGAATAGGGATAAGGGAACGGCACTTCAGATCATACTGTACACCATCTGGATGATTGTAATCTCCATTGTCCCGGTTTTTGGTTTTACAGGTAGGCTTAACCTTTCCATTACTGCGGCAATCATCGTATTTTTGTCAGGATTGGTCATGTTGTTTTTTGCTTTCAAACTTTATGAAAATAGGGACAATGCATCAGCCAGAAAATTGATGTTGGCCAGTGTAACCTACATATCATTGATTCAGATTGTATACGTATTAGATAAGTTTATAAGCTAAGAATGGATTTAACCCAAGGAACAGCGGAGGAAAAGAATAAAAGGGCAAAAAAAATGATGCTCTGGTTCGGTATTGTGAGTTTGATCATGGGATTTGCTGGCTGGACAAGTGCCTATATCGTTAGTAGTAAAAGAGAGGATTGGGTGAGCGATTTGGAACTTCCAAGTGCATTCTTTGTCAGCACGGCCATGATTATCCTGAGCAGTATTACCTATTTTATCGCGAGAAAATCTGTAAGCAACAATAATCAAAAGGCGGGTACTATATGTTTGCTCATCACTTTGGCACTGGGAATCACATTTATATCATTACAATTTGTGGGGTTTTCACAGATGCTGGAAAACGGTTATTATTTTACCGGTCCCACCAGTAATATAAAAATGTCCTACGTATTTTTGATAGCTGCCGTACATATTGCCCACGTAGTGGCAGGATTGATTTCACTTTTAGTGGTTATTGTACAGCAAATAAGACATAAGTATACCCCCGATAATATGTTGGGAATGGAGTTGGGCGCCACATTTTGGCATTTTTTGGATTTTATTTGGGTATATCTAATTCTATTTATGTATTTCGTGAAATAAAACAAGATTGGCGCAGTTTTCAATCAAGTTTGTCTTTTACAATACATCAAAAAATGTAAATTTGTGAAAGTTTTAATAAAACGACCTTTTATATGGATGCAACGGTAAGTACCGGTACAGAAGACAGCGTTTGGGGAGGCGGGAATAAGCCCCTTGGCGCTAGCTATGGAAAAATGATGATGTGGTTTTTTATCATGTCGGATGCCTTGACCTTTTCTGGGTTCTTGGTAGCCTATGGTTTCTCAAGATTTAAGTTTATAGAGCTATGGCCAATTGCCGATGAGGTGTTTACCCACGTGCCGTTCTTCCATGGGAACTATCCTATGTATTATGTAGCTTTCATGACCTTTATTTTGATTATGTCCTCTGTGACCATGGTACTCGCAGTAGATGCAGGTCATAAAATGAAGCAAAAGAGTGTAATTCTTTATATGTTCCTTACCATTATCGGTGGTGCCATCTTCGTTGGTTCACAGGCATGGGAATGGGCAACGTTCATCAAAGGTGATTATGGAGCGGTGGAAACCAACTCTGGTAGGATTCTTCAGTTCGTAGATGCCGAAACCGGTGAAAGAGCTGCCTTGGCAGACTTTGCCAAGACATTGCCAGAGGAAAGAGAGAAGCATGTGGCAAGCAAAGGTATTTGGTTCCAAGGAGAAGGTTATCAGACCTCTTATTCGTTAAACGAAGTAGTAGAGGGTTTCAAAGCCACACCAAATATCCTTATCAGAACGGAGCAACTGAATGAAGAAGGTGAAAAAACCCTTTTGGATAGAAAAGAATCGCTTTCAAAAATATTGGAGGCCAACCAAGTGGTAGAAGGGGCAAACCTTATTCACAACGAATATGGACATAGATTGTTCGCCGATTTCTTTTTCTTTATTACTGGATTCCACGGATTCCACGTATTCTCTGGAGTAGTGATCAATGTCATCATTTTCTTTAATGTGATATTGGGTACCTACGAGCGAAGAGGTCATTATGAAATGGTAGAAAAGGTTGGACTGTATTGGCACTTTGTGGATTTGGTATGGGTATTTGTATTTACATTCTTTTATTTGGTATAAAAACATTGATTATAAATGGCACACGATCATAAACTAGAGATTTTCAGAGGACTTGTAAAATTTAAGTCCAACACCCAAAAAATTTGGGGAGTACTTATTTTCCTTTCGATAGTAACAACAGTAGAAGTTGCATTGGGTATCATAAAGCCACGGTTCTTGACCCACAGTTACTTTTTGGGCATGAAGTTGTTAAACTGGATATTCATCATCCTTACCTTGGTTAAGGCTTATTATATAGCATGGGACTTTATGCACTTAAGGGACGAGAAGACTCCATTGCGAAGGGTGATCGTATGGACCCCGATTTTCCTAGTATGTTATTTGATATTCATCTTGCTTTTTGAAGCCGACTACATTTATAATGTGTACAGTGATGGATTCATTACTTGGAACTTCTAAGAAAAGCATTTAACAGATTTAAAAGACGGTTTTCCAACCGTCTTTTTTTATTTTTGTACGGTTATAAACACTATGAAGAAGAAAATTGTATTAGCCGTTCTTTTTATACTCCCTGTGGTCGTGTATTTATTTTTCGCATCGGGAGTGAACAATTTCGGACGCCTCCCCATTCTCACGGAAAACGTGGAAGATGTTGCTCGGGTAGACTCCAACGTCCAACTAAAGGATAAGATTACCATATTGGGTTTTTTGGGCAATGATGTAGCGTCCAAACAAGGGAATGCGTTCAATTTGAACCAAAAAATCTATAAAAGATTTGGGGAGTTCAACGATTTTCAGATGGTGATGTTGGTGACGGAAGACCAAATGGGCAAGGTCGAAGATTTGAAGAGTGAATTGGGAAAACTTTCCGACATAGATAAATGGCACTTTGCATTTGGCAACCCAGATGAAATCGAAACAATTTTTGAATCATTGGAGACCAATATTGATTTGGACGATAGTTATTCCACGCCCAATGTATTTATAGTTGACAAGGATTTAAAACTTCGCGGACGAACCGATGATGAGGATGAAGGAACCAAGTATGGATTCGATACTTCTTCAGTAGCAGAATTGAACAATAAAATGGTGGACGATATCAAGATAATCTTGGCCGAATACCGTTTAGCTTTAAAAAAGAACAATGCCGACAGGAGCAAATAACAAACGAAAGCATACCTATATCTGGGTCTCAGCAATCATATTGATTTTTGGGATTTTTGCTGTGTATGAAATCACCAAACGCATAAAAGGGGGCACGGTCGTAGAAAACGACCGGATGAGCAATGGCTCCAAAGAAATAGAGGTAGGTTTTGTGGTCAACCAAGGTGAAAAGCGCCGCGTGCCAGACTTCGAGTTTTATAATCAAGATAGTACCTTGGTGACCAACAAGGACTATTTGGGCAAAGTATATGTAGTGGAGTTCTTCTTTACCACTTGTCCCACTATTTGTCCTATAATGACAAAAAACCTGGTGGAATTGCAGGATACTTTCGAAGAAGATGAAGATTTTGGAGTGGCATCCTTTACAATCAACCCACGATATGATACGCCGACTGTGCTAACAGCCTATGCCGAAAAATATGGTATCACGGATAAGGATTGGCATTTGATGACAGGCGATCAAGAGAAAATATATGAATTGGCAAGGCAAGGATTTTACATTTTTGCCAACGAAGACCAAAATGCGCCAGGAGGATTCGAGCATTCCGGTATGTTCGCATTGGTAGACAAAAATGGGTATATTCGTTCCCGTGAAGATGAATTCGGTAACCCGTTGATCTATTATCGAGGAACAATTACCGAGGAACAAAAAGTAAATTCAGAAGGGGAATCCCAACAGATTACCATATTAAAAGAGGACATTAAAAAATTATTGGCAGAATGACCGAGGAAATTACTCTTAAGGAAAAGCGGTACAATAGGTTGATTACCGTAATTTCCATTGCTATACCTTTAGTGGTGGCACTTTTGTTTGGTTATAAAATTCCGAATGCAAAACCATTGTCGTTTCTCCCCCCGATTTATGCGGGCATAAACGGTCTTACAGCTATTCTATTGATTGCTGCCATTATCGCCATCAAGAATGGACGTCAATTGATTCATAGAAGGTTGATGTTGACCAATATTGTGCTTTCTGCCTTGTTCTTGGTGATGTATGTAGCCTATCACATGACTTCCGAAACAACGGTTTTTGGAGGAGAAGGGCCCATTAAATTTATTTATTACTTTATTTTGATGACACATATCGTGTTGTCCATATCCGTAATACCATTGGTACTGATTACCTATTCCAAAGTGTACCTTGACGATTTTGAAAGTCATCGACAGTGGGCCAAATACACCTTTCCGATTTGGTTGTACGTAGCCGTTACGGGTGTTTTGGTCTACGTAATGATTTCTCCATATTATCAATACTAATCAAACATGAAGACAAGATTTCTTATCATACTGCTGATAGCTTTTATGGTCCCGACCCTGTCGGAGGCCCAATGTGCCATGTGCCGAGCAGTTGTAGAGAGTGAGTCTGATGGAAAAACTGCCGAAGCGATTAATAATGGAATTGTGTACCTAATGGCCGTTCCTTATGTCTTGGTTGCTGGTCTTTTCTACTTTATTTATCGCAAGATGAGAGGTTAAAACATTCTTTCAGTAAGGATTTTTAACTCAAACTGTAACAATTTAAGATTTTGATAGTCTAATTGATGTACGCTTTCGCGTATTTCATCAATCAAAATCGCTGACCTATGTTCGACTTGGAACGGTGGCAAGAAATCTTTGACACCATAAGAAAGAACAAACTCCGGACTTTTTTAACAGGGCTCTCCGTGGCCTCAGGCATCTTTATTTTGGTCATTTTATTGGGCTTTGGGCAAGGTATGCGAAACGGTATCGAAAACGAGTTCAAGCAAGACGCATCCACAAGCGTGTGGGTTTGGCCGGGCATTACTTCAAAAGAATACAAGGGGCTCAATCCAGGAAGGCGTATTCAGCTCGTAAACGAAAATTTTGATAAGGCAAGTACCATGTTCAAAGAAGATATTGAACGGGGTTCGGCCAGAATATTTGTTCGTGGCGTCAATGTCAATTATGGAAAGGAGGCGCTCATCTATGGCGTACAGGGCGTAGCGTCCGATTTTCAATTTATTGAGAATGCCAATATGGTGGAGGGTAGGTTTATCAATTATCAAGACGAAGTTTCAAATGGAAAGGTAGCCATCATTGGGAACAAAATAAAAAAGGATGTTTTTGGTGAGGTGGAAACACCCATTGGAGAATTCATAGACATTTCGGGCATTCCTTTCAAAGTAATAGGGGTCTTCAAAGAAATGGAAGAGCGGGAGGAAGAACGAATTTATATACCCATAACCACAGCACAACGCACCTTTAATGGCGGGAATAGGCTCAATAATATGTCCTTCACCCTGCCTCCTGTCGAGAATTTTGACGAAGCCGTAGCACAGTCCATCGATTTTAAAAACGGGCTACGCCAGTATCTGCAACAAACTCATACTATAGCCCCGGAAGATACTGGGGCCATAGAGGTGTGGAGCGCCATGGAAGAAGCTAAGAGATATTATGGCCTTACCAATAATATAAAACTTTTCTTCTGGTTCGTCGGTGTATGTACCATCATCGCTGGAGTAGTGGGCGTAAGCAACATCATGATGATCGTGGTAAAGGAGCGCACCCGTGAAATAGGAATACGAAAAGCACTGGGCGCCAAACCATGGTCCATTATTGGGATGATATTGCACGAAGCGATATTCGTGACCGCTATTTCAGGTTTCGGAGGTCTCATATTTAGTATGGCCCTTCTGGAACTGGTTGGCCCAAATATAGAAGTGGATTACATTATGAATCCCTCGGTCAACTTCAATGTGGCCTTTTCCACCGTTATCGTTTTGATAGTTGCCGGGACCTTGGCAGGCTTTGTACCGGCCTATCGAGCAGCTAGCGTTAAAGTAATAGAATCCCTCAGGGACGAATAACAATATCCGATATGTTCAATAAAGATAGATGGCGGGAAATTATTGAGGTGCTCACTACCAATGTGTGGCGTACCATCTTTACGGCCTTTGGAGTGTGTTGGGGTATTTTTATTCTTATCGTGCTCTTGGCAGCAGGTAAGGGATTAGAAAATGGCATCAAACAAGATTTTGGAAACATTGCCACCAATACCATGTTCATGTGGACCCGTGCCACTACAAAAGGTTATGAGGGTCTGCCCAAGGGTCGGAGTTTTGAGTTTAAAATAAGTGATGTGCAAGCGCTTCGTGACAATGTGCCTAACTTACGTTTTATTTCACCACGGAACCAATTGGGAGGGTTTGGTGGTAACAATAATGTGGTGAGAGGTATTAGAACGGGCGCCTACAACGTGTATGGAGATTATCCGGAGATTATCAATCAAGATCCAATGGCCGTGACCTCGGGACGTTTTTTGAACTATAACGACATTAGGGAAAAACGAAAGGTGGCCGTAATTGGTCTAGGGGTAAAGAATGATTTGTACGATAAAGACGAAGATGCGCTTGGAACCTACATTAAAATACAGGGCGTAAACTTTATGGTGATCGGGACCTATAAAAAGAACAATAGTGGTGGGGGCGAAGAAGGCCAAAAGGAAATATTTGTTCCCTTTACCTCATTTTCGCAGGCCTTCAATCGTGGTGAAGATGTTGGTTGGATGGCCATTACGGCCAACGATGGTAGCTCCATATCACAACTAAAGGAAAAAATTGTGGATGTGATGAAAAAACGCCACAAGGTACATCCCGAAGATACCCGTGCAGTTGGCTATTTTGACCTTTACGAACAATATAATCGTGTAGAAAGTCTTTTTGGGGCACTAAAAGCAGTCGCTTATATTGTGGGCATTATGGTGTTGCTTTCTGGAATTATCGGGGTGAGCAATATAATGCTCATTGTGGTGAAGGAGCGCACCAAGGAAATCGGAATACGAAGGGCGTTGGGCGAGCAGCCATGGTCCATAAAAAAACAAATTTTGATGGAGTCCATCTTCCTGACTTTGATATCGGGAATGGTAGGCATCATTTTTGGGTCGTTGGTCATATTTGGAATCAACTCCCTATTGGATAGCGTTGGGCCTGTGGATATGTTTATGAGTCCAAGTGTCAGTATTGGAGTGGTCACCGGCGCATTGACCATTTTAATGGTATCTGGGCTATTGGCAGGCTTCATTCCAGCACAGAGTGCCATACGGGTCAGACCCATCGAAGCGCTTAGAACAGAATAATAGGTAAAGAATCAATCAATAACATCAATTAAAATGAAGAAATCGGTAACCATTGTCATCTTGTTGCTCATCGTAGTAGTGTTCGGTGGCTCCATGTATTACTTATATCAAAAAAATGCTGAGGACCCCGTAGTGTATCAAACGGAGACACCTTCCAAGCAGACCATCGTTAAAAAAGCCGTTGCTACCGGAAGTATTCTTCCTTTGGAAGAGGTGTTGATCAAGCCCAATATCTCTGGAGTGATCGAGGAGATTTATGTGGAGGGTGGAGATTACGTAAAATCTGGTGATCTTTTGGCCAAGATCAAGGTAGTGCCCAATTTGTCCGCATTGAATGATGCAAAAAATACAATTGACGAGGCCAAGATAAATCTCGATGATCAAAAAAGGAACTATGAACGCCAATCAACGCTATTCGGCAAGGGTGTGATTCCCAAAACGGACTTGGAGCGGGCGCAAGTGGCCTATGACCAAGCTAAGCAAGCCTATTCGGCGGCCAACAAACGCTACGATATCGTAAAAACAGGAACTACCAGCGGATTGAGCAGTTCGGCCAATACCATGATACGTGCTACTGTCAGTGGAATGGTGCTGGAAGTCCCTGTGGAGGTCGGTAATCAAGTAATCGAGAGCAACACATTTAACGAAGGAACCACCATAGCAGCTATTGCCGATGTTGATAAAATGATTTTTGAGGGCAAGGTGGATGAGTCCGAAGTTGGAAAGATTAAAGAGGATTTGCCATTGGAGATTACCGTTGGTGCCATTGAAAACCGTGTTTTTGATGCCGTTCTGGATTACATCGCCCCCAAGGGCAAGGAAGAAAACGGAGCAATCCAATTTGAGATTAAGGGCACGTTGAAGAAAAGCGATACCGTTTTCATCAGGGCGGGACTCAGTGCCAATGCGTCCATTATTTTGGCAAGGGCCGATAGCGTTTTGGCGGTAAAGGAGGCGCTGGTCCAGTTTGATGATGATACCAAAAAACCATTTGTAGAGGTAGAGACTGCCAATCAGCAGTTCGAAAGAAAAACAATCGAACTTGGGGTCAGTGATGGCATTTTTGTAGAGGTGAAGTCAGGTATAGCGGCTACTGACAAGGTTAAGGTATGGAATGCGCTGGCCGAGGAATAGTGTGCAAAATGCACCTTTCTGAAAAAAAAGTAAAAAATCTTGTAACATTTTAACAACATATATGTCTTACTAGCAGAAGTAAATGTAAGATAGCTAACATCATCAATCATGATAGAAATCAAAGATCTTCATAAATCCTATAAAATGGGGAGCAACTCCCTGCATGTTTTAAAGGGTATAAATTTTAAAGTTGAAGAAGGTGAGCTTGTGGCCATTATGGGGTCTTCAGGTTCGGGAAAATCTACTTTGTTGAACATTTTGGGAATGTTGGACGGTGCGGATTCCGGAGAATATACCTTGGATGGGGTTCCGATCAAGAATTTGAGCGAAACCAAAGCAGCCCAGTATAGAAACAAGTTTTTGGGATTCATCTTTCAGTCCTTTAACCTGATCAATTATAAAAGTGCAGCAGAAAATGTGGCGCTTCCATTATACTATCAAAAAGTACCTAGAAAGGAACGCCAAGAAAAAGCGATGCAGTACTTGGAAAGAGTGGGACTAAAGCCATGGGCCGGTCACTTGCCAAGCGAACTTTCCGGAGGTCAAAAGCAAAGGGTTGCCATAGCGAGAGCGATGGCAGCGGAGCCAAAGGTGCTTTTGGCGGATGAGCCAACAGGAGCTTTGGATAGTAAAACTTCTTATGAGGTCATGGACCTTATTCAAAAAATCAACGATGAGGGGAACACCATTTTGGTGGTGACCCACGAAGAGGATATCGCGCACATGTGCAAACGAATCGTGCACTTAAAAGATGGTGTTATCGTCGAGGACAAAAAAGTCGAACAAGTAAGAGCAGAACAATATGTTTGATCGGGACGTTTGGCAGGAAATATTCAATACGCTGAAGACCAATAAACTCAGGACTTTCTTGACTGGTTTCTCTGTAGGTTGGGCCATATTTATCCTAGTGATGTTGTTGGCCTCGGTGAACGGAATGCAGAACGGTTTTGTGGGCCAGTTCAATGATGATGCCACCAATTCCATTTTTGTGCGCACCGGTACAACTTCCAAAGCTTATGGCGGTTTTGAGGCAGGCAGACGCATTCAATTAAAGAATGCCGATTTGGAATACATCAAACAAACCTTTCCAAAGGATATTGAATATATCAGTGCAAGGTATTATGCCAATGCAACGGCACGCTATAAGAGTGAGACCGGCTCCTACTCTGTACAAGCTACCCACCCTGGTCATCAAGCTATAGAAAAAACATTGGTTACCGCTGGAAGGTATATCAATGAGGCAGATATAGTGAATAAAGCCAAAGTTGCCGTTATCGGTAGAAAAGTGGCAGAGGATTTATTTAAAAAGGAAGATCCTCTGGGAAAATTCGTAGAGTTCAACGGGCTGCCATTTAGGGTGATTGGAATATTTACAGATGATGGTGACGACAATGCGGAGCGAAGAATCTACGCGCCGGTAACTACATATCAACGCATTTATGGGAACACCAATGAAATTGCCAGTATTGCATTGACCTATAACCCTAATTATGATTTAACGGAAGCTCTTGACTTTTCTGAAAGGTTGGAGATTTTGATGAAGCGAAGGCACAAGATTGCACCAGAGGACCAAGCGGGTCTTTCCGTTTGGAACTATGCCGAAGCATTCAACGATATCAGCAGTTTTACGGCTGTTCTAAAAGGTATAGGTATCGGGGTTGGATTTTTGATTCTCATTGCGGGAATAGTCGGTATCGGAAACATTATGGTGTTTACAATAAAGGAAAGAACCAAAGAAATAGGTGTACGTAAAGCTCTAGGCGCAAGACCGAGCCAAATAGTGAATCTGGTTTTGTTGGAGTCCGTTTTTATTACTGCTATTTCGGGGTTTGTGGGGCTTTTGTTCGCCTGGATGATTTTGGCTGCAATCGGTCCCATGATACAAACACCGGCATTCAGTAATCCATCCGTAAACCTCTCCACTGTGATAACCGCCACTATTATTCTTGTAATAGCGGGAGTATTGGCAGGTCTGTTGCCAGCGATGAAAGCTGCGAATGTTAAACCCATTGTTGCACTAAGTGATAAATAGTTATGTGGTTATTTGATAAGGATTTGTGGATAGAAATTTTTCATACGCTGAGCAAGAACATGTTTAGGACGTTCTTGACCATGCTTGGGGTAATCTTTGCGATGATCATTTTGGTGCTCTTGCTAGGTTCGGCCAACGGGATGAGCAACGGGTTCAATAAACTATTTGCTGGAACAGCCTCGAACAGTTTGTTTGTTTGGGGTCAATCGACCTCCGAACCATACAAAGGCTTTGAGCGGGGAAGAAGAATTCAATATAAACTGGAAGATGCCGATATCTTAAAAAAGCAGATACCCGAAATAGAAGTGTTGGCGCCAAGAATTGAGTTGGCTAGTCATCGGGGGACTGTGACGGTATATAGAAACGGTCAAACAAGTGGTTCTGCGGTTTATGGGGACTACCCGGAAATCGATGATATCACAAAAAAGAAATTGGTGGAGGGCAGGTTCCTTAATCAAACCGATATAGAGCACTCCAAAAAGGTATGCGTTATTGGGGAAGAAACCTATAAGCTCCTTTTTGAAAAAGGGGAGAAGGCCATCGGTGAAGAAATTAGGATTAATGGAGTGTACTTTACCGTGGTAGGAATCTATAAGCCGAACAATAATATCAATATAGATGGTGAAAACGCCATATTCATTCCCTTCAGTACCTTTCAGATAGCCTTTAACTCGGGTGACAGGATGGGATGGATGGCCATTGCGGTGGAGGATAATACTCCAGTGAAATTTGTTGAAAGCCAAATTAAGAGCATTTTAAAAGCGAAGTACGATATCCACCCAGATGATGAGCGTGCCATTGGAAGTTTCGATATGTCGGAAATATTCAACAGCATCACCGCCTTTACCACCGTACTCAAAGGATTCTCCTTCTTTGTTGGAATCTTTACACTGTTGGCTGGTGTGATTGCCATCAGTAACATCCTTTTGATTACCGTAAAGGAGCGTACGCAAGAAATAGGTGTGCGAAGGGCCTTGGGAGCAACCCCCGTGATCGTAAAACGCCAGATTGTGGTTGAGGCCATCGTGTTGACGGCTTTTGCGGGCCTTGTTGGATTCTCCATCTCTGTGGGAATATTGTCGCTTTTGGATGCCATGTTCGGCAGTGGGGATGATTTCCCTTTTGTAAAACCAATGATCAGTATACCTCAATTTATCATATCATTTGTTTTAATGGTAGGTTTGAGCGTGCTCATTGGACTGTTGCCTGCCAATAGAGCGGTAAAAATAAAACCCATAGATGCATTAAGAGAAGAATAATCATCAATACAATTAAATAACGAAATCAAATAAGCAAGAATGAACAAGTATGTAAAATACGGATTGATAGGGGTAGTGGTCATTGGTATTTTGGCCGCGATAGTCTACTTTTTAAAGCAGAACAGTGCTCCTGTAGAGTTGTATAAAACCGAAACAGCAGAACGAAAGGACATCGTTAATAAAGTAATCGTAACCGGAAAGGTAATACCAGAGGACGAGATCAACATCAAGCCTCAAATTTCAGGGATTATCGATAAGATTCTTTTGGAAGAAGGTGTGCGCGTAGAATCAGGAGACCTTATTGCCGTAATCAAGGTTGTTCCGAACGAACAATCTTTGAACCAAGCTGCAGGACGTGTAAGAACTGCAGAACTCGCTTTGAACAATTCCAAAATAGAATACGACAGGAATAAAACCCTTTTTGATAAAGGTGTGATTTCCAGCCAAGACTTCAATAATCTAAAGCTTACATACGAGCAAGCGTTGCAGGAATTGAAAAATGCCCAAGCGGATTACCAAATTATTAGAAAAGGTTCTGCCGGAGGCTCGGCAAGCGCAAACACCAATATTAGGGCTACCGTAGCTGGAACCATCTTGGAAATTCCAGTAAAAGAAGGAGATCAGGTAATCCAAAGTAACAACTTTAACGATGGTACCACTATTGCCACCATTGCAGACATGAACCAAATGATTTTTGAGGGAGAGGTCGACGAAGCCGAAGTTGGAAAACTTAGTGTAGGCATGCCCCTGGAGATTAGCTTGGGAGCCTTGGAAGAGCAAAAATTCAATGCCAAGTTAAAGTTCATTGCACCAAAAGGTGTTGAGGAAGAAGGTGCCGTTCAGTTTAAGATTGAAGGTGATCTAGACGTAAAAGCTAGTGATAGTACCTCTTACGTAAGGGCAGGTTATAGTGCCAACGCATCCATAGTATTGGAAGAAAAGAAAGATGTATTGTCCATCAAAGAAGCTTTGCTTCAGTTCGATAAAGAGACAGAAAAGCCATATGTGGAAGTACAGACAGGCGAAAATGAGTTTGAGCGCAGAGATCTTGAATTGGGCGTTAGCGATGGAATAGACGTAGAGATTGTTTCCGGTATTGATGAGAATGATAAAATCAAAGTTTGGAACAAGTTGGAAAGAAAATCTGACGAAAACTAATCCGTACTAAACCATCATTAATAAATCAAAATCGAAAAACGAATGAAAAATAGCATAACCATATTACTTGCGTTGTTCGCTGTCACCTTGTCGAGTGCACAGGTGCGACAATGGACGCTCCAGGAATGTGTGGAATACGCAGTAGAAAACAACCTGACCGTAGAACAGTTTGAACTGGATTTGGAAAACGCTAAAATAGATAAGTCCGATGCCATTGGAAACATGCTTCCAAGTTTAAGCGGAACAATGTCAGCGTCGAGCAACACAGGTTTCTCCATTAATCCAACGAACAACTTGCCCACGAACAGTACGGCAAACAACGTAAACATTAGTGCCACATCCAGCATAACACTTTTTGATGGTCTGAGGAACATTAACCAGCTGCATAGGGCCAAAATGAACGCAATTGCAAACCAATACCGTTTGGATGATTTAAAGGATGATATCCGTTTGAATGTTGCAAACGCTTATTTGCAAGTAGTCTCCAACAAGGAGCAGCTTAAAACCTTTAGGGCGCAATATGCCGTTACCGAACAGGATTTGAAAAGAACCAAGGAGTTGGTAGAATCCGGTGTGGTTCCCAGGGGAGACCTTTTAGAAATCGAGGCGACGGCCGCCAATCAAGAACAGCAAATAGTGAATGGCGAGAGCAATGTTCTAATTTCTCGTATCAATCTGGCACAATTGCTTCAGATTACAGATTATGAAAATTTTGATATTGCTCAAGAGGAATTTGATATTCCCCCATCTGACATTCTTGATAATTCACCTAAGGCTATTTTTGATAAGGCGATGATCTTTAGGAACGATATCAAATTCTCAGAATCCAATGTGGAATTGGCGGAACAAGATGTCAAAATTGCAAAGGGAGCCTATTTGCCAACGCTATCAGCTTTCTTTCAATACGGAACAAGGTATTCAGATGTAACCCAGATTCCTGACGGAAATGGAGGTGTGTATACTCCTGGCCTTACTGACCAATTATGGATTTTTGATGGTATCAGTTACGGTGCGCAGTTGAACATCCCTATTTTCAATGGATGGAGCACACGTAACAATGTAACCCGTTCACAAATAAGTCTGGAAAAGGCCAAGCTTCAACTGGAGCAGGATAAACTAGATTTGGAAAATACCGTTCAGCAGGCCTATGTAGATGTGAATACGTTTGAAAAGGCCTATGCGGCAGCCGAAAAAACATTGGAGGCAAGGACTTTGGCGTATGACTATGCCAAGGAACGTTACGATGTTGGTTTGATGAACGCTTTTGACTTTAGCCAAGCGCAAGCCAGGGTGGAGAATGCACAAGCAGATGTGATCCGTACCAAATACGATTATATCTTCCGATTGAAAATATTGGAGTTCTACTTTGGTATACCCATTTCATTAAACTAGTATCTTTGTGGCCGCTATGGCTACAATACTACATTTAGAAACAGCTACCACCAATTGCTCCGTGAGCATTGCAAAGGATGGCGAAATGCTTGTCCTAAAAGAAAACAACGCAGCGAACTATTCCCATTCGGAACAATTGCACGTATTTATAAAAGAAGCCTTGGAAGAGGCTTCTTTGTCATTTTCGGACCTTGATGCAGTTGCCATCAGTAAAGGCCCGGGTTCGTATACAGGACTTCGTATCGGGGTGTCTTCCGCAAAAGGTTTATGTTTTTCATTGGATATTCCTTTGATTTCTGTTCCTACCCTCCAGAGTATGGCGCATCAAGTGGATATAAAACCGGGGGAATTGGTGATTCCTGTACTCGATGCACGACGTATGGAAGTGTATTCCTGTGCATACGATGCTTTATATAAAGAAGTTCGCGAAACCCGGGCCGAAATCATAGAGGAAGCATCCTTCTATGAATTCGTATCGAATGACAAGGTTTATGTTATTGGTAGTGGTGCTGAAAAAATTAGGGGCGTCCTAGAACACCCCAATTTTATTTTCAATGAATCCGTGGTGCCTTCTGCGAAGGATATGATTCACATTGCTTTTGAAAAGTATCAGTCCAACGAGTTTGAGGACGTGGCCTATTTCGAGCCCTACTACCTCAAGGACTTTGTGCTTCAGCAAAAAAAGAAAAAGAATTAATCCTCTAATGCCTTATGCATAACGCGTTGCGGAAAAGGTATTTCGATTCCAGCTTCATCAAAACGTAATTTGGTTTCCTCGATTACATAAAAATGGGCCGCCCAGAATACATCGTTATTGGCCCAGAAACGCAAAGACAGGTCTACGGAGCTGTCACCAAGATTTCCAACATACACCTCTGGTGCAGGTTCTTTGTTGATGTTCTCGTTCTCGGCACAGATTTGAAGAAGGATTTCCTTTGCTTGTTTAATGTTTGAACCATACCCGATTCCAACGTCAATTTTATCCCTACGGGTAGACTCCATATTGTAGTTGATGATGTTGTCATTGGAGAGCTGACCATTCGGTATAATCGCAATTTGATTCCCGAAAGTACTCAACTTGGTATTGAAAATGGAGATTTCCCTAACCGTTCCATCCACGCCCTGTGCAGAGATAAAATCACCGACCTTGAAAGGTTTGAAAACCAGTATCAATACCCCGCCGGCAAAATTCGCCAATGAACCTTGCAAGGCCAAGCCAATGGCCAAACCAGCGGCACCGATGATGGCTACCAATGATGAGGTCTTTACGCCCAATTGGGTCACCACGACCACAAATAGCATAACCTTTAAGGCGATACTTATAAAACTTTGTAGAAAGGATTCTAGGGTCTGGTCGTACTCTTTTCTTTTAAAGAACCCTCTCACCATCCTATTGATGAGCCGGATAACCCATAGACCGACAAAAAATATGATAATCGCCATGATTATATTGGGTACAACCCCAAAGGCCCATTCAATGGCCTGGTCAACGTATTCTTGGTAATTTTCTAGTTCCTTCATAATAGCTTTTTAGTTTAATTGGCAACGTAGTTAATATTCAAATAATAAAAAAGAAAAGGTTTTTAAACAAATGTTAATGTTAAAGGGTGCTTACAATTGTTCCAAGGCTTCCTTAGCCGTACTGACAGGGAGTTTGCAAGCTCCTTCTTGACATACATATACTAAGGTTTTACCCGGTACTTTCCTGTTTTTCAACAAATCAAGATTGCCATTCTTTTTGGAACCAGCTAAAATACTATTGGGCAGGTATTCCTTGCCAATTTGTTGTGCCATGTCCATATAGTCATCACCGATTATGGCGACCTCATAGAAATTTTTGTTGTTGAACAACACTAAATGCAACCAGTTGGAAAAACCCTGTGCCCTACGGTCAAAATCCTTTTGAACGTTTTTGAGCATTTGGTTTGATGTTTCCCCATAACCTTCACCTCGAAACAGCTTGTCAAATTTGTAGAGATTGATGGCCATCATGGAATTGGAGGAGGAGATAACGTTGTCGTCCACTTCTATGGTCCTCCTAATCAGGGATTGGTCTTGGTCCGAAGTATAAAAAAACATTCCAGATTCATTGTCGAAAAAGTGTTTTTTTGTGTATTTGAGAAGGTTTTTGGAAAGTTTTAGCCATTTTTCATCAAAAGTGACCTCGTAAAGTGCAAAATAAGCATCGATTACAGTGGCATAATCATCCAAAAATGCATTGATGGTACTGGTACCATTTTTATGGTTGCGGTAGAGTGAGCCATCTTCTTTTATAAGTTCCCGTTCAATAAATTCGGCGTTTTTTAAGGCAAGGTCCAAGTATGCCTCGTTTTCCAGATAACGATAGGCATCCACCAGTCCTTTAAGCATCAATCCGTTCCAAGATGTCAAGATTTTGTCATCCAACCGTGGTCTCGGACGCTTATTTCTTTCATTTTTAAGTGTGGCCAGGCTTTTTTTTATGGTTTTCCTCAACGTTTCAATGTCAATGCCAAAACTGTTGGCAATCTCTTCATTGTTCTTGTCCCGGATAAGTACATAATTCTGTTCTTCCCAATGCCCGTAAGAGTTAATGTTGAAATATGCTTGGAACAGTTCAAAGTCATTGCCCATTAAATTGATAAGTTGCTCCTTCGTCCAAACATAATAGGCACCCTCTTCCAAATTTCCATGCCCGTCCAAGCTGTCGGCATCCAATGAGGAAAAGAATCCACCACTCTTGTCCGATAGTTCCTCTTGGACAAAGGCAATCGTTTCGGCAACAACACCTTTGTACAGGTCATTCTTTGTAACGGCATAGGCCTTGGCATACAGACTGGTCAATTGACCATTGTCGTACAGCATCTTCTCAAAGTGGGGTACATGCCATTTTACATCAACGGCATATCGGGAGAACCCTCCGCCCACTTGGTCGTATACACCTCCGTAGGCCATTCGGGTTAGTGTAGTGTCCACAAACTCCATGATTTCCGGTTTGTTGGTCGTTGTGGCATAGTGCAATAAAAAGTCCCAATTGTTGGGCATCATAAACTTGGGTGCTCGTTTGTGTCCGCCTAAGAAAGTATCGAAGTACTGCGTCCAGTTTTGAACTGCACTATCCAACTGCTCCGAGGTATAGAGTTCACTGTCCACATTGTTTTCTATCAAGTTTATGGCCTGTAGTCCATTCGCCAGGTCGGTGGCATATTCGGTTACCCGTTGCTTATCGTTTTTATAAAGTTCGGCCAGTTGTTCCAGGGACTTTATCCAATTGTCTCTTGGAACATAGGTCGCACCCCAAAAAGGTCTTCCATCGGGCAGGGCCACAATATTGAGGGGCCACCCACCTTGACCTGATATCATTTGGATGGCATCCATGTAAATCTGGTCCACATCTGGACGCTCTTCCCTATCAATTTTTATATTGATGAAATTCTCGTTCATCACTTGGGCCACTGTTTCGTCCTCAAAACACTCTTTTTCCATAACATGGCACCAATGGCAGGCAGCGTAGCCTATACTTATGAGCAGAAGTTTATCCTCTTTTTTGGCTTTTTCCAGCACATCCGGATGCCAAGCTTCCCAATTTACCGGATTATGGGCATGTTGGAGCAAGTATGGGCTGGTTTCATGGATAAGGGCGTTGGTATGTTTATGGCTCATGTTGTCGGAATTTTGTTTGCAGCCAAGGGCTACGGTTCCAAATAATATGAAGAAAAGCACTTTTTTCATCACATGGGCGGTTTTGTGCATAAAAAAATGCGTCCGTTTCGGGACGCATTTTCTTTTCTTCATTTTTGTTATTGTACTTCAAAGGTAATCTTCACGTTTACCCTGTAGTTGTCAATTTTTCCATCTTTTACGGTAGCACTCTGCTCGTTGATGTAGATGGAACGAATGTTCTTAACTGATTTTGAGGCCTGCTCCAACGCATTGTTGGTAGCATCTTCCCAGCTCTTGCTGGAATTAGCCAATACTTCGATAACTTTTAAAACTGCCATGGTCAATGTATTTTTTAGATTTCCTTTAAGGTAACAAATTTTGACCGGAATAAGGCAGTGGCCTAGTTAATTATCCGTTAAGGGCAACAACTTCCTTGATTTTATCGCCCATCATGTTTTTTAACATGGTCTCGATACCATTCTTTAGGGTGAAGGTGGATGATGGACAGCCGCTACATGCTCCTTGAAGGATAACGCTCACGGTACCACTTTGCTCTTCATAGGATTGAAAAAGAATGTTTCCGCCATCACCGGCAACGGCTGGCTTCACATATTCTTCCAAAATGTCTATGATTTGAAGTGAGGTGTCATCGTAATCGGTGCCTGATTTTTTCTGCTCAATAGTTTCCTTCCCCTTTTGAATGGCTTCTGCAGTTACCATTTCCTTGCCATCGGCAAGATAATCACGGATAAATTCGCGCAATTGCATATTGATTTCTTCCCAGTCGGCTACTTCATATTTGGTAACGGATACGTAGTTTTCGTCCATAAAAACCTCTTTTACAAAAGGTAAATGGAAAAGCTCCTTGGCCAGTGGTGAATCTTTGGCCTCGTCAATATTCTTGAACTCATACGTAGAGGGAACGATTCTTTTGTTGGAAACGAATTTCATTACGGCCGGGTTGGGTGTTACCTCAGCATATACCGTAATCGGCTCTTTTTTTGTAACCGCCTCTTCATTGACCACAGGTTCACCGGCGTTGAGGTACTCTACCAATTGTTGAGCCACTTCATCCTTTACATCGTCCCACTCCACAATGTCAAAACGTTCCAATGCCACAAAGTTGCTGGCAATGTAAACGGTCTTGATAAATGGGAGGTAGAAAAGTTGTTGGGCCAAAGGGGAGTTTTTGGCCTCATCAATATTTTTAAACTCGTAATTGCCCTTCACCAAAAAATGGTTGGCTTCCAGTTTTATTATTTTGGGGTTGTTGGTAGGAACAACCGTGATATTGAACTCTTTCATCTTGAATATTTGTTGCAAAAATACCAATAGTTGCGATGTGCAGCAAAATATTATAATAATGTGACAAGCTTATCGTTATTTAAGTGTTTTATAGTATTCGATAATCACTAGCCCCAACCGTCAGATGAGACGAATCTTAACCTCAATGTTTATTGCCTTGTTTTTTGGCTCGTTTGCCAAGGCCCAAGAAGGTATTCCCGTGTATTTTGATTACTTGGCGGATAATTATTATCTGGTATATCCATCAATGGCGGGTATTTCGGAAGGTACCAAAGTTCGTCTAACAGCAAGAAAACAGTGGTTCAGTGTGGACGAAGCGCCAAACTTACAAACATTGAACATTAATTCTCGAGTTGGGGAAAGCAGCGGAGTAGGGGGCATCCTCTTTAACGATTCCAACGGTTACCATTCGCAAACAGGGTTCAAGGCCACGTATGCGCACCACTTGCAGTTGGCTGGGGATTTTAGGACACTGAACCAGCTATCTTTTGGACTGAGCGCTGGTGTAATACTGAGCAGTTTGGACGAAACCGAATTTAGGTCCGTAATTCCTGACCCGGTTGTCACAGGGGTCAAAAACACAACTAGTTATTTTAATGTAGATCTAGGGGCATCCTATAATCTGTTTGAGTTTTATGCACATGTCGCTGTACTGAATCTTTTGGGAAGTGGACGTGATCTCTATACGGCTGCCGAGTTTGATAACCTAAGACGTTATTTGTTCTCGGTGGGCTATGTTTTTGGGAAAACTACCAGAATCGAGCCTTCTATTTTGTTTCAAATGACGGATTTTACCAAAGAGAAGACGGTGGACCTGAATGCAAAAGTATATCGAGATGTGAGTTTTGGAACCGTTTGGGCCGGATTGTCCTACCGCCGCAGTTTTGATGGAGCACAATTTCAATCCAACGGGAATTTTGGCGAGCAACGTCTTCAATTGTTCACCCCTATTATCGGGGTCAATGTGAATAGATTCATGTTTTCTTACAACTATTCGTATCAGTCTGGGGATATCCGTTTTGATAATGGAGGCTTCCATCAAATTACTTTGGGATACGACTTTGGGCAAAGCGACCAAGGCAAGCGTTACGACTGTTATTGTCCGGCGGCCAACAACTAAAATGGCCCATCTTTTTATGATGGACCATTTCAATCTTAAAAAGCGTCAATATTATTTTTTATCCCAAGTATAGTTTTTCTTTGATGCCTGGGCCTTTATAGCGGATAACATCGCATTTTCCAATTCGCCGGTTTCCTCTTTTTGATTCTCTGCAATGTAAACCTCTCGTTTGGCATTAAGTTCCTGTATTTGTTTTTGAATCTCTTCCCGTTCCGCCTTCTTTTGTTTTACATAAGCTTTGATCTCACTTTCAGATTTTCCTCGCAGTTCTTCGGGCAGATCTTTTTGTGGCAGCTCAGCAATCAAAGATTCATCATCTTCGGCAGCATCTACAAGATCCCAAGTCGAGTTTTTGTAGAGTCTGGAACTTTTGCTCACAGCTCTTTTCACAGCTACCACCTCTTCCAATTCTGCTGCATTTGCATCTTGGGCATATTGCAGCTCCTTTTTTTGTCGGCCAATGGAGCCATAGGAAATATAGGTGCCGTTCAATTTTGAATTTAACTTAATGATGACATCGTCATAAGGCGTGTTAATGTGGACGACCTGTCTGTTATGGTCAATGGCCATATATTCACCGCCGGTAAGTGTAGCACCGCTCTTCCACATGGTGGAAATACCCTGTTCGTAGTTGCCACAAAATATGGTGTTTACAATAACATCCTTTTCCTTGGCATTGGTGGTGGCGTCCTTGTAATCCAGTTTTCCTTGGGTGAAGGGTTCATTGCCCGCGATAAAAATCATTTTAAGGTCATCTGCGTTCTTGCCCCAATCCAATTGTTTTAATGAGGTATGGATAACCTGTCCACAATACTCTTCACCACCATTTGTGGTCAATGAGAACAATTTTTCCGAAATTTCGTCCAGATCGTTGCTGAAACCCAACACCTGTCTGATGTATCCTTCACGTGAAGAAAGATTGTCATTTCCATATTCATAAAGTGCAATTTGAAGTGATGGTCTCTTGTTGGTGCCGCATTTGGCATGGGTAAACTCATTGACAATGTCCCACAATTGTGCTTTTGCCTGATTGATGAGTCCGTCCATACTATTGCTCGTATCTAAAAGCAGCGCAATTTTAACGTATTGCTCTGAAGGCTTTTCGGTTGCGGACCGAGTGACTAAAGTTGTTTTCTCTTTCGTGTGTGCATTAAGGTTGCAACCGTAACTTGTACCTGTCATAAATAACAGAAAAGCCGAACCTAAAAAGTAATTCATATGTTTCATGATGCAATAATTTTTAAAGTTGAGGTAAATGTATTGGCAACTTTGTTCAATTAAAATCAGGAATGAGTGACCCGGCATTTCAAATGAGTGAATGGAACCAACAACTTCGTAAAGTGGTAAAATAGAGTTGTTTTTTAGTGGATTTCGGTAGGTGACCATTTTTTAAAATGCTTGGGATGCAGTATGTTTACCTAACATATGGCTCGCCACATTTACATATTACTATTGATTCTTTTCTCCTCGTTGGGTTCTCTGGCGCAAGTGGGAAATGCACAGGGTCAAATACAGATCAAGGGCTCGGTAAAGGGCAAGGAAAACTACGCCCCCATTTCTGGAGTTCGTGTATCTACCGATAAAGGTGCCTTTACCACTACAAATGCCTTGGGCGAGTTTGTTATCAGAGCTTCCGTAGGAGATATGTTAATGGTTGAAGGACCTGAACTGGAAACCGTGCGTTACCGTATCAAATCGGGTGAGGATGTGGATGTGTTGGTGGAAGGTTATTACGGTGGAGTTTCAAAAAGGCAAAAGAGGGAAGCAGTTGGTTCAAGGAATTCCCTTGTGGATCATCAACGGTTTTTGGATTCGGCCAATGCTTACAAGAAAACCGATTTGGAAAAGAGCATCGATTTTATCGCGCGTTCCATGGAGCCCTTGGGCAGCTCAGGGAATAAAACTGAATTTTCTGCTTCATTGCGAACTTTGGGAGAAATCTATATGTTTCATGAACAGTACGATTTGGCCATCACCAATTTTAAGGATGCCTTGGCCGCACAAGAATCCAACAAGACCAAAATACTGCTGGGCAAAGCTTATGTACTGAACAGAAATTATGAAAGTGCCATCTCTATTTTGGAACCCTTAATAATGGTAAGGAACATGGTGCCCTACCAGCGTATCGAACTTTTTGAAGCTTTGGGGGATGCCAACAAGGAGCTGAACAAATTGAAAGCTGCCCAAGGGTACTATCAGCAGGGACTGCTTATTGCGGAAAAGAATCAGATTTCGCCAAAGGAAATCGACCTTAATTCTAAAATTGCAGATGTATTTGCAAGCGAGAATAGGGTAATAGAAGCCGAAGGGTTTTATCAAAATTCCTTGAACTTGTCAAAAGAAGTAGCGCCCGAACGCTTGATTCAAGAAAGTGAAAAAGTAGCAGATTTCTACAATCAGAAAAGCCGTTACGATGATGAAATCCAATTGAGAAAAAGAAATTTGGATGAATTAAAGCAAATATCAAAGTCCAGTGTGGCTTCGGCAGGACGAGGAATCAATACGCGGGATACCATAACCTCTCAACGCATCAACTATAAGATTGCAAACGCTTATATCGCACAGGATAAATTGGAGGAAGCAATTCCTTATCTGGAAAAAAGTATCGTGGAAGCGGACAGGGATGATGACCTGGTAGTGCAAAAGGACGCTACGCGAAAACTTTCCGAAGTATACGGTTACAAAGGTGATTACGGCAAGGCCTTGGCATCTTATCAGGATTATGTGGCCGTGGTGGATAGCCTATATGTTCGAAAGGAGCAGGAAATTTCCAGGGCGGCACGTTTTAACCGAGAGATTGCCAACACGCAAAACCGAATTTCCAGTTTGGAACAGGAAAGGGAGTTGAGTCAAAGTAAATATAGCCTTGCTGTAACGGAGCAACAATTGTACGAAGAGACCAGTAAGCGTCAAAAATGGATTATCTATTCCCTGATATTCGGAATTGCTCTGATGGCACTCACCGCATTCTTGTATTACAGGAGCAATAGGCAGCAAAAATTGGCCAATAACCTTCTGGCATTGAAATCGCTCCGGACACAAATGAACCCGCATTTTATTTTTAATGCGCTCAACTCCGTCAATACCTATATCGCCAAGAGCGACGAGCGAAGTGCCAATCGGTTTTTAAGTGAATTCTCCGTGTTGATGCGCAGCGTACTCGAAAATTCAGAAGAAGATTTTATTCCGTTGGCCAAGGAACTGGAGCTGTTGGAACTATACGTGAAATTGGAGCATTCGCGGTTTTCCGACAAGTTTGATTACGAAATCGATGTGGATAAGAAAATAGATGTGGATGCCTTTCAGATACCGCCCATGTTATTGCAGCCCTACATAGAAAATGCCATTTGGCACGGACTGCGGTATAGGGAGGAAAAGGGTTGCCTTAAAATCAAAGTTCGGCAAGTCACTGATGATATGCTGGAAATCCGTATCGAGGACGATGGTATAGGAAGAAAAAGGTCCGCTGAATTGAAGACCACCAATCAAAAGAAACAGAAATCCAAGGGCATGGGCAACATAAAAAAACGCATCCAGATTTTGAACGATATGTACAAAAACAGGGTAGATGTATCCATTGCTGATTTGAACAAAGACCAAACCGGAACCCGGGTTTCCTTAAAACTTAAAAAGCAATAATGGAACTAAAAGCAGTAATTGTGGAAGATGAAGCCAATAGCCGCGAAATTCTCCGGAACTATTTGGCGAAGTATTGTGAAAAAGTTACGCTCTTAGGCGAAGGGGCTACCATTGAAGAAGGTTTGCGACAAATCAAAAAGCACAGTCCCGATTTGGTGTTTTTGGATGTCGAAATGCCCTTTGGCAATGCTTTTGACCTATTGGACCAAATCCCCGACCGTACTTTTGAGACCATTTTTGTGACGGCCTACAATCAATATGCCATGGATGCACTCAATCATCATGCGGCCTATTATTTGATGAAACCCATCAATATTGATGAGTTGATAAAAGCAGTGGACTATGTGCGTACCATCAAGGAAAAGGAGAATGCCTTGGAGGGGCAGGTACTGCAAGCTCGGTCCGTGAAGGCTGAAGGAAAAATAACATTGCCCCAACAAGATGGTTTCCAAGTGTTGGAGGTTGCCGATATCTATTTCTGCAAAGCGGACGATAATTATACCGAAATCTATCTGGAAAAAAGGAAAATAGTTGTGAGCAAAACCCTCAAATATTTTGAAGAAGCCCTGCAATCGTATTCTTTTGCCCGAATTCATAAATCCTATTTGGTCAACGTGACCGAGGTGGTGAAGTACAAAAAAGGCAAGGGAGGTAGTGTGGTGTTGTCCAACGGGAAAGAACTTTCCGTTTCGGCATCCAAAAAGGCGGAACTATTGTCGTATTTTCAATAAATTATTCATCATCCCATGTCGAGGAAGGTGAAACAAAGTCAAAATATATCAGCATGATTATAAAACCGGTACGGGGAAAATCTCCTGAGTTTGGAAAGGATTGTTTTATCGCGGAAAATGCAACCATTGTGGGTGAGGTAACTATGGGAGACCAATGCAGTGTTTGGTTCAACGCAGTAATACGTGGCGATGTCCATTTTATCAAAATGGGAAATAAAGTGAATGTGCAGGATGGTGCGGTGATCCACTGCACTTACGAAAAATCCCCGACCACTATCGGGAACAACGTCTCCATAGGCCATAATGCTTTAGTACATGGTTGCACGATCAAGGACAATGTGCTGGTGGGTATGGGAAGCATTATTATGGATGACTGTATGGTGGAGAGCAACTCCATTATTGCGGCAGGGGCAGTGGTCACTAAGGGGACCCATGTGGAAGCGGGAAGTATTTATGCAGGAATGCCCGCCAAGAAGATAAAGGACATCAGCCCAGAACTGTCCAAAGGAGAAATAGACCGGATAGCCAATAATTATGTGAAATACGCCAGTTGGTTCAAAGAACAATAGTAATAGAGCTAACGATAAATTGAATATTCCCTATTTTTGTGCGACTTAAAAAAATCGACAACCATGAACGCATATATTTTTCCCGGACAAGGAGCACAGTTTGTTGGTATGGGCTTGGACCTGTACGAAAATCACTCCGAGGCACAGGAGCTGTTTGAAAAAGCTAACGAAATTCTTGGTTTTTCCATTACGGACATTATGTTCGAAGGTACGGCGGAAGACCTAAAACAGACCAAGGTGACCCAACCTGCCATTTTTTTACATTCCGTAATCTTGAGCAAGGTATTGGGAGATAGTTTTAAGCCGGATATGGTGGCCGGACACTCATTGGGGGAATTCTCCGCCTTGGTGGCCAATGGAACCTTGAACTTTGAGGATGGCCTAAAATTGGTGTCACAGCGGGCGCTTGCCATGCAAAAAGCCTGTGAGATCCAACCAAGTACCATGGCAGCCGTTTTGGGATTGGAAGATGAGGTAGTGGAGAAAATCTGCTCCCAAGTAGAGGGTATCGTGGTGCCTGCAAACTACAATTGTCCAGGGCAATTGGTAATTTCCGGTGAAGTGGATGCTGTTAATGTAGCCTGTGAAAAATTGAAAGAGGCCGGAGCAAGAAGAGCTTTGTTGTTGCCAGTGGGCGGAGCTTTCCATTCACCATTGATGGAGCCCGCTAGGGAAGAATTGGCCGCAGCTATCGAAGCTACCGAGTTTAAGACGCCGAGCTGCCCTATTTATCAAAATGTGACTACAACAGCAGTATCCGACCCGATTGAAATTCAAAAGAATTTAATACTACAATTGACTGCTCCCGTAAAGTGGACGCAAAGCGTTCAGCAAATGGTAAAAGGAGGAGCTACATCCTTTGTGGAAGTAGGGCCCGGCAAGGTATTGCAAGGTTTGGTGAAAAAAATTCACGGTGAGGCCGAAACCAGTTCGGCTGTGGTTTCTTAACTACGAAAAACAGTTCATCCGAATAAATATAGATTTAAACTAATAGGCAAGGATGTTCCTTGCCTTTTTTGTAATATTGGTTCACCCAACTTACCAACTACACGCAGGCAAAAAGAACATAACTGAAACGCACGCAATAAATAATGCAAGCTCAGCTTAGAACAACCTCATCAATACCATCTGCCGCTATGGGACGTGGTCGTATTTTGTTTATACTTTTTCTACTATTGGGCATTGGTATTGCCTTTGGGCAAACAGTTTCCATAACGGCAAGCGAACCTAATGCCAGCGAGGCAGGCCTTACTTCTGGAGAGTTTACTATTTCTGTAACTGGTGGCTCGGTTTTATCTTCTCCGGTACAGGTTTTTTTAGAGGTCGATGTGAGCAGCACGGCCACACCCGGAGTGGATTATGTGGCGTTGCCACCCTCTGTGAGTATTCCCATTAATATATTTGGTAATGGTTCAGCAACCTTGGATGTGGATGTACTGCAAGATCCTCTGGTCGAGTTTGATGAAACAGTGATTGTTAATCTACTGGAAGATGATGATTATGATTTGGCTCCTAATCCTGCGAACAGAACAGCTGCCGTAACAATTGTTAGCGAAGATGTCCCTGATGGTACCTGTACCAATTTGGCAGCCCCTAACTTAGATACCACCGAGCCCACAGTGTTCTGTGAGGCCATATTTGTGGACTTGGACAATTATGTGAACAATGTGAACGGACCTGGGGGAACCCAACTGGTGTGGTCCAGAAACCCTTCTCCGGATAACGTTGATGATCAAATTGATAGTAATATAGAGGACGGTTCCGGTGTATACTATGGATTCTATTACGATAATGCCAATGACTGTTACGGCGTTAGCTTGGAGCTGGAACTAGAAAGAAATTTTACCCCAGAGATCGTGGAGACCACTGCAGAACAGATTTGTGGCTCCGGAACATCTGTATTAACGGTTACCGCTGAGGTAGAGGATTTGAGCGCCATAACCTATAGTTGGTTCGATAGTTTGGATGCAAATGCAAGTCCTATCGCAACAGGAACCACCTTTGAGACCGGAGAGTTAACGGAAACAACCTCTTTTTATGTTTCCGCAGCGTCCAATGAATGTGCTTCCGAAAGAGAAGAAGTTGTGGTTGCCGTGAACAATGAACCTTTGGCCGGAGCTCCGATAGATGGATTACCATTATGCAATATTTCTAGCGATGAAGGTCCAAATAGTTTAGACTTGGATGACAGGCTTATTGGCCAAGACCCTGGTACATGGGCTGTAATAACCGACCCATCTGACGGAAATGTGGCAATTGGTCCCGAAAATGTGGTTGATTTTACTGGGCTTCCCAGTGGGGATTACATTTTTGAATATACCACGAATACTGTTGGAAACTGCACAGAAACAGCTTCGGCACAGATTACCATAACCGTACAAGATTGTATTTCCAATGAAGCGATTGATTTGGCCATAACAAAAAGCGTAGAAGGTAGGGATGCCTATTTGTTGGGGGAAGAAATAGTTTTTGTTATCGATGTGGAAAATGTGGATGAAAATTTGGTGATGGATATTGTGGTCACCGATATACTTGATGAAAATTTTGAATTTTTGAATGCGGAGGCAACCTTAGGGAGCTATGATCCAGCTACTGGAGAATGGACCATCCCGGAAATGACCCCGACCGATTTAAATGCAACACTTACCATAACAGTAATAGCAAGGGGTCCAGGGGATATTACAAATACAGCAGCATTGGTGTCCTCGGTACCTGAAGATGATGTGCCTGCTAATAACTCCGACTCGGTAACCGTACGTGTCGATAGAAGCCTATGCGTATATCCGGGTACTATATGTAATATTTTTTCGCCCAATGGGGACGGGTACAACGACACCCTCACCTTGGTCGGCGACCATTTATTTCCAAATAATACATTCGAAGTTTTCGACCGTTACGGCAACAGCGTTTTTCAAATGGACGGATATGATAGCTCATGGAACGGGACAGGTAAAAATGGCAATTTGCCCAAGGGCACCTATTTCTACATTCTGGATCTAAATGGGGATGGAACGGATGTGTCAAAAGGATGGATACAAATTGTAAGAGACAACTAAAATGCCAGATATAAAAGGTTTGTTGAAATACGTAATATGCTCACTTACCCTATGCATGGTCATTGGTTCCATGTATGGGCAAAAGGAGCCGCAGTACACCCAGTACATGTATAACGTAGGTAGTTTTAACCCTGCTTATGTGGGTACAGTGGAAAGTCCTGAAATAATCGGGTTGTACCGTTCACAATGGATGGATATCGACGGAGCTCCCACTACTATTAGGGCTGGTGCCAATATCCCTTTTACAAATGAGAAAATGGGATTGGGAATCAATGTGGTGAACGATGTGCTCGGTCCATCTATACAGACTTATTTTGACATTGCCTATTCCTATCAAATCCAATTATCGCAAGAGACCAAACTATCATTTGGTCTTAATGCCGGTGGGTCTTCCCTTATTATTGATTACTCCAAAGGCAATTTTGAAAACCCTTCGGACCCTTCCTTGTTTTTCGATAACTACAGTCATTTTTACCCCACAGTGGGTGCAGGACTTTTTATGTACGACGAGGAGGATTGGTACTTGGGTGTGTCCGTGCCCAACTTTTTGACCAATGCATTGTACAACAATGAAGTGGCGACCCTTGTAGAGGATAATATGCAATTCAATGCCATTGGAGGGTACGTGTTCAAGTTGGGAGAGCAGACCAAGTTTAAACCTGCCTTTTTGGTAAATTATCTTCAAGGTTCTCCGGTAACTGTTAACCTATCGGCCAATTTTCAGTTTTTGGATGCTCTCACTATTGGAGGGTCGTATCGATTGGACAATGCCGTAAGCGGGTTGGCGGGACTTCAGATTTCAAACGCGATGTTCATAGGGTACGCGTACGATTATGCTACCAATGGTCTGGGTGAATACAGTGGTGGTTCCCATGAAGCGATTATCAAGTTTTATATAGGACGGGGCGGTTTTGGTTCTGGAGGCAATAGGTCCAAGGATAAAAAATCGAACGACAATAAAGGAAAGCAAATAGATTCCCCTAGATTTTTCTAACATGAGCCAAGTAAAAAACATACAATTGACACTTTGGGCTTGCCTACTGGGCATGGTGTTCGGCTTTGCTCAAAAAAGAAATTCCCCAGGAGATGTTTTCTTTTTTCAGTACGAATATCAAAAAGCGGTCGATGCCTACGAGAAGCAACTTTCAAAAGGAGTACTCACCAAACAGCAGTTCCTTAATCTGGCTGATGCCTATTTTGAAACCGAGAATTTTGAAAAAGCGTCCAAGACCTACATGGAAATCTTTGGAAAGGATTCTTTGATGGATGCTCACCATTACAACAAGATGCTTAGGAGCCTATCCCAAAATTCCAATACGGATGGAACAAATGGATTTTTGGCCAAAGTTTCGTCAAGTTTTCCTAAGGAATTGATGGAGAACATGGAGTTCAATAAACAACTTCTAGAAAATGGCTCGCAAGAAAATCAGTTGGAATATGATATCTTCAATTTGAACGGAAACAGCCCCCAAACGGATTTTGCCCCTAGCTTTTACGATGATAAACTTTTGTTTTCCAGTGGACGACAAGTCAATAAAAAATTACGCTATGAGCCAGGCAATGAAGGGTATTTCCATATTTACGAATCAAATATTCAGCCTACTGGCCTAGTTGCCTCCGTACAGTTGTTCAAATTGTTGAAGGATACGGATTACCACGAAGCAACACCATTCTATTCATCAAAATTGAACAGTGTTTTTTATGTGCTTTCCAACACCGAGAATGGTGAACTTGCTTTCGATTCCAACGGAAAAAATGCCTTGGCAATCGCCAAACAGGCCATTGGCGGCTCGTATCAATTATTATTGAAGGACTTGAGTACCTCTTTCTATTATCCCTTTTATGATGATGCTAACGGTAAGCTTTATTTTTCGGCCGATTTTGAGGATAGTTATGGTGGCACGGATATCTATTATGTGTACACCAATAATGGACAGGTAATGTCAGCTCCAATCAATTTGGGTCCAAGAATCAATTCGCCTGGAAACGAGATTGCCCCGTACATATTTGAGAACAGTCTTTATTTTGCATCCGATGTGTTTTATGGTCTGGGTGGTATGGATATTTATAAATCCAATATTGAGGATGATGGGTTTGGGGTTCCAATCAATTTGGGAGAACCCATCAACACCGAATTTGACGATTTTGGAATGATTATCCGTAACGAAGGAGATGGCTTGTTGGGCTATTTTGCATCCAACCGTAAAGGAGGTAAAGGAAAGGATGATATCTATGGGTTCAAGGTGGATGAAAAGCCAGGTCTCAAGACTATCACATTTAAAGGTGCTGTGGTAAACCAGAGTGGATCATCCCAAACGGTTGCCAACGTAGAAGTCAGTCTATGGGATATGAACGGGGCCATGCTGGCAAAAACAACTTCGGATGAAAATGGTGAATATCGTCTGGAAATTCCATACGAGAGCGAATTGGTATTGGATGCATCCAAAGAGCGGTATTCAAGATATATCAAGAAGTTTGTCCAAGATGAATTGGATGCTTTACAGAATACTACTTTTGATATTCCCGTTTCACTTTATGATGATTTAGTGGAAGAAAGGGAAGGTCAAAAAGTGGTGAAGTTGAATGACTTCTATTTTAAAACGGGGTCTACCCAACTTAATGATGATATCAAAGAAGAGCTTACCAAAGTTGTTGACTTCGTGCAAGCATTCCCAGATGCGCAACTACGAATAGAAACCTATACGGACAGTCGAGGAGGAAGCAGTACCAACTTTAAGCTTACACAAGCACGTTCCGATGCCATTAAAAAATATCTAGTGGAAAGTGGTGTGCCGGCCACAACTATTTTATACTCTATTGGCTATGGAGAAGATAAAATCTTGAACAATTGTACCAATGGAGTGTTCTGTTTGGAAACATTGCACAAAAAGAACCAACGTTCTTTGATAGTTGTACTCAACGATAATGTTCTGTTCGATTAATTAAATCAACAGCATCCAACAATAGTACAAAGCGAAGAGCGATAAAAAGAGCATACCGCAATAGGTAAGTACTTTTAATCCCATTTTTGGTCTGTACGCTACAGGAACATCTTTGCCTGTAACCGTTTTTAAGTTCATCCAACCTAATAGCGGGGCAAAAACAAACGAAACAAAAGTGGCAAGCGCTACAAGGTTCCCCATATTGGCGCTAAACAAGCTTATAACAATCCAGTTGATCCACGCCATGGCAATCACCATCAAAGCAAAGGTATGTTTACCATTGTAGATGTTTTTCTTGGGAAATAATTTTTGAAGCACATCCAAGCTTACCCTGGAAATGGCATCATGTGCCGTCATACAGGTGCTGAACATGGTGGCAAAGGCAGCTACCGCAATAAAAAAGTAGGCCCAGCTACCAATGTGTGTTGTAAAAAGGCTGACCAATTGATCGGCGAAAATCACAGAATTGTTGCTAAGTTCCGTTCCAGTACCGTACAGGGTCATCCATCCAATAATCATAAAAAACAGCGCTAGGACCGCCGTCAGAATATATCCAACATTGAATTCTTGCAACGCAAGTTTAAGAGAGGGCTTGTTCTTCATGGTTTTTAAATTTTCCATGCCCCATAAGCTCACCCAGCCAGATGCCTCCACCGCGGTGGGCATCCATCCAACAAGTCCGATCAAAAATAAAATGCCAACCTCGTTAAAAATTTCCGGCCTTTGATAGGAGGAAGCATTGGGCACCGGCCCTTTTTGTAATACCATAACGGTTGTAATCAAAAGAGCGATAAAGAGTATGGTAATCACCGCTTTCAAGGAATTTTCTAGGAATCGATACTTGCCAATGATGAGCAAAAGACTTATAAATACAAAAAGTCCAAATGCAATCGCACCCGCCCCTACGGAAGTTACCTCGAATAGGTTAATGAACAATCCAGCGGTCACAACATACAACGCCGCCAAAATGGTAAAGGTGGAAATCAACGTTACAAAGGCATAAATGTACAAATAAGTTTTTCCTAGATTGGTGTACCCCTCAATCAAGCTTTTTTCTGTCACCGTGGTATAGCGAATCCCGAACTCAAAAAAAGGATACTTGAGCAAATTGGCCAAAATAATGGGGACTACCATTACCCAACCATATTGGGCACCTGCTTTGGTAGATAACACCAAATGTGAGGTGCCAATAGCCATACTGGCGAATAAAAGGCCAGGGCCAAGTGCTTTCAACAGTGCCTTCATGCGGTTTGTTGGTTAATTTTCAGGGAGGAAGATATGTTTTTTTGTTGAAATTTTTCAGTTTCCCCCCTAGAGGCAATCGTTTATTCTTTTCCCAAAAGTGATTTTTGGAATAGTTTAAAAATACGGGTGTATTCATCTGTCCAACTACTTGGTTCCACAAAACCATGTCGCTCTACAGGATAAACTGCCATTTCCCAGTTTTCTTTGCCAAGTTCTATCAACCGTTGAGAAAGGCGAACCATGTCCTGAAAATGTACATTATCGTCCACCATACCGTGAAGAATCAAAAGGTCACCTTCTAATCCATCTGCAAAATAAATAGGTGAACTTCGTTTATAGGCCAAACTATCCGTAGCCGGCGTGTTCAAGATTCGAGCGGTGTAGCCATGGTTGTAGGCTGCCCAATCGCCCACGGAACGGATTGCACCCCCGGCACTAAAAGTTTCTGGCGCGTTGAACATTCCCATTAAAGTGATAAACCCACCGTAAGAACCACCATAGATTCCAATTTTATCTGAATCAATACCGTATTTCTCCTTCAGCATATTGGCGCCGTCCACTTGGTCGGATAAATCCTTCCCGCCCATATGTCGGTAGATTCCAGTCCGCCAATCTCTGCCATAGCCCGCACTTCCGCGATAATCGATATCAAGTACGGTATAGCCATTGTCCACCAATAAATTATGGAACATATACTCCCTAAAATAGGAGCTCCACCATTTATGCGCATTCTGAAGGTAGCCCGCACCATGTACAAAAATTACGGCAGCCTTGTTTTTCACCGAAGCATCCGGTTGGTACAGTCTTGCATATACTTCTTCTCCGTCTGATGCCTTAAAGGTGATGACTTCCGGGTCTTTCCAGTCGTAAGTTTCGAACTCATCGGTATTCGAATTTGTGATTTGTTCTGCTTCTGGATTTCCACCGACCTCCACCGGGTTATCTTTAATAAACAATTCGGTAGGTTTGTTGGAATAGGAGTATAAAATCGCCATTTTTTTCTCATCGGGGGACAGCGTAACATCATTTCCACCCGTCATGTTGGTCAATTGCTCCCATTTACCTCCTTTGAGGTTCATGGTATAAAACTGTCGGTCTCCGGGATGCGTTTTATTAGAGGTAAAGTACCATTTGTCCTTGTCTTTTGATATGAAAGCATCATAGATTTCAAAATTCCCAGAGGTAAGGACATCCGTTTTTTTATTGTTGATGTTCACTGTATATAAATGGGAGTAGCCAGTTTTTTCGGACATGAACCAAACCTTGTCATCACCGGGCATCCAACCAAGGGAGCCACCGCCCCATCTGCCAATTCCAGGGCCTGCTATCCAAGCTTCATCATGCTGACGGTCCAGCTGCTCCACTTTTCCAGTTTTTGGGTCGAGCAACACAATCCAACGATCTTTATAATCATTGGCTTGGATATCTAACACGGCTTTTGTTCCATTTGAATTCCAAGTAGGTCCACTGATAGACCCAATGCGGTTTTCATTTTTATACGTCTTGTCAGGATAATCCTTGGTGTATTCCGGAACATAGTCCAAACCTTCCAAATTGTCTAAAACTACCGGATAGCTCTTGCGACTTTTGATGTCGTACACGAACATTTCGTATTCTGTGGGTTCGTCACCCACCTTGGAACGGGTGTTCTGGTCTTCGGTGTAACCTGATTCTGTAACAAAATGAGGTACAATGGTGCCCTTAGAATTAGGCCTGTCCATTAAAACATAAGTAATAAAATTTCCGGACGGGTCTATTTCGAGATTGATGACCGGCTTGCCCTTGGTTTCAATCTCCAACGGTTCCAAAGTTTCCAACTGATTACTTATTTCTTCACCGCGGTCCTTTTTTGTCTTGCGCTCCTGTAAAACATCAAATAGTTCCAATTGGTCTTGGTATAGCCATTCGTCCTTGGAGTCGCGCTTGGGTTCACTGTTTTTGGATTTTACAAATCGTGTTTTTTGCTCTAGTAAACCGGAATCCGTGTTCCAAGTAAATAGCTCTCCATTTTGTTCAAAAGCGATGCTCTTGCCATTATCCGAAAAATGCGGACCACTTTCCCTAGCTTGTGTTTTAGTGATAGGTTTGGGTTGATGGGTGTTGAGGTCCAGTAAGAAAATATCGCCATTCTTGGCATAGACCGCTTTTGTTTTGTCCTGATTATAGGTCAATCGTGAAGAAGGAAGCGAGTTTGCATCCAAAAAGCCCACTTTATTAATTTTTTTGTTTGTTACGGAGTAGGCATAGAGTGAATCGCTCAGTGCCCCATCCGGGTTCCAATCAAAATACAATGTTTTGCCATCAGTGGCCCAATATGCGCTGGATGGTCTATGGCCGACAAAGTCATCCCCCTGCATAATGTCTTTGATCTGTAGAGAAGAAATATTGCCCTTTTGTGCAATTATGGAATTGATGCAGATAAAAAGAAACGCAAGGAAGCTAGAGGTTCTTAACATGATAATAAATTTTTTGAGAAAGTTAGTTTGTCAAATATCGGTTATTTTGATGGGTTTATTGGACAGGAAACTCAAAGGAAAACTAGAAAACTACTCGGTTTTATTCGTAGAAAAAGTATCTTTAAAACGAACAAAAGGTAATTAAGATTAAATCATTTCACTTAATTTTTTGAATTTCAATCAATTAAATTAAACCAAACTAACAGATGCAGATAATAGAGAATTCTACGGTGTACGATGCGATCATCGTGGGCTCCGGGGCCGGCGGGGGCATGTCGGCGAAGGTGCTGTCGGAGGCCGGCCTAAAGGTGGCC